>VFQR01000009.1_pt1 | contig 754980 bp, 724 predicted proteins | sample 3512321 | NCBI WGS metagenome assembly VFQR01 (sample SAMN10412374, study PRJNA504923) | tailings metagenome | isolation source: Relicate 3 Philex TSF1 revegetated site | place: Philippines: Tuba, Benguet | collected 2017-08-29 | reverse complement strand
GATCGTCCCAATGTTGCAGTGCGGCTTGTTCCGCTCGAATTTCGTCTTCGTCATGATCGCTTCCGGTCGCTTGAGGTGGCGGTTCGAAGTGGCTCGGGCTCGGGCTAGAAGATCGGTCGCGCGTTGGGCGGAAATTCCGGAAAGACTGGAGCGGGTGACGGGAATCGAACCCGCATAGCCAGCTTGGAAGGCTGGAGCTCTACCATTGAGCTACACCCGCCCGGAGATAACGCCTCGATCAATCGCGCCGTACCGTCCTTTCGCCTTTACTCTTTCGTCTCTCAACTCGTCGTGTCGTCCGGCCCGAACGGGGCCAGGGGCGCACTCGCCCGGTGGTGGAGGGGGAAGGATTCGAACCTTCGAACTCCGAAGAGGGCAGATTTACAGTCTGCTGCCATTGACCGCTCGGCCACCCCTCCATCCAACCCGGCGCGCCTTTTGGCTTTCAAATCAGCGGGTTGCCAGAGACAAGCGCGCTTTTTCGTCGGCCAATGTAGCGCGAGGCCGCCCTCCGGTTTCCCGAAAGGCGGCCTTCGCGGACAGGGGGTTTAATAAGAAGAAGGGGGTAGAGTCAACGGCAAAACCTCACGACAAAACAAGCCGCACCCCTCCGCCTTCCCGAAAACGGGCCCAGCGGGTGGGGACGACTTGAACAATACTGTAATTGCGCATATTAAGCGCCACGATGAAAAATGGCAAGCATGGGGGCCGGTCCCGATCCGACGGCAGTCGCGGCGGGAATAACCGCGAAGACGGTCGTCATGGCGGCCCTTTGGGCGGCAAGCGATTCGACAAATCCCGCACGGAAAAACCTGGGTTCGGCAAATCCGGCCCGGCCGCGATGGGCGGCTTCGGCAAGCCGCGCAGCGATAAGCCCCGCGCCGAAAAACCCGCCCGGTTCGAAAAATCGGCCCGGTCCGAGACCCCCGAGCGCGGCGACAAGCCCCACCGCTTCGAGAAACCCCGTTTCGGGAAGCCGCGCGACGAACGGCCTGCCCGTTTCGACGGCACCCAGCGCGCCGAGCGTAGCGAGCGCAGCGACCGCCCGAACCGCTTCGACAAGCCGCGCTTCGACCGTCCCGCCCGCGCCGACCATCAAGAAGGCGAACAGTCGAGCGGCCGCCCCGAGCGCGGGCCGCGCGGCCCCCGCCGCGACCGCAATCTGCGCGCCGGCCCCTTCCCCGGCGAACGCCCGGGCGAAGGCGGTGGCCGGGTGTGGCTCTACGGGATTCACCCCGTTCTGGCCGCCCTCGCCAACCCGCGCCGTAAGATTCTGCGCATCGCCATTCAGCGCGAAGTCGACGCCCAACTCGGGCCGAAACTCGAGACGCTGGCCGAGGCGCATCCGATCGGCTTGCCCGACGCCGAGATCCTCGACCGCGAGCAGCTCGACCGCATGATGCCGCGCGCCGCCGTCCACCAAGGCCTCGCGGCGTTGGTCGATGGGCTCGACGATCCCGATCTCGACGATATCATTCGCGCGACCGAAGGCCAGGACGCCGCGCGCGTCGTGGTGCTCGATCAAGTCACCGATCCGCATAACGTCGGCGCCATTCTGCGTTCGTGCGCGGGCTTCGGCGTCGCGGCCGTGATTTGCCCCGAGCGGCATTCGCCCGGCGCCACGGCCGTGATGGCCAAGGCCGCGTCGGGTGCGCTGGAGCGTGTCCCCTTCGTGCGCGTGGTCAATCTCGCCCGCGCCCTCGATCATCTGAAGAAGGCCGGCTATTGGTGCGTCGGCCTCGCCGGCGAAGCGAGCACCGAGATCCACCAAGCCGATATGACCGGCAAGATCGCGCTGGTCGTGGGTGCGGAAGGCGAAGGCCTGCGCCGGCTCACGCGCGAGCATTGCGATCTGCTGGTGCGCATCCCGATCGACAAGGGGCTCGAAAGCCTCAACGTTTCGAACGCCACGGCGATCGCGCTCTACGAGCTTCAGCGCCGCGTCGCGACCGCGCTTTAATCCCGCTTCATTCGGACCCGGCGCCGGAGCTCGATCTCCGGCGCCGGGATTCGCGTGCGTACAACGAATCTTTTTTGTATTATTTTATTTAAATATGACTACCATGACCCGCATCCCGATGGAGGGCCGGAATCATGACGACGGCAACGGCGGCAATTGCAATCGCGGCGGCGCCCGCGGCGGAACCTTCGTGGCTTTCCCAAAACCAGGCCAATATCGCGATCGCGACATTGGCGGTTATCCTGCCCATCGGGATCATGCTGGCGCGCATGCATGTGCGCCGCAAACGCCAGAACCTGCTCCGCACGATGGAGGAGGATTGGTTCAAGGGTAAGCTCGAATCCGGCTCGTTGCTGTCGCTCGAAGGGGCGAAATTCAAATACGAGTTGCCGACGGCGCAGGGCCATTATCACGTCCACGACCCGTGGCAGCATTACGTCGTCCCCATGACGATCTTCATCACGATCACTTTCCTGGGGCTGCACGCGCTGTTTTATCAGGTCACCGATCAGGCTTTGCTGCGCGACGTGATCCCCTTCGTCGCCGGCGCGAAGATCGCCTGCCTGGACATCGCTTGTCCGATCTCGCCCGAATTGCGGCGATACCAATCGGAATCATTGGCGGTCGTCGCGGCGGGCTTCGCGGGCGCCTATGTCTTCGCCATACTTTATCTGATCAAGCGCGTGTCGAATTACGATCTGAACGCGTTCTCGTTCGTGCGCGTCGCGTTTCAGATGGTCGTGGCGTGTTTCGTCGCCGCGTATCTGTTCCACACGGCGCGGCAATCGATGGGCATCGAAAAACTCGACGAATTGGCGGGCGGCGTCACGCTCGGCGTCGCTTTCCTTTGCGGATTGTTTCCCACCCTCGGCATCACGACGTTGATGAACCGCTATCCCGCGCTGCAATTGAAGCGCGTCGATCCCACCGCCTACCGGCATTGCCGGATTCTGCCCTTGCAGATCATCGACGGCATCGACCAGAACATCATGTTCCGGCTGGCGGAGTTCGAGATCGAGGACGCGCAGAACCTCGCGACGATCAACCCGATCCTGCTTTATATCGAAACGCCCTACGGGCTTTACGAAATCGTCGACTGGATTTCGCAGGCGCAGTTGGTCCTTGCCGTCGGCCCGGACAAGCTCGACAAGCTGCGCGAGATTTCGGTGCGCACCTTGTTCGATCTCGATAATTATACGAAATGCGACGAAAGCTGCGACATGGTCGCCGAAGCGATTCTGCCGCCCCCCACTTCCGTCACGTCCGCAATGCGCGACGAACAGCGCCTTCCCCGCCGGCGCGTTCAAGTCCGCGAGATGATCAAGATCATGCTCGACGACCCGCATGTCGGCCGTCTGAGCCAGCTTTGCCTGCTGCTGAAATCCTCGTTCATCGGCAAGCGGCCGGACGGCGCTGCGACGGCGGGTTAGCGCAAGCTCGCTTCCAGCACGTCGCGATAGGATGCGACCGGCGGCACTTTAAGGCCGACGATCTTCGCTTCCTCGTCCCAGCGGCGCAGACGCACGGCCCCCGCGCAATGCCGCTTGGCGGCGAAGGCTTTGGCTTCCGCGTCGCTCATCACACCGCCTTGCAGCGCCATCGACTGTACCGACGCGGGCGACAGCTTCGCCGCATAGTCGGCTTCGGTCGCGACCAGGAAGCGCTTGGCGTCGACATGCAGCGCCACCGGCCCGACGACATCTTCGACGAAATGCTTGGCGAGGAACGCCGCCCCCACCGCCTCGTGCTTACCGTCGATGCCGCGATCGGCGATGTCCTCGTCGAGCCCGTGCAGCAAATGGCCGATATCGTGGAGCAACGCCGCCGCGATCAAGGCGGGCGGCGCCCCTTCGCCGCGCGCCAAGGCGGCGGCCTGCAACGCGTGCTCGCGTTCCGACACGCCTTCGCCGTAATGACGATCAGCGTCGGGACTCTCCATCTTGGTGATGATGCGGTCGACGATTTCGGACATCTCGAACCCTCCGCTCAGGCCGTTTCGGCGAATTTCAGCAACGCCACCCCCGCAATGATGAGGGCGATGCCGCCCAAACGCAACGCGTCCGCCGCCTCGCCCAACAGCACGATACCGAAAATCGCCGTGCCCGCGGCGCCGATCCCGACCCATACGGCGTAGCCCGTGCCGACCGGTAGATCGCGCATGGCGAGCGCCAGCAAATAGAAACTGGCGGCCGCCGTGGCGATCGTTACCACGCTGGGGACGAGCTTGGTGAAGCCTTCGCTCATCTTCAGGCCGATCGCCCACACGATTTCGAGCACGCCGGCCGTGAAAAGATAGATCCATGCTTTCGACATTCCGATGACTCCGCGTCCGTTCCGGCCACCAGAATAGAACCGACGTCGCATCGAATGCGAGAATCGCATGCGCGTTAATCGCGGATTCAGCATCGCGATCTTAGCTTCGCGAAGACCACCGAACGGAGTTCGATCCCGTGCGATGAAACCTTTGCTGCCGGATACATTCCAAGCGCGCGGCGTGCTGGTGCCCTTCGAAAGCCCGCGCCTGAAGCCGCTGCGTTTGCGCGCCCATCCCGGTCAACGCCCGAAGGAATGGGAAGCGATCTTCGAGAACTACGCGGGCTCGGAGGAGCGGCAGAATCTGATCATGCAATGGGTCCATGTGCCGAACTGGACCCAGATGGCGATCCGCGACCGCGCGTTGTTCGACGCGATTTCGGAAACCTTCGCGGACGCGCCGCTCGACCCGCTGGTCATGCGCACGCTGGCGCTGACCGCCGATCGCGACCATGCCGGCGATCCCACGACGCGCGAGATCGCCAAGGCACGGCTCGATTCCGCGCGCAAAGATCGCTTCCAGGCCTATATCAGCTTGCTCGCCCAAGCGACGCGCGAATGCGGCGTGGCGCGCGGCGATCCGGTGATGTCGAAGGCCAACAGCATGATGCTGATGGCCGCGATCCGCGCTACACCCGGCCAGGATTCCGACGCGGGCCAGGCGTTGACCGAGAAGGTTTTCGGCTATCTCGGCCAGCAAGCGAAAATCGCGCCGCCGCTGGTGATCAAGCGCATCGAGGCGGTGTCGGAAACGCTCGCCCCGATCGGCGCCATCAATCTCGACGCGGATCCGGGCGCGCGCCAGGAAGGGCATCTGGCTTTGGGGTTCGCGCGGCTGGAGAAATTCCGCGAAGCCTTGCGCGTCTACGAAAAGGAAACGCGCGACGAAGCCGCCAATCGCGCGCTGCTCGTGCAGTTCTCGGCCGCGCAGTTCCGCGACTACGTCGCCGACCGGCTTTCGGATATCGAACAGAAACTCAGCTTCTTCGTCGCCGTCGTGCGCGACCATGAGATCGTGCTCGACCTCATCGCCGGCTGGGCGCGCGATATCGCCTTCGCGTTGGACGGATGGAGCGAGTTGATCGACGTTTGGGACAAGGCGCAGGAGAAATTCGAGGCGGAGAAGGATCCCTATGTGCTCGATCTCGCGATCCAGCATATCCTGCTCTATCTGCCGACCATGCCGACGGAGGCGACCGACGCCGAGTCCGAGCGCGTGTGGAACGGGCTGACGTTCCAGCGCTCGAAGATGGTGCGCCAATTGACCAATTGGATCGACGGCAAGGCCGACAAGGAACTCGAATCCCGCCTCGACGCGGCGCGTAAGGCGAAGCTCGAACGCGAAGAAGCCGACAAGCGCGCCGCGCAGAAAAAGCGCGACGCCCAGGCCGCCGAACGCGCGCGCCGGGAAGCGAACGGCCGCCGCCGCCAAGCGGGGAAACGATGACGCCGCCCGACGGAAAGGAAACGGGTGCGGAACGCCGCCGTTCGCCGCGCTACGCGCTGGCCGGCGCCACGATCGTGCTGCGCGGCCGGGAATTGCCGATCCACGATATCTCGGTGCTCGGGCTTCGCACCGACGGCGGCGCGGTCAAAGCCGATATCGGCGGCGTGATCGCGGTCGAGTTGCGCATCCCCCGCGCCGCGCCGGCCGCGCGGCCGCGCCGCTTCGCGTTGATCGCCACGGTTGCCGCCCATGATTCGCGCGGGCTCGTGCTGCGCTGGCTGCAGCCCTCGGCGCGCTGGGCGCGCGCCTTCGCCGATCATCTGGCGGCGAACGCCGACGGGAATTGACATCTACGCGCGCGAATGCGCCGCTACCGACGCGTTCGAAACGGAGTGACCTATGTATCCCTATGCCAGCCTTGCGACGATCGCGGCCTTGACCCTCTACACCGTCCTTTGCTTCAAGGTCGGTTCCGCGCGCGGCAAATACGCCGTTCCCGCCCCCGTCACCGACGGGCCGCCGGAATTCCTGCGTTATCTGCGCGTGCAGATGAACACGCTGGAACAGATCGTCGTCGCGTTGCCCGCGATTTGGCTGTGCGCGATGTGGGTCGGCGACCCATGGGCCGGGATCGGCGGCGCGGTGTGGATCGCCGGCCGCGCCCTCTACGCGCGCGGCTACTACGCCGATCCGAAAAAGCGCGGGGCGGGCTTCATGATCGCGATGTTCGCATCGACCGCGATGCTGCTCGCGGCCCTCGTCGCGATCTTCCGCGCTTAGCCCTTCTCGGGCGACCAGGAAGCGGCATCGGCGTCGTATTGCACGCCGTTTTCCATGTTCTTCACCTGGTGCGGCGCACCCGGTTCGACCGGCGGGAACCACACGAACGGAATGCCCTTATCGCCGGCGTATTTGAGCTGGGCGTCCATTTTGCGTTCCTCGTGCCACAGCTCGACCTTCAGGCCGCGCCCGCGCAGCACGCGCGCGGTCGCCGCGACCTGGGCGTATTGCCCCCCACGCGGAAACACGACCAGCACGTCGGTCGGCGTCTTGCGCGTGGGCTTGATCGCGCCTTCCTTCTGCAACTTCCAGAAAATGCGCGTGAGGCCGATCGAAATGCCGAGCCCCGGCAAGCGGCGGTTGATCAGCGAGCCGACGAGATTGTCGTAGCGCCCGCCGCCGCACACGGTCGGATAATCGGGGAACGCGGCGAGCTTCGTTTCGTAGACCGTGCCCGTGTAATAGGCGAGGCCGCGCGCGATCGACAAATCCGCGACGAACGAGCCTTCCGGAAAACGCGCAAGCTCGCCCATCACGAAGCCAAGTTCCGACAGGCCTTGTTCGAGGACCGTCGACTTCACGCCCAGCGCTTCGACCTTGCCGACGACGCCGGCATCCGTGCCCTTGATCTCGGCCAGCGCCAAAATCTTGCCGATCGTCGAATCGTCGAGCGACATCTCGGACGCCAGCATCGCCGACACGCCCTTGACGCCGATCTTGTCGAGCTTGTCGACGATGCGCATCGCGTTGCCGTAATCGGCGACACCCAGGCCTTCGTAATAGCCCTGAAGGATCTTACGGTTGTTGATGCGCGTAACCGAACCGCCCACGCCGAGCTTGTCGAGCGTTTCGAACACGATCGCGGGCATCTCCGCGTCGTAATGCAGCGGAATGTCGCGCGTGTCGACGATGTCGACGTCGCATTGGATGAATTCGCGGAAGCGGCCTTCCTGCGGACGTTCGCCGCGCCAGGCCTTCTGCATCTGATAGCGCTTGAAGGGGAAGACGAGGTCGTTGAGATTCGCCGCCACGTAGCGCGCCATCGGCACGGTCATGTCGTAATGCAGCGCGTGTTCGGGCGGCTGGGTCGCTTCGTCGCCTTCGGCCATCAAACGGCGGATCGCGTAGATTTCCTTGTCGGTGTCGCCCTGCTTCAGCAGCACCTCGACCGGCTCGACCGAGCGCGTTTCGATCGGCGCGTAGCCGTAGCTTTCGAAGATCTTGCGGATCTGGTCAATCCACGAAAGCTCGACCATGCGCAATTCCGGCAGCCATTCCGGATAACCGCTGATGGCCTTCAATTTGTGCTTCTCGATCAAGGCGAATACCCCTATTCCGACGCCTTCACATAACCCGGCGCAAACCGCGTTTCAATGCGCTAACGTATGGCGGCCATGAACGAAGTTTTCGACGTCGTCGTCGCCGGCGGGGCCGCCATCGGCTCGTCGCTCGCCTATCACCTCGCCGCCGATCCCGGTTTCAAGGGCCGAATCCTGGTGCTGGAGCCCGATCCCGGCTACGAGCGCGCCGCGTCCGCCCGTTCGGCCGCATCGATCCGCCAGCAATTCTCCGCCCCGGTGAACGTCAAGCTGTCGCTTTACGGCATCGATTTCCTGCGCGATCTGGGTACACGGCTTGCGGTCGATGGCGAGAAGCCGGAGATCGGATTGCGCGAAGGCGGCTATCTCTTCATGGCCACGCCCAGCGGCGAAGCAGTCTTACGCGAGAACCATGCGCTGCAAATTTCGCTGGGGGCAGATATCGCGTTCTACGACCGCGCCGCCCTTGCCGCCAAGTTTCCATGGCTCGCCACCGACGATCTGGTCGCCGGCACTTGGGGCCGCACGGGCGAAGGCTGGTTCGACGGTTACGGATTGGTCCAAGCGTTGCGCCGCAAGGCGCGGACGCTTGGCGTCGAATATCGCAAGGCCGCTTTGACTGGCATCGACATGCAAGGCGAGCGCGCGGCGGCGTTGCGACTGTCGGACGGCACGACGATTTCGGCGGGCCATGTCGTGCTGGCGGCGGGCACGGGCACGCGCGAACTCGTGCGCGCGATCGGCTTCGACATTCCCGTTCATGCGAAGAAGCGCTTCGTTTTCACCTTCGAATGCCGCACGCGCATCGACGGCGTGCCGCTGACCATCGATCCGGGCGGCGTCTATTTCCGCCCCGAAGGCGAAGGCTTCATCGCCGGCACGGTACCGCCCGAGGACAAAGACCCGGACGTCGCCCCCGACGATTTCGAGGTCGATTACGATTTCTTCGACGAATATGTCTGGCCCGCTTTGGCCGCGCGCGTGCCCGCCTTCGAAGCGATCAAGCGCGGCCGCGCTTGGGCCGGGCATTACGACATGAACCTGTTCGACGCCAATGCGCTGATCGGTTTCGTCCCTGGCACGGCGAACGTGCTGCTCGCCAACGGCTTCTCGGGTCACGGGCTTCAGCAAAGCCCCGGCGTGGGCCGCGGCCTCGCCGAATTGATCCGGCACGGGCGATTCACGACGCTCGATCTTTCGGATCTTTCGCCCGCGCGCTTGCTGACCGGCGCCAAGATGCTCGAGAAGAACGTCGTGTAAAACGAAAAGGGCCGCCCGGTGTCCCGGACGGCCCTTCGCGTTCAACCGGCTTGCGCGTTTAGCGGCGCAGGCGGACGTGACGCAGTTCGACGTCTTCCTGCACGCGCATTTTGAACTCCGCGATGCGGTCGTTGAGCATCGCGAAGACCTGCGGCTCCTGGTGCAAAGGAACGATCGGCACATCCTGGCGGATGATCGACCAAACCTGCTTCGACAAGGCCGCGCGCTTGGTCATGTCGGTTTCGACCGCGATCTGGTTGCGCAAAGCTTCGACCTGGGGATTCTGATACTTGCCCCAGTTGAAGGTGCCCGCCCCATCGGTCATCGTCAGCAACTCGCGCAGCGGGTTGGAGATGTCGAAATTGCCGGGCGTCCAGCCGAGCAGATAGAACTGGAACTGGCCCTGGCCGCCCGCCGGAATGAATTGGCTGAACGGCATGGCGTTGAGGCGCGCGGTGATGCCCACTTGCGCCAGCATCGAGACGACGGCGGTGCAGATATCCTCGTCGTTGATGTAGCGGTTGTTCGGGCAGTGGAACGGCACCGTCACGCCGTTGGGATAACCCGCTTCGGCCAGCAGACGGCGCGAGGCGGCTTGATCGTAGGGCAGACGCTGGTTCGATTCCTGATCCCAGCCCTGGACCTGCGGGGCGATGATCAGCCCCGACGCTTGGCCGAAGCCGCGCATCGTGACGCGCATCAGCGCCTGGCTGTTGATCGCCTGATAGATCGCGCGGCGCACGCGCGCGTCCTTCAGCGGGTTCTTGACGTTCGGCTGGTCGAGCAGATTGTCGCGCACCGTGTCGAAAGCGAAATAGACGGTACGCGCCGTCGGCCCTTGCACGACGCGAAGATCGCTGAGCTGGCGCAGCGCGTTCACGTCCTGGAGCGGGACGGGATACATGAGGTCGAGTTCGCGCGAACGCACGGCGGCCACGCGCGTCGCCGGGTTGGCGACCGGGCGCCAGATCGCGCGGGTGATGCCCGTCGCCGTCGCGGGATCCCAAGCGTTCGGGTTGATTTCCATCACCGTACGCTCGTCGGCCACGCGCTCGACGAAGCGAAACGGCCCCGTGCCGTTGACGTTGAGATTGGCGAAATTGGTCGCCGCACCCGCCTGACCCGAACGCGACACGACCATCGCGTTGTTCGCCTCGATCCACGGCTTGCTCATGATGAAGAACAGCGTCAGATCCTGGAGCAGAACCGGGTTCGGCCCCTTGGTGATGATATTGACGGTGTTGTCGTCGACCTTCTCGATACGGTCGATCGACACGACCGTGTAGCTCATGTCCGACGTCTGCTGGCGCACGCGCGCGAACGACGTGATCACGTCGTCGGCGGTGAAGGGCTGGCCGCCATGGAAGCGCACGTTGCGGCGCAGGTTGAAGCGCCACGTCGTCGGGTTGGTCTGCGTCCAGCTTTCGGCGAGGCCGGGCTGGAGCGAGCCGTCGAAATTACGGCGCACCAGCGGGTCGTACATGTTCGACTTCATCGCGTTCGTCACGCCGTGGTTGTTGGCGTGCGGATCGAGGCCGAGAATGTCGTTCGCCGAGCCGTAGCGGAAGATCTGCGCGTCCGCCGGGGCGGGCGCGACCGCCGCCAAGACCGCGAAGGCGGCGGCGGCGAACAACGCGGCGCGACCCGTTTTGCGGGAAGCCGTGATCGTCATGATGATACTCTCCTGTTCGGACCTGTTATGGTTGCGGCCCGGGGTTTTCCCCCGGCACCTTGCGGGCGACTTTGCGACAGCCCAGGGTCCCGTGCAATTGAATTCCAAACGACCGCGATGCGGCAAAACGGAAACCCATGATCGCTGACACGAACTTGGTAAACGCCGCCCGAACCGTTCGCGAACGCCTTGACCGGCCGGGCTGGCCCGGGGCCGCGATCGGCATCGTGCGCGGTACGGAAATCGTGCTGCGCGATGCGTTCGGGCTTGCCAGCGTGGAACTGGGAATCCCGCTGGCGCCGCAAACCGTGATGACGGTCGCGTCCGTCACCAAGCAATTCACCTGCTTGGCGCTGCATATGCTGGCACGGGAAGGCCGCATCGATCTCGACGGCGAGGCGCTGCCCGGCATCACCTATCGCCATCTGATGCACAACGCGTCCGGCCTGCCCGAGATCATGGAGACCTACGCGCTGGGCGGCGGCGATTTGTCGGCGCCCGCCCCGCGCGCCGCGTTGCTCGACCTCGTGCGCCGCCAATCGGTGCGCAACTTCAAGGCGGGCACCGACTTCGCGTACTGCAACACCAATTTCGCCTATCTGCATGACGCGGCCGAGCGGATCGAAGGCCGCGCTTTCGCCGAGATCCTGCGCGAGCGCATCCTCGCCCCCGTCGGCATGAAAACGGCGCGCCTGGGCACGCGCCAGGACGAAGTGATCCCCGGCTTTGGCACCGGTTATCTGCTGCGCGACGACAAACTGGTCCGCGCGATCGACGCATGGCCTGGCGGCGGCGAAGGCGGCATGCGGGCAAGCCTCGACGACATGATCGAATGGGCGCGCAACTGGTCGACCAAGAAGATCGGCGGCGAATTGCTCGACGCGATATGCGTGCAACGCCCCTTCGCCAACGGCACGCGGAATTTCTATGCCAGCGGCGTTCAAGTCGCCCCCTGGCGCGGGCTCGACACGATCGGCCATGGCGGCTTGATGCCGGGCTTCCTGACCGAGTTCATCCGCGTGCCGGCGGAAGATCTGACCGTGATCGTGATCGCCAATTCCGACCGCTTCCAGCCATGGCTGATCGCGCGCGAAATCCTGGATCGCGCGCGCGGCCTCGATCCCGACGCGATCCGCCTGAAGGCGGCGGCGATCGTTCCCGGCACATATCTGTCCGACGACGGCGGCTTGTCGCTCGATCTGTTGGCGCAGGACGGTTTCGCCCTCGCGCGCCAGCATGGCGGAACGTTTCCGCTCGATACCGAGGGCAACGCGTTGCGCGGCGGCTTCGCGTTTCGCTGGGACGGCGGCGGCGTCATCGGCGCCAATGGCAATCGCATCGCTTATCGCCGGATCGATACAACGGGCGAGTTACCCAAGGGCCTCGACGGGGTTTGGCGTCACGCCGAGCTCGGCGCCAGCTACACGATCGACGGTGCCGCCTTGCGCATCGACGGGCCGCTGCGCGGCGGCGTCATGGCCGATCTGGAGCCGCTGGCGGGAACGAGCTTCCGCATCCGCGCGCGCGACGGCTGGTATCCGCGCGTGTTCGATGCGCGATTGCGCGACGACGGCGCGTTGCTGGTCAATGCGGGTCGCTCGCGGGGCTTCCTGTTCCGGAAATAGCATCGACCATGCTTTCGACCAACGCATGGAAGGCAAGCTGCGGGCGCCAAACGCCGTCGAGCAGGGCTTTACGCGGATTGGCGATCGGGATGGCGTTGGCCATATCGCTTTTGGCGGTGACGGTCGCGGGGTCGCGGCCCATCCGCGCATAAGCCGCTTCGACCCAATCGCGCACGCGATGCGCTTCGCCCGAGCCCAGCACATACTCCCCGGGGCTCGCGCGCTCGGCCATCGCGGCCAAGGCCGCGACGATATCGCGCGCGGCGGACCAATCGGCCCGCCCGCCGATATTCATCAACTCCAGCGGCGCGCCCGACACGGCAGCGCCGACGATCTTGCGGGTCACATAGCTTGGCCCCCGCAATTCGCTCTCATGGTTGAACAACACGGCGAAGCTTGCGTGCAAACCCAAACGTTCGTGCGCGTGGCGGACGAGATCGCGCGTCCACAGCTTCGTATGGCCATAGAACGTGCGCGGGTTCGCCGGTGTGATTTCGTCGACAATCAGATCGGTGCCTTGCGCTTGATACATCTGCGACGAACCGGCGAACACCGCGCGCGTCGTCCGGCTTCTCGCGGCGATCCACTCGAGCAACGTCGCCGCCGCTTCGAAATTGACGCGGATCATCGCGGAAACTTCGGCGGATTTATCCCCTGCCCCGCCTTCCGACGAATGATGTGCGGCCGCGAGATGGAACACACGCGCGGGCTTTACCGTATCGAGCGTTTCGCGCAGCGCTTTGCTGTCGCCCACGTCGCAGACGATTTTGCGCACGCCAGGCTCGACGACGGAATCTTCGTGCCGCACGAGGCCGGCGATATCCCAATGATCGGCGCGCAGCAGGCGCGACAACAAACGCCCGTCCTGCCCGCCCGCCCCGGTGATCAGCGCGCTCTTCATTCGAGGAATTTCGCGCGTGTTTCGGCGGGCAGCAATTCGGCCAGCGTCATCGCCGTACGCGCGAGGAATTCCGCATCGTCGAGGCGGAAGAACAGGATGTTCCCGTGCGCGTGGCCTTCGGCACAAGCGACCGGTGCTTCGCTCGTCAGGCCGATGCACCAATAATCCCAAACGCGGCGATGGAAATTGCCCGCATCTTCGTAGCTGAAAATCAGCGCGCCATAGCCGCGTTCGCGCATCGCGGCGAGCGTTTTCGCCAACGCGTCGCCCGCTTGGCGCGGATGCGCGGTCGAGAATTCGGCGAGCGCCAGACGCGGCGGTAAATTCGCGTAGTCGTGGCTGAGCAACGCATCGAAATCGTAGCCTTCGCAATCGGCCTTCAGCCAATCGACTTGGGTCAATTCCTTCGCGGCGGCGAAATCGTCGAGCCGTGTTGCCGCGACGCTGCGCATATCCTTGGTCGCCGACAGCAGCGACGGCGAGCGGCCGGACAAGCCCACTTCCGCTTGAAAAAACGCCGCAGAGCCGCTCGCCTCCGTCACCAGCATCGCATGATGGCGAATGCGCCCGCCGTAGCGGCGCGCCAATTCCGCCATCGCGGGCGCGCAGGCCGTGTCGGGTTCGAACAGATCGGCCGACCAGCCGAGATCGAGGAACGGCAGCGCCGTTTCGCCCAAGCACGCACCCACGTCGATCGCATGGCCGCCAGGGGCCGCATCCTTCAAATAGGGCACGGCGAACAGGCGCACGAGTTCGAGATCGGTGAGCGCACGGAACAACGGCGTGCCTTTCGCCGCGTCGGCCAAATGCAAAATCGTCGCGATCAATGCGTCGGGCGATTTGGCGCGCAACCGCGTCAACGCTTCGTCGCGCGACGCCGTCAAATCCTTCGCGGCCTGCGCCAATTTCTTGCCGGCGGCCGCGACGTCGAAATAAGGCAAGATCGGCGACATCGCCGCGCGGATTTTCGCGGCCGATGCGGCGCGGAAATCGGGATCGCGCGCCAGCGCGGCGGCTTTAGCGATGTAATCGTCCTCGCTCGCCGCGACGAATTCGCCCAACCCCGCCCCGGTCAGCATCGCCGCGCCGACATGGCCGCGGAACCGCTCCCCCGCCAGCGTGACGATGGGCAAGCCCACGCTCAGCGGATCGATCAGCGAGCAAGCACCCGAGAACGGATGCGCATCGATATAGACGTCGCACAACGCCGCGATGCGATGCAGATCGGCGCGCGTGGGAACCGGCGGCACCGCGCACCAGCGGTCGCGCGCGACGCCCGCCGCCCCAAACTGCTTCTCGATCCGCGCGAAGAAGGGTGCGGCGAAATACGACGCCGACCAGCTCGGCGCGAAGGGCATGATGACCAGCCGCGCTTCCGGCACTTCGGCCAGCAACCGCGCCCACAAAGCCGTCAGCTCCGGCCCCAGCTTGAAGAAATTGGCGCCGGAGAAAAACACCGGCACGCCATCGGGCAAGCCCAGAGCGGCGCGCGTGGGTGCGGCCGTCGGCGCATCACGATCGTGCTGGAAGGCGTAGTAATTGATGAAGCCCGGGGCGCGATAGAGCGTTTCGACGTAGTCGCTTTGCGGATATTCGCCCGGCTCGTTATCCGCACCCGAGAAATACGCGTCGCCCGCCGCGAAGCCGCCGGTCGTCGGCGTGGCGGTCGAAACGATCTGCACCCGCGCCAAGCGGCAGGCGGCGAGCAGCGCCACCGGATTGACCACCGCCGAGATATTCGAATGGATCGCGATCGCGTCGAGGTCGTATTGGCGCAGCCTTGCGAGTTGTGCGGCAAGATCGCCGCCGAGCACGACATAGCGATCGGCCTTCTCGCGCGCCAAATCCTCGATCGGGCCCGGGGCGGCGTCGATCGTGTAGACCGAAAGCTCGATCTCCGGGTCCTTCGCCTCGAATTGCGAGATCGCCAGATAGGTTTCGGTGAACGGGCGCAAAGCTTGCGTCAACACACCCAATCGCAACGGCCCCGGCCGGCGCTCGCCCGACGCATGCGCGGGCAAGCGGCGCGCGGCGACCAGCATGGTTTCGACGATCTCGCCGCGCAGACGCATCATGCGCTTGAGGTTTCGCGTGGAGAAATACGCCATCAGCAGACTGGCCCGCTGGGCGAACATCAACCCCAGCGCCAACCGCGAGGGATCTTCCGGATGGCCGACCACCGCCGCATGGAACGCCGCGACGATCGCTTCGAGCTTCGCGGCATAGCGCTCGCTCTCGCCGATTTCGTTGAACAATGCGGGGGCGGTCAGCAGCGCTTGGCCCGCGACGGCGCGCAAGGCGGGCGACATCGCGGCGAGATCGGGAATTTCGGGCAAATCCTGCGGCGGCGTCAGCAACAACGCCGCCAGCATCGGCGCTTTTTCAGCGAAGCGTTCGGCGGCTTGCCCGGCCAATACCGCCTCGGCCGGTTCGATCGGAAAGCGCGTGAGTCCCGCCTCGGCCAGGGATACCGCCCCTTGCTGCGATGCCACAGCTTCGGGATCGACCGACCCGTCGAGCAAGGCGGCGGCGAGGTTCCAGCGCAGGCTGCGCAACGCCGGCAAGGCGGCGGGATCGCCCGCCGCCAAGGCTTGCGCCAATCCCTGAACCGATGCCAATTCGCTGGGGTCGAAAGCCATTTTGGGCGCCGCCATCCCTCGATTCCTGTCCGCCCGGCATGTTAGCCTAAACCCCGATGACGAATACCCTTCTGTTCAAGAACGCCGTCGTGATCGACGGCACGCAGGCCGAGGCGCGGCCCGGCCACTATTTGCTGGTCGAAGGCAACACGATCCGCGAGGTCTCGGCCACGCCGATCGCGTCGCCATCCGCCGCGGTCATCGACCTCAAGGGCCGCACGCTGATGCCGGGCCTGATCGACTGCCATGTGCATGTCGTGGCGACGATGGCCAATCTCGCGCGCAACGCGGCAATGCCGACCAGTTTCCAGGCGCTGAAATCCGTCGCGGTGATGGACGGCATGCTGAAGCGCGGCTTCACCTCCGTGCGCGACGCCTCGGGGGCGGATTACGGTTTGAAGCTCGCGGTCGAGGAAGGCTTGTTCCGCGCCCCGCGTCTGTTCATTGCGGGCAAGTCGCTGAGCCAGACCGGCGGCCATGGCGATCTGCGCGGGCGTTTCGACGACCGCGATTTCTGCCTGTGCCATGCGCGGCTCGGCCTGTTGGCGCGCGTCGCCGACGGCGTGGACGCCGTGCGCAAAGCCGTGCGTGAAGAACTGAAAGCCGGCGCCGACTTCATCAAGATCATGGCGTCGGGCGGTGTCGCCTCGCCCACCGATCCGATCGACTGGCTCGGCTATTCGCGCGACGAGGTCCTGGCGATCGTCGAGGAAACCGACAAGTCGAAAACCTATGTCGCCGCCCATGCCTATACGGCCGAGGCGATCGGGCGCGCGGTGGAGCTTGGCGTGCGCACGATCGAGCACGGCAATCTGGTCGATGCGCCCACCGCCACCTTGATGGCCAAGAAGGGCGCCTATGTCGTGCCCACGCTCGTCACCTATGACGCGCTGGCCAACGAAGGCGCGTCGCTGGGGCTGCCGCCCGAGAGCGTTTCCAAGATCGAGAATGTACGCGGGGCCGGTTTGCGCTCGCTGGAAATCTTCCGGCAAGCCGGCGTCAAAATGGCGTTCGGCACCGATCTTTTGGGCGAAATGCATCGCCACCAATCGACCGAATTCGCCATCCGCGCGCGGGTTTTGCCCGCGCACGAGATCATCGCCTCGGCCACCACGATCGCGGCGGAGCTGCTGCGCATGGAAGGCAAATTGGGCGTCGTGGCGCCGGGGGCGCTGGCCGATCTGCTGGTCGTCGACGGTAACCCGCTTACCGATATTTCCGTCCTGACCGGTCAGGGCGAACGCATAGCCGCCATCCTCAAGGATGGGGTTTTCGTCAAGAATACGCTGGCCTAATTTACGCCGGCATTTAGGGAGCGATACGAAACATCATGGCCGCCACTCCGCGCACGATCCATCTCAATCCGTCGGACAATCTGATCGTCGCCGTCGATCCGATCGAACCGGGTGCCGTTCTGCACAACTCGGTCGCGACCGCGAAGGTCATGCGCGGTCACAAGATGGCGATCGAGTTCACGCCCAAGGGCGCGCCGTTCAAGAAATTCGGCCAGATCATCGGCTTCGCGACGCAGGACACGAAGCCCGGCGAGCATGTCCACGTGCATAACTGCGAATTCGCCGCCTTCGCGCGCGACTACGCCTATGCCGAGAATGCGCGCCCCTGGGACCCGATCCCGCTCGAGCAGCGCCGCACGTTCCAAGGCTATCGCCGCGCCAACGGGCGCGCGGGCACCCGCAATTACATCGGCATCCTCACCTCGGTGAATTGCTCGGCTTCGGTCGCGCGCTTCATCGGCGAAGCGGTCGTGAAGTCGGGCCTGCTGAACGACTATCCGAATGTCGACGGCGTGGTGCCGCTGGTGCACGGCACCGGTTGCGGCATGGCCGCGAAAGGCGAAGGCTACGACATTCTCCAGCGCACGGCCTGGGGCTACGCGACCAACCCGAATGTCGGCGCGGTCCTGCTCGTCGGCCTCGGCTGCGAAGTCTTCCAAATCGCCGAGATGAAGAAGGCCTACAACATCGCCGAGAGTGCGACGTTCCGCTCGATGAACATCCAGGACAGCGGCGGCACGAAAAAGACGATCGAAGCGGGCCTTGCCGCGATCAAGGAAATGCTGCCCACGGTCAACGCCGTGAAGCGCGAGGCGATCCCAGCCTCGGAACTGATGCTGGCGCTTCAATGCGGCGGCTCGGACGGGTATTCGGGCATCACCGCCAATCCGGCCTTGGGGGCCGCCGTCGACCTGCTGGTCGATCAGGGCGGCACCGCGATCCTCTCCGAAACGCCCGAGATCTACGGGGCCGAACACCTTCTCACCCGCCGCGCCGAAAGCCGCGAGATCGGCGAGAAGCTGATCGGCATCATCAAATGGTGGGAGGCGTACACGACCAAGCATAGCGGGTCGATGGACAACAACCCCTCGCCCGGCAACAAGGCCGGCGGCTTGACGACCATTCTGGAGAAGTCGCTGGGGGCCGCCGCCAAGGGCGGCACGCGCACGCTGCGCGGCGTCTATCACTACGCCGAGCGCGTGGACGCGAAGGGCTTCGTGTTCATGGACACGCCCGGCTACGACCCCGTTTCGGCCACCGGCCAGGTCGCGGGCGGGGCCAACGTGCTGTGCTTCACCACCGGCCGCGGCTCGGCCTATGGCTGCAAGCCCACGCCGTCGATCAAGCTTGCGACCAACACCGACATCTATAAGCGCATGCCCGACGACATGGACATCAATTGCGGCGATATCGTCGACGGCGTGTCGGTCCAAGCCAAGGGCCAGGAGATTTTCGAGAAGATCCTGGCGGTCGCCTCGGGCGAGAAATCCAAATCCGAGGCGCTGGGCTACGGCGACAACGAATTCGTGCCGTGGCAAATCGGCGCCACGATGTAAGCGACGCTACATTGAAAGCGATGGCGGCCGGGGCAAAACCCCGGCCGTTTCGCTTTTAGGGCCTAGTTCGGCAGCATCGCTTCTGCGATCCGCACGGCGTTGAGGGCGGCCGCATAAGCCGGATCGCCCGCATCCACGACGAGGGCGAGCGCGTTCGGCGCTTCCGGATCGGGGCGCACCCAGCGCGGGGCGAACCCCGATTCCTGCGACATCAACGCCGCCGCTTCGTCCGCCGCCAACTCGCGCGCGAAGGACGCCGCGATCGCCAGCCCCGCCCCGTTGGCGCTGGCGCAGGCGACCGGCAACGCGGGCAGATCGAGCACGCGCCGCGTTTCGGCCGCCAAGCGCCCGGCCGCTGTATCGGCGGGCGGCGGCACCCATTTCGCCGTCGGCAGGAACGGCGGCGCCGCCCCGTCGCCGACCGCGACGCGCGTCAACCCCGCCGCGTCGTGCAACGGCTTCAACGCCGCCGCCGCCGCCGTCACGGCCGCGCACGGTCCCGCGACGATGCCGCGCGGGATCGCGTCGAGTGCGCGCGCGTTGACGCCGCCCGCGACCAGCGGAACGCGCGGATCGGCGCGCCACGCCGGCGAAACGTCGATCACGACGGCGCCGGTATGTGCTGCACGCGGCGCCAATTCGCGCGACGCCGCGCCGGGGCCGGCGAACAGCACGATGTCGAGATCGTCGAAAGCGGCGTCGGTCGCGTCGGCGACGATCAAGGCGCCACCCGACGCCGCCGACACGGCGCTGCCCGCCGATCGCGCGGAGGCGAACAGGCGCAACTCGGCGGCCGGAAAGCCGCGCGACGTCAGAAGATGACGCAAAGCCGTGCCGACCTTGCCGGTGGCGCCGACGATGCCGACGCGCGGGGTTTTGGGGATCGTGTAACTCGGGTCCATGATTTCCACTCCATGCGAAAGCGGAGTGCGGGAAACCGGACCGGAAAGGAGAGATGGACCGGGCCCCACGACTGCCGCGGGGCTTGCGATCCGGATGCGCCGCCTAGATCGGCACGCGCAAGCCCGTCCGCGCCCCGCCGGAGCGGAACGTTTTGAAGGCCAGTGCGTGGATCGGGGTCATGCGCATCACGGGAGTCATTTAAGCACGAAGTGCCGCCACGTAAACCCCCGACGCCGATGCGGTGAAGGGAGCGCTGTTAACGCCCCATCACCAGTTTGGGCAGCCACGTCGTCAGCGGCGGCCACAGCGTCACGGCCATCAGCACGGCCAGCAGGGGCACGAGCCACGGCACGATCGCGCGCGACATCGCCGCAAAGGTGATATTCGCGACTTTGGCGGTCACGAACAGCACCACGCCGACCGGCGGCGTGACCGTGCCGATCATCAGATTCAGCACGAAGATCAGGCCGAACTGGATCGGATCGATGCCGAATTGGCCGGCGGCGGGTGTGAGGATCGGGATCAGGATCAGCATCGCCGCCAGCGCCTCCATGAAGCAGCCGACGAACAGCAGCAGCACATTGACGACCAGCAGGAAGACCAGCGGATTGCCGACGAGATCGACGATCTGCGGCCCCAGCGTTTGCGGGATGCGCGACAGCGACAGGCACCAGCCCAGCGCCGACGCGGTCATCACCAACGCGAGCACCACGCCGGTCGTTTCCACCGTGTCGACCGCGATGCGCGGCAGGGCGCGGAAGTCGAACTCCTTGTAGACGAACAGCCCCAGGATCAGCGCGTAGACGGTGGCCACCCCCGCCGCTTCGGTCGGCGTGAAAATGCCGGCGATCATGCCGCCGAAAAGGATGACCGGCGTCATCAACGCCCAATGCGCGCGGCGATAGGCGATCCACAGATCGCGCAGGCCGGGGAACGGATGGCGCGGCAGGTTCCGCTTGGTCGCGATCCAGGTGACCATCGCCATCAAGGCCCCCGCCATCAGCAGGCCCGGAATGACGCCGGCCAGGAACAAGCCGCCGATCGACACGTCGGCCGACACGCCGTAGATGACCATCGGCAGCGACGGGGGGATGATCGGCCCGATCGTCGCCGACGCGGCCGTGATCGCGGCGGCGGTTTCGGCGTCGTAGCCCTCGTCCTTCATTGCCTTGATTTCGAGCGTGCCTACCCCGCCCGCATCCGCGACGGCCGAGCCCGACATGCCCGCGAAGATGACGCTCGCGAGAATATTCGCGTGGCACAAGCCGCCGCGCAGCCAGCCCACGCAAGCCGTGGCGAAGGCGAAGATGCGTTCGGTAATGCCGCCCGAATTCATGATGTTGCCCATCAGGATGAACAACGGGGCGGCGAGCAGCGGGAAGGAATTGGCGGCCTGCGCGATTTTCTGCGGCACGATCTGCGGCGTGATGCCGGCGAAGAATACGAAGGCCAGCGCCGCCAAACCCATCGTCGCGTAGAGCGGCACGCCCAGCATCAGCGCCACGAACCAGACGATCAGGATTTCGGTCATCGTGGAGATCACAGCTTCGTCTCCACCATCGCGGTCGGCAACGGGCCTTTGATCGCTTCGACGATCTGCGCGCAAGCTTGGATCAGCACGGCCGCCCCGGCCAAAGGTACCGGAATGTAAAGGATCGCTGCCGAGAGCGGCACGCTGATCCAGGTCACGTCGAGATTGCGTTCGATCAGCACGGGGCCGTACCAAACCATCGCGGCGGTCAATCCCACCACGCAAAGCTGGATGACCACTTCGGCCGCGCGGCGCGGCACCGCGGGCAACGCGTCGATGATTACGTCGATGCGGATATGGCTGCGCCGTCGCGCCGCCAGGATCCAGCCGACGAAGCCGGTCCAGACCAGAAGATACTGGGCGGCTTCGTCGGTCCATGGAACGGGCGCGCCGAGCTGGCGCGATACGACGCCCAGCACGACGCAACCCAACAACGCCATCAGCAGGAGAAAGGCGGCGGCGCGCAACGCGCCGTCGCTTACGCGCCGCAGCCCTTCCATTACAGCGCCGCCAGCGCGTCGAACGTGCCCGCACCCCACACTTGGGCGAAGCGCGCGGGCACCTTGGCGAGGACGGGCTCGCGCCACGCCTTCACGTCGGGCTGCACCACGGTCATGCCCGCTGTGCGCAGCGTATCGACCAGCGTGGCCTCCTGCTTGAGGAGTTCTGCATCCTGCCACTTGGCGCCGTTGGCCAGCGCCGTTTCCAGGATGTCGCGATCGGCGTTGCGCAAGCCGCGATAGAAGCCTTCGTTCACGATGACGAGACGCGGCGTGATGATGTGCTCGGTCAGCACCAGGAACTTCTGCACTTCGAAGAACTTGCCGCTCTGGATCGTCGGCAGCGGATTTTCCTGTCCGTCGACGGCACCCTGGTTGAGCGCGAGGTAGAGCTCGTTGAAGTTCACCGGCGTGGCGACGGCACCCCAGGCTTCGGCCATCGCGCGGAACACGTCCACCGGGGGCACACGCAGCTTGAAGCCGTTCATGTCGGCGGGCGAACGCACGTTCTTGGTGCCCGTCGTCAGATGGCGCTTGCCGTAATAGGTGACCGAGGCGAGACGCATCTGGCGGCGCGCCACCAGATCGTCGTTCATCTTCTTGAACTGCGGCGAGGAAACCGACTTCGCCATATGGGCGGCGTCGCGCCACAGATAGGGCGCCTCGATGACCGACAGCGCGGGCAGCAACGCGGCGAGTGCGCCCGCACCGTCCGTCGTCATGTGCAAGGCGCCGGCGGAGACCGCTTCCATCATGTCGCGGCCCGAGCCGAGCTGGCCGTTCGGGAACGACTGGATATCGATGCGGCCGGAGGTCTTCTCCTTCACCTCGGCGGCGACGCGATCGACCATCTGCACCTGCGGATGGCTGGGCGCGAGCATTTCGCCCCAGCGCACCGCGGTCGCCTGGGCGCGCGGAATGCTGGGGGCGGCGAGCAACGCCGCACCGGCCGCCGTGGCGCCGAGCAGCTTACGACGCGTGAATGTGGACATGGTCTCTCTCCCTTTTTTGGTTTTTAAAAACGCCGGCCCCGGTTCCGGGATCAGGCGCCCTTTACGCCGCCGGCGGTCAATCCGCCGACGATTTCCTTCTGGATGAAGATCGTCAAAATCAGCACGGGCAGCATCACCACGATGGCGGCCGCGGCGAGCGGCCCCCAGGCGAACTGCTCGAAGGTCAGCATGTTGTAGACGGCGACCGGCATGGTGCGCGTCGTGCGCCCCGCGAACACGGCGCCGAACACGAAATTGTTCCAGGAATAGATGAACGACAGGATGGCGCCGACCACGATGCCCGGACGCGCCAGCGGCAGCGCCACATGCAGGAAGGTCTGCCAGGTCGTGCAGCCGTCGATCCGCGCGGCTTCTTCCAGCTCCACCGGCAGCGATTCGAAATAGCCGATCATGATGTAGACGACGATCGGCAGCGTGATGACGATATGCGTGATCGCGATGGGCAGCACTGTGCCGATCAGGCCGATCATCTGGAACAGCGTGAACAGCGGGATGAGATACGACAGGCCCGGCGTCATGCGGCTGATCAGCATCAGCACCGCCATCGAATGCGCCTTCGACTTGGCGATGCCGTAGCCCGCCGGCACGCCCAGCAGCAAAGCCGCCGCCGTGGCGCCGCCCGAGACCTGCACCGAGTTCCAGAAATAGAGAAAGAACGGCGTCTCCTCGAACAGCTTCCGGAAATTCACCAAGGTGATCTCTTCCGGAATGAAGATCGGCGGATAGGCGGTGTTGTCGATGTCGTATTTCAGCGACAGCGAAATCACCCAGAAGAACACGAACACGACGGGGGCGAGCAGGACGATCAGCGACAACGCCAGCCCCGCGTGCCCGACCGCCTTGCGCCAATGGAAGTTCGCGGCCAAGGCGCTCATGTCAGTTGTTCCACTTGGCGCGTTCGCGCGCCCACAGCAGCACCAGCGACAGCACGACGATGATCGCGAAGAACACGACCACGACGGCGGACGCGTTGCCGACGTTGTAATAGGCGAAGGCCTGCGAATAGAGATAGAGGTTGATCGTCTCCGACGCCGTGCCCGGCCCGCCATTGGAGATGACGTAGATCACCTCGAACGCTTTCAGCGCGTCGATCGTGCGGATGATGCCCGCAACGACGATGAAGGGCAGCACCAGCGGAAAGGTGATGCGCCAGAACATCTGCCACTGCGTGGCGCCGTCCAGCAGCGCGCTTTCATAGGGCTCGGTCGGCACGGCGGCGAGGCCGCCCAGCACGATGATCATCACGAAGGGCGTCCACAACCACACTTCGACCAGCGCCAAGCTGGGAATGACGGTGTGGCGCGCGAACACCCATTCGGACGGGCCGATGCCCACCGTGCTGAGCAGATAGTTCAGCACGCCGAGCTGCGGGTGGAACATCATCGTCCACACCAGTGCTATGGCGACCGGGGTCGCCATCATCGGCATGATGAAGATCGTGCGCAGCACGCCGCGGAACGGGAATTCGCGGTGGAAGACGACGGCCGCGTAGGTGCCCAGCACCAGCGGCAGCGCCACGGCGACGGCCGTGAAATAGAACGTATGCCAGATCGATTCGAGGAATCGCTGATTGGTCGCGAGTTCGATGTAGTTGCGCAAGCCGACCCATTGGGCGGCTCCGCCGAGCTTCCATTCGTGGAGGCTCATCCACACCGTGAAGACCCACGGGAAGATGATGATGGCGAGCGTGACCAGCAGCCCCGGTATCACGAACCAGTGATACCGGGGTTTCGCCAGTTTCGCCCCGGCCGGTGCGGGGATCGCCGCACCGGCCGTTTGTTGAGCGGTCGCGTTCAAGCCGAGATCAACCCTGTTCCGAACGTTCCAGAACCGGGCGGAACTCCGCCGTCGCGCGGCGCATTTCCGCCGCCGGATCGGCGCCGCCGATCGTGTTGGTCAGCGCCGTGCCGAACACGTCGCGGAACTCCGTGACCGGACCGATGACGGGCAACGCCGCGCGGGCGATTTCGCCCGAGCCGCGCACGCAGTCGGCCCAATCCTTCGGCACCGTCAGCGCGCTGAGCGTGGCTTGATCGTTGAACGTCGAACGGCGGAACGGCACGCCCGAACCGGTCTGCAGCAAGCGGTTCGAGTTCTGCTTGTTGGTCGTCCACAGGCAGTAGAGATAGGCGGCTTCCTTCTTCTGGCTGCCGGCCGCGATGCCGATGCCGTCGCCGAACATCGCCGCGTGATGGGCCTTGGGACCCGCCGGGAAGATGCCGTAGCCGACCTTGCCGACAATGCGGCTGCGCTCGCGGTTTTCGAGCGGCGGGGCGAAGCCCACGCCGTCCAGCCACATGGCCGCACGGCCTTGCGCGAACAGCGACTGCGCCTCGTTCCAGTTGAAGCCGGCCACACCTTGCGGGCCGGAGTTACGCAGCAGCGTCTGATAGACGCGCGCCGCGGCGATCGCGTCGTCGGTATCGGTCAGCAGACGCGGCGGATTGCCGGTCGTCGTATCCTGGCCCCAGCCGAGCAGAAGCTGCGTCCACACCGGCACGTTGGCGTTGCGCAAGCCCCGCGCGACGAAACCCGCCACGCCGTTGGCCGGATCGTGCAGCTTCGCGGCCGCGGCGACGATCTCGTCGATCGACTTCGGGTACGCGACACCCTTCGCCTGGAACAGCTCCTTGTTGTAGTAGAGCATCCAGTAATCGACGGACCAGGGCAGCGAGTTGATCTTGCCGTCGTCGGTCGCGTAGTCGAGGCCGCGCTGGGTCACGTCGGCGCGATCCCATTCGGCGGGCGTGAGTTGCGCGTCGTTGAGGTACCCGCCGACTTCGGCCAGCCAGCGCGCCTTGGCGAATTGGCGCTTCTGCACGTGATACGACAGGTGGACGACGTCGAAGCTCGGGCGGCCCGAGTTGAACTCGATCACGACCTTCTGGCGCTGTTGCTGCTCGGGGATATCCTCGACGCCGACCTTGATGCCGGTCAGCGCTTCGAACTCCGCCTGATGGCGCTTCAGAAGGTCGCCGCGCGGGCTCTTGATCAGCGAGACTTCCAGCGACTGGCCCTGGAAGCGCTTCCAGTTGAACGCGCCCGATTGCGCGAACAGCGTCTTGGTGTTGAGCATCGGCGAAGCGAGAACGCCGGCGGCGGCGGCCCCCTTCAGCAGATTGCGTCGATTCATCGTCGTCTTCATCGTCGTCTCCCCCTGTTTAGGTTCTGGTTGCTCGAATTCTAGCGTCCCGCCGCCGCTAAGGCGACAGGCCCATTGCGCGATTTTTCGCGTCTTGGATATGCGCGGCCAGCGCGCTGCGCGCACCTTCGATATCGCGCGCCGCCATACGGCGCACGATCCCCAGATGCTCGCGCATCACCGTTTCGACCCGGCCGGGGTCGAGACGGACTTCCGCCTGCCGGATCAGGCGGATCTTGATCGAATTGACGCGATAGGCGCTCGATACGATTTCGTTGCCCAGAAAATCCACGATCGTATCGTGCATATCCCAATCGGCGAGCTGGGCGCGGCGAATCACATCCGGCGTGATTTTCTTCTTCGCGTCCTTGATGATTCGCTCGTGCGTCTCCATCAGGCGTTCGATCTCGGCATCGGGCGCTTCGCGCACGAACACTTCGACTGCCTCGCGCTCCATCATCAGGCGGAACTGGAAGGCGTTGCGGATCAGGCTCAGATCGACATGCGCCACCTGCATTCCGCGCTGGGGAATGGTGACGATCAAGCCTTCCGCTTCCAAACGCGGCACGAGTTCGCGGATCGCCCCGAGCGGCAAGCCGGTGATCTCCACCAACTCGCGCTGCGAGACGAACTGACCGGGCACGATTTGGCGCGCGAGCAAGCGATCGGTGAACGCGGCATAGGCGCGTTCCCGCAGCTTGGGCGCATCGGTCCCGGTTTCGGCCATCAAGCCGCTTTCTGGGCCAAAGCCGCATCGACGCGCTTGACCAGCGCGTTTGCGCGCGCCTCGTCGAGTTCGACGACCGGCGGACGCATGCGGCGCCAATTCACGTCGCCTTCGCGATGCGCGATCAGCGCCTTGACCGCCGGCATGAACGGATCGGCGATGATCGCTGCCACACACGCGCCGATGCGCGCATCGTCCTTGCCTTCCCACGCCGCCGGGCGCAGCAGATCGGGGCGGATATTCGCCATGCCGCAAATCGTGCCGGAACCGCCTTCGCGCACCGCGCGGGCGAGCAACCGCTCGTCGCCGACCAGAATTTGCAGATCCTTATGCGTGTCGAGGAAGCCCTTGGCCGAGTCCCATTGGCCGGTCGAATCCTTGATGCCGATGATGGCGTTCGGGAATTCCTTGCGCAGGCGCGTCATGATCGCGGGCGTGAACATCACGCGCGTCATGCTGGGGATGTGATAGATCAAAACGTCGCGCAATTGCGCGCCCAGCTTCTCGAATACCGACGCGTACCAGCGGAACACGCCTTCTTCCGAGGGCTCGGGGAAATAGAACGGCGGCGTCATCAGAAGCCCGCGCACGCCGTGATCGTAACCCACGCGCGCTTGCGCGACCGCTTCGCCCACCGTCGCCGCCGAAACGCCCGCGATGACCTGCTTGCCCAGATCGAGCCCGCCGGCGGCGAGTGCGCCCAACGCCGCGTGGCGCTCGCCGATATCGATCGAAGCGCCCTCGCCCGTCGTGCCGAACATCGTGACACCGTCGCCGCCATTCGCCAGCACCCATTTCGCCTGTGCCACGGTGCGCGGCAGATCGACGGCGCCGTTGGCGAGGAACGCGGTCGACAAGGCGCAGGACAGGCCAATGCGCGGACCGATGGATTTGGCGGACATGATGGACGATCTCTCCCGATGCGTTATGGTCTTATGGGCGCGGATGTTGACCATGTCGCCGACGCGCGTCAAGAAGTAACATGTTAGTTCGTTAAAGCGGGCAGTTGGGGGAAGCGAGTGGACACGCGAATTCTCGGTAAAAGCGGCGTCGAAGTGTCCGAACACGGTTTCGGCGGCGCACCCTTGGGCGATCTTTATTCGATCATCGACGAAGCGGTCGCGGTTGGCACGGTCGAATCGGCGCTGCGCAACGGCGTGACGTTGCTCGACACGTCGCCGCTTTACGGCCACGGCATGTCGGAGTTGCGCATCGGTGCTGCATTGCGGCGCGTCAAGCCGCCCAAATTCGTGCTCTGCACAAAAATCGGGCGCGTGATGGATCCCTTCAAACGCAAGGTTCCCGGCGAAGGCTATGCCGGCGGCGTCGAGCATCTCGCCAATTTCGATTATTCCTATGACGGCGCGATGCGCTCGCTGGAACAATCGATGCTGCGCATGGGGTTGAGCCATATCGACGTGGTGCTGATCCACGACGTCGATGTCTGGACGCATGGTGCTTCGATGATCGACCAGCGTTTCCGCGAGGCGGTGTCCGGCGCCTATAAGGCGCTCGATCGTTTGCGACAGGAAAAGGTCATTCGCGCGGTCGGCGTGGGCGTCAACGAAGCCGATATGTGCGTGCGCTTCGCGCGCGAATGCGACATCGATTGCGTGCTGCTCGCCGGGCGCTATTCACTGCTCGAACAGCCCGCCGCCGCCGAATTCCTGCCGCTGGCCGTCGAACGGCGCATCGGCGTGATGCTGGGCGGCGTGTTCAACTCCGGCATTCTGGCGACCGGGCCGATCCCGGGGGCGAAGTATAATTATAAGCCCGCCCCGCCCGATGTGATGGCGAAGGTCGGTCAGATCGAAGCCGTCTGCCGCGCGCATAATGTGGCGCTGGCCGATGCGGCGTTGCGTTTCGCGCTGGCACATCCGGCGGTGTCGAGCGTCGTGCTGGGCGCCGTGGCGCCGTCCGAAATCGAGCGCCAACGCCAATCTTTCAGCGCGAAGATTCCCGCCGCGTTGTGGAGCGATCTCAAAGCCAAGGGCTTGCTCGACAAATCCTGCCCGGTGCCGGCATGAAGATCGACGCGCATCAGCATTATTGGCGCGTCGATCGCGGCGATTACGGCTGGCTGACGCCCGACAAGGGAATCATCTATCGCGATTTCCTGCCGCCCGATCTCGCGCCCATTTTGAAACGTCACGACATCGCGAAGTCGATTCTGGTGCAGGCGGCCCCCACGGAAGCGGAGACGCTGTTCCTGCTCGACATCGCCAAGGGCGACGAAAGCGTCGCCGGCGTTGTCGGCTGGACGGATTTCGAAACGCCCGAGCGCATCGCCGAGTTGGCGAAGGACGAATTGCTTGTCGGCTTGCGCCCGATGGTGCAGGACCTCGCCGACGACGATTGGCTTGCTTCGCCCAAGCTCGCCCCCGCCTTCGACGCGCTGATCGCCTATGGCCTCGTCTTCGATGCGCTGGTGCTGCCGCGCCATTTGCCGCGCCTGCTGGTGGTGGCCGAGCGCCATCCGGGTTTGCGCATCGTCGTCGATCACGGCGCCAAGCCGTTCATCAAGGACAAGCGCCTCGATCCGTGGCGCGCCGACATGGCCGCCCTCGCCGCGCGCCCGAACATCGTGTGCAAGGTTTCGGGCCTCGCGACCGAAGCGTCGCCCGAATGGACGCAAGGCGATCTCGCGCCTTACGTGCTCCATTTGCTCGACGTGTTCGGGCCCGCCCGCTTGCTCTGGGGCAGCGATTGGCCGGTCGTCGATCTGGCCGGCGGCTACGATCGCTGGTTCGCGGCGGCCCAAGGGCTGCTTGGTTCGCACGACGACATTTTCGGCGCCAACGCGGCGCGCATCTATTTGGACAAACGGGGACGACGCGATGCTTAAAGGTCTCGATCCGGTTCTGTCGGCCGATCTTCTGTGGGTGCTCGACGCGATGGGCCACGGCGACGATCTCGCCTTGGTCGACGCCAATCATCCGGCCGAGACGATCGCGGCGCATACGACGACCGGCAAGCTCGTGCGCCTGCCGGGTTTGACGATGGAGCGCGCGGCGCGCGCCATTCTGTCGGTGTTGCCGATCGACGATTTCGAGCCCAAGCCCCTGCGCCGGATGGAAGTCGTCGGCGACAAGAAGAAAATTCCCGACGTGCAGAAGGCCGTGCAGGCCGAGATCGACAAGGCGCTCGGCGCCAAAACGCCGCTGTCGGGGATCGAGCGTTTCGCCTTCTACGACGCCGCGAAAAACGCCTTCGCCGTTGTGCAGGTCGGCGATCCGCGCCCTTACGGCTGCTTCCTGCTGCGCAAAGGCGTTATCGCCGGCGTCCCGTAAGCACCGCGCCGACGTCGCGCGGCAGCGTCATATAGACGAAGGCGCAGGACGTCGCGATCGCCGCGACGGTGAGGAACGCGGGCACGAATTGCGCCGTGCCCGTCGCCCCCGTGGCCATGCCCGACGCGGCGATCGTCAGCGCCACCGCCGCGATGGTGATGCCGATCGAGCCGGTCATTTCCTGCGCCACCGCCATCAACGTGGTCGCGCGCGACATCTTGTCGGCCGGCACGTCGGCGAACAGCACGGCGTTCGAGCTGGTGAATTGCAGCGAGCGCGTGAAACCGGTCAGCATCAAAATCGCGATCATCACCCAGCCGGGCATGCCGGCATGGAAGACCAGCGGGATCGCGACCAGCATGCCCGCGATCAAGCCGTTGACGACCAGCACGTTGCGGAACCCGACCCAGCGCAAAATGCGGTTGGCGCAAATCTTCATCGCGAAAGCGCCGATGCCGACCGCGAAGGTGATGGCGCCGCTTTCGAACGCGGTGCGATCGAGGCCGAGCTGGATGTAAAGCGGCAGCAGGAACGGCACCGCGCCGCCGCCCACGCGGAACAGGAACCCGCCGATCATGCCGATGCGGAAATTGCGGATGCTCAACAGGCGCAGGTCGATGACTGGGGCGGGATGGCGAAGCGCGTGGCGGACATAGGCGATCAGCAAAACGACGCCCGCCGCCAAGCACGCGGCGGCGAGACGATGGTCGGTGTGTTCCACGCCGATGGTCGTCGCCCCGATCAGCGTCAGCGCCAGACCGGGGCCGCTCAATAGGAATCCGCGCAGATCGAACGCGTCCGAACCGTCGCCGTGGATCTGCGGCAGGCGCGCGCGCGCCGCGAGAATGCCGAGCATCGCGACGGGCACATTGATCCAGAAGATCCAGTGCCAGGTAAGATAGGTCGCGCAGAACCCGCCTAAAGGTGGCCCGACGATCGGGCCGAGCAGACCCGGCATGGTCAACACCGCCATCGCGGCGATCAGCTTTTCCTTCGACACGCTGCGCACGACGACAAGCCGCGCGACCGGGATCATCATCGCCCCGCCCGCCCCTTGCACCACGCGCGACGCGACCAATTCCCAAATCTGGCCGGAGAACGCGCAGGCAATCGACCCGACGGCGAAGACGCCCATCGCCCAGCAGAAAACCGTGCGCGTGCCGAAGCGGTCGGCGACCCAACCCGACGCCGGAATGAACACCGCGAGCGAAATCAGATAAGAGGTCAGCGCGAGTTTGAGATCGATCGGATCGACTTGGAAATCGCGCGCGATCTCGGTCAACGCCGTCGCCAGCACCGTGGCGCCCATATTCTCCAGGAACAGAGCGCTGGCGGCGATCAGCGGAACGATACGGGGCAAGTCTTGCTGGGGCGCTTCGGAAGGGTCTTGTGCCATTGGCCGCAGTTTCGCGCCCCACGCGCCCTATCTCAAGGGCGCGTGCGAGGCATCCGGTTACGCGCGGTGACCGCTATTTCTTTTCTTCCAGAAGCCCGAGCTCGAGCTTCGCCCAGCGCATGGCTGCATTGCCCGCGGGGATGCCCGCATAGACCGCCGCATGCAGCACCAGCGAACGCAATTCTTCCGTCGTCACCCCGTTGCGCAATGCCGGTTTCACATGCAGGCGGAACTCCTCCTCCCGCCCCAGCGCGATCATCAACGCGAGCGTGAGCATCGACCGCGTTTTGCGCGGCAATGTGGGATCGCCCCAAATATCGCCCCACGCGGTGCGGGTGATGAACTCCTGCCAAGGCCGATCGAAATCGGTCGCCGATGCGAGCGAGCGATCGACATGCGGCGCCCCCAGCACCGATTTGCGATTGGCGAGCCCGGCCTCGAAAGACGAACCGTCGCGCGACTTCGCCTGCGGTGCTTGCGCATCCAGGAACGCGCGCAGATGGCGGTTCACGGCGGGCGCTTGCTCGATCGCCAATAGATGTGCCGCCTGGCGCAGCGTGACGAGTTCGGCGCCCGCGACCAGCGCTTGGATATCGCGCATCATCTGCGGCGGCGTCGCCGGATCGTCCTCGCCCGCGATAATCAGCGTGGGCGCCGCGATCGCCGGGATCAAACCGCGCAGATCCATCTCGGCCAAAGCCTCGCAAGCCAGCGCATAGCCTTCGGCCGGACAGGCCAGGAATTGCGCCTTCACGTTGGCGAACAATTCCGGCGGACACGCCTTGGTGAACCAGCGCGACAGCACGGCTTCGACGATCGACGCCGTGCCATCCTTGCGCACCGCGGCGGCGCGCGTGCGCCAGCCTTCGGGCGGGGGCATATGCGCCGATGTCGCCATCAGCACCAACGAGCGCACGCGCTTGGGATATTTGGCTGCCAGAACCTGACCGGTCATGCCGCCCATCGACAGACCCACGACATGCGCCGATTCGATCTTCAACGCGTCGAGCAGGCCGAGCGCGTCGTCGGCCAGATCGAAGATCGTCGAAGCCCCCGGCTTCACCGGCGACGAACCATGGCCGCGCGTGTCGTAGCGGATCAAACGGTATTTGTCGGCGAGGGCCGGTATCTGCCGATCCCACATTTCCAGCGCCGTGCCGAGCGAGTTGGAGAACAGCACCGGCGGCCCGTCTTCGGGGCCGAGCAGATCGTAGCGCAGCGTGGTGCCGTTGGCGGTCGTCAGCGTGGGCATATCAATTTCCTGCGTTCAGTTTCTTCGCGGCTGCTTCGATGCGCGCGATGGCGGGTTCGACCCAGCGCGCGGCATCGGGCCGATGCGCGGCCACATCGGGCGTGCGCGCGAGGTTTTCCTTCATCCGCGCGGCATCGACCGTCAAACCCGTCGCGATCGTCGCGAGTTCGCGCGCCGAACCCGACGCAAGGCCGATCAGCGAGCCGAAGGCGAGCCATTCGACCTGCCAAGCGCCCGCCGGGCGTTCCTGGGCCGAGGCCATCGATTGGATCAGCGTCGCCGCATGGCCACCGGCGGCCATATGCGTGGCGAGGATCGCCGCACAGCCGACGGGGTTGCGCTTATGCGGCATTGCCGACGATCCGCCGCGCCCGGGAATCGCGGGCTCGGCGACTTCGCCGATCTCGTCGGCTTGCAGGAACAGGATATCGGTCGCGATCTTCGCGGCGGCGCCCATCGCCATCGCATGGCGCAGGCCGCCCGCCACATAAGGGGCGCGCGAAACCTGGATCGGAAACGGCGAAGCGTCGAGGCCGAGGATTTCCGCGTAGCGCTTGGCGACGATCGGGGCCGATTTGCCCATCGCGGCGAGCGTGCCCACCGCCCCGCCCAGCGTGGCGCGATAGATCGGTGCGGGAGCCGATTCCAGCGCTTCGGCAAGGCCTATACCCCACATCGCGGCCTTGAAGCCGAAGGTGATGGTCGCGGCATGCTTATTATAGGTGCGGCCCATCATCACGACATCGCGATGCGTGCGCGCCAGCGCCGCGAGACCGGTCAGCGCCTTCGCCCAATTCGCGGCGAGGACGGCATCGGCTTCCTTCGCGGCCAGCGAAGCTTCGGTATCGATCAGATCTTGGCTGGTGGCGCCTTTGTGAACCAAAGCGCCGAGCGCTTCAGGCAATTGCTTGCGCGCAGCCGCTAAAAACGGGATCGACGCGACCGCTTGATCGGCCGTGCCCGCACCGATTGCGGCGAGATCGAAGGATGCGGGATCGAGACCGCGCAAAGCTTTCGCGACATCGTCATGACCTTGGGCTTCGGCCAAGGCGGCTTCGATGCGCAAAAACCGCGCAAGCCGCGCGCGATCGTCGAAAATCGCGGCCACGGCCGGATCGGCGTAAAATGGCCCGGTCAGGGCGGAATCGAGTGCCGAAAACGTCATTGCGCGCCGAATGTAGCGACTGCCGGGCCCGATTGGGAAATCATGCGTTTCTCCTCATGGCCATATTAGCCATGACCGGGGTATCCAGCCAAACTTAACGGCCTTGTGAGGATTTCTCGTTTGTCCCGCCGGGGGGTCGGGACCGATTGTCCCCCGATCATGAGCAAAGCCGCCAAGCCGTTCCGGCCGGTCGCGATCACGGCCAACGATCTGCGTTCGGGTATCGTCGTTTTCCGCACCGAAACGGGCGATTGGGTGACGGACGCGACCCGCGCCGAAATCGCCCTGGATCCCGCCAAGGCCGAAACGCTGCTGGCGGCGGCGAAGCTCGATCACGACCGCAATATCGTGGTCGAGCCCGTCGCCGTCGCCTTCGACACGGAATCGCGCCTGCCCGTTCTGCTGCGCGAACGCATCCGCGCCCAGGGCCCCACCGTCCCGATCCCCGGAAGCATCTGACATGTACCGCTATGACGAATTCGACCGGGGCTTCGTCCTGGAACGCGTTGCCGAGTTCCGCGACCAAGTCGCGCGCCGCCTGTCGGGCGAACTGACCGAAGATCAGTTCAAGCCGCTGCGCTTGATGAACGGCGTCTATCTGCAGCTTCACGCCTATATGCTGCGCATCGCCATTCCGTACGGCGTGCTCTCGTCGCGCCAGATGCGCAAGCTCGCCCATATCGCGCGCGAATACGACAAGGGCTATGGCCATTTCACGACGCGTCAGAACCTGCAATTCAACTGGGTCGAGCTCGCGCGCATTCCCGATCTGCTGGCCGAGCTGGCCGAAGTCGAGATGCATGCGCTGCAAACGTCGGGCAATTGCATCCGCAACGTCACGGCGGATCATTTCGCCGGCGCCGCCGCGGACGAAATCGTCGATCCGCGCCCCTACGCCGAAATCCTGCGCCAATGGTCGGCGATCCACCCCGAGTTCACCTATCTGCCGCGCAAGTTCAAGATCGCGGTGACCGGCGCCCCGCATGATCGCGCGGCCGTGCAGGTCCACGATATCGGGCTGCATGCGGTGCGCGGCGCCGGCGGCAAGACCGGTTTCGCCGTCTATGTCGGCGGCGGCCAGGGCCGCACGCCGCTGATCGCGCACAAGGTGCGCGACTTCCTGGCGGAGGAAGATCTGCTCGCCTATTGCGAAGCGATCTTGCGCGTCTACAACCTCGAAGGTCGGCGCGACAACAAATACAAGGCGCGCATCAAGATCCTGGTGCACGAAAAGGGCAAGGCGGAGATCGCCGCCGCGATCGAAGCCGAGTTCGCGCAGTTGAAGGGCAAGACGCTGACCCTGCCCGAAGCCGACGTGAAGGCGATCAGCGCCTATTTCGCCTCGCCCGCACTCGACGCGCTCCCCGCGAAATCCGCCGCATTGGAAACGGCCAAGGCCGCGAACAAAGCACTGGAACGCTTCGTGCGCCGTAACGTGACGGCACATCGCCATGCCGGTTACGGCGTCGTCACCGTTTCGTTGAAGCCGGTGGGCGAACCGCCGGGCGACGCGACGGCGGCCCAGATGGACGCCATCGCCGATATCGCCGAGCACTTCTCGCACGCCGAAATCCGCGTGAGCCACGAGCAGAATCTGGTTCTGCCGCATGTGAAGCTCGACGAGATCCCGGCGCTGTTCGCGGAACTCGCCAAGCACAACCTCGCCACGCCGAACGCGGGTCTCGTCACCGACATCATCGCCTGCCCGGGCCTGGATTACTGCGCGCTCGCCAATGCGCGCTCGATCCCGGTCGCGCAGCGTCTGTCGGAACGTTTCGCCGATATCGCGCGCCAGGAGGAAATCGGCGATCTGAAGATCAAGATTTCCGGCTGCATCAACGCGTGCGGGCATCACCATGTCGGCCATATCGGCCTGCTGGGCGTCGATCAGAAGGGCAAGGAGCTCTACCAGATCACGCTGGGCGGCTCGGCCGACGAGCATACGTCGATCGGCGAGATCATCGGGCCGGGCTTCCCGACCGACAAGGTCGTCGACGCGGTCGAAGCGGTGATCGACGTCTATCTCGGCTTGCGCAAAGGCCCCGAGGAGAACTTCCTCGACGCCTATCGCCGCGTGGGCGCCGAGCCCTTCAAAGCCGCCCTCTACGCGGACGCTTGATCATGAACGTTTACGACGTGAAGCGCCGCGCGTTCGGCGAAGATGCCTGGTCGTTCCCCGAGGACGGCGACGCCCTGCCGCAAGGCCCGGCCGCGATCACCAAGGCGCGCTTCCTGCGCGACCGCGAAGCGCTGCTGGCGCGCAATGCCCCACTCGGCCTCGTGCTCGTCGCGGGCGAAACCTTCGACGGGATCGAGAAGGACCTCAACCGCTTCGATCTGATCGCGCTCAAATTCCTGCGTTATGCCGACGGGCGGCCTTATTCGCTCGCAAGGCTCGCGCGCGAACGCCACGGCTTCAAGGGCGAATTGCGCGCCATCGGCGACGTGCTGCGCGATCAGGTCACGCTGATGCTGCGCGCCGGGTTCGACGCGCTGCAGCCCACGCATGCGGGCACGATCGCCGCGTTACGCGACGGCAAGATCGTGACGGTCGATCACTATTTCCAGCCGGCGACGCGCGAAGAGCGCCAGGAAGGCGGCTATGCCTGGCGCCGCCGCCCCGCGTAACGGATCAGCCGGCGACGGCCCAGGCGCTGGGCCACAGCGCGTGTTCGCCGATCGGCACGACGGGCGCTTCGCCCGCTTGCGCGCGCGTGAAGCGTACGGCGAAGACCGGGCCCGCGAAGCCGCCGAGCAGCGGCGAAACGGCCTCGCCCGCCTGCAACACGAGCACGGCACCCGCTTCCAGGGCCGCATTGTCGGCGAAGCCCGCCTGGCGTTCGAGCACGACATTGGCGCCGGAGAACGCGACAAGCGCCACGATCTCGCCCGCCTGCGCGGTCACGCGAGTCGTCCATTGGGCGCGGTATTCGCTGCTTGCGATCTTCACGGGCGCGCCCAAACCGGCGATCGCCGGGGCGGCGAGATCGGGATGGCGGGCCAGCAGGGCCAAGCCGGCGCTGCGCAAATGCGCGTCGGCGGCGGCAGGCGCGCTGCGGGTCAAAATCGCCGCCTCGCCCAAGATCCAACCCAGCTCGTCGGCCGTAAAAGCTTCGCGGATTTCCGTCCGGGAAGCCGCTTTGATCGCCGAGGAGATTGCCGTTTGAACGCCCATGATCCGCTCCGTTTCAGAGCTTCATCAGACGGCGGATCGGCCGGGTTGGCGAGCGAGTAAATCTTTGGCCCCCGCCTAAAAAACCTCAATTCCCGAATTCCCCCGCAAATCCGAGTATCCGACCATGTTGCCGATCAATCTCGACGCCGCGAAATTGCCGATCGCCCTGATCGGAGACGGCAAGCGCGCCGCGCGCCGCCTGGAATTGCTGGTCGAAGCCGGGGCGTTGCGGGTCTCGCGCGTGCCGCCGGACGGCGATTTTTCGGGCTATCGCATCGTCTATATCGCCGATTTCGACGAAGACCGGTCGCGCGAGATCGCGGCGCGGGCGCGCGCGGCGGGCGCCTTGGTCAATGTCGAGGACGTGACCGAGCTGTGCGACTTCCACACGCCCGCTTTGATCCGGCGCGGCGATCTGACCGTGACGGTGGCGACCGGCGGGCGTGCGCCCGGCCTTGCCGGGGCGCTCGCGGCCTATCTCGGCAAAATGTTCGGTGCGGCGTGGGCGATCCGCCTCGGCCTGCTGGAAGCCAAGCGCCGCAATTGGCGCGCGCAGGGCATGGACCATCGCGCGATCCGCGAAGCGACCGCGCGCGAATTGGATCAGACAGGCTGGCTGCCGCCCTTGCCGGCGCCCCCCGCCTTTTCCGCAAACGCCGAGGCTTCGGATTTGAGCCAATCGGCGAACAACGCGACCTTGCGCAAAGCGAGCTTGGGTTCCGGGCAAACGAGCCAATAGGCGAAATCGACCGGCACGGCTGTACCGAATGGCTTGATCAAGCGCCCGTCGGCGAGATCGGCGGCGGCGAGCGATGCTTTGGCCAGCGCCACGCCGCGCCCGAGCGCCGCGGCTTCCACGACCAAGCTCGATTGATTGAAGCGCGGGCCCCGCGTGCCGTCGATATCGCTCGCCCCCGCCGCCTTCAGCCACATCGTCCAGCTCGGGCACGACGGATCGTCGTCGGGGCTGTCGTCGTGCAGCAAGGTTTGATCCTTCAGCGCCGACACGGCATCGAGACGCTGCTTGCCCTTCAAAAGTTTCGGGCTGCACACCGGAAACACGGTTTCCGCGAGCAGACGTTCGCAATGCAGATCGGGATAGCGTCCCGCCCCGTAGCGGATGGCGAGATCGACGCCGTCGGAATGGAAATCCGTCAGCGCCATCGACGCGCCGACGCGCACGTCGATCTCCGGGTACTTCGCTTGGAAATGTTCGAGGCGCGGCAACAGCCATTTCGCGGCGAAGGACGGCGCCACCGAAATCGTCAGCACGCCGGCATCGCCCAGATTGTCGATCTGCTCGATCGCGGCTTGCAGGCTTTCGAACCCGTCGCGAATGCCGGGCAGGATCGCCTGGCCCGCGTCGGTCAGCAGCAGAATGCCCTTGGTGCGCTGGAACAGCTCGATCTCCAGATGATCTTCGATCGTCTTGATCTGGTGACTGACCGCGGCGGGCGTGACGGCGAGCTCGTCCGCCGCCTTCGTCACGCTGAGATGGCGGGCGACGGCCTCGAAGGCGCGCAAGGAATTGAGCGGGGGTAAACGGCGGCGACGCATGGCGGTATTCTAAACGCCCCATGAATAATTTTCCGCGCGAAAATTCGACACACCCGCCGTGCGCGCAAGGCTAGACTTGGGCGCGTTTAGCGCCAAAGGGGAACGCGTGATGACCGAGTCGAGATGGAAGCATGACGGGGTGCAAGTGATTCCGGCGGATTCGCTGGACCCGACGACGGCGGGCAAAACGGCGGGCATGAACCGCGCCACGGCGATCGATTTCGCGCGCGCGGGCGCCCAAAAACTATGGGCCGGCACGGTCCATATCCATCCCGGCGCCAAGACCGGCGCGCATCACCACGGGCCGTTGGAAAGCGTCATTTATGTCGTGCGCGGGCGCGCGCGGATGCGCTGGGGCGACAATCTCGAATTCGTCGCCGAGGCGGGCCCCGGCGATTTCATCTTCGTGCCGCCTTACGTGCCGCATCAGGAGATCAACGCGAAGGCCGACGAGACGCTGGAATGCGTGCTCGTCCGTTCCGACGGTCAGGCGGTCGCGATCAATCTCGACATCGAACCGGCCGAGAAGCCCGAAAACGTGAAGTGGATCGACCCGATCCACCGCCACTGAGGCCTAGGCGGCGACGGCCTTGCGCATGACGAGCAGCTTGTCGATGCGCCGCCCGTCCATATCGACGACTTCGAGCGTCCATTCGCCGATCTCGACCCGCTCGCCGGTTTGCGGCAGGCGGCCGAGGCGATGGAGAACGAGCCCCGCGACGGTCTCGTAATCCGCGTCCTTCTCCGTCGGCACGCCCGTGCGCGCGGCGAATTCGTCGGCCCGCATCCAGCCCGCGACGAGATACGAGGAATCGTCGCGCACAACCAGGGCGGGTTCCTCGTCCTGGTCGTCCTTGAACGAGCCCGCGATCGCCACCAGGATGTCGGTCGAGGTGATGATGCCTTCGAAATGGCCGTATTCGTCGACGACGAGGGCCATATGCATCGACGATTCCTGGATCGCCTTGACGACGTCGAGCGCATCCATGCCGTCGAGCACGGCGGGCACGGGGCGCGTATGCTTGCGCGCGTCGATCGTGCCGTGTTCGAGCAATTCGACCAGCGCGGCCTTCACGTCGAGTACGCCGATCACCGCATCACGCTCGCCTTCCCACATCGGCAGGCGCACGCGCGACGTCTCGAGCAAGTGTTTGCGCAGCACGTCCTGGGGCGAAGCGATATCGAGCGTTTCGACTTCGTGGCGCGGGGTCATCAGCGATTTGGCCGCGCGATCGGCCAAGCGCATGACGCCCGAAATCATCTCGTGTTCCTGACCTTCGAGGATGCCGGCGGTCGCGGCTTCCGCGATCACGTTCTTCACTTCCTCCTCGGTCACGCTTTCGTTGGCCGTGCCCTTCGGCCCGAACAGGCGCAAGACGGTCTTGCCCGAACGGTCGAGCAGCCAGACGAGCGGTGCCGCCGCGTGGCTCAACGCCAGCATCGGGGCCGCGACCTTCGCCGCGACGCGTTCGGGGTCGCGCAGCGCGATCTGCTTGGGCACGAGTTCGCCGACGATCAGCGACAGATAGGTGATGGCGACGACGACGATGCCCACGCCCAGGGCGTCGGCCGCCGCCGGAGGCGTCCCGAGTTCCGATAGATAACCGGAGAGACGTAAGCCAAGCGTGGCGCCCGAAAAAGCACCCGACAAAATACCGACCAGGGTGATGCCGATTTGAACGGTCGACAGGAAGCGGCCGGGATCCGCCGCCAGACGCATGGCGATTTCCGCCCCGCGATTACCCTTATCCTGCAAAACCTTAAGCCGGGTCGAACGGGCGGAAACAACGGCCAATTCCGACATGGCGAGCAAGCCATTGACGATCGTCAGCACCACGACGACGGCGATCTCGACGTACACCTCTTACTCCAAAGATGCCGGCCCGCGACGGATTGGCGGCGGCTTCGAGGCGCACAGGTATAGCACGGGCTGATGCGCTGTATTGCCCGGTGTCGATTATAAAAATAATATGTATTTCAGTTAGTTAAACTGAAATCGACAATTTAGGATCGGTGATTACCAGCTAATCCGTTCGAGATTGTCGAAGGTCATCTCGCTGCCGTCGGCCAGGACGATGGTCCCCGACGCATCCTGGCCAAGGTCGAGGGCGCCCGTCGCGCCCTCGGCCGCGAGCTCGGTGCCGTCCGACAGGATGACCGTCCAGCCGCCTTGGCCGGGGCCGGCCCCGCCGCCATCGACGACGACCGTATCGGTCCAGCCGCCGCCCGCCCCACCGTCGAACGTGTCGCGCCCGCCGCCCACACCGAAATACGCGATATCCGACCCGGCCCCGCCGGTGATCGTGTCGTTGCCGCCGCGCCCGTCGAAAACATTGTCGGCCGCATCGCCGGTCAACCGGTCGGCGAAGCTGGAACCAGTGACGTTCTCGAACTCGGCGATATTGTCGCCCTGCGCGAACCCGCCCGACGCGGTGTTGTTCGAGAGATTGACCGTCACGCCGGCGGTGCTGTCGGAATAGTCGAGCGTATCGCTGCCCGTCCCGCCGCGCAGGATGTCGTTGCCGGCACCGCCCCGGATCGTGTCGTCGCCCGCCCCGCCCAGAATGCTGTCGTTCCCGGCGTTGCCGACCAGCAAATTCGCATCGTTCGAGCCGGTGATCGTGTCGTTGCCGGTGGTGCCGAGCACGTTCTCGATCGACGTGTAGCGATCCCCCGCCGCGTCGCCCGTGGCGCCCACACCGGTCTCGAGATTCACGTTCACGCGGCTGGAGGTGTAGGAGAAATCGACCGTGTCGGTCCCCGAACCGCCGATGATCGAGTCCGAGCCGGCGCCGCCGACGAACGTGTCGTTACCGCCGCCACCGGTGACCAGATCGTTGCCGGCCCCGCCCTCGATACGTTCGTCGCCCGCCGATCCGGTCAATGTGTCGGCCTTGGACGAACCGATCAGCGTTTCGAAACCCGAAATCGTATCGCCCGCCGCATCGCCGCCCGAGACGGCGCCGGTATCGAGATTGACGTTCACGCCCGAAGCGCTCGCCGAATAGGACAACGTGTCGAGGCCATCGCCGCCGATCAGCGTGTCGGCCCCCGCACCGCCTTGGATGACGTCGTTACCCGCACCGCCATCGATGATGTTCGCGCCGGTGGAGCCGGTCAGCGTATCGTTGAACGCCGATCCGGCGACCTGTTCGAAACCGGAAATCGAATCGCCTTGGGCGTGACCGCCAGACACGGCGTTGGTCGCGAGATTGACGCTGATCGCCGCGTTCGACGCCGAATAATCGAGCCTGTCGTTGCCGGTGCCGCCCACGAGCGTGTCGGCGCCGGCGTCGCCGAAGATCGTGTCGTCGCCCGCACCGCCATCGAGGCGATTGGCATTGGCGTCGCCGCGCAGCGTATCGGCCCCCGAACCGCCGGTGACGTTCTCGAAGCCCGAGATCGCGTCGCCCGCCGCGTCGCCGCCGGAAGCCGCACTGGTCGCGAGATTGATATTCACGCCCGCCGTGTCGGCGGCGTAGTTCAACGTGTCGTTCCCGGCACCGCCGATCAGCGTATCGGCACCCGCACCGCCTTGGATCGTGTCGTTGCCCGCGCCGCCGTCGATGCGATTGGCGCCCGCATCGCCGGTCAGCGTATCGGCGCCCGAACCGCCGGTAAGATTTTCGAAGCCCGACAACGTGTCGGTGCCCGCACCGGTCACCACACCGGTGGCGAGATTGGCCGTGATGGCGGCGGTCGACGCGGAAAAATCGACCGTGTCGATCCCGTCGCCGCCGATCAGCGTGTCGTTGGCCGAGCCGCCGGTGATCGTGTCGTCGCCCGCCCCGCCGTCGAGACGGTTGGCGGCGCTGTTGCCGATCAGCGTATCGTCGAACGCCGAGCCGACCACCGTTTCGATCGTCGCGAGCACATCGCCCGAAGCGTCGCCGGTCGAAACCTGCGCCGTCGTCAGATTGAGATTCACCTGCACGGCGGCGTCCGACGCGCTGTAATCGGCCGTGTCGTTGCCCGTGCCGCCGATCAGCGTATCGGCCCCCTTGCCGCCGATCAGAATATCGTTGCCTGCGCCGCCATCCAGGCGTTCGGCCGCGTCGGTGCCGGAAATCGTGTCCGCCCCCGATCCGCCGATCACGGTTTCGAAACCCGAAATCGTATCGCTGCCGGTCGCCGTTCCCGTCGCGGTCCCGGCGGCGAGATCGACATTCACACCCGCCGTATCGGCGGCGAAGCTCAGCGTATCGTTGTCGGCCCCGCCAAGAAGCGTATCGTTCCCCGCGCCGCCTTGGATCGTATCCGCACCCGCACCGCCATCCAAACGGTTGGCGACGGAACTGCCGGTCAAACTATCGGCGGCGGATGTGCCGATCACATTCTCGATGCCCGACAGGCTATCGGTCCCGGCACCGCCGCTGGCGGCACCGGTCGCGAGATTGACCGTCACGCCCGCAGCCGCGGACGAATAATCCGCCGTGTCGATGCCCGCACCGCCGACCAGGGTATCGTTCCCCAATCCCCCCACGAGCGTATCGTCGCCCGCACCGCCGGTCAGGACGTTCGCCCCGGCATCGCCCGCCAACGTATCGGCGAAATCGCCGCCGGTGACGTTCTCGAAGCCGGAAATCGTGTCGCCTTCGGAATTGGCGCCCGACGACAGATCGACGGTGACGCCCGCTTCGGCGCGCGTATAGGCGAGCGTATCCGTGCCCGCACCGCCGATCAGCGTGTCGGCCCCCGCCCCGCCTTCGATCGTGTCGTTGCCCGATCCGCCGTCGATGCGGTTGGCGCCCGCATCGCCATAGAGCGTGTCGTTGCCCGACCCGCCGAGCAGATTTTCGATGCTTTGCAGAACATCGCCCGCGGCGTCGCCGCCGGTCGTGCCGTTTTGCAGATCGACCGAAAGATTGGCGGTGCTGGTCGCGTAGCTCGCGGTGTCGCTGCCTTCGCCGCCGATCAGCGTGTCGGCACCGGCAGCACCGATCAGCGTATCGTCGCCCGCACCGCCATCGATGCGGTTGGCGCCGGTCGTGCCGGTCAGCGTATCGCCTTGCGCCGAGCCGACGACGTTCTCGAAACCCGACAACACGTCGCCCGACGCGTCACCCGTCGAGGCCTGCGCGGTCGTAAGACCGAGATTGACCTGCACGGCGGCGGCCGAGGCCGCGTAATCCAGCGTGTCGGTGCCGGTTCCGCCGACCAGCGTGTCGGCGCCCGCATCGCCGAAGATCGTGTCGTCGCCCACCCCGCCGTCGAGGCGATTGGCATTGGCGTCGCCGCGCAGCGTGTCGGCACCCGCCCCGCCGATCACGGTTTCGAAACCATCGATCGTGTCGGTGCCGGTGGCCGAACCCGTCGCCGTACCGGCCGCGAGATCGACATTCACGCCGCCGGTATCGGCGGCGAAGGTCAATGTATCGCTTCCAGTTCCACCGGCGAGCGTATCGTCGCCCGCCCCGCCTTGGATCGTGTCGGCACCCGCGCCGCCATCGATACGGTTGGCGCCGGAATCGCCGGTCAGAATATCGGCGGCGGCCGAGCCGAGCAGATTCTCGATGCCCGACAACACGTCGCCCGACGCGTCGCCGGAGGACGTTTGCGCCGTCGTGCGCGCGAGATCGACCGTCACACCCGCCGACGAATTCGCGTAGCTCGCGGTGTCGATGCCCGCACCGCCGGCGAGCGTATCCGCACCGCCGCCGCCTTGCAGCGTGTCGTCGCCCGCACCGCCGTCCAAGCGATTGGCGTAGCCATCGCCCGTCAGCGTGTCGCTCTGCGCCGAACCGATCAACGTCTCGACGCCCGACAGCACGTCGCCCGCCGCACCGCCGGTCGAAACCTGCGCCGTGGCCAAAGCGAGATTGACCTGAACCGCGTCGGCTGAGGCGCTGTAATCGGCCGTGTCGTTGCCGGCATTGCCGATCAGCGTATCCGCCCCCGCACCGCCGATCAGAATGTCGTTGCCCGACCCGCCATCCAGGCGATTGGCGCCCGCATCGCCGCGCAGCGTATCCGCCCCCGATCCGCCGATGACGGTTTCGAAACCGCTGAAGCTGTCCGTGCCCGTTGACGATCCCGTGGCCGTGCCCGTGGTCATATCCACGTTCACGCCCGCCGTATCGGCCGCGAAGCTCAGCGTATCCGTACCGTCGCCGCCGATCAGCGTGTCGTTGCTTGCACCGCCCGAAATCGTGTCGTTGCCGGCCCCGCCGTCGAGGCGGTTGGCGTTGGCGTCGCCGGTCAGCGTGTCGGCATAGGCCGTGCCGATCACGTTTTCGATGCCCGACAAGCTATCCGTGCCAGCGCCACCGCTGGCGGCCCCGGTCGCGAGATTCACCGTCACGCCCGACGTCGCCGACGTATAATCCGCCGTGTCGATCCCGGCCCCGCCGACCAGGGTATCGTTCCCCAATCCTCCGACGAGCGTATCGTCGCCCGCTCCGCCTTCCAGGCGATTGGCGTTGGCGTCGCCCGTCAGCGTGTCGGCAAAGGCCGAGCCCGACACGTTCTCGAAGCCCGAGATCGTATCGCCTTCGGAATTGGCGCCGGTCGCGAGATTGACGTTCACGCCCGCATCGGCACGCGAATAGGACAGCGTATCGGTCCCGGCACCGCCGATCAGCGTATCGGCCCCCGCACCGCCCTCGATCGTGTCGTTGCCCGACCCGCCGTCGATGCGGTTCGCACCCGCATCGCCGTAGAGCGTGTCGTTGCCCGATCCGCCGAGAAGATTCTCGATGCTTTGCAGAACGTCGCCCGCCGCATCGCCGCCGGCCGTGCCGTTTTGCAGATCGACCGTGACGGCGGCCGAACTGGTCGCGTAGCTCGCGGTGTCGCTGCCGTCGCCGCCGATCAGCGTATCGGCACCGGCCCCGCCGATCAGCGTGTCGTCGCCCGCCCCGCCCGACAGGACATTGGCGCCGGTCGTGCCCATCAGCGAGTCAGCGAAAGCGGAGCCTTCGACATTCTCGATCCCCGACAGACGATCGCCCGAGGCGTCGCCCGCCGACGTTTGCGCGCTGGTCGTGCCGAGATTGACGGTGACGCCCGCCGACGAACCGGCATAGCTGACCGTATCGGTCCCCGCGCCGCCGGCGATCGAATCCGCACCGGCCCCGCCGATCAGCGTATCGTCGCCCGACCCGCCGTCGAGCGTATCCGCACCCGCACCGCCCGACAGGATATTCGCGTTGGCGTCGCCGGTGAGACGATCGGCGAAATTCGAACCCGTGACGTTCTCGAAATTGGCGATCGTGTCGCCTTGCGCGTAACCGCCCGATGCGGCCCCCGTGCCGAGATTGACGGTCACGCCGGCGTTGGAATCCTCGTAGGAAAGCGTGTCGCTGCCGCCGCGCCCGTCGAAATTGTCGGCGCCCGCCGTGCCGAGCATCGTGTCGTCGCGCACCGTACCCACACCCGGCGGCAACGCGACATCCATCGCGCCCTCGGCCGCCGTGGTGATGGCCGATTGGCCGTCGGCGGCCGTCGCGGTCAATTCGAAATCGCCCGACCACGGCACTTCGACCATCTCGGTCGCGCGCACGCCGATCGTCACGTCCAGTTTGCCGTCGGCGCCGATCTGGTCGGAGAGTTCGATATAGCCGCCCGTGCCGTCGTCGCCCGGAATCCACAACCCGCCGGCCGCATCGGTCACTTGCATGCCGTCGGGCACGCTCAACCGCGCTTCATGCGTTTCGGATCCGTCGTGATCGGGGTAGCTCGCCTGAACGCGGATCGTTCCCGCTTCGTCGGGATAGAAGGTCGTGTCGCTGCCGGTCGCGGATTGGATGACGACGGACAGATCGGTCGGCGCATCGGCGACCGGATCGATGACGATGGCGAGTGTGGCGGTATTGCTGCTGACCGAGCCGCCGTCGGACGAGGTGGACGTGACGGTCAGATTGACTGTGCCCGCGTAATCGGCGGGCGGCGTGAAGGTCAGGCCCGGCAGATCGTCGGGCGTGAGCAGCCACGCGCCGTCGCCGAGATCCGTCCCGGCCGACAAATGCCCGCCTTCGGGCACGCCCGCGATGGTCACACCCAGCGATTCCGAAACGTCCGACAAACCCGCCGCGATATCGAGCGGGATCGAATGATCTTCGGTGCCGGTGGCGTTTACGACATTCAGCGTCGGCGTATCGGCCACACCTTCGACCTCGACGGTCAAATTCGACGTGGCGCTGCTGGTCGATGTGCCGTCGGTCGAGGTGGCCGTCACGGTCAGATCGATCTGGCCGCTGAAATCGGCGGGCGGCGTAATCGTCAGGCCCGGCAGATCGTCGGGCGTGAGCAGCCACGCGCCATCGCCGAGATCGGTCCCGGCGGAAAGCGTGGCGCCGTCGGGCACGCCCGCGATGGTCACACCCAGCGTTTCCGACGCGTCGGAAAGCGACGCGGAAAGATCCAGCGCGATCGCGTGATCTTCCGCACCGCTCGCGTTCGCGATATTCAGCGACGGCGTATCGGCAACGCCTTCGACCTCGACGACGAGATTCGACGTGGCGCTGCTGGTCGATGTGCCGTCGGTCGTGGTGGCCGTGACGGTCAGATCGATCTGGCCGCTGAAATCGGCGGGCGGCGTGATCGTCAAGCCCGGCAGATCGTCGGGCGTGAGCAGCCACGCGCCATCGCCAAGATCGGTGCCTGCCGACAACGTCGCGCCGTCGGGCACGCCCGCGATGGTCACACCCAGCGTTTCCGACGTATCGGACAGCGACGCGGCGATATTCAGCGCGATCGCGTGATCTTCGGCACCGCTCGCATTCGTCGCGGAAAGCGTGGGCGTATCCGCCACCGCTTCAATATCGACCGCGAGAGTCGACGTGACGCTGCTGGTCGCCCCGCCTTCATGCGACGTTGCGGTGACGGTCAAGTTTAACGTGCCCGAAAAATCGGGCGGCGGCGTGATCGTCAGGCCCGGCAAATCGTCGGGCGTGAGCAGCCACGCGCCGTCACCCAAATCGGTGCCCGCCGACAGCGTGGCCCCTTCGGGCACGCCCGCGATGGTCACACCCAGCGTTTCCGATCCGTCGCGGTCCGTAAGCTGGGCGGCGATATCCAGCGCGACCGCATGATCTTCAAGACCCGAAGCCGGCGCCACGTCGAGTTCGGGCGGGCTGGCGGTCGTGTCGGGCGGCGGTTCGTTCGATACCGGTGCCGGTGCGGGCGTTTCCGCACGTTCGAGCTGGGCGAGGCGATCGAGCAATTGGCCGCGCAACTCGTTCAATACCGGCTGCACGGCGGCTTCGACTGCCGGGGCCGCCGCCGCATTCAGAATATTGGCAAGGCCCGGCAGCAGCGCGTTCAACGCCGCCGGCGCGGCGGCACTTGCGACCGCGGCAGCGGTCGGCGCGTTCGCATCGGTGCCCGACACATTCGCGGACACATCGGCGGCGGGGCCCGCATGATCGGCGACATGCGGCGCGTCGGCGGCGGGCACAGCGGCGGCGGCGGCCGGCGCGTTGCCCGCATCCCTATGCGTTTCGCCGCGCATATCGGCGCGCATTTCGACATTCGCGATGTCGCCGCGCGCTTGGGCAGCCTGCGCCAGCGATATGCCAGGACCGCGCGTCTCGCCCGCATTGGCGGGCGTGTCCGTCGAATCTTCGTTGGGCGCTTCGATCGCGGCACCGGCCACACCCAGGAAATCGCCCGCAACCGGCGGCGTCGCGTCGATCTGGCCGGGCGCTTGGCCCGCGAAAGTGCGGTCATCCGCGACCAGCGATCCGTATTGGACGGCGCCAAGCGTTTGCGCGGATTGGGCGATGGAATTGTCCGGCGCGGGCGGCGGCGGAGCGGCGGGCGTTTGAACGGCACCGGCTTCGCCGGCGGCCGAATCCTTCGCGAGAACGGTCAGCTCGTCCGTCTGGACTTGTCCGGCGCGATCTTGGGGGGCGCGATCGTCGGGCACGTACGGTTTCTCCGTCCACGGTTGGGGCTATCCACCGGTCGCCCGAATGAAACCCACCGCTAAATCTACGGAATTCCTATAAAATTGTCTATATCGGTATTTCTTATTGCCAGTCAGAACCTTAACGTATATCACCGACGCAGGATTGGGCCCCCCAAACGTCAAACCCGGTCCTCGGGGAGAAAAAATTGGCGTCCACGACGAAGCCCGTGCGATCGACCGCGACCGACGCGGGATTCACGATGGCCTTCCATCCCAGCGTGATGGCCGCCTCGCTGGCGCTGAACCTATTCGGCGCGGCGCTGCCCATTTTCACCTTGCAAATCTACGACCGCGTCATCCCCAACGCGGCGACCGATACGCTGACCCTGCTGTCCGCCCTGCTGCTGGCCGTGCTGGTCGGCGAAGCGCTGATGCGCGCGGCGCGCGGCCACCTCGCCGCGTGGACGGGGGCCCGTTACGAACACGAAACCGGCGTGCGCGTCATCGAACGCTTGCTCGACGCCGATCAAGCGGCATTGCGCAACGAATCTCCCGGCCAGCAATTGGAACGCCTGGCCGCGATCGATCGGCTGCGCGAGTTCTACGCCAACCAGGGCGCGACGATCGCGATCGATTTGCCCTTCGCGCTGGTCTTCGGCGCGCTGATCTGGCTGATCGCGGGCGATCTGGCATACGTCGCCTTCGGCGCCTTCGCGTTGTTCGCGATACTCGCCTTGATGATCGGCGGCGCGTTGCATCGTGCCCTTTCGCGGCGCGCCGATTCCGACGACCGGCGCACCAGCTTCATGATCGAAATCCTGAGCGGCATCACCACCGTCAAAGCCTTGACGATGGAACGCCAGATGATGCGCCGCTACGAGCGTCTGATGGACGGCGCCGCGGCCGCCGCCCATCGCGTCGCCTATATCTCGGCGGTTTCGCAAAGCCTGGGCGGGTTGTTCTCGAACCTGACGGTAGTGGCGCTGGCCGCCTATGGCTCGCTGATGGTGCTCGACGGCGTCATCACCGTGGGCCAACTCGCCGCATCGACGCTGCTGGCGGGGCGCATGATGCAGCCGCTGCTGCGCGCGATGGGTATCTGGACGAATTTCCAATCGATCCGGGTGGCGCGCAAACGGCTCAAGGCGCTCGACGATCTGCCGCAGGAGCCGTCGCAAGGCCAGCAAGTCGCGATTGTCGGCGAAGGCGCCATTCGTTTCGATGGCGTCACCTTCGCCTATCCCGGCGCGAAAGCGCCGATCCTTCAAAACGCCGATCTGGCGATCACGCCGGGCGATTGCGTCGCCATCGTCGGCGCCAATGGCGGCGGCCGCTCGACCGTTCTGTCGCTGATTGCGGGCGCCTTGCGCCCGCAAGCGGGCCGCATCCTCTATGACGAGCGCGCCTTGGGCGTCAAAGACCCGCGCCCCGGCCCCAGCGAAATCGCCGTGCTACCGCGCCAGGGCGTGGTGTTCCATGGCTCGCTGATCGACAATCTGACCGCCTTCCGGCGCGGCCCCGTGGTCGATCGCGCGCTCGATCTCGCGATGCGATTGGGCCTCGACGCCTATGTCGCCGGCTTGCCCGACGGCTACGAGACCGAAATACGCGGCGGCCAGACGGAAACGCTGCCCGGCGGCGTGCGCCAGCGCGTGGCGATCGTGCGCGCCCTCGCCGACGATCCGCGCATCGTGCTGTTCGACGAGGCGAATAACGGCCTCGATCACGAATCCAACGAAAAGCTCCTGGCGCTGCTGCGCGAGATGAAGGGAACCACGACGCTGGTGCTGGTCAGCTATCAGCCGTCGGTCTTGCGCCTCGCCGACCGCACTTTCGAATTGAAGGACGGCATTCTGGTGGAGCGGCGCGCATGACAGATCCGATCGCCGTGCCCGCCATCCGCAGCACCACCGACGATATCGGCGTCGTGCGCGCCGAGCCGCTGGTCGAAGCGCTGCGCGGCGGCCGCATGGGCGACTTCGAAGCGCTGTCGCCCTTCGCCGCGTGCTTGATGCCGTTGCTCGACGCGCTGGGCTGGCGCGGCGATCCGCGCCATATCGTCGAGGCGCTGCCGCATTTCGCCGCCAATCTCGACCTCGAAGCGTTGCGCAACGTGCTGGCGGAGCTTTCCTACGTCACCAAGCCGACGCGCGCGAAGCTGCACAAGGTCGATCCGCGCTTGCTGCCCTGCCTGCATGTCGGCGACGACGGCATCCCGCGCGTGATCTTGAGCATCGACGTGGACGGTGTGCGCGTGTTCGACGGCGCCACGCATGTCGAAACCACCCGCAAGCGCGGGCCCTCCGGCACGGCCTATCTGATCGAAGCGGTCGAGACGGCGAAGGAAGCCGAGGCGCAGGGGCGCGGCTTCGGCGCCGATCTGTTCCAGCGCTTCCGGCCGATCGTCTGGCAATTGCTGCTGATCACGCTGGCGACCGACACGCTGGCTTTGCTGTTCCCGTTCTTCTCGATGACCGTCTACGACAAGGTCATCGGATCGGACTCGCGCACGCTGCTGTTTTATCTGCTCGCCGGCGTGGCGGGCGCCTTCGCGTTCGATTTCGCGTTACGCGGCGTGCGCGCGAAACTCCTCGCCTATGTCGGCGCGCGGGTCGAGCGTCTCGTCGCGGTCGCGGTGTTGCGCCAATTGCTGCGTTTGCCGGCGGGCTTCGTCGAAGCGGCACCGATCGGCCAGCAGCTTTCGCGCCTCAAGGAATTCGACCAGATCCGAGAATTCTTCACGGGGCCGATGGCCGGCATCGCGCTGGACCTGCCGTTCCTCATTCTGTTCCTGATCGTCATCGCGTGGCTGGGCGGGCCGCTGGTCGCGATCCCCGTGGTGCTGGGGGCGGCCATCGCCGCGTTGGGCTGGGCGACCGCCGCCAAACAAGCGGCGGCGAATAAGCGCCTCGCCCGCGCGCGCTCGGCGCGCCACGGTTTGATGGTCGAAATCGTCTCGAACCTGCGCGCGATCAAGCAGCTGGGGGCGCGCAACACCTGGCTCGACCGGTTCCGCGCCGCTTCGGCCGAAGCGGCGCAAGCGGGCTATCGCGGCCAGTTGATTTCGCAAGGCCTGCAAAACGCCGCGCAAGGCTTGATGATGCTCGCCGGTGCGGCCACGCTCGCTTGGGGGGCGGCACTCATCATCGACGGCACGATGACCGTCGGCGCCTTGATCGCGGTGATGGCGCTGACTTGGCGCGTGCTGGCCCCCTTGCAGATGGGCCTCGTCACGCTGCAACGCTTGGACGCGATGCGCCAATCGCTGCGCCAGATCGACGGTCTGCTGCGCCTCAAGCCCGAATTGCAGGAACGCGCCACCGCTTCCGTCGTGCAGCGCGTCTTCCGGGGTGCTTTGCGCCTCACGCGCGTGTCGTTGCGCTATCGCCCGGATACCGATCCCGCCTTGCTGGGTGTGGATCTCGACGTGAAGCCGGGCGAAATGATCGGCTTCACCGGCAATTCGGGCGCGGGCAAATCGACGGTGCTGAAGGTCGTCGCCGGGCTTTACCAGCCGCAGGCAGGCAATGTGGCGCTCGACGGGCTCGATATCCGCCAGATGTCGCCCGCCGAATTGCGCAACGCCGTCACCTACGCGCCGCAGGTGCGGCATCTGTTCTACGGCACGATCCTTCAGAACCTGCGCCTCGCCGCCCCCACCGCGACCGAAGCCGCGATCCGCGACGCACTGGCCGAAGCGGGCGCGCTCGACGAAACGCTGGCGCTGCCCAAAGGCCTCGAAACCATGCTCGGCGATTCCGAAACCGCCGGTTTGCCCGCCGGCCTGTTGCAACGCATCGCGCTCGCGCGCGTCTATTTGCGCCAATCGGCGGTGCTGATGCTCGACGAGCCGGGCCAATGGCTCGACCAAGCGGGCGACCGCGCGCTGATCGAAGCGCTCAAACGCCGCAAGGGCAAGCAGACCATCCTTCTCGTTTCCCATCGCCCCAGCCATCTCGCCTTGTGCGACCGCGTGGCCGTGTTCGACCAAGGCCGCATCGTGAAGATGCAAAAAGCCAGCGAGCCCGAAAAAGCCGGAGCCGTCAGATGAGCAACCTTCCCGTACCGTCGGCCACGCGCGCCGACCCCGCGCGCATCCGCCAACTGAGCCTCGCGATCCAGTTGGAGGAAGGCGGCCAGTCGAAGCTGATGCGCCTGGCCGTGTGGCTCGTCCTCGGCATGCTCGCCGGCGGCGTGGCCTGGGCCTCGATCACCGAGGTGGCGCAAGTCGCGCGCGCGCCCGGCGAGGTCGTGCCGGCCGGCAACGTCATCGCCGTCCAGCATTTGGAAGGCGGCATCGTGCGCCGCGTCGACGTGCGCGAAGGCGATCTGGTCGAAGCGGGTCAGATTCTGGTCGAGATCGATCGCACGGGCGCGCTGGCCGAGCTCGATCAGATGAAGGCGCGCGAATCATCGCTGCGCTTGCAGGCCGAGCGCTTGCGCGCCTTCGCCGAAGGGCGCGGCGCCAATCTCGTTTCCGCGGGCGAAGCGGAAATGTCGCGCGACCAAGCGGCGATCCTGCGCACGCAGGAGCAATCGCGCACCAGCCAGCGCGCCGTGCTGGAACGCCAATTGGGCGCGCGCCGCCAGGATCTGACCGCGCTGGAAGGCCAGCGCGAAACGCTGCAACGCCAATTGCGCTTCATCAGCGAAGCCGCCGATATGCGCCAGAAGCTCTACGACCAGGGCCTGAATTCGCGCCTGTCGCTGCTCGACGTGCAGCGCGAGCAATCGCGCGTGCAGGGCGATATCTCGAACGCGCAAATCGGCATCGCCCGCGCGCGCGAAGCCATCGCCGAAGCCGAGCAGCGCTTGATCGAACTCGACACGCGCCTCGCCACCGAATCGATGCGCGAATTCGGCTCGGTCACGACCGAGCTTCGCCAGATCGAGGAAACGCGCGTACGGCTGGAAGATCGCGTCGCGCGCACGGAAGTGAAGGCGCCGGTGCGCGGACTGGTCAAGGAACTGCGCGTGCGCTCGGAAGGGGCGGTCGCGACACCGGGTCAGACGCTGCTGGAACTCGTCCCCGTCGGGCGCGAGCTGGAGATCGAAGCGCGCGTGCAGCCGTCCGATATCGGCCAGATCCGTATCGGCCAGAGCGTCGCGGTCAAGGTCTCGACCTTCGATTTCGCGCGCTTCGGCAACGTGCCGGGCACGGTGCGGCATATCTCCGCCTCGACCTTCACCGATCCGCAAGGCCGACCGTTCTATCGCGCGATCGTGACGCTGGAACGCGATTACGCGGGCACCGATCCGCAACGCAATCGCCTGGTGCCCGGCATGACGGTACTGGCCGATATCCGCACCGACGAGCGCACGGTGCTGCGCTATCTGCTGAACCCGATCTACCGCTCGCTCGACGCCGCGTTCAGCGAGAAATAAGGCTCGCCGCGAAGATCGGACCGCCGGTCGTCGACAACCGCGCAGCGCCGTCGATCTTCAACGCGTGTCCGGCGGGCAGTTCGAAGATCAGGCCGTCGATCGTGACTTGCGCAGGATTCCCCGACGCGTAGAGCACGGTTTCGCCCGGCTTCAGCGTGACATCGCCCAGCGGCACGAACAGATCGGCGTCGAACGAATCGGCGCGATAGATCAGGTTCAACACCTCGACCGGACCGTCGGCGATTTTAGCGGTGAGCTTCGTGGCACCGTCGTAGCGCACCACGTCGAACGCGCGCGACAAATCGCGATGCACGGCGCCGTCGTCGGTGTGCAGGGTCAAACCCTTGCCGCGCGTGACGACCTGCAAGCGGCCGAAGCCCGACAGATCGGAGAACCGCGATTTCTCGACGATCGCGGTTTGGCCCAGGCGCCAGAGCGTGGCGGGCCAATCGCGTTCGGCGGCACCTTCGCGATAGCGCGAGGCGATGTCGATCACCGCGACCTTGCCGTTGTTCCAGGTATAGCGCCCGAAACCTTTGGGCGGCAGCGGCGTGATGCGGGCCATTAAGGGGCGTTCCCTCGGATTTCGGTTTCGAAGCGGCGCAGCAAACGCGACCGCGTTTGCGGATCGCCGAAACGGGCGTGATCGTAGTCGACGGTTTTGATCGTCGCGGGATCGGGCAAGCCTTCGGGCAACGGCGCATTCATGTTCGATGGGATCGAAAACGACATCCGCGCCTTCACGCCCAAGGCTTGCGCCGCCGCCGACAGCGCCCAATCGTGGAAGCGCTTGGCGCCGTCAAGATTGCGGGCCCCCTTCACGATCGACATGGAACCGACCTCGAAGCTCGTGCCCTCGCACGGCGCAAACGGCACCATGTCGCGGGCCCCCTGCGCCATCTGGAACAACGCATTGTCGAGGAACGTGATCCCGACCGGCGATTCGCCCGTGGCGACCGAACGCGCGGGGATCGAGCCCGAGCGCGCATAGGAATTCACATTGGCGTGAACCTGCTTCAAATAGGCGAAGGCGCCGTCCTCCCCCATCAGCGTCACGACCGTGGCGAGATAGGCGTAGCCGGTACCCGACGCGGTCGGGTCGTTCGATTGGATCAGGCCCTTGAAGCGCGGGTCGGCGAGATCGGCCCAGCAGCGCGGCGGGGCGATGTTCTTGGCGCGCAAGGCCGGCGCGTTATAGGCAACCGCGAGTGCCCCCGCGATGACGCCATAGGCGCGATAGCCCGTCGCTTCCGCCTGTTCGCGCGCCCAGGGGCGTAACTCGGCCAGACGCGGCGAGCGATAGGCTTCGGTCAACCCGTCGGCGGCGGCCTGGACATGCGGATCGCCCGTCCCGCCCCACCACACATCGATGCGCGGGCGCTGGGCTTCGGCCTTGATCTGGGCATAGGCCTCGCCGGTCGATTTGCGCAGCATGGCGACGCGCATCCCCGTTTCGCGCTCGAACTCGGTCGCCATCAGGCGGCACCATTCTTCCAGGAACGAGCAGACGAGTGCCAATTCGCCGGCCGGCGCCTGGGCGCGGGCGGGCGAGATCAGGGCGGCGGAAACGGCGAGGACGGCGATAAGGGGGCGCATTTCCAACTCTAGCGCTGGGGGACTGAAGCGAGCATGATGCCGCTCGCCAAAGGCTCGGAACAGCCCCAAGAGTGGAATATCGCCCATGCCCGCGACGCGCGTGAAGCAAGTGAATGGATACAAGACCGGCCAGAAGGGCAAACGCCCCTGGGGAAATTGGCGCGTGACCGATACGGGCGACGGCTTCGCGGTCAAACGCATCGAGGTTTCGCCCGGCCATCGCCTGTCGTTGCAGCGCCATGAAGGCCGCACCGAACGCTGGGTCGTGGTCGCGGGCGAAGGCAAGGTCACGCTCGGCACGCGCAGCAAGCGCTTGGGCGTGGGCGGCACGGTAGTGATCCCGCGCAAGACCGTCCATCGGTTGGAGAACGACCGCAAAGCGCCGCTGGTGCTGATCGAAATCCAATACGGTCCGCGCCTGGAAGAATCGGATATCGAACGCCTGTCCGACGATTACGCGCGCGCGCCCAAGCGGCGCTAACCGGGCGATGCGCAAGGCGGCGACACGGCTGCTCGACGCGCTCGATGCGGGGCTGGGCGCCGCCGCCGTCTTCTGCCTTGTCGCCATCGCCGCGACGACGCTGGCGGGCGTGATCTCGCGCTATATCTTCGCCGCGTCGCTGACCTGGACCGGCGAAGCGGGCCAGTGGCTCTTCATCTACCTGATCTTCCTGGGCGTGCCGCTTGCCCATCGCGGGCGCTTGCATATCGCGATCGGCGGCTTCGAAAAACTTCTGCCGCCGCGCACGCGCAAAATCCATCAAGTCCTGATCGACGCCGCCGTTGCCTATACGACGATCGTGTTGATGACCGGCGCGCAGGAATTGCTCGATCTGATCGGCGGCAAATCCACCGCCCTCGCCTTGCCCGCTTGGCTCCAATATGCGGGCATTCCGGCGAGCTGCGTGGCGGGCTTGCTGTATATCGCCTTGCGCGATCTCGACCGCAACGCGGGCCGATATCTCGGCGCGTTGGGCGTCGCTTTGGGCGCCGCGTTCCACTTGGCCGCCGATTTGATCGCACTGCCGCCGATCGCCCCGCTGACGATGCTGATCGTCGTATTCCTCGGCGGCATGGCGCTTGGCATGCCCATCGCCTTCGCGATGTTGCTGTCGGTGTTCCTGGCCGACCTATCGGCCGGCGTGTTGCCGCCGCCTGCGATCGCGCAGAACGTCGTGCGCGGATCGGGGCAGTTCCTGCTGCTGGCGATCCCGCTGTTCCTGCTGGCGGGCGCGTTGATGGATTTGGGCGGCCTCGCCAAACGCCTGATCGATTTCGCGCATACGCTGGTGCGCCACATGCGCGCAGGCCTCGCGCAAGTCACCATCGTCGCCGCGACGCTTTATGGCGGCGTGTCGGGATCGTCCAACGCCAACGCCGCGCTCAACGCGCGCCTCATGTATCCCGCGATGGTGAAGGACGGCTACAAGCCGCCTTTCGCCGCCGCCGTGTGCGCGGCGGCATCGATGACCGACAACATCATTCCGCCGTCGGTCGGCATGTTGATCGTGGGGGCCGCCACCGGCATTTCGGTCGGGCAGATGTTCGTCGCGGGCATTGTGCCTGGCCTGTTATTCGCGGGCGCCTTGATGCTGGCGGTGTGGGCGGTCGCACGCATGCGCGGCTACAAAGCCAACGCGCCGCGCGCCAGCTGGGCCGAACGCGGCCACGCGATGGCCGCCGCGATCCCGGTCATTCTGCTGGCGGTGTTCATCGTCGCCACGCTGCGTTTGGGCATCGCCACGCCGACCGAGACGGGGGCGATGGCCGTGGCTTTCGCCTTCATCGCCGGGCTGTGGCTCAAGCGCGGCCTGTCGCCCGCCGAATTGTGGCGGAGCTTGCGCCAGACCGCGCTCGATTCCGCGATGATCGGTTTGCTGATCGGTGCGGCGACGCCCTTCGGCTTCGTGCTGACGACCGAACATGTCCCGCAGGCGATCGTGGAATTCGGCGAGACGTGGCTCGTCCAGAAATGGGTGATGTTACTTTTTCTAAACGGGGTTTTACTTCTTGCCGGCATGGTGATGGATATCGGCGCGGCGATGCTGATTTTCGCGCCCCTCTTCCTGCCGCTGACGACGCGCTTCGGCGTCGAGCCCGTGCATTTCGCGCTGATCGTCATCTGCAATCTGATGATCGGGGGCTTGAAGCCGCCTTTCGGCATCCTCGCCTTCATCGTCGCGACGATCACGCGTCTGCCGGTGATGGCGGTCTTCATGGCGCTGATACCGTTTTTGATTGCGTTGCTGGCAGCCCTGCTCCTCGTCACTTACATTCCCGCGATCACGATGGGTCTGCTATGGCTGGGCCTGTAGGGAGACGAAGATGACGAAACTGACCCGCCGCCAGGCCGCCTTCGGCGCCGCTCTCACCCTTCTCGCCGCCCCGGCGATCGCGCAAACGCGCGCCAACGCCGTTCGCGTCGGCGTGGTCCAGCCCGAAGGGGCGCCCAATACGCAGATGTGGCGCCGCTTCGCGGAGCTTGCGAAGGAACGCACCGCCGGCGCGGTCGATCTGCAAATCTTCCCGTCGGGCCAGTTGGGCGGCGAGCGGGAGAATGCCGAAGGCATGCGCCTGGGCTCGATCCAGGCGGCGGATTCGACCCTCGCCGCCTTGTCGCAATGGGTGCCCGAAGGCCAGATCTTCGACATGCCCTTCGTGTTCCGCGATTGGGACCATGTCGACAAGGTGATGCAAGGCCCGATCGGCGAACGCTACAAAGCGCTCTATCGCGCGCAAGGTTTCGAGGTCGCGTCGTTCTTCTCCTACGGCGCGCGGCATTTGCTGTCGCGCCAGCCGGTGACGAGCGTGGGCGACGTCGACGGTAAAACGATGCGCGTGCTGCAAAGCCCGCTGCATATCGCGATCTGGCGCAATCTCGGCGCCAATCCGACGCCGATCCCGATCACCGAGACCTATAACGCGCTCGCGACCGGGGTCGCCGATCTGATGGATCTGACCAAGGGCCCGATCGAAACGCTGCGGCTTTACGAAGTCGCCCCCCATCTGACCGAGACCGGCCATATATGGTCGGTCGGCGCCATCGTGTTCTCGCGCCGCTATTGGGATCGCCTGCCGGCCGAACAGCGCACGGCTTTGGGCGAAATCGCGGGCGAGATGGCCGCCTTCATCAACGGCCTGCACAAGGAACAGGAAGCCGCCGCCGTGACGCGCATGTCGCAAAAGGGCATGAAGGTCCACAAAGTGGACGAAGCCTCGTGGCGCGACGCGATGAAGCCGATTTGGGAGGCCGAGGCGCCGAAATTCGGCGGGCTCGCGGCGCTCAACGAAATCGTCGAGACGAAATGAGCTTCACGGTCTTCGCCGCCGTCCTCGCCTCCGCGCTGATCCACGCGACGTGGAACGCATTGATCAAGGCCGACGGCGATCGGCTGGCCGGGCTCGTCGCCATGTCGGCGACGCAGATCGTGCTGTCGCTGATCCTGCTGGCGAACGCGCCGCCGCTCGCCGTCGAGGCCTGGCCGTTCATTCTCGGCAGCGGCATTCTCAGCACCGCCTATCTGATCGTGTTGCAGCACGCCTATCGCAGCGGCGATTTCAGCCAGGTCTATCCGCTGGCGCGCGGCACGGCGCCGTTGATCGTCGCCGCCGTATCGGTGACGGCGCTGGGCGAAACGCTGTCGCTGGGCGCCAAGATCGCGATCCTGCTGATTTCGGCGGGCATCGCCAGCCTGGCGCTGGCGCGCCGCAAGGGCGAGATCATGCGTAACATGGCGCCGATCCTGTGGGCGCTGTTCGCCGGCTGCATCATCGGCTGCTACACGCTGGTCGACGGCATCGGCGTGCGCGTCGCGCGCAATGTCGACGGCTATATGGCGTGGATGATGCTGCTGACCGCGTCGCTGACCGTGATCAGCGCGACCATCTTGCGCGGGGTGCGCACCCCTTGGCCGCCGTTGCGCGCGCTGCGCATGGGTTCGGCGGCGGGCGCGCTCAGCTTCGTCTCCGCCTGGGTCGTGATGTGGGCGATGGCCAACGCGCCGCTGGCGCTGGTGTCGGCCTTGCGCGAAACCGGGATCGTGTTCGCCGCGATCATCGCCGTGACGCTGATGAAGGAAAAACTCGATCTGGCGCGCGCCGCCTCGATCGCCTCGACGCTGACGGGTACGGCGCTGCTGAAACTCGTGCGCTGACCGGGTTTCGCGCTATAGAAAGGGGCATGTCCCCCGTCGATACAGCCTTCGTCGCCCGCATTTCCCAAACGATCGCCGAGATCGGCAAACGCGCCATTCTGCCGCGCTTCCAGGCGCTGGCCGCGCACGAGATCGACCTGAAAGGCCCGGACGATTACGTCACCGCCGCCGACCTCGAAGCCGAGGCGCTGCTGACCCCCGCTTTGGCCGCCGCTTTGCCCGGCAGCAAGGTCGTGGGCGAGGAAGCCGTCGCCAAGGATCGCGGCGTGCTGGACGCGCTGGCGGGCGACGATCCGGTGTGGATCATCGATCCGGTCGACGGCACCTATAATTTCGCCAAGGGCCAGCCGCCTTTCTGTACGATCGTGGCCCTGGTCCTGCGCGGTCGCCCGGTCGCCGGTTGGATCCATTCGCCGATGGACGGCGATACATTGACCGCGCGTGAAGGCTTGGGCGCCGAGTTCAACGGCAAGCGAGTGCGCGTCTCGCCCGACGCCCCGATGACCGGCGCCATTTACGCCAAGAACGCACGGATCAAGGCGCGCGAAGACGGCCGCTATACGCTGATCGAGGAGCGCTGCGGCGGGGCGGCGTATTTGAACCTCGCGCGCGGGCGCTACGGCTTCGCGTGTTTCTCGCGCACCTTGCCGTGGGACCACGCGGCGGGCGCGCTGGCCTCGGCGGAAATGGGCTGCGCCGTCGGTTTCGCGCCCGAGCGGGCACCCTACGACGCGCGCCGCCATGTCGGCCCGTTCCTGATCGCCGCGAGCGACGCGCGCTATACCGAGATGCTGAAACTTCTCGTCTAGGCGATCACGCTGCCGTCGACGACGCGGATCATGGCCAGCGCCACTTCGTGCTCGGCCATCAACACCTCGTCGGCGCCAAGACCGCGCAAATGCGCGACCGCTTCTTCCGAATGCGCGCGCGCGACGATGCGCGAATTCGGCGCCAGACGGCGCGCGGTCTCGACCATCGAGCCCGCTTCGAACGGATCGGGGATCGCGATCAGGATCCAGCCGAACTCCTGCAGCTTTTCGCCCGCTTCCTCGGCGAAATTCGCGAACCCGCCGCCAAGGCGCGTCGCCTTGGTTTCAGACAGCATGTCGAGCGCTTCGGCGTTGTCGTCGATCACGGTCAACGCGTGGCCATGTTCGAGCAGCGCCTGGCTGATCTTGGCGCCGACGCGGCCATGGCCGACCAGCAGCACCGGCGGCTTCGACACCGCTTGCGGCGGCGGCTCGACCGGGGCGACGGCCGCGGCCGCCGCCTTCTCGCCGTCCGGATCGGGGCCGAGATGGCGGTCTAGCGCCTGGAAGATGAACGGGTTGGCCAGAATCGACAGGATGGCGCCCGCGACGATCAGATCGCGGCCCTCCTCCGGCAGCACGCCGAGCTCCACGCCCAGCACGGCCAGGATGAACGAGAATTCGCCGATCTGCGCGAGGCTTGCCGAAATCGTCAGCGCCTTGGCGTGGCTATGGCCGAAGGCGCGCACGATCCAATAGGCCGCGAGCGACTTGCCCAGAATGATGATTATGATCGTCGCGAGCAGCGGCAAGGGATCGCGCAGCAACGTGCCCGGATCGAACAACATGCCGACCGAAACGAAGAACAACACCGCGAAGGCGTCGCGCAACGGCAGGGTTTCGCGCGCGGCTTGATGCGACAGCGGCGATTCCGCCAGGATCATGCCCGCGAAGAAGGCGCCCAGCGCGAAGGATACGTCGAACAGCTTGGCCGCACCGAACGCCACGCCGATGGCGATCGCCAGCACCGACAAGCGGAACAATTCGCGCGAGCCCGTATGCGCAACGTAATGCAACAGCCAGGGAATGAGACGACGCCCGACGATCAGCATCGTCGCGACGAACAGCCCGACCTTCACCGCCGTCAATAGCACCACGCCCGCGAAAGTCGGCAGGCCCAGCGACAGGATCCAACTCGGCAGCGGGGCGGTCAGATTTTCCACGCCGCCCTTGCTGAGGCCCGCGACGACCGGCAACAGGACGAGCGTCAAAATCATCACGAGATCTTCGACGATCAACCACCCGACCGCGATGCGCCCGCGTTCGGTTTCGACCAATCGGCGTTCCTGCAAGGCGCGCAGCAGCACGACGGTCGAAGCGACCGACAGCGCCAGGCCGAAAACGAGCCCGCCCGCGATGCCCCAGCCCATCGCCCAGGACAGGCCCATGCCGAGCAGCACGGCACAGGCGATTTGGCCGAGGGCGCCGGGCACCGCGATGCCTTTGACGGACAGAAGATCCTTCAACGAGAAATGCAAGCCGACGCCGAACATCAGCAGGATCACGCCCATTTCGGCGAGTTCGGTGGCGATTTTCGGATCAGCGACGTAGCCGGGCGTAAACGGGCCGGCCATGATGCCGGCGGTCAGATAGCCGACGATCGGCGGCAAACGGAGTTTTTGGGCGAGAAGACCGAGGAGAAAGGCGAGGCCGAGACCGACGGCGATCGTGGCGACAAGGGGCGTATCGTGCGACATCGGAAATGTGTTCCTTCCCGGGACCGCCTTGTCGAATCCAGACCACCCCGCCAATCCAATTATGCACCCGCAGAATAATTCGCCGAAGGTCTTCGGCGCAAATGCGGAACGTTACTTATATTGGTATCCCGCGCGCGCGGTTCAATAGAACAGATAGACGAGAACCGTATAAAATCCGAAACAAAGCATCGCCCACGGCAAATTCCAACGCCGCGTGACGGCGGGCGAAACCTCGGCGATACGCGCGAGCAGCATCGTCCCGCCCGAATAGGCCGACAGCACGGCCGACAACGTCCAACCGACCTGCAAGGTGAGGACGAGCGCCACGGGCGTGAGCGGCGAAGCGCTCATGCCCAAAACGGCGCCGCCCGCGATCGCGGTCGTGACCATCGCGACGATTCCGAATTGACCGCCCGCGACGATGAACAGGACGATCGCGACCGACAGCGCCCAGCCAGGGGCGTGTAGCGCGTCGAGCAGGCCCGACAATCCCCATTGCCGGGTCAGAAACGCCAAGGCGACGCCGAGGAAACTGGCCGAGGCAAGGACGATCGTTTCGGGGCGCATTTCGGGCACGACTTCCACCGCGTGGCGGCGCAGATGCTGAATTACCGCCCTGAACGGGCGCTGCGTGCGGCCGTGATAGCCCGCATAGAGCCAGCCGAGGCCGAACAGCGCCGCCACGGTCGTGATCGCGTCGATCATGCCGTAATGCAGATAGGCTTTGACGCCCAGCACCAGCCCGACCAGCCCCACGATCAGCCCCGCCATCGGCAATGCCATCGTCACCGGCGGCGGGGCCTGCGTGCGCGGCGGGGCGAGGCTGCGCCCGGGCGGAAATTTGATCCGGTCGATGAGCCAAGCGAGGGCCAAGAACAACGCGGTCAGCCCTAAAGCCGGCGGCCCGATATCGAACCAGGTGACGCCGGGCACGAGGGCGAGCGAGAACGCGACCGAGATCGCCATCGGCGACCACAGCATCATCGAAAAGAAGCCCTGGATCAGGGCGACGTTCATCCGCTCCTCGCGGATCGCGACGACGCGCGCATCGCCGCCGGCGGCTTCCAGCGTGTTCGAGCGCTTGATCAGCGTGCCGAGCAGCAAAACGGCGCCCATATTCAACGCGACGCCGAAACCGTGGCCGCCCGCCGCGATCGCCAGGAAGCGCCAAGCGGGTTTCTGGGCGATCAGCCAAATCCCGCAATCCCGGACGATGCTGGAGTTTCGCGCCGCATCGCGCAGCAGGCCCAGCGCCACCATCATACCCACGAATTGCGCGCCGCGATCGGCGGCCTGGATCAAGATCGCCCCAGGCTGCACCGCCACGACCGAAAGGCAAACGATGCTGGCGGCCACCGCGGTCAGAAATCCGCGTTCGGACCGTCCCGTGCGCGGCAACACGCCCGCCAGCCAGATCAGCAGCGTGGCGTAGATCGGCCAGCGCAACGCGCCCGGCCCGGCGATCGGGACGGCCAAAATCAGGGCGAGCAGTAAAAGCGGCGCGTAACGAACGAAGGATGCCATCGTGAACCGAGGCAGTCTGGCATGCGAGCCGGGAATCGCGATAGGGTTAGCCTTGTGTCGTGCGAAGGAGGCGGCTATGCGTCTCGATCGGCGGTCGTTGATTTCGGGCCTTGCGGCGTTGACGGCGCTCACGGTTCTTCCGGGCGAGCCGGACGCGCAGGATTCCGACGACGTCGATCTCGAACTCGTCCTCGCGGTCGACGTGTCGCGTTCGGTCGACGATCAGGAATTCGACCTTCAACGTCGGGGCTACGCCCAGGCCTTCACCCATCCCAACGTCATCAAGGCGATCCAGTCGAACGGCTTGCGCCGGATCGCGGTCGCCTATGTCGAGTGGGCGGGCGCGGAGGCCCAGCTCACGGTCGTGCCGTGGATGCGGGTATCCGACGCGGAATCGGGCGAGGATTTCGCCGATCATATTCTGGCGGCCCCGCGCAGCTATTGGGGCTGGACGTCGATTTCCGGCGCCATCGATCACTCGTCGAAATTGTTCGGACAGCGCTATAAGGGGCGGCGCCGGGTGATCGACGTTTCCGGCGACGGCATCAACAATTCCGGCCGCCCCGCTTTCGTCGCGCGCGACGAGGCGGTGGCCAAGGGCATCGTGATCAACGGCCTCGTCATCATGAACGACAGACCAACCCCGGGCGGCGTCGCCCAGCGTGCCTTTCCGCAGCCGCCGCTCGACGAATTCTATCGCGATCAAGTGATCGGCGGCCCCGGCGCTTTCGTCATCGCGATCGACGATTTCGAGAGCTTCGCCTTCGCGATCGTCAACAAGCTGATCAAGGAAATCGCGTATTTCGCGGTCGATCCCGGTATCCGATTGGCGCATTTGAAATGACCGGGGCGAAGTGACCCGCACCGCGTATCTCGCCGCCGACGGCTACGACGCGCCGTTGCGCGAGGAATTGGGCACGCCCGACGCCGAATACGGCCGCTTGCTCGTCTACGAAGGCGATGCAAGGCCCAGCGCCTGGGCGCAGAATATCTGGTACGACGTGCGGGAACTGCCCGTACCCTCGATCGGCCAAGCGGCGAAATCCTTGCGCGCGCTGCAACGGAACTGGGCGCTGCACGATTACGCGCATCATCGTCGCGCGGCGCTAATCGTCGAGAATCTTCCCAAAGTCTCGGCCAAGAAGCTGGTTTTCGGCACGCCCAAACCGGCGGCCCCGCTCGGTGCCTTCGCGCTGATCGCCCCCGACAAAATGCTGGCCGCGCAACGCTGTTCCTCGCCCTTCCCCGACGGCGAATGCCATTTTGTCGAGGATAAGGAAGGTCCGCCCAACCGCGCCTATCTCAAACTTTGGGAGTCGCTAACCCTCAACGGCGCGATGCCGGGCCCGGGCCAAAGTTGCATCGACCTGGGCGCTTCGCCCGGCGGCTGGACCTGGGTTCTCGCCAAGCTCGGCGCCGATGTGCTGGCGATCGACAAGGCGCCGCTCGACCCCGAAATCGCGAAGATGAAAGGTGTGTCCTACAAAAAGGACAGCGCCTTCGCGCTCGACCCCACGAGCGTCGGACCGGTCGATTGGCTGTTCTCCGACGTCATCTGCTATCCCGCGCGGCTTTTCGATCTGGTCGAGAAGTGGCGCGCGGCGGGCATGGCGAAAAACATCATTTGCACGCTGAAATTCCAAGGCCCGACCGATCACGAAACGGCGCAGCGTTTCGCCGCGATCCCCAATTCGCGGCTGCTGCATTTGTTTCACAACAAGCACGAGCTGACGTGGTTCTGGTCGGCCACCCCCGCGTCGAAAATCGATTGATCCAAATCAATGAGGGCGACGCGCGACTGGGCTTGAATAGGCCTTGTCGTTGGGGACAGCGCTGGCTTCGGCTAGCGCCGCTATCCGGCTCTCGGGGGGGGAGCTCCGGATGGCCCGAGGGGGAGGGTGAATGCCCTCCCCCTTTTCTTCGCAATAGACTTTACGGCGAGGCGCCACCCGCATAGATTCGCGTTAACTTCCGCGAATCCAACGACGAACGAGTCCCGCCCCTTGTCCATGTTCCGCAATAAGTCCGATGCGCCCAAAGTGGGCGACCGCTACATCTCCGTGGGTCGGGATTCGATCAATTGGGAAGTCGAGCTTGTCTTTTCCGACCCCAATAAAATCCCCCATGCACGGCTGCGGCGCATCGATAACGCGTCGATTCAGCGCACCTTCTCGCTGGCCGCGCTGACCGACCCGGACATGTTCCGGCGGATGAATCCCGTCGAAGGCTGATCAGCCTTCCGGACGGACCAGCAGACAACCCGTGTTGAGTTCGCGTAAGCGCGTGCACAATTCGCGCGCGCGCGCTTCCTCGTAGGGACCGGCCTGGATGCGCACGACGCCCGATCCGTCGGGCATGGTGAAGGGCATTGTCACCAGTTGCGCGCCGTCCAAAATTTCGCCGAAGCGGCGCGAGAGGCGCTTGAACTCGCTTTGCGCGAGATCCGCGTTGGCGACGGTGCCGAGTTGCACGCGCCACCCGCCCGCGACGGGCGGCGTCGCGGCGGCGGCGGGCGAAACGATCGATGCGGACGAAGCCGCCGACGCGGTCTGCACCGGGGCCGGCGGGCGCATCGCGCGCAGGAATTCGATCTGCTCGCGCGCCTTGTCGTGGCCTTGCGCGGCCGCCGCACGGAACAAGCGTTCGGCGCGCGCCACATCCTGCGGCAAGCCGTCGCCATTGGCGTACATCGTGCCGATCGCGTATTGCGCTTCCGGGTTGCCCTGTTGGGCGAGCGGGCCCAAGACGCGCACCGCCTCGCCGAAGCGGGCCTGGGCAAGCGCTTGCATGCCTTCGCCCAGCGACGGGCTCTGTGCCGCCACCGCACTGGCGAACAACACGGCCGGCAGAATCAAAGCGGCGAGACGGATCATACGCATCTTCGCTTTCCTTCTTCTCAAATACGCTTGTGTTGCATGACCGGAATCCGGCCGCGCACCGTGCGCAGATAATTCATGTCGAGCCTTGCCGACGCGAAGCCGATCCCTTCCTGGGCGCGCGCGAGGACCAGGCCCCACGGATCGGCGATCAGCGAATGGCCCCAGCAGGCGCGCGTGCCATTGGCATGCGTGCCGGTTTGCGCCGCGGCGACGATATAGGTTTCGGTTTCGATCGCGCGCGCGCGCAGCAGGACTTCCCAATGGTCCTTGCCGGTCTGCAGCGTGAAGGCGGCGGGCACCATGATCACGTCGGCGCCCTTTTTCGCCAGCGCTTGATAAAGCTCCGGGAAGCGCATGTCGTAGCAGATCGTGCAGCCGACGGTCACATCGTCGGCCTTGTAGGTGACGACGTCCGACCCGCCGTCGAAGGTGGCCGACTCCCGATAGCTCTGGCCGTCAGGCGTCGTCACGTCGAACAAATGGATTTTGCGATATTTGGCGATCTGCTTGCCCGCGCGGTCGAAGACAAAACTCGTATTGAACAGCTTGTCCGACGCCGCCTTCTCCAGGATCGAGCCGCCATGCACATAGATGCCGTGTTTCTTGGCGAGGCCCGCGAGCAGCTTCCACGCATCGCCCGCACCTTCATCCTCGGCCGCCAAGCGCTTGGCGTCGCGGCTTTCGCCCATTTGGGTGAAAACTTCCGGCAGAACGACGAGATCGGGGCGTTCGGACGCCACGGCCGCCTCGATCAGGCTTTCGGCCTGACGCAGATTGGCGTCCTTGTTCTCCTGCGAATTCATCTGCACGACGGCGACGCGCATAGGCCAGATCCCGGAAAATGATTCGAGCGCACGTCGAATCTAACAAATCACCCGGAATCGCGCAGCTCTCGAACGCAAAAAACGCGGTTGCGGATCGAATATCTTCGATCCGCCTCGCCCAAGGGGGCCACGTCCCAGTCCCATTCGGCGTCCGGCGCGGGGATCGGCACGCCCAAAAGCGCGTCTTCGGTCTCGAAAACTCGGCCTTCCCGGTCGCGATAGACCCGCTGCCGGTCGCCGATGACCAGCACCCTAGCCCCCCGGAAACCCCGTAAATGGGCGAAATGGGCGGCGACGATCGCCCGCCCGTAATCGTCCGCCGCCCCTTCCGCCAGACCCAACGCCGCCTCCACCCGGTCGCACGGGGTCAGCGGCAATTGCGAGACGAGATTCAACGACACGACGTAATCGATCGTCGGATCGTCATGGCCATAGACGCTACCGGGCGCGGGCCAGGGCCGTTCGGTCGATGCCGCCAGCGCCTGCCCCACCCCGGTCAGATCGACCGTGGCAAGCGTCACGTTGGAAAAGCGCCGCGCCCGCCAGCGGGTCGTCGGCAAATGGACGATATCGGCGAGCACGACGCGCTCGAACGCGGCCGACAGCTCGGCCAAGGGCACGTCCGACAACACGCCCGAGCCCAGGATCAGCGCCGTGCGCCGTTTCGCGCATGAACCGATCCCATCGAGAATTTCCGCGCGTGTCCGCGCCGTATGCGATGCCCAGGCTTTGCGCTGGCGCTTGGCACGCGACCAGAGCCGCACCGCGCCCTCGCGATAGCCCATTTTGTCGATCCAGGGTTCGACGCGCGTGACCCGGTAGAGGATCATCTCCGCGAGCATCACGTGCCTCGCGGTTTGGCGCGCGCGGTGGGGGCGGCCGCCAGCGGATCGTCGGGCCAGGCATGTTTCGGATACTGGCCCTTCAGATCGCGCTTCACGTCTTTATACGTACCCGACCAAAACCCGGCGAGATCGCGCGTCACCTGCATGGGCCGCCGCGCCGGGCTCAACAGATGCAGCAGCACTTTCACGCGCCCGTTGGCGAGCGTGGGCGTGTCGGCGCAGCCGAACATCTCCTGCAAGCGCACGGCGAGCACGGGGATATCGCCCTGTTCGTAATCGACCGGGATGCGCGAACCCGAGGGCACGTCGAGATGCGTGGGCGCTTCGCGTTCCAGCGCCTGGCGCAACGGCCAATCGAGCCGCGCCATCAGAATTTCATGGAGATCGAGATCGGCGAGATGCGCACGGCGCACGCGCTTGTCGAGATAGGGCCCCAGCCATGTGTCGAGATCGGCGAGCAATCCGGCATCGGACATGTCCGGCCATTCGCCGCCCAACTCGCGATGGAGGAAGCCGATCCGCGCGCGCAATTGGATCGCGCCTTTCGTCCACGGCAAGCAGGCAAGCCCCATCGCGCGGATCCCGGCGAGCATGGCGCTTTGCGTTTCGCCGGCCGCCAGATCGCTCGCCGGTTTTTCCTCCAGCAGCACGGCACCGAAGCGCCGGCGGCGCACGGCGGTGACCGCTTCGGCGCGCGCATCCCACTCGACGATGCGTTCTTCGACAATTCTGTCGGCGAAGAGTTCTTCGATATCGCTGCGCGTCAGCGGCAAGGCGGAGAAAATCCGCGCCTCGCGCTCGCCCGCATCCAGATCGCCGATGGCGACATAGTCTTCGGCCGACAACGGTTCGGGCTCGGCGAACACGGCCCCGCGACCCGAAGCGAGCAGGAAGCCGCGCCCCGCCCCGCCGCGCCGTTTGGCGACGCGGTCGGGATAGGCCAGGGCCAGCGCTTCGCCCGCCCGGCCCAAGCCTTCGCCGTCGGGCGATACGCCCAAGCGCTTGCGCCAAACCTTCGCCGCCTCGCGCGCACGCATCAATGCGCCCTTGTCGATCGCCGCCCCGCCGATCCCCGACGCGTCGCGGCGCAGCAGTTCCAGGCGCGGGCGCAAATCGGCCTCGCGCACGCCGCGGATTACGTCGCGTTCTTCAATCAAGGCCGCGACTTCCGACGCGAGCGCCGCGATGCCGAGATCCTTGGCCGCGATCATCATATGCGCCAAGCGCGGATGCGCCGCGAGTTCGGCCATCTTGCGGCCATGCGCGGTGATGCGGCCTTGCGCGTCGAGCGCGCCGAGTTCGGCGAGCAGACCGCGCGCTTGCGCGTAGCTGGCCACCGGCGGCGAGTCGAGCAAAGCGAGCTTCGCCGGATCGCCTTCGCCCCAAGCCGCGAGTTCCAGCGCCAGCGGCGCCAGATCCGCGTCGGCGATTTCCGGCCGATCGTAGCGTGCGAGTTGGCGATGTTCTGCTTCGCCCCACAGCCGATAGCATATGCCCGGCCCCGTGCGGCCCGCGCGGCCCGCGCGCTGTTCGGCCGCCGCTTGGCTGACGCGCACGGTGGCCAAGCGCGACATGCCCGTGCGCGGATCGAAACGCGGGGCGCGCTTCAAACCGCTATCGACGACGATGGCCGTGCCTTCGATGGTCAAGCTCGTCTCGGCGATCGACGTCGCGAGCACGACTTTACGCCGCCCTTTGGGGCTGGGACGGATTGCGCGATCCTGCGCCTCGGCCGACAGATCGCCATAAAGCGGCAGCACATCGATCTCACCACCGAGATCGCCGAGCCGGTCGGCCGTGCGCCGGATTTCCGCGATGCCCGGCAAGAACACCAGCGCGTCGCCCGCATGCGCGGACAAGGCGCGGCGCACGGTGCGGGCCAACGTGTCGAGCAACTGGCGGTCGTCGGGGCGATCCTGCCATTCGAGCGCCACCGGAAAGGCGCGGCCCACCGAACGCACGGTATTGGCGTCGCCCAGCAATTTGGCGACCGCCACACCGTCCAACGTCGCCGACATGACCAGAATGCGCAGATCGGGGCGGAGTTCGCGTTGCGCCTCCAACGCGAGGGCGAGCCCCAAATCGCTTTCAAGGCCGCGTTCGTGGAACTCGTCGAACAGCAGCGCCGATATGCCGTCGAGCGACGGATCGTTCTGAATGCGCCGCGCGAACAAACCGTCGGTGACGACTTCGATCCGCGTCTTGGGCCCGACGCGCGAGTCGAGGCGCACGCGATAGCCGGCGATGCCGCCGACCTCCTCGCCCAGCATCTGCGCCATGCGCCGCGCGGCGGCGCGCGCCGCGATCCTTCGCGGCTCCATCACCAGAATCTTGCCGCCCTTGGTCCAATCGGCGTCGAGCAGCGCCAGGGGGACGCGCGTGGTTTTTCCCGCCCCCGGCGGCGCTTCCAGCACGGCGTTGGACTTGGCCGACAACGCCGCCAGCAATTCGGGCAGCGCCGCTTCGATCGGCAGATCGGTCTTCATTCCCAGACGGGCGCGCCGGGCAGATCGGCGCGCAAACGCGCGATCGTCGCGGGTTTCAGCTGCGCCTTGTCGCAGAATTCGAGCAGCAGTTTTTCGTCCTCGAGGACGAAATCCAGCACACCGCCGAGGAAGGCGGAATCGCCCGCGCGTGCACGTAGCTCATCGACCGACAGGCCCGCCAGCGCCATGAATCGCGCCAGAATATCGTCGTCCGCCGCGAGATAGCCGAGCGCTTGCAGCGCCACGGTCTCGGCGGTTTCGGACGATTGGGGGCCTCGCTCGCGAATCGGCATAGGCGCACTATACCGAAGCCGCGAACAGCGCGTAGCGGGCCGCACCCCGCGCATGCAGCCGTTCCAGCGCCAGGCCGCCGCGATGGGACGCCAGCAACGGCCGCAGCGGCGGAATCAGGAACGCCGTCGTGGCATTCAGGATTTCCAGCATGCGCCGGGCGGCGGGGTCGCGATGGACCATCAGCGGCGATAGATCGTCGAAGCGTTCGACGCGCATCGCCGCGGCGTCGAACGCCGCGCGCCATTCGGCCTCGCTATGGAAGCTCGGCGTTTGCCAGCCTTCGACGAAGTCGCGCGCGTCGGGATCGTCGGGTTCGCAAACCCGGATATCGTCGACGACGATCAGCCTGCCGCCGCCATCGAGCCCGCGTGCCAGATTGGCGATCGAGCGTTTGAGATCGGGCGAATGCGCCAGCGATTCGACCGCCACGATCAGATCGTAAGGCGCCTCCGGCAACGGATCGTCGTAGCTCGCGACGGTGAAGCGCGCCGAGCGCCCCAATTTCCACGCCGCCAACGCGGCGCGTTCGACTTGGTCGGGCGACAGCGTGATGCCGTGCAATTTGCCGCCGAATCTTTCCTGCAAGGCGAGGCCAAGCCCGCCAAGGCCGCAACCGGCATCCAGAATGCGCGGCGCGTCGAGTTCGCCGGCCGCCTCGGCCACCAATGTTTCGGTCGTGCGCGGCGAGGCTTTGCCGTCGGAACCGCGCAAGGCCCGGCGTACGGCCAAATCCGCGGACCCGCCGCCCCAGCCGAAAAGCCCCGCCAAGCGGGTATAAGCCCCAAGCCGGGCGTAGTATCGGGCGATCGCGTCGTTCTTGCTGGACATGATGGGGTGCGGCACCGTCTATAGTGCCATGCCAACCGCCCGCGCCAGTCTCGCTTTCGCCCTGCTGATCTTTTTTCTGATCCTTTATGCCGGTTTCGCCGTAACGATTGGCGATTACCTCCCGGATCATTGGGCGGTCGATCTCGTTTACTACGTCGTCGCCGGCTTCGCCTGGGTCCCGGTCGCGGTGGCGTTACTCAATTGGGGCTATCGGCAACCCTCGCGATAGGTTTCGATAACGAAGCATGGCCGGTATCACCCCCCTACCGCATGATTTCGTCATCCGTGCCGCGCCGCGTCCGTTGGACGCGGAGGGCGCGTGGCGGCTCGTCCTTGCCGCGCGCGATGGTGGGCCCGGCCGCCACGGTCCGCTCGCTTTGGCCGATGATGGCGGCTGGCAATGCGGCGGCGTGGTGTCGCCGGAGGCGCAAGCCGTCTTCGATCTTTATATGCCGCTGCTGGCGGCCGATACGCGCCGCGCGCGGCCGTGGGTCGTCGCCTTGCTCGGCCAAAGCCTGGACGGGCGCATCGCCACGCTGTCGGGCCATTCGCATTTCGTGAATTGCGATGCGGCCCTCGCCCATCTTCACCGCATGCGCGCCTTGTGCGACGCCGTGCTGGTCGGTGCGGGCACCGTGGCGCTGGACGATCCGAAGCTCAATGTCCGCCGCTGCGAAGGCCGCTCGCCCTTGCGCGTGATCCTCGACCCCGATGCGCGGGCACCCGAAGCGCGCAACGTGTTTCGCGACGGGCGCGCGCCGACGCTTGTGTTGCGCGCCGAAGGGACCGCGAACACCCCGGCGGGCGACGCCCAGATCGCGTATGTGGCGCGCGGCGAGGACGGCGCGATTGACATCGGCAAGGCGCTCGACCTTCTCGCCGCACGGGGCTTGCGCCGCGTGCTGGTCGAGGGCGGCGGACGCACGGTCTCGCGTTTCCTCGAAGCGAAATGCGTCGACCGTTTGCAACTTGCCATCGCCCCGATGGTCATCGGTTCCGGCCGCCCGTCGATCGCGCTCCCGCCGATCGAAACTTTGGCCGACGCGCTGCGCCCGCCCACACGGCGCGTGGCGCTGGGAGCGGACATGCTGTTCGAGTGCCGCCTTGGCGCGTAGCTTCTGGATCGTCGGCAAAGAACAAGGCCAACTGCGCGACACCGAACTCGGCGCGCGGGGCCCGGATTATGTGCGCGTCCGGATGATCGTCTCGGGTATCAGTCGCGGCACCGAACGCCTCGTCTGGCATGGCCGCGTACCCGAAAGCGAACACGAACGCATGCGCGCGCCGTTTCAGGATGGCGCGTTTCCCTTTCCGGTGAAATACGGCTATTGCGCCGTCGGGCGGATCGTCTGGGGCCCGAACTCGGGCACGCGCGTGTTCGTGCTGCATCCCCATCAAGACGAATTCGATGCGCCCGAAAATATGGCCGTGCCGATCCCGGACGATGTGCCCGATACCGCCGCCCCGCTCGCCGCACATCTCGAAACCGCGATCAACGCGCTGTGGGATCATCCCGTGCGCGTCGGCGATCGCGTCGCGGTGATCGGGCTTGGCGCCGTGGGCCTGTGCCTTGCCAATCTCGTGCGCCGCATCCCCGGCGCCGATCTCGTTTGCGTCGATCCCGCGCCCCTCGCGCAAGCGCGCGCCAAAGCGCTGGGACTGCACGTCGCCGAAGGCGCGGAAGATCGCGATCTCGTCTTCCATACCAGCGCCACCGCCGGCGGTTTGCGCACCGCGATCGATGCCGCCGGGTTCGAAGCGACGATTGTCGAGTTGTCCTGGTACGGCGAAGGTGTCGTCGCGGCGCCACTGGGCGGCGCCTTCCACGCCAAGCGCCTGACGCTGGCGGCCAGTCAAGTCGGCCATGTCGCCCAAGCGCGTCGCGCGACGCGGCCCCATCGCGCGCGACTGGAATTGGCATTGCGTCTTCTTGCCGATCCGGCCTATCGCCTCGATTTGGGCGCGCCCATTCCCTTCGCCGAACTGCCCCTGCACTACGCCGCGGCGCTCGGCGATCATCCTTCGCCCTTGCCCCTCGTCGCTTACGATCGATAGGAAACGCATGTACAGCCTGACCGTCCAAGACCACATCATGATCGCCCATTCCTTCAAGGGCGAGATTTTCGGGCCCGCCCAGCGCGTGCACGGCGCGACCTTCGTCGTCGAATGGGAATTGCGGCGCGCGGGCCTCGACCAATACGGGCTGATCGTCGATATCGGCCTGATGAAGAAATGCCTGCGCGGGGCCCTCGACGAACTCGACTACCGCAATCTCGACGACGTCGAAGCGTTGAAGAACGCCAACACGACGACCGAATTCCTGTGCGGCCTGATCTTCGAATTGCTGAAGGCGCGCATCGCCAAGGGCGAAATCATCAACACGGATTTCCCGTCGATGAAGATCACCTTGCGCGAATCCCCCAACGCTTGGGCGGCCTACGAGGCGGCGTTGGCGTGAGACTGCGTCTCGTCATTCCCGGCTCGATCGAGCAGGCGACCGGCGGTTATCGCTACGCCAAGCGTATCGTCGAAGCCTGGGGCGAACCGCCGATCGCGGTCGACGAAGACCCGTCGCGCGTCAAGCGCGTGAAGGGCGAGACATTGCTTATCGACGGCCTCGCCTTGCCGCTGTTCTACGACCGTCTGCCGATGGCGGATTGCGCGGCGCTGATCCACCATCCGCTCGGCCTGGAAACCGGTTTGGCACCGACGCAGGCCGCCGCGATGCTGGCGGCCGAGGCGGCGGCACTGGCGAAGATCGACCGCATCGTCGTCACCAGCCCGGCGACGAAGGACGATCTGATCCGCATGGGCGTCGATGGCGACAAAATCCGCATCGTGCTGCCGGGAACGCAAGCGGGCCGCGTGCCCTTGGCGCGGCGGGGGACGAAGACGATTCTGTGCGTCGCGACGCTGACACCGCGCAAGGACCACCCCACGCTGTTGCGCGCGCTCGCGCGGCTGCCGACGCGGAGATGGCGCGCGATCTTCGTCGGCGGGTTGGATCGCGATCCCGCGCAGACGCGCAAGATCAAAGCCACGATTGCCACACTGGGCTTGGGAAAGCGCGTGACGCTCGCGGGCGAATGCGGCGAGGCCGAACTCGGCGGCTATTACGCGAAAGCGCATGTCTTCGCCCTACCCTCGCTGCATGAAGGCTACGGCATGGCGTTCGCGGAGGCTTTGGCCCATCGCCTGCCCGTCGCCGGCGTGGCGGCCGGTGCCGTCCCGTCGGTCGTGCCGCGCAAGGCGGGCATTTTGGTGCGCGGCGGCGACGCCAAAGCGCTGGCGCGCGCGCTCGCCAAACTCATCGGCCCATCGCGCAACCGCTATGCCGCCAATGCCGCGAAGCTGCGGTTTCCCGATTGGCAGAACCAAGCCCAAGCCTTGCGCGACGCGTTGGCATGAGCGGCTTTTCCGCCGATTGGCTTGCGTTACGCGGCCCCGCGGACGACGCGGCACGATCGCGGAAACTCGCGCGCGCTTTCGCCCGCGCGCTGAAGCCCGGCGCCAAGATCGTCGATCTGGGCGCGGGAACCGGGGCGATGGGGCGTTGGCTTCGGCCCTTTCTGCCCAAACGCAGCGCGATCCTTGCGGTCGACGGCGACGCGCAGTTGCTGCCGCGCGCGCAGTCGCCGCGCTTGCGCCGCTCGCTCGCCGGGCGTTTGCCGGCTGCCAACGCCTATGTTTCGACCGCGTTGATCGATCTCGTTTCGGTCGCGTGGCTACGGCGATTCCTGAAGGCCGCACGCGGCAAGCCGGTGTTGATGTGCCTCGCGGTCGACGGGCGGCACGAATTGACGCCGTCGCATCCGGCCGACGAAACGATCTTTAAGGCCTTCGCCGCACATCAGCGCCGATGGAAGGGTTTGGGCCAAGCCTTGGGGCCCGACGCACCCGCAGCGTTGGCGACGGAAGCGCGACGCCTTGGCTGGCACGTCGAAAGCGTGCGCAGCGATTGGGACCTAAAGCCCGGCGCGCTGCTCGACGCGACGCTCAAGGGGATCGTTGAAGCCGCCGCCTTGCCCGCCCCGCGCGTCAAGCGCACGCGGCTTATCGTGGGGCATCGCGACGTTCTGCTAATTCCGCGTAGATATCGCCGGACGGATCGTTCGGCGTAAGCCCGTCGAGAAAGGCGCGCATCGCGGCGGCGTCGATCCAGTCGCCCGCAAAAACCAAGCTCTCGCCGATCGATCGATTGAAGCGATAGTTTTCCAGCCGCGCGATGCACGCGAGTGCCGCCCCTTTCGTGGCCCACGCGTATTCGAACGACAAGGCGGGCACGGGTTGCGACAGCCCGGCCAACACCTGGGCTTCGGCACCCTCAACATCGATCTTCACGAAATCGGGCCGTCCATGGCGCGCGATCAGCGCGTCGAGCGTCGTCATCGGGACCGTGACGCTGCGGTTCCACGCGACATTCTCGTAGCCCGGTGCGTGTGCGGCTTGGGCGACGAAATCCGCCGCCCCGCTGGTGACGGTCGGGTGACGGTCGCTGATGCGCAAGATCAGCTCGCCGTCCGCTGCACCCAGCGCCACGCGTTCGAGCTTCACCGCGTTGTCGTCCGCGAACAGCCGGCGTAGGAAATCGGCGAAGATCGGCTGCGGCTCGACCGCGACGACGGCAGCCCCCAAACGGCGCCACGATGCCGCACGGTTGCCCGCATGCGCGCCGATATCGAAGCCGAGTTTCCCCGGTCCCAGCCAGCGCCGATAGAAGCCGTCGAGCTTTGCGGCACGCCCGGGGACGAGCCAATAAATCGCGATGGAACGCGCGAGACCCAGCAGCGGCGCGACGCCGTTCTCCATTTCCCGCGACGATGCTTGGCGCCACAGCCAAATCACGTCGACGGCGAAGGACAGCAGCAACGCGATCAACGCTGCGAAGGCGGCTTGCGTCGCGTAGTCCCACGGATAGATCGCGGCGACGAGACCGAAACCCTGCAACACGCAGACGATCCGGCGGCGTTCGCTATAGGGCAACGGCGCGGCGAGGAACGGCCAGAGATACGACGCGAGCACGAAGATATAGCGCGGCAGTCCGAGCAGAATCAGCCACGCGCCATCCAAGCGCGCGGCGATGATCGCCAGGACCAGCATCAACGCGGAATCGACTTCCATGTCGAAACGCGCGCCGAAGGCCGATTCGTTTCCGTCGCGGCGCGCGAGCCACCCGTCGATCCCGTCGGCGGCGATCAGCAATCCGGCGGCGACGGCCAAGACGATCCTGCCGGTGTCGTCCAACGCAACGGGAATCAGGCTCGCGACGATCGCCACGCCGACGCCGCGCGCATAGGTGACGCGGTTCGCCGCGCCTAAATCCGGAAACGGATGATCGGCAATACCCCAGCGCGCGCCGGCCCATAATGACAATGCCGCGACGACATAGAGAACGAGTCCGGAAGGCGGCGCGATCGCCAGCGCGGCCGCAAGGCCGAGCAAACCGCTCGCGGCGGCGAAACCACGCAGCTCGGCATTGCGGGTCATTGCGGGCTCGAAAAATCCGTCAGGAACCCGCCAAGGAAGCTTTCCATCGGCGCGCCGCCGTCGAGCGGCACGGAAATGCCGGGCACGTAGCCACGCCGCACGAAACGTTCGATCGCGGCGGCGTCGCGCGAGAACACATGGATCGGCACGCCGAAATCGCCGGTGCGGCGCGCGGTCGTCAGCGGCGGCTGATGGTCGCCCAGCACGATGAACAGCGCATCCTTGTCGGCGACGTGCTCGGCGAAGCGGCCAAGCGTTTCGAGCACATAGGCGGTCGCGGCCGTATAGCCCTCGTCCTGGTCGAACACGCGGCCCGCCCGCACCGGGAACTCGCGGACCGGCAAGCCCCGATAGATTTCGCCCTTGTCGTCGAGCGACGCCCAATCCTCGACGATCGGCGGCACACGCTCGAATGGCGTGTGACTCGACGCGAGGACGATCTCGGCGAAAACCGGCGTGCCGCCGAGCTCGCTTTGCGCGAAATGCTTAAGCACCCATTGATCGGGCAACGATTCCCAGGCATAGCGCGGCCCCGCATAGCCTAGATCCGGCTGCAGCCGCGTCGCCTCGAAGCCCAGCAATCGCGCTTCGGGCCAAGGCTGGTCGATACGCGGCGCCACGACCAGGCTGCGCCAGCCCGCCTCGACGAAGTGATGCGCCAGCGTACGGATCTTCGAGACCAGCATCACCTCGTAAGCATCCTGCGCCGCGAGCTTCACGCCGGTCAGCAACGTGCCGTGCGCCATCCACGATCCGCCGCCGGTGATCGGCGAGATCAAAATCGACGACGCGCTGGCATAGCCCGCCGCGTCAAGACGCGCGGCCAAGGATTTCCGCGCGGGCTCCACCACGCGCGCGAAATCGGGGTCCGACGCGGTGATGCGCCCATAGGATTCGGCGAAGATCAGCACGACATGCTTGCCGCGCAATTCGGCGAAATCCGAATGGGCCGGCAAAGCGGCCTGTGCCGCTTCGATGCGCGCGCGATGTTCGCCGCGAATCCCTTCGGCTTGCAGCACGTTGTTGAGATTGCGCTGGACGACCAACGCGGCGTCGGCCGATAGCAGCGGGCGCGGATCGGGGGCCGACGGTGCGGCGGGCATCGTCGCCCACAACGCGATCAACGCCGCGAAGCCGGGCAGCAGCAAGCCGGGCCGTCCGGCGGCAAGGGCGCGGAACACCGTGCCGAAAGCGAGTCGCACGACCGTCAACGCCAGGGCAAACAGCAACGCCGCGCCAGCGATCAACAGCACGAATTCCGAGCCCGGCGTCGAGTCCGCCAGGATCTTGGCGAAAACCGGCACGAATCGGATATCGACCGCGACGTTCAAATCGCGGCCGAAGAACCACGGGATCGCCAGCGCGATGCCGCGCAAAACGAAGGCCGCGAAGAAGGCGAGCGAGAGGATCCACAACACGAAGCCGCCGCGCTTTACGCCGATCAACGCCAGCAGGCCGAGAAGGGCGACCGCCCCGACGAGTTCCAGCGCCACCGACGACGGCAGAACCTGAACGCCCGCCTCGACGAAATCGCCGGACGCGACGAGCTGATTCAAGAATAGCAGCGCCGCGAAAACGGAAATCGCCCACGGGGCTTGCCGATCGTCGCGGCGGCGGCGGCTCATGCGTAGGCTCCCACCCGGATGATCGGTTTGGCCTTGGGGCCGTCGCCGAGCTTGTAGACATCCATCGTACGCTCGATGGCCGCCGCCGGATCGCCCATCGGGCCGAAATAGGATTGGAGATGCAGCCAGGTGTATTTGCTGGCCCAGCCCAAACCGGCCGCACGGCGCGCATAGCGCCAAGCGCGGCCCGCCGCGCGATGAAAGGCGAGCTTGCCGTAGCGTTGCGCCATTTCGGGATGGGCGCGCAGGAAATGGGTAAGGACGAGCGCATAGTCGTGATGCGCCTGATGCCCTTGGCCCACCATGATGCGCGTATCGTCGGCCGCCGGGCCCCAGGTGACGATATGCTCGTAGCGCGCGATCTTGCCCAGACGCGCCACGCGCAAGGCCAGCGCGAAATCCTCGACGAACACGTCGGGGTCGCACATGCCCGCTCGCTTCACCACATCGGTGCGGAAAATCGTCGGCGACGTGCCCGATACGCCGCGCCTTATGACCTCGTCCACCGCGTCGGCGGGAACGGTGACCGGCGTCGTCTCGGCCGCCGCTTCGTCGAACAGGATTTCGGCGGGATCGCGATAGAAACCGATCCGCCCGAACACGGCGGCCGTGCCCGTGTTCTCCGCGATCGAGATCAGCTTGCGCGTGGCGTAAGGGGCGAGCACGTCGTCGGAGCCCACCAGTTTCAGCCAAGGCTGGGTCGCGAGTTCGATGCCGGTATTGGTCGAGGCCGAGGGGCCGCCGTTGCGCCGTTCGACGATCCGGCAGTTCGGCCAGTCGCGGGTCAATTCGCGCACGATAGCGACCGAATTGTCGCGGCTGCCGTCGTCGATAAACAGGAATTCGCGCTCCATCTCCGGGACCTGCCGCCAGATGGCGGCGATCACGTCCGGCAGGAAGCGTTCCTTGTTGTAGACCGTGCAGAGGAGGGTGACGCCCGACATAGCGCCTCGTTAACCCGCTTGCCCCGGACGCGCAAGATTGGCATGTGTGGCGTATGCCGCGCGTGATCCCCGAACTGGACCTCGACGACCGGGACCTGACCTGGCGCTTCGTGCGCGCGTCGGGCCCCGGCGGGCAGAACGTCAACAAAGTGTCGTCGGCGGTCGAATTGCGGATCGACCTCAATATCAGCCGCCTGCCGCCGGAAATCCTGGCGCGGCTGAAGGCCATCGCCGGGCGGCGCGTCTCGACCGAGGGTATTCTGCTGGTCGAATCCCAGGAACATCGCGATCAGGGCGACAATCGCAAGACCGCCTTGGCGAAGCTCGCCCTGCTGCTGCGCCGGGCGATGGAACGGCCCCGGCCGCGCAAGGCGACCAAGCCGACCAAGGGCTCGCAGCGCCGCCGCCTGGCTGCCAAGGTGAAGCACGGCGCCAAAAAGGCGTCGCGCAGCGGCGAATTCGATTACGAGTGAGCGAGGGCGGCGGCCAGCGTGCCGCCGAGCTTGGCGTTGCCCACCGCCAGCGCCAGATTGGCGGCGAGGCTTTTGCCCCCGCTGTTGCGATTGATATGGTCGAGCAAAAACGGCGTCAACGCCTTGCCGCCGATTCCGGCCGCATCGGCCGCACGGATCGCCGCCGCGATCCCCGCTTCGATCGCCGCCGCGTCCAGCGCCGCATCGGCCGCGATCGGGTTGGCGATCAACATGCCGCCCGCCCCGACCCGGCGATGCGCCGCGATGGCGCGCGCGAGTTCCGCCACGTCGTCGAATCTGGCGTCGACCTTCAAGCCGCTATCGGGCGCGTAGAAGGCCGGGAACGCGTCGCTGCGATAGCCCCAGACCGGCACGCCGAGCATTTCCAGCATCTCCAGCGTCTTGGGCAGATCGAGGATCGATTTCGCGCCGGCCGACACGACCGCGACCTTGCTGCGCGCCAATTCGGGCAGATCGGCGGAAATGTCGAAGCTCGTCTCCGCCCCGCGATGCACGCCGCCGATGCCGCCGGTCGCGAAAATCGCGATCCCGGCCATCGCGGCCACCGCCATGGTCGCGGCGACGGTCGTGGCGCCGTTCTCCTTCTTGGCGATCAGGGCGGCCAAATCGCGGCGCGAGGCTTTGGCGATATTCCCGCCCAGCGCCAAGGCTTCGAGTTGCTTTGCCGTCAGGCCGACGCAGATGCGGCCCGCCAGCACGGCGATCGTGGCGGGCACCGCCCCGGCTTCGCGCACCGCCGCTTCCAGCGCCTGGCCGGCCGCAAGATTGTCGGGGCGCGGCAGGCCGTGCGCGACGATCGTGCTTTCCAACGCGACGACCGGTTTGCCGGCCGCCAGCGCGCCGGCGACCTCGGCCGACAGATCGATATCCGGATGCGTCGTTTTCATTCGAACCGCCGCGGGCGAAGCCCGGAATGGAACCACGCGATCATCGTATAGATATCGTAGACCGGCAAACCGGTCGCCGCCTGCAACGCGGCGGCATAAGGCGGCATATTGGTGCATTCGAGCACCAGCGCGCCGATCTCGGGATGCGTGCGGACAAGTTCGACGCCCGCCTCGACCACGTCGCGCTCGGCGCCGTCGATATCCATATCGGTCTTCTCCGCCTTGATCAGAACGCGGAAGAATTCCTTGCCGTTCTCCGTGCCCGCGATCGGCGTATCGAGCGGCACGTTCGCGGCTTCGAGATGACGCGGCGTCAGCGTGGCCTTGGATACGGTGACGATGCCCACGCGCTTGCCCGGCGGCAACGTCGCCTGCACCCACGGCACTTGCATCAAGGCGGACGTCGCGACCGGCACATTCACGGCGGCGCTCAGTTCCTTCTGGAACAGCGACAGGAAACCGCAATTGGTCGTGATCGCTTCCGCGCCGAGGCGCACGAGATCCTGCGCCGCCGCGATGAAATCCGGCAGCAGACCTTCAGCGCCCTTCAACACGACTTTCTCGGGCGAGGCGCCGGTGACGACGCGATAGAGAACGGGGAACGGCCAGGTCGTCGCGTTGCCCATATCGCCCGGGATGCGCGGGAATTTCGCTTCGAGCATCAAGATGCCGAGCGGCGCGCCGTAAATGGCCTTGCCGCCGCGCGCGATGCGCCCGCTCATGCGCCCACCGTCCCGCGTTCGATCCCGGCCGCGATCAGATCGGCGGTCGCGAGATTGCAGGCGTGCGGCAGGTCGTAGAGTGTCGCCAACCGCAGCAAGGCGCGCACGTCCACGTCATGCGGCATCGGCGTCAACGGGTCCCAGAAAAAGATCAGCGCGTCGAGGGCACCTTCCGTGATCAGGGCGCCCATCTGCTGGTCGCCGCCCAGCGGGCCGCTCGCCAAGGCTTCGATCGAAAGTTCGGGGCAACGCTTGCGCAGCAGCTTGGCGGTCGTGCCCGTGGCGACGATGCCGGCCTTCGCGAACACCTTGCGATGGCGCGCCAGCCAGCGCGCGAGTTCCGTCTTGCGCTTGTCGTGCGCGACCATGCCCACGCGTAGATTTTTCGCCGCCCGCGCCATCGGTCACCCCTTTCGAGGGACCGATTATCGGGCGGCGTTCAGCGCTTGTCGACGCCGCAAGTGTTGATGCCCAGCGGCACGTAAGCCGGGCAGAAACGCAACGCCGCCGTGGCGAGCAATACCGCCCCGGCGGCCGCGACCGCGAAGCGCCACGCGCCGATGGATTCGAACAGCGCCGGGGCCGCAAATGGCGCCACGAGCAATATGGCGCCGGCGATGGCGCGCACGAGACGATCGACGGATCCGACATTGGCCATTTGAGCCTCCCGGTGAACGGAGCGATGGCGATCGTTATATTCGATCTAACTAATATACAAACGCGACATCGCGCCGCAGGCGCTCACCTGCCGCCCAACGCGTCGATGCGCAGCGGCAAAGTCACCGTGAACACGCTGCCTTTGCCGATCTCGCTGTCGACCGCGATCGCCCCGCCCCAGCGCGTCACGAATTGGCGCGTGATCATCAAGCCAAGACCCGTGCCGCCGCGCCGCATGAGGCTCGAACTTTCCTTGCGCCAGAACGGCTCGAAAATATGCGCTATATCCTCGGCGGGAATGCCGGGTCCTTCATCTTCGATCGCGATCGTGTACTGCCCCGCACCGTCTTGCGACCACGCGAGGCGCACGGCGCCGTTGACGCGGCAATGGCGCACGGCGTTTCCCGCGAGGTTGGTCACGATCTGGCGCAGCATCGTGCGGTCGCCGATCGTCGCGAATGTCTCGGGCGGCGGCACTTCGACGACGCGCACATTCCGCTCGCGCGCGATGGCGCGCATCATCTCGGCCACTTCGCGGATCACGTCGCCGGGATCGAGCGTTTCGGGTTGCAGGCGCAGCCGTCCCGCTTCGATCGCGGCCAAATCGAGCAGTTGATTGACGATGCTGAGCAGGTGCCGCCCCGCCCCTTGAATATCGTCGGCATAGCCGCGATAGCGATCGTTCAACGCGCCGAAGGGCTGCGCCGCCATCAAATCCGAGAAGCCGATGATCGCGTTGAGCGGCGTGCGCAGCTCGTGGCTGATATTGGCGAGGAATTCGCGCTTGGCGACGTTCGCCGCCTGCGCGTCGATCAGCGCGCGGCGCAGGCGGTCGGCTTCGCGCGCGCGGCTGCGTTCGAACCAGATCACGACGCCGGCCATCGCCAGCGTCAGCAGCGTCGCGAGCCCCGCGAAGGCGAGCACCGGGCGGCCATGCGCGGACCCCATCTCGTCGATATCGGCTTCGCGAAACCGGGCATAGGAATAGATCGGCAAATCGTCGATCCGCTGGTAGGCGGCGGTTAGGATCGTACCGTCGGGACTGCGGATATTTTTCAAAAGCCCCGAATCAGCACGCCGGTCGCGCGGGCCCAACAGCACGTCGAGATCGAAACGCTGGCCGGTGAAATTCTCGGGATCGGGATAGCGATAGACGATCAGCCCGTCGCCCCGGATCGCGCCGACCGTGCCGGGTGCCGTAACGAGCATCCGGTCGAAATGCCGGTCGAGCTGTTCGGGCGGGATCGACGCCACGATATAGGCGGCGCCGAACACATTTATATTCGCGCGCTTGACGACGGAAATGCGCCGCGTTTTCCCGCGCGCGGCGATCTCAACTCCGACCGAGAATTGATCGAGGGGACTCTCGGCCAGCGCCATCAGCGAGCGGCGCTCGGCCGGGTCGAGGACGCGGCGCGATCCGGAACCCCGGACGATTTCCTCGCCCGCCAGATCGTAGAGATCGATGTCGATCGCCGATTTCTGGCTGCGCCGGATCCGATCCGCGACGAGATCGAGATCGGCGACGATGGTCGAATCGAATTGTTCCGCCAGCCACAGATCGACGCCGACCAGCAACGCGCCGGCCGCGTCGATCGTCCGGCCGATTTGGGACGCAATCAGACTTTGCGCGCCAAGGATTTCGCTTTGCGCCGATTCCGCGAGCTGCTCGCGCGCCTGACGCGTCGACAGATACGCGACCACCCAAATCCCCGCGATGACGAACAACGCGAAGGCGATCGCCGCCCATTCGGGTGCGGCGATTCGATCAAACAGGCCGGATTTGCGTCTTTCGGGGGGATTCATCGGCGCCCATCGTTACCCCCATTTTCTGCGGCAAAAGTTAAGCATGCACCAAAATTCCGTGCATGGACTGGATATCACCCGGCTACCGCGATCAGCCCGGCGTACACCGCAAAGGCGCGGCATCGACCCGCTTGTCGCCGGCGACCGCTTGAAGCTGGCCGGTTTCCTGGTCCAGCCAGCGCAGAACGCCGGTGCGGATGGCGAAATGCGCGGCATGCAATTGCAGGCGCCCGCGCTTTTCCAGCGTGCCGATGCAAGGATGGGTGCGCAGCGCCGCGATGCTGGCGCGCAAATTCGCGACCTCCAGCGAACGGGCGAAATCCTCGGGCAGTTCCCGGTCGCATTCGGGCACGAGCCCGGCCGCCCCGTCGAGCTGCGCGATCCACGCGCCGACGAAATCGCCGGGCGACAAGGGTTTGCGGCCCGCATCGACATAGGCTGCGATGCCGCCGCAGCCGCCATGGCCCAGCACGACGATATGTTCGACCTTCAGCGCGATCACGCCGTATTCGAGCGCGGCACTGGTGCCGTGCAGTCCGCCGTCGGGCTGATAGGGCGGCACGATATTGGCAACGTTGCGCACGACGAACATTTCGCCCGGGCGCGCGTCGAAAATCACTTCGGGCGACACGCGCGAATCGCAGCAGCCGACGATCATCACGCTGGGCGACTGGCCCGTTTCGGCGAGTTGCGTGAAGCGCGACTGCTCGCCGGGCAAACGGCGTTCGCGGAACGAAAGATAGCCGTCGATCAGGGATGCGGGCGGTTGGGAAGGCATCGTCGAACACTCCGCGTCGGGATCGTCATGTTGCGGCACAACATGGCGATGCGACGCGGCAAGTCAACGGTAAATGCCGAGAACTACCGAAGCGCGCTGTAAAACGCGCGATCAGCGTTTGTAGCCGGCGGCCAGTTCCGCAAGCCGCTGCGCTTCGATCGCGAGCGCCGTCGCCTTGAACGCGTGGCTTTGCTTCATCGCGGTTTGCGTGCGGTTGCGCACGTCCGCCGCGAGCTTGGCGAAATACGGCGTGCCCGCCCCCGACGCATCGATGCGTTCGCAGCGCGTCTTGTTCACCAGGAACAGATGATCGGTGCCGGAGGCGCCGCCGACATCGACATATTTGCGCAGCTCGATCGTGCCTTCGGTGCCGGTCAAGAACAGCCGCCCGTCGCCCCAATTGGGCAGCGCGTCGGGCGTGAACCAATCGACGCGGATATAACCGCGCGCATCGGCGCTTTTCAGAACGATCTCGCCGAAATCCTCGAAATCGGGGAATTCGCGATGGGCGAGATTGTCGCTGGTCGCCGACACGATCTCGGCGTCGTCCGAGCCGGTGAAGAACAGGAACTGGTCGATCTGGTGCGAGCCGATGTCGCAAAGGATTCCGCCGGTCCCTTTGCGCGAATAGAACCACGGCGGACGCGTCTGCGGGTTATGGCGATGGGGCCCCAGGCCGGTCGTCGAAACGACGCGGCCGATCGCACCTTGCGCCACCAATTCGGTCGCCAAGGTCACGGCGGATACTTCGAAACGCTCGGAGAAATCGACCGACCAGATACGCCCCGTCTCGGCTTGCGCCGCGCGCAAGGCGGCGAGTTCGGCCGCCGATACGCAGCCCGGCTTGTCGAGCATCACGTCCTTGCCGTGGCGCATCGCTTCGATCGCCAACGAAGCGCGATCCGACGGCACGCACGCGATCAGCACCAAATCGATCGACTTGTCTTCCAGAATGGCGCGCTTGTCCGCGACGCGCGGCAAATCGGGGAAGCGCTTCAGGAAGCCCGCCAGCGGCATTGGCTCGCCTTGCGTCCACCATGCGACGGCGACGCAGCCTGCCCCCAGCATCCCTTCCAGCATGCCGTAGATATGCCGATGATCGACGCCCAAAACGCCGATCGCGATCTTGCCGTCCTTCATGCTCAGCCCTTCGCCACGGCGACGCGCGCACCCTTGCGCGAGGATTCGAGGATCGCGTCGATCAAACGATGGACGCGCAAGGCCGAGCGCCCGTTGATCGACGGTTCGCGGCCTGCGGCCACGGCCGCCGTGAAATCGGCGATGACATCGCGATGCGGCCCGTGATCGAAGGCCATCGGATCGGCCCCGCCGCCCGTCCCCACGCCCGTCACGCCGGCGGTTTCGGTCTTGCCGTCGCGCCACTGCACGGTCAACGTCGAGGCATCGAGCGTGGCCGAGCCGTTGTCGCCGTTGAACACGCAGCTTTCCATGACGCCGGGGAAATTCGCCGTCGTCGCGACGATGGTACCGATCGATCCGTCGGCGAAGCGCAATCCCGCCCCGGCGAAATCCTCGGTCTCCATCTTGTGCAGGCAGGTCGTGCCCGCGAGCGCCGTCACGTCGACGACATCCGGCGTCAACGCCAGCATCATGTCCATCGCGTGGATCGCCTGCGAGATCAGCACGCCGCCGCCGTCGCGCGCCAGCGTGCCGCGCCCCGGCTCGTCGTAATAGCTTTGCGGCCGCCACCATGGCACGTCGAGCCGCACGAGGCCGATCTTGCCCAAGCGGCCGGAATCGAGCAGTTCGCGCATCGCGCGCGCGGCGGGCTTCAAGCGATGCTGGAACACGATGCCGAGCGGCACCTTCGCCGCCTCGCAACGCGCGACGATCTTCTCCGCCGCCGCCGTCGTGCGCTCGACCGGCTTTTCCATCAGGATCGCCTTGCCGTTCGCCGCGAACAGATCGACGAGTTCGACGCGCGCGTTGGGCGGCGTCAGCATCAGTACCGCGTCGATCGATTTGTCGGTCGCAAGCGATTCAAGCGTGGGTGCGGCGCGCCAGCCATTCGCCGCGGCGAAGGCTTCGCGCTTGGCTTGGTCGCGCGCGAACACGCCGGCGACTTCCAGCACGCCGGCGGCTTCGAGGTCCTTCAAGCCGCGCACATGCGGGCGCGACGCCATGCCAAGGCCGACGAGCGCGAAACGGATTTTTTTGGCCATATCTTACGTTCCTTAAACTTGTTCGGCGACGACCGGATTGCGCAGGATGCCGACCTGCGGAATCTCGATCTCGACCACGTCGCCGGGCACGACCGGCCCCACGCCCGCGGGCGTGCCGGTCATGATGACGTCGCCGGGATGCAGCGTGATGCCGCTGCTCAAATGCGCGATCAACGCCTTGACCGAGTAGACGAGGTCGTTGGTGTTGCTGCGCTGGCGCTGCTGGCCGTTCACGCGGCCGATGATCTCGATATTCTCGGCGTCGAGCCCCAGCGCGATCGACGGGCCGATCGGTTTGAAGCTGTCGAACGCCTTGCCGAGCACCAGACAGCCCTGCTTCATTTCCTTGGCTTGGATCACGCGCTCGCTGACGTCGTTGGCGCAGGTATAGCCCAGCACATGATCGAGCGCCTTGGCTTCCGGAATGCGCCGCCCCGCCTTGCCGATCACGACCGCGACTTCCGCTTCGAAATGCAGATTCTGCGCTTCGACCGGATAGACGATGGGCGCGTCCGGCCCGACGATCGCCGAGGGCGGCGTCATAAACAACATCGGGAACGCGGGCGTATCGAGCTTCATCTCGCGCGCATGGCCGATGTAGTTGAGACCGGCGCCGTAGAGACAGGCGGGTTTCACGGGTGCCAGCAAGCGCACGCGTTCGAGATGCGTGGGCTTGCCGACCATCTCCAGGCTTTCGAACGGCGAGCCCGCGAGCGGGCAGATCGTGCCGTCCTTCTCCAACAGGCCATAGCGCGCTTCGGGATCGGCGTAGCGGACGATTTTGCGAGTCATCGTGCGGACCTTTCCTTCACCGGAAACGCGCCCCACCCCGCATAGGGCGCGCGCGATCCCAAACGTTCTTCGATGCGCAGCATCTCGTTCCATTTCGCCGTGCGCTCGCCGCGCGCGATCGAACCGACTTTGAACTGGCCCGCGTTCCAACCCACGGCGAAGGGCGCGATGCTGATATCCTCGGTCTCGCCCGAGCGGGCGGAGACGATCGCCGAAATCCCGCCCGCCTTGGCCGCGTCCAGCGCGGCTTTGGTTTCGGTCACCGTGCCGATCTGGTTGGGCTTGATCAGCGCGCAATTGACCAGTCTGTCGCGCGCGGCCGTGGCGACGCGCGCGGGATCGGTCACCAGCAAATCGTCGCCAACGACCTGCACGCGATCGCCCGCCGCCGCCATAAAGCGCTTGAAGCCGGCGTGATCGTCCTCGGCCAGCGGATCCTCGATCGACAGGATGGGATAGCGGTCGAGCCAGCCGAGCAGCATGTCGCACATCGCATCGCTGTCGAGTTCGCGGTTTTCGAGGCCAAGCTTGTAGCGCCCATTGCGCCCGAAATCCGACGCGGCGATATCGAGCGCGATATGCACTTCGTCGCCCGGCGTATAACCCGCCGCTTCGATCGCGCGCACGAGCATTTCGAGCGCTTCGTCGTTGGTCGCGAAGACCGGCCAGAATCCGCCTTCGTCGGCGACACCTTGCAAGCGGCCTTCGTCCTTCAGCAGCTTGCGCGCGGCGTGATAGACGTCCGCCGTGCGGTCCAGCGCCTCGGCGAAATTCCGCGCGGACGGGCAGACGATTAGAAAATCCTGGATATCGACGCGGCGCCCCGCATGCGCACCGCCGCCGAAAATCTGAATCTCGGGCACCGGGATGCTGACCGGGCCGCCCGCCGCAAGATATGCGTCGAGCGGGACATGCACCGATGCGGCGGCCGCATGCAGCACCGCCATCGACGTCGCGATCGCCGCGTTGCCACCCAAACGCTCGAAGCGCTGCGAATTGTCGCAAGCGCGGATCGCGCGATCGATTGCCGCTTGATCGGTCGCGTCGAGGCCGATCAGCGCTTCCGCCAACGGTCCCGCGACATTCGCGACCGCGCGCGTTACGTCCATCCCGCCTTGCGACGTACCGCCGTCGCGCAGATCGACCGCTTCGCCCGAGCCCATCGAGGCGCCGGCGGGCGCAATCGCGCGGCCCGTCGCACCGTCGGCCAGCGCGATTTCCGTTTCGACCGTCGGCCGCGCGCGCGAATCCCACACCCGGCGGCCTTTGACGGAAACGATCTTCGCCATCGCGCTAATTCCTTCCCAAACCGTTGCGCCACTGATCGCGCAACGCCGTCAAACTCGCCGGGGCGGCTTCGATCATCGGGATCGCGATCGATCGTACGCGGTCCTTGTCGGCCGCCGCGACGATGTACTCGACCGGCGATTTGCCGTCGATCCGCGCCAGGAGCAGTCCCGGCAGCAATCTTGCGACGCGCGCCTCCAGCCCGCGCGCCAAACGCGGCCCCACCGACCCGAAATAGGTCGTGTAGAGCGCGTCGAAGGCGCGCAAGTAACCCGGCGCGACCGCCGGATTCCAAATGCATTTCAGCAGCAGATGGTTGAGGCAGAAGGCGAGATCGAAGGCCGGGTCGCCGTACCAGGCGCATTCGGCGTCGAGGAAAATCGGCCCCTCCGGCCCAACCAGAATATTCTTGGGACTGACGTCGCCATGCACCAGCGCCACGTGCCGGGCCAGCGTGTCGCGCGACAAGGCGAACAGCTTGGGCGCCAGATCCGGATATTTCGGCGCCATCGCTTCGAGATAGGGTTCCAGCCGCAGCGCATGGAAATTCGCGTCATGCGCGAAGCGCGCGGCGATCTTGTCGTCATAGGCGGTCGCCGCGTGAATTGCGCCCAAACGCGCGCCCACTTTCGCCGCGAAACCTTCGTCGACGCGGCCGTCCCGCAATTCGGCTTTCCACACCGGATGCTTGTCGGGTGCGAGGAAATCCATCGCGAACAGGCCGGCATCGGGATCGTGAAACAGAATGCGCGGCACGCAGCCCGGCACGATATCGGCGGCGGTGCGCAGCCAATCGGCCTCCGCCGCGTTGCGGCTGACCGGGGCGCGCCAATCGGCGGCGACGCGCAATTTGGCGAGGGCACGTTTCACCGCGAATTTCGTGTCGCCCGCCTCGACGCACCAAATATCGGACGCGACACCGCCGGTCAGGGCGCGGAATTCCGCCGGCACCCCGGCCGGGATCACGCCCGCTTCGCGCAAACGCGTTTCGATGGCGGTGGTATCGGTCATGGCGGCGCCACGCGGTTGAGCAGCGGCGCGCCCGTCGCCAAGCGGCGGCAATTCTCCGCCACCACCGCAAGGCTGCGCCGCCACGTGCCCGGCGTCATCCACGCGATATGCGGCGTGGCGACGACATTCGGCAGCTTCAACAAAGCGCTGTCGCGCGCGATCGGTTCGGTCGCGAACACGTCCAAGCCCGCCGCCGCCAGATGGCCGCTCGACAACGCAGCAATCAATGCAGCTTCGTCGATCAAGGCGCCACGCGCCGTGTTGACCAGCACCGCACCCTTTTTCATCCGCGCGATGCGCGCGGCGTTCAAAAAGCCGCGCGTTTCGGCGGTCGCAGGCACATGCAGCGAGACCACATCGGCCTCGCTCAATAAAACGTCCAGCGGCAGCGTTTTGGCGCCGTCGTCGGGTTCGCGGCGCGCATGGACGACGACGCGGGCCCCCAACGCTTCGAGCGCCGGGCGTAAGCGCTTGGCGACGGCGCCGTAGCCGATCAAACCCACGCAAGCGCCGTCGAGTTCGCCCGCCGCGTCGAGATGCGCCGCGTCGGGCGTCCAGGCACCGGCGCGCAAATCCGCGTCCAGCGCCGTCACCCGACGCAGCGCCGCGAGCATCAACGCCAAGGTCAACTCGGCGACCGCCACCGTATTGGTGCCCGGCATGTTGCACACGGCGATTCCGCGCTTGGCGGCGTGAACGCGGTCGATCGTATCGACGCCGATGCCGATCTTCTGCACCAAGCGCAGTTTGGGTGCGGCATCGAGGATCGCGGCCGTGACCGGTGCGAGCACATGCAGCAGCACATCGGCGTCGGCGAGTTCGCGCGCAAGGCCGGAAGCGTCGTTCTCCGCCAATACGCTCACTTGCGCGATCACGGGATCGAGGCTTTCGAGAAGACGCTTCGTGCCCGGCGATGCGTCATAGGGCAGCACGGCTTTCATCGTTTCGGGAACCCGGCAACCCAGGCTTCGATCTGCGTATCGGTCATCGCGCCATCATAGACGACGGTGCGATAGCGCGTGCGCAAGGGTTTGTCCTTCGCGACAACGCGGCGCGTTTGCCGGAACGTGCCGACACTGACCGCGCCCCAATCGGCGACGAACCACGACGCGTCGGTTTCGTCGGCCGGGTTGGGAATGACCGCGATGCCGGCCTGCTTGCCGCCGCCCACCGGACCTTCGAACGCCACCCAGCGCGCGCCCAGCACGCCGATCGTTTCGCCGCCGATGCGCCCTTTGTCGTCGCGCACCTTGCCGCCCAGCGCCACGACCATAGAATCCGCGACGCGCGCGTTGAAATAAGCGTGGCGCGTCGGGCCCAAAGCGAGGTCCCAGTTCGCGGCCGCAAGCTCGGAATCGACATCCAGCACCCAAGCGTCGGGCGCTTTCGTCACGGCGATGCGCCGCGTCTCGCGCGCGATGATGCGCCCTTGCGTGGCCCCCCACTCCACCGGCCCGCGCCATTCGACGGGAATCTCGATGGTGCAGCCGGTCGCATCGGCATCGACGAGTTTGGGCGCGCCCGCGATCAGCGTACCGGGGGCGCGGCCCTGGAAGGTTTCATCGACGTAGAAATTATAGGTGTATTCCTCGTGCTTGCCCGGCGCCGTGGGCACCAACGCATGCACGTGGTCCGACGCGATCCAGATCGAATTGTGATGCGGATGGTCGGCCGGGCTTTCCGACGTGGCGAGATAACCCGACGGCGTGAACATGGGATAGACGTAAGGCCGCATGCGGCCTTGCGTCAGCCCCAGCACCGGCTTGCCGTCATGGCGCAGATAAAAACGCTCGGTGCGCGCGATAGCCCCGGGGGGCAAGGCCAGCGCGTCGCTTTCCAGGGTGAACATCGCCGCCGCCCTTACCTGCCGACGAGCGCGACCAGACCGAGGCTGAGCGACGGCACGAAAGTGATGACCGTCAGCCAGATCAACAGGCCGATCATGAACGGCCAGCACGCGCGATAGGCGAGATGGATCGGCGTGTTGGTCACCTGTGCGGCCGTGAACACCAAGACCGCAAGCGGCGGGGTCAGCGCGCCGATGCACAGATTGGCGACCATGATGACGCCGAAATGGATCAGATCGACATTGGCCGCCTTCAACACCGGCACGAGCAGCGGGATCAGGATCACCATCGAGGCGATCATTTCCATCGCCAAGCCGACGAACAACAGGAACAGGTTGATCGCCAGCAGCAGCAGCCACCACGTGCCCGCGAGGCCGCCAAGGATCGCCGTCATCTTCTGCGGCACTTGTTCGATGATGAGCGCGTAAGCGAAGGGGGCGGACGCCGCAATCACCGCCATGATCGTCGTTGTTTCGATCAGGGATTCGCGGATCGCGTGAACGATCGTCATGCCCTTGGCCGCGCGATAGATATACATGCCGCAGAAGATCGAATAGGCCGCCGCGATGGCGCCCGCTTCGGTCGTCGAGAACACGCCGTAGCGGATGCCGCCGACGATGATAACCGGCAAAACGAGTGCGGGCAGTGCGTTGCGGAACGCCTTGCCGCGCACACCCGGGGCCGGACGCGGGCCGCTATCGCCGATGCCGCGCCGGCGGCATTCGAAATAGACGACCACCGACAGTGTCAGCGCCATCAGCAGGCCCGGCACGATCGTCGCGGTGAACAAGGCCCCCACCGACACCGTCGCCATCGCGCCGTAAATGATAAGGCCGAGGCTGGGCGGGATCATATTGGCGAGGATCGAGCCCGCACTCGTCAGCGCCACGCCGAAGGGCTTGGGATAGCCGCGCTTTTCCATCGCGGGCACCATCGTTTTGGCCAGCGCCGCCGCATCGGCGGTCGACGAACCCGACACACCGCCCATCAGCGTGTTGGTCAGCACGTTGACCTGGGCAAGGCCGCCGCGGAAATGGCCGACCAAGGAATCCGCCAGCGCCACCAGCCGTTCGGTGATGCCGCTCGCATTCATCATGCCGCCCGCGAGCATGAAGAATGGGATGGACAGCAGCAGATAGTCCATCGAGTTCGTCAGGCTTTGCGGCACGGGCAGCAGCGCCAGCGAGCCCTGCGGCATGAACGCGACGAACGTACCGAAAATAAGCGAATCAAAGATCGGCACGCCGATCAGCATGAAGCCGATCGCCACGGTGACGAGCGGCAGCACGACGCCGAACGAGCCGACGAAGGTATGGCCGATCGCGGATTCGAGCAGGAAATAGAGCACGGCACCGGCGATCGTGGTCGCGAGACCCGAGAGCCAGGAGCGGAAACCCGCGACCGGTTCCAGCACCAGGAAGAACAAGGTCGCCGCCGCGCCGGCGGGCACGGCGAGATAGAGATACTTGTACGACCATTGAAGCGCAGGCGAGACGTAGCTCGCGTTGGCGACCAGATCGGCCCCGCAGAAAAAAAGGAACACGGCGCTGCACGACGAAATCGCGCGCGCGAAGGCGGCGTGGACACGCCGCCCGTCGTCGGAGAGCGCGCGCGGCACCATTTCGATCGCGATATGCTTGGCGCGCCGCGCCAGCAATCCCAGCGACAACAGCACGAACCACGCGAAGGCGAAACGTCCGAACTCCTCGGGCCAGCTCAGCGACGCGTTGAGCACATAGCGGAAGAAGACCTGCAACAGCGCCACCAACACGGTGATGCTGAGCACCGCGACGCAGAGCGTTTCGAGAACGCGGTCGGCGACAAGGCTGATACGCGCGGGCGCGCCGTTGGCGGGCGTCGCAAGACTGTCGGAGGAGGAGGACATGGGAACCGGACTTCCGAAGGCGGATGAATTCGCCCGAGTAAAAGAACGGGCGGCGGAATCGCTTCCGCCGCCCGGCGTATCAGTCGGACTTCAAGCGACGAGGCCGCGGATCTTGTCGATCATCGCCTTGGTCGCCGGGCTCTTGGACGCGAACTCGGCGAAGAGCGGCTCGGTCGCCGCGCGCCACGCGGCCGTATCGCCGGCCGTGCGCACGGTGATGCCGGAGGCCTTCAGCTCCTCCAGCGTCGCGGCCGTGTTGGCGCGATTGACGCGGCGCTGCTCGGCGAAGGCGACCTTCGCGGTGTCGCGCACGATCGTCTGCAATTCCGCCGGCAGCGAGTCGAGCCAGCGCGCGTTGACGCGCGTCGCCTTGGGCAGGAACCAGTGGTTCGTGAGCGTCATGTTCTTCGCCTGCTCGCCCCACTTGAAGCCCTTGATCGAGAACACGTCGGCTTCCAGCGCGTCGATCAGACCGGTCGACAGCGCGTTGTACTGCTCGGCATAGGCGAGCGGCGTGGGGTTCGCACCCAGCAGCTTCCAGAAATCGACCCACACTTTCAGCTCGGGCACGCGGATTTTGAGGCCGCGCAGATCGGCCATCGTGGCGACCGGGCGCTTCGACAGCACGTGACGGAAGCCGACCTCGCCGTAATCGAGGAACTCCACACCGGTCTTGGCGCGCGCGATGGCAGAGACTTCCTTGCCGATGTCGCCCTGCAACACGCGGTCGACATGCGCCTCGTCGCGATAGATGAAGCCCGGCGCGCCGCCGGTCGCGGCGATTTCGGGCGCCACCGATTCTTCCGTATCGGGACCGCCGGTCGTGGCCTGGATCGTGCCGAGACGATTCTGCTCGATCATCTGGGTGTAGCTGCCGAGCTGGCTGGCCGGGAAGTGCTGCGCGTCGATACGACCGCCGCTCTTCTCGTTCATCGCCTTGCCCCAGGCTTCGAAAGCCATGGTCAGCGGCGAGCCGATCGCTTCGGAATGGCCCATGCGGCAGACGAATTTCTGCTGCGCCAGGACGGCGGGGGCGGCCAGCGCCGACAAGCCAATGGCGGCCGAGCCGGTCGCGAGCATCGAACGGCGCGAAATGCCGCGCGTATTACCGTGGGTGCGCATATTTCCTCCCTTGAGCGCCGTCCACGGGACGAACCGGGCGGCATTTTCGTGACGGCGCAGACGATGCGCGCGTAAACGTTTGCGGTCAAGAGGTTTGATAAGACAAAAATATCGTTATTTATCAGATATTTATTTTGCGCAAACATTTGCACAGTCGATTGCGCAATCCGTGCAACAGCGCCCAAACGCACGAATCCCGTTCGCCATCAGGCGCCCGAACGCAACAAAGCGCAAGACCGATTCGTCGATAATCGATGAAACGATCGCCCCGCTTGTCGAATGCGAAAAATCGTGCAAACGATTGTCCTGACGACGGAGGATTCGAATGACGCGGCCGACGAAGATGAAAGACATCGCACAGGCGCTGGGCCTGTCCGTGGCGACGGTGTCGCGCGCGCTGGCCGGTTCGTCGCGCATCAGCGAGGCCACGCAAGCGCGCGTGCGCGAAGCCGCGGAGCGCGACGGCTATGTCGTCGATCTCGCCGCGCGCACGATGCGCAGCGGAACGTCGTCGATCGTCGGATTGCTGCTGCCCGATATCGAGAACGATTTCTATTCGACCGCCGCCAAGGCGATCGCCGATTGCTGCCGCGAGCGCGGCGCGCAGCTCGTCCTTGCCGTTACCGGCGACGACGCGGATCTCGAGCTTCACCATTTGCGCAATCTTTGCTCGGCGCGCGCGCTCGGCATCATCATGATTCCGTCGATCGCGCCCGCGGCCGAAACCTATCGCTTGATGCGCAGCGTGCCGCTCGTCCAATTCGTGCGCGAAAGCGCCAAAGTCGAATCCGACTGGTTCGGCATCGACGATGCGCAAGCCATGCGTCTTGCGGCCGAACATCTTATCGGTCTCGGCCATCGGCGCATCGCCTATATCGGCTCGACGCTCGCCATTTCCACCGGCCGCGCGCGCCTGGCCGGATTCCGCCGCACGCTGGAAGATGCCGGGATCGAGCCGATCGACGAGTTGCTGCACTCGGGCAGTTGCGACGCGGAATTCGGCGCCGCCGCAATGGACAAGCTGCTGTCTTTGCGCCAACGCCCCACCGCCGTCGTCACGGCGGGCGCGCGGATTTGCGTGGGCGCTTACGACAGCGTGCGCGCCCACGGCGTGGACGTGCCGCGCGATCTTTCCTTCGTCGGCTTCAGCGACGCGCCGATGCTGAAATGGTGCGGCCCCGGCATCACCACCGTCGCGATGCCGGTGCGCGATCTCGCGCTGGCCACCACCGACCATCTGTTCCGCAAAGTGGCGGAAGGCAAACGTAAGGACGAAGCGTTCTGCAAGGTCATGCTGCGCCCCACCTTGGTCGAACGCCGCTCGACCGCGCCCTTTGTGGAACCGCCCCAGCGCCGCCGCGCCGTGCCCGTCGATATGATCGCCGCGAAGTGATGCGGGTTCTCCGGCGTTCGGATTATCGCGTCGTCAAATGGAAGAACGGCCTTGGCGAAACCGCCGAGATCGCGATCCATCCCGCCACCGCCGACCTCGCGAATTTCGAATGGCGTCTGAGCATGGCGCGTGTGGCCACCGGCGGACCGTTTTCCGAGTTTCCCGCGATCGACCGCCATCTCGCGATTTTGTCGGGCGACGGCATCGCGCTCACGCTCGGCGACCAGGCGCCGATCAAATTGACGCAAGACACGCCGCCCCTCGCCTTTCCCGGCGACGTGCCCGCCTCGGCCGAATTGCTTGGGCGTCCGGTCACCGATCTCAACGCGATGGCCCGGCGGGGCTTGGGCTACACGCCGTCGATGATGCGGCTCGATCTCGACGGCGAAACCACGATCGATAAGACGACGCGGTTTCTGCTGATCCATTGCGCGACCGGCGCCACCGACACGCTTGGCACGGGCGACACGTTGATCGTGGAGACGGGCCCGGCGATCCTGCGCGGAACCGCCGGGCTTTACGTCATCACGTTCTAATTGCCGAGAATGCCCGGCAAGCGCAGCTGGTGCTGCTTGGCGCAAGCGATCGCGTCTTCGTAGCCCGCATCGGCGTGGCGCCACACGCCCGACGCCGGATCGTTCCACAACACGCGCTCCAAGCGCTTCGCGGCTTCCGCTGTACCATCGGCGACGATCACCATGCCGGCATGCTGGCTATAGCCCATGCCGACTCCGCCGCCGTGATGGAGGCTCACCCACGTGGCGCCCGACGCGGTGTTGACCAGCGCGTTCAGCAGCGGCCAATCCGACACAGCGTCGGAGCCGTCGCGCATCGCTTCGGTCTCGCGGTTCGGGCTCGCGACCGAGCCCGAGTCCAAATGATCGCGCCCGATGACGATCGGGGCTTTGAGTTCGCCCTTCGCGACCATCTCGTTGAACATCAAGCCGGCGCGATGGCGATCGCCCAGGCCGATCCAGCAGATACGCGCCGGCAAGCCTTGGAACGCGATGCGCTCGCGCGCCATGTCGAGCCAGTTGTGGAGATGCTTGTTCTCCGGGAACAAGCGCTTCATCGCGGCGTCGGTCTTGTAAATATCCTCCGGATCGCCCGACAGCGCGCACCAGCGGAACGGCCCGATGCCCTTGCAGAACAACGGGCGGATATAAGCGGGCACAAAGCCGGGGAACGCGAAGGCGTTCTCCAAGCCTTCGTCGCGCGCGACCTGGCGGATGTTGTTGCCGTAATCGAGCGTGGGCACGCCCGCGTTCCAGAACCCGACCATCGCGGCGACATGCGCCTTCATCGAGGCGCGCGCGGCCTTCTCCACGCCCTTCGGGTCGGTTTCCTGGCGCGCGCGCCATTCGCCGAGCTTCCAGCCGAGCGGCAGATAGCCGTGCAGCGGGTCATGCGCCGAGGTCTGATCGGTGACGATATCGGGCCGGCCGTTGGGCAGTTTCTCGCCCGCTTTCATGCGACGCAGAATCTCGGGGAACACTTCCGCCGCGTTGCCGATCAAACCGACCGAGCGCGCCTGCCCCGCTTTCGTCCAGCGATCGATCATCGCCAGCGCTTCGTCGAGGCTGTGCGTTTTCTCGTCGCAATAGCGCGTGCGGATGCGCGCATCGACGCGGGTCTCGTCGCATTCGACGGCGAGGCAGCAAGCCCCCGCCATCACGGCCGCCAGCGGCTGCGCCCCGCCCATGCCGCCGAGGCCGCCAGTCAAAATCCATTTGCCTTTAAGGTCGCCTTTGTAATGCTGACGGCCGGCTTCGGCGAAGGTTTCATACGTGCCCTGCACGATGCCTTGCGTGCCGATATAGATCCACGAGCCCGCCGTCATCTGGCCGTACATCATCAGGCCCTTGCGGTCGAGCTCGCCGAAATGGTCCCAATTGGCCCAGCGCGGCACGAGATTGGAATTGGCGATCAGCACGCGGGGTGCATCGGCATGCGTGCGCACGATCGCGACGGGCTTGCCCGATTGCACGACCAGCGTTTCGTCGCCTTCCAGCTTTTTTAGGCTGGCGACGATCGCGTCGAAATCCTTCCAGGTGCGCGCCGCGCGCCCGATACCGCCATAGACGACCAGTTCGTGCGGATTTTCCGCCACGTCGGGATGCAGATTGTTCATCAGCATCCGCATCGCGGCTTCCGTTTGCCAGGATTTGGCGGTCTTTTCCGGCCCCGTCGGGGGGTAAATATCGCGGGAATTATGGCGCGGATCGGTCATGTCGAACCCCCTTGTCATGTGCGCGGTTATAGATAATAACTATATACATATTATCCGAGTCAAGGACCCGTGCGCATGAGAGGGGCCGAAATCAATTCCTGGCAGGCGGTGCAGACGGAAGTGCTGCGCCGTATCCGCGCGCATATTTGGCGTCCCGGCGACGCGATTCCGCACGAGGAAGCTTTGGCCGAGGAATTCGGCTGTGCGCGCGCCACGGTGAACCGCGCTTTGCGCCAATTGGCCGAGGACGGATTGCTCGATCGCCGCCGCAAGGCGGGCACGCGCGTGACGCTCAATCCGTCGCGCAAGGCGAAGCTCGACATTCCCGTGCTGCGCGTCGAGATCGAAAGCAAGGGCATGCGCTATTTCCACGAACTCGTTTCGCGCGAAATCGCCGCACCGCCGCTTGGCATACGCGCGCGGCTCCAGGCGAAACAAGGCGAGGAACATCTGCATCTCGTGGCGCTGCATCTGGGCGACGACGCGCCCTATGTCTACGAGGATCGCTGGATCAATCTCGCCGCCGTGCCCAAGGCGCGCAAGATCGACTTCACCGAAATCAGCGCGAACGAATGGCTGGTGCGCAACGTGCCCTTCGAAGGCGGCGAGATCGCCTTTTCGGCGATCGTCGCGGGCAAGCGCGACGCCGCGATTTTGCGCTGCGCGCAAGGCGATGGGCTGATGGCGATCGATCGCATCACGCGGCGTGCCGGCCAAGTCGTCACCGCCGTGCGCCAGATTTTCAAGCCCGGCTACCAGCTGCAAGCGCAACTCTGAGGACACCATCATGACCGTCACGCTCCGCCCCGGCCACGTCACACTCGAGCAACTGGCCTCGATCTATTGGCGGGGCGAAACCGCGGTGCTGGATCGCGGCGGCGACGCGCGCATCGAAGCGGCTGCCGCGCGCGTCGCGTCGATCGCGTCGGGCAACGCGCCGGTCTACGGGATCAACACCGGCTTCGGCAAACTCGCCTCGATCAAGATCGCGGTCGCGGACACCGCCACGCTTCAGCGCAACCTGATCCTGTCGCATTGCTGCGGCGTGGGCGCGCCCATGCCCGAGAACGTCGTGCGCTTGATCATGGCGCTGAAGCTCATTTCGTTCGGGCGCGGGGCCTCGGGCGTGCGGCTCGACCTCGTGCGCCTGATCGAAGCGATGCTCGAGAAGGGCGTCACACCGCTCATTCCCGAGAAGGGTTCCGTCGGCGCTTCGGGCGATCTCGCGCCCCTCGCCCATTTCGCCGCCGTCATGATGGGCGAAGCCGAAGCCTTCTATCAGGGCGAGCGTCTTCCGGGTGGCGAAGCGCTGAAGCGCGCGGGCCTTGAACCCGTTGTCCTCGTCGCCAAGGAAGGCCTTGCGCTCATCAACGGCACGCAAGCCTCGACCGCGCTCGCCTTGGCCGGTTACTTCCGCGCCAAGCGCGCCCTTGCCGCTGCTTTGGTAACGGGCGCCATGTCGGTCGACGCGGCGATGGGATCGTCCGCCCCCTTCGTCGAGGGCATTCACACGCTGCGCGGGCATCGCGGCCAGATCGACACGGCGGCGGCGTTGCGCGGGCTGCTCGAAGGCTCGGTCATCCGTCAAAGCCATCTCGACGGCGACGAGCGCGTGCAGGACCCTTACTGCCTGCGTTGTCAGCCGCAGGTCGATGGCGCCTGTCTCGATCTGCTACGCCAAGCCGGCGCGACGCTGGAAATCGAAGCCAACGCGGTGACCGACAATCCGCTAGTCCTGCCCGACGACAGCGTCGTGTCGGGCGGGAACTTCCATGCCGAGCCGGTCGCCTTCGCGGCCGATCAGATCGCCATCGCGGTTTGCGAGATCGGCGCGATCGCGCAGCGGCGCATCGCCCTGCTGGTCGATCCCGCGTTGAGCTACGGTTTGCCCGCGTTCCTCACGCGCAAACCCGGGCTCAATTCTGGCTTGATGATCGCGGAAGTGACCTCGGCGGCACTGATGAGCGAGAACAAGCAGATGTCGCATCCCGCGTCGGTCGATTCGACGCCGACATCGGCTAATCAGGAGGATCACGTCTCCATGGCGTGCCATGGCGCACGCCGCCTGCTGGCGATGACCGAGAATCTCTACGGCATTCTCGGCATCGAGGCGTTGTGCGCGGCGCAAGGCGTCGAGCTGCGCGCGCCGCTGACGACCAGCAAGAAGCTGCAAGCCGCGATCGCGACGTTGCGCCGGGCGGTCCCCGCGCTGGACGAGGACCGCTATATGGCGCCCGATCTCGCCGCCGCGACCGCGTTGGTCGCGAACGGCAAGATCCCCGATAGCGTGAACGACGACGCGATCGCCGCCCTCGCGCATTGAAGCCTTACTGGGGTTTTTTCTCCGGCTTCTTTTTCGGCGGCATGCCGATGCGCGTGGTGCCGCCGAAGGCCGGCGGATCGCTGGCCGGGAAACTGTCTTCCAGCGCTTCCTCGACCGGATCGATGTCGTCGGGGTGACGCGCGGCCTTCTCCTTCTCCGCTTCCTTCAATGCCGCGTCCTTGCGCGGCTTGGGCGTCGGGATCTTCGTCGTGCTTTGGGGGTGAGTCATGATGGCTCTCTCCTTCTGCCTCGGATTGACGACGATCCATCCCGACCACGCGACGGCCGACGGCGCAACCAGGAAGCCGCGCATGGCGGCCGGCGCAAAGACGCGGCGCTCATCGTTGCGGCGGTTAGACGCAAACCCCGAAATGGAATTTTCGCGCGGACGCATTCCTTCCCGCAAGTTCGCGGATGTTTTCCCGCGGCACTGGCACGGCGACTTTGCGGCGAAAGAGCGGCGCGTCAGCCCATCTTATGGGCGGGCACGTCGCCGATTTCGGCCATCTTGGCTTCCAGCAGCTTGGTCATCCGCGCGATCTCGGCCTTATAGGCCGGGTCCGCGTGGACGTTGAACAGCTCCAGCGGATCCTTCTCGCAATCGAAGAATTCCCATTCCGGCGTCTCGCCGCCCGGCAGCGTGCCGGCGAGACCGTAGCCCTGGTTGTACCAGTAGATCAGTTTGTAGCGATGATCGCGGATGCCGTAATGAGCATAGGCGTTGTGGAACTCGTCGCGATGCATCCAATAGCGATGATACGCGTATTGCGGCCAATCCGCCGGCGCCTTGCCGCGCCAGATCGGGCGGATGCTGCGCCCTTGCATGTAGCTCGGCACCGGCAGCCCGGCGAGATCGAGCCAGGTCGGCGCGAAATCGACGTTGTTGAAAATGTCGTTCGACACCGTGCCCGCCGGGATCTCGGCCGGGTAGCGCGCGAGGAACGGCATCTGGAACGATTCCTCGTACATGAAGCGCTTGTCGAACCAGCCATGCTCGCCCAGGAAGAAGCCTTGGTCCGACGTGTAGATGACCAGCGTGTTCTGCTTAAGGCCGTTGGCGTCGAGAAAATCGAGGATGCGCCCGACGCTTTCGTCGACCGACGCGATCGTGCGCAGATAGCGCTGCATATAACGCTGGAATTTGAACTCGTCGTATTCCCGCTGGGTCTGGAACGTGAAGACCTCGCCCGTATCCTTGTCGATCAGGCGAAAACCGCGCACGTCCTTGGGCTTGGGCAGCTTGCGCACATTCATCGACGCCAGCAGCAATTCGCCGACCTCCGATCCGCCATCGGGCTGGACGAGGCCGAGATCGAGATAGGTCATGTCGTCGGCGATGCGCATGCGCGCCGCCGAGGCCGCCTTCGCGCGGTTCTTGTAATCGTCGTCGAACGTGTCGGGCAGCTTGATCGGATCCTTGTAGGAATCGCGATACTTGGGATGCGGCTCCCACGAGCGATGCGGCGCCTTGTGATGGCACATCAGGAAGAAGGGCCGCGACGCGTCGCGCTTTTCCATCCAGTCAATCGACATATCGGTGATGATGTCGGTGACGTAGCCCGGATAGCGCCGCTCGCCGCCCGGCTCGTGGAACAGCGGATCGTGATAATCGCCCTGGCCCGGCACCACGGCCCAGGCGTCGAAGCCCGACGGCTCGTGCGGGCGGCCTTCGCCCAAATGCCATTTGCCGAAAATCGCGGTCTGATAGCCCGATTGGCGCAAATGCTTGGCGACGTTGGGCAGGCGGTTGTCGATCGAATCCGCCAGCGTCATCACGCCGTTCACGTGATTATAGGTGCCGGTCAGAATCGCGGCACGGCTGGGCGTGCAGATCGAATTGGTGACGTAGCAGTGATTGGCCCGCAAGCCCTCGCGCGCCAGCCGATCCATATTCGGCGTCGCGTTGATGCCGTAGCCGTAGCAGCCGATCGCCTTGGAGGCGTGATCGTCCGCCATGATGAACACGATATTCGGCCGCGCCGCTTTCGACATCCGTATCTCTCCCTATGCGCCGGGTCTCGAAACCGGACCCTGGCGCCCGCCTCTAGCGATTGACAGGGGCACAGCTTATCGATTTAATTCCCACCAAGGAATAATTAAATGGGAATGCCCGTCGCCCCTGCCCGCAAACTCGACCGCCGCGCCGCAAGCCGGCTGCGCCGCAAGCCGGCCGCGCGCGGCGTGCGCAAAGACACGCCGGTCGAACGCTTGCGCGTCCATCACCGGATGGAAGCGCTGCTGTGCCTGCGCGATCGCGGTTCCATGTCGCAGATCGAGCTGTGCGACGCCCTGGGCCGTTCGACCACGACGATGAGCAAGGTGGTGACGGAGCTGGAAGCGCTGGGCTGGGTCGAAGCGGCGGGCAGTGCGCGCCCGCGCGAGCCCGGCCGCCCGCGTACCGTGCTGCGCCTCAATCCCGCCGCGTGCGAAACCTTATGCCTGTCGTTGGAACCCGGCCTCGTGCGCAGCGCCGTCGTCGGGCTCGACCTTGTCGCCCGCGACGCGCGCGAGGATGCGCTGGCGCTGTCGGATGGCGCGCCGCAAGCGATTCTGCGCCGCCTGACCGATTGGATCCGCACGCGGCTGGCGGACCTCGCGCGTAAACGCTGCCGCCCGGCCGCCGTGGTGCTGGTCATGCCCGGTATGACCGACACGAAGCTGCGCCATATCCGCGTTTCCTATCAGCTCGGCTGGCGCGATCTGCCGCTTGCCGACCATATCGAATCCAAGATCGGCATTCCCGTCATCGCGCACAACAACACCCGCGCGATGGCCTTCGCCGAGTTCCGCCACAAGCATCTCGACGCCGATCAGCCGATGCTGTTCGTGCAGGCCAAATACGGCGTGGGTGCTTCGATGCTGAACGGCATCACGCCGAGCCCGCACGGGCATTACGGCGTCGCCGAGCTTGGCCATCTGCGCATGGGCGAAAACCGCTTCGCCGATCGCGTCGCCACGGACGGCACGCTGGTCGGCGTGTTGCGCGAACCGTATCTGCGCGACGTGCTCGATTGTCGTGACACGAAAATCCAGATCGTCGAGGAGATGGAGCGGCGCGCGAACGCGAAGGACAAAGTTGCCGTCGCGCTGTTCGACCAAACGATCGCCAATCTGGCGCTGTGCCTTGCCGTCGCGATCAATCTGCAGAACCCGTCGATCGTCGTTCTGGGCGGCATCTATGCCGGGCTTTCGGACGCGACGCTGGAACGCTTGTTGACCGAGATCGCCCGCAACGTGCCCGACGAATTGATGCAGCCGGTGCGCCTGTCGCGCACGGCGCTGGGCCCCGCCGGCGCCATTCAAGGCGCCGCGATCGTCGGCTTCGACCGATTGCTGCGCCAGCCCGACACTTACCGCGCCGTGGAGGCGACATGACCGAGACCGCGATTCCCGACGACGGCTTGGCGCGGCGCCATGCGCTGCGCGAACGCGAGATGCGGCGCAAACTTCTCGCCCTCAATCTGCTTGCCGCCGTGCTGGGCCTGGCGCTTTGGTCGCTGCTGAGTTTCATCGATCTCGCGGGCCTGCCCGGCCCGCTGTCGGTCGCGGCCCGCGCGATCCAGTTGATCGCCAACGGCCAGTTGTTCGTCGATCTCGCCGCATCGGTCCAGCGCGTGCTGCTGGGCTTCGCGATCGGCACGGCACTCGCCATTCCCATCGGCTTCCTGATGGGCTGGTACACTTGGGCACGCGGGCTTATGGAGCCTTACGTCCAGTTCTTCCGCACCATTCCGCCGCTGGCGATGATCCCGCTCGCCATCGTGTTCCTGGGCATCGGCGAAGTGCCGAAGGTCTTCGTCATCACGCTGGCGGCGTTTCTGGTCAGCGTCATCTCCACCTATCAGGGCGTGGTGAATGTCGATCGCGTGCTGATCAACGCCGCGCGCGTGCTGGGCGCCGGCGACGCGGCCGTGTTCCGGCGCGTGATCGTCCCCGCCTCGACGCCCTTCATCCTGGTGGGCATGCGCACGGGGCTGGGTGCCGCTTGGTCCACGCTGGTCGCCGCCGAACTGATCGCCGCCCAGCAAGGCCTCGGCCACCGGATGCAGCAGGCGCAAATCTATTACGATCTCGAAACGATCTTCGTGGCGCTGATCACGATCGGCATCACCGGCCTGTTGATGGACCGCGTGCTGCTGTGGCTCGACCAGCGTTTGACCGTGTGGCAGGAGCGCCGATGACAACGCCGAAAATCCAATTCGCGCGCGTCTCCTGCGCCTTCGTGCTGCAAGGCCAGGAATTCCGCGCGGTCAACGATCTCGATCTCGACATCGCGGATGGCGAGATCGTCACGCTGGTCGGCCCTTCGGGTTGCGGCAAATCCACGCTGATGAACATGGCGGCGGGTTTGCAGGAACCCACCGGCGGCGAAGTGCGCGTCGACGGCAAGCCCGTCGCGGGCCCCGGGCCCGAGCGCGGCGTGATCTTCCAGCAATACGCGCTGTTCCCGTGGCTGACGGTCGCGCAGAACGTCGGCTTCGGGTTGGAGATCAAGGGCGTGCCCGCGCAAGAACGCGCGCGCATCGTGGCGCGCTGCCTCGACCTCGTGGGCTTGTCGGCTTTCGCCGATGCGCTACCCAAAACCTTGTCGGGCGGCATGAAGCAGCGCTGCGCCATCGCGCGCGCCTATGCCGTCGATCCCGCCGTGCTGCTGATGGACGAGCCCTTCGGCGCGCTGGACGCGCTGACGCGCGTCAACATGCAGGAACAATTGCTCGCCACCTGGGCGCGCGACAAACGCACCATTCTGTTCATCACCCACGACGTGGACGAGGCCGTGTTCCTCGCCCATCGCGTGGTGGTGATGGCCGCGCGACCGGGCCGCATCCACGAAATCGTGGACGTCGATCTGCCCTATCCGCGTACCGAAGACATCCGCCTGTCGCCGCGCTTCCAGGATCTGCGCAATCGCGTGTGGCACGCGGTCTATCACCAGCACTGAAAAACCGAACCATAACCGGAGGAACCCCATGACCAAGACGAACCATATCGGCCGCCGCACGCTGCTGAAATCGGCCGCGGCCGGTGTCGCGATCGGCGCGCTTGCCGCCCCCGCCGTCGCGCAAGCGATCCGCGTGCGTATCGGCTATATCGGCGATTTCCACGGCGCGTCGCTGACCGCCGTCGCCAACAATCTCGACCTGTGGAAGAAGTACGGCCTGACGCCCGACATCAAGGGCTTCACCAACGGCCCGATCCAAATCCAGGCGCTGGGCACCGGCGATCTCGATTTCGGCTATATCGGGCCGGGCGCGTTGTGGCTGCCGATCACCGGCCGGGCCAAGCTGGTCGCGATGAATGTCGTCGGCTTCTCCGACCGCGTCATCGCCCAGCCCGCGATCAAGCGCATCCAAGATCTGCGCGGCAAGACCGTGGCCGTGCCGGAAGGCACGTCGGGCGACATGCTGCTGCGCCTCGCGTTGCAATCGGCCGGCATGACGGTCGACGACGTGAAGCGCGTCAGCATGGACCCGGCGACGATCGTCACGGCGTTCGCGTCCGGCCAAGTCGAAGGGGCCGGCATCTGGTATCCCCACGTCGCCACGATCAAGACGCGCGTGCCCGCGTTGAACGAGCTGTTCACCAACAAGGACGCGCTGCCCAAGAACAGCTTCCCCAGCAGCTTCATTATGCGCAACGAGCTCGACGCACCGGCGAGCAACGGGCTTGTCGACGCGATGATCCGCCTGCTGAAGGACGCCAACGACCAGCGCCACCAGAACGTCGGCCGCGCGGTCGATTGGACGGCCGCGATGCTGGGCGCGCCGAAGGCCAATCTCCAGGCCGAGGCGGAGTTCGCGCAGTACTATACGAGCGCCGAACTTTCTAAATTGTCGGAAGACGGCACGGTCGATAGCTGGCTCAAGGGCATGAACGAGATGTTCAAGACCTTCGGCCGCGTGCCGGAGGTCGTCGACCCGAAGAATTACTATCTGGGCGCGCGCTACGCGTCGGTGAAGTAAGCCTTCCGGCATATCGTTGCGGCCAAACGGCCCCTCGCTTCGCGGCGAGGGGCCGTTTTCGTTTGTTCATAATCGCTTATTTCATTTTTACGTCGCCATATCATCGCCAAATTCGATTGATACGACCGATAAAGCCCGTTGGACGCATAGGGCCATGCCGTTCGATGCTTCGGCCACGGTCCGGCATCGGACCGGCGATTTTACAAATCATTCAGTGGAGAAACAGATGGGCTCGCAAACCGAAAAACCGGCCGCCGGGAAATGCCCCTTCGGACATACCGGCAAAACCAATCAAGCCTGGTGGCCCGAGCAGCTGAATCTTCAGATGCTGCATCAGCACTCGGAATTGTCCGATCCGATGGGGCCGGATTTCGACTACGCGAAGGAATTCCAAAGCCTCGATCTCGACGCCGTGGTCAAGGATCTGCACGCGGTGATGACCGATTCCAAGGATTGGTGGCCGGCGGATTTCGGCCATTATGGCGGCCTGTTCGTGCGCATGGCTTGGCACAGTGCCGGCACCTATCGCATCGCCGACGGGCGCGGCGGTGCGGGCGACGGGCAGCAGCGTTTTGCACCCCTGAATAGCTGGCCCGACAACGTCAATCTCGACAAGGCGCGCCGCCTGCTGTGGCCGGTGAAGCAGAAATACGGCCGCAAGATCTCGTGGGCCGATCTGATGATCCTGGCCGGCAACGTCGCGCTGGAATCGATGGGCTTCAAGACCTTCGGCTTCGCCGGGGGGCGCGCGGATACGTGGGAGCCCGATCAGTCGGTCTATTGGGGCCCGGAGACCAAGTGGCTCGACGACCAGCGCTATAGCGGCGACCGCGATCTCGAGAACCCGCTCGCCGCCGTGCAGATGGGCCTGATCTACGTCAACCCCGAAGGCCCGAACGGCAACCCCGATCCGGTCGCCTCGGCGCGCGACATCCGCGAGACTTTCGCGCGCATGGCGATGGACGACGAGGAAACCGTCGCGCTGATCGCCGGCGGTCATACCTTCGGCAAGACTCACGGGGCCGGCGATGCCGCGAAGGTCGGCGCCGATCCCGAGGCCGCGACGATCGAAGCGCAAGGCTTCGGCTGGGCCAGCACGCATGGCACGGGCAAGGCCGGCGACGCGATCACCAGCGGTCTGGAAGTCACCTGGACCTCGACGCCGGTGAAGTGGAGCCACGACTTCTTCACCAATCTGTTCAAATACGATTGGGAACTGACCAAGAGTCCGGCCGGTGCGCATCAATGGCGCCCGAAGAACAACGCGGGTGCGGGCACGATCCCGGACGCGCATGACGCCACGAAGCGCCATGCCCCGGCGATGCTGACCTCGGATTTGGCGCTGCGCTTCGATCCGGCTTACGAGAAGATCTCGCGCCGATTCCTGGCCGATCCCGCCGCGTTCGCCGATGCTTTCGCCCGCGCTTGGTACAAGCTGACCCATCGCGACATGGGCCCGCGCGCGCGTTATCTCGGCAAACTGGTGCCGAAGGAAGTCCTGCCCTGGCAGGATCCGATTCCGGCGGTCGATCACAAACTGGTCGACGCGGCCGATATCGCGGGCCTGAAGGCGAAGATCCTGGCGAGCGGCTTGACGGTGTCGGAACTCGTTTCCGCCGCCTGGGCCTCGGCCTCCACGTTCCGCGGCTCGGACAAGCGCGGCGGTGCGAACGGTGCGCGCGTGCGTTTGGTGCCGCAGAAGGATTGGCCGGTCAACGACCCCGCCCAGCTCGCCAAAGTTTTGGCGGCGTTGGAGAAGGTGAAGGCCGAGTTCGACGCAAGCGCCAAGAACGGCAAGAAAATCTCGATCGCCGATCTGATCGTGCTGGCCGGTAGCGCGGCCGTCGAAAAAGCGGCGAAGGATGCGGGCGTGGAAACGGCCATTCCCTTCACGCCGGGCCGCGCCGACGCGTCACAAGACCAGACCGACGTGCCGTCTTTCGCGCCGCTGGAACCCGTCGTCGACGGCTTCCGCAACTTCGTGAAGGGCAAGACGCGCGTGCCGGCGGAAGTGGCGCTGATCGATCGCGCGCAATTGCTGAAACTAACCGCGCCCGAAATGACGGTGCTGGTCGGCGGCTTGCGCGTGCTCGGCGCCAATGCCGGCGGCAGCAAGCACGGCGTGTTCACCGACGCGGTCGGCAAGCTGACGAACGATTTCTTCGTCAACCTGCTCGACATGGCTTACGAGTGGAAGCCCGCGGGCGACGGTGTTTACGAAGCGCGCGAACGCAAGACCGGCAAGGTCAAGTGGACGGGGACGCGCGCCGATCTGGTCTTCGGTTCGGACTCGCGCTTGCGGGCCGTTGCCGAAGTCTACGGCGCGGCGGATGCGAAGAAGAAGTTCGTCGCCGATTTCGTCAAAGCCTGGACGAAGGTGATGAACGCCGACCGCTACGACCTCGCCTAAGCGCGCGGTTTACGGCCGACATTGGACGCCCGGCCCTCGGCGACGAGGCCGGGCGTTCTTTTGAGGACGGCGGCGAGATCGGTGCGCACCGCTTCGATATGCGCCTTCAACAGCGCCAAGGCGCCGGCCGCGTCGCGCTTGCGGCACAACGCGGCGAGTTCGCGATGCTCGCGCCCCGCTTTCGCGAGGCCCTTGGTCGACGACAATTGCAAACGCGTATAGCGATCGCTGGTTTGCAGCAAACCCGCGACGATTGCCGCGGTCTTGGGCAGTTTGGCGCCAGCGTAGAACGCGAGATGCAGCTCCGCGTTCAGCCCGCCCGAAATCGAGATATCGCCCGACGCGACCATGCGGTCGAAGGCTTCGCGCGCAGCATCGATCCGCGCGAAATCGGCGTCGGTTAGATTCGGAATCGAATCGGCGAGCAGACGCGCCTCCAACGCGACGCGAAGATCGAACACGTCGTCGACCTCCGCCATCGAAATGCCGGTGACGACGGCGCCCTTATGCGGCTCGATCTGCACCAGGCCTTCCGCTTCGAGCTGGAACAGCGCCTCGCGCACCGGAATCCGGCTGACGCCGAAGGACGCCGCCAGCGCGTCCTGGCGCAATTGCGCGCCGGCCGCGTATTCGCCGCCCAGGATCGACCGGCGCAGCTGGTCGGCGATCGCCGACGACAAGGTCCGGTGAGTCAACGCGTTGGCCATGATTCGCGAATCTATCCCCGTCGCGTGAAGAAGGCTATTGACTCGGAGATTTTATACAATCTACATTCGCCGAAACAAGCACGAAGGGAAGCTCCATGGCCGCCAATCCGTTCCTCGGTACGATTCCGGCGTTGATGACGCCCTGCACCAAATCGCGCGAACCCGATTTCGACGCCCTGGTGCGCACCGGTCAGTCCTTGATCAAGGCGGGCATGAGTGCGGTGGTCTATTGCGGTTCGATGGGCGATTGGCCGCTGCTGACCGACGAAGCGCGGATGATCGGCGTGGAACGCCTGGTCGCCGCCGGCGTGCCGACGGTCGTGGGTACGGGTGCGCAAAACCCCGCGCGCGCCGCCGCCCTCGCCGCCCATGCCAAGAAGGTCGGCGCGCATGGCTTGATGATCATTCCGCGCGTGTTGTCGCGCGGGCCCTCGGTTGCCGCCCAGCGCGCGCATTTCATGGACGTTCTGGAAGCCGGCAAGGGCCTACCCTCGGTCATCTATAACAGCCCCTATTACGGATACGAGACCAAGGCCGACCTGTTCTTCGAACTCCACGCGAAGCATCCGCATCTGATCGGCTTCAAGGAATTCGGCGGGGCCGCGTCGCTCACCTACGCCGCCGAACACATCACCGGCCGCGACAAAAATCTGATGCTGCTGGTCGGCGTGGATACGCAAGTGTTCCACGGCTTCGTCAATTGCGGCGCGGTCGGTTCGATCACCGGGATCGGCAACGCGCTGCCCGAAGAAGCGCTGCATCTGGTGGCGCTGTGCCGCAAGGCGGCCGCGGGCGACCCCATCGCCACGCAGCGCGCGCTGGAACTCGATCGGGCACTCGCCGTGCTCAACAGCTACGACGAAGGCCCCGATCTGGTGCTCTATTACAAGCACCTGATGGTTCTCGCCGGGTATCCGGAGTACACGCTGCACTTCAACCCCGCCGACGAACTTTCGGCCAGCCAGCGCACCTATGTCGATGCACAGTGGAAGCGCTTCAAGACGTGGTACGCGACCTGGCGCCCGCTCGGCCCGTGAGCACCGGAACTGCCCTCGTTATCGGCGGCGGTTTCGTCGGGGCCGCCGCCGCGCGGCGCCTGCAACAAGCGGGCTTCGCGACGACGCTGATCGACGCGGGCGATCCGTCGCGCGCCGCGTCCTTCGGCAATGCGGGGCATCTCGCCAGCGAGCAAGTGACGCCCCTCGCCTCGATCGCCACGCTGCTGTCGCTGCACAAGCGGCTTTACAGTGCGGGCGGCCCCGCCGCCTTCCCGCCGCGCGATATCGGCGCGTGGTTGCCCTTCGGCTTGCGCTTGATCGCCGCTTCGACGCCATCGCGCTACGAAGCGGGGTCGCGCGCGCTGAAGGCCCTCGTTGCCGCCGCCTTGCCCGCGTGGCATCGCTTGGTCGGCGAGATCGGCGCGGCGGATTTGATCCGCGAACAGGGCCATTTCGTCGTTTGGGAAAAACAAGCGATCGCCGCTGCCGGTATCCGCGCGGCCTGTGCGACCGATTACGGCTACGCGCAGGCACGGCCCGCGAATGACGACGAGCTTTCGATGCTCGGCCGCTATCTTGCGGTCAGGCCCGCCGGCGCCGTGCGCTATACCGGCACGGGTCAGGTCATCGACCTGCAAGCCTTGCGCGGCAAGATCGACGATGCCTTCCGCCAAGCGGGCGGGATCAAGCTGACCGGTACGGTCGCGCGGCTGGCGATCGAGAACGGTCGCGCGCGCGCCATTCTCGCCGACGGCACGGCGTTAAACGCCGACCATATTCTGGTCGCGGGCGGTGCGTGGTCGGGCGAATTGTTGCGTGGGCTGGAAGGCCCCGTCCCGCTGATCGCCGAGCGCGGCTATCACATCGACACGACATTGACCGAGGCCGATTGGCCGCGCGACTTGCCGCCCATCGCCTTCGGCGACCGATCCGCGATCATCACGCGCTTCGCCAATACGCTGCGTATGACCAGTTTCACCGAATTCTCGCGCATCGACGCGCCCAGCGATCCGCGCAAATGGGCGAAGCTCGACGCCCATGCCGCCGCCGTCGGCGTGCCCAAGGGCTCGGCGCGCACGCGCTGGATCGGCAATCGCCCGACATTGCCCGACTACATTCCGGCGATTGGGCGCTCGCGCAAGGCGGGCAATTTGCTTTATGCATTCGGACACCAGCATCTCGGCGTGACCCTGGCGGCGATCACCGGGGAACTCGTCGCGGCGCTGGCCGCCGGCACGCAACCATCGATCCCGCTCGCCCCCTACGATCTCCAACGCTTCGGATAAGGTCCGGCCCATGCGCGTCATCGACTCCCACACCGAAGGCGAACCCACGCGCGTCGTGATCGACGGCCTGCCGGATCTGGGCAAAGGCAGCATGGCCGAGCGGCGCAAGATCTTCGCCGAGCGCTTCGATCATGTGCGCAGCTTCGCGGTGAACGAGCCGCGCGGCAACGATGCGGTCGTGGGGGCCTTGCTGTGCGAACCGGTCGATCCCACGGCGGCGGCGGGCGTGATCTTCTTCAACAACGTGGGCGTCATCGGCATGTGCGGCCACGGTACGATCGGTTTGGCCGTGACGCTGGCGCATTTGGGCCGGCTTAAGCCCGGCACGCATCGTTTCGAAACGCCGGTCGGCGACGTGACGGTCGATCTGCTCGGCCGCAACGAAGTCGAGATCGAGAACGTCCCCGCCTATCGCTATCGCAAAGCCGTCGCGGTCGACGTGCCCGATATCGGCACGGTCGTCGGCGATATCGCTTGGGGCGGAAACTGGTTCTTTCTCGTCTCCGACGCGCCCTATGCGCTGACGATGGGCGCGATCCCGTCGTTGACGCGCGCCGCCGACGCGACGATGCGTGCGCTGGCCGCCGCCGGGATCAAAGGCGAAGACGGCGGCAAGATCGACCATGTCGAGTTCTTCGGCCCGCCCGCCGATCCGAATGCGAACAGCCGCAACTTCGTGCTGTGCCCGGGCGGCGCCTATGACCGCTCGCCCTGCGGCACGGGCACGAGCGCCAAGCTCGCCTGCCTCGCCGCCGACGGCAAATTGGCGCCGGGCGTGGAATGGGTTCAGGAAAGCATCGTCGGCAGCCGGTTTCAGGCGAAATATCGCCCGGGCGCGGATGGCCGGATCGTGCCGCGCATTCGCGGCCGCGCCTATGTCGTCGCCGAAGCCACGCTGCTGCGCGACGCGAACGATCCCTTCGCCGACGGCATGCGGAGCGGCGAATGAATCTGGACGCGCTCGTCGCCTTCGCCGAAACGCTCGCGGACGAAGCCGCCGCGATGCTCGACGCGCGTTCGCATGCCGCAGCCCAAACCAAGCCCGACAAGTCGTTCGTCACCGAGATGGATCTCGCGATCGAGGAACGTTTGCGCGCCATGATCGCCGCCGCTTATCCCGATCACGGCGTGCTGGGCGAGGAATTCGACGCCAAGACGCCCGACGCCGTTTACGTCTGGATCCTCGACCCGATCGACGGCACCGCGGCCTATGTCGTCGGCATGCCGGTCTACGGCACGCTGATCGCCCTCGCCCATAAAGGCAAGCCGGTGCTGGGCGTGATCCATTTCCCCGCGACCAAGGAACGCTGGGTCGGGGCGAAAGGCCGCCAAACCACGCTGAACGGCAAGCCGTGCGAAACGCGCAAGGGCGAGACGCTGTCCGACGCGATCCTGTCCGCCAGCAACCCCGATTTCTTCGACGCGGCGGCCAAGAAGCCGCTGGCGGCGCTGAGCGACGTCACCGCGTGGCGCGTCTATGGCGGCGCGGCGTTGAGCTATGGCCGGCTTGCGCAAGGACGCACGGATCTGGCGATCGACGCCGGCCTCAAACTTCACGACTACGCCGCCTTCGTGCCGATCCTCGAAGGGGCCGGCGGAATCATCACCGACTGGAACGGCGACGAATTGACGATCGCCAGCGGCCCGCGCGTTCTCGCGGGCGGCGACAAGCGCCGCCATGAAGCGGCTTTGAAAATCGTGCAGGGGGCTTTGGCAAATGGCGGGAATCCGCATCGATAATCTGGTCGTCGGCTACGGCGCCGAGCCGGTGATTTCCGGCCTGTCGCTCGACATCGCCGACGGTTCGCTGTTCACGCTGCTGGGCCCGTCGGGCTGCGGAAAGACGACGCTGCTGCGCACCATCGCGGGTTTCATTCCCGTGCGGTCGGGCAAGTTGTTCTTCGGCGATCGCGACGTGACCGACCTGCCCGCGTATCGGCGCGATATCGGCATGGTGTTCCAGGATTACGCGTTGTTTCCCGACAAAAGCGTCTACGACAACGTCGCCTATGGCTTGCGCGCGCGCAACGTGCCCGAAGCGACGATCAAGACCACCGTCGGCGAATATCTGGAACGCGTGGGGCTCGGGGCCTTCGCGCAACGCATGCCCGCCGCTCTGTCGGGCGGTCAGCGCCAGCGCGTCGCCTTGGCCCGGGCGCTGGCCATCAAGCCGACCGTGCTGCTGATGGACGAGCCCTTGTCCAATCTCGACGCCAAGCTGCGGGTCCAAGTGCGCGAGACGATCGCCGATCTGCAGCGCCAAGTCGGCATCACCACCGTGCTGGTGACGCATGATCAGGAAGAGGCGTTGGCACTGTCCGACCGCATCGGCTTGCTGCGCTTGGGCACGCTCGAACAGGTCGGCGGGCCCGAAGACCTTTATGCGCGCCCCGTCTCGGCCTATGTCGCCGATTTCGTCGGCGCGGCGAACACGCTGAACGTCGAACTTTCTGCGCCGACGAGCGCGGGCGCCCTTGCCCATGTGGCGCTGGATGGCGCCAACTTGCAGGCTTTTGCACCCACGGCCTTGCCCGCCGGCAAGGCCGTGCTGATCGCGCGCAGCGAAACGCTGAAGCTCGGCCCCGCCGCCAACGACGCGAACAGCATCCCTTGCACCGTCCGCCGGCGCCAATATCTGGGCGGGCGCACCAGCTTCCGCGTGGCGACCGCGTCGGGCCGCGAGATCGTGATCGAAGCGCATGGCGCCGTCCCCGGATTGGCCGCAGGCGATGCGGCTTCGTTGCGCTTCGATCCCGCGCAGACCTTGGTGGTCGCGTCGTGACCCGTAATTTCAAGGATATCTGGTTCGTTCTGTCGGCGGCGACGCTGGCGCTGTTCGCGCTGTTTTTGCTCTATCCGCTGCTGAACGTGCTGAGCGCCAGCCTGTCGGCCGGGGCGGGCGGGCAATCGGGCTGGGCGACGCTGGTGAACGATCCGCGCTATCGCTCGGCCGTCACCAACACCCTGCTGCTTGGCGCCATCGTCACGCTCACCTCGACATTGATCGGCGTGCCGCTCGCCTTCGTCGCCGCGCGCTTCTCTTTTCCCGGCAAGGCGCTGATCGCCTTGCTGCCGATGACGACGTTGATCGTGCCCGAGGTGATCGCGGCGCAAACCTGGCTGATGATCCTGGGCAATAACGGCTTCGTCACCCGCGCCTTCGCCGATTGGGGAATCCGCCTGCCGTCGTTCTACGGCTGGTTCGGCCTAATCACGGTGATGACGTTCGTCTACTACACTTACGTCTATATCGGCACGCTGGCGGCAATCAAAGGCTTCGACTCCCAATTGGAGGAAGCCTCGCAGAGCCTGGGCGTGCCGCCCGGCCGCACCTTGTTGAAAGTGATGGTGCCGGTCGTTGCCCCGTCGATCCTGGCGAGCGCGTTGCTGGTCTTCACCCTGGTCGTCGGCAACTTCGCCGTCGCGACGATTCTGGGCCAGCGCGTCTATCTCCTGTCGGTGCTGACCTATCAGAGCTTCGTGTCCGAAGTCGGCACGAACCCGGTGATGCAGAGCACGCTCGCCTCCGTCTCCATCGGCATCGTCGCCTGCGCGCTGTTCGTCCAGCGCTGGATCGTGTCGCGCGGCCGTTACGAGATCGTGCAGGGGCGTGGCGCCAAGCCAAGTCCACTCGCCGGTCTCGCCACGCTGCCGATCGCCTTGGGCGCGGCCTTCATCATGATCGTATCGCTGCTACCGCTCGTCACCATCGTCGCGGGCGCCTTCACCCGCGCGCGCGGCCCCGTGATGCGCTGGGGCGAATGGACGACCGCCAATCTGGAGCGCGTGGTCCTGTCCGCCCCCGATCCCATCGTCAACACGCTGACCTTCGCCGGCATCGCGACGGTGCTGAGTCTGCTGATCTCCACCGTCGTCGGCTTCCTGGTCGTCAAGAAGCGCAACGCGCTCACGCCCGGCATCGACTATCTGTCGGCGTTGCCGCTTGCGCTGTCCGGCACGGTGCTGGGCATCGGCTTGATGATTTCGTTCAACGGCAGTTTCCTACCGCTCGCCGGAACGGGCGCAATCATCGTGGTCGCGTATCTGATCCGCCGCCTGCCTTTCGGTATCCGCAACGCATCCTCGACGCTCTATAATATCCCCAACTCGATCGAGGACGCGTCGATCAGCCTAGGCGTGCCGCCGTTGCGGAGTTTCTTCAAGGTCGTCTTTCCGCTGATGCTGCCGTCGATCGCGGCGGCGGCGGTCCTCGTCTGGACCACGACGGTCGCGGAACTTTCCGCGTCGGTCGTCGTCTATTCGGCGGGGCAAGAGACGATGCCGATCCAGATCTTCCGTCTGATCGATTCAAATCTGATGGCGCAGGCCTCGGCCTACGGGCTCGTCCTGGTCGGCGTCATCCTGATCCCGATCCTGATCGCCACAACCGTGTTCAAGATCGATCTTTTCGCCGCCAAATAAAAACAGAGGAGAGCACAATGGAATTCGAATTGAATCGCCGCACGCTTTTGGCCGGTCTGGGCGCTTCGGCCGCCCTGCCCTTGCCCGTTTTCGCGCAAGGGGCCGGCAACGCCGTCGTCTACACGTCGAACAACCAGCAGGCCGTGCAGTCGATCACCGACGTCGCGCGCACCAAGGCGCCCAATCTGCGCTTCAACTTCGTGACCGGCGGCAGTGCGGTCCTGCTGCGCCGCATGGAAAGCGAAGCGGGCAAGCCGCAAGCCGACGTGTTCTGGAGCTCCAGCGCCAACACGCTGGGCGCGTTCAAGCCGCTGTTCGAATCCTACCGCTCGCCCGAAGCCGCTTCGATCCCCGCGATGTTCGCGGAACCCCAGAATCTGTGGACCGCGTCGAACGTCCACGTCGTCGTGCAGATGGTGAACACCAATCAGCTGGGCGGCAATCCGCAGCCCAAGACCTGGGCCGATCTGCTCGACCCGCGCTGGAAAGGCAAGATTATCATCGCCGATCCCGCGAACAGCTCGACCGCCTTCACCATCCTGTGGGGCGTGCGCCAAATGCTGGGCGCGGAGGCGTTGCGCAAGCTCGCGGTCAACACGACCGTGACGCCGGCGGCCGCGACCGTGCTGCGCGCCGTGGCGCAAGGCGAATTCACCGTGGGCCTGACGTTCGAATCGAACGCCTATGCCTATGTCGCCGGCGGCCAGAAGGAGATCAAACTGGTCTACGCCGAGGACGGCACGTTCACGACGCCGGAATTCATCGTTCTGGCGAAGGGTGCCCCCAACGGCGACGCGGCCAAGCGCGCTTTCGACGTGATGATCTCGCGCGAAGTGCAGATCGCCCTGTTGGAGAACGCGTTCCGCCGGCCGAGCCGCGGCGATATCGACGTGTCCAAGCACGCCGATCTGCCGAATTTGGGCTCGATCAAGGTGTTCGCGCTCGACGAGAACGACGCCGCCGCCAAGCGCGACGCCTTCCTCGCCGAATGGCAAGCCGCCGTCGCGGCCGCGCGTTAAGTCAATTCTTCGTGCCAGGTACGGCCATCGCGCTCGATCAGCGCGGTGGCCGCCGCCGGCCCCCAGCTGCCGGCGACGTAATTCTTGGGGGCTTCGCTCCCGCGCTCCCACTCGCGCACCAGCGGATCGATCCAGCTCCACGCGGCCTCGACCTCGTCGCGGCGCATGAACAGCGTCTGGTTGCCGCGCACCACGTCCATCAGCAAACGCTCATAGGCTTCCGGGAAGCGGACGGAGAATTCCTCCGCGAAGGAAAGATCGAGCGGTGCGGCCCGCAAACGCATGCCGCCGGGCCCCGGCTCCTTCGTCATCAAGCGCATCGTGATGCCTTCGTCGGGCTGCAAGCGCACGACCAGGCGGTTGGCTTCGAGCTTCACGCCCTCGCCGAACAGCGAATGCGGCACGGGTTTGAAGGCGATCACGATCTCGGAGTTCTTGCTCGCCAGGCGCTTGCCGGTGCGCAGATAGAACGGCACGCCCGCCCAGCGCCAATTGGCAATGCCCGTCTTGATCGCGACGAAGGTTTCCGTGCGACTGGTGCGGCCTTTGCCCAGATCGTCGGCATAGGAGCGGACGGCCGTGCCCGCGATGGCGCCGGCCACGTATTGGCCGCGTACGATGGCCGACGATGCGACGGGCTCCAGCGCACGCAGCACTTTCAGCTTCTCGTCGCGCACCGCATCGGCCGCGAAGGCGCGCGGCGGCTCCATCGCCACCAAGCACAGCAGCTGGACGAGATGGTTCTGCACCATGTCGCGCAAGGCGCCCGAGCCGTCGTAGTAATCGGCGCGGCTTTCGAGCCCGACGGTTTCGGCGACCGTGATCTGCACATGGTCGATCCATTGCGACGACCACAACGGCTCGAACATCGAATTGGCGAAGCGCAACGCGATCAGGTTCTGGACCGTTTCCTTGCCCAGATAATGATCGATGCGATAGATCGCGGATTCGTCGATCACCGCGCCGATTTCGTCGTTGATCCGCCGCGCCGAGGCGAGGTCGGAGCCGATCGGCTTTTCGACCACGAGGCGCGTGAGCGGCGTGACGAGGCCTTGCTGGGCCAAGCGCCGCGCGATCGGCCCGAAGAATTTGGGCGACGTGGCGAGATAGACGACGCGGACGTGATCGTCGCCGCCTTTCAACGCGTCGGCAAGCGCGGGCCAGCCCTGCTCGCCTTCCGCATCCAGCGTCACATGGCGCAGCCGCGCCAGGAACCGCTCCCAGAGCGGCTTGTCGCCGGGCGACAGCGTCGGGCGGACATTCTCCTCGACGAACTTGCGATAGGCCGCATCGTCGAAATTCTTCCGTGAGACGGCGACGATCCGCGCCTCGGCCGGGATCTGGCCGTCGGCGTCGCGATGCCAGAGGGCGGGCAGCAATTTGCGCGTGGCGAGGTCGCCCGTTCCGCCGAACACGACGCAATCGAACGGGGCGACGGGAATGATCTGTGACAAGGTACTTTATCCTTCCGATACCGGGCGTCAGCATCCGACGGAACACCCCGGTTTGTCATTAGCATTGCGGGGAATTTCCGGGCCGGGCAGACTTATCCGGGCCGAAATCGGAGAGCGGAACATGGGCGGACAGGTCGATTTTTCGAATTTCGCGGGCGTCGATCTGGACGCGATGCCGTCCATTTTGCGCGGCGAAGCGCGCGTCGTCACCGCCCCGTTCGTGCGGGCCACCCCCGAAACTTTGAAGGGGTACGGCCACCTCGTGCGCGATTTCGCGACCGGCAAGGTCACGATCGTCACCTGGCCGCAACCCGGCTGGCGGCCCATCGTCGATGGCACGGGCAACGAAGGCGGCACGGTCGAGGATACGTTCGAGATGGTCCGGCGCGGCCAAATTCAGCACGCGGTCAATCACGCGGTCGGGCGCGGCTATGTGACCGGCTGGTTCGACGATCCCGCCGATGCGCGCGAAGACCGCGAACCGACGGACGCCACGCTGCTCTATACGCACGAGGCGAATTACCATCCCGATGGCGGACAGATCTTCGTCCCGCGCGATGGCGCATCCTTCGTGGCGCTGTTGGCGAAGCCCGGCGACGATTTGAAGCCCGAGGATTTCGTCGCCTTCCATTTCGACGGCAGCGTCGGCGTGCATATCGATCCCGGCGTGTGGCATCAGCCGGTGTTTCCCGTGCACGCGCGCGCGACCTTCGACGACCGCCAAGGCCGCGTTCACGCTTGCGTGTCGTGCGACTTCGTCACCGAATTCGGCGCCTATATCGGCGTGCCTTTGACGCCGCGCTAATCCCGGCCGCTGAGGCGGTAATGGGGATCCATGCCGATCCCGTCGAGATAGCCGTCGTAGAACTGCTTCACGTAAGGGAAGACCGACTTCGCGAGCGCCACGCGGTCGATTTCGGCCGGCGTCAACGGCGCCTTCATGCGCGCGGCGATTTCCGCCAGCGTCGCATCGCGATCGAGCTTCGTGAAGCTTCCATCCTTATAGACGGTCTCGCCCGCGATCATCACGCGCTTAACCGCATTGCCGCGCGCGCGCTGGACCAGCACGTCGATCGGTGCGACCGCGTCGTTCTGATAGGGATAGGTCACCGTATCCCAATCGAACATCACCAGATCGGCTTCGCAGCCGGGATGGAGGCGCCCGATCGCGGTGCCGAAGGGCGTCGTCTCGGCGCCGAATTCGGTCGCCATGCGCAGGATCTGCGCGGGCTCCGGATGCGGCGCATCGAGCCCCGGCTCGCGATGCATGCGCAGCGCCATGCGCATTTCCTGCAACATGTCGCGGTCGTCGTTGATCCCCGCCTCGTCCATGCCGAGACCGACGCGAATACCCTTGGCGAGGAAGCGGTTGAGCGGCGCCAAACCGCTTTTGAGCCGCAGATTGGAGCTGCAATTATGGCAGATGCGCGTGCCCGTATGCGCGCAAAGCTCGATATCGCTTTCCGTCATCCAGGTCGAATGCCCGGCCGTCAGCAACGGCCCGGTCAGGCCCATGCGATGGAGATGTTCGAGCGCCGTGCCGCCCGTGCGCTTTTTCGCATAGGCCTTCTGGTAGACCGTTTCGACCAGATGGATATGCATCGGCGCCTTGTCGCGCGTCGACAATTCGGCCGCGAGTTCCAACGCGCGATCCGACAGCCAATGTAGATTGGCCGGCGCCAGCTGAACCGCGATACGCCCGCCTGCTTTCGCGCGCAACGCCTCATAGACCGCGCGCTGATCGTCGAGCGGCAGGGTGAAGCGCTTGAAATAGTCGCGCAAGCTCGGCTGCAAATCCGCCGGCACGCTGGCCGTGAATTCTTCGTCGTCGGCGTAGACGAGGCGGTTCTGGTCGCGCAACCCCATCGAATAGGAGGCGCGCAGGCCGATATCGCGATAGGCGTCCAGCACCCGGCCGGCGGTCGCGACGATCTGCTCCGCCGTGCCGGGCGCGCGGCTGTGCAAATGCTGCACGGTCGTCACACCGCTCGCGATCATCTCGAACGCCGAGAAAAGCGTATCGAGATAGGGATCGACATCGCGCAAGGCCAACCGGCTCGCGAACCACAGCTCCAGCGGATGATCGGGCGAGCCCAGTTGCAGCGGCGTCAGCCCGACATGATGATGCGCGTTGATAAGGCCGGGGATGACGAACATCTCCGGCCCGCCGGTTTCCGCGGCACCTGGATGCGCCGCGCGCATCTCGGCCGCCGGCCCGATCGCCAGCACCTTGCCGTCTTGGATCGCCATTGCCGCGTTCTCGTGCAGGATCGGCGCCCCATCCTTGGCGAAGCCTTCGAGAATCCGGCCCGCGACGACGCGTTGGATTTGGCCGCTCATATCGCGGCCGCGCGGCGCAAGCCCACGAAGCGTTCCAGCGCCAGAAGGGCGACGATCGTCAGGACGAGCAGCAAGGTGGAGACGGCGGCGATCATGGGATTGGGCGACTCTTCGATATATTCGAGCAGTTGGACGGGCAGCGTCTTCGTACGCGCATCGGCGAGAAAGATCGAGATCGGATAATTGTCGAACGAGGCGAGGAAGGCGAAAATCCCGCCGCTGACATAAGCGGGGGCGAGTGCGGGGATCATCACCTTGCGGATCGCGCGCGGGAAGGAGCAGCCCAGCGTGCGCGCGGCGTCGATCAGCGTGAAATCGAACAACGCCAGCGCGGCCAGGATCGAGCGCACGATAAAGGGCAGCGTCATCACCACGTGGCCCACGACGATGGCCACGACCGGAATCGTCAAGCCATAGGCCTTGAAGCCTTGCAGCATGGCGATACCGAGCACGATGCCCGGCAGCATCAGCGGCGACAGGATCAACGCGGCCAGCGCGTCGCGGCCGGGAAACTCGGCGCGCGCGATGGCGATGGCGGCGGGCGTGCCCAGCAGAATCGCCAGGAAAGTCGAAACCGCCGCGATCTGCGCCGAAAGCGTGATGGCGCTCCAGAAGGTGCGGTTGGCCCAGAGCCGTTCCCACCAGCGCGCGGAGAACTCGCCGACCGTCACGTCGAAAACCGGCGAGGCGGAGACCGAGACCAACACCACCACGATGATGGGCGCGAGTTGGATCATCAGCACCAAGCCGGTCGTCGCGAAGACGAGCTTCTCGAGCGGGCGTTTGATCACGCGCGCACCTGACCCGGCTTGCGGTTGACCACGCGGCCCGCGAGGAACACGGCGGCGAAGGCGACCGCCAGCAGGATCAGCGACACCGCGGCGCCGCGCACCGGATTGAGGATGACGAGATAGGAATCCGCCGCGACTTTCGACAGGGTTTTGAACCCCGCCCCGGTCAGCAGGCTGGGAATGACATAGGCCGAGACGGCCATCGAGAAGACGAAGCAGATGCCGGCGATCAAGCCCGGCAGGCTGAGCGGCAGGATGACCTTGCGGAAGCAATAGACGGGCGAGCCGCCCAGCGTCGCGGCCGCGCCCAGCAGATCGGGATGGATCTGGCGCAATACGCCGAAGATCGGCAACACCATATAAGGCAGCAGGATCGACGCCGTGCCGACGATCAGGCCGGGTTGGGAGAACAGCAGCGGCAAGGGCTCGCGCGTAATGCCGGTCAGCATCAGCAGATGATTGACCAAACCGTTAGAGCGCAGCAGCACCAACCAGCCGAAGGCTTTGACGATCACGCTGGTCGTCATCGGCAGCACGATGGCGATCAGCAGCAGCATCTGCATTTTCGGACCGCTGCGCGCCATCGTATAGGCGTAGGCATAGCCGCCGATCGCGGCGACGATCGTCACCAGCGCGCCATAACGCAACGTGTTCCACACGACGCCGAGATTATAGGGATCGGCGAGGTAGCGCGTGAAATTGCCGATCCCCACCCCGTCTCCGTCGCTGAACCCGTCGAGCAGCAGACGCCCGAGCGGGAAGACCAGCGCCACGACGAAATACGCCGCGGCGGGAATCGCGAGCAGGGCCAGCGGATCGATACGGCGGCGCGCGGCCGCCCGTTTCATCATTCCGCCCGCCTTGCCCGCGATTGCCGTCACGCTTAGGCCACGACTTCGCGGTCGAAGCGCTCGATCCACGCCGCGCGATTCTTCGACACGAATTCCCAATCCGTATTGAACATCTCGCTGGGCGACATGATGCCGGGGCCGACCGGCGTCGAGGGATTGGCCGGCGAGTCGAAATAACGCTCGGCGAATAGCTTCTGCGCGGGCGCTTCGAGCAACTCGGTGATGAACTCGCGCGCGAGTTCGGCGTTCGGCGCGCCCTTCACTTCGGCGACGCAGGACGGAATGCCGAACGAGCCTTCCTTGGGGGCGGCCAGATCGATCTTTACGCCCTCGCCCTTGCGCAGCAACACATAGGACGTGATCTCGCCGGGAATCGCCCAGGCTTCGCCCTGTTCGAGCAGCGCCTGGCCTTGCTGGCCGTTGTTGTAGAAGGCCATCACATTGGGCTTCAGCGCGCGCAACTTCTTGAAGCCGGCATCGACGTCGTATTGCGCTTCCTGGAAGGGCTTGCCGGTTTCCAGATGCGACGCGATCGTCAGCACGTTGGCGGTCGAGGTCAGGCTCATATGCGGCACGGCGAGCTTGCTGCGATACTTCGCGTCCCACAATTCGGCCCAGGTCGGCACGCCGCCGGGCACGCGCGTCGAGTTGAACGCCACGGCGACGCGCGGCGTTTTATAGCGCACCCACATCCCGTCCTTGGCGACCGCGACCGGCACCACTTTCGACAGACCCTTCACGCCGGAAGGCGTCACCGGCGCGATCAGGCCTTCGCCGCCGGCGCGCAACATGATGTCTTCGTCCATCATGACGACCGACATCGTCGGCTTGTCCTTATTCGTTTGCAGCTTCTGCAGGTTCACGACCGAGCGCGAACCTTCGAACAGCACCTTGGCGCCGGTACGCTTTTCGAAAGCGGGGATGATGTCGTCGCGCATCAGCCCGGCCATGCCGCCGGGGCCGCCGACGACGATCTCCTTGGTTTGCGCGCGCACGATCGCGGGGGCGCCCAACAGCGCCGCCGTGCCGATCAGAAAATGTCTGCGGGTCGTCATTCGTCGAATCCTTTCACGAGGGGGAATGAAGCGGAGGGGCGGAAATCAGGCCGCGTCGACCTTCTTCCATTCGCGCGCGCGCATCATGCGCCGGTGCATATGCGTGCCCGCCCAGATCGGCTCGTATTTCGGCGGATTGCCGGGGCCCGTGCAGGTCGGCACGCATTCGACGGTCGCGTCGTAGTTCGGGTGCTGGAAGAACGACAGCGACATGCGGTCGGTCGACGCGTATTCGCGCGGCGGATTGACCACGCGATGCTTGGTCGAAACCCAGCGGTCGTTGGTCCATTGCGCCAGCAGATCGCCGACATTGACGATCACCGCGTCGCGCGGCGTCACCACGTCGTGCCATTGCTCGTCCTTGCCGAGCACCTGCAAGCCGCCCATCGCGCGCTCCTGCAGCAGCAGCGTGATGCTGCCGACGTCGGAATGCGCCCCGGCGCGCAATTGGCCGGGCAAAGGCGCGTCGGGCTGCGAGGGGTAATGGTTGGCGGTGCAGGTCGACGACGATTTGTCCGTCTTGTCGTCGAACCAGGTTTCTTCGAGTCCCAGCGCCGTCGCGCAGATATGCATGAAACGGTCGGCCAGACCGTTCATCTCGCGATAGAAGCGCTCCCACGTCGCGCGATAGGCGGCGGGCGTCTCGGGCCAATGATTCGGCGCGTAGGTGTTGCCGAATTCCGGGCGGCGGAAATACGGATCGTCGATGTCGATCCGGCTCATCATGTAATTCTCGCGCAGATCGGGCGGCAGCCCCTTGTTGTACGACGAGCCGGAGCGTTGCGTGGCCGAGCTGTTGAAGCCACGGAAAATGTCGAGCGCGGGCGGCGCGTATTTCGCCTTCTCTTCCTCCGGCAGACGGAAGAATTCATGCGCCGTAGCGAAAGCGGCGCCGATCGCGTCGGTCGGCACGCCGTGGCCGGTCAGCGTCAGGAATCCGATCTGGCGGAACGTGTCGTCCACCTTCTTGGCGATCGCCGCACGCGTGGCGGCGTCGCCCGTGGCGAAGCCGGAAATGTCGATCACGGGAACTTGGGTCATGGCGATTTCCTCTCGTTAAGGCATCTTCGAACAGGGGCGGATCAAATTGCATACAGGATGAACTGTTGCATACATGTTGATCCGACTGCCGAAGGTTTCGGCAGGGTTCTTGGGCGTTTCGCGCGACGGATCTCCGGAGGGCAAAGCCGCACCCCGGTTTAAATAACGGCATTCAAACGAAATCCGGCGATGGCGCGCGTGCATGCGAATGTACTCCCACCGCGTGAACTGCAAGCGCTATGCCCGGCATATGGATTGCACACAATCCCTCCAGACCCGTCGCGAAACCTGGAGAATGACCGCCATGCCGATCCGTTCCGTTTCCCGCCGCCGCCTTCTCGTCGGTCTCGCCGGCGCCGGTGCCGTTCTCGCCGCACCGCGCCTCGTGCGCGCCCAGGCGCGCGAATTGGTCGTGATCGGCTTCGGCGGCGCGCTCGACGATCCCTATAAGCGCGCGGCCGCCATCGTCCAGGGCCGCCGTCCGGGCACCACCGTGCGCATCGTGCCCGGCCTGTCGGCCGAAGCGATCGCCCAGGTGAAAGCCGCACGTGGCGCTTCGCCTTACGACATGACCGGGATGGAGCCGCCCGCCGTGCTCAACGCCGTCGCCGAAGGCGTGCTCGAGAAATACGATCTTTCCAGCGTGCCGAACGCCGCGAATGTGGAGCCGCGCTTCCTGGTCGAAGCCTATGGCTACGGCGTTCCCGTCACCTACACGGTGATCGGTATCGCCTATAACCGCGAATTGCTGAAGGAGCCGCCGAAGACCTGGGCCGATCTGTGGAAGCCCGAGCTCAAGGGCAAGGTCGGCATCGCGCGCCCGGCTTCCAATCTCGGCCTCGGCACCTTGTCGATGGCGGCGCGCCTGTTCGGCGCGGGCCCCGACGATCTCGATGCCGGTCTCGCCAAGTGGAAGGAAATCAACCCCGTCGTCGGCCGCACCCCCGGCTTGCTGACGCAGATGATGGAGCGCGGCGAAATTTCGGCCGCGGTGCTATGGCACACGAATACGGCCATCGCCGCGTCGCGCGGTTTGCCGATCGGCTTCGTCAAGCCGGAACCGGGCACGATGGTGTTGCCGTCGTCGAGCACGTTGTTCGTGAACTCGGCCGCCAAGGACGTGGCCTTCGACCTGATCAACGAGATGCTGTCGCCCGAGCATCAGAAATTCGCGGCCAACGCGCCCTATTTCTTCGGGCCGACGGTGAAGGGCGTGCTGCCGCCGCCGGAAGCCGCCCCCTTCATGCCGTCCTCGGCGGAGGAGATCGCGAAGATCCAAGCGGTGGATTGGACGAAGCTCGCACCCGCACGCGGACGCATCACCGAAGCCTTCGACCGCGTCTTCGCGGGTTGATCGGGCGATGGACGGTGCCTATGTCGGTTTGGCGCCTTTCGTCGCCATCGACGGCCTGACCAAGCGTTTCGGCGATCACGTCGCCCTGGCCGATTGCGCGCTTGCGATCGGCCGGGGCGAGATCGTCACGCTGCTCGGGCCGTCGGGCTGCGGCAAGACCACGCTGCTGCGCTGTATCGCAGGGTTTGCCGAACCCGATGCGGGCCGCATCGCCATCGACGATATCGACACGCTGGCCCTGCCCGTCAATCGCCGCCCGGTCGGCGTCGTGTTCCAGAACTACGCGCTGTTCCCGCATCTGACCGTCGCCGCCAATGTCGGCTACGGACTGAAAATGCGCGGGGCGCCGAAGGCCGAGATCGATCGGCGCGTGGCCGATATTCTCGCCCTCGTCTCGCTCTCCGAACTCAAGGACCGCTACCCGATCGCCTTGTCCGGCGGTCAGCAGCAGCGCGTCGCCGTGGCGCGCGCCTTGGTCGTCGAACCCAAGTTGCTGCTGCTCGACGAGGCGTTCAACGCCCTCGACGCCAAGCTGCGCGCGGGCATGCAGGCGGAGCTGCGCAAGCTGATCAAGCGCCTGGGCATGACCGCGATCTTCGTCACCCACGATCAGGACGAAGCCTTGGCGATTTCCGACCGCGTCGCGGTCATGGGCGGGGGCCGAATCGCCCAGGTCGCCAATCCGATCGACATCTACGATCGGCCCGTTTCGCCTTACGTCGCGCAATTCGTCGGCACGTCGAACATGCTCGCCGCGCGCGCGTCGGGCGGCGCGGCGACGCTGCCGGGCGGCATCAAACTCGCCACACCCCTCAGCGGCGACGTGCAGGTCCTGGTGCGGCCGCAGAACTTCGAGATCCTCGATGCAGGCGATTCGCGAGCCGGCTGGCAAGGCCGCGTTACGTTCGGCCGGCCCGCCGGCGCCATCGTCGAATACGAGATCGACGCCGCCGACGGCACCAGCTTCAAGATCGCCGCTTTGCGCGATTCGCCAGCGGGCCATCTGCCGGTCGGCGCGAAGGTGGGGCTTGCCGTGCGCGACGCCAGCGCCTGCGTCGTGTTCGAGGCGTCGTCCTGATGCTCGATATGATCGCGCGCTTCGCCAATGGGCGCGGGTTTTGGCCCGCGATCCCGGCGGTCGCCTTCCTGACCGTGCTGATGGTGATACCGCTCGTCCTGCTGCTGTCCTTCGGCTTTTCGGATATCGTGGTGTCGCGCGGCGTGATCGTGTCGCAGGATTTCACCCTCGACCATCTGACGAAGATCCTCGGCGACCGGCTGTATCTGCTGACCTTCCAGCGCTCGATCAATCTATCGCTGTCGGTCACGGCGTTGTGCCTGATCTTCGGCTTTCCGGTCGCGTATCTCTATTTGCGCTCCGGCACGTTCGCGCGCCGCGCGATTCTGATCGCGGTGATCGCCCCGCTGCTGACCAGCGGCATCGTGCGCACCTATGCCTGGATCGTGATCCTCGGCGGGCAGCGCGGCATCGTGAACCGCGCCCTGCTCGATCTCGGCTTGATCGACACGCCCTTGCGCATCCTCAATACGCATTGGGCCGTGCTGATCGGCATGACCCAGGTGCATCTGCCCTTGATGATCCTGCCGCTGATCGCGGTGATGACGCGTCACGACAAGGCGCTGGACGAAGCCTCGGCCAATCTCGGCGCTTCGCGTTTGCAGACCCTGCGCCACGTGATCCTGCCGATGAGCGTGCCGGGCATCGGCACCGGCGCCACGCTCGTCTTCACGCTGAGCTACACGACCTTCGTTGTGCCGCAATTGCTGGGCGGCGGGAACTATCTCAACGCCGCGACGATGGCGTTCGAGCAGATGGTCTATTCGCTCGAATGGAGCAAGGGGGCCGTCACCTCGACGCTGCTGCTCGTCACCTGCATCTTCTTCATCGGGCTCTTCACCTGGGCGAGCCAGGCCGCGACGCGTTGGATCCGCCAGGAAGGTGTGGCGTGAGCGGCGCCCGGAAAATCGCGTTGACCGACCGCATCGGCGTCGCGGCGATCTACGCCATCGGCTTTCTGTCGCTCGCGTTGCTCGTGGCGCCGTCGCTGATCGTGGTCGCGATTTCGTTCGATACGCGCAGCTACGTGTCGTTCCCGCCGGTCGGTTTCACCTTTGACTGGTACGCCAAGCTGTTCGCCACGCCCGAGTTGATCCAGGCGATGTGGGTCAGCCTGAAAGTCGGTCTGATCGTCACCGGCATGTGTTTGGCGCTGGGCGTGCCCACCGCCATCGCCTGCGTGCGCGGCCGTTTCAAGGGTCGACAGGCGCTGTCGGTGTTTGTTCTGTTCCCGCATATGGTGCCCGGTATCGTGCTGGGCATCGCCATCCTGTTCGCGGGCGCCACGATCAACGCGCGCCCGTCGATCGGCCTGCAAAGCCTGGCGGTCGCGTGCTTCATCCTGGCGGTGATGATCCGCATCGTCATGGCGCGGCTGATGCGCCTCGACGTGGCGCTGGAGGAGGCGTCCGCCAATCTCGGCGCCACGCGTTTACAGACCTTCCGCCATGTCGTGCTGCCGCTGCTGCTGCCTGCGATCTGGGCCGGCGCGGCGTTCACCTTCATCGAAGGCTTCGACAATATCTCGGTCGCGATCTTCACCCATGGCCATCGCGACCGGCCCTTGCCGGTCGAGCTGATGTCGCTGGTGCAGAACGACAACACGCCGATGGTCGCCGCCGTATCGGCCGCACAGATCGCATTGTCGGTCGTGATTCTGGGCGTCGTCTCGTCGACGCTCGGGCTCGAGAAACTCAACGACTGACCGGGAAGGAATTGCCGTGGCGATACCCACGATCGATCTGACGCCGTTCTTCGAAGGCACCGCCGCCGACCGCGAAACCGTCGCGCGCCAAGTCGACGACGCCGGGCGCCATCTTGGCTTCATGCGCTTCGCGGGTCACGGTTTCCCGATCGACCTGACCGCCAAATGCGTGGCGGCGGCGCAGGATTTCTTCGCCAAGCCTGCGGCCTTCAAGCGCCGCTACGGCCCCGCGAAGGATGGCGATTTCAACGGTTATTGGGGTCCGGAAAGCGAATTGTCCGGCGCCCTGTTCGGATCGAAAACGAATTTCGACCTCAAGGAGAAATTCAAGATCAGCCGCCCGACCGATACCGGCGAATACGATCCAGCCCAGCCGAAGATCGGTTGGGAATATCAGCCCAATCGCCTGCCAGCCGATCCCGCTGAGTTCGCGCCGACCTTCCTCGCCTACTACGCCGCGATGGAAGCGACCGGCAAACGCGTGATGCGCGTGATGGCGGCGGCGCTGGGCATGAACGCCGAGTGGTTCGACGACAAGCTCGACAAGCAGGAGAGTACGGCGACCTGGAACCATTATCCGCCGCAGCCCGAAGGCGCCAAGGAAGGGCAGTTCCGCTCCAGCCCGCATCGCGATATCGGCTCGATCACCATTCTGATCGAAGGGATCGGCCAAGGCCTCGCCAGTGGCGGACTGGAGATCATGGACGAGCACGGCAAATGGCTCGATGCGCGCTACGAGCCGGGCACGATCATGGTCAATGTCGGCGATCTGTTGCGCCGCTGGACCAATAATCGCTGGACCTCGTCGCTGCATCGCGTCGCCAATCCGCCGGATGCCGCGTCGGCGGCCAAGGGCCGCGTGTCGCTCGCTTTCTTCCAGAAGCCGAATTTCCACGCGGCCTTGGCGGCGGTGCCGAGTTGCGTGGCGCCGGGCGAAGCCCCCGTCTACCCGCCGATGCCGGCGGGCGAATATATGCGCTACCGCATGCTCCATTCCGTGGGCGTGCTCGAGAACGTCGAAAGCGTGTTCGAACCCGGTTTGATGGCGGCGCCCGATCCCGCCTATGGCCGCAAGCTCGAACCCCAACAACAAGCCTGAGGAGAGACCCTATGTCCAATATCGCCGTCGCCCGCGTGATCGACCTCGCCAAATTCGATCAAGGCGATCTCGCCGCCAAGAAGGAAGTCGCCGCCGAATTCGATCGCGCCGGCCGCGAGAACGGGTTCATGATCCTGAAGGGTCACGGCGTCGATCTCGCCTTGCTCGACCGCTGCTTCGCCGAGGCGCGTCGCTTCTTCGCGCTGCCGATGGAAACGAAGAAAGCGCTGGGGCCCGAGACGCCGATCAATTTCAACGGCTATTTCGGCAAGGGCTCGGAAAGCGTGGGCAAGCTGTTCGGCGGCAATAACGGCGTTCAGCTGCGCGAGAAATTCATGATCAGCCGCCCAGTGCCGTCCGCCGAGTACAAACCCGATCATCCCGACGTGGGTTGGGAATATCAGCCCAATCGCTGGCCCGATCTGCCGGGATTCCAGGAGACGTATCTGGCGCTCTACGCGCAGATGGAGCGCGCGTCGAAGATCGTCGTGCGCATCGCGTCGATGGCGCTCGGTCAGGACGAACATTGGTTCGACGACAAGTTCGACAAACACGAAAGCACGATGAGCTGGATGCACTATCCGCCGCAGCCCGAAGCGCCCACGGGCGAAGACATGCGCTCGCCGCCGCATTCCGACGTCGGCGCGATGACGTATCTCTTCCAAGATTCGGGCCTGGACGGCGCGCATCCCGGCGGGTTGCAAATCCTGGGCGACGACGGCGTGTGGCGCGATATGCGCGGCGTCGAAGGCCAGATCATGATGAATATCGGCGACACGATGCGCCGCTGGACCAACGACCGCTGGCGCTCGTCCAAGCATCGCGTCGCCAACCCGCCGCGCGACCAAGCGCATACAGCACGTATCTCGCTGGGTTTCTTCCAGAAGCCGAATTTCTGGGCGAAGCTCGATCCGGTTCCCGGCACGGCTTCGGCCGAAAACCCGTCGCGCTACGACGATATGTATGCGGGCGAATATATGCGCTTCCGCATGCTGCACTCGGTCGGCCAACGCCAGTTCGAAGGCAAAGTGCAGGATAAGACGATGTCGATCGGCCAATACGAGAAAGCCGGCGCGATGTGACGCCGGCGGCGATCCGGACCGCGACTATTCAGAAAAAGGTCCGGATCGCGTCGACGACACCGTACTCGCGATCGACGATCGGCATGACGCGCCATTTGTCGAAGGTCAGGCACGGGTGCGAAACGCCGAAGCCGACCATGTCGCCCACGCGCAACGGCGAATCCGCCGGCACGTCGAGATAGCCGTGCTGATCGTTGAGCGACACGCAAACATGCCCGGCGAGCGCTTGCGGCGCGCGCGGCGTCGTGCCGGGCCGATACCAGAGTTTCGGCTCCGGCAGGAACGGATCGTAGGCGGTATCGCGTTTGCCCAAGGTCACCAGCACGCGTGTGGGTTCCGGCCGCGATTGGACATAGGCCCAAACCTCCAGCGCCGATTGCGGCCGGCCTTCGCGCGCGAACTCGGGCATGCGATGCGCGATCTGATCGAAGGCCAGATCGTACATCTTGGAATCATGCGTGAGGTAACAGCCCGAGCGGATCAGCGTGACCTTCTCGCGCTTCAACGTGAGGCTGGCGAATCGCCGCGCGACGATGTCGTAGAACGCCGAGCCGCCGGCGGTCAGGATCGCCGGCCCCTCGCCCCATAGGTTTTCGGCATCGACGCTTTCGGCGATCTTCGCCAGGAATTCGACGAAAGCCGTGACTTTCAAGGCGCCTTCGGGGCCCGAGACCAAGCCTTCGAAACCTTCCACGCCGCGCAAGGCGACGAAGGGCGCCGCCGCCTTGATCGCCCGCGCCAGCGCCAATGCGGCGTCATGGGTACGCACGCCCGTGCGCATCCCCGCCATGCCGCCTTCGAGGAAGACGCCGATCCGGCCGCGCAGATCCTTCGCGCGCGCGGCATCGACGAGCGCGGCCAGCCCCTCAGGCGAATCGATCAGGCAAAAGAATTCGAACGCCGTGTCGCGCGCCAGTTCGTCGACGACGTATCGGATGGCCTGTTTGCCGATCAATTGATTGGCGAGCACGATCCGCCGCACGCCGAAACGCCGCGCGACTTGGATCTGGGCGACATTGGCGAGCGTGATCGCCCAAGCGCCCGCATCGAGCTGGCGCTTGAACAGCTGCGGACTCATCGTCGTCTTGCCGTGCGGGGCGAGGATGGCGCCCGTCGCGGCGAGGAACTTCGCCATCAGCTTTTCGTTGGCTTCGATCGCGTCGCGCTTGAGCACGCAGACCGGCAGCGGCAGATCCTCCGCCAGAAGATTCCAGCCTTGCTTGCCGGCATCGCGCAAACGCAGCGAAGCGCCGCCGGGCACACCCTTATCGAGGTCATCGAGCGTGCCGTCGAGGATCGCGGATATATCCATGATCAGCGTTTCACGGCGAAGATCGCCTCGATCTCCACCGTCATATTGTTGGGCAGACTGCCCATGCCGACGGCCGAGCGCGCATGGCGGCCGATATCGCCGAACACTTCGACGAACAGATCCGAGCAGCCGTTGATCACTTGCGGCTGCGATCCGAAACCAGGGGCCGCGTTGACCATGCCCAGCAGCTTCACGACGTAGTCGACGCGATCGAGACTGCCCAGCGCTTGGCGCACCGTCGCGAGAAGCCCGAGCCCGGTCGTGCGCGCGTGCTGATAGGCGGCGTCGACCGTCACGTCCTTGCCGACGATGCCGGTCTCGTAGCCGCCTTCCTTCCGGCGCGGGCCCTGGCCCGACAGATAAAGCGTATCGCCGTGCAGGCGGAACGGAACATAGGTCGCGACCGGCGCGACCGTTTCGGGCAACACGATTCCCAACGCTTTCAACTTCGCTTCCGCCGACATGGCGAGATCTCCCTTCGCGGCGGATTTTCGAATGGCCCTTGCGAAAGGGCGAATGGCCGCGCAGGGCCGATTATAGCGGCTTGTATCGGACGAGTCCGCGCTCGACTTATCGGCGCACGAACATGATACCGTCCGCCGCATCCGTTGTTGCGCCGACGGGCCCCGCCGCGCGGTCCGCGGGCGCGGAGTTCGGCATTTCCAGGCGAATAATTCGCCCGGCTTTCGCCGGACTATCCGCTTCGGCGGAACCGCAAATCATGCGCGCCGCGTCGCGCCGCGCAAACGCCAGGAACCGCGCGTCGATGCCGGCGGGATGGAGAATCGTATCGGCGTTCTGCAGCAAGCGCAGATCGCGAAGCGTCAGCAAATCCGGGTCTTCCGGAAGAACGACGATCGCGATACCCGCTTCGGCACGTGTCGCGCCCAATAATGCGCGATCAACGTCGCGCTCGGCAGCTTGCGCGTCGCCCGCCATCGCCAGATCGGCGGCCGGGCCGCTTAGGATGCGTTCCCAAAATGCACGCCGTTCGCCGAGATCGGGGATCGCCCGCGCGATCCGCGCACGCAATCGGCCGGCCCATTCGGCCAAGCGGCCGAAAGCGGCGGGCACGGCAAGCTCGATCCGCGTGCGCAAATGGCGTGCGAGAACCGGCGACGTCCCCGACGTGCAGATCGCGATCGTCACGGGATCACGATCGACGATCGACGGCCAGATGAAATCGCAAAGCGCCGGACGATCGACGACATTGACCGGAATTTTCGCCGCCCGCGCGGCAGCGGCGACGATTTCGCCTTGCGCGGGATCGGCGCAAACGACGAGGGCCGCATCGCCGATCGTGTCGAAAACGTCCGCGCGGCGGACAACGGCGCCCGCTTGCGCAAGCTGCTCGGCCTTGGCATCGGCGATCCGCCCCGCGCCGATCACCAAAACGGGCTTGCCCGAAAGATCGAGGAAGATCGGGAAATGGCGCATCAGGCGGCCTCCCGGATCAGGGCGGCGAGCATTGCGCGCAATTCGGGTACGCAAGAGCCGCAATTGGTGCCCGCCTTCGTCGCCGTCCCGATCGCGGCCGCACTTGCGCAGCCACCCGCGATCGCGTCCTCGATCGTACCCGCACGCACGCCATGGCAGGCGCAGATCAGCGCGCCGGCCGAGGCTTCGCCCGACGGCGGATGTCCCGACAGCAGCGCGCGGCGTTCGACCGCATCGATCGCATCCTTCGCGAACAACCCGGCGAGCCAGGCGCCGTCGGGCAAGGTCTCGCGCGGGCCGACGAATAGAACCGCCGCCAAGCGCCCGTCTTTGAACGTCGCGGCGCGATATCGCCCACCGGCCGCGTCGATATAGTCGATGCGCGCATCAGCCCGCCCGATCAGCGCATCGATATCCGGCGCGCCGATCCCCGCGATGTCGTAGCGCGTATGCGCAACACCGACACTGGCGAGCCAGTACTCGGCGGGCGGCGGCGCTTCGTTGCGACGGAGCACGAATCCCTCCCAGTCCGGCGTCCAGGATTCCAACTTCACGGGTGTGTGTTTGAGTTCGGGCTGGCCCGAGATCGGATCGACCGCCGGGTTGATTGTCGCGTTTACACGAGCATGCGATCCGTGCGTGCCGGTCCAATGGAACGGCGCAAAGATCGTGCCCGGCATTTGCCCGTCGTCGAAGCGCACGCGCAATATCGCAGCACCCCAGCGCGACGCGAGTTTCGCGAAACCGCCATCGGCCAGGCCGTACTTGGCCGCGTCGGCCGGATCTACGGCGACATAGGCTTCGCGGATATGGCCGGCGAGACGCGGTGATTTTCCCGTCCGCGTCATCGTATGCCATTGGTCGCGCACGCGGCCGGTGTTCAGCACCAGCGGAAACGCGCCGTCCGGCGCGTTGACGGGCGGCCGCGCAATCGTGGGCACAAATCGCGCCTTGCGATCTTGCGTATAGAACCCGCCGTCGGCGAAGAACCGCGCGCGCGCCGGCCATTGCGCCGGGCGCATCACGTCGTAATCGACATCGATCAGATGGCCGAGATCGAAATCGCGCGTGCCGCCATTCTCGAACGCCGACAGCCGCGCATGCTCGGCGAATATCTCGGCCGGACCGTTCCACGCGAAGGCGGCGCCCGCCCCCAGGCGCTTGGCGACCTGCGCGACGATCCACCAATCTTGCTTCGCCTCCCCCGGTGGCGGCAAAAACGGACGCTGGCGAGAAATACGCCGCTCGCTGTTGGTGACGGTGCCGTCCTTCTCGCCCCAGGCGAGGGCGGGCAGTTTCACATGCGCATGGTCGAGCGTGTCGGTGCGCGAAACGCAATCTGACACGACGACCAGCTTGCACTTGGCGAGGGCGGCTTTGACACGATCGGCGTCCGGCAGGCTCGCCGCCGGGTTCGTCGCCATGACCCACACGGCTTCGATCTCGCCGCGTTCGATCGCCGCGAACAGATCGACGGCTTTCAAGCCCGGCTTGGTCGCGATGGTTGGGCTTCCCCAAAAGCGCTTTACGCGATCGATATCGGCGGGTGCGAAATCCATATGCGCCGCGAGTTGGTTCGAGAGCGCGCCCACCTCGCGCCCGCCCATCGCGTTGGGCTGGCCGGTCACCGAAAACGGCCCCATGCCGGGCTTGCCGATGCGCCCCGTGGCGAGATGGCAATTGACGATGGCGTTGACCTTGTCGACGCCCGCCGAGGATTGGTTCACGCCCTGCGAATACACCGTGACGGTTTTCGGCGTGCGCGCGAACATGTCGAAAAACGACGCCACGTCGCGCGGATGCAAGCCGCAATCGCGCGCGACCGCCGCGCGGTCGGGCAGATCGCCCAGGGCCGCGAAACCGTTCGTGTGGTGGGCGATATAATCGGCATCGATCGCGCCGGTTTCGTGCAAATGCCGAAGAAGCCCAGCGAACAACGCCACGTCGCTGCCCGGTTTCAACGGCAAATGCAGCTCGGCATCCTCGCAACTCGCCGTGCGGCGCGGATCGATCACGACGATCTTGGGCAAGCCGCCGCGCGCGCTGCGCGCTGCCAACAGGCGCTGATGCAGCACGGGGTGGCACCAGGCGAGATTGGAGCCGACGAGCACGATCAGATCGGCGAGCTCGAAATCCTCGAAATTGCCGGGCACGGTGTCCGACCCGAAGGCGCGCTTATGCCCCGCGACGGAGGACGCCATGCACAGCCGCGAATTCGTGTCGATATTCGCGGTTCCGATCCAGCCTTTGATCAGCTTGTTGGCGGCGTAGTAATCCTCGGTCAGCAACTGACCGGAAACATAGAACGCGACCGCGTCGGGCCCTTTGTGCGAAACGATCTCGGCGAAACCGTTGGCCACGCGATCCAGCGCCGTCTCCCAATCGGCGCGCTTGCCGTCGACCTCCGGATAGAGCAAGCGGCCGTCGAGATCGATCGTCTCGCCCAGCGCCGAGCCCTTGGAGCACAACCGGCCGAAATTCGCCGGATGTTCCGGGTCGCCCTTGATCGTGCCGTCGGACGAGGCGATCACGCCGCACCCCACGCCGCAATATGGGCACGTGGTGCGCGTGGGTTTCATCAATAGACGTCCCGCTGATAGCGCTTATCGGCGCCGAGTTTCTGGACGAAGGCTTTGGCAGCGGCTTCGTCCATATTGCCGTGCGCCGCGACGATCTCGCGCAACGCCGCATCCACATCGCGCGCCATGCGGCTGGCGTCGCCGCAGACATAGACATGCGCGCCGTCGTTCAGCCACGCCCAGAGCTCGGCGCCCGCCTCGCGCATGCGATCCTGGACATAAATCTTCTTTGCGCCATCGCGCGAGAAAGCGAGATCGAGCCGTGTCAGCGTACCATCGGCCTGGAAGGCCTCGATCTCGTCGCGATAGATGAAGTCGCAGGCTTCGTGCTGATCGCCGAAGAACAGCCAATTCTTACCCGGCGCTTGCGTCGCGCGGCGTTCTTCGAGGAAGGCGCGGAAGGGCGCGATCCCCGTCCCCGGCCCGATCATAATGACCGGCTTTGACAAATCGTCGGGCAGGCGGAACCCGTGTGCGGGCTGCACGAAGCAGCGCAGCCTCGCACCCGGCGGATGGCGCTCGGCCAGGAAGGTCGAAGCGACACCTTGGCGCGCGCGATCGTTGCGCCTGTAGCGCACGACGCCGATCGTCAAATGCACTTCGCCTTCATGCGCGCGCGGGCTCGACGCGATCGAATAGAGGCGCGGCTGCAATTCCTCGAGGCTCGCCAGCAATTCGTCGAGCGGCGGGCGTACGGAGGGGAATTTCAGCAGCAGATCGAGCAGATCGGGATCGGCGAGCGGCGCATCTGCGGCGCCATCGAGAATCTTGGCGAGCCCCTCGCGATCCTCGGGACGCGCCGCATGTTTCATCATCGTCTCGACGACGCTGTCGCCCGGCCGCGCGATATCGAGCGTCGTCGACAGCATATCGCGCAGCGGCATTTCTCGGCTATCGCGCTCGACCATTTGCGAAGGCACGCTGCCCAACGCCGCGACGACCGCATCGACCAAAGCGGGATCGACCGGCGCATAAAGGCCGAACGCGTCGCCGGGGCGATAGTCGAGCCCTGTACCCGACAGATCGAACACGACATGGCGCGTATCCTTGGCCGAACCCGCGCCGTTCAACGGCGTCGCGCCCTTGAAGACGGCCTCGGCGATCAAGCGGCCGGGCGGATGCGCCGCTTCGGCTTTGATCGCCGTCGGCGCCACGGCCGGCGCTTCGGCCATCAAGGCCCGTAGCGCCTTGCTCGTTTCCTTGCCGCCGGGCACGCATTTGCCGAGCGACTTCTCGGCGCCCGACGCGATCGCCTCGCCATAGGTCTGGCACAGATAGCCGCATTGGCCGCAATCGAGCTGCGCCATCGCCGCCATCAAGCGGCGCGGCAAGGCGCGGTCTTTCGCCATCGCCAAGCGGTCGTCGAGATCGAAGGCCGGATCGTGCCAGGGAAAATCCTCTTCCGCGACGACCGGCGCTGCAGCGGCCTCGCCCGTGTCGCCGCCCATCATGCCGGCGAAATAGCCGTTGAGCCACGCGCGCTGCGCCGCCGAGAACGGCGCTTCCTCGGGCAATTTGGGGATATAGACGGTCACGCCGCCAATTCCTTGGTGGAGGGTTCGAGGGCGGCGCGCAAACACGCCACATCCTGGCGCGACGCCCAAGCATGGAAGCTCTCGCCCGGCTGGCGCCCGGCAAGATAGACCGTCAGCAGCGCCTCGATCCGCGCGGGCAACGCGTCGGTAGCGACATCCCGCATCACCTCGCGGCCGAGTCCCCGCTCCGCCCCGGCCCCGCCGCCGACGAACAAGTGATAGCCTTCGATCTGCGCGTCGCCCGCGTCGATCTTGGTCGCGATCAAGCCGATATCGCCGACATAATGCTGGGCGCAGGAATTATGGCAGCCGGTCAGATGGATATTGACCGGCGTGTCGAGCGCCAAGCGCGTTTCGAGATGCGCCGCGATGCGCTCGGCATGCAGCTTGGTGTTCGCGGCGGCGAACTTGCAGCCCGCATTGCCCGTGCAAGCGATCAAGCCGCCGCGCGGGTTGGACGCGCGCCAATCGAGACCAAGCGCTTCGATCGCCGCCTTGGCCGCGTCGAGCTGCGCGTCGGGCACATCCGGGATCAGCAGATTCTGCCAAACGGTCAGGCGCAGCGCGCCGCTGCCGAATTTCTCGGCGATCGCCGCAAGGCCGCGCATCTGCGCCGCTTCCATGCGCCCCGCCGACATGACGACGCCGATCCAGTTCAGGCCCGACAGGCTTTGCGCATGCACGCCCAAATGCCCCGCGCGATCGATGGGCCCGCGCGGTTCGCAAACCTCGAGCGGCACGCGATCGAGCTTGCGGCCGAGCGTCGTCTCGACTTCCGCGAGGAACTTGTCGAAGCCCCACGCATCGAGCAGATATTTGAGCCGCGCCTTCTTGCGGTCCGTGCGGTCACCATGCGCGCAATAGACGCGCAGAATCGCGTCTGATACGGCGATCGCGTCCTTGGGCGCCACGACCACGCCGGTGTCGCGCGCGAAATCGAGATGGCCAGTGATACCGCCCAGCATCAGGCGGAACCACACGCCCGGCGCCACGCCGTGGCCTTCGCCGATCTTCACGGCGGCGAAGCCGATATCGTTCGTGTCTTCCAGAACGCCGATCTTGCCGCCGCCGTCGAAGGCGATGTTGAACTTGCGCGGCAGCGCCGAAAGATGCCGGCTGTTGAGAATATGGTACTGGAGCTTTTTGCCCAGATCGCGCGTGTCGATCAATTCCTGCGAATCGATCCCGGCGGCCGGGCTGCCGGTGATGTTGCGGATATTGTCAGCGCCCGTGCCGCGCGCGGTGAGGCCCAGCTCCTGCAACGCGATCAGAAAATCCGGCGCATCCTTGGGCACGATTTCGCGAATCTGGAGATTGTTGCGCGTCGTCACATGCGAGTAGCCGCCGCCCATTTTCTCGGCAAGATCGGCGAGGCCGCGCATCTGGCGCGCGTCGAGCACGCCATGATGGATGCGCAGGCGGCACATATACGAATCCTGCGCCGGCGCGACATGGAACAGGCCGAAATACTTGGTCAGAAAAACGTCGGATCCTTTCGGGGCCGAATTCGTTTCGGCGGCCGCGACCAGCGCGTTCCAGCGATCGAGCGGCGGCGTTTTGCGCTTGGCCTGTTCCTCGGCCGATAGCTTACCGCCCGCCGCGACCGCGCGATCCTGCGCCTCGAACATCGCCGCGTCGGGATTGGGCGCGGCCGAGCCGCCGCCGACGGCAAGCCCCGCGGGCAAGCCCAAAGCCGCACGGCGCGCGGCGACACCGGTCGCGAAGCCCGCGAGATATTGTTTTTGCTCGTCGGTGAAATCGTCCATGGCCTAAGCCGCCTGGGAAACAGGTGCGCCGAACGCGATGCGGTCGCGCCAATGCGAGATGTCGCGGCGCGTGGCGATGGCGTCGGCGTACCAGCCGGAACCTTCGGTGTCGCCGTAAAGCACGGCGCCTTCCAGCCGGTCGTCGCGCAGGATCAGCTTGCGATAGACGCCAAGCACCGGATCGGAGAGGACGAGCGTTTCCGCGCCCGGCGCTTCGCGTACGATGCCGGCCGAGAACAGTGCGACACCGGAAACCTTCAACGTCGTCGCGACGCTCGACCCTTCATACGCGGCGGAGCGATCCGCCAGAATATCGGCCAGCACCCGCGCTTGGTCCCAGATCGGGCCGACCAAGCCGAAACAGACACCACGATGCTCGGCGCATTCGCCGAAAGAATGGATATCGGGATCGGCCGTCCGCAGCGCGTCGTCGATGCGCACCCCGCGCCCGCATTCGAGCCCGGCCGTTTTCGCCAAAGCGATTTCGGGCACAATGCCGACCGCCATGACGACGAGCGACGCCGGGATCCGCGTGCCGTCTTTCAGCACAACGGCATCCGCTTCGATCCGGTCGGTCGATGCGCCGAGATGAAGCGAAATCCCGCGCGCGGCGATTTCCGCCGCCAGCAGTTTCGCCGCCGCCGCGTCGAGCTGACGTTCCATCAGATCGTCCATCAGATGGACAAGCGCCACGCGCACGCCGCGCTTGGCCAGGCCGTAAGCCGCTTCAAGGCCAAGCAAGCCGCCGCCGATGACGACGGCGGTGCTGCCCTTCGCGACGGCGCGCAAGCGGTCGATATCGGCGAGATCGCGGAATGCGACGGCGCGTTCGGCGCCGGGCAAGTTCAGACGGATCGCGCGCGAGCCGGTCGCGAGCACCAGCTTGCCGTAGCTCTCGCGGCGCCCCGAGGCGAGCGTGATCGTCTTCGCGGCACGGTCAATCGCGACGACGGGATCGCCGGTGACGAGATCGATGCCGCGCGCCGCGTACCAATCGCGATCGCCCAGCCCGATATCGGCGAGCGTCGCTTCCCCCGCCAAGACCGACGACAACAGGATGCGGTTATAGGCAGGAAGCGGCTCGGCGCCGATCGCCAGAACGCCGTTCGCGCGGCCGCGCGCGTCGAGTTCGGCCAGCAGGCGCTGCCCCGCCATGCCATTTCCGACGATGACGATGCGCGACGGCGCGGCGCTCATGCGGCAATCGACGGCGCCTTGTGGCGCGCGTAAAGGAATTCGAGAACCGCCGCCCGCGCCGACAGATAGGTCTGGTTGGCAACCAGATCGAGCCGCTTGCGCGGCCGGGCGAGATCGACGTCCAGCACTTCGCCGATCGTCGCGGCCGGGCCGTTGGTCATCATCACGATGCGATCGGAGAGCAGCACCGCCTCGTCGACGTCGTGCGTGACCATCAGCACCGTGTTGCCCAGGCGCGCATGGATCTCCATGACCGAGTCCTGAAGATGCGCGCGGGTCAGCGCGTCGAGCGCGCCGAACGGCTCGTCCATCAGCAGCACTTTGGGCTGCATGGCGAGTGCGCGCGCGATCCCCACACGCTGCTTCATGCCGCCGGAGATTTCACCCGGCCGCTTGTCCTTGGCGTGGCCCATATGGACGAGTTCGAGCTGCTGCATCGTCCAATCGTGGCGTTCGGCCTTCGATTTCGCGCCGCCGAACACCTTGTCCACCGCCAAGCGCACATTGTCGTAGACCGTGAGCCACGGCAGCAGCGAATGGTTCTGGAACACGACCGCGCGATCGGGGCCGGGTTCCTCGACCGCTTGGCCGTCGAGGAACACGACGCCTTTGGTCGTGTCGGCGAGGCCGGCGACGATATTGAGCAGCGTCGACTTGCCGCAACCCGAATGGCCGATGATCGACACGAACTCGCCCTTGGCGATGTCGAGATTGACGTCGCGCAGAACCTCGCTGGTCGTCCCGCCGCGCTTGAACGACTTGTCGATCCGGTCGAGCTTCAGATAAGCGTTCATTTCGCCCTCCGCCTCAGTTCGAAGCCGTGCCGCGCGTGACGCGCGTCGCGACGAAAGCCACGATCCGATCGAGGGCGAAACCCACGATGCCGATATAGACCAGCGCCACGATGATGTCGGGAATGCGCGAGGAGTTCCACGCGTCCCAAATGAAGAAGCCGATGCCCACACCGCCGGTCAGCATTTCGGCTGCGACGATGGCGAGCCAGGCTAAGCCGATGCCGATGCGCAGCCCCGTGAAGATGTAGGGTGCGGCGGCGGGCAGCATGATCTTGGCGAAGAACTCAAGATGATTGAGCCGCAGCACTTGCGCGACGTTACGGTAATCCTGCGGGATGTTGCGGATGCCGACCGCCGTGTTGATCAGTATCGGCCAGATCGCTGTGATGAAGATCACGAAAATCGCCGAAGGATTGGCGTCGCGGAACGCCGCCAAGGAAATGGGCAGCCATGCCAGAGGAGGAACGGTCCGCAATATCTGGAACACCGGGTCGAGCCCGCGCATCGCCCACACCGATTGGCCGATGATCGCCCCCACGAGGATGCCGACGATCGTGGCGGCGCCGAAGCCGATCGCCACGCGCTGGAGCGACGTGAGAACGCGCCAGCCCAGCCCCATATCCTGCGAGCCCGCGACGTAGAACGGCTCCGAGATCAAGTCGAAAGCCTGATCCCATACGACCGTCGGGGCGGGCAGCGTGGCACCCGGCCGATCGAAGGCGATCTGCCAGACGGCGAGAATGATCGCGACCGTCACGGCCGGGGGCAGCAGATTGACCCACAACGCGTTCAGGATCGGTTTGATCCGTTCGGCGAGCGACGGGGTCGCGCGCTTGAGCGGCACGATCGCGGCCGGCCCGGCGGCTTTCGCCGCCGGCACCGTCTCGAGCTTGCGTGCGGGCAGGCCCATTTCCATCGCTCCCTCAGACCGCCGCGCGCTTGATGCGCACGGCCTTGAGATACTCGGCCGGGTTCGCTGGATCGAATTTCACGCCGTCGAAGAACGTTTCGACGCCGCGCGAATCGCCCGACACGTGATCCGAGATGCCGAGCGCCTTGGCCGACTGGATCCACAAATCCGAACGGTTGGTCTTGTCGACCAGACCCTTCACGTCGAAATCGGGCTTGTAGCGGCCCCAGCGGATGTTCTCCGTCATGAACCAGGTGTCGAGGCTCTTCCACGGATAGGACACCGTGCCGCCCTTGCCCCAGAACTTCATGTAGAGATTGGTGCCCTTCTCGGCGCGGCCATTGCCGTAATTGATGTCGCCCTTCAGGCGCAGATTGATGTCGGCGGGCGGCACGTTGAACCATTGGCGGCGGCCGACGATGTTGGCGAGCTCGTCCTTGTTACCGTCGCCAGCGCACCATTGCTGGGCTTCCATCACCGCCATCATGATCGCTTGCGCGGCCTTCGGGTTCTTATCGACCCACTCGGCGCGCATGCCGAGCACCTTTTCCGGGTGGTTGAACCACAGCTCGCCCGTGGTCAGCGCCGAGAAGCCGATATTCTGGTTCACCAGCTGCTCGTTCCACGGCTCGCCCACGCAGAACGTGTCCATGTTGCCGACGCGCATATTCGCGACCATCTGCGGCGGCGGGACGACGATCACGCGGATATCGCTGTCGGGATCGATGCCGCCGGCGGCGAGCCAGTAACGCATCCAAAGATCGTGCGTGCCGCCCGGGAAAGTGACGGCGGCGGTCAATTCGCCGCCGCGCGCCTTCTTGCGCTCGAACGCGGCTTTGAGCGGCGAGGAATCCTTGCCGACGCCGAGGTCCTTATATTCGTTGGAAACGGAGATCGCCTGCCCGTCCTCGTTGAGGTTCAGCAGCACATACATCGGCGTGGGCACGTTGTTCTGCGTGACCAGACCGGTGGTGATCATATGCACCATCGGGCGCAGGATATGCGCGCCGTCGATGCCGTTGCTGGCCCCGCCCAGCACCATGTTGTCGCGCGTGGCCCCCCACGACGCCTGCTTGGAAACTTCGACGTCGGGCACGCCGTGCTTGGCGAACAGGCCGCGCTCCTTGGCGATGATCAGCGGCGCGCTGTCGGTCAACGCGATATAGCCGAGCACGGCCTTCTTCGTTTCGGGACCGGACGATTGCGCGAACGCGCCGGCGGGAAAGCTCGCGCGCGCGGCGGCGAACAAGGCGGCGGTGGCGGAAGCGCCCTTCAAAAGGCTGCGGCGGCCGAGCTTGCGGGTCATCGTTCGATCTCCTTGGCATTGGGGTTGAGGGTCGCGGGCGAAGAACCCGCCGGATCGGAATCGTGCGGCACGGGATCGAAAACCCGGCCGTCGAAGAAAATGTCGGAACCCAGCTCGATCGGGCCTTCGCCGGTCTCGAGCGTGTATTTGTCGCGATGCGTGCCTTCGCTCTTGAAATCGACGTCGGGCGAAGCCACGCCCAAACGGCGCGCAGCGGCGCGATAGACATCGGGCCGGCACACCGCATCGACCAGCGCGTAGACGTCCACTTCCGGCCCGATCTGGCCCCAGCGGCGCATCTGGGCGAGCGTCCACAGCGCCTGGCTGCGCCACGGGAAATTCGCCTGATAGCGATGGAAAACGTGGAAATCGGGAATGTGGCGCGGGCCCGCCCCGGTCTGCACCGTGCCGCCCAACGTCGCCATCAGGATCGATTCCGGCGCGTCGCAATAATCCGATCGCGCGAGCAAACGCGCGGCGTCCAAGCGGTTGGCCGGATCGTCGAGCCAACGGCACGCTTCGATCAGCGCCATCACCAGCGCCACATGCGTGTTGGGATGCCGCTCGGCCCAGGACCGCGTGACGCTGAAAATTTTTTCCGGATGGTTGTTCCACACCTCGTAGGTCGCGGCGGCGAAACGCCCCACGCCCAAATCGACCGCCAGCTGGCCGAAGGGCGCGCCCACGCAATAACCGTCGATCTCGCCGTCGACCAGGCTGCGCAACATGCGCGGCGGCGGGACGACCGCCAACTCGACCTCGCGATCGGGATCGATGCCCGACGCGGCGAGCCAGTAGCGCAGCAGATAGTTATGGCTCGAATACGCGAAAGTGACGCCGAAGCGCGGCGGCTTCAGACCGCGCGCGCGACGCGCGTCGAGCGCGCGGCGTAAGGATTCGCCCGTCGCCATCGGATCAAGGCCGGAACCGTCGTCGAGTTCGCGCCAAAGCTCGCGCGAGATGACGATCGCGTTGCCGTTGAGGCCGATCGTCATGCCCGTGACCATCGCCTTGCGATTGCCGCCAAGGCCGAGCGTGGCCGCAAGCGGCATGGCGGCGAGGGTCTGGGCGCCATCGAGCGCTTCGACCGCGACCTTGTCGCGCACCGTCGCCCACGAAGCCTCGCGCGACAGATCGACCGACAGGCCTTGGCGTTCGAAGAACCCTTTCTCGCGCGCCACGACCAGCGGCGCGCAATCGGAAAGCGGCACGAACCCCAAGGTCAGCTGCGTTTTCTCGAGCCCTTGCACGTCGTTTTCGTCCCCCAACGCGATCCCGAACCCGGAAATCCGGGCCCAAAAACAAAAACGGCGTCCGCATCGATCCCGCGCCGAGCATTGGCGCGTCTGATCTCTGCGGGACGCCGTTGTCCCTGGGGCTTTCGCCCGTCGCTTGCGTGGGGCCCGTCCTCGACGCCATTGCCGAGACCGCGACCGCACGCGTGCAGTTCGCTCGGTATTCAGCAACGCGCGTGCCAATTGGCGCCGGACCGCGATTCGTGGGCTTTCGGCCTGGGATTCCGGCGAGTCATCGCCGCGCGCGCGGATGCGGCGGACCGGGTGCGGCGCAGCAAAAAACGGGCAATCGTACCGCGCACGCGCCCAAATTTCGTGCGGTCAGCGTTTCAGAAGTTGCGCGTAGGAGACGAGTTCGCGCGCGACATCGGCCAATCTTTGGTGCCGATCCATGGCGAGTTTGCGCAAGGTGCGGAACGCCTCTTCCTCGCCGATCCCCTTGCTGTCCATCAAAATACCCTTGGCGCGCTCGATCGTCTTGCGTTCCTCCAAACCCGCGCGCGCCGCGTCGAGCTCCGCCTTCAAACGCTGGTGTTCGCGAAAGCGCGCGACCGCGACGTCGAGGATGGGTTTGACCCGCTTGGGTGCCAAGCCATCGACGATATAGGCACTGACGCCGGCGCGGATCGCTTCGCGGGTCGCGGATTCGTCCGACTCGTCGACGAACATGACCACCGGTTGCGCGCCTTCGCCGGCCACCGCCTTCATGGAATCGAGCGTGTCGCGATCGGGCGATTCGATATCGACGATCACCAGACCCGGCTTGTGGCGGCGAATGCCTTCGATGACGTCGTCGCCGGGGCCGAGCGTCGCGACGATGCGATAGCCCGAGCCGTCGAGCGCCTCGCGCACCAGTTCGGCGCGCGACGCGTCGGCGTCGACCAGAACGATATCAATGACTTCGGGCTCGAGCGCGGACATCCGCGCCCGCACTTGCAGGGCGCGTGCCGGGCGCGGCGGCGGCTTACCGAACCCGCCGGATCGCCGACGGCGTCCGATCGGGTGCAGCACCCGTTGTCGTGCGGCGGGCGAGCGGGGCTCGCGAACGCGATAGCCCCATCGCGGCTACTGGTCGCCTTCCGCAGGCGGGAAGATGTGCTTCCACATCCGCATCGTGCCGCTGAGGATGATCACGACGAAGATCGCGCCCCAGATTCCGATCGAGATCGAGCTATCCCAGAACACCGAGAGATCGCCCTGACTCATGAAAAGCCCTTCGCGGAAATGCTTCTCGATCATGGGGCCGAGCACGACGCCGACGACCAGCGGCGCCAGCTGGAATTCGAGCTTGCGCAATACATAACCGAGCATGCCGAGCCCGAGCAGCAGCGACACGTCGAACATGCTGTTGCGCAGGCTATAGGCGCCGATAACCGCCATCATCAAGATCGTCGGCAGCAGAATATAGACCGGGATCCGCAGCATGTTGACCCAGAGGCCGATCATCGGAACGTTGATCACCACCAGCATGATGTTGCCGATGAACATCGACGCGATAACCGCCCAGAAAATCTCCGGGTAACTGGTCATCAGCAACGGGCCCGGCTGCACGTTGTGCACCATCATGGCGCCGAGCATCAGTGCCGTCGCCGAACTGAAGGGAATTCCGAGACCGAGCAGCGGCACCATCAACGACGTCGCCGCCGCGTTGTTGGCCGTTTCGGGCGCGGCAACTCCTTCGACCGCGCCTTCGCCGATCTCGTTCTTGTATTTGGAGACCGCCTTCTCGAGACGATAGGCCGTGAAAGTGGACAGCGTCGTCGCGGGCCCCGGAATCAGCCCGAATAGAAATCCAACAAATGTGCCCCGCCCGATCGGCGCCCAGGAGCGCCGCATCTCCTCGCGCGTCGGCAGCATTTCGCGAACCCGCACGCGCATCGGCTTCGTCTGGGCGGTCAGCGCCTCGACGACGAACATGATCTCCGCGATGCCGTAGATACCGACCGCCAGGACCGCCAATTCCAATCCCTGGCTGAGGTCGTTGATGCCGAACGTGAAACGATATTGGCCCGAAACCGCTTCCTGACCGATGGTGCTGAGCAGAAGCCCGATCGCCATCGGCAACAGGCCCGCCGCCACCGAACCGGCCGATATTCGCGATAGCAAAAGCAAGCCGCCCGCCGTCAACGCGAAGAACTCGCCCGGACCGAAGATGATCGCCAGTTCGGAGAGCGTCGGCACGAACAACATGACGCCGATGACCGAGATCGTGCCGCCGACGAAAGAACCGACGGCGACGATGAACAGAACGGCGCCGGCCCGCCCTTTCTTCGTGAGCTTGTATCCGTCGATACACGTCATCACCGAGGCGGCTTCGCCCGGCATGTTCATCAGAATGGCGGTGGTGGAGCCGCCATACATGGCGCCGTAAAGCATGCTCGCCATCATGATGAGGCCCGTGCTCGGCCCCATCGCGAAGGTGAACGGCAGCAACAACGCAAGCCCGGCGGTCGGGCCGAAACCCGGCAAGACCCCGATCGCGGTCCCGGCGAACGCGCCCGCGAACGCGGCGAGCAGGTTCTGATAAGTGAAGGCGAGGCTCAGCCCGTACAAAAGTCCTTCGAGGGGCTCCATCCGTATCGGCCTTCCTTCAGATATCCAGTATTCCGCGCGGCATCGGAACGTTCAGCAGTCGCACGAAGACAAAGTAGAGCGTCGCGGAGATGATCAGCGACGCGACAATCACGCGCGGCCAAGTCACGTCCGACAGCACGCGCATGAGAAGGATCAGGAACAAGGCACTCGCGACGAGCTGCCCCAGCCACGGCAAGGCGACGATGTAGACGAACAGCGCCGCCAGGAGCACGAGCAGTCGCAGGCGATCCCGACCAGCGGGCAGATCGACCCGCTCCACGGGCGCGGTCCGCAAGCCTTCCCACAACGTGCTCAAACTTCCGATCACGAGCAAGACGCCAACCAACAGCGGAAAGACGCCGGCCCCGGGCCGGGCCAGCTCCCCGAAGGGGAGCCGGGCCGACGCCCCGAGATAGCCCGCAGACAGCAACAATCCTGCCCCGCCGACGGCGAGATAGCCTTTGCGCTTCTGAATGCGCGACACGTTCATGACGCAAGGATTTCCGGTTTACTTCGCCGCGTTGTCTTTAAGTCTTTCGGCGAAGTCCCGCCCCTGACGCAGAAGATCTTCCTTCGTCGCGTCCGGGCCCTTCACGTCGGGCGTGAAATCCTGCTTCTTGGCGAACACGGCCCAATCCTCGCTGCGGCCGACCTGGGTTGAAGCGGCGACGAGCTTGTCGAGCACATCCTTGGGCAGGCCCTTTGGCCCGAAGAGATAGAACTCGGCCAAAATCGACACGTCGGCATGGACATCGTCGATCGAATCAGCTTCGGGAAACACCGCGTGCTTGCCGCGCTGGAAAACCGCAAGCGGGCGCAACTTACCCGCCGCGACCTGACCCGCACCCACGGAAACCGAACCGGCACTCGCTTCGACACGGCCGCCAAGCACGGCCAGCGTCGCTTCGGCCCCGCCGCCGCTGAACGGCACGGGCACGATCCGCACACCCGCGACCTTGTTCAATTTCTGGATCGAAAGTTCGCCCAGCGTGCCCACGCCGGGAATGGCGATGCGCATCTTGCCCGGATTGCGCTTCGCGTCGGCGACGAATTCCGCATAGTTCTTCCACGGCGCTTCCGTGCGCACGTAAAGAACGTCGGAGCGATAGCCGAGCTTGACGATCGGCTGATAGTCGTCCGGCGACTTGAAGACGAGCGACGGATTCAACAGGGGCTGCAGGACCAGCGCGTCGTTCGCGACGAAACCGATCGTATAGCCATCGGGCCTCGATTGGATGACCTGGGTGCTGCCGATCGTGCCGGTTCCGCCGGGCTTGTTCTCGACGTTGATCTTCGCGCTCATCGCCTTCGCAAGCTCGCCGGCGAACTGCCGCCCGATGATATCGGTCGATCCGCCGATGCCGAAGGGGATGACGAGCGTGATCTCGCGCGACGGATAGGACTGGGCTTGCGCCATGGAAACGGCGCCCAGCAGCACGGCCGCGGACAACACGCCGCGGCGGGAAAGTTTGGCGAAGGATTTCACGGGGGTTTCTCCTATCGGGGAAATGATCAAGAAGCGAGTGCGAGCTTCAATTCGGCGTTCAGGTTGCTAAGAACGGTGCGATGCAGCACGCGCGGTTGCACCTCGACGTTGAAATTGTCGGCGCCGCGATGCAGCAGACTGCCGTTGTCCCACATCAACACATCGCCCTTGCTCCACGCGTGGCGATGAACGAACTGATCCTGCGTGGCATAGGCCTCAAGCGCATCGATCGGCGCGCGGCCTTCGCTTTCCCGGCCTTCGAGATACGCGGCGTGCTCGCCCATGAAGAACCCCTTGCGGCCCGAATGGGGATTCACGCGGATCAGCGGGTGCGACATCGGCGGGCCGGCATCCGCGATCTCCTGCGCCGTCGGCACCTTGCCGGCGCGCCGCATCGAGTATTCGCGGCTATGGACGATGCGGACATTCTCCAGCTTGGCCTTCTCCGGCGCGGGTAACGCGTCGTAGGCGGCGCACATATCCGCGAAGCACGTTTCGCCGCCGATCGGCGGCAAAATGACCGGGTGCAGGATCGTCGCGAAACACGGCGTGGACAGGAACGACTTGTCGGTGTGCCAGCGCTTGGTTTCAAGATCGCCGAGCGGCTTGCCGTCGCGGCCGATATTGGTGACGATGTTCAGCAACGGCAGCGGATTTTCGCGCCCCCGGTTCGCGATGACGAATAATTCGAGCGAACCGAATTGCTGCGTGAAAGCGACTTGCTGCTCGCCGCTCAGCGATTGGTCGCGAAAGCAGATGGCCTTGTGGCGGACCAAAGCGTCCAGCACGGCCTTGCGCGTCGCGTCGTTCAGCGGTTTGCGCAAGTCCAACCCGATGATCTCGGCCGCGAATTTGTCCGAGAGCGGGCGGATCGTGAATGGCGCCGGCCCGCTGTTTCCCGAAACGTCAGACATCACTCATGTCTCCTGAAAAAGTGTCTCCTGATAAAGCGTTCCTCGACCCGCGGATTGATCGCGCGGCATTGGAGATTTTCACGAACCGCATTCGCTGCGAAACGTATATCCGCAACTCCAGTCCTCGATTTGTATGCAGCTTTAAATGAGAAATTCAAGAACCGAGTAGTTCAAGCTGGTATGCGACGCGAAAACCGATCAAAGAATTCGGCGTCGAAACAATCCGATCGCGGTCGATGCCACGGACGCGCGGCTTGCACCTATAAACAAGGTGCTTCTCGCCGACGCGAAGGACTGGTTCGCTTCGCACAAGCCGGAATTATTCGATCCCCGACATGAAATCGCTTCCGCGCGCGATGCGGGTGGAAGCGCGGATCGACGGCATACAATTCGCCCCATATAATTTTTATATGACGCGCGTTTCATTGTGTTTTGGACATGCCCTTCGCGCATGAGGCGAAATGGCATCAATACGAAACGCCGCGACGCGCGGCGCAACGGGAGAGACGCGGCTTTGCGCATCGGGTTCGTCGGTCTTGGAAATATGGGCACGCCGATGGTGCGGCGCCTGCTCGGCGCGGGGCATTCGGTCGCCGTGTTCAGCCGCAATACGGCCGAGCGCGACCGCTTAGTCGCCGAGGGCGCCATCCGCGCCGAGAATCTCTCGGCTTTGGTCCGCAATATCGACGCGTTGTGCGGCTGCCGCGTGACGCCACACGATTCGGAATCGTTGTTTCTAGCGCCCGAAACGATCGCCGCCGGCGCGCCGCGCGGCCTGCTCTGCGTCGATTTTTCGACGATCGATCAGGCGACGTCGATCAGAATCTCCAACCGGCTTGCGGCGTCCGGAATTCAGTATCTCGACGCGCCGGTCAGCGGCGGCCCGAGTGCCGCGGCCAAGGGCACGCTCAGCGTCATGGTCGGCGGCACGCAAGCCGCGTTCGATCGCGCCAAGCCGATCTTCGACGCCGTCGGCGGCAGCGTCACGTTCATGGGCCCGCCGGGAACCGGCGTGGCGATCAAGCTTTGCAACAACCTGATCACCGGCACGATGCACGTGTTGATCGCCGAGGCGATGGTGCTGGCGACGAAGGCGGGGATCGAGCCGCAGAAGGTCTACGACGTGCTGCGCGCAAGCTCGGCGCGCAGCAACACGCTGGAGCGCGTGATGCCGCAGCACTTCCTGCCGCGCGACTTCGAGCCGCGCTCGGCGCTCACCACGATCATCAAGGATCTCGACTGCGCCGCCGCCACCGCGCGCCTGCACGGGATGACGCTGCGTTTGCCCGAGACGGCGCGCAAATGCTTCCTGGAAGCCGCCGCGGACGGGCATGGCGCAAAGGATCTCGCCGCCGTGATTTTGACGCTGGAGCGCCAAGCGGACGCGGAAGCGGCTTGACGCTCACCCGACAAGAAACAACGACAACCCTCCGGAGGAACCCCAAATGATGAAATTCGGACGCAACCTTGCGGTCGCCGCCGCCCTGTTCACGGCGGCACCGATGGCCGCCGGCGCGCAGGAACGGCTCGTGATGGCCGGCTCCTCGTCCGGCGGAACGTCGCATCTCTATTTCGCCGCCGTCGCGACGATGATCAACAAATACATCCCCGGCGTCGAAGCCAGTGCGCGCAGCGGCGGCACGGCCGAGAACGTGATGCTGATCGAACGCGGCGAAGTGAAGATCGGCGTGACCGAGCCGGGTGCGGCGTTCCTGCTGCAAGGTGCGGACTGGCGCCAGAAGACGCGTCTGCGCACGCTCTACGCGATGTTCACGACGCCCTATCACATCATCGTTCCGGCGGAATCGCCCGCGCGCACGCTCGCCGACCTCAAGGGCAAGCGCGTCGCGGTCGGCACGCGCCAGGGCGGCGAAGCCTATCTGTTCCAGCGCGTGCTCGACTCGCTGGGCATGCGCGAAAGCGATTTCCGCGTCGAGTATCTCGGCAAGGGCGAAGGCATCAACGCGTATAAGGACAATGTTCTCGACGCGATGTTCTATCTCTGCCCGCTGCCCTGCCCGGTCGTGACGGAGGTCGCCACGCATCCGCGCGGGGCGCGCATCATCCCGCTGTCGGGCGACGAAGTCGGCAAGATCAAGGGCAAGTATGGCTGGTACGGCGACTTCCAGATCGACAAGGACGTCTACACCAACGCGTTGAAGAATCTTTCGGCCGATACGCGCACGGTGACCGAGTGGAGCTACGTCGTCGTGCGCGACGATTTCCCCGCCGAACTCGGCTATAAGATCGTCAAGATGCTGGACGAGAAATACGACGAGCTCGTCGGCTCGTTCCGGCCGGCCGGAACGTCGACCGCCGCCAACACCGCCCAGTATCCGGGCTTCGCGCTGCATTCCGCGACGCAGCGTTATCTGACCGAAAAAGGTCTGTTGAAGTGAGCTCAACGGGCGAGATGAACGAAGGCCCCGCCGCCGGCACGGAGCGCTACATGCGCTACGCGGCCGGCGCGGTCGGCCTGTCGATGGCGGCATTCCATCTCTACACGGCGCTGACGGTCGTCTTCTCGCCGATGATCCAGCGCAGCGTCCATCTCGCCTTCGCGCTGGCGATGCTCTTTCTCATAACACCCGGCGGCGGGCGTTCCGGTCCTTTCGACCGGTTCACCCGTATCGCCGCGGCGGTGTTGAGCGTCGTCGTCTGCGTCTACGCGGCGATCGAGTTCACATCCCCGGAGATTTTGCGCGTTATCGACCCGCTGCCGATGGATCTCGTCCTCGGCACGGTCCTGACCTTGCTGCTGCTCGAAGCCACCCGCCGCACGGCCGGCCCTTCGCTCGCGATCGTCGCGGCGGTGTTCCTGGCCTACGCCTTCCTGGGCCCCCATCTGCCGGGTTTGGTCGGCCATCCGGGTTTCTCGTATTCCCAAGTCGTGTCGTCGATGTTCATCCGCTTGGAAGGCATCTTCGGCACCGCTCTGGGTTCCAGCGCCACTTATATCTACGTCTTCATCCTGTTCGGCGCGTTCATGATGCGCATGGGCGGCGGCGATTTCTTCATCCGCCTCGCCCAGGCCGCGATCGGTTCTTCGCGCGGTGCCGCCGCCAAGGTTTCGGTGCTGGCGAGCGCGCTGTTCGCGACGATCACCGGCACGGGCCCCGGCAACGCCGCCGCCGTCGGCACGGTGACGATCCCCACGATGATGCGCGCCGGTTATTCCGGCCGTATCGCTGCCGCACTCGAAGCGGCCGCGTCGGTCGGCGGGCAAATCATGCCGCCGATCATGGGCGCGTCGGCCTTCATCATGGCCGATCTGCTGAACGTGCCCTATTTCGAGATCGCGAAGGCCGCGTTCATTCCGGCGTCGATGTATTTCATCGCGTTGTTCATCACCGCCGATCTCGAAGCCGCCCGCCACGGCCTGAAGGGCACGCCGCGCGACGAGTTGCCCAAGATGGGCGATGTGATCTGCGAAGGCTGGCACTACCTTGTTCCCGTCGGCGTGCTGATCTACCTGCTCGGCATCGAGCAGATCTCGCCCAGCCGCGCGGGCGCTTGGGCCGCTTTGTCGTTCATTCCCGTGTGGCTGGGCCGTGAACTGATCGCGCGCCGCAAGATCCAATGGCGCAACATCCTCGACGCGCTCGAGGAAGCCTCGCGCGGCGCCGTCATGATCGCCGCCGCCTGCGCCATCATCGGCATCGTGATGAACGTGACCGATCTGACCGGTCTCGGTCTCAAATTCACGTCGCTGATCGTCGGTTTCTCGGGCGGCACGCTGATCGGCCTTCTGGCCGTGACGGCGCTGGCCGCGATCCTTCTGGGTACGGGTCTGCCGACGACCGCGACCTATCTGATCGTCGCGATCCTGGTGGCGCCCGCACTGGCGAAGATGGGCGTGCCGCCGATCGCGGCGCATCTCTTCGTCTTCTATTTCGGCGTCATCTCCGATCTCACGCCGCCGACCGCCGTGTCGTGCTACGTGGCGGGCGGCATCGCGGGCGAATCCGGCATGAAGGTCTCGATCTCGGCCACGCGCATCGCGCTGCCCGCCTTGATCGTGCCGTTCATGTTCGTCTACCAGCCCGCCTTGCTGCTGCAAGGCGAATGGATCGACATCATCCTCGCCACGGGGGCCACGCTCGCGGGCATCCTGGCGGTATCGGCGGCCCTCGTCGGTTATTGGCGCCATCCGCTATCGACGGTCGAGCGCACGGCGGCGATCGTCGCGGGCATCTTGCTGATCTTCCCCGACCGCATGGTCGGTCTCGCCGGCCTTGCGATCCTCGCGGGCCTCGCCTTCCTGGGCCGCGCGAAGAAGACGCCGGCCGGCGCGGAGTGAACGACATGGGTATCGCGAATCCGGGCGCCGTCGCGCCCTTCCAGATCACGCCATTGATGGCGGGTTTCGGCGCGTCGATCGAGAACGCGGATCTTTCCAATCCGGTCCATCTCGACGCGCTGAAGACCGCGTTCCGCGACCACCGCCTGGTCGCCGTGCGCGGCCAGGCCCTGACGAAGGAGAAGATGTTCGCCTTCGCGAGCGCTTTCGGCGCGATCGAAGGCCATACTGTGCGCCAGCACGATGGCTCGAAATGGGACGCGGTGCACACGGTCACCAATCTCGACGCCAACGGCAATCCGGTCGAGAAGCCGTTCATCAACTCGAACTATTTCTGGCACACGGACAAGTCGTTCCTGAAGAAGCCGGCGCTGACGACCATGCTGCACGCGGTCGAGCTGCCGCCCAAAGGCGGCGACACGCAGTTCGCCGACATGACCGCCGCCTATTGCGCGCTGTCGGACGGCACGAAGAAGCGCATCGAAGGCATGCGCGTCGTCCATTCGCTGGAATATATGCGCCGCTACACCGGCAGCGCGCCGCCGACCGAAGACGATCTCGCTTCCGCGCCGCCGATCGCCCATCCCTTGGTGCGCACGCATCAGGAAACGGGCGACAAGTCGCTCTATCTCGGCATGTACTGCTCGCATATCGACGGCATGCCGGTCGAGGAAGGCCGCAAGCTGGTCGAGGAACTGCAAGCGCACGCGACGTCGGAGCGCTTCGTCTACACCCACAATTGGCGGCCGGGCGATCTGATGTTCTGGGACAATCGCTGCACGCTGCATCGCGCCATCGCGAACTACGAGATGGGCAAGCACCGGCGCGTGCTGATGCGCGTCGTCGTCAAGGGCGACGCGCCCTTCTGAGCTATTCCGTCAGCCAGCGCGCCGCGTTGGCGAGCAAGCGGCGATGGGCCGGCGTTTCCAGCGAACGCCGGTCGTGACCCAGCGTGTCGCACACCACCCGACCCTTCTTGTGGCCGCGCGCCCACACGGCCGGCCACGCACCCTTGTCGTACGCCGTCGCGCGCACGGTTGCCAGCGGCGCGACGTCTTCCAGCAGGTCGAGATCCTGATACGCCTCGTCCTCCGCTAGATCGAACGCGGGCACGCCGTCCATCACCGGATGCGCGCGGCCGGTCGGCGCCACATGCACGGGACCACGCGGCGGATGGCTGGAAACGCCCCAGCGCCACACGCCGCCCGTAATGTCGCGCAAGCCCGGCCAATCGTCGAAACAGATCAGGCCGGTGTGCAACACCAGCAAACCGCCGCCTTGCGCGACATGGGATTCCAGCGCCGATTGCCCGCGCGGCGACAGCGCGAACCCCCATTGCGCGCGATGCGGCGCGTATTTCTCGCCGGTCGTCATCGTCCAGCGCAGCGCATAGAGCGTCGCCAGACGATATTCGCCCCAAGCGAGGGTTTCGAGCCCCGCATCGATATCCTCGGTCACGTCGCTGCGGCAACCGGCGTCGGCGAGACACGCCGCCAGAGCCGAAGCCGAATCCGCGAACGGATGGCCGATGCCGCCGGTCAGGATGAGATTGCGCACGAGCCCGCTCATACGCGCGGCTTGGGCGCCGGGCGCGGCATTTGAAGCTTCAAGCTGAACGACACGCCGCCATCGACCATCAAATGCTGGCCATGGACGTAGCGCGCCTCGGGCGAGGCCAGGAAGAATACGGCGTTCGCCACGTCTTCCGCTTTGCCCAGCGAACGTGCGGGCACGGTGCGGCTGCGCAGATCGCGCACCGTGTCGTCGCGATAGATCTGTTCCGACATGCCCGCATCGATAAAGCCCGGCCCCACCGCGTTGACGCGTATACCGCGCGGCCCCAGCGACAAGGCGAGATGCTGGGTAAGCGAGGCGAGCCCCGCCTTCGCCGCCGGATAGGCGCCCGCGTCGGGGCTGGGGGCGACGGCGTTGAGCGAGGTGATGTTGACGATGGCGCCATGCTTGCGCGCGACCATGCGCTTGGCCGCGGATTTCGCGACGACAAAAGCGCCGACGAGATTGACGTCGATCACGCGGCGGAAATCCGCGACCGAATGTTCCAGCAGATCGCCGAAACGCACGATCCCGGCGTTGTTGACCAGCACGTCGGGCGAATGCCCGAAATTCGCTGCGATCTTGTCCATCGCGGCTTCGATCGACGCTTCGTCGGTCACATCGCCCGCGACGGCGAGACTGCCCGGCAACGTCGCCGCCGCCGTGTCGAGCGCCTTGGCGTCGAGATCGAGAAGCGCGACTTGGTCGCCATGCGCGTGGAAGCGCGCGGCGATGGCGAGCCCCAAGCCCCCAGCGGCACCGGTGACCAGAACGACGCGTTTGCTGTTCGGCATTTCGTGGAACCCTAAAGCGGCGATTGCACCGCGCCGCCATCGACCTGGATCGCCATGCCGGTCAGATAGCTCGCGCGTTCGGAAGCCAAGAAGACGACGACGTCGGCGATCTCCTCGGGCCGGCCGAAGCGACCGGCGGGAATCGTTCCGGCGATATCGGCGGCGACGGCGTCATAGGATTTGCCCGCAGACCCCGCGCGTGCGCCGACGACTTGGCGCATGCGGTCGGTTTCGGTCCAGCCGGGGCATACCGTGTTGACGGTGACGCCATCGGCCGCGACCTCGCCCGCCAATGTCTTGGCCCAGCCGACGGCGCCCAGACGAATGCCGTTCGACAGCATCAAGCCCGCGATCGGCTGGCGCACGCCGTAGGAGCTGATATTGACGATGCGCCCCCAACGCTGCGCCCGCATCTCGGGCAGCACGGCGCGCGTCGCGCGGATGGCGGACATCAGCGTCGTTTCGAACGCCTTCCGCCAATCGTCGTCCGACAACGCGTCGAACTTGCCGGGCTTGGGCCCGGCGGCGTTGTTGACCAGGATATGGGCGGACCCGAATTCCGCCGCGACCTTGGCGAAGAAAGCGTCGGACGCTTTCTCGTCGGCGACATCGGCCCGGAAAGCCAGCACGTTGCCGCCCGCTTGCGCGATAAGGGTGCGTGCGGCTTCCAGCCGATCCGCGTCGCGCCCGCAAATCGCGACTTTCGCGCCCTCGCGCGCGAAGCGCAGCGCGCTGGCCAAACCGATACCGGCCGTGCCGCCCAAGACGATCGCCGTCTTTCCGTCGAGACCGAGTTCCATCAGCGCGGTTTCTTCTTCACGACGGTGCCGTTCTCGGGATCGTAATAGCTGCGCTGCGCGTGATATGTGCCGGCGGCGACGGTGATCCCCCACGTATCGTCGACCGTCGCCATGAAGGAATGGATGTCGGCGGGCGGCGCCACCAGCGCCGTATCGCCCGGCATCAAGGTTCGATCGTCGACGACCCGCAATGTCGCCTTGCCGTCGACGGCGCCATCGTCCGTGCGCTCGTAAACCGTGTGCTTCACGGCGCCGCTATAGATCCCCATCGTTTCCCAATTGCCGTGATCATGCGCGGGGATGCGCTTGCCCTTCGGCAATTCGAACAGCAGGATCGACAGGTCGCCGTCGTAATAAAGGTAGAACGAGTTGGCGACATGGTTGCCCGCGCGCGGCACGCCCTTGGCGCGCAGATCGGGCAGCGCCAGCAATTCCCCGAACGGGATCTGCAACGCCCGCGTCAATGCGGCGGGATCGTCGGCATGGGCCGCGACGGCGGTGGCGATGGCGCGGATCGCGCGCGCGGATTGCGGAACGCTCATATCGGGGCCTCCAACTTGGTTCGGCATTTCGCCAGCACGTTGCGTGTGGCGGCCACGGCACGCGATACGCGCGCCGGCGCCAGCGTCGTGCGCGCCAACTCGCGCGTCGGCACTTCGATCAGGATCGGCAGATCGGACGGCAACGCTTCAAGCATGCCGGTCAGATCGAGCGCGCCATCGCCGGGGAACAAACGCGCGTGAACGGCGGTATGGATCTGCTCCTCGCGCGACGGGTTCTCCGCGCGCGGCGCGTCGCAAATATGGAAATCGCCGAACGCCGCCGGATCGGCCGCCGCGATCTGCGCGGCGACGCCGCGCGAGCGATCGAAATGCAGCGCGTCCAGCGCGATCTTCAGCTTGCGATGGCCGACCGCGCGGCGCAGTTCCAGCGCCGCCGCCAGATCGGGAATCGCCGACCACGAGACGAATTCGAAATGCGTTTCGAGACCGACCTTCGCCGCCGCCTCGCAAAGCCGCCCGAGATTGTCGGCAAGCCGCGCGAATTCGGGATCGTCGGCATTGGTCAGCGCGAAACGCGCGCCCAGCTCCGCCGCCGCATCGCAAAACGGCGCGAACGCGGCGGGATCGGTCGCGGGCGTTAGACGCACGGTGCTCGCTTCCAGCACGCCGATGCCTTCGTCGCGCAAGGCGCCGAGAACCGCACGGCGCATCGCCGCGTCTTGCGCCAGCGGCGTCAGCGCGTCGCCGCCCACCCCGCCCGCCAAACGCATGCCGACATGCGTGCAACCGGCTTGCGCCGCGACGCGCACCGCGCCGAGCGGTGCGAGCTCCGGCGCCGTATGATAGGCGAGCGACAATGCGCGCATGGCGATCAAGTCCCTTCCGCCGGCGGCGGCGCACGCATGCCGCCATGCTGCGCCCAGGTCTGCGCGACATGCCAGCCGGAATCGACCGGGATATTCACGCCCGTGATCGCCGATGCGCGCGACGAGGCGAGGAATTCGATCGTCTCCGCGACTTCGTCGGGTTCGACCGCGCGGCCCAGCGCCGTGAATTCGCCCGGATGCGCGGCGTAGCGGCCCGACGCGATACGTTCGACGACGCGCGGCACCAAGGTCGATCCCGGCGATACGCAATTGACGCGCACACCGGCGCGGCCCCATTCGCCGGCGAGGTTTTGCGTGAGCGCGACCACGCCCGATTTCGACGTGCCATAGGCGTAGACGGGCATCGACCCCAGCGCCGCGATCGACGCGACGTTGACGATGCTGCCCCGGCGCCGGCGCGCCATGCGCGGACCGAATTCGCGGTTCAGCAAATAGGTGCCGGTCAGATTGATGCGCAGAATGCGTTCCCATTCCGCGACCGGCAGCTTGTCGGGCGGCACGTTGTCCTGGAACACCGCCGCCGTCACGATCAGCGCCTGCGCGCCGCCGGCAAGCGCGTCGGCCGAAGCCGCGAATTCGGCGATCGATTTTTCGTCGCCGATATCGACCGCGAAACCCGTTCCGCCCAGTTCCCGCGCCAGCGCTTGCGCCGCCGCGCCGTCCAGATCGCCGATCGCAACGCGCCAGCCGCGCGCGGCCATCAGGCGCGCGGTCGAGGCGCCGATGCCGTTGCCGCCGCCCGCGATCACCGCCAGCGGTTTTGCGTCGCCGGGCGCGGTCATGCGATTTTGCGCAGCAAGCGGCGCGCGTTGTCGGCGAACACGGGCGGCACGAAACCGTGCTGCCCGTCTTCGGGTTGGTCCCACCCCGCGAAATTCGTGCCGAAGACGACGCGATCGATGCCGACCTTGTCGATCAGCAGCTTCAGCGCCACGTCGTCGTTGAGATGCGCGTCGAACCAAAAGCGTCGCAGCATCGCCTCGAACGCGCCGTCTTTCTTCATCGATGCCGTCGCCCAAGGCCGTTTGCGGCCGGCTTGCGCCAAGCGACCGGCGGAGAACACGGCGGCACCGCCGCCATGGCTGATCCAGACGTCGAGCTTGGGATGGCGTTCCATCACGCCGCCGAAAATCAGCGTCGAAACGGCAATGGTTTCCTGCGCGGCGAAGCCGACGATGACGTCGAGGTCGAAGCGCTTCAACGCCGGATCGCCGGGCGGGCCGTCGATGCCCGCCGGCGCGGGGTGCAGGCAGAGCGGCACGTCGAGGCGCACGAACATATCGTAGAGCTTGTCGAAGGCCGGGCTGTGCAGCGGTTCGCCCGCGAATTCCGTGCCGGTCGCGGCCCCCCACAGGCCGAGTTCGGACACGGCGCGCTCCAGCTCCTCGGCCGCCGCGTCGGGGGATTGCATCGGCAGCGACGCGAAACCCGCCAAGCGGCCGGGATAGCGGCGCACCAATTCGGCGAGCGCGTCGTTGAACTTGCGGCAAAAGGCGATCGCCGACGGCGCATCAATATGATGGAAATAGGTCAGCGGGCTGGGCGACACGACCTGGAAGTCGATATGCGCGGCGTCCATCCGCTGAATGCGCAGATCGGGGTCGGTGAAGGGTGAGTTCTTGTGCTTCACGCCGACGATTTTGTAGTTGCCGACGCGGTACCAGGGCTGTCCCTTCTCGTCCACGCCCTGCTCGGGCCCGTGCGGCCCCGCGGCGCCATCGGTCGCGGCCAAGCGCACATGGGCGTGCAGATCGATGCATTTGGCAGTCTGGATCGTCACGCGCTTCTCCCAACACGAACGCACGGTCGCGCGCCCTTCGCAGGCGCAACATGCCGTTTCCTTGGCCCTAAGTTTGGAAAGCCGGGACCGCGACGTCTAAGACACCTTCGTTTCGCGGTCATACCGAAAATGTTTGACCTAAACCCGGCGCCCCGGTATCCCAAAAATGCGGCCTTGAGCCGCCGCGATTTTCGGGGAGCGAAAATGCGTAGCCGACAGCTCGAATGCTTCGTTTGCATTTGCGAAACCGGCAGCATCACGCGCGCGGCCGCGAAGCTGAATATCGCCCAACCGGCTTTGGGCGTGCAGTTGCGCGCGCTCGAACAGGAGTTCGGCGCAAGGCTGGTCACGCGCAATTCCGCCGGCACGGTACCGACGGCCGCCGGTGCCCTTTTCCTCGACGAAGCGCGCAAGATCCTCGCGCGTTTGGCCGAGCTCAAACGCCGTCTGCGCGAGATCGAGGATCGGCAGCCTTTGGCGGTGCGCGTGGGCATGCCCGCCAGCTTGACCGGATATTTGACCGGCCGTTTGCTGGCGCGCGTGCGCGACGTGATTCCGTCGCTGCATCTTTCGATCGTCGAGGGGCCGAGCAATCAAATCGTCGAGCAGCTCCAATCCGGCCGCCTGGACGTCGCGGTCGCATTCGAGGCGCGCGCGGCGGCCGATCTCACGATCGAGCCGATCTTGAACGAGTCGCTCTGTTTGATCGTGGCGACCGGCTCGCGCCACGCCAAATCGAAGCCGATCGACTTGGCGGCGTTGCGCGGCATCGACCTGACCATGCCGGGCGAAGGCGACGTCGTGCGGCGCATTCTGAAGGATACGATGCGCGCGCACGGCATGCAGCCGCGCATCGTCTATCCCGTCACGTCGATGCCGGCGATGATCGACATCGTGCTGGAAGGCCTCGCCTGCGCGGTGCTGCCGGCGGGTGCCGTCGCGCGCGAGATGGCCGAAGGCAAGCTGATCGCGCGCCCGATCATACGGCCCGATATCAAACGCACGCTATCATTGGTGCGGGGCGCCGAAACGCAGGCCGCGCCCGAGTTCGCCAAACTTTGCGCGCTGATCGGCGAGACGCTGCGCCAAATTGGCGCCGAAAATTCGCATTTTGAGTTGTTCGGCGTGATGCCCGACAAACCGCCATCCAAGCCGCACGCGAAGCCGCGGCGGCCGACGCGAAGCCGCGGCGGCCGACGCGAAGCAAACCCTTGCGCAGATCCAAACTTGCTTAGCGTCCACCGTCGCCAAGCCGGCGCGCGACATGCCGTCGAGATTGGCAAGGGGATTCGCCGGGACGGCCCGATGCTGGGCGCGACGGGGGTTGAATTGCCGAATGGTGTTCTACGCGCTTGCGCGGCGCATGATCGTGAAGCCGACGTCTTGGACGCGCGGCACGTCGTCTTCGCCGCGCATCCGGCGCAGCAGCGTTTGCGCCGCCAAACGCCCCATATTGTAGCGATCGACGCGCACGGTCGTCAGTGCTGGCACGATGATCGCCGCGAAATCGAGATCGCCGAAGCCGGCGAAAGCGAGATCGTCGGGCACTTTGAGGCCCCGGCGCTGACATTCCTGGATCGCGGCGATGGCGAACGTATCGCTGGCGCAGAAGATCGCGTCCGTATCGGGCTGAAGCTCGAGTATTTCGCGCAAGCCATCGGCGGCGTAGGACGCGCGCAACGGTCCGATCACGTCGACGGGCTTGCGGTCGAGTTCGGCCATCGCGGCGCGATAGCCTAGCGTGCGGCGCGTCGCGCGGTCGTTGCCGTGCGACACCGCCCCCATGAAGGCGATGCGCTTATAGCCGCATTCGGCCAGGAAATGGGTCATGCGCCTTGCCGCTTCGTGGTTCGATATCCCCACGACGCAGTCGATCGGCTCCTTGCCGAAAATCTCGCTGATCTCGACGACCGGCAGGCCGCGCGTGCGCAAAGTCTCGCGCATAGTGTCGGATTCCGAAAACGCCTGAAGCACCATGCCGGCCGGCTGCCAGCCCAGCATGTTCATCACCTGCCGGCCCTCGTGATCGCCCGACAACTCGCCGGGGCTGACCAGCAGCTGATAGTCGCTGGTGGAGAACACGTCCGACATGCCCTGGACCTGTTCGGCGATGCCGAAATTGATGATCGGCGGCGCCACCGTGCCCACGATGCGGCTGGCGGCGCGCGAAAAGCTGCTGGCGAGGCGGTTGAGCACGAAGCCCATCTCGTCGATCACCTGCAGAACGCGCGTGCGCGTCTCGGCCGAAACGAGTTCGGGCTTGTTGATCACGCGCGACACGGTGATCGGCGAAACGCCCGCGCGTTTGGCGATATCGTAAAGGCTGAACGTGCCGGACGCGCCGCGCGCGGCAGATTTACCCGTCCCGTTGTTATTCGCGTCGGCCATGACCCCGTCCAGAATCGCCGGAGCGCATTATAGGCGGAAGCCGAGAAATTCGCGCAGTTCCGCTGTGGCGGGCGTATCGAGGACTTGCTTTGTCGGACCGATTTCGCCGATCCGGCCCTTATGCAGCAGCGCAACCCGGCGGGAAGCCGCCCGCGCGAAGTCGATTTCGTGGGTGACCAGGATCATCGTCACGCCTTCGGCCGCCAGCAGCGTCAGCACGTTCTGGACCTCGCGGACCATTTCCGGGTCGAGCGCGGAGGTCACCTCGTCAAGCAGCAGCAAACGCGGCTGGAGGGCGAGCGAACGCGCGATCGCCACGCGTTGCATCTGCCCGCCCGACAAGGCGCGCGGGTAGGCGCCCGCCTTCTCCGCGATGCCGACTTTCTCCAGCATCGCGTGTGCGATGTCGCGCGCTTCGGCTTTAGAAATGCCGCGCACCTTGCGCAGCGCCAGCGTGACGTTCCCTTCGACCGACAGATGCGGGAACAGATTGAAACTTTGGAACACCATGCCGATGCGTTCGCGTAAATCGCGCTTGCGCGCCGTATCGGCGATGTCGATTCCGTCGATGACGATGCGCCCGCTATCGGCCGCGTCCAGCCCGCCGATGCAGCGCAGCAGCGAGCTCTTGCCCGAGCCCGATCGGCCGATTAGCGCCAACACCTCGCCCGTTTCGACATCGAGGTCGATGCCGGCGAGGACTTCGTTGCCGCCGATCCGCCGGCGCAGCGCGCGGATTTCAAGCAACGCCATGGAGCCGCCGTTCGAGATAGACGCTGAAGCGCGACAGCGGCAGGCAGATCAGGAAATACAGCACTGCGCAGATGCCGTAGACGATAAAGGGCTGGAAGGTGACGTTGTTGATCGTCTGGGCGATGCGCATGATCTCCGCGAAGCCGATCACCGACAGCAGCGAGGTCGCCTTGACGATCTGGACGAGGAACCCGACCGTCGCGGGCAGCGAGACCAGCAGCGCCTGTGGCAGGATGACGTAAAGATATTTCTGGAAATGGCTGAGGCCCAACACTTCCGCCGCTTCCCATTGCGTGGCCGGCACGCCCTGGATACAGCCGCGCCAGATCTCGCCCAGGAACGCGCTGGTATAAAGGGTAAGCGCGATCGCCGCCGAACTCCACGCGTCGAGCCGAATCCCGACGAAAGTCAGGCCGAAATAGATCACCAGCAGCTGGATCAGGAACGGCGTGCCCTGGATCAGATTGATGTAGCCGATCATGGCGTAACGCAACGCCGCGATGCGCGACACGCGCGCCAGCGCGACCGCCAACCCGACGAGCCCGCCGGCGACGAACGCGAACAGCGACAGCAGGATCGTCCACTGTGCCGCGCGCAGCAGCGAGATCACGTCGAGCCAGGCGAATTCGCGGAACATCGCCCTACCCCTTGATCATCTTGAGATGGGCGTAGATGAAACGCCGGGAGATCGCGTAGAGGATCGCCTTGGCCGTCAAGCTCAAAGCCAGATAGATGGCGAGCACGGCCAAATAGATTTCGAAGCTGCGGAACGTGCGCGACTGGATGGAACTCGCGACGGCAGTGAGTTCTTCGGCACTGATCGTCGACACGACGCTCGTCCCCAGCAGCAATACGATGAACTGGCTGGACAGCGCCGGGAACGAGATCACCAAAGCGGGGCGCAGCAGAATCAGCAGATAGATCTTAAGATCGGTGAGCCCGAGCGATCGCCCCGCATCGACCAAGCCCGCCGGCACGCCGAGCAGCCCGGACCGGATGATTTCGATCGTATAGGCGCCCAGATTGATGCCCAGCGCCCAGACGGCGGCGGTGTTGGGCGACAGCGGCAGGCCGATGCTCGGAAGTCCGAAATAGATGAAGAAGAGCTGGACGAGCAACGGCGTGTTGCGAAAAACCTCGACATAGCCGCGCACGATCGCGATGCCCCAGCGCGGCCCGAAGCGCAGTACATAGGCGCCCAGGATGCCGATCAGCAAGCCGCTCGCCATCGTGACGATCGAAAGACGGATCGTCAGCAGCACGCCGTCGAACAGCAGCGGCCAATTGGCGAATACGGCATCGAATTGGAAGGTGTAGTCCAACGCCCCGCCTACCCCTTTTCACCGAAATCCGGGTGCGCGGTCGCGCGCGCACCCGGCCGGATTCTCAGAACACCGGCAATTCGCCGAGTTCCTGGTTCATATATTTCGTGCGCAGGGCTTGCAGCTCACCCGTGTTCTTCATGAAGTAAATCGTGGTGTTGAGCCATTGCAGCAGGTCCGTCTGGCCCTTGCGGATGCCGACGCCCTGATGGAACGAGCGCAAAGTGATCTTGTTCTCGTAATCCTTGCCGGGCTGGCGCTGGTTCATCTGCTGCGAAACCAAGCTGCCGGTGCCGACGACTTCGGCCTGGCCCGACATCATCGCCTGGATAGCGGCGGATTCGTCGTCGTAGCGCATGATGTTGATGCCGGCGATGTTCGCGTCCGTCAGGATCGTGTCCTGAATCGTGCCGCGCGGCACCGAAACGCGCTTGCCCGCCAGATCCTTCAGCGTCTTCACTTCGGTCGCCTTGGGGGCGACCAGCACGCTCGCTTCGAAGCTGTAGGGGATCGAGAACCAGATCTGCTTGGCGCGTTCCGGCGTGATCGAGAACAGCGAGATGACCATATCGACGCGGTTCGAGATGAGGAATGGAATGCGGTTCTGCGTCGTCACCGGCACCAATTCGACCGGCACGCCCATATGCTTGGCGAGCGCGCGCGCCATGTCCGGCTCGTGGCCTTCGGGCGAGCCGTCCGCCCCCATGCGCCCATAGGGCGGCGTGGTGACGTCGACCGCCACGATCAGTTTGCCGCGCTTGACGATGTCGTCGATGGTCTGCGCCGAGGCGGGCGCCACGGCGACGAGCGCCACCGCCAAAGCGGCCAGCGTCGCCTTCAAACTTCCGAGAAACGTCATCACTTCCTCCCCTTCTTTTCCAACAGGCCTGTCGCGGCCCGTGCGATATCGGCGTCCATCAGCCCGTACTTCTCCTGAAGTCCGGGCACGGAGCCGCATTCGATGAATTTGTCCGGCAGGCCGATACGCGCCATCGGCCGCGTCAGCCCCGCGTCGAACAGCGTTTCGGCGACCAGCGAGGCAAGCCCGCCCGACACCACATGGTTTTCCGCCGTCACCACGCAACGCGCGGCGGCGGCGAATTCGGCCACCGCTGCGGTGTCGAACGGCTTCAGGAACGGCACATGCAGAACGCCCGCCGTAATGCCCTTCGCTTGCAGCGCATTGGCCGCCGCAAGCGCGCGCTGGGTCATGAAGCCGGTCGAGACGATCGCGACATCGGCCCCCTGGCGCAAAGCCGTCGCCTTGCCGTGGCGCAGCTTATAGGTCGCGGGATCGAGTACCACGGGCACCAGACCGCGCAGCAAGCGCACATAGAACGGCCCGTCGGTCGCCAAGGCGACATCCACCGCCTGGGCGAGATCGGTCGCATCGCACGGATCGATCACCGTCAGGCCCGGGATCAGGCGCATCAGGCCCGTATCCTCGATCGCCTGATGCGTGCCGCCGTAACCGGTGGTCAGGCCCGGCAGACCGGCGAAGATCTTCACGTTGAGATGCGAATGCGCGCAGGCGATCGCCACGAAATCGTATGCGCGGCGCGTGGCGAACACGCCATAGGTCGTGCAAAACGGCACGCGGCCGATCTTCGCCATGCCGGCCGACATGGCGATCAAATTCTGTTCGGCCATGCCGACATTGTAGAAACGCGACGCATACGCCGTCGCGAACGGCACAATATCGGTGTATTTGCCGAGATCGGCGGTGAGCCCGACGATACGATCGTCCCGCGCGGCGGCGGCGGCCAGCGCCTTGCCGAACGGCGCCTCGACGGTGGCGCCTTCCACCGCCTCTTGTTCGCCCATCCCGAGCGTGCGACGCGCTTCAGCCACCGGTTTCCTCCAACTCGCGTTCGAACTGATCCCATTCCGACGCATCGACGCGGATGAAATGCGCCTTCTCGCGCTTCTCCAGCGTCGCCACACCTTTGCCCGGCAGCGTGCGCAGCACGATCGCCTTGGGCTTGCCGTCGCGCGCGCGCGCGGCATCGAACGCGGCCAGCAAGGCCGGGATCGAATTGCCGTCGATTTCCTGCACGTCCCAGCCGAAGCCCGCCCATTTCGCGGCGACCGGCTCCATATCCAGCACGATCGCGCCATCGGCCTGGATGCCGTTGCAATCGATCAGCGCCACCAGATTGTCGGCGCGGAAACTGGATGCGGCCATCGCCGCTTCCCAGGTCGAGCCTTCCTGCATTTCGCCGTCCGACAATTCGACGAAGATGCGCGCTTGCGGGGCAAGGGTTTTGATCCCCACCGCCATGCCCACGCCCAAACCCAGGCCGTGGCCCAGCGAGCCGCCGGTGATCTCGGCACCCGGCGTCGTGTCGATGGCGCTCATCTCCAACTGGCTGCCGTCGCGGCCGTAGCTGTCGAGTTCGTCATGGCGTAGGACGCCGGATTCGACCAACGCCGCCCACAGCGCGATCGAGTAATGGCCCGTGGACAGCAGGAAACGATCGCGGTCGAAACGTTGCAGATCGTCGGGCGAATAACGCAGCTCGGAGAAATAGAGCACCGCCATCATGTCGGCGATGCCCAGGCCCTGGCCGATATAGCCCTGCCCCTGCCCGCGCGCCATGCGCAGCATGTGGCGGCGAAGATTCTTCGCGCGCCCCGCCATCGCGGCGGCAAGATCGTTGGTGTTGCGTGAAGCGCTTTGCGTCATCGTCAATCGCGGTCCAGACCGCCGGAAAGGTTGAGCCGTTCGGCAACGATGTAGTCGGGCGCGTCGAGGGCGAGCCAGATCGCGCCAGCGGCGACCTCGTCGCAATCGGTGCGCCGTCCCAGCGGAATGCGGGCCGTCCGCTCCGCCAGGAATTTGTCGATGTCGCTGCGCCCCTCGAGCTTGGCGAAAGCGATCTCGGTATCGCGCTGCATGGGCGTGTCCATCATGCCCGGCGCCACCGAATTGACCCGCACGCCGAACGGCGCCAAGGCGACCGCCGCCGCGCGCGTGACGGAATCGAGCGCCGCCTTCGTCGCCGAATAGGCGGTGTAGTTGGGCAGCGCCATGCGCGACGCGGGCGACGTGATGTTGACGATGCGCCCCTGCCCCGCCGCTTTCATGGCCGCGCCGGCGGCACGCATGGCCAGCGCCACCGCGCGCAGATTGATCGCGTAGGTGCGATCCCAGGTTTCGGCCGTCATCTCGGCGAAGCCTTCGCCGCGCCCATAGCCCGCGTTGTTCACCAGAATATCGATGCGCCCATAGGCGGCGATCGTTTCGGCGATCATCGTTTCGGGGCCCGTCGGCGTGGACAGATCGACGGCGAGATAGACCGCCTTGCCGCCGGCGGCGGTCAGCGCATCGGCCGTCGCGCGGCCGTTCTTCGCGTCGATATCCGCGATCACCACGCGGCAACCGCGCAGGGCCAAGCCCGTCGCGATCGACCGGCCGAGACCGCCGGCCGCCCCCGTCACCACCGCGACTTTTTCTTCGCTTTTCGTCATTTGTGAACCGTCACTTCGTCAATGGCCGATAGGCGATCGCCTCGACCTCGACCTTGCCGTCGAGCATCAAGGCGGATTGCACGCAGGAACGCGCCGGCGGGTTTTCGGCGAAATACTCGCGATAGACCCGGTTGAAGTTCATGAAGTCGCGCGGATCGTCGAGCCAGACGGTCGTCTTCACGACATCGGCAAGCGTGCAGCCCGCTTGGGCCAGCACATCGCGGACCGTGTCGAGCACGCGGCGCGTCTGCGGCTCGATCCCGACCAGGTCATGCGCGCCATTGGGATCGATCGCGGTGACGCCGGAGACGAATACGAAATCGCCCGCGCGCACGGCGCTGGAAAACGGCATGCGATGCGCGCCGGCCAGCACGACCGTGTCGCCGTAGCAAATCTTCGCGCCGGACGATTTTCGCGATGCGCCCTTGCGGACGGATTTCGAGCGGGATTGGACGGCGGTCCTGGGCATCTGACGGCACTTCCTCCTCTCCGCGCGGATGGATTTGCTCCCCCGTCGCGGTTCGGCTGAACGCACCAATAAGATACTCCAGTCCGAATGATATCGATGTCATAGTGATAAAATATGAATGACAGCGATGTCAATAAACTTTCCGAACACCGTATAACGCCAGACAAGCGCCTGACTTTGTTCGCTCGCGGGTTCGGAAAAGTCGAAGCCGGCGCTTTTGGCAATAAGAAGCGATCGGCGACAGCCCCAATCACGGCTTCACCTTTTATGTGTGCACCTGGAGCCGGATGGGCGGCGAAACTGTCTACAAAGCGCTCGACGAGTTCAGCCGGCAGAAATGCGCCTTCTATCTGCTCATGCGCAACATCGAGGGCTCGGCGCTCGAATTCTCCGAATGCTTCATCGACGAAGGCGATCTCGACGTCGTGCGCATCCTACGTATCCTCAAGACCAACGGCTTCGACCGATTCCTGATCGACGATCACGTACCCCAAATGACCGCCGATACGCCCTGGGACCATCGCGGCCGCGCATTCTCGACCGGCTATCTGCGGGGTCTGTACCGCGGCATCGAGGAAGCGAAGCGCGCCATGGCGCGCTAGCGGGCGGAAACGGCGGCCGCCAGCGGGATCGGGAAGGGTGCGGCATTTCGTGAACCGATACTGCGCTTTGACATTCCTTTCGGGTGCCGCCGACATCTCCATCTTCGGACTCCGCTGACCTCGGTCACGCGATCGGCACTTGGCCGGCTGAAGCGGTCGAACGTCGCTCCGCGCGTTCGCGTTCCCGATTGCGTCTCCCCCCGGAAAAGTCACGTCCACACCGCATTGTTTGGGGCGCGATGTGTACAAATGTCATCATGACCTGCGTTCAAGACAGGGGGAGAGGACATGAAATACGGTGCGCGCGTATCGAAAAAGCCGGCCCGGAAATCGACGCCGGCGCGCAAGAAAGCCAAAGGGGAAACGATGTCGAGCCGCTCCTATTTTCATTACGACGACGATCGCGCGCAGCATGTCTCGTTTCCCTTGGGCGGCATCGGCACCGGTTCGATTGGGCTTTCGGCGGCGGGCCGCCTGATCGACTGGGAAGTGGCGAACCATCCCGACAAGGGCAACTGCAACGGCTTCACCAATTTCACCATCCGCGCCGAATCCGGCGGCAAGGTGATCGGCGCGCGCGTGTTGAACGGCCCGTTCAAAGGAAATTTCGCCGGCGATCGCGGCGCGGGCTCGGTCCGCGAATTTGGCTTCGGCGTGCGTCGCGAATATCTGACCGGCCTGCCCCATTTTCGCGAATGCAAATTCGACGGCTTCTATCCCGCCGCCGAGCTTGCGCTGCGCGATCCCGAGTTCCCCGGCACGGTCGATATGCTGGCCTTCAGCCCGCTGATCCCGCACGAGGAGCGCGCATCGAGCATGCCGGTGGCGATGTTCGAGTTCGTCGTCGAGAACACGACCGACAAGCCGATCGACTATTCGATCGTCGGCAGCCTCGGCAATCTCGTGAAGGGTCCGCATGCGGCCCGCGTTGCCAAGACCGCGCACGCCACCGGCATGGTCAATTCCGCGCGCGACGCCGACCCGCGCTCGCCCGATTTCGGCCAGCTGATCATGGCGACCGACGAGAAGCGCACGAGTTGGCAGCACGAATGGTATCGCGGCAGCTGGTTCGACTCGCTTGAGGTGTTCTGGAAGGACATCGCGACGCCCGGCCCGCTCAAGGATCGCAGCTACGCCGACAACTACATCAACCGCCGCCCCGACGGCCGCTACCGCTATCGCGGCCATTCGTGCCTGGCAGCGCATCGAACGGTCGCGCCGGGCGCGCGCGCCACGATCCGCTTCGCGATCGCCTGGTACTTCCCGAATTTCGAGAAGAACTGGCTGAACATCTTCGGCTATGTCGAAGAGCCGAAGAATCCGAGCCGCGTATGGAAGAACCACTACGCGACGCTTTGGTCGGATGTCGACGCGGTCGCCGACGAAACCTTCGAGCGTTGGGCGTCGCTGAAATCCCGCACTCTCGCCTATCGCGACGCGCTGCGCGGCACGACCATGCCCGACAGCGTGCTCGACGCGGTTTCGGCGAATGTCAGCATTCTGAAATCGCCGACCGTGCTGCGCCTGGAGGACGGCACGTTCTACGGCTTCGAAGGCACGGACGCGACCGACGGCAGCTGCGAAGGCAGTTGCACGCATGTCTGGAATTATCAGCAGACCCTGCCCTATCTGTTCGGCGCGCTGGAACGTTCGATGCGCGACGCCGATTTCGCGCACAACATGGACCCCGCGAATGGCGGCATGTCGTTCCGGCTGTGCCTGCCGATCGGCGTGGGCCGCTTCGACGTGCGGCCCTGCGCCGACGGCCAATTCGGCAACGTGATGAAGACCTATCGGGACTGGAAGCTCTCCGGCGACGATGCGTGGCTGCGCAAGAACTGGCCGACGGTCAAACGCGCGATCGAATTCGCGTGGCATCCCGGCAATCACGATCGCTGGGATCCCGAGAAGACGGGCGTTCTATGGGGTGCTCAACACCACACGCTGGATATGGAGCTGTTCGGGCCGAATTCCTGGCTCACCGGCTTCTATCTCGGCGCGTTGATCGCCGGCGCCAAGATGGCCCGCCATCTGGGCGAAACGGCGACCGCCGACGAATACGAAGCCATCTTCGCCAAGGGCAAGGCCTGGATGAACGAGCATCTGTTCAACGGCGAGTATTTCTACCACCGCGTCGATCTCAACGATCTGGGACAGGTCAAAGCGTTCAACGATGGGCCGGTCAATCCCGTCCTGGTCGGCTCGATGACCGATATCTATTGGAGCGCCGAGCACGGCGAAGTGAAGTACCAGATCGGCGAAGGCTGCTTGATCGACCAGGTCCTCGCGCAATGGCACGCCAATATCTACGGCCTGGGCGACATCTACGAGCCCGCGAAGGTCGACAAGGCGATGCGCGCGATCATGCGCCTCAATTTCAAAGAGCGCATGGGCGACGTCGTCAATCCCTGCCGCGTCTTCGGCCTCGAGGACGAAAGCGGCACCGTGGTTTGCGAATGGCCGAAGGGTGCTCGCCGTCCGACGATCCCGGTCCCCTATTCGCAAGAGACTTTCCATGGCTGCGAATATCAGTTCGGCTCGATGCTGATGCAAATCGGCAATGTCGCCGACGGCGTGCGGGTCTTCGCCGCCGTGCGCGACCGCTATCGCGGCCATAACCGCAATCCGTGGAACGAAATGGAATGCGGATCGAACTACGCGCGATCGATGGCGGCTTATGCCGGATTGCTGGCGCTGTCCGGATTCGAGTTCGACGCGACCATCGGATTGATCGGCTTCGCGCCGAAGGTTCGCTCCGGCGCCGCGTTCCAGACCTTCTGGTCGGCGGGGGCCGCCTGGGGCACGGCGCGCTTCGCCGAGAAGCGCTTCGAGCTCTCGATCAGCGAAGGGGCGTTGAACCTGCGCGCACTTCGCTTGCAGGGCGGTGCGCCGCGTGGCGCGCGCGCCACGCTCGACGGCAAGGCGCTGGCGTCGAGCCACGATACGGCCAACGCAATACTTAGCTTCGCGCCGATCGAACTGCGCGCCGGATCGACCTTGCGCATCGACAGTGCCGCGATCGGCGTGGGCGATCTGCCCGAGATCGCGGATTTGTAATCGCGTAACGACGACAAACAAGAAAACCCGGAGGAAACCATGAAAAAGCTACTGACGGCGGCGGCTCTCGCCCTGTCGGCCTATGCCGGGGCGGCCCTTGCCGCGCCGCCGGCCGATACGACGGGAACGATCAAGCTCTATCAGCGCACCAATCCGTCGATCGTCGCGGTGACGGAGGCCGGCATCAAGCGCTTCAACGCGCGCTATCCCAACGTGAAGGTCGAGGTGCAGTGGAAGCCGCTCGGCGAATGGGGCGAATATATCAGCGGGTTCATGAATCAAGTCGCGTCGGGCGACGTGCCTGACATCTATGAAGTCGCGATCGAGGGCTTCTCCTCCGTCGCCAGCAGGAACCTGTTCCTGCCGCTCGACGAAGTGATCGCGCGCGACAGCAGCGCCAAGGAGTTGCTGGCCGATATCGAACCCAATCTGCTGAAAGGTATGTCGGACGCGACCGGCGGCAAGCTCTACTTCTTCCCGACCAACTGGAACAACGTCGTGGTGTTCTACAACAAGGAAATGTTTGACGCCGCCGGCATCGCCTATCCCAAGAAGAGCTGGACGTGGACCGAATTCCTCGAGGCCGCGCAGAAACTGACCAAGCGCGATGCTTCCGGTCAGGTCACGCAGTACGGCTATTTCGTTCCGGGATATAACTTCGGCATCGCGCCGTGGTTCCTGACCAACGATACCGACAAGCTGAAACCCGGCTGGAAGGAATCGAATATCCGCGATCCGAAGTTCAAGGAATCGATGATCTTCCTCAACGACCTGATCCACAAGCATAAGATCGCGCCGAATTTCGCGCGCGGCACCGGCGAGCCGCAATTCGTGGCCAAGCAAGTCGCGATGATCTCGGCCGGTCATTGGCCGGTCCCGCTATTGCTCCAGAACGGGCTCAAAAACGTCGGCGTGACGATGATGCCCTATCAGCGCAAGGATGTGACGGTGTTCGGCGTCGGCGGTCTCGGCATTACGAAAGCCACGAAGAATCCCGATCTCACTTGGGAACTGGTCAAGGAGTTGACCGGACAAGTCGCCCAGGTCCAATACGCCGAAACGAGGCGCTCGATCCCGGCCTTGCGTTCGATCGCCACGACCGGCGAATTCGCGGCATTTCCCGACAACTCCGATCTGTTCTACGGTAGCGCAAAATCCGCCCTGCCGATCGCCGCACCGCCGAACTTCTCCCAGGTCGAGGAGATCTTCATGCGTCACGTCGAACTCTATCTGACCAACAACGTCGCGATCGACAAGATGATCGGCGATCTCGACGCCGAGTTGACGCGCGCGATGCGCCGGGTCCAGTAATGCGGCCACGGCGTTTCCAACGCGGCACCGATCCCGCCGGGCGCGTCGCGCCCGGCGGGCGGGGGCCCGTGCGATGACCCGCGCCGCCTGGCGCGAACAGATCGCGGCGATGGCGTTCCTGACGCCGGCGTTGATCTGTTTCCTCGCCTTCCTCGTGGCGCCGCTGATTGCCACGGCCGTGTTTTGTCTTGTGGAGATCGATCGGTTCACCTTCGGTATGACCTATGTCGGCCTCGACAATTTCCGCTACGTGTTCGAGGACGAGCGTTTCTGGAAGACGTTCCTGAACACGTTCCAGTTCATCGCCATGGCGGTCGTCGGCAATGTCGGGCTCGGCCTTCTGCTCGCGGGCTTGCTCGACCGCGCCTTGCCCAGCGCGCTGCGCTACTTCTTGCGCCTGGCCTATTTCCTGCCCGTTCTGATCGCCACGGCCTTCGTTTCCTATATCTGGAAGTTCCTGTTCGATTTCGATCTCGGCGCGATCAACTACTACATCCGTCTTCTGGGCCTGCCGCCCGTCGGCTGGTTGACCGACACGCGCATTGCGATGGCGTCCGTCGTCATCATGGATGTCTGGAAACATGTCGGCTTCTTCATGCTGATCCTGCTCGCCGCGTTGCAGGATGTGCCGCGCGAATTGCGCGAGGCCGCCCAGGTCGACGGCGCCGGGCCGGTGCGGATCTTCGTCAGCGTCACGATCCCCTGCATCGCGCCCGCTTTGCTGTTTTGCGTCGCCTACGCGACGATCGGCGGCTTGCAGGTCTACGATTCGATGCGCATTCTGACCAATGGCGGCCCCGGCGACGCGACGCGCAGCGTGGTCATGTACATGTTCAGCGAGGCCTTCGGCGCCGGCGAGCTGGCGCTGGGGGCGGTCTCCGCGTTCACGCTGCTGATCGTCATCGCGGTCATCGTCGCCGCGCAGATGTGGATAAGCCGCCGATGGATACGCTGATGGCCGCAGCACCGCGCCGCCCCGAATATTGGAACCGCCTGTTCTCGGCGACCCAGGCGCTGCATTGGCGCAACCTACCCGTTTGCATCGCGCTGACGGCGGGCGCCGTCGTGATGCTGCTGCCCTTCCTGTGGATGTTCAGCGCGTCGATGCGCCCGACCGGCGAAGCGTATCAATTGCCGCCGAACTTCCTGCCGGATCGGATTTCGGCCGATGCCTATCTCAAAGTCTTGAATTCGCCGATCCCGTTCCTGCGCATGTACGCGAATAGTTTGCTGGTCGCGGCGGTGACGACCGCCGGCGTCGCCTTGACCAGCGCCACCGCCGGTTTCGCCTTCGCGCGGCTCAAATTTCGGGGCAAGAGCACGCTGTTCGCGCTGTGCCTCGTGGGCTTCATGGTGCCGCCGAGCCTATTGCTCGTCCCGCTGTTCTTCGGCTTCGCCGCGACCGGAATTCTCGACTCCATTTGGGCGCTGATCCTGCCGGGCCTCGCCTCGTCGCTCGGCGTGTTCATGATGCGCCAATTCATGTTGAACCAACCGCGCGAGCTCGAGGAGGCGGCGTTGATCGACGGCGCCAACTATCTCCAAGTGTTCCTCAAAGTATCGCTGCCGCAGATGGGGCCGCCGATCGCCGCCTTGTCGATCATCACCTTCACCCAAAGCTGGAACAACTTCGTGCTCCCGCTGGTGCTGACGCGCAAGGCGGAGACGATGACGCTGCCGGTCGGCCTGCTATCGCTCGCCGACGCCTATGGCGATTTTTCGCTTGCGGCGCTGATGGCCGCCGTGACGATGGCGGTAACGCCGCTATTCATCGTGTTTCTGATCGGCCAGCGCTTCATCATCGAAAGCGTCACGCATTCGGGTCTCAAAGGATAGGATAGAAGCGGATTCACGCCACATGCTCGGATCGCAACTCATCGACACAAACCCCCGGATCTCGGGTTTCGACCTCGGCGTTCCCGAAGTGCGCTGGTTCGGGTTCTGCCGCTTCCGCGACGCCGTTCGCACCAACGATTCCTGGGACAGCCATACCGGCCCCGAAGTCGTGTTCGTCATGGAGGGCGAAGCGTGCTGGGAGGTCGGCGACCACGATCTGGTCCAGGCAAATGGCGGCCAAGCGGTCGTGTTTCCGGCCGGTGCGCGCCACCGCATCCTCAACTCGATCTACCCGCCGTCGGAATCGCTGTGGATTCTGATGAAGGGCCCGGACGAGGTCGAAGCCCCGTCCCTGCTGATGAAAGACGCGCATGCCGAGTTTTGCGGGTTGCTGAATACGGGGCGGCTGCTTCGAGACATCAACGAAAGCTGCAAGGTTCAGATCACAGAGCTCGCGCGCCTGCTCGCCGATCCGGCCGTGTTTGGCGGCGGGCGCCTGATCGTTTCCGATCTGCGCGCCAAGCTGCATAATGTGATGCTGGAGTTCTGGAAAACCTGCGGCACGCGCGGCGAGCGCGCCGAAACCAACCGGCTTGTCGCGAAAGCGAAAGTTTTCCTCAACGCGAATTCCTCGGAAGAAGTCAGCATCGGCGATCTCGCCGACCGGCTGGGCTGCAGCCGCGGCCATTTGCATGCGGTCTTCCGCAGCGAGATGGGCATGTCGCCGATCGACTATCTGCGCCGCCTGCGGATCACGAAAAGCTGCGCGAGCTTGACCCGCTCGGCCGAGCCGATCACCGAGATCGCGCTCAGCAACGGCTTCGAAAGCTCGCAATATTTCGCGCGGGTGTTCCGCCGCTATGTCGGCATCTCGCCGCGCGAATTCCGCGAGAAATACCAGCCGCGCTGATCGTGGCTTCGGATCAGCGCCGATCCCAAAACAACGCCATCAGCCCGCCGGTGACGATCGATGCGGTGCCCGCGATGAAATACCACATCGTTTCGTCGCGATAGCGGCCGGTCAGCGTGTTCGACAGCTGCTCCACGGGCGCCTCGGTCGCGTTGTAGGCAACGCCCAGCAGCACGATACCGACGGCGGCGACGGCAATCCCAAGAATCTGTCCCATTTTCATCGATCCGGCCTTTCCGACTTTGTCCGGCGACGGTGGCGCCGATGCGACACCGCGCCGGAAAATCTAGGCATGTGAAGGCCGGGCCGATCAGACTCGGAATCTACGCGGCCCGTGATCGCTTGGAATTTCAAGGCGGCGGATCGTTGCGCGCCCGACAATGTCTGCATACGCGGGCATCGCGCGAAATCAGTTCGTTAGGAATGAGCTTTCCCGCAGATCGAGCTTCGACCTGCGGGAAAAGCCTCAGCGCGGATAGGGCCGGTGCAGCTCGCACGCGGGGTTGAGGCGCACGCCGAAGCCCGGTTTGTCGAGTTTGGACATCTTCAAGCGGCCGTTCTCGGGCACGGGCTCGTCCAACAGCAGCGGATGGAACATCGGCACGACCTTGTCGGCGTCGTGCGCCATCATCAGGAATTCGGCGAACGGGCTGTTATGGCGCGTCGCGACGAAATGATAGCTGTAGACGCTCGATCCGTGCGGCACGACCAGCGCGCCATGCGCGTCGGCCAGCGCCGAGATCTTGATGATCTCGGTCATGCCGCCGCACCAATTCACGTCCGGCTGGATGATGTCGCAGCAGCCCATTTCCAGCAGCATGCGGAAGCCCCAGCGCGTCGCCTCGTGCTCGCCGGTCGTCACCAGCATACCGGTCGGCACGGCTTTCTTCAGCGCGGCGTAGCCCCAGTAATCGTCGGGCGAGAGCGCTTCCTCGATCCATTTGAGCCCGTATTCGCCGCATGCCTTGGCAAGCCGCGTGGCGTAGTCGAGATCGAGGCTCATCCAGCAATCGAACATCAGCCAGAAATCCGGGCCGACGCGTTCGCGCATCTGCGCCAGCGCCGCGATGTTCTTATGCAAGCCTTCCTCGCGCTCGGCGGGCCCGTGGCGCAGCGGCAGCTTGCCGCCGATGAAGCCCATCTGCTTGGCGAGATCGGGGCGCGGGCCCGTCGCGTAGAACGTCAATTCGTCGCGCACCGGCCCGCCGAGCAGCGCATGCACGGGCTCGCCGCGCAGCTTGCCGAGCAGATCCCATAAGGCGAGATCCACGCCCGAGATCGTATTCAGCACCACGCCCTTGCGGCCGTAATACTGGGTCGAGAAATACATCTGGTCCCAGATCTTCTCGATCTCGGTAACCGGTCGCCCTTCGAGGAAGCGCGCGAGGTGCTTCTCCACGATGAACGCGCCGACTTCGCCTGCCGTCGTCACTGCCAAGCCAGTCGTGCCGTCGCTCGCCTCCACCTCGACCACCAGCGTGCCGAGCACGTTGAGGCCGAAGGAGCTGCGCGTCGCCCGGAATTCGGGATATTTCGACATCGGTGTCGAAATCTGCCCGTCGATCCAGTGGCCGCCTTTCTGATCGTGATAATCGGCCCCGCCGCCGCGCACCGTGAAGGCGCGCACGTGTTTGATCGTCGCGGTCATCGCACCCTCAGTTCAGTTCGATGGTTTTTGCGTTCGCCGCACCCGAGGCGAAGGCCGCTTCGATGATGTGCACCGACAGCATCGCGTCGGCGAAACTGCACGCGACGCCCGAACCGTTACGCACCGCCGCCAGAAACTGCGTCGTGATCCCGCCTTCGTTGGGCCCCGCCACCAGTTCCTCGCGCGCATCGCCGCGCTTGCTCTGCCACACCATGTGCCAGCCGGTGGGCATGTTCAGCGGACGGCGCAACTCGATCAGCCCGTCTTCGCCGAAGATGCGCAGTTCGTCCCACATATGCCAGCCGTCGTCGATGCAAGCCATCTGGCATTCGAGGCCGGGAAATTCCAGATCGATGAATCCGCCGCGATCGATACCGCCGGCCGGGCCGGGACGCACGCGGCTGCGCAGGCGCGTGGGTTTGGCGTCGATCAGCCACGGCACGATATCGGCCATATGCGTCGCACGGCCCGTATAGGCCCCGCCGCCGCCTAGCGACGGATCGAGGAACCAGCCCGCGCGCTCGTAGCCGAGTTGCACAGTCTGGACCAAGCGCACTTGCCCGATCCCGCCCGCGCGGATGATCTCGCGCGCACGCAAGCAACCGCGATCGAGACGGCGGTTGAACGCGACGGCGTTGACGAGCTTGCGCTTGGCGACGTCGGCGACCAACGGATCGCCTTCCGCCGCCTTCATCACGAAGGGCTTGTCGACCAGCGTCGCCCAGCCGCGCGCCACCGCCTGCGCGATATGTCCGCCATGCAGCGTATGCGGCGTGGTGACGAGAGCGGCGTCCGCATCGGGCAGATCCTCGATCTTCTTGACGATCTTGGCGCCCGTCGCCTGGGCGATCTCCTCGACCGGCTTCGTGGGGAACGGATCGAAAATGCCGGCGATCTTGAGATCCTTGTCGGCGAGCAGCGTGGGCAGATGATAGCGGCGGGAGAATCCGCCGCAGCCGATCAACGCGAAGCGAAGCATACTTATTTCTCCTGATGTGCGGGGCGTTCGAGAGCGCGCTTGAACAGCGCGAACAACCGCGCCCAGACGAGCTCGGCGGCGCGTTTGTGATAGCAATAGCGTTCGGGAAAGGTGAAACCGTGCAGCGCCCCATCATGCAGTTCGATGCGATGGGGCAACCCGCGCGCTTTCAACGCTTCGGCGATCGCGGTCATGTGGGCTTGCGGCGCCACGGGATCCTTATCGGCCCAGCCGAAATAGGCTTCCGCGTCGATCTTCGCGATCTGGCGATGGGGCGAGTCCGGCGCGTCGGTCACCAGCCTGCCGCCATGCATCGACGCAATGGCGCGCACCAGCTTGGGATAGGAAGCGGCCGCCGCGATCGCGTGGCGCCCGCCCATGCAATAGCCGATGGCGGCGGCGATCTTCTTCGCCGCCTTATCCTTCGCCGCGAAATCGACCAACGCGGCCGTGTCACGCGTCGTCATCGCAGTGGTCGTCGCGTCGTTGAGCTTGACCATCAGCGGGTCGAGCTTGTCCTGCGCCAAGGGAGCCGCGTCGAAAGACGGGCCGCCGTCGCGATAAAACAGGTTCGGCAGCATGACGTAGTAACCGGCCGACGCGAAGCGGCGCGCCATGTCGCACAGTTCCTCGCGAATGCCGAGCGCATCCATATAGAACAGCACGACCGGGAACGGCCCGCCTTCGTCCGGGTGGACGACGAAGCACGGCATCGCACCGTCCTGCGTCGTCAGAACGATGTCGCGTTCGATCATGCCATGCCCACCGGCTTGATCGGCGGCTCGCGCGCGTCGTCGGGACGGCTGCGGATCATGTCGGTCAGCTCGCGCTGAATCGCGGCCGCACCCGGATCGCCGAAGCGATTGTCCATTTCCGTGGGATCGGCCGACAGGTCGTAAAGCTCGCCCGCCCCGCTCACCAACTCCAATGTCAGCTTATGGGTGCGCGTGCGCACGGTGCGCAGCTTCAACTCCACGCCGCAGCGCGACGCGTTGAGATCCCATTCGTTGAACGCGAAATCGCGCGTCGCATCGCCTTCGACCAACGGACGCAGGCTGCGCGAATGGATCGCGCGCGGCGCCGAAATTCTCGCGTAGTCGTAAAACGTCGCGGGGAAGTCGAGCGTCGACACCGGATGCGGCACAATTTTGCCCTTGGGCACGCCGGGACCGCTGACGATGCAGCCCAAACGCAGCAGGCCTTCGTAATGCATCGGGCCCTTCAGCAGCAGCCCGTGATCGCCCAGCCAATCGCCGTGATCGGTCGAGTAGACGACGATCGTGTCCTTGTCGAGGCCCAGGCGTTCGAGTTCCAGCATGACGCGGCCGACATTGTGGTCGATCAGCGAGATCATGCCGTAGTAATTGGCGATCAGATGGCGCAGTTGCAGATCGCTTTGCGCCGGCGTGCGCGATTGCTTGGCGCGGAAGGCTTGCAGCTCCGGATCGTCGAGCTTGGGCACGCCTTCCAGACTGGCGCGATGCCACCACGGCCGCCGGTCGAGGTCGAGCGTGCGGTGTTCGGGCAGATCTACGTCATCGGGATGGTGCAAATAGCACCACGGGGCAGGCGCATCGAAAGGATGGTGCGGATCGGGGAACGACGCCCAGGCGATCCACGGACCATCCTTGTTGTCGCGAATGAAGTCGATCGTCCGGTCACCGATCCAGGTCGAATTGTGGAAGGCGGGCGGCAGCGCCGAGTTCCACGTCTGTGCCGCGCCCACATCGGCACCAAGCTTGGTCAAGAACAGCTTGTCGAGAAGATCCCCGCGCCCGTCCTTGTGATACCAGGCTTCGTAATTCAACCCCTGCGGCGGTTTCTGCGGCAGAAACATGTTGTGACCGGCGATCATCATGTCGACATGCTGGAAACCCATATAGGGCCCGTGCCAATCGCCGCCGTATTCCTGCGAACTCGTGCGGCATTCCGGCCGCCCGGTCGGCTTGAAGGTGTGGAAGGTCGAAAAATGCGCCTTGCCGATGAAGCCGGTGCGCCAGCCCGCCTTCGCGAAAGTGCCCGCGAACCCGTCGAGACCCACAGATTCTTCGAGATCGATGCCGTTATCGGCCACGCCATGCGTGCGCGGCAGCAAGCCGGTCAGCATCGACGCGCGCGACGGCTGGCACACCACGTTGGGCGTGATGCAGGCCGAGAAACGCGTGCCCCCGGCGGCAAGCATGTCGAGATGCGGGGTGCGCACCTTGCGGCCTTCGAAGCCGTAGCAATCGCCGCGCTGCTGGTCCGAGGTGATGAACAGAATATTCGGCTTCTTCTTGGTCATGTTCACGCCTCGATACGCGTCGCGAAAACCGGCTTCTCGCCCGGGGCCGGCGAATAGCCGAAATCGCCGCGCGCGATCAGCGCATCGCGGCCGCCGAATTTCTCGATCTTCGCTTCCTGATCCGCAAAGGCGCGCGCGTTGACCGCGTCCGGATCGACGATCTTGCGCAGTTCCGCTTCCATCTCGCGCAGCGTCTGCGCATGCGCGGCACTCTCGCCCAGATCCTTCGTCTCGCCCGGATCGGTCTCGAGATCGTAGAGCTCCGGTCGGAAGCCGACATGATGGATGTATTTCCAGCGGCCTTTGCGGATCATGAACATGCCGGTGATCGAACCGGCGGCGTGATACTCGCCCAAGGCGACGCGCTCGGGATCCGACTTCGCGTTGGCGAGATCGACCAGCGACTTGCCGGGCAGCGAATTTTCGATCTCATCGAAATTAAGCCCGGCCGCCTGGACGATCGTCGGATAGACGTCGACCAGCGTGACGGGCGTCGTGCAGGTCTTGCCTTCGGGCACGCCCGGCCCCGCGACGATCATTGGGATCGCGGCGGCTTCCTCGTAATGGATCGACTTGCCCCACATATGGCGCGTGCCGAGATTGTCGCCGTGGTCGGTCGAATAGATCACGCGCGTATTGCCCGCGAACCCGGCTTCCTCCAGCGCCTTCAAGACACGGCCGATATTGTCGTCGAGGAAACTGACCATGCCGTAATAGGCCGCGAGCGCGATCTTCACCTTTTCCGGCGTGAAGAAATCGTCGTAGCTCATGCACTCGCGCAACGCCTTGACCGACGGATGCGTCGGATAGTCGTTGGGCCCGTAAAGACGCGGCATCGGCAGGCTTTCCGGCGGATACATCGCGAAGAACTCGGGCGGCGCGATCAGCGGGAAATGCGGCTTCACGAACGACACGAACAGGCACCACGGCTTCTTCAGCGCGGGCGCGCGCGTCTTCAACCATTCGATGGCGCCGTCGCGGATATTGCGATCGTATTTGGCATAGGTCGACTCGCCCGGCCCCGCCGCCTTGGCGAGATCGGGCATGCCGCCGCGCGCGGCGGCTTTCGGACGGCGGATGAGGCCCAGCAGATCGCCCTGCCCGTCCACCACGTGCAGCGGGATCACTTCCTCGGTGAAACCGTTGTCGTCCTTGGCCGAGCGGAAATGCAGCTTGCCGATCGACATCGCCTCGTGGCCCGCGTCGCGCAGGCGATGCGCCCAGCTGCGCCGCGTGCCGTCATAGGGATGCGCATTATCCCAGCAGCCGTTTTCCGCGACATACGTGCCGGTATGCAGGCTCGCGCGCGCGGGCACGCAGATCGGGCAGTTGGTGTAGGCGGCGGTGAATTTCGTGCCGCGCGCCGCCAGCTTGTCGATATTCGGCGTGCGCACGATCTTATGGCCGTAGCAGCCCGACACGTCGCGGGTGTGTTCGTCCGACAGGATGAAAAGGACGTTCGCTGGCTCGCTCATCGTTTCCTCGGCAAGGTGGTGACGTAGGGTCCGGCCGCCGGCTGGGCGGTACGGACGGGAAATTCGTCGGTCATCTGGGGATGCAAGGCGGCGACGCGCGCATCGAACGCGGCGATGGCCTCCTTGCCGTCGATCGCGGCGAGAACGGTGTCGTAGACGCGTTCTTCGCCGTGCTCCAGCCACACGATCTCATCGTCCTTCGCCGATTGGGTACGGTCGCCCCAATGCGACGTCGCGGGCTCGATCGCGAAGCCGTACACGCCCTCGCCCAAGCCCTGCCATTGTTGCAGGCAGACAAAGCGCTTGGCGTCGTACTCGACCATGAAGCCGATCCCGCGCGCATCGTTGAGCAACGCCGTGGGCACGCGGCCTTTGGCGTCGGGCACGACGTCGTGATCGAAGACCTGCTGAACGAAGCGCGGTGTGGGACCGGCTTGCGTGCGATATCCGCTCTGCTGGGATTCGCGCGGCGTGTTCGCGGCGCGCGTCGCGCGGATCGGGGCGGCGAAACGCGCGCCCGCGTCCAACAGCGGCCAGCCCATGTTGATGTGATAGAGCATCATATGCGGCGTGCGCGCGAAGCCGCGATTGGCGACCGTATCGACGACGCGCATTTCGCGGCCGCCGATTTTGGCTTCGATCCGGCGCGTCAGCGTCAGATGCTCGCCCATCGAATGGGCTTGGACGACCACGCCTTCGCACCACAAGGTGCATTCGTCGCCGTCCCAAATCTCGCCATAGCCTGTCAGGCGCGCGGGCTGGAATGCCGCGCGGCCATGCATCGGATAGGCGATTTCCTTGCGCAACGGCAGATCGAAATGATCCGCGGGCCCGCGATCGGGTTGGCGGATATGATCGACGCCGCAAGTGCACAGCAGCCCCGAGAAGCCGCGCATGAAGCCCGTGCCGTTTTCGCCCTCGGGATCGAGATAAGCGGGACTACGGAAGCCGGTACCCGATTGCCAGGCGAAGGGCGTGCCGCGCCAATCGAAGCGGCCGATATCCATCGATCGATCGATCAGCACCGAGAATTCGAGCCCGCCACCGGTGCGGAATTCGAGCACACGCACGCCGCGCTCGGGACCGTCGTCGAACGCCACCGCTTCCACGCCCGCCACTTGGCGGGTCATCCCCACGCGACGCTCGAACTCGCGTCGCGTCAGTTTCTCCCCGAATAAAGTCGGCATTACTTAACGGCCCCCGTCGTCAAACCCTTCACGATGTAGCGCTGGCCGAACAGCAGGAAGGCCAGCGCCGGGACCAGCGAAAGTGCTGCCGTCGCGGCCATTTCGCCGTATTTGATCTCGTAGCCTTGCGCGAATTTGGCGATGGCGACGGGAATCGTCGCGGTTTGCTTCGCCGTCAGGTTCAGCGCCACGGCGAATTCGTTCCAGCTGAAGATGAAGGTCAGGATCGCCGTCGCGGCGAGGCCGGGCGCGACCAGCGGCACGATCACCTTCCAGATCAGATAGGGCGTGGAGCAGCCGTCGATCCGCGCGGCCTCTTCCAGCTCCACCGGCACTTCGCGCACGAAATTCGCCATCAGCCACAGCGCCATCGGCAGATGCACCGCGACATGCGCCAGCGCCAAGCCGAAATACGTGTTGTCGAGGCCAAGCTCGCGATAAAGCGGGAACCACGCGGCGACCAGCGTGATCGGCGGCACCATGTGGAAGACGATCGCCCAGCCGAGCAGCGCATGCACGACCAAGCGCGACGTGCCCAAGCGCTCGATCGCGTAGCCGCCAAGCGTCGCCACGAAACAGATCCCGATCGTGCTCGCCGTGGCGACGACCAGGCTGTTGAATGTGTTGTCCATGAACTCGGTCGTGCGCGAGAACAGCACTTCGCGGAAACTCGCCAGCGTCGGCGTGAAGAAGATTTCGCCCTGCAGCAACGAAATCTGCGTTTTGAACCCCGCCGCGATGATCCACACGAACGGGACCAGAACGAAGATCGCGATCACGATCAGGAAAAGGTGGAAGAACGGCACCACCCGTTTTTCGAACGGCATCATGTCGCGTTCCTTCCGCGCCGCCCGGCCATCAGCACGCCGATCATCGTCAAGGAAATGAAGAACAACACCGCGACCGACATGGCCGAGCCGTAGCCCATGCGGTCTTGCGTGAAGAAGGTGCGGTAGATCGTGTAGCTGATGACTTCGGTCGCCGAGCCCGGCCCGCCGCCGGTCAGAAGATAGATCTCGTCGAATACCTTCAGCGAGGTGACGAGCCGGAACAGGAACGTCACCGCGATCACCGGCATCATCATCGGGATCAGCACGTAACGCATCTCGGCCCACGTGCCCGCACCGTCGACGCGCGCGGCTTCCTGCACGTCCTGCGGCAGGGATTCGAAACCCGCCAGCAGCAGCAGGAAGCAAAACGGCGTCCAGTGCCAGATATCGACCATGATGACCGAGGGCAGCGCCCAGGCCCGCGTGCCCAGCCAATCGACCGGGTGGAAGCCGAACACGCCGATGAAACCGTTCACCAGGCCGAAATCGTAATTGAGCATCAGCTTCCAGACGGCGCCGATCAGAATGCCGGGCACGAGGATCGGCAGAATGAAGATCGTGCGGTAGAGAACGCGCCCGCGCGCGATGCGGCTGACCGCCCAGGCCAACAAGAAGCCGAGCAGGACTTGGATCGCCACGCCGACGATCGCGAAGATCGCGGTATTCTTCAAACCCGCGATCAGCAGCGTGTCTTCCGCCAGACGCGCGTAATGCGTGAAGCCGACATAGGACCAGACGGCTTTGCCGTCGACCCAGGTGATTTCGTTGACGCTCATCGCCATCAGATTGAGCGTCGGCAGAATCGACATCGCCAAGAAGACCAAGATGGTCGGCGTCAGGGCAATGCGCCGCCAAAGCGTGTCGTGTGTCGCGCGTCTCGAAGCCATAACAATCCAATCCGATGGCGGCCGCCGCCGATCCCTTCCGGGGACCGGCGGCGTTCCGTTTCGTTTCTCAGAGTGCGGCAAGCTTGCCGGTCTTGTAGCCCGCGCGCTGCATGATCGCGTGGCACTCGTCGGCGATCGCGTTAAGCGCTTGCGCGCTTGTCATCTCGCCGATCACCGCCTGGTTCAATCGCAGCTCCAGCACGTCGCCGATCTGCGAGCCTTCCGGCACGCTCCACATCAGATTGACGTAGTCGGAGCTGTCGGCCATCGCCTTCATCCAGCGGTTCTTCGGATCCCGCCACAATTGCTGATCCGACAGCACGTCCTGGCGGACCGGCGGCGCGCCCGCGGCCAGATACTTCATCTGCGCGTCGCGCGTCTGGAACCAGTTGAGGAACGCCAAGGCGGCGCGCTGACGGTCGGCGGGCACGTTTTTGGGAATGCCGCCGAGCCAGTGGCCGAGCACCGGGGCGGGCTTACCCTTGGCCGAGCCGGGCACGCGCGCCGCGTTGATCTTGCCGACCACCGCCGATTTGGTGGGATCGTCGAGCTGCGCCCATGCCGCGATCACCAGCAGCGCGTGCGCGGCGCGGCCGGTGGCGAGGTTCTGGATGATCTGCGCCTGGGCGAGACCGCCGGTTTGGGGATGGCCGGCTTCCTTCGCCATGCGGATATAGAAGTCGAGCGCTTCCTTGCCCGCCGGGCTGTTGATCGTGATCGTGTAATCGCCCTTCGGCTCGTCGGCGAACAGCTTGCCGCCGAAGCTGTAGAGATACGGCCACCAATCGTAGGAGATGTCGTTCGGGTTGCCGCGTGCACCGCGCTGCACGATGCCGTACATGCGCGGCGGATTGTGCAGCTTCTTGGCGTTGGCGAGCAGTTCGTCCCACGTCGTCGGAACGGTCAGTTTATGCTCGGCATAGAGGTCGGCCCGATACAGCAGCAGCGGAATGTTGCCGTTGACCGGCACGCTCATCAGCTTGCCGTTGGGGTCGTGGGTCTTGTTCCCTTCGTTCCAGAAGACCGTGTTGTCGTAACGGATCATCTGCGGATCGAGCTTGAAGTTCGCGTCGATCTCGTTGATCGGCTTCAGGAAGCCGCCATGGTACATTTCCTGATAGTAGAGGCCGTTCATGATCAACAGATCGAACATGCCGTCGCGCGCGCGCACCGAGGCGCGCTGCTTTTCCAAGCTGCCGCCGAACGGATTGACGTCGAGATTGACCTTGTTGCCGGTGTCCTTCTCGTAGGCTTCAACCGCGCCGCGGAAGCCGTCGAACCAGGGCGAGTTGTTAATAACGATGGTGAACGGCACTTGGCGGGTCGCTTGCGCGCGGGCACCGGGGACCCAGGAAAGCGCCGTAACGGCGCCCGCGCCCATTAGAACTTCGCGGCGATTGGTGGTGAACATGCGTCTTCTCCCTTTACGGATTGCGCCGCCGGTTAACCGGCGGTCACGTTGTTGCGGGCCGCCAGCGCCTTCATTTCCTCGTACTGGCGGTTGATCTCGGCCTCCAACTCGGCGCCCTTCATGAACGCGGCGCTCATGTTGAACTCGGCGAATTTCTGGATCACCTCGGGGTCCTTCATCGATTCGCGCAAAGCTTCGGCGAAGCGGTCGACGCGCGCCGCGGGCGTGGCCTTGGGCATCCACCACCAGTAATTCAGATTGAGCAGCAGATCGGTGCCCTGCTCGCGCGCGGTGGCGAGGTTCGGCCAGCTCGGCAGACGTTGCGGCGCGAAGATCGCGACGATGGTGAGATCGCCCGAATCGACCAGCGGCTTGGCTTCGTTGACCGTCAGGAACGCGCAATCGACATGGCCGCCGGCCAGCGCCGTGCGCGTCGGGCCGCCGCCGCCGGTGTTGACGAAGCGGAACTTGACGCCCGTCTTGTCCGCCAGCGACAGGAACAGGAAATGGTTGATGGCGCCGATCTGCACGCCCGCGCGCAAATCGCCCGCCTTCGCCGCCGCCAGGAAGCTTTTGAGATCCTGATACGGCGCCTTGCGATTGACGACGACGGTCACGTACTCGGCCGCGACCTGCGCGACTTTCGCGAACGCTTCGGGACCGAAATCCATGACCTTCAGCGCGGCGGCGGTCAGCAGCGCCTGATGGACGGCGAGAACGGTGTGACCGTCGGGTGCCGCATCGCGCACTTGGCGATTGCCGATCGACGTGCCGCCGCCGACCACGTTGGCGACGGAGACGGGCTGGCCCAAAATGCGTTGCAGCGGCGTCTGGAAGAAGCGCCCGATATAATCGGCGCTGCCGCCCGGCGGATTGGGCACCACGATACGGATGGGCTTGTCGGGATAGGCTTGCGCGAAAGCGGGCGCAACGCCCGATGCCGCGAACGTTGCGGCAGCGGTTCCGGCAATAAAGCTTCTGCGGCGCATGGATGTCTCCCTATTTGTTATCCGTTTTGGGTTGCGGGGATGCGGGGGCGGCGCAAATCGCGCCACAGCGGCCAGATGAACATCGCGATCGCGACGGCGAAGAAACCGACCGCGATGGGGCGCTGGAACAGCGGCCAGATCGACCCGTCGGTCGCCATCAGGCCGGCGCGCAATTGCCCTTCGGCGAGCGGTGCGAGGATCAAACCGATGACGAACGGCCCCAGCGGCACGGATGCGAGTTCCAACAGGAACCCGACGATCCCGAAGGCGAGCATCGTCCATACGTCGAACAGGCGCCCGTTCTCGGCCAGCGCCCCGATCACGCACAACACCATGATCGCGGGCAGGATATAGGCGCGCGGCACGTACATCAGCCGCGCGATCCAGATGCAGCCCAGGATCATCATCCCATACATCGCGATGTGGGACAGAAGATGCGAGGCCATCAACGCGCCGACCACGTCGGGCGAATTGGTGAACAATGTCGGGCCCGGCTGGATGTTATGCATCAGCAACGCCGCCAGCAGGATCGACGCGGCGGGGCTGCCGGGAATGCCCAGCGTGATCATCGGGATCAATGCACCGCCGGTATTCGCGTTGTTCGCGGTTTCGGCCGCGACGATGCCGTCGTCGAAGCCGGTGCCGAATTTCTCCGGCGTCCTCGACAGATTCTTCGCGGTCGAATAGGCGACGATGGAACTCACGCTCGCCCCCACGCCGGGCAACATGCCGATCCAGATGCCGATGATCGACGAGCGCAGGATATTCCAGCCCTGTTTGATATAGTCGCCCGGCGACAGGAAAATGCCGCGCAGACTGGGATCGAGCCGGTCGAAGCGCTGGCGCGCGTGCATCGCATCGCCCAGCACCTGGCTGACCGCGAAGGCGCCCAAAATGACGGCGAGTTGGCTGAACCCGCCCGCCATTTCGTTGAAGCCGAAGGTCAGGCGCAACTGGCCGGAGGTCTCGTCGACGCCCGGAAACGACACCAACATGCCGAACAAACCCGCGAGCAAGCCCTTCGTGACGGAGCCCTGGCTCAACGTCGCGATCAGCACCAGCGCCATGAACACGAGCGCGAAATTCTCGAACGGCCCGAAGACCAGCGCCAAGCGCGCCATCCACGGCGACAGCAGCACCAGTGCGAGCCACGACAAGGCACCGCCGATCAGCGACGCCGAAATGCCGAGCCCCAGCGCGCGCCCCGGCCTGCCGCCGCGTGCCATCGGAAAGCCGTCGAGCGTGGTGACAACCGCCGACGGTTCGCCCGGAATGCGCATCAGCGTCGCGGTGATCAAACCGCCCGAGATGCCGCCGACATAGATCGACGTCATCAAGATCACGCCGTCCGCGCTGGCCATGCGATAGGTGAAGGGCAGCGAAAGGGCGAGCAACGCCCCGCCCGTCAATCCCGGCAACGCGCCCACGACGATGCCCATGAACGTGCCGAGCAACAGCAGCATCAAGGGGCTGGGCGAAAGAACGTGCAGAAAGGCCTGTGCGAGATCCATCGGCGCGGCCCTACGGTAGATCGATCAGCATCGCGCGAAATCCAAGATCGATCCCCGCACCAAGCACCACCGCGACGACCGCGAGAATCAGCAACGCGCGCGGCGTGCGCACGCTCAGCACCCAGCCCAAGGCGAGCATGTAGACGATCGACGCCGCCATAAATCCGACGACGGGCATCACCACCACGAAAGCGATCGACAATCCCACCGCCCAGACGGAGAAGGACGGCACGACCGAATACGTGTCGTCGACCGCTTCGTTGGCGGTGAACAAGGCTTGCGCGTGCCCGCGCGTCGAATGACGCAGCAATACGCGAGCGAGCAGGAAAATAGCCAAAGCCAGCACGCAGGCGGCCGTCCAGAACGGCACCGCCGCCGCCCCGACGGGATCGTAGGGCGCTTTGGGCTGGTTGCGCAGGCCCCACATCGTGAATAACGCGACCGCGATCATGGCGAGCGCGAATGTCGCGTCACCTTTCGCCAGGCCGGACTTGCGGTCCTGCTCGTTCACCGGCGTGCTCCCTCCGGCCGCCAGCGTTCGTCTCGGTGCCGCAGCCGCTTGTGTTGTATGCGACCTTGACACCTGACGATGGGTCCGACAACTACCATGTGGGCCCAGATCGATAACCATTGGCTATAGGGCGTTTCGCGGAGAACGGACTCATGCAGTTGCAGCAATTGCGTCACGTCGTGGCGCTGATCGACCATCGCAGCTTGGCGAGTGCGGCCAAAGTGCTGGGAATCTCCCAGCCCGCGTTGAGCAAAAGCCTGCGCCGCTTGGAAAGCTATCTCGGCGTCAAATTGTTCGAACGCACGCCGCATGGCGTTCTGGCGACGGAGTTCGGCCGCGAGTTCGCGCGCCATGCGCGCGCGATCGCGTCGGAAGTGTCGGAGGCCGAACGCACGGTCGGCGCGATCCGCGACGGCCGCGAGGGGCGTATCGCGATCGGTTCGGCGCCCAGCGTCATCGCCAGCGTGTTGCCGATCGCGACCGCGCGATTGCTGCGCGGGCGCAACGATCTGAAGGTCACCGTCGTCGGCGGCCTGCACGACCGGTTGTTCGAATGGCTGCGCGCGGGCGAGCTCGATGTGGTGATCTCCAACCTCGTCGATCAGCCCGACGATTCGGATCTCGAACAGGAAACGCTGTTCGTCGATCGCGTCGTGCTCGCTTGCCGGCCGGGCCATCCGTTGACCGCCAAGCGCAATCCTTCGAAGAAGGAGCTCGAGCGCTATCGCTGGGTTCTGCCCTCGACCTCGATCGTGACGCGCCAGCGTTTGGAACTGGCGTTGAAGGGGCATGGCATCGCGCCGCCGCGCCTGGCGGTGGAGACGAACTCCCTCGCCTTCATGCGCGAGATGATTCTCGAAACCGACTGCCTCGGCTACTTGCCTGCGGTCACATTGTTGCCGGGGCGCGAATGTGCCGGCGTCGTGCCGGCGGGGGCGGGCTGGCTCGATTGGCATCGGCCGGTGGGCTTGACCTTGCGCAAACGAACGGAACTCTCGCCGGCATGCCGTCGCTTGGTCGCCGAACTGCGCAAAGTCTGCGCCGAGCGTTTCCCCGCCAATAAACGCGGCATCGCGCATAAGGGCGGCCCGATGCGTGGCGTCGATCGCGATGGCTTGATCTAGCGCCATTCGGACGGCGCTGCGTATCGCGGCGATATCCACGATCCGTTTTTTACGGCGAAGATCGTTTCGGCGGGCATTTCCCAAACCCTTCTTCCTCGGATCGTCCTTGACTGGATGTTTAAATGACTATATGTCTAAACATTATGGGGAGTAAAGATGCTTAAAACGGACGCCTCCGGCCTCGTCGCCGAAACCCAGCGCCTCGACGGATCCGATACGGGACCGGTCGTGCTGGAACCGTTCGTGCGCGGCGACCGCGTGCCGATGCATATCCAGATCCATGAGAATCTGGTGCTGCAATTGACATCGGGCAAATTCGGCTCGGGTGCCGAGTTGCCGCCCGAAGCCGCCCTTTGCGAACATTACGGCGTCAGCCGCGGCACGATCCGCCAGGCGCTGGCCGAATTGGCCCGCGACGGACTGATCGAACGCCATCCCGGCCGCGGCTCGTTCCTGCGCCGCCCGAAATTCGAAGGCAGCGTCGTCGGCTCCTATTCGCAGTTTCGCGTCGAAGGTCCGCCGCTCGATCCGGGCGCCCATGTGTTGGATTGCGTGACGCGCAAGGCCGATCCCGTCCTCGCCAAGGCGCTGGGCTTGGGCCACGAGCGCAGCGTCGTCATGCTGCGCCGCTTGCGTTTCGCCGGCGGCGTACCGGTCACGCTGCAAACCAGCGCCCTGCCCGCCGCGTTGTTCCCCGGCCTCGCCAAGCACAATCTGACCGAACGCCATCTCGTCGATATTCTGCGCGACGAGTACGGCGTTACACTGGTGCGCGCGGAAGAACTCATCGAACCTGCGATCTGCAACGCGTTCGACGCGCGCCAACTCGGTATTAAAGCGGGTGCACCCGTCTTCCAGATCGAACGCCGCACCTTCTTGCCCGACGGGCGTATCGGCGAGTTTCGTCGCGCGGTGATGCGCGGCGACGTCTATCGCTATCGATTGGATCTGCGATGAGCGGCCTGCCGATCACCCAAGCGCATGACGGCGCGCATGGCAAAGCGGCGTTGTCCGGCCCCGCCCCAGTCGTCGCGGGCATGTCCGGCGAATGGACCGTCACTTACACGGCCGGCCCAAACGGTTTGGCGCCGGGCGGTGCGGTCGCGCTGATCCGCCGCTGGCCCAGCGATTGGGATACGCCGCAAACTGACAAGCCGGGCAAGCCCGGTTTCACCACGGTCCGCGTGGAACCGTCGCGCCCGCATCGCTGGCGCACGCGCCGCTCGATCGATTGGCATCCCTTCGATCACGTATTCGAGATCGAGTTTCCCGATGGCCTGCCCGCCGGTGCGACGATCTCGGTCGCGACCAAAGGCCGCGCGCAAACCTTCATCGAAGAGCAGTCGCCCTTGTCGGTGCGCGTGCGCCCGGCGAAGGCCGAATGGATCGAGATCGACGTGCTGAACGTCGAAGTCGTCGCCGCGCGCGCGGCGGTCGGCGAATTGATCGCGCCCAGCGAAATCGTCGCGGGCGAAAGCTTCGAACTCGCCTATCGCATCGCCGACGAATGGGGCAATCCGGCCGAATTGACGGAACGCCCGACACCTTCGGGTGCGAAGCTCGAACCCTTGCCCGACCTGCCCGGCATCCGCCGTTGGCGCGCGACGATCGACGCGCCCGGCCTGCATCGCTTGGAGCTAACGGGCAGTCTCGGTCACGTGATTTCCAACCCGATCCGCGTTCATGCCACGGCGCCCGCGACGCGGATTTTCTGGGGCGATATCCACGCCCAGTCGCTGGTCGGTTGCGGGGCGCGCACGGTCGACGCGTTCTTCCGCCATGCGCGCGACTTCGCGCGGATCGATTTCGCCAGTCATCAGGCGAATTGCTTCCTGGTGACCGGTCCGGAATGGACGGAGACGGAAACCGTCACCGCCGAATATAACGAGTCCGGCCGTTTCGTCACCCTGCTCGGCCTTGAATGGTCGGCCGATACGGCGCGCGGCGGCGACCGCAACCTGTTCTTCCCCGGCGACACGGCGCAGATCACGCGCTGCAGCCACGAATATGTCGACGACAAATCCGACATCGCGAGCGACTTGCCGCTGGCCGAGGATTTCCACGCCAAGTATCGCGGCAGCGATGTCGTCATCGGCCTGCATGTCGGCGGCCGCACGACCGATCTGTCGCGTCACGAACCGTCGGTCGAACGCCTGATCGAGATCCATTCGACGCATGCGACGTCGGAATGGTTCGTGCTGGACGCGCTACGGCGCGGCTATCGCATGGGTGTAACCGCCGGCAGCGACGGCGTGGACGGCCGCCCCGGCGCCAGCCATCCCGGCCATCAAGCGGTGCGCAATGTGCGCGGCGGCTTGGTGGCGGCAGCGATCCCCGTCCTCGATCGCAAATCGCTGCTTGCGGCACTTCATGCGCGCAATTGCTACGCGACCAACGGTGCCCGCATCGCGCTGCGCTTCTCCGCCGACGGCCAAAAGATGGGCGCGGAGTTTCAAGCCAAGCGCCCGCCGCTGCTGTCGATCGAAATCGATGGCACCGCGCCGATCGAAGCGATCGATATCTTCCGGGGCACGGAGATCGTCCACCATATCGAGCCGCACGCCAAGAACGCGGAACTGTCCGATCGTCTGCGTATCGCGTGGCGCGGCGCCACGGCGCCGGGCAATTTTTCCCGCGCGCGGATGGTGTGGGACGGCGCCGCGACGCTGTCGGCCGGCGAATTCGCCGATCCGCAAGGCTACGCGCTCGACACGCCCGACGAAGGTATCGTCGGCGTCGAGCCGCGTAAGATCGCGTGGCGCTCGGCGACCGGCGGCGATTGGGACGGCGTCACCGCCACGCTCGCCGCCCCCGGCGATGCGACGCTGGCGATCGACACGCCGCAAATCTCCGCAACCGTGCCGGTGGCGCGTTTGCGCCAAGGCCCCGCCGTTTTCGCCGACGAAATCCCGCATCGCGAACTCGAGCTGCGTTTCCTGCCGAAGGATTTGGGGCCGTCGTCGTGGCGCGGCGAGTTCCGCGACGGCGCCATGAAGCCGGGCTGGAACGCCTATTGGTTCCGCGTGCGCCAATGGGATGGCGGGATCGCGTGGTCGAGCCCGATTTTCGTCGAGATGACGGGGACGCCGCGATGATCGAAATCGCCAAGCTCGCGAAGGTCTTCGCCAACGATTCCGGCGCGCCGGTGCTGGGTGAGGTCGATCTTGCGATCGCGCCCAACGAATTCGTCGTGCTGCTCGGCCGCAGCGGCTGCGGCAAGACCACTTTGCTCAATCTGATCGCGGGTCTCGAAACGCCGTCGGGCGGCGAATTGCGCGTCAACGGCAAGAAGGTCACCGGCCCCGGTGCGGGCAAGGGCATGGTGTTCCAGCAAGGCGCGCTCTTCCCGTGGCTCACAGCCAAGGCGAATATCGCCTTCGCCGCCGTCAATCGCGGCATGAAGAAGGACGCGGCCGACGCGCTGGCGCTGGAACTTCTCGCGCTCGTGGGCCTCGCGGCGGCGGCCGAGAAATATCCGTTCGAATTGTCCGGCGGCATGCAGCAGCGCGTGGCGATCGCGCGCGCGCTGGCGCTCGATCCCGAAATCCTGCTGATGGACGAGCCCTTCGGCGCGCTCGACGAAATCACCCGAAACGAAATGCAGGACGAGTTGCTGCGCGTCTGGGCGCAACGGCGCAAGACGGTCGTGTTCGTCACGCACTCGATTTGGGAAGGCTTGATCCTGGCCGATCGTGTGCTGGTGATGGCCCCGCGCCCTGGCCGCTTCGTGCTGGAGCGGCGCATCGATCTGCCGCGCCCGCGCCGGCGCAGCGATCCCACGTTGGTCGCCCTCTACGACGAAATCTGGTCGCATCTGCATGGAGGGCCGGCTTGAGCCCGCGGGCGCAGGCTTGGCTCGTTCCCGCCGCCGTGCTCGCGGCGTTCCTGGGAATCTGGGAATTCGCCGCCGATCAAGGCTGGCTGCGCCCGATCCAATTTCCGCCGCCCAGCCGCCTCGCGGGTAGTTTCGTCGATCTCGCCACGCGCGGCTTCCCGCAAGGCATCACCTTGTGGACGCATGCGGGGATCACCATCGCGCGTATTCTCGCGGGCCATATTATGGCCGTGGCGTTGGCGATCCCGCTCGGCATTCTGATCGGTTCCTATCCGCTGCTCGATCGCGCGACTTCGCCGCTCGTCGCGTTCTGCCGTTCGATCGCGACGCTCAGCCTGTTGCCGCTCGCCCTCGTCTGGTTCGGCACGGGCGAAGCGTCGAAGATCTTCCTGATCGGCTATGGCTGCTTCTGGGTGATGCTGTCGGCGACGATCGGCGCCGTCAAACTCGTCGATCCCGTTCTGATTCGCGCCGCGCGTACGATGGACACGCCGCAAGCCGAGATTTTCCGCCGCGTGGTCCTGCCCGCCGCCGCCCCGCGTTTGATGTCGGGCGCACGCGTGGCGCTCGGCGTCGGTTTCATGGTGATCGTGGGGGCCGAGATGATCGGCACGATCCGCGGCCTCGGCTCGCTGATCATGGAAGCGCGCACCTTCTATCGCACCGACATCACGATGGTCGGCATGTTGTGCATCGGCGCGTTCGGGCTTGCCATCACGACGGCGATGGCGAAGCTGGAAGCCTGGCTGATCCCCTGGCAAGCGCGGGTCGAGGGACAATCCAAATGACGCGCGACGATTCATTCTTCGCCCGGCATGCGGGCTGGTTCGGCGTCGCGTTCTTCCTGGCGCTGTGGGAAGCCGCCGCGCGATTCGGCTGGCGCGACCCGTCGATCATGCCCGCCCCCAGCCAAGCGATCCTGGCCGCGATCGCCCATCTGCCGCCGGGCGAGTTGATCGAGCATGTCGCGTGGAGCCTGTGGCGCGTGTTCGCCGGGTTCGGCATCGGCGCGGGGGCGGCCATCGCACTCGGCATCGCCGCCGGCTGGTATCGGCCCGTGGCGCTCGTCGCGCGTCCTTTCGTCGAGATTTTGCGCCCGATCCCGCCGCTCGCCTGGATTCCGATCGCGATCGTCTGGTTCGGCCTGGGCGAGCCATCGAAGATCTTCGTCATCGTCATCGGCGTGTTCTTCCCCGTGTTCACCGCGACCGCGCGCGGCATGGCATCGATCCCGCCCGTGATCCTGCGCGCCGCGCGCACGATGGACGTGGACGGCGTGCGATTGCTGATCAAGGTCGCGATCCCCGCCGCGATGCCCGATATCGCCACGGGCCTGCGCATCGGCTTCGGCCTGGGCTTCGGCGTGTTGGTCGCGGCCGAATTGATCGCCGCCGAACGCGGTATGGGCCATCTGGTGATGGAAGCCCGCCAGCTCGGCCAACTCGGCGTTTCCATCTTCGGCATTTTCTTGATCGGCATCGTCAATCTGATCGCCGATCGCCAGCTCGCCCGGCTGATCGGCCGGACGATCGGCCGCTGGCACGCGCTTTAATCAAAAAGGGAGGCTAGACCATGAAACGACGCACTTTCGTTATGACCGCCGCCGCCGCGCTCGCCGCACCCGCTTTCGTGCACGCACAAGCCAAGCCCGAAGTGAGCAAACTCGGCATCGGCTTCGGCCTCGATCCCGTTTTCGCACCCCATATCGTGGCGATGGAAAAAGGCTGGCTGCGCGAGGCGGGCTTCACCGACATCGCGACACCCAGCTTCACCAGCGGCGCGCTTGCTGGCGAAGCGCTGATCGCCGATCAGATCCAGCTGTGGACGCCGGGCAATTTGCCGCCGATCTCGATGGCAAATTCGGGCGTCCCGGCCGTGGTGCTGGGCACCAACTGCATCGCCACGCAGGCCGAACAACTCGTTGTGCGCAACGACGCGAACGTGACGAAACCGGAGGATCTCTACAAGATCCGCATCGGCCTGCTCGCGGGTTCGACCGCGTCGGCGACGCTGCATATCCTCGCCAAGCACTACAAGCTCGACGAATCCAAGCTACAGGTCGTCAATATGCCCCCGCCCGAGCAGCTCGCGGGGTTGACCAACAACAACATCCAAGCGCTGCTGTGCTGGCAGCCTTGGGCGCATAACGCGTTGCGCCTGGGCAACACGACGATGCTGCATTCGGGCACGACCAGCGGCTTCGCGGCCAACAAGGGCGCCAAGGTGCAGGTCTCGGCCACGCGCTCGCTGTTCGTGGCGAGCGAAGCCTTCGTGCGTAAGAACCCGATCGCCACGCGCACGCTGATGGCCATTCTGGTGCGCGCCCAGAAATACGTCGCGACCGCCGCCAACCGTGCGGAAGTGATCGATCTCGTCGCGCAGAAGACCCGCCAGGACAAGGCGCTGGTCGAAGCGATTTGGGGCGACTACGACTTCAACCCGGCCTTCGACGACGCATACGTCGCCGATATGGACGCGTTGGGCGCCTATCTCGTCGCCTCCGGCCGTCTGCGCAGCGCGCGCTCGCCGCTCGACTACACCTTCACCGATCCGGTCGCGGCGGCGGACGGCGCCTTGGTGAAGCGCGCCGGGCGCTGGAAGGCCTGACCGCGATGGCGCGCATCGGGATTGCTTTCGTCGGGACCGGCTTCATCGCCGGATATCACCTGGACGCGCTCGCGACGATACCGGATGCCGACATCCGGATCGTCGTCGGGCGCGATCCCGCCAAGGCGGCTTCTTTCGCCGCCCAGCGGGGCATTCCGGCCGGCACAAGCGATCTCGATGCGACGCTGGCGCGGGCGGATATCGGCGCGATCGTCGTCGCCTCGCCCGACGATACGCATGAAGCGATCTGCCTGAAAGCGATCGCGGCGGGCAAGGCGATCCTGGTGCAAAAGCCGATGGCACCCGACGCCGCCGCGTGCCGGCGGATGATCGCGGCGGCGCAAGAAGCCAAGGTCGATCTACAAGTCAGCTTCATGCACCGCTATTTCGAGGAATTCGCCGCCGCGCGCGATTTGATCGCGGCAGGCGAAATCGGCACGCCGACGAGCGCGCGGATGCGCAACGCGACCCCCGGCCCCGATTGGGGCGACTGGTTCTTCAAGAAGTCGCGCGTCGGCGGCGGCGTGGTGCTGCAACTCGGCGTACACGGTATCGATCTGCTGACACAGCTTTTCGGCCCCGTCGCATCGCTCAACGCGACGACGGCGATCTTGCGCCCCGAACGGCGCTTGGCCGACGGGCGCGTCGTGACGGTCGAGAATCCCGACAGCGCCTGGGCAACCTATCGCTTCGCCAGAGGTGTCGCTGCATCGCACGACATGTCGATGATCGAAGCGGCGGGCACCGACCGTTTCGGCATGGAGATCTACGGCACCGACGGCACGATCCAATTGCGCGGGGTCGCGGGCCCGTTGCGCCTGCGCCGCAAGGGTGCGACCGCATGGGAAACGCCTTCCCTTCCCACCCCGCCGCTCGGCCAGCGCCATCATCAGCGTTGGCTTGATGGCCTATCCGACGCCAAGCCGAAGGAAAACACCGCGCGCGACGCGCTGGCCGGATTGCTGATCGCCGAGGCGATCGAGCGCTCCGCCGCCCAAGAAGGTGCCGCAACGGAAGTCGAACAGCCATGATCCGGATCGCGATCCTCAGCTTCGCGCATTATCACGCGAATTTCTGGGCCGAGGCGTTTCTGGCCGAGCCTGACGTGAAGGTCTCGGCGATCTGGGACGACGACGAAGCGCGCGGGCGCGAGGCGGCCGGCCGTTTCGGCGTGAACTTCGAGCCCGATATTGCCAAGGCGATCGACGGCGCCGACGCGGTCGCCGTGTGCAGCGAGACGGTGAAGCATGTTCCGTTGATCGAAGCCGCCGCCGCGCGTGGCAAAGCGGTGCTCTGCGAGAAGCCGATCGCGCGCGATCTGGCCGACGCCAAGAAAATCGCCGCGTCGGTCCGCGCATCGGGCATCGTGTTTATGCAGAGTTTCCCCAAGCGCTTCGATCCGGTGTCGCATGAATTGCGCCGCTTGGTCGCGGCGGGCGAACTCGGCCGGATCGGCATGGTGCGTATCCGGCACGGGCATTTCTACGGGCTCGATCCCGAATTCGGGCAACGCTGGTACGTGGACCCGGCGAATTCCGGCGGCGGCGCCTTGCTCGACGAAGGCGTGCACGCGGCCGATTTCCTATGCTGGACGTTCGGCTTGGCGAATAGCGTCGTCGCCAGCGCTTCGTCGGCGCTAGGATTGAAGGTCGAAGACCAAGCCATCGCCACGTTTTCGTGGGACAACGGCATGATCGGCGAAATCGCATCGAGCTTCGCCTTCGCCGCTGCCGATTCCTCGATCGAGATTTTCGGCACCGAAGGCACGGCGATCGTGTCGGGTGTGGATCTCGCCTCGCGCGATATCACGCCATCCGGGTTCCTGAAGACCTTCCGCCGCGACTTGCCGACGCGCGAATGGCGCATCAGCGATCTGATCCCGCAATTCAAGCGCGGTCAGTTCCATCACCAGAACGCCATCGCCTTCGCACAGGCGCTGCGCACCAAGACGGCACCCCCGGTCGGGCTTGACGACGGTATTCGCGCGCTGGCGATGATCGAAGCGGCCTATACCTCGATCCGTTCGGGCCGGCGCGAGAAGATCGCGGCTCTCTAGGGCGACGCGGCGGAACGGCGGAGCAACTCGATCAGCGCGTTGATGGGGGCCACGTTCGCCAGCGTGCGTGCGAACATCGCGCCACCCTTGAAGCGTGTCCCTTCGATCGGCAAGGGCAGTTCCACCAGCCCTTGACCGACGGCGGAGACGAGCAGGCCGCTCGCCACGCAGCCCAGATACGGCCCGCTGCGTAGCAACTGAAAGATCGCCATGACCGAGGTGGACTCCACCGCGATGCGCGGCGGCTCGGCGCCCATGCGGCGGAAAATGCTTTCGCGGGAGGCGACGGTCTCGTCGTCGTCCTGATAGACGACCCAAGGATAGGCGGCGAGATCGGCGGCGGTGATCCGCCGCTTGGCCGCCAGCGGATGCGATTTCGACGCGATGATGCACAGGCGCACATTCACGATGTGCCGCGTCTCGATATAGTCGGGAATGCCAGTCGTGGGCAGACGGCCGACGACGATGTCGAGATCGCCGCCGAACAACGCGGGCAGCGTGCGCGGATTGGCGCCGACCGACAGATCGATGCGCAAGCGCGGAAAGCGCGCCTGCAATTCCGAAATCGCGGCGGGCAGCAAAGCGGCGGCGAAATAAAGCCCGGCGCCGACGCGCAAATGCCCTGTGCGCCCCGCCTTGAAAGCGCCGAGTTCGGATTGGGCGAAGTTCCATTCGGTTTCGATCTGCTTGGCGTGGCGCAGTAACGCCACACCGAAGCGCGTGAGCACCACGCCGCGCGCGCGCCGTTCGAACAGCGACACGCCCAACTCGCGCTCCAGCCGATGGATCGCTTTGCTGACCGCCGGCTGGCTGATCGACATTTCCTGGGCGCCGGCGCTGATGCTGCCGCCCTTGGCGACCGCGAGGAACGGCCGCAGCAGGGCCACGTTCTGCAACATAGGTATTCCTTAGAGTTATTCAAATAGGCCGAAATGGAACTTTACGGACTATCTCGCCGGATGAAAAGCTTGGGGGATCGAGGCGCCCAAATAACGCGCCATAAAAGGGGAGAAAGCGTCGGCAATGCGAACCGTGTTCGTCCTGTTCGATTCCCTCGTGCGCTCGGCGATGAGCGCGTACGCCGATACGCATGTGCATACACCGAATTTCAAGCGCTTCGCCCAGCGCGCGGTGACATTCGACAGCCATTTCGTCGGCAGCCTGCCCTGCATGCCCGCACGGCGCGACATCCATACCGGCCGGATGAACTTCCTGCATCGCAGCTGGGGCCCGATGGAGCCCTACGACAATTCGTTCCCCGAGATGCTGCGCGACGCGAACATCCATTCGCATCTCGTGACCGACCATATGCATTATTTCGAGGACGGCGGCGCCACCTATCACGGGCGTTTCCGGTCCTGGGACTTCATCCGCGGCCAGGAATACGACCCGTGGAAGGCGATGGTCCAGCCGCCGATCGAGCGGCTGCAGGAGAAGTACAACGTCAAACACTACGACTTCGCCAACAACTGGAAGCGCCTGCAGAACGCGATCAATCGCGAATACATGATCGAGGAGAAGGATTTCTGCCTGCCGCGTTGCTTCGATAGCGCGTTCGAATTCCTCGACCTCAATCGCGGCGCCGATAATTGGTTCATGCTGCTGGAATGTTTCGATCCGCACGAGCCGTTCCACGCGCCCGACCGCTTCAAGGACCGTTACCGCACGGGCTACAATGGCGGCATTCTCGATTGGCCCCACTACGAGAAAGTAACCGAGAGTCCCGAGGAAATCGCGGAGATCCGCGCCAATTACGCGGCGCTGATGACCGCGTGCGATCACTATTTCGGCAAGCTGCTCGATTATTTCGACAAGCACGATATGTGGAAGGACACGGCGATCGTATTGTCGACCGACCACGGCTTCCTGTTGGCCGAGCACGATTGGTGGGGCAAGAATCTGATGCCCTACTACACCGACATCTCCCATATTCCGCTGATCATCCATCACCCGGCACACGCGCGCAGTGCCGGGCAGCGCCGCACATGCGTGACCCAGACGATGGATCTGATGCCGACGATCCTCGACATGTTCGGCATCGCGATCCCGCCCGAGGTCTGCGGCCGTTCGCTGCTGCCGATGCTGGACGCGGACGAGCCGATTCGCGACATCGGAATCTTCGGCATGTTCGGCGGGCCGATCGGTGCGACTGACGGGCGCTACACCTACTACCTCTATCCCGGCGACCTCTACGGGCCGGGTCTGCACGAATACACGCTGATGCCCACGCATCTGCATTCGCTATTCAGTGCGGCCGAAATGAAAACCGCGAAGCTGCGCGAACCCTTCGATTTCACCAAAGGCATGCCGATCCTGAAGATCGACGCGCTGATGGATGCGCGCCGCATTCCCGTCCACGACGGCAAGCAATTCGACCCCGGCGTCGGCACGACGCTGTACGACATTTCGGTCGATCCCAAACAGTTGAAGCCGTTCCGCGACGACGCGATCGAACGGCGCTTCCTGCGCGGGATCGCCGAACAGATGCGCCTGCACGACGCCCCGGCCGAAATCTACGCCCGCTACGGAATCGGTCCCAAACTGGCCGCTTGACGGCCGCTTAAAACGAGGGAGGAAACCATGAAGTTCCAATTCGCGATCGCATTCGCGGCGGCGAGCGCCTTGGCGTTCGCGGCCGCCGGTCCGGCCGCCGCTCAAGCGCCCTTCGCCGATGTCGGCAAACAGGCCGAGATCTCGATCCTGATCAACTCGTCGCCCTGGTTCGGCGGATTCGAGAAGGCGGTCGATCTTTACGAAAAGCAGACCGGCAACAAGGTGAAGCTCGACGTGACGCCCTATGGCGGCATGCTGGAGAAGGCGCGCAATGCCGTACGCGCGGCCAATAGTCCCTACGACATCCTGAATCTCGACGCGCTGTGGACGATCGAATTCTACGAAGGCAGCTTCCTGAAGCCCTTCGCCGAGATCGATCAGAACTTCGCCCTGCCCGCCGAAGTGCTGACCTTCGAAGATTCGAACTACTGGAACGCGCAGCGGCGTTGGCGCACCCGCGACGGCGGCCAGCTGATGGGCTATTCGCCCAACGGCAATATCCACGTCCTTTATTATCGCGACGATCTGCTGAAGCAAGCCGGCTTGCAGCCGCCCAAGACCTGGGACGACGTCGGCGCGATCTGCCAGAAGCTGAAGAACCCGCCGGGCATGTACGGCTTCGTGACGCGCGGCGAAAAGGGCAATCCGATCCGCTACGACTGGACGCCGTTCCTGCAAGGGGCGGGCGGTTCGATCGTGAAGGCGCCCCAGGACGGCGATTACACCGTCACGATCAATTCGCCCCAGGCCAAGCAAGCGCTCGATAAATTCATCGAGTTGCAAAAGAACTGCGCGCCGCCCAACGTGGGTGTGATCGGTCAGGGCGACGTGATCCAACTCCTCGCCACCGGCCGCGCGGCGCAAGGCCTTGCGGTCATCGCCGCATGGCCGACCTTCGACGACCGCCAAAAATCGGCTGTCGTGGGCAAGATCAACACGGCGGTCGTGCCCGGTTTCCCCGGCCGCAATCCGGGCGTGGCGATCGGCAACTGGGTCTTCACCGTGCCGAAGAACGTCTCGGCCGAACGCCAGCGCGCCGCCGTCGCCTTCTCGCGCTGGTTCCTGACCGCCGGCGCGCAACGCGCCTATGCCGAAGCCGGCGGCATTCCCGTGCGTTCCGACACATTCGCGTCGGACCTCGCGGCCAAGCCGGAATTCCGCTGGATGAAGGCCTATCTCGACAGCCAGCAATTCGCCCGCCAGGAACTCGGCTACGCCGAAGGCGCGCAGGTCGAAGCGGTGCTGGGCCTGCGCCTGAACCAAGCGCTGATCGGCGAAATGTCGTCGGGCCGCGCGCTCAACACCGCCGCGCGCGAGATCGAGGAGATCTTCCAGCGTAGCGGTCGGCGTACCGGCAAGCTCGACGCGCTGCCGGAGTGACGTAAAGGACCGGGCCGGAAGGCGGGGACCGGATCGCGCGATCCGGTCCCCGTCGCCGCATCCGGCCCCGCCCGATGGATGACATGCGGATGAAAGACGATTTTCTCAACCGGACTTTCCGCCACTGGAGCATGTGGCCGTGCCTGGCGTTCCTGCTGGTGCTGTCGGTCTACCCGGTGCTCCAGCTTATACCCATGGCGCTATCGACCATCCAGATCACCGCCGACGGTACGTTCTGGACCTATTCGCCGCGCCGCAATCTCGACCTGCTGCTGGGTGACGCCGTGCTACGCGACGCCGTCGTCAATACGCTGGTTTTCGTCGTGCTGTCGGTCGCCATCGAAATGGTGCTGGGCTTCTTCGCCGCGTTGTTCATCGCCTGCATGCCGCGCGGCCGCAACTTCGCGCGCACGGTGATGATCCTGCCGATCCTGCTGCCCGCCGTCGCGATCGGCAGCATGTGGAAGCTGATGTTCAACTATGATTTCGGCCTGTTCAACCAGATGGTCGGGTTGATCGGGCTGAACCCGATCAACTGGCTGGGCGACACGCGCTGGGCGCTGCTGTCGATCGTGATCGTCGATGTCTGGCACTGGACGCCGTTCGTGTTCCTGATCCTGTTCGCATCGATCGAGACCCTGCCGCAGGACGTGCTGGAGGCCGGCCGCGTCGATGGCGCCACGGCATGGCAGATGATCAGCCTGATCATCCTGCCGCTGTTGGGCCCCGCCTTGGCGGTCGCCGCCCTGTTCCGCGCCATCGTCGCCTTTAAGGCGTTCGATCAGGTCTATCTGCTGACTTCGGGCGGGCCCGGTACCTCGACCGAGCTGCTCAGCCTGCATCTGAACCGCGTGTTCTTCGAGCAGAACCAGCTCGGCTACGGCGCCATGCTGTCGTTGAGCATCATCGGCGTGATCGTCGCTACCCTCGCCGTCGGCAAATGGTCGGCGACGCAGATCGAACGCAAAAGGACCGGCCGATGATCCCCCTGCACGGCCGCGCGGCGTGGATCGGCTACGGCGTCGTGGCGCTGGCGATCCTGTTCATCGTCGGACCCACGGCATGGATCTTCCTCAATTCGATCAAGTACCAGATCGCGATCTATTCCGGCGCTTGGGTGTTCGAGCCCACGCTCGACAATTATATCGACGTGCTATTCAGCCGCCGGTCGGACCTCGTTCACAATCTGTGGAATAGCTTCGTCGTCGCGGGGCTCAGCACCGTCGCCGTGCTGGTCGTCGGGTCGCTGGGCGCTTACGGCGTCCATCGCTGGTTCCGCAGCCGCCTATTCGCCAAGCTGCTGATGGGCTGGGTGCTGATCTTCCACATGATCCCGGTCATCACGCTAGTGGGACCCTGGTATCTGTTCTTCCAGTCGCTCGGCCTCTACAACACGCTGCTGGCGCTCGTGCTGACCCACATCACCATCAATCTACCGATGACGATGTGGATCATGCTGACCTATTTCAACGAAGTGCCGACCGAGTTGCGCGAGGCCGCGACGATCGACGGCTGCGGCGACTTCACCACCTTCCGGCGGATCATTCTGCCGCTGGTGGGGCCGGGCCTCGTCTCGTCCGGCATCCTGTCCTTCGTGTTCAGCTGGAACGAGTTCGCCATCGCGCTGAACCTGACCGCGCGCGACACGGCGACCGTGCCCGTCGCCATCGCGCGCTTCGCCCAGCAATTCGAGATCCAGCACGCCCAAATGGCCGCGTCGTCGATGATCGCGATCGTGCCCGCACTGCTTCTGATGATCTTCGGTCAGCGCTTCATCGTGCGCGGCCTGACGACCGGCGCGGTCAAGTAACCGTCACTGCTTGACCGATCCGGCCGCGAGGCCAGAGACCATATAGCGCTGCAACGGCAGGAACAGCAGCAGCGTGGGCAGCGTCGTCAGCGCCGAGCCCGCCATCACGTTGCCCCAATCGGTGACGTTCTCGCCGAAATAGATATAGAGGGCGAGCGGCATCGTTTTCATCTCCTCCTGCGTCAGCAACGCGACGGAGAAGAGATACTCCGACCAGCACAGCAGAAAGGCGTAGGTCGCCGTGGCGACGATGCCGGGGAACATGATCGGAAAGACGATGCGCCAGACGACCTGGAAATAGCTTGCCCCGTCCATGATCGCGGCTTCGTCGAGGCTGCGGGGCACCGCGCGCAAATACCCGACTAGCAGATAGACCGAGAACGGAATCGAGATCGCGACATAGACGAACAACATGCTGCCCCAGTTGTTCAACATGCCCGCGCGCGCGAACAGGATGAACACCGGCGTCACCAGAATGATCCAGGGGAAGGTCTGGCCGAGCATGACGGTGGCGAACAGCGTGCCGCGCCCGCGGAAGCGGAATCGCGAAAACGCATAGGCCGCGTTGACCGACACGAAAGTCGATAGCAATACAGCACCGATGCACAGCACCAAACTGTTGAGAACGTTATGGCCGAATCCGGCGGCGAAGAGACGCGTGTAATTCTCCAACGTCATCGACCAGCGTGTGGCCGAGAACATCGTGTCCGGCGTTTTCAGCGACGCGATGAACACCCAGGCCGTCGGATAGATCAGAAACGCGAGCGCGAAGGCCGTGACGGCCAGCGTGGCGAATTGCACCGATGCGCTCGGGGTGCGGTTCATCGATCTTCCTCCTCGACCAAGGCGCGCGCGGCGACGTAGCGCAGATAGATCATGCCGAACGCGGTCATGATCATGGCCATCACCACGCCGGCGGCGGCGCTGTAGCCCAAGCGGCCGTCGATGAAGCCTTTGATGTAGATCTCCGTCGCCATGACGTTGGTGAACGTGCCCGGCCCGGCCCCGGTCGTGAGCCATACATAGATGAAATTGTTGAACGTCCAGAAGGTCGACATCATCGCCATGACGATGATCGCCGGCTTCAGATGCGGCAGATAGATATAGCGCAGCAACTGCGTGCGGCTGGCGCCGTCGATCTCGGCCGCTTCGACCAATTCGCCGGGCAACGATTGCAGGCTCGCCATGAAGGTCAGCGTGACCAGCGGCAGGGTGTTCCAAGTGATGATCAGGATGATCGACGGCCACACCCAATTGGCGTCGGCCAAAAACGGGATCGGCTGGTCGATAAGCCCGAGCCACATCAGGAATTGATTGGCCGCCCCCACGCGCGGATCGAGAATCCAGCGCCACACCACGATCGCGACGACCGGCGGCGTGGCCCAGGGCACGATCAGCAGAATACGCGTCAGCGTGGACAGGCGCCAAGCGCGGATCGTGCGGCTGTCGAGCAGGAAGGCGAGCGCCAGGCCCAGCACGATACGCACCGTCACGCCCACGACGGTCAGCCAGATCACCGTATTGAACATGACCCGGCGGAAGCCGGGACTGGTCAGCAGTTCGATATAATTCTCGAGACCGATCCAGCGTCCGCCGTCGCGCAACTGGAAAATATCGAGATCGGTCGCGCTGATGTCGAGATTGAAGACGAACGGATAGACATAGAAAGCGCCGAGAAAGAAGAAGGCGGGGACGAGCGCGAAAGCGACGAAACCCTTGGCATTCGCGTGCATCGTGCCGTCCCCGCCCCTTTATCTTAACGCTGCAACCGCGCGAGTTCGCGCGCGATCGTGTCGTGCAGCTCCTGCCCAGCGGCCTGCGCGGTCTTCTCGCCGATGAAGACCGAGCCGGCGGCGCGGCCGACCGCGTTCCACATGAACGGGATCGGCACCGGGCCGGTCGCGTAAGGCCCCCAGCTGCGCGAATTGGCGAGCTGCTTGGGATACCCGGCGAGTTCCGCATCCCAGGCGCGGCTGTCGATCGCGGCGCGCTGGGCGGGTGTGTAGTTGTTGTAGTGCTTGAACGTTGGATCGGGCTTTGTCAGGAACTTGATCAACGCCCAAGCTTGTTCGACGTTCTTCGCGTTCGGGCTGATGCCCAGCATGCGGCCGCCGAAATTGGTGACCGAGCCGTTCTTGCCGCCGGGATGCGGCGCCGTCATGAACGGCCGCTTCTTGCCCGGATTGCGTTGATCCCACTTGGTCAGGATTTCGATCGCCACCGTATCGGGCATCGACGCCATCGCGGTGTTGCCGGTCAGCATGCCTTCGACGAGCTCGGGCGCGCCCCACAGGCAGACCGACAGGTTGCTACGCGGGTTGTGCCCTTCGGTGATGTAGGAGTTGTAGTACGCGAGCGCCTCGGTCGCTTTCTCCGGCGTCACGCCCATCACATATTTGCCGTTGGCGTCTTTGTCGATCCAGCCGGGGCCGTCCGACCAGAAGTAATAGTTCATGTAGAACCAGATCGACGGCGTGGCGCAGCTGCCCGCCGGGAAGCCCCAGCCCGCCTTGCCGGTGCGTTGATGGATCTGGCGGCTGGCGTCGCGCAAACCCGCCCATGTCGTCGGAAATTCCTTGATCCCGGCTTGTTCGAACAGCTCGGTGTTGTACATCATCGTGAACGTGTCGGTCGTCCACGGCACCGCGTAGGTCTTGCCGTCCGGCCCTTCGGCCAGATCGCGGGCGAAGAAATCGTTCCAACCTTTGACGCCCATCTGCGCGCCGTCGCGCGCGATCAGATCGTCGAGCGGACGCAGCGCCTTGCCGCCGCCGAAGGAGCGCGGCTGCACGAAGGAGATATGCACCACGTCCGGTGCCGTGCCGGTCGCGGCTTCGCGCAGATACTGCTGCTGCATATCGGCCCACGAGATACGTTGCATATTGACCTTGATCGACGGATTCGCTTTCTCGAATTCGTCGAGGGCCGCGCGCATCTGCGGCGCTTCGGGATCGTTGAAGCGAAACGTGATCGTCACCGGCGCTTGGGCCTGCAAGGCGGGAGCGGCCAGAAGCCCCACCGCCAACGCAGCGCCGGCGACGAGACCGCGCCGTCCGAATTGAGTTCGCATCGTTTCCTCCCTTTTTTGGTTCGTGTTTTCACGTTCGCCGGCAAGATCGGGGCCGGCGTTTCATACTGTCGGCACGGCCGGATCGATCAACCCGGCGGCCTTCAACTCGCGCCACATGGCGGATGGGATCTCCGCCGCGCAGGCTTTCAGCGCGGCGCGCACCTCGTCCGTCGACCGGTAACCGGCCGCGATGCTGGCGATGCGCGGATGGAGAAGCGGAAACTGCGTCGCCGCCGCTTGCAGCGATACGCCGTGGCGCGCGCACACCGCTTCGATCTTGCGCACGCGATCGAGCACGTCTTGCGGCGCGTCGGCGTACCAATACTTGGCGCCGGCGACCGCCCCCGTCGCCAGAATGCCCGAATGATAGGGGGCGGCGAGCAGGATCGAGATCGACTTTTTCTCGCAGATCGGCAGCAGCTCGGCGTGCGCCGTGGTGTCGAGCAGCGTGTAGCGGCCCGCGAGCATGAAACAGTCGAAATCGCCGTCGGTCGCGAAACGGCACATCAGATCGACGTCGTTGATGCCGACACCGATCGCGCCGATCGTGCCGGCGGCGCGCAAATCGGCGAGTGCTTGATAGGCGCCGTCCATCGCTTGTTTATACGTCGCCTCCAGCGCGTCGCCGCGCCATTTGGCGGTGACATCGTGAATGAACACGATGTCGATATGCGACGTGCCCAATCGTTGCAGACTATCTTCGATCGAGCGCAGCGCGCCGTCGCGCGAATAGTCGTAGACAATGTCGAACGGCAATGTCGTCGCGAACGGTCCCGGCGTGCGCACGGCCGGATCGGACTTCAACAGCCGGCCGACCTTGGTCGACAGGACGAACTTGTCCCGCGGATGGCGGCGCAAAGCGGCGCCCAAACGATGCTCCGACAGGCCATGGCCGTAGAACGGCGCCGTATCGAAATAGGAAACGCCCGCCTCGATCGCCGTCGCGACGCTGGCGTTGGCGGCTTCGTCGGTCATATCGGCCAGCAGATTGCCGAACGGTGCCGCCCCGAACCCGAGTTGCGAGACGCGCAGCTTGGTGCGGCCGACTTGCCGCGCGGCGGCCGGATCGAAACTCATTTGCTCTCCTTGCGGGCGCGCGCACTCTTGATGTTGTGGACGTGGACGTGATCGCCCGCCGCGAACGCCTGGGTCGCGATTGCTATACGTGCGCCGTATTTCATCACCGGCTCACCGGCCGCATGAGCGCGAAGCGCGATCTTATGGCCAAGCGCCACGGCCTCGCGCGCCGTCACGGTCTCCACCTTGCCGCCGATGCGCACGATTACTTTTTCGCCGGCCGTAAGATCGCGCAGCGCCACGGCCACACCGTCGGCGGGGTCGATCGCGATCGCGTTCCAGGTAATTTCCATTGCGCCGCCCATCACATCGACGCGCCGATGCGGGTGAAACATTCCGCACCTTCGCCGTGGATTTCGCCCCAGGTCGCCGCCCCCGATGCGACTGCTATCACCAGTTCGAACAGGCGCGCACCCGCATCGGCGATATCCTCGCGCCCTTCGAACACGGGGCTCGCGTCGAAATCGATCTGCTGGACCAAGCGGCGCGCCGTATCGGGGCGGCCGGTGATTTTGATCGTCGGCGCGATCGCGTTGGTGAATGCGTTGCCCGCCCCCGTGGTGAACAGCATCAACTGCGCACCGGCGGCCGCGAAACCGGTCAACGATTCGGGCGAAAAGCTGGGCCCGTCCATCAGATAAAGACCCTTGCCCGCCGGACGTTCGGCCAAGGCGAGCACGCCTTGGATCGGCCGCGATCCGGTTTTGGCAATGGCGCCGAGCGACTTTTCCTCGATCGACGACAAACCGCCGCGGATATTCTCCGCCCCCGGATTATTGCCGGTCAGATCCTGGCCGGTGCGCGCCACCGCTAGTTCGCGGCGCAGCACCGCATCGACGATGGCTTTCGCGACGGCATCGTTGGCCGCGCGCTTCGCGACGATGTGTTCCGCCCCCAGCCATTCGACCGTCTCGCCCACCACCGCCGTGCCGCCCGCATCGACCAGGCGATCGACGCAAGCGCCCGACACCGGATTGGCGACAAGACCCGAGGTTGCATCGGAATGCCCGCATTCAACACCCATGAATAGGGCCGATGCGGGGAACTTCTCGCGGCGCAAACGAGATGCGGCATGCGCCAACTCGCCCGCATGGCGGATGGCGGCGGCACTCGCGTCGAGCGAATCCTCGTGCGTGTCGTCGAGCGCCACGGTGCGGATCGGCTTACCCGACGCCGTGGCGAGATGGGCGATACCTTCCAACGCGCCGCGATCGGCACCCACGATCACCGCCCCGGCGATATTGGGATTGCGGCACAATCCGACGAGCTGATCGCGATGCGCGGTCTTGTCGTCGCCGTACTGGCCGCGCCCGTAAGGCGTACCGACATAAAGGACACCGGGTAACGCCTGCGCCGCACGCTCGGCCGCGCGGTTGGCGAGCCCGAGGATCGACAAAACCAGGACATGATTGCGCGTTCCAGCCGAACCGTCGGGCCGCGCATATCCCAGAAACTCGGACGGAACTTTGCTCACCGTCGCGTTTCTCCCGAATTGTGTTGTCGGCGCCTTCACAGGAACCTTGATTAATGCCTTATGTTAACGCATACATCATAGAAGACGACAAGAAAAATCTTGAGGGGCTCGGGAAACCGTCCATGCCGCCGCGCCGCAACAGCACTGCCGGCCGCTCCCGTTTGGAAGATGTCGCACGTCATGCGGGCGTCTCCACGATGACGGTCGCGCGCGTGCTGCGCGAACCCCATAAAGTAGCGCCCGACACGCGCGACCGCGTCTCGGCCGCACTCGACGCCACCGGCTACACGCCGGATCTCGTGGCGCGCGCCCTCGTCTCCAAACGCTCGGGCGTCGTCGGCGCGATCGTGCCCGTGCTTTCGAACTCGCTGATCGCCGACGTGATGCAAGGCATGTCGGACGGGTTGGCGCGCGAGCAGCGCCAACTCATGGTCGGCGCGTCCGGCTTCTCGGCGGCGAACGAGGAAACGTTGGTGCGCAGCTTCCTGTCGCGCCGCGTCGATGCGCTCTACCTCACCGGTACCAGTCACACGGATGCAACCGTGAAACTACTGCGCGCCGCCGGGATTCCGGTCGTCGAAGGCGGCAACGTCACCGACGATCCCATCGATATGGTCGCGGGCGTGTCGAATATCGACGCCGCCGCCGCCGTCGTGACCCATCTGTTGAAGCGTTACGGCCCCGACATCGCCTATGCCGGCGCATCGCCGGTCGATAACGACCGCGTGCGCGACCGCCATCTCGGCTTCCGCCGCGCGATGCGCGAGGCGGGCGCACGTATCCTGCCCGAACGCGAGATCCGCACCGAGATGACGATGGCCTCGGGCCGCGACGTGCTCGACAGGATATTCGCGTTGTCCAAGCGCCCGCGCGCGCTGTTCTGCTCGTCCGACGTCATCGCGGCGGGTGCGCTGTTGGAATGCCAACGGCGGGGCATCGATGTGCCCGGAACCTTGGCGATCGCGGGCTACGACGATCTCGACTTCGCGCGCGAGCTCGTCCCCGCCCTCACCAGTGTGCGCATCCCGCGTTACGAGATCGGCATGCGCGCGGCCGAACTGATCCATCAAGCCTTGAGCGGCAAGCGCCCGAAACGCCTTGTCCAAGCTCTCGATTTCCAACTCGTGATCCGCGACAGCGCCTGACAGGAAGGAAACGCACATGTCCAAATCAGTGATCGTTACGGGGGCGAGCCGCGGCATCGGCAAGGCGACGGCGCTGCTGGCCGCGCGCGACGGCTGGGAAGTCTGCGTCAATTACCGCAATCATCCGGAGGAAGCCGACGCGGTCGTGCGCGACATCTCGAAAGCCGGCGGCAAAGCGATCGCGGTGCAAGCCGACATGGCCGACGAGAAGGCGATTTTGGCGATGTTCGCGAAGGTCGACCGCGAATTGGCGCCGCTGGGCGGCCTCGTCAACAACGCAGGGTTCCTGGGCGGCGAAAGCGATATCGAGAAATTCGACGCCGCGAATATGCGCGCGCTGTGGGACATCAACGTCGTCGCCTATTTCATCTGCGCGCGCGAAGCCGTGAAGCGTATGTCGACCAAAAACGGCGGCAAGGGCGGGGCCATCGTCAACGTGTCGTCGATGTCGGCCGATAGCGGCGGGATCGGCCCGCGCATCCATTACGCCACGACCAACGGGGCGCGACGCACTTTCACCTTCGGCCTTGCCAAGCAATCGGGACCGAAGGGCATTCGCGTCAACGGCGTAATGCCCGGCGTCATCGACACGCATTTCAACGACGGTTTCGGCAACGACGAACGCAACGCCGAGCTTGGCCCCAAGATCCCGATCGGCCGCGTCGGCGTGGGTGCGGATATCGGCGAAACGATCGTATGGCTGCTGTCGGCGCGCGCAAGCTACGTGAACGGCGCGGTCATTCCCGTCAATGGCGGCTTTTTCTGAGGATCGACATGCCCGCCAAACTCCGCGCCATCGACCTGTTTCCCGTTCGCGCGAGCGCGAAGACGGTGTGGGTGTTCCTGCGCGCGATCGATACGGCCGGCCATATTGGCTGGGGCGAAGCGACCTGGATCGGCCACGAACGCGAGTTGTCGTCCGTGTTCGCGCGCTTTGCGCCGGTCGTGATCGGCGCGCCCGCAACGCCCGAAGGCTGCGGGCTGACGGCACGCAAGAGGTGCGGCACGGCCGAAGCCGCGATCGTCAGCGCCATCGATCAGGCGCTGTGGGATGTCGCGGCGCGCGATGCCGGCAAGCCCGTGCACGCGCTGATGGCGCCCGGTGGGCGCACATCGATTCCGATGTACGCCAATATCAACCGCCGCACGGTCGACCGTTCGCCGGAGGGCTTCGCCGCCAGTGCGCGCAAAGCCAACGAAGACGGGTTCGACACGGTGAAGATGGCGCCGTTCGACGGCGTGGCGCCCGGCAAGACGGAAGGCATTGCGGAAGCACTGGCGCGGGTCGCCGCCGTGCGTGCGGCGATCGGCAAGTCGCGCAAGCTCTATGTCGACTGCCATTGGCGCTTCGATGAAGCGATCGCCGCCAAGACGTTCGACGCCCTGGCCGAGATCGGCATCGACTGGTTCGAATGCCCGATCGCCGAGACTAGCGAGAACATTCCCGCCCTGAAGCGTTTACGTGCGCAAGCCAACGCCAAAGGCGTGCCGCTGGCGGGGCTGGAGATGGGAACGGGCGTCGACGGGTTCCGCGAATATCTCGACGCCGGCACTTACGATTCGATCATGCCCGACGCGAAATACGCGGGCGGCTTCGCCGAGTTCAACCGCATCGCCGAATACGCGCTGGCACGCGGCACGAAGGTCTCGCCGCACAACCCCAGCGGCCCGATCTGCCATGTCGCCAGTCTGCATCTTTGCGCGGGCCTGCCGGGCTTTTCGGTGCTCGAACATCAATACGACGAAAGCCCCGTCTTCGATGCGATTCTGACCGCCCCCTTCCCGCGCCCGCAGAATGGCGCGGCGCCGATCCCGGACGGACCGGGCTGGGGCCTCGCCCTCGACATGAACCAATTGTCGCCGGAAGGCGCATTCAAACGTTTCGGCGCGGAGGCCGGCGCATGAGCAACACACCGACGATTCCTTCGAGTGCCGCGCAAGCCGTGCATCGCGCCAACGCCGTAACTGGCGAATGCGCGTTCTGGGACGCGCCCAGCGGCTTCGTGTGGTGGATCGATATCCAAGGCCAGCGCGTCCTGGGCTACGCACCCGCGACCGGCGAAGAGCGCATCTTCAACATGCCCTCGATGCCCGGCATGCTCGCCGGGCGGCGCAAGGGCGGCATGCTGGTGGGGCTGGAGGACGGCATCCACGAATTCGATCCGGCCACGGGGTTGGGCGCCCATCTCGTCCCCGTCGAAGCCGACAATCCGCTGACGCGCGTCAACGACGGCAAGCCCGATTCCGCCGGGCGCTTGTGGTTCGGCACGATGGATAAGTCGGGCCGTGCGCAGCCTTTCGGCGCGCTCTACCGGCTCGATCCGGACCTGCGTCTGACGCGCGTGCGCGAGAACGTCGCCGTGCCCAACGGCATCGCCTTTTCGCCCGATTGCCGGATCATGTATTTCGCCGACAGCGCCACGCATACGATCGAAGCGATCGACTACGATCCCGCGACCGGCGCGCTGGGCACATCGCGCGTTTTCGTCAAATACCCCGACGGACTGATCCCCGACGGCACTTGCGTCGATGCGGATGGCGCGTTGTGGGTCGCGGTCGTCGAAGGCGGACGTATCGAACGCCGATTGCCGGACGGCACGCTCGACCGCATCGTCGAAGTGCCGGTCTCCCGCCCGACCATGCCGGAAATCGGCGGGCCGGACGGCGAAACGCTATTCGTCACCTCCCAACGCCGCGTGCTGTCGCGCGACAAGCTGCGCACCGAAACGCTCGCCGGCGATCTGCTGGCCGTGCGCATCGGCCAGCGCGCGCCTCTCCCTCATCGCGTCGCCTTCTAGGAACATCGTCCATGACATCCTCGATCTTTTCCATGCGCGGCCGCAAATGCTTGATCACGGGGGCGAGCCTGTCGATCGGCCGCGCGATCGCGCTGGGCTTCGCCGAACACGGCGCCGACATCGCCGTGCATTACGCCGCCGAAGCCGACAAGGCGTTCGGCTTTCCCGACGCCGCGAAGGAGACGGTGACGCAAATCCGCGCCCTGGGCCGCCAAGCCCATGCGGTCGAAGCCGATCTCGCGGCGCAAGGCGGACCCAAGCGCGCTTTCGACGGTGCGGTCGCCGCGTTGGGCCAAATCGACGTCGTGGTCGTTTGCGCCTCCGTCCAAATGCGCGAGGAATTCAGCGCGATCTCGGCCGCCGAGCTGGAGCGCCAAACGCGGATCAATTTCGACGCGACGATCGAATTGCTCGGCCTCGCCATTCCGCCGATGCGCGCGCGCAAATGGGGTCGCGTGCTGACCATCGGCAGCATCAATCAAACGCGTCCCGAACCGTCGCTGGCGGTTTACGCCGCGCTGAAGGCGGCGCAAGCCAATCTCGCCCTCAATCTCGCCGCGCAATGCGGGCGCGACGGCGTGCTGGTCAACAATCTCGCCCCCGGCTTGGTCGAGACCGAGCGCAATCGCTGGCGGCGCAAGGACGAGGCCGAGTGGCGCGACATCCAAAAGAAAGCGGCGCCGCTGCTGGGCCGCGCCGCACGACCCGAAGAGATGGTCGGCGCGGCATTGCTGCTGTGCTCGGACGCCGGCAGCTATATCACCGGCGCCGATCTGCCGGTCGCGGGCGGCGCGCAATTGCCCGGCGCCTATAACTGACGGAGGACACGCCATGGCGATCGCATCGATCGACGTCTTGCTGCTCGAAGCGGGCTATCTCAACTCCGCGATCTTCCAGCAGAAGCTGGCGACGCCGATGTCGCCCTTCCCCGAATTCGCCACGCGGCGCAGTCTGTGGATGTGGCCGCCACAGAAGGTCATCACCCGCATCACCGACACCCAAGGCCGCGTGGGCGTATCGATGACGAATGGCGGCGCCGTGGTCGCGACGATCGTACGCGACCAGTTCGCGCGCCTGCTGACGGGCCGCGACGAAACCAAGATCGACGAGAATTGGGAGATCGCCTTCCGCTCGATCCTGCCGTTCGACCGTTCCGGCTTCGCGATGATGGCGGTTTCCGCCATCGATATCGCGCTGTGGGATTTGCGCGCCAAGCGTGAGGGCCGCGACATCGCCGATATGGTCGGCGGCCGGCGCGACGTGACATTGCCCGCCTATACGACAACGCTATCGCCTGAGCGCTACGCGAAAAGCCCGTTCTTCGGCATTAAAACTCCGATGGTCGCGGGGCCGAGCGACGGCGAAGCGGGCGTCGCGGAGAATGTCGATCTCATCCGCCGCGCGCGCGAAGCCGCAGGCCCCGACCGCGACGTGATGCTCGACGCGTTTATGGGCTGGGACGTCGACTACACATTGCGCATGGTCAAAGCACTCGCCCCTTATCGCGTGCGTTGGTTCGAAGACCCGCTATCGCCCGCCGATGTCGGCGCCTATGTCCGCCTGAAGCGCGAAGCGGGCGACGCGATCACGCTGGCGCTGGGCAATTTCTGCTTCAGCTTGTGGGATTGCCGCGCGCTGATCGAAGCGGGCGTGGTGTCGATCCTGCAGCCCGATATCGCCTGGTGCGGCGGCGTGACCGAAGCGTTGCGCATCGACCAAGACGCGCGCAAGGCGGGCCTGCCGATCATCTTCCACAACACCTCCGAACAGCCTTGGGCGCTGTCGCTTAGCCAAGCGCTCGATACGGTGAAAGAAGTGGAATATGTCGACCGAGATCCCGGATCGATGCTGCATGAGATGTTCCAGGGTTCGACCGGCGTGATCGACGGTAAGGTCCGCACCGGCAAAGCGATCGGCAACGTGCTGTCGCAGCGCGTGAGCGATGCGCTGGTGAAGTTCTGACATGGGTGCGGCGCGCGATTACAAGCTGATCGACGGTCACCATCATCTATGGGACCTCGCGCGTCTGCCTTACGCGTGGCTGCGGCCGGAAGCCCCACCCCGCCCCTTCGGCGATCACACGAAGATCAAACGGAACTTTCTGCCCGCCGATTATCGCGCGGCGACCGAAGGCCTCGACATCGCCGCCAGCGTGCATGTCGAAGCGATGCCGGGTGCGGCCGATCCGGCGGCGGAGTCCGCCTGGCTCGACGAGATACGCCCCGGCGACGGCATCGTCGCGGCGAGCATCGCGCATCTCGACCCGCGTTCGCCCGGTCTCGACGCCGCCCTCGATGCGCTCGCCCGCCACGAAACGGTGCGCGGCATACGCACCGGCATCGCCTTTCGTACGAATTCGCCGTGGCGCTTCGCCAATGCCGCCGGTCTCACGCGGTCCGACGATTTCCGGCGCGGCATCGCGCGCATCGCGGCGCGGGACCACATCGTGGAAATGATCTTGCTGCCCGAACAGATCGTGGAACTCGTCGAACTCGCCGACGCGCATCCGCATACGCCGTTCGTAATCAATCATATGGCGACGCTGGAACCCGGCTTCGAGGATGTTTGGCGCGCGGGCGTACGCGAAGCGGCGAAGCGCCCCAATATCCACATAAAAATTTCGGGGATGTGGACGATCGCCCGCGATTGGAACGAAGCCGCGATCTGCGTGCCCGTTCGCTTCGCGGTCGAAGCCTTCGGCCCCACGCGCTGCTTGTGGGGAAGCAATCTGCCGATCGAGGGATTGATGTGTGGTGCCGCCCGTCAAATCGACATGCTGCACCGCGTTCTCGGCGATCTGCCGATATCGGACCGCGCCGCGATCTTTGGCGGCACGGCCGCGCAACTTTATCGCATCGGTGGTGCCGCCCGTTCTTGACGCCATCGAATTCGATCTCGATACTCGAAAAAAATCCAAGGGGAGGAATACAATGAGAAGACTCGCCATCGCGCTCTGCGCCGCATTCGCGTTCGTCACGCCCGCCGCTGCCGCTTGGCCCGAAAAGCCGATCCGCATCGTCGTGCCCTTCGGCCCCGGCGGCACCACCGACATTCTCGCGCGCACGCTCCAGAAGGTGCTGGACGAGAAGAAGCTCGTCTCCCAACCCGTCGCGATCCAGAATGTTGGCGGGCATTTCTCGGTCGGCGCGCGCCAAGTGATGACGGCCGCCCCGGATGGCTACACCTTCCTGGCGATCCATCTTGCCCTGTTGTCGGGCGAAGTGGTCGATCCCGCGCGCGGCGTTTCGTACCGCAATTTCGAGCCCGTCGCACTGACCGGCGGCTTCTGCTTCCACCCGATCGTGCGCGGCGATTCGCGCTTCCAAACGCTGAAGGATCTGCTGGAAGCGGCCAAGGCGCAGCCCAACACGATCGTCACCGGCGTCAATATCGGCGCGCTCAACCACATGATGGCGCTGTTCATGGAACAGGGCTTTCCGGGCGCCAAATTCCGCTACGCGCAGATCGGCGGCGGCGGCGAGAATTTCGCGGCGCTGATGGGCGGGCACACGCAGTTGACGGTGCTGTCGAGTTCCGAATACCAGACCTACAAGGCCAACGGCATCCGCGCCCTTGCCTATTCGGGGCCGGAGCGCCTGTCGCTGGAGCCGAACATCCCCACCGCGCGCGAGCTTGGCTTGGGCTTCGACTATTGCGCCGAGAATTTCTGGTTCGCGCCCAAAGGCACGCCGAAGGAAGCGATCGACGGCATGGCGAGCGCCCTGCAAAAGGCCAACGAAACGCCGGAACTGAAGGACTTCTTCGCGAAGCAAGCCCAGACCGGCCAATTCCTGCGCGGTGCGGATTTCGCCAAGCGCTTGGACGACGTGTTCAAGGCGATCGAGCCGATCGCCAAGACCGCCGCCCCGCCGCGCTGACGGACACGCCTTGTCGCCGAACGAAGACTCGCCGAAGGATCGGCGCAACGACGCGATCGCGGGGGCCGCTATCCTCGCGATCGCGATCGTTTTCGGCACGGCCGCCTTGCGCGAGCCGCCCGCCCATTACGATCCGCTGGGCCCCGGCACCGTGCCGTTGGCGGTATCGATCGTGCTGGGGATTTTCGGCGCGATTTTGCTGATCCGCACGCTGCTGGGCCTTAAAGTCGGGCAATCCGCGCAAAGCGTGATCGCCGGCTTGTCGCTCGACGATCCGGAAGTCGATTACAAGCTGCGGCCCGGCCTTGCCGTCTTCACCTATGCCGCGACCGCCGCCTATGTCGGCGCGATCGCCTTGGGCATTCCCTTCGTGTGGTCGACCTTCGCGTTCCTGGCAATCGTCGGCTCGGCGATGGCGCGGTTTCGCCGGCCGCTGATGTGGTGGGTCTTGGGTTCGACCGCCGCCGGCACCTACGTCATCCATCTGCTATTCGTCAAAATCCTGATGGTGTCGCTGCCGTGACGCTGATCGACGCCTTCTTCCATCTGCTCTCGCCCGGCCCGATGACCATCATGTTCATCGGTGTGACCATCGGCATCGCGGTCGGCGTCATGCCCGGCATCACCGCCGGCATGCTGATGGCGCTGACCTTGCCCTTCACCTATTCGATGTCACCGGTCGATGCGATTATCCTGCTGATCTCGATGTTCGTCGGCGGCATTTCGGGCGGGCTCGTGACCGCCACGCTGATGCGCATTCCGGGCGAGCCCAACGCGGTGATGACCACGCTGGACGGCTATCCGCTCGCGAAAAAGGGCTATCCGGGCCGCGCCTTGGGCCTGGGCAATTCGGGCTCGATCGTCGGCGGTTTCGTCGGCTGGATCTTCCTGGTGACGCTGACGCGGCCCCTCGCCGACATCGCCGTGCTGCTCGGCCCGTGGGAGAATTTCGCGCTGGTCCTCACCGCGCTCGTGCTCGTCTCCTCGCTCAGCCGCGGCTCGTTTCTCAAGGGTATGATTGCGGCCTTGCTCGGCGTGCTGGTCGCGATGCCGGGCGTCGACCAGACCTCCGGCCTCGTGCGCCTGACCTTCGGCGCCGACGCGTTGACCAACGGCTTCCAGCTTCTGCCCGTCGTGATCGGCCTGTTCGCGCTGTCGCAATTGATCGCCGACACGATCCATGTCGAACAGAGCACCGACCATATCAAAGCCTCGATGCGCGGCGTGATGATCGGCTTGCGCGACTACGTCGTGCATGGCTGGAACATGATCCGCTCGGCGCTGATCGGCGTGTGGATCGGCATCCATCCGGGCGTGGGCGCCACGGTGTCGGCGATCGTCGCCTATACGGTCGCCAAGAACGTGTCGAAGAAGCCGGAGGAGTTCGGCCAAGGCAGCGAGGAAGCCATCGTCGCCGCCGAGACCGCCAACAACGCCACGACCGGCGGCACGCTGATCCCGCTGCTGGCGCTGGGCATTCCCGGCGGCATCGCGGACGCGATCCTGCTGGCCGCCCTGGTCATGCACAATCTGCGGCCCGGCCCGCTGCTGGCGACGACGAACCCCGAAATCGTCAACACGATCATGGCGACGCATCTGGCCGCGCATGTCGTCATGTTCGCCCTGATGACCGCCGGCGTCTTGCTGTTCGCGCGATTGATGCTCGTACCGCGCGCGATTCTGTTCCCGCTGGTGCTGGTATTCTGCATCGTCGGCGCCTATTCGGTCGACGGGCAGATTTCCGACGTGTGGATCATGTTGATCTTCGGCATCGTCGGCCTGGTGATGGAATTGGCGCGCTTCCCGATGGCGCCCTTCGTCATCGGTTTCGTGCTGGCGCCGATGGCCGAAGGCAAGCTGCGCTCCGCGCTGATGATCTCCGACGGCTCGATGCTGCCGCTGTTCACGCGGCCGGGCTCGCTCGCCCTGCTGGCGGTCGCGGCGATCTGCTTCGTCTGGCCGTTCTGGCGCGAATGGCGCGCCCGGCGGGCGAAGGCCTAACCGCCCGCGCCGATCAGGTCGAGCTTCGCGTCGGCGAGATAGCCATAGCGGTTGATCCACACCTTGCCGTTCGCCGCCTTCATCGCGGCGTCGAAGCGTGCGCCGAAATCCGCGACCGGACCGAAGCCATGCGCCATCGCGCTGACCGGCGTGGGCGCCGACGCCGTCACGGCCGCGACGATCTTGCGCGTTTGCGCCGCCGCATCCACCGGATGCGGGCTGTCGGAATCGGGATACTCGGCGATCGCGAGCCCGAACTTTTCCGGCGCATCGCAAACGTCGAACAGCTTCGCGACCAGCGGCGCGACCTGATCGAGCGTACCGAGGCCCGGATTGTCGCGCAGCAAGCGCTTCGCCCACGACCCGACCATCATCGGCCAATGCATGGTGAAGAGCTTGACCGCGATTCCATCGACCTTGGGCGCCAATGCTGGGAAGTCGAAGCCCGAGATGTCGGTCCAGGGCAGCGGGAAGCTGCGCAGCAGCATCTCCTTGCCCGGCACCGCCCGGCGCAAACGCTCGACGAAATCGGTCACCAATTTCCGGCGTAGTTTCAGCGCCGCCGCCACGCCGGGATAGTCGGCGAGCCAAGCGGCCATACCTTTGCCCGACGCCGCCGCTTGCAGCTCGGCCAGCGTCAAACGCGTGTTGATCCGCGCGTGGAACGCGGCCGCATCGCGTTTCATGCCCTCGAAATCATAGCCGAGCCGATCGGCCGCGCGCGCGACGCTCTCGGAGAAGTCGAGGAAGGCGCTATCGAGCGTATAGGGCGGGTATTCGGGCCAATCGATATGGAACCCGTCGATATCGGGATAGGCCTCGGCCAGATCCTTCAACAGCGCGATCGTGTAGGCGAGGATTTCCTCGCTCGCCAGCGAGCCGTTCTTATCGAGCCGGTCGCCGACGCGCGAACCGTCGAACGACAACGGCTCGTCCTCCGGTTTCGGTCCGCCGAATTGCACCCGATAGCCGGGCGGGATCGCCGCCTGGACCTGCATATAGGTCTTCAGCCCACGCGCTTTCGCCTTGGCCAAAGCCGACGCGATGATGGCGCCCTCGGCCTTGGTATGCGCGTCCGGTGCGGGCGGCTGATAGCGCAAACCCGCGTAATGCGCCTTGTTGGGCGCGTAGGAGACCGAGGTCTGCACGAACAATTCGCGCTTGCCCCAAAGCGGCCGGTCGAGCAGGCGCACCGTGCCGAGCCCGCCATCGATCGGCGGCTCGCGCCCGCCATTCGCGGCGTCGGAGGGGCGCATCACATAGGGCGAGGTCGCGATCGCGAACGGCTTCGCGCGGCGCTGGATATTGTCGAGGACTTGATCGACGCCTTCGTTCTGGAAGAACTCGGGAAAAACGACGAGACCGACTTGCCGCTGCATTGCGCTTCCGCCCCTTGGTTCTATTTCGTCTTCGATAGCATTCCGGCGGCGTCGGGACTAGCCGATCATCGCACTGAGATCCACGCCAAGGCCCGGCCGCTCCGGCGCGGTCAACATGCCGTCGGTCATCGCGAACGTGCCTTCGGGGGCGCGTTCGAACAACGGACTATGGAACACATGCCGTTCGACCGAGTCGGCGTTCGCGACCGCGGCGGCGAGATGGATGTTGGCGAGCATCGACACGACCGAATTCGAATGATGCAGCGTCACCGGGCGGAATGCCGCTTCCGCCAAGGCCGCGATCTTGCGGCCATAGGTGATACCGCCCGAAATGATCGGATCGAACTGCACGAAATGTACGGCGTTGCGTTCGATCAGCCGGCGGAAATTCGGCAGGCCGTAATCGTTCTCGATGCCGCATACGGGAATGCCGCCTTGCTCATGCACGCGCACCATACCGTCGACATCGTCGATCGCCAGCGGCTGTTCGAACCAATAGATGTCGAGCGGCGCCACGGCGCGCGCAAAAGCGATGGCGCGCGGCACGTCGTAGGCCGAAACGGCATCGACCATCAGCCGCGCATCGGGCCCCATCGCGCGTTTGAGCTTGGTCACGCGCTCCACGTCGGCCGCATGGCTCGCCCCGCCAACCTTGATCTTCACGGCCTTGTAGCCGGATTTCACATAGGCGGCGTATTCCTCGGCGAACTCGTCGGCGGTCTGGCCGGTCTTGTAGAGACCGGCACTGGCATAGGGCATGACGCGCGGATCGTTGCCGCCCAACAGGCGCCACAACGGCAAGCCGGCGCGCTGCGCCTTCAAATCCCATAGCGCGATGTCGATGGCGCTCATGCAGGCCCAAGTCTGGCTGCGCCGGGTCGAGACCGACGTCATGTCGATCGCGCGCTTGAAGAATTGCTCGGACAGATCCGCATCCTGGCCGACCAGGACGGGTTTCAGATCTTCCTCGACGAAGGCCTTCAGCGAGCCCGGCGCGCCGCCATCGACCCAGGACTCACCCGCGCCCACGCGCCCATCCGACGTTTCGACGAACACGAGGAAGCTGCGCTTGACGGTCCAGCGGTAACGCGGATTGCGGATCGTGCCGTCGAGCGGCTTTTCCAGCGTGCGGACGTGAATGTCCTTGATCGTCGCCATGTCGTCTCCTCCGATTTTTTCCGACTATGGCCGAAATCGGGACTTGAGTGCAAACTGAGATATCAGTTATGACTTAGATCGTGACCCAATCCGTTCTCCGCCATAAAGCCTATGAACGCTTCAAGGAGCGGCTGTTCGCCGAAGTCCTGAAGCCCGGCCAATTCGTCAGCCAGCGCGAGCTGAGCGAGATCGTGAAGGTGCCGATCGGCCCCTTGCGCGAGGCGCTGAAGCGGCTGGAGGCGGAGGCGCTGGTGCGCTTGATCCCGCAGCGCGGGATCCAGATCACCGAGTTGAACGTCACGATGCTGAACGAATCCTTCGGCCTGCGCCGGATTTTGGAACTCGCCGCCGCGCGCCACTTCGCCGCCGAGGCGCCGATGCCGGTGATCCGGGAGATCGAAGCGCTGACCGAGCGCGTCATGAAACGCGCGCGCACCAATCCGAATCGCGAGAATCTCGACGAAGCGCTGCGCGTCGATTGGATGCTGCACGATCTGATTATCGACCGGATGGGCAACAAGACGCTCGCGGACGTCCATCGCGTGAATTTCGACAAGATCCGCTTGGCCCGCCAGCATCGCCGCTTCACGCCCGAGCGCGTGAGCCCCGCGCTGGAGGAGCATATGGCCGTGATCAGCGCTTTCCGGGCGCGCGATCCGGAAGCCGCCGCCGCCGCCCTCGACCGCCATTTGACGATCGCGCATCACCGCGCCGTGGGACTCGCCCCATGAGCAAGCGCCCGAATCTCCTGTTTCTGTTCTCCGACCAGCACGCGTTCCACGTGACGGGTTGCTACGGCGACAAAATCGTCGAAACGCCGAATCTCGACCGGCTGGCGCGCGAAGGCGTCACTTTCGACGCGGCCTATTGCCCCTCGCCGATTTGCGTGCCGTCGCGCATGTCGATGCTGACCGCGCGCCATCCCTCGGCGCAGGATTGCTGGACCAACGACGATTTCCTCGTCTCCGACCGCGCGACATGGCCGCATGCGCTGGGGGCCGCCGGCTATCGCCCGATTCTGATCGGCCGTCTGCATGCAATGGGGCCCGATCAGTTGCACGGCTATGCCGAGCGTGAGATCGGCGATCACAGCCCCAACTGGGGCGGCATCGCGCGCCACGATATGGGCGTCCTGAACGAGACAAACGATCCGCACCGCACCAGCGTGATCCGCAGCGGATCGGGCGAAAGCGTCTACGAGGTCAAAGACCGCGACGTAACCCGCGCGGCGGTCGCCTGTCTCGATCGGCTGGGTGCGGCGCGAAAAAGCGGCGACGACCAGCCTTTCGCGCTGACCGTCGGCTTCATGCTGCCGCATCCGCCTTACGTCGCGACGAAAGCGGATTACGCGCGCTTCGCCGGCAAGGTTCAGCCCGCACGCCTGCCGCGCGGGCCCGCGGGCCAGGAGCATCCGTGGCTTGCCTGGTGGCGCAACAATCGCGGCATCGACGAAGTGCCGGCGGACGACGCGATGCGCGCGCGCATTGCCTACTACGCCCTCACCTACCGCCTCGACGCGATGATCGGCGAAGTGCTCGCCGCTTTGCAGCGCAATGGCCTCGCCGAGAACACGCTGATCGTCTATTCGACCGATCACGGCGACCAGATCGGCGAGCGCGGCCTGTGGTGGAAGCACACGTTTTACGAAGAATCGGTGCGCGTCCCGCTGATCCTATCCTGGCCCGGCCAGATCCCGCAGGGCGAACGGCGGCGCCAGGTCGTCAATCTGGTCGATCTCGCCGCAACGATGGTGGACGCGATGGGCGCGCCCGCCTTGCCGCACGCGCAAGGACGTTCGTTCTTGAACGTCGCGCGCGATGCGAATGCGCCGTGGCGCGACGAAACCTTTTCCGAGTACTGCACCGACGAAGTACCGGTGTGGACCGGTGGCATGGCGGTGCGCCAGCGCATGTTGCGCAGTGGCGATTGGAAGCTGATTTATTATCACGGCTACAGGCCGCAGCTTTTCAACCTCGCCGACGATCCCGACGAATTGCGCGATCTGGGCGACGATCCCGCGCACGCCGCGATCCGCGCGCAATTGCTGGAACGCCTGCTGGCCGATTGGTCGCCCGACGCGATCGACGCGCGGATGAAACAACGCCGGCGCGACAAGGATCTGATCGGCGCCTGGGCGCGCGGCACCAAACCCGCCAGTCATTTCATCTGGCCGACCAGGCCCGATCAAAACCGCCTCGACACCTGAAACGGCCGGAGAGCCGATCAAACCTAGGGAGCGAAACAAAATGCTGAAACTCAAACATCTCGTCGCGGCCGCCGCCTTGTTGTGGGCGGGTGCGGCCAACGCCCAGCAGCCGCTGGAAATAAAGATCGGCGCCGCTTACGCGACCGATCACGCCGCCGCCTTCATCGGCGTCGAGCGCGGCATCTTCGCCAAGCACGGCCTGGACGCGAAGCTGGTCATGTATCAAACCGGCGTCGAAATGATCAACGGCCTGCTGTCCAACGCGCAGGACGTGAATATCATGGGTTCCGTGCCGTTCCTGGCGGGCGTGTCGCGCGGCCAGCCGCTGGTGCTGATCGGCCATCTGCACGGCGATGCGCTGTCGGACAATTATTCGCAGAACAACGCGATCATCACCACGCCGCAGGGCGGCGTGCGCGTCGACGATCTGCAAAGCCTACGCGGCAAAAAGGTCGGCCTCGCGCGCGGTACGGGTGCCGAAGGCTATCTGCTCGGCATTCTCGCCCAAGCCGGCCTCAAAGACACCGATCTGACGCTGGTCAACATCCCGCCGGCCAACACCGCGACCGCCTTGCGCCAGGGCGACGTGCAGGCCGTGGCGGCGTGGGAGCCGTGGGCGACGGTCACGAAGCTGCGCACGCCCGGCGCGATCGAAGTCATACGCGGCAATTGCAACGGTTGCTACGATCCGGGCTCCATCCTGACGACGCGCGCGATCATCTCGCAGAAGTCGGAACAGTTGCGCCGCTTCATGGTCGCCTTCGCCGAAGCGCATCAATGGCTGCGTCAGAACTACGACGCGGCAGCCGAGATCGATATGCGCTGGATCCCCGGCCTCGATCTCGACGTCGTCAAGGTCGCGATCCGCAACTCGCTCTACGATCTGCGCGTCACCCGCAACTCGATCGACGGCTACAACAAGAAGGCGATCCCCGCCCTCGTCGCCGACAAGCGCATGGCACGCTCGCTCGACGCCGCCACCGTCATCGACGCATCGTTCTACAAGCATGTCGAAGCGGTGGCGCCGCAGTTTTTCAACGATCTGAAGCCGATCCCGGCCAACCGCCGTCTGTAACGCGCGTCGCATGAACACGCCCAAGATCCGTATCGCCGCGCGCGATCTGCGTCTCGAGTACCGGGACGAAACGCGCGGCGAACACCACCTCGCCGTCGAGAAACTCTCGCTGGACGTCCGGGAGAACGAGTTCCTGTGCGTCGTCGGCCCCAGCGGCTGCGGGAAATCGACGCTGATCTCGGCGATCGCTGGCTTCCTCAAACCCGTCGCCGGCGAGCTGACGCTCGACGGCCGGCGGATCGAGGGGCCGGGGGCGGATCGCGGCGTGGTCTTCCAGGAATACGCGTTGCTGCCCTGGATGACGGTTCTCGACAACGTGGCGCTCGGCCCCAAGCTCAAAGGTGTCGCGAAAGCCGAGCGCCACGAACGCGCCCGTCATTATCTGGCGATGGCCAATCTTTCCGACGCGGCGGCGAAGTTTCCGCACGAGTTGTCGGGCGGCATGAAGCAACGCACCGCCGTCGCGCGCACGCTGGCCAACGAACCGCAAGTGATGCTGATGGACGAGCCCTTCGCCGCCATCGACGCCCAAACCCGCATGACGCTGCAGGAGGAACTGCTGCGCATCTGGTCGAAATCGCGTATCACCGTTCTGTTCGTCACCCACAGCGTCGAGGAAGCCTGCTTCCTGGGCGATCGCGTGGCGATCCTCACGCCCGGCCCCGGCCGCGTGAAGGAAATCGTCGACGTACCAATCGCGCGCGACCGGCGCGATTGGGCCACCCTCGGCGCCGATCCGGAATTCGCACGAATTCGTGATTACGTCCTCGCCTCCGTGCGCGGCGTCGACGGCAAGGCGGCATGAACGCCCGCCATCCTTTGATGCGGCCGCTTTATGCGACCGTCGTGCTTCTGGCGATCGGCCTTGGCTGGATCGCCTGGGGGCAGTTGCACGCGCAATCCCTAACCGCCGGCCTCGACCTCAAACCCGGCAAGGCGCATTTCGCGATCACCCTCGCCTTCGCGCCGGAGGCGTTTCACGTCACACGGCTGCAATCCATTGGCCGCGTAATCGAGGTGAAGGACGCGACCGTCTTCATGATGGACGTCGCCGCCGCCGATATTCACGACGTCGCGACGAATTATTGGGTGCGGGAGGTCACGTCATGGCCGGGACGCTGATCCAAGCGCCCGCGCGCGGCATGCCCTGGTCGCGGCGCCTCGCGCGCCCCGCCAAGGGTGCCGCCGGCATTCTGCTGTTCCTGGCGGCGTGGCAAATCTCGGTTCCGCTGGTCGGGCTCGAACCCTATTTCTATCCCGCACCGATCGATGTCTGGTTCGCCTTCGTTGATCTGATGCGCAAGGGCATTCTGCCCGTCTATACGATCGATAGCCTGTCGCGCTACAGCGCGGGGGTGGGCATCGGCATCGCCGCCGGCGTGTTCTTTGGCGTGTTGATCGGCCTTAACGCATTTGCGTCGAGGCTACTCTCGCCGACGATCAATTTCCTGTTCGCGATCGTCGAGGTCGCCTGGATCCCGATCTTCGTGATCTGGTGGGGTTACGGCTACAAGACGATCCTGATCGCGCTCACCTATGTCGTGTTCTTCCCCGTGCTCTACAACACGCTGATCGGCGTGCGCACCGTGCCGCAACCGCTGATCAACGCGGTGCGTGCCCTGGGCGGCACACGGATTCAAGTGCTAACGCATGTAATCTTGCCCGCCGCCCTGCCCGGCATCATCACGGGGCTACGCGTGGGTGCGGGCTTCGCGTTTCGCGGCTTGATCTTCGCTGAGATTGTCGCCGCCAAAACCGGGCTCGGCTATCTGATCTTCGAAGGCGCCCAATCCCACCAGACCGCGCGGACCATCGTGGGTATGATTTCGGTCGGCGTGATCTGGCTGCTGATCGACCAGTTCTATCTGAAGCCCATCGAGCGCGCGACGATCGAGCGCTGGGGCCTTGTCACCGACGCCGAGCAGCGCGCATGAAGCCGTCCAACGCCATCGGGCTTCTGCCCTTCGCGGCGGCATTGGCGGCTTGGGCGATCGTGCCGCTCTACGTCGACTATCCGTCCTACATGCTGCCGCCGCTGCCCGACGTGTGGGCGCATCTTCTGGAAACGCTCGCCGACGGCACGCTTGCCGGGCATGTGGTGAACTCGTTGGGTCGATTGGCGCTGGGCTTCGCCGTAGGCACGGGCATCGCGATTCCGCTGGGTATCGCCATCGCGCTCAACCGCCATGTCGCCGATACGCTGAAGCCGCTGCTGACCTTCCTGCAATCGATCGCGGGCATCGCGTGGGTGCCGCTCGCCATCATCTGGTTCGGCATCGGGATCGGCTCGGTCGTGTTCGTCATCGCTAACACGATTTTCTTCGCCACGCTTTACAACACCGTGATCGGCGTGCAGGCGATCCCGCAGGCGCTGCATCGCGCGGTGCGTTCGCTCGGCGGCAAGGGCTTGAGCCTGGCGAGCGTGCTGATCCTGCCGGGCGCACTGGTTCAGCTCATCGTCGGGTTCCGGACGGCGATGGCTTATGGCTGGCGCGCCCTGGTCGCCGCCGAAATGATCGCGGGCACCAACGGCCTTGGCTACATGACGATCGAAGCCGTGCAATGGTATCGCACCGAAACCGTGCTGCTCGGCATGATCGCCATCGGCCTGATCTGGCTCGTCATGGATCGCCTGATCTTCGAACCGATCGAACGCGTGACCGTGCGCCGCTGGGGCATCGTGCAGCGATGAAGCTTCCGGCCAATCGTTTGGGGCTCGGCGGGGCGGCTTTGGGCGTGTTGTTCGACCCGATCGGCGACGACGCGGCGCGCGCGGTCGTGGCCGCCGCGTGGGATGCGGGCATTCGTGCTTTCGACACCTCGCCGCTTTACGGCGGCGGCTTGTCGGAGGAGCGCTTCGGCGCCGGGCTGAAAGGCCGCAAGCGCGACGATTATTTCCTGTCGACCAAGACGGGCGTCACGCGACCCTATGGCCAAGCGGCGGCCCCGCCGGGCGGGGCGCGTCGTGCGGCCGATATCTGGGATTATTCGCCCGAAGCGACGCAGCGTTCGATCGCGCGCAGCTTGGCAAGGCTCGATACAAACCGCCTCGACCTCGTCCATCTGCACGATGTCGAAGGCCGTACCGATGCGGCGATGGCGGCTTATCCCGCCCTCGAAGCTTTGCGCGAACAGGGCATCGTCGGCGCCATCGGGATCGGCGCCAACCGGATCGATGCACCACTCGATCTAATGGCGCGCGCGAAATTCGACGCGGTGTTGGTCGCCGGGCGTTACAGCCTGCTCGATCAAACGATGCTGGATCTTGTCCCCGTCGGGCGCGCGGCGGGCACGAAGCTGATCGTCGGCGGCGTGTTCAATTCCGGCATTCTAGCGACGGGAGCGGTGCCGGGGGCGATGTTCCACTACGACCCCGCACCCGAGCCCGTACTCCAACGTACGCGCGCGATCGAGGCGTTGTGCCATAAACACGACGTACCGTTACGCGCCGCCGCGCTGCAGTTCCCGCTGGCCCATCCCGACGTCGCGATGCTGCTGCTCGGGCCCCGTCACGTCGACGAACTCGCCGACAATCTCGCTTTGCTCGCGCATCCCATTCCGGCCGCGTTCTGGCGCTCGCTGCAAGCGGACAGCCTGATCGACAAAGGATGTCCCCTGCCATGATCGACGCCCATATCCATTTCTGGGACCCCGCACGGCGCGACGACATCCTGATCGTGCGCCGCGAGCCGTCGCTCGATATCCGCGCGATGCCCGAAGAACTGGCGCCGTTGCTGGCGCAAGCGGGTGTCGACGCCGCCGTCGCGATCCAATCCGCGCCGAATAGCGACGAAACCGATCACCTGATCGAAACGAGCGCCCGGATGTCCGCGATCAAGGGGGTCGTCGGTTGGGTCGATCTGACGGCGCCGGATGCGGGCGCGCGGCTCGCCACCTTGGCAAAACGCCCGAAGGTCAAAGGCGTGCGCGCGATGCTCAATCGCGTCGATGGCATCGACTGGCTGACGCGCCCGGCCGCACAAGCGGGCGTGGCGGCGGCTCGCAAGGCGGGCTTGTCGCTGGACCTCATCACCCGCACCGAACATATCCCGGCGGTGGCGAGAACCGCCGCCGCCTTCCCAGACCTCACGATCATCGTCGATCACGGCGCGAGCCCGCCCAGCGGCAAGCCCGGCTTCGCGGAATGGTGCGCCGGGATCGAAACGCTCGGCGCGCATAAGTGCGTCTTCACGAAATTCTCGGGCTTCGCCGAGGAAGCCGCCCCGGATTGGAGCGCCAAGACTCTCAAACCCGCTTTGCGCCATTTGCTGAAATGGTTCGGACCGGACCGGCTGATGTGGGCAAGCAACTGGCCGGTGATCGATCTGCGCGGCGGTTATGCGCGCTGGGTCGCGGAAAGCCGCAAGCTGCTCGACGAAGCGGGCCTGAGCGCCGCCGGCCGCCGCGCGATCGAGGAAACGACCGCGCGGACGGCCTATCGGCTTTAGGTGCGGTCCTTCCAGCGATCGAGTTCCCACGCGGGCTTGCCGCGCAGATCGGTTGCGTCCGGCGCTTCGAACGCCGCCGCCGCGGGCTTCGAACCCGATTTCTCGTAAGCGTCTTTCAACACCGCCTGCGTTTGCGCGAACGCGCCCTTCACTTGCGACCAGGCGAGCGGACGTTCGATGATCTTGCCCGCGACCATGTATTTGGAGATTTCCAGGATCGCCGCCGCGTCGCCTTCGGTCGGCCAGCACCAGCCGCGCTTGAACAACACCTCGTCGTCCACGACCTTGGCGCCTTGCTCGGGCGGCAGGTTCCAGAAGGCTTTGACGAGTTCGGACACGGCCCCCGGCTGCATCTTGCCGAGTGCGTCGATCGCCTGCTGCTGCGCGACCACGAACGCCGTCGCCACATCGCGGTTGTTGCGCACGGTGTTCTGGCCGGTGATCCAGAACGAGCGATGCAGGTAATAACCGTCGGGATAGAACGGCGCCTTCTTGACCGAGTCGAGCAGAATGCCCGCCCCCTTGCCCGCCGGGCCTTCGTAATGCGCTTCGGTATAGCCGAAGGAATTCATGATCGCCGTCGTGCCGATCGCCGCATTGGCCTGGAGATAGGCGGGATGGATCACGACCGCCGCATCCATGCCGGCCGGGATCGTCGCGGCCTGGGCTTGGGTGGGCGAATTCACCATCGTGATGTTGTGGGCGCGCGGATCGCCGTTGCCCAATTCGAATTGCAGCATCTGGGTGAAGGCGTTGTACGGGTCGCCGCCGAGCAACGCGCCGACCGTCTTGCCCTTGAGGTCCGCGAGATTGCGGATCGGCGATCCGGGCCGCACCGCGACCACGAAGCGCAAGCGCCCTTCGCCCACGTTCAGCAGCACGATCGGCGCCTGCTGCGCGATCAAACGCACGATCGGCGTGTTGCCCCACATGCCGAAATCGAGATTGCCGGAGACGAACGCCTCGACCATCGGAATGGCGGAAGGGTAGTCGCGCCAATCGACGGTCAGATCGACGCCCATGCCGGCGGCGACGCTTTCGAACGTCTTGTTGGCGATCATGTATTGCGTGACCGGCGAATTGCCGGCCGCAAAGGGCTGGCGGCCGACCGAGACCTTCACCGCACGACGCGCTTGGGCGCGGACGATGGACGGGGCGGCGATCGCCCCCGCGATGCCCGCCACCACGGCGCGGCGGCCGATATTCAGAAATGCTTGCGTCATCGTTCTCTCCCTTTTGGTTATCGGTTTTCGTTGTTGTCGTTCGCCGCTCTCAGGCCGTTGCGGCGCGATAGGCTTCGTTGCGGATCTGGCCCCAGATTTTCTGGACGAGTTCCTGAAAACGCGGATGGGCGCGCGTGGAATCGTCGCGCGGGCGCGGCAGGTCGATCTCGACCACGTCGCGCACATGACCGGGGCTGTTGCCCATCACCACCACGCGATCGGCGAGGAACACCGCCTCGTCGATCGCATGCGTGATGAAGACGACCGTGCGCCGTTCGGCGGCGGGCCGCGCCTGGCCCCACACGCGCAGCAATTCGTCCTGCAAGATCGTGCGCGTCTGCGCGTCAAGGGCGGCGAGCGGCTCGTCCATCAGCAGATATTTGGGCCCGTAGGCGAGCAGCCGGGCGAAGGCGACGCGCTGACGCATGCCGCCCGAAAGCTGGTGCGGATATTTGTGTTCCGCACCCTTCAACCCGACCAGCGCGATCGTATCGGCGACGCGCCGCGCGCGTTCCGCCGGCGACATGTCGGCACCCGCAGGCCCGTGCTGGAGCGCGAAGCCGATATTGCCTTCGACCGTCTGCCACGGAAACAGCGCGTAATCCTGAAACATGATGCCGCGATCGATGCCGGGACCGGACACTTCGGCGCCATCCACGACGATCGCGCCGGACGATGGCGCCATCAGCCCCGCCATCATGTTCAGCAGCGTCGATTTCCCGCAGCCCGACGGGCCGACGATCACGACGAATTCGCCATCCGCGACCGCGAACGACGTTTCGGCCAAGGCGAGCACGCCCTTGCCCGCCGCCGGAAAGGATTTGGTGACGCTGCGGATCTCGATCGTCATGGCTGCTTCCATTTCATGATGCGCCCGGTCAACGCGCGCACGGCCCAGTCGAGAACGAGCGACACGACGCCGACCGCCGCCATGCAGACGACGATACGATTGAGCTCGATCGAATAGGCGAAGAACACGAACATCATCTGCCCGATACCGCCCGATCCGCCGCCGCCCGATTTGGCGCCGACCGCGAGTTCGGCGGCGACGATCGCCGTCCACGCGACGCCCAAGCCGATACGCAAGCCCACCGCGATTTGCGGCGTCGCTCCCGGCAGAATGACGGTGCGCAGGATCGCCGCGCGCGACAGCCCCATCGTCGCGGCGGCGAGGATCAGATTGCGGTCGACGGATTTGGCGCCCGCGATCGTGTTGATGACGATCGGGAAGAACGCGGCATAGGCGACGAGCATCACCGCCGCCGGCGTGCCCGTCCCCAACCACAGGATCGCCATCGGCAGCAACGCGATCGCCGCGATCGGCCGGAAACTTTCGACCAGCGGATCGAGATTGCGTTCTGCCGCGCGCACCGTGCCCATCAGCATGCCGAGCGGAATTCCCAACGCGGCCGCGACCGCGAAACCGGAGAACACGCGCCCCAGGCTTTGCACCATCGCCATCGGCAGATCGCCGCTGGCGAACAGCACGATCCCTTCGGTAACGACGTGGTCCGGGCGCGGCGTGCGTATGCCGCCGAACGCCATCGCCAGCGCTTGCCAAACGACGATCAACGCCAACGGCAAGGCGACCGGGATCGCGGCGCGCGGCAGGAACGCGGTCATCGCCGGTCCCCCGCGTTCGGCGCCCAAGGCGTCAGATACTCGTTCAAGCGGCGCAGGCCGTAATCGTAGAGATAGCCCGACACGCCGACCATGCCGATGAAGGCGATGACTTTGGGCGTGACAAGCATTTCGCGATACCAGGAGATCGCATAGCCGAGCCCGTTGGGTGCGCCGACGAGTTCGGCTGCGATCACCGCGGTCCAGCCGGATGCCACGCCCAAACGCAGCGACACGAGCAGCGAGGGCAACGCGGCGGGGACCACCACGCGGCGGATGATCGCCGCGCGGCCAAGACCCATGACCCGTGCCGCGTCGATCAAACGCCGGTCGACTTGCTTCGCCCCGGCGATCGTGCCGATCAACAGCGGGAACGCCGCCGTATAGGCCATGATGAAGATCGGCAATCCGTGGCCCACGCCGAAGATGAACAACGCCAGCGGAATCCACGCGATGCCGGAGATCGGCCGCAGAATTTCGACCACCGGATCGATCAAGCGTTCCAATAAGCGCGACATTCCCATCGCGAGGCCGAGCGGAATGGCGATCGCCGCCGCGATCAATAATGCCGCCGTCAGGCGGATAACGCTGATCGCGGCTTGCGCGAACAAATCGCCGTCGGACGCGACGTCGGCCAACGCGCGCGCGACACGCCACGGATCGGGCAGCAGCATCGCGTTGCCCGTGAGGATGGAGATTCCCCACCAGACGAGCGCGAACACAGCCATCGTCCGGAAATAGACGAAGACCGCGTCCGCCCAGCCGCGCGTGCGGCGCCCGTCCGGGGTGAGGCTCACTGGCCGGTCCTGACCTTCACGCCGGCTTTGTCTTCCCGCATTTTCAGCAGGACGCCGACATCGTTCTCGCCGAAGCCTTTATCCATGCCGTCGCGGCACGCGGCCAGCGTGGCGCGGCTGACCGGCGCGTCGAGCCCCATCTCGTCGATCATCGACAGCGCGATGCGGCAATCCTTGTGCGCCAGCTTCAGCATGAAGCCCGGCGCGAAATCGCCCTTCAGCGGCCGCACCGGGAAAGCGACGGCGAGCTGATTGTTCCACGCCATCGTCTTTTGCATGACCGAGGTCATGGTTTCGAGCGTCAGGCCCGCCTTGATACCGGCGGCGAGGATTTCCGCGTTCGCCGCGACCAGCGTGGTCGCCAGCATGTTGTTGGTCGCCTTCATCGCGTGGCCGTTGCCCAAGCCGCCGCAATAGAAGAAATCCGTCCCCATGCAGTCGAGGATCGGGCGGACCTTCGCGACGGCATCCTTGTCGCCGCCGACCATCAGCGTCAGCGTGCCCGTCACCGCATGCTCGGCGGTCTTGCCGACGGGGCTGTCGACCGTGGCGCAGCCTTTGGCGGCCAAGGCGGCACCGATCTTGCGCGTCGTCGCGGGCGCGCTTGTGCTCATATCGATATAACTCGATCCCGGCTTCAAGCCTTCGGCCACACCTTTCGGGCCGAGCACCGCGCGCTCCACATCGGGCGCGTCGGGCAGCATGGTGATGACGACATCGCTCGCCGCCGCCACTTCGGCAGGCGAGGCGGCGGCGCGTGCGCCCTGCGCCGTCAGCTTCGCCACCGCCTTCGCATCGATATCGAACACGGTCAGGCTATGGCCCTTTTTCAGGATATTGGCGGCCATCGGCCCGCCCATGATCCCCAAGCCGATGAAGCCGACGGCGGTCATTTCGCCACCGCCGTGTCGCAGACGCAGTTGGTCCGTTGAGCTTCGCGCATCGACGTTCTCTCCCCTATGGCGGCGGCGATTCGCCGGCGCCTTGCCATCCGAAAACCGGAATTTGATCAAATGTTATCGAGTACATTGACGAATGCAAGACAAATTTGCGATGTACAACGCGATGTCCCCGCCCGCCGAAAAATCCCCCGGTCGTTCGCGCCTTCAAGACGTCGCCCGCCATGCCGGCGTTTCGACGATGACGGTCGCACGCGTGTTGCGCGAGCCGCACAAGGTGGCGCCGGAAACGCGCGCGCGCGTCGACGCCGCTTTGGCCGAAACGCGCTACGCGCCCGATTTCGTCGCCCGCGCGCTCAAATCGCAACGCTCGGGCATGGTCGGCGCGGTGGTACCGGTTCTCGCCAACTCGTTCATCGCCGATACGATGCAAGGCCTGTCGGAGGAACTGGCGCGCCACCACTTGCAACTCGTTCTCGGCGCCTCGGGTTTCTCGGCGCAAGCCGAAGAAGGCGTCGTGCGCGGCTTGCTGTCGCGGCGCGTCGATGCGCTCTACTTCACCGGCAATTCGCAAACGCAAGCGACGATCGAGTTGGTGCGCGCCGCCGGTATTCCCGTCGTGCAAGGCGCCAATTTGCCCGAAACGCCGATCGACCTCGCCGTCGGCATCTCCTACAAACAAGGCAGTGCCGCGATGGTGCGCTTCCTGATCGACCGCTACGGCACCGATATCGCCTATATCGGCGGCTCGCAGGTCGATAACGACCGCATGCGCGACCGGCGCGGCGGCTACGAACTCGCCTTCGCCGAACGCGGGCTTCGCCCGCGCGACGGTGCGGCGCAAGAAGTGCCGATCACGATGGCGGGCGGGCGCCTCGCAATGGCGGCGTTGATGGATCTGCCGCAACGGCCGCGCGCGGTGTTCTGCGCAACCGACGTGCTGGCGGCGGGTGCTGTGTTCGAGGCGACGCGCCGTGGCTTGCGCCTGCCAACGGACGTGGCGATCGGCAGTTTCGACGATCTGGAGGTCGCGGCCGAAATCGCGCCGGCGCTGACGACCGTGCGCGTGCCGCGCTACGACATCGGCCGTCAAGCGGCGCAAGTGATCTGCGCGCGCCTTGCGGGCGAGAAGCTCGCGCGCAAGGTCTGGGACATGGGCTTCGAAATCGTGGAGCGCGAAAGCGCCTGAAGGCGATCGCGCCAACGGTCGTACATCGACCTTCGTCAGCGCATTTAGGTCGGTTTGAGCCGCCTGCGTAAGGGAGCGATCTCGGCTCGTCGTCACCGTGAATGGGACGAGGACGAGACCGATGAAGCGGACTCCGCCGAACGGAACGGCCGAACAGCATATCCGCGAGATCCGCCGCCGCTTGCTGCGCCGGCAATCGATCGCCCAGTCTGCAAACCCAGATGCGCCGAAGCCTTCGTTCACGAGAGCATCAAACTGCCTCGATTGGTTTTAGGACCGAAAAATCATTTTTGATCAAATTATTTGACTATCTGGCTATCTATTCATATATTTCACGAAATAATTCGGAGATTTGATCAAAAATCTCCGGAATAGGGAAACGTCGCTTGGCTCAAGAAATCGGCACGCACGCGGTATCCGATCGGCTGCGCCAAGATATTTTGGCAGGCGAGATCGCGTTCGGCAGCCGCTTGAAAATCGCGGAGCTCGCCGCGCGCTATACGACCAGCCACATGCCGGTGCGCGAAGCGCTTCACCAATTGAATGGCGAAGGCCTCATCATCCTTGAGCCGAATCGCGGCGCGCGCGTACGCGCCGTGGACGCCGCATTCGTCCGCGACATGTTCGATTTGCGCATCGCGCTCGAAGCGATGCTCGCCCGCCGCGCGGCCGAGAACATCACCGCCGCGCAACTGGCGGAAGTCGAACGGCTCCAGACCGAGTTCGAGGCGCGCGCCGCTGCCGCCGACTATCAAGGTCTGCTGGAAATCAATCGCGCCATTCACGCCGAAATCAACAAGGCCGCTGGCAATCTCGAAGCGATCAACATGCTCGAACGCCACTGGGGCATCATCGTCGCGCTTTGGGGGCGGCATGGATACGGCGCCGAGCGCGTCGCCGGCGTGATTTCCGATCACCGTCAGATCATTCTGGCTCTATCCCAGCGCGACGCCGAAGGTGCCGCCATTCTTGCGACCGCGCACGCGGCCAAGGCAAAGCAACAGATGCTGCTGCGAATGGGCGCCATCGCCGCCAAGGTCGTCGCATGACCGCCAAACTCCGCGCCATCGACCTGTTTCCCGTCCGCGCGAGCGCGAAGACGGTGTGGGTGTTCCTGCGCGCGATCGATACGGCCGGACATATCGGCTGGGGCGAAGCGACCTGGATCGGCCACGAACGCGAGTTGTCGTCCGTGTTCGCGCGCTTTGCGCCGGTCGTGATCGGCGCGCCCGCAACGCCCGAAGGCTGCGGGCTGACGGCACGCAAGAGGTGCGGCACGGCCGAAGCCGCGATCGTCAGCGCCATCGATCAGGCGCTGTGGGATGTCGCGGCGCGCGATGCCGGCAAGCCCGTGCACGCGCTGATGGCGCCCGGTGGGCGCACATCGATTCCGATGTACGCCAATATCAACCGCCGCACGGTCGACCGTTCGCCGGAGGGCTTCGCCGCCAGTGCGCGCAAAGCCAACGAAGACGGGTTCGACACGGTGAAGATGGCGCCGTTCGACGGCGTGGCGCCCGGCAAGACGGAAGGCATTGCGGAAGCACTGGCGCGGGTCGCCGCCGTGCGTGCGGCGATCGGCAAGTCGCGCAAGCTCTATGTCGACTGCCATTGGCGCTTCGATGAAGCGATCGCCGCCAAGACGTTCGACGCCCTGGCCGAGATCGGCATCGACTGGTTCGAATGCCCGATCGCCGAGACTAGCGAGAACATTCCCGCCCTGAAGCGTTTACGTGCGCAAGCCAACGCCAAAGGCGTGCCGCTGGCGGGGCTGGAGATGGGAACGGGCGTCGACGGGTTCCGCGAATATCTCGACGCCGGCACTTACGATTCGATCATGCCCGACGCGAAATACGCGGGCGGCTTCGCCGAGTTCAACCGCATCGCCGAATACGCGCTGGCACGCGGCACGAAGGTCTCGCCGCACAACCCCAGCGGCCCGATCTGCCATGTCGCCAGTCTGCATCTTTGCGCGGGCCTGCCGGGCTTTTCGGTGCTCGAACATCAATACGACGAAAGCCCCGTCTTCGATGCGATTCTGACCGCCCCCTTCCCGCGCCCGCAGAATGGCGCGGCGCCGATCCCGGACGGACCGGGCTGGGGCCTCGCCCTCGACATGAACCAATTGTCGCCGGAAGGCGCATTCAAACGTTTCGGCGCGGAGGCCGCGATATGCGCGTGATGCGTCCGATCGCGCGCCTCGCGGAGTTCGCCCTGGCGCTGGGGATACTCGTCATCCTTTGGCACTTCCTGTCTGTGCGCGTCGCGAACGCCACGCTGCTGCCTTCGCCGCTCGCCGTCGCGCTGGCATGGGTCGAGTTGTTGCGGACGGACCTGCCGACGGATATCGCGGCCAGCCTCGTTCACTTGGGCGTCGGCTACGGTGCCGGTGCCGCTTTGGGATTGGCGCTGGCGATCCTGTGCGCGCGTTCGGCCGTGGCCGATGCGATCGTCGATCCGGCGATGGAGCTTCTCCGCCCGATCGGCGCCATCGCATGGATTCCCATCGCCATCGTTTTCTTCGGCATCGGACGCGGCGTGCCGATGTTTTTGATCTTCTACGCCTCGGCCTTCCCCATTTTCGTCAACACGCTGGCGGGCGTGCGCGAGGTCGACCGCAATCTGATTGCCGCGGCGCGCATGCTCGGCGCGTCGCCGCGCCTGGTCGTCACCCATGTCGTTCTGCCCGCCGCCATGCCGCTGGTTCTGGCGGGCGCGCGTCTCAGCCTCGGCGTCGCTTGGGCCGCGATGGTCGCGGCCGAATTGACCGGCGCCGACGCCGGGCTCGGCTGGCGGATCTTCTGGTATCAGGAGTTCTTCGCCATGGACAAGGTCATGGCCGTGATCCTCACGATCGGCGTGTTCGGCTATCTGCTCGACTTGGCCTTGCGCCGTCTGCAGGCGGCGTTGACGCGCTGGAGCGCCGATACGCGCGCGGAGGCGGCATGACTTTGCCCCTGCGGATCAAAGCGCCGCTGATTTTCTTTCCGGCGCTCCTGCTGTCCTGGGAATGCGCGGTCTGGCTCGCCGGCGCCGCGAAGATCATGCCCTACCCGTCGGGCGTCGCGCTCGCCGCCGTTCGCGACATCGGCGACGGCACGCTGATCGACGCGATCGCCGGCAGCCTTCGCCGCGTGATCACCGGATTCGCCGTCGCGGCCCTGCTCGGCGTGCCGCTGGGCCTTCTGATGGGCCTGGTGGAGCCGGTGCGCCGCGCGCTCGATCCGATCGTCGACTCGCTACGGGCGATCGCCCCCATCGCGTGGATCCCGCTGGCGCTGCTGTGGCTCGGCATCCGCGGCAACGCCGCGCTGTTCATCGTCGCCTACGCGGCGTTCTTCCCCTTCGTCCTCAACACGATTCAAGCCGTGCGCCTGATCGACCGCAAATTGGTCGACGCGGCGCGAGCCTTGGGCGCATCGCCCTTCCTGGTTCTGCGCGCCGTGGTGGTTCCCGGCGCCGTTCCCACGGTGATGACGGGTGCACGCATCGCGATGGCCTTCGCTTGGGGCTCCATCATCGCGGCGGAAATGGCGATCGGCATCAAGGTCAATCCCGGCGGCGCCGCGACCGTCGGGCTCGGCCAGTTGATGGTCAGCACGTTGTACGTGAAACGCGACATCAACGGGCTTGTTCTTTACATGCTCAGCATCGGATTGGTCAGCCTGGCGATCGACCACGGCGTGCGGGCACTTCAACGCAAGGCGACGCCATGGCAACGCTGACGACTCCGAAAATCGAAGCGAGAAGCGTATCGAAGATCTATATCTCCGCGCGGACCGGCGACAAGGTCGAAGCGCTGCGCGGCGTTTCGTTCGCGATGAAACCCGGCGAATTCGTATCGATCGTGGGCCCGTCGGGCTGCGGCAAGTCGACCTTGCTGTCGCTCATCGCCGGTTTCGCGACGCCCAGCGCCGGCGAAGTGCTGTTCGACGGAAAGCCGATCGACGGCCCCGATCCCGCGCGCGGCGTCATGTTCCAAGATTATGCGCTGTTTCCCTGGCGCACGGTGCGCGGCAATGTCGAGTTCGGGCCGATGGCGCGCGGAATCGACAAGGCGCGGCGCGCGGCGATCGTCGCGCGCAACATCGAGATGGTCGGCCTTGCCGGTTTCGAAGATCGCTATCCCCATGAATTGTCCGGCGGCATGCGTCAGCGTTGCGCGCTGGCGCGGCTGCTCGCCAACGAGCCGGATATGTGGCTGATGGACGAGCCGCTGGCCGCCGTCGATCTGCAAACGCGCGTGATTCTCCAGGACGAGCTGTTGCGTCTTTGGGGCGACGCCGGCGACCCCGCCCAGCGCCGCGCGGTTCTGTTCGTGACGCACGGGATCGATGAAGCCGTCTACCTGTCCGACCGCGTCATCGTCTTGGGCCGCCGTCCCGGCCAGGTGAAGGAGATCGTCGATATCGATCTGCCGCGCCCGCGCGTCGGTGCCCGCACCACGCCGCGCGCCGCCGCGCTAATCGATCACATCTGGAATCTTATCCGCGCAGAGGCGGCGCAAGCGATCGTCGAAGAACCCTAATAAACCAAACGGGAGGAAAACATGGAACTCGAACGAAACGTCTCGCGTCGCTCGGCGCTCCGCACGGCGGGTGCTGCCGCACTGGCCGGGCTTCCGCTGTTCCGCGCCAGTCCTTCGATGGCCCAAGCTTTGAAGATGACGATGGGCGTGGGACTCACCAATGACGGCGCGCCGCTGGTCTTCGCGATGCAGCGCGACAAGCTGCTGGAAAAGGCGGCAGGAGAGCTCGGCCTGTCGATCGATTCCGAGTACCTCAATTTCCCCGTGCTGTTGCGCATGCTACAGGGGCTCGCCGCCGGTCAGCTCGATATCGGCATGCTCGGATCGACGCCGACGATCCGCAATCTTTCCCAGCCCAACCCCGCCATTCCGATCGCCATCGGCGGCGGCGGTATCAAATTTCCTTTGCAAGTGCCCAAGGGCTCGCCGATCAAGAAACTCGACGATCTACGCGGCAAGACGATCCTCACCATCGTCGGATCTGATCTCCATCTCGTGCTGATGCTGATGTTGAAGGCGCATTTCGGCACCGACGATGTGAAGGAACTGGGCATCACGGTGAAAAACATCCAGGCCTTCACCGAACTCACGCGCGCCCAGCCCGGCATCGACGCCGTGTTGAACGTCGATCCCGCCGCGCGCGGCGCGGAGAATGCGGGCGAGTTGGTGGCGCTGCTGCGCAACGACGGCTCGACCGGCCCCGCCTATGACGGCCCCGAGGGCAAAGGCGAAGGCCATAAGGTCGCGAGCTTCGCCAAGACCGGCTTCTACCCCGAAGCCTATTATCCGCATCGCATCTGGTGGGTCGCGCGCGAGGAGTTTATGCGCAAGAACCCCAAAGCGATCGTGGCGCTGCTCGTCGCCAATGCGCGCGCGGTCGAGATCGTGACCAAGATGAGCACCGACGAAGTCATCGATCTCGCGAACAAGGAATGGTTCAGTGACCGGGCCGCCCAACGCCCGTATGTCGAGAACATCCTGTACCGTACGCGCGGATGGTCTTGGATCACGGAAGGCGATGCTCGTTCGCTGATCGAGATGTCGAAAGTCAAAACGATCTTCCAGGCCGAGCTCGATCCCGCGAAGGTCAAAGCAACGCTGGCCGTCGGCGCCGCAATGTCGCGTGAAGCCTGGGAGAAGACAGGCATGAAGCCCGACGCCGCCGCCTTCAAGGACCCCAAGGCCCCCGATACGCGCGGCACGCCGATCTGGGAGATCGAGAACTGGAAGCTCTGATCTCGTTTCGATAAACGCCGAAGCCCGCCACTGGATTCCCAGGGCGGGCTTCTTCGTCTCGCGTGATGGTCGGATAAGTACGAAAAGAAGAATCGGATGCTGACGGCAAAACAAAACTAGCCCGTGACCAATGCGGTTGCGTGGGTGCGCATTATCCTTCGAACCATTCACCGTCGGCGCTCAATTCTGACGCCAGATTTCTGCCTGCAGGGATTGTGGGGAACGCCAGGGCCGAAGGGGCTGAACAACCTTTTCGACCCCATGCCCTGAGGGCGTGAAGATCGACGAAAAAGCCCGATTTTCAAGAGGTCCGGATGGTGGACGCGACGGGGATTGAACCCCGCGACCCCGACCACATCAACCCACGCAGACATCCAGTGAATTCAATTGGTTAAAGATCGGGTTTCCCGGAGATCGCGCGGCGAGCTGCGGGAAATTCCGTCCCAGACTTGGGTGCCCTAGCCGATCGGCGGCAGCGTCGTGTCGCGACCTTTGGTGTGCTTGAGCGCGCGTCGATGGACCGCCATGGCGCGACGCTGCGCCTTCCTGATTCGCGCAAAGAAGATCGACGCGAGTTTCTTCAGGAAATTCAGCATGGCATCGAACCTTTCACCGTCGTGACGAACTTCAGCGACGCGTTCGAATTTCATGAGCATCTGAGACATTGGCGCCCTCCCCTTCGTTTTTATAAGCCGGTCATTTTCAATGCCGATTCCGGCAGGCGCTCGCCTTCGACGGCGATTCCCGCAAGACCAGCGTCGATTTCCTCGATGTCCTGAGGCGTCAGCACGAGTTCGGCGCCGCCGAGATTTTCCTCCAACCGATGGCGTTTGGTCGTCGCCGGGATCGGCACGATCCAGGGCTTGCGCGCGAGCAACCACGCCAACGCGACCTGCGCCGGCGTGGCACCCTTGCGCACCGCGATCGCCTTGACGAACTCCACCAGCGCCATATTCGCCTTGCGGGCTTCCGGCGAGAACCGCGGGATGCTGAGGCGGAAATCGGTCGGATCGAATTTCGTATTCTCGTCGATCTTGCCGGCCAAGAACCCCGCCCCCAGCGGGCTGAAAGGCACGAAGCCGATGCCGAGCGCCTCGAGCACGGGCAGCAACTCGGCTTCCGGCTCGCGCCAGAACAGCGAATACTCGCTTTGCAGCGCCGTGACCTTCTGAACGGCATGCGCGCGACGGATTGTTTTGACGCCCGCTTCCGACAATCCGAAATACCCGACCTTGCCCGCGGCGATCAGATCCTTGACCGCGCCCGCGACGTCTTCGATCGGCACGTCCGGATCGACGCGATGCTGATACAGAAGATCGATGCGTTCGCGGCGCAAGCGCTTGAGGCACCCTTCCGCCGCCGCCTTGATATGTTCGGGACGGCTGTTGCAACCGTCGCCGCGCGCGCCCGTCACCGGATCGATATTGAAACCGAACTTGGTCGCGACCACGACCTTATCGCGGATCGGTGCCAGCGCCTCGCCCAGAAGATCCTCGTTGACGAAGGGGCCGTAGGATTCGGCCGTGTCGAACATCGTCACGCCGCGTTCATGCGCCAAGCGGATCAGCTTGATCATTTCCTGGCGGTCGGCGGGCGGACCGTAGCGCGTGCTCATGCTCATGCAGCCAAGCCCAAGCGCAGATACTTGAAGTGTACCGATCGTACGGAGTTTCATGCGTGATTCCTTACTGTCCGGCGAGGATGGCATCGGAAATTTTTTCCGCCGCCATCATCGCGGGGAAGAACGTGTTCGCCGTCGGAATGACCGGGAAGATCGACGTATCGCAAACGCGCAATCCCATCACGCCCTTGACCCGGCCTTGCGGATCGACGACCGACATCGGATCGTCAGCGCGGCCCATCCGGCACGACGACGTCGCGTGCCAAACGCCCATCGTCCCTTCGCGCACGAATTCCTCCATGCATTCCGGATCGCCCATCACGTCCTTCATCGTGTAACGGTCGCGCACGAAATTGTTGATGAGGAAGTCGTGGATGGGGCCCGGCCCGTCGAGCAGCTTGGCGGCCACCTCGGTATAGATTTTGTTTTTGAGCGTGACGGCGCCGAGTTGCTGCACGCGGTCGCCCCAGATCGCGGGGAACACGTCGTCGACCACGCGGCGCATCGCCGGATGCGCGTGCGCCGCCGCCATCTTGTACATACCCTCGAGCAAGCGATCGAAGTCACGCTTGTCGGAGAGCAGATTGAACTCGACGATCGGATGCTCGCGCCAATCCGCCGAGCGCAGGCGCACCTCGCCTTTCTCGGAGTAGGATTTGTTGGCCCAGATGACCATCGTGCCGAATTGCTTGCCGACAGCGTGCCAGAAGGATTTCGTGTTGGCGACGACGCACATGTCGCCCTGGCGCGCATTCTCGATGCCCGACGTGTAACGCAGGCCGACAAGATGGTGGCGCCGCGTGAAGCCGTTCATCCGCGCGAACGGCTTGACGAACGCTGTGATCGCGACGGCTGGATGATCCATCAGCCCCTGCCCTACGCCCGGCAACGCATGCCGCACGGGGATCCCCAGGTCCCGCAACTGGCCTTCGGGTCCGATACCGGCGCGCAGCAGATGCGCCGGCGAATAGATGGCGCCGGATGAAATGATGACTTCCCGCCCCTTGAAGACGACATCCCGGCCGCCGATCCGCGCCTTGACGCCAGTGCATTTGAGCCCGTCGAACAGGAGTTCAGTGACTTGCGTCTCGGTCGACATCCGCAGATTTGGGCGCATGCGCGTGACGGGGTCGAGATAGCCCATCGGCGCCGAAACACGCATGTCGTAGATATTCGCGATCGGCAGCGGAAAATACCCGTCGACGAACTCGCCATTCTGATCGGGCAAATACTCGTAGCCCATATCGCGGAACGCTTCGCCCGCCGCTTTGGCGTGCTCGCTCCACAACTCGGGCATGATTCGCGTGATTGGAATCCGTCCGTCCTTGCCGTGGAGCGGGCCGTCGAAATCCATATCGCGCTCGAGCTTCTTGAAATACGGCAGAACGCCGTCCCAATTCCAACCGGTGGCGCCGCGCGATTCCCATTCGGCGTAATCGTCGGGCGAGCCGCGATTGGCCATCTGGCCGTTGATCGACGAGCCGCCGCCCAGCACGCGCGCCTGGATATAGGGCCGCGCGGGCGGCGGGTTCTCGGTCGGATTGTTGTGCGAGATCGCGCGCGTGCGGACTTTCAATCCGGACCACGTGTATTTCGGGCTGAGATAGGCGCGGCCGGGATGGCTGTCGAGAATCTCCGGCGGCATATTGCCGGGCGGCGTATCGACGCCAGCCTCGCAAAGCAAAACCTTATTGACGCTGCGGGCCGAGAGCCGATTGGCCAGCACGGTTCCCGCCGTCCCGCCACCGACGATGATGTAGTCGTAGACGGTTCCGTCGCGGTCGCCCGTCGATCCTGCAGAGTGCGCGCTGTCCGACATTCGAAGCACCAAGTTCCCTCATGTTGAGTCGTCCGGACGAATCCGGCGACGGCTCCCGGCACGACAGATGCCGGAAGCCGTCTTCGAGATCGTCGCTCGCTTAGGCCGCGTCTTTCGGGTGGCCCGTGACGAAATCGTTCTTGCCGCAGCGATCGACGCCGCGCACCAACATCAACGGCCGCAGGTGATGGGCCGCTCCCGGCGACGTACGCGCGTGCTCGGGGTCCATCGCCGCGCGATCGAAATGGCTCGTTGCTGGCATATAGCGCATCGCAACACCCGCACGTTCGCGGTCGCTGAGATTCCGGTTGGCGCCGTGGATCGTGAACGGGCTGAAGAACACAAGTTCGCCTGCCTTCATCTCTAGATCGACGGCATCTGCTTCGTTGAACTCGCTGGAAAGAAGCTGATGCTGGAAGATGACGTCCTGCTTGAATTCCTTCGAATGGCGGCCGATCTGCTTGGCGGCATGCGATTTCGGGATCATCCGCAGGCAGGCATTCTCGATCATGCTGTCGAAAACGGCGATCCAAACGCTGAGCGACGCCAGCGGCTTGATCGGCCAGTAAACGCCGTCGCGATGCCACGGCGTGGCCGGGCCGCCGCCCTGGCGCTTGTAGAACAAGCCGCAATCCCACAGCACCAGATCGGGGCCGATCAACTGCTCGCTCATATCCAGCAGATCGGGATGGGCGGCGATATCCAGCCATTCCTTGGTTGTTTTGATCTGCTGCACCTGATTGCCGGGGACGTGCAGACAGACCAGCGGCTGATTGACGTGATCCGGATTGTCCGCGACGGCCTTACGCGTCAGGCGCTGCATCTTGGCGACGTCCTCGGCGGAGAACTGATACTTCGGCACGAGATAGCCTTCGCGCTCATAGAACGCGATTTCCTCCGCCGACAAAATCGCCTTGGCACCCGTACCCGATTGCTGTTGCAACGCCGACATCTAACGAATCCTCCTCATTTGAGACGCCATTTCTCCGATCCGAACACGCGCGCCCGGCCCGGAATTATCCTTTGACCGCGCCTTCCAGCGCGCCCTTCAGGAAGTACTTCTGGACGAACATGAACATGATGACGACGGGCACGGTCGCGATGGTGCCCAGCGCCATGATGTTGCCCCAACGCACATCGAACGACGTGATGAACTCCGCGATGCCCACCGTGATCGTCTTGTTTGCCGCCGATCCCGCGATGACGCTGGCGAACAGATATTCGTTCCACGACAGAACGAAGACGAAGATCGCCGTAGAGAAAAGCCCCGGCATGCACACCGGCAGGATCACCGAAACGAGCGTGCGCAGATAGGATGCCCCGTCGACCCACGCCGCCTCGTCGAGCTCGCGCGGCACGCCTTGGAAGAAGGAGCGCAGCATCCACACCGCGAAGGGAAAGCTGACGACGATATGCGCAACGATGATGCCCGCCAGAGAGTCCGTCAGCCGTAGCGCATTCAGGATCAAGTAAAGCGGCAGGAACAGCAGGATCGCGGGGAAGACGTAGCTGGCGAGCGCCGCTCCTAGGAAAAGATTCTTGCCCGGGAAATCGAAGCGCGTCGTCGCGTAGGCGCTCAGAACTCCGACGATCATGCAAACGGCCGTCGTGCTGAGTCCGATGATGAGGCTGTTCATGAAATAGGTCGGCGCGTCGGAGGCCTGCCAAGTCTCGCGATACCAGTTCAGGGTCAACGTCGAGGGCAGCATCTTCGGCGGCGACGTGAACAACTCGTTCGCGGGCGTCAGCGACGCGATCACCATCCAAGTCAGCGGAAAGGCGACGAACAACACCAGCAATAGCGTCACGCCGTAATGCGTCAGAAAATCGACAACCGAGCGCATCGTCACTTTCCGCCTCCCGTGCGCTTCCAAACGCCGTACAACCCCCAGCAAAAGATCAGCGTGACCGACATCGTCACCGCGATCGCCGCCGCCTGGCCGAAGCGGAAGAATCCCATCGCCTCCTGATAGATCCACAGCGGCCAATGCTCGGTCGACGAGCCTGGACCGCCTTGGGTGATCAGCCACACCAGATCGAAATAGGTGACGGTCCAGAACAGCCGCAGGATCAGCAGCGTCACCGTCACCGGCACGAGATTCGGCAGGGTGACGTAAATCAGCTCCTGCCATTTATTGGCGCCGTCGATGCGCGCGGCCTCGTATTGCTCGCGCGGGATTCCCTGCATCGCGGCCCAATAGGCGATCATAACGAAGGGAAAGCTGCGCCAGACATTCGCGACGATCACGGCGATCATGGCGCCGGTCGAGTTCGCGAGGGCGGATTGGTTGTGCGCCAGCAGATCGACCTGCTGCAGCGAATGGCTGAGAATGCCGTAGGATCCGTCGAGCAACCAGCGCGTCACCAGTGCAACCGCGATCACCGGAACCACGTAGGGCATGAGCAGGATGGAACGCACGAGCTTCATCCCCGGCAAATTCCGGTTGATGAGCAGTGCCGCGACGAATCCCAATACGAATTGCCCGATCAGCGAGCCGACCGACCAGATCGCCGTATTGAACAGAACCGTGCCGAAATTCGGGCTGCGGAAGACCTCGACGTAGTTCTGGAAGCCGACGAACGTCTCGATGTCGCTCAGAACGTCGATATCGTAGAGGCTGATACGGACTGCATCGACGACGGGAAAGACGATGAAGACGGCGATGACGAAAATGCCGGGCAACGACATCAGAATTCCAAGCAGGCACTCGCGTGCCCGCAAGGAAAGTCTGACCTGCCTCTTGGCCGGCGCGGGAGTCGCGCCGGCCATTGCAGCCGTTCCAGCCATTATTGGGCGCCCGCGGAGAGCTTGCGGAACTGCTCGTCCATCGAGTCGATCGCTTCGGCGGCCGTCATTTTGCCGAGGGCCGCATTCTGGATCGCCGCACCGACGAATGCCGTCGCTTCGATCTGGCCGGTGACGAGATTGAGACCGGCTTCGCTGCCGTAGCGATACCAAGTGTCCATCACTTGGTTGAAGATCGTCTCCAGCTCCGGACGGAAGCGCTTCACCATCTCGTTCGATGTATAGACGGGGTGGTTGAACGCGCTGCGCGTCGCCGGAATGGCGAAGATCGGCCGCGAGTTGGTGCGCTCGGCCACGCGCTCGGGCGTGAACATGCACTTCACCAGCGCTTCCGACGCGGCGGTCTTCTCGGCCGACGCCTTGGTGACGAGGTAATAATAACCGCCGCCCAGCGACGCCGCCGGCTTCTTGTCGGCGCTTGGCCCCGGGAACGGGAATACGCTCATATTGTCGAGCATGCCGGGGTTCTGCTCTTGCGCGATGCCGACGACCGCACCCCATTCGTTGGTCATCGCCACCTGGCCCTTGACGTAGCCGGTACGGAACTCGTTGTACGACCATTCCACGCTCGCGGGCGGCGAGGCGGCCTTGTAAAGATCGATCATGAACTGAAGCGATTCGACGGCCGTCTTCTTATGGTCGGCGAACGCGTATTTGCCGGTCTTCGGATCGAGCAGCGTGCCGCCGGCCGAGTAGAAGATCTGGAAGAAGGTCTGCGGCGCCACCTGGACGCGGGCCATCGGCACCGCGAACCCGTATTGGTCGATGCTGCCGTTGCCGTCGGTATCGACGGTGAGCTTCTTCGACGCGGCGAGAAGCTCGGCCCAGGATTTCGGCGGCTGAAGGCCGGCTTTGGCGAACAGGTCCTTTCGGTACCAAACCTCCTGGTGCAGCGCCCAATCGGGCACGGCCCAAATGTCGTTGCCCTTGCTGACCGCCGCCAAGCTCGAAGGGCGGAAATCGTCACGCCCCAGAGCGTTGATGACGCCCGTCGCCGGCGACAGCACGCCGCGCCCGTTCAGGAACGCGACGACGCCTTCGGTCGCGTTCATCACGTTCGGCACTTCGCCGCGCTGAATCGCGGTCAGCAGACGCGTGTATTGGCCATCGAGAGTCACGGACGAGAACTTGACGGTGACGCCCTTCATCCCTTCGACGCATTGATTGACGTGCTTCTGGATGACTTGCGTCTGTGACGCCGTCGTCAGAACCGTCCAAAAATCGATCTCGACCGCCTTCGCCCCGGTCGGCGCGGCCACAGCCGCGGCCGATCCCGCCAGCGCTGCCGCCGCCAAACGGCCCCTCAGAATTCCCATAAACGACGACTTCATTTTGCGTCCTCCCGCTTTCCTTCGATTTCGTTGGCTTTGAATTTCCAGCCTTGACACGAAAATGAAAACACTATCCATTACGGAAATCAAGTCCGAATTTTTGGAAACCCCGCCATGGCATCAGGTCTCGTTGGAAGAGCACTCGGAATTCTCGAGCTTCTCGCGCAGGAGCCGAGCGGCATCGGCGTGCAAGCACTCGCCGAGAAAATGCAAATGCCGCTCGCCAGCATGCATCGCCTGCTGGGCGAGCTCGCACAGCACGGATACGTGCGACAGATGGCGGAAACGCAGAAATACCGGCTGACCACGAAACTGGTCTCGCTCGGTTTTCAAAGCCTGTCGGCGAGCGGCATCGTCGATCTTGCGCAGCCGATTCTCGATCGCCTGGCGCTGGCGAGCAAAGAACTGGTCCGCCTCGCGATCGTCGACGGATCGCGCCTCACTTGGATCGCCAAAGCGCAAGGTGCGGGCTCGGGGCTGCGCTACGATCCCGACATGGGCCAGGAAGCGGCGCTGTTCTGCACCTCCGCCGGTCACGCATGGCTCGCGTTTCTCGAGGAAGACGAAGCGCTGCGCATCGTCGCGAGCCAAGGCTTCGGCAAGCTCAACGAATATGGCCCCAACGCGCCGCGCAGCATCTCGGCGCTGATAAAACGTCTGCGCGAAACCCGCGAACGCGGCTACGCGACCGTGTTCGACAGCGCTGCCGTCGGGACGTCGGCGATGGCCGCACCGATCAAGAATCTGCAGACCGGCGAAGTCGTCGGCACCGTCACCATCGCCGGCCCGAGCGCGCGACTCGACAAGGCGCGCATGGCCGAGTTGGTGCCGGAAGTCTTGCGCGCCGCGGGCGATCTCGCTTCGGCCTGCCAGTTCGTCGGCTACTTCCAAAGCGTGGACAAACCGCGCTCCAAAGCATCCGTCTAAACAAGAAAGGGAACTCTATGAGGACGCTCAAACGCCCGTTTTCCGGCGTGATTTCCGCTCCATTGCTGCCCATGCTGCCCGACGCGTCGATCGATTGGGTGGCGTTGCGCAGCTATATCGCTTGGATCGCCGAACAGCGTCCGACGGCGATCGCGATGAACATGGATGCGAGCGAAGTCGTGGCGCTCACCATGGATGAGCAGATCAAAGTCATCGAAGTCTCGCGCGAAGCGATCAATGGCGTTTGCCCCCTGCTCTCGGGCGTGCTCGCCGGGTCCACCGCACTGGCAGTCGAAAACGGGCGCGCGCTAAAGAAAGCCGGTGCCGAAGGACTGGTCGTGTTCCCCGCTTTCCCGACTTTCTTGGGTTCGCCGTTGCCGGTCGAAATGGTCGTCGAGTTCCATCGCGGCGTGGCTGATGGCGTCGGATTGCCGATCGTCGCGTTCCAATTCCCACGCGGCTGGGGTCCCGATTTCTCGCCCGCGATGATGGACGCGATCATCAAGGTGCCGCAACTTTTCGCGATCAAAGAATCGTCGTTCGACGCGCAGATGACCATCCAGGCGGTCGAGAGTGCGGGCAAATACGCCGACCGTCCGGCGATCCTCACCGGCAGCGACACGTTCATCTTCGAAGCCCTGATGATGGGCTGCGACGGCGCGCTGATCGGTTTCGCCGGCACGGCGACGCGCGAACTCGTCGAAATGCAGCAAGCCGTCGCGACCGGCGACTATGCGCGCGGCAAGGCGATCTGGGACCGCTTGGCGCCGATCGCGCGTTATTGCTGGCGCGCACCGGTGCGCGATTTCCGTCCGCGCATGAAGGAACTCCTCAAGTTCCAAGGTTTGTTCCCGCATGCGACCGTCCGCGCCCCTCAGCTCGGCGTTTCGGAAGCGGAGAAGCTGCATATCCACGAACTGGCGATCGCCGCCGGCATGGGGCCTGTCGCCGCAGCACCGGCCCGCGAAAAGATGAAAGCGTAACCACCATGAAATTGCTGCTTCACACCATGGCGACGCCGAAACTCGATCCGATCGGCGCGATCGAGCTCGCCAAGAAACTCGGCTATGACGGCGTCGATCTTGTCACGCAGGCCAATTACCATTGCTCGCTGAGCCCGACGGCTCCGATCGAGGACGCGCGCGCCCTCGCCAAGGCGGGCGCCGATCGCGGCATGCCGATCCGCGCCCTCACGCCCTACGACAAGGCGATCAACGACCCCGACGAGACGGTCCGCGCCCGCGCGATGGCGGGCTTTACGCGCGCGATCGAACATGCGGCGGCGCTGGGGGCCGACAAGATCCGCGTTCTCGCCGGGATCGACATGCCGGACGACAAATGGGACGCCTCGCTCGATCTGCTCGTCGAGCAGATCCGCAAGCTCGCGGCCATCGGCGCCAAGCACGGCGTGGCGCTCAACATCGAGAATCACGACGGCTCGATGGCCGATACGGCCGCCCGAACGGTTCGCATCTGGCGCGCGGTCGATCGGTCGAATGTCGGCATCATCTACGATCCCGCCAATCTGATCCGCGACAAGAAGGAGGATTATCCGGAAAGCCTGCGTATGCAGGCCGACGGCATCCGGCATATCCACCTCAAGGACTACATCTTCGCGCCCGAGTATCCGAACGGCCGGCGCGCCGTAGTGCCGGGCGAAGGCGTCATTCCTTGGGTTGGGATCTATCGCGATCTTCGCGCGGCCGGCTTCACCGGCGATTCCTCGCTGGAATACGAAACCCGTTGGGTGCCGGAGCAATTGCCCGCACCCGAAATCGGCCTCGCACGCGCTCAGGAGTATCTCAGCAAATGCATGTCGGGCGTCTGAGCCCGGCATAACTGACGCAGGCCGGCGCGCGGTTCTTTCCGGAACCGCGCGCCGTTTCGTTTTATAGGGACCGCGTTCCCGATACGCGGGAAGAAAAGGGAGAGGAAAATGCGACAGACTTGGCGCTGGTTCGGCGAGAACGACCCGGTAACGCTCGAGAACATCAAACAGGCCGGCGCCGTCGGCGTCGTCTCGGCGCTCCATCACATCTATGACGGCTCGGCTTGGCCGCAGCACGAGGTCGATCGCCACCGCGATACCATCAGAGCCGCGGGCCTGAGTTGGGACGTGGTCGAGAGCATTCCGGTGCGCAACGAAATCAAGATCGCAAGCGCCAAGCGATCCGAGGCGATCGGCAGCTGGAAGGATTCGATGCGCGCCGTCGCCAAGGCCGGCGTGAAGACGATTTGCTACAATTTCATGCCGGTGGTCGATTGGACCCGCACCGATTTGATGTGGGCGCTACCGAATGCCGGCTATTCGCTGCGCTTCGACGCAATCGACTTCGCCGCCTACGACATCTTTGTGCTGGAGCGGCCGAATTCCGAAGGCGACTACACGCCTGCGCGCGTCGCCGAGGCGAGAACGCGGTTCGAGTCCCTCGACGACGCGCAAATCGCGACGATCGAGAAGAACTTGATCGCCGGCCTGCCGGCGACCGAGCGCAAATTCGACCGTCCAGCGTTCAAGGAAGCGCTGCTCGACTTCACCTCGATGCCGGACGACGAGTTCCGCGCGAACCTCACATACTTCCTAAAGGAAGTGACGCCGGTCGCCGAGGATCTCGGCGTCAATCTGTGCATCCACCCCGACGATCCGCCCTACTCGCTATTCGGCATGCCGCGCGTCGTTTCGACGGCGGAGGACGCGCGTCATCTGCTGAAAGCCTACGACTCGCCGAATAACGGCCTCACCTTCTGCACGGGCTCCTACGGTGCGCGCGCCGACAACGATTTGCCGGCGATGGCGAAGGAATTCGGCGACCGCATCCATTTCACGCATCTGCGCAACGTGACGATCGAGCCGGACGGCTCGTTCCATGAAGCCGAACATCTCGACGGCGACACCGACATGGTCGCGGTGATCGACGCACTGATGGCCGAGCAGCAGAAGCGCAAGGATGCGGGCCGCGAAGACTGGCTGATCCCGATGCGCCCCGACCACGGGCATTTGATCGCCGACGATATCGGCAAGGCGCGCATCAACCCCGGCTACTCGCTGATCGGCCGGCTGAAGGGTCTCGCCGAACTGCGCGGCGTCATCCATGCGCTCGGCGCCACGAAGTACCCAACACTGGGATTGAACTGAGATCCGCGGTGGGGCGGCTTCATGTCGAGGCCGCCCCGCAAGCGAAGCGCACCAAAAAATGCTCCATCGAATTTTCGGAACTTGGCGTACCGCTGAGGCTGTTCGGAGCCAAGATGCGGCAGACCATGAAGTCTCAACAACAGCGTGGAGCACGCCGCATCTGTGGGGAATTCCAGCGGATGCATCTGCGTTTGAGAACGAGCACGTAATCCGGCGCTTCGCCGCTCAACAAGACTTTGACTAGAAGACCGTGCTCGATCTGAGCGTCTCCGCCGCTCTCAAAAGCGCCGACTTCGGCCACTCGACCGTGAAGGTCCGGATGGTGGGCGCTACAGGGATTGAACCCGTGACCCCTACCATGTCAACGTACGCGAAAAGCGATCTAAATCAATCGGTTAGTGATGGGGTTTCCCGCAGATCAGACACCGACCTGCGGGAAATCGACGCGGCGGATCGCATGCCGGTCAAGGACCGTACTATTGAACTCAACGCCGCAGCCCTTGCCCGCTGGCAATGTGGCGTGCCCGTCCTTGATCCCCGCGAACGGCGAGCGCAGCAGCCCATCAAAAAGCGGGCTTTCATCGAACTGAATCTCCAGGCGATCGAAACCAGGCAATACGGCGGCGACTTGCAGGCTCATCGCATGGCATATCGGGCCGCTCGGATTATGCGGTGATAGTTTCGTACCGGCACGCGCCGCATGCTCGGCAAGACGGAACCATTCGTCGAACCCACCGATATATTTGACGTCAGGCATCAGCACATCATACGCGCCGGCATTGAGATAGGGCGCAAAGCCGGCTGCGCCGATCGCCTCCTCGCACCCAGCGAGCAGAACGCCCTTCGCGTTCGCCCGCGCACGCAAGCGCCCCAGCAGCGGCAGATTCTCGACCGTCTCGGGTATCGGACACTCGACCCAATGCAGACCGAGCTCGCCTGCGCGGTCGATCGCTTCTTCGGCCAGAGCCGCGTCGAAGCGCCAATGGCAATCGACCATCAATCGCGCACCGGCGCCCACGACCCTGCGCACGGCGGCGGCGCAATCGAACCCATGGGCCAATCCAGCACGCGCTTCGCCCGAACGGATCGCTTCCACCGTCACGCGGTCGAAGGGCGCCAGCTTGAAAGCATTGTGGCCGGCTGCCTTCGCCGTCCTGGCACTGTCCGCGAAACCTTGTGGCGTACGCTCCAACGTCCGCCGATTGATGTTTGCGTAAACCGGTATCGGATCACGCGCGGCGGCCGCGATGGTTCGCCAAAGCGGAGATCCCGATCGCCGCGCGCGCAGATCGTGCAGCGCCTGATCGAGCGCGGAGACGAAAGCCGCCGCCGCCAAATCGGATGGCACGCCCCTCTCGTCGCCTCGAAGCCGTCGTTCTGCGCCCGCCAGAACTTCGTCCTCGCGGCCGTTCAACGTCGCTTCTCCCAGCCCTGCCAGGCCGTCCGCGTTCGTCGCGGTGAGAAAGATCCATTGCGTCTTCGGCGTGATGCGCGCGACCGACAGCGAAATCGCGACGGGCCCGTCCGACACGGCTAGACGAACTTCGCCGCACTACCCGGAGGCGGAGTAGCGCCGAATGTGCCGCGCTTGATCACCGCGTCGCGCCCGCCGTTCTTCTCGACGACGGCCGCCTGATCGGCCTTGGCGCGCGCGTCGACTTCATCGGGATCGCAGATCTTGCGCAATTCGACGTTCAGCTCGGCGATCGTCGCGGCGTATTCGGCCTTTCCGGCGATGTCGTTCATTTCCTGCGGATCGGCGACGAGATCGAAAAGTTGCGGCGCCATGCCGACATAGTGGACGAGTTTGAACCGGCCCCGCCGGATCATGAACGCCCCCGACGCCGCCCCCGCCGCGTGATACTCCGAGAACGCGACGCGCGTCTCGTCGTCCGGCGCTTGGGCGATCGTCAGCAGATTGCGCCCGGGCTTGGCGAGATCTTCGTCCGCGCGCGGCGTGCCCGTGCATTCAAGCACGGTCGGGAACACGTCGACCAGCGTCACCGGCGTCGACACGACCTTCCCTTGGGGCACGTCGGGGCCAGCCATGATCATCGGGATCGCGACCGATTCCTGATAATGGTTCGACTTGCCCCACAGGCCGCGCACGCCGAGATTATCGCCGTGGTCGCTGGAATAGACGATGCGGGTATTGCCGGCGAACCCCGCTTTGTCGAGCGCGGCCAGAATCTTGCCGATATTGTCGTCGAGGAACGAACACAGCGCGAAATAGCTGGCCGTCGCCAGGCGGCGCTTATCGTCGTCGAAGAAGTCGTTCCAGATAAAACATTTCCGGATCGCCTCGAACCACGGATGCTTCGGCCAGTCCTCGGGCTTGTAGGCCTTGGGCAACGGCATCTTCTCGGGCGGGTACATCGCGAAGAATTCTTCGGGCGCAATCAGCGGAAAATGCGGGGCGACCAAGCCGACATACAGCGTCCAGGGCTGCTCGAGCTTCGGCGCGGTCTCGCCGAGCCACTGGATCGCCGCCTTGGTGATCGCCCGATCATAGCGCGTGTAGCTCGACTCGCCCGGCCCGAGTTCTTCCGACAGCGATTTCGTTTTGTGGCGTACCGGCAATGGATCGCGGACGGCACCCAACAGATCGCCGAGCCCGTCGATGATGTGCATGGGAATGATCGTTTCGTCGAACCCGCCCAGCACCGTGTCGTCGCGATAATGCAGCTTGCCGATCGACACCGCGCGCTTGCCCGATTGGGTCAAGCGATGCGCCCAGGTGGCCTGGCGCCCTTCATAGGCGATAGCATTGTCCCAGGTTCCGAGCTCGTGTACGTAGCGCCCCGTCGCCAGCGACGCGCGCGCGGGCACGCAGATCGGGCAATTGGTGTAGGCGCTGGTAAAGCGCGTCCCGCGCGCCGCCAGCTTGTCGAGATTGGGCGTCTTGACGATCGGATGACCGCTGCAGCCCATATACTGGGCGGCCTGCTCGTCCGAAACGATGACGAGCATATTCTGGGGCGTCGGGGACATTCAGCGTTCCTCGTGTTGTAGCGGGTCGAGTTTGTAAAGGCGGGTCGCCGTGCCGGCGAAAATCTCGGCACGCTCGGCCGGCGTGTAGTGCTGCAACGCCGCATCGAGCGCCGCGCGCAACCGCGCCGGCGCGACGAAAAGCCGATCGACGGGATAATTCGAGCCGAACAGGCAGCGTTTCGGGCCAAAGCGATCGACGATTTCCGCGACCAATGTCGCAAGGCCTTCGTCCGTTTCGCGCGGGTTCATCATGTAGAAGCCGCTGAGTTTCACCGCGACGTTCGGCCGCGCGGCGAATAGGTCGAGGCCCCGGCGCCAGCGCGCCAATCCTTCGGCGCTGCGATCGATCGGATGACCGCCATGGGTCAGCACGAAAGCGATATCGGGATATTCGTCGATGCATTCGCAGGCGATCGCCGCCACAGTCGGCGGCGCCTGCAATTCGCAAACGAGGCCGTAGCGGGCCAACGAAGCGAGATTGCGCCGCCACGTCGGAATCGCGAACAACGTATCTTCCGGGCGCAACGTGGCGAGTGCCCCCGATATGCTTTTGATTTGCCGGATGCCGCGCACGCGCCGTTCTTCGGCATGGCGCGCGACGATCGCGGGCGCGTCGTCGCGGGTCAGATCGGTCTGCGCGACAATGGCGCTGGGCAAACCGCCGCTGGCCGCAACGCGCGCAAGCCAATATGTTTCCTCGACCGGATCGTCGGGGCGGCGCGCCGCTTCGACATGCACCGAACGGGTGCCGCCCATCGCGGCGAGATCGATCGCGTAGTCGGTCGGCAGATAGTCGCGACGCAACGCTTCGTCGGTGCCGTAGGCGGTCTTGCGCGGTTGCCCGCGCAAACCGGGATAGCCGCCCGCCGACCCCGAAAGATCGAAAAAATGATGATGGGCGTCGACAAGGTCCATCTAGCGAGCGGCCTTGCGCGCCGCGAACGCGTCGCGCGCGCGGCGGTAGAGATTGGGCCACACGACGAACAGGATCGAGCCCGCCAAGATCGCGGCGGAACCCGGCCGAGTGAAAAAGGGTAGGAAGCTGCCGTCGGAATCCATCAACGCCGAACGTAGCGATGTTTCGAACAACGGGGCGAGCACCAGCCCGATGACGAACGGCGCCGTTGGAATTTTCGCGACGATCATGGCGAGGCCCACCGCGCCGAACGCCAGCATGATCCACACATCGGACAATTGGCCATTCAGCGAATAGGTGCCGATCGTCGAGCAGACAAGGATCGCAGGCACCAGATAATGGCGCGGCACGTTGATGATCCGCGCCATCGGCACGCACGCGACGATCAGAATGACGAACATCAACACGTTCGCCACCAAATACGTCGCGATGATGCCGAAGAACACGTCGGGCGTTTCACGCACCAGCAGCGGCCCGAGATTGATGTTGTGGAAAATCAGCGCCGCCATCAGGAATACGTCGGCGGGGGCGCCGGGAATGCCGAGCGCGATCATCGGCACGAGCGAGCCGCCGACCGTGGCGTTGTTGCCCGTTTCCGACGCGACGACGCCTTCCTCGCGGCCCTTGCCGAAGCTCCCCGGATCCTTGTCGAGATTCTGGGTCGCGACATAGGCGATGACGGCGCCGATATTCGCACCGGCACCAGGAAGAATGCCGATCCAGGTGCCGATCAAGCCCGACCGTAGAACGTTCCATTTGTGTTGCAGAATTGAACCTACGGCGCGCAACACGTCGCCGATCTTTGTGGTGATCTGATCGGCGCGCGGCTTGTCGGGGATCGTCTCCGCGAGCAATCCGCCGATCGCGAACACGCCCATCAGCACGGGAAACAGATCGAACCCCTTGTCGAGCACGCCGATGCCAAAGGTGAAGCGCGCGTCGGAGGTGACGGGATCGAGACCGACCAGCGCCACCAGAATGCCGAGCGCGCCGGACAGCAGGCCTTTCAGCGTGTCGCCCTGCCCGGCCGCCGCGATCAGCAACAGACCGCCGGCGATCATCGCCGCCATCTCGTATTGGCTGAAACGCACGGCGAGCCGCGCGAGCGGCACCGTGACCGTCGCCAGTACGATCCACGAGATCAAGCCGCCGAGCAGCGACGCGGTCACGCCCAACGCCAATGCGCGTGCCGCTTGGCCGCGCTTGGCCATCGCATGCCCGTCGAAGGTCGTCATCACCGAGGCGGGCGTGCCGGGAATGCCGAGCAGAATGCCCGAGGTTAGGCCGCCGCTGACGCCCCCGACATACATGCCGATCAGCAGATACTGCGCGAGTACACTGTCCATCGTCACTGTCAGCGGCAATGTCAGCGCCATTAGGACGCCTTGGTTGAGGCCGGGGATCGCGCCGAAAATCAGGCCAAGGCCGACGCCGACGGCCGAATAGGTCAGCCCCATCACCGACATGTGCGCGGCGAACGCGTTGAGAAGAAGATCGACCTCGCTCATCGCCCGATCCCGTCCGCCTTCAAGCGCGCGACCGCTTGGCGCGTCATCGCCACACCTTGGCGGCCGCATTTCTCGATTGCCATCGCGTCGATCAACGCGTCGGCCGTCGTCGCCAGAATCGGCAACGCGGCGCGATTGCCGCCGATCGCAAGGGCGAGTGCCTTCGCATCCTTGACCGCGAGCAAGCCGGGGCCTGTCCCGTCCTCGTCGGCCGCCATCGCGGGGCCATGACGTTCCAGCACAATCGAGTATCCGGCACCCTGGCCGCGCAGCATCGACGCGACCAGCGCGGTCCGCGACAGGCCGGCGGCTTGCGCCAACGCCAGCGCTTCGGCGACGGCGGCGAGCGTCGCCTGTCCCACGCCGTTGTTCAAAATTTTCGCCAGGATCGCGTCGCCGGGCTTCTCGAACCGGACATGGCCCTTGCCGCCCGCGCGCAGCAGCGGTGCTAGCGCCGCAACGGCACTCTCGGCGCCCGCGAACATGAAATGCATTTGGCCGGCGTCGGCGTCTTTGCCGACACCGATCAAAGCGCCTTCGACATGCTGCCCACCGGCAGCGGCACGCGCGTCGGCGATTTCGCGCGCCAGCGCCACCGGCACGGTCGACAAATCGCAAGTAACGATGCCGCCACCTGCCGCGACCAGCCCGCCCTCGCCTCGATAGACTGCATGCACCGCCTCGACACTGGGCAGCGACGACGCGACGACCGGTGCCACTTTCGCCGCTTCGGCCACCGACGCGACGATTTGCACGCCAGCCGCACGGGCCGCGTCGCAGGCCGAGACGGCGATATCGAAGCCCGCGACGCGCGTGCCCGTGCGCGCCAGATGGCGCGCGATCCCGCCGCCGATTTCGCCCAAGCCGACGATCGCGATTTCACAAGGACGAGGATCAGGGGAGGAAGACATCGAGATACCTTGCGAAGACGAACGACGTGCCGAAGGACAAGATCGCGGCGACGCAGGCCGTCATGGCCATCGCCGCGAGTGTGCGCGGTGCGCCAAGGACGCAAGCGCATGCGATCACGAAGAGAAACGTCGCCAGGCCGAACGAAAGGCCGACCTGCATAGCCAAAACCCAAGCGAAGGCGGTCGCCAGCGTCGCGGCGAAGCGCAGATTGGTCGCCGAGACGAGGGCGCCGTCCGGACCGCCCGCGGTCCGGCGCCATTCGCGCCAGCCGCGGACGATCAGGACCAACGCGAAAGCGAGGATCGCGCCGGGGACGACGACCGCCAGAAAGATGGCACCCAGCGGTTCGTAGCGCGGGACCGGCAACGCAGCCGCCTCGCGCAACAGCACCGCCATCGACACGGCAAGCACGATTCCCGTGACCAGATCGCGCATCCGACGTTCCCTCGCTTGCCCGGCCGCGACTAGTTCCGCTTGTCGAGGCCGTAGGCCTTGGTCAGGCGGCTATAGAGCGCGTAGCCCTCGCTCACTTCCCGACGCAGCGCGTCGCCTTTGGCGAAGCGGATATCCTCGGTTTGCGCGCCAAGTTCGGATTTGAGTTCCGCGTCCGCCATCGTCGCTTCGAGCTTGGACACCAGCGTGTCGCGAATTTGGTCCGGTACGTCCTTGCGCGCCCACCAATAGGTGGTGACATTGATGTTGAGCTGTGGGAAGCCTTGCTCGCGCGCATTGGTGACGTTCGCGGGCAAGTCGCGGGACTTGTAATCCGCGAGGAAAGCCAGCGGAACGAAGTCGCCCGCTTGGACGTAGGAGCGCGACGTGGACGGCGTGGCCAGCATCACGTCGACTTGGTCGCCAAGCAGCGCCGCACGCAGCGGCGCGTCGCCGCCCGGCACGTTGATCATCTTGAGATCGATGCCCAGAACTTCCATGAACTCCAGCGCCACGTAATGGCTGTGGGCGGTCAGGAACACGCCCATGCGCAGCTTGCCGGGATTGGCTTTGCCGTAGGCTTGCATCGATTTCAGATCGGTGAACGGCATGCCTTTGCGGGTCACGAACATCGTGTCGTTACCGCCGGTGCGCGCGAGCGGCACCAGATCCTCGAACGGGCGGCCGAGGATACCTTGGGCGGAAATGCCGAACAGCGCCTGATGGTGAACGAGCAGCGTATAACCGTCGGGTTTGGCGTCGTAGACCGCGCGCGAGCCGGTGGCCGTACCCGCCCCGACGATGTTCTGCACGATCACGCGCTGGCCGATTTTCTTTTCGAGATGCTTGGCGACGATGCGCGCATAGATATCGAGCGCGCCGCCCGCCGCGTTGGGCACGATCGCTGTGATGGGTCGATCGGGATATTGGGCGTTCGCTGAACCGGCGAACGACGCCAGCAAAACGGCCGCAGCAGCAAAGCGGAACAGTGCGCGCATAGTGCTCCTCCCTTTTCCTCCGCCGGTTCCCGGCGCGATATCGACGAGGATCACAGAACCCAGCCGTCCGAACGAGATATGTAATTGTCGTCGCTCATAACCTTTTGGTTATGCAGTGCGTCGCGTGCGTAAAAAAGGCCAGACCAGCGCGATCGCCGCACCGGTGAGGATCAACAAGGCGATCGGCCGGTCGAACAGCGCCGCGGCATCGCCATCCGCCGCCATCAAACCCGAGCGCAACCGCCCCTCGCCGAGCGGCGCCAGCACATAGCCGACGACCAGCGGCGCCAGGGGCACGCGCGCGATCTCCAACCCGATGCCGATGACGCCGAAGGCCAGCATCACGCCGACGTCGAACATGCTGTTCGACAGCGAATACGCGCCGACGACGCAGAAGACGAGCACGGTCGGAAAGATATAGGCGATCGGCAGCAGCATCAGCCGGGCGAAGAAAAGGATGCCGCCGGTCATCAGCGCGAACATCACGATATGGGCGAACAGATGCGTCGCCATGATCGAGTTCACGATCTCCGGATTGTTGAGATAGAGCAGCGGACCGGGCTGGAGATTGTGCAGCACCAACGCGCCGAGCAGGATCGAATCAGCGAGGCCGCCGGGAATGCCCAGCGTCAGCAGCGGAATGAGTGTGCCGCCCGACGTCGCGTTGTTCGCACTTTCCGTCGCGATGATTGCTTCCTCGCTGCCCTTGCCGAATTCCTCGGGCGTCTTCGACACGTTCTTCGCGGTCGTATAGGCGACGATCGACGCGATCGTGGCGCCCACGCCGGGCAAAGCACCCATCACGATGCCGATCAAGCTGGAGCGCAGGATGTTGACGCCGTGGCGCATATAGTCGGCGAAGGACAGAAGAATGCCCTTCATCGTCGCGCGCACGCGCTCGCTTTCCTGCGCTTCGATATTCGTGACGTCGGCCATGATCTGCGACAGCGCGAATATGCCGATCACGACCGGCAGCAAATCGATACCGGCGACCAGCGCCTCTTGCCCGAAGGTCAAACGCAACGTCCCCGACGACGGGTCGATGCCCGGCAGCGACAAGATCATCCCGATCAACGCCGCCATCAGACCTTTGACAAGCGAACCACCGCTGAGCGAGGCGATCAGCGACAGCGCCAGCACGACGATCGCGAATTCCTCCCACGGGCCCAGCGCTAAGCCGGCCTTGGCGATCGGCGGGGCCAGCGTCACCAGTGCCACCCACGACAAGGCGCCGCCGACGATCGAAGCGCCGTTACCCAGCCCCAGCGCGCGTCCCGGCTGGCCGTTCTTGGCCATCGGGTAGCCGTCGAGGCAGGTCATGATCGCGTTCGGCTCGCCTGGAATGCGCATCAGCGTCGCGGTGACGAGGCCGCCCGAAATGCCGCCGACGAATTGCGCGACGAGCAGAATCACCGCGTCGACGCTTTCCATGCGATATGTGAACGGCAAGGTCAGCGCCATCAGCATACCCGCCGAGATGCCGGGCAGCACGCCGACGATCAGGCCCAGCATCACGCCGCCGATCACCAACAGGAACGTCGCGGGCTGAAGAAGATGCAAGAACGCGTCGGCCAATGTCATCGCGCCACGCTCACGGCCATTGCAGCAGGAACACGTGGGTGAACAGCGACCAGATCGCCACACCCAACACGGCGCCGATCGCCGCGACCTTCGTGCGCGTCCGCCGATCGCGCACCGCCAGGGCGACGCCCGATGCCGCGATATAGACGACCGTCGATAGTAGGAAACCGACGCCGAACGCCAACGCGACGGCATAGGCGACGGTCATCGCGAAGATCACGACAGCAAGATCGACGCGCCGACGGTGATCGACATCGCCGTCGAGCCCATGGACCATTGCGACATTGCTGGCTCCCGTCGCTGCGCCCAAAGCGAGCCGCGCCAATTGCACGATTGCGAGTGCAGCGAGCAAGCCCGCCAAAGCGAGCGGAAACGCGGCGGACCCCAGTGGATCGAACGGCGATTCGGGAATATCGCGCGCGTCGATATAGACGGCGGCGGCAAGGACCGCAGCACCGATCGCGAAGACTGCGTCGGCGGCGCGGTGCGGTGCGGGCCCGCTCATTTTTTCGTGGCCTCGTTCGCGGCTGCGGCGGCCGTTTCCGCCACAGCTTGCAGTGCTGCCTCGCGGGCACCGAGGTCGTCTTCGAGCGCCTTGCCGTCGCGATAGACGACGATCACGTCTTGGATATTCGCGCGCAGTTCGGCCGATTTCGTCGCGGCTTCCAGGGCGCGGCGCAGTACCGCGATGCGATCGGCCGCGATCCCCGGCGGGCCCAGCCACAGATCGATATCGTCGAAGGCGACGTCGTAGCCAAGCTCGCGGGCCGTCGGAATATCCGCGATCTCCGGATCGCGCTCGGGCCCGAGAATCGCGAGGCCTTTAAGACCGTTGCCGGCATATTGCTTGTAGACCCCCGTACCGAAGATCGCGATGTCGGCATGGCCGCCAAGGATCGCCTTCAAGCGTTCGGCGCCGCCGCCCGATTGCACGGGCCGGATCCGCACGCCGGCCTTCTGCGCCAAAACGAGCGTGGAGAAGAACGGCAGCGTGCCGATATTGGTCGCATCGAGCAATTTGCCGGGATTGGCCTTGGCGAAAGCGAGCGCTTCCTGCAGCGATCCAAATCGGCCGTCGGTCTTGGTCGCGAGCAGGATCGGCGCGCTGCCCGTTTGCGCCAGGACCGAGAAATCCTTGGGCCCGAGCGGCGAGACTTTCTGCATTTTCGCGGTCAGAAGATTGAGGTTCCACAGCCCGATCGTATGACCCGAGGCATTGGCGTCGCGGATCGCGCGCGTGCCGATCGCCCCGCCGCCGCCAGGCGTGTTGCGGATCACCACCGGAACGGGCAACAGCTTCTCGTCCTCGATCACCTTGGCGAACAGCCGTGCCACGGCGTCGACCCGCCCGCCGGGTTGCGTCGGCACGATGATCGTCACCGGCTGGTCGGGAAATGCGCGCGCGGGCGCTGCGATGCTCGCGGCGATTGCGGCGGCGAAGACCGCGCAAACTCCAATGATCCGGCGGGACATCGGTCGTTCCTCCCTATGTATGACGGGCCTTGCGCCTCGTATGGAGAAACGTTAACCGGAATCGATCTTCCGCGAACAGCATCCAAATGTCACTGTCCATATCTTCTCGGTTATGGGAAATCCCCGATGGATCTGCGTCATTTACGGACATTCCTGCGCGTCTACGGCCACCGCTCGATCAGCGCTGCGGCGCTGGAAATGGGCGTTTCGCAGCCGGCCTTGTCGAAAGTCCTGCGGCGGCTGGAGGGCGAGTTCGGCGTGCCGCTGTTCGATCGGTTGCCGCGCGGCCTGGAGCCCACCGAATACGGCAACGCGTTGGCGGAAGCGGCACGCTCGATCGACACGAATTATCGCCTGGCGCTTCGCCAAATCGACGCGATGCGCGATGCGAAGGTGGGCGAGCTCAATATCGGTGCGGGCGCCACGTGGCGCGACCGATTACTGCCCGAAGCGGTGGCGCAGTTCGTCGAGCGGCGTCCGGGTGTGCGCGTCACGGTACAGACGGGATCGAGCGATTCAATCCTGACGTCGTTGATCGACGGCGAGATCGACGTGGCGCTCGTCCCCATCCAGGACGGGGCCGCCGATTCGCAGGATGTGCGCACCGAAACCCTGGTAACCGACACGCTCGTCGTCGCCGCGCGGGCGGGCCATCCGCTCACCGAACGCAAGGACGTGCCGCTCGCTGAACTTGCGCAAGTGCGCTGGGCGATGGCCACCGGCCGCTACGTCGTCGATCGATTCCGCGCCGTGTTTCAACGCCATGGCATTGAGCCGCCGGAGGCCGTCGTCGCGACCGAGGATATGAACTGTCTGCTCGACATCGTCGCGCGCACCGATCTCGTCGCCTACGTGCCGCGTTTGCGGGTCAAGTTCCGCCGCGACGACCGCTTGGCGGTCGTACCGTCGAAACAAGCCGAATCCGATCGCGCGACCGGCGTCGTCATGCGCACACGCACTCGCCCTACCGCGTTGCAGACCGCCTTCATCAAGACGCTGAAGCAAGTCGTCGCACGCACACGATAATCGGGCGCGTCACTCGATTTTCAGGAGGGCCGGATTGTAAGCGCGACCGGGATTGAACCTGGGCCCCTACGATATCAACGTACGCGGACATCGCGCCAGATCAGTTGGTTAGAGATGGGGTCTCCCGCAGATCGAGCATCGGATTGTGGGGAACGTCACAAGACCGACGCGCTTGCCGGCAAGACGCTGATCTCGGTCCGCAGCGAGTTCGCGACGTAGCAGGCCTTATGCGCCTTGTGATGCAGCGCCCCGATTTCCGCAGGCGATGGCAGTCGTTCGCCTAAGAACGCAATCGCGGGACGCAGTTCGATGCGCGTCATGAATTGGCGTCCGTCGGCATCATTGTCGAGATATCCGACCGCATCGTCGACATAGGCATCGACGACGAACCCAGCCTTCGCCGCAAAGGCCAGGAAGAACAGCATATGGCAGCTCGACGCCGCGGCGATCAATGCTTCCTCGGGATCAACGCCGGCGGGGTTCGACGTTCCCGGCGGGACATGATCGGGATTGGCCGACGCCGCGACGGTCGCGCCGCCGTCAAATCGCCATTCGTGACCGCGCTGATACCGGCCGTCGACGAAACGTTCGCTATCCCACCGCGCCCAACGCACTTCGGCCCGATACGCGCGCATCGTCCCCTCCTCGTTCACCCGTCGCCACCACGTTCCGTTTGCGCCATATAGATCTGCGCATACCCCACCTTGATCGCCGACACGATCTGATCCTTGCGCCGCTCGATATGGCGCTCCAGCGTCGCCACACACTCGGCGACGTCGCGAGCCTTCAACGCCGCCGCCAGCCGCCGATGCTCGGCACGGGTATGCGGGCGATTGCCGCGATCCATATCGATCCAGCGCACGAAATGGATGCGCGAGTTCACGTTCTCAAGGATACGGCGCATCTCGCGATTGCCGGCGAGACCGATCAGGCGCTCGTGGAAGATCTCGTCCTGATGGACAAGTTCGCCGACGTCCCGGTTCTCGGGATCGGCGCAATCGCGGTCCAGGAAGGAAATCAGGGCTTCGATATCCGCGTCCGATGCGCGCTCCACCGCCAAACGCACGGCCGCCACTTCCAGCGCCTTGCGCAGCTCGTAGAGATCGAAAACCTCCTGCGCGTTGAGTTCGCGGCAATAGAAACCGCGCCCCGGCGAGAAGGTCAGCATGCCTTCGGTGTTGAGGCGGTTGAGCGCCTCGCGCAACGGCGTACGGCTGACGCCGAGCTGGCGCGCGATCTCGCCTTCGTTGATCCGTTCGCCAGGCTTCAGCACGTAACGCACGGTCATCGCCTTCAATTCGGCGTAGACGCGATCGACGATGCTACCGCCGTCATTGGCCGGGATCGCTTTCATGGCGCGTCAACCTCCGCCAGCATCTTGCCGGGATTGAAACGACCATGCGGATCCAACGCCGTCTTGATCGCCCGGAACATCTCGTACTCCGCCCCGCCGCGCCAATCGCGCAATTGATCGAGCTTTAATGCGCCGATCCCATGCTCGGCGGAAAAACTGCCGTCTAAACGGCGCACGATCGAATTCACCGCCGCGATCAGCGCATCGTTCTTCGCGGCGAACGCCGCCGCGCCGCCTTCCGGCTGAACCAGATTAAAGTGGATATTGCCGTCGCCCAGATGGCCGAACGGTGCCACGCGGATTCCGGGCAGTATCGCCACGCACGCCGCCGTCGCCGCGCGCAGAAGCTCGGGCACCGCCGAGACCGGGACGGATACGTCGTTCTTGATCGACAATCCCGCTTTACGTTGGGCTTCGGAATGTTCCTCGCGGATGCGCCACAACGCTTCCGCTTGTGCCTGCGATTCCGCGATCGTCGCGTCGATCACCTCGCCCGTCTCAAGCGCTTCAGCCAACACGCTCTCCGCGATGTCGCGAAGCCCTGCCGACGGATCGGAGGACGACAAATCGACGAGCGCATAGTGACCCGCCGATGCGATCGGCAAGGACACGCCCGGGATCAGTTCCCGCACCAGATCGACGGCCGCACCCGACATGTACTCGAAGGCGCGCAAACGTGCGTCCCGCGCGTCAAAACGCCGATACAGCGCGAGCGCCGCGTCCTCGTCACGCAATGCGCAGAAAGCGACCGCCCGATCTACCGGTGCAGGAAACAATCGTAAAGACGCGGCGGTGATGAGGCCCAGCGTGCCTTCGGAGCCGGCGAAGAGATGGCGCAGCGCATAGCCGGTATTGTCTTTGCGCAAGCGCCGCAGCCCGTTCCAAATGCGGCCATCGGGTAGAATTGCCTCGATCCCCAGCATCAGATCGCGCGCGTTGCCGTAGCGGATCGTCGTATTACCGCCGGCATTGGTCGCCAGCACGCCGCCGATCGTCGCCGAGCCTTCGGCCGCCAAGGACAGCGGGAACAGACAAGCTTTCTCCAGCGCCGCATCTTGCGCGGCTTTCAATGTGACGCCTGCTTCGGCAATCATCGTGCGATCGATCGGATCGATCTGGCGGATGCGGTTCATCCGCGTCAGCGACACCACGATCTGTCGACCGCCGGAATCGGGCACGGCCCCCGCGACCAGCGAGGTATTGCCGCCCTGCGGCACGATTGCCAAACCTTCGGTGGCTGCGATCTTCACGACCTCGGCCGCTTCTTCGACCGTCGCAGGCCGCAACACGAAGGGCGACGCCCCATCACGCAGCCCACGCCAATCGCGCAAATACGGCGCCATATCCGCCGGATCGTCCACGATACCGCGCGCGCCGAGCACCCGGGCGAAACGTTCGACGAGCGGCGTCACGCGACCGCCTGCGCGGATTCGAAATCCTTGGCGTGCGACACCGCGCGGGGATCGAGATGGCAGTGTAGGATCGCGGGCTTGCCGGAATCGAGCGCGCGATCGAACGCGGCATAGAATTCCTGCGTCGTTCGCACCGTCTCGCCATGCCCACCGAACGCGCGCGCATAGGTGGCGAAATCGGGATTGGTCAACCTCGTCGCGACGACGCGGCCGGGATAATCGCGTTCCTGATGCATGCGGATCGTGCCGTACTGGCCGTTATCGACGACGACCACAACGATCGCGGCACCCAGTTGCACGGCCGTCGCGAATTCCTGGCCGTTCATCAAGAAACAACCGTCGCCGGCGAAGGCGACGACGGCGCGATCCGGGAATTGACGCTTGGCCATCACCGCGGCTGGCACGCCATAACCCATCGATCCGCTCGTCGGCGCCAACTGCGTACCAAAGCGTTCGCTGCGCAGATGGCGATGCAGCCAGCCTGCGTAGTTTCCGGCACCGTTACAGATGATCGCATCCGGCGGCAGGCGCGTACGCAGCCAGGCGAGAGCCTCACCATATTGGAATTCGCCCGGCAGGCGGCGCGGTCGTTCTGACCAGTCGATGTAATCGGCATGCGCCTTGTCGGCATAGTCTCGCCAAGCCGGATTGGGTACACGCCCGTCGGCGGCGAGTGCCCCGACGAAACCCGCCGCCGAGGTATTTATGGCGAGCGCCGGTTGATAAACCCGCCCCAGCTCCTCCGCCCCCGGATGGACATGGATCAAAGTCTGGCGCGGCACTGGCACGTCGATCAGCGTGTAGCCGCCCGACGGCATCTCCGACAGACGCCCGCCGATCAGTATCAGAAGATCACTATTAGCGATCCGCGCCTTCAATCGCGGATCCGGGCCGATTCCAACCTCGCCCGCGTAGTTAGGGTGCGACGCTGGGAACAAGGATGCGCGCCGGAACGATGTTGCCACCGGCAAGCGCCAGCGTTCGGCGAAATCGACGAAGCGTGCCCGGCTCGTCGGATTCCAGGTCGACCCACCGAGGATCGCCAGCGGCCGTTGAGCGACACGCAACAATTCAAAAAAACGCGTCATTTCACCAGGCGACGGCCAGGAGCATGCGGGCTCAACCAGCGGCGCATCAGCAACCTCCGCCGTTTCGACCAGCATGTCCTCCGGCAACGAGATCACGACCGGGCCGGGCCGCCCCTGCAACGCGATACGGAAAGCACGTGCGAGAATCTCGGGGATACGCGCGGCGGAATCGATTTCGAAAGCGGCCTTGGCCATCGTGCCGAAAACGGCTTTGTAGTCGAGCTCCTGGAACGCCTCGCGCTCGCGCATTGCGCGCTCGACCTGGCCGACGAATAGGATCATCGGCGTCGAATCCTGCATGGCGATATGCACGCCATGGCTGGCGTTCGTCGCGCCGGGCCCGCGCGTGACGAAGCAGATTCCCGGACGTCCGGTCAGCTTGCCATAGGCCTCGGCCATCATTGCCGCCCCGCCTTCGTTGCGGCAGACGACGAGATCGATCGCCGCGTCATGCAGCGCATCGAGCACGGCGAGATAGGATTCCCCCGGCACGCAGGTCGCGCGTTCCACGCCCTGGCGCAGAAGCTGATCGACCAGAATCCGGCCACCGGTGCGCATATTCGTCATCGCAACGCCTCGCACGCTTTGGCGATGCGCGCGCACGCCGTTTCAAGTTCGATATCCGACGCGGCGTATGACACGCGGAAAAATGGTCCCAAGCCGAAGCAACTGCCGGGCACGACCGCGAGGTCGTGATCCTCCAGCAGATAGCGGCAGAAACCGCGATCGTCCTCGAGTATCTCGCCGCCCGGCGTCGTGCGGCCGAGCACGCCGGCGCAATCGACATAGGCGTAAAAAGCGCCGCGCGGGGTCGCACATGACAGGCCCGGGATCGTGTTGAGGCGTGCGACCAGCGCGTCGCGCCGGCGCTGGAACGCCATGCGCCGTTCGACAAGAATATCCTGCGGCCCGGTCAACGCTTCGATCGCGGCGGCTTGGGCGATCGAGCACGGATTGGACGTGCTCTGGCTTTGCACTACCGCCATCGCGGCGATCAGATCGCTGGGCCCCGCTCCGAAGCCCACGCGCCAGCCGGTCATCGCATAGGCCTTCGACACGCCGTTGACGGTCAAAACCCGGTCGCGCAGATCGGGTGCCAATTGCAACGCCGTCGGCGCCGTCAGCCCGTCATAGACGAGATGTTCGTAGATATCGTCGGTCAGCAGCCACATGCGCGGGTAGCGCGCCAGCACATCCAGCAGCGGTCGCAACTGGCTTTCGCTGTAGATGGCACCCGTCGGATTGGACGGCGAGTTCAAGAACAGCCAACGCGTGCGATAGGTGATCGCGCGCTCCAGATCGGCCGCCGAGATCGCGAAGCCGTTCTTCGGGTCGCCGGCGACGGGCACGGGCACGCCGTCTGCGATCGTCACGATATCGGCGTAGGACGTCCAATAGGGCGCTGGCAAGATCACCTCGTCGCCCGCGTCGAGGGTGGCCATCATCGCGTTGAAGATGACCTGCTTGGCGCCGGCCCCGGCCGTGATCTCCGACGGTTCGAATTTCAAGCCGTTGTCGCGGCGGAACTTCTCTACGATCGCGCGTTTGAGTTCCGGCGTTCCATCCAGCGCGGTGTACTTCGTTTCGCCGCGCGCGATAGCACGCGACGCAGCTTCCTTGACGTTGTCGGGCGTGTCGAAATCGGGCTCGCCGGCACCCAGCACGATTATGGGGCGCCCATCGCGCTTGCGGCGCGCGGCGGCGGCGCCGATCTTCAGAATCTCGGACACGCCGATCGAGGCGATACGCGGCGCGAAGGCCCGCATCCCCGAAACGGCACCGGTGATAGCATTCATGGTTACAGCGCCCCGACCGCCACCACTTCGATGCGATAGGCGGGATCGGCGAGATCGACGCGCCCGCAGCAGCGCACGGGCATGCGATCCGGCACGACCCAGGAATCCCACACCGTGTTCATCGCGTCGTAGTCGTCCATGCTGCGCAGCCAAATCTGCGCGCTGACGATCTTGTCCTTCGACGAGCCGGCGGCGGAAAGGGCCGCCTCCACTTTCGCCAAGGCTTGGCGTGTCTGCGTCGCCGCGTCGCCCGATTTGTCGTCGGCGACCTGGCCCGTCAGGAAAACGAAGCCGTTGGCGATCACCGCGCGCGCGCGACGGTGGTTCTGATCCAGGCGTTTGATTTGGGTCATCGCATTTCCCCTCAGCCGGCGGCGATCCGTTCGCAATGCGCGAAGGCCGCCCCGATCAGATTTTCGTTAGCCTCCGGCGTGCGGAAGGCGGAATGCGCCGACAAGGTCACGTTCTCGACCTTGGTCAGGCGATGGCCGGCGGGCAGTGGTTCGATCTCGAACACGTCGAGACCCGCATGACGCAGCTGGCCCGCACCAAGCGCTTCGATCATCGCCGTTTCGTCGACGATGGCGCCACGTGCGGTATTGATCAGGATCGCGCCCTTGCGCATCGCAGCGATACGTTCGCGATTCAAGAACCCGCGCGTCTCGTCGGTCAGCAGAAGATGAATCGACAGTACGTCGCTTTGCATCAGAAGCTGGGACAACTCGACGAACTCGACACCTTCGGCCGCGCGCTTCGTGCGATTCCAGGCGATCACGCGCATACCGATGCCGCGCGCCAACCGCGCGAACTCCGCCGCGATCCCACCATAGCCGAGCAGACCGACAGTCTTGCCGGTGAGCTGCACGCCGTCGGTGCGCAGCCATTGCCCGGCGCGCATGCCGCCATCCATCCGCGCGACACCCTTGGCGGCGGCGAACATCAGGCCGAATGCGCATTCGGCGACGGCGGTGTCACCATAGCCCTTGATCGTATGAACGCCGATCCCGAGTGCGCCAAGCTCCTCGGGATTCATGTAGCTGCGTGCACCCGTGCCCAGGAACACGATGTGCTTCAGGCCCGGCATGGTTCTCGCGAGATCGGTCGGCACGGAAGTGTGATCGACGATCGCGACCGATGCCCCCTTCAGCAGACCCGGCAGATCGGCGGGCTTGATGTCGGGATTGCGGTTGACCGCCAACTCGAATTTGCCCGGCCGATGGAGCTTGTCCGCAACGGCGGACAGCGCCGGGTTGGCGTCGACGAAAACGGCTTTCATGCTGACTTCCTCGGTTTGCGATCCTGGCCCAGATAAAGATCGGCCATGCGCGTATCGGCCAGCAGATCGGCGGCTTTACCCGCCATGACCACGCGGCCGGAATCCATGATGTAGCCGCGATCGCTGATTTCCAGGCAGCGGCGCGCCTGTTGTTCGACGATCAGGCAGGCGACGTTCTGCCCCGGCATCTTCGCGACCAGATCGAAGACCTGCTCGGCAAGGCCCGGCGACAAGGCGGCCGTCGGCTCGTCCAGCAGCATCAGGCGCGGGCGCGACATCAGCGCGCGCGCGAAGGCGAGCTGCTGGCGCTCGCCGCCCGACAAGGCGCCGGCCGGCGTCGACAAGCGCTGCGCGATCGCGGGAAATAGCGCCAGCATCTCGGCGATACGCGCTTTGCGGTCGCGGACATTCTCGACGACCAGCAGGTTTTCCTTGACCGACAGCTTGGCGAAGACATTGGCGACCTGCGGCACATAGGCGATGCCCAAGCCCGGCCGATCTTCCGGTTCGAGGGCGGCGATATCGCGGCCGTCGAACACCACGCGACCGGCCATGCGCGGCAACAAGCCCATCGCCGCCTTGATCAACGTCGACTTACCTGCGCCGTTGGTACCGGCGATGGCGACGATCTCCCGCGCCGCCACCGTCAGATCGACGTCCTGAACGATGTCGACATCGCCGTAGCCGCCGCGGAGATTTTCGAGGGCCAGCAACGTCATCGCGCACCCCCGAGATAGGCGCTGCGCACGGCTTCGATTTCCATCACGTGTGCCGGTTCGCCCGACGCGATCAGGCGCCCGCGATCCATCACGTGCAGTTCTTCGACCAGTTCGCACAAGGCGGGCAGATTGTGCTCGACGACGAACACGGTAATGCCGAGGTTTTTGAGGTCACGCAGCCGCGCGCTGATATCCTCGATCAGCACGGCGTTGACGCCCGCGAAAGGCTCGTCGAGCAGTACGATCTTCGGATCCAGCATCAAGGCGCGACCAAGTTCCAGCAGCTTCTTCTGCCCGCCGGACAGCGAACCGGCCGCGACGTCGCGGACATGGCCGAGCTTCAAGAATTCGAGAATCTCCCCGGCACGGTCGCGCGCCACCCTCTCATCGCGCGCGACCGCGCCGGGCTGCAGGAAGACGCGCCACAGGCTTTCACCCGAAAGCCGGGGCGCGGCGACCAGCAGATTGTCGAGAACCGAAAGACGCTTGAACTCGCGCGGCACCTGGAATGTGCGCACCAACCCCCGGCGCGCACGATCGACAGGCGCCAAGCGGCTGACATCGACGCCATCGAACCGCACGCTGCCGCCGTCTTGAGCGATCAAGCCGCTCGCCAACGCGAACAACGTCGACTTACCGGCACCGTTCGGGCCGATCAGGCCGTAAAGCCCGCCTTTGTTCACCGACATGGATACGCCATCGACCGCCGCGAAGCCGCCGAAGGATTTGCGCAGGGATTGGAGTTCGAGGAGGCTCATTTCGCGACCCGCCCCATGATCCCTTCGGGGCGATGGATCGTGACGACCACGATCGCGATGCCCACGACCATCAAGCGCGCGCTGGCAAGGTCGGTTTCGGACACGCCGGGAATCAGGTCGCGCAGGAAGCGCGAACCTTCCAGCAGCAGAATCAGGATCGCCGTGCCGACGACCGTACCGCTCAGTGTGCCCACGCCGCCGATCAGCACCGCGATCCAGACATAGAAGGTCAGGATCGGCAGGAACTGTTCGGGCGAGATGTAGGAAAGATGATGCGCCTGCAATCCGCCCGCGAGCCCGGCCAACGCGGCACCGATCATGAATGCCTTGATCTTGAAGCCGAGCGGATCCTTGCCCAGCGCGATAATAGCCGTTTCGTCCTCGCGGATGGCGAAGATCGCGCGGCCGAACGGGCTGCGCACGATGCGCCAGATGGCGTAGAGCGCCACGACGTTAATCGCCAGCAACACGCCGAGCTCGACGACCGGCCGCCACGCAGGCGCAAGATCGGCGGCGACCAGCGGCGGAATGTCGGGAATGCCATGCGTGCCGCGCGTGAGCCAGGCTTCGTTGGTGACGACAAGCTTCACCAACTCGGCGAAGCCGAGCGTCACCACCGCGAGGTAGTCGTCGCGCAGACGCAAGCTCAGCAGTCCCAGCAGGAACGCGGGCAGCATCGCGACAATCATCGCGCCCGCCAACGCCAAGGGGACGGGCACGCCGCGCGTCGCCAGGATCGCGGCGGTATACGCACCCAGCGCGTAGAAACCGACGACGCCGAAATTCGTCAATCCCGCGAAGCCGTATTGCAGATTGAGGCCGACGACGAGCAGCAGATAGATCAGGCCGAACGAGGCCAACGCGACGAGATAAGCGTCCATCAGCGCGTGACCTCCACGCCGCCGAACAGGCCTTGCGGGCGCACCAGCAGCAACGCGACCAGCACGACGAATCCGACCGCGAGCTTGTAGGAGGCACCGACGATCGGGCTTGCCAATTCCTGTGCGATGCCGATCACCAGACCACCCACGACCGCGCCCAGCGGATTGCCGATCCCGCCCAGCACCGTCGCAGTGAAGATATGCAGCAGCACATCGAAGCCCATTTCGGGCGTGACGATCGCCTTGATGCCGAGCAGCACGCCCGCGAGCGCCGACACGCCGCCAGCAATCAGCCACAGCGCCACCATCACCTGGGCAGAGCGGATACCGCTGGCGCGCGCCAACAGCGGATTATCGGCGACCGCGCGCATACGTCGCCCCAACGGCGTCACGTAGAGCAGGACGAAGACCGTCGCGAGAGCGGCAAGCGCCACGCCAACAACGGCCAGATCGGTCGGGTGGATGCGAATGCCACTGAAGTTCATCGATCGGACGAGCGGAAAGGAGAAAGTCCGCTGCGCGCTGCCGAAGTACCAGGACAGGGCACTGCGGATGATCAGCGCGACGCCAATCGACGCCAGAAGATTGGCGACCGGCGAGCGGTTTAGAAGCTTGGAGAACACGAAACGATAACTGACCAAAGCCAGAAACGCCGTTGCGACGATGGCGATCGCAGCAGCAAGCCAGATCGGCAGCCCCGCCGTTGCGTAGGCGATCAACGCGGCATAGGCGCCGAAGGCCATGAATTCGCCCGTCGCGGCGTTGGGAAAGCGGGCAACGCCGAAGACCAGCGTCATCGCAAGGGCGGCGAGCGCGATGAGCGAGCCTTCGACGATCCCGGCAACGACGAGATTCGCGATGAAGACGATATCCATTCCGGCCACGCCGCCCCTACGAGATCAACCGACCACGACGTCCTTGCGGACGAGACGGCCCTTCTCGATCACCGACATCAGGAAGTTGCCCTTCACGTCGCCGGATTCGTCGAAGTCGAGCGCGCCCGAAGCGCCCTCATAGTTGATCTTACCGCGCTTGAGCGCCTCTTTGCCCTCGGCGAAACCATAGACTTTTGTACCGTCGGGATTGGCGACGGTCCGGATCTTCTGGCCGACATCGCGCGGCGAGGCGGACGGCCCGGCCGCCTCCAGCGCCAAAGCAAGGCTGATGACCATGTCGTAGCTCATCGCCGCGAACACGTTCGACGAACCCGCCGCGTTCATCGCACGGCGATATTCCTCGTCGAAGATTTTGAACGCGCCGCTTCCCTCGTTGGGGATCGTGTCCATCGAGATGACGCTTTCGGTCGCCTGTGGCCCCAGCGCCGCGACGAGTTGGTCGTTGGCCGACCAGCCGGGCATAATCCAGCGACCTTCGTAACCTTCCTGAAACGCCTCACGCATGATCAGCGTCGTATCGGCGAGATAGGAACCCATGACGATCACGTCGGGCTTGGCGCGCAGGATTTCCTGCACCTCGCCGCGATAGGAGGGGCGGCGCGGCTCGTAGATCACGCGGCCGGCAACCTTGCCGCCGCCCTTCTCCCAAGCGGCCTGGAATCCGCCGGTCAAGCCCAGGCCGAACGCATTGTTGAAGCCCATCAACGCCGGACGTTTGAAGCCCTGCTTCGCGCAGACGGCAGCGAAGGCCTTGCCGAACTCCGCGTTCGTGGGATGGAAGCGCCACGACATGCCGTCGTTATGCAGCGCCGAAATATCGGGGGCACCCGATACGTTCATCGCCAATACATTGGCGCGCACCGCCATCGGGATGACGGCGAGCGTCACGCCCGACGCCCAGGTGCCAACGACGGCGTGAACCTGATTGACCTCGATCAGCTTCTTGGCGGCGAGAACGCCGGCCTCGGGTTGGGTCTGATCGTCTTCGGTGAAGACGCGCAATTGGCGCCCGGCGGCACCGCCCGCCGCGTTCACCTGATTGGCGGCGAATTGGATCGCGCGCTGCATACCGGCACCGTATTGGGCGCCTGCCCCCGTGATCGGGCACAGCGCGCCGATCCGGAATTCGGACGCTTGCGCGCCCGCGAAACGCGGCAGGAAGGCCGAACTTGCTGCCAAGGATGCGATCGACGCGGCAAACCCGCGCCGGGACAGATGGACCATGGAACAACTCCCTGTTTTTGGTTGGCCGGTCCCTTGGGGACCGTATTGTGAGGGGAAACGCGCGAAACGACGATCGTTACTTGAGGCCCGCGAAGCAAAGCTGTTTGGTTTCGAGATATTCCTCGACACCCTGGCGCGCACCTTCGCGCCCGATGCCGGATTCCTTCATCCCGCCGACCGGCACTGCTTCGGACGAGAAGGCGCCTTCATTGATCGCGATCGAGCCGTACTCGAGCGCTTCGCCCACGCGCCAGGCGCGCGCCAGATCGCGCGTGTAGAAATAGCCTGCGAGGCCGTAATCGCTGTCGTTGGCGATGGCGATCGCGTCGGCCTCGTCCTTGAAGCGGAAGACCGGCGCCACGGGGCCGAAGGTTTCTTCGTGCGCCACGACCATGTCGGTCGTCACATCGGCGAGCAGCGTCGGCTCGAAGAAGCCGCCGCCCAGTTTGTGGCGCTTGCCGCCGACGACGGCGCGGGCCCCCTTCGTCACGGCGTCCTTCACGTGACGCTCGACCTTCTCCACCGCCGAAGCATTGATGAGGGGGCCTTGCGTCACGCCATCTTCTGTGCCGAGCCCGACCTTCAACGCGCGCACCGCGTCGGCGAGCTTGGCGACGAACGCGTCATAGACGCCATCCTGAACGAGAATGCGATTGGCGCAGACGCAAGTCTGGCCAGAGGCGCGGAATTTGGACGCCATCGCGCCCGCAACCGCCGCGTCGATATCCGCGTCGTCGAACACGATGAAGGGCGCATGCCCGCCGAGTTCGAGTCCGACCTTTTTCACCGTATCGGCGCAAGCCTTCATCAACAGCTTACCGACTTCGGTCGACCCCGTGAACGACAAAGCCCGCACGGTCTTGGAGCCGGTCAACGCCGCGCCCACCGACGGCGTGTTCGCCGCTCCGGCGGTGACGACGCTAAGCACGCCTTTGGGTAAACCGGCACGCGATGCGAGCTCGGCCAGAACCAGAGAAGACAACGGCGTATCTTCCGCCGGTTTGACGATCACGGCGCATCCGACCGCGATGGCGGGCGCGCATTTGCGCATGACCATGGCGCTGGGGAAGTTCCACGGCGTAATCGCCGCGACCACGCCGATCGGCTGGCGGATGACCGCGATACGCCGATCGTTCGCATAGGTCGGCACGATCTCGCCGTAGATGCGCTTGGCTTCTTCGGCGTACCAATCGATGAAGGCGGCGGAAAATCCGATCTCGCCGCGCGCTTCGGCCAAGGGCTTGCCCTGCTCGGCCGTCATGATGCGCGCCAAATCGTCCTGGTTGGCGAGCATCAGATCGTACCAGCGGCGCATGATCGCGGCGCGTTCCTTCGCCGTGCGTTTGCGCCATTGGACGAATGCGGCCTGGGCCGCGTCGATCGCTTTCTTCGTCGCGGCGACGTCGAGATCGGGCACGCGCGCGACCAAGGCACCTGTCGCCGGATCGAGCACGTCGAAGGTCTTGCCGTCGGCCGCGTCGATCCATTCGCCGCCGACGAAAGCCTGCGTGCGCAGCAACGTCGGGTCCTTCAAGGAGCGACGAAGCGTTTCGAACGTGTCGTGCTTGCCCATGATCGCCCCGCCGCTCAAATTTTCGCCGTGTGCAGCACGTCGAGAGCAGGCGACGCCGGACTCACGATGTAGGGGTTCTTGTGCTGGCGGCGGCTCTTCGCGATCACCGGGCGGTTATCGTCGCGGTTATAGGCGAAGTAGAGATTGCGTCGGTCCCGTGGCGAACGGTTCTCGCTGGAGCCATGCACGAGATTACCGCAGAACAGCACGACCGTACCTGCAGGGCCCACGCATTCAACGATGCCCGAGCCGTCCGACAGGCGCTTCACCGTTTCGTCCGGTACGATGTGCAATGGATAGCTGGTCGTCCACGTGTCGTAGATCGGATCGATCATCCCTTCCTTATGCGAGCCGGGGATGAAGCGCAGCGGGCCGCTTTCCGAAGTCGTATCGTCGAGCATAACCAGCGCCGTCAGCATGTCGCGATGGCCGCCTTCGGGCACGCCGTCCATAAACCAGCTCGCGTAATCCTGGTGCCATTGGAACACGTCGCCCTTGCCCGCGACCTTGTAGTTGAGGCGCGACTGGAACAGATAGACGCGTTCGCCCAGCAATTGCTTCACCGGCCCGAAGACCTTCTCGATCCGCATCGCCTTGTTGCATTCGGGCGAGTCGAGTTCGACCGCCCAGGCGGCGCGGATCGACACGCCGTCCTTCTCGATCACGTTGGCGTCCGGATGGGCGCGTTGGGGCGTGCGCAGATGCTCGGCCGCCGCTTGAAGCCGCGCCACCTCGTCGGCGTCGAACAGCCCTTTCAGAACAATGAAACCGTCGCGATCGTATTGCGCGATTTGTTCCTGGGTCAGCATCGTGAATCTCCTGCACTCGCCTGTTGCCCGGACCGCCGAACGTCCGGTTATTCCGTCCTGTATTCAGGCTTGCATGCGAAAACTGATATGGCTAATACATAGAAATCCCATTATTGATATCTTTTAGAATATGAGTGTTCCACGCCCCGAACTCGATCTACGGCAGTTACGCGCCTTCGTCGTGGTGGCGGAGGAGCTGCATTTTGGTCGCGCCGCGCTGAAGCTCGGCATCGCGCAGCCGCCGCTCAGCCAGCAGATCCGCCGCCTCGAAACGAAGATTGGCTGCGCGTTGTTCGAACGCGGCACACGGCACGTGGAACTGACCGAAGCGGGGCGTCTGCTCGTCACGCGCGCAAACGATGTTTTGCGCGCGATCGGCGATACCGCGCGCGACGTGCGCATGACCGGCGAAGGCAAGCTCGGCCGGCTGGTCGTCGGATTTCCGGCGACCGCATCGCTTACGATCTTGCCCAAAGTCGTAGAAGCCTATCGGCGCGATCATCCGGGCGTGGAATTGCGGCTGGTCGAAGTGCCGACCAGCGAGCAGCGGCAAGGCCTGCATGAAGGCACGATCGATGTCGGCTTTCTGCGCGATCCGCGGCCGGACGACATCATCGAAGCGACGACGGTGCTGCGCGAACGTTTCGTCGCGGTACTGCCCGCGTCGCATCCACTGGCGGGGACGGACGCGCCGCTCGACCTCGCGAAGATCGCGGCGGAGCCTTTCGTGATGTTTCCGCGCTCGATCGGGCCGGAATTCTTCGACCGGATCGAGGCCGAGTGCCTCGCCGCCGGCTTCACGCCACACATCGCGCAATCGGCGCGCGAGTGGCAGACGATCGTCGGCTTGGTCAGCGCAGGAGTCGGCGTTTCGATCGCGCCGGAATCCGTCGCGCAGATCCGCATTCCGGGGGCGGCCTTCCGCCCCATCGCGCGCAAGGATGCGGGTACGGATATCGCGGTATGCTGGCGGCGCGCCGATCGCCGCGCGGCGTTGCGTAGCTTCGTGCGTATCGCCCAGCGCGCCGGACAAAACGCATCGCGCTGAATGTTCCAACGGAACACATCATCGGACGATTTTCAGGAGGTCCGGATGGTGGGCGCTACAGGGATTGAACCTGTGACCCCTACCATATCAACGTACGCGGACAGCGCATAAAATCAATTGGTTAGGGATGGGGTTTCCCGCAGATTGGTCGGCGACTTGCGGGAAATCGGACGTCCTCCCTATCGGCCGTTAGGCGGCCGCGAAAATCCGGCAATCCGCAAGATCGAAGCCGATCTCCAACGTGCTGCCGCGTTCGGGCGGCGACACCTTCGCGGCGTTGGACAGTTTGACCATGACCTCGCCACTGCCCTTGCGGCGCAAAACCAGCCGCAACGCATCGCCGTGGAACACGACGCGCTCGACCGTCAGCGTCAGGCGATTGGCGTGCCTGTCCCCGCCGAGCACGAGGCGTTCGGGCCGCACGCTGGCGACGATCTTGGCGCCGGTGTCGATATCCCCGGCCGCGACGCCGCGTAGTTCCGCGCCGTCATCGAGCCGCACGCGCGCCACGCCGCCGTCGGTCCCAATCAGCGTGCCTTCCAGGCGATTATTCTCGCCGACGAATTCGGCGACGAACAGCGAAGTGGGTTTTTCGTAAAGCTCGGTCGGCGGCGCCAATTGCTGGATTTTGCCATCGTCGAACACGGCGATGCGGTCGGACATGGTCAGCGCTTCCGACTGGTCGTGCGTTACATAGACCATCGTTTTGCCCAGGCGCTCGTGCAGTTGCTTGAGCTCGTATTGCATGCGCTCGCGCAATTGCTTGTCGAGCGCGCCCAGCGGCTCGTCGAGCAGCACGAGATCGGGCTCGAACACCAAAGCGCGCGCCAGCGCCACGCGCTGCTGCTGCCCGCCCGATAATTGCGCGGGCCGCCGTCCGCCGAAGCCGCCGAGCTTCACCGTATCCAGCGCCGTATCGACGCGGCGCTTCGCCTCGGCCTTATCGACGCCGCGCACCGTCAACGGATAGGCGACGTTCTCGGCCACGCTCATATGCGGGAATAGCGCGTAATTCTGAAAGACGACGCCGATGCCGCGTTTGTGCGGCGGCAGATGGGTGATGTCGCGCCCGTCGAGCAGGATCGTGCCCGCCGTCGGCACTTCGAAGCCGGCGAGCATCATCAGCGTCGTCGTCTTGCCCGAGCCCGAAGGCCCGAGCAGCGTCAGGAATTCGCCGCGCGCGATATCGAGATCGAGCGATTTCACGACGCAGGACACGCCGTCATAGCTTTTATCGACCTGCGAGAAGCGGACCAGCGGATGCGGCTGCATCGTCAGCCCTCCCAATTCTGCAAGGCGGGCGGATATGCGGTCGCCACGTCGCGCCCCGCCCAATCGCTGGCGGGCAGCGACTCCCAAATCGCGCGGCTAGACGCGGCTACATCGGCGACGATTTCTGCCTCGTCCGCGACGCGCAACTTTCTGCCTTCGACGATCGTCCGGCCGGCGACAACGACCGTATCCACCATATCCGGCGTGGCGAGATGCACCAGCGCCCGGATCGGATCGGGATTGGCGCCGAAGGTCAGGTTCTGCGTGTCGATCATCACGAAATCGGCGGCGGCGCCCACGGCGATGCGGCCGAGATCGGGCCGGTCGAGCACATCGGCGCCCACGAGATTGGACGCCGCGAAGACGGTGGCAGCGGGGGCCGCTTCGAAATTCTTTTCGACCGTCTTGCACATGATCGCGGCCATCCGCATCTCGCCCAGCATGTCGAGCGGATAGGCGTCGGTCGCCAGCGCCACACGCGCCCCGGCCTTGCGGAAACGATCGAAGCTTTCGAATGCGACGCCCCTTCGCGAAAACGCGACCGGCGAGTGTGCGACGGCGGCCCCGCTGCGACCGATCAGCCCGACATCGTCCTCCATCGGATACCCGACCAGGCTATGGCCCGCGTGATAGACGCAATGCGCGAGCAATGTCCGTTTATCGAGCACGCCTTCGTCGGCGAGCAATTGCGTGGGCGTGCGGCCGGTCGTCTGCATCGTTTCGTAGAACTCGCGATGCTGCTCAATGAAATGCAGCGTGAAGGGCACGCCGAGTTTCGCCGCCGCCGCGTGACACGCCTTGCGCAACGCGGGCGTGGAGACGAGATATTCGTCGAGCGCAATCGCGCCCGACCACATACCGTCCGCCTTGCCCTTTCGCGCTTCGATGAAGGCGACGCTGCGCTCCAGCGCCGCCATGCCCGCTTTCTCGTCGTTCTCGCGGTCGAGCTTGCCGGAACCGTCGATCCAGTAACGCCCGCCCGCGATGACCGGCGCCCAGACGAGGCGAATACCCATCTCCTTGGCGACGGCGAGCATCGTCTCGCCGTTATCGGCCCCGGCGGGTGCGAAGGCAAGCACGGTCGTCACACCTTGTTTGGCAAGCGCCGCGAAGCCGAATCGGATCGACGCGCGCGCGTTCTGCTTGGCGAGAAACGCCGGCCCGCCATCGCGCCGCGCGGGCAGGAAATGCAGAAAGCCCGAGCGCACGAAATCGCGCCGCCCGGCATCGAGCAACAGCCGCGCGCCCTCATGCGCGCCGACATGCGCATGGGTCGAAATCATGCCGGGAATGACGAGCTTGCCCTTGGCGTCGATCGTGCGCGTCGCGACGCCATCGAAATTCTTGCCGACATGGACGATCTTATCGCCGGCGACGGCCAGGACGCCATCGCGCAGATAGCGGTGATTCGCACCGTCGCACGCGACGATCGTCGCGTTGCGCACGACGAGATCGGCTTGGGTCGTCATATCGCGTTCTCCGTCGCGCGGCGCATCCGTTCGGAACGGCGGCGCAGCGCCTCCATCGCCGCCATCAAGAGGACCGAAACGAACAGCAGCACCACGGCGGCGGCGGTGATCGCGGGGCTGATGTTTTCGCTCACGCCGCTGAAAATCTGACGCGGCAGCGTGCGCAATTGCGGACTCGACAGGAAGATCGCGACGACGAGTTCGTCGAAGCTGGTCACGAAGGCGAACAACGCGCCCGAGATCACGCCGGGCGCGATGATCGGCAGCGTCACGCTCCGGAACGCATGCCAGGGTGTCGCCCCAAGGCTCGCGGCGGCGCGCGTCAGATTCGGGTCGTAGCCTTGCAACGTTGCCGAGACCGTCACGACGACGAAGGGCAACGCCAGCACTGTATGCGCCAGCACCAACCCCAGAAACGTGCCGACGAGTTGCAACGACGCGAACAGATAGAACGTCGCGACCGCGACGATCACGACCGGCACGGCCAGAGGCGTGACCAACAGGGCGATCACCGCCCCGCTCCAGCGCGATTTGGCGCCATGCAAACCCACGGCGGCGGCGGTGCCCAAGGCGGTCGCGAGCAGAGTGGTCGCCACGCCGATCACGACGGAATTGCGCAGCGCGTCGGTCCAGAGCGGATTGGTGAAGAACTCCGCGTACCATTGCGTCGACCAGCCCGGCAGCGGGAAGACGAGCATCTGCCCGGCCGTGAAGGACAGCGGGAACACGACCAGCACGGGTGCGATCAGGAACACGAACATCCCGATCGTGTAGAGGCGCGAGACCGCACCGATGACATGTTCCAGCAATGTCTTGGGCGCACCTTGCATCAGCGCACCTTCAAGCGATCGAAGCCGACCAGCTTGCCCAGGATCAAATAGGTGATCGCGACCAGCAGCAGCAGGAAAGCACCCAGCGCCGAGGCAAGGCCCCAATTCACCGCCGAGTTGGTGAAATAGGAGATGAAATAGCCGATCATCTGGTCGCGCGGGCCACCGACCAGGGCCGGCGTCACGTAGAAGCCGACGGCCGAAACGAAGACGAGCGTCGCGCCGGCGACGACGCCCGGCATGCTCAGCGGCAGATAGACGGTCAGGAATACCCGTAAGGGCGACGCGCCCAGGCTGGCCGCCGCACGCAGATGGCTTTGCTGGATGCCTTTCATGACGCTGTAGAGCGGCAGGATCATGTAGGGCAGCAGCACATGAACCATGGCAATATAGACTCCGGTCCGGTTGAACACGAGTTGCAACGGCGTATCGAGAATGCCGAGCCAGATCAGCGTGCGGTTCACCAGGCCCTCGTTCTGCAGCAGGATGACCCAGGCGGTCGTGCGCACCAGCAGCGATGTCCAGAACGGCACCAGCACGCCCAGCAACATCCAGTTCGCAGCGGCAGGCGAAGCGCGCGCCATTGCCGCGGCGATGGGAAAGCCGAGAATCACGCAGAACAGCGTAACGCCCAGGCTGACCCAGAGCGTGCGCCCGTAAAGATCGATGAAGATCGCCTGATCGGCCGCGACGGGCACTATTTCGCCCGCGACGTCGCGTTTGCGATCGAGTGCCGTCAGCAGAAAGAAATCCGTGACCGGGCCGGATTGCTGGCGCAGTACTGCCCAGATTTCCGGGTCGGCCCATTTCTCGTCGGCTGCGATCATCGCGTCTTTTGCCGACGGTACATCGGTGGCGGGCAGCATTCGGCCCGTGCGCGTCAGCGTGCCGCGGAAGCCCGGCAGCGCGTAGTTCAAACGCCGCGCGAGCACGGCCAACTCGGGCTTGCCGCGCAACACCGTCAGATCCACGATCAAAGCCCGATAGACCGGCTCGGGTGGCAGATCGCCGTCCTTCCATTCGCCGATCGCGGCGGCAAGATTCGGCAGCGCCCGGGGCACGTCCGAATTGTCGATCGCGCGGAACAGAAACAACGCGATCGGCAAGACGAAGACCAAGCACACGAACACCACGCTGGGCGCCATCAGCGCCAGCATGGTGAATCGGTGCCGCCGTTCGGCGCGCGCGACATCGCGGCGAAGGTCGATCCCCCCGCCGCGACGCGCCGTTTCGGTGCTTGCGATCGCGTTCACGCGTTACTGCGCCACGAACGTCGCGAAACGTTGGCGGATCGCGTCGCCGTTATCGAGCCAGAAATTGATGTAGGTCGAACCGCCCTGCATCATGCCCCGGTCGAGATACTGACCCGGCAGATCGGCGCGCTTGGCTTCCGATAGCAGCGGATAGGTCTCCGCGTTCGCCGGCGGCAAGCCCATGATATCGGCGTAGCGCGCCATCGCGGGTGTGGACAGATTGTACTGGATCAGCTTGATCGCGTCGTCCTTGCGCGGTGTGCCCTTCATGACGCCCAGATAGATGATGGCGTTCACGTAACCGGCGGGCCAGACGATTTTGAGGTTGCGCTTGTTGGTCGCGTTGGCGGCGAGTACGCGGCCCTGCCAGCCGTAACCCATCGTCACTTCGCCGGTCAGGATCAACTGCATTGACTCGTCGCCGCTGCGCCACCATTTCACGTGCGGCTTGATCTCGCCGAGCTTGCGGAACGCGCGATCCACGCCGCCGGGCGCCGTCAGCACCTTGGGCACGTCGGGCGGCGCCACGCCGTCCGCGATCAGCGCCACTTCCAGCATCTGATCGGGTTGATAGAGCATCCCGCGCTTGCCGGGGAATTTCTCGACGTTCCAGAAATCCTGCCAGCTCGCCGGCGCCTGATCGCCCTTCAGCTTGTCGGAATCGTAGGCGAGCACGCCCGGCGAGATGAGATACGGCGCGCCGCAAGCGCCAAACCCGCCCACCGACTCGAACGGCTTCGCGGGGATGTATTGTTTCCAGTCGATCTTCTCGAGCAGGCCTTCCTCGCAGCCCGCGGCTTCGTTGATCGGGTTGAGGCTGACGATGTCCCAAATGAGATTTTTGGTTTCGATCTGGGAGCGCAGCCGGGCGAGTTCCTGATTATAGGTGTCAACGACGACGCGGACTCCGGTCTCGCGGGTGAACGGTTCGAACACGGCGACACGCTGGGCGTCGGCGGGCGCGCCGCCCTGATTGACGACGGTGACTTGACGTTGCTGGGCGACCGCCGGGCCGGCGGCCACGAGGGCCGCCAGCACGCCGAATGCCGCGAGGGGGAGATGCATTATCCGGATCCTTTCCTGTTCGAGGATTGTTGGATTTATCGGTTATTGCGCGGCGAACTGGATGAAGCGCTGCAACAGCGCGTCGCCGTTGTTGAGCCAGAAATCGAGATAGAGCGAACCCGATTGCAGCGAAGCGAGATGCAGATGGCCGCTGGGCAGCGTCGAACGCTCGAGCTCGGTCATCAGCGGATAGGCCTTGGCGTTCGCCGGCGCATAGTCGATCGCGCGCGCGAAATTCGCCTGCTGCGGCGGGGCCGAGGTGAACTTGATGAACTCGATCGCGATGTCCTTTTTGAGCGTGCCCTTCATGATCGCGATCATTTGGCTGCCCGAGACGTGGCCCGCACCGAACTCGATCTTGAGATTGCGCTTGTTGGCGCGGTTGGCGGTCGAAACGCGCCCGTTCCACGCGAAGGTCATGACGACGTCGCCGCTCAGGATGTTCTGCATCGATTCGTCGCCGCTCTTCCACCAGCGGATATGCGGCTTCAACTCGGCGAGCTTGCGGAAGGCGCGGTCGGCGCCGCCGGGGGCGGCCAGCACCTTCATCGCGTCGGCGGGCGCCACACCGTCGGCCATCAGCGCCACTTCCATCGTCTGCTCGGCGCGATAGAGAAGTCCGCGCTTGCCCGGGAATTTCTGCACGTCCCAGAAATCCCGCCAGGTCTTCGGCCCCGTGCCGTTGGGGAACTTGTCGCCGTCATAGACCAGACCGCCCGACACGAAATTATTCGGGATGCCGCAATTGCCGAAACCGCCCACGCCCTCGAAATCCTTCGGGTCGAGGATTTTCGACCAGTCGATCTGCTCGAGCAGGCCTTCCTCGCACGCGGTCGCTTCGTTGATCGCGGTGACGCTGACGACGTCCCAGGTGAGATTCTTCGTTTCGACCTGCGACCGCAGCCGCGCCAGCTCCTGATTGAAGCTATCGTCGATCACCTGGCGGCCGGTCGATGCCGTCCACGGCTTGTAATAGGCCTCGCGGAAACCCACGCCGGCCGCCCCGCCGTTATTGGCGACGGTCAGCGTGGTCGATTGCTGGGCCTGCGCCTGCGGCAGGGCGAGCAGAAATCCGGCAAGCAAACCGGCGCCGAAAACGGAACGAAGCGACATGGTCGAACCCCCTTGAACGAGATTGGTCGAAATTTGTTGCAGCAAAGATCGGGCCGCGCCGGAACCAACCCCGACCGGTTGCGGCCCGGCACGTGCAAGTTCACTCGCCGATGTCGATAAAATCGATAACATTCCCTAAAGCTGACGAAAGTATGCCTGGAATTTACGCCAATGGGAGGGCAAAGTGCATCCGACCATTGCAGAATTGGTTGCTAAAATGGGCGTGACAATCGAAACCGGCACGGCACTGACGGATTCCATCGAAAAGGCGATCGACAAGATCGTCGAGGCCGCCAAGGCCAATCCCGATCAACCGCTGCCGACCGAACGCAATCTGAGCGAAAGCCTGGGCGTCACGCGCCACGCCGTGCGCAAGGCGCTCGATCGGTTGGAAGGCGAAGGTCGGATCTGGCGCCATGTCGGACGCGGCACTTTCGCCGGTCCCCGCCCCGCCGCCGATCCGCTCGATCCACGCTCGATCGCGCGCCATACCACGCCGCAGGAAATCGCCGAGGCGCGGCGCATTCTGGAGCCGCAACTCGCCGCCGCCGCCGCGTTGCGCGCGACACCCGCCCAAATCGACGCGATCGACGATGCGCTGCGCCGCTGCGCCACCGCACGCAGCATGGACGTCTACGAGGTTGCGGACGAGGCCTTTCACCGCGCCATCGCAGTCGCCTCGGGCAGCACGCTACTGCTCAGTCTTTTCGAGACGATCAACGTCGCGCGGCGCGAAATCGCCTGGGGCGCCATGCGCAACTCGGCGCTGAAGCCCGAGCGTCGCGACAAGTTCACCGGCGAGCACGAGCCGATCGTGCGCGCCATCCGCGCACGCGACAGCGAAGCGGCCTGGAACGCCATGCTCTTCCATATGCAGACCATCAAAGACGTCTACGACGAGATCGATCGCGCGAAGCTCGCCGGTCGCAATCTCATCGCGCTTTAACGGGGGAATAAGTGCAGCAAGAACATACCGATTTGATCGTGACGGGGCGCATCGTCACGATGGACGCGCAACGCCGCGTGCTCGACGACGGCGCCATCGCCGTCAAGAACGGCGCGATCGTCGCGATGGGAACGCAAGCCGATATCGCCAAGCGCTATGCCGCCGCCCGGTCGTTGGGCGGGCCCGCCGCCATCGTTTTGCCCGGCTTCATCGAAGGCCACACGCATTGCACGCAATGTTTCGTGCGTTCGCTGACCAGCAACGAATTGCCGATGATCCCGCGCATCTACTCGCCCGCCCAGCGTTCGTTGAACGCCGAGCAGGCGGGCGTCACCGTCAAGCTGATCGCGGCGCAATTGCTGCGCGCCGGCGTGACGACGATGTGCGAAGGCACGCTCAACCCAGCGCACGAACCCGCGATCGTGCAAGCGATCGAGGAAACCGGTATTCGCTGCGCGCTGGCGCGCGGCGCGCCCGATCAGGACTTCCACCACGCGGCCCTTTACGCGCAGCTTCGCGATAAATCCTGGCTTAAAAAACGCCCCGGCGAGGCCGAAGCCGATCTTGCCCATACCGAGGATTTCCTGCGCCGCTATCCCGCGCGCGGCAAGGGGTTGATTCGGGGGGCCGTCAACGCCTCCGCCCTGCTCGGCTTCTCGGAAACCTATTTCCGCGAAGGTGCGGCGATCGCGCGCAAGAACGACGCGACCTTGCAGGTCCATGTCGGCCGCGACCGCGAGGAAGTGGAGTTCTGCCTGTCGATCTGGGGCCGCCGGCCGATCGAACGCCTCGCCGATCTCGGCGTGATCGACGAGCATCTCGTCGCGGTCCATGCCGTGTTGGCGAGCGAACGCGAGATCGAATTGCTGGCCGAAGGCAAGGCCGCGCTCGCGCATTCGCCGGTCGAATGCGTCGCCAATATGAATGCGATCCCCAATCTGCCGCGTTTCCGGGCGCGCGGCATTCGCGTGACGTTGGGCTGCGACAACCAAGGCAATGACATGTTCGTCGCCATGCGCGCGGCTTGGCTCATCCACGGCGCCAAGTTCGGTGTGGGCGCCTACGATCCCGAATTCCTGACGGCAGGCGAATTGCTGGCGATGGCGACGATCGAAGGCGCGCAGGCGTTGCGCCTCGACGATCTGACGGGCTCGCTCGAAATCGGCAAGGCGGCGGATATCGTCGTGCTCGACGGCAACGCGCCGCATCTTCTGGCGATGCAGAATCTGCCGTCGGAGATCGTGCGCTTCGCCACGCGCGGCGAGGTACTGCAAACGATCGTCGCGGGCCGCGTGCTCTACGATAGCGGCGAACTCACCACGATCGATCTGCCCGCGATCGCGGCGCAAGCGCGTAAGGGCGCCGATTACGTGCGCGGCATCGTGGGCGAGCGGCGCTACAAGCCGTTGCCGAGTTTTTGACGGCGCGCCTTCTTACCTGAAGAACGTTTATGCCGAAGATTTAGTGAACGCTCGACGCGCCGATATTGTGGTGACCTCGTGGCCGCACCGCGAGATTTTCCATTTGCGCGGCACACACTCTCGCAAACTCTGGAAGAGTCTCGAACTATTCGACGGTCCGGATGGTAGGCGCGACAGGGATTGAATCCCGCGACCCCGACCCTGTCAACGCAAGCGGACATCACGTGAATTCAATCGGTTAAAGATAGGGTTTCCCGGAGATCGGGCGACGAGTAGCGGGAAACGTCAACGCCGCGCGCGCTGCATCCAGATCGCCGCGATGCTCGCGGCCGCGATCGTCGCCCCGCCCAGGATCGACCAGAAATCTGGCATCTCGCCCCAGACGATGAAGGATGCGACGATCGCGAAGGGCAACGCGGTATAGCGGAACGGCGCGACCACCGAGATATCCGCCCGGCGATAGGCGACCACGCCCAGCAGATTTGCGCCCGCCACCAATACGCCAGCGGCGAGAAACATGCCCGCCTCGTGCGCTGCGGGCAAACGCCACGGCGCTTCGAACGGCACCAGCGCGAAACCCAGCAACGTCACAGTCGTGGCGGTCACCATCGTGATCAGGATCGTCGGCGTCGCTGGATCGATCTTGCGGGTGACGAGATCGCGCACCGCGATCATTGACGCCGAGGCGAGCGCGTAGACCGCACCGATATTCACCTGCTCGAAGGTCGGTCGCACGACCATCGCCACACCGCCGAAGCCGATCAGCAGAATGGCCCAGCGCGCCGCCCCCACACGCTCGAATCCGATGCCTGCGACCAGGGCCGCCGACAGCAGCGAGGACGACAGGAACACCGCCGTCACGTCCGCGAAGATCATATGCGGCAGCGCCATCACGAACAGCATGACCATCACCGCCTCGCACAGCGCACGCAGCAGCACGAAAGGCTGAAATGCCAGGCGCAGAAGGGGTGCGGGTACGAGGATAGCGGTCGCAGTGCCGATCAACGCCATCACGACGAGCCCGCGCGTCGCCAGCACCTCCCCCGTCGGGAAGATGAAGGTAACTGCGCGGATGAACATGTCGCTGCTGGTGACGACAGCGGCCGACAGCAGCATCGCCAGGACGCCGCGCCGGTTATCGGCCGCCGACGCCACGATGCCGCCTTTACGCGCGCTTGCGGCCGTAGGGGAACAGCCGGCCGCCGATCTCCTTGAAGTCGATCGCGACCTTGTCGCCCACGTCCACATCGGCTTCGGCGTGGCTCATGATGCGGAACCCTTCCGCGAGATCGACGAGCAACAGGCGATACGGCACCAGCGATTCGAATTCCTTCGACGGGGCGCGATAAACCGTCGTGGCGCCGCTGACGGTGCCCTCGGGCTTCGCTTCGTGCCAGTCGAGCTTCTTCGAGCCGCAGCCATGGCAGATCGGGCGCGGATAGCTCTGCACGTTTCCGCATTCGGCGCATTTTTGGTACGGCACCTTGCGGTTCGCGTACCCATCCCAGAATCGTTCGGCAACGGTGCTCATGGGGCTATTCCTGCTTGAGAACGAGGCTGACCTGCGACGAGAAGATGCCGCCTTCGCCATGGACGAGGCCAGTCTTCGGCTGGCCGATCTGGCGCTCACCCGCCCGTCCGGCCATCTGCAGATAGACTTCGATGATATGGGCAAGGCCACCCGCGACGCCCGAATGGCCGAACGACATCAACCCGCCATGGGTGTTGATCGGCAGGCGGCCGGTGGGTGCGAACTCGCCCGCCCGGAAGGCGCGCGCCGCGTCGCCGCGCTTGGCGAGGCCCAGCTCCTCGACGAAGCCGAGCAGCGTGATCGTGAACGAATCGTAGATGCCCGCGATCTCGATCTTCTCGCGCGTCGTCTTGGCTTCGGCCAACGCCGCGTCCAGCGCCTTGGCGGAATCGTAGCTGGCGAGGTCGGGGGCCGCGATCACATGCTGGTAGGGATGCGTCTGCGCCGAGCCCGCGATGCGCACGGGCTTACCTTGGCCTGGTTCCTTGCTGAGCACGACGGCGCAGCCGCCGTCGGAGATCAGGCAGCAATCGAGCAGCTTCAAGGGCGAGGCGATCTTGCGCGAGTTCATCACGTCGTCGACCGTGATCGGCTTGCGCTGATGCGCCAGCGGATGGCGCGCCGCGTTGGCGCGCATCTGCACGGCGAGTTCGGCGAGGTCGCGCTCGGTGATGCCGTAGCGCTTCATATAGGCCGACGCCATGAAGCCGTAATAGGCCGGGATGGTCAGGCCGAACGGATCCTCGTAATCGGGATGGCCGCAGCTGGCGATCGTCTTCAGCGTGTGATCGTTCTTGCCGTTGAGGCGGTTTTCGCCCGCCAGAACCAGCAGGTTCTTGCACTGGCCCGCATCGACCAGGCGGTTGGCGAGCATGATCATCGCCGAACCGGTCGCCCCGCCCACCGACACCCCATGGCAATAGGTCGGCTTGATGCCGAAATACTCGGCGAACAGGCTCGCGATCATGATATGCGGCAGCTGGTGGCTATAGCCGCAGATCACCCCGTCGATATCCTCGCGTTTCAGACTGGCGTCCTTCAACGCCGCTTCGGCCGCCGCCGCCTGAAGGCTTTGCGTATCCTCGCCTTCCAGCCGGCCGAACGCGGTCAGCCCCACACCCCGGATATGCGCCATGGAAACTCCATTCCGTCGATATGCACCAAACGGTACTATTTATATCTTCCGTTATCCATATAAATCGGATTCTTGAAAAAGTTATTTGTTCATAATAGAACTTTATGCGTTCGCCGCTTCTGGAGTTGGACATGTCGCTGGATAAGGTGTTCTCGCCGCGTGGTATCGCCGTCGTCGGGGCTTCCGACAACGCCAAGAAATTCGGCGGGTTGACGCTCGAAAACCTCATCAAGGGCGGCTATCAGGGCAATCTCGTGCCGATCAACGCGGCACGCCCTTCGGTCATGGGCCTGAAATCCTACGCCAAGGTCAGCGAGGCACCCGGCCCGATCGACGTCGCCGTTCTTGCCATTCCCAAGCGCGCCATTCCCGACGCGATCCGCGATTGCGCCGCCGCCAAGGTCCAGTATCTGGTCATGATGACCGGCGGCTATAGCGAAACCGGCGAAGCCGGCCGCACGGAAGAAAAGGAGATGATCGCGCTGGCTCGTTCGCTGAACATGCGCGTCCTCGGCCCCAATCTGCTGGGCCTCGCAAGCTCCCCTTCGAAAGTGCTGATGAACGCGTCGCTCGCGATGCGCGAAGTGCCGGCCCGTCTCGGCAATATCAGCCTGGTCAGCCAGAGCGGTGCGGCGATGGGTGTGCTCTACAATCGCGGGGCGCGCGAAGGTGTGGCCTTCCGCCATCTGATCGCGCTGGGCAATCAGGCGGATATCGAAATTTCCGACGTGCTCGAATACTACGCGGACGATGCCGGCACGAAGGTCGTCATGTGCAGCGTCGAAGGCTTGCGCGATCCCGAGCGTTTCCTCGCCGCCGCCAAACGCTGCCACGCCGCCGGCAAGCCATTGCTGCTGGTCAAATCGGGCCGCACCTCGGCGGGCGCCGTGGTGGCCGCCACGCATACGGGCAGCCTCGCTTCCGCCTATTCCGCCTTCGCCGCGCGCTGCGAAGCCGCCGGCATCGTGCTGGTCGAGAGCGAGTTGGCGATGGCGCGGCTCGCTTTCCTCTACGACAAATTCGGGGAAGCGCCGCAAGGGCGCGGCATCGCCCTGCTCTCGCCCTCCGGCGGTGCTTTGGTGCAGACGACCGATGTCGCAACCGAAACCGGCGTGCGCTTGTCGAAATTCGCGGCCGAGACGGTCAAGCGCCTGGAAGAGCAATACACGCCGGGCCTGACCGCCAACCCGCTCGATTTCGCCAATCTGCGCGACAACAGCTTCATCGATGTGGGCGACGGCGGCGCCAAGATCGTGTCCGAAGATCTGGATGTCGGCGGCATCATCGGCGTGCTGGGGACCGCGCATAATCTCGACGAGATGGTCACCGCAATGACCAACGCCGTCGCCGGCAAGAAGCCGATCGTCTTCGCCGTGCTGCCGGGCTCCAACGGCGACAAGGCGCGCGTGGCCGCCGCCGAGCTCGGCGCGCTCGCCGTCGATTCGATCGAGGACAGCGTCGAGATCTTCCGACGCTGGTTCAAGCCGCGCCCTATGGTCAAGGCGCCGCCCGAGCGCCCGAAGAACATCGCGCGCGCCGACGCCGCCAAGCTGCCGAAGGCCACGATGCTGGGCGAGTTCGAAGCGAAGGCGTTGCTGGGCGGCTATGGCGTAGGCGTCTCGCGCGAAGCCAAGGCAGCGAACGCCGAACAGGCCGTCCAGGAAGCCGACAAGATCGGCTATCCGGTCGTGCTGAAGGGTTTCGGCGCAACGCTGATCCACAAAAGCGACAAGGGGGCCGTAAAGCTCAATCTCGCCGACGCGGCCGCCGTGCACGCGGCTTGGATTGAGATCGCCAAATCGGTCGGGCCGGGCCTGGAAGGCTGCGTCGTTGCTGAGATGGTGCGCGGCGAAGCCGAACTAATCGTCGGCGCGCTACACGACCCGCAATTCGGGCCGATGGTGATGTTCGGGGCCGGCGGCATCCTGGCCGAATTGATCGAGGATGTCGTCGTTCTCGCCGCGCCGGCCGAGCCCGCGACGATCCGCGCCAAGCTCGAAACGCTGAAGGTCGCGAAGATCCTGAAGGGCATTCGCGGCAAACCCGCATGCGATATCGATGCGGCGGTGGACGCGATCTATCGCGTCAGTCTGTTCGCGGCCGACGCGGCCCCCAAGGTCGCCGAGCTCGACATCAATCCGCTGATCGTGCGCAAGAAGGGCGACGGCGCCGTCGCCGTCGACGCGCGCATCCGGACCGCTGACTAGCCAGAACGGCGATTAGCGGATCCGGAATTTCGGCATCGTCACGTCGTCGGCCACCTTCTCGAACACGATTTCGAGAGGCAGGTCGAGGCGATAGGATTCCGGCTTGGCATCGACGATCTGCGAGACGATGCGCGGACCTTCCTCCAGCTCCACGATCGCGACGGCGTAGGGCACGTCGGCCGCGAAACCGGGATGGAAGGCGCGATGCGTGACCGTCCAGGAATAGAGCTTGCCGCGCCCGCTGCTCTTCTCCCAGGTCCAGTCCCGCGAGCCGCATTCGGCGCAAGCGTAGCGCGGCATGTGGCGCCAAGTCTTGCAGCCCGCACAGCGCTGAAAGCGCAATTCGCCGCGCGCGCAATATTCGTAGAATTCGCCGTTCAGCCCGTCGCGACGCGGCAGCGGCTTGGGGGTGTCGCTCATCCCTATCTCCTCAAAATCGCGATGCTGCCGTCGCCGAAATCGCCCCAGCCGGTCACGGCACCGATCTCGCAGTCCTTGACCTGGCGATGCGCGGTCCCGCGCAGCTGGCGCACGGCTTCGACGATATGGTTCAGGCCCCAGACATGGCCTTCCGAATGCAGGCCGCCATGCGTGTTGACCGGCAATTTGCCGTCGATGGCGATGTTGCCGTTCATCACGAAATGCCGCGCCTCGCCGCGCTTGCAGAAGCCGGCGGCCTCGAGCTGCATCAACGCCACATAGGTGAAGCAGTCGTAGATCTGCGCGAAATCCATGTCGGCGGGTTTGGCGTCCGCCATCTCGAACGCGCGATGCGCGATATGAGTCAGACCGAGGTCCAGAATGTCTGGTCGGTTCATGATGTCGTCGGCGGGATATGGATGGCCTTCGGCCACGCCGCTGACGAATACGGGGCGCTGCTTCAGGTCCCGCGCGCGCTCCGGCGTCGTCACGATCAGCGCCGCCGCCCCGTCCGTTTCCAGGCAGCAATCGAACATCCGATGCGGCTCGGAAATCATCGGCGAGGCGAGATAAGCCTCTATCGTCAACGGCCGGTCGCGCATATAGGCGCGCGGATTGCTTTGCGCATTGGCACGGGAATTCAGCGGGATCTGGGCGATTTCCTCCTGCGTCGTGCCGTAAAGCAGACGATGCCGGTTGGCGATCCAGGAATAATACTGCACCGGCACGAATGCGCCGTTGGGCGCCAGGTAATTCTTCACCGCCTGGCTCATCTGATTGTCGGCGTAGAACTGCGATTCGGGGCGCGCGCGCACCGATGTGCGCGCTTCCGAATAGCCGTTGCAGCCGAACGGGATCAGCACGTAGTTCGCTTGACCGGTCGCCACCGCCATCGCGGCGGATTGCAGCGTCGAGACGGGCGCCGCCCCGCCGATCTCAATGATCGAGGTGTAGCGCAGATCCTTCAAACCGAGATGGACCGCCACCGATTCCTGGAAGATGTAGCGCGAGGACGAGAAGATCAGCCCGTCGATCGCCGAACACTTCACGCCGGAATCGGCGATGGCGTTCAACGACGCTTCGACCACCATGTCGATCACCGGCCGGCCGGGCCCGCGCGTATTGGGGATTTCGCCGATACCGACGATGCAGGCTTTGTCTTTTAAACTCATGCTACGCGGTCCTTCAAAATCACGGGCGACCGCCGTCGCGCCAATCGAGGAAGTCGTAGAACTTCATGTAGAGCGGCACGAACCAGGGATTGCCCCAATAGATCGGGTGGCCCGGCATCGCGCGCTCGCGGAACACGGTCTCGCCTTCCGGCCGGCCGAGCATGCCCCAAGCGAGCTTGCGGCCCAGATAGGTGCCCATCGGAATGCCCGCGAAGCAATAACCGGCGGCGAAATGGATACCGTCCTGCGTGCCGATATGCGGATAGAGATCGATCGTGCCCGCGCAGCGCCCGGTCCATACGCGGCCGAGCTTGCGCCCCGCGAGACCGGGCAGAATTTTGCGCGCATCGGCGAACAGCTTCTCGCCGATCGTCGCAAGATCGGCCGGTGGCCGCCCGCCGGTGCGCCCGCCATAGAGCACGCGCTTGCCGTCCGGCGATTGGCGGAAGAAATTCACATTGCGGTTCGCGTCGATATAGACGCGATTGCCCGGCAGGATCGCGCGCATCGCTTCCGGCGACAATTCCTCGCTGGCGATCATGAAGGCGTCGAACGGCACCAAACGGCGGCGGAACCACCCGGGAATGCCGGGCCCCGTGTAGCCGTTGGTCGCCACGATCACGTCGCGCGTGGCGATAACACCGCGCGACGTCGTCACGCGGAAACGCGGCCTCTCGGCCGTGCCGATATTGTCGATCGACTGGACATCCGTGCCCGGCAGCACGTTCACGCCCGCTTTCTTCGCCGCCGCCAGCAGGCCCAGATGATAGAGCCCGGGATGCAGCGACGCGGATTCCGGCAGATAGGCGCCACCCACGAACAACGGCGAGTCGAGTTCGGCTTTGAGGCCCGCGCGATCCAGCATCGTGTAGTCTTCGCCCAGATGCTGCTTCTTCGCCGCGCACTCGGCCTCGACCAGTTCGAGCTGCTTTGGCGTATAGGCGAGGATGACGCGGCCCGAGACGCGATACTCGCAATCGATCCCCTCGCCCTTCGTCACCTCGCCGACCGAGTCATACGCCGCCTGCATCTCGCGATAGATCGCGGTGGCTTTCGCAAGACCCAGGTCCGACACGAGCTGCGTGAATTCGTGCTTCAGCACGCGGCCGATATGGCCCGCGTTGCGCGACGTGGCGCCGATGCCCGCCTCGCCGCGGTCGAGCACGACCACATCGCGCCCGCCGCGCGCCAGCTCGCGCGCGGCATTGAGGCCGGTCACGCCCGAGCCGATGACAACCACGTCCGCCTTGGCGGGCAGTTGCGCTTCGACGATCGGCGGACGCGGGGCGACGATCCACCAGAACGGCGTTTTGGCGAAATCAGCGGCGCGGCTGTCGGTCATACGGATTCCATTAAGGCTACGGGATCAACGGCGGAACGCCTTGTCCATTCGACGTTCGAGATAGACGCCGTAGCGGGACAAGGAATAACCGAACACGAGATAGATCAACGCCACGACCAGATAGACTTCGACATAGGCGAAGGCCCAATCGCCCGTGCCCAACGCGGCGGAGGCCGAGGCGGTCATATCGAAGTAGCCGACGATCGAGACGTAGGACGTGTCCTTGAATGCCGAGACGATCTGATTGACCGTCGGCGGCATCGAAATGCGGAAGGCTTGCGGCAGCGTGACGAGACCTTGGATCTGCCAGCCCCGTAAGCCCAGCGACTTGGCTGCTTCGGCTTGGCCGGGATCCACGCCCTGCAGGCCGCCGCGGATGATCTCCGCCTGATAGCAGGCGAAGAACATCGCGTAGCCGACGGCCACGCGCGTCAGGCGTTCGCCCGCGAGTTCCGCAGGGATCAGCAGTGGGATCGCCAGCGCGAAGGCGAAAAGGATCGCGATCAAGGGTACGGCGCGCACGACGTCGATGACGATTCCGATAGCGGCGCGTAGCCAGCGCGGCCCGGAATGGCGGCCGATCGCCAGCAAGATCGCCATCGGCATGCCCAGGATCAGCATCAGCGCGAAGACGTAGAAGGTGAGCGCCAACCCGCCCCAATTGCTGCGGGGCACTGGCCGCAAGCCCCAGATGCCCCCGCCCATCAGGATCATGTAGGCGGCGAAGGCCGCGACCCACAATGTGGCGAGGCGCAACACCGTATGCGTACCGCGCCAACACGACAGCACGCCCGCGACGATCATCACGATCCCGGCGAGAGCCGCGCGCCACTGCTCCTCGAACGGGTAAAGGCCGAACAAGATCAGGCGCCCGCGTGCTTCGATCACCGCCCAGCAAGCGCCCTTGCCCAGATTGCGGCATTCCAGCGCGGACGATGCCTGCCACACCGCGTCGACGAAGGCCCATTGCATGAACAACGCGGCGAGATACGCGATCAACAGCAACGCCGCGAACGACACCAGCCCGTCGATCGGATTGCGCCAGAAGCCGCGCATGGCGTGGACGGCGCTAGCCATGATTCTTGCGCCCCGGAATCTGGAAGCGCCGGTTCGCCACGTCCATCGCCACCGCGATCGTGTAGTTGATGACGAGATAGGCGAGGATCATCACGAAGATGACCTCGAGCGGCCGTCCGGTCAGCGACGAACTCGACGTTGCGACCGAATAGATATCGGTAAAGCCGACGACGATGCCGATCGACGTCACCTTCAGCACGATCATGTATTCGCCTGCGAGCGGGGGCATGATGCTGACGAGTGCGAGCGGAATGCGGATCTTGATCAGCGTCACCAGCGGCGACAGGCCCAACGCCTTGGCGGCATCGATCTGACCTTGCGACACGGCGCGGAAACCGGCGCGAAAAATCTCCGCCAGGAACGCGCCGCGATAGACGGCAAGCGCCGCCGCCAATGCCGCAAGCTCCAGCGGCAAGCGCAAGCCGCCCCGGAAATTAAGGCCGGCGAGAAGCGGCCAATCGAAGACAAGTGCGGCACCGATGGCGCGCGGATCGGGCGCAATATAGAAGAGTGCAGCCACGAATACGGCGAAGAGTGCGATATCCCAGCCGAAGCGCAGCGGTGTCACGCCTTCGCGGCGGCGGCGCCATAAATTATAGGCGATCAACAACACGGCGATCGCCGCACCTAATACCAGCGATGCGATCACGGGGTCGGTCGGGCGCGGCAGGAACAAGCCGCGATTGGTTAGAAACGCGCCCAGGAATTCATGCGCGCCGCGTGGCGACGGCAAGCGCAGCACGACCGCATACCAAAACATCGCCTGGATGATCAGCGGGATGTTGCGGATGACATCGACATAAAGCCGCCCGATACCCGCCAGCACCACATTGCCGGTCGCGGCGGCGAGGCCGACGGCGAAGCCGATGATCGTCGCGCCGAGAATACCGAGCGCCCCCGCCAGCAGCGTGTTGCACAACCCCACCAACAATGCGCGCGCATAGGTGTCGCGGCTGGTGTAGGAAATGATCGCGTAGGGAATGTCCCAGCCGGTCGGCTCCAGCAGGAAGCGGAACGTGCTGTCCGCGATCGCCGCTTGCCAAGGCAAACGATCCACCACCCAGATCGCGGCCGCGACGGCGAGAATCAGGATCAGCGCCTTGGCACCGGTCCCACCCCATTTGCCCTTCGCGATGCCCTGGCCAGACAGTGTCGTGATCCTTCCGGAAAAAACCGGGCGCATCCGCCGTATGGATGCGCCCGGCATCATACCAAGTCCGCCGATCAGTCGATCAGCATCGGCACCAGAACGCCGCCGTCTTTCCACAGCGCGTTCATGCCGCGCGCCAGCTTGTAGGGCGAGCCCGCACCGAAGTTGCGGTCGTAGATCTCGCCGTAATTACCCATCGCCTTGATGGCGTTGTAAGCCCAGGCTTCGTCGAGGCCGAGGCGACGGCCGATACCGGGCGTAACGCCCAGCAACTTCTCGACCACTGGGTTCGGCGGCGAAGCCTTCATCTGATCGACATTGGCCTTCGTGATCCCCTGCTCTTCCGCGATCATCAGCGCGAACAGCACCCAGTTGACGACCTTCACCAGACGCTCGTCGCCTTCGCGCATGATGACGACCTGCGGCGCCACCGCGATCACGTCGGGCAGGACCTGATGGTCGTTCGGGTTCGACTGGTCGGCGCGCGTGATCGCCGCCGTCGGGCCCCACATCATATTGGCGTCGCAACGCTTCGCGGCGTAGGCGGCGCGTTCTTCCTCGCGCTTGTCGAAGGTCAGGACTTCGGCCTTGATGTTCTTGACCTTCAGGAAGTCCGACAGATAGCGGATGTTGTTCGAACCGCCCGAAGTGCAGATCGTGCCGCCGTTGAGATCGGCCGCCGTCTTCGGGCCGGTATGCGCCAGGAACTGGAACGCGCCGAAGAGATACGGAATGCTGAAGACGTAGCCGAGCTCGGTGTCGCGGCTCATCGTCGCGTCGGTCGTCTTGACCAGGATATCGATCTCACCCGAGTTCAACGCGGGCCAACGCTGCGCGAAGCTGATCGCGGCGAACTTGGTCTTGTCGGGCGAACCGAGGATCGCCGTGGCGATCGCCTTGCACAGGTCGACATCCAGGCCCTTCCAGTTGCCCTTGTCGTCGACTTCGGTGAAGCCGAGATTGGAGCCGTTATGACCCGCGCACGCCATCACGCCGCGTGCCTTTATCGCCTCGACCGTCGGGCTCGGCTTGATCTGCACGGGCGCGGGCGCTTGCGCCGCTGCCATACCGCACAGGCCCAGCGAAAGAGCTGCGGCCGATGCGAGGGTTGCGAATGTCTTCATGGATGTGCCTCCTGTTTGGGTCAGTCGTTGACGATCAATTCGAAATCGAGAACGGTGAGTGGTTTGGCACCGCTTTCATCGATAAGCAGCGTTTCGCCGAGGCCCACGCTCCAGGAATCGCCCCAGAGGGCCGGGATCAAAAACAGCGTCATGCCGGGTTGAAGCTTGGTCATGTCGCCGGAACGCAAGCTGATCGTGTGTTCGCCCCAATCGGGCGGAAAGCCGATGCCGGTCGAGTAACCCACACGGCCCGCGCGCTTGAAACCCGCCGCCTGGATCGCGGCGATGCATTCGGCGGCCACGTCCTGGGCGACAGCACCGGGCACGCAGGCGCGCATCGCTGCCTTCATGCCGGCGGCGATCGCCGCAGCGGCTTCTTGGTGCAGCGCGTCGGGCTTGCCGATCGAAACGGTGCGCGCGATCGGGCAATGGAAGTGGCGATAGGCGCCGGCGAACTCGAGCACCACAAGCTGGCCCGGCCGATACGCCGCATCCGACCAGGTCGTGTGCGGCATCGCCGGACCGTTGCCGTCGATGATCAGCGGCGCAATCGCCGTGTAGTCGCCCGATACGCCCGTCGACGGCGCGGTCTGCGCTTGAAGGATTTCGGCGGCGGTGTCGCAGGCGCGTCGTCCCGCGCGCACCGTGGGCACGGCGCGCGTCAACGCCGCCGTGGCGATGGTGCCGGCTTTGCGCATGCAATCGATCTCGGCCGGTTCCTTGACGAGGCGCTGCCAGTTGACCATATCGCCGTCGTCGACGATCCGCGCTTCCGGCAAGCGGCGGCGCAGCGTATCGACCCCGCGCGGCGACACGAAATACCCGTCCATCGCGATCGCGATCGTCGCGTTGCCCCAGCCCTCCGCCAGAATTTGCTCGGCGACGAAATCGTAGGGATGGCGCGTCGGCGACTGGATGCAATCGTCGCCATAAGGGCGGATCGATGCTGCATCGAGAACGGGCGAGCGCGATGCCGCCACGCGATCGACCGACCGGCCGATCCAGATCGGCGTTGCACGATCCTGCGCAACGACCAACATCTGATGCAGATAGAACGACCAGCCGTCGCAGCCCGCTAGGTAGAACATGTTCTCGGGCGACGGCACGAGCAGCACATCGATGCCCGCTTCCCGCATCCGCAGCTTCGTGCGGGCGAGGCGCGCCGCATGATCGAAGGCCGGGATTGCGGGCGCGACGTTCATCAGAATCGGCCGCCGGAAACGTTGAGCACGGAGCCGGTGCAGAACGACGCCTTGTCGGACAACAGGAACAATACGGCTTCGGCCACTTCCGACGGCTGGCCGACGCGCTTCATCGGCACGGTCGCCTCGATCTTGGCGAAATGCTCGGGCGTGTTCATGTCGGTGTCGATTGGGCCGGGCCGCACCGCATTGCAACGGATACCGTGATCGACGCCTTCCAGCGCCAGACCGACGGTGAATGTGTCGATGGCGCCCTTGCTGGCGCCGTAATGCACCCAGTCGAACGGATTGGCGCGCAGCGCCGCGACCGAGGAGATATTGACGATCGCCCCGCCCGTGCCACCATGCTTGATCGACATGCGCTTGATCGCCTCGCGCGCGCACAGGAAATAACCGGCGACATTGATGCGGAACACGTCATCCAGCGTCTTGGCGTCGATATTTTCGATTGTGCATTTTCGTACGGTGTCGCTGGCGCTGTTGACCAGATGCGTGACCGGGCCGAGCGCCTTGTCGGTTTCGGCGAACAGGCGGACGATATCGGCCTCCGCACCCATATCGGCCTGCACCGCGATCGCGCGTTGACCGCCGCGCACGATGGCCTCGACGACCTTTTCGGCGGGCGCGCGATTGTTCTTGTAGGTTAGGGCCACGTCGTAGCCCGCCGCACCCGCCAAACGCGCGATCGATGCGCCGATACCGCGGCTTGCACCGGTGACCACGAGAACTTTCCTATTACCGGCCGACATCGTCGCTCCTCGCGTTGTTCGCTTACTTCAAACCGAGAATCTGGCGCGCCTCGCGCGGGGTGGCGATTGTGCCCCCCAGATCGCGCACGATGCGCACGGCCTTGGTCACCAAGGCCGCGTTGTCGGGCGCCAGGACGCCCTTTTCGAGATAGACATTGTCCTCGAGCCCGACGCGCACATGGCCGCCCAGCAGGAAAGCCTGGGCCAGCATCGGGTATTCGAAACGGCCGATGCCGAAGGCGCTCCACACGGCGCCTGCGGGCAGGATGCTCTGCACATAGGCGAGCGTTTGCGGCGAGGCGTCGACGCCGTATTTGACGCCCATGACCAATTGGAAGAACGGCGTGCCGGGCAACACCCCTTCCTTGATCAGATCCTTGGCGAGATGGATATCGCCGGTATCGAAGCATTCGAGCTCGGGCTTCACGCCGGATTCGACGATCAGCTTCGCCATGCGGCGCAGATTGGGCGGCGTGTTGATGACGACCTGCGCACCCGAGTTCATCGTGTTGAAATCGAGGCTACAGATCTCCGGCTTCAACGCGACGATATGTTCGACGCGCCGCTCGGGCGTCGTCAGCGTGGTGCCCGGCGCCGCGACCTTGGGTTCATCCGGCGACGGCACGAAACGCCCGCCGGGCCCCGTGGTCAGATTGATGATCATGTCGGGGGCACCCGCGCGCACGCCCTCGACGACCTGACGATAGAGATCGAGTTCCATGCTGGGCACCGCCGTCACGGGATCGCGCACATGGATATGCGCGATCGCCGCCCCGGCCTTGGCCGCGTCGACGCAAGCCTTGACGATCTCCGCCGGTGTCGCCGGCAGTTCCGGATGGTCCTTGCGGGTCGTGATATTGCCGGTAACGGCGCAGGTGAGGATCGCGGCCATGTTCAAGCCTTCGCGTGGCGTTCGATGGCGCGGTCGATGGCGACCGGCAGTTTCTCGGCGATTTCGGCGACATGGGACTCGTCGATCACATAAGGCGGGGCAAGCAGCACATGCGCGCCGCGCTTGCCGTCGATCGTGCCGGATGACGGATAGACCATCAGGCCGAGATCCAGCGCCGCCGCCTTGACGCCCGCCGCGATGGCCCCGCCGCGCTCGAACGGCTTCTTGGTCGCGCGATCCTCGACCAGTTCCAGCGCCATCAGCAGGCCGCGCCCGCGAATGTCGCCGACATGCGGATGTTTGGCGAAATGCTCGTCGAAGATGCCGCGCAACTGGCGACCGCGCTTCTGGACGTTGGCGAGCAGGCCTTGCTTCTCGACGACGTCGAGCACCGCCAAAGCCGCCGCAGCCCCGCACGCATGGCCCATATAGGTGTGGCTGTGCGCGACGGCGCCCGAGCCATCTTCCATCGCCTCGACGATCTTGGGCGCGAGCAGCACCGAGGCGATCGGCTGATAGCCCGCCCCCAGCCCCTTCGCGATGACGGCGATATCGGGCGCGATTCCTTCCTGCTCGAACGCGAACCACGTGCCCGTGCGGCCCGAACCCGACATCACCTCGTCGAGGATCAGCAGCACGCCGTATTTGTCGCAAATCTCGCGAATACGCTTGAAGTAACCGGCGCAACCGGGGGCGGCCCCCAGCGTGGCGCCGGTCACCGTCTCCGCGACGAAGGCCGCGACGTTCTCCGGCCCTTCGCGCAGGATTTCGGTTTCCAGCTCGTCCGCGACGCGGCGCGCATACTGCGCTTCCGTCTCGCCGTCGTGCTTGTCGCGATAGATGTAGCAGGGCGCGATATGCGCGACCGAGAACATATAGGGCAGATAGGGCGCGCTGCGCACCGCGTGGTTGCCGATCGACAACGTGCCCAGCGTGTTGCCGTGGAAGCTTTGGCGGCGCGCGATGAACTTGGTGCGCGACACCTCGCCCTTCTCGACAAAATACTGGCGTGCGTTCTTGAGGGCCGCTTCCATGCCTTCCGACCCGCCGCAATAGAAGCTGGCGCGCGCGAAGGCGCCGGGCACGATCCCGGTCAGGCGCGTCGCCAGCGTTTCCAGCACGTCGGCGGTGAAGTACCCGGTATGCGCGAAGGCGAACGCGTCGAGCTGACGCTTGATCGCGTCGATCACCGTGCGGTCGGAATGACCGAGGCAGGACACGGCCGCCCCGCCACACGCGTCGAGATAACGCCGACCGGCCTGATCGACGAAGTACACGCCGTCGCCCTTGGCGGCCAGCGGCGGCACCTTGCCGACCTCGCGATGCAGGACACGGCTAGTGTTGGCGTTCGTCATCGCTGCGGCCCTCAGCGCGATTTTTCCATGATCGTATGCGACTGCTCGCGCATGAATTGCGGCAGATCGTAGGGACCGAAGCCCCCCTTGCCGGAAACCCCGGACCCCTTCCAGCCCGCGAAGGTCTGGTAGGTGGGCCACGCACCCGTCGTCGCACCCGACGCGCGATTGGCGTAGAGCACGCCCGCTTCCGCACGATCGAGGAAGAGTTGCAGCTCCGCCTTGTCTTCGGCGTAGGCGCCGGCGGTCAGGCCGTATTTTACCGAATTGCCCGTATCGATCGCCGTTTCTAGATCGTCATAGGGCACGAGGGCGATGAACGGCAGGAACAGCTCGTCCGTCAGCAGGCGATGCCCGGCGGGGAGGCCCGCGACGATCGTCGGCTCGACATAGAAACCGCGATCGAAAATGCCGCCCGACACGCGCTTTCCGCCATGCAGGATTTTGCCGTCCTTGGCGGCGTCGGCGGCGGCCTTCAGATAGGTATCGAGCGCGTCCTTCGAAATAATCGGGCCGATGAACGTGCCCGACTCGCGCGGATCGCCGATCGTCAGTTTCTTGGTGAAGGCCAGCAGTTTCGCGACGAATGCGTCATAGACCTTTCGGTCAATATAGGCGACTTCGGCGGCACTGCATTTCTGGCCCTGCAATCCGAACGCGGAGCGCGCGACACCTTCCGCCGCGATTTCGAGATCTGCCGACTTGGTCACGTAGACCGGATTCTTGCCGCCCATTTCGACGATCACGGGGCGCATATACGGCCCTTGCGCGAATTGACGGAAGATCGACATGCCGACATCGTGCGAGCCGGTGAAGGCGATCGCATCGATGCCTTTGGCCGAAGCGACCAATGGCCCGGCCTTGTCGCCGCACAGCATGTTGACCACGCCGGCGGGCACACCCGCATCGGCAAGGATCTTCACCAGGAGGCTAGCGGTCAAACCGGCGGCGGGGCTGGGCTTGTAGACAACCGCATTGCCCGAGACGATCGACGGAATGATCATCTTGAACGACAACGCGACGGGGAAGTTGAACGGCGCGATCACGCCGAACACGCCATAAGGCTTCAGCACCGTCACCGTGCGCTCCTCAGGCACGGCGCGCGACAGCGTCGTCTCGAAGCCCTGGTTCTTTTCGAAATCCGCGCAGAAATGGCGGATCATGTCGACGGCTTCCTCGACTTCGCCCATCGCTTCCAGGCGCGACTTGCCGACTTCGAGCAGATTGGCGACGCCGAGCTCGTATTTGCGCGCCTCCAGGATCGTCGCGGCTCGGCGCAGGATCGACAGGCGCACCGACCAATGCAGCCCGTACCAGCCGGGCTGGGCCTTGCGTGCGGCGGCGACGGCGCGCGCGACCGCCGCTTCCGAGGCATCGAAAAATGTTCCAAGTTGTACTTTATCGTCGAAGGGGGCCGGCACCGTATACGACGCGCCGTCGCGATCTTCCTTGCCGTCGATCACGTTCGGGATCGTCTTGCCCAGACCCGCAACGAATTCAGGAATATAGCCATCCAACAACTTATGGACGCCCGCGAAGTTCTCGCGGACATTCGAGTAGGTGACCCGCGGCAAGACGTCGGTCAATGGCATGTCCCTGTTCCCCTGCTTGTTCGAGTGGGGACATTATTAGTTCTATATAGAACATTTGTCAATGCGCCGTGCGCTTATCGACCCCGCAAACAAAAGGTTTTATTGCAAGGCGGCGCGCAACACGGCGCGGCATTATCTTCGCGATGGAACTTTCACACCGTCTCGAATCGGGTATTATCCGCGCGACGAGGAAAGAAAACCGAGATGCCGCAAGCAGATCACGCGAAAATACTCGAGCAGAGCGAAGTTCGCTTCGGATACCGCATCGCCGTGCTGGCGAACTGGTATCGCGGCCCAGGCTATAAATTGATCGAACAGCGGCACGGCATCACCGAGCCCGAATGCAGCGTTTTGTTCTGCGTCGGCCACTCCAACGAGCTGACCGCGACCGATGTGTGCCACATCACCGGCCGGCCGCGGAACAGCATGAGCCGCGCCATCCATATCCTGCTGCGCAAGAAGCTGATGGCGCGCGAATCCGATCCGGGCGACGCGCGGCGTAAAATCCTGCGGCTGACCAAACCGGGCCACGCGCTCTACCGTCAGATCGTCCCGGTCTTCGTGGAGAGCGAGCGCAACATGCTAACGCCGCTCAGCCTGTCGGAGATTTCCGATCTCGACCGCTTGCTGACCAAGATGATCGCGCACACCGCGCAGTCGCACAAAATCTACTGATCAAGCCTCGTCGGCCGGCGCCGCGAAGACGCGGCTCGACGCGGCGTTCCAGCCCACCGCGAGCGTGGCACCTTCGCGCACGCCGTATTTTCCGAAGCTTGACGACGGCGCCTTCAGCAGAATCTCGCGTGCGCCCAATTGGCAGGGCACCAGCACGTGATCGCCGTTGTAGACGACGTCGCGCACGATCACGTCGGCGCGATTGTCGACCGGGCCTTGCGGCGCGAGTTCCAGCAATTCGGGCCGGATCGTGACCAGCGCGCGGTCGCCCGGTTTCAGATTGGTGCCGGGCTCGGCCAGGATCGGCACGCCGCCGTCGAGCAGAATGCGCCGCCCGCCCTCGCCCGCCTCGACGCGGCCGTAGAGCGAGTTGTTCTCGCCGACGAAGCGCGCGACGAAAGGCGTCGCCGGCCGCTCGTAGATTTCCGCCGGCGATGCGATCTGTTCGATCCGCCCGCGATTGAACACGGCGATACGATCCGACATCGTCAACGCTTCGGATTGGTCGTGCGTGACGTAAACGGCCGTCATGCCGACTTGGGCGTGGATACGCTTGATTTCGAGCTGCATGGACTCCCGCAAACGGCGATCGAGCGCGCCGAGCGGCTCGTCCATCAGCACCAAGCGCGGTTCGAACACCAGGGCCCGCGCCAGCGCCACGCGCTGCTGCTGGCCGCCGGATAGTTGGGCGGGATAGCGCGCCGCGAAATCGGTCAGATGCACCTTATCCAGCGCCGCCGCTACTTTGCGCGCGGCTTCCGCGTGGTCAATTTTACGTTGGCGCAGCGGAAAGCCGAGATTTTCCGCAACCGTCATATGCGGGAACAGCGCGTAGTTCTGAAACACGACGCCGATATTGCGCTTATGCGGCGGGTCGCGCGTGATCGACTGGCCGCCGACCAGGATATCGCCCGCATCCGGCGATTCGAATCCGGCCAGCATCATCAGGCAGGTCGTCTTGCCCGAGCCCGAGGGTCCGAGCAGCGTCAGGAATTCGCCCTCGACGATATCGAGATCGAGCCCGTCGACCACCGGGATACGGCCGTCATAGCTTTTGGCGATCTTGGAGAAGCGCACGAAATCGCGCCGCGGTACCGACGACATTCTATTCCTCCGCGTTGCGAAGTTTTTCCCCGCGCCTACGCAAATACTCGACGCACAGCATCAGGGAACACGAGACGACGATCAAAACGAGTGAGATGGCGACGAGCGACGGCGTGATTTCGTCGCGCAAGCCGCTGAACAATTGGCGCGGCAGCGTCAATGTCGAGGGCGACGAAACGAACAGCGCGACGACAACCTCGTCGAACGAGGTGACGAAAGCGAAAACGGCCCCCGATGCCACGCCGGGCGCGATCAAAGGCAGCATTACTTGGCGGAAAGTCGCGATCGGCCCCGCGCCCAGCGATGCCGCCGCGCGCGCGAGATTGGGATCGAAGCCCTTCAAGCTGGCCGTCACGGGGATAACGACGAAGGGCAACGCCAAACCGGCATGGGCCAGGACGATGCCGAAGAAGGAACCGTGCAAGCCCACGCGCGCGAGCACGAGCGTGGCGGCCAGCGCCACGATCACGACCGGCATCACCATGGGCGACAGCAGCAAGCCGCGCACGATCGCCTTGCCAGGGAAATTGGCGCTTTCCAGGCCGAATGCCGCCAGCGTGCCCAGGGGCACAGCGATCGCAACCGTCAGCACGCCGATGATCAGGCTGTTGCGCAGGGCGAACATCCACGGATAGGCGGCGAAGACCACGTCGAACCAGCGCAGCGAAAATCCCGGCAGCGGATAGGACAACGACGTGCCCGAGCTGAAGCCGATCGGCAGGATCGCGACGATCGGTCCCAGCAGGAAGGCGAGGACCAGGGCGCTCCACGCGGCGAGGGCGAAATTGATGCGCGGTCGCATGATCGTCAACCCATCGAGACGCCGCCTGCCTTCAAGGCGCGGCGCAGAACGGCGAAAGCGACCACGGTCATCGCCAGCAGGACCAGCGATATCGCCGAGGCCATCGACCAATTCGCTTGATCGAGCGCGAAACGCGCGATCACGCCGCTTTCCATCTGGTCGGTCGGGCCACCGACAAGGGCGGGCGTGACATAGAAACCGAGACCGAGCACGAAGGTCATCAGGCACCCCGCCGACACGCCCGGCAGCGACAGCGGCAGATAGACTTGCGCGAACGCGGCGAAAGGCTTGGCGCCGAGCGACGCGGCCGCGGGTACGAGATTGCGCGGGATCGCCTTCATCGTCGCGTAGATCGGCAGGATCATGAACGGCAGCAGCACGTGGATCATCGCCACGTAGACGCCGAAGCGGTTATAGATCAGCGTCAAGGGCGCGTCGATCAAGCCGATCGCCTGCAGGAAGCCGTTCACCATGCCGTTGGGCTGCAGCACGATCACCCAGGCGGCGGTACGCACCAGGATCGACGTCCAAAACGGGATCAGCAGCGCGAAGATCAGCGCCCGCCCGATCGCCGGCGACGCAGCAGCAATGACGTAGGCGAAAGGATAACCCAGGATCATGCAGCCCAGCGTGACGACGAAGCAGATCCAGAACGTGCGCAGGATGAAGTCGATATAGACCCGGCGATCTTCGGGCGCGCGTTCGAGCTTGCCCTCATCGTTCCAGCGCAGATCGAGTGCCGCAAGGACGTAGTAGCTCGTGATCGGGCGCAGCGCGTCGCGCATCGTGCGCCAATAGCTCGCCTGCCCCCAGCGCGTATCGAGTGCCGCGAAATCCGCAACCGACGGCGCGGCGGGCAAGGAATCCGCATTGCGCTTAGCGGCGAGCAGCAACGAACGATAGCCGCCGATGCGGTTGTTGAGATCGCGCGCGACCTCGGCCACCGTCGTGGTTTCGACGGCGCGCAGGTCGGCGGCGAAAGCGGCAGCGGCGGCATCCGGGATCGGCGCTTCGCCGTTCCAATCGGCCAGAACTGTCGCCGTGCGCGGCAGGTGGAAGCGCGCGGTGCCGCCGTCGACGGCGCGATAGAGCACGCCCGCGATGGGTGCGGCGAACGTCAGAAGGATGAAAACGACGGCGGGCAGCGTCAACAATGCCGCCCGCAATCCGGCGCGCCGGGCCGAGCTTCGGGCGCCCGATCCCAGGGCGCCCGAACTCGTTTCCGTACTTGCGAGACTTACCGACATTCGTCCTTATTATCGGACCAGGATCAGCGCGCCAACCAGGCGTTCCAGCGTTCGGTCAGGCGATCGGCGTTGTCGGCCCAGAAGCCCTTGGCTTCCGGCGTCGACAGGCTGAGCGCGCCCGCGACCGACTCGCCGATCGGCAGGATGGCCTTGGCGGCGGGCGTGATCAGCGGTTCGGCCGCCGCGACGGTCGGCGAATAGGCGAAGCTGTTCGAGAAATTCGCCTGCGCCTGCGGCGATGCTGCGATCTTCATGAACTGATAGGCCGCGTCGACCTTGGGCGAACCGGCGACGATCGCCCAGAAGTCCGTGCCGGTCATGCCAGGCTTGAATGCCATCTTGAAGTTCCGGCCGGTCTTGGCGGCGGCCGAAATGCGCGCGTTGGGCGCGAACACCATCGAAACCGTACCCGCCCCGAGCAGTTCGGGAGTTTGGGCCGGCGCTTCCCACCACACGACTTGCGACTTGATCGCGTCGAGCTTGCGGAACGCGCGATTGACACCTTCGTCGGTCGACAATGTCTTGTAGACGTCCTTCGGCGCGACACCTTCGGCCAGCAACGCGAGTTCGAGATTGTAGAGCGGACCCTTGCGCAGGCCGCGGCGGCCCGGCCATTTTTGCGTGTTCCAGAAATCGGCCAGCGACGTCGGCGCTTCCTTCAGCACGTCGGCGTCGTAGGCGAGCGCGAACGCGTAGGTATAGGAGCCCACGCCGCAATCGGTCGCCATACCAGGCAGAAAACCGGTGCGCGGCGTGCCCACACGGGCGAAATCGATCTTAAGGAACGTGCCGTCGTCGCAGCCCGCCTGCAGCACGCCGGCCTCGACGTTCACCACGTCCCAAACCACGTCCTTGCTGGCTTTCATCGCCTCGAACTTGGCCATGCCGCCGAGATAGACGTCTTCCTTGAAGGCTTCCTTCGTCGCTGCGGCGAAGGGCTTCAGATACGCTTCGCGCTGCGCTTCCTGGAGGCCACCGCCCCAGCCGGCATAGGTGAAATCGCGCGCCGCGGCCGAGCCGGCGGCGAAGATGATCGCGGCGGCAAAAAAAGCGGCCTGCGTCCGGAATTTCTGCACATCAAACATAGATGGCCTCACCTGTTCGTGGTTGATCCGGCCGGACGGTGGGCCCGTCTTCGACCGTTGCGAGTCAATATGTACCAAAAGGAACAAGTTTTCGGAAGCGAGAATCGCAACCACCTTGTGTTTCTTATCCTGCGGGATCGCGGGCACCCCACCGGAAACTCCTCCCGTTTCTTCGTATAAACCCGATATTAACAAGGAACGCGAACGGGATAGAGATGTATGCCACACTGCGGCGGCGCCGGCGGACGCACGCGGAATTCGATGGACGCCGCGCACCAAAAAAGTACTATTTGGAACATACATCTCGCCCGAAGGCCCCTCATGAACCGCATCGTCGACAGCCACGCCCACGTCTTCTGCGGCCCCGATCTGCCGCTGTCGGACAAACGTCTTTACACCCCCGAACCTTGCCAAGCGGGTCGCGTCGAGGATTTCGCCGCCGTGTTGGATTCGCATGGCGTGACGCACGCGCTGATCGTCGGCGCCCAGCCCTATCACACCGATAATCGTTGCCTGCTGCGGGCGATCGAAACCGGACGCGGCCGATTCAAGGGTATAGCCCTGGTCGATGGCGATACGCCGATGCGCGAACTCGAAACTTTGAAGGCGGCGGGTATCGTGGGCTTCCGGATCAATGTCAGCTGGGACGGCCAGCGCGCCTTGAACGAGCCGGGTTCGGAACGCCTTTTCGCGAAAGCGCGCGAACTGGGTTGGTTCGTGCAAGTCCATTGCGAGCGCGAGGAATTCGCGCAAGTCGCACCGTTGTTGCGCGCGCGCAAGACGCGCGTGATGATCGACCATCATGGACGTCCCGACGCGAGGTTGGGCGTCGACCAGCCCGGCTTTCAAGCCATCCTCGAATTCGGGCGCGAAACCGATGCGGTCTGCAAACTCTCCGGCCCCTTCCGTACGTCGAAAGCCGGCGCCCCGTACCGCGACGTCGATCCTTTCGCCGAAGCCATCGTCGATGCGTTCACGCTCGATCGTTGCGTCTGGGGCTCCGACTGGCCATTCGTATGCGTCGACCAGCGCATCGATTATGGCCCGCAATTCGCCGCACTGAAGCGCTGGTTGCCCGATGCGAAGGATCGCGAGAAGGTGTTGTGGTCGACCCCTTCGCGCCTGTTCGGTTTCGTGTAAGCATGTATCCGCCGCCCAAAGACATCGAAACGCGCGTTTGCTCGCGGCTGCCCGACGCGTTCCGCGAACCGCGCGAACTCAGCGAATGGGAGAAGTTCGAACTATCGGGCCTTTCAACGCATTCCTTTCTCGAAGGCCCGTCTTTCGACCGCGACGGTCGTCTGTACTGCGTCGATATCGCGGGCGGGCGTATCTTCCGCGTCTCGCAAGGCGGCGAATGGGAACTGTTCAAGCGCTACGACGGCGAGCCGACGGGGCTGAAGATCCACGCCGACGGCCGGATTTTCGTGGCCGACAACAAGCGCGGCATCCTCGAGATCGACCCGATCAGCGGCACGATCACGCCCTTCATCCAACGCGTGAACCTGGAACCGCTGCGCGGCTGCAACGATCTCGTCTTCGCCGACAACGGCGATCTCTATTTCACCGTGCCCGGCCAAAGCAGCCTGACCGACCCGACCGGCCGGGTCTATCGCGCCACGCCCAGCGGCGAGACGTCGCTGCTGCTCGGCAACGTACCCTACCCCAACGGGCTGGTGCTCGACGCGGCGCAAGCCTCGCTCTATATCGCGGCGATGTACGCGAACCAGATCTGGCGCGTACCGCTCGGCGGGGCCACCTCGCCCTCGATGGGCGTGGGCGTTTTCGTTCAACTCTCGGGCGGCTTGGGGCCCGACGGTCTGGCGCTCGACATGGACGGCAATCTCGTGGTCGCGCAAGCGCGCCACGGTGCCGTCTGGGTATTCAGCGATCTGGGCGAGCCGCTCTATCGCGTACGGTCTTGCGCGGGACGTTCCGTCACCAACCTCGCCTTCGGCGGCGCTGATAATTGCACGCTATTCATCACCGAAGCTGCGACGGGCAGCATTCTGTGCGCGGATATGCCAGTCGCCGGCCGTCCGATGTTTTCGCACCGCGCCAGATGAGTCTTGCCGCGTGGCTCGCGGCGGGATTGCTGATTTTATTGGAGGTCCGGATGGTGGGCGCTACAGGGATTGAACCTGTGACCCCTACCATGTCAAGGTAGTGCTCTCCCGCTGAGCTAAGCGCCCATCCGGCCAGGAAGGCGGCGATATAGACAGGGAAGCCCGGGTTTGGCAAGTGCCCGTCGCAATCCCTTTCGAAGTTCCGCCGCCGGCCTGCGCAAAGCCCGATTTTCGGGCGTTTTCAAGGGGGTCCGTCTCTTCGCCGACCGCGTTCGCGGGCGCGCGAAGGCGGTTCGTCCGCCGCCCCGCCCTTCGTCGTCGCGCCGATTCGTATATGACGTCCAGCACCGCCGAAATCCTCGATCCCGATCCCCCCTTCGCGCTGGCCGGCGACGCACCGGCCGCATGGCGCGTGCCGCTGGTTTTTTCGTCGCCCCATTCGGGCAGCGTCTACACCTCGGCCTTCCAGGCGAGTTCCAAGCTCGACCCCGTGTCCTTGCGCCGGTCCGAAGACGCCTTCGTCGACGAATTGTTCGCGCGCGGGGCCGCGGCCGCCGGCGCGCCTTTGTTGAACGCGCTGTTCCCGCGCGCCTATGTCGACGTCAACCGCGAGAAGTGGGAGCTCGATCCCGCGATGTTCGACGGGAAGCTGCCCGATTTCGTCAACACGCGCTCGCCGCGCGTGGGCGGGGGCTTGGGCACGCTCGCGCGCGTCGTCGCCAACGGTACCGATATCTATCGCGGCAAATTGTCGTTTTCCGAAGCGCGAAGGCGCGTCGAAACGCTCTACACGCCCTATCACGCCGCACTCGCCGATCTTCTCGCGCGGGGTACGGCGAAATTCGGCCGCGTCGCGCTGATCGATTGCCACTCGATGCCCTCGATCGGCGGCCCGATGGACCGCGATCCCGGCAAGCGCCGCGCCGATTTCGTGCTCGGCGATTGTCACGGCCGGGCTTGCGCCCCCGGCTTGATCGACGCGGCCGAGCGGCATCTGCGCGACGCGGGCTACGCCGTCGCGCGCAACGAGCCTTACGCCGGCGGCTATATCACGCGCCATTACGGGCAACCCGCCAACGGCCATCACGCGCTTCAGATCGAAATCAACCGCGGCCTTTATATGGACGAAGCGCGCATCGCGCCCGCACCCGGCTTCGACAAATTGCGCGACGCGCTGACGGCGCTGACCGCAGTTCTCGCTTCCATCGCCCCGACACTTCCCGGACCCCAAGAATGATCATTCGCGACGCCGCCGACACCGACCTGCCCGCCATCCACGCGATCTACGCCCATCACGTCGCCAACGGGCTTGGCACGTTCGAGGAAGCGCCGCCCACGCTCGATGAGATGCGCGGCCGGCGTGCCGCGATCGTCGACAAAGGCTTGCCTTGGCTGGTCGCGACCGACACGAACGGCGTTATCCTCGGCTACGCCTATGCCGGACCGTTCCGGCCGCGCTCGGCCTATCGCTTCGCGGTCGAGGATTCGATCTATGTCGCGCCCGGCGCGGCACGCAAAGGTGTCGGCAAAAAACTTCTCGCCGAGTTGATCGCCCGTTGCCAAGCCTGGGGGGCGCGGCAGATGCTGGCGGTGATCGGCGATTCGGGCAATGCGGGATCGATCGGCGTGCACAAATCGCTCGGGTTCGAACATGGCGGCATCATGCACGCCGTCGGTTTCAAGCATGGACGCTGGGTCGACGTCGTGATCATGCAACGCGCTTTAGGGGACGGCCGGGATACGCTCCCGCCGGCGGGACGATGAGCGAAGCCGATACGCGCCTGCAAGCCGCACTGGATGCGCATACGAAAGGCCGCTTGGCGGAAGCCGAAGCGATCTACGCCGCGATCCTCGTCGACCGGCCGGACGACGTGGACGCGCTCAATCTCGGCGGCCTCGCCCTTCATGCGCTGGGCAAGCGCGATGCGGCGCGCGTGCGGCTCGAACGCGCGGTGAAGCTGCTGCCCGAATTCGCCGACGCGCACGCCAATTTGGGCGCGGTGCTCCGCTTGGAAGGCGAGTTCGACGCCGCCGCCGATTGCTTTTTGAAGGCGCTGGAACTCGATCCGTCCAACGGCTTGGCGGCCAATAATCTCGGCCTCGTGCGCATGGCGCAGGAACGGCCGATGGAAGCGCTGGGCGCCTTCGGCCAGGCGCGCGCGTTGTTGCCGGGCCAGCCCGATATTCTGGTCAATGTCGCGATCGCCAAACTCACCATCGGCAACGCGAAGGACGCGCTCGCCGATCTCGAATTGATGGCCGAAGCCGCGGGCAAAAACGCGCGCGGCCATTATTGGCGCGGCCGCGTGCTGGAAGCGCTGGACCGCAAGGCGGATGCGGTCGCCGCCTACGAAAAGGCGCTCAGCCTCGACCCCGATCACAAGGATGCGAAAGCCGCGCTCGGGCGGTAAGGAAAAAGAACCAGGGAGCGACCCATGAAAGCGTCGTCGTTCTGCTTCGTCGCGGGCGTTTTGTGCGCGATCATCGGCATGGCGATGGGATTGCAAATGGCGATTTCGGGCGAGCATTTGCAGAAACCCGCCCACGCGCATGTGAACCTGCTCGGCTGGGTGACGCTGTTCCTCTACGGCGTCTATTACCGGCTGAACCCGGAGATCGATCCGACGAAGCTCGCGATATGGCAAGCGCGCGTGGCGCTGGGCAGCGTGCTGGTGATGACGATCGGGCTGTGGTTTCTCTATGCGGGCGCGGAAGCCGCCGAGCCGCTTGCGGCGGCCGGTTCGCTGGGCGCCTTCGCGTCACTGCTGATCTTCGCGTTCATCGTCATCCGCAAGGAACGCGTGAAGCGTTAGCAGCTATGAAACCCCGCGCCCTCGATCGGGGCTGGCATCCAGATGCCAAGCAGCCGACCGCGCGGGGGGACAGGCTCCAACACCAGCGCCGCCCCTTCGGGAAAGGCGCGCTGCGCCACGCTCTCGCCCAGCACCATGATTGCGGGCGTGCGGTGCCCGACCAGCACGCGGTTGGCACCGGGTGCCACGGGCGCTGAAAACAAGCGCGCATGCGCTTCGAGCAAGGCGTCCAATCTGCCGCCCGCGTAATCGTCGGCGATCAAATCGTCGGTCACACGCACATTGCTTTCGCCGAACGCGAGTTCCGCCGTATCGCGCGCGCGGAAAACCGGTCCGGCGAGAACCGGCAATGCGATGCGAATGTCTCGGGCGCGCAATTCTTCGCCGATCCGGCGCGATTGGTCCCGACCGGCGGCGGAGATATTGCGCTGACCGTCGCGATCACCGATGCGGAAAGTCCGATCGCACTTCATGCCCAACGTGACGGCGTGACGGAAGAACAGCACCAGCCCGCCCGCGCGCAACCGCTCGATCAACACGCGGCCCTCGGCGCTGTCGCCGGTCACTGGCGTAACCGGCTGGGCGGCGGCGGCCGACGCGATAAATACCAGAAATAACGCGGTAATTAGCCGGCGAACGGGCATTTCGGCGATCCCCGAAAAAGAAAAGGGCCGCGCTTTGCAGCACGGCCCAAGTTTAGGGAGGAAACGCCCAAGAAACGACCCGGAGGCCGTTTCAAGTTGCGACATCAGATGTCGCAATGCACAAGATAGTTTGTGCGCTGCAAAAATCAAGCGTTAAGTCGTCGCAGGGGCACGAGAATTTTTTGCCGCAGACGCAAATTCTCCAATTCCTTGGAAAATCTGACTATTTGCCATTCTGATAACGACACCCTTACCCCGATACGGGGTGCCGCTTAACTTGCCCCGACGGGTCCGGACTCGCCAAGATGGGGCATGGCGGAACTTCGGCGCGCACCGGGATGGGCCCAAAGCGGGCATGACGGCGCCGCCGGCGTGGCGACGCTCGGCGGGCGCTGGACGCTCGCCTTCGTGCCCGATCTCGAAGCCGCACTGGCCAAAATCGACGTGAAGGGGGCCCGCAACGTGCGGGTCGATATCGCCGCCGTCGAAGCGCTGGATTCGGGCGGCGCTTGGCTCATCCACCGGCAATTCCGCCGCTGGCGCGAAGCCGGGATCGATATCGAGCTCGCGGGCGCTTCGGACGCGCAAGCCGCCTTGCTCGAGCGCATGGACGCGGCCGAGGAAGAACGCAAACCCCTCGCAAGGCCGTTCGAAGGCGCGTTCCGGGCACTCGCCGAACGCGCGGGCGAGAATACGATCGCATTGCTGCGCGAGGCTTACGCGCTGCTCGCGTTCCTGGGCGCGGTCGCTTCGACCTGGAGCCTGTCGTGGTATCGCCCGCAACGCGTGCGGCTGACCAGCATCGTCCATCATATCGAACGCATCGGGATCGACGCGCTGCCGATCCTGGGCTTGCTGTCCTTCCTGATCGGCATCGTGCTCGCCTTCCAGGGGGCGGACCAATTGCGCGCCTATGGCGCGGAAGTCTTCACGGTCAATCTGCTCGGCGTGTCGATCCTGCGCGAGATCGGCGTGCTGATCACCTCGATCCTCGTCGCGGGCCGCACGGGCAGCGCCTTCACCGCCGAAATCGGCACGATGAAGGTGAACCAGGAAATCGACGCGATGCGCACCATCGGCCTCGACCCGATGGAAACGCTGGTGCTGCCGCGCTTGATCGCGTTGGCGATCGCGCTGCCGCTGCTCGTCTTCTACGCCAATACGATGGCGCTGATCGGCGGCATGACGCTGTCGCTCCTCAGCCTCGGCCTGTCGCTCGAACAATTCCTCGAGCAGCTGTCGACGGCCGTATCGCTCAGCACCTATGTGATCGGCTTGATCAAGGCGCCGGTCTTCGCGGTGCTGATCGGCCTGGTCGCGTGCTACGAAGGCTTGAAGGTCTCGGGCTCGGCCGAAAGCGTGGGCATCCACACGACGCGCTCGGTCGTCAAATCGATCTTCCTGGTGATCCTCGCGGACGCCGCGTTCTCCATCGTATTTTCGTATCTGGGCATATGAGCGACGATCCCGTCATCCGCGTGCGCGGCCTGGTCACGCGCTTCGGTTCGAGCCCGCCGATCCATGACGGGCTCGATCTCGACGTGAAGCGCGGCGAGATCCTGGCGATCGTCGGCGGCTCGGGCACGGGCAAATCGGTACTGCTGCGCACGATCCTCGGCCTCAAACACCCCGATGGCGGCACGGTCGAAGTGCTGGGCGAACAGCTCGACAAGCTCGATTCCATGGCGCGGGCACCGGTGCTGAAGCGCATGGGCGTGCTGTTCCAGGACGGCGCCTTGTTCAGCGCGCTGACCGTCGCGCAGAATATCCGCCTGCCGTTCAACGAGCATATGAAGCTCGATCCCAAACTCGTCGGCCAGTTGATCCGCGTGAAGCTCTCGATGGTCGGGCTGCCGCAGGACGCGGGCGCCAAGTTTCCGTCGGAGCTGTCGGGCGGCATGCGCAAGCGCGCGGGCCTCGCGCGCGCCATCGCGCTCGATCCCGATTTGCTGTTCCTCGACGAGCCGACGGCCGGCCTCGATCCCATCGGCGCGGCGAAATTCGACGCGCTGATCCGCGACCTGCAACGCAGCCTGGCGCTCAGCGTCGTGATGATCACCCACGACGTCGACACGCTGGGCGCCATCGCCGATCGCGTCGCCGTGCTGATCGACAAAAAGATCGTCGTCGGGACGCTGGACGAAATCCGCGCGCACCCGCATCCTTGGATCCAGGAGTATTTTTCGGGTCCGCGCGGCCGCGCCGCTTTGGAATCTCGGGGGACTTGACCGGTGGAAACGCGCGCCAACCATTTTCTGGTCGGGATCTTCGTGCTGTCGCTGACGGCGCTGCTGGCGTTCGCGGGGCTGTGGTTCGCGCGCGCCAATCTGGGCGAAGCGCAGACGACCTATCACACGCTGTTCCGCGGCTCGGTCACCGGCCTGTCGATCGGCTCGACCGTGCGCTATCGCGGCGTGCCGGTCGGCACGGTTTCCGACATCCGCATCGACCCCGACAACGTCGAACGCATTCTGGTCGTGCTCGGCTTGCGCCCGGGCACGCCGGTCAAGACCGACACGGTCGCCTCGCTCCAGCCGCAGGGCATTACGGGGCTGTCTTTCGTGCAATTGACCGGCGGCACGCAGGAAGCCGCCCCGTTACGCGTCCAGCCGGGCGCCACGGCGCCGGTCATTCCGTCGCGCCCCTCGCCGATCGAGCAATTGCTGACCGACGCGCCCGAGGCGATGGCGCGCGTGGGCGTGCTGGTCGAGCGCATCAGCCAGATCCTCAACGACGACAATCTGCGCAACATCAACCGCATCATCGACGACGGCGCCACCGCGATGGGCAGCCTCGCCGCCACTTTGGTGCAGGTGGAGAAGCTGGCGGGCGACGCGGGCGGCACGCTGAAGAACGTCGATCGGTCGCTCGCCGGCGCCGACAAGCTGATCGCGGAATCGCGCGGATCGATCGAGCGCGTCAGCGGCCAAGCCCAATCGCTGCTGAACGAGATCCAGGCGGCGGCGCGCGAGGCGCGGCCCTTGGGCCCGCAGGCGCAGGCCGCGATCGCCGATCTGCGCAACACTCTGGGCGGCTTCGGCCGCGTGGCGGAGGAGATGGAGCGTTTGGTCGCCACGACGCGGCCCGGCCTCGAGGATTTCGGCCAGCAAGGCGTCTACGATCTGCAGCAATTCATGATCGAGGGCCGCACGCTGATGATGACCCTCAACCGCGTGATCGCGAATTTCGAACGCGATCCCGCACGGTTCCTGTTCGGCGATCAGCAGCGCGGCGTGGAGGCGAAATGACGACGACGAAACTCACCCGTCGCGCGGTACTGGTCGGCGGTTCGGCCGCGACGCTGGGCGCTTGCGCCCTGCCCGGCGGCGGCGATCCGCCGCAGCTTTATACGCTCACGCCCAAATCGACCTTCGCCGCCGACCTGCCGCAAGCCGATTGGCAGCTCGCGATCGAATTGCCGATCGCCTCGGGCGGGCTCGACACCGCGCGTATCGCCCTTCAACGCACGCCCTTCACGCTCGATTTCTACGCCCGCGCGGCATGGACCGACACGGCGCCGCGCATGGTACAGGCGCTGTTGATCGAAAGTTTCGAGGCGACCGGCAAGATCGTCGGCGTCAGCCGCGATTCCGCGGCGTTGCGTCCAGATTATCTGTTGAAGGTCGATCTACGCGAATTCCAGGCCGAGTATTTCGACGGCGCCTTGCCCCATGCGCATGTCCGCTTGGGCGTGCGGCTCGTGCGCTTGCCCGACCGCGTGATCGAAGCCGGCTTCGTCGCCGACGAACGCGTGCGCGCCGCGCAAGGCGATCTGTCCGCCGTGTCGCAAGCCTTCGACGCGGCGCTGGGCAGCGCCATGCGCAAGATCGTCGAATGGACCTTGCGCGCCGGCCAGCCGCGCCGCCGGCGTTGAAGGAAGGTTTCATGCCGATCTACGCCGACCGTATCCGCACGAAACTGACCGCCGAATTCGCGCCCGCCGCGCTGGATATCGAGGACGAATCCGCGCGCCATGCGGGGCATGCGGGGGCCGCCCCCGGCGGCGAAACCCATTTCCGCGTGCGCATCGTGTCGGCCGCGTTCGCCGGGATGGGCCGCGTGGAACGCCAGCGGCGCGTCTATGCGGTGCTGGCGAGCGAGCTTGCCGAGCGCGTCCACGCCCTGGCGCTGGAAACCCGCACGCCCGACGAAGCCGCGAAGGCCTGACGAACCGGCCTCCCGCCCGCGGCTGCGGCGAAGCCGTTTGCGTCTTTACAACCGATTTGCTATTAATTTCTGAATTATTCTAGGAGCCGGTATTGCCCGTTCCTTCCGAGCGCCCGCGCAACGTCACGATCCGGGGCAAGCGCACGTCGATGCGTCTGGAGCCCGGCTTCTGGGACGCGATCGACGAGATCGCGACGCGCGAAGGATTGGCGGTCGATCAGGTGTTCGAGCGCGTGGCCAAATCGCCCCATCGGGGAAATCTGTCCTCCGCGATCCGCGTTTACGTGCTCGCCTATTTCCGCTTGCCCCGGACCCGGCCGCCGGCACGCGCCAAAATTCAGCGCCGTTCGACGTGGAATTCGGGGTAGTCGCGGCGCACGATTTCGCCGTCCAACGCCAGCGCGTGGCACGTGTCGAGATGGGCGGGCCGCCCCTCGCCTTTCGATTTACGCAGCGGAAAAACCGTCTGGAACGCGGTCGTGCCCAGCGCGTTGATCGCAAGCTCGACCAGATGCGTGCAGCCCTTGACCCCGCCCAGCCGTTCGAGCACCGCCTTGCGCCAGCCGCGCCCGATGCGCAACCCCACCAGCGCGCCGAAATCAGGCGCCACATCCGGACATGTTTCGTAAGGGGTGGCGTAGCTCGCCGCATGCGCTTCGCGCACGATCATGTCGTCGTCGATGGTCAAACGCAGCTTCATCCCGTGCAGCGGCGTGCCGGGCGGAATGGGTCCGCGAAACCGGTTGTCGAAAGGATAGGATTTGACGTCGGTCAGCTCGCCTTCGATGTCCCACAAGCCATCCGCGCGGCGATAACCGTTGCAGACGATCCGGCGCGTATGGATCGGCTCGCGTGCGGCGGCTTGCGGAAGCTCGGCGTGCGGTGTCGGCTGGATTGGCGCGGGCATAGCGAAGCGATCTCCGGGACGTGACGTCCCGGATGATCGCCCGCCCGGCCTTTCAGGCCAAGAAAATCAGTTCAGGCCGTAGCCCGCCCCGCCCGCGATGAAGGCTTCGCGTTCCTTGAGGTTTTCCTCGAGTTCGCCCAAGGCCGCCGCGTAAAGATCGCGCACCGACACCATGCCGATTAGCTTGCCGCCCTCGACCACCGGCAAATGCCGGTAGCCGTAGCGGCGCATCATCTCCAACGCCTCGCGCGGCGGGGCGTCGGGGCCGATCGTGTCGGGATTGCGGGTCATCGCTTCGCCCAGCGTCACCTTGTCGGGATCGCGATGCTGGCCGACGATCTTGGTCATCGCGTCGCGCTCGGTGAAGATGCCCGCCAGATGACCGCCTTCGACGATCATCAGCGCGCCGATGCGCCGCTTGGCCATCGTCACGCAGGCTTCGCGCACGGTCATGGCGCCGGAAGCGGTCGCCAATTCCTGGCTGCCGGAGATCACGTCGGGAACAATACGGCGATGCATGTTTCCTCCGATCTGTGCCCGGTCGTCCGGTGTTGATCGTGAAAGCGCCTTGCGCGGGATTTCCCGTTCGCAAGGTTCGGACGCCGTCCTGGTTTGAATTAAGCGCCCGGCCGATGCCCCTTGGCAAGTCCCGAAAATTCAGGCCGCGCGTTCGCCCGAGGCAGGAATTTTCGCGGCCTTCGCCGTCGCCGCATCGTCGGCCACCGCCACGCGCAGCGTCGCGATTTGATGGCGTTTGCGGCGCACAATCTCGAACCGCAAGCCGTGAAAGACGTAAACTTGTCCGACGTCGGGAATGCGGCGCGCTTCGTACAGCACCAGCCCCGCGATCGTCGCGGCGGATTCGTCGGGCAGGCGCCAATCGAATTGGCGGTTAAGATCGCGGATCGTCACATGCCCGTCGATCACGTAACTGCCGTCCGATTGCGGGCGCACGCCGGGCACGTTGAATTCGTGCCGCTCGGCGATGTCGCCGACGATTTCCTCGAGGATATCTTCGAGCGTGACGACGCCCAGCAGCGCGCCGTATTCGTCGACGACCAGCGCGAAATGTTCGCGCCGGCGGCGGAAGGCTTCGAGCTGGTCGAGCAGCGTCGTCGTGTCCGGGATGAACCAGGGCCGCGCGGCGATCGACGGCACGTCGACCTTGCCCGCGTCGCCGCCCTGGCCGCGCACCGCTTGCAGCAGCGCCTTGGCGTGCAGCACGCCGACGATATTGTCGGGCACGCCGCGCCACAGCGGAATGCGCGAATACGGGCTCGACAACGCCTGATCGAGGATCGCTTCGGCCGGCTGTTCGATGTCGATCGCGAAAACCTGCCGGCGATGGACGAGGATCGCCGCCACCGTCACGTCGGCGAGATCGAGGATGGAGCGCATCATCTGCCGCTCCTTGCGCGTCTCGGAATCCGGCGCCGCCGCGCCGTGCAGATCGATGGCACCCTTCAACTGTTCTTCGGCCGCTTCGGCGGGCCGTTCTTTCGGCTTCCAGCCGAAGGCGCGCAAAATCCCCAGCGCCGCCTTGCGCGTGATCCGTGCCGGCGGCGTCAAAAATCCGAGCCAGAACCGCGCGACGGGCACGAACGTCAACGCCGCCCGATCGGCGTTGTTGAGCGCCCAGATGCGCGCGAAGGCTTCGCCGAACACGGCGAACAGCCCGGCGACCAAAATCGCGGCGTAGATCGGCCCGGCGAAGCCGAAATCATAGGTGAAGGCGCAGGCGACCAGCGCCGTCGCCAGCACGAGGGCCGCGATATTGCCGAAGCGCACGGCCGAGGCGAGCGCGTCGGTCTTGGTCTTGAGATAAAGAACGAGTGCGGCGCGTTTGCTGCCTTTGCGTTCCAGCGCTTGCAGCCGCGCGCGCGACGCCGCACCGATCGCCGATTCGGCGGCATTGAGCAAGGCGCTGGCAGTCAGCAGAACGGCCAGCGCGATCAACGCCAGCCAATCGTCCCAGCCGAACGCCGCCCAATTCATGCGGCGCACTCCGCCGCCAGCATCGCGCGCACCGCGCCGATATCGGCGTCGCGCGCGATGAAGGATTTGCCGATGCCGCGCGCCAGGATGAAGGTGATCTTGCCCCCGCTGGCCTTCTTGTCGTGGCCCATATGGGCGATCAGCGCGTCGGCATTCCAGCGGTGTTGGCGCGGTAGATCGGCCGCCATGTCGCAGGCCCGGATATGGGCGCGCACGCGCTTGGCATCGTCGGCCGGGCACAGCCCCGCGCGCACCGAGAAGTCGAAGGCTTGGCGCATGCCGATCGCCACCGCTTCCCCATGCAGCAATTCGGGGCCATAGCCGAGCTCGGCTTCCAGCGCGTGGCCGAAAGTGTGGCCGAGATTGAGCAACGCGCGCACGCCGGTTTCGCGCTCGTCCTCGGTCACGATGCGCGCCTTGGCTTCGCACGACACGCGCACGGCATAGGCTTGCGCGGCGCGGTCGCCCGCCAACAATTTGGCGCCGTTGGCTTCGCACCACTCGAAGAATTCGGGCATGTCGATCAGCCCGTATTTGAACACTTCGGCATACCCTGCGCGCAGTTCGCGCGGCCCCAGCGTGTCGAGCACGTCGAGATCGCACAGCACCAGACGCGGCTGGTGGAAGGCACCGATCAGGTTTTTGCCTTGGCGCGTGTTGACGCCGGTTTTGCCGCCGACGGAGCTGTCGACTTGCGCCAGCAGCGTCGTCGGGATCTGCACGAAATCCAGCCCGCGCAGCAGCAGCGATGCGGCCACCCCGGTCATGTCGCCGACCACCCCACCACCGAGGGCGACGAGCAGATCGGCGCGTTCGGGCCGCTGATCGAGGATCGCGTCGAGCAAGCGGCCGAGATTGTCCCAGGATTTCGCCGCGTCGCCCGCTTGCTGGACGAAGACATGCGCGTGGATGCCGACGGCGGCGAGGCCCTTTTCCAAGCGCGGCAGATGCGTGGCGACGACGTTGGAATCGGCGACGACGAAAACGCGCTTCACCTTGCGCACGCCCAGGATGAGCTCGCCCGCGCGTTCGAGCAGCTTTTCGCCGATATGGATGTCGTAGGCGCGGGCATCGAGCGCCACGCGGACGGTTTGGGTCATTGCGTTCGTGGTCCGGCGAGATATTTGGCGAGCGCGTCGATCACGCGCTGGGTGGTGATTTCGGGCGGCGCGTCGGCCGAATCGACCGCGAGATCGGCTTCGGCGTAGACCGGATAACGCACGGCCATCAGCTTCGCCAAAATCTCGCGCGGATCGCCCGCGTTCAGCAGCGGCCGGTTGTTGCGCCGCGCGGTGCGGCGGACCAGCGTGTCGAGTTCGGCGCGCAGCCAGATCGACAGGCCCGATTGCTTGATCTTGGCGCGCGTCGTGTCGTCCATGAAGGCGCCGCCGCCGGTCGCCAGCACGCAAGGCGGGCCGTCGAGCAGGCGGGTGATGACCCGGCGCTCGCCGTCGCGGAAGGCGGGTTCGCCGAAGCGCGCGAAAATCTCGGGGATCGTGCAGCCGGCGGCTTCCTCGATCTCCTTGTCCGCGTCGACGAAGGGCAAGGACAGCGCCTGCGCCAGCCGCTTGCCGATGGCCGATTTCCCGGCCCCCATCAGCCCGACCATGACCAAGGTCCGGTCGAGCCGGGCGCGGATATCTTGGCTAACGCTCATGGTTTGCGTCGCCGCCGGGTCCGGCGGCGCGCCGATCGGTTCGCCGTCCATCCCGGTTAACGTTCAGCACCAGGGACATACGCGAATTTCGCGGTCCCGGCGTCGCCTTTCCTCTTGCGCATGCGCAACATAGTGGCAGTGTAGCAAACGGCTTCACGGCCTGCATCTTCACGAGTCGTCACGATTTTTCCATAATCGTGGCAAATACTTAGACTTCCTTCACCAAGACTTACGGAACGAAACGCCCAATGCGTCGCACGCTCCTTGTGCTTCTGGCCATTCTTGTCCTGGGAACGGCCGGTGTGGTCGGCTTCCTGGCCACCTGGGACATCCCCGCCCCCTCGGCGCGGGTCGAGAAAGTCATTCCCAATGATCGCCTGCCGCGCTGATCGCCTGGCCCTCGGCCTGGTTCTGGGCTTGGCGGCGGTTTCGCCCGCCGCCGCCCAATTGCTGATGCCCCCGCAGCGGACGACGCCGGAGGTGCAATCGACACCGTCGGCGCCATTGACGCCCGCCCCCACGCCGCCCTCGGCGCCGGCGGGGTTCGAGGTCGAAAGCATCCGCCCGATGGATCTGGAAGCCGTCGGCTTGATCGACGGCGCGCAAGGCGGTTTGTCCGCAACCGCGTGGAACGGCACGGCGCGGCCCATCGCCGAACGCCTGATCGGCGAGTTACCCGCCCCGGTCGCCTCCACGCCCGCGCGCGACATGGCGATCCGTTTGCTGATTTCCACGACGACCACCCCGTCGGGCGAGGGCAAGACCGGTCTGGTCGCGCTGCGCACGCGCAAGCTCCTCGATCTCGGCGCCTTCGACGCGGCCGAGAGAATGGCGCAGCGCATTCCCCAGCGCGAGATCGACGGCGACGTGCTGGCGGCACGCCTCGACAACGCCTGGCTTTCGGGCGACGACAAGGCCGCCTGCGGTTTGACGCGCGATCTGCTCGACAAATCCAAGGCGCCCGACGTGCGGCGCGGGCTTTTGTTCTGCCAAGCGCTGGAAGGCGATCGTCAACGCGCCGAATTGGGCCTGACGCTGCTGCGCGACCAAGGCGTGCCCGAAGACGCGACCTTCATCACGCTGCTCTTCGCCCAAGGCGGCGACGGACGCGGCGTGAAGATCGACAACGCGGCGAAGCTCTCGCCGCTCGGCTTCGCGATGATGCGCGCGGCCAAAGTCGCGCCGCCCGCCGAATTGGCGCGCAGCGACGATCCCGGCTTGTTGCGGGCGCTGCCCGCTTACGATGCCGCCACGCCCGAAATCCGGTTGGCCGCCGCCGAGCGCGCGGAAACCTATGGCGCGTTGCCGTCTTCCGAACTCGCCAAGGCCTACGCGGCCGTCGAACTCACGCCCGCGCAAACCGCCGATCCCGCCGCCTTCGCGCGGACCGATGGCGGCCCGCGCGGGCGCGCCGCACTCTACCAAGCGGCGAAAGCGGCAAGCGGCCAAGCGCGCCTCGCAGCACTGCAAAACCTGTGGCGCTATGGGCGCGAGCGCGGCGGCTACGCCACGCTGGTGCGCGCCAGCGTCGATCTTCTGGCCGAAGTGCCGGCCTCGCCCGACCTCGCCGCTTATGCGGGCGACGCGGTGCGCGCTTTCCTGCTGGCAGGCTTCCCCGACGATGCGCGCGAATGGCTGCGCTTCGCGCGCGTGGCGCGGATCGGTGCCGAGGCCGGGGCGGCGCAAGATCGTTATGCCGCGTTGTGGGCGCTGGTGACGATCGCGGGCCAGCCTTGGGAAGATACCAATGACGGCCGCGCTTTCCTGGCGTGGCGCGATGCGACCGTGAAACTCGACGCGCAAGCCGCCCCCGCGCGCGTCGCTTTGGCGACGACATTGCTTGCCGGATTGGGCCAGTTGCCGCCGGGGGCCGCCTTCGCCGCCTTCCCGGAAAAAACCCCGCCGCTGTCGCAGGCGAATCTGCCCAACGCGGCGGTGTGGACGGCGTTGCATCAAGCGGCCGTCCAAGGCCGCACGGCGGAAACGATCGCGCTGGCCGCGCAAGTGCTGGGCATGGAAGGCCCGGCGGGTGCCGCCCCGCAAACGCTGCTCGCGTTGCTCGACGCGCTGCGCGCCGTGGGCCAGGAACCGGCCGCACGCGCCTTGGCCGTCGAAGCGGCGATCGCCTCGGGGCTCTGACGCCATGGGCCGCCCCAAAACGGCCCCCGACGCGGTCTCGATCCACGGCGACGCGTTCCTCGAAATGCTGGTCGCGGAGCGCAACGCGTCGGAACACACGCAGCGCGCCTATCGCGGCGACGTGGCGCATTACGAGGAATTTCTGGCGCGCAAAAACGCCGACGCGATTTCGGCGACCCCCGATCACGCCAAGACCTATATGGCCGATCTGGCGCGTCGCGGCTTGAGCCCGCGTTCGACCGCAAGGCGCCTATCGGCCTTGCGCCAGTTCCATCGCTTTCTGGTCAGCGAACGGCGTTCGCAAACCGACCCTTTCGCCAGCGTCGATGCGCCCAAGATCGGCCGCCCGCTGCCCAAGATTTTGTCGGAAGACGAAACGCGGGCGCTGATCGACACCGCGCGGGCGAAGAACGATGTGCGCCTCGTCTGCGCACTCGAAATCCTTTACGGCTCGGGCTTGCGAATTTCCGAGCTCGCGGGCTTGAAGCTGTCGGCGCTGTCGCGCGACGGGCGCTTCCTGATCGTGCGCGGCAAGGGCGATAAGGAAAGACTTGTTCCGTTGTCGGGGCCCGCGCGCGACGCGATCGCCGCCTGGCGCGCCGAACGCGACGACAAGAAATTCAAGAACTCGCCCTATCTGTTCCCCAGCCGCGCCGAGGCCGGGCATATGACCGAGGCGCGCTTCTATCAGGCGCTTAAGGAATTGGCACCGGCGGCGGGAATCGAGCCCGCGCGCCTGTCGCCGCACGTGCTGCGCCACGCTTTCGCCAGCCATTTGGTCGATCGCGGGGCGGATTTACGCGCGGTCCAGGCGATGCTGGGCCATGCCGATATCGCCACGACCCAGATTTACACGCATGTCGGCGGCGAAAGGTTGAAACGGCTGGTCCATTCGCATCATCCTTTGGCCCGCCGCAAGGCGCCTTGATCGCCCCTTTGCGGCCCGGTACACCGTTGATAGCCTGCTAACGAGCTTCCGTCGGAAATAAGGAACGAGCCATGGCCGCGAAGAAGAAACCCGCCAAGAAAGCCCCCGCCAAGCCCGCGAAGAAAGCGGCGCCGGCGAAGAAGGCCGCCCCGGCCAAGAAGCCCGTTCCGAAAAAGGCGCCCGCCAAGAAGCCGGCCCCCGCCAAAAAAGCCCCGCCGGCCAAGAAAACCCCGGCGCCGGTGAAAAAAGCCGCCGCCCCGGCCAAGAAACCCGCCCCGGCACCGGTCAAAGCCGCCGCCAAGCCGGCGCCGGTCGCGAAGCCCGTCGCGAAACCGGCCCCCGCGCCGGTCGCCAAGCCCGCCCCGGTCAAGGCCGCCGCCCCCGCGCCCAAGGCGCCCCCGCCGCCGCCGCCCGCGCCGACCACGGTGAAGGGCCCCGGCGGCACGATTCTGCCCGCGGGTGTGAAGCTCGAGGCGAGCGTGAAGCCCGACCATCTGCAAATCCTCACGCCCGAAGCGATCGCTTTCGTGGTGGAGATGGAGCGCAAATTCGGCCAGCGTCGCTTGGATCTGCTGAAGGCGCGCGCCGACCGCCAAGCGCGTCTCGACGCGGGCGAGAAGCCCGACTTCCTGCCGCAGACGCGCTCGATCCGCGAAGGCGATTGGACCGTGGCGCCGCTGCCCAAGGATATTCTCGACCGCCGCGTCGAAATCACCGGGCCCGTCGACCGCAAGATGGTGATCAACGCGCTGAACTGCGGCGCCAACGTGTTCATGGCCGATTTCGAGGACGCCTCGACGCCGACCTGGAACAATCTGATCGAAGGTCACGTGAACCTTCGCGACGCCAATCTCGGCACGATCGAGTTCGACGATCCGAAATCGGGCAAGCACTACAAGCTCAATCCCAAGCACGCCGTGCTGTTCGTCCGTCCGCGCGGCTGGGCGCTGCCCGAGAAGCACGTGATCGTCGACGGCCGCCCGATGTCGGGCTCGATCTTCGATTTCGGCCTCTACTTCTTCCACAACGTGAAGACCCTGCAGAAGAAGGGCTCGGGCCCGTATTTCTATCTGCCGAAGATGGAAAGCCATCTCGAAGCGCGGCTGTGGAACGACATCTTCGTCCATGCGCAAGACAAGCTCGGCATCAAGCGTGGCACGATCAAGGCGACCGTGCTGATCGAAACGCTGCTGGCGAGCTTCGAGATGGACGAGATCCTATACGAGTTGCGCGAGCACTCGGCCGGCCTCAATTGCGGCCGCTGGGACTACATCTTCTCCTACATCAAGAAGCTGGCCGAGGATCCGCAGAAGATGCTGCCCGATCGCGGGCAGGTGACGATGACCTCGCATTTCATGCGCTCGTATTCGCAGCTCGTCATCAAGACCTGCCACAAGCGCAACGTCCACGCGATGGGCGGCATGGCCGCACAGATCCCCATCAAGGACGATCCCGTCGCCAACGACGCCGCGATGGCCAAGGTGCGCGCCGACAAGGAACGCGAAGCCAATGACGGCCATGACGGCACGTGGGTGGCGCATCCGGGTCTCGTTCCCATCGCCAAGGCCGTGTTCGACGAGAAGATGAAGGACGCCAACCAGATCGCGCGCAAGCGCCAGGACGTGCACGTCACGGCCGCCGATCTGCTGCAACCCGCCGCGGGCACGATGACCGAAGGCGGTTTGCGCCAGAACATCGCCGTGGGCATCGGCTATCTGGAAGCGTGGCTGCGCGGGATCGGCTGCGTGCCGCTCTACAATTTGATGGAAGATGCGGCGACCGCCGAAATCTCGCGCGCCCAGGTGTGGCAGCAAGTCCATCACGGCGCCACGCTCGACGACGGGCGCGAGGTCGACAAGCCGCTCGTGCGCAAGATCGTCGACGAGGAACTCGAGAAGATCAAGAAGGCCCAAGGTGCCGATCGCTACGCCAAGGGCCGCTACAAGGAAGCGTCCAAGATGTTCCTGGAGATGATCGACGCCGAGAAATTCCCCGACTTCCTGACGCTGCCGGCCTATGACTGGGTCGTCGCGAACGAGGCAAAGATCGGCTGAACGAGATGAGGTCGCCCCGGGTCGCGCCGTTGCATTCGCGATGGCACGCCCCGGGGCTTTTCTTTTGCACACCGAAACCGTCAAGGAGCGTTCGATGCCCGATAGCGTTCCCGCTCGTTTGAACCGCACGGCGTTGGCGGTCCCCGCCAGCCGGCCCGAGTTGTTCGCCAAGGCCGCGCGCTCGGCCGCCGATCACGTCTTCCTCGATCTGGAGGACGCGGTGGCGCCGTCGGACAAGGCCAAGGCGCGCAAGAACGCGATCGACGGTCTCAACGACATCGATTGGCGCGGCGTGGGCAAAACCATTTCGGTGCGCGTCAACGGCGGTGACACCGAATGGATGTATCGCGACGTGGTCGACGTGGTGGAGAAGGCCGGTTCGCGCCTCGATCTTCTGATGGTACCCAAGGTCAACCGGCCGGAAGACGTGATCGCGCTGGATATGTGGCTCGGCCAAATCGAGCGCGCCAAGGGCATCGCCACGCCGATCGGTTTGGAATTACTGATCGAGACCGCGCAGGGCTTGGCGCATGTCGAAGCGATCGCGGCCGCGTCCCCACGCGTCGAAGCGCTGATCCTGGGCTCGGGCGATCTCGCCGCGTCGATGGGCATGCGCACGACCAATATCGGCGGCCTGTCGCCCGCCTATACGATCGACGGAAGGATGAGCGACATCTGGCACTACGCGCTCGCGCGCCTCGTCGTCGCCGCGCGGGCCGCCGGCAAGCGGCCGATCGACGGGCCCTATGCCGATTTCAACGACCCGATGGGCTTGAAGGAATCGGCCGCACGCGCCGCGGCGCTGGGCTGCGAAGGCAAGATGGTGATCCATCCCACGCAGATCTTGGCCGTCAACGAGGCCTTCACGCCCGATCCGATGGAGATCGAGCGCGCCAAAGGCATCCTGCTGGCGCTCGAAGAAGCCGCCGAACGCGGCCAGGGGGCCGCGACCTATGAGGGGCGGCTGGTCGATATCGCGTCGATCCGCCAGGCGCGCGCGCTCGTCGCCAAGGCCGACCGCCTGCGGCAATGGGCCTAACCGCCTTGATTTAACGTCGAAATCCGAAGGCGTGACATCCCGCCCGAGCATGCTATAGACCCAGGGCCATGACGCATTACCTCGAATTCGAGAAGCCGATCGCCGAGCTCGAAGGCAAGATCGAAGAGCTCAAGCGCCTGACCGGCGACGCCAATCTCAACATCGCCGACGAAGTCGCCAAGCTGCAAGGCAAGGTCGACAAGCAGTTGCGCGCCGCCTACGCCAAGCTGACCGCGTGGCAGAAGGTTCAGGTCGCGCGCCATCCCGAACGGCCGCATTACGTCGATTACGCCAAGGCGTTGATCGAGGATTACATGCCGCTGGCGGGCGACCGGCTTTACGCCGACGACAAGGCGATCCTGGGCGGCATCGGCCGTTTCCGCGGCCGTTCGGTCGTCGTGATGGGCCATGAAAAGGGTGCGGATACCGAAAGCCGTATTCGCCACAATTTCGGCATGGCGCGCCCGGAAGGCTATCGCAAGGCGCAGCGCCTGATGCAGCTGGCCGAACGCTTCAAGCTGCCGGTCGTCGCGTTGGTCGATACGGCGGGCGCTTATCCCGGCATCGACGCCGAAGCGCGCGGCCAGGCCGAAGCGATCGCGCGCGCGATCGAGGTCTGCCTCAAAATCAAAGTGCCGCTGGTCGCCGCCGTGATCGGCGAAGGCGGATCGGGCGGCGCCATCGCCATCGCCGCCGCCAATCGCGTTTTGATGATGGAACACGCGATCTATTCGGTGATCTCGCCCGAAGGCTGCGCGTCCATCCTGTGGCGTTCGGCCGAACACGCGCAGACCGCCGCCGAAGCCTTGAAGTTGACGGCGCAGGACCTGCTGAAGCTCGGAATCATCGACCGCATCGTGCCCGAACCGATGGGCGGGGCGCATCGCGATCCGCAAGCCGCGATCAACGCGCTGGGCGATGCGCTCGACGCGTCGCTGGGCGAACTCGTCGGCCATGACGGGGCGGCGTTGCGCGCGCGCCGGCGCGAGAAATTCGTCGAAATGGGCCGCAAGGGCCTCTGAGCGCGATTATGGCCGCCGACGCCAAAAGCGACGCGGCCATCCTCGCGGGCCAAGTGCGCGGCGGCGATCGCCGGGCGCTCGCGCGCGCCATCACGCTGGTCGAATCGACGCGTGCCGATCATCGCGAAACGGCCGAGACTCTCGTCGCGGCGTTGCTGCCCGATACGGGCCGCGCGATTCGCGTGGGCATCTCCGGCCCGCCGGGGGCGGGCAAATCGACCTTCATCGAAGCCTTCGGTTTGCATCTGCTGGAAGCGGGCCGCAAACCCGCCGTGCTCGCGGTCGATCCGTCGAGCCCCGTCTCGGGCGGTTCGATCCTCGGCGACAAGACGCGTATGGAATATCTCGCGCGCGACGAACGCGCCTTCATCCGCCCGTCGCCGTCCGGCGGCACGCTGGGCGGGGTGGCGCGGCGCACGCGCGAGGCGGCACTGGTGTGCGAAGCCGCCGGGTTCGACACGCTGCTGATCGAAACCGTCGGCGTGGGTCAGTCGGAAACCGCCGTTGCCGAAATGGTCGATCTGTTCATGTTGTTGCTGCCGCCCGCCGGCGGCGACGAACTGCAAGGCATCAAGAAGGGCATCGTCGAGCTCGCCGATCTGGTCGTCATCAACAAGGACGATGGCGATCTCGCCCCCGCCGCCGGCCGCACGGCGGCCGAATACGGGGCGGCGCTGCATATGTTGCGGCCCGCGTCGTCGGCTTGGCACCCGCCGGTGTTGCGCGTCTCCGCCCTGCACCGCAAGGGCATGGAATCGGTCTGGGGCCAGATCCTGGCCCATCGCGAGGCCTTGGGCCCCGCCGGACTCGCGGCCAAGCGGGCGGGCCAAGCCCGGGCCGTTCTTTGGCGGGAAATCGAGGAAGAAGTGCGCGGGCGGCTGGCCGCCAGGGGCGCACTCCAGGGGTTGCTGGAACGCCTGGAAACCGATATTTCCCAAGGACTTATCGGACCAGCCCAGGCCGCCCGTCTTGTCGTCGACGCGCTGGCCAAACCCGGGAGTTGACCTTCCCGTCCCCTGGCCCTAAAACCCTGCCTCCCCGCCTTTCGCGGGTCGGATTTACGTGGGGTGCGGCCGTTTGGGCCCCGCCCGCCAGATTAGAGGGTTTGAGCGATGTCGCGTCGTTGCATTGTCACCGGTAAGGGCGCCTTGGTCGGGAACAACGTTTCCCACGCCAACAACAAGACGAAGCGCCGCTTCCTGCCGAACCTGCAGAACGCGACGCTGCTGTCGGACGTGTTGGGCCAGGGCATCAGCGTTCGTCTATCGACGCGCGGTCTGAAGACCGTCGAACACGCCGGCGGTCTGGACGCGTGGCTTGCGAAGACGCCGGCCGCCAAGCTCGACAAGGATCTGCGCCGCTTCAAGGCGCGCATCGAAAAGGCGCTGGAGAAGCGCGCCGCCTAAATTTCCCCCGCAGCGAAAAAGCCAGGGGGTACGCGATAACAACAATACGACTCCTTGTTTCCGATCCAAGGAACTTCAAAGCCCGCCTTCACCGGCGGGCTTTTTCTTTAGGCGATTTCGAAGCACACCAGCAGCGTGCGCTGCAGGAAACTGAAATTGTCGTCGGCGATCAGCCAGAGCAGATCGCGGCCCGACGCATCCTTGGTCGCGTCGATACCTTCGAAATTGTCGATCGCGAGCGGGGCGCGCAATCGCGCCAATTCCTCGCCCGCGACGCTGGCGCCTTCGCGAAACGCGACCAAGGGCACGCGCACGATGCGCGAGGCGAACCCCGCCCAGCCGAAGCTGCGTTCGAGCACGATCGCCGCGTCGCCGACGACGCAAGCGCCGACCGGCTTGAACCCGTCGCCCGCGCGATACTCGAACTTGATCCAGCCTTTGTCGCCGCCGACGAACCCCCAAGGGCGATCCTCGACGAACACGAGCAAGCGCCCGTCGGGCAAGGCGGCGATCGCTTCCATGCCGCCGTTGTTCGGCACGTCGTTGAAGCCCGGCGGTGCGGCAAGCGTGCGGGGGCTGCGCGTGAACGGCGGATCGGATTGCGGATAGATCAAAATCCGATGTCGGCGTTCGAGCGAGACCGCGAAGCCGCCATCGGGCAGACGCGCCAATCCTTCCGCATCGGCATTGCGATTGTCGTGGAAGGCGCGCCCGTTCGGCCCGATCAGATCGCCGATGCGCGCGGGGCCCACCCCCGTCAGCGTGCCGTCGAAATCGAGGCCGAGTTCCATCGCCCCGCCGCGATCGGAAATCAGCGTCGCGCGTTTGTTATCGGGATCGACGCGCAGATCCGACCAGCCGCCGAAGCGATCGTCGTCGGCACCGAGTTGCAAGCCGCCGCGCCAGATCAGGCGATCGACGTGGGCGCGCGCCGCATCCTTCTCGTCGAGGGGAATGCGCGACGCGCGCACGGCAAACGGCTTCCACGCGTTCTTCTGGGCGCGCGCGGGTCGCCCGAAAAGCGACGCGCCCGCCCCGGCAAGCAGGGCGAGCGCGTGACGGCGTGTTGTCGTGTGCGGAATCAGACCAGATTCCGCGAGAACCAAACTTCCAAACGGCGCCAGCCATCCTGCGCCTGCGCCGCGCGATAGCTCGGCCGGTAATCCGCGTGGAACGCGTGCGGCGTGTCGGGATAGAGGACGATTTCCGACTTTTTACCCGCCGCGCGCAGCGCGTCGCGCATCCGGTCGACCGTGTCGTTCGGAATGCCTTGATCGGCGGCGCCGTAGAGCCCGAGGATCGGCGCGTTGATATTCGCGACGAGGTCGAGCGGGTGACGGGTGCGGAACTCGTTCGTCGGCCCGGTCAGCACGCCGTACCAAGCGACGCCCGCGCGGACGTTCTGGTTATGCGCGGCGTAAAGCCACACGGCGCGCCCGCCCCAGCAGAAGCCGGTGATGCCCAAGCGCGCGGTTTCGCCCTTGCCCACGCTGCCGCCGGCCCAGGCCACGGTCGCGTCGATGTCGGACATGACTTGCGCATCCGGCACTTTGCCGACGATGTCGCGCAACAGCACTTGGATATCGGACACTTTCGACGCGTCGCCCTGGCGGAAATAAAGTTCCGGCGCGATGGCGAGATACCCGGCCTTCGCCAAGCGGCGGCAGGTATCCTTGATGTATTCGTGAACGCCGAAGATTTCCTGCACCACGATCACGGTCGCGAATTTCTGACCTTGGGCGGGACGCGCGTAATAGACCGGCATCTGCTTGCCGTCGGCGGTGCGCACATTGGCCATGCCGGCGGCAAGGCCTTGCGTATCCGTCGTGATCGCGGTTTGCGCCGCGACCGGCCCGGCGGCGAGCGCGTAGCCAGTGGCGAGCGAAGCGCCCGCCATGAAGCCGCGGCGGCCGACCGGCAGCGCGTCGGGTTGCAGGGCCTTGCGCTCGTCGCGCAAGGCGACGGGAACGAGATCGTCTGGAGCCATTTGGGTTGTTTCCTATTTTTGCGGGGGGATCAGCGCGTCACGATACGACCGTCCAACCCGACGCGCACGGGGTTGTTGGCGCGGAAATACTCGACCAAGGCGTCGTCGAGGCCGGGGCCGAAATCGTAGGGATCGATCGCCTTGTCGCGCAGCACGGTGTAGCCGTCGCCGCCGCGGCGCATGAAGTCGTTCGTGGCGATCGTGTAGACGGCGTTGGGATCGAACGGGCCGTAGCTGCCGTCCGGACGACGCAGCTCGACCGAAACGACACGGCTGCCCACCGGGCGCGCCTTGTCCCAGGTGTAGCGCACGCCCGCGACCTGCGGGAAGCGGCCGCCGTTCTGATCGACCTGCGACAGGCCGTTCTCCAGCGCCGCGACGAAGTCGCTGCCGCGCAGCTTCAACGTGGCGACCGCATTCTGGAAGGGCAGCGTCGTCAGCACCTGGCCCAACGTGATGTTGCCCGATGGAATGCCCGCGCGCAGGCCGCCGCCGTTCTGAAGCGCGATCTGCGTGCCGCTGGCGCGCGTCGCCACGAGGATCGCTTCCGACACGAGATTGCCGAGCGCGCATTCGCGGGCGCGGCAGCCGTCGAGCGGGAATTCCGCGCCCGACACGCCCACGGGGCGCGCGCGCACTTCGACCAGCGGCGCGTCGAGACGGTCGATCGCCGCCTGGATCGCCGCGACCGGCGGAATCGACTGGACGACCGGGATCGTATCGCCTTCGGCACGCACGATATTGCCCGCCGCGTCGAAATCGATGTCGAGACGGCCGACGAAGCGCGAATAGGCGAAGGCTTGGACGATCGGCACGTCGCGGCCCGCGGGCCCGCGCACGCGCACGGGATACGGACCTTCGGCACCCTGGGCGCTGTTCGACAGCAGCGTGTGCGAATGGCCGCCGACGATCACGTCGATGCCGTCGACGGCGGCGGCGACTTCGCGGTCGCGCGACAGGCCGAGATGCGACAGCAGCACGATATGCGACACGCCTTGCGCGCGCAGATCGGCGATCAGCGGCCGCAGTTTTTCCTCCGCCGGCGGGAAGCGCAGGCGCGGGCCGGGCGAAGCGATCGCGGGCGTATCCTCGGTCGTGGCGCCGATGATCGCGACGCGATGGCCGCCGCGCGAGACGACGATATGCGTGCGATAGAGGCCGCGGATCGCGGGCTCGGCCGTGGAATCGACGTTGGCGCTGAGGACGGGCACCCTCACCGTGCGCAGGAAGCGCGCGAGCACTTCGGGGCCATCGTCGAATTCGTGATTGCCCAGCGCCATCGCGTCGTAGCTCATGAGGTTCATCACCTCGGCTTCGGCCGCACCTTTATAGTGGGAATAGAACAGCGAGCCCTGGAACTGATCGCCGGCGTCGAGCGTCAGCACCTGGCGCCCGGCGGCGGTCGCGGCGGCTTTCTCGCGGTCGATCAGTGCCGCGACGCGCGCCATGCCGCCGAAGCACTGGTTCTGCGCCGCCTGTTGGGCGCTGCAGGTGTTGTTCTGCGACGTGACCGGCTGAAGGCGCGAATGGACGTCGTTGTTGTGCAGGATGGTGAGCTTCAGCGGCTCGGGCGGCGCGCAAGCCGCCAACAGCGCCAGAACGAACCCGACGATCCCCAGACGAATCAGCCGCATTAGAAGCCTCCGTTTATATGTGCGGAGGCGGAGCCTAGCAGGCCCCAATTGTCCAAGAAAGGGCTGGACGCGTTACCGGGTGCCGGAACGCCGCCGCGCCGGGGCGGCCGATTCGCGCGCGTCTTCCTCGAACAGCTCGGCGAGTTTTTCCATCACCGTGCCGCCCAACTGCTCGGCGTCCACCAGCGTGACCGCGCGCCGATAATAGCGCGTCACGTCGTGGCCGATGCCGATCGCCATCAACTCCACCGGCGAGCGCGTTTCGATGTACTCGATCGCCTCGCGCAGATGGGTTTCGAGGTAGTTGCCCGGATTGACCGACAGCGTCGAATCGTCGACCGGCGCGCCGTCGGAGATCACCATCATGATCTTGCGCTGTTCGGGGCGCGGCAGCAGACGTTGATGCGCCCAGAGCAGCGCTTCGCCGTCGATGTTTTCCTTGAGCAGACCTTCGCGCAGCATCAAGCCCAACGACTTGCGCGCGCGCCGCCAGGGCGCGTCCGCGCTTTTGTAGATGATGTGACGAAGATCGTTGAGGCGGCCGGGATTGGCGGGCTTGCCCGCCGCCAGCCAGCGTTCGCGGCTTTGCCCGCCCTTCCAGGCGCGCGTGGTGAAGCCGAGGATTTCGACCTTCACGCCGCAGCGCTCCAGCGTGCGCGCCAGAATATCGGCCGACATCGCGGCGACCGTGATCGGGCGGCCGCGCATCGAGCCCGAATTGTCGATCAGCAGCGACACGACCGTGTCGCGGAACACGGTGTCGCGCTCGCGCTTGTAGGACAGCGGCACGGTCGGGTTGGCGACGACACGGGCCAAACGCGCGGCGTCGAGCGTGCCTTCCTCGAGGTCGAATTCCCACGCACGGTTCTGGTGCGCGAGCAGACGGCGCTGCAAACGGTTGGCGAGACGCCCGATCACCCCTTGCAGGCTTTGAAGCTGCTGGTCGAGATGGTTGCGCAAGCGCGACAATTCGTCTGCGTCGCACAGATCGTCCGCTTCGACGATCTCGTCGAATTCGGTCGTGAAGGCGCGATAGGCTTTCTCGTCGACGGAATTGCGTAGATCGTTCGGTGGGCGCCAGCGTTTGCCGGGGCGCTCGGGCCCGTCCTCGCCCATGCCATCCGCGTCTTCGCCCTCGTGTTCCTCGCCGTCGCCCTCGCCGCCGTCTTCGCCGGCCGCTTCGCGCGTTTCGGAACCCATCATCGCTTCGGACGACGCCTGCTCGCCCGTATCTTCGGACTCGCCCTGCTGGCTCGAATCGTCGCCCGAATCGTCGTTCTCGTTCGAATCCTCGTCGGCCTCGGTCGACTCGCCCTGCTCCTCGCCCAGTTCCAGATCTTGGATCAACTGGCGCGCGGTTTCGGCGAAGGTCGCTTGATCGTTGAGCGCCTTGGCGAGATCGATGAGATCCCCGCCCGCGCGCGATTCGACCCACGGCCGCCACAAATCGACCATGCGCTTGGCGGCTTCGGGCGGCTTTTGGCCCGTAAAGGCCTCGCGCGCCAACATCGCCACCGCATCGACCAGGGGTGCCTGCTCGCGATCGGCGATGCGCGCATAGCCCGCTTGGCGGCAGCGTTCGTCCAACGCTGCACCCAGATTGCGCGCGACACCCGACATGCGCTTCGAACCCAGCGCTTCGCAACGCGCCTGTTCGACCGCGTCGTAGATCGCGCGGCCGATCTGCCCGTTGGGCGCACGCTTGGCGTGGATCTTCTCGTCGTGATGGCGCAGCTTCAGCGAAATCGCGTCGGCCTCGCCGCGCACGATGGCGACTTCGCCCGCCGGCAAGTCGCGCCCCGGTGCGGGCAAGCGCGCTTCGGTGCCGCGCAGCAACGCGCCTTCGGGCGCGAAGGCGACCGTCAAATCGGGCTTATGCGAAACCGCGCGCATCGCGGCCGCCGTCACCTGCCGGAATTGTTCGACCGGCCCATCCTTGTCGCGCGGCGGCATCGCTGACGCTTATCCCGCCTTGCGCACCGCGACCGACACGCCGCCGGCCAATTCGGCGCCGAAGCAGCGCTGGTAGTATTCGGCCACGGTCGTGCGCTCGACCTCGTCGCACTTGTTCAGGAAGGTCAGGCGGAAGGCGAGGCCGATATCGCCGAAGATCTTCGCGTTCTCGGCCCAGGTGATGACCGTACGCGGGCTCATCACCGTGGAGATATCGCCCGCCATGAAGCCCGCGCGCGTGAGGTCGGCCAAGGCGACCATCGCCGCGACGATCTCGCGACCTTCCTTGGTGTCGTAGCCCGAAACCTTGGCGCCGACGATTTTGGTTTCCTCGTCATGCGGCAGATAATTCAGCGTCGTGACGACGTTCCAGCGGTCCATCTGACCCTGGTTGATCTGCTGCGTGCCGTGATAGAGGCCGGTCGTATCGCCCAAGCCCACCGTGTTGGCGGTGGAGAACAGGCGGAACGCCTTGTGCGGGCGGATGACGCGGTTCTGATCGAGCAGCGTGAGCTTGCCGTCGACTTCCAGCACGCGCTGGATGACGAACATCACGTCGGCGCGGCCGGCGTCGTATTCGTCGAATACGAGGGCCACCGGATGCTGCAACGCCCAGGGCAGCAGACCTTCGCGGAATTCCGTCACCTGCTTGCCGTCGCGCACGACGATCGCGTCGCGGCCGACCAGATCGATGCGGCTGACATGGGAGTCGAGATTGATGCGGATGCAGGGCCAGTTGAGGCGTGCTGCGACCTGTTCGATATGCGTCGACTTGCCCGTGCCGTGATAGCCCTGGACCATCACGCGGCGGTTGAACGCGAAGCCCGCCAGAATGGCGAGCGTCGTGTCGCGGTCGAAACGGTAATTGTTGTCGATATCCGGAACGTGGTCGGTCGGCGCCTTGCTGAAGGCCGGAACTTCGAGATCCGAATCGATACCGAAGGTCTGGCGGACCTTAACCTTGATATCGGGCATCTTGGACGCGAGTTCGGCGGTAGCGGCTTCAGGGGCGGACGCGAGGGCCATGATCGAGAAAACTCCGGCACGTAATCGAACGGACGGGCCCCGTGCGAACCGTCTTGGCGAAGAGCGAAATCCGGCACGCGCCGTTCCCCTTTCAGAGATCGGCCGCCGGTTTCGCCCCCTGTGCCTTCAGGATCGTGTAGGCCTGATTGATCGATTTTAGACGCTCTTCGGCGGCTTTGTCGCCCCCGTTTGCGTCTGGATGGTGGCGTTTTACGAGTTCTTTGTATCGAGACTTTATCTCGGCGGGGCTGGCACTTACGTCGAGGTCGAGCAGCGCGTAAGCCTCCTCGACCGGGGCCGGGGGGCGTTTGCGCGGTTCCTGGGTGCCCGCCCGCTTGGCCCGCCCCGCCCCGAAGCCCGGAATGTCGCCCGAATCGAACCAGCGGCGCAGGGCTTCTTCCATCGCCGCGCGGTCCATGCGCTGGGCCCGCTTGGCCCCGCCCATGCCGAGCCCCAGGGGCCAGGTCGGGCGCCTTCCGATCGTGTCGGCGCGCTTTTCTTGCTCCAACGTGGCCGCGTCGGCCCCTTTGTAGAAATCCCAGCTCGCGTTGTATTCGCGGACATGCTCCAGGCAGAACCAGTAATACGCGCCCAGCTGGCTGCGGTCCTTCGGCGCCCGGTATTCCCCCCGATTGGCGCAGCCCGGCCGGTCGCACGGCCGCGGGGGGGCGTGCGGGTCGATTTGGGGCCGGTCATAGGGGCGGGCGCGGGTTCTGGCCATGAACATCCAGTATGACGCTTGGGGGCCCCGCCCCACAAGCAATGCGCCGTAACCTTTGTCCCGTCCGAGAATTCCGACGGAAAGTTTACGGAACCGGGCTGGAAGTGTATGATTAAGCGTCGGTTTTCCCCGGAGCCAACATGGCCAGCGAGTATCGCCTTATCTTCTTCGACCAGAACGAGCTGTGCCGTGCGCTGATCGAATATAACCGTCAGCGCAGAACCCCATTCCCGCCCGGGAATTTGAAGAAGGTCGTGATCGATCGGCATTCGCTGAATGTCACGATCCAAATCGACAAGGATGCGGGTCAATCCGCGACGGTCGCCTTCGACCCGTCGTCGGTCGCGGCGGCGCTGATCGTCTATTGCCGCGAGCGCAAGATCCCGCTACCCGCCAAATCGGCCAAGGAAATGCGGCTGGTCGCGGATCGGCTGTGCTTCCTGATCCGCATCAAAGGCACGCCGTCGGAAGCGGCGATCGCCGTCGAATACACCGGCAAGATCGTCGCCAACGAAGCGGCGGCTTAGAACTTCGGCGGCGCCGAATTATCCGGAATTTCGCCCAGCGCGGCGCGATTCAACGAACACCCGCAAAACGGGCAGTCGCTGCCCTTGGCGATTTCGACCGCCTGTTGTTCGGCCACGCCGCGCCCTTCCAGCTCGGCCACCAACGCATCGAATTGCTGTTGATGGGCGCTGCGCGTTTCGCAGGCCGACAGCAACAGGAGCTGGCGCGGCACGTCCATTTCCTCGATCCGCAATGCGGCGGCGGGCGCGACCACGGCCGGAACGGCGGCGAGGCCCAAAACGCTGCGCAACAGGTGACGGCGGGTGTGTTGCATCGTCTTTTCTCCGTAGCCAACAGTTTAGCGCCGCGATTGCCGCTTGCCAAACGTCCTGCGGCCGCCGAATTGTTTCCGGTCATCCAATTGAAACACGACGGATAATCCGCCTTGCGCTTGGTCTTTGCCGCGTTGCTGATGGTGCTGGCCGCCCCCGCCGGGGCGTTGGGCCCGGTCCTGGGGCCGATCCCGGGCACCCCGGGCGTGCCGCCGGGCGGCGCGCTGAATTTCACCGTGCGCAAAGCGGGGGCGGATATCGGCGACTATGCGGTGCGCTTCGCCGAGCGCGACGGCGCGCTGGTCGTCGATATCGAAGCGAATATCCGCGTGCGCTTCGCCTTCGTGACCGTCTATCGCTACACCCAGCGCACGCGCGAGATTTGGCGCGACGGCACGCTTCAATCGCTCGACAGCGATGTCGACGACAACGGCACGCAATACAAGATCAGTGCGACGCAGCGCGACGGGCGCCTCGTCGTCGACGGGCATGCGGAGAAGCTCGACCTCGCCCCCGGCACGCTGCCGCTCAGCTATTGGAATTACCGGCTGATGCGCGAAAGCCGCGCCTTCGATCTGCAATGGGGATCGCTCGCCGATATCGAGGTCGTGGCGCGCGGCCCCGAAACGCGCGCGGTCGGCGGCGCGGTGGTGCCCGCGCGCCGCTACAATATGAAGGGTTTCGAGATAAAGCGCGGCGAGCGCCAAGAGAAACCCTGGCTCGACGTCGATACCTGGTACGCGCCCGACGGCCGCCTTGTCGGCATGGCTTTCCACTATCGCGGCTTCGATTTCGACTACGTGCTGCAGTGAACCACGCAGCACCGCCTTGCGTATCGAAAACATGACCCAAGGCCCCGTCTGGATCACCGGCGCTTCATCCGGCATTGGCCGCGCCCTCGCCTTGCGCTTGGCGCGCGACGGCCGGCAAGTAATCGCGTCCGCCCGCTCGACCGACGCACTCGCCGATCTCGCGCGCGAAAACGGCAATATCGTCGCCTGGCCGCTCGACGTGACCGATGCGGGCGCGTGCGAAAAGGCGGTCGCGGAAATCGAGGCCGCACACAGGCCCCTCGCCTTGGCCGTGCTCAACGCCGGCACGCATAAAGCGACCCCGGCCACGGATTTCAGCACCACCGATATCCGCGCCCTCGTCGATATCAATCTGATGGGCACGGTCAATGTGCTGGCCCCGCTGCTGGCCCGGCGCACGAAGCACATCGCCGTGGTCGCTTCCGTCGCCGGTTATTCGGGCTTGCCCACCGCCGCCGGCTACGGCGCCACCAAAGCTGCACTCATCAATATGTGCGAAGCGCTGAAGCCCGAATGCGACGCGCTGGGCATCAAGCTGCAATTGGTCGATCCGGGTTTCGTCAAAACGCCGCTGACCGACAAGAACGACTTTCCGATGCCGTTCATCATGGACGTCGAGGATGCGGTCGAGGCGCTGGTGCGGGGCTTGGCGAGCGACCGGTTCGAGATCGTGTTTCCGCGCCGCTTCGCCCTGATCCTCAAATTCTTGCGTCTGCTGCCCTATCGGCTTTATTTCCCGTTGGTCCGCAAAGCCACCGGGAAATGACGCGCATGGAAATCGGCGCCGCGATCGACCGCTATGTGCGGTTCTACGAAACGATGACGCCCGACACGTTGCGCGACATCGAAAGCGTCGTCACGCAAGATGTGCGCTTCAAGGACCCGTTCAACGACGTGCGCGGATCGGCGGCAATGGCGGCGTGCCTGGCGCTGGCCTATCGCCATGGCGTGCCGCGCTTCGAGGTGCTAGATCGCGCGGCCGGCGAGCGGGCGGCCTATCTTCTCTGGCGCTATACCTCGACGCCGCATGGCGCTTCGCAGCCCGCCTGGGTGATCGATGGGATGAGCGAGATTCGCTTCGCCGAAGACGGGCGCGTGGCCGAACATATCGACCATTGGGATTCGGGCGAGCAATTCTATCGCCGCTTGCCGATCCTCGGCTGGCTGATCGGCCTCGTGCGCAAACGCCTCAGCCTGCCGAACGCTTGAACGCGATCGTCACCGACCCGATCTGGAAGCCCCAGCGATAGACGTAAGCGCGGTTGATCAACACGCCATCGGGTTGCAGGAACATCCAATCGTCGAAACGCACGCGCCAGCGCCCGTCGCCGACCTTCATGTTCAGGTAATAGGCGAAATTGAACGCGTTGCCCGCCGCGCGGCCCAGCGCCGCGCCGTCGGCGTCCTCCGTGCGGCCTTCCCAGCTGTCGGGGCCGGTGCGCTTCAAACGCCAGACGCGACGGTCGGTCTCGCCGTCGGCATAGACGAATCGCTCGTCGAGTTCGAATTCGTCGCCCTTCCAGGCGCCCGTGATATCGACCGTGAATTCGCGGCGCAGCGTGCCGAAGCGATCCTCGAAGATCCCCCACGCCCGCGTTTGCCCCGCGAAATATTCCTCGATCTTCAACGCGGGTTGTTTGCCCGCGAAATCGTCGATCTTCATTCCCCCGCATCCCGTCAACGATAGGGCCAGCAACAGCCCCGCGATCAGTCGCTTCATATCCCCGGCCTCCGTAAGTCGATCGCGGTGCGCAATTTCGCGTGCGCCGCCGCGTCGAGGGGAAAGTTCCAAATCACCGCCACCGACGCCGCTTTGAAGGCGATCGGCACGAAGGCATATAGAGCGGCCAGGACGAAAAGCCCGTCCCCCGTGCCGGAATTTCGCCGGTAGCCGGCGGCCTCCAGCACCGGGAACGCCAAGGCCGGACCGATCGCCAGGGCCGCCTTGGTCGCGACCGACCAAAGGGCGAAATACAGCCCGGTCCGTTCCGCCCCGCCCGTCGCGGTGTCGACATCGACCGCGTCGGCCTGCATCGATACGGGCAGCGCCAGATCGGCGCCGTAGCACAAGCCCGTCGCCACGCAGATCGCCGCGAACCACGCCCCATCGCCCGGCCCCAGCAGCGGGACCGGCAGGAAGAACAGGCAGTTCAAAATCATCGCCCGGCACCAGGCGCGATGCTTTCCGATGCGCTTGGCCTGCGCCGTCCAGAACGGCACCGACGCCAAGCCGCAGACGAAATAGAGCACGAGGAATAGCCCCGCCTGGCCGCCCGCCCCCAGCACATCCTGCGCGAACAACAGGAACAGGGTCGGCGGCAAAGCGTTCGCCACCCCGTTGATCGAATAGGCGATCAACAAACGGCGGAACGGCGCATTGGCGCGCAGCAACGCCCAACCTTCGCGCCAGCCGGTTTTCGTCGCGGGTAAAGCGGCGGGCGGCTCCGGCACCAGTGCGAGCAACGCGACACCCGCCACCGGCAGCAAAACGAGATTGACCCAGAACAACGCTTGAAGGGCGGCTTCCTCCGGCGGGCGGCCATCGCCCGAGATCAGGATCGACGGCAAGGCCGAGGCGAGCACCACGCCGATCACGGTCAGGCTTTCGCGCCACGCCGCCACGCGGTTGCGGCCGTGATACTCGGCGCAAAGCTCCGCCCCCCAGGCGAGATGCGGGATCTGCAACATCGACCAGCCGAGATAGACGGCGAGCAACCCGCCCAGCAGATAGACGAAGCCCGCATCTTGCGGCGGAAAGAACAGCGCGTAGCTTGCGACGAGAACGACGGGCAGTGCCGCCGCGAGCCAGGGCTTGCGCCGGCCCCAGCGCGTGCGCGTGCGATCGGACAGAAAGCCGATCGCCGGATCGACCCCGATATCCCAAAAACGCGCAAGCAACAGCACGGTGCCGATAGCCGCAAGCGACATTCCCGTCGCACTCGCGTAATAGGCCGGCAGATAAACGAGCAGCGGCAAACCCAGCGTCGCCGCCGGCAAGGCGGGCGCCGCATACGAGATCAGGATTTTCCGGCTCGGCCCCCCGCCCGTCCTCAGGTCAAAGTCGGACAAGGGCGATCTGCGTCACGTCGGTCGCGCGCGAGCGGAACCCCGCCTCGCAATAGGCGAGATAGAATTCCCACATGCGCTTGAAGCGCCGGTCGAAGCCGAGCTTCTCGATCTCGTGCCAGCGCGCCTGGAAACGCTGGTTCCACTCGGCCAGCGTGCGGGCGTAGTCGAGACCGAAGAATTCCTGCCGGTCGAGCCGCAATCCCGCACGTTCGTACTCGCGCGCCAAGGCTTCGTTCGACGGCAGCATGCCGCCGGGGAAGATATAGCGTTGGATAAAATCCACGCCCGAGCGGTAGCTGTCGAAAAACCGGTCGGCGATGGTGATGATTTGCAACGCCGCGCGCCCGCCGGGTGCGAGCGCCTCGCGCAATTTGCCGAAATAAGCGGGCCAGTATTTCTCGCCCACCGCTTCGAACATCTCGATCGATGCGATGCGATCGAAGCGCCCATCGACGTCGCGATAATCGACGAAGCGCGCTTCCACGCGCTCGCCCAAGCCTTCGCGCTGCACCTTGGCTTGCGTATGGGCGAGCTGTTCCTTCGATACGGTGATCGCCGTCACCTTCGCCTGGAACTCGCGCGCCAGATACGTGGCGAAGCCGCCCCAGCCGCAGCCGATTTCCAGCACGCGCTGACCGGGCCTTATATCCAGCTTCTCCGCCATGCGCCGGAACTTCGTGTATTGCGCGGCTTCGAGATCGCCGGTCCCCGGCTCGAACACCGCCGAGGAATACGCCATCGTCGGATCGAGCCACTGGGTATAGAACGCGTTCCCCAGATCGTAGTGATAGGCGATGTTCTTCTTGGAACCGCTGCGCGTATTGGCGCGCAACGCATGCCACATGCGTCGCGCCCAGTTGAGCGCGGGGGCGAGCGCGCTGGCCTTGCCGTAATGCAGCTCGTCGAACGCGGTTTCGTTGCGCGCGGCCAGTTCCAGCAATGCCGCCAGATCGGGCGAATCCCAATCGCCGTCCATATAGGCTTCGGCGAAACCGACATTGCCGCCGAACAGCAAACGGCGCGCGGCGCGCGGATGGTTGAAGATCAGCGTCGCCGTGGGCCCGAGCTGCTTGCCTTCGAACACGCGCCGGCCGCCGCCGGGCAACACGATCTCCAAGCGGCCGACCGCGATACGCGCGGCGGCCATCATCACCGCTTTCAGCGCGAAGCCCGGGGTGACGAAATCGGCTTGCGAGGTGTCATCCGCGCGCATGCCCCATGCTCCCTTGCGTGCCCTCCGGCGTTTCGACCGCCGTCGCGGGCGGCGCTGGCCGGGGATGGTATTTGGCGCCCTTGATCCACAGCTTGAGCGCTTCCCAATGAATCCCGACGATGACCTTGAGCGTCAAGAGGGGGTAGGCGAAGAAATTTTTCGCCAGCATCGCGTCGGTGAACGGAACGCGGGACGCCGTGTGCGTCGCAACCAGAAGCTCGCCTTCCGCAACGCTTTGACGAATCAGGATCGCCAGCCGTTCCTCGGGCTCGTCGACCCGGAAGCGATAGGTCGCGCGCATGCCGATGAAGGGCGAGACATGGAAATTTTTCGAGGCACTTTGCAGCACGGGCGAACCCGGTTCGCGGGCCGGATCGACAGGGATCAGATAGCCGTGCTGTTCGCCGAACGTGTTCTTCACCTCGTAGAGGATGGCGCCCAGCGTATCGTCCGCGCGGCGGCAGAAATAGATCGTCAGCGGATTGAACGCGTACCCCAAAATGCGCGGGAAGCAATGGGCGTGAATCGTCGCCCCCGCCTCCGCCAGCCCCGTTTCGGCCAAACGCGCGCGCACCCAATCGCGCGCCTTGCCGCCGTCGCGCGCGCCATGGTCGCGGTCGTGGAACGAAAACAACCCCGCGCGGTTATAGGCGAACAGGCGCAGGCGCTTGTCGAGTTCGGGCAATTCGTCGAGATCGACGAGCATCGAAAACACGCGATAGGCGAAGCGATGGCGGAAAGGCCGCAGCCGCGCATGCATCACTTGGCCGTTGTAAAGACAGGTTTGCGGCATCGCGCCCGCCTTTATTCCGCTGCCGCGCGGAACGGCGGCACCTCGGCGTCTTCGCGTGGCGCCCACGGGCGGCGCACGCCGAGCATTTCGGCCGCGTCCAGGCCGCTGCGCAAACCATCCTCGTGAAAGCCGTAGCCCGACCAAGCGCCCGCGAAGAGCAGGCCGCGCCGGTTCTGGATTTCGTGCAGGCGCGCTTGCGCCTTCAACGTCGGCGTATCGAAAGCCGGGTGCATGTACTCGAAGCCGGCCAGCACGGTCTCGGGACGGGGTGCTCGGATCGGATTGAGCGACACGAACAACGGCACGTCGCGATCGAGATTCTGGAGCTTGTTCATCCAATAAGTGACCGAGACATGCGCGTCGCCGCCGCTTTCGGCCAGATAATTCCAGCTGGCCCAGGCGAGTTTGCGCTTGGGCATCAGGCTTTCGTCCTGATGCAGGATCGCGAGATTGGGCTGGAACGCGAAACTGCCGAGGATTTCGCGTTCCGCCGCCGTCGGATTTTCGATCAGCCCCAAGGCTTCGTCGGCATGGCAGGCGAGCAGCACGCGATCATGGCGGCGCAAACCGCCGGCCGCGTCGCGCACCATCACGCCGCCATCGGCGTCGACGCGCAAGCGCGCCGCACCGGGGGCGCGGATCATCGACGGGCCGATATCGGCCAGCAGCTTCGCCACGTATTCGCGCGAACCGCCGGAGACGCTGCGCCATTGCGGCCGGTCGAGAAGCTGCAATAGCCCGTGATTGCGGAAAAAAGCGCAGAAACTGCGCGCCGGAAATTCCAGCATCTGGGCGGGCGGGCAAGACCAGATCGCCGCCGCCATCGGAATCAGATGATTGTCGACGAAGCCGCGGCAATAGCCGCGTTCGGCCAGGAATTCGCCCAGCGTGGGTCCATGCGTGCCCGCGCACGCGATCGCCTGGCCGTCGCGGAAGAAGCGCAGCGTATCGCGCAGCATCCGCCAATGCGCGGGACGCAGAAAATTCGACGGCTGCGCGAACAAGCCGGTCCATGTGCCGCCGGAATATTCCAAGCGGCCGCGATCGACCGAGACCGCGAAGGACATGTTGGAGACTTCGCTTTTCACGCCCAGCGCGTCGAATAGCGCGATCAGATTGGGATAGGTGGCTTCGTTATAGACGATGAAGCCCGTATCGACCGGTACTTCGCGCGTGCGGCCACGCTTGTCTTTCGCCTTCGCGATGAAGGTATTCGCGTGGCCGCCGAAGCGGCTTTCCTTTTCGTAAAGCGTCACGCGATGGCGCTTGGACAGCAACCATGCCGCCCCCAAACCAGCGATACCCGAGCCGATAACGGCGACATCGAGCGGGCGCATCAGGCGGCCGCTTTCAAGGATTGGAACGCGGTCAACGCGCGTGCGCGCGCTTCGCCGTGATCGACGATCGGCTTGGGATAGGTCTTGCCGAGCGTCACCCCGGCTTGCGCCAGTACGTTCGCCGGTGCTTCCCACGGCGCGTAGAGATATTCGGTCGGCAGCTGGGCGAGCTCGGGCACGAAACGGCGCACGTATTTTCCTTCCGGGTCGAATTTCGCCCCTTGGAGGATGGGATTGAAGATACGGAAATAAGGGGCGGCATCCGCGCCGCAGCCCGCAACCCATTGCCAGCTGGCGGCGTTGTTGGCGAGATCGGCGTCGACCAGCGTGTCCCAGAACCAATCTTCGCCCGCACGCCAGGGCTGGAGCAGATGCTTCACCAGGAACGACGCCGCGATCATACGCACGCGGTTATGCATCCAGCCGGTTTGCCAAAGTTCGCGCATACCGGCGTCGACGATGGGATAGCCGGTTTGCCCCTTTTGCCACGCGCGCAGATGGGCCTTGCTTTCGCGCCACGGGAAATCGGCGAATTCGCGACGCAACGCGGTCTCCGGCAAATCGGGCTGCGAGAACAGCAGGTGATACGAAAACTCGCGCCAGCCGAGTTCCGATTGGAATTTCGGCGAGCCCGCACCGGCGTGGAAACATTGGCGCGGCGAGATTTCGCCGAAATGCAGATGCGGCGACAAACGCGACGTGCCCTCTATATCCGGCCGGTCGCGCAGATTGCCGTAGCCGTCCAGCGCTTCGCCGACGAAGCGCAGCAAGCGCGCTTGCGCGCCCGCCTCGCCCGGCGTCCAGACACTGAAGCCGCCCGCCCAGTCGGGCTTGGCCGGCAGCAGCTTCCACGCTTCGAGCGCGTCGCTTTTGGGCAAGGCTTCCGGTACGGGAATTTTCTTCGGCGCCGGTGTAGGCAAAGGTGGCGCTTCGGCCGCGAGGCAGGCTTTCCAGAACGGCGTGAACACGCGAAACGGCGTGCCCGATTTCGACAACACGGTCAGCGGTTCGAAGATCAGGCTCGCGTTGAAGCTGCGCGCGGCGAGGCCCTTGACCTCGAGTTCCGCCTTCAGCGCCTTATCGCGCGCGACGGCGAAGGGTTCGTAGCAGCGGTTCCAATAGACGCCGCCCGCCTTCGTCTCGGCGATCAGCTTGGCGAGAACCGCTTTCGACTCGCCCCGGCGCAGGACGAGTTTGGCCCCGCGCTTGTCGAGATCGCGCGCGAGCGATTCCAGCGAATGATGCAGCCACCAGCGGCTCGCGCCGCCGCGCTTCCAAATGCCGGGCGTTTCGTCGTCCAGGATATAGACGGGGACCACCGGGGCGCCGCTGTCGACCGCCGCGCGCAAGGCCGGATTGTCGGCGAGGCGCAGATCCTGACGGAACCAGACCAGAATTGGCGCGAGGGACATCGAAAAGGCCGGAACCGTTTGAGAGCGAACAGCATTTCTACGCCCGCCCGCGCCGACCGGATCACTCCTGCCCCGGTTTTGGGGCGCGACGAACGACCGGTTCCAGCCGCCCGGCCGGGAACAGATGCAGATTATCCCGGCCGGTCATCAAAACGCGCCAGCGCGTGCGCCCGAAAAGCCCGGAAATCGCACGATCCAGCGTATCCAGTCCGCCCGTATAGGCGCCGAAGGCCGGCATGACCATGCGCCGCCCGTCGGTCGTGAAACACGGCGCCACGACCCGGCCGATTTTGGTCACGACGCAGGCCTTGGGGTGAAAATGGCCGACGATCTCGCCCAGCGCCAAAACGGGCCCGGCGGGTTCGTGGCGCAGGACGAGCTTGCCCTCGGCGATTTCGGGCACCACGCGCCCGCCCAATTCGGGGGGGATTTGCGGATCGTGGTTGCCCAGCACCCAAACCCAGTCGAGGCCTTTCATCATCCGGGCGAGATGGTCGCGGTCATTGGGCGCGATGCGCTTGCCCGCGTCCTTGTCGTGGAACGAATCGCCCAGACACACGACCCGCGAGGGCGTGTAGCGGCGGATCAGGCGCTGCAACGCGTCCAGCGTCGCGCGCGTGTCGTAAGGCGGCAGCGGCACGCCTTTCGCCGCGAAGGCCGAACCTTTTTCCAGATGCAGATCGGCGACGATCAACGTTTTGGTCGCGGGCCAAAACAAGGCGCCGGCGGGATCGGCGAAAAGCGCCGTTTCTTCGATCGTGATTCGCGCGTGCATCAGAAAAGTTCGGCCTGGCTGTCGTCGGCTTGGTCGTCGTCGATCATCGCATCCGCGATCAGGGCCTCGGCCTGCGCCGCATCGGCCAACGCGTCTTCGATCGCCTCACCGTAGATGGCTTCGCGGCCGACTTCCAGCAGCACGGGCACGGCCAAGGGCGAGACGCGTTCCAAGCGGCGATGGCGTATTTTGCCGCGCGCCGCCCGCAGCATGGCGGCAAGCCGCGAGAGGTCGATCAGGCCCGTCGCCGCGTCGGCCCGCGTCGCGCGCAGCAAAATATGATCGGGCTCGTGCTTGCGCAAAACGTCGTAAATCAGGTCGGACGAAAACGTGACCTGCCGCCCGGTCTTTTCCTCGCCCGGATGGCGGCGCTCGATCAAGCCTGCGATCACCGCGACATTGCGGAACGCCCGGCGCAGCATGGAGGAGTCCGCGAGCCATTCCTCCAGATCGTCGCCGAGCATGTCCTCGGCGAACAATTCCGACGGGCGATCGACGGGGCGCGTCGACCACACCGCGATCGAATAATCCGACGCGACGAAGCCGAGCGGGCGCAAACCCTCGCGCTCCATCCGCTTGGTCAGCAACATGCCCAAGGTTTGGTGCGCGTTGCGCCCCGCGAAGCAATAGGCGATCAGGAACCATTTGCCGTGGCGCGGAAAGGTTTCGATCAGCAAGCCGTCGCGCCCCGGCATTTCCGATTTGCGCCGTTGCAGCGTCAGCCATTCCTTCACGTCGCGCGGCAAATCGCGCCACGCGGCCGGATCGGCGAGGATTCCGCGCACGCGCGCGGCCAGTTCCGCCGTGAACGGCATGCGGGCACCCGCATAGATCGGAATGCGCGGCTGATCGTCCTTGGCGCGGCTCACCTCCACCGTCGTTTCGCGCATGCCTTCGTAGCGCAATACTTGGCCCGCGAAGCCGAACGTGTCGCCGGGCTCGAGGCCGAGGACGAAATTCTCCTCGACCTTGCCCAGGCGTTTGCCGCGCCGGAACGCGACGTTGAGCATCGGCGTTTCGACGATCGTGCCGACGTTCAAACGATACTGGCGCTGCGCCAACGGCGTGGCAACGATCCATCTACCGGTCTCGTCGCGCTTCAAGCGCTTGTAGCGTTCATAGGCCGCGAGCGCGTAGCCGCCATCGGCGACGAAGCCCAGCGTGCGGTCAAAGGTCGCGCGGTCGAGATCGGCGTAAGGCGACGCGCTGCGCACTTGTTCGTACATTGCGGTTTCGTCGAAGGCTTCCGAACACGAAGCGCCCAGCAAATGCTGGGCGAGCACGTCGAGCGCGCCGGGCGGCTGCGGGGCGGCGTCGATCTCGTGCGCGTCCAGCGCCGCCAAGGCGGCGCGGCATTCGAGCATCTCGAAGCGATTGCCGGGCACGAGGATGGCGCGCGACGGATCGTCGAGCCGATGATTGGCGCGGCCGATGCGCTGGAGCAGGCGCGCCGCCCCTTTGGGTGCCCCGATCTGCACGACCAGATCGACGTCGCCCCAATCGATGCCGAGATCGAGCGACGACGTGGCGACGACGGCGCGCAGTTTTCCCGCCGCCATCGCCGCTTCGATCTTGCGGCGCTGCTCGGGTGCGAGCGATCCATGATGCAAGCCGATGGCGAGATTTTCGTCGTTGAGTTTCCAGAGTTCACGGAAACAAATCTCGGCCTGTGCCCGCGTGTTGACGAACACGATCGCGGCACGCGCCGCCTTCAGCGCCAGATAGACTTCCGGCAACGCATGCACGGCCGTATGCCCGGCCCAGGGGATGCGCGCCTCGGGCACCAAGATCGTCACCTGCGGCTTGGCGCCCGCCGCCCCCATGACGATCGCGGGTTCGGTCTCCAGGCCCGAGGCGAGGAAGCGCGCCAAAGCGGGCGGATCGGCGACGGTCGCGGACAATCCCACGCGGCGCGCTTGCGGGGCGATATCGGCAAGGCGCGCGAGACCCAGCGACAAAAGATCGCCGCGCTTGGTGCCGGCGAGCGCATGAATCTCGTCGACGATCACGACGCGCAATTTGGCGAAGAAGTCGCGCGCGTCGGGATAGGACAGCAGCAGCGCCAGCGATTCCGGCGTCGTCATCAGAATATGCGGCGGCGATTTCCGCTGGCGCGCGCGCTTGGACGCGGGCGTGTCGCCCGTGCGGCTTTCGGCGCGGATTTGCAGGCCCATCTCGGCAATGGGTTTTTCGACGTTGCGATGCACGTCGATCGCCAGCGCCTTCAAGGGCGAAACGTAAAGCGTGTGCAAGCCCGCGCGCGGCTCGGCCGCGAGATCGACGAGGCTGGGCAGAAACCCCGCCAGCGTCTTGCCCGCCCCCGTGGGTGCGACCAACAACGCCGATTTCCCCGCGCGGCCCAACTCGAGAAGTTCGGTTTGGTGCGCGCGCAAATGCCAGCCGCGCCGGCCGAGCCAGGAGGCGAAAGGTTCGGGCAGCGCCGTCACGACGCGCGCGGCCTTACGCGAAAAGCCAGAGATAGAGCCCTTGCATCACGTACCACGCGCAGACCGTGGCGATGATGCGATTGGCCCAAACGCGATAATCGGCGTTGCTCATCCGCGCCAACACCCAGCCGCCCAAGGTCGTGCCGACCATCGCCGCCCCGATGGCGACGGCGTAGGACGGCCAGTCGCTGAAATCCACGGGATCGATCAGCACGCCGAAATACACGATCTTGGCGAAATGCCCGAAGACTTGGCACACGCCTTTGGTCGATACGATCTGCCGGCGGTCGAGCCCGCCCTTCAGAAAGAAGGAATCGAGCAACGGTCCGGTCACGCCGGTCAGCATCATGAACGACACGCAGACGACGCCGTAGATCACCGCGTGGCCATCGCGCTTGGGATCGCCTTGCAGCCGCTTGGGCGCCAGCATCAGCACATAAGGCGACAGGCCCAGCGCGATCAGTGCCAGCGGGCGGCTGGGCACGAACAGCACGATCGCCCACACCGCCATCGCGACCACACCGCCCAGCGAATAGAACAGCGTCGGCCGCCACAGAATATGTTTGCGCCACAGATAAGCGCGCCATCCATTGGCCGAGATCTGTGCTGCCCCGTGCAGCGCCATCGCCGCGGGCACGGGCAGGAAGGCGAGCAGCGCGCCCATCAGCACCAGCCCGCCCACCATGCCGAACATGCCCGACAGGATCGACGTGCCGATGACGGTAACCGCGAGGGCCGAAAGCCCCAGGATGCCCATTAGCGGAACTCGACCTCGTCGTCGGCGTCGGCCGGCGGGCCGCCGAATTCCTTGATCAGGAAGGCGGGCCGGCCCGCGATCATGCGCAGCGTCTTCTCGGCCGAACGCGACAGGGGAATGCGTGCGTCCTTGCAATGGACGATCAACGCCGCCGCCACTTCCGGCGCTTCGAATTCGACGCGGACCGTGGCGCCGCTATCCTTTTGCACATGCAACTTGACGCTGAGATCGTCGGCATCGCACTGGATGCGCGCGATCTGGCCCGGCGGCAGCGGATCCTTGCGCAAGCGGCGATAATTGGACAGCGCGCGCACCAGCTCGCTCTCGCGGAAGAAGACGAACCGGTATTCGTCCATGCCCGGCGGCAATGCGGAGGCTTTCTTCGCCATTTCGGCTACGCCACCGCCGATTGGCCGAGGATTTCGAGATTGAGCATCTCCGGCTCGGCGGCACCCGCGATATGCACCGACATCGCCATGCGGCCTTCGAGCAGATGCAGGTCCTTCGACGCCTTCAGCGGCAAACGCACGCCGCGATCGCGGCAGCGCATGATCAACGCCGCGATGATGGAAGCCTTGTCGTAGAGATAGCGCTTGGGCCGGTCCTTGCCGAAGGTCAGCTCGCAATCGAGCGCATCGCGGTTCACGCGGAATTTGACCGGCGGCACGGTGGGTGTGGCTTGGCCGCGCTTGCGATCATAGGTGACGAGCGCTTCACGCACGTCGCGCCACGAAAACAGCACGAACCGGTACTCGCTCGCCATCGCCCCTCGCCTCGAATCACACCGGAACCCCGGCAAATCGAGCGTTACCCGATAACCCGGCCGCCCGCAAGGCGGGCGACCGGATCGGGAACGTTACTCGGCGGATGGGGCCGCCGGCGCCGCGGGGGCGGCCTTGCGGAAGCGGCGGGAAATCCCCCGCATCACCACGTAGAAAACCGGCGTGAGGAACAACCCGAAGATCGTCACCCCGATCATGCCCGAGAACACGGCCGTGCCCAGCGACTGGCGCATTTCCGCACCCGGGCCGGTCGACAACACCAGCGGCACCACGCCGAGAATGAAGGCCATCGCCGTCATCAGAATGGGCCGCAGACGCAGACGGCAGGCTTCGACGACCGCCGCATGCGGGTCCTTGCCCTCGCCTTCCAGCTGGCGCGCGAACTCGACGATCAAGATCGCGTTCTTGGCCGCGAGGCCGACGAGCACGATCAGACCGACCTGCACCAGGATGTTGTTGTCGAGCCCGCGGATCATCACGCCGATCAGCGCCGACAGCACCGACATCGGCACGATCAGCACGATGGCGAGCGGCAAGCCCCAGCTTTCGTACTGGGCGGCCAACGCCAGGAACACGAACACGACGGCCAGCGCGAAGATGTATATCGCGGTGTTGCCGACGATCTTTTCCTGATACGCGAGCTCGGTCCATTCGAAGCCGATACCGGCCGGCAGATGCTGCGCCGCCGCCTGTTCGATCGCGGCGATCGCCTGACCGGACGAAATGCCGGCCGCCGTTGCCTGGATCGGGATCGAGACATAGGCGTTGTAGCGCTGCACGAGATCGGGGCCGGCGGAGTCCTTGATCTCCACCAGCGTGCCCAGCGGCACCAGATCGCCGGTCGCCGAGCGCACCTTCAGCCGCGCGATATCTTCACGGCCGACGCGCTGCGAACGATCCGCCTGGGCGCGCACCTGATACACGCGGCCGAAAGCGTTGAAGTCGTTCACATAGGCGGTGCCGAGATTGTATTGCAGCGTCTCGAAGATGTTGCCGATCGGAACGTTCAGCATCTGCGCCTTGGTGCGATCGATCTCGAGATAGATCTGCGGCGTGCCGGCGGAAAACGTCGTGAAGATACCGGCGAGGCCGGGCACGCGATAAAGCTGCCCGATGAATTCCTGCGCGGCCGTCAACACGCGGCGCGAATCGTTGCCGGTGCGATCCTGAAGCTGCAGCTTCAAACCACCCAGCGAGCCGATACCCGGCACGGCGGGCGGGGGAACCGCGATGACGAACGCCTCTTGGATCTGCTGGAGGCGCCCGTAAAGCTGCCCGACGATCGACATCGCCGACTGGCCCTTCGCCACGCGATCGGCGAAGGAATCGAGGCCCGCGAATACGACGGCGCCGTTCGAGGCGTTGGTGAAGGTCGCACCCGAGAAGCCCGCGAAGGCGATCGCATCCTTCACGCCCGGCGTCGACTTCACGATCTCGCTCGCCCGGCGCACGACTTCGTCGGTCCGCTCCAGCGAAGCGCCGTCGGGCAATTGGATCGCGACGATCGCGTAGCCGCGATCGAGCAGCGGGATGAAGCCGCGCGGCACCAAACCGCCGACATAGACGGTCAGCGCGGCGAGGCCGGCATAGACGCCGAGCATCAGGATCTTGCGGCGCGCGACCCAGCCCGCCGAACGGGCGTAGCCGTTGCCCATCTTGTCGAAGCTGCGGTTGAACACCCGCGCGAAGCCCGCCCCCAAACGGCCTAGCGGCCCTTTGGGAACGTGATGGGGATCGTGCTTCTTGAGCAGCATCGCCGCCAAGGCCGGCGACAACGTCAAGGAATTGAACGCCGACAGGATCGTCGCCACGGCGATGGTGACCGCGAACTGGCGATAGAACGCGCCTTGAAGCCCCGGCACGAAGGCCGTCGGGATGAACACGGCGGCCAGCACGACCGCGATGGCGATGACGGCGGTGCCGACCTCGTCCATCGTTTCGTGCGCGGCGTCGCGCGGGCTCATGCCGTTGGCGATGTTGCGCTCGACGTTCTCGACCACGACGATCGCGTCGTCGACGACGATGCCGATGGCCAGCACCATGCCGAACAGCGTCAGCACGTTCAGATGGAAGCCGAAGGCGAGCATCACGGCGAAGGTGCCGATCAGCGACACCGGGATCGCCAGGATCGGAATGATCGCCGCGCGCCAGGATTGCAGGAAGATCAACACGACCAGCGCCACCAGGGCGATCGCTTCGAACAGGGTCTTGTAGACCTCGTTGATCGATTCCTGGATGAACTCGGTCGGATTGTAGACGACCTGGTATTCGAGGCCGACGGGGAAGTCCTTCTTCAGCTCCGCCATCCGCGCCAAGATCGCATCGGACGTCGCCAGCGCGTTGGAACCCGGGCGCTGGAACACAGCGATGCCGACCGCGACCTTGCCGTTGAGATAGGAGTTGGTCGAATATTCCTTGGCGCCCATCTCGACGCGCGCCACGTCGCGCAAGCGCACGATGCGGCCTTCGCCGCCCGCGCGCACGATCACCTCGCCGAATTGGCGCGGATCTTCGAAGCGGCCTTGGGTCACGATGGGAATCTGGAACGAGGCGCCCTGCGACGGCGCGGTGCCCAGCGCGCCGCCCGAAACCTGGACGTTCTGCTCGCGCAACGCGCGCACCACGTCGCTCGCCGCCAAGCCGTAGCTCGCCAGCCGGTCGGAATCGAGCCACACGCGGATCGCGTATTCGCGCGCACCGAAGACCATCAGATCGCCGACGCCGTCGATGCGCAGCAATTGGTCGCGCACGCGCAGGATCGCGTAGTTGGAGATGTAGAGATCGTCGTACGTATCGTCGGGCGAGAGCATGTGCACGACCATCATCAGGTCGGGCGAGCTCTTTTGCGTCACGACGCCGAGTTGTCGCACCGCATCGGGCAGACGCGGGGTCGCGATCTGCACGCGGTTCTGGACCAGCACCTGCGCGTTATCGAGATTGGTGCCGGCCTTGAACGTGACCGTCAGCGACATCGAACCGTCGCCGGTCGCGTAGGAGGACATATAGAGCATGTCCTCGACGCCGTTGATTTCCTGCTCCAGCGGTGTGGCCACCGTCGCGGCGACGGTTTCGGCGTCCGCCCCCGGATAGGAGGCGCGCACGACGATCGTCGGCGGGGCGATTTCGGGATATTCGGCGACCGGCAGCGCCTTGAACGCGACCGCGCCCAAAATCACCATGACGATCGAGACGACCGCCGCGAAGATCGGGCGGTCGACGAAGAAATGGGCGAAACGCATGGCTTACTTCGCCCCCTTGACCGGCGGCAGTTCGACCGGCTGCGGCGTGACCTTGCCGCCCGGACGCACGCGCTGCAGCCCGTTGACGACGACGGATTCCGAACCGTCGAGACCTTCGCGCACGACGCGATAGCCGTCATGGCGGGGGCCCGGACGGATGAGACGCGGCGCCACCGACCCGTCGGCGGCGACGACCCACACCAAGCGCCGGTCGAGATCGGAGACGATCGCTTCGTCCGGGATCAGCACCGCGCGATAGGGGTTGGAGCCGGGGACGCGCACGCGGCCGAACATGCCGGGGGCGAGGAAGATATCGCCATTGGGAACGCTGGCGCGCACGCGCATCGTGCCCGTGGCGGTGTCCAGGCGGGAATCCACGAAATCGATCGTGCCCTTGCGGGTCAGGTCCTTCTCGTCGGCCACGCCGATCAAGACTTCGATCTTGTTGGGCACGTCGCGCGGATTGGGCACGTTGCCCGTGCGGATCGTGCGCGTGTAGGCGAGGTAGGCGCGCTCGTCGATGTCGAAATTGAACTTGATCGGATCGAGCGACACGATCGTGGCGAGCAGCGTCTGATCGGCGGCGACGAGATTGCCTTCCGAAACGAGCTTGCGGCCGATGCGGCCGGCCATCGGCGCGCGCACTTCCGTGAAGCCGAGATTGAGGCGGGCACTTTCCAGTTCCGCGCGCAAACCGGCGATATCGGCTTGGGCCTGAAGATATTGCTGGCGCGTCTGTTCGAGTTGACGCTCGGGCGCGTTGCCCGACCGCGCGAGGCGTTCGTAGCGCTCCATATCGGTGCGATAGAAATCGAGACGCGTTTGCGCCGCGTTCACCGCAGCTTGGGCGCGCGCATAGGTCGCCTGATAGGTGCGCTTGTCGATGACGAACAGCAGATCGCCCTGCTTCACGATCTGGCCGTCGCGGAACGCGACCGATTCCAGATAGCCCGAAACACGCGCGCGCAGATCGACGGCCTCCGAAGCGTCGAAGCGGCCGATGAATTCGTCCTGCTCGACGATGTCTTTGACGACGGGCTTGGCGACCGAAACCGGGGGCGGGCCGCCGGGGCCCATCTGCGCCGAAACCGGCGAAACAAAACCGATCATGGCGACCGCCGCGGCCGCCAAACCATTCTTCAAACGCATGAAACCCCACCTCGAAACCCGCGCGAAATCGCGAACGGAAAATGCCGCCGCGCCACGCTGGTTCATGTCTGCATTATCGTGGGCGAAGAGATACAATGCTGCGGCGCGAACACAAGACCTATCGGAATACCACTATCCTTTTATTGCCGCCGCGATCGCCGCCACCGGTGCCGCCCAATCACCCGCTAAGTGCTGGCGGTACAATCGTAAATTCGAATACCAGGGCGTGTCGCCGCGCGCCAGCATCCAGCGCCAGTCCGGCGCCGCCGATAATAAAATAAAACATGTCTTGCCCATCGCACCGGCCAAATGCGCGATCGATGTGCAAGGCGTAACGATGCAGTCCAGCGCCGCGACCAAGGCCGCCGTATCGTCCATGTCGCGCAATTCACCACCGCAATCGCGGAAATTCGCGGGCGGGGTCCAGCCATCCATGTCCGCGCGGCGGGGGCCGACCTGCAATCCGACCCATTCGACGTCCGGCACGTCGAACAACTTCAACAGCGGCTTCAACCCCGGCGAGCGCCAGCGGTCGCCGGGAAAATCCGGATTGCCGCCCCAAACGATACCGACGCGCTTCTTCGTCGCCGGCCCCAGTTTCGCGCGCCAAGCGTCGATCTTCGCCGGATCGGCGAAGACGTAAGGAATATCGGCGGGCACCGTGTCGGGAATTGTGCCGAAAACGCCGGGCAGATCGAGCAGCGGCGCTTCGGCGTCGAATGCGGGCAACGCGCCGCCTTGCGCGACGATCACGTCGATGCCCTTGGTGCGCGCCAGCAGCGCCGTCAACGCAGGCTGAACTTCCAGCACCACGCGCCAGCCGCGATCCTTGGCGAGTGCGGCGTAGCGCACGAACTGCAACGTGTCGCCCAGGCCCTGCTCGGCGCGCAGCAACAGCGTGCGCCCGTTGCCCGCCTCGCCGTTCCAGCGCGGCTTGTCGAACGACTTGGCGAACTTCGCTTGCGCTTGCGTTTTCCAGCGCCAGGCGAATTCGGCCCAGCCGCGTCGCCAATCGCCCGCGAGCAACGACGCGAATCCCAAATTGAAATGCGCATCCGCCCAATCCGGCGCGAGTTTCAGCGCGCGTTCGTAACTTGCGATCGCGGCGCCCGTATCGCCGGCCATGCGGTCGGCATTGGCGAGGTTGAAATGCGCCAGCGGATCTTGCGGCGCCATGTCGGCGGCGCGGCGCAACAGCGAGCGCGCTTCGACCAAACGCCATTCGTCGATCAGCAGAGCGGCGAGATTGGCGCGCGGCGGCACCGATTGCGGCTCGGCCGCGATGACTTCGCGGTAGAGCGCTTCGGCATCCGCGTTGCGGCCCAGTTTGCGCGCGACATTGGCGAGGTTGAACGCGATGCCGGCATGGCCGGGCGCGAATTCGCGCGCCACGCGCATCGCCGTTTCGGCTTCGACCAACATATTCGCGCGTTCGAAGGCGAGGCCCATATTCGCGTGGACCAGCGGATTTTTGGGATCGAGCGTCGCGGCCTTGCCGAACGCGACGAGGGAAGCGGTCTGATCGCCGGCTTGGCTTGCCGCCACACCGTAATCGAGCAGCAGATCGGCGTCGTTCGGATTTGCGTCCGACAGCGCGCGCAAGACCGGGACGGCCAAATCGGGCCGGCCGCGCGCCATGTCGGCGCGGGCTTTATCACGGGCGGCTGTCGAATCGGCGGTCGTCACGCGACCGACGATACCAGCCCCGCCCTATAAAAAGAATCGCCCGGCATTTGTCCGCGAAATGCCGGGCGATCTTGGCGAGAAGAGCTTACTTCGCCGCCGGGGCGGCCGTACCGGTCGTGACTTTGTTCGCGTCGCGGCGCTCATGCGCCTTCGTCGCTTTTTCCGCCTTCGCGGCTTCGGCCTTCGCGGGGGCTTGCGTGGTCTGCGCGGGCTTGGCGGGCGTCGCGGGGACGGCCGGGGTCGCGGTCTGCGCGAAGGCGAGAGCCGGGACCATCATCGAAACGGCGAGCGCCACGGCCAAAGTCTTCTTCATCGGTTTCACTCCTGCGACCGGCGGCATGATCGCCGCCGTCGTCAGGACAAAGCGCGACGGCGCAGCACTATTCCGGGTTCTTGCGGCGGGATATTTCGCACGACGCGGCGGAATAAGACGACCCGGATCGCGTTTCGCGGCTTACGCGAAAAAGTCGTACGTCTTGCCTTGGCCGAATTCGACGATTTCCGGCGCGTTGATGCGCGGGCCTTCGAAGAACGAGCGCGGCGTCCATGGCTGATTGTTCTTCAGCATCGCGATGATGCCGGCCTGATAATCCAGGCTCATGAACGCCGTCGAATTGGAATCGCCCCCCACGCTGGGGGCCCCCGAGATGGCCATGATTCTCAAACTCCCTCGTCACGGGCGTTCTCGCCCAACGAACGTAGAATAACATAAGCGCCCTCGCCGCTCCAAGAGCCGCTAACAGCCTGTTTTTCCCGCAAAAACGGCGGACCCCGCCCCTCGCCGAACCGAGGGGTTCGCGCGAGCCTTGGCGGGGCCCTTCGTTTTTTGGGGGAGCGGCCGCTTGCCGTTCGGCGTCGGGCCGGTCCCGCCCACCCGGGGCTTCAAGCCCCGGGCGTTGATGCTCGGCTCTTCGCGTTTCCGTCACCGCCCTGCCCTGGCGGGGCCGCCATCCGGCCGAAACCGGGGGCGGCGCGCGACGTCGTCGATCCGGATGCGTGTCGCGTCAAGACGCGAGGCTTTTCCAAATCAATCCCATCGCGCCGGACATCGATCGCCGGCGTGTGGTTGCCGAACGGCATCGCCCGACATTCGAACCGCCATCGCGTGCCGGAGATCCGGCACATGACCGGTTTTCGAACGGGGGAGGACGGTGCGCCCAGCCTCCGTCGCCGTCATGTTTCCGGACGCACAAGCCTGTCGGGCCGAAGCGCGGGAACGATGCGGCGTATATGGACGGCCGATCATGATCCGAACATTCGAATTCCGATCGGGCGACTTCCGGTCACGACTTCGCCAACGGGCGTGCGCGAGGCAGCCAACGACATCGCGTCAGCGCGAAACGCGCGCAGCCCCTGCGAAGAGCGGAACCTGAAATCAACCGCCGGAAAATCAAACGCCGGATACGATACCGACCGTCACGTGAACTTCGGTGGAGTCATGTTGTTTTCGAACACCTCCCCGTGAATGGCATGCGCGCCGTGAACACGCTGCCGATACCTGCCGTTCTCCCTTCGCGGCGTGTATTTCCGCCTGACATCCGAACGCGGCAGGCGGCGTTCGAACATGCGTGGAATATAGCCCAAATGGGGCTTTCTGTGGAGTCCGTAGATTCGCGGATGTGGATAAACGCGCCGTCAGATTTGGCGCGACATGAAGGTCGATGCGGGGTCCGGTTTGTAGCCTTCGAACGGCGCGCAAACGACGAAGCCGCGCGTCGCATACATCGCGCGCGCCGGCGCGAAGTAGTCCCAAGATCCGGTTTCCAGCGACACGCGCTTGAAACCCATCGCGCGCGCTTCGCGCAGAATGTGATCGAGCATCGCGCCGCCCACACCTTGGCGGCGCGCGGGCGTCGCGACGTGCATCGACTTCACTTCCGCGTGGCCGTCGTCGATGCGCTTCAATGCGCCGGTGCCGAGCAAATTGTCGTCGCGCCACACCGACCAGAAGCGAATGCCCGGCCGCTGCAAGCCCGAAACGTCGAGCGCGTGCGCGCAGCCTTCCACCGTATTCGCGCGGCCCATCGCGATATGATGTTCGAGCAAGGCGACGACGCGGGCATCGTCGAGCCCGCCTTCCACGATACGCATCTTTATTCCCCCGTATCGGCGATAACGGCATAGCGCGCGCGCTTGCGCGACGGATTGCGGAACACGAGCTTGGCGCCGAACGCCATCGTCATACGGTCGCCCGCGTTCAAGCGATGCGTGGCACCGCCGGTTTCGATTTCGAGCGTGCCTTCGAGCAGCCAAACATGCTGACCGCGCCCCGCGTAGCGGCGATTGTCGAGTGCCACGCGGGCGCCGGCCGGAAATTCGATCTCCACGATCGAAGCGCGCGGCCCCAAATCGGCGGGGGCGATTTCGCGACGGCGATAGCCGGTCGCCGGATCGCGCCACAGCGGATGCTCGCTCGCCCGGCGCAAGGGGGCGGGCGTTGCGGGTGCCGCAGCCACGAGTTCGGACAAGGTGACGCCAAGCCCGCCGCACAAACGCACGAGCAATTGCGCCGTGGCGCTCGATTGCGCACGCTCGATCCGCGACAGCATCGCGCGGCTCACCCCCGACGACGCGGCCAGATCGTCGAGCGTCAAGCCCTTGGCGGCGCGCAAATTCCGCACGCGCGCGGCGATTCGGTCGTCGATGTCGGCGCCGGTCTCTCTCATATCTTAAACTTACGTTCCAATATCCAAGAGTCAAGCGCGGTCGATCCGCGCGGCGAAGCAGCCTTGGCGCGCGTAATGCGCATGCAGATAGGCGGCCGCCGGGTCGACGAACATCCGCGCGATCAGATCTTCGAGCGCCGCGCCCTCGGTCACGTCGGCGGCGATCATCATGCCTGCCGCATCGAACGCGCGCACCGACAGCAAGCGCCGGCGCATCGCGTCGGGCACGTCGTCCGTCCGGTCGTAGGTCTCGATCGCCCCTTCGCGCACGAAGATCGCATGCGTCGCGCGGAACGGCGTGTCGGCGGGCTGGTGCATATAATTGAGCAGCAGCGCATGGCCGCCGACGTGGATGTCGCGCAATTCGACCCGATCGGGAAACCCCGGATCGGCGTCGACTTTCTGGCGCCGCACGCCGCGTGCGGCGAGTTCGGCGTCGGAAAGTCCGTAGAGCGGAATGAACGCGGCGGGCGCGAGGCCGGTGATGCGGAAGGGCACGGTAACCTCCAGGTTGACGGTGCCGAACCCTGACCGGGCTTTCGCACTGCACCCACCCGATGCTTGCGCGGTTGCATCGAAAAAACGTCGGCACGGTGCCGAGACACCATGTTTCGTATGGAATTCGCGCGGGCGACCCGATAGAAACCGTCAACAAACCTCCGGGGAGGTCGCGTCTTGGCGCAAGTACCGAAGCGTATCATCCGCGCGCCGCAGGATCTGGCGGCGGGACTTTTCCTTATCGGCCTGGGCGCCTTCGCGCTGTGGCAGAACGCCGGCCTCGAACGCGGCACGTTGCGCGTGTTCGGCCCCGGCATGATGCCGATGATTTTGGCGTGGGCCTGCGTGATCGCGGGATTCGCCGTCGGCATCGGCGCGATGCTGTGGGACGGGCCGAAACTGGAGCGCTGGACCTTCCGCGGGCCGCTTTTCATTCTGGGCGCGGCCGTCGCGTTCGGTCTGACCGTGCGTCCGCTCGGCATGGCTGTCGCGGCCCCGCTCGCCATCGTGCTGTCGTCGATGGCGTCGTCGGAAACCAAGCTCGGCGAGGCGGCGATCTTCGCTGTCGTGCTGACGGCGTTCTGCCTCGCGATGTTCCGCTTCATGCTCAATCTTCCGATCCCCGTCGCCCCCTGGGCGATCGGGTATTGAGGGCGCCTTCATGTTCGACCTGATCGGCAATCTCGCGCACGGCTTCTCGATCGCGCTGACGTTCCAGAATATCGGTCTGTGTTTCGCCGGCGTGATGATCGGCACGTTGATCGGCGTGCTGCCGGGCGTGGGCCCCATCGCGACGATCGCGATGCTGCTGCCGCTGACCTTCAAGCTCGACCCGACCGGCGCCCTCATCATGCTCGCGGGCATCTATTACGGCGCGCAATATGGCGGCTCGACGACCGCGATCCTGGTGAACATTCCCGGCGAAGCGACGTCGGTCGTGACCACGCTGGACGGTCACCAAATGGCCAAGCAAGGCCGCGCGGGCATCGCGCTGGGCGTCGCGGCCCTCGGCTCGTTCTTCGCCGGCACGGTCGCGACACTCGTCATCGCCGCCTTGGGCGTGCCGCTGACCAAGGTCGCCTTGCTGTTCGGCCCGGCGGAATATTTCGCGCTGATGGTGGCGGGGTTGGCCTTCGCGGTCGTGCTGGCGCGCGGCTCGCTTCTAAAGGCGGCGGGCATGATCCTGGCGGGCTTGCTGCTCGCCACGATCGGCACCGACCTCGAGACCGGCGAGGAGCGCATGACGCTGGGCTTCTCGACGCTCAGCGACGGGCTCGATTTCGCCGTGCTGGCGATGGGCGTGTTCGGCTTCGCGGAAATCCTGCGCAACCTCGAAAATCCCGAGGCGCGCGACGTGACGCGCGGCGCGATCGGCCGCCTGTTGCCGAATTGGGACGACATCAAGCGCTGCATCGCCCCCGTGCTGCGCGGCACCGCCATCGGCGGGGCGCTGGGCATTCTGCCGGGCAACGGCGCGGTGCTGGGCCCGTTCGCGTCCTACACGGTCGAGAAGAAGCTCGCCAAGGACCCGTCGCGCTTCGGGCGCGGCGCCATCGAAGGTGTCGCCGGTCCCGAAAGTGCGAACAACGCGGGCGCGCAGACCTCGTTCATTCCGCTGCTCACGCTCGGCATTCCGCCCAACGCCGTGATGGCGCTGATGGTTGGGGCGATGACCATTCACGGCATCATCCCGGGCCCGCTCGTCATGTCGAAGAGCCCCGATCTGTTCTGGGGCATGATCGCGTCGATGTGGGTCGGCAATCTGCTGCTGCTGGTCATCAACCTGCCGCTGATCGGGCTGTGGGTGCGCCTGCTGAAGGTGCCTTATCGCCTGATGTTCCCGGCGATCATGGTGTTCTGCTGCATCGGCATCTACTCGATCAACAACTCGCCGCAGGACGTGCTGTTCACCGCCTTTTTCGGCTTCGTGGGCTATGTCCTCTATAAATTCGGGTTCGAGCCGGCACCCTTGCTGCTGGGCTACGTGCTCGGCCGGTTGATGGAGGAGAAGCTGCGCCAGGCGATGATCCTGGCGCGCGGCGACTTCATGACCTTCGTCTACAACCCGATCGCGGCGGGCATGCTGGCCGTCGCCGTGATCGTGGTCGTCATCGCGGTTCTGCCTTCGGTGAGCAAGAGCCGCGACCAAGTCTTCACCGAGTGACGTAAGGCCGCGCGCGGGCCCCCCGGAATTTTCCGCGCGCGGATCCACAATCGAAGGAGGAAAAGCAGATGAAGAAAGCTCTCGCATTCGCCGCCGCCCTGGCCTTGATGGCCGGTGCCGCGTCGGCCCAGCAATATCCGACCAAGCCGATCACCGTGATCGTGCCCTTCGCCGCCGGCGGCCCGACCGACGTTATCGCCCGCATCGTGGGCGAAAGCATGTCGAAGACGCTGGGCCAGCAGCTCGTGATCGAAAACATCGCCGGTGCGGGCGGTACGACCGGCATCACGCGCGGCAAGGAAGCGGCCAATGACGGCTACACGATCATGATGGGCCATATGGGCACGCATGGCGCGGCCCCGGCCCTCTATCCCAACATCCGCTACAACCCGGTCACGGATTTCGAGCCGATCGGCATGGCCGCCGGCACGCCGATCGTGATCGTCGCGCGCAAGGATTTCCCGGCCGCAAACCTGAAGGAGTTCGCCGACCGTCTGAAGGCGGGCCAGGACAAGCTCAACGAAGCCAATGCGGGCGTGGGCTCGGTCTCGCACACGACCTGCACGCTGCTGCATGTGCAGCTCGGCACGAAGCCGACGCGCGTGCCTTACACCGGCACGGGTCCGGTGCTGAACGACCTCGTCGGCGGCAAGGTCGATTACGCGTGCGACCAGATCGTCAACCTGGTCACGCAGATCCAGGCGGGCGCCATCCGCGCCTACGCGATCGCCACGCCGACGCGCTCGCCCGCCCTGCCCGACGTGCCGACGACCAAGGAAGCCGGCATGCCGGAATACGAGGTCAGCGCCTGGAACGCGCTGTTCGCGCCCAAGGGCACGCCGGCCCCGATCGTCGCCCGGCTGAACGACGCGCTGTCGAAGGCGCTGGACGACGCCAACTCGCGCAAGCGCCTGCTCGATCTGGGCGGCGTGCTGCCCGAAGGCAACGAGCGCACGAGCGCGTGGCTCGGCACGTTCGTCGCGGCGGAAGTCGATCGTTGGGGCAAGACGATCCGCGCCGCGCGCTGATCGCTTCGCGTTAGCGCTTCAAGACGAAGGCCGGTGCGGGCGACCGCACCGGCCTTTTTCATTGGAGCGGCGCCCGTGGCACCATTTTGACGCGCGCCGCGTAATTTTTGGAAGCTTATGGCGGTCGGCTTCGCTATATGGCCTCCCGCCAATGCGGATGCCTGCTCGAAAACTCGCTCGGGCCGCCATTCGCCTTGCGGACGTACGGCACATTCCCATGAGAACGACATGACCAACGCGACGATTAGCCTAGCGATAGCCGATGCGCACGATATCGCGGCTTTCAAAAAGGATTTGCAGGAAGCCTTCGCCGTGGCGGCCATCAAAGAGCTTGAAGAAGCCCCGGACGGGCCCATTCCGTCGGACGACGATCTCGATGCGTCGATAAACGCCGTCGGCGCCGTCACGCTTCATATCCTGCGCGGCGATGAAAAGATCGGCGGTGCGGTGGTCACCATCGATGAAAAGACCGGCCGCAATACGCTTGATCTATTTTTCCTGAAACGTGGCCAGGAGGGCGGCGGATCGGGTCACAAGGCTTGGCGTGCCATCGAAAAGCGATATCCGAAGACGCTCGCCTGGCGGACCTACACCCCCTATTTCGAGAAACGAAACATCCACTTCTACGTCAACAAGTGCGGCTTCAAGATCATCGAGTTCTTCAACGATCGCCATCCCGACCCGAATCATCCCGCTGCCGACGGTTCTTTCGGGGAAGGATTTCTATTCGAGAAGATCATGTGAAGGAAATCGCGCCATGCGCCGACAACTTGGCGCATGGCGCGATGCGTCTTCGAACCTATTTCGGGAAATGCTCGGTGTGCGTTTCGCCCGTGCGGCCGAAATAGAGCACGCGCTTGCCGAGGAACGAGACGAGGTAGCCCGCACAGCCTCGCGCCGTGACGTTTTTGCAGAACGCAGCGTAGGAATAATCCGGCGGATTGGCTTGCGCCCATTTGATTTGCGCGGCCACACCCGCCGCATCGAACGCGGCCGCGACATTCGCCCCGCCATGCGGCAGCGGAACCGTCGCGCAATCGCCGTCCGGCAGATAATACGTCGCCGTGCCGGCGCGGTAGTCGATCGCGTAGCCGTCGAACCCCGCACCGATCAAGGTGCCGACGATCTGCGGAAACGCCATCGACTTGTCGTAGGCGGCGGCAAGGCATTCTTCGGCGAGGGCTTTCTTCCGCGCGTCCACGATATCGCTCCATCAATCCGCCGCCACGCCCTTCAGCGCGTGACGATCGGTCAGTTTCTTCAAAAGACGGCCGAGCGTTTCGCGCTCGGCGGCGGCGAGCACGCCGAAAAACGCCGCGTCGTTGGCGTCGGCGAGCTTGGCGAGTTTGGGGACGAGGGCGCGGCCCTTCGCCGTCATCGTCAGGAATTGCGCGCGGCCATCGCCCGGATCGGCGGCGCGCGCGACGAGATCCTTGGCGATCAAACGCTGGGCGAGTTTGGTGATCGCCCCCTTGGTCATGCCCATGCGCGCGGCAAGGGCGGAAGGCGCCGACGGTGCGACGTCGTACAGCACGCGCAAGCACGCCCATTCGGCGACGGTCACGCCCTGCGCCGCCACTTTGCGCGCGAATTCATGCGACACGGCGTTGGAAACGACGCGCAAATGGAAGCCGTAATGGTCTTCGAGGGCGGCGATATCGGTCTGTTTGGGCATGGCGGCTCCGGTGATTGACTAGGAAACTATATCGAGTTAGTTTCCTAGTCAATCAATTCCGGAAGCACCCGTCACACGGTCGGAATCGTCCCGCCGTCGATGACGTATTCGGCACCATGAATCGATTTGGCGCGCGGCGAGACGAGGAACGCGACAAGCTCGGCCACTTCCTCGGGCCAGGCCGGCCGGCCGATCGGAATGCCGCCCAACGCCGCCATGATGCCTTGGCGCGCGGTCGCTTCGTCGGTGCCGCCGCTGGCGGCGAGGCGTTGCACGAAGCGCTCCGACGCGTCGGTCATGATCCAGCCGGGCGAAACCGTGTTCACGCGCACGCCCAGCGGCCCCAATTCCTTCGATAGCGATTTGCTATAGCTCGCCAAGGCGGCTTTGGCGGCCGCGTAGGGCGTGGTCGAATCGTAGAGCGGCAAGCGGCGCTGGATCGACGCGATATGGACGATCGCGCCGGACTTGCGCTCGATCATGCCGGGCACGAGCAAGCGGTCGAGCCGCACGGGCGCCATCAGATTGAGAGCGAGATCGTTCTGCCAGAATTCCTCGTCCGCCGCGCGGAAGCCGCCGCCGGGCGTCGACGAGCCGCCCACGCAATGCACCAGAATATCCACGCCGCCGAACTCGGCCTTCACCGCCTCGGCGAAGGCGGCCACGCCGTCCGGTGTGGCCACATCGGCGATCGCGAAGAAGGCACCTTTCGTATCGCCATCCGCCGGCGGTTTGCGCGCACAGGTCGCGACGCTTGCGCCGCCCGCCAGCAGGCGTGCGACGATCGCCGCGCCTGCGCCTTGCGTGCCGCCGGTGACGGCCGCGCGCTTGTTTTTGAACTCCGTCGGGTCGATCTTGAATTCGCGTTCCATAAGTCCCTCGCTTGTGAGACCCGGAAGCTGGGCGTAGGCTGCCGCGATGACAAGAACCGACGAAAAAGTAAGGGACTTACCGGAAAGTTCGGTGCGCTATCCCACGCCCGATGCGGGCGCCGCGGGTGTTGCGAACGCGCTCGGCAAATTGGAAGGGCGCTGGAAGCTGGTGATCCTGTTCCATCTGTTCGACGGCAAGGTGAAACGCTTCTCCGAATTGGAGCGCGCGATTCCTTCCGTGTCGCAGAAAATGCTGGCCCAGCAATTGCGCGCGTTGGAGACGGACGGGCTCGTGCGGCGCGTCGTCTATCCGCAAGTGCCGCCGAAGGTCGAATACGCGCTGACCGAATGGGGCCAGGAACTCTGCCCCGTTCTCGATGCGCTGCTGACCTGGGCCGATACGAAGCCCGAATAGCGGAACCGGCGCAGGGCCGATTCCGCGTTTCCGGTTTACGCCGCCAGCTTGGCGCGCGTTTCGACGATGCCCAACGCCGCGCGCGCCGCTTCGCGTCCCTTCTCGACGAAATGGGCGGCGAAGATGCCGCTGTGATGCGGCGTTTCCTGGAAGTGATGCGGCGTCAACGACACCGACAGGATCGGCACGCCGGTTTCGAGACCGGCGCGCATCAATCCATCGACGACGGCGGACGCGACGAATTCGTGGCGGTAGATCCCGCCATCGACGACGAGGGCCGCCGCCGCGACGGCCGCATAGCGGCCGGTGCGGGCAAGGTCGCGCGCCATCAACGGCAATTCGAAAGCGCCCGGCACGTCGAACACGTCGACGCGATCGGGCGGGATGAGTTCGCGGAATCCGTCGAGCGCCTTGGACACGATGTCGGCGTGCCAACTGGCTTTGACGAACGCGAAGCGCGGCAGTGCGGTGGTATGGCGGGTGGGTGTCATGTGATCTCCTTCCGGTGCGACACTTCACCCAGGACGATCACGCACGAACACGGCCCCCGATCTGGAGGCCGCGCGTCCGTTCTCTTTCATCCGGACTATACCGTCGGCTCAGGCATCGCACCTGATCTGCTGACCCTTCCAATGGAAGGCGCTCGCGGGCTCGCGGGGCTTTCGCCCCGCATACCGCCGGTGGGGAATTTCACCCCGCCCTGAGAACGGCGCGACCTTGCCGCGCGGGGCGGCCCGCGCGCAAGCGCTTTAGCGCCAGAACAGCAGGATCAGCAGAATGACGGGGATCGGAACGCCCAACAGCCAAAGCAGAATACCGCGACCCATGGCCGGTCTCCTTTCTTCGCGTTTGTCGATGGCCAAACGCTAGCGGGCGCCCAGCGGCGCGCGAAAGGATCGGAAATTACGTGGTGGTTTTGGGGGGAAATAAATGGCGCGGCCGAAGGGATTCGAACCCCTAACCTTCTGATCCGTAGTCAGATGCTCTATCCAGTTGAGCTACGGCCGCGCTGTCGTTCCGACGGGGTATCCCCTGGGAAACGGGCCGGGACACTAGGTGATTCGCCCCCCTATCGCAAGCGCTAAACGACGGTGCGGCGGCCATCGTCGAAAACGCGCCCGAAACGCGGCCAAGCCTGTGGAAAACCGTTATAAATTCAAACTTGTGCGCGTCTTGACGCTTGGTTACGATCCCCCGCCGGTGACTTGGGATGTCCGGTCCCAAGAATCCGCGCGGCGGCGTTTGCGTGCGAGGCGGCCATTGTGAAATGGCATCGCGTTCGCAAGGCGCCGTAGAGGCTTAACTGGTTCCGTGGCGCTTCCAACGCGTGGCGGATCGCATCTAACTAACGATTATATCGGCCATGACCGTTATGCGCTCGCCCCTCGCCACTCCTGCCCGCCTTCTTGCCGTGGGCACGCTCGCCTTGGGGCTCAGCGGCTGCAACTACATGACCGAGGCGCTGTGGCCCTCGATGGGCGGGTCCGAACCCGCGCGGTCGAGCGATGGCCCCATCGTGCGCCAGGAAATTCCGCCCTCGGCCGCCGAGCAGCGCGCGATGACCACGACGAGCAGCGCCGCCATCGCGGCGACGCCCGATACGGGCCGCCTGCCGGCGGGCCAATCCACCGCCGTCGGCCAGCGCGCGCAGCAATTGCGCGGCGAAGTCCAGAATCTTCAGGGTGCGGTTCAACAGCGCGCCGCCGCGATCCAGCAGATGCGCGGCGATGCGATCGCCACGTCGCAGCGTTATTTCTCGACCGTCGCGGGCGTGAACGCGCGCCTGCAGGTCGGCACGACGCCGGGCAACCCCATCCTGCAAAGCCAGTGGAACACCGCCGCCGCCGAGCTCGACCGCATGTCGGCCGAAATCGGCCGCATGTCGCAGATGTCGAGCCAAGTTTCGGCTGACGCGGCGATGGCCGCCTTCCTGCTCGATTCGACCCGTGCCGCCTATTCGCTGTCGGGCGCCGTCGAGGACGATCACCGCCAGCTGGCGCTGGTCGAGGACGAGGTGAACCGCACCGTCGTCTCGATCGACCGTCTGCTGAACGAGCTCAACGAGGATATCGGCCGCCAGTCGACCTATATCGGCCGCGAGCGTTCGAACCTGACCGCGCTGTCGCTCGCCATCCGCAACGGCGAATTGTTCGGCACGGGCCTCAACAACCGCGCCTTTACCAACGTGACGCCGCCCGACGGCAGCCCGGCGATCCTGGGCGTAGCACCCGGTGCGGCCCCGCAGGCCGGCAACCCCGCGCAAGCCGCCGCCGGCCGCCGCCCGCTGATGGTGATCCGCTTCGATCGCGCCAACCCGGCTTACGAGCAAGCGCTCTACACCGCCGTCAGCCGCGCGCTGGAACGCAGCCCGGCCGCGAATTTCGATCTCGTCGCCGTCGCGCCGTCGCGCGGCGGTCAAAGCCAAGCGGCGCTGGCCGCCACCACCGCGCGCCGCCAGGCGGAAACGGTGATGCGCAGCCTCGCCGATATGGGCCTGCCCGCGCAGCGCGTGACGCTGTCCTCGACCACGTCGAACCAGGCGCAGGCCAACGAAGTGCATCTCTTCGTCCGCTAAGCGGACGCCCGAGAGCGAAGATCAAAGGCGGGTGCCGCGGCACCCGCCTTTTTCATTTGGGCGGATAGGGTGCGCGCGGCAGCGCCTTCGCTTTGACGATTTTGCCCGCGATATCGATCTCGTAATTCCACGACAGCATCGTCGCGCGATCGAAATTCTCCGGTGCGCGGACATAGCCCATGGCGACGCAGCGCCCGAGCACGGTGCTCCACCCGGCCGAGGAGATCTCGCCCGCCGGCCGGCCGTTCGCGAGAATGCCTTCCCCGCCCCAGCACCAATCGCCCGCATCTTCCAACGCGAACAGGCACAGGCGCTTGGCCACACCCGCTTCGCGCTTGGCGAGCAAGGCTTCGCGGCCCAGGAACCCGCCCGGCTTGTCGAAAGCGACGGCATGCAGCAACCCCGCCTCGACCGGCGTTTCGTCGGGGCCCAATTCGGGCCCGAAGGCGCGCCGCCCCGCTTCGATGCGCATCGCGTCGAGCGCGTAATAGCCGATATCGGCGATCGCTGGCGTCGCGGCTTTCAGTTCGTCATAGACGCCGGCGGCGTATTCGGTGGGCACGAGCATTTCCACGCCCGGCGCGCCCACATAGCTCATCGGTGTCGCCAGCACGCGCGCGAGGCCGACATCGATCATGCGGACCTCGCCATTCGCGAGCTTGGGCAAACGCGGGCTGATCTTGGCGAGGGCGGCGTCGGCGCCGGGCCCGATCAGCGACAACGTCGTCCACGTCACCGTCGCGTCGGTCAGCGTCACGAATTGATCGCCGATCTGGCGGCCCAGCCAATCGAGATCGCGGGTGAGCTGCGCCGAGCCGGTGATGTAGAGGAACTTGTCCTCCGCGAGCCTGGCGATCGTCACGTCGCTTTCGAAGCCGCCGCGCTCGTTCAGTAGCGCCGTATAGACCGAACGGCCGGGGGCCACGTCGATATCGTTGGCGCAGATGCGTTGCAGATACGCGGCCGCATCGCGGCCTTGGATCAGTATCTTGGCGAAGCTCGCCTGATCGATGATGCCCACGCCATTGCGCGCCGCCTCTTGTTCCTTGCGCGTATAGGGCAGCCAATTGGGCGTCCAGGCGTAAGGAATCTTCGCATCCAGCGGCGCGAAGTAATTCGCGCGTTCCCAGCCCATCTTCGACCCGAAGCGCGCGCCATTGGCGGCGAGGCGATCGAACAATGGCGAACGGCGCAGCGGGCGTGCGCTTTCCAATTCCATGCGCGGCCAGCGCATCACGTAATGCAGGCCCAGACTTTCGACCGTGCGCTCGCGCAAGAAGCGGCCATTGGCCTGGAAATCGGCGAAGCGGCGGATATCGACATCCGCCAAATCCATCGGCGCCTCGCCGCCCGCGATCCATTCGGCGGTCAACCGCCCCGCCCCGCCCGCATTGGCGATGCCCGCCGAGTTGAAACCGGCGCAGACATAAAGCCCGCGCAAGGCGGGCGCCTCGCCCAGAATGAAATTGCCGTCGGGCGTGAAGCTCTCGGGCCCGTTCAGCAATTGGCGCACTTCGGCCGTTTCCAGGCACGGCGTGCGGTGGAGCGCGTTCTCCATCAGGATTTGGAACTGGTCCCAATCCTCGGGCAGAAGCTGGAAGGCGAAATCCTCGGGCACGCCGTCCATGCCCCAAGGCTTGGCGACCGGCTCGAACCCGCCCATCACCAAACCGCCGACTTCTTCCTTGTAATAGATATAGCCGTCGGGATCGCGCATCACCGGCAGATCGGGCGTCACGCCGGCGATCTTCTTGGTGACGATGTAGAAGTGTTCGGCCGAATGCAGCGGCACCGCGACGCCGAGTTGCTCGCCCACTTGGCGCGTCCATTGCCCGCACGCGAGCACGACGACGTCGGCCGCGATCCGGCCCTTATCGGTCTGCACGGCGACGATCGAACCGTTCGCGCGCTCGAAGCCCGTGACCGCGACGCCTTCGAACAATTTGGCGCCCATTTGGCGCGCACCCTTGGCCAGCGCCATGCACAGATCGGCGGGATTGGCCTTGCCGTCGCCCGGCAGCCAGATCGCTCCTTGCAAATCGTCGGTGCGCATCAGCGGCCAGAGTTTGCCCGCTTCGTCGGGGCTGATTTCCTGGATATCGACGCCGAAGCCTTTGGCGAGCGCCACTTGGCGTTTGAACGCGACGACGCGTTCGGGCGTGCGCGCGACATTGACCGATCCGCAGTTCTTCCAGCCCGTCGCCTGGCCGGTTTCGGCCTCGAGCTTCGAATAAAGGTCGATGCCGTATTTGCTCATCGCCGTCAGCGCGCGGTTGGGGCGCATCGCGCCGACCAGCCCCGCGGCGTGCCACGTCGTCCCGGCGGTGAGACGGGCGCGCTCGACCAGGACGATGTCCTTCCAGCCGAGTTTCGCCAAATGATACGCAACCGAACAACCGGCAATGCCGCCGCCCACGATAACCGCGCGCGCCGAAGCCGGAACCGCCTCTGCCATGGAGCCCCCGTCCTGTTTTGTTGGCGCCAGATTAGCAAGGTCCGTGCGACAAGGTATCGGCGATTTTGGGATGGACGGCCCGGCTTTTGCCCCGTATTTGGCTTATTCAACCTCGCAACGAGAACGCCCCGCATGGATCTCAAAGCCCATATCCGCGACGTGCCCGACTTCCCCAAGCCCGGCATCCTGTTCCGCGACATTTCCCCGCTTCTGGCCGATGCCGGCGCCTGGAAAGCGACGATCGACCGCTTGGCCGATATCGTCGCCCCCCATAAGCCGCAATTTCTCGCCGGGATCGAAAGCCGGGGCTTTCTGGTGACCGCCCCGCTGGCGCTGCGCCTGGGGGTCGGGTTCCTGATGGTGCGCAAGCGCGGCAAGTTGCCGGGCCCCACCGTGCCGCACACCTACGCGCTGGAATACGGCGAGGACACAATCGAGGTACAGGACAACGCCGTGCCGAAGGGGGCGCGCGTCGTCGTATTGGACGACGTGTTGGCGACCGGCGGCACGCTTGCGGCGGCGATCTCGTTGCTGCAAAAAACAGGGGCCGACGTGCGTGGTTCCGCCTGCCTCATCGAGCTCACATTCCTCGAAGGGCGCAAGCGCCTGCCCGTGGCTTTCGAATCCTTGGTCCGTTACTGACCGAACGGGGGAGCGGTCGAGCGATGGACAAAATCCTCGACGCGCTGCCCGCCGCCTTGATGATCCTCGACGACGATCTCAAGATCGTCGCGGTCAACACCGCCTATCACCGGCTGCTGGGCCTGCCCGACGGGTTCAGCAAGCCGGGCGACTCCATCGCCGACGCGATCGCGCATCTGGCCGCGCTATCGGAACCGGATCCGGCCGCGCGCGAAGCGGCGATCAAATCGCGCATGGCGATGATGGAGGCGCGCAACGGCTTCACCTATCGCCGCCGTTTCCATCACGGCCGTTTGATCGAAGTCGCCGCACGCCCGCTGCCCGATGGCGGGCAGATCGTCATGTATCACGACGTGACGGAGGCCGAGGCGCAAGGTACTGCGCTCGCCCGCGATTGGAACCGGCGCGAGGACGAAGAACGCCTGCTGCGCGCGATCGACGGTTTGTCGACGGGGGTGGGCATCTACGATCCCGACGACCGGTTGATCCTGCACAACGCCGCCTATCGCCGTTTGATCGAACTGCCCGCGCATATCGGCGTGGGCGCCACGTTCCGCGACGTGCTGGAAGCGCAGATCGAAAACGGCGTCGCGTTTCTGGGCGGGTTGCCGCGCAACGCCTGGCTCGACGCGCGCCTGGCCGAACATCGCATGCCCGGCGACAAGATTTTCGAAACGCGCATCGGCGGCGGGCGCATGCTGCAGATCCGCGACCAGCGATTGCCCGATGGCGGCTTCGCCATCACGCTGAACGACGTGACCCAAGCGCGCGCGCGCCAGACCGAGATCGACCGCCAGGCGCAGATCCTGGCGAGCACGTTCGAATCGATCGACGAAGGCATCGTCGTCTACGACCATAACCGCGTGCTGATCGCCTGGAACGATCGTGCGCGCCAATTGCTCGATGCGCCCCCCGAAGGCATGCGCGTGGGCCTGACCTTCGACGATTCGATCCGCTTCCAAATCCGGCGCGGCGATTTCGGCCCGATCGCCGACGAGGATGCCGAGATCGCGCGCCGCGTCGCGCGGGTGACCCGGCCCGAACCCTATTCCGACGAAGGCTGGCGGCCGAACGGGCGCTATATCGTCACGCGCCGCACCGCCTTGCCCGGCGGCGGCTGGGTCACGTTGTTCACCGATTTGACCGAGCGCAAACACGCCGAAGACGCGTTGCGCGACGCCAAGGAAATCGCCGAAATCGCCAGCCGCACGAAGTCGGAGTTCCTGGCCAATATGAGCCACGAGCTGCGCACGCCGCTCAACGCCGTGATCGGCTTTTCCGAGATCATCCACAACCAGCTTTTCGGCCCGATCGGCGAACAGCGCTACGTCGACTACGCCAGGGATATCCATTCCTCCGGCACGCATCTCTTGCAGGTCATCAACGACATCCTCGACATTTCGAAGGCGGAAGCCGGCAAAGTCGAACTGCGCGAGATGCAGATCGACCTCAACGGCACGCTGGCGTCCTGCGCGCGATTGATCGATCCGCGCGCGCAAGCCGCCCAAGTGCGCGTCACCGTCGATGTGGCGCCGGACGTGCCGCTGCTGACCGCCGACGAGCAGCGCGTGCGTCAGATCGTGCTGAACCTGCTGTCGAACGCGGTGAAATTCACCCCGCCCGGCGGGCGCGTGCGAATCATCGCGACGATGGAAGCCGATGCGGGCGTGGCCGTCAGCATCGTCGATACCGGCATCGGGATGCGCCCGCAGGACATTCCGCGCGCGCTGGAACCGTTCGGGCAGATCGACAGCGTGCTGGCGCGCCGCTTCGAAGGCACCGGCCTCGGCCTGCCGCTCAGCCGCAAGCTTGTCGAGCTTCACGGCGGCACGTTGTCGATCGAAAGTGCCCCCAATCGCGGCACGACCGCGACGGTGCGCTTCCCCGCGTCGCGCTGCCGTTAGTTTATTCGGGCTTCCAGGCCAACAGCGCTTTCAGCGTGCGGCCGACGCGCTCAATCATCGCGGCCCCGCGCGAAGCGTCCCAGCGATAGGGCGGATCCTCGTCCATATAGGCGATCTGCGCTTTTTCGAGTTGCAGCGCGTGGAAGCCTTCGGCCGGGCGGCCGTGGCGGCGGGTGATATAGCCGCCCTTGAAACGCCCGTTGAGCACGAGGCTCATCCCCTTCCCGTCGAGGGCCGCGCGCGCGGCTTCGGTCAATCCCGCATCGGCCGAAGCGCCCGACGCGGTGCCGAGATTGAGATCGGGCAAGCGCCCTTCGAAGAAGCGCGGCACCAGCGACGGGATCGAATGCCCGTCCCACAAAATCGCGTAGCCGAATTTGGCTTTAAGCCGCGCAAGCTCGTTTTCCAGCGCGTCGTGATAGGGCTTCCAATCGCGCGCGACACGCTGCTGGATTTCGGCCGCGTCGGGTTCCTGGCCCGGCTTGTAGACCGGGGCCTTGCCGAAGGAACTGAGCGGGCATAGCTCGGTATTGTCCGCCCCCGGATAAAGCGGCGTGCCGGTCGGATCGCGGTTCAAATCGATCACGTAGCGCGATTGGCGCGCGACGATCAGCCCGGCCCCCAGCGACGGCGCGGCGGCATAGAGTTTTTCGACATGCCAATCGGTGTCGGGCAGCGTCAGCGCGTGATCGGTCATGCGCTTGGCCAGCGCTTCCGGGATATGCGTGCCGGCATGGGGCACGCTGACCAGCACGGGCGAATTGCCCGGCGTGAAGTCGAAAATCTCGCTCATTCTTCGCCGTTCCTGAACACGCGTTGCGGGCCGGGACCGCCGATCCAATAGACCAGATCGGCCGGGCGTTCGATATCCCAGACGCAGAAATCCGCGGCCTTGCCCGCTTCCAGCGTGCCGCATTCGTTTTGCAGACCCAGCGCCCGCGCGCCTTCGCGCGTATAGCCGGCGATCGCTTCCTCCGGCGTCATGCGGAACACCGTGCAGCCCATATTCAGCACCACACGCGGATCGAAAGCGGGCGCCGTACCCGGATTGCAATCGCTGGCGAGCGCCATCTTGACCCCGCCTTTGCGGATCGCATCGATCGGCGGCAGCTTGGTGTCGCGCAGGAAGTAATAGGCGGCGGGCAACAACACGGCGACAGTGCCGGCCATCGCCATGGTCGCGATCCCGGCGTCGTCGAGATGTTCGAGATGATCGGCCGACAACCCGGCATAGGACGCGACCAACGCGGCGCCATGCTGGTTCGTAAGCTGTTCGGCATGCAGCTTCACCGGCAACCCATGCGCTTTGGCGGCGTCGAACACGGCGCGCGTTTCGTCGTTGGTAAAACCGATCGATTCCGCGAAGGCGTCGACCGCATCGGCCAAGCCCGAGCGCGCGATCTCCGGGATCATGCCCACGACCAGCTTCGCGTACTCGGCTTGGCGGCCGGCATATTCCGGCGGCACGGCGTGCAATCCCAAAAACGTCGTGCGCACCCGCACGCCCAAACGTTCGCCGAGTGCCCGCGCGACGGCAAGCTGCTTCATCTCGTTTTCGAGATCGAGCCCATAGCCCGATTTGATCTCGACGGTCGTGACGCCGCGATCGGCCATGTAGTCGAGCCTTCGCGCCGCACTCTCGAACAATTCGTCGAAGCTCGCGGCGCGCGTCTTGGCGACGGTCGAGCGGATACCGCCGCCCGCGCGCGCGATTTCCTCGTAAGACACGCCGTTGAGGCGCTTTTCGAATTCGTCCGCCCGGTCGCCGCCGAACACCAGATGCGTATGGCAATCGACGAAACCCGGAAGGACCCACCCGCCGCCCAGATCGATTCGCGACTCGGCCTCGGGGGCGTCGTCGCGCTTGCCGATCCAGGCGATGCGGCCCTTGTCGACCAGCATCGCGCCATCGGAAATCGTGCCGTATTCGGGGCCCGCGAGTGTCGCGAAATTCGCGTTTTCGTAAAGTGTCGCCATGCCGCGTTTATGCTCCTATAAACGGCGCCAAGAATAGCCCCAGGAACGATGCCCATGCCGACATTTTTCGCCCCCCGCGCCCGCTTGCCCCAAGGCTGGGCCGACGACGTGGTTTTCGACGTCGACGAGGCCGGATACCTCACGAATGTTCAGGCGGGCATGAAGCGCGGCGATGCCGAATTGCTGAACGGCGCCGTCGTCGGCGGGATGGGCGATCTGCATTCGCACGCCTTCCAGCGCGCGATGGCGGGTTTGGGCGAAACCGCACGGCCGGGCGAGGACGATTTCTGGTCGTGGCGCGAGGTGATGTATGCGTTCCTGGCGAAGCTGGGGCCCCGCGAACTCGAAGCGGTTGCGACCCAGCTTTACGTCGAGCTCGCCAAGCACGGCTTCACCTCGATCGCCGAATTCCATTACGTCCACGCCGATCCGAAAGGCCAGCCTTACGAGACCGTGACGGAGATGTCCGACCGCCTGATCGCCTCGGCCGCGGCGGCCGGGATCGGGATCACGATTCTGCCGGTCGTCTATCGGACCAGCGGTTTCGGCGCCAAGCCGCCGACCGAAGGCCAGAAGCGCTTCACGATTCCCGAGGACGTGTTCAACGATCTCTACGAACGCCTCGCCCGCCGCCACCGCAACGATCCCAATGTGCGCGTCGGCATCGCGCCGCATTCGCTGCGCGCGGTCCCGCCAGCCGATCTGGCGCGCGCGATCGAACTCGCGCGCAAATTCGACAAGACGGCGCCGATCCATATCCATATTTCCGAGCAGCCCAAGGAAGTCGCCGACTGCAAGGCGTGGTCGGGCACGACGCCGATCGATTGGCTCTACGCCAACGCCGCCGTGGACGAGAACTGGTGCCTCGTTCACGCGACGCATGCCACGCCGGGCGAAGTGACCCTCATCGCGAACAGCAAAGCCGTCGCCGGGATCTGCCCGACGACCGAAGCCAATCTCGGCGACGGAATTTTCCCGCTGCCGGAATTCTTCGCCCAAGGCGGACGCATCGGCGTGGGCACGGATTCGAATGTCTGCACCAGCCCGGTCGAAGAATTGCGCTGGCTGGAATACGGGCTGCGTTTGACGCGCGGCCAACGCAACGTCGTGTCGCGCGCGACGGGCGGCTCGACCGGCGGCTTCCTGCTCGACCAAGCCGTGATCGGCGGCGCGCAGGCCGGCGGGCGCAAGACCGGCCGTTTGGAAAAGGGCTGGCGCGCGGATTTCGTCGTGCTCGACCGCGACCATGCGGCGTTGACCGGTCGCGACGGTGAACATCTGATCGATTCCTGGCTGTTCGCCGGGAATTCCAATCCGGTGCGCGACGTGGTGATCGGCGGCGACTGGATCGTGCGCGAATTCCATCATCGCCACGAGGATCAGGCCAAGGCCGATTACATCAAGGCGATAACGAAGCTGCGCGGTTAAGCGGGTACTTCTTCGGGCGCGCGCGGGGCGAGATCGACCGAGACGTCGAGCTCGTGCGCGCCGCCGCCCAGAATGACGCCCCGGATCGGCGAGATATCGGAATAGTCGCGGCCCCAGCCGACCACGACATGTTCGTCCTTCACGACCAGATCGTTGGTCGGATCGACATCGACCCAGTCCGCGCCCGGCACCCACACCGAAACCCAGGCGTGGCTCGCATCGGCGCCGATACGCCGCTTCTGGCCCGGCGGCGGATAGGTGCGCACATAGCCCGAGACGTAGCGCGCGGCGAGGCCCACCGCACGCAAACACGCGATCATCACATGCGCGAAATCCTGGCACACGCCGCGGCGCAGGCGCATCACCTGCTCGACCGGTGTCGCGACACCCGTGGCGCGCGGATCGAACGCGAAGTCGCGCTTGATGCGCGAATTCAAATCGAGCACGCAGGCGAAGATCGGCCGGGCTTTCGGGAAGGACGGTGCCGCATATTGGCGGATCGTGTCGTCGATCAGCGCCATCGGGGATTCGCGCGTGAATTCCGACACCGCCCATTCGACCGGCAAACCGCCGCCGTCGAGCGCGTCGCGTACGCTTTCCCACGACGGCGTCTTCGCCGCGTCGGGCGGCGGCGGATAGGCGACATCCACCACCGAGCGCGCATCGACGACCAATTCGTCGTGCGGCTCCTCCAGCGAGATGTGGCTGACCTTGTTGCCGAACCAATCGACGCGATCGACGACCCGCAAAGGGGCGGGTGTCGCGATCACGGCGCTGCGCAACACGCGCTGATAGGGCAACTCGCGCGGGGAGAGCCGCAGCGTGTGATAGGACACGTCCACCGCCGAAGCGTAGCGATAGGTCGTCCGGTGCACGACGTCGTAGATCACGCCTGCCCCTCCGGCCCCGTCATGGATTCATAGCCGATCGCGCGCAACGTCGTGACGTGGCTGAAATAGGCACGCGTGATCGCTTCGGAGAGATCCGACAGCCGCGTCGCCGTGGCGCCCGTCAATTCCTCGAGCGAGGCGACCGCGTCGCGATCGATGATCGACGCCAAGCGCTCGACGTCGAACAACTCGATCGCGGAGATGGCGCCGCGCGCGATCTTCTGCTCGGGCAGCGACAAAGGCCGGCTGGCGCGCTGGGGCAGCGCATCGAGATGTTCGGCGACCGCGCGCAACTGGAACGCCACCGAGCGCGGGTTGGTCTCGTCGCACAACACGAGGTCGACGACGGGAGCGGGCTGGATCGCCGCCATATAGCGCGTGCGATAGGTGATCGAGCTGTCGGCGAGTTCGAGCAGCAAGCGCAGCCACGGCTCGCCGCCTTGGCTGCCCGCCGCCGCGAACACGTCGCGGATCATCGCCGTGCTGTAGACCGCGCGTTCGATGCGCCTTCCGAGATCGAGGAAACGCCAGCCCGAGCCGCGCGTCATGTTCTCGGCCGCCATGCCGTGGAACGCCGCGCACACGCCGATGACGTGATCCACGCCTTCGAACAGCCAATCGACGTCGCCCGTGCGGCTTTCGAGCCGCAAGCGCGCGTCCTTCAGCAGATCGTTGACGACTTTCCACATGTCGCCGGACAGGCGGTCGCGCACCGTCGGCGCGATGCGCTGGATCGCCTGGAACAAGTGCGACACGCCCTGATCGGGGCCGCAGGCGTTGGCGATCGCTTCCATCATCGCGCGGCCGTCGGGCATGCCGCTGAAGCGAAGTTCGATCAAGCCGCGCGACGCCAGCATGCGCGCGAGCGCTTGGAATTCCGCGACTTCGCGCGCGGAGACGCCGCCGGCGGGGGCGCGCATCAAGCACGCGCGCATCAGCCGCGCGGTGTCGTCCAGGCGTTCGGCGTAGCGGCCGAGCCAGAAGAGATTGTCGGCCACGCGGCTTTGCAATTCGCCCGAGGACCGGCGCAGCGGCTCGCGTCCGCTACTGGCGCGCGGCCCCATGGAGAAGTTCTGCGGCTCGCGCACCACGACCCAGGTGTCCTTCGACGCCCCGCCGCGTTGCATGGAAATATCGACGCCATTGTCGTCGGCGGCGACGCGCGTCATGCCGCCGGGCATCGGCACATAGCCGTCCTCGTGGCGCACGAGGAACGCGCGCAGCATCGTGGGCCGCGGCTGCAAGCCGTTTTGCGACCACACCGGCATCGCCGATTTCTGCAAACGCGTTTGCGCCACGTAGCGCCACGGCCGTTCGGCGATGCGCGCGATCAAGGCTTGGCGCTTGCGCGCGTCGAGCGTGGACGCGTCGGTCGCGGGCTCGGTCTCGCCGCCGAAAGCCGGGCGGATCACGTAATCCTCGATCCGCTTGGCGACGTTCGCGAACACGTCGGGCTGGCCCAGCCACCAGGTCTCGATCGAGGCGATGTCGAGTTCCTCGCCCAGCAGCTTGCGCGAGAGGCCGGGCAGGAACGGCAGCAAGGCCGGCGTTTCGACCGCCCCCGCCCCCAGCGCGTTGGCGATCGTGACGTTGCCCGCGCGCACCGCGTCGAGCAGGCCCGCGACGCCGATCGCCGATTCCTGGCGCAGTTCCACCGGGTCGCAGTAATCGGCATCCATGCGGCGCAGGATGACATCGACCTGCTGCAAGCCGCCGAGAGTCTTCAGGTAGCACTTGCCTTCGCGCACGGTGAGGTCCGCACCTTCGGCCAGCGTCAAGCCGAGTTGGCGCGCGAGATACACATGCTCGAAATAGGTTTCGCTATAGGGGCCCGGCGTGAGCAGCACGATGCGCGGGTTCTCGCGATGGCGCGGGGCGAGATTGGCGAGCGCGGTCTGCCACATCTCGAAAAACGGCGCCAAGCGGCGCACATGCGCGGATTGGAACAGCTCGGGCACCGTGCGCATCAGCACGTTGCGGTTTTCGAGCGCGTAGCCCGCCCCCGACGGCGCGTTGATGCGATCGGCGCAGACGCGCCATTTGCCGTCGATCCCGCGCGCGAGATCGGCGGCGTAGAAATGGATGAAGGGCGCGCCGTTCGCCGGCACGATGCCGTGGCATTGGCGCAGGAAGCTCGGGTTCGCATGCACCAACGCGGGCGGCAGCAAGCGTTCGGCGAGCAGCGTCTGCGGCCCGTAGAGATCGGCGAGAATTTTCTCGAGCAGCAAAGCGCGCTTGGCGAGCGCGCCTTCAATTTCGTCCCATTCGTCGGCCGGGATCGGCAGCGGGATCAGATCGAATTGCCACGGCCGCGCCGCGCCGTTCGCATCGGCGAAGACGTTATAGGTGACGCCGTTTTCGTCGTATTGCCGGCGCGCGCGTTCCATACGCTCGGCCAAGGCGCCGGGCGGCAAGGTGCGCAACGCGCCCATGATGGATTGCCAGTGAAAGCGGATCTGCCCGCCACCGGTGACCATCTCGTCGTACGGCGATACCGCTATCGCCGCCGGATCCTTGATTGCCGACGAATCGTCCATTCCGCCCCCGGTCGAAGGGCGGAGTGTCGGCGTCATGCCCGTCGAAGGTCAAGCGTCAGCGGGAATTCCGGGTTCGGTTTCGGCGCGCGCGGGGTCATCGGACCCGGCGTATGGCCGAAAGCGAAGAACCGGGCCCGGCGGCGCGCCTCGGCCTCGTTGGCGTTGACCGGGAACTTGTCGTAATTCCGCCCGCCCGGATGGGCCACATGATAGGTGCAGCCACCCATCGAGCGATTCGACCAGCCATCGACCAGATCGAACACCAAAGGCGCATGCAAGCCGATCGTCGGGTGCAGCGCCGAGGCCGGGTTCCACGCGCGGAAGCGCACGCCCGCGACGTACTCGCCCTCGATCCCCGTCGGGTGCAGCGGCACGGCGATTCCGTTGCAAGTCAGCACATGGCGGCTTTCGACCAGATTGCTGACCTTGACCTGCAGGCGTTCGAGCGAGGAGTCGACATAGCGCACCGTGCCGCCCCCGCCCGCTTCCTCGCCCAGCACATGCCAAGGCTCCAGCGCGTGGCGCAGTTCGATGCCCACGTTGCGATAGGCGGCCTCGCCCAGTTTCGGGAACCGGAATTCCCAATGCGGGTCGAACCACGAATCCTCGAAGCCGTAACCTTCGTCGCGCAGCAATTGCACGATGTCCGACAGATCGTCGCGCACGAAATGCGGCAGCAGGAATTTGTCGTGGATCGCGTTGCCCCAGCGGACCAGCTTGGCCGTGTAGGGCTCCTCCCAGAAATGCGCGACCAGCGAGCGCAGCAGCAATTGCTGCACGAGGCTCATGCGGCCATGCGGCGGCATTTCGAAACCGCGCAATTCCACGAGACCGCGCCGCCCGCCCGAATGATCGGGCGAATAGAGCTTGTCGATGCAGAATTCCGTGCGATGCGTGTTGCCGGTCACGTCGACCAGGATGTTCCGCAGCACGCGGTCGACCATCCAGGGCGGAATGCCCGCCGTGTCCTTCGCCGGCAATTGCGCGAGTGCGAGTTCCAACTCGTGCGTCTGATCCTGGCGCGCTTCGTCGGCGCGCGGATGCTGCGACGTGGGCCCGATGAAGAGCCCTGAGAACAGATACGACAGCGACGGATGATTGTGCCAGAAGCGCAGCATCGAGCCGAGCAGATCGGGCCGGCGCAGCCACGGCGATTCCGACGCCGAACGCCCGCCGAGCACGAAATGATTGCCCCCGCCCGTGCCGACATGGCGGCCGTCGAGCATGAATTTCTCGGTCGCGAGGCGGCTTTGGCGCGCTTCTTCGTAAAGCGTCGTCGTGCGCTCGACGAGTTCGGGCCAGCTTTCCGCCGGATGCACGTTCACTTCGATCACGCCCGGATCGGGGGTGACCGAGAAACTGTTGAGCCGCGGATCGGAGGGCGGCGAATAGCCTTCGATCAGGATCGGCTGGCCCAGATCGGCGGCCGTATCTTCGATCGCGGCGATGAGGTCGAGATAATCCTCGGTCGTGGGGACCGGCGGCATGAACACATGCAGCAATCCGCCGCGCGGCTCGACGCACAACGCCGTGCGGACCACCCCCGATGCCGAGACTTGCGGCTTCAGCTTTTGGCGATCGTTGCGGCGCAGTTCCTCGATCCGCTTGCGGTCGGGGATCGCTTCGCCGTGCGGGCCCGCCATCATCCCGCCTTGATGCGCGAAGCCTTCGCGGCTCGGCGCGCCGGTGACAAGCGTCGCGCGCTCGCGCGGATCGCGCTTGGGCAGCGGCGGATATTCGTCGAACGGATCGGTTTCCCAATGATAGGGATAATCGACCGGCGCCACCCAGGGCAGCGAATCAAGCGGCAGGCGATAGCCCATCGGCGAATCGCCGGGGATCAGGAACATGTGCTGCGGGCGCACGAACCAGAAGCCCGAGCTCCATTTCTGCCTGTTGCGCTGGACCGGCAGCACGACGCCGACCGGCTCGTCGAGGCCCTTTTCGAAAATGCGCGCAAGCCGCGCGCGTTCCTCGGGGTCTTTAAGATTCGATTTCAGCGGATCGACGTTGACCGGCAGACGCTGCTCGCGCCACAGGTAATACCAAGAATCCTCGAACGCGCGATGCACGAACTCCTCGGGCACGCCCAAGCGCTTGCACAAGCGCCGCGCGAAGCGATCGGCATGTTCGAAATTGACGTTCGACTTCATGCCGTCGTCGGCGAACAACGCAGGATCGCGCCAGATCGGCTCGCCGTCACGCCGCCACCAGCAGCCCAAGGCCCAGCGCGGCAGGCTTTCGCCGGGATACCATTTGCCCTGGCCGAAATGCAGCAACGCGCCCGGCGACCACAGCTTCTGCAAGCGCTTCAACAACGTGCCCGCAAGGCGGCGCTTCGTCGGCCCCAAGGCACCGGTGTTCCATTCCTCGCCGTCCATGTCGTCGATCGACACGAAGGTCGGCTCGCCGCCCATGGTCAGGCGCACATCGCCCTTCGCCAAATGGCCGTCGACGACATGGCCGAGCTTTTCGATCTTCGCCCATTCTTCGTCGGTATAGGGCTTGGTGACGCGGGCACTTTCGGCGATGCGCGTCACGTACATCTCGTGGCCGAATTTGACTTCGGCCTTTTCGTGCGCGCCTTCGACCGGGGCGGCCGATTGCGGGGCCGGTGTGGCCGCCAGCGGAATATGGCCTTCGCCGGTCATCAAGCCGGATGTCGGATCGAAGCCGATCCAGCCGGCACCGGGCAGATAGACTTCCGTCCAGGCATGCAGATCGGTGAAATCATGCGTGGTGCCCGACGGACCGTCGAGCGCCTTCTGGTCCGCGACGAGCTGGATCAGATAGCCCGAGACGAAACGCGCGGCGAAGCCCAGATGACGCAGGATCTGGACGAACAGCCAGCCGGAATCGCGGCACGAACCCTTGGCGCTGCCCAGCGTCTGTTCGCAAGTCTGGACGCCCGGCTCCATGCGGATGATGTAGCCGATATCCTGTTGCAGGCGCTGGTTGAGCCCGACCAGGAAATCGATCGTGCGTTGTTCGGTCCGGTCGACCTTGGCGAGCCACGCTTTCAGCAGCGGGCCGGCGGGTTCGGGCTTACGGAACGGGGCCAGATCCTCCAGCAGCCCGTCCTCGTACGCGAAAGGCCATTTTTCCGCGTAGGGTTCGAGGAAGAAATCGAACGGATTGACCACCGCCATGTCGGCGACGAGATCGACCGACACGGTAAAACGGTCGGTCTTCTCGGGAAACACGAGCCGCGCCAGCCAATTGCCGTGCGGGTCCTGCTGCCAGTTGATGAAATGGGTCGACGGCTCGATCTTAAGCGAATAGGAAAGCACCGGCGTGCGGGAATGGGCCGCGGGCCGCAAACGCACGACCTGGGGCCCCAACGTGATCGGGCGGTCGTAGAAGTAAGACGTGCGATGGTGGAGCGCCACGTGAAGAGTCATGGAACCGGCCCTGGGATGCGCAGGTGTGAAAAGCGACGCGTTGTCGGCACGTTGGCCCGGAATCCGGGCGTGCGCAAGGCTCTGCAAGCCGCGTTCCAGGACGACGGCCAATTCCACCGGGGGACGATGACGAAATGACGTTGCGCCCCCCAATGTGGCTGCTGATCACGATCAGCGCCGTCGGCCCGTTTTCGCTGAACGCCTTCATCCCGTCGCTGCCGCGCCTGGCGGACGTGTTCGCCACCGATTACGGCACCGCCCAGCTCGCTTTGACGCTGTTCCTGGCCGGGATCGGGGTGGGCCAGCTGATCTACGGGCCGCTTTCCGATCGCTATGGCCGCCGGCCGGTGCTGTTGGCGGGGCTGGGCCTGGGCTTCGCGGGCAGCGTCGTGTGCCTGTTCGCCCCGACGATCGAAGTGCTGTTGGCGGGCCGCGTCGCGCAAGCGCTGGGCAGTTGCTCGGGTCTCGTGCTCGCGCGCGCGATGGTGCGCGATCTTTACAGCCGCGACCAATCGGCCAGCACGCTCGGCTACGTGACGATGGGCATGGCGATGATGCCGATGGTCGCCCCCGGCATCGGCGGCCTGCTCGACCAGACCTATGGCTGGCGCGCGAGTTTCGTGGCGATGATCGCGTTCGGCGGCTTCGCCTTTTTCGCCGCGCGCGCGCGCGGCTACGAAACCAACCATTCGCCGCTCTCGCATATCGATTTCACGACGCTGACGCGCGGCTGGATCGCGTTGATGCGTTCGCACGCTTTCCTCGGCTACACGCTGGCGATCAGCTTCAACTCGATCCAATTCTTCGGATTCCTCGCGACGGCCCCCTATCTGATGGTCGGCGTGCTCGGCCGCCCGCCCGCCGAATACGGGCTGTGGTTCGCGTTCTGCGCCATCTCCTATGCCTGCGGCAATTTCGTCGCCGGGCGCTGGTCGGCGAGGATCGGTCTCGACCGCCTCGCTTATTGGGGATTGCTGGCCGCGATGTTGCCCTGCGTGCTGCTCGTGGCGCTGCACGTCACGCAAGGCCTGACGCCGCTGGGCATTTTCGGGCCGTTCTTCCTGCTCGGCTTTTCCAACGGCGCCACGCAGCCCAATCTGATCGCGGGGGCCGTATCGGTGAACCCGGCCCTCGCGGGATCGGCCTCGGGCCTGCTCGGCTTCACCCAAATGGCGATGGGCGCCGTCGCCACGGTCGTGATGGGCCATTCGCAGGACGGCTCGCTGCTGCCGATGGCGATCCTGTTCTTCCTCTGCTCGATCGGCGCGCTCGCGTCGCATCGCTTGGCGATGCGACGGCACGCGGGTTGACGCGACATCATGGGCTGGCTCGCGGCGATCGGTGCGGCGGCTTGCCTCTACGCGGCGGCGGTCGCGTATATGTATTTCGGACAGCGCGGCTTTCTTTATCACCCGTCGTCCAAGCCCGCCGACGAAGCCGCCTTGCGCGCGGCGGGCTATTCGCCCTTCGCCGTGCCGAGCACGGAGGGGCTGACGCTGACCGCGTGGCGACGCCAAGGTGATGCGGACAAACCGGTGATCGTGCTGTTCCACGGCAATGCGGGCGACGCGAGCCACCGCATCGACATCGCCGAACAAGCCGCACGCCACGGCTACGGCATCGTACTTGCGACCTATCGCGGCTTCGGCGGCAATCCGGGCAAACCGACCGAGGAAGGGCTATACGCCGATGCGCGCGCTACGCTGGATGCCGCCGGTGCCGGCCCGTTCGTGCTGTGGGGCGAAAGTCTGGGCACCGGTGTCGCCACCAAGATGGCGAACGAGCGCCGCGTGCTCGGCGTGATCCTGCAATCGCCTTATATCTCCGTCGCCGAGCGCGCGGGCGAGATGTTCTTTTGGCTGCCCGCACGGCGCTTGGTGACCGACCGTTTCGATTCCGCGTCGCGGGTCGCGACCATCGCTGCACCCTTGCTGGTCGTCCACGGCGCACGCGACACGCTTATTCCCATCGCGCATGGCCGGATCCTCTTCGACGCCGCCAAGCCCCCGAAAACCTTCGTAGAACTGCCCGATCGCGGCCATGGCGATATGGCCGGTCCGGAATTCGAAGCGGGGCTGGTCGAATTCCTGGGATCGCTTGCGCTTTCGCGCCCGGCGCCATAAACATCGGACATGGCCGACGCTCAACCCGCGAAACCCGCCGCCCCCGCACCCGCCGCCAAGTTGGACGAGCGGCGGAAGATGGAACTTCAGAACACGCTGAATCGCATCAGCATCATCGCGGGTATTTTCGACACGCGCATGGGCTCGGTGAACTGCAAGCCGTTCCACGCGATCCGCGAGTTGATGGACATCTATATCGCCGGCGCCATCCGCGCGCTGTCGGGCGGGCGCGATTATCTCGACAACGGGATCGAGCTGAAGGACGAAGAGCGCGCCAGCGTCGAAACGCTGATCCTCAAAATCTACGGCGACGTCGCCAAAAAGGAAGCGCCGGCCGAAAAGGCCTGACGCGCATCTATCGGGCGCGCACGCGCCACACGCGGCAATTCGTCATGCTCTGGTGTTCGAACACGTAGAGCGTGCCCGGCCGCGACACATTCCGGAAATCGGCGAGATCGCTCGAGCCCGCTTGCGCGGCGCCGTAAGTCTGGCCCGCGAGCACCACCGTCGCGCGATGCTGTTCGAACTGACCGAAATCGCGTTTGCGGCATTCGGCCGACGCGCGCGCGTCGAAAGTGCCGAGTTCGGAAAGCGGCTTGGGGCTGCGCAGCAGCACGGGGCGCGGGCGCGCTTGTTCGGGAATGCGCTGCGCTTCGATATTGGGCCGCACGCCGGTATCGAATGGCGGCACCAGATGCCCGTCGCGCGTGCGCGAAAGATCGGTCGCCGACACCGGTAAAGCGGCGGCGAACAGGATCGCGGCAAGGATCAAACGGGAACGCATCGTCCAACTCTATGCGATCGGCCGCCGATCTCCTAAAGTTGGGCCATGGACGGCATCGATATCCGCCCCGGCATGCGCTTCGCGAGCCAGCAGACCTATGAATGGGAAGTGGCCGAACTGGTCACCGACGGCGTGTCCGTGCCCCATGCGCGACTGCGCGCCCTTTACGATCCCGACGTGACGCGGCTGGTCGCCTGCGCCGTTCTGGCCAATCCCGCCCGATTCAAGCCTTTGAATTCCTGAGATTTTCAAGCCCGTTCCGGGAGGGGGATTGACTCCGGCCATTTATTACGTATTTTAATAAATATTGATTAGACTTGCGGAGAATCCCGTGTCTTTCGCCGCGGACAGCACATTTCAGCAGGGGGCCGAACTGGGCGAGCGCCGCTATTTGGTGGCGACGCTGCTGATCGATGCGTGGCTGCCGCGCGCGATGGAACGCGATCTCGCCGCCGCCGAACGCAAGGCGATGTATTGGAGCGAGATCTACGGGCCGCGCCGCACGCGCATTTCCGAAATCTTCGTGCCCGGGGCGACGAGCGGCCCGCGCGTGGCGACGGCACCGCCGTCCCCGCCGCCGCAACCCAAGCCGCGACCGCAAGCGATGCCACGCGAAACGGTCGAACCCGAAAAACCGCGCCCGCGCGAAACGCGGCGCGGCGGCGTGCTGGCACTGCTCGATCGGCCGATCGATCCCGCCTATGCCAAGGCGATGTGCGATCTGTTCTTGCTCTATATCGCGAGCAAATTGCTGGAGCGGATGTTCGGCACGTTACCGATCTGAGGCGCGGCCGCAACCGCGCCCCAGACCGGTCGCGCTTACGCTTGCATCAACAAGCCGAGAAGCCGCTTCTGCAGATCGTCCGAATTCGACGACGTATCGTTCGAATTCGAGAACCACGACGCGAAATCCGGCTGCGTCAGGTTCTGCGCCTGGCTGTAGGCCTGCGACATGCGCTCGTGCACGCGATTCGCGAAATTCTCGCGCATCGTTTTGTCGAACGTCGCGAACTCCGCCGACGACAGCTTGCCGTCGCCGTCGGTGTCGGCGGAAGCGAAGGCTTCTTCGGCCATCTGCGCACCCTTGCCCGACTTGGGCCCATGCGCTTCGCCGAACGCCTTCAACTCGTCCGCGCTGACCGCGCCGTCGCCGTCGGTGTCCATCTCCGACATCATGTCGACGGCGGATTTGCCTTCGCCCGGCGGGCGCGGCGGCGGACCGAAAGCGCCTTGGGCGCCGCCGGATTCCTGCGCGCCCAGCAGCGCCGACTGCATTTGCGCCGACAGGCTGTCGGCGAAGGATTTGAGTTCGGTTTTGGACACCGAACCATCGCCGTCGGAATCGATCGACGAGAACAAATCCTCGAGGCCGGCACCCGCTTTCGACTCTTCGGTCGGCGGGCTCGAAGACCGCGTTTGGAAATAGGACGAAACGCTCGAGTAGCTGCTGTATCCGGAAATCGACGTCATTGAACAATCCTTCCCGTTGAAAAACGGCGCCACGAACGCGCCGCAAGGGATGGAAATTCAATGCCCGTGCCCGGCAACGAAATGTACGGGCCGGAATTCCGCGAACGATTTCGGGAGAAGGCGTTACGTTGCGTTACGTCGCGCGCGGCAAGCGCGATGCTTGCGGCAAAACCTGCCGAGGGAAATCTGCCGCGTCAGATCAGCAGGTCGATACCTTTGATCTGGGTGATATCGCCGTCGAGGCCGCCGGTGCCCGCTTGCATCAGCTGCACGGCCACGTTCGTCGATCCGTCGCCGTTCTCCGCCGCGTCGGCGGCGGCCAGGAAACGCTGGATGTAGCGGTCGACGTATTTCTCGTCCTTGGCTTTCGACACGTCGAATTGCCGGCCGAAGACCTGGGCTTGCGTCTCCACGCTTTGCACCGCCGTCTCCAGCGGAATGTTGCCGACCTTGGTGACGACGGCGCGCAATGTGTTGTCGCCGAGCACGGAGTAGATGTCGCTGATCGAACCGATATTGTTCTTGAAGTACTGCGCCTGGCGCAACGCGGTGTTCCGATTGCCGAGATCGATCTCGTAGCTCGCCTTTTCGTAGCGCGCCTCGGTGCCGCTGATGAAGGAATCGCTTTGGATGCTGGAAAGGCCGCCGGCTTTGAAATTCAGCGCCTGCGCCAATTGCTGGAAGCGCGAATCCGACATGCGGTTGGCCAGCGAATTGGTGTCGGTCAAATCGGATTCCGCAACCTTGCGCAGCTTGCCGGTATTGCCGATTTCCGATTCCAACCCGTAGGCGGTCAGGATGTAGTTCAGCAGCTTGTAATTTTTCGGCTCGAACAGCTCGTCCGTGCTTTTCAGTTTCGCGACCGACGATTCGAAATTTGCGTTTGCGGCGTCGATCGTCTTCTGGTTCTGCTTCACATAGCGCGCGATACGTTCGTCCTGCGACGTCTTGGACATCTGATACCAGGACGTCAGCGCCGAACCGCTCGATGAAATGGAATAGGTCATGAAATATGCCCTTCTGGCCGGAACGATGTTCGATTGAAATTTACGCCCGCGCGCCGCCGCCCGAACGTGACGAAACGTAAACGCGAAAGCGCAATCGAATCGGACGGTTACGCTTCGTTACCCCGTGCGGCTTGGCACGCGGCGCGTTTGGTCGCCACATTCCGGCGATGATGACCCCCTCCGAACGCCACGTTTTGCTGGTCGACGACGATCCCGAGATTCGCCGCCTGACCGAGCAACTCCTTCTCGAAGCCGGCCTAAAAGTGACGTCGCTCGCCGGTTCCGCCGGTGCCGTGCGCCACGCCGCGTCCGGCCGCTTCGATCTCGTGCTGCTCGACGTGATGATGCCGGGCGAAGACGGCTTCTCCGTCTGCCGCAAGATCCGCGCGGTCTCGCGCATTCCGATCGTGATGCTGACCGCACGCGCGGAAGAAACGGACCGCGTCGTGGGATTGGAGATCGGCGCCGACGACTACATCGTCAAACCGTTCTCGCCGCGCGAACTGGTCGCGCGCGTGCGCGCGCGCCTGCGCCGCACGGGCGACGGCGAATTGGCGCAAGCCAAACCCAAGCACGACCGCCTGGGCTTCGACGGCTGGGTCGTCGATTTGGTGCGCCGCGAGTTGCGCGCACCCGATGCGTCGCTCGTTTCGCTGACGGCGGCGGAATTCGATCTGCTGGTGGCGCTGGCCGAGCGTGCGCGCCGCGTCGTCTCGCGCGACGAATTGTCGGAAATCCTGCACGGGCGTACGCCCCACCCGCTCGACCGATCGATCGACGTCGCGGTGAGCCGCCTGCGCCGCAAGATCGAGCATTCGCCCGACGAGCCGCGCTATGTGCGCACGGTGCGCAACGGCGGCTACGTCTTCGCGGTGGAGGTCGAGAACGGCGCCGTCCATCCAGCGGAACCGTCGGCTTGATCGGCCGCCTGATCCCGCGCGGCATCGTCCCGCAAACCGTGTTGTTCGCGGTCGGCTTGCTGGCCGTGGTCCAGGTCGGCTCGATCGCGATTTTCGAAGCCATGCGTCCGACGAATTTCACGCTGTTCGAAACCGGATGGCTGGAGGAGCATCTGCCCGAACTCGCCGCCGGTGCGCTGGCGCAGCCGCCCGGCGAACGCTTGGGCTGGCTGCGCGCGCGGCCGGAAGCGCAATGGCTCAACGCCGCGCGCGACGATGCGGCGCCGATCGACACCCAATCCGCGAGTTGCGCCGCGTTGCGCGATCTCGAAGCGCGGCTGGCGCGCGAGACCGGCACGCGCGCCATCCTCGATATCGGCCGGCCGCGCGGTCCCGGACGGCCGGGACCGGGACCGCTGCGCGTGCTGCGGGCCGGCGCGCTCGAACCCGACACGGCGCCGCCGGACGATTGCCGTCCCACGCCGTATTTCAGCCTGGTGTTGCGCGAACCCGAAGGCACGTGGCTGCGCATCGAGCCGCCGCGCCCGCTGATGCTGGGGCCGGGCCTGTCGTTTCTGATCGGCTGGCTTGCCATGCTGTTGATCGCATCGATCGCCGTCGCGTGGCTGGGCTTCCGGCGCTTGGTGCTGCCGTTGACCGCACTCGCCGCAGCGGCCGAGCGCTTCGGGCGCGGGCCCGACGCGCCCGGCTTGCCGCGCCCCCCCGCCTTACCCCGTAGCGGCCCGCGCGAAATCGTCGCCATCTCCACGCGCTTCGATGCGATGCGCGAGCGCATTTCGCGCTTCATCGCCGAGCGTGCCGCGATGCTCGCCGCGATCGGCCACGATCTGCGCACGCCGCTGACGCGCATGCGCCTGCGCGTGGAGCGCGTCGCCGATCCGGAGCTACGCGCCCAGTTGTCGCGCGACGTGGACGAGTTGGAAACGCTCGCGCGCGAAACGCGCGACTTCTCCGCCGTCGCCCAAGCGCGCGGCGCCGACGACAAGGTCGATCTCGCCAGCCTCGCCCAGACCATCGCCGACGCCCATGCCGATCGCGGCGACGAGGTCGTCTATCACGGGCCGCGCCACGCGCCCGTGCGCGGCCGGCCCGATGCCTTACGCCGTGCGATCGAGAACCTCGTCGCCAACGCGCTGCGCTATGCGGGTCACGCCACATTGCGGCTGGCCGACGGCGACGGCGAACTGCGCTTGTCGATCGACGATTCCGGCCCCGGCGTGCCGGCGGCGGAGATCGAGCGTGTGTTCGAACCCTTCGTCCGGCTGGAGGAAAGCCGCAATCGCGACACCGGGGGCACGGGGCTTGGCCTTGCCATCGCGCGCGACCTTGTCCGCGGGCACGGCGGGGAAATAAGGCTGGAGAACCGGCGCGAAGGCGGGCTGCGCGCCACGATCGTGCTGCCGAAATCGGCCTGAACGCGCTTTTGCCAAAGCCGCGATAAGGGGTTAGGTTCGGCGCCCCGTTGCGAGCAAGTCTCATTTGCGCCGATGACCGATACCGCCCTGCCCATTTCGAACGCGCCCGCCCGGCTATCGCCCGTCAAACGGCTGAGCTGGCCCGGCACGGTCGCGTTGTTCGTCGCGGCGACGATCGCGTTGCCGATCGTCGTGGTGGCGCTGTCGGTGTTCCAGCCCGATCGCGGCGCGTGGGCGCATCTATGGTCGACGACGCTGCCGCGCATCCTCGCCAATACCGGCATGATGATGTTCTACGTGTCGGTCCTCACGGGCGTCGCCGGCGTCGCCACTGCGTGGTTCGTGACGATGTGCCGCTTTCCCGGCAGCCGCGTTCTGGAACTCGCGTTGCTGCTGCCCTTCGCGATGCCCGGCTACATCATCGGCTACGCCTATAACGATTTCCTGCAATTCGCGGGGCCGCTGCAATCGGCGATGCGTGCCGCGTTCGGCTGGTCGCGCGGCGAATACTGGTTCCCGGAATTCCAGAGCCCCGGCGGCGTGTCGTTCATGCTGGCGATCGTCTTCTATCCTTACGTCTATTTGCTGGCGCGCGCGGCATTCCTCGAACAATCGGTCTGCGTGCTGGAAGCCAGCCGCATGCTCGGCCGCAACGCCTGGGGCGCGTTCTTCCGCGTGGCGCTGCCGCTCGCACGACCCGCGATCGCGGCGGGAGTGGCACTCGCGCTGATGGAAGCGCTCGCCGATTTCGGCACGGTCCAATATTTCGGCGTCGAAACCTTCACGACCGCGATCTACCGGACCTGGATCGGCATGGACAATCGCATCGCATCGCTGCAATTGGCGACGGCGCTGCTGGGCGTCGTGCTGGCGTTGCTGGCGATCGAACGCGCCTCGCGCGGGGCCGCGCGCTATCACCACACGACGCGCCGCTATCGCCCGCTTTCGCCGATCCGCCTGACCGGCTGGCGCGCCGTCGCGGCTTTCGCCGTGTGCGCGACGCCCGTTTTCCTCGGCTTCGTGCTGCCTTTCGTCATCCTGGCGCGCATGGCGATCCGGGTCGGCGATCCGTTCTGGGGCCCGCGCTATATCGACTATGTCGTGAACTCGCTGACGCTCGCGGCGATCGCGGTCGTGGCGATCGTCGGCACCGCCCTGGCACTCGCCTATGCGCAGCGCCGCGTGCGCGGCGCGTTCGTGTCGGGTGCCGTGCGCATCGCCTCGCTCGGCTACGCGATCCCGGGCTCGGTCATCGCCGTGGGCGTGCTGGTCCCCCTCGCGGCGTTCGACAACACGCTCGACGCGTTCATGCGCGCGACGTTCGGCATTTCCACCGGCCTGTTGCTGTCGGGCACGGTGCTGGCGCTGATCTACGCCTATTCCGTGCGCTTCCTCGCGGTCGCGATGGGCACGGTCGAGGCGGGCATGGGCAAGATCGCGCGCACGATGGACGAAGCGGCGGCGACTTTGGGCGCCGGACCCACGCGCATCCTCGCGCGCGTGCACGCGCCCTTGATGTGGGGCTCGACGTTGACGGCCGCCACGCTCGTGTTCGTCGACGTGCTCAAGGAATTGCCCGCGACGATGATCGTGCGGCCTTTCGGTTTCGAAACGCTGGCCGCGCGCGTCTACCAGCTCGCATCGGACGAGCGCATCGAACAAGCCTCGACCGGCGCCATCGCCATCGTCGCGGTCGGGTTTCTGCCGGTGGCGCTGCTATCCTGGATGATCGTCCGCGCCCGGCCGGGCTCGACTAACGCGTGACGTCGACGACCTGGCGCGGATTGCCGATCGCCGGGTGCCACGACCAGCCGAGATCGGTCGAGTAATTGCGCTCCGCGCGCTCCAGGCAGAACCACAACGGCGGCGTGGCGATTTCGCGCCCGTCCTGCACCATGCGGCCTTCGGATTTGCAGCGCGTGACGATCGTATAGCCCTTGCAGCCGTGCTTCATCTGCAGGCCGGGGCAATCGTCCGACGGTTCGCCGACTTCGAAACTTTCCTCCACCGTCCAGCGCCCGAAACGCTGCGCCAAATTCGGCCGGTTGCCGGGGAAATACCAGCCTTCCTGAAGGATGTATTTGACCGTCAGCGTGTTGCCGGTCGTGAGCGGAAACAGCGAACCCTTGGCGCTTTCGAACCGCAGGATCCAGGTCGCGCGGTCGGAAAGCGAGGGCATTTGCGCCGTATCGGTGCGCGCGAGGAACAACAACCCGTCCAGCGCCACGGCGAATTGCCGCTCCGCCTTGCCCGCGACCGAACCCAGCGATTGCTCGATGCGCGTGATGCCCTTCTCGTGCCCGACCAGCGTCAAACGATTCTCGGACGAGCCGATGCGATCGTAGCTGATCGACGCGAAATTCGGCTTGGGCGCCTCGGCCAGCGGCGGCACTTGCTCGACGAATTCGCGCGCCATGCCGGTCAGGCCCGGCACGCCGAAGCTCGCGACGAAAGCTTGGGGCGATTGCCCTTGCGCCGCGACGGGCGCGGCGAGGATCGACAACAGCAAAGCGAGGCGAGCGCGCATCCCTAATGCTTGGCCGGTTCGGGCGGCGAAAGCAACTCGGGCTTCGCGATCTCGCGCACGGCGGTATCGAGGGGCTTCAATTCCTCGAATTTCGCATCCTCGGGGCCCGCCCCCAGCTCGTTGAGCTTGCGCGCCGCCGGGAACACACGGCTTTCGAGCGAGCCGACCGATTTGTTATAGGCGTCGACCGCGCGCTTGAGGCCCGAGCCCACATCGGCGACGTGGCCCGCCATATCGCTCATGCGCTTGAACAACTCGCGGCCTTGGTCGGAGATCGCGCGCGCATTTTCGGCGAGCTTCTCCTGCCGCCAGCCGCGCTCGACCGTCCAGAGCAGCGAGATCAGCGTCGTCGGCGTGGCGATCAACACGCGATCATTGGCCGCGTCGTCGAGCAAGGCGGGATCGGCCTGCACCGCCGCCGAGAAGAAGGATTCGCCCGGCACGAACATCACGACGAACTCGGGCGCGTCGGGGAATTGCTCCCAATACGACTTGGCCGATAGGCGCTTGAAGTGGTCGCGCACTTGGCGCGCGTGATCGGCCATGAACTTGGCGCGAACGGTTTCGTCCGCCGCTTCGACGGCCGCGAGGAACGCCGCCGTCGGCGCCTTGGCGTCGACCACCACGACGCGGCCGGCGGGCATGCGAACGATCATGTCGGGGCGCAGGCGCCCGCCCTCGCCCACGCTTTCCTGCTCGGCGAAATCGACATAATCCGACATGCCGGCGAGCGTGACCGTGTTGTGCAGCGTGCGTTCGCCCCAGCGGCCCTTCACATGCGGCGTCTTCAACGCTTGGACGAGTGCGCGCGTCTCGCGGCCCAATTCGCCGATCTGCTGGTTGAACAACCCGTCCTTCTCGGCGCGCGCCTTGTCCATCGCCTCGACGCGCTTGTCGAAGTTCTGCAACGTTTCGCGCAAGGGCTGAACCAGACCGACGATCGCCTTCTCGCGCGCTTCTTGCTCGGCCTTCGCGCGCTCGCGATCGGCGTCGAGCGCGTCCTTGGCGATCGCCTTGAAATGCTCGGAAAGCTGTTCGCGCGCGACCTGGAACGCCTTGCGCTCGGATTCGAGCTCGGCTTCGAGCTTCGCCTTGGCGCGCCCGACTTCGATCGCGTCGCCCTGCACGCGGGCGAGATCGGCTTCGATCTGGGGCACGCGCTTGGCGAGTTCCTCGAACCGCAACGCGGCGTCGAGCCGTTCGCGTGTGCCGCGCAATTCGGCTTCGGCCCGTTCGGCGCGGGCGAGAGCTTCCCCGCCGCGCGCGCGCAGGGCGAAGAAAACGACGATGGCGCCGAGCGCCAGCCCGGCGGCGAAATAGAGAATATCCATGAGGTTCAGTGTAGCCCGATTCGGGGCTATACGGCGCGGCGCGCGCGCAAGGCCGCGACCAGCGTGCCGTCGTCCAAATAATCGAGCTCGCCGCCCACCGGAACACCGTGGGCGAGACGCGTGATTTCGGCGCCCGACGAACACAAACGGTCGGCGACGTAATGCGCCGTCGTCTGGCCTTCGACCGTAGCATTCAGCGCGAGGACCACTTCGCGCACGCGCCCGCCCGCGCAACGTTCGACCAGCGTGGCGAGGTTCAAATCCTGCGGCCCGCGCCCGTCGAGGGCCGAGAGCGTGCCGCCGAGCACGTGATAGACGCCCTTGAACCCGGCCGTGCGTTCGATCGCCCAGAGATCGGCGACGTCCTCGACCACGCAGACCAATTGCCGGTCGCGCTTGTCGTCGGCACAGACCGAGCACGGATCGCGCGTGTCGAGATTGCCGCAGGTTTGGCAGGTCTTGATCGCCTCGGCGGCGGCGCTGAGCGCGTCGATCAGCGGCAGCAGCGTCGCTTCTTTCTTCTTTAGAAGCTGCAACGCCGCGCGGCGCGCCGAGCGCGGGCCCAAACCCGGCAGCTTCGACAGCAACCGGACCAGCGTGTCGATCTCGGGCCCGTTCATGCGCGGCTCAGAAGGGCAGCTTCATGCCCGGCGGCAGCGACAGCCCGCCCGTGACTTCGCGCATCTGATCGGCGGCGGCGGCGTCGGCCTTGCCCTTGGCGTCGGCCATGGCGGCGACGATCAGATCCTCCAGCACTTCGACGTCGGCGGGAACGAGCAACGCCGGATCAATCTTCACCCGGCGCACATCGCCCTTGGCGGTCGTGGTCACTTCGACCATGCCGCCGCCCGCCCGGCCCTGCACTTCCAAGCTGCCGAGCTTTTCCTGCATCTCGGCCATCTTCGACTGCATCTGCTGGGCCTGCTTCATCAGGGCGCCGAGATTCTTCATGCGAACGGATCCTCGTCGAGTTCGTAGTTGTCCGGGATCATATAGGCTTCCTCGCCCTCGGGCGCATCGCCCGGATCGCCGGCTTCGACCGGGGCGGCGACGAAACCGGGCGCCGCGTCGTCCGCACCGCGCACGGATTCGACGTAAGCGCCGGGAAAGGCCGCGAGCACGGCGGCGACCAGCGGGTCTTCCGTCGCCGCTTGTTTCTTGGCGTCGCGCGCTTGCGCGGCGCGCGTGGCCAGCGTGGGCTCGCCCTGCGCTTGGCCGTCGAACGACACGAGCCAAACGCGGCCGGTCCATTCCTGCAATTTCGCGGCGACTTGGGGTGCGAAATTCTTGTCGACCGACGGGATCGGCATCAATACGAGCTTGCCCGGCTCGAACGTCACAATTCGCGCCGAGTTGTAGAGCACGCCGTAAAGCCGGCCTTCGCGCTTGTCTTGGAAAAGCTGTGCAAGTTCCGCGAAGGTCGCGAGTTCGGTCGCCGCACTGGGCGCGGCGCGCGCCATCGTCACGGGTGCGGGATTGCTGGCGACCAAGGCGGCCGCGGCCATCGCGCGTGCACCACCACCGCCGCCCCCGCCGCCATTGAGGCGGCCGGCGGGCGCGTCGCCCGCTTTGGTCAAGCGATCAACGAGATCGGCGGGCGACGGCAGATTGGCGGTGTAGCACAGCCGCACGATCAGCATTTCCAACGCCGCGAAAGGCTGCGGCGCGTTCTGCACTTCGCCCACACCCTTCAGCAGTACCTGCCACGAGCGCGCGAGCACGGGCACGGTCAGCGATTTCGCCATGGCGAGGCCGCGCACGCGCTCGGTTTCCGGCAAGCCCGATTCGTTGGCGAGATCGGGCGCCACTTTGAAGCGCGTCAGCGTGTGCGAGATCTCGAGCAGGTCCTGTACGACGACCAGCGGTTCCGCCCCGCGCGCATAGAGATCGGCGACGCGGACCAACGCGGCGGAGGCGTCGCCTTTCATGATCTCTTCGAACAGGTCGAAGCCTTGCGCGCGATCGGCGAGGCCCAGCAGATTGCGCACCTGTTCTTCGGTCACCTCGCCGTCGGCCGACGCCAACGCACGGTCAAGCAGCGACAGGCCGTCGCGCGCCGAACCATCCGCCGCGCGGGCAAGCAGCGCCGCCGCCCCTTGCGCGACCGCGCGGTTTTCCTTCGCGGCGACGTTGGTGAGGTGCTTAGCGAGCGTGGCCTGATCGAAGCGGCGCAGATCGAAACGCTGGCAGCGCGACAGCACCGTGACCGGCACTTTGCGGATTTCGGTCGTCGCGAAAATGAACTTCGCGTGGGCGGGCGGCTCCTCCAGCGTTTTGAGGAGCGCGTTCCACGCCTGGTTCGAAAGCATGTGGACTTCGTCCACGATGTAGATCTTGTAGCGCGCCGAAACGGGGCGATAGCGCACCGCCTCGATCAACTCGCGCACGTTGCCGACACCGTTATTCGACGCGGCGTCGATCTCGATCACGTCGAGATGCTTGTCCTCCGCGATCGCCACGCAATGCTCGCACACGCCGCAGGGATCGATCGTCGGGCCGCCCTTGCCGTCCGGGCCGATGCAGTTCAGCGCGCGCGCCACGATGCGCGCGGTCGTGGTCTTGCCCACGCCGCGCACGCCGGTCAGCACGAACGCATGATGGATGCGGCCCGTTTCGATCGCGTTGGCGAGGGTACGCACCAGCGCTTCCTGCCCGACCAAGTCGGACAGGCGCGTCGGCCGGTATTTCCGGGCCAGCACCTGATATTGGGCGGTCTCGGATTCGGCCATCGTCACGCGCGGCTGGAGAAAAAGGGTGGGAGGCTGGACGTCGACCCGGGTGGAGACTCGTTACGGCTGCTTCCTTCCGGACCTGACCGGGTTGGCGAGGCACTCGTCCGCCGCCAACCTCCCGTGGGTTATATAGCGGGTTGGAACGCCGGTTGCCAGACTCCCTTGTTCCCGGCTTAAGGCCTTGATTTCACGTCAAGCGGGCGGCTGGCGGCGACTCGAACACCGCGCTAGTGTCGGCCTATGGAACGCCCGAATTTCTACGCTTCGCTCCCGCTCGACCGGAAATCCGAATTGCGCCGCGACGACGCGTTCGTGATTTCGCGCCTGGAACATCGCGAGGCGCGCTTCGTGCCGGTGTGGCGCACGCGCAATCTGGTGCGCGAAGGCCAGGCCCCGCAAGCCGTGTGGCTCACCCGCACGCGCATCGAACAGATTTCGGTCTCGGCACCGGTCTATTTGGGCGATTGGGGCGACGTGCCTTATTTCGCCGCCGATATCAGCCATATCGAAGAAACGGAATTAACGATTGCGGCGCCGGAAGGCGCCTTCGTCGATCTGCGCGGTGTCGGCGCGATGATGAACCGCGACGAAGGCGGCTTGCTCGCCTATGCGCGTGGCCTCGCCTGGTGGCATGCGCGCAATCGGTTCTGCGGCGTGTGCGGTGCGCCCAATCGCGCCGAATCCGGCGGGCATGTTCTGCGCTGCACGAACCCGAATTGCGCCACCGAGCATTTCCCGCGCACCGATCCCGCCGTGATCATGCTGATCGTCAGCGGCGACAAATGCCTGCTGGGCCGCAACCGGCGCTTTCCGCTGCCGATGTATTCGACCCTCGCGGGCTTCGTCGAGCCGGGCGAAAGCCTCGAAGATTGCGTGCGCCGCGAGACGTTCGAGGAGGCGGGCATCCGCGTGGGCGATGTCGAGTATCGCTCCTCGCAGCCTTGGCCGTTTCCGTCGTCGATCATGCTCGGCTTCTGGGGCGAAGCGCTGAACGAAGACATTGTGCGCGACGACGAGGAATTGATGGACGCGCGCTGGGTCACGCGCGAATTCCTGCGCCAAGACCACGACCCCGACCAGTTCCGCCTGCCGCGCGCCGATTCGATCGCGCGCCGCTTGATCGAAGAATGGATCGCGACGGGCTGACATGGCGCTGGATCGCAACGGCCACGCGCTGACGACGAACCGCGAGGCGGCCGAGGCCTATAACGCCGGTCTCGATAAGCTGCTGTCGGCCAATGCGGGCGCCGCCGCCGATTTCGAACGCGCCATCGCGGCCGATCCCGATTACGCGCCCGCTTATGCCGCCTTGGCGCGTTGCCACCAAGTATACGGCGATCGCGCGCGCGCCAAAGCCGCCATCGCCGCCGCGCGCGAGAAGGCGCCGAAATTTTCGGGTCGCGAGGCCAGCCTCGTCGCGTGCTTGGGCTTCGTGCTCGACGGCAAGGGGGCGGAAGCCCTCGCCGCCATCCAAGCGCATATGCGGGAATTCCCGCGCGATGCGCTCGCACTCTCGCCGGTTTGCGGCGTGTTCGGAATTTACGGCTTCTCGGGCCGGGCGGGCCGCGACAAGGATTTGCGCGACTATCTCGACACGCTGGAAGCGGGCTTCGGCGACGATTGGTGGTTCCTCGTCCAGCACGGTTTCGCGCGCATCGAAACCGGTGATGTCGCGCGCGGGGCCGCGAAGGTCGATCGCGCGATGGAATTATTCCCGCGCGAAGCGAATGGCGCGCATATCCGCGCGCATGCGCATTACGAGCTGGGCGAAGCCCGCGCGGGCTACGCCGCCTTGACCGAATGGCTAAAGCCCTATCCGCGCGCCGCGCTGATGTATTGCCATCTCGATTGGCATCGTGCGTTGTGGGCGCTCGATCTGGGCAAAGCCGACGATGCTTGGGCGATTTATCGCAGCTCCGTGGCGCCCGGCGCGCTTTGGGGCCCGTCGCTGAACGTGGCGACCGATGCGGCGTCGTTTCTGCTGCGCGCGGAATTCGCTGGATCGCCCCGCGCCACGGGCGAATGGAAACGCATCGCCGATTACACCCGCGCCGAGTTTCCGCGCGCGGGCATCGCCTTCGTCGACGTGCACGCGCTGCTCGCCGCAAGCATGGCTGGCGACGAAGACGGCTTCATCGAGCGCAAATCGGGTCTGCGCGGCCCCGCCGTCGATATGGTCGCTGGCTTGGGCGAAGCCTTCCGCGCCTATGCGAAGGGCGAATACGTAAGCGCGGCCGCATCCCTCGCCCCGCTGCTGCCCGCGCATGAACGCATCGGCGGCAGCCGCGCCCAGCGCGATCTGCTGGAACAGCTTTACGTCCAAGCCCTGCGCCACGCCGGACGTGCCGCCGACGCCGCGGCTTACGCGAAAACGCGGCGGCGCTAACCGCGCCCGCGATAAGGCGCCACACCGGGATCGGGCAACCAGAGCCCCTTGGGCGGCGTCCCGGTCTGCCAGAACACGTCGATCGGCATGCCGCCGCGCGGATACCAATAGCCGCCGATGCGCAGATATTTCGGCGACAGCAGCTTCACCAGCGTCTTGCCGATATCGACGGTGCAGGCTTCGTGGAACGCGCCGTGATTGCGGAAGCTTTGCAGGAACAGCTTCAGCGCCTTCGATTCCACCAGGAATTTGCGCGGCACGTAGTCGATCACGATATGCGCGAAATCGGGTTGGCCGGTGATCGGGCACAGCGACGTGAATTCGGGCGCGGTGAAGCGCACCAGATAATCCGTGCCTGGATGCGGGTTGGGCACGCGCTCCAGCTTCGCCAGCGACGGATCGGCGGGGATCGCCGTTTCCTTGCCGAGCTGCGTCAGCCCCGCATAGATCGATTTCGCTTTAGGCATCTTCCTTCGTCTCCAAACCGATCCGCGCTTCGAACATTTTGCGCCACGCGTCGAAGCGGTTTTCGACGATGGCGCCGCGGATGTCGCGCATCAGGTCCTGATAATAATGCAGATTGTGCCAGGTGAGCAGCATCGGCCCGAGGATTTCGCCCGCCCGGATCAAATGGTGGATATAGGCGCGGCCGTAATTGCGGCAAGCGGGACAGCCGCAGGCCGCATCGATGGGCCGCGTATCCTCGGCGAATTTCGCGTTGCGCAGATTCATCGGGCCGTCGCAGGTGAAGGCCTGCCCCGTGCGGCCCGACCGCGTGGGCAGCACGCAATCGAACATATCGACGCCGAGGCCGACGGCCGCGACGATATCCTGCGGCTTGCCCACGCCCATCATGTAGCGCGGCTTGTCGGCCGGCATGAAGGGCTCGACCGCCGCCAGCGTTTCCTCGCGATCCTTCTTGGGCTCGCCCACCGCCAGCCCGCCGATCGCGTAGCCATGGAAACCGATCTCGGCGAGCGCTTTCGCGCTTTCCTCGCGCAGATCGGCATAGGTCGAGCCCTGCACGATGCCGAAAATCGCGTAGCCCGGCCGCTCGACGAAGGCGTCGCGGCTGCGCTGGGCCCAGCGCATCGACAGGCGCATCGACTTCGCCGCATCTTCATGCGTCGCGGGCCAATCGGTGCATTCGTCGAACGCCATGGTGATATCGGAATCCAGCTTGTGCTGGATCTGGATCGAACGTTCGGGCGTCAACTCGTGCGTCGAACCGTCGAGATGCGATTGGAACACGACGCCGTGCTCGTCCATCTTCTTGCGCAGGCCCTTCAGCGAGAAGACCTGATAGCCGCCGGAATCGGTCAGGATCGGCTTCGACCAGTTCATGAACGGGTGCAAGCCGCCCAAACGGTCGACGCGATCGGCCCCCGGGCGCAGCATCAGATGATAGGTGTTGCACAGCAGGATTTCAGCACCCGTCGCGGCGACGCTGTCGGGCATCATCGCCTTCACGGTCGCGGCCGTGCCCACCGGCATGAAGGCCGGCGTTTCAATCGTGCCGCGCGACGTGGTCACGCGCCCGCGCCGGGCGCGGCCATCCTTGGCCAGAAGCTGGTATCCGAACTTCACGAATTCCTCTCGATCAGCGACGCATCGCCGTAGCTGAAGAAGCGATACCCCGCCGCGACGGCATGCGCATAGGCCGATTTCATCCGATCGGTCCCAGCGAAGGCGCAAACCAGCATGAACAACGTCGATTTCGGCAAATGGAAATTGGTGAACAACGCGTCCACCGCGCGGAACTGGAAGCCCGGCAAGCAGAACAGCCGCGTTTCGCCGGCCCAAGCGCGAACCTCGCCCTGCGCCGCCGCGACGGTTTCAAGGACCCGCAGCGCCGTCGTGCCCAGCGCCACGACGCGGCGCCCTTCCGCCTTCGCCGCGCGGATGCGGGCGGCGGTCGCATCGCTCACCTCGCCCCATTCGGCGTGCATTTTGTGGTCTTCAACGTTCTCGACCTTCACCGGCAGGAAGGTCCCCGCGCCGATATGCAGCGTGACCGAGGCGCGCTCGATCCCGGCGGCGTCGAGCGCCGCCAGCAATTCGGGCGTGAAATGCAAACCGGCGGTCGAGGCGGCGACGGCGCCGTCCTTGGCCGCGAACACGGTTTGATAGTTGCGCTCGTCGTCGGCGTCGGGCGTCGCGCGCTTGATATAAGGCGGCAGCGGCATCGCGCCGTATTTCTCCAGTGCGGCCATCAGCGCAGGACCCGCGACCGAGAAGCGCAGCTTCACATCCTCGTCCTTCGCCTCGACGATCGCGGAAACGCCGGGCGCGTAGTCGATCCGATCGCCAATCTTCAGGCGCTTCGATCCCTTGGCGAAAGCGCGCCACAGATCGGGGCCTTCCATCTTGTGCAGCGTCGTCTCGACGCGCGCCGCACCCCGCGTGCCCGTCAAGCGCGCTTTCAACACGCGCGTATCGTTGAAAATCAACAGATCGCCTTTGCGCAACAATTTGGGCAGATCGCGGATCGTGCGATCGGCGAGCGTGGCGCCGACATGCAGCAGGCGCGCGGAATCGCGCGGGATTGCGGGGGTTTGCGCGATCCTGTCCGGCGGCAAGTCGAAATCGAAGTCGCTGAGCTTCAAACCAGATCCCATTCGGTCCTGACGGCGGCGTCGGTTTCGCAAGAACCGAGGCGTCGCGCAAGGGCCGAATGTTTCGCGGGATCGAGGCGTTTGAGCGCCCAGGCCGCCATCGCGCGGACCAAGGGCGATTCATCCTCGGCCAAACGCTCGGCGGCCGGGATCAGCGACGCCGATTTCGAGTTCCCGATGGCGATCAACACATTGCGTACGAAGCGATCGCGGCCCACCCGCTTGATCGGCGAGCCGGCGAATTTCGCGCGGAACGCGGGATCGTCCAGAGCCGCCAATTCGGCCAAGGCGGGCGCTTCCAAATCCGCGCGCGACTTGAATTCGCCGTGGCGGGTGGACGACGCGAATTTGTTCCACGGGCACACGGCCAAGCAATCGTCGCAGCCATAGATACGATTGCCCATCGCCGCGCGAAACTCTTCGGCAATGTGCCCCTTATGCTCGATCGTCAGATACGAGATGCAGCGCCGCGCGTCCAAGCGATAGGGCGCCGGAAACGCGTTGGTCGGGCAGATATCCAGGCAGCGCGAACAGCCGCCGCAATGATCGGTCTCCGCCGTATCGGTCTCGAGATCGAGCGTCGTCAGCACCGTGCCGAGGAACAGCCACGAGCCGAAGCCGCGCGACACGAGATTCGTGTGCTTGCCTTGCCAGCCCAAGCCCGCCGCCTGGGCCAAGGGCTTTTCGAGCAGCGGCGCCGTATCGACGAAAACCCGCGCGTCGCCGCCTTGGGTTTCGACGAGCCAGCGGCCCAGCGCCTTCAAGCGGCGCTTGATCAGGTCGTGATAATCCTTGTTGCGGGCGTAGACGGAGATCGTACCCGTTTCGGCGCGGCCCAGATCGTCGAGCGGATCGTGGTCGGGCCCGTAATTGGCGCCGAGTACGATGGCCGAGCGGGCCGGTTCCCACATCGCTTTCGGGTCGGCGCGGCGCGCGGCGGTTTCCGCCATCCAGCCCATATCGCCGTGATGGCCCGATTCCAAAAACCGTCGCAAGCCCTCGCGCGCTTGTTCGCTGGACGCGGCGCGCGCGAACCCGACCGCCTCGAACCCGAGTTCGAGCGCTTTGGCGCGGATTTGGGCCGTCGGTTTATCCTGCGATTCCATATCGGTATACGGCGGCGGGGGATGCGTTCCGCCCGATTCTTGCATATTCTGGGGCACTATTGACCCCCTTCTTGGGAGCCTTGTTTGACCGACCCGATCCGTTTCTTGCTCGGCCGCAAACCCGTGGAAGTGTCCGGCGTGGCGCCGACCACGACCGTGCTGGAATGGCTGCGCGGGGATGGCGAGCGTTGCGGCACCAAGGAAGGCTGCGCCGAAGGCGATTGCGGGGCCTGCACCGTGGTGCTGGTCGAACGCGGCGCGGACGGCGCGCTTCAGTCGCGCTCGGTCAATTCCTGCATCCAGTTCCTTCCCGCGCTCGACGGCAAGCAATTGCTGACGGTCGAGGATTTGAAGGCGGCGGACGGCGCGCTCCATCCCGTGCAGGCGGCGATGGTCGAAACCCATGGCGCGCAATGCGGCTTCTGCACGCCCGGATTCGTGATGACGCTCTATCACTTGCACCGCACCTATCAAGGTCCGCTGCCGCCGAGCCGCGAAACGCTCGACCGCGCCTTGGGCGGCAATCTGTGCCGCTGCACGGGCTATCGTCCGATCCTGGAAGCGGGCGTGAAAATGTTCGACACCGCCCCCGTCGCCGATCCGCGCGATGCGGGCGTGGCCGATTTCCTGGCGGCGTTCACCCACGACCACGGTTTCGCCTACGAAGCCGAAGGGCGGAAATTCTTCGCCCCCCGCACGCTGGTCGAATTGGCGCGCGTGATGGCGGCGAACCCGGAGGCGCGGCTTCTGTCCGGCGGCACCGATCTGGGCTTGGAAGTGACCAAGGCGCAGCGCGATTTTCCGGTGCTCGTGTCGCTCAACGAAATCGCCGAGTTGAAGCGCGTGACGCGCACAGCGACGCATTTGGAGTTGGGCGCCGGCTTGACCTGGACGCAAGCGATGGCGCCGCTTGTCGCGGCCTTCCCGGCGCTGGACGAATTACTCGCGCGTTTCGCGGGGCCCCCGGTGCGCAATGCGGGCACGATCGGCGGCAATATCGCCAACGCCTCGCCCATCGGCGATTCGCCGCCGATGTTCCTCGCCCTCGACGCCGAGCTCGAGTTGTTCGGGACGAAGGGCACGCGCACGATGAAGCTCGCCGAGTTCTTCCTCGATTATCGCAAGACGGCGCTGATGCCGGGCGAGATCGTGGCGGGCGTACGCGTTCCGCTGCCCCGCGCCGAAACGAAGCTCGCGGCCTATAAGGTCTCCAAACGCTTCGACGACGATATCTCCGCCGTCTGTGGCGTGTTCGCCCTTGATCTCGACGGCGATGTCGTGAAGGCCGCGCGGCTTGCCTATGGCGGCATGGCGGCGATCCCCAAACGCGCCGCGAAGGCCGAGGCCGCGCTGATCGGAAAGAAATGGACCCTCGAAACCGCCAACGCGGCCGGTGCCGCGATCGCGCAGGATTTTGCACCCCTCAGCGACATGCGCGCTTCGGCCGACTATCGCGCCAAGGTCGCGGCGAATTTGATCGCGCGCTTCTGGCACGAAACCGCCGGGACCGCCGCGACGCGGGTGGTGCGCTATGGCTGAGCGCTACGCCCCCGCGATCGCCGAACCGACCTACGACCCGATCGGCAAATCGGCCAAACACGATAGCGCCAAGCTGCATGTGTCGGGCGAGGCCGTCTATGTCGACGACGTGCCCATGCCCAAGGGCGGGCTCGAAACCTATTGCCTGTTGTCGCCCAAGGCGCATGCCAAGATCGTCTCGATCGATCTGGGCGACGTGCTGAACTCGCCGGGTGTGCATGCGGCGATTTGCTGGCGCGATATTCCCGGCCGCAACGATGTCGGCCCGATCTTTCCGCTTGAGCCGATCCTGGCCAACGGCGTGGTCGAATATATCGGCCAGCCCGTCGTCGCCATCGCGGCCGATAACGTGAAGCTCGCGCGCGCGGCGGCGAAGAAAGCCAAGATCGTCTACGAAGATCTGCCCGCGATCCTGACCATCGACGAGGCGATGGCGCAAAAAGCCTATGTCGCCCCGCCCTACAAGATGGAACGCGGCAACGTGAAAGCCGGTTTGACGAAAGCGCCGCATCGCCTGACGGGCGAGTTCGCCAACGGCGCGCAGGACCATTTCTATCTCGAAGGCCATATCGCGCTGGCCTATCCGCTCGAAGACGGGCAGATGCGCGTGCTCTCGTCGTCGCAGCACCCGTCGGAGGTGCAGAAGATGGTCGCGGGTTGTTTGAACCTGTCCGCGAACCAAGTGAGCGTCGAAATGCGCCGCATGGGCGGCGGCTTCGGCGGCAAGGAAACCCAGCCCGCGATCTTCGCCTGCATCGCATCGCTGCTCGCCCGGCGCACGGGTCATGCGGTCAAATACCGCGTCGACCGCGACGACGATTTCATGATCTCCGGCAAGCGCCACGATTTTCGCGTGCGCTACGAAGTCGGCTTCGACGACGCCGGCAATCTGTTGGCGCTGGACATCGAATACGCGGCGCGCGCGGGCCATGTCGCGGATCTGTCGACGTCGATCGTCGACCGCGCGCTGTTCCACACGACCAACACCTATTTCATTCCGGCGGTTCGCAGCGTCGGCTATCCGTGCAAGACGCATACGCAATCCAACACGGCGTTTCGCGGCTTCGGCGGTCCGCAAGGCATTCTCGCGGCCGAACACATCATCGACCGCGTGGCGCGCCATCGCGGCCTCGATCCGCTGGCGGTGCGGCGGCGGAATTTCTATGGCCCCGCGCCGCGCGCGCAGACGCATTTCGGCCAGACGGTCGAGGATTTCGTCGCCGACAAGATCGTCGCCGATCTGGCGAAGGACGTGGATTACGACAAGCGTCGCCGGGAAATCGACGCGTTCAACGCGGCGAACCCAATCCTGAAAAAAGGCATGGCGCTTTGCGCCATCCAGTTCGGCATTTCCTTCACCGCGATCCAGTTCAACCAAGCCGGCGCGCTGGTGCATGTCTACAACGACGGCTCGATTTCGCTGAACCATGGCGGCACCGAAATGGGCCAGGGTCTGCACATCAAGATCGCGCAGATCGTCGCCCATGAATTTGGCGTGGCGCTGGAACGCGTGCGCATCACCGCGACCGATACCGGCAAAGTGCCGAACACCTCGGCCACCGCCGCGTCGGCGGGCTCCGACCTCAACGGCCAAGCGGCCAAGCGCGCGGCGGCCGAGATCAAGCAGCGCCTCGCGCAATTCGTCGCCGGGCTCTACGGCGTGTCGGAAGCCGACGTGACCTTCGCCAACGGCATGGTTCACGCCGCCGGCAAGACGATGAAATTCGAGGAAGCCGTGTGGCGCGCCTATAACGCGCGCGTCTCGCTGTCGGCGACCGGCTTCTACGCCACGCCCAAGATCCATTGGGATCGCGCCAAGGCCTGGGGCCGCCCGTTCTTCTATTTCGCCTACGGGGCCGCCTATTGCGAGGCGACGATCGACACGCTGACCGGCGAATACAAGATCGACCGCGCCGATATTCTGCACGACACCGGGCGCTCGCTGAACCCGGCGGTCGATCTGGGCCAGGTCGAAGGCGGCTTCATCCAAGGCATGGGCTGGGTGACCAGCGAAGAAATCTGGTTCGACAAGACCGGGCGCCTGCGCACCCATGCGCCCTCGACCTATAAAATTCCGATCGCGCGCGACATGCCGACGCAATTCCGCGCACGTTTGTGGGCGCCGGCGGAGAACGTCGAGGCGACGGTCCATAAATCCAAGGCCGTGGGCGAGCCGCCGCTGACGCTGGCCGCCGCCCCGTTCCTGGCGTTGCAGGATGCCTGCGCCGCCGCCGTCCCCGGCCGCTATCCTTTGCTGGTCGCCCCGGCCACACCCGAGCGCGTGCTCGCCGCGATCGACGCGGCGAAGGCGGGCGCATGACCGGCGAATTTCTGCCGCTGCCGTCCGAAGATTGGCTTGGCGCGTTGACGCGCCACCGCCAGGCGGGCACGGCTTGCGCGCTGGTCACCGTGTTGACGGTCGAAGGCTCCAGCCCGCGCGAGGCTGGGACCAAAATGCTGGTCGATGCGCAAGGTGCGGTCGGCTCGATCGGCGGCGGTCATCTGGAAATGAAGGCGATCGAGATCGCGCGCGATCTGATCGAAAAGCGCGCGACCGCCCCGCATGTCGAACGCTTCGCGCTCGGGCCCAAGCTCGGCCAATGCTGCGGCGGTGCCGTCACGTTGTCGATCGAGCCCTTCGCCGCACCCGAATTCCAGGTGTGGATTTTCGGGGCGGGCCATGTCGGCAAGGCGTTGGTCCATCATTTGGCGGGACTACCCTGGCGGGTGACGCTGGTCGACGGGCGGCCCGAGCAGTTCCCCGCCTTGCTGCCCGCAAACGCGACGCGCCGTGTCGAAGAATTCGCCGAGGACGCCGCCAAAGACGTACCGCCGGGCGCTGCGACGCTGGTGATGACACATAGCCACGATCTCGATCTCGCGATCGTGGAGCGCCTATTGAAGCGCGGCGATCTCTCGTTCGTCGGTTTGATCGGGTCGGCCAGCAAGCGCGCAAGGTTCGAAGCGCGGCTCGCAGCGAAGGGCATCGACACGTCGTCCCTCGTCTGTCCGATCGGCGACGAAGGAATCGCGGACAAACATCCGCACGCGATCGCGATCGCGGCGGCGGCGCAGCTGCTGCGCGTGCGCCAGACGGCGAAGGTCGAAAAAACTCCGGCTTAGGCCGCGACGCGGATTTTGCCGCGCGCCGCCTTGGCGTCGCGCACCGGCGGCAATCCGAACATCCGCCCGTATTCGCGCGTGAATTGATGCACGCTTTCATAGCCGACGGCGAAGGCCGCGTTGCCGGCGTTCGCACCTTCGGCCTGCATCAGGCGCCGCGCCTCGATCAACCGCAAGCGCTTCTGGAATTGCAGCGGCGACAGCGACGTGACCGCGCGGAAATGCTGGTGGAACGACGAAGCACTCATGCCCGCGACGGATGCGAGATCGTCGACGCGCAACGGCTTGGCGAAGTCGCGGCGCAAAACGGCAACCGCGCGCGCCACGCGCGCCGCCTGCCCGTCCGGCCAGCCCAGACGGCGGATCGCCGGCCCCAATTTTCCCGCCAGCAGCCAGTAATGGAACTCGCGCAGCAACGCGCCGTGCAGCATCGGCACCGCTTGCGGGCGATCCAGCAGCCGCAACAAGCGCAGCGCCGCGTCGGCGGTTTCGCGATCGGTCGAATCGACACGCAACGGTGCCGTCGCATCGGGTTTGCCGCCGCCCATTTGGGTGACCAGATCGGCGATCAACGCCGCGTCGAGTTCGACGACCAGCGAATAATAGGGCGCCGCCCGGCTCGCGCGGGTGATCTGACTGACCGTCGGCACATCGGCCGTGATCAGCAGCGTGTCGCCGGCCGCGAAATCGAAATCGCGATCGCCCATCGTCACGCGCTTGGCGCCCTGGACGACCAGACACACGAGCGGACGCGGGATCGCGTGGACGAGGCCGCTTGGCGCCGTCGCGCGCACGGTCGTCAGGCCGGGGATCGGCGTCGGGCTGACGCCGTCCACCCCGGCATGGGCTTCGGCATGGAAACGGACGGCATCGCGCAATTCGTTCATGGCGCGAAGATACGCCAATTCGGAGGATTAGGCAAAGATCGCCGGGGATCCGGCAACAAGGATTTCCGGTTCGGGACGATCTTCCCATCACCGGACGACGCAATTTCGTCCCGAACCTCGAAAGGAAAATCCCATGTCCAAGATCACCCTCATCACAGGTGCAAGCCGCGGCTTGGGCCGCAACGCCGCCATCAGCGTCGCCCGCGCGGGCGGCGACGTGATCATCACCTATCTGCGCAACGAAACCGAAGCGCGCAAAGTCGTGGCCGCGATCGAAGCCCTGGGCCGCAAGGCGGCGGCGATCCGGCTCGACGCCGGAAACATCGCCGCTTTCGGCACGTTCGCGGCGCGGCTGGAAACGATCTTGCGCGACAAATGGGGCCGCGACCGCTTCGACCATCTGGTCAACAACGCCGGCCACGGCGATTACGCGCTGATCGGCACCATGACCGAAGCGCAGTTCGACGGCCTGGTGAACGTCCATTTCAAGGGCGTGTTCTTCCTGACCCAAACGCTGCTGCCGCTGCTCGCCGATGGCGGGCGGATCGTCAACCTGTCGTCGGGCCTGACGCGCCAATCCTTCCCCGGCTACGGCGTCTACGCCGCCGCGAAGGGCGCCGTGGAAGTGCTGACGGTCTATATGGCCAAGGAATTGGGCAAGCGCGGAATCGCGGTCAACACCGTGGCGCCCGGTGCCATCGAAACCGATTTCGGCGGCGGGGCGGTGCGCGACAATCCGGAGATCAACAAGATCTTCGCCGACATGACGGCGTTGGGCCGTGCGGGCGTGCCCGACGATATCGGGCCGATGATCGCAAGCCTGTTGTCGGACGCCAATCGCTGGGTCAACGCGCAGCGGATCGAAGTCTCCGGCGGCCAGGCAATCTAAAAGAAAAAGCCGGGCGGGGTTTTTCCCGCCCGGCTTTATCGCGTCGTCGGTTCAGATCGCCGCGATCACGGCGATTTCGACCCAGTATTGCGGCCCGGCGAGGCTCGCCTGCACGGTCGCGCGCGCGGGCGTGTTCCCGGCGCTGACCCAGCCGTCCCACACCGAGTTCATATCGGCGAAGTGGCGGATATCCGGCAGCCAAATCGTCGCCGACAGCAGCTTGGTCTTGTCGGTGCCGGCGGCGGCGAGCAATTCGTCGATCTGCGCCAGGATCTGCTGGGTCTGCTTCTTCACGTCGGGCACGGGATCGGCGGCCACTTGGCCCGCGACATAGACGGTCGAGCCATGGACGACGGCCTGGCTCATACGCGGGCCCGGCTTGATGCGCTGGATGGTCATTCTTGGTTCTCCCAAACGGATTAGGGCCGCGACCTTCGCAAGTCGCGGCCCCGAAATCCAGCCTTTTGGAAGATGGGACTTAGGTACCTTCCTGGCCGCGCGTCGCCCAGCCGGTGAAGTGCTGTTCGAGCATCACGGTGACGCCGTACATGATGACGCCCATCACCGCGATGACCATCAGCCCGGCGAAGACCAGCGGCACGTCGAAGCGCGACGATGCGGCGATCATCAGGTAGCCGATCCCTTCGTTCGACGCGACCGTCTCGGCGACGACGGAGCCCACGAAAGCGAGCGTGATCGCGACCTTCAGCGAGGCGAAGAAATAGGGTAGCGAACGCGGGATACCGACCTTCCACAGAATTTGAAGTTTGCGCGCGCCCAGCGAGCGCATCACGTCGCGCATTTCGGGTTCGATCGTGGCGAGCCCCGTCGCGACGTTCACCGCGATCGGCAGAAAGGCGATCATGAACGCGGTCAGCACGGCGGGCACGGCGCCGATACCGAACCAAATCACCAGCACGGGCACGACCGCGACCTTCGGGATCGAGTTGAAGCCGATCAACACCGGATAGAGACCGGCATAGATCACGCGCGACGCGCCGATGGCCAGGCCCAGGAACAAGCCGACGACGACGGCCAGCGCGAATCCGCCCATCGTGGTGGCGAGGGTGAAGGCCGCGTTGCTCCAGATCGGGCCCCAGCGCAGGATCAGCGTCGACCAGATCACCGACGGGCGCGGCAGGATGAAGGGCGGAATATTGAAGGCGACGCACGCCATTTCCCAGAACAGGAACAGCCCGACCACCGTGGCGATCGGCGTGACGTAGACGATCATTTTGTCGCGATTCATGAGGATCCGGACCTGCCTGGGTTGGTATCGTTACCCCTGGTCTTGCAACCGTCATTCCAGGAACTGAATACAATCAACCCATTGATTTTATTGAGGGTGAATATGCTCATGCCCATTTTTTGGGCTGTTTGCCCGGCGACGCCCAAGACTCTTGGAGGCGGCCGCCAAACGGGCTAGCAAGGCGTTATGAGCCCGAGTTTGATCGCGATTCTTCTGGCCGGCCTTGCCGGTTATGCCGGTGCCGAAGCGATGGCGCGCTATCGCGTGCTGGTCGACACGCCAAACGCGCGCTCGTCGCACAAGTTGCCCACGCCGCGCGGCGGCGGCATCGGGCTGGTGATCGGCGCCCTCGCCGGCGGGGCGATTGTCGTCGCCCCTACACCGGAAACGATCGGGCTGGCGATCGGGGCGACGATCGCGGCGATCGCGGGGCTTGCCGATGATCGGCGCGCCCAAGGGCCCATCGTCAAATTCGGCGCGCAGTTTTTGGCGGCCTTCATCGCGATGGGATCGGGGCTCGTGTTCGATCGCGTCGCCTTGCCGGTGTTCGGCGTCGTCGAACTCGGCCTCGCGGGTACGGCGATCACGCTGCTGTGGTTCGTGGGCCTGACGAACGCCTACAACTTTATGGACGGACTCGACGGTCTGGCCGGGGCGACCGGCACCGTCGCGGCAATCTTCCTGGGCCTCGCCGCGATGATGATGGGCTTGGACGGCACGGCGAAGCTCGCCTTCGTCTTGGCGGCCGCGTGTTTCGGCTTCCTGATCGTCAACAAGCCGCCCGCGCGCGTGTTCATGGGCGATGTCGGCTCGCAATTCCTGGGCTTCGCGTTCGCAGGCCTGGGCGTGCTGGCCGCGCGCGACGATTCCAGCGGCCTCGCCTTCTGGCTGGTGCCGCTGCTGCTGCTGCATTTCCTGTTCGATACGATCTTCACCGCCGCGCGCCGCGCGCTGGCGGGCGAGAACGTGCTCGAAGCGCATCGCACGCATCTCTATCAGCGCTTGAACCAAGCCGGGTTCGCGCATGGCCGCGTGGCGTTGTTCCTCGCGGCCATGGCGGCGATCCAGGGCAATGCAGCACTTTGGCTCGGCCAAGCGCCGTGGCCCGCGTTGCTCGCCCCGTTCCTGCTGCAGCTCGTCTACGCGCGCTGGGTGCTCGCCCGCTCAGGCGTGTGACGGTGCGAAGCCGATCGGGCGCATCTTCTCGACTTTCGCGGCCAAGGCGAGCATCTGTTCCTCGCGATGGCGGCGGGTGACGATCTGCAATCCGACCGGCAAGCGGTTGGCGTCGAGACCGGCGGGCACCGAGATCGCGGGCAATCCCGCCATCGTGACCAGGAACGTCGCCGCGACCCAATCGATATAGGTCGTCATCTTCTTGCCCGCGATGACCTCCGGGTAATTCTGTTCGACCGGGAACGGCGCCACCGGCGAGCACGGGCAGCACACCGCGTCGTATTTGGCGAACACCTTCGTCCATTCGTCGACGAGCTTCGAGCGCGTGACTTCGCCTTGCGCCACGTCCTTGGGCCCTTGCGCCAGACCGCGACGGATATTGCCCGCGAGATTGGGGCCGAACTTGTCGACCAAGCCGATGCGATCGAGATGCGCCGTCACCATCAATTGCCCGCGCAATTGCAGGAACGCCTCGCGCGCGAAGGAAAGATCGAGGTCGATCTCTTCGACCTTCGCCCCCCACGTGCCGATCTGATACGTCGCCGCGCGGCAAATCTCGTCGATCTCCGGCTCCACGCCGATCTTGGCGAAGTCGGAGATATAGGCGATGCGCAAACCTTCCACGCTTTTCGCCGGCGCGCCGGCGAAGTCGCGCCCGACGATCGGGAAGGTGCGCGGATCGCGCGGGTCTTCGCCCGCCAAGGCTTGCAGCATCAGCGCCGTATCGCCCACGTCGCGCGCCATCGGGCCCGTGACCGGCAGCATGTCGAAATAGCGCGTGGTGGGATAGGACGGCACGAGGCCCGGCGTGGGGCGCAAGCCGACGACGCCGCAGAACGACGCGGGCGTGCGCAACGAACCGCCGAGATCCGAGCCGTCGGCCAGCGCGATCATGCGCGCGGCCAATGCCGCAGCCCCGCCGCCGGTCGAACCCGAAGCGCTTTTGGAAAGATCCCACGGGTTACGCGTGGCGCCGAACACGTCGTTGAACGTGTTCGCCCCGGCGGCGTATTCGGGCGTGTTGGTCTTGCCGATGACGACGGCCCCCGCCGCCTTCACGCGCAGCACGGTGGCGGCGTCTTCCTCGGGCACGAAATCGGCCTTGGTCGGCGAACCCCAAGTCGTGCGGATGCCGGCGGTCGGGTGCACGTCCTTGATGCCGACGGGCACGCCCGCGAGCAAACCCGGGTCCTCGCCATTGGCAACCTTGGTGTCGATCTCCGCCGCCCAGAAGCGTGCCTTCTCCTCCGCCACGGTGCAGACCGCGTTGACCTTCGGGTTCTCGGCCGCGATCTGGGCCAGATGCGCTTCGAGCACTTGGGTCGCGGTGAGTTGCTTGCTGCGCACGCGATCGGCGATATCGCGAGCGGGAAGGCGGACGATCCAGGATTCGGTCATGTTGGGCTTTCTGGCTTGAAGCGGGCGACATGCTCCCCTACCGTCCGGGCATGCCCGATTCAAGTCCCCTCGCGAAAGATTGGCATTCCTCGGTTTGTCCGCATGATTGCCCCAGCGTTTGCGCGCTGGAAATCGAGAAACTGTCCGAGTCGCGGATCGGCAAGGTGCGCGGCGCCGCCGCCAACGACTACACGGCCGGCGTGATCTGCGCGAAGGTGGCGCGCTACGCCGAACGCCAGCACCATCCCGGCCGTTTGTCGGTACCGTTGCGCCGCGTGGGGGCCAAGGGTTGCGGGCCGGAAGGTTTCACGCCGATTTCGTGGGACGAAGCGCTCGACGAAACCGCCGCGAAGCTGAAAGCGGCTTCGGCGAAATTCGGGCCCGAGACCGTGTGGCCCTATTTCTACGCCGGCACGATGGGCCTGGTGCAGCGCGACGGCATCGACCGCTTGCGTAACGTCATGGGCTATTCGCGCCAGTATTCGACGATCTGCATCACGCTGGCGGATGCCGGCTGGCTGGCGGGGGCCGGCGTCAAGCGCGGTGTCGATGCGCGCGAGATCGCCAAATCCGATCTGATCGTGATGTGGGGCGGCAATCCCGTCTCCACCCAGGTCAACGTCATGACGCATATCGCGCGCGCCAAGAAAACGCGCGGCGCGAAGCTGGTCGTCGTCGACCCCTATCGCACGGGAACCGCGCAACAAGCCGATCTGCATTTGATGGTGAAGCCGGGCACCGACGCCGCCTTGGCGCTGGGCGTCATGCATGTGCTGTTCGCCGAAGGCTTTGCCGACCGCGATTACATGGTCCAATACACGCGCGGTGCCGAAGCGCTCGAAACCCATATCGCCGACAAAACGCCCGAATGGGCCGAGAGCATTTGCGGCGTGCCGGCCGCGACGATCCGCGAATTCGCGCGTCTCTATGGCGGCACGAAGCGCGCCTATCTGCGCCTGGGCTACGGCTTCGCGCGGCATCGCAACGGTTCGTCGTCGATGCACGCGGCGTCGTGTCTGCCCGCGATCACGGGCGCATGGCGGCACGAAGGCGGCGGCGCCCTCTACGCGCAATCGTCGATCTATGCGCTCGACAAGACGCTGATCCAGGGCCTCGATACGCTCGATACGCGCATACGCGAGCTCGATCAAAGCCGCATCGGTCCGGTGCTGACCGGCGACAAGCGCGATCTGGGCGACGGCCCGCCGGTGACGGCATTGTTCATCCAGAACACCAATCCGATGAACGTGGCGCCCGAACTCGCCAAAGTGCGTGCAGGCTTCCTGCGCGACGATCTGTTCGTCTGCGTGCACGAGCAATTCCTGACCGAGACGGCGCGCATGGCCGATATCGTCCTGCCCGCGACGACGTTCCTGGAGCACGACGATATCTATCAAGCGGGCGGGCACACTTATCTGCAGGTCGCGCGCAAGGTGGTCGAGCCCTACGCCCAGGCCAAATCCAATCACTGGGTCCATCGCGAACTCGCCAAGCGCCTGGGCGCGGAACATCGCGGCTTCGCGATGAGCGAATGGGACATCATCGATTGGACGTTAAAGGCGTCGGGCTATCCGTCGGCGGACGAAGTCCATGCCGGGCGCTGGCACGATCGCGCGCAATCGTTCGAGCGCGCGCATTTCCTCGACGGCTTCGGCCATGACGACGGCAAATTCCATTTCGACGCCGATTGGGCGAAGCTCGGCCCCGCGTGGGAAGCTATGCCGTCGCTGCCCACGCAGATGACGAATTACGACGCGGCGACGGACGACAAGCCGTTCCGGCTGGTCGCAGCACCCGCGCGCACGTTCCTGAACTCCACGTTCACCGAAACGCCGGGCAGCCAGGAACGCGAGCAACGCCCGACGGCGATGATCCACCCGGCGGCACTCGCCAAGCTCGGGATCGCCGATGGCGCGCGCGTGCGCTTAGGCAACGACAAGGGCTCGCTGGTCGTGCACGCCAAGACGTTCGACGGCGTGTTGCCGGGCACGGTCGTCGTCGAAAGCATTTGGCCGAATGCGGCGTTCGAGGAAGGGATCGGCATCAATCTGCTGACCTCCGCCGATCCCGGTTTCCCCGCGGGCGGTGCCGTGTTCCACGACACCGCCATCTGGCTCAAACCCGCTTAAGCGGCGACCACGCCGCCGTCGACGATGAAGTCGGATCCCGTGACGAACGAGGATTCGTCCGACGCCAGGAACACCGCCGCGTTGGCGATTTCGACCGGCTCGCCGAAGCGCTTCATCGGCACGGTCGATTGGATATGCGCCGCCATGCCGGCACGCTGATCGTCGGGCATATTGACCTTGCCGAAGATCGGCGTGGCGACCGGACCGGGGCTGATCGTGTTGACGCGGATGCCGCGCCCGACCAGATCGACGGCGAGTGCGCGACTCATCGCCAGGATGGCGCCTTTGCTGGCCGAATACGCTTCCGAATTTCCGAAGCCCACACTGGCGACGACCGACGCCGTATAGATGATCGACGCCTTGGCCGAGAAATGCGGCAGCAGCGCCTGCGTCAAGAAGAACGGTCCCTTCACGTTCACGTCGATCTGCTTTTCGTATTCGGCTTCAGTAAACGTGTCGAACGCGCCAATCGTCGCGATGCCGGCATTGGCGAACAGAATGTCGAGCTTGCCGAACTTCGCCGCGATCTGCGCCGCGAGATCCTTCTGCGCCGCGACCGATGCGCTGTCGGCGCGGATCGCCAGAACGTTCCCGCCCAGATCCTTCGCGGCGGCGGCGAGGTTATCGGGGTTGTTGCCGGTGATCGCGACGCGGGCCCCTTCGGCCAGGAAGCGGCGCGCGGTTTCGAGACCGATACCGGTCGTGCCGCCGGTGACGAGGGCGGTCTTGCCATTCAAACGGGACATGGGTGGAAGCCTTTTGGGGAATACGGTGCGGGATTGCACCGTTTCTTACTGTTTGGTACAAATAGGAGGCTCTCTTGTCCTTACAAGGGGGTTTTTTACTGAAAGGTATAAAAATGGGTCGGCCGCGCCGATTCGACGAAACCGCCGCCTTGGATGCCGCAATCGACGTGTTTTCGCGTTACGGCTTCGAAGGCGCGTCGCTGGACCAGCTGACCGAGGCGATGGGCATCAACCGGCCCAGCCTTTACGGCGCGTTCGGCGACAAGGCGGCTTTGTTCGAAAAGGCCGTCGCCCGCTATGCCGACGGCCCGGGCCGGGCGGGTGTGGCCGCGATCGAAGCGGCACCCGATCTGGATACCGCAATTCGCGACTTTTTCGGTGTCGTCGAGACGAATAACTGCATGCGAAATCGCCCGCCGGGTTGCCTTGTCGCCTGCGTTTTAGGCGAAGCGGCCGGGATCGATACGCGCTGGCGCGATATGGCGCTTCGTCTCGCGCGCGAATCCGAACAGCGCTTGGCGGCGGCTTTCGCGCGATTTGTGCCGGCGGAAAAGGCCGCGACGCTGGCGAGTTTGGTCCTGACGTTAGGCATCGGCATCGCCGCCGCCGCGAAAGCGGGCCTGTCGGCGGACGAGCTGCAAACGCGGATCGACACCGCGCGCGACGCCGCACTGAAAGCCGCCGCCTGATTGGCACGCGATCTGCATTCATAAATCCATGTACGCGCCGGGATTGGGAACCTGCTTCCCGTTTCCCGTTGGCGGACAGGTTTCTCCCCAACTTGGGCCGCGCCCTCTGGCAGCGGCCCTTTTTCTTGGGCAAAAGTCTTCGCCCCACCCTCTCAAAAATGGAACCCGCCATGGCCGACACCGTCCCGCATCTGAAGCTGACCTATGAAGGCGCCAACAAGATTCTGGCGGGGGCGGTCGCCAAGGCGAACGCGATGGGCGCGCCGCAATGCATCGTCGTCGCCGACGACGGCGGCCATATGCTCGCCTTCGCGCGCATGGACGGCGCCAAGGTGCTGTCGATCGATTCCGCGACGATGAAGGCGAAGACGGCGGCGTCGAGCCGCGTGCCTACTGGCGGCATTCCCGACGCGGCCCTCGAAGGCCGCTTGGTCGCCGCGACGCAAGGCAAGCTGACCAATTTGAAGGGCGGCTTCCCGATCGTCGTCGACGGCAAGGTCATCGGCGCGATCGGTGTGGGCTCGGGCACGGGCGAGCAGGATATCGAAGTGGCGTTGGCCGGCCTCGCCGCGCTGTCGGGTGCGAAGACGGCGTTCTAAGCGCGCGCGGGCGCGGCCGTCGTTTTCTGCGCGACGATGACGGCCGCCGCCAAGCCGAAGCCCAACAGATCGTATTGCCAGCCGGGGAAGATCAGCGCCAACGCGGCGCCGATCAACGCCGCGTTTTCCCACATCCGGCTGCGGCGCAGCAGATAGCCGTGCAAACCCGCGGCAAGCAGCACGCAGCCGATCGACGACGTGACCAGCGCGTGCAGGATATCGGGCCATTCGCCGATCATCAGCACCGCGGGTTGATAGACGAACATGAAGGGCACGATGAAGCCCGCCGCGCCGATGCGCACGGCGGCCCAGCCCGCCTTCCAGAGATCCGCCCCCGCCAAGCTCGCGGCGGCGAACACCGCCAGCGCCACCGGCGGCGTGATCGCCGACAGGATGGCGAAGTAGAACGCGAACATATGGGCGGCGGGCTGCACGACGCCCAGCTTCATGATCGCAGGCACGAGCAGCGACACCATGATGATGTAAGCGGGCGTGGTCGGCATGCCCATGCCCAGCACGATCCCCGCCATCGCGGTGACGACCAGCGCCAGGAACAGCGTGTTCTGCGCCAAGGCCAGCACGATCTGCGTGAAGGAAATGCCGATCCCGGTCAGCGCGATCACGCCGATGACGATGCCCGCACACGCGCAGGCCATCGCGACGGCGAGCGCGTTTTTGGCGCCATCGATCAGCGCATCAACGACCGTCCACCAGGTGATCCCTTGGCGCGTATTGGCGCGCAGCAAGGCGACCGGCAAACACGCGATCGTACCCGCGAGGGCCGCCAGCGGCGCCGAATAGCCCGCGAACATCCCGCCCAGCACGATGCCGACGGGAACAAACAAATGCCCGCGTTCGCGCAAGACCGTGCCGAGCTTCGGACATTCGCTGTCCGGCATGCCGCTGAGGCCCGCGCGCTTGGCTTCGAAATGCACCGCGCCGAAACAGGCGAGGTAGTAGAGCAGCGACGGGATCAGCGCCCAGATCGTAACCTGGAGATACGAGACGGCGAGATACTCGGCCATCACGAAAGCGGCGGCCCCCATGATCGGCGGCATGATCTGCCCGCCGGTCGAGGCGACGGATTCGACGCCGGCCGCGAAATGCTTGGTGAAGCCCGTGCGCTTCATCAGCGGAATCGTGATCGGCCCGTCGACCATGACGTTGGCGACGGCCGAGCCCGAGATCGTGCCGAACAGCGACGACGACACGACGGCGACCTTGCCGGGCCCGCCCGCTTGGCGGCCGGTCAGCGCCAGCGCGAAATCCATGAACAACTGGCCCGTGCCCGAGCGTTCCATGAACGAGCCGAACAGCACGAAGACCAGCACGAACGCGGCCGACACGCCCAGCGTCGAGCCGAAAATGCCTTCGGTCGTCAGGTAGATCTGATCGAGCGTCGAGGGCAGCGAGATGTTGGTGAAAAACAGCGCGTAGCCGAGAAATATGATCGCCGTGATCGGCAGCGCCCAGCCGATCACGCGGCGCGTCGCCTCCAGCACCAGCACGATGCAGGCGACCGCCATGATCTGATCGAGCGCCGTCGGATCGTCGATATAGGGAATGCGATTGATAAGGTATTTGTAATTGACGAACAGATAGAACACGACGACCAGCGAACCGGCGAGGCACAGCCAATCGACGATACCGGGTTCGCCGCGCTTCTCGCCCCGGAACGGGTAGATCAAGAAGACGAGCACCATCGCGAACAGCAAATGCCCGCCGCGGAAGAACAGCGCCTCGGGCGGTGCGGCCGCGATCACCCACATATGCCAGAGCGACATGACGGCACCGATGATGCCGATCAGCCAAGCGATCGCGCGCGTATACGTCATGTCGTACGAAGCCCCGTCCCCGAAACGGAAAGGGCCGGCGATCTTGCGCCGCCGGCCCCGTCGCGTCTTACATCTTCACGCCGCGTTCGACATAGAACTTCTTGGCGCCCGGATGGAACGGCACGCCGATATCCTCGCCCATCGCGGCGGGGGTGATGCCGTCCATCGCTTTGTTCACCGCGACCAGATCGCGCATGTTGTCCTGGATCGCGCGCATCATCGTGTAGACGCGGTCCTCGGGCAGTTTGCACGAGACGATCAGATGCGCGGCATAACCGATCTTCGTCACCGCCGCCGGCTGGTTGGGATAGGTATTGGCCGGCAGCGAGACCGCGACATAGCCCGAATTGATCTTCTTCATCGGGTCGACCGAGTCCTTGAGGTCGAGCACGCGGATGCGCCGCGACGTGGCGAGATCCATCACCGACGACGCAGGAATGGTCGTGCCGAGCGTGAAGGCCTGGGCGTGGCCGTCCTTCAGCAGCGACACCGCGTCGTTATAGGACGGCAGGAAATTGACCTTCATGTCGGTGTACGACATGCCGACCGTCTTCAGAATGTGCTGGGTGATGACTTCGGCCGTGTTGCCGCGCGTCTGTACCGCGATCGCCTTGCCCTTCAGATCGCGCACCGAATTGATGCCCGAATCCTCGTTCACGACGATCTGGAAATACTGCGGGTAGAGCGAGGCCATCTGGCAGACATTCGCCGCCTTGCGCGGGAACGGATCCACACCGTTGACGCCGTCGACGGTCGAGATCGAGTTGCCGAAGCCGATTTCGGCGCGGTCTTCGTCCACGCCGCGCACATTGGCGATGCCCGCGCCGGGCAACGTCTGCACCGACAGGCCCGGAATCGCCTTTTCCCAGATGTTCTTGAGCGCACCGCCCAGCGGCACCCAAACGCCGCCCTGCGGGCCGGTCATGAGGCGGTAGTTGTTGGCGCCTTGCGCGTGGGCCGGGGCGACGGCGGCCAAAACGGCCAAACCCACCACAGCCGGCAAAAGCCGACGGATCATGCTTACCTCCCATTTTATCGGAGCCCTCGGATCGGGGCTCTTCGACGGAGATTAGAGCATGATCCGCCGCTTTCCCTCTAGTGGATTTCCGGCTCCGGAATCGGGGCCGTACCGCGCAGGAAGTCGAAGTCGCAGCCTTCGTTCGCCTGCGTGACATGCTTCAAATGGATCATGCCGAAGCCGCGCGGATAATGCGGTTTCGGCGCCTTCCATTCCGCCTTGCGCTTGGCCATCTCGGCGTCAGAAATCTCCAGCGTCAGCTTGCGGCCGGGCACATCCAGCGAAATGATATCGCCGTCGCGCACCAGCGCGAGCGGTCCGCCCAGTGCCGATTCCGGCGCCACGTGCAACACGCAAGCGCCATAGCTGGTGCCCGACATACGCGCGTCGGAGATGCGCACCATGTCGCGCACGCCTTCCTGCAGCAGCTTCTTGGGGATCGGCAATTGGCCCCATTCGGGCATGCCGGGCGCACCCAACGGGCCTGCCGAGCGCAGCACCAGCACCGAATCCTTCGTGACCTTCAAATTCGGATCGTCGATGCGCGCGGCCATGTCGTCGTAATTGTTGAACACGCAAGCCGGCCCGCGATGGACGAGAAGATGCGGCTCGGCCGCCGGCGGCTTGATGACCGCACCGTCGGGGCAGAGATTGCCGCGCAAGACAGCGAGACCGCCCTCGCCCTTCACCGGGTTGTCGCGCTTGCGGATGACGTCGTCGTCGTAAACCTCGGCGCCCTTGATGTTCTCGCCCAGCGTCTTGCCGTTGACGGTGACGCAGTTCAAATGCAGATCGCCCGCGATGCGGTTGAGCAGGCCCGGCAGGCCGCCCGCGTAGAAGAAATCCTCCATCAGGTATTTGCCCGACGGGCGAATATTGCCGAGCATCGGCACCTTGCGCGACAGCGCGTCGAAGCGGTCGAGATCGAGCTTGGCGTCGAGGCGCCCGGCCATCGCGATCAGATGGATGACCGCGTTGGTCGAGCCCGCCAACGCCAGAACCGCCAGCACGGCGTTCTCGAACGCTTCGGTCGTCATCACGTCGCTGGGCTTGAGATCGTTCCACACCATGTCGACGATGCGCCGCCCGCACGCGGCCGCCATGCGCACATGGCCCGAATCCGCCGCCGGAATCGACGACGCACCCGGCAGCGTCATGCCCAGGGCTTCGGCGGCCGACGCCATGGTCGAGGCCGTGCCCATCGTCATGCAGGTGCCGAAGCTGCGCGCGATCCCGTCTTCGATTTCGACCCACGCCTTGTCGTCGATATTCCCGGCGCGCTTTTCGGCCCAATATTTCCAAACGTCGGAGCCCGAGCCCAGCGTCTTGCCGTGCCAATGGCCGCGCAGCATCGGCCCCGCCGGCAGGAAGATCGCCGGGATGTTCATCGACGCCGCCCCCATCAGCATGGCGGGCACGGTCTTGTCGCAGCCGCCCATCAGGACGACGCCGTCGACCGGATTGGCGCGCAGCAATTCCTCGACGTCGATCGACAGCAGATTGCGGTAGATCATCGTCGTCGGCTTCATGAACGGCTCGCCCAGCGACATCGCGGGCATTTCCAGCGGGAAGCCGCCCGCCTGGAGCACGCCGCGCTTCACGTCGTCGACGCGGCTTTTGAAATGGTGATGGCAGGGATTGGCGTCGCTGAACGTGTTGATGATCGCGATCACCGGCTTGCCCGCGTAATCCTCGGCGTCGAAGCCCATTTGCTTGGTCCGCGAGCGATGCCCGAAGGACCGCATATCCTGGACGCCGTACCAACGATGACTGCGCAGTTCTTCCGGCTTCTTGCGACTCATAACGCTCCCTCCGACTGTGGCCATGGCCACTTGCACGCTTGGCCGGGAGAATGCGACGTTTCGGGTTCGGCAATCAACTTTTCCGGCGAGATTCGATGGATAATTTGCGTATCGATGGAAGTCGCCTCTGGGCCACGCTGATGGAAATGGGCGCGATCGGCGCCACGCCCAAAGGCGGTTGCGCGCGGCTGGCGCTGACCGATCTCGACCGCCAGGGCCGCGATCTGCTCGTTCGCTGGGCAAAGACAATCGGTTGCACGGCGACGGTCGATCGGGTCGGTAACATGTTCCTGCGCCGCGAAGGCGCGCGGCCCGAATTGCCCGCAATCGCGACCGGCAGCCATCTTGATACCCAGCCCACCGGCGGCAAGTTCGACGGCGTCTATGGCGTTCTCGCGGGTCTCGAAGTGCTGCGCACGCTGCACGACGCGAAGATCCAAACCGATCGCGCCATCGAAGTCGTCGTCTGGACGAACGAGGAAGGCTCGCGCTTCTCGCCCGCGATGATGGGCTCGGGCGCCTATGCGGGCGTGTTCGCAGTCGACGAGGTCGAAGCGAAGACCGACGTGGACGGCAAGCGCTTCGACGCGGAACTGGCCAAGATCGGCTATCGCGGCGACGCGGCCGTGGGCGGGCGCAATATCGGCGCCTATTTCGAAGCGCATATCGAACAAGGCCCGATCCTGGAAGCCGAAGACAAAACCATCGGCGTCGTCACGGGTGCCCAAGGCCAACGCTGGTACGAAGTGACCGTCGTGGGCCAGGAAGCGCATGCCGGCCCCACGCCGATGCGCCGCCGGCGCGACGCGCTGGTGGGGGCGGCACGGATGATCGACGCCGTGAACAAGATCGGCCACGACCATCAGCCTTACGCCTGCGCGACCGTCGGCTTCATCCAAAGTTTCCCCAACAGCCGCAACACGATTCCGGGGCGCGTCTTCTTCACCGTCGATTTCCGCCACCCGGACGACGAACGCTTGTCGTCGATGGATGCGGCGTTGAAGGCGCAATGCGCTGTGATCGCCGAACAGACGGGTCTGGAATTGGAGATCAAGGATTTCTGGTATTTCCCGCCCACGCCCTTCGCCCCCCATTTGATCGAGCGCGTGCGCGACGGGGCGGCCGCGTTCGGCTATTCGGCGATGAACATTATCTCCGGTGCGGGCCACGACGCGGTCTATATGGCCAAGGTTTGCCCGACGACGATGATCTTCGTGCCGTGCAAGGACGGCATCAGCCATAACGAGATCGAGGACGCGAAGCCCGAACATCTCGAAGCGGGTTGCAACGTGTTGCTGCGCGCGATTCTGGAGGCGAGCAAAGCGTGACCGCCGACGCCTCCACACTGTTGCGCGAGGGCGAGGCGCTGTTGCGACGGCGCGCCTTTGCGCAAGCGCGCGATACGCTGGCGCGCGCCGTGGAACTCGTCCCCGCAATGGGGCCCGCCCACGCGTTGTTGGGCCGGGCCGCGCATGCGACGGGCGATTTGGCGCAAGCCGCCGCCGCGTTCGAGGCGGCAAAAGCGTTGGGCGAGTCCGGCCCCGATTTCGAACGGCGGCGCGGCAATCTGCTGATGGATCTGCAACGCGCGAGCGATGCCGCCGACGCCTATCGCGCGGCATTGACGCGCTCGCCCTTCTCGGCCGGGTCGTGGTACGGGCTGGGCACGGCGCTGGCCGAGCTCGACGACGTATCGGGGGCGCGCGACGCCTTCGCCAAATGGGGCCAATGTCCCGGCCCGGCGGGGGCCGATGCGCATCTCAACATCGCCGCGATCTCGCGCCAAATCGCGTTGGACGACGATTTCTTCGCCGCCTTGCCGGCGCCGCCCGCGATGGCGCCCGAGGGCGACTATGCCGGGGGCGATGCGCCGTTGATCTTCGCCGCCGCCGATGCGGGCTACGCCGCGCGTTTCGCGGAATTGCTGTCTGGCAATCTCGCCGCCCGCGCGCCCGGCATCGCGCTGCATCTGCATGTCGTCAATCCGACCGCCGAAAGCGAAGAACGCCTATCGCGCGTCAAGGATTTGACGCAAGGCCATCTCGATTTCGCGGTGACGCGCGAGACCACCGATTTGGCACGCTTCGACGGGCCCGACGGGCATATGCCGGCGAAGACCTATTACACTTGCGCGCGGTTTCTGGCCCTGCCCGCTTTGCTCGCGCGCTATCGCCGGCCGATTTTGGTGTGCGACATCGATATGGCGCCCACACGCGATCCGCGCCCCTGGCTCGACGAACTGGCGGCGGCGGACGCGGGCGGCAACGTCAAAATCCGCTACGATTTCGCCAATCATCTGCTGGCGACGATGATCTATGTCGGCGATACGCAAACGGGTCGCGACTTCGCGAACAAGGTCGCGGGCTATTGCCGCCATTTTTTGGAATCGCGCAAAGCAGCCTGGACGCTCGACCAAGTGGCGCTCCGCGCGACGCAGCTTCATTTGCGCCGCCAAGGCGCATGGCGCGATTTCCGCGAATTCGCGCCGAACGTGATGAACTGGATGGACGACGATTACCCGATCGAGGAATCGCAGAAGCGCTTTCTGTTCGTCTCGCTCTATTCGAGCGTTCCGCGCGCTTAACGATCGAACGGGTGCGCGTGGTTGAGCGGCCCGTGACCGCCGCCGTAACCGGGGGCGGTTTCCATCGCGCGGCGCACATAATCGCGTGCCCGGCCGACGGCGCTTTCGAGATCGAGATTTTGCGCAAGGCCGGTCGCGATGGCGGAAGCCAGCGTGCAGCCCGTCCCGTGCGTCGCCTTCGTCTTGATGCGCGCCGATTCGAAAACCTTCACGCCGTCCGGTGTGGCGAGGATATCGACGATCGCGTCTGAGTCGAGATGCCCGCCTTTGAGCAGCACGGCCTGGCAGCCCAGCGTGATCATCGCCTGCGCGGCGGCGCGCATATCGCGGGGGTCGCGGATCGTCATACCCGACAAGGCTTCGGCTTCGGGCAGATTCGGCGTCAAAACCGTCGCCAGCACCATCATGCGGCGCTTCAGCGTCGTGACCGCTTCGGGCAGCAACAACGGATGGCCGCCTTTGGCGTACATCACCGGATCGACGACGAGTTTGATGCCCTTGGCTTCCGCTTCCAGCGTGTCCGCGACCGCGTCGATCGTGGCGCTGTCGTGCAGCATGCCTGTTTTGATCGCGTCCGCACCGATATCGCGCAGGCACAGGCGCATCTGCTGGGCGATGAAATCGACCGGCACGACATGCACGCCGTGCACGCCATGCGTATCCTGCGCGGTGAGCGCCGTGATCGCCGTCATCGCGTAGCCGTTATTCGCGGTCACGGCCTTGATATCGGCCTGGATCCCCGCCCCGCCGCCGGAATCCGAACCGGCGACGATCAGTACCCGTCCGCGCATCGCCTACTCCGCCGCCCCGCGCTGCGGCTTGGCGCGCCGTCCCGGCCCGCCCGCCGCCGTCGCGTCGGCTTTGGGGGCGGGCTTCGCCGCCGGGGCCGAGGCCTTCGTGCCGCCGGCCTTGGTGCCGCCCGCGTCGATCAACGCCGACACGATCCCGCCGACCGCGTCGCGCACCGCGTCGTCGGTCGGCCCTTCGGCCATCACGCGCACCAAAGGCTCGGTGCCCGATTTGCGGATCAGCACGCGGCCGTTACGGCCCAGCTTTTTCTCCGCCGAAGCGATCGCGGCTTTGACCTTGGTGTCGTCGAGCGGCGGGGTGGCGGCGAAGCGCACGTTTTCCAGCAATTGCGGCAGCGCTTCGAACACATGCGCCACGTCGCTCGTGTTTTTGCCCGACTGCACGATGGAAGCGAGCATTTGCAGACCGGCGATCAAACCGTCGCCGGTCGTCGCGTAATCCGACAGGATGACATGGCCCGATTGCTCGCCGCCGAGATTGGCGTCGAGCTCGCGCATCGTTTCCAGCACATAGCGGTCGCCGACCTTGGTGCGCGTCAGCGTCAGGCCTTCGCCTTCCAGCCAACGCTCCAATCCCAGATTGGACATGACGGTCGCGACGACCGTGCCCTTGCGCAAGCGGCCTTCGGCCTTCCACGCGCGCGCGATGGCGGCGAGCACTTGGTCGCCGTCGATCAGGCGACCCTTCTCGTCGACCAGCTGCAAACGGTCGGCGTCGCCGTCGAGCGCGAGGCCCACATGCGCGCCATGCGCGACAACGGCCTGTTGCAGCGTTTCGACATGCGTGGCGCCGCAATCCTTGTTGATGTTGAAGCCGTCGGGATCGATGGCGAGCGGCACGATCTCGGCGCCGAGTTCCCACAACACCGTCGGCGCCACGCGATAGGCGGCCCCGTTGGCGCAATCGACGACGACTTTGAGTCCGTCGAGGCTCAAGCCCTTCGGGAAGGTCGCCTTGGCGAATTCGATATAGCGGCCGGGCGCATCGTCGATGCGGCGCGCGCGGCCGAGCTTCTCCGGCGCCACGCGGCCGGAATCGTCGCCGATATGGCGCTCGATCTCGGCCTCCAATTCGTCCGACAGCTTGTAGCCGTCGGCGCCGAACAATTTGATGCCGTTGTCGTGATGCGGATTGTGCGAGGCGGAGATCATCACGCCCAGATCGGCGCGCAAGGACCGCGTGAGCATCGCGACGGCGGGCGTGGGCATGGGCCCGAGCAGCAGCACGTCCATGCCGATCGACAGGAAGCCGGCGGTCAGCGCGTTCTCGAACATATAGCCCGAGAGGCGCGTGTCCTTACCGATCAGCACGCGCGGGCGGTGATGGCTGCGGCGCAGCACCTTGCCCGCCGCGATGGCCACCGCCATGGCGGTTTCGGCCGTCATCGGCGCCACATTGGCGAGGCCGCGAATCCCGTCGGTTCCGAATAGCTTGCGCATGTCGGCGCTTATAGGCGGCGGAAGAGACCCCGTAAAGACACGGGTTATTGCGGTTTATTGCGCGGATTCGATGGCGCGCCAGACCTTCAAGGCCTGGATTGTCGGCGCCACGTCGTGGACGCGCAAAATATCCGCCCCGCGCGCGATGGCGGCGAGCCCCGCCGCCAAAGATCCGGGCAAGCGGTCCTTCGGCTTCTCGCCTTTCGACAAAGCCCCCAAGAAACTTTTGCGCGACACGCCGATTAGCACCGCGACGTCGAGGGCGCGCAGCACATCGATCCGCGCGAGGATCTGCGCGTTATGCGCGACCGATTTGCCGAAGCCGATTCCCGGATCGACGCTGAGCTTCGCGCGCGGGATTCCCGCCTTCTCGCAAGCGGCGATGCGGGCGGCCAGATAATCCGCGATCTCCTGCGGCGCGTTGTCGTAATGCGGGTTCGCCTGCATCGTCTTGGGCTCGCCCTGCATATGCATCAGCACCGCCGACACGCCGCGCGAAGCGACGAGGTCGAGCGAGCCGGGGCCGGTCAGCGCCGTGATGTCGTTGACGATCGTGGCCCCCGCGTCGAGGGCCGCCTTCATCGTGTCGGCATGGCGCGTGTCGATGGAGACGACCGCGCCTGCCTTCGCCAAGGCTTCGATCACCGGCACGACACGACGGCGCTCTTCATCCGGGGGTACAGGGGCCGAACCGGGCCGCGTCGACTCGCCGCCGATATCGAGGATGTCGGCGCCGTCCGCCATCTGTTCGAGGCCGCGCGCGATCGCCGCGGCGCGGTCGAAATGATCGCCGCCGTCGGAGAAGGAATCGGGCGTCGTGTTGACGATGCCCATCACCAGCGGACGGTCGAGGACAAAACGGTCGAAGCGGCGTGTCATGGCGCGCGCAGAATTAGCATGTCCGCGCGCGACCCCAAACGAAAACGGCCCCGCTTGGGGGCGGGGCCGTTCGTCGCAACTTCGTCTTCTTGGGCGTTATGCGGGGGCCGCACCCGGATCGGTCGCGGGCTTGGAGCCGGAGGTCGGCACCGAGCCGCGACGCCCGCCGGTCTTGGCGGTCGGCGGGGGCGCGTCGGCATCCGGCCGTTCGATCGTTTCGCCGCGCAGCAAGGTCTGCACCTCGTCGCCCGACAGGGTTTCGTATTCGAGCAGCCCCTTGGCGAGCTTGTGCAGGTCGTCGATGCGGGTGTTGAGCACTTCGCGCGCCTTCACCTCGCCGCCTTCGACGATGCGGCGCACTTCGCTATCGATCAGGTTCGCCGTCTGCTCGGAAATGTTCTGCGTCTGCGTCACCGAATGACCCAGGAACACTTCCTGTTCGTTGGCGTTGTAGCGCACGCGGCCGAGCTTATCGGACATGCCGAACTCGGTGACCATGCGCCGTGCCATCGCGGTCGCCATCTGGATGTCGCCCGCCGCACCCGTCGTCACGTTCTCGGGCCCGAAGATCAGTTCTTCGGCCACGCGGCCGCCGAACGCCATCGCGAGCTTCGCCTCCATCTCGTATTTCGAGATCGAGAGCTTGTCGCGCTCGGGCAGCATCATGGTGAGGCCCAGCGCACGGCCGCGCGGGATGATCGTCACCTTGTGCAAGGGATCGTTGCCGGGGACGGAGATCGAGACGAGCGCGTGACCGGCCTCGTGATAGGCGGTCAGCTCCTTCTCCTTCTCGGTCATGACCATCGAGCGGCGCTCGGTGCCCATCATGACCTTGTCCTTGGCGTCTTCGAGTTCCGACATCGTCACGAAGCGCTTGGCGCGGCGTGCCGCCAGCAACGCGGCTTCGTTGACGAGATTGGCGAGATCGGCGCCCGAGAAGCCGGGCGTGCCGCGCGCGATGACCTTGGCGTCCACGTCGGGCGACAACGGCACCTTGCGCAGATGGACCTTGAGGATCTTCTCGCGGCCCGCGACGTCGGGGTTCGGCACCACGACCTGACGGTCGAAGCGGCCGGGACGCAGCAAGGCGGGGTCGAGCACGTCGGGACGGTTGGTCGCGGCGATCAGGATGACGCCTTCGTTGGCTTCGAAGCCGTCCATCTCGACCAGCAACTGGTTGAGGGTCTGTTCGCGTTCGTCGTTGCCGCCGCCGAGGCCCGCCCCGCGATGGCGGCCGACCGCGTCGATTTCATCGATGAAGATCAAGCACGGCGCGTTCTTCTTGCCCTGCTCGAACATGTCGCGCACGCGCGACGCACCGACGCCGACGAACATTTCGACGAAGTCGGAGCCCGAGATCGTGAAGAACGGCACATTGGCTTCGCCCGCGATGGCGCGCGCGAGCAGCGTCTTACCCGTGCCGGGAGGACCAACCAAGAGCACGCCCTTGGGGATCTTGCCGCCCAAACGCTGGAATTTCTGCGGATCGCGCAGGAATTCCACGATTTCCTCGAGCTCGCCCTTGGCTTCGTCGATGCCCGCGACGTCGTCGAAGGTCACGCGGCCGACCTTCTCGGTCAGCAGACGCGCGCGGCTTTTGCCGAAGCCCATGGCCCGACCGCCGCCGCCCTGCATCTGGCGCATGAAGAAGATCCACAAGCCGATCATAATCAAGAACGGCGCATAGGACAGCAGGATGGAGAGCAGCGGATGGATCTGCTCCTCGAGCGGCTGGGCCGAGAAATTGACGTTGTTGCGCTGAAGACGATCGACCAGCCCCGGGTCGCTGGGCGCATAGGTCGCGAATTGGCGCCCGTCGGTCAGCGAGCCGCGCAGATTGGGGCCCTGGATCGTCACGTCGCGCACCTGCTGGCGATCGACATTGGCGATAAATTCGGAATACGGCATCGGCTGCGCGTTGCCGCGCGGGCCCGAGCCCTGGAACATGTTGAACAGGGCGATCAGCAACAAGCCGATGATTACCCAAAGAACCAGGTTCTTGCCGAAATTGTTCAAGGCGCAGCCTTTCGAGACCGGAAAAAGCGTCACACGAATTCCGCCGGCGCCATAGCCAGGCGCGGACGGAACCGGACGTCCAACTTAGCCAGCGTATCAAGCGCTTGCGCGTTGCGTCCATACAAGAGGTGGGGAACGGCGAGCACCCCGTCAAGGTCCCGTAACGCCGGTAAAACAGCGCGTGCGATCAAGGGGATGCGCGCCCTTGCGGCGGCACGCTCGGGCTGCGGCAAAGCGGCCCAGCCTTCGTCGCCCAAAGCGCCCACGGTTAAACCGGGCGGACCGCCATGAAGTTGCAGCGCGAAACGCCCGTCCCAGGCGACGATTTCACCGAGTGGGATCGGGATTTCCGGCGGCGCGGGGGCCGCTTCGCGCGCCACGACGATGCGCCCATCGCGCGCGGGCGCGAAGCGACAACGCCCCAAGGTCGCGGCACTTCCGCGCATCAACGCGGCGAACACGCCCGTCGCGCGCACGCGGCGCGGCGTGTATTCGCCGCCACCGATCGCCCGCGCGATGCGGCCCAACGCCTCGACCGCCAATTCGCCCTCGCCCAACGCCGGCAAATTCAACCGCGCGAAGCCTTCCGGCGCCACCGACACGGCAAGCGCCAAGCGATGCGCCAATTCGCGCTCGCGCATCCGGCGCGCGTTCGCGGCTTGCGGATCGGGCTTGGGCAAATCGCTTTCACGCAAGCGCCCACGTGCGGTCGCCGGATTGGCGTTGGACGGATCTTCGATCCATTCGGCACCATAGGCGCGGCAGGTCGCGAGCAAGGTTTCGTGCGTGACGCCCAGCACTGGGCGAAGAATGCGGATCTGCGCGCGTTCGACGATCGCCGACATGCCGGCGAGGCCCACGGCGCCCGAATGCCGTTCGGTCCGTAAAGCGATCGTCTCGGCCTGATCGTCGGCGTTATGCGCGACCAACAGATGCAAGATCGCGCGCCGGGCGCATTCGGCTTCGAGCAACGCGTAGCGCGCCTCGCGCGCGGCTTCCAGAATGCCGGTGCGCGGCTTGGGCCCGTCCCAGCGCAAAGCGACGAAGTCGATGCCCCATTCGCTTGCGCGCGCTTCCAGCATCGCGGCTTCGGCCGCCGATTCCGCGCGCAAGCCGTGATCAACATGCAAGGCGACGACGCGCCCGCCGCGTGATCGCGCCCAGTCGCGCGCCAGCAGCAGCAAGGCGGTGGAATCGCCGCCGCCCGACCAGGCGACGGCGATGATGGGATCGGGTTCGAAAGGGCTGAGCCTTTCGATCGACGCGGCGAAGCCCTGCGGGCTTAGGCCCGGCACTGCAGACGCTGGCGCTCGCGGGTGGCCGCGATCTTTATCGTCTGCGAGGAGTTGGGATAACGGCGATCGAGTTCGGCGAGCGTGCCGCAAGCATCGTCCTTGCGGTTGAGCTGGCCCAGCGACTGGCCCAGGCGCAACAGGCTGTCGGGCGCCTTGGCGTTTTGCGGATAGGTGCGGAACTGCGCGGCGAATTCGCGCGCGGCCGACGTCCAGTCGCGGCGGGCGTAGAAGGTTTCGCCCAGCCAATATTGCGCGTCGCCCGCCAGACGATGCTGGCCATGCGTGCCGATGAATTGGCGCAACGCGGTTTCCGCGCGGCCGAAATCGCCGCGATCCTGCACGGCTTGCTGATAGAGGCCGTAGGCGAATTCGTACTGCGTTTCGGGCGGGCCCGACGGCAGTGAGATCGCGGACTGGGCGGCGGCGGCGGCCGGGGCCGCCGCCGATTGCGGCGCGGCGGGCGGCGCGCCGGGTACCAGCAATACGCGCGCTTCGCCGGGCGCCACATTGGTGCCGGCGCGCGGGGCTTGCACGTTCGACGCGGTGGGTGCGACGGGTTGCGCGGTCGCCGGGGCGGCATCGCCGGATTGCGCGGGCGCGGCACCGCCGCGTTCGAGCTGCGTCAGGCGGAAATCGACGTCGCCGACCAGCTTGTCCAGACGCTGCTGGATTTGGGCGGCGCGATAATTCGCTTCCTCCAGCTTGCCGGTCAGATCGCGCATCTGTTCTTCGAGACGCCCGACGCGCGTTTCGGTTTGCTCGACGAAGGCGGAGCTTGCCACGCCGGCCGGCGGCGGCGGGGCGGATTGCGTGACCGACGGCGAAGCGGAACTGCCGCCCACGGTGCCGCGCGCAAGATTGCGCTGCATGACATCCATGTCGCGTTGCAGACGGTCCATGCGCTCCATCAAGGCGCGCGTGTCGGTTTGGGCGAGGGCCGGTTGGGCCGCGCCCGCGAGGCCCGCGGCAAGCGCCGCGGCAATGGCGAATCGGCGGATCATGGCGCCCAAGATACGGGGCCGAATGGGCAAAATAAAGGCGGGGCGCGCAAGCGCACCCCGCCTCGATTTTCGGTAATTTAACCGGAACTTAGGCTCAGTTGACGAGCAACACGCCGCGGCGGTTCTGCGCCCAGGCCTGCTCGGTCGAGCCCAGCACCTGCGGGCGTTCCTTGCCGTAGGACACGGTCGACACGCGACGCGGATCGATGCCCATCGAAATCAGCGCGTTGCGCGCGGCGGCGGCGCGCCGTTCGCCAAGCGCCAGGTTGTATTCGCGCGTGCCGCGTTCGTCGGCATGGCCTTCGATCGTCGCCTGCACGCCGGGGTTCTGGCGCAGCCACTGCGCCCAGCCTTCGACGGTGCGGCGCGCTTCCGGGCTGATATCCGATCGGTCGGAGCCGTAGAAAATACGGTCGCCGACGCTTTGGTTCAGATCTTCCTGGCTGCCGGCGCGGACACCGCCCGCACCCAGCGCGCCCGAGTTCACGCCGCCCTGCCCCACGCCGGAACCCGGCGGATTGGCGAGAACGGGCGCGCTGCCCGACCCGGTGATACCGCCTGAGCCGGACGTGCCGGAATCGCAAGCGGCGAGGAGGACGAGAGCCGCGGCGGCGGCGAGGAACTTGACGCGCATTATTTTGGGGCTCCTGTAGATGGGCCGATATGGCAGGCCCTACGCGGGTTATTGCCGCGCGAATCGAGGCCGAATCAACCCTCCGCCTTATTCGTGAAGGCGGCAGGGCGAAGAAATGGAAAAATTAAGGCAGTGCGCGCGCGTTATTCGAGGCGCAGCACGACGCGCCGCTCGAGCGCTTCGGCGCCGAAAGCTGAACGCTCCGCCCCCAGCGCCACAACCGTCAGGCGATTGTCGGCGATGCCCCACGCGACCAAAAAGTCGCGCACCGTGGCGGCACGCTTGGCCGAGAGCGCGATATTCGCGGCCGCCGCGCCGCGCGGATCGGCGTAGCCCTCGATCCGGCCGAGCAAACGCGGTTCGGCCTTCATGCGCTCGGCCGCGCGTTCCAACGCCGACGACGCGACCAGCGTCAGCTCGGCCGAGTCGGTGTCGAAAAACACCGAGACGGCGGCGATCGGTTCTGAAGACGGCGTCGTCGCGGGCCCTTGGGCGCAAGCGGCGAGCAGCGAAACGGCGAAAGCGAGGATCAGACGGCGCATGGCACTCGACATATAAAACGAACCCGCCGGAAAAGAAAACGCCCGCCGGTGAAAACCGGCGGGCGCTTCCGATCCAACAAATCCGGAAGGATTTATTAGTTGACCACCGCGACGCCGCGACGGTTCTGGCGCCACGCGCCCTCGTTCGAGCCGAGGACCGCCGGGCGTTCCTTGCCGTACGAGATCGTCGCGACGCGACGGGCGTCGATGCCCTGCGAGACGAGGTAGTTGCGGGCGGCCGTCGCACGACGTTCGCCCAGCGCGATGTTGTATTCGCGCGTGCCGCGCTCGTCGGCGTGACCTTCGATCGTGATCGTCACGTTGCCGTGCTGCTTCATCCAAGCGGCCCAACGCTCGATCGTGCGGCGCGCTTCGGGACGCAGTTCCGACTTGTCGAAGTCGTAGAACACGCGGTCGCCGACATTCTGGACCAGGTCTTCCTGCGAGCCGGGGCGGATGCCCGCAGCGGCGGGGGCCGGTGCGGCGGCCGGGGCCGGCGCGGCGGCGCCGGAACCGCCCGTGGCGGCCTGCTGGGTCGGGGCGGATTCGCAAGCGGCGAGCAGGGCAACCGCGGCGAGCGTGCTCAAGAGCTTGAAGCGCATAGAAGGAAACTCCTCTTTCTTCTCTTCTTTGACCTTACCGCGAAGTGTTGCCGCTGACTATTGCTCGGGCGCCACACTTACGCGGAATTTCTCCCGATCGAGAAGGCCCATCCCTCTCTCTCAGCCGCCGATCCCACATGGTCCGACGGAAAAAGCGGGACTAACCGCACTGCAGCGAGCCCCGCCTCGTCAAAATCGCGCGGAATATAAAGAGCGAATGTTGGGGAATCAAGTCAATCCAGCGAAATCAAGGCAGTAGCGGCGACCATGCCGGGTCCGATCCGTCCGCCGGCGTCAAAATTTCCCGCTCGTTATAGCCAGTCAAATCAATGCTATAGAGCCGTGGGTTGCCGCCGTTACCGCGACTATCGGACGCACCCTGGCGGAAATACATCAAAACGCGGCCGTTCGGCGCCCAGGTCGGGGCTTCCACGAGGAAGGCACGGGTCAGCAATCTTTCGCCCGAGCCGTCCGGGCGCATCACGCCGATGAAGAATTCGCCCTCGGTCTGTTTGGTGAAGGCGATCAAATCGCCGCGCGGGCTCCACACGGGCGTGCCGTAAAGGCCGCGCGCGAAGGAAATCCGCTGCACGTTGTCGCCGCTCGCGCTCATCGTATAGATCTGCTGCGAGCCGCCGCGATCGGAATTGAACACGATCTGCCGCCCGTCGGGCGAATAGGACGGCGACGTATTGATCGAGTTGTGATTCGTGATGCGCGCTTGCTGACGCGTGCGCAGATCCATCGTGTAGACGTCGGTCGTGCCCGATTGCGCCATCGACATGATCACGCGATTGCCGTCGGGCGAGAATCGCGGCGCGAAGGTCATGCCGGGGAAATCGCCGACGACTTCGCGCTGGCCCGTATCGATGTTCAAAAGATAAACGCGCGGACGCAGCATGTTGGGATTGTTGCCGGTCTGCACATAGGCGAGATACGTGATCTCCTGCGCGGTCGGCGAGAAGCGCGGCGTGAGCACGAGTTCGCGCCCGTCGGTCAGGAAGCGGTGATTGGCGCCGTCCTGATCCATCAGCGCCAGGCGCTTGATGCGCCGCTGCCCCGGCCCCGATTCCGACACGTAGACGACGCGCGTGTCGAAATAACCGTCTTCGCCGGTGACGCGCTTATAGACTTGGTCCGACACGATATGCGCGATGCGCCGCCAATTGGACGCCGCCGTCGTGTAGACGCGGCCTTCCATCTGCGCTTCGCCGAACACGTCCCACAACCGGAATTCGACGCGCAAACGGCCGTCCGGCAGCGTCGCCACGTTGCCGTGGATCAGCACGGCGGCGTTGATCTGGCGCCAGGTCGTGAATTGCGGGGCGGCGGCGGCGAGCTGCGCCGGGGTGTTCGTGAAGGCGCGCGGATCGATCGGCCGGAACAGGCCCGAGCGTTCGAGATTGTTTGAGATGACCTTCGCGATCTCGGCCCCGGTCGCGGCATCGCGCCCGTCGCCGTGGAACGGGGACACGGCCGTGGGCAGCGGATCGACGCGCCCGCGCGTGATGTCGATGCGAACCTGGGATTGCGCGACCGAGGGCAGCGCCAGGGATGCGGCGGCGCCGGCGAGCAACGCGCGGCGCTTCAGGGGGAATGAATCATGGATCATAGGTCGATCTCCCTAACCGGATTCGGCGCTAACGTCTCGCACCCAGCATCTCGCGGGCATTGAAGGCGAGAATCAAGTTGCCGTCGAGCATCTGCGAAGATTTGTCGGCGGGCATCGGCAAGGGCGATGCGCGCAGCACCGCGCGGCGCGCGCCATCGGCGAAGGCGTCGCGGAAGCCGCCCGCCTCGCCCTGCACGTTGACCACGCGCACGTCGCGCACCGTGCCGTCGCGATCGACCCATACGCGCAACTCGACCGCGAAGGTTTCCACGCCGCGCGCGCCGGGATCGATATTCCAGAATTGCGAGACGCGCTGACGGATCGCGTCCATCTCGGTCATCGACAGCGGCAGATTGGGATTGCTGGGCGCGTTGGACGGGCGGGCCGCCGCCGCTTGCGGGGCGGGCTGGGCCGCCGCTTGTTGTTGCGGCTGGGGCTGGGCTTGCGGGCGCGGGCGCGTCAAATCGCGCAGCACGTTGTCGAGATCGAAATTCTGCGCGCGCGGACGCGGTGCGGGCGGTGCCGGCGGCGCGGGTGTGGCGACCGGCGGTGCCGGACGCGGGGCCGGTGCGGGCGGTGCCGGTGTCGGCGCAGGCGCAGGCGCAGGCTCCGGGCGCGGTGCGGGCGTTGGCGCCGGCGGCGGCGGGGCTGGCGGCGTGGGTGCCGGTGGTGCGGGTGCGGGCGGCGGCGGTGCCGGCGGCGGCGGCGGTGGCGGGGGTGCCGGCGGGGCCGGTTGCGGCGGCGGCGTGGGGGCCGGTGCCGGCGTTTCGACCGGCTTGGGCGCTTGCGCCTGCGGGGCGGGTGTCGGCGGTTCGGGGCGCGGCGGCGGCACGTTGGTGATCGCCGAAATCGGCAGCACCTCGAACACCAGCGGTGATTCTTCCGTTTTGATCTCGCGCGAGAAGAAGTCGAACGGCAGGAACGGAATCGCCAACACGGCGACATGCAGCACGGCGGAGACGACCATACCGGCCGCCATCCGCTCGCTGGGCATATCTTCCGTATCGGCGATCGCGTTCATCGGTTCAGCGTCGCTGCGGCGCCGGACGGCCGCCGGCGGGCACTTCGGCCACCAGCGCCACCTTGTTGAAGCCGGCCGCCGAGATGGCGCCCATCACTTCCAACACGCGGCCGTAATTGATGGCCTTGTCGCCGCGCACGAAGATGCGCGCGTCGTTGTTGTTGTTGGTGATGGCGCGCAGACGTTCGACCAGCGCGTCGAGCTCCAGCTCGGTGTCCTGCAGATAGACCTTGCCGCCGTTATTGACCGAGACGACCAGCGGCTCGTCCTGGCCCGTGGCGCGCGCGGCTTGGGTTTGGGGCAGATCGACCGGCACGGTCGAGGTCAGCAACGGCGCGGTGATCATGAAGATCACCAGCAGCACGAGCATCACGTCCACAAAGGGCGTGACGTTAATCTCGGCGACCATGCCGGCCCCGCGGCGGCGTCCGCCGCCCGCACCGCGCCGCCCGCGATTGACGAGGGGGCCCGCCATTATTGCTTCTCTTCGAGCTGACGCGACAGGATCGCGCCGAATTCGGAGGAGAAGGTTTCGAGGCGGCCCGCGTAGCGGTTCAGCTCCGACGAGATCTTGTTATAGGCGATGACCGCCGGGATCGCGGCGATCAGGCCGAGCGCCGTGGCGAACAACGCTTCGGCGAGGCCGGGGGCGACCGACGCGATCGAGGTGTTCTTGGTGATGCCGATCGTGTGGAAGGACCGCATGATGCCCCACACCGTGCCGAACAGCCCGATGAACGGCGCCGTCGAGCCGACCGAGGCGAGGAACGTCATCTGCTTTTCGAGGCGATCCATCTCGCGCGACAGCGTGACCTGCATCACGCGCTCGATCCGCGCTTGCAGCGAGGCGCGCATCTGACCGGCGGCGACGAGGCCCTTGGCGGCCGAGCGGCGCCATTCGCGCATCGCCGCGCCGAACATCGCGGTCATCGGATCGGCGGGCTGGGCGCCGACGCGATCGTAAAGATCTTCGAGCGAACCGCCCGACCAGAACTGGTCTTCGAACTGGTTCGCGGCGTTCTGCAGCTTGCGCAAGCGCAGCAGCTTGTCGATGACGATCGCCCAGGTCCAGAACGAGGCGATCACGAGAACGAGGACGACGAACTTACCGACCAGATCGGCGTGCAGGAACAACGCCCACGGTGTGAAGTCGGGAATGCCCGAACTGGCGGCCGAAAGCGTATCGACGGTGTTGTCCATGTCTTCTATTCCCGTTGCGGAATGGGGTTTGTCTCAGGGTTTCGTGACCAGAATGTGGCGCGACAGGGCCGCTTTCACGGGGGCCGGCCAGCGGGTCGGTTTACCGTCCGCCAAGCCCACACAGGCCAAACGGACGTCGAGCACGGCGAGAACGGCCCCGTCGGCGGCGCGTTTGACGGTCTGGCGCGCCTCGGCGGAAACCCCGCCCAGCGCAACCAATTCGCTTTCGACCGTCAATACGTCGTCCAGCCGCGCGGGCCGCAAATACTCGACCGACACGGCGCGCACGGGAAACGCGATACCGTCATCGGCGGCGATTTTCTGTTGCGAGATGCCGGCCTCGCGCAGGATCTCGGTGCGCGCCCGCTCGGCGAATTTCAGGTAATTGGCGTAATAGACGATACCGGCGGCGTCGGTATCCTCGTAGTAAACCTTCATATCGAGACGATGGACGGTCATTCGGACTCGTCCTCGCGCGGCAGGTCGAGCGCCGCTTGCGAACCCGCCGGCGCCCGCAAGCCCAGATGCGCCCAGCCCTTGTCGCCCAGCACGCGGCCGCGCGGCGTGCGCAGCAACAGACCTTCCTGAATAAGATAAGGCTCGATCACGTCTTCGATGGTGTCGCGCTGCTCGGCCAAGGCCGCCGCGAGCGTTTCCACGCCGACCGGCCCGCCGCCGTAATTCTCGGCGATACACGTCATATAGCGTCGGTCCATCGCGTCGAGTCCGATCGCATCGACTTCGAGACGGCGCAGTGCCGCATCCGCCGCCTTGCGGTCGATGACCGAGGTTCCGGCAACCGATGCGAAATCGCGCACGCGGCGCAGCAGCCGCCCGGCAATGCGCGGCGTGCCCCGGCAGCGGCGCGCGATTTCCTTGGCGCCGTCGGCGGCGATGGCAAAACCCAGCACGCGCGCGGCGCGCAACACGATCATCTCGAGTTCGGCGGGCGAATAGAAAATCAGCCGCAAAGGAATGCCGAAGCGGTCGCGCAGCGGCGTTGTGACAAGGCCCGAGCGCGTCGTGGCGCCGACCAGCGTAAAAGGCGGCAGATCGATGCGCACCGAGCGCGCGGCCGGGCCTTCGCCGATGATGAGGTCGAGCTGGAAATCCTCCATCGCGGGATACAGGATTTCTTCGACCGCCGGCGACAGGCGATGGATCTCGTCGATGAACAGCACGTCGCGCGGCTGAAGATTGGTGAGCAACGCCGCGAGATCGCCCGCCTTGGCGATGACGGGACCGGACGTGGCGCGGAAGCCGACGCCGAGTTCCTTGGCCACGATCTGTGCGAGCGTCGTCTTGCCCAAGCCCGGCGGGCCGTGCAGCAGCACGTGATCGAGCGCTTCGCCGCGCGCGCGCGCGGCTTCGACGAAAACGCGCAGATTTTCGCGGATCTGTTTCTGGCCGACGAATTCGTCGAGTGCGAGCGGCCTGATATGCCGGTCCGGCCCGTCGTCGGGCAGCGCCTCGCGCGACACGTCGCGCAGCGGTTTATCTTCGGCGGCGGCGGTCACGCGAGCTCACGCAACGCTTCGGGGATCAGCGCTTGCACGCCCGCATCTTCGCCCAGGCGCTTCACCGCCTTGTTGGTCGCGGCGACCGCTTCGGCGCGCTTGTAGCCGAGATTGACGAGGGCCGAGACCGCATCCGCCGCTTGATCGGTGGCCGGGGCTGCCCCCGGCAAGGCGGTGGCGGACGCCACAGGCTTGCCCGCCACAATAACAATGCCCAGTGCCGCGACCTTGTCTTTGAGTTCGGACGCAATGCGTTGCGCGAGCTTGGGGCCAACGCCGTCGGCGCGTGTGAGCATCGACTTATCTTCGGCCAAAATCGCGGCGGCGATTTCGCCCGGCGCCAAGGCCGACAGCAAGGCGAGGCCCGCTTTCGGCCCCACGCCCTGCACGCTCGTCAGCAGGCGGAAGCAATCGCGCTCCTCGCGCGTCGCGAAGCCGAACAATTCGATCGCGTCTTCGCGCACGACGGTTTCGACATGGACGGCGCACGCCTCCCCTTCCCCGCCGATCGCGGCGAGGGTGCGCGCCGACGCGCGCACGAGATAGCCGACCCCGTTCACGTCGATCGTGGCGGAATCCTTGCCGCGTTCGTCGACCTTGCCTTTGAGCTTGGAGATCAAGACGCCGCCCCCGCCATGACCGTGCCGCGCGACCAGGCGGCACGCGACTGCATATGATGCGCATGGCAGATCGCGACGGCGAGCGCGTCGGCCGCGTCGGGGCTTTCGAATTTCACGCCGGGCAACAGGCGCTGCACCATCATCTGGATCTGCGCCTTGTCGGCATGGCCCGCCCCCACGACCGATTTCTTGATCGCGTTGGCGGCGTATTCGGCGACGGGCAGATTGGCACGCGCAGGCGCCAACATCGCGACACCGCGCGCTTGGCCCAGCTTCAATGTCGAAGCCGGGTTCTGGTTGACGAAGGTTTCTTCGATCGCGGCCTCCAGCGGCGCCCAGGCTTCGATCGCGCGCATCAAGCCTTCATGCAGCTGCGTCAGGCGCTCGGCGGTCGTCAAATCGCCATCGCTGGAAATACGTCCGTTCGCGACATGGGTCAGGCGGTTGCCGGCCATCTCGATCACGCCCCAGCCGGTATGGCGAAGCCCCGGATCGATGCCGAGCACGCGCATCAGGCGGCCGACAGCTTGGCCATGACCGCGTCGGATACTTCGAAATTCGCGGTGACGGTCTGGACGTCGTCGTTGTCCTCCAGCGCTTCGACCAAATCGAGCGTGGCGCGCGCGGCTTCTTCGTCGAGCGGCACGGTGACGCTGGGGCGGAACACCAACGCGGCCTGCACGGGCTCGCCGAATTTCGCTTCCAGCGCCGCGCGCACAGCCCCGAAATCGTCGGGCGCGCAAGTGATCTCGTGGCGCTCGGCATTGCTCTCGCAATTATCGGCCCCCGCTTCGATCGCGGCTTCGAGCATCGCGTCGGCCGAGGCTTTGTCCGCCTTGAAGGCGATCAGGCCCAAACGCTGGAAATTGAACGCGACGGAATTCGTTTCGCCCAAGGCGCCGCCGTTCTTGGTCAAGATCGAGCGCACGTCCGATGCCGTGCGATTGCGATTGTCGGTCAGCGCTTCGATGATCAACGCGACACCGCCCGGGCCGTAGCCTTCATAACGGACTTCGTCGTAGATCACGCCGTCTTCCTGGCCCGCACCGCGGCGGATGGCCTTGTCGACCGTGTCCTTGGGCATATTGGCTTCGCGCGCGGCGATGACGGCGGCGCGCAAGCGCGGATTGGCGGCGGGATCGGGCAGGCCGGTTTTGGCCGAAACGGTGATCTCGCGGATGATTTTGGTGAACAGCTTGCCCCGCTTGGCGTCCTGCTTGCCTTTGCGGTGCATGATGTTTTTGAACTGGGAATGGCCGGCCATCGTCCTCAAATCCGGAAAGTTCGGTCGCGAATCGGCTAGATATACGGGAATCCCCGAAAAACCTATACCAAACCTAGCCGAACGTCACGTTTTGTTCCTTGCGGCTCAGGCCGGCAAAGCCGGGATAAGCCGGCCGCCCGCGCGCACGGGATGGATGCGCGTGCACAGCCCGTCCGGGCCGATTTCGGCGTAGATGCCGCACATCGTGCCCTCGCCCTCGGCCGGGGTCAGGCGCTCGCCCGGCATTTTGCGCACGAAGCGCGCGATCGCCGGTTCCTTCTTCATGCCGATGACGGAATCGTAATCGCCGCACATCCCCGCATCGGTCTGATAGCCGGTCCCGCCGGGGAAAATCTGCGCGTCGGCCGTCGGCACATGGGAATGCGAGCCGACGATCAGCGACGCGCGCCCATCCGACAAATGGCCGAGCGCCATTTTCTCGCTGGTCGCTTCGCCGTGCAGATCGATCAGGATCGCGGCATTGGTGCCGCCCAAGCGATGCTGGCCGAGCAGCGTTTCGAGGGAAGCGAACGGATCGTCGAGCGGATCCATGAACAGCCGCGTCATCAGATTGGCGACGACGATATTCGCACCGTTCTTCAGGCGATAGACGCCCACGCCTTTGCCGGGCGTGCCCTTGGGGAAGTTCAGCGGCCGCAGCAATTTGGGATCGCGATCGATGGTCAGGATCAGTTCGCGCTGATCCCAAACGTGATTTCCGGTGGTGATGCAATCCACACCCGCCGCGTAAAGCTCGGCGGCTATCTTGTCGGTGATGCCGAAACCGCCGGCCGCGTTCTCGCCGTTCGCAACGACGAAATCGAGGCCCAGCGAGGAGCGCAAACCCGGCAGATGTTTTTGAACCGCTTCCCGGCCCGACCGGCCGATGATGTCGCCCAAGAACAACAACTTCACCACGGCCACCACCAGTTCTTCTTGGCGCCGGTGCGCGTTTCCAATGCCATCGCTTCGGTCACGATCCAGTCGAGCTTCTGGTCGTGGATATCGACCGGAATGCGTTCCACGCGTTGCACCTCGTAGGCCACGCCCACCGCGAGCGTCTTCTTGATCTTGCGCTGGACGGTCAGCGTGCGGTCGTAGAACCCGCCGCCATAGCCCAGGCGGTTGCCTTGCCCGTCGAACGCGATCAACGGAATCAGCATCACGTCGGGATCGACGCGCGGACTGTCGTTCAACGGCTCCGACATGCCGAAGCGATGCTGCGACATTTGATCGCCCGGCTTCCAGCGGCGGAAGATGAGCGGCGTGCCGCGCCGCTCGGCCACCGGCAACGCCAAAGAATGGCCGCGCCGATGCAACGCCTCCATCAGCGGGCGCGGGTCGAGTTCGGCGCCGAACGGCCAATAGGCCGAGACGATGGCGTGCGGGGCGATGGGCACACGCGCCAAGAAACGGTCGCGCACGCGCAACGCCGCACCGATGCCTTCGCGGGCATGGAATTCCTCGCGCCGTTCGCGCGCGATCACGCGCAACGCGGTCTTTTCCTCGTCGATTTCCTCGTGGGAGGGCGATACGGCCATCACGCGTCCATATTGGAGAGGGTGGACGGAGCCGCAGAAGCCGTTGGCTTTGCTTTCCTCCAGGACCCGCTTACAGCAGGTGGGCACCGTGTACTGATGCCAGGGCACCAATAGGGACAGTTCCCAAGGAGTGAGTATCGGCCCCGGGGATAATGCTACCTGACCTGCCCCGCAGCTCCGTCCGAGGGGCAATGTAGGCGGTTCAACCCGCCACGGCAACCCGAGGGGTTCCGCGTTTCACGAAGTCCACGAATGCGCGCAACGGGGCCGGCAGCAAACGCCCGCCCGCGTAATACAGATAAGGTCCGGAGAAAGACGGCGACCACGCCGCCAGCACGCGCACGAGCTTTCCCGCCTTCAACGCCGGTTCCAGCGCGTCGCCGAACGTATGGATCAGACCCACGCCGTCGATCGCCGCCGCGATTTCGAGTTCGAGCGCCGAGCCGATCAAGCGGCCCGGCGGTGCGATCTTCAACGGCTTGCCCGCGCGCTCGAACTCCCACGCCAGCGCCGTGCCGCTGGCGAAACGATGCAGGATGCAATCGTGCTTGAGTAGATCGCGCGGATGTTTGGGCTCGCCATGCGCCTTGAGATAGGCGGGGCTCGCGGCGGTCACGTAACGCTGCGTGCGCGGGCCCAACGGCACGGCGACCATGTCCTTCGCGAGGCGTTCCTCGTAGCGCACGCCCGCGTCGAACCCGGCCCCCAGCACATCGACGAATCCGTCTTCGGCGACGATTTCCATTCGCACATCGGGATACGCGGCGAGAAAGCGCGCGGCGATCGGCGGCAGAATCAGCCTTGCGATCACCGTGGGCACGTTGAGCCGCAGCGTGCCCGAAACGCGGCCCTTCGCCTCGCCCAGCCGATCGACCGCCGACGCGATCTCCGTCAGCGCGGGCATCAAGCGTTCGAGCAACGCCGCCCCCGCCTCAGTCGGCGTCACGCTGCGCGTGGTGCGGTTGAGCAGCCTTGTACCCAGCCGCGTTTCGAGCCGGCGCACCGCTTCGCTCAACCCCGATGGCGAGGTCAGCCGCGCATTCGCCGCCTTGCGGAAGCTGCGCATCCGCGCCACGGCGGCGAAGGCATCGAGATCGTCGAGATCGGCTTTCATCGCGCTTTCCTATTGTGCGGAATTCCGCACGAGCCATTCCGATAATTCCGGATTATCGCACGATCCGTCCGATGCCAAAACCCTGCCCATGAACTTTCGTAAAGGAGCAAAGCGATGCTGACGCGCAAATTGGGCAAGACCGGACCGCAGGTTTCGGCGCTGGGCTTGGGCTGCATGGGCATGACGACCGGCATGTACGGCAACGCCGACGAAGCCGAAAGCCGCGCGACGTTCGACGCCGCCCTGGAAGCTGGCATGACGCTGATCGACACCGGCGATTTCTATTCGACCGGTGCCAACGAGGCGTTCGTGGGTGCCGCACTGAAAGGCGCCAAGCGCGACAAGGCGATCGTCAGCGTCAAGTTCGGCGCGATGCGCGATCCGTCGGGCGCTTGGGTCGGCTACGACGCCAGGCCCGCCGCGGTGAAGAACTTCCTTGGCTACACGCTCCAGCGGCTCGGCATGGATCATGTCGATATCTATCGGCCCGCGCGCCTCGATCCGGCGGTGCCCATCGAAGACACGATCGGCGCCATCGCCGACATGGTGAAGGCGGGTTACGTGCGCCATATCGGCCTGTCGGAAGTGGGCTCCGACACGATTCAGCGCGCGGCCACCGTGCATCCGATCGCCGATCTGCAGATCGAATATTCGCTGATCTCGCGCGGGCTCGAAGACGGCGTGCTCGCGACCTGCCGCAAGCTCGGCATCGGCATTACGGCTTACGGCGTGTTGTCGCGCGGGCTGATCGGCGGCAATTGGACGCCCGGCCAAGCCGCCGCCAACGATTTCCGCGCCCACTCGCCGCGTTTCCAGGCGGGCAATGTCGAAGCCAATCTGGCGCTGGTCGAAAAACTGCGTGCGCTTGCGGCAGCGAAGGGCTGCACGGTCGCGCAGCTCGCCATCGCCTGGGTGGCGGCACAAGGCGACGATATCGTGCCGCTGGTGGGGGCGCGCAAACGCGATCGCTTGGCGGAATCGCTGGGGGCGTTGAACGTGACCCTAACGAAAGCCGATTTCGCCGCGATCGACGCCGCCGTGCCGAAGGGTGCGGCGTCGGGCGATCGCTACGCCCCGATGCAGATGAAGACGCTGGACAGCGAGCGGGGCTGAGCCCACGCGCCGTTCGAACCACGCGGCCTTAGGCCGCGTGGTTGGCGTGTTCGGCGAGGCGTTCGATGCGCGCGAGCAGCGGCGAGAGCAATTCGCGCTGGCGATATTCCTCGTCCGAGCGCGTGCGGAATTCGTCCAAGCGCCTTCCGAGTTCGCCCGCGCGCACGGTCGACGCCGTCGCTTGCGCTTCGGCTTCCAATGCGCGGCGCTCGGCCTTCACGAGCTTGGGCTCGAGATCGGCGAGCCGCGCCTTCGACGCGGCGAGTTCGGCTTCCAACGCTTCGATGCGCGCGAGCGCGTCGGCCGCTTTGGTTTCAGCAGCCTCGGCGTTCTGCGTGGCCGCATCGGTTTCGGCCTGCAACGCCGCGACGCGCTGATGGGCGATCGCGGTTTCGCTTTGTGCGGCCCCGGCGATCGCTTCGAACTCGGCGAGGCGCTTGGCGAGTTCCTCGCATTTCGTGATCCAGGCTTGCGCGGCGGCTTCCGAGCGCGCACGCGCGTTGTCGGCGAGCTTGGCGTCGCGCCGCGCGACTTCCGCCGCTTCCATCTCGCGCGCGGCGAGCGCTTGCGCTTCGGCCTTGTCGCGCAACGCCGCTTCGTTGGCGGCGACCAAGGCAGGATCGATCACCTCGCGCGGCGGGGCGCTGCGCATACGCTCGATCTCGTCATAGGCGTTGGCGAGTTCGTCGCCGAGATTGAGCGCGGCGAGCAGCATCAGGCGCGCATCGCCCGCTTGGCCCACCATGCCCACCATCTCGCGCACTTTCTCGTCGACATAGGCGCCGATCGCGCGCACGCGATCTTCGCCGCCGTCGTCGCAAGCGATGGGATAGTCGCGGCCGTTGACCTTGACGAGGATCTGACCCATGCGTGGCGTTCCTTCGCTCGTTAGACCGCGCTCTTGAGGCGTTCGATCGCCTTGTCGAGACGCTTTTCGACTTGGTCGGCGATCGCCGAGAGCGCGGCGTAGTCGGTTTTCAAGGTCGCGAGTTCGGCTTCCGCCTTCTCCGCCCGCTTCACGGCCGCGTCGATTTCGCCCTTCAGGACGGTTTCGGTCTTGTCGCGCGCCTCCAGGGCGGCTTCGAGACGCTGGACGGCGGCGTTCAGGCGTTCAACGGGTGTTGGAGTCGACATCTTGTGGCGGTACTCGCGAGCGGGTGAAATGGATTGACGAATCGTAAACGACTCGGGCGAGTCGTGCCAAGGCCCTTGTGAATCAAGGACGATTCCGTTCCGTTCCCCAGGGTTGACCGGGGGCGGATCGGGCGTCATGTTCCGCGCGTTTTCGCGATTTCGCGCGCAACCGAGTCTTCAGAAGCCGTAGGGATATGAGCGCCGTCACCGAACCCCTTCCCGTCTCCGCCCCCAAGCCCCTCTCGGACAAGCAGTCGCCCGAGCATCGGCGCCTCGCCAATGCGATCCGCGCGCTGTCGATGGACGCGGTGGAAAAGGCCAAGTCCGGCCATCCCGGCATGCCGATGGGCATGGCCGATGTGGCGACGGTGCTTTACGCCAACCATCTGAAATTCGATCCGACCGCGCCGGAATGGCCCGATCGCGACCGCTTCGTGCTGTCGGCCGGCCACGGCTCGATGCTGCTCTATTCGCTGCTCTATCTGACCGGCTATCCGGAAATGACGATCGAGCAGATCAAGAATTTCCGCCAGCTCGGCTCGATCACCGCGGGCCATCCCGAATACGGCCACGCCCCCGGTGTCGAAACGACCACCGGCCCGCTGGGCCAGGGTCTCGCCACCGCCGTCGGCATGGCGCTGGCCGAGCGCATGCTCGCCGCGCGCTACGGCGATACGGTCGTCGATCACTACACCTATGTGATCGCCGGCGACGGCTGCTTGATGGAAGGCGTGAGCCACGAGGCGATCTCGATGGCGGGGCACCTCAAGCTCGCCAAGCTGATCGTGTTGTGGGACGACAACGAAATCTCGATCGACGGGCCGACCAGCCTGTCGGTCGGCGACGATCAGGTCGCGCGTTTCCAAGCCTGCGGCTGGAACGCCGTCGCGATCGACGGGCACGATCCCGCCGCGATCGACGCCGCGATCACGCAAGCGAAGTCGTCGGACAAGCCCACGCTGATCGCGTGCAAGACGACGATCGGCTACGGCGCCCCCACCAAGGCGGGCACGGCGGCGAGCCATGGCTCGCCGCTGGGGGCCGGCGAAATCGCCGAGACGCGCAAGCGTCTGGGCTGGGAACATGCGCCCTTCGAAATTCCGGCCGACATCCTCGACACGTGGCGCGGCTACGGCGCCAAGGGTGCCGCGACGCGCGCCGCGTGGGAACGCCGCCTGGGCAAGCTCGACGCCGAGAAGCGCGCGGAATTCCGCCGCACGTCGGAAGGCAAGCTGCCCAAGGGCTGGCTCGACGCTTGCGCCGCATACAAGGCGAAGCTGTCTTCCGATAAGCCGTCGATTGCCACGCGTGTGGCGTCGCAGAACGCGCTGGACGTTCTGGCCGGCGCGATCCCGGAACTCGCGGGCGGTTCCGCCGACCTCACCGGTTCGAACAACACCAAGGCGAAGGCGCAAGCCCCGGTGAAGCCGGGCAATTACGGCGGCGCCTATATCCATTACGGCGTGCGCGAACACGGCATGGCCGCGGCGATGAACGGCATCGCGTTGCATAAGGGTTTGATCCCTTACGGCGGCACGTTCCTGGTCTTCGCCGATTACTGCCGCCCGTCGATCCGCCTGTCGGCGCTGATGCAGCAGCGCGTGGTCTACGTCTTTACCCATGACTCGATCGGCTTGGGCGAAGACGGGCCGACGCACCAGCCGGTGGAAACGCTCGCCTCGCTGCGCGCGATCCCCAATCTGTGGACGCTGCGCCCGGCCGATGCGGTCGAAACGCTGGAAGCCTGGCAGATGGCACTCGCGCGCACCGACGGGCCGAGCGTTTTGGCGCTGACCCGCCAAAACCTGCCCACGTTGCGCACCGAGAATTTCCCCGAGAACCTGTCCGCCAAGGGCGGCTATGTGCTGCTCGAAGCCGAAGGCGGGGAACGCCAAGCGACGTTGATCGCCACCGGCTCCGAAGTCGCCATCGCGGTGGAAGCGCGCAAGCTGCTCGCCGCCGAAGGCATTCGCGCGGCCGTTGTCTCGATGCCGTGCTCGCAAGCCTTCGACATGCAAACGGCCAAGTACCGCAAATCGGTGATGGGCCCGTCGCGGGTACCCCGCATCGTCGTCGAAGCGGCGATCGAATTCGGCTGGGAGAAGTACATCGACGGCAAGGGCGCCTTCGTCGGCATGAAGGGCTTCGGCGCTTCGGCCCCGGCCCCCGACCTCTACAAGCATTTCGGCATCACCGCCGAAGCCGTCGCCGAAGCCGCGAAAAAAGCGCTGTAAGGCAATGCGCGACGTTTTGCTGTTCGATATCGACGGCACGTTGGCCGACACCGATGCGCTTCACTTCGAAGCGTATCGGCGTCTGCTCGCCGGGCACGGCAAGACGATCGATCACGCGACTTATATGTCCAGCGTGATGGGCCATACGAACGAGAACATCATGGCCTGGATGATGCCGGAAGCGGATATCCCGGCACGCCGCGCGTTTTCCGACGCGAAGGAAGCGTTGTTCCGCGAATTGGCGGCGACGTCGATCGTGCCGGCGACCGGTTTGATGGCGCTGATCGATTGGGCCGAGGCCACGCGCATCAAATTCGCCGCCGTCACCAACGCGCCGCGCGCGAACGCGGAAATGACGTTGAAGGCGCTGAAGCTCGACGGCCGCATGGCATTCGTCGTGATTGGGGATGAACTTCCGCGCGGCAAGCCCGATCCTTTGCCCTACGCGACGGCGCTGGAACGCTTCGGCGCGAAGGCGGGCCAAGCGATGGCGTTCGAGGATTCGCGCTCCGGCGTCAAATCCGCGGCCGCCGCCGGCATCGACACGGTCGGCATGACGACCGGGCTTTCCAAGGACGTGCTGATGGCGGAAGGTGCCGTCGGTGCGGTTCCGAATTTCGCCGATCCCTGGCTGATCGCGCGTCTCCAGGCCGAGTACGGCTCGGCCCCAACAATGAAAGCAGCGTGAAGGAGAAACGACACATGGCCGCCAAAGTCGCGATCAACGGTTTCGGGCGCATCGGGCGCCTCGTCCTGCGCGCCCTCGCCGAAGCGGGGCGCAGCGATCTTCAGGTCGTGGGCATCAACGATCTGGGCCCCGTGAAGTCGAACGCCCATCTGCTGAAGCACGATTCGGTGCATGGCTTGTTCCCCAAGCCCGTCTCGACCGGCGACGATTGGATGGATATCGGTTCGGGCAAGATCAAGGTCACGGCAGAGCGCGATCCTTCCAAGCTGCCGTGGAAGGAACTGGGTGTGGACATCGTGATGGAATGCACGGGCATTTTCACGAAGCGCGAACAGGCGGCCAAGCACCTCGATGCGGGCGCCAAGCGCGTGCTCGTCTCCGCCCCCGCCGACGGCGTCGACCTGACGGTCGTCTACGGCGTCAACCACGCGAAGCTGACGAAGGATCATATCGTCGTCTCGAACGCGAGCTGCACGACCAACTGCCTCGCGCCCGTCGCCAAGGTTGCCCACGAAGCCGTCGGCATCGAGAAGGGCTATATGACGACGATCCACGCCTATACGGGCGACCAATCGACCGTCGATACGCTGCACAAGGATTTGCGCCGGGCGCGCGCGGCCGCCTTGTCGATGATCCCGACCTCGACGGGTGCCGCCAAGGCCGTGGGCCTGGTGCTGCCCGAACTCGCCGGCAAGCTCGACGGCACGTCGATCCGCGTGCCGACGCCGAACGTGTCGATGATCGACTTCAAATTCGTCGCCAAGCGCGCGACGACGGTCGACGAGATCAACAAGGCGATGCTCGCGGCGGCCGCGTCCGGTTCGCTCAAGGGCATTCTGGAGACGACCGACGAAGAACTCGTGTCGAGCGACTTCAACCACAACCCGGCAAGCTCGACGATCGACCTCAAGCAGACGCAGGTGATCGACGGCAATCTTGTGCGCGTGCTCAGCTGGTACGACAACGAATGGGGCTTCTCGAACCGCATGTCGGACACGGCCGCGCTGATGGCCAAGCTGATCTGATAACGCGAAACATTCGCGGGAACGAACGGGGCCGGTCTCGCAAGAGATCGGCCCTTTTCGTTACGCGGCGTTTCGTCGCCTTGTTGAGGCCCCGCTTCGCGCGCATATCGCGCGGCAGAGAGGGGCTCGACATGAACATTCGTAACACGACCGAAAGCTACGGCGCGCTCGCGCGCTTCGTGCATTGGGCGAGTGCCGCCGCCGTCGTCATCGCGTGGAGCGGCGGCCAAATGGACGACGCGTTCGGCAAATCGGCCGAAGCGGCGGTCGTCTTCGCCCATATCGAAGCGGGGCTCGCCGCATTGGCGCTGCTGGCCGTGCGCCTGGCGTGGCGTTATCTCGACCCGCCGCCGCCGGCCGAGCCTTCGGCGTTCGAACCTTGGCTCGGCTACGCCGCCAAGGCCGGTCACATCGCGCTTTATGCGTTGCTGGTCGCCGCACCCGTCGCGGGCATCGTGACGCTGTTCGCGCGCGGTGAGACGCTCAGCCTGTTCGGGCTGTGGGACATCGCATCGCCCTGGCTTCGTGATCGGGCCTTTTCGCGCTCGACCAAGGAAGTGCACGAGCTGTTCGCCAACGCACTGCTGATTCTGGCCGCCTTGCACGCGGCGGCGGCCCTGCTGCACCACTACGTGCTGCGCGACAATACCTTGCGCCGGATGCTCGCCGGCGCCTGATTGCTCCCACGGGAAATCCGGAATAGGTTCCGGCCATGGAACCGATCCGGATCGAAGGCCTGGACGACGGGCGCCGCGCCCTGACCGCCGCGAAAGCGGCCGGCGCGCGTGCCGTGCTGGAAGCCGAGATCGGCGGCGGCGGCCCGGCCTGGCTCGCCGAGATCGCGCGAATCCTGAAAGACGAATTTCCCGAAACGCTCGACCATATGCGCGCCGATTGCGGCAATTCCGCCGGCCTCGCGATGGCCGCGCAGCGCATGGGGCTCGCCGATATCGGCTTCGACGGCACGCAAGAACAGCGCGCCAAGCTCGAAGTCTTGGGATTGCGGATCGCCCATGGCTGACGGGTTGCCGCCCGTCGCCGCCATTCCCTGGTGGCGGCCCGATCGCTTCGCGCGCAAACGCGAAAATCTCGCCGTGCGGCAGAAGGCGCTGCGCGCGACGCGCGCGTTTTTCGAAGCGGCCGAATTCGACGAGGTCGAAACGCCCGCCTTGCAGGTGTCGCCGGGTTTGGAGCCGCATCTGATGGCGTTCCAAACCGTGCTGCGCGATCCCGGCGTGCGGCTCGCGCGGCGTCTCTACCTGCACACCAGCCCCGAATTCGCGATGAAGAAACTGCTGGCGGCGGGCGTGCCGAAGATTTGGCAGCTCGCGCGCTGTTATCGCAATTCGGAACGCTCGGCCACGCATCATCCCGAATTCGCGATGCTGGAATGGTATCGCGCGGGGGCGAGCTACACCGACCTGATGGCCGATTGCGAAAAGCTGATCCGCGGCGTGGCGCAAGCGTGCAACGTGGAGCGCGTCGCCTGGGGCGGCAAGTTCTGCAACCCGACGAGCCCGTTCGAGCGCTTGAGCGTCGCCGAAGCCTTCGCGCGCTATTGCGGTTTCGATCTTCTGGCCTGCACGCCCGACGCGAACGATCCCGCCGGCGAAGCCAAGGCGCTGGATCGTTTGGCGGCGGCGGCCCGGCCCTTAAAGATGGTGCCGCATACGGGCGACCGCTGGGACGACTTCTTCTTCCGGCTGTTCTTCGAACATATCGAAGGGCGCCTGGGCAGCGACCGGCCGACGATCCTTTACGATTACCCCGTGCATATGGCGGCGTTGTCGCGGCCCAAGCCCGGCGATCCGCGTTTGGCCGAACGCTTCGAGCTTTATATCTGCGGGCTGGAGCTCGCTAATGCGTTCGGCGAGTTGACCGACGCAGCCGAACAGCGCGCGCGCTTCGAAGCCGATCAAGCGCTGAAGATGCAGCTCTATCGCGAGCGCTATCCGATCGACGAGGAATTCATGGCGGCGTTGACGCATGGCTTGCCGGAATCGGCGGGCATCGCGCTGGGCTTCGATCGTCTCGTCATGCTGATGGCGGGTGCGACGCATATCGAAGACGTCATCTGGGCGCCGGTGGCCCTCGCCGGCTTCGAAGATCCGGGGGCGCCGTAATGGACGGCAATCGGCGCACGACGTTGCGCGACGCCGCCGCCCTGGCGGCCGAGAAGCTGATCGCGCCCGAAGCGCGCGACGCGATCGAGCGCGTCGCCGAACGCTACGCCATCGCCATCACGCCGGACGTGATGGATTTGATCGACCGCGCGGACGCCGCCGATCCCATCGCGCGCCAATACGTGCCCGATGCAGTCGAATTGACGACGACCGACGAAGAACGCGCCGACCCCATCGGCGACGCGGCGCATTCGCCGGTCAAAGGCATCGTCCATCGCTATCCCGATCGGGTGCTGCTGAAGCCCACGCATGCTTGCGCGGTCTATTGCCGTTTCTGCTTCCGCCGCGAAATGGTCGGGCCCGGCGGTGCCGCGCTGGACAAGGACGAACTCGACGCCGCCATCGCCTATATCGCCGCGACGCCCGCGATCCGCGAAGCGATCCTGACCGGCGGCGATCCGCTGGTGCTGTCGGCGCGCCGCCTGCGCGATCTGGTCGAGCGGCTCTCCGCCATCGACCATCTCGATTGGCTGCGCGTGCATACGCGCATCCCCGTCGCCGATCCGTCGCGCGTCACCAACGATCTCGTCGCCGCGTTGAAAGCGGGCAAGACGCTATGGGTCGCCGTTCATGTGAATCACGCGCGCGAGCTGACGCCCGAGGCGCTGACGGCTTGCGCGAGGCTTGCCGATGCAGGGATTCCGCTGATCGGCCAAACCGTGCTGCTGAAGGGCGTCAACGACAGCGCCGACACGCTGGACGAACTTTTTCGCGCGCTGACCAAAAACCGGATCAAGCCTTACTACCTGCACCAAGGCGATCTCGCGCCGGGCACGTCGCATTTCCGCACGACGCTTGCGGAGGGCCAAAGCCTGATGCGGGAATTGCGCGGGCGCTTGTCGGGACTCGCGCAACCGACTTACGTGCTCGATATTCCCGGCGGTGCGGGGAAAATCCCCGTCGGTCCCGACTGGTTCGACGAAACGGGCGCGCCCGTCAGCCCGCTCAAGCCTTCGGCGTAAACTCCGCCGCCGCATTCGTGTGCGACAGCGTGTAGAGCCCGCGCAGCGCGCCCGGCTTGGCGCCCGAAGCGATCAACGCGGCCTCGCCGAGTTCGTTTTTCGCCAGCGCTTCCAGCGCGTCGCGGTCATAGCCCGCACTAAGGAAAATCCAATCGGCCGCCGCATCGCCGCCACGGATTTTCTGCTCGGTCGTCTGCGCAAGCGCGGGCGTTTCGGTGCGCAGCAAATGTCCCGACGCGATGCCGCGCCTATTCGCGATCGTCGCGGCGAGATCGCGCAAGGCCGGTCGCAGGGCGGCTTCGTCGGCGGGCGACAAACGCACCGTCAGCATGAAGCGCGACAAGGCGCCGCCCACGCTCTCCAGCACATGGCATTGGCTGCGCACCATGTTGCGGTGATGCGGCATCATCTTCGTGGACCACGGCGTGGGCGCGTTGAGATGGGCGCGATATTCGGGCGATGTCAGCGTGGCGTAGCTTTCCATCTCGTAGAGAATAAAGAAACCTTCGCCGCCATCGGCATCGGCCCAGCGCGACCCGCGCCGGAAGCCGGGGACACACATCCGCTCGGGAAAATGCTCGTGCGTGTGCCAATCCTCGAATTCGGCGCGCATCTCCGGCGCGATGTCCCACCACATCGCCAGCGCGCCGGAGCCGAGCAACGCCATCGTGGCTACGCCTTCAGCTTCACGAAGGAAGCGAGGTCTTCGGCGAGATCGGAAACCGCCGCATCCCACAAACGCTGGCCCGCCTCGATCGAGGCGAGATCGGGGTTGGAGCCGATGCGCCCGTCGGGGAAGTTGCGCCGATAATCGGCCGCGTCGGTGAACGTGCCGCGCGGCGCCACTTTCGGCTCCATCTTCATGTGCTTCACCGTCTGCGGATAGACCGCCCAGGTGAGCGACACTTCCGACGGTGTCGCGTGGCTGCCTTCCTGGTCCGCGTAGAGCTCGCGCGAAATCGCCTTCACCTTCGGCGTTTCGTACCAGTTGCGCAGCACGCAGCGGATCGGCGGGCGGTTCCCCGGCCGCGACAGCGAGGATTCGGCATAGAGCTCCGAAAACGCCGAGGAGAACGGCGCCACGTTTCCGCCATGCCCGTTGACGAAATAGAAATGGGTGAAGCCGTGGCGCGCGAGGCTTTCGACATTGTCCTTCACCACGGCGATCAGCGTCGACGGGCGCAACGTCATCGAGCCGGGAAACGCGAGATGATGCTGCGCCATGCCAACGGCGATCGTCGGAGCGACCAGCGTGCCGGTGACTTCGCCGAGCTTGCGGCCCACGGCTTCGCCGCAGATCGCGTCGGTGCCGATCAAACCGTTGGGGCCGTGCTGCTCGGTCGAGCCGATGGGAATGATGATCGCCGTGGATTTGGCGAGATAGGCTTCGACTTCTTGCCAAGTCTGCAGATGCAACAGCATGAGGAATTCCTTCGTGGTTTCCGCATGTTATGGACCCGCCGCCGGGGTCTCGACAAGGGGGCGTCGGGCGGCTAGAAGCACCCCGTTTTCCGCCCCTTCAGCGAATCCAGGAGCGTCGATCCGTGAAAGTCACCCAGAAGGTCAAAAAGATCCTCGCCAATTACGAAAGCGACAATCCCGGCACGAAGGCGAATCTCGCCCGCATCCTGATGCACGGCAAGCTGGGCGGCACGGGTAAGATGGTGATCCTGCCTGTCGATCAGGGTTTCGAGCACGGCCCCGCGCGGTCCTTTGCGCCGAATCCGCCGGCCTACGATCCGCATTACCATTTCCAGCTGGCGATCGACGCGGGCTGCAACGCCTACGCGGCACCGCTCGGCATGATCGAAGCGGGGGCGGACACGTTCGCGGGCGCCATCCCGACCATTCTGAAGGTCAACTCGGCGAACTCGCTGTCGACCAACAAGGACCAGGCGGTCCACGGTTCGGTCAAGGACGCGCTGCGCCTGGGTTGCTCGGCGATCGGCTTCACGATCTATCCGGGCTCCGAAGACCAGTACGAGATGATCGAGGAAATCCGCGAACTGACGGCGGAAGCCAAGTCGGTCGGCCTCGCGGTCGTGCTGTGGAGCTATCCGCGCGGCGGCAAGCTCGACAAGGCCGGCGAAACGGCGTTCGACGTGTGCGCCTATGCCTGCCATCTCGCCGCCCTCGCCGGCGCCCACATCATCAAGGTGAAGCCGCCGTCGGCCGTGCTGTGGCAGGAAGAAGCCAAGAAGGTCTACGAAGCGCGCAAGATCGACGGCTCGACCCTCGACAAGCGCATCGCGCATATCATGCAGACGGCGTTCGACGGCCGCCGCTTGGTCGTGTTCTCGGGCGGCGAAGCGAAGGACGAAGCTTCGCTGCTGACCGAGATCAAGAGCTTGCGCGACGGCGGCGCCTCGGGCTCGATCGTCGGGCGCAACGCGTTCCAGCGCCCGCGCGACGAAGCGCTCGCCCTGCTCGAAAAGATCATCGCGATCTACAAGAGCAACGACTGAGCGACATGGCGCGCCCGAAACTCAAATCGCGCCTTTACCTGATCACGCCGCCGGATCTCGATCCGGCGGCGTTTTCGCGCGTCCTCGATAAAACACTCGCCGTCGGCGCCAAATCCGGCATCGTCGCGAGCCTGCAATTGCGCTTGAAGGACGTCGACGATGCCAAGATCGGCGCGGCGATCGAAACGCTGATGCCGGTCGCGCATAAATACGACGTCGCGTTCATCCTCAACGACCGGCCCGACCTCGCCGCGAAATACGATTGCGACGGCGTGCATGTCGGCCAAGAAGATACGCCTTACGCCGAGGCGCGTGCGCTGGTCGGCGCCGACCGCATCGTCGGCGTGACCTGCCATGACTCGAAAGATTTGGCGTTCGACGCGGCCGAAGCCGGGGCCGACTACGTCGCCTTCGGCGCCTTCTTCCCATCGACGACCAAGACCGCGCCCAAATCCCACGCGGATGTCGCGTTGATCGAGGCATGGGCGAGTTTCGTGACCGTGCCGTGTGTGGCCATCGGCGGCATCACACCCGCGAATTGCGGGCCCCTGGTCGCGGCCGGGGCGGATTTCCTCGCCGTCGCCGGGGCGGTGTGGAACCACGAAGGCGGACCCGAAGCCGCCATCGCCGCGTTCGAAGAAGCGATCCGGGCCTGACCCCGCTTGGAGCCTGAGTTTCAGGCATCTATTTTTGCGCGCACCTCAAATACGAATTATTTACAATACCTTTGATTTATCTAAAATAATCCCATGCGTCGGAAAAAGGTGCATGGTCAATGCCATTTGTGCGGCTCGAATGGACGTTTGACGTTCGAGCATGTGCCGCCGCAGTCTGCATTCAACAATGTCAGAATTCTAAAAGCTGATATTGACCGCCTTATTAACTCGGATGATTCGAAGAAAGAGATCGAGAACCCAAAAGGGGAGTACGTACAAGGAGGCGCGGGCAGCTACACGCTCTGCAAAACGTGCAACAATGACACAGGCAGTTGGTACGCAAGCGACTACGTTGAATTTGTAAAAGCTGTTTTTCCCTTATGCAGGCAAGCCCCCAAGGAAGCGCGCGTCTCCTTCAGGGCCAAGATGCGACCACTCCGAGTTTTGAAGCAAATTCTGGTCATGTTTTGTAGTGCTTGCCCGCCAGGGTTTGCGGCCAAACATCCCGACTTGGTGAGATATCTACTCAACAGAACAAGCCGCGAATTTCCACCCGGAATTCAAGTATGGGCATCGCTATTTGATACAAGAAACTCAAGAGCGACGCGTCAATCGGGAATTTCCGGGCGCTTGGATCTGGACGCTGGAACAAGCATCTATTCAGAGATTTCGTTTCCGCCATTTAACTTCGTCATGACTCTGGACGGTTCGCGACCTCCCGACACTCGACTTGCAAACATCGATTTCATGCATGAGTTTGAATACTCGGAGCACGCAGAGGTCACTCTTTCTCTATATAATCTAAGCGTGAACACTTACTTTCCTGGTGATTACCGAACGCTGGATCAGCTCCCGTCGAAGTCAAATGATGCCGATATCACTTGAGCTAAATGTCTGACCAATCGACCATCGAATGGACCGAGGCGACGTGGAATCCCGTCGCGGGCTGCAACGTGCTCTCGCCGGGCTGTACGAATTGCTACGCCATGCGCATGGCCGCGCGCCTCGAAGCGATGGGTCAGGACAAATACAAAGGGACGACACGCAAATCCGGCGGGCGCGCCAAATGGACCGGCAAGATCGTGCTCGATCACGCCGCCCTCGAAATCCCGAAGCGCTGGAAGCGCGGGCGGCTGATTTTCGTCAACTCGATGTCGGACCTGTTTCACGACAAGGTGCCCGCCGAATTCATCCTGCAAGTCTTCGCGACGATGCGCGCCACGCCGCAGCACACCTATCAGGTGCTGACGAAACGCCCCGAACGCCTCGTGAAGCTCGATCCGAAGATCGAGTGGCCCGAGAACGTTTGGATGGGCGTGACGGTCGAGAACGAGGATTTCACCGGGCGGATCGATCTGCTGCGCAAGTCGCACGCGAAAACGAAGTTCCTCAGTCTCGAGCCCTTGCTTGGACCGCTCGACGATTTGGATTTGCGCGGCATCCATTGGGTGATCGCGGGCGGCGAAAGCGGCCCCGGCTGCCGCCCGGTCGAGAAGGATTGGGTCCGCTCCATCCGCGACCAGTGCAAGGACGCGAACGTCGCCTTCCATTTCAAGCAATGGGGCGGGGTCAACAAGAAGCGCGCCGGACGCCATCTCGACGGCAAAACTTGGGATCAATTGCCCGAGAGCGCCGCGCCGGTCGCCGCCGAATAGCGCGTATCGCGCGAATCCCGAAAACCCGCGCGGAATCCGCCGCTTAGCTTCGATTGCCAGGGGCGGCCCGGGCTGCTAGGTTCCCGCGCGATTTTACGGGGCGGCCGACGGGGCCGCCCTTTCGTTCTCGGGATTCGGGATTTCGGCTCATGAAGATCATCGGCAGCGCCATCCGCCAAGGCAACGTCATCGAAGTGGACGGCCGCATCTGGCGCGTCATCAAGCACAACATCGTGTCGCCCGGTAAGGGCGGCGCGTTCAACCAGATCGAAATCCGCGACATCAAGACCGGCACCAAGTCGAACATGAAGTTCCGGTCGGACGAGACCTGCGAGCTGCTGCGCGTCGAGGAAAAGGTGATGCAGTTCCTGTTCCGCGACGGCGACCAGTTCACGCTGATGGACAAGGAAAGCTACGACCAGATGATCGTCGGCGGCGATCTGTTCGGCGAGCAGGCCGATTTCCTGGCCGACAACATGGACGTCTCGGTCGAGTTCGTCGACGGCTCGCCCGTCGGCGTCGAATTGCCGACCACCACGATCTGCACGATCGTCGAGGCCGACGCGGTGGTGAAAGGCCAGACGGCCGCTTCGTCCTACAAGCCCGCGGTCCTGGACAACGGCGTGAAGATCGGCGTGCCGCCCTTCATCGCCAACGGCGAACGCGTGGTCGTGAACATCAAGGAGCGCGCCTACGTCGAGCGCGCCAAGGACTAAACCACAGTGCCCCAAGCCTACAGGTCAGCGCTCTATACGGTGATGGAGCGCGCGGTGCGCAAAGCGGGCAAGCAGCTTGTCCGCGATTTCGGCGAAGTCGAACATCTCCAGGTCTCGGTCAAGGGGCCGAGCGATTTCGTCTCCACCGCCGATCACGCGTCCGAGCGCACGCTGAAGGCCGAGCTCGAGAAGGCGCGCCCGGGCTATTCTTTCCTGATGGAGGAATCGGGTTCGACGCGCGGCACCGATCGCGACCATGTCTGGATCGTCGATCCGCTCGACGGGACGACGAATTTCCTGCACGGGATTCCGCATTTCGCGATCTCGGTGGCGCTCGAGCACAAGGGCGAATTGCTCGCGGGCATGATCTACAACCCCGCGGTCGACGAGCTTTACTGGGCCGAAAAAGGCAAGGGCGCCTATCTCAACGACCGGCGCCTGCGCGTGTCGGGCCGGCGCGATCTGGGCGAGTCCCTGATCGGCACGGGCATTCCGTTCCGCGGGCGCGGCACGGAAGAAGACCATCAGCATTATCTGAAGCTGCTCGGCGCCACGATGGCGCGCACCGCCGGTTTGCGCCGGCCGGGTGCGGCGGCGCTGGATCTGGCTTACGTCGCGGCGGGCCGATTCGACGGGTTCTTCGAAATCGGCCTGAACAAATGGGATATCGCCGCGGGTATTCTGATGATCCGCGAGGCCGGCGGCTTCGTCGGCGACATGGACGGCGCGGCCGATCCGATGCAAACCGGCAATATCGTGACCGGAAACGCCAAACTTTTCGATCCGTTGCGCGGATTCCTGCGCGAACTGGGCGGCTCCGGAAAAACCGCTTGAAGCGGTTGCTTGGGCGGGCGGCGTAAGGTTAAGGTCGGACTCGATATGACGCGTTCGCTCCTCACCGCCGTCTCGGCCTTCGCTCTGCTCGCCAGCACGCAAGTGTTCGCGCAGCAGCAACTGCGCCAGGCGCGCCCCAGCGTCGAAGTCGATTGGACGGTGCTGGACGAGCTGGGCGGCCCCGCCCCCGCCGGCCCGGTCACGCTGCGCCCGCCGCGCGGGCTTACCCAAAATACACCGGCGCAAGTGACGCCGCCGCCCGCACGCGCCGCCGCGACCAGCCAGCCCGTGCCGCCCGCTTCCGTCGCGCGCCAAGCCGGCACGCCGACAGGTACACGTTTGGGCCAGCAGGCCGGCAGCTTCACGGCCCCGCCGCCCCCGCCCGCTTTCGTGCCGCCGCCGGTTCCGCCGTCGCCGGTCGCCTCGGCCCCGCTGACGCCGCCCCCGCCGCCCAGTCCTGTGGCGCCCAGCGCCGTGGCTTCGACGGCACCGGCTCCAGTCGCACCGGCCCCGGCCGCCGCCCCGACTCCCGTGACGCCGCCGGCCCCGGTGGCCGCCCCTCCGCCGCCCCCGCCGCCCCCGGCGCCCCCGGCGGCGGTCGCCACACCCGCCCCGCCGCCGCCCGCCCCTGTCGCGGCGCCGGCACCCGCACCGGCACCGCCCGTCACGGCCGCGCAAGCCCCGGCGGCGGCGCCCGCGCAAACCGCCGCCGTTCCTGCGGCGCGCGCCACCGGCGGCGCGTTGGCGACGATCGCCTTCGCGGCCGGTTCGCCCGAACTCAACGACCAAGGCAAGGCGGCCCTGGGTCCCGTGCTTGAAACGCTGAAATCGGATAGCGCGGCACGTCTGCAAATTCAGGCCTTCGCCTCGGGCGGCGACGACCAGGGCGGTCAAGCGCGGCGCTTGTCGCTGTCGCGCGCGTTGGCCGTGCGCGGCCAATTGATCGAGCAGGGAATCGCGGCCACGCGCATGGATGTGCGCGCCTTGGGCCGCACCAATGACGGTCCGCCGGACCGCGTCGATATCCTGCTCGTCCGCCGCTAAGCCTTAAGCCGCAGCCGAAGGAGGGCGTGGGGATGGACGGATCGATGTCACGGCCCACGCGGTTCCTGATCCGCACGCTGATCTTCCTGATCGCGGTCGGCGGCGTGGTATGGGCGCTGTTCGACGGCATCGTCGAAGCCTTCTCGCACCATATGGCGCTCAACGGCCTGATCATGGGCGTGCTGGCGCTGGGCATCGTTTTCAACCTGCGCCAGATCTTCGGCCTGAACCGCGAAATCGACTGGATCGAGAGTTTCCGCGCCGGGCGCCAAGCGTTGTCGGGCGCCACGCCGCGCCTGCTGGCGCCGATGGTGAAGATGCTCGGCGAGCGCACGGGCCGCTTCAGCCTGTCGCCGATCGCCACGCGCTCGCTGCTCGATTCCGTCGCCTCGCGCCTCGACGAAAGCCGCGACCTGTCGCGCTATCTCGTGGGTTTGCTCATCTTCCTCGGCCTGCTCGGCACGTTCTGGGGGCTGTTGCAGACTGTCGCGGCCGTGGGCGGCGTGATCGGCACGCTGTCGGCGGCGACCGACACGAGCTCGCTGTTCAAGGAACTCCAGGCCGGGCTGCAAGCGCCGTTGGGCGGCATGGGCACCGCCTTCGGCACGTCGCTGTTCGGCCTCGCCAGCTCCATCGTGCTCGGCTTCTGCGATCTGCAAGCCGGCCAAGCGCAGAACCGTTTCTATAACGAGCTCGAGGAAATGCTGGCGTCGCAAACGCGCGTCTCCTCCGGGGCACTCGGCGGGGGCGACGGCGGCGACGCGACCGTGCCCGCCTATATCCAAGCGCTGCTCGAAACCACGGCCGACAATCTCGAAGCCTTGCAGCGCACGATGGCGCGCGGCGAGGAAGGCCGCGCCACGGCCGCGCAAGGCAACGCCCTGCTCGCCGAACGTTTGGGCCAGCTCGCCGACCAGATGAAGGCCGAGCAGCAATTGCTGCTGAAGCTCGCCGAAGGCCAGGTCGAATTGCGCGCGGTCCTCACGCGCTTGGCCGATGCGCCCCGCAACGCGGGCGGCGGCGGCGTGGACGACGCGACGCGCGGCCATATCCGCAACATGGATATCGCGCTCAATCGCCTGATCGAGGACGCGTCCACCGGCCGCGCCCAGATGACCCAGGATCTGCGCAACGAGATCCGCCTGCTGGCGCGCACGATCGCGGCGCTGGCCGAAGAGCCGCGCAACTGATGCGCGGGTCCGGCCGCCGCACGACCCGCACGGTCGACGTTTGGCCCGGCTTCGTCGACGCGCTGGCGACGCTGGTCATCTCGATCGTGTTCGTCGTGATGGTGTTCACCGTCTTCCAATTCCATCTGAAGGACATCATCGCCGGGCGCGACGATCAGTTGAGCCGCGCTTCCGCCCAGCTCGCCCAATTGGCCGAGACGCTGGCGCTGGAAAAACGCGCGACCGACGATCTGCGTTCGCGCCTGCAAAGCCTGCAGAACGAACTTTCGGCGTCGTTGGGCGAGCGCGACAATCTGCGCAATCTCAGCCGCGCCCAGGCCGAGCAGATCGAACTCGCCAACCAATCGATGGCGGCCGATCGCGAAAAGATCGAGATGCAATTGCGCGAACTCGAAGCTTTGGCCGCGATGCGCGAAGCGTTGGAGAGGCGCGCGGCGACGGCCGAAGCGCAGGCGCGAACCGCCGAAACGCAGTCGACCGAGGATCGGCGCCTGTCGGCGGAAGCCCAGGCGCAGGTCGCGTTGCTCAACCGCCAGACCGCCGAATTGCGCGAACAATTGCGCCGCTTGGAGGCGCTGCTGTCGGATTCGGAGCGCAAAACCTCCGAGCAGCAGGCGCAGATCGTCGATCTCGGAAGGCGGTTGAATTTGGCGCTCGCCAGCCGCGTGGACGAATTGGTGCGTTTCCGCTCCGAATTCTACGGCCGTTTGCGCGCCGTGCTGGGCGACCGCGCCGATATGCGCGTGGTCGGCGACCGTTTCGTGTTCCAGTCGGAAATCCTGTTCGCCCCCGGCTCGGCGACGATCGAAAGCGAAGGCGGCCGGCAGCTCATGCAGCTCGGCAACGTCATCAAGGAAATCGCGCCGCGCATCCCCAAGGAAGTCGATTGGGTGGTGCAGATCACCGGCCACACCGATCGCCGGCCGATTTCGACCCGCGAATTCCCGTCGAATTGGGAACTCTCCACCGCGCGGTCGATCTCGGTCGTGCGCCTGTTGATGGCCAACGGCGTGCCGTCGGACCGCTTGCAAGCGGCGGGCATGGCCGAGTTCCAGCCGATCGACGATCGCGACGACGAAGTCGGCTGGCGGCGCAACCGGCGCATCGAGATCCGCTTCACCAACCGCTAATGCGCGCGCTGCTCGCCGCGCTGATCGTCGCGGCGTTTCCCGTCCTGGCGTTCGCCGACGAACGCGCGGCCGAAGCGGCGATGGCGCAAGCGCGTATCGCGGCGGGCTTGCAAGCCACGTCGCCCGACGCGCTGCTGACGCAGATCGCGGCACAGATCGCGCAAGACAACGCCGCGCGCCGCACCCTCGACCATCGCGATGGGCAAGGCAACGATCTACGTGCGCGCCTGGGGCTTTATCCTTTTCGCGCGGCGGCGGAAAATTTGGCGATGGGCACACAAGACGGCGCCATCGTGGTGAAGCTCTGGCTCGACTCTCCACCCCACCGCGCCAATCTCCTGAATGCCGAGGTCACGCGTCACGGCCTTGCGCGTATTCGCGCCGCCGACGGGCAGGATTATTGGGCGCTGGTGCTAGCGGCCCCGCGTTGAATGCTCAGCACTTATCCGCACCCGACAGCGCGGCGCGCCCGCAGGGGCTCGCATAAAGCGCCACGGGATCGTTGCCCACACCGGGGGCCGCGAAGCGGCGATGGGTTTCGGCCGGCGCGCCGTTGAGCTTGGCGAGATAGCGCAGATAATTGGCGAGGCGCTCGGGCCGGTCGCGGCCTTGCGCGCGCGCTTCGCAGCCGCGCTCGCCGACATCCGAATCGCGTTCGCCGATCAGGTAGACGACATCGCGCTGCGCATAGACCCGCGCTTGATCGCGCGGCAACGTGCCGCTCGCCGACGCGTAAGGGGCGGGCAGCACGAAACCATAGGGCCAGTAGTTGAAGGCGTTGCATTGGCGGCGGTCGAATTCGGCGAAGCCGGTCGCGTCGTCGCGCGACGGCCGCTCCTCGTCGAAATAGACATAGGTGTCGGCGGCGGCCACGACGAAGCGCACGGCGATGCCGGCCCGCTGGGGGGCCGCCAGACCTTGCGCGGTCGCGGCGTAAAGCTGCACGAAGCGCGCGGTCTGGCCGAAACCGACCAGCGCCACCTGCTTCAGATCGGGAAAGCTTTGCCGGTCGGCGAGGAACAGCAGCAGCGCGTCGATCGCTTCGAACGACGAGGCAAGCGCGCCTTGATCGGCGAAGGCCGCGGGGCGCGAATTGCCGCCGTCCTTCCAGCCGTCGAGCGTCCAGCGCGCGAAATCGGGACCGAGGCGATGGCGGTCGGTGTCTTGCGCCGCCAGGAATTGCGGCACGATCGTCATCGTCGACGACGAATCCGCGAACAGGCGCGTCAGCCGATCGAATTCGAGACCCGCGTTGCGCGCCGGGTCTTGTACGCCGATCACGACGCGCTCGATGCCCGGATGCGGGTCGATCAATTTCTTGTCGGCGAAGACCGGCATCAGCAACGCTTGGCCGCCCGGCACGGGGACGGCGAAATCCTGGTCCGACAAACGCTCGACCGCGCGCAATTGGGCGGGCGACGGCCCGCGCAAAACCGGATCGCCGCCGCCGCAAGCGGCGAGCGGGCCCAGACAGGCGGCGAGAAGGACGAACTTGCGGATCATGCGCGCTTATTCTCCACATCGGGCGCGTCGGGCGCCTTGAACTGCAAGGCGGCGAGGCGCGCGTAAAGCCCGCCTTCGGCGATCAGTTTGGCATGGGAACCGGCCGCGACCAACCTTCCGCGATCGAGCACCAGCAAGCGGTCGGCGCGCGCCACGGTCGCCAGGCGATGCGCGATCACGAGCACGGTGCGGCCTTTGCCGAGCGATTCGAACGCGGCTTGCACGTAGCGTTCGCTTTCGGCGTCGAGCGCGCTGGTCGCTTCGTCGAGCAGCAGCACGGCAGGATCGCGCACAAGCGCGCGCGCGATGGCGATACGCTGGCGCTGGCCGCCGGACAAACGCACGCCGCGCTCGCCCAGATAGGTTTTCCAGCCGTCGGGCAAACGCTCGGCGAATTCGTCGACATGGGCGGCGCGCGCGGCCTTCATCACCGCTTCGTCGGACGCGGCCCCATTACCGTAGCGGATATTCTCCAGCACGTCGGCGGCGAAGATCGTCGGCTCCTGTGCCACCAAGCCGATGCGCGCGCGCAAATCGGCGGGATCGGCGTCGGCGAGCTTCACGCCGTCGATCGTGATCGCACCGCTTTGCGGATCGTAGAAACGCAGCAGCAATTGGAACACGGTCGTCTTGCCCGCCCCCGACGGGCCGACGATGGCGACGGTTTCGCCCGGCTCCACTTTGAACGTGAGGTCCGCGAGCGCCGTGCGGTCCGGGGCCGCCGGATAGCGGAAGGTCACGTCGCGGAATTCGACGCGGCCTTGAGCAGGCTTGGGCATCGCCACAGGCGAAGCTGGCGCGCGGATTTCCGGGATCGCGTCGGCGAGTTCGAACAGGCGTTCGCACGCCCCGGCCGCGCGTTGTAGATCGGCCGCGAATTCGCTGATGGCGCCGACCGACGCCGCGACGACGACGGCGTAGAACACGAAGGCCGACAATTGGCCGGCGGTGATCTGGCCCGCGATCGCGTCGCGCCCGCCGATCCACAGCACGAAGCCGACCGCGCCGAACACGGACAGCATCACCATCGCGATCAGCGCGGAGCGCGCTTTGGCGCGGCGCACATTGGCGCCGAACGCGTCCTCGACGCGGGCACCGAAGCGTTCGCCGTCGGCGCGTTCGCGGTTGAAGGCCTGCACGGTGCGAATCGCGGCGAGCGATTCTTCGATATCCGCACCGACGTCGCCCAAACGATCCTGGCTTTCGCGGCTGAGGGCGCGGACCTTCCGGCCGAAGAAGATCAGCGGCCCGACGACCAGCGGCACCACCAGCAGCGCCACGGCCGTGAGCTTGGGCGAGGCGATCGCCATCATCGCGACACCACCCGCGAAGAGCAGCACGTTGCGCAGCGCCATCGATGCGGAGGAGCCGACGATCGTTTGCACCGTCGCGGTGTCGGCGGTCAGGCGCGACACGACCTCGCCCGTGCGCGTGGTTTCGTAATAGGCGGGCGACAGCGTCAGCGCGCGTTCGAACACCAGGCGGCGGATATCGGCGGTGACGCGTTCGCCCAGCCACGTGACGAGATAGGAACGCGCATAGGTCGCCCCCGCCAGCAGCAGCACGAAGGCGAACAGGCCAAGCAGCGCATGATCGAGCAGATCGGCGTTGCCCGCCGCGAAACCCGCATCGACCAGCCAGCGCAAGGCGGTGCCAAGCCCCAGCACCGCGCCGGCCGCGAGGGTGAGTGAAATACCCGCGAGCGCCACGCGCCCGCGATAGGGTTTGAGCAACCCGAACAGACGGCGCAGCACGCGCAAATCGCGCGACGGGGCCCGGTCGTTCTTCGAATCCGCCATGATCAGAAAGCGACCTTCAGGCCGCTCGCCTCGGCCAAATCCTTGGCGAGGGCGGCTTCGAGCGTGGCGTCGGAACGCGTCGAGCGCCAAACCTTGGCGCCTTCGTCCCAGGCGTAATGCGCCGCCCCGGTCAGCGGCGAGGACACCCAGATCTGTTTCGTGGGGCCGTGTTTGTTGATGACGAACTGGCGCCCGTCGTCGAATTCGACCGTCAGGATGCCGCCGCGCAGCTCCGCGTCGATATCGGCGTCGGCAAGGTCGCTCTCGATCCGGGTCTGCAATCGGGCCAGCAAGGTATCGGCGGCCGTATCGAAGTCGTTGGCGTCCATCGACAATATCCGGAAAATGCTTTTCGGCCCGAGGGTTTAGCACGGGCCGGACCCAAGGTCGAGGATAGCGCATGCGACTTCTTGCGCCCCCCGGCCGTTTCCTCTATAAACCGCGCCTCGCGAAGGGGCGCCCTTGATTGCGGCGCCCTTTTATTCGACAGGATTACGGAGCTGGCCATGAAGCCCGGCGTGCACCCCGAATACCACGAAATCAACGTGATCATGACCGACGGGTCCACGTTCAAGACGCGCTCGACCTACGGCAAGCCCGGCGAGACGCTGCGTCTGGACATCGATCCGAAGACGCATCCGGCCTGGACGGGCCAGCAGCGCATCATGGACCAGGGCGGTCAGGTCGCGAAGTTCAACAAGCGCTTCGCCGGCATCGGCGCGGTCAAGGCCAAGCCCATGGGCGACGCCCCGCCGCCCAAGCCGAAGAAGGAAGCGGCCCCGGCCGCCGCCGCTGCGGCCCCCAAGGCCGAAGCCAAGAAGAAGAAGTAAGCTTCTTCGCGTTGCGACGAATTCACGGGCGCCCGCCACAAACGGGCGCCCGTTTCGTTTGGGGCCCGATTAGGCGTGCGCGTCGAATTGGGAATCGAGCCGCGCGATGCGCTCGAACAGGGTCAAGCTGCGCGCCATCAGATCGGCCAGACGCGGCGACAATTCGTTCACTTGCGCCGTCGTGTCGGCCAGACAGATTTCGTGCGCGCCCAAGCGATAATCGGACGTGCGCGCTTTCTCGGCCGACAATTCGCCCTCGGCGACCGCACGCTGGGCCAAGAGCCACGCCATGACCTGGGCGAGGCGCGTGGTCAGGCGCATCGCTTCGCAATTCAAATGCAGACGGTCGTTGGGATCGCTGGGGGCGGCCTCGCGCGGCTGGACGGCCGCGCAGTAATGCCGTGCCGAGAGCAGCAGCCCCATCGTCTCGTCATAGGCGCGGCAAAGGAACGGGCTGGGGCCCGGCACCGCATGCGGCAGCGTCGTCATGCCAATAGTCTCGGAGCCCGCGCGGTAAAACGCAAACGCGTTTTCGGGGGGCTTGAACCCGATTTTCGGACGCCTAAATGGCATGGCGTCCGCGGCGCCCATTCGGGGTCGCGAACTCAACCCCGGGCCCGGCCAAAATCGGCGGGTCCACGATCGTCCGATCGCTCAATGGAGGATAGGATCATGAATCAGTTCGATTTTTCGCCCCTTTTCCGCTCGACCATCGGCTTCGACCGTCTGTCGCGCCTGATCGATGAAGGCCTGCGCGGCGTCGAGGCGCCCGCCTACCCGCCCTACAATATCGAGAAGACCGGCAACGACTCCTACCGCATCGCCATGGCGGTCGCGGGCTTCGCCGAGTCCGAGCTCGAACTTACCCAGCAGGAAAACGTGCTGATCATCGCCGGCCGCAAAGCCGAGAGCGACGAGAACGCCAATTTCCTGCATCGCGGCATCGCCGCGCGCGCGTTCGAGCGCCGCTTCAACCTCGCGGATTTCATCCGCGTGACCGGCGCCAAGCTCGAGAACGGTCTGCTCTATGTCGATCTCGTGCGCGAAGTGCCCGAGGCGATGAAGCCGCGCCGCATCCCCGTCGCCAACGCGACGGCCGGTGCCGCCGCGATCGAAGCCAAAGCCGCCTAAACATCGCGGCCTACGAAAGACCCGCCCGCCGGATAGCCTCCGGCGGGCGGTTTCGTTTTCACGCCGCCGATTTCAGTGTCCGGCGAAATGCGCCTTGATGCGCGCGCGCGCATTGGGATCGAGGCAGGTGTAGCGCGCGCCGATCAACCCGCCGTCGCCCACGCGCACGATATGCAGTTCGGCGTCGAAGACGAGATTGAGGAAGGCGTTGCGCAAAATGATCGTGCCGTTGAGGCGCTGATCCTGGCGCAGATTGGACGCCGGGCCGAACAACAGCCCCGTCTCGCTCCAATTGCGCAGCTGCGCGCGCTGGCCCATGACTTGAACCTTGTCCTCCGGCCCTGCGACCATGCGCGGCGAAATGCGCCGGTCGCTGCCGCCGGCCTGTACTGACGGGAAATTGACCGCGACGACTTCCTTGAAGCGCTGCTTCAAATTCGGGTCGATCAGGGCGGCGTTCATCGCTTTGGCGGCCTCGGCGAGCAGCGCCGCCTTCTCGTCCGTGGCGAGGCCCACGCCGAAAAACTCGTCCTTCAAATCGCGATAATGCAGCCAATTGCCGATAGCGCCTTCCAGGCTGCGGCGCGCATGCGCGTCGTCGAACTCGGTATGCAGCTGCAACAGCAGCAGCAATTTGCGGGCGACACCCGATTCGCGCTGCAGCAGCGGGTCGAGGCTTTCGGGCGCCACCATGCGCCCGAAGCGGCGCGAAAGCTCGTTCGCGATCTCCGCGTCGCCCGCCAACACCGGCAGATTGGCGATGCTGACGCGAAGGCCGCGCGCCATTTTCATCTCGCCGCTCGGGTCGCGCTTGGCCAGCGACGCGGGCGAGGCCAAGGCCGCGCGCAGACGGTCGCGCGCGACTTGTTCGAGCGCCGCGGATTGCCGTTCGCCCTTGGCGCCGACGACCGCGCGCACGATGGGCGCGCTTTCCTGCAACGCGGCCCGGTCGCCCGCGAAAGCCAGCGCCATGCGCACCGTGGCGGGCGCGTTGTCGAAACCCACGCCCAGTGCCGCGGCCGACGGTTCCATCGACAGCAACTCGGCGAGCGTGCGCTCGAGCAGCGCTTGCGCGTTCGCATCGCGCGCCTGGGCCAGCAGGCGCACGCAGATTTCCGCCTTGGCCGGCCATTCGCGCGCCGCCGACAGCCAATGCGCCAGCAGTGCGCCGGCGAAAACCGGATCGCCCGCGGCGTCGAGCGCGTGCGCGTCGGACATCGAGCCTTCGGGGATTTTCTTGGCGGCGGCCTCGACGAGTTTCGAAGCGCCATCGACGATCGCCAGCAGATCGCGCACGCGCTCCGTCACCGGCGTTTTCAACGTGCGGCCTTGCAGGATCGCGACGCGCTGGACGAATTCCTGGAAATTCGTGCCGGCGTTCAGCAGACGCTTCTGCTCGCGCGGATCGAAGACAAGCTCGGTGACCGTGATGCGCGCACCTTCGCAATAGCTGCGCGCGACCTGGAACAGCAAGGCGCGGGCGGCGTCCGACAGCGCTTCGGTGGGGGTAATACAATGCATCGCCCGATGCTATAGGACCGGGCGCGTTACGTGGAGGTTAACGTCGGATCGATTCCAGCGCCGCACGGATTGCGGCCGGAATAGGTACGGCTTTTTGCACGCCGCGCTCGACGAAAACATGAACGAAATGGCCTTCGGCGGCGGCTTCGTCCTTGCCTTCGCGGAACAGTCCGATTTCATACCGAACCGAGGAATTCCCCAGATGCCCGGCGCGGAGTCCCGCGTCGATCGTTTCGGGATAGGCGAAGGATTCGCGGAAACGGCAGCCCGATTCCGCCGCCACGCCGATGATCGCGGCTTCGTGGATATCCAGCCCCCCGCGTTCGATCAGGAAGCGGTTAATTACCGTATCGAAATAGCTGTAATAGACGACGTTGTTGACGTGACCGTAGACGTCGTTGTCCATCCAGCGCGTGGGGATGGCGAGGAAATGCCGATAATCGGATCGGCGTCCGGGCGGTTCGCGTGTCATAGAACTCCGGCAAGTGCGTCGAGCGTAGCGTCGGGCTTCTCGACCATCATCATATGGCCCGAACCGGCGATGTCGACCGTTCTCGCACTCGGAATTCTCGCGGCGAGCGCACGCGCGCCCGATGGCGGCGTCATGCGATCGGCCGTGCCGATGACGATCAGCGCCGGGCATTTCACTTTCGCCGCCGCTTCCGGTGCCCCCTTATATGCGTCGCAAGCCGCCAGATCGTCGCCCAGCGCCGGGCCCTTCGCGGTTTCGAGCAAACGCACGCCGCCGCCGACCATCCACGTCCCCGGGCTTTGCGCCCCGCCGAGTTGCGCGCCGCGCCCGAATCCCCAATCGGCGATCATGTCGATCGCGGCGTGATCGTGCCCGCGCGCCGCACCCAGCAGCTTGGGATGAACGGGCATCGCTTCGGCCGCGCCCAACAGAGCAAGAGCGCGCGCAGCGCCGCGCGATGCGAGTTCCAGCGCCACCAACGCGCCCATCGAATGCCCGGCGAGGGCGGCGTCCGGTGCGCCCGCGACCTTCAACGCCGCCGCGACGAAATCGGCCATCGCTTCGATCGAGGTAAGGCCGGGGCCTTGCGAACGGCCATGGCCCGGCAGATCGAAGGCCAGCACGTTGCGCCCGTGATGGGCGAACCAGCGCGCCTGGAGCATCCAGACCGTATGGTCCATGCCCGCCCCGTGCAGGAAGGCAATGCTGGGCTTCGCAGGATCGAAATCTTTGCCGCCCGTCGCGGCGAAGATCTCGCGGCCTTCGACGTTGAGCTTCATCGCGTCAGCCCTTCGCCGCCGCGCGCAAACCGGCGGCGAGATCGTCGAGAATATCGGCGGGATCTTCCAGGCCCACCGAAAGCCGCACCATCTCCTCGCCGATTCCCGCTTTCTTGAGCGAGTCCGCGTCCATCTGCTGATGCGTGGTCGAGGCGGGATGGATGACCAGCGATTTCGCGTCGCCGACATTGGCGAGATGGCTGAACAGCTTCAGCGCTTCGATGAAGCGCCGCCCGGCCGCGCGTCCGCCTTTCACGCCGAACGAAATGATCGAGCCCGGCCCCTTGGGCAGCAGCTTCGCCGCCAGCGCCTTATCGCGGTGGCTGTCGAGTTCCGGGTAATTCACCCAGGCGACCGCGTCGCGCCCCGCCAGGAACGCCGCCACTTTGCGCGCGTTGGCCACATGGCGTTCCATGCGCAGCGGCAGCGTTTCCAAGCCTTGCAGCAAATGGAACGCGTTGGTCGGCGACATCGAGGCGCCGAAATCGCGCAAGCCTTCGGCGCGCGCGCGCATGGCAAACGCAGCAGGGCCGAATTCCTCGGCGAAGTCCAGGCCGTGATAGCCGGCATAGGGCTCGGTCAGCGTCGGGAACTTGGCCGACGCTTCCCAATCGAACTTGCCCGAATCGACCAGCACGCCGCCGATCGCCACGCCATGCCCGCCGATCCATTTGGTCGCGGAGTGCATGACCAGATCGGCACCATGGTCGAAGCCCCGGAACAAATAGGGCGTGCAGAAAGTCGCATCGAGCATCAGCGGCAGGCCGCGTTTATGGGCGACGGCGGCGACCGCCGGCACATCCATGACTTCGAGGCCGGGATTGCCGACGACCTCGCCGAACACCAATCGCGTTTCGGGGCGGATCGCGGCCGCGAACGCGGCGGGGTCGCGCACATCGACGAAGCTGGTCGTGATGCCGAAGCGCGGCAGCGTATGCGTGAACAGATTATGCGAGCCGCCATAGATCGAGGCGGACGAGACGATATGCCCGTCCGCCCCCATCAGCGTGGCGATAGCAAGGTGCAGCGCCGCCTGGCCCGAGGCGGTCGCGATGGCCGCGACCCCGCCTTCCAGGGCGGCGACGCGTTCTTCGAACACCGCGACGGTCGGGTTGGAGATGCGGCTGTAGATATGCCCGGCGCGTTCCAGGTTGAACAGCGACGCGGCGTGGTCGACGTCGCGGAACACGTAGGACGTGGTTTGATAGATGGGTACAGCGCGGGCACCCGTCGCCGGGTCCGGTTGTTGGCCGCCATGCAGCGACAGCGTATCGAATCTCGGAAAGCGATCGTCGGCCATAAGCGGGAACAGCCCCCGGAAATGAAGAACCGCCCGGAACGCGTCTTCGGCGTTTCACGGGCGGTTCAAGACTTAGCAGCGCGTCCCTGTTCAACTCGCAGCTTGGCGTGATTCTTAGCCAGCCCGGCGGGACGCCGTCAATCGCCAATTGGTAATCGTTCGTGGGCGAATGGATTTGGGTTAATTCAGCAATCCGAGGATCATCCGAGGCTCCGTATTGGCCATGGAGAACGCATTGATCGCCAATTGCTGGCGGACCGACTGGGCCTGGGTTGCCGCCGCCGCCTTGCCGATATCGGCGTCGACCAGCGCGCCCAAACCTTGTGAATTCGCGTCCACCAAATCGCCGACATAGGCCGATTGCAGGCGCAATTGCCGCGACTGGGACGCGATCGTCGCCAAGGCGGAGGTAACTGCCGCCCCCAGCGTATCGATGACCGACAGCGATCCCGTGGCCAGGGCCGAGTCGCCGACATTGACGTTGGCCTGGAAGGTCGTCCACGCGGTCCAGACGGCGGATTGGCTGCTCAGCTGCAACTGGCCCAGTTCGGTATCCGCGATGAAAGTGCGCGTCGCCGAACCCGATGACAGCAAATTGACGCCGTTGAAATTCGCCTGGCCGATATAGCGCTGGATCTGGTCCGCGACTTGGCCGAAATCGTTGAAATAGGTTGTACGGGCGGTGCCGGTGACCGACCCGTCGGCGAGCTGGATCGCCTTGGTGCGGATCTGATTGACCACGTCGGTCATCAATTCGAGCGCGGTGCGCGTGACGTCGGCCAAGCCCAACCCGTTGGCGAGCGACGATTGAACCGCGCGAAACGCCTGAAGGTTGCCGCGGATTCCTTGCGCGACCGAAAACGTCGAGGCGTTGTCCATCGCGTCGGCGACACGATAGCCGGTCTGCAGGAGCTTCGAGCTGACGGCGATATGCGCTTGCGTGGCGCGCAGCGACGCCAGGGCGGTCACCGCCCCAAGATTGGTGTTCACGGAGTTGGACATGATTCTCGGGTCCTACGCGCAGCCATTCTGGCTACACCCGCAGATTGCCACGCCGCGTCCGATCCGGCAACAGTTGCGGCGGCGGTATCGCCAGGCGGCGGTCCGACTCGCCAGATCGGCCTTAAGTTGCGGATCGGCCATGCGAATTCGGGACTTGGCAAAGCCAAGGTCGGTTGGCATTGTCGCCCCCTCTTCCGTACCCCCTCCCCCCGGGGGAATTAACACGACACAAAGGGGCAGGAATGCCCACGGAGCCCGTCATGCCCCGGAGCCGGAAATGAAAGTCGCGATCCCGAAAGAGCGCCGCGCCTACGAAGCGCGCGTCGCCACGACCCCCGATGCGATCAAACGCATGAAACCGCTGGGCCTGACCTTTCTGGTCGAGGCCGGCGCGGGTTTGACGGCCGCGATCCCCGATCAGGCTTTCGTCGATGCGGGCGCCGAGATCGTATCGGACAACGCCGCCCTGCTGGCCCAGGCCGATATCGTGCTGAAAGTCGCGCGGCCGCTGACGGCCGCCGAAGGCACGGACGAACTCGCCGCGATGAAGTCCGGCACGGTGCTGATCTCGCAGCTCGACCCCTATCGCAATCGCGAGCAGGTCGCCGATTACGCCAAGCGCGGCATCGTCGCCGTGGCGATGGAATTGGTGCCGCGCATCACCCGCGCGCAGTCGATGGACGTGTTGTCGAGCCAAGCGAACCTCGCCGGCTACAAGGCCGTGATCGATGCCGCCGAGCAATTCGGCCGCGCCTTCCCGATGATGATGACCGCCGCGGGCACGGTTGCCCCGGCCAAGGTCATGGTCATGGGCGCGGGTGTGGCGGGCTTGCAGGCCATCGCGACCGCACGCCGTTTGGGCGCCGTCGTCTCCGCGACCGACGTTCGCTTGGCCGCCAAGGAACAGGTCGAAAGCTTGGGCGCCACTTTCGTCTTCGTCGACGACGAGGAAGCGCGCCAAGCCGAAACCTCGGGCGGCTACGCCAAGGAAATGTCGGACGCGTATAAAGCCAAGCAGGCGGCCTTGATCGCCGAAACGATCAAAAAGATGGACGTCGTGATCTGCACCGCGCAGATCCCCGGCCGTCCCGCCCCGCGCCTCGTGACCGACGCGATGGTCGCGTCGATGAAGCCGGGCTCGATCGTCGTCGACCTCGCGGTCGAAACCGGCGGCAATTGCGAAGGCTCGGAAGTCGCGAAGATCGTCGTCAAGCACGGCGTGAAGATCGTCGGCTACGCCAACGTGCCTTCGCGCCTCGCCGTCGACGCCTCGTCGCTCTATGCGCGCAATCTCGCGGAGTATCTCAAGCTGATCGTCCAAAAGGACGGCACGCTGAAGCTCGACCGCGAGGACGAGATCGTCAAAGGCAGCCTGCTGACCCAGGACGGCCAGATCGTTCACGCCGCTTTCGCGCCGGCACCTGCGGCCGCGCAGTAATCCAACGGGAGACAGAAACATGTCCGATCCCGCGACCCTCGCCAACCAGCTCGCCAACGACGCAGCCGCTCTGGCGCTGCGCGCCAAGGAGCTGGCCTTCACCGCCGCCACGCAAGCCCAGCCGCAAGCGGCCGGCGTCGATGCGCTGACGATGGGCTTGACCGTCCTCGTCCTCGCGACTTTCGTCGGCTACTACGTCGTCTGGCGCGTGACCCCCGCCTTGCACTCGCCGCTGATGGCGGTGACCAACGCGATCTCCTCCGTCATCATCGTCGGCGCCTTGCTCGCCGCCGGCGCTTCGGCCGTCGGGTTCAGCCAGACGATGGGTTTCCTTGCGGTCGTGCTCGCCTCGGTCAACATCTTCGGCGGGTTCGTCGTGTCCCAGCGTATGCTGGGCAAGTTCAAGAAGAAGCAGAAGTGAGCGGAAGGAAACAGCCATGACCGCCACACTCTCCTCGCTTCTTTATCTCGCCGCGTCGATCTGCTTCATCATGAGCTTGCGCGGCCTCGCCAGCCCCGAGACCGCGCGCGGCGGCAACCTTTGGGGCATCGTCGGCATGGCCATCGCCATCGCCACGACCCTCGCCGCCCCCGGCATGGGCAACTACGCCGTCATCGGGGCCGGTATCCTGATCGGCGGCGCCATCGGCACCTTCGTGGCGATGCGCATCCAGATGACCGCCCTGCCCCAGCTCGTGGCCGCGTTCCACTCGCTGGTCGGTCTCGCAGCCGTGTTCGTGGCCGCCGCGACGCTCTATTCGCCGCAAAGCTTCGGTATTGGCGTGCCGGGTGCGATCAAAGCCGCGTCGCTGATCGAAATGGCGCTGGGCACCGCGATCGGTGCGATCACCTTCACGGGGTCGATCGTCGCCTTCGCGAAGCTGCAAGGCCTCGTCTCGGGCGCGCCGCTCCAGTTTCCGATGCAGCACCCGTTCAACGCGCTGCTGGGCATCCTGATCGTCGCCAATATCGTGTGGCTGTCGATGACCGGCAGCCCGGTCGCGTTCTGGACGCTGGTGGCCTTGTCGCTGGCGCTGGGCTTCCTGCTGATCCTGCCGATCGGCGGCGCGGATATGCCCGTCGTCGTCTCGATGCTCAACTCCTATTCGGGCTGGGCGGCGTGCGGCATCGGCTTCACGCTGCAAAACTCGCTGTTGATCGTCACGGGCGCGCTGGTCGGCTCGTCCGGCGCCATTCTCTCCTACGTCATGTGCAAGGGGATGAACCGCTCGATCTTCAACGTGATCCTCGGCGGCTTCGGCACCGACGCGGCCAGCGCTTCCGCCGGCGGCGGGGCGGTCAAGGAACAGCGTCCGGTCAAGCAGGGCTCGGCCGACGACGCCGTGTTCATCATGAAGAACGCGAGCTCGGTCATCATCGTCCCCGGCTACGGCATGGCGGTCGCGCAGGCGCAGCACGCCCTTCGCGAAATGGCCGACACGCTGAAGAAGGAAGGCGTGTCCGTCCGCTACGCGATCCATCCCGTCGCGGGCCGTATGCCCGGCCATATGAACGTACTGCTGGCCGAAGCCAACGTGCCTTATGACGAGGTGTTCGAACTGGACGACATCAACCGCGATTTCGCGCAAGCCGACGTCGCGTTCGTGATCGGCGCCAACGACGTGACCAACCCGGCGGCCAAGACCGATCCGAAAAGCCCGATCTACGGCATGCCGATCCTGGACGTCGAAAAGGCGAAGACGGTGCTGTTCATCAAGCGCTCGATGGCCTCGGGCTATGCGGGCGTGGAGAACGAGCTGTTCTTCCGCGACAACACGATGATGCTGTTCGGCGACGCCAAGAAGGTGGTCGAGGACATCGTCAAAGCGGCGGGCGGCGGATCGCACTAAGCGCCGTAAATCGCTGACGAATATAGCCGCCGCCGGGGCCTCTCCGGCGGCGGTTTTCATTTGCAGATCAGGAGCTTGAAAGTGATATCATTTTTGATATCATAAAATGATATCACCGAAGGGGAACGCCATGGCCAATCTTCATATCCGGGGCGTTTCGGAAGAAACGATCGCCGCGTTCAAGCACCAGGCCGAAAAGACTGGCAAGTCGCTAAACGAAACCGTGCGCGACGCGCTGGACGATCAAGCGCGCGCCGAACGCAAGCGCAAGGCCTTGGCCGAACTCGCCGAGATCCGCAAGTCGATCGGCAAGTGGGAAGGCCCCTCCACCCTGCAGATGATCCGCGAAGACCGCGATTCGCGATGATCGCCTACGTCGCCGACGCGAGCGCCCTGATCAAAGTCGTGATCGAAGAACCCGAAAGCGCGATCGTCATTAGGTTTTTCTCGAGCACGACAACCGGCGCGCCGGCCTTGTTGCGTGTCGAAGCGGCAAACGTGTTGCGCCGTGTCGTGAAATCCAAGAAGGCGACGCATGCCGAAGCGCGTCGCGCCCTGACGCGAATACTTGATCTCGTCGAGATCCTCCCTGAGACCGAAGCGGAAGCGCATCTCACGCTCGATCTGGCGATCGCGCTGGATCATTCGGCGCAGGATTGCCGCTATCTCGCCGCCGCGATCGCGGCGAAAGTGCCGCTCGTCACGGCCGACGAAAATTTCGCGCGCAAGGCCCGCGCGGCGGGCCACGACGCGCGCAGCGTCAGCGAACTTCCCGCCGGATGAATTCCGCCACGCGCGCGCCGACCATCAACGCGGCGGGCTGGATGTTGGACGACGGGATCAGCGGGAACACGCTGGCATCGGCGACGCGTAAAGCCTCCACGCCGCGCACGCACAATTCCGGATCGACCACCGCGCGATCGTCCGATCCCATCCGCGCCGTGCCGCACGGGTGATAGACCGTGCTCGCGGTCTTCGCGATGCTGTCGCGGATCGCATCGTCGCCGAGCTTGCCGGGGCGCAGTTCTTCTTCGAGCAGATCGCGGAACGGCGCATGCTCGAATATCCGCCGGCAGAAGCGCGCGGCCCCGACCATCGTGTCCATGTCCCGCGCGTCGGACAGGTAGTTCGCGCGGATCACCGGCCGCGCATAGGGGTCCGTCCCGGCGAGCTCGATATGGCCGCGGCTCTCCGAACGGCACGGCCCGTAATTGACCATGACCGAAGGCACGGGCAGCAAACCGTCGGCGAATTTGAACGTCGCGAAATTGACGAACAGCAATTGCGCGTCGGGCTCCTCCAGATCGGGCGATGTTTTCAGGAACGCCGTCGCCTCGCCCGCACTGACCGTCATCGGGCCCGATGCGTGCGCGAGCCAATCCCAGCCCATTTTGAGCCAGCCCAAGGGGCTGGCGAGCAGCTCGTTCAACGTGCCGCAGGGTTTGACGCGGAAAATGAATTTGCCGATCAAATGATCCTGCAAATTCCGCCCGACTTCGGGCGCATGCGCCACACACGCGATCCCGTGCTGCGCCAAATGCGCCGCGTCGCCGATCCCCGACAGCATCAGAAGTTGCGGGGTTTCGATCGCGCCCGCCGAGATCACGATTTCCTTGCGCGCGCGGAAGATCCCGCGCGGCGTTTCGACCGCGACGGCGCGCTTGCCCTCGAACACCACGCGCAAGGCGCGTGCGCCGGTGACAACGCGCAAATTCGGGCGATGGCGCAGCTTCTTCAGGAAAGCGCGCGCGGGCGAAGCGCGGAAACGCCCCGCGATATTCATCTGCACGGGGCCGACACCTTCGATCGGTCCGCCATCGTTGACGTCGCCGAAGCGCGGCAAGCCCGCCTTCACCGCGCTGTCGATGAAGGCTTGGCACGCGGCCGAGAGCTTGCGCGGCTCGCGCACTTCGATCGGGCCGTCGAGCCCCCGCGCCTCGGAGGGTTCGCCCTGCCAGGCTTCGAGTCCTTTGAAGATCGGCGCCACGTCGGTATAGCTCCAGCCGCGCGCCCCGGCTTGCGCCCAGCGGTCGTAGTCGTGGGGGCTCCCGCGCAGATAGACGAGGCCGTTGACCGAGCCGGAGCCGCCCAGCACGCGCCCGCGCGGCCAGCCGATCTCGCGGTTGTCGAGATGGGGTTCGGGCTGCGTGGCGAAGCCCGGCTCGTAACGCCCGTCGACGAAGATGCGCGCATAGCCGGCGGGGATCGCGATCATCGGGTCGTTATCGCGCGGCCCCGCTTCGAGCAGCACGACCGACAGCGTGGGATCGTCGGACAGGCGCGCGGCCGCGACACATCCCGCCGAGCCGCCCCCGACCACGACGATATCGGCGATTTGTTCGTCCATGCGCTTCGCGACTCCCCCGTTTTGGGTGAGCTTAGCGCAAAGAAAAACCGCCGCGAGGGAAAGCCCTCACGGCGGTTTGATCTCGTGTCAGGTTCGGCTCGAACCCGTCGCGGAAGGTTTAGTAGCCTTCGCGCTCCAAGCGCTTACGCTGCAGCTTGCGCAGACGGCGCACCGCCTCCGCTTTTTCGCGCGCCTTCTTCTCCGAGGGCTTCTCGAAGTGACGGCGCAGCTTCATCTCGCGGAAAATGCCTTCGCGCTGCATCTTCTTCTTGAGCGCGCGGAGGGCCTGATCGACATTGTTGTCGCGGACGATAACTTGCACGGGGAGCCCCTGGCTCCTTTCTTAATCAAATCAAAGGGTTGAGCCGAACGAACGGTCGCCCCGGAATCGGGTTTTCCATTCGAGGGCGCGGATATAACACGAACCTTCTTCCCACGCAAATACCCGATTTAGCGGGCTTTTCGAGGGGCCGTCGGCCGCCTATCCTCTCCCGCATGGCCATTTTGAAGATCGCGCGCATGGGGCATCCGGTCCTCGCCCGCCCCGCCGAGCCCGTTGCCGACCCGACGGCGCCCGAAATCCGCGCGATCGTCGAAGACATGGTCGAAACCATGATCGACGCGCCGGGGACCGGCCTTGCCGCCCCGCAGGTGCATATCCCGCTGCGCATCGTCGTGTTCCTGGTGCGCAAGGAACGCTGCACCGATATCCCGGGCGACGCGCCCGTGGACCTCACCGTGCTGATCAACCCGGAACTGACGCCGCTCGGCGATGAGATGGACAAGGGCTTCGAAGGCTGCCTGTCGGTGCCGGGGATGACCGGCAACGTGCCGCGCTATCGTCGCCTGCGCTATGCGGGCTACGATCTCGACGGAAATCGCTTCGAGCGCGAGGCGGCGGGATTCCACGCCCGCGTCGTGCAGCACGAATGCGACCATCTCGATGGTATTCTCTATCCCCAGCGCATGGACGATCTCGGCGAACTCGGCTTCGTCGAAGAAATGCGCAAACGCCAGATTTCGTGAAGGAGATTCCCATGCCCTTCGACCGCAACGAAGCCCGCGACCGCATCGTTGAAGCCGCGTTGCCGCATGTGCCGTTCGACGGCTGGACCGCCGCCGTGCTCGCCACCGCCGCGACCGAAGCGGGCTATCCCGACGCCACGGCGTTGCGCGTGTTTCCGGGCGGTGCCGTCGATGCGATCGCGCATTGGACCAAGATGGCCGATCAGGCGATGCTCGCCGCGATCGCGGCCGAGGACGACGCGTTCCGTAGCCTCAAAATCCGCGACAAGATCGCGCGCGCGATCCGTTTGCGCTTGGAACCGCTTGCCGGTCATCGCGAAGCGGTGCGCCGGGCGCTGGCCTTGCTCGCCATGCCGCAGAACGTGCCGGTTTCCTTGCGCACCGGCTGGGCAACGGTCGACGCGATCTGGTACGCGGCCGGCGATCGCGCCACCGATTTCAACTACTACACCAAGCGTGCGCTGGCGGGCGGCGTCTACTCCGCCACGCTGCTCTATTGGCTGGAAGACAAGTCGGAATTCCAGGCCGATACCTGGAACTTCCTCGACCGGCGCATCGCCAATGTGATGGCGCTGCCCAAGGCTTTCGGCGGCATCAAGACGAAGCTCGAAGCCGCCGCCGCACCGCTGAAGCCGATCTTCGCGCGGTTCAAGAAGGCGAGCTGACGCTCACTTTCCCTTCTTCGGATAAATCCAGGTGACGTGGCCCATTTTGCGGCCGGGCCGGGCTTCGGCCTTGCCGTAGAGATGCAGCTTGGCCTTCGGGTCAGCCGCGATCTTGGCCCATTCGTTGGCCTCGGCGCCGATCAGGTTCTTCATCTTCGCGTCCGAGTGGCGCGTGGGATCGCCCAGCGGCAAACCCAACGCCGCGCGCGCGGCCTGTTCGAATTGCGAGGTGACGCAGGCGTCGATCGTCCAATGCCCGGAATTATGCGGGCGCGGGGCGAGTTCGTTGACGCGGATCTCGCCGCCTTTCGACAGAAACATCTCCACCGCCAGCACGCCGACCAGATCGAACTTGCGCGCGATCTTCGCCGCGATCGCCACCGCCTTCTTGGCGACGGCAGCGGGAAGGCGCGCCGGAGCGATCGTCACGTCCAGAATGTGATGCTTGTGCTCGTTCTCGACGGGCACATAGGTGCGGACTTTGCCGGACAGATCGCGCGCGACAACGACGGAAATCTCGCGCTCGAATTTCACGAAGCCTTCGAGCACGCATTCCGCCCCGCCGAAATCGGCGAAGGCTTTGGCGGCATCCGCCGGCTTCAGCACTTTGCGCTGGCCTTTGCCGTCGTAACCCATGCGCGCGGTTTTGAGGATCGAGGGCGTGCTCACGGCGGCCAGCGCCACGACCAACTCGTCGGCCGATTCGACCGCGTGCCACGGCGCGGTCGCGATGCCGATCGAATTCAAAAAGCTCTTCTCGGCGATGCGGTCTTGGCAGATCGACAGGATCTCGACCGACGGGCGGAGTTTGCCCTTCGCCTTCTTGGCGACGCGCGCGAGCGCTGCGACCGGGATATTCTCGAATTCATAGGTCACGGCGTCACAGGCGGCGAAGAATTTCGCCAACGCCGCTTCGTCGCGATAATCGCCGATCGTCGAAACAGTGCAGACTTGTTCGGCCGGGCTATTCTTCTCCGGCCCGAAGCAATGGGTGCGATAACCCAGGCGCGACGCCGCCTGCGCGGTCATCCGGCCGAGCTGGCCGTTGCCCAGAATGCCGAGCGTGGAACCCGGCGGCAGAGGACGGCTCATTTGCGCTTCTTCGCCTTCTTGGGGGCGGGGGCGACATCAACCGGCGCCTTGCCGACCTTGGCGGTCTGGGCGCCGCGATAGGCGTCGAGCGCCTTGGCGACTTTCGGCTCCTGCAACGCGATCACGGCGGCGGCGAGCAAGCCCGCATTGGTCGCCCCGGCCTTGCCGATGGCGAGCGTGCCGACCGGAATGCCGGCGGGCATCTGGGCGATCGACAGCAGCGAATCGAGGCCTTGCAGCGTGCGCGATTCGACCGGCACGCCGAAGACCGGCAGGCGGGTCATCGCGGCGGCCATACCCGGCAGATGGGCGGCCCCGCCGGCCCCGGCGATGATGCATTGCAAGCCGCGCCCGGCGGCGGTTTTGGCGTAGGCGACGAGCCGATCCGGGGTGCGGTGGGCGGAGACGATCCGCACCTCGTGCGACACGCCCAGCGCGGTCAACGCGTCGACCGCGTGGCGCATCGTCTCCCAATCCGATTGGCTGCCCATGATGACGCCGACCGCAGGCTTTCTGGCCATAACCGCTTCGCTCCTCAACGCCGGAAAGCGGCGCAGTATAAAGACGCACCCCCCTTGCGCCAAGCGCCTGCACCGCCGGGCCGATTCGTGTTAAGCAGGCCCCGGGACATGAAGATCACGGACCCGACACGCAGCGGTGCCATCACGGGCACCACCCCGATCCGGCGGGCGGAAGCACCGGGCAAGACGAACGCCGCCGGTGCCGCCGCCGGTGTGGCGCGCACGCGCGACCCCAAGGATATCGCCCTGGTGATGGGCATCCCCGAGGCGGAATTCACGCCCAAGGTCCGCGACGCGATCGTCAAGCTGATGGGCGAGGTCGACAAGCTGCGCAAGGAACTGGTCCAGGCAAGTGCACGCGCGGCACATCTCGAACGCCTCGCCGACCAGGACAGCCTCGTGCCGGTGTTCAACCGCCGCGCTTTCGTGCGCGAACTCGGCAGGATGCAAAGCTTCGCCGAGCGCTACGACCAAGCCTCCAGCCTCGTCTATTTCGACGCCAACGGCTTGAAAGGCGTGAACGATACCCACGGCCACGCGGCGGGCGATGCACTCCTCGCCCATATCGCGCGGCTTCTGATGCAGAACGTGCGCGACACCGACATCGTCGGCCGTTTGGGCGGCGACGAATTCGGCGTGATCCTGGTCTATACCGACCAGCCCCAGGCCGAGGAAAAAGCCCAGCATCTCGCGGGCGTGGTGCAAGACACGCCGCTCGATTGGCGTGGCGCAAAGATCCAGGCCTCGGTCGCGTGGGGCGTCTATACGTTCCGCGGCGGCGACGATATCGCGCGATTGCTGGAAAGTGCCGACAGGGAAATGTACGCGCGCAAGAAAGCGGCGCGCACGCCTTGAGCGCGAACGCTCAGGCGATGATGTCGGGCAGCAGCCGGCTTTCCAGCCGCGTGATTTGGTCCTTCAGCGACAATTTGCGCTTCTTCAGCCGCTGGACTTGGAGCATGTCGACCGGCGGATGTTCCAGCACGCGGGCGATCACGTCGTCCAAGTCGCGGTGCTCGACGCGCAACTCCGCGATCTGGCGGCGAATGTCTTCGAAGACCGGGTCGTCCATATGACTCGAAATATAGCAAAGCCGGGACGGAAAACGAGAAAATCCGATTTATGGGCGTTTTGCCTGACCCTCTATGCGCGGCCGGGCGTCGCCCCGGCTTGCCTTGCGCTCCAAGACCGCCATGGCGCCGATATACCGTTGCTTCTGGCCGTGCTGTGGCACGGGCTTCGCGGCTATGGCCCCGCCCCGCTTGGCAAATGGCGGCTTCTATCCAAAGCCTGGCAGCGCGACGCGGTCGTGCCGTTGCGCGATCTGCGCCGCGCGATGAAAGGCCGCGAAGGCTGGGAAGAAATTCGCGAAGGGATCAAACGCCTGGAACTGGCGGCCGAGAAAGCCCAACTCGATTCGCTGGCGGCGACATCGAAAACGGGTTCGCCGGATTCCGATCCCAATCGCGACATGATGGCACCACTTTCGACGTTATTGGGTAGCGCTTTTGCGACGCGGCAAACGCGCAAGATTCTTGCCGAGATGCGCAAGATGTCCGCCGCATCAACGCGTTCGCGGAATACGTAAAAAATTCGTCGACGCTGCGACAGTTTTTCGGACGCGCTTGCGCTTGTCGCTTCGAATCGATGGGCGTAGGATTCTTGGCGTGAAGGTCGCGTCCTAGATGCAGGAGGTAAAGGCAATGCCGATATCCGAACGCATTCGATCGCTGCAAGCCAAACACGCCAAGCTCGACGAAGATCTCGGCCGGGAGGAATCCCGCCCGCTGCCCAGCGCTATGACCATCGCCCAGATGAAAAAGGAGAAACTTCGAATCAAGGACGAGCTCAACCGACTCGATCACTGAGCCGGTTTGGAAGCTTCCGCGTAAGAGTCTATCGGCGATCTTCACAAGCGGCGCTCGGGTTTCCCGGGCGCCGTTTCGTTTTTCGGGCCGGCGCTCAACCCGATGGCGGCAGACGGCGCTTGGCATAATGCACCAGCATTTTGGCGAGCACGTCGAGGAACGTGTCGCCCGTCGCCAGCGCTTTGCGTTCCTCGATCTGCGGCACCAGGCCGATGATCCGCGTCATCCGGTCGCTGGCCGGCACGTCCGGCGTCCAGATCGGCGCCTCGCGCACGAAGGCGAGCAACTCGTCGAACAATTTGCGCTGCAAGGGTGTGAGCGCCTTCAGCTTGGCGAGGAAGCGTTGGCGATCGATCAGCGCCAGATGTCCTTCCTCGACGCAGCGCGCATTGGCCATGCGCTTGCCGCCGTCGATCAGCGCCAATTCGCCGAACACCGCACCTTGGACCGTATGGGCGATATGCTCCTCGCCCAGCCCGTCCATTCTGTAGATCTCGAATTTGCCGGTCCGCACGAGGCAGGCATAGTCGGCGGATTCGCCTTCGCGGAAGACGATCGCTCCCATCTGATATTTGCGCAGCTGATCCATCGCGTGCGGGGCCGGCGTTCAGCCCGCCGGCGGCAAACGCCGCTTCGCGTAATGGACGAGCATCTTGGTCAGCACGTCGAGGAAATTGTCGCCCGTTTCGAGCAGCTTCGCCGTTTCGATTTGCGGCAACACGGTCTGCACGCGCTTGGCCTTGTCGGACAAGGCCGGTTCCGGATCGCCGTAGCGCGGCGGGGTATAGACCGGCGTTTCGCGCACGAAATTCAGCAATTCGTTGTAGACGCCGCGTTGACCGGGCGACAATGCCGCGATCTTGGTCAGGAACCGCGCGCGGTCGATCAGCATCAACTCGCCCGATTCGACGCAGCGCGCCGACGCCATGCGATGGCCCTTGTCGATCAAGGCGAGTTCGCCGAAGACGGTACCCGGCCCGGTTGTGGCGAGAACGGTCTTTTCCTCGCCCGCCCCCTTGAACAACTCGAACTGTCCCGACCGGACGAGGCAGGCGTAGTCGCCGGTCTCGCCTTCGCGGAAAACCATAGAATTCGTCGCGTATTTTCGGAGTTGGTCGGCCATGGCCAACTATAGCGCCTTCGCTTTCTCGCGCAGCACGAACTTTTGAATTTTTCCCGTGCTCGTCTTGGGCAGCGGGCCGAACACGATCGTGCGCGGCGCCTTGTAGCCGGCGAGATGTTTTTTGGCGAAGGCGATCAATTCTTCGGCGGTCGCCTTCGAACCGTCACGCAACGTGACGAAAGCGCAGGGCGTTTCGCCCCATTTTTCATCGGGCCGCGCGACCACCGCCGCTTCCAGCACGTCGGGATGCTTGTAGAGGGCGCCCTCCACCTCGATCGTCGAGATGTTCTCGCCGCCCGAAATGATGATGTCCTTCGAGCGGTCTTTAAGCTCGATATAGCCGTTGGGGTGCATCACGCCGAGATCGCCGGTGTGGAACCAGCCGCCTTTGAACGACTTGGCCGTCGCGTCGGGATTTTTGAGATAGCCCTTCATGACGATATTGCCGCGCATGAACACTTCGCCCATCGTCGTGCCGTCCGACGGAACGGGCTTCAGTGTCTTCTCGTCGGCGACCATCAGGCCTTCCAGCACCGGGTAGCGCACGCCCTGGCGGGATTTCATCACCGCCTTGTCGTCCGCCGGCAGCGCGTCCCATTCCTCGTGCCAGGCGCAGACGACGGCGGGGCCATACACTTCGGTCAGGCCGTAGACATGGGTGATGTGGAAACCCATGCGCTCCATCTTCGCGATCACGGTCGGCGGCGGCGGGGCGGCGGCGGTCATGATCGCCACCGTATGCGTCGCACCGCCGCGCATTTCCTCGGGCGCGTTGATCAGCATATTCATCACGATGGGCGCCCCGCACATATGCGTCACCCCTTCGTTCTTGATGGCGCCGAAAATATGGGGGGCATCGATCCGGCGCAGGCACACATTCGTGCCGGCCATCGCCGCGATGGTCCAGGGGAAGCACCAGCCGTTGCAATGGAACATCGGCAGCGTCCACAGATAGACCGGATGATGCGCCAGATTCCAGACCATCACGTTGCCGACCGCGTTCAGATAGGCGCCGCGATGGTGATAGACCACACCCTTGGGGTTGCCGGTGGTGCCCGAGGTGTAATTCAACGCCAGCGCGTCCCACTCGTCGCGCGGTTTGAGCGGTTTGAAATCGATATCGCCGCCGGCGACGAACGCCTCGTACTCGATCTTGCCCAGGCGTTTGCCGCCGGGGCCTTCGGGATCGTCGATATCGACGACGATGATCTTGCGCTTGGTCTTGGCCAGCGCCTTTTCGATCACGGGCGCGAACTCGGTATCTGTGAGGATCAGCTTCGTTTCGCCGTGATCGAGCATGAAGGCGATCGTGTCGGCATCGAGGCGGATATTCATCGCGTTGAGCACGGCGCCGGCCATCGGCACGCCGAACGCGGCTTCGTAGGCGGCGGGAATATTCGGCGCCATCAACGCGACCGTATCGCCGCGCTTGATCCCGGCTTTCGACAACGCCGAAGCGAGGCGCCGGCAGCGCGCATGGGTTTCGGCCCAGGTTCGGCAAATTTTGCCGTGTGCCACGGCCAGGCGCTTGGGCCACGTCGCGGCGGCACGCGACAGGAAGGTAACGGGAGAGAGCGGCTCGTAATTCGCGGCGTTGCGGCCCAAATCGGCTTCCCATTTGGACGCTTTGGCTTTCGCCACCGCTTTTTTCTTTTTCGCCACCATTACCGACTCCTCATCCCTTCGGAACGGGGATTTTTCGATGCCTGCCAGCGACTTGGCAACGGTTTTCGAGAATCAATGCGGACCTTAAGGCGAATGCCGCCGGTAAGCGAGGATGACAGCGACGTTACGGCACGCGAAAAGAAGCAATCCTCATTCGAAGGTCGGTTGTATAATCCCACAATCGATAAGCCACAGGCTCTCTCGCTTTCCGTGAGGCCGCGCAATGATCTTCGGCAACGCCCGCCCTGCTCCGTCTTGGACATCCGTCGGCGTCTGGATCGCCATGACGATCGTCTCGTCGTTGTTGGTTTGCGCGGCAGTCGTGGCGATGCACTGGGCCGATCAGCGCGCGCTGCGCGAAGCGACCGAAGTGATCGGCAATCTGCGCGAGGCGCGGCTCAACCTGATCCGCGGCACGGTGGATTTGCGCATATCCATGTTGTCGCCGGAGATCGGGCGGCGCGAACAAGCACTCGCCCAGCTCCGTCAGGCGAAGCACGATTTCGACGCGATCCACGCCGCGAACCCGCTCGACGCCCAGGCGCTCAACGCTGAGTTCGAGAGCTTCATCGAAGCCATAAATCGCACTTCGACCGACGGCAACGATCCGCGCGCGGTGACGGCCATGCGCGCGGCCTATCAAGCGCTCGACGACCGTCTGGCGCGCATCGACGCCGCCAAACTTCGGGCCGTCGACGAACTTGTCGACGACCAGAACCGGATATTCCAGCTCGTGCTTACGGCCGCGATCCTGCTGATGGGGATGACCGGCATCGCCACCATCTGGTCGGTCCGCCAGCGCTATCTGACGATCGTCTCGCTGCGCGACAGCGAAGAGCAGTTCCGCCGATTTTTCGACCTATCGCCGTTGCCCATGGCGCTTATCGATACGCAAGGCAACGTGCTCGCGCTGAACCGGACCTTCACGAAGATCTTCGGTTTTACGCGGGCGGAGGTCGCGACGCTGGATGAATGGCGCGCCCGCGCCTATCCGCCCGAGGCCGACCGCGCGGACATCACGGCGCGCATGGCCGCGCATATGGAGGAAGCGCGGCGCAACGGCTTCGCCGAGCCCCAGGAAATTACGATTCTGAGCAAGGACGGCACACGGCGCGAGATGCTGCTGTCGGCGATGCCGTTGGAGGGCGGCATTCTGGCGAGCTTCACCGACATCACCGAGCGCAACCGCGCGGAGAAGGCGTTGCTCGAAGAAGCCGCGCGATCGGACGCGGCGCGCCAGACATTGGCCGCGGCGCTGGGCGCGATGGCCGATCCCGTCGCGATCATCGATACGGCCGGAAACTTCGTCCACATCAACAAAGCCTTCGCTGCGTCGCAAGGCTATGCCGGGATCGAACAATTCCCGTCGCGCACAGATCGTCTGCCCGACGGTCGCGATCTTTACACGCCCGACGGCAAAAAGCTGCCGCGCGAGGAATGGCCGATCCGGCGCGCTTTGCGCGGCGAAACCTGCGTCGATCTCGATTACGAAGTCCGGCACACCGACGGGCGCCCCAACTGGTACACCAGCATCAACGCCGCCCCGATCCGCGACGCGGCCGGCGCGATCACCGGGGCGGTTCTGGTCGCGCGCGACCAGAACCGCCAGCATAACGCGGAAAGAGCCTTGCGCGCGGAGATGCGCAAATCCGTCGCCGCGCGCGTCGATGCGGAGAAACTCCGCACCCAGTTGGAAGCAGCTCTGGCCGCGATGTCCGAATCGATTTGCATCGCCGATCCCAGCGGCCGCTTCGTCCATTTCAACAACGCATTCCTGCGCTTCCACCGAATCGACGAAAGGCTGGCCTGCCCGCCCCGGCAGTCGGAGTTCGTCACCCTCATCGAAGTGCTGGACGAGGACGGCGCGCCGCTGCCCCCCGAACGCCGGCCGCTGGGGCGCGCACTCGCGGGCGAAACCGCGTCGGACATCGAACATCGCGTCCGCCGCGCCGATACCGGTGCGACGTGGATCGGCAATTACAACATCGCGCCGATCCGCGACCGCGAAGATACGATCGTCGGCGCCGTGGTCACCGCGCGCGATATCACGCGGCGCAAAGCCTACGAAGCCAAACTCGCGGATTCGCAAAGCCAGCTCGCCCAGGCGCAGAAGATGGAGGCGGTCGGCCAGTTGACCGGCGGCATCGCCCACGACTTCAACAATCTTCTGGCCGTGATCATCGGCAATCTCGATCTGCTGCGCGCGGGCGAAACCGACGACGCGTTGGAAATGCTCGACACCGCGATCCACGCCGCCAATCGCGGCGCCGAACTCACGCGGCGATTGCTCGCGTTCTCGCGCCGCCAGACGCTGCAGCCGCGCCATGTCGATCCCAACGCGCTGGTCGATAACCTAACGACGCTGCTCAAGCGCACGCTCGGCGCCAATATCGAGGTCGATGTCCGCCTGTCGTCCGATGTCGGCGGTGTCATCGCCGATCCCGCCCAACTCGAAAGCGCGCTGCTGAATCTCGCGGTCAACGCGCGCGACGCGATGCCGGGCGGCGGACGCCTGACGGTCGCGACGCGACGCGTCGAACTCGACGCCGACTACGCCAATCTGCGCGCCGACGTGATGCCGGGCGTCTACGAAGCGATTTCCGTCACCGATACGGGGGCGGGCATGCCGCCGGAGGTCGCCGAGCGGGCGTTCGAGCCCTTCTTCACGACCAAAGGCATCGGCAAGGGCAGCGGGCTCGGCCTCAGCATGGTCTATGGTTTCGCCAAGCAATCGGGCGGCCACGCGACGATCTACAGCGAGCCCGGCCGGGGGACGACGGTGACGATCTATCTGCCCCGCCATCAGGTCGATAAGCGCAGTGCCGCCGGCACAACGCCGGCCGAAGTGCGCGCGCGGGGAACCGGCCAAAGCATTCTCGTCGTCGACGACAATTCCGATATTTGCAAGCTGGTCGCCACGCAGCTGCGGTCGCTGGGCTACGACGTGCAGGTCGCGGGCGACGGACCCCAGGCCTTGGCGCGGCTCGCCGAGGGACCGACACCGGCGGCGCTGCTGACCGACATCATGATGCCCGGCAACATGGATGGCACCGCGATCGCGGCCGAAGCGCGCAAACGGCATCCGGCGCTGCCCGTCGTCTATATGTCGGGCTACGCCGAAGGCGGCGAGTCGCGCGACCGGATCGTCGCCGATGGCGCCGCCTTCCTGCAAAAGCCATTCTCCAAGGCCCAACTCGCAGCCGCGATCGCCGGTGCCCTCGATCCGCGCGGGCGCAACCCATGACGGCCGCGCGCCGCCTTATCGTGTGCGACGACGAGCCGGAATTCCGCGCCTATATCTGCCGCGCCGCGGAATCGATGGGCTTCGAGGTGCGCGAGACCGGCGACTCGACGGCTTGCGCCGATCTGGTGCGCGACTTCGCGCCGGAAATCCTGGTGCTCGACATCGTCATGCCGAAAATGGACGGGATCGAGGTGCTGCACGCGGTCGCGGCGGCGGGCTTTTTCGGGCGGGTGCTGCTGTGCAGCGGCTACGATCCCAACTACATGACCGCGGCCGCGCGGTTGGCGGCGGTCAAGGGCGTGCGCACCGAAATCCTGCCCAAACCGGTCCGATTGGACGCGTTGCGGGCCGCCTTGTCCTGAATCGCCTTATGCCGACGACGAGCGAATTTGCGCAGGAGAAGATGATCGAGATTCCGATGCTGCGCACAGCTAACATACTTTATGGGATCCGCAGGCTGGGGGCGCTTCAATAGCGGAAATCACTCGTTGGATCATGGTTGCCCGGAGGCCTTATATTTGAATTACTCGACTGCGAGAGATGCGGTGCATGCCGCGCGAATGCGAACGCAAAGACTGATCAGCGCAGTCGCGGCGGTAGCAATTCTGATCATCGGTCTTGCGGTGGCGTTCGCGTCGATGCGTTGGATTGCCGAAGACATCGATGCCGAATCCTACATACGTCTAGACAGGCTCGCCAGCCGAATCCGAACAACTGTCGATGAGCGATTTCGACTGCCGGTCTATGGTCTGCGCGGTCTCGCAGCGAGCTTCATAGCCCACGGAACACCGGATCGCGCGCAGTTCGCCGCGTTCGTATCGGCGCGCAATTTGCCGGTCGAGTTTCCGGGCGTGCGCGGCTTCGGTTATGCCGAACGTGTGGCACGAGATCGCGTCGCGGATTTCGTCGAGCGGGTCCGCCGCGACGGCGCACCGAACTTTTCAATCCGCAGTGAGGGCGACGCGACGGATCTTTACGTTATCCGCTATATCGCGCCTCCGGAGGGCAACGACACCGCTCTGGGTTACGACATCGGCGCGGAACGCCTCCGGCGCACGACGATCGACACGGCGATCGAAACGGCTGGCCCAGCGCTGAGCGAGCCAATTCAGCTCGTGCAGGATACGAGCGGCAAATCTGGCTATCTGCTCGTCCTACCCCTCTACGGCAGCGGCCGCGCACCAGATGGAGTGGCCGAGCGCCGGGCGGCGGTAACGGGTGTGATTTACGTGCCCATGGTCGTGGAGGAACTGGTGCGCGGCGTGGCCGCCGTGGCCGACGGTCTCGTGGAGTTCGATCTTTTTGATGGATTGCCCGACGGCCAAATTCAGCCGGTCTTCAGCTACCGTGCGCCAAGTTCGCGCGTTCCGATATCGGGCAAAGCACCCGAAGATCGCGTGTCATTTTTTCTGCCCATCATTGTCGCCGAACAGCTGCTTGTCGTTCGCGCATGGGCGACGCCCGCGTGGGACGCAACGATCGACCGCACGACGCCGGTCGTCGCCTTTGCCGGAATCGCGCTGCTATCGTTCGCCCTGTCGTTTGCAGCATGGCTACTGCTGACCAGCCGCGCACGTGCGATGACGCTCGCCAATGCGATGACGGAAGATCTCGACCGGTTGGCCAAAGTCGTGGAGCGCACGACGAATGGCGTCATCGTCGCGGATGAGCAACGGCGCATCGTATGGGTGAACGAGGGGTTCACGCGGCTTACCGGCTACTCGCTTTCCGAAGCAATTGGCCGCAAACCGCGCGAGTTGGTCGGATTCGAGGGGACGTCGCAGGAAAGCGCCCAGGATATCCGGGCGGCGCTTGCCGAACGGCGTTCCTTTCGCGGCGAAATCCACAATCGAGCGAAAGACGGACGACAATACTGGGTCGATCTTGAAATCCGCCCGACGACCAATGTGTCGGGCGAGTTCAACGGTTTCATGGCGATCCAGTCGGACATAACGGCGAGAAAAGTGGCGTATGATAGGCTTGCGGCCAGCGAAGCGGAGCTGCGCCGCGCCATGACCGAGATGGAGGACGGCCGCGAACGGCTCGAACGGCAGGCGATGGATATGGCGGCCCTGGCCGAGCAGCTCGCGGGCGAACGCCAGAAATCCGTTGAAGCGCACGAGCGTCTGCGAGAGGCGATCGAATCGCTCGCCGACGCGTTTTGCTTATTCTCGCCCGAAGGCAAGATAATCACATTCAATTCGAAGTATCCCGAGCCATACGGCGCATGGGCGGCGCGCATCGTTCCGGGCCTCGGCTTCGAGGATGTTTTGCGTATCGGCATCGAGGCCGGCCTTTATCCGGAATCGGCAGGGCACGAAGATGCTTACATTCGCGAACGCGCTGCGTCGTTCGGCAACTCTGTCCCGCCGCGGGAAGCTCAAGCGACGGACGGGCGCTGGTATCGAATCTCGCGCATTCGCACCCCGAGCGGGCATACGATCACCTCTCGGGTGGATATAACCGAGCTCAAACGCAAGGAGGCCGAACTCGCCGCGCTGAATGTCGAGTTGGAACGGCTTGCCACGATCGATCCGTTGACCGGTGTCGCCAATCGTCGCTCCTTCCTTGCGCGCGCCGATGTCGAACTCGCGCGAACAAAGCGCTATGCCGGCACTTGCGCGATCCTGGCACTCGACATCGATCATTTTAAGCACGTCAACGACACCTATGGCCACGCGGCCGGTGATGGCGTTTTGGTGGAGTTTGCACGGCGCGTTCAACACTGCCTTCGCACGACCGACCTGCTCGGGCGGCTCGGCGGTGAGGAATTCGCTATTCTCGCTCCCGGCATCGGCGTGAAGGAAGCGAGCATCCTTGCCGACCGTGTTCTGGCCGCTGTCCGCGACCATCCGATTTCCGTCGACGGAGCAAAGATCGGCGTGACGGTCAGCATCGGCATTTCCGCCCTCGATCCCGTGGATGCCGACGTCGCGGCGGCGCAGCAACGGGCGGACGAAGCTCTCTATCGCGCCAAACACGAAGGACGCGACCGCTACGTGATGGCCTGAGGCAAAACGGCGCAAGGCCCCGCCCTTAACACCCCTTCCAAAGCGGCGCCAAGGGGGGCACATTTCCTGTCAATAAAGAGACAGGGAGTGCCATGCCGACCTACGCCGAGATTCACGCCCGTTCGCGCAAGGACCCGGAAGGCTTCTGGGCCGAAATCGCGCAAGGCATCGACTGGTCCAAAAAATGGGACCGCGTGCTCGACGATTCCCGGCCGGTTCAGCGCTGGTTCGCGGGCGGCGAGATGAACACGTGCTGGAACGCGATCGACCGGCATGTCGCCGCCGGGCATGGCGGCCGCGTCGCGGTGATCTATGATTCGCCCGTCACCAACACGATCCGCAGCTTCACCTATGCCGAGATGCAAAAGCGCGTCGTGGCTTTTGCGGGCGCGCTCAAGGCCAAGGGTGTGACGCGCGGCGACCGGGTCATCGTCTATATGCCGATGATCCCCGAAGCGCTGATCGCGATGCTGGCTTGCGCGCGCCTGGGCGCGGTGCATTCGGTCGTGTTCGGCGGCTTCGCCGCCAACGAATTGGCCGTGCGCATCGACGATTGCACACCCAAGGTGATCGTCAGCGCGTCCTGCGGCATCGAGGGCGCGAAGACCCTGCCCTACAAGCCGCTGCTCGACGGCGCCATCGCGATCGCGCGGCACAAACCCGCCGCGTGCTTGATCTTCCAGCGCCCGCAGCTCGCCTGCGATCTGGTGCCGGGTCGCGACCAGGATTGGATGGAAGCGGAAAACGCCGCGACGCCCGCCGATTGCGTACCGGTCCTCGCGACCGACCCGCTTTATATCCTCTATACGTCGGGCACGACCGGCCAGCCCAAGGGCGTGGTGCGCGACAATGGCGGCCATGCGGTCGCGCTCAAATATTCGATGAGCGCCATCTACGACACCGCGCCGGGCGAAGTGTTCTGGGCGGCGTCGGATGTGGGCTGGGTCGTCGGCCATTCCTATATCTGCTACGGCCCGCTGCTGCAGGGCTGCACGAGCGTGCTGTTCGAAGGCAAGCCCGTGGGCACGCCGGATGCCGGCGTCTATTGGCGCATCATCCAGCAGCACGGCGTGAAGACGCTGTTCACCGCCCCGACCGCCTTTCGCGCGATCCGCAAGGAAGATCCCGAGGGCGCGTTGATCGGCAAATACGATTTGTCGAAATTTCAGTATCTGTTCCTGGCGGGCGAGCGCTGCGATCCGCCGACACTCGAATGGGCGATGGCGAAACTGAATCGCCCGACGGTCGATCATTGGTGGCAGACCGAAACCGGCTGGGCGATCTGCGCCAATCCGCTGGGGCTGGAGCGTTTTCCGATCAAGCCCGGCTCGCCCACCAAAGCGACGCCGGGCTGGGACATCCAAGTGCTCGGCGCCGACGGCCATGCGCTGAAGGCCGGGGAAATCGGCGCGCTGGCCGGCAAGCTGCCGCTGCCGCCCGGCACGTTCCCCACCTTGTGGAACGCGGAGAAGCGCTATTTCGATTCCTATCTCGCGGAGTATCCCGGCTATTACAAAACCGGCGACGCGGGCTATATCGACGACGACGGCTATGTCTATGTGATGACGCGCGTCGACGACGTGATCAACGTCGCGGGTCATCGCCTGTCGACCGGCCAGATGGAAGAGGTTCTCGCCGGCCACAAGGACGTCGCCGAATGCGCGGTGATCGGTGTGGCCGACGAGTTGAAGGGCCAAGTGCCGCTCGGCTTCGTCGTGTTGAAGGCGGGCGTCAACCGGCCGGACACCGAAATCGTGACCGAGATCGTCGCCCTGGTGCGCGACAAGATCGGCCCGGTCGCGGCGTTCAAGCAGGCGGTCGTGGTCAAACGCCTGCCCAAGACGCGCTCGGGCAAAATTCTGCGCGGCACGATGCAGAAAATCGCCGACAGCCAAGCGTTCAAACAACCCGCGACGATCGACGATCCGACGATCCTGGGCGAAATCCTGGACTCGCTGAAGCCGCTCGGCTACGCCAAGGACGCGTCTTCCCAAGGAACGTTGTGAGATTCATGTCTGAGTTCAAGAACAAGATCGTCCTCGTCACCGGCGGCGCCAACGGCATCGGCTATGCCTGCGCCGCCGCCTTCGCCAAAGACGGCGCCAAGGTGTGGATCGCCGATGCGAATGCCGATGCGGGCGCCAAAGCCGCGCGCAAGCTGAAGGCCGAATTCATCGCCTGCGACGTGGGCGATGCGATGCAAGCCGCCGCCTTGGTCGATGCGGTCGCGCGCAAGCACAAACGCTTGGACGTGCTGATCAACAATGCGGGGATCGCGCCGTCGGTGCCGTTCCTCGACATGACCGAGACCGATTTCGACCGCGTGATCCGCGTGAATCTGAAGGGTTCGTTCCTGGTCGCGCAAGCGGCCGCCAAGCTGATGGTCAAAGCGAAGACCAAGGGTGCCATCGTGAATATGAGTTCGGTCAACGCCGTGCTCGCGATCCCGGGGCTCGCCGCCTACAACGTGTCCAAAGGCGGTATCAACCAGCTGACGCGCGTGATGGCGCTCGAGCTCGTGAACCACGGCATTCGCGTCAACGCGATCGGCCCCGGCACGATCGCGACGGAACTCGCGCGCAAGGCGGTGCTGTCGTCGCCCGCGGCCAAGGAAAAGATCATGAGCCGCACGCCGATGGGCCGCTTGGGCGAGCCCGAGGAAGTCGCGGACCTCGCGCTGTTCCTCGCCTCGAAGCGTGCCAGCTACATGACCGGCCAGATCGTCTATATCGACGGCGGCCGCATGCCGCTGAATTACACGGTGCCGGTTAAGTTTTAAGCCGCGCGCGGATGAACGTCGCGTTCGACCTTCGCGCCGAACTTGCGCGTGGCGACGGCGACTTCATACTGGCTTTGCAGATTGACCCAGAACCCGACCGAGGTGCCGAAATAGCGTGCGAGGCGCAGCGCCGTTTCGGCCGTGATCGCGCGCTTGCCCAGCGCGATGCGGTTGATCCGCGCGACGGGAATGCCGGTCGCCTTGGCGAGCGCGTATTGGCTGAGCCCCAGCGGCTCGAGATATTCTTCGACCAGTACTTCACCGGGATGGACCGGCGGCAACAGCCGTGCGGCTTTCGTCCGCTCAGTGATAGTCGACGATTTTTGTCGCTTGCGCATTTCTGGCCCCACCCGAAAGCCTAGCGACCATATGATTGCGAAGCAATCATATCGGGACAAAATAGACCCCGGGTCGCGCTTTCGCGCGCCCGGGGTGACGATCCGATAACCGGCCGGGAAGCTTACGCGTCCTGCTCGGCGTCGCTGTCGGCGGCGGCTTCCGCCGGGGCGGCGGCCGCCTTCGCGGCGCGGCGCGCGGCGCGTTCCTGTTCCTTGCGCGCGCGTTCGGCGGTGCGCGCCGCACGGGCGAGCGCTTCGTCGAGCGCGTCTTGGCTGCACAGGCCCAGCACGACCGGATTGGTCGGCTTGATGTTCGCCATATCGAAATGCGTGCGGTCGCGGATCTTTTGGATCGTCGGCTTGGTCGTGCCGACCAAGCGGCCGACCTGCGCGTCCGCGAGTTCGGGATGGTGGCGCAGCAGCCACGCGATCGCCGCCGGGCGATCCTGGCGCTTCGAGACCGGCGTATAGCGCGCACCCTTGGTGCGCTGCACGGGCGTGGGCAGATCGATCTTGAGCATGACCAGGCGCGCTTCCGGGTCCTTTTCGCAGCGCTCGATCTCTTCGCGCGTGACCTGGTTATTGGCGATCGGGTCGAGACCGACGATGCCCACCGCGACTTCGCCGTCCGCGATGCCCTGGATTTCGAGCGCGTGCATGCCGCAGAAATCGGCGATCTGCTCGAAGCTCAGCGCGGTGTTCTCGACCAGCCACACGGCGGTGGCCTTGGGCATCAACAGCGACATCACTCTCTCCATCTCATCTGCGTTCCGGCCGATACGCGCGCGCGTATCAGGCTGTTTCCCTTTGGGTAGGGAAACATCGGAACCATCCCGGATTGTCCGAATGGCGCTTCTTATATAGGGCGCGCGGGCGGCGGTCAAAATGCTAGAAAGAATTCCTGAATCGCTTTGTTTTACAGGATGATGAGATGCCGGATTTGAGCCGGGAGCGGCGGATCGGCGGCCTTGTGGCTGGGGTGGACGAGGCGGGGCGCGGCCCCCTCGCCGGCCCCGTGGTCGCGGCCGCCCTCATCTTCCGGACCGACAAATTGCCGCGCGCGCTATCCGGCCTGATCGACGATTCCAAAAAGCTGAGTGCCGCCGCGCGCGACAAAGCCTTCGCCGAAATCCGCGCCCAGCGTTTGGTCGGCACGCTCGACTTCGCGCTGGGGGCGGCCAGCGTGCATGAGATCGACCGCATCAATATTCTGGCGGCGACGCATCTGGCGATGCTGCGCGCGCTTGCCCGCCTCAAAACCCGGCCCGACGCCGCGTTGATCGACGGCAACCGCGCGCCCAAAACGCTGACGTTGCCGCATGAATGCGTGATCGGCGGCGACGCCAAGAGTCTCTCGATCGCCGCCGCATCGATCTGCGCCAAGGTCGTACGAGATCGGATCATGAACTTGTTGGCGATCCGCTATCCCGACTACGGCTGGGCGTCGAACAAGGGTTACGGTTCCGCGACGCATATCGAATCTATTGTGGCCCAGGGGCCCACACCCCACCACCGATTGAGTTTTGCGCCCCTTGCCCAAGGCCGCTTAAGCCTTTGATTCGTTTATCTGTTGACCGTTCGACTCGGGCCGAATCAGGATGCGCCCCATGTCGAAACACACGCCCCGCATCGAATTCCCCGAAGGTCATATCGCCATTGGCGATTGCATCGAACTGCTGAAGGCGCTGCCGGAAGCCTCGGTCGATATGGTCTTCGCCGACCCGCCCTATAACCTGATGTTGAAGGGCGAACTCGTGCGTCCCAACAACACCAAGGTCGACGCCGTCGACGACGATTGGGACAAGATCGGCGATTTCCGCGCCTATGACGAATTCAGCCGCGCCTGGCTTGCCGGCGTGCGCCGCGCGCTGAAGCCCGATGGCGCGATCTGGGTCATCGGCAGCTACCACAACATCTTCCGCGTCGGCGCCACGTTGCAGGATATGGGGTTCTGGATCCTGAACGACGTCGTCTGGCGCAAGACCAATCCGATGCCGAATTTCCGCGGCCGGCGCTTCACCAACGCGCACGAGACGATGATCTGGGCGGCCAAATCGGAAAAATCCAAATACGTCTTCAACTACGAAGCCATGAAGGCGCTGAACGAGGAGCTTCAGATGCGCTCGGATTGGCTGCTGCCGATTTGCAGCGGGTCGGAACGCCTGAAGGGGGCCGACGGCAAGAAGGCCCACCCGACCCAGAAGCCCGAGTCCCTGGTCTACCGGGCGGTTTTGTCGTCCTCGCGCCCCGGCGACACGATTTTGGACCCCTTCTTCGGCACCGGCACGACCGGGGCCGTGGCCAAGCGTTTGGGGCGGAAATTCATCGGCCTGGAACGCGACCGGACCTACGTCCAAGCCGCGGAAAAGCGCATTCGGGACGTGATTCCCGACGATCCGGACTTCCTCGCCTCCACGCCCAAGCGCGAGGAGCCGCGCATCCCCTTCGGCTGGCTGGTCGAACGCGGCCTCTTGCGGTCGGGCGAAGTCCTAAGCGACATTAGCGGCCGTTGGACCGCCCGCGTGAAGGCCGACGGGACGCTGGTTTCCTCCAGCGCCACCGGCGATCACCGCGGATCGATCCACCGGGTGGGGGCCGCCGTTATGGGGGCGCCCGCCTGCAACGGCTGGACGTTCTGGTGCGTCAATCTCGACGGTCGCAAAGTGCCGATCGACACGCTGCGTCAGAAGCTCCGCGCCGAACTCCATTGACGGGGAAACCCGTCCCGCAGGAAGGCGACGACGACAGATGGCCGAGCCCCGTTTTTCCGCGAACCCCCGCGGCCGCGATCAGGCCCGTGTGCGCGCGATTTTCATTCTGTCGAAATCGGTGTCGGAATTGCTCGGGCCCGACCATCACGTCGCGCGCGCGGTGCGCACGGCGGCCGACGACGAGAACGCGTTCAACTTCGAACTCGCGCGCACGGCGTTCGATCGCCTGCCGGGGGCGACGCGCAAGCGCATCCGCGTCCATGCGGATTCGGAGGCCGAGCGCTACGCCGACGCGATCGGCCTCAAGGCCATCCTGCGCAAACTGCCGACCGATCAGCCGATCGGCTTGGAAATGATCTGGCCGCAATCGTCGACGTTCCCGACGCGCAAGCGCGACGCCTGATCCGCACTCGAAAGTTCACATGACCGACCTTCCCGTCGTGCGCCTGCAGCCGCAGCGCCACAAGCGGCTGCGCATGGGCCATCCCTGGGCGTTCTCCAACGAGATCCAGATGGACAACAGCGCCAAGGCGCTGGCGCGCGGCAGCCTCGTGCGGCTCGAAGCCTCGCATGGCGAAGCGCTCGGCATCGCGATGTTCAATCCGCATACGCTGATCGCCGCGCGCATCATCGATCGCGATGCGACCGCGACGATTGACGCCGCGTGGATTGCGCGCCATATCGCCGTCGCGCGCGATCTGCGCGAACGGCTTTATCCGGGCGGCAATTACCGCCTGATCCATGCCGAGGCCGACGGCCTGCCCGGCCTGATCGTCGATCGCTACGGCGACACGCTCGTCGTGCAGCGCAACGCCGCCGGGATTGAGAAATTGGGCGATGCGCTGTTCGAAGCTCTGGAGAAGGAACTCGCGCCGGTGCGCATCGTCGTGCGCGACGACTCCGCGGCACGCCAGCTCGAAGGCTTGGGGGCTTCGGAATCGGTGCGCGGGGCGCCGCTCGATGCGCCGCTGCAAATTCAGGAAAGCGGTGCGGTTTTCTTCGCCGATCCACGCGAAGGCCAGAAGACCGGCTGGTTCTTCGATCAGCGCGACAACCGCGCCTTCCTCGCCAATCTCTGTGCCGGCAAGCGCGTGCTCGACGTCTATTGCTACGCGGGCGGGTTCGGCGTGCTGGCGGCCAAGCGCGGCGCCACCGCCGTGAAACTCGTCGATCGTTCGCAGACGGCGCTCGATCTCGCCAAGCTGGCGGCCGACGCGAATGGCGTGACCGCGCAATGCGTCTTCGAGAAGGCCGACGCGTTCGAATTCTTGGAATCGCAAGCGCGCGCAGGCGTCGTCTACGACGTCGTCTCGACCGATCCGCCGGCCTTCGCCAAGTCGCGCAAGGACGTGCCGATGGCGCTGAAGGGCTATCGCAAGCTCGCGCGCGCCGCCGCCAAGCTGGTCGCCCCCGGCGGCATCCTGTTCGTCGCGTCGTGCTCGCATAATATCGAGCCGGGGCCCTTCGCCGAGGAAGTGGCGCGCGGCGTTTCGGAAGCCGGGCGCAACGCGCGCATCCTGCGCGTGGCCGGTGCCGCCGCCGACCATCCGCTGCACCCGCATTTGCCGGAAAGCGCCTATCTCAAAGCAATGGCGCTGGCGCTCGATTAAATCGGCAAGCGGAACAGGAAGCGCACCAGCTTGCGCGTGCGCGGAGCGAACAGCTTCGGCGCGAAGGACGAGCCCGCCGCGCGTTTGCCGACTTCGCCCAGCACGGGATAAGGCACGACCGTGCCCGCCATCGACGCGAGCATCAGGCGCTTTTCGACCGCGATCGTCCAGGCATGGATCAATTCGCCGGCCTGCGGCCCGACGATCGTGGCGCCGATCACGCGGCCCTTTTTGTCGGCGACGATTTTCGCCATGCCCTGCGCCCCGCCTTGCGCCGTGGCGCGATCGTTTTCATGGAACGACCAGCGCGCGAGGCGAAATTCGATGCCCGCCGCCTTCGCCTCCGCTTCGGTCATCCCGACTTGCGCCAATTCGGGATCGGTGTAGGTCGCGCGCGGTATGGCGCGGAAATCGGCCTTGGCCGGAATTCGGAAGCACAGATTCTTGATCGCGATTCCGGCCTGCCAGCCCGCGACATGGGTGAATTGCGGCCCGCCCGTACAGTCGCCGATCGCCAGCACGTCGCGGTTGGACGTGCGCAAACGCGCATCGATGGCGATGCCCTTGGGCGTATGCGCGATGCCGGCGGCGTCGAGGCCAAGCCCGTCGATATTCGGCACCCGGCCGGCGGCGACCAGCACATGGCTCGCCTGGAGGCGGTTGCCGTCGGCCAGGATCAGCGTGCCCGGCGCTTCGGCGCCGACGACGCCGATATTTTCGCGCAGATATACGCCGTCGCGGATCAGCGCGTCGCGCACATAGGCGACGGCTTCGGGATCTTCCTTCGCCAGAATGCTCGGCCCCGCTTCCAGCAACGTGACCCAGGTCCCAAGCCGCGCATAGGCATGCGCGATTTCGCAGCCGATCGCCCCGCCGCCGACGACCACGAGATGCGATGGCGCCACGTCGAGATCGAAAATCGTTTCGTTCGTCAGATAGGGAATATCGGCAAGGCCCGGGATCGGCGGGCGCGCGGCCCGGCTGCCGGTCGCGATCACCCATTTGCGCGCGGTGTAGCGCTTGCCGCCCGCTTCCACTTCGCGCGGGCCCACGAAAGCCGCACGCGCGCGAATGACCGTGACGCCCAGCCCTTCGAACCGTGCTTGCGAATCATGCGGCGCGATCGCGGCGATGGCGCCCTTCACATGCGCCTTCACCTTCGCGTAATCGACGGTGAAGCCGCCGGGCACGACGATGCCGAAGCGATCGGCCTTGCGCACGGCCCGCGCGGCCTCGGCCGCCGCGATCAGCGCCTTCGACGGCACGCAGCCGAAATTGAGGCAGTCGCCGCCCATCTCATGCGCCTCGAACAAAGCGACGTTGAGGCCGAGTTGCGACGCCCCCGCCGCGACCGAAAGTCCGCCGGAGCCCGCCCCGATCACGCCGATGTCAAAATCGTTCACGCGCGGCCCTTTCCGATTTTCCGGTAGACGACCGGGATCAGCGCCAGAATGGCGAGGCCCAGCAACGGCAACAGCACTTGGGGTGCAAAGATGATTCCCAGATCCGGCCGCCCGCCTTGGTCGAACACCGCACCCAGCCCCGCCCCGACCGAGGCGAAAACGAACGTGCCGGGCATGATGCCGAAAAACGTGCCGATCGCGTAGGTGCGAAGCGATACACCCAAGAAAGCCGGGGCGAGGTTCACCAGGAAGAACGGGAACAGCGGCACGAGGCGCAGCACGAGCAAGTAAGAAAGCGCGTCGTCGCGAAACCCGGTTTCGAGCTTGCGCAATGTCGGCCCCGCCTTGGCGCGCAACGCTTCGCCCAGCGCCGTGCGCGCGATCAAGAACAGCAGGCAGGCACCGATCGTCGCCGCGAACACGGTCGCGATGCCGCCGATCAGCGTGCCGAACAGGAACCCGCCGGTCAGTGTGGCAACCACGCCGCCCGGCAGCGACAGCGCCACGACGCCGATATAGACGAGCATGTAGAGCGCGATGGCCAGCACGCCATGTTCGGCCGTCCAAGCGAGCAGCCGCGCGCGATTCTCGGCCAGCACGTCGAAGCTCAAATACCGGTCGAGGCCCAAAGCGAAAACCAGCGCGCCGGCCGCCAGCAAGACCGCCAGGGGCAAGAGTCGGCGCCAGAGCGGCGTGGGGTTCGGGCTGGACAGCGGCGTCATTCCCGGCTAATTCGCGGTTCGGGACGCCCAAGTTACCCCTAAACACCTGGAAACGGTTGTTAATTTCTGGATTTCCAGGGATGCAATCGGTCGATTGACGAGGGGCGGGTGGTCCCGTATAACGCCCCCTCGATTTCGACCGGATTACCTTTGGAGTTCGACCCGTGAAGCGCACTTATCAGCCCAGCAAGCTCGTCCGCAAGCGCCGGCACGGTTTCCGTTCGCGTATGGCCACGGTTGGCGGCCGCAAGGTTTTGCAGCGTCGCCGCACCAAGGGCCGTAAGCGCCTGTCGGCCTAAGGGCCGCCCGGCCGCACGGCCGGTTTCCCGATCCGGCGTGGGGTACGCGTTCCTATGTCCCAAACGCCGGCGAATCTTCCTTCTCGACGCCTGAAAACCCGCCCGCAATTTCTTGCGGTGGCGGGTGCACGTCGTAAATACGCCGTCGACGGCTTGGTCCTGCAAGGGATGAAGCGCGGCGACGACGACCCCGTCATCGGCCTCGGCTTCACCGCCACGCGCAAGATCGGCGGCGCGGTCGTGCGCAACCGCGCGCGCCGCCGCTTGAAGGAAGCCGCGCGGATCGCCCTCGCCAATAAAGGCCAAGCGGGCTGGGATTACGTCGCCATCGCGCGCGCCGAAACGGGCGATTTGCCCTTCCCGCGCCTGATCGCGGATTTCGAGCGTGCACTCGCCAAGCTCGCCGCCGGCCCGCAGAGGAAGACGCCATGATCGCGCGGCTTCTCGACGCGCTCGTCGTCGTCTATCAATGGACGCTGCGCCCGATTTTGGGCGCAAATTGCCGTTATCTGCCGAGCTGCTCGGACTATGCGCGCCAAGCGCTGGCCGAGCACGGCGCGCTGCGCGGTTCCTATCTCGCCGCGCGCCGCATTTGCCGTTGCCATCCCTGGGGCGGGTTCGGGTTCGATCCCGTCCCCCCTCGTTCCTCGTCGCCGCCGAATTTCTAGGACGCATCCCCACCCATGCAGCTGGACAACAAAAACCTTTGGGTCGCGATCATCGTGTCGATCGCCATCGTGCTCGGCTTCGAGATGCTGTGGAATCAGCCGCGCATCCAAAAGCAGCGCGCGGCGGAAGCCGAACGCCTGGCCAGCGCGGAAACCGTCCAAGGTTCGAACGCGCCGTCCGCCCCGGGTGCGGCCCCCGTCCCCGGCTCGGTCATCGCCGGCCTCGCCAACGCGCCGAACCCCGATCGCGCCAGCGTGATCGCGCAAGGCCCGCGCGTGACGATCGAAGGTCCCGGCGTGTCGGGCTCGATCCTGCTGCAAGGCGGCGTCATCGACGATCTGAAGCTCGTCAATTACCGCCAGACGGTCGAGAGGGATTCGCCGCCTGTCGTGCTGCTGTCGCCACGCGGCGCGGCCGACACCTATTTCGCCGAATTCGGCTGGGTCGCGGCCGGCGGCACGCCCGCTTTGCCCGGTGCCGATACGCGCTGGACCGCCGATCGCGACAAGCTGACGCCGGCGACACCCGTCACGCTCAGCTGGGACAACGGCCAGGGCTTGCGCTTCGAGCGCAAGATCTCGATCGACGACACCTATCTGTTCCGCATCGACGAGCGCGTGACCAATAACGGCGCCGCCCCCGTCAGCTTGCATCCCTTCTCGCTCGCCAGCCGCTTCGGCACGCCGATTCTGGGCGGCTACTACATTCTGCACGAAGGCCCGATCGGGGTATTCAACGAGAAGCTCCAGGAGCCGAGCTATTCCGATCTGCGCGACAAGAAAGCGATCGCCTATGACAGCCGCGGCGGCTGGCTCGGCATCGTCGACAAATACTGGCTGGTCTCGCTGATCCCCGATCAGAAGGCCGACGTGAAGGCGCGCTTCACCCACACGCTGGCGGGCGGTGCGGACCGCTATCAGGTCGACTATCTGGGGCCGGCGGCCACCGTGGCGCCGGGCCAGACGGCGGAATCGACGTCGCGCCTGTTCGCCGGCGCCAAGGAAGTGCATCTGCTCGACAGCTACGCCGAGCGTCACGCCATTCCGCTGTTCGACCGCGCGATCGATTTCGGCTGGTTCTACTTCATGACCAAGCCGATGTTCCTGGCGCTGGACATCCTCTATCGCTTCATCGGCAATTTCGGCGTCGCGATCATCCTGTTCACGGTGGCGATCAAGATCCTGTTCTTCCCGCTCGCCAACAAGTCGTACCGCTCGATGGCGAAGATGAAGCTGCTCCAGCCCGAGATGGAGAAGCTGAAGGAGAAGTACGGCGAAGATCGCCAGCGCATGAGCCAGGAGATGATGCAGCTCTACAAGCGCGCCGGCGCCAATCCGCTGTCGGGCTGCTTGCCGATCCTGATTCAGATCCCGGTGTTCTTCGCGCTGTACAAGGTGCTGTTCGTGACGATCGAAATGCGTCACGCGCCCTTCTACGGCTGGATCCACGACCTGTCGGCGCAGGACCCGACCTCGCTGTTCAATCTGTTCGGCCTGCTGCCCTACGCGGTGCCGCAGGTTCTGCATATCGGCGTGTGGCCCATCATCATGGGCATCACGATGTTCCTGCAGCAGAAGCTGAATCCGCAGCCCGTCGACCCCATCCAGGCGAAGATCTTCCTGGCCCTGCCGTTCATCTTCACGGTCATGCTGGCCTCGTTCCCGGCGGGTCTGGTGATCTACTGGGCCGTCAACAACACCCTTTCGATCGCGCAACAATGGCTGATCATGAAACGCCTGGAGGGGACGCCGCTGGCCCCGCCGGGCAAGGCGAAAGCCTGACCCCCGAAGCGATCGAGGCAGCGCGTAAGCTGTTCGTCGGCCCTTGCGAGTTTCTCGCCGGGGCCGCGACGCTTGACGCCGTTCCCGGCCCGGTGCTGCCCGAAGTGGCGCTGGCGGGCCGCTCGAACGTGGGCAAATCGAGCCTCATCAACGCGCTGACGAATCGCGGCAACACCGCGCGCGTCTCGAAGCATCCCGGCCGCACGCAGCAGCTCAATTTCTTCAGCCTGTCGAACCGGCTGTCGCTGGTCGATATGCCCGGCTATGGCTACGCGGCCGTGTCCAAGGGCACCAAAATCCTGTGGAGCGAGTTGATCGGCCGCTACCTCAAAGGCCGGCCGACCTTGCGCCGCGCGCTCGTGCTGGTCGATGCGCGCCACGGCATCAAGGAAAGCGACCGCGAAGTCTTCAAGCTGCTCGATACCGCGGCGGTCAATTGGCAGCTCGTCCTGACCAAATGCGACGCGCTGGGGACTTCCGGCCTCAAACAGCGCATCGCCGAATGCGCGGCCGAAATCGCCAAGCGCCCGGCGGCGCATCCCGTCATCGTTCCGACATCGTCGGAGAAGAATATCGGGATCGAGCAATTGCGCTGCGAATTGGCCTCCCTCGCGAAGCCCGCGTGAACGGGCTATAAAATCCCGCGTAAGAAACCACGGAAAAGACCATGGAAACGACCCCAGCCGACCCGCATATGACCGCGCGCATGCTGTCCGAAGCGCTGCCCTATATGAAGCGCTATGCCGGGCAGACGATCGTCGTGAAATACGGCGGCCACGCGATGGGCGACGAGAAGGTCGCGGCCGATTTCGCGCGCGACGTGGTGCTGCTGAAGCAGGTCGGCGTCAACCCGATCGTCGTGCATGGCGGCGGCCCGCAGATCGCCAAGATGCTCGAACGCCTGAAGGTCAAAAGCGAATTCATCGACGGTCTGCGCGTGACCGACGCCGCCACGGTGGAAATCGTCGAGATGGTGCTGTCGGGCGCCATCAACAAGGAAATCGTCGCCACGATCAATCGCGCGGGCGGCAAGGCGGTGGGGCTGTCCGGCAAGGACGCCAATTTCATGGTCGCGCGCAAAGTGACGCGCACCAAGAAGGATCCGGATTCGAATATCGAGCGCGTGCTCGATCTCGGCTTCGTCGGCGATCCCTACAAGATCGACGCGGATTTCCTGCATAATTTCGCGAAGTCGGACATCATCCCGGTCGTCGCCCCGATCGGCGTCGGCGAAAACGGCGAGACGTTCAATATCAACGCCGATACGGTGGCCGGCGCCATCGCGGGCGCGATGAAGGCCGAACGCCTGTTGTTGCTGACCGACGTGAAGGGCGTGCTCGACAAGGAAAAGAACCTGCTGACGGGTCTGTCGGCCGCGAAGGTCCGCGCGCTGATCGCCGACGGCACGATCTCCGGCGGCATGATCCCGAAGGTCGAGACCTGCCTGCTGGCGGTCGATCGCGGCGTGAAGGGGGCGATCATCATGGACGGCCGCGTGCGCCATTCGATCCTGCTCGAAGTCTTCACGGACAAGGGTGTCGGCACGATGATCGTCGGCGACGCGTAACCGAACGCCGGCCGATTTGCTCGAGCGCCTCTACGACTGGACGATCGCCGCCGCGCGCACGCGCCAAGCCCCTGCGGTGATGGCGGCGATCTCCTTCGCGGATTCCTCGTTCTTCCCGATCCCGCCGCATCCGTTCCTGGCGGCGCTGATCATGGCCGACCGCGCGCGCGCCTATTGGTTCGCGACGTTGTGCACCGTCGCCTCGGTGATCGGCGCGTTTCTGGGCTACGCGATCGGCGATCTGCTGTTCGAGACGGTGGGGATGTGGCTGGTCGAGAAATACGGCTACGCCCATCACCTCGACGCGTTTCGCGAAATGTTCGCCGAATGGGGCTTCTGGCTGATCGCCGGTAAGGGCCTCACACCCATCCCGTTCAAGATCGTCACGATCGGCGCTGGCCTTGCGCAATATCCGCTGCTGCCCTTCTTCATCGCCTCCGTGTTCGCGCGCGGCATTCAGTTCTACGCGATGGCGTGGCTCTTGAAACACCAGGGCTCGGTGCTGGAGCGCTGGTTCCGCCGCTACGCGAGTGCCTTGGGCTGGGCCATCGCCGCCGCGATCGTCGCGCTGATCGTCTGGTTCGAATTTCTGCGCTAGGCGCTTAGGCCCCGAAGAATTCGAGCTGCCATTTCAGCTCTTCTTCCGTCAGCGGCCAGCCGTCCCATTTGGGCTGGTTGAGCACGTTCTTGGGCGGCAGCGACAGCGTGCGCTGCTGGATCGCGACGGCGGTGGCGAGCTTGAGCTTCGCCTTCCAGCACAAGGCGATCACGCCCTTGGCCGAGCGCGCGGTCAAAATCTTGTCGACCGCATCGGCGCGGATCGCGGCGAGTTCGGCCAGCGCCAATTTGACGAACAGCTTTTCCCCGCCTTGCGCCGCCGCGGTGATCGCCGCGTCGTCGAGCTTCTTTTCCCGGCGCAGGCGTTTGACCTTGTCGCCGACGGTTTCACCCGGTTCTTCGCCCTCGCCGCCCTTGGCCCAATCGGGATCGGCGACCGGGCGCTTACGCGTCGCCGGACCGCCGCCGCCGTCTTCGCCCGCGTCGGCCGCTTCGGCGATGCGCTTGCGCACTTCGGCGGTGACCGCCTCGCGCGTCGCGGGATCGAGATCGGGGCGTGCCGCCAAACGCTGCGCGAAAGCTTCCGCGACGAAGGCCGCGATCTTCAGCGCCATGCGGTTCGGCAGTTTGGGCCGATCGACCAGAGGCCCGTGCCAGGACGGGCGCGACGGCGCTTTTTCGAGCACGAGGTCGAGCGTTTCCTCGCGGATCTGCGCGGAATTGTTGGCAAGCAACGTCGCCACCGCATCGGTATCGTCGCTCGCCACGATCGCGTCGGAGAGGCGCTCGGTGACGCCTTCGCGCCGCGCGACGATGGCGGTCGCACCTTCGGCGAAGCGGCCTTTGACGATCTCGATCAGATCTTCTTCGGTCAGCAGCGGCGAGAACTGCAGGACCGGGGCGGCGACGGCGAGCTCCGCGTCCCGCGCGAGCTTTTTAACGAGTTCGGGCGGCGCGTCTGCGACGTCCTTCAGCGTATCGGCGACCACGCCGCGCACGCGCGCGGCCGTGTCCTTCGCCAGCACTTCCAGCGTCTGCATGATGTGCTGGCGCGCGGCGTCCTGCTCGCCCGGCTTCAGGCCCGGCAGAACGCGCTGGACTTTGCCCGCGAGGCCCACGCGCACGTCTTCGCTGCGGTCGCCGGCGAGCTTCATATCCGCTTGCCAAGGCAGGGCCGAATTGTCGGCGAGCGCCTGGCGCACTTCCGGCGCGTTATCGTCGGTCAGGTAATACAGCAGCTCGGGCCGCAAATCGGTGCGCTTGGCCAAGTTCGTCCGGACGAAAATATCCGGATCGTTCAGCATGCGTTTCGCGGATTCGTATTCGGATTGGTCCATGTTCGGATCAGTTCTTCGGGGGTGCGGCCGGGGCGGCGTCGAGCGCCACCGCATACGTCCCCTTGCCTTTGCGTTTGACTTCGTACATCGCGCCGTCGCCGCGCACGAGCAACTCGTCCACGGTTTCGGGCTTCGCGGGATCGTGCAGCGCCACGCCGGCGGAGAAGCCGAGCGGCTTTTCGGGGCTCGCCGACACGCCCAGCAATTCGCCGCGCATATCGAGGATGTGTTTGGCCTTGGCGATCGCGCCGTCGAGATCGGTTTGGTCGAGCCACAGCGCGAATTCGTCGCCGCCCAAGCGCGCGACCAGATCGTTGATGCGCGTCGCCTTGCGCAAGGTGCGCGCGACCTGCTTCAACGCCGTATCGCCGGCTTGGTGGCCCAGGATGTCGTTCACCGCCTTGAAATTGTCGAGGTCGACATAGATCAAGGCGCCTTGGGTGCCGCTGCGCTTGCACGCGGCGATGCGCGCTTCCAATTCCGACACGAAGCGGCGCCGATTGAGCAAGCCGGTCAACGCGTCGGTCGAGGCTTGGCGGTCGAGCGCTTCGATATGGTCGAGCTGGGCATGCGCGATGCCGAGTTGCGCGGCGATCTCCGCCAGCACGTCGCGCTCGCCTTCCGTCCAATCGTCGGCGAAGGGATCGCGGAACAACGCGACCAGCCCGTTGATGCGCCGGCGGAACGCGGTCGGCGCCACGAGCGCGCGCCCGCCTTTGGAGCGCAACTCGACCAGCGCATCCGCCCCTTCGGTATCCGGCCGGTCGAGGCGCAATTTGGCCGCGAAGCGCCGTTCGATATCCATATCCTCGGGGAACTTGCCGCCGAATTGCGCGCCGGACACGAATTGCGAAACGCCGTCCATGTCGTCGACGACCCGCCAGATGGCGCAGCCCGCCCCCAAGGCGCGCGCGGTTTCGGTCGCGGCGGCGGTCAACAGCGCTTTGGCCTCGACCTCGTCGCGCACCGCGCGCACGACATGCGCGATCAGGCGTTCGCGATTGCGCGCCTCGGCGAGTTCGGCCTCGCGCTCGCGCGCCTCGGTCACGTCGCGGGCGAGACCGCGTGCACCCTTCCAGCGTCCGTCGGGCGCGAACAAGGGCAACGCCGAAATCTGCACGCACGCGTCCGACCCGTCGGCGCGGCGCAGCCACAATTCCGTCTGCTCGATCGGCGCTTGGGTGAGGAACGGTTCGGCGACCGAGTTGTCGCCTTCCATATGCGCGAAGACCGTGGGCTTGCGGCCGAGCAGATCGTCCGCGCGCCAGCCCAGCGCCCCTTGCGGCGAGACGAAGGCGAAAGCGCCATCGGCATCCGTCTCCCACGCGAAATCGGAGGAGATTTCGACGATATCCTTGTAGCGCTTGCGCGAGTCCGCCAGCGCATTGCGCATATTCGCGGCGAGGCTGACATCGCGTGCCAAGATCAGCACCGTATCGCCCGCCGGGACCAAGCTCACATCGAGCGTGACGGGCGCGGCCGCGCCGGGGACGACAACCGTATCCAGGCGCGAGGCCCCGCCGCCGGAAATCTCGGCGGCCAACGCGGAAAGATCGCCGGTGCGCGCCGAAAACTCGCTCAGCATCGCCTTGGCGGCGGCATTCGCCCCCAGCACCGCGCCGTTTTGCGCCAGCCGCGCGGCCGGGCCCGGCCAATGCGCGACCAAGCGGTCGTAAGGCGAGGCCATCGCCGGGGTCGACTCGGCCGCGATCGGCGGAACTCTCCCGTTTTCCTTGGCGTTGGCGCTCAAAACTTCGCTCCTCGAAGGCCGCGACATTAGCGCGGAACGGCTCGACCGCAAACATTGACAGCGCGGCGCCGCACCCGCATCTTCCGCCCGGTTTTAGGACCCTCAAAACGACGGAAAATCGACCATGACCGCCGATCTCGCCGCGACCATCGACAAGGCTTGGGACGACCGCGATACACTTGGTTTCACGACCAAGGGCGCCGTGCGCGACGCGGTGGAAACCGCTTTGGCGGGTCTCGATTCGGGGTCGTACCGCGTGGCCGAGAAGACCGGCGGTAACTGGGTCGTCAATCAATGGCTGAAGAAGGCGGTGCTGCTGTCGTTCCGCCTGAACGACAACACGCTGATCGCCCATGGCCCCGGCTCGAACGGTGTGTGGTGGGACAAGGTGCCCAGCAAATTCGACGGCTGGGACGAAGCCAAGTTCCGCAAGGCCGGTTTCCGTGCCGTGCCGAATTGCACCGTGCGCCGCGCCGCGTTCATCGCGTCGGGCGTCGTGCTGATGCCGTCCTTCGTCAATATCGGCGCCTATGTCGATAGCGGCACGATGGTCGATACCTGGGCGACCGTCGGTTCCTGCGCGCAGATCGGCAAGAACGTGCATCTCTCCGGCGGCGTCGGCATCGGCGGCGTGCTCGAGCCGTTGCAGGCCGGCCCCGTCATCATCGAAGACAATTGCTTCATCGGCGCGCGCTCCGAAGTCGTCGAAGGCGTGGTCGTCGAAGAAGGTGCTGTGCTGTCGATGGGCGTGTTCATCGGCGCGTCGACCAAGATCGTCGATCGCGCGACGGGCGAAGTCTTCATCGGCCGCGTGCCCGCCTATTCGGTCGTGGTGCCCGGCAATCTGCCCGGCAAGCCGCTGCCCGACGGCACGCCGGGCCCGTCGACCTATTGCGCGGTGATCGTCAAGCGCGTGGACGCGCAGACGCGCGCCAAGACCGCCATCAACCAGTTGCTGCGCGACTGACGATGGCGGCGCAGGACCCCGTCGAATTCGCCCAGGCGCTGATCCGCCGCCAATCGGTGACGCCCGCCGACGACGGCGCGCTCGGCACGCTCGAAGCGTTCCTGACGCCGCTCGGCTATGACTGCCATCGGCTGAAATTCAGCGATGCCGGGACGCCCGATATCGACAATCTCTATGCGCGCATCGGCACCGGCGGCCCGCATTTCCAGTTCGCGGGGCACACGGATGTGGTGCCGACCGGCGAATTGAAGGGCTGGACGGTCGATCCGTTCGGCGCGGAGATCATCGACGGCTATCTCTACGGCCGCGGTGCGGTGGATATGAAAAGCGCCATCGCCGCGTTCGCCTGTGCCGCCGCGTCCTTCGCCGCCAAGAACGGCGGCAAGATCCCGGGCTCGATCTCGTTCCTGATCACGGGCGACGAGGAAGGCCCGGCGATCAACGGTACGGTCAAGATGCTCGATTGGATGAAGTCCAAGGGCGAGAAGGCCGATATCTGCCTCGTCGGCGAGCCGACGAACGAAACGACGCTCGGCGATATGGCCAAGATCGGCCGGCGCGGCTCGGTGAACATCAATCTGCTCGCACACGGCCAGCAAGGCCATGTCGCGTACCCGCATCTCGCCGACAACCCCATCCACCCGCTGATCGCGCTGCTGGCGGATTTGACCGCCAAGCCGCTGGACGCGGGCAACGCGCATTTCCAGCCATCCTCGCTGCAAGTGACGACGATCGATGTCGGCAACCCGACCGAAAACCTGATCCCGCAACAGGCCAAGGCGCGGATCAATATCCGCTTCAACGACATCCATTCGTCGAAATCGCTGATCGAGTGGATCGATGCGCGCATCGCGGCGTTGGGCGGCAAGATCGACCGCACGTACCGCGTCTCGGGCGAATCCTTCATCACGCCGCCGGGCCCGCTTTCCGATCTCGTGTCGGATGCGATCCAGGCCGTGCTCGGCCGCAAGCCCGCCTTGTCCACGACCGGCGGCACCTCCGACGCGCGCTTCATCTCGCGCCATTGGAAGGTGATCGAGTTCGGTCTGGTCGGGCGCACGATGCACAAGACCGACGAGCGTTGCGCGGTCGACGACATCCGCAAACTCGCCGCGATCTACGAACGCATGCTCGACGCGTTTTTCGCCGCACCCGCATCGCGCTGGGCCTGACGCGATGGCCCTGCCCGCCCTGATCGCGCCGCTGTCGGGTGTCGCCGACATCCTGCGGGGCGATCGCGGCGGGGTCGCGAAACTCGGCCACGCGACCAATGCCGGGCTGATCGCGTCCTTCGTGATCCCGGCGCTGCTGGTCCTCGCCCCTTACGCCTATCTGACCGGCCAGCGTTTCGACTCGATGGGGATCGATCCCGACCCCGCCCAAATGCTGTTGATCGAGCCGCTCGCCTATATCGTCGGCTGGACGTTGTTCCCGGTCGCCTCGCATTTCTATTGCCAACGTTTGGGCCATACGCGCGACTGGTACGACTACATCGCCGCGTATAACTGGGCGAACGTGCTGCAGATGGGCCTCTATTTTCCCGCGGCCGTCCTCTACGAACTCGATCTGGCACCCGGTTTGCTTTTCGTCGTGTCCGTCGCGGTCGTGTCGCTCGCGATCGCGATTCATTTCAGGATCGCGCGGGTGGCGTTGCGCGTCGATCCGTTACCGGCACTGGTTCTGGTCGCGATGGATCTGGCGTTGAGCCTGACCCAATCGCGGATCGTCGAACGGCTCTACACCTGAAAGGAAGCACCATGCGCGCGATCGTCCGGGATTTTTCGATGCGCGGGCCCGAGGATTGCGCGGCGCTGTCCGCCGCCTTCGCCGACGGATCGCTCGATCCCAAACGCATCGTCGCGATCCTGGGCAAGACCGAGGGCAATGGCTGCGTGAACGATTTCACGCGCGGCTACGCCACGCTGGGCATGAAGCTCGCCATCGCGGCGGCGACCGGCGAAACGCCCGAGCAGGTCGGCAAGCGCGTGGCGCTGGTCATGTCCGGCGGCACGGAAGGCGGGCTCAATCCGCATATGCTGGTCTTCGCGACCGCGGACGACGCGACACCACCCCAGCCGGGCGCCAAACGCCTCGCGATGGGAACCGGCTTCACGCGCGATTTCGCCGCGACGGAACTGGGCCGGCGCGCGCAGATCGAAGCGACCGCGCAAGCCGTGCGCGACGCGATGAAGCAAGCGGGCGTTTCGGACGCGAAGGACGTGCATTACGTCCAGATTAAATGCCCGCTGCTGACCGCTGAACGCATCGCGGGTGCGGACGTCGTGACGCATGACACCTACGAATCGATGGGCTATTCGCGCGGCGCCTCGGCGCTGGGCGTCGCGCTCGCGCTGGGCGAGATCGCGGCCCCACCGGCTGACGATACCGTGTGCCGCGACTGGGCGCTGCATTCGGGGGTCGCCAGCACGTCCGCCGGGATCGAGTTGCTGCGCAACGAAATCATGGTGCTGGGCAATTCCGACAAATGGTCGGGCGACCTCGCGATTTCGCATCGGGTGATGAAGGACGGCATCGACGCGCCCGCCTTGTGGGCGGCGCTCGGCGATCTCGGCATCGAGGGCAAAGGGCAGTTGGACGAAGCCGCGCGCAAACGCCTCGTCGCCGTATTGGCGAAGGCCGAGCCGCCGCGCACCGGCAATATCCGGGGCCGTCGCCACATTATGTGGGACGATAGCGACATCAACGCCACGCGCCATGCGCGCGCGTTGGTCGGCGGCGTACTGGCGGGGGCGGTCGGCGATACGCGGCTATTCGTGTCGGGCGGCGCCGAACATCAAGGCCCCGATGGCGGCGGCCCGGTCGCGGCGATCGGCCGCGTCTAGTAACCCACGCGCACCAAATAAAGACCTTCGGCCGGCGCGGTCGGCCCGGCGGCGGAACGGTCGCGCGCCGCCAGCGCGTCGGCAACGTCCTGCGCCGACCATTTGCCCTCGCCCACCATTTTCAATGTGCCCGCCATGTTGCGGACTTGGTGGTGAAGGAAGGAGCGCGCCTCGGTCGTGATCTCGATTTCGTCGCCCACGCGGCGCACGTCCAGACGGTCGAGCGTCTTCTCCGGGCTTTTGGCCTGGCATTCGGTCGCGCGGAAGGACGTGAAATCGTGGTGGCCGACCAGTACTTGCGCGGCGACATGCATCGCCTCGGCGTCCAGGCGATGGGGCACATGCCAGACGCGGCCCGCCTCCAGCACCGGCCGCGCGCGGCGATCCGATATCCGATAGAGATAGGCGCGCTTCACCGCCGAAAACCGCGCATGGAAATCGGGCGGCACTTCCGCCACGTCGATCGCGGCGACACCGGCGGGCTGCAAATGCCAGTTCAGCGCGTCGCGGATTTTGAGCGGGTCCCAGTCGCGCTCGAGATCGACATGGGCCACTTGTCCCAGCGCATGCACGCCCGCATCGGTGCGCCCGGCGGCCGCGACTTCGACCGCATGGCCGCAGAATTTCGGAAACGCGGCTTCCAGCGCTTCCTGCACCGACGGCCCGTTGGGCTGGCGCTGCCAGCCGACGAAGCCGCCGCCGTCGTATTCGAGGATCAGCTTGTAGCGCGGCATCGCTACAGCACCGTGCCGGGCGGCAGATCGAAACCGTTGGCGAAAGCGGCCGCGTCCATCGGCTTGCCGCCCGAGCGCTGAAGCCGTGTGAGCGCCAAGGCACCGTCGCCGCACGCCACGACGGGCGGCGACGCGAGCACCATGCCGGGAGCACCCTTGCCGTCGACTTTCTTGGCGGCGAGCACCTTGATGCGCTCGCCCTTCACTTCGAACCACGTGCCGGGGAACGGATCGAAAGCGCGAATGCGCCGGTCGAGTTCGTCGGCCGTCAGCGACCAATCGAGCTTCGCCTCCGCCTTGTCGAGTTTCTTGGCGTAGGTGACGCCCGCTTCGGGCTGGGTTTCCGGGCGCAGATCGTCGAGCCGCGCAAGCGCATCGACGATCGCCTTGGCACCGATCGCCGCGAGTTCGTCGTGCAATTGGCCGCCGGTCGTGTCGGGCCCGATCGGGATTTGCGCCTTGAGCAGCATGGCACCGGTGTCGAGCCCGGCATCCATCTGCATGATGGTGATGCCGGTCGCCACATCGCCCGCTTCGATCGCGCGCTGGATGGGTGCGGCCCCGCGCCAGCGCGGCAGCAGCGAGGCGTGGATGTTGAGACAGCCAAGGCGCGGCGCTTCGAGGATCGCTTTGGGCAAAATCAGCCCGTAAGCCGCGACCACGGCGATATCGAGCGCCAAACCGGCGAAGGCCCCTTGCTCGTCCGGCGATTTGAGCGAGGTCGGATGACGCACTTGAATGCCGAGCGCCAATGCCTTCTCGTGCACGGGCGAGCGTTGCTCGCGCTGGCCCCGCCCGGCGGGGCGCGGGGGCTGGGTATAGACGGCGGCGATCTCGTGGCCGGCCTTCGCCAGCGCATCGAGCGCCCCGACCGCGAAATCGGGCGTGCCCATGAAGGCGAGGCGCAGCTTGGTCACCGCTTAGGACGCCTGCTGGCGGCGGGCCTTGGAGACCTTGCGCAGGATCATATTGCGCTTGAGCGTCGACAGATGGTCGACGAACAACACGCCTTCGAGATGGTCCATCTCGTGCTGGATGCACACGGCGAGCAAGCCGTCGCAATCGATCTCGTGCCGCACGCCGTTCTCGTCCTGATAGCGCACGCGACATTGCGCGGGGCGCGTCACCTCGGCGTATTGGCCGGGCACCGAGAGGCAGCCTTCTTCGCACGGCACTTCGTCGTCCGATTCCCAGACGATTTCGGGATTCAAGAATTTGCGCGGGGCCGCGTCTTCCTCGTCGCGCGCCAGATCCATGACGATGGCGCGCAGCGGCACGCCGATCTGCGGTGCGGCCAAGCCGATACCCTTGGCCGCGTACATCGTCTCGACCATGTCGTCGAGCAGCTTGCGCAACTCGTCGTCGAAGGTCTCGACGCGGCGGGCCTTGATCTTCAGCTTGGGGTCGGGAGCGACCAGGATTTCGCGTATCGCCATAGGCGTTTAGGTAGGCGAGGCCGGGCCCGGGGTCAAGCGCCCGCAAGGCTGGCTTGCGTCCATGACCGGCGCTAAGTTCCCACCCGAAATAGGGTTTTTCGGGGAGGCACGTCATGCCCACGACATTGATCAACAAGGCCGACGTTCTGCGCGCGCGTTTGGCCGAAAAGCGCCTGGCGGTGATGCCCGGCGTGTTCGACGGGCTGTCGGCCAAGCTGGTACGCGAAGCCGGGCACGAGGTCATGTTCATGTCGGGCTTCGCGGTGTCGGCGGCGCGCCTGGGCCAGCCCGACACCGGGCTGATCTCGATGTCCGAAATGCTCGACACGCTGCGCGCGTGCGTGGCCGCCGCCGGCGCGGTGCCGGTGCTGGGCGACGGCGACACGGGCTGGGGCAACGCATTGAACGTGCGCCGCACGGTCGAGGAATACGCGCGCGCCGGGGCCGCCGCGATCATGCTGGAAGATCAGGTCAGCCCCAAGAAATGCGGCCACACCAAGGGCAAGCAGGTCGTGAGCCGCAACGAAGCGAAAATGAAAATCCGCGCGGCCTGCGAAACGCGCGACGCGCTACGCAGCACGGGGGCCGGCGACATTCTGATCCTGGCGCGCACCGACGCGCGCGCGGTCAACGGTTTCGACGACGCCCTCGCCCGCTGCAAGGATTTCGTCGACGAAGGGGCGGACATCATCTTCCTGGAAGCGCCCGAAAACATCGACGAGATGAAGAAATTCTGCGCGTCGATCCCGCGCCCCTGCCTTGCCAATATGGTGCATCAGGGCAAGACGCCGGTTCTGCCGCCCAAGGAGCTGGAGGCGATCGGCTATCGCTTGGCGGTCTATCCCGTCATCGCGCTCGCCGCGATCATCCAAACGATGCGCGCGACGTTCGGCGCGTTGAAGGCGGGTGACGATACGAAACTGCCGCTGGCGATCACCTTCCCCGAATTGCAGGAAGCGGTCGGCTTCCCCGCCTATTGGGACGCCGAGAAGCGATACGCCGCCGAATAATTCATTCGAGCTCGTCGATCGAGGCGATCGTGGCGTCGGCGCGGCGCGCCAGCAGCGCGCGGTGTTCGGCGTCGGCCGCCACGGCGATGGCGTAGGCGCCGCCCGCGCGAGCGAGATTCATATCGTTGTCGGAATCGCCGACCACGACGATCTCGTCCGGCTTGCAGCGCGCCAGCCTTGCGAATTCGAACACCGCTTCGGGATTCGGCTTGGGCGCGCACGGCCCGTCATAGCCCGAGACGAATTGGAAACAATCGCCCACGCCCAGCGCCATCAATTGCTGCTCGGTCGAGACGCGGGAATCGTTGGTGGCGACGCCGAGCTTCAATCCGCGCGCGCGCAAGCGGCCGACCACGCCCTTCAAATCGCCGAGCGGCGAGACGGAAGCGAGGATCGCCTTGGCGAAGATCGCGTCGAGGCGCCCAGCGTCGTGCGCCGAGCTTTTGCGGCCCAGCAACGCCGCCCAGCGTTCGGCGATCGCGGCGTTGGGGTTGTTGGCGAAAAACGCGTCGGGCGCGAACGTGCCCTTCGCCTTGTCCCAGCCCACCGCCTCGCACAGCATTTCGGCCTTGGCGCGGTCGCCGTCGGCGAAATGCAGCGCGCCCGCCATCATCGTGCCCGCCCAAGTGCGGTCGAAATCGACCAGCGTGCCGTCCTTGTCGAACAGGACGGCTTTGGTCTTCGCGGGCAGCACGCTCATCGCGTGCGCCACGCCTGGGTGCGCTTGGCCAAATGCGCGGCCAGCAGCGATTGGAGGATCTTCGCGAAGCCCGAGGTCAATACGATCACGATGCCCATGCCGGCGGCGGAGGCGGTGAAGCCGGCCTCGTCCATGTTGATGATCGAGACCGAGGCGAGCTTGGAGAACGGGCCGTAGAGGAACACGACGGCGGACACGGTCGTCATCGCGTTGACGAACATGTAGAACCACACGTCGAGCATGGCGGGCGAGACGACCGGCAGCGTCACCTTCCACGCCGTGCGCCAGACCGAGACCTTCAGCGACGCCGAGACGCTTTCGAACTCCGGGTCCATCTGCTTCAGCGCTTGCAGCGCCGTCAGATGGGCGACGGTGTAGAAATGGGTGATCGTGTTGAGCGCGAGGATGCCGATCGTGCCGTAAAGAAAGCCGAGCGGATTGCCGGGTTTGTTGAAGAAGAAAATATAGGCGATGCCGAGCACGAGGCCGGGCACGGCCAGCGGGATCATCGCCAAAAACTGCACGACGCCGCGCAGGATTTCGGCACCCTTGGTCTTCTCCACCAGCCACGCGCCGAAAGCGATGATGAAGGTGCCGAAGGTCGCGACCAACGCCGCCATTTGCAGCGTGTTGAAATAGGCGCTCCAGCCCGAGGCGTCGGCGTTGGAGAAGATATAGTGCCGCCAGGTCAGCGTCATGTTCCAGGGCCAGTACTGGATGAAGCTGGCCCAGGCCGCGATGCCCAGCAGCGTCAGGATGCACAGCGCGATCGCCGTGCAGAAAGCGAACAGCAGCCAGTCGCGCATCGCGTTGGCTTGCGGCGTGAACGGCACCGCGCGCGCGGTCAGCAGCGCCACTTGGCGGCGCGCGACCCAGCGGTCGGCGGCGAAGGCCAGGCACGCGGGCAGCAACAGCACCATGCCGACCACGGCGCCCATTTCGAAATTCTGCTGGCCGACGACCTGCTTGTAGATATCGGTCGCCAAAACGTTGAAGCGCCCGCCGATCACCTTGGGAATGCCGAAATCGGTCGCGACCATCGTGAACACGACGAAGAACGCGCTGACCAGGCCGTATTTCACGCCGGGCAGCGTGACGGTCAGGAAGATGCGCGCGTTGGAAGCACCCAGCACTTCCGCCGCTTCGTAATGGCGCTTGTCGGCAATCGACAAGGCCGTCGCCAAAATCAGGAACGCGTGCGGGAAGCAGTAAAAGACCTGCGCGATCACGATGCCGATGGGCCCGTAGACGCTGTTGCCCATCAGCACCCAGCGCGCCAAGCCCTGATTGCCGAACAGATAGATCAGCGAAATCGCCGACAGCAGCGAGGGGGCGAGAATCGGCAGCAAGCCGATCGCGCGGAATGTGCCGCGAAAGCGCATCGTCGTGCGCGTCAGCGCATAGGCGTAGATGAAAGCGAGCGGCACGACGATCGCGGTCGCAAGCAGCGACACCCAAATCGTGTTCCACAGCGACGCGACCAGCGACGGCGTTTCCATATAACGCAGCCAGTTGGCGAGGCCGACCCAGGCGCCGTTTTGGTCGCGGAAGCTTTTTTCGAACAGCGTGCCGAGCGGCAGCGCCAGGAAAACGGCGAGATACGCGACCACGCCCAGCAGGGCGAGGCGTTGCAAAAGCGCGTCGGTGTCGAGGCGGGTGCGCAAAGGAATGTCAGTCCGCGAAAACGCGCAAACGATCGGGCGGCAAGGCGACGGTCAGGCGCGAGCCTTCGCGCACGCCCACGTCGCGCAACAGATTGGCCGAGAAATCGGCCTGCAAGGCCACACCGCCCGCCACGCCCAGTTTCGCGCGGCTGAAGGCGCCCATGAAGATCAGTTCGTCGACCGACACGTCGATGCGGTTGGCCGCACTCTCGGCGACGTTGCGCACCAGAATGTCTTCGGGGCGCACGCAGATACGTAATTTGGCGCCGGCGACAAGCCCGCCGGGCGTATCGGCCGCCAATTCGCGCCCGCCCGCGGCGACCTTGCCCGGCGCCACGAAGGTCGCGGGCATGAAATTGGTCGTGCCGACAAAATCCGCCACGAACGGCGTGGCGGGCCGCGCGTAAAGCTCGTGCGGGGCGGCGAATTGCTCGATCTCGCCCGCATTCATCACCGCGATCCGATCGGCCATGGTCAGGCCTTCTTCCTGATCGTGGGTGACCATGATCGTGGTCACGCCGAGGCGGCGTTGCAGCGAGCGGATCTCGTGGCGCAGATGCTGGCGCACGCGCGCGTCGAGCGCCGAGAGCGGCTCGTCGAGCAACAGCAAACCCGGCTGAATGGCGAGGGCGCGCGCGAGTGCGACGCGCTGCTGCTGGCCGCCGGACAACTGGGCGGGATATTTCTTCGTCTCGCCGGGCAGGCCGACGAGGGTCAGCAATTCCTCGACCCGCGCGCGCGTATCGGCGCGCAAGGAACCTTTGGAACGCAGCCCGTAGGCGACGTTGTCGAACACCGTCAGGTTCGGGAACAGCGCGTAGCTCTGGAAGACGATGCCGAAATCGCGCTTGGACGGCGGGAAATTCGTGATGTCGACGCCGTTCTGGACGATGCGGCCCGACGTGGCCGTTTCGAGCCCGGCGATCATGCGCAACAGCGTGGTCTTGCCGCAGCCCGAAGGCCCGAGAAGGCAGACGAACTCGCCTTGTGCCACCGTGAAACTCGCTTCGCGCACCGCGTGAAACGCGCCGAAAGACTTGCTGAGCTTGTCGACCGCCAGATGGGCCATTTCGAATACCGGACTTTTTTCAAAGAAGCGGGGTGGCGGAGTTCCCTCCGCCACCCCGGCGTATCATGCCGCTTGCGCGTTTAGCGCGGCGCGGACTTGCTGTCGAAGCGCTTGGTCCATTCGGCCAGCACGCGATCGCGCATATCGGCGATCCCGGCGAAATCCGCCTTGATCAGGCGGCTTTCGGTTTCGACCGGATAGTTCGGCGCGTTGCCCTTCACTTCGTTATGGGCGACGATGTTGTAGTACTTGGCGTAGATGTCGTTCGCGGCCTTGCTGGCCGAGTAGTCCATCAGCTTCTTGGCGGCCGCCAGGTTCTTGGTGCCCTTGACGATGGCCGAGGCTTCCATTTCCCAGCCCACGCCGTCCGTCGGCGCCACCAGCGTCAGCGGCGCGCCCTTGGTCTTTTCCTGGGCGGCGCGCATGTCGAACGAGATGCCGATCACCGCTTCGCCGCGCGCGGCCTGCACGCACGGGGCCGAACCCGAATGCGTGTAGACGGCGACGTTGTCGTGCAGCTTGGTCATGAATTCCCAAGCCTTGGCTTCGCCCATGATCGCGATCCAGGACGAAACGGTCAGATAGCCCGTGCCCGACGAAGCCGGATTCGGCATCACGATCGCGCCCTTGAAGGCCGGGTTGGTGAGATCTTCCCATTTGTTGATCGCCGGCAGGCTGCGCTGCTGGGCGATGGCCGAGTTGTAGCAGATCGACGCCGCGTAAGCGTCCATGCCGTGCCAGGTGATCGGCGCCGTATCGTCCTTGAAGCTGGGCTTCAGCGCCGCGACGTTGGGCGACACGTATTCTTCGAGCAGGCCCTGCTTCTCGAAATTGAGCAGCGAGGAAACCGCCAAGCCCCAGAACGCATCGGCGCGGGGATTGTCCTTTTCCGCGAGGAAGCGCGCCGTGATCGTGCCGGTCGAATCGCGAACCCACGCGATCTCGACATCCGGCGTGGCTTTTTCGAACGCTTCTTTGAACGGCTGGAGCTGTTCGTTCTCGACCGCGGTGTAGACCGTGATGCGCGTGCGCTGTTGCGCGTCCGCCGTCGCGATGCCGGTCGCCAGGGCCGCGATGGCCGTGGCCGTAATCGCCAGCGGCCGGAAGCCGCGATGGAAGATGTCGTTCATGTGTCCGCCTCGCCGGTTTATTGATGGGTCTCCTCACGCCTCCGGCAGAGCCGGAACGCGCGGGGGAGGTTATGGCGCCTCCGTAGCAAATTTGTGACCGGCCCGGAAACTTTCCGCAAGAGCCCTGTCGCGCGGGACCGGTAACCGGCCCCGGCGGTGCCCGCACACCATCCGGGCACCGCCCTGTCCAATCTTTAAGCGATGCGATTGGTGTAAGCTCGCGCCGACGATGGACAATATTCTGGAACGGCTGGCGGGATTGCGCGACCGTTTGGCCCCGGCCGAACGCCGGGTGGCCGACCGCACGCTCGACCATCCCGACGACATCACCCGTATGCCGATGAAGACGCTGGCCGCCGCCGCCAAGGTCAGCGAGCCCACGGTTTTGCGCGTCGTGCGGGCCTTGGGCTTGCGGGGCTATCCCGAGTTCAAGCTGCGCGTCGCGCAAAGCTTGGTGCGCGGCTTGCCCTATCTGCATCGCGAGATTGCACCCGGGGACGCGCTGGATGTCGTCGCCACCAAGGTGCTGGATTCGACCGTCTTCGCGATCAACGAGCTGCGCGCCACGCTCGATGCCGGCGCCATCCGCCGCGCGATCGACATCATCGCCAAAGCCAAGCGCCTGGATTGCTATGGCGTGGGGCCCGCCAACGGCTTGGCCTTCGACGCGCAACAGAAATTCATGCGCTACGGCATTCCGGCGATCGCCTATCTCGACGGGCATCTGCAAACCATGTCGGCGGCGGCGACCGGCCCGGGCACCGTCGCGCTCTGTTTTTCACATACCGGTGCCGTGAAAGACATCGTGCGCACGGCCGAGGTCGCGGCCCAAGCCGGCGCGCAAGTCATCGCGATCACGCGGCGCGACAGCCCGCTCGCCCGGCACGCCCATGTCGTCGTGCATGTCGCGGCGCAGGAAAACACCGAGCTGACCGCCCCGATGGTCAGCCGCATCGCGCATAATCTGGTCATCGACATTCTGGTGACCGGTGTCGGCCTCGCCATGGGCGAGCCGCTGCACGAGAAACTGCGCCGGGTGAAAGACAGCCTGGCCGAGCAGCGCATGCATGAAGGGCCGCGCCCGCGCACTACGCGCAAACGCCGCCATGTTCGTAAAACTACGTAGCCAATCGAAAAACCGCCCTCCATAATCGGGAAAACTACGCCTTTCGAAGGCCCCGCAGGGAGGGATCGTCATCTTGGCTTCGAACGCCATCGCGCGCGTCGTCGCGCATCCGCTGAAATGCGTGCTGCCCAAGACGCAGACCACCGGCCAGCGCGCCTTTCCGGAAATCGAACTCGTGATCGTCGAGGTCGAAACCGCCGACGGCATCGTCGGCTGGGGCGAATGCTTGGGCCGTACGGGCTCGCCCGCCTATGCCGCGATCGTCGAGAAACTTCTGGCCCCGCTGCTGATCGGCCAAGACTCGCGCGACATCGCTGGCTTGCACGCCAAGATGCGCCGCATCCTCACGGGACGTTCCGGCGGCATGCTGCTGGAAGCGATCGCGGGCGTGGATATCGCGCTGTGGGATATCGCGGGCAAGCGCGCGGGCGAACCGGTGTTCCGCCTGCTGGGCGGCATGTCGCGCCCGCGCATCGAAGCCTATGCCTCGTCGATCAATTGGACCGACGACAAGGGGGCGGCGGAGGAAACCGAAGCCGCCATCGCGCATGGCTTCAAGACGATCAAGGTCAAGATCGGCGCGCCGGTCGCGCGCGCCAAGGCGCGCATCGCCCAATTGGCGAAGGTCGCGAACGGACGCGCCGCGTTGTTCGTCGATTCGAACTGGGCCTATACGGTCGACGAGGCGATCGAAGTCGCCGCCGCCTTGCGCGACAACGGCTATCGCTGGTTCGAAGAACCGATCGTGCCGGAGGATATCGCCGGTTATCGCCGCCTGCGGTCCCTCGGCTATTGCCCGATGGCGGCGGGCGAAAGCGATTTCACCGTGTGGCAGGCGCGCGATCTGGTCGCCGAACGCCTCGTCGATCTGATCCAGCCCGACGTCGCGCGCGCCGGCGGCATCACCGAAACGCGCCGCATCGCCGAACTCGCTTTCGCGCATAACGTGGGCTACGCGCCGCATGTCGGCTGGTCGGGGGCGGTGTGCGCCGCCGCCAGCCTGCATCTCGCCAGCGCCATGCCGGCCTTCCGCATCTACGAATGCATGGTGTTCGACAATCCGCTGCGCGATGCGCTGACGCATCCGATCGTCGGCGAGCGCACGATGTTGAAGGACGGCATGCTCGACGTACCGACCGCGCCGGGCCTCGGCGTCGAAGTCGACCGCAAAATGCTCGCCAAATATCGCGCGAGCTAACCCAAAAAAATATCTCGGGAGGAAATGCATATGAACGCCGTCGCTCCAGTCCTTCGCCGCCGCGCCTTCCTTGCCGGAAGTGCGGCGATCATCGGCAGCGCTGCCCTGCCCGCCATCGCCCAAGCCAAAACGCTGACCGCCTTCGGCCATCGCGTGCATCAGAATGTCGCCACGACAGGCCCCGGCGGCGACGCCACGGCGGCGTGGCGTCAAGCCTCCGGCTTCGACATCAATTGGGTGACGCTGGGCGACGTCAACGCGATCAACGAGCGTTTGCTGCGCGAATTGACGCTGCCGGAAACGGCGTTCGACCTCGCCTATCTGCTCAACGGCCGCGCGGTGCCGCGCAATCTGCGCCTGTTCGAACCGCTGGATGCGTTCCAGCGCGAAGCGCCGATCGAGGATTTCGACGATATCTCGGCGGGGCTGGTCGCGCCGATGCGCCTGGATGGCGCCTTGCACGCGATCCCGATGCGCCACGCGACCAACGCGCTGGTCTATAACGAAGCCTTGTTCGAAGAACGCGGAATCAAGGTGCCCGCCAATTTCGAGGAATTCGTCGACGCGGCCAAGAAGCTGACCTTCACGCGCCCCGACGGCACGCAAGTCTATGGCCTTGCCTTCACGGCCGTGTTCGCGTCGAACTTCCTGTCGGTCGCGCGCGCCTTCGACGGCGACTACATGACCGGCGACATGAAGGTGACGTGCGACCTGCCGTCGATGGTCAAGCCGATGGAGGCGTTGGCCGAGTTGTTCAAGGCGGGCGCCATTCCGCGCAATTTCGCGACCGTGAACAACGAGGAAATCACGACCTGGATGCAGCAAGGCCGGGCCGCGATGACGATCAACCCCTATGCGCGTCTCGTCAGCTACAACGATCCCGCCCTGTCGCGCTATCCGGGCAAGATCAAAGCCTCGGTCATGCCGATGACGGCGGCGCTGGCCGGCAAGACGCCTTACGCCTCGACGACCGAATACTGGTCCTTCGCCATTCCGCGCAACTCGAAGAACAAGCGCGCGGCGTGGGATTTGATCCGCGCGCTGTCGTCGAAGGCGGGCACGCTCGCCCAGGCGCGCAACGGCAACGGGCCGGTGCGCGTCTCGACCTATGCCGATTCCGCCTTCGCCTCGATGCTGCCTTACGCGGCAGCGGAAGCGGTGGCGCTCAAAACCGCGCGCATCCATTTGCCCGCCTTCGACAACCAGGCCCGCGCCCATGACGTGTTCGTCGAGGAAAGCCAAGCCGCGGTGCTGGGCATGAAACCCGCCGAGCGCGCGATGGCCGACGCCGCCCGTCGCGTACGCGCGCTGCTGTGAGCGACACGGCCGCCAGTTTGCGCGGCAAACGCGCGTTGATCACCGGCTCGACCCAAGGGATCGGTCGGGCGATCGCGCGTGCACTTTCTTCGGCGGGGGCGAAGGTGTTTCTGCACGGGCTTGCCCCCGCCCCTTCGGTCGAAGCCGAAATGGGTGTCGGCTTCGCCGGATTCCTTGCCAACGATCTGGGCCAAGCCGGGGCGGCCGAAGCACTCGACGCCGCCGCGCGCCGCGCGATGGGCGGGATCGATATTTTGATCCTGTGCGCCTCCGCCGAGATCCGCGAGACGCATGCCACCCTCACCGACGCGGCGACGCAAACGCAGCTCGACGTGAATATCGCCGCGAGTTTGCGGTTGCTGACTCTCGCCGTGCCGCCGATGGAAGCGCAAGGCTGGGGTCGCGTCATCGCCATCGGCTCGGTGCAGGAGATCCATCCCAATCCGGACGCCATCGTCTACACCGCGACCAAAGCGGCGCAGACAGCGATGATGCGCACCCTCGCCCGCCACGCGGCGCGCAATGGCGTCACGTTCAATACGCTGCGCCCCGGCGCCATCGAAACGGAGCGCAACGCCGCCAAGCTCGCCGATCCGGCGTTCCGCGCGAATATCATCGCGCGCATTCCGGCAGGGCGCTTGGGGCAGCCGGACGATTGCGCCGGCATCGCGGTCGTTTTGTGCGGCGATGCGTGCGCCTATATCAACGGTGCGGAAATCCCCGTCGATGGGGGGCTCGGGCTATGAACGCGCCCGGCAATCCCAACCGCCTGCATCCGATGCATCTGGCGATGATCGTGCCGGTGCAGGCGTTGCTGATCGCGACGATCTTCCTGCCGTCGATATACGTGTTCTGGCTGTCGCTGAACGAATCGAGCTTCGGCGTGGCGCCCAAATTCGTCGGGCTTCGCAACTATGTCGAAGTGCTGAGCGATCCCTATTTCTGGCGCGCTTTCGTCAACACGGCGATCGTCATCAACATCGTCGTCTATGTCGAATTGGCGCTGGGCATGGCGATGGCGCTGCTCTTCGCGACCGGCATTCCCTTCCGCAAGACGATGATCTCCATCGTCCTTGCCCCCTACGCGATTTCGGAAGTCGCGGCGGTGGTGATGTGGCGCTTCATGCTCGATCCGTCGATCGGCATGGTCAGCCAAACCCTCACGGCCCTCGGCCTGCCGACCATCGAATGGTCGGTCGTCCCCGCCCACGGTCTGGCTGTCGTCTGCGCGCTGTCGGTGTGGCTGCATCTGCCCTTCACCTTCCTGATCCTGTACGCCGCCCGCCTTGCCATTCCCGCCGATCTATACGAGGCCGCGCGCATCGACGGCGCGTCGCCCTGGAAGCAGTTCGTCCACATCACCGTGCCGGTGCTGATGCCCGCGATCCTGGTCGCGGTGCTGTTCCGCTACATCTTCGCGTTCCGCATGTTCTCCGAAGTGTGGCTCGTCACCGGCGGCGGCCCGGCGCGCTCGACCGAAGTGCTGGCCGTGTATCTCTATCAAGAAGCGTTCCGCTACAACGAATTCGGCATCGCCTCGGCGACCGGGTGGTTGATGGTGGCGGGTTCGGTCCTGCTCGCCATTCCCTATCTGCGCTCGCTCTATAAGCGGACCCTTACCGATGCGTAGGCCGCTTTACATCAAGGCCCTGCGCGGCCTCGCGCTGCTCGCCATCGCCTTCTGGTCGGCGTTCCCGATCGCGCTGGTCGTGCTGTCGTCGTTCAAGCCGGCGCGCGACATTTTCGTCTTTCCGCCGACTTGGGCGTTTACGCCGACCTTCGCGAACTATGCGGGCCTGTGGCTACGCTGGCCCGATTTCTTCCGCACGCTGGGGAATTCGCTGATCGTCACGCTCGGCGCCACGGCGCTCGCGGTGATCGTCAGCGCGATGGCGGGCTACGTCTACTCGCGCAAGCGCAACCCGTATCTGGCGGGCTCGGCCTTCTTCATGATCTTCGTGCGACTGTTCCCGCCGATCGTGGTGACGCTGCCGCTGTTCCCGCTGGTCAACGCGCTGCGCCTCAACGACACGCATCTGATCCTCGTGATCCTCTACGCCACGTTCTTCGTGTCGATGGGCACGATGATTCTGAAAGCCTTCGTCGACCAGATCCCGCGCGAGCTGGACGAAGCCGCGATGGTCGACGGGGCCGGTGTGTGGTCGGTGTTCTGGCGCGTGATCCTACCCTTGTCCGCGCAAGGAATGATCGCGGTCGGCGTGTTCGTCTTCGTCTATGCGTGGAACGAGTTCCTGTTCGCCTTCATCTTCACGACCTCCGCCGCCAAAACCGCCCCGCTGGTGCTGTCGGAAATGACCGGCGCGGTCGACGGCGTGGAATGGGGCGTGTTGTTCGCCGCCACCACGGTGCAGCTCGTACCCGTGCTGATCTTCGTCCTGCTCGCCCAAAAATACCTCATCGCCGGGCTCACCGCCGGCGCCACGAAAGGATAGGTTATGGACACGCTGACAGCACTTCGTCTGGCGAATCCCAAGCTCTCGCGCTTCTCGCCGATGAGCCGGATCATTTCGTTCGACGATTTCGACGACGGTTTCTGCGGCTACACCCAGCTCGTCGGCAATTACGAGCACACGCTGGATTCGATGCTGGCGGGCTACGCCCAGCACACGCATCCGCAGCTCTCCAACCTGGCGAATTGGGATTCCGGCACGCACGGATCCTTCGACGGCAATTACGCGCTGAAAATCCAGACGCGCCCCAAGCGCGGCGCGCAGAATGTGGCGCTGAAGCGCCTCACCTTCCGCGAGCCCGGCCCGATCCGCCTCGAATTCTATTTCACCTTCAAGCCCGAGGCGAACGAGCTGCGCTTGTCCGAGACCGACGTGCGCTCGATCGGCTTCCTCTACGATCTGCAAACCGGTTTCGAGAAGGGCGGGACGCGCGTCATGCCGCATGTGCGCTTCCTCAACGCGCTCGACGGCGAGCATTTGCAGAAATGGCAGACCAAGTCGCGCACCACCGCGATGCTGCCGCTGGGCACGGAAGGAAAGACCGTCACGCATTACCATCTGTCGCCGACGGATTGGGAGGATCTCAAGAACGGCGAACAGAAGCTCTGCTACAACGAGATCCCGACCAAGGTGAATTGGCACTATGTGCGCTACGATTTCGATCTGCGCACGATGCGGGCGATCTCGCTTCAGTGCAACGACCGCCAATGGGACATGTCGGGCGTCGATCCGATCGTGATCCCGGCGATGCGGAATCTGTGGTGCATGCTGAATATCTGCTTCTTCGCCGAAGCGGATACCGACAAGCGCGCCCTCTTCTATCTCGACTCCGTCTGCCTTTCGGGAGAATTCGCATGATGCGCCAATGCGTCACCGCCATCGTTTCGCGCAACGAAGTGTGGTCGGGCAAAGCCGCGAGCGAGCCCTATGAATGCGGCTGGGCGGGCGAAGCCATCGTGTGGCTGCGCTGCCTGGGTGCGGTTAAAGGCAAGCCCGGCACGGCAAAAGCCCGCGTGCAGATCTCGCCCGACGGCATGCGTTGGGTCGACGAAGGCACGAAGCTCAAATTTCCCGCCAAGGAAGGCGCCATTGCGCATGCGCGCCTGACGAATTTCGGCAATTTCCTGCGCGTCGTCGCCGACCTGCCCAAGGGCGCGTCGGCCAAAATGCTTCTCACCTTGACCCTGAAGGAGTGACCGCCATGCGTATCACCCGCCGCACGCTGCTCGCCGGGACGGCCGCCGTTCTGGCCGCCCCCGCCGTTCACGCCCAAGCCACGCGCCGCCTGAACGTGTTCGGGCATCGCGTCCACAAGACCGTCACCGCCGGCCAAGGCGGCGACATCATCGAGGCGTGGGCCAAGGAAAACCGCGTCGACGTCGAATGGGTGACGTTCGACACCGGCCCCTTGCAGGAACGCCTGTTCCGCGAAGCCTCGCTCGCCGAAGGTGCGGTCGATGTCGGTTTCATCCTGAACACCCAGGCGACACCGCGCATCGCGAGCCTGTTCGAGCCGCTCGACGATTTCATGCGTCAGGCGCCGATCGAAGATAAGGCCGACGTGTTCCCCGGCATGCTGTCGGGCCTGACGGTACAGGACAAGCTCTACGGCCTGCCCTTCCGCCACGCGTCGTCGGGAATGCACTACAACGAGGAATTCTTCCAGGAGCGCGGCCTGTCGGGCGCGCCCAAGACGATCGAAGACCTGGCCGAATTCGCCAAGCGCACGAGCTGGACGCGCAACAACCAGCCGGTCGTCGGCCTGGTGCTGCCCGGCGTGACCTACCCCAACGTCATCGACATCGCGCGCGCTTGGGACGGCGAGTTCATCACGCCGGACATGCGCGTCGTCGCCAACGAAGCGCCGATGGTCAACGCCATCACGCTGCTGCGCGATCTGTTCGTCGCCGGCGCCTTCCCGCGCAATTTCGCCTCGATCAGCACCGAGGACGTGAATGTGTGGATGCAGACGGGCCGTGCGGCGATGGTCATCAACTCGATGGGCCGCAACTCGATCTACAACGATCCCGCGCGCTCGCAGTTCCCCGGCAAGTTCAAGACGACGACGATCCCGATCTCGCGCGAATTCGCCAACAAGTTCGAAGTGGCGCCCGCGAAGGTCGAGTTCTGGGGCATGGCGATCCCCAAGAACACCAAGAACAAGGAACTGGCCTGGGGCCTGATGCGCCAGATGCTGTCGAAGGAGTCGACGCTGAAGGCGGCGCTGAACGGCAACGGCCCGGTGCGCAACTCGACCTACGACGATGCGCGCATCAAGGAGAAGCTGCCCTTCGCCGAAGAGGAGCGCAAAGTCCTGCGGGTCGCGCGCGTGCCGATGCCCGCCTTCGACAACGCGCAACGGGCGGCCGATCTGTTCAAGGAGGAGGCGGAAGCCGCCATCCTGGGCATGAAGACGCCGCGCGCGGCGATGGACGACCTGACGCGGCGCACGCAGCGCCTGTTGCAGGGCTAAAGCAGCGCGTCGCGCGTGCTGGGCGCGCCGAGATGGGCGACGACGTCGCCCGCCTCGGTCCGCGCCGGCACGCGGCGGCACATCACGATGCCGGGCGCTTCGAAACGGATCGTTTCGGGGGCCCGGTCCGGCCGCTCGATATCGTGCAAGCGCCCCGCGATATCGCCCGCCGCCACGCTTTGGCCCAGCGACGTCGCGGGCTCGAACAAACCCCTTCCGGGTGCGCGCACGAAATGGCGCGGCTCCACCGCCAGCAAGCGCACTTGCTTGGCGAGGGGCTTGGGCACGATCAAACCGGCGAAAGCCAAGAATTGCGCGATACCGTCGCGCGCCACGCTCAATGAATAGGGCGTCAAGCTGCCCGCCCCGCCCAGCTCCGCCGAGATCGCGACCTTGCCCGCCGATTGCGCCGCCGACAAAAACGTGCCGATGGCTTGGGGCTTGGCCACCACGCCCGCATCGGGTGCGCCGAACGCGATCAACGCGTCGAGCGTGCGCGCGCGTAAATCCTTATCCGCCGGCAGCCGCGCCCAAGCGCAGGGCATGTATTCGAGCGTGCGCCCGCCCGAATGCAAGTCGAGCACGTAGTCGGCGAGCGGCAGCAGCAGCCGCGTGATGCCTTCGGCGATTTGCGCGGTCGGCGTGCCGTCGCCACGCCCCGGAAACACGCGCGCGAGATTGCCGCCATCGACCGGCGAGGTGCGCCGCCCGATCGCGGCGGCGGGCGCGTTCGCCGCCGGCACGATGATCAGGCGCCCGCGCAGCGACGACGGCTCGATATCGCGCGCGAGGTCGGACAGCGCCACCTGGCCTTCATATTCGTCGCCATGCACGCCCGCCGTCGCCAGCACCGTGGGCCCGGGGGCGCCATTGATCACGATCACCGGAATGACGATCTGGCCATAGGCGGATTCGTCGTGCGACCACGGCAAACGCATGGCGCCGAAAACCCGGCCGAGCCGTTCCAGCGGGATATCGAGTTCGGCGGGACCGCTCATGCGTCACCTTCGAACACGCCGGCGTGAACGAACAAGCCGGGTGCGCCGCCCGAATGCAGGAACAGCGCGTCGGCGGTTTTCGGAATGCGCCCGTCGACAACGGCCGCGATCAAGCCCGCCAGCGCCTTGCCGCTATAGACCGGATCGAGCACCAGCCCTTGCGTGCGGCCGGCAAGCCGCACGGCGGCGATGGATTCGGGCGACGGCACGCCATAGCCGGGGCCGGTCATCTCGATCATGTCGAAATCGTTCTCGACAAGGCGGGTGGAAATGCCCAGCACCTCGGCGCCGCGCGCGGCGACATCGACGATCCATGGCCGCAAGCGCGATGCCGGTTGCTGCACCGACACGCCGACAAGGCGCGGGCCAAGCCCGCGATGTTTGAAGCCCAGCGCCAGCCCGGCGAGCGTCAAGGACGACCCACAAGCGACGACCATATGCGTCGCCGTATCGCCGCCCTGCGCCAGAATTTCGTCCGCCCCTTGCGCCCAGGCGGCGACACCCAAACCCGCCGTGTCGCCGGTGAGTTGGACGATCAGCGGCTTGCGGCCCTTGGCACGCGCCGCGTTCGCGATCTCGTCGAGCTTGGCGCGGATCGCCGGGTCCCACGGATCGGTCAAATCCGTGAACGTGACCTCGGCACCGAAGACGTGATCGAGCAGCAGATTGCCGATGCGCGGGCTGCCGGGTTTGCCGCGCAACAACAGCGCGCAACCCAAGCCGATCTTGGCGGCCGAGCCCGACAGCGCGCGGCAGAAATTCGATTGCGCGGCGGCGGTGGAAATCACCATGTCCGCACCCTTGGCTTTGGCGTCGCCCAGGATCAATTCGATCTGGCGCAGCTTGTTGCCGCCGAACGCCGCGCCGGCCAGATCTTCGCGCTTGATCCGCAACGATGCCGCGCCGATCGCGGCGGCAAGGCGGGGTGCCGCCTCAATGGGCGTGGGGAAACGCGCCAAATCGACGCGCGGGAGGGCCGTTTTCGCCAGGGCTTCCATAGGTTTGAATTAAACCAATGCACGCCCCACGGCAACGCATGCAAGGCGGTATTGCGGCGCGCGCAACGGGCCGCCAGACTGGCCGGCATGAGCGACGCCCCCCTCGTCTTCTATGCGACATCGCTGGCGGCAAGGCTGGCGGCGGGGGCGTTCGGGCTTGCCGCCATCGCGGGCGGGGTGGCGCTGCTGCGGGGGGCCGCCTCGGTGTGGATCGCCGGCGCGCTGATCGCGGGCGGGGCGGCGGTTGCGCTCTACGGCTTCGTCACGCGCGAAGTGTCGCTGACGGGCGCCACGCTTCGCTGCGGCACGTCCGACCGCACGATCGCGCTTGGCGAGTTCACCGACGTGCGCGAAACGACGCGCACCGACCGGGGCCCGCGCAACGAATTCCGGGGCGAACGCGTGCAGCTGGTCCTCACCGGCCCTGACGGCCGGACCGAGACCTGCCAGCTTTATCATCGCCTCGCCCCCGCCGACCGCGAACGCCTGCTCGCCGAAATCCGGGCGCGATTGCGCGCGTAAGCTACGCCGCCGCGCGCATGTGCCCCATCACGTCGGCGATGATCTCGAACGAGCGCAAGCGTTTGGCGAAATCGAACATGTCGGAGACGATCATCAATTCGTCGGCTTGGGTGCGCGCGACGAACGCGTCGATACCCTGTCGCACCGTTTCCGGCCCGCCCATGATGCTGGCCCCCAGCATCTGCATGGCGTGCGCTTTCTCCTGCGGCGTCCAATAGGTCTCGATATCGTCGATCGGCGGCTTGGTCGGCTCGCGCACGCCCCGGAACATATCCGCGACCGACATCTGCTTCGACGTCGCCAGATAGCGCGCCTGCGCGTCGCTCTCGGCGGCGAAGATATTTACGCCGACCAGCGCATAGGGCTTCGCCAATGTGTCGGACGGCTTGAAACGTTCGCGATAGATTTGCAGCGCCCGATCCAGCATCTGCGGGGCGAAATGCGAGGCGAAGCCGAACGGCAGCCCCAGCTCCGCCGCCAATTGCGCGCCATAGAGGCTCGATCCCAAAATCCAAAGCGGCACATTCGTGCCCGCCCCCGGAACCGCCTCGATCCGCTGGCCCGGCTGGACGGGGCCGAGGAAGGCCTGAAGTTCGAGCACGTCTTGCGGGAAATTCTCGGCACTTTCGGGATCGCGCCGCAGCGCGCGCAAGGTCATCTGATCGGTGCCGGGCGCGCGGCCGAGGCCCAAATCGATGCGGCCGGGAAACAGCGTTTCCAGCGTGCCGAATTGTTCGGCGATCACATAGGGCGCGTGGTTGGGCAGCATGATCCCGCCCGCACCGACGCGGATCGTTTTCGTGCCCGCCGCGATATGGGCGATCACCACCGACGTCGCGGCCGTGCTGACCGAGGGCATGTTGTGATGCTCGGCGACCCAGATGCGCTTATAGCCCCAATTTTCGGCGTGCTGGGCCAAAGCGCGCGCATCGTCCAGGGCCGCACGCCGGTCCGAGCCCTGCCGGACGCGGCCAAGTTCGAGAATGGACAATTGAACCACGTGACTATTCCTTTCGGCCGCCGGATCGCCCCTATAAGTGGCTACGGGCGTGCCCAATGACAAGCCGGGTGCTGGGGGCTTTACATGGGCCTTCCAGATACGGCACAACGCCCCTCGACAAGGCAGGAGGCCGGGTTAGCTCAGCGGTAGAGCAGCGGTTTTGTAAACCGAAGGTCGGGGGTTCAATCCCCTCACCCGGCACCATTTTTCCGATTAGGCCATTAAGGCGGATCGTTAGCCACCGCCTTAGCCACGAATTAGCCGCCCGGTCCCTCGGGCCGCACGATGCGACCGGCCAGCGCGCCGAATAGCAGACGCAAAGCGACGAATCGCTGGTCGATCGAGGCCGTCTTGTCTTCGGCGACAACGGCGAGTGCGTCGACCATGTCGAGCCCGCTCGCCATGAGATTCCCCACCCGGATAGCAACGTCCTTCGTGCGCGTGTTGATGCTACCCGGCGGCCGGCCGATACGACGGGCCACCGCCACGCGGGCGCCGTCGAGCATTTCAGCGCGGGACAGCGCGGCGTTGGTCATCGGCCCTCGTGGTGCATTTGCGCGACGATCCAAGCCGCAGTTTGGGGCGACGCGGACAGAATGGCCCGACGCATCGTTTCGCCTTTCTCCGGGCCGGCGCGCTTGATGGCGCGCTGCAAGGCTTCACACGCCTTGCCGTATCCTTCCTCGCCCACCTTCTTGAAAAGCGCCGTCTCAAACGCCGCAAGTTCGTCGGCGTCCATCGCGCGGCCCTGGCGCTCGGCAATGTCGCGCTCGAGCATTTGCACACCGGACCGCGCGCGATCCGCAGGCACGCCGGTTGCGGCCGCCATGTGGCGAACGTCCTGCGTGATGCGGGCCATGTCGTCGAGGGGCGTGTCCTTCGGCATGGTTTCGAGATAGAGGCCGTTGTACGGCGTGACGTCGACTTGATCGGCCTCGCTGGTAAAGCGGCCGGCGGCGTCGCGGCCCGATGTCGCGCTTGCGTCAGCCGCCGGCGCCTCAGGGTCGGGATACGCCAGCTTGAAAAGATGGCTCATCCGCGCGGCGGCGGCCGTGTGCGCCATGTGATTGCCGTCGAGATATGCCGCCATGAACTCTCGATCGGCGCCCGATTTCAGCGCCGCGATTTCCTGCAACGCCGCCTCGGGCGACAAGTTCGGGAGCATCGCTGCGGTTGCGGGGCCGACATCTGCGGGGGCGTTCGTGGGGTCGGTCATTGCTTGATCCTTTTCAGCAACTTGCGTTGGCGCGAATTGGCGCTTGCGAAGATCCCGAGTCGCCTCGGATAATTGCGGCACGGCTTTGAAGTTGCCCCGTCAACCGGACGCGGAACGGGGCACAGAGTCATCGCCGAAAGCAACACAAGCCGGCTTCGCTTCAGATTTGGCGAGCCACGTTTGCCAGTGGGCCGTCTTGTCGGCCTGCGGGTGCTTTCGACATGTGAGAAAGCAACATGACGATACGCATAAGCGCAGAGGTCAAAGTTGACCTCGCCGCAATCGTCCGCACGGCAATAGCCGCCGCGGCGATACTGAAACTGCTGTGACGGTCGCGGGGCCTGGTTCACGCCGGGCCCCGCTTCTTTCCCATGATCCAGTCGCGCCGTGCGCGTTGAAACGCGACTTGCTCCCGGAGATGCGCCAAGCGCGCGGCCGTCGTGCGGGTTGTCTCCGACAAGCGCCGGTGTTCACGCCGCAGTTTCGTGACTTCGCGCAAAAGCATGCCGTGCGCTTCGCCAAGGATCCCGCAGAGCTTGGCGCGGCCCGCTATGGCTTTGCTGGTTCCGCTCATGTCAGGTCGGGGGCCAGGAGCAAAGCGACAAGTGCGCCTTGATCTTTTCGACGGCGGCAACGGCGTCGGTGCGCGACAGCCCGTCGGTCACAAGCGCAAGCTCGGTCGTGTAGCCCTGCGGCGATTCCGTTGCGGTCACCGGCTGCGAAAAGCTGAAACCGGGATTCAGGCCGAAATACTTGATCGTCACGGTGTAGTTACTCCTTTCGGGTTAGGCGGCAGAGTCCGCCGCGTTTTTGCGATGCTCGGCTTGTTCGATCACCATGTTTACCCACGCGATTCCGTCGGAAACGGTGCCGGCCGCAGTCGGAAAATCCTTCCACGGCAGCTCATACCGCCAAGCGCCGCGCAGGCCGGCAAGGGCGAGCTGAATCAGAATCACGGATTCGACGCGCGTCGCATCGAGGGGCCCGCCTGTGCCAAGCGCACCGTCGATCGGTACGGGACTCGAAGTCACCTGCTGCACGATCATTTTGCGCAGTTCGGCAGACCTCGTACCAAGTTTGACCGTGAGGTTGTCGACGTCCGCCGCGATTTGGGCGACGTCTTCGTTTCGCGCCGTCCATTCCGCCTTGCGGCGCTTGTAGTCGGCGACGGCCTCAGCCGCCTTCTCCGCGTCGTCGCGCTCACGGGCCAGCGCGTTCGCGTCGCGAAGCTGGGCAATCTGCCGGTCTTGGTCCGCAAGTTCGCGCTCGACCTTCGCGAGCTTTGCATCGGCACCCGGTTCGCCTTGCACGGCGTCCAGGAGAAGCGCGCGGCGATTCTCGACCAGTCGCGTCCGCTCCGAGTGCGCGGTGTCGAGCTTTTCGGCGATAAGTTCCATGGCCTGTTTCCAGTTCCTCGTAAACGAGAGCTTGATGGTCGATTGCCCTGCCGCAGCGGCGATCTTTGCGACGCTCGGGGGCGGTGGCGCGAAGCGGGCGACGATCGCGGAGAAGTTCATGCGGCCTCGACCTCGGGCGCGAAGACCGCCGGCACCTTGGCCCAAGGATCCGCAGCGTCGTCGCCTGCGGCGTCCCTGGCGGGGCGATAAGCCAGGCGGTGGTGTTCGTCGCACCACGGGCCGCCGGGGCGCGGGCGCGCGGTGCATTGGCGCCCGTCGGTCTGCGGGTCACCTTCGATCCAGCGGCAGCACCGCCCGGAGAAATCGAAATTCGGTTTCGTCATCCCGAGTATTTGGGCGCAGCGTTTAGTAGCAAGCAAGCCCTATTCACTCTGGAATTGAATTAAACGAAACAAATCGTCCAGGAAATATATGTAGGTTCCGAGGCCGTTGGGGGAAATGACCCAGCCGGATTTGTTTCCGGCCCCCCTGGCGTACCCACCCCCTAACGCTTAACTCGTCGGCTAGGGGTGGGGTCGACCGTCCAACGCCTCGCCGTTCCGGCTGCGGTCGTCGCTGGTGCAGATCCTGCGGGTCTGTGGCTACAGCGGTGGCTAACGCGCCGTCGTCGCCGCTGGTGCGGCGGATACAAGCCGGTGCCGCAGCTTGCGGCCGATAGCAGCGGATGCGCCATCCGGTGCGCCGGGTCGTCGTGCCCGTCGTGTGCGGTGCGTCGGCCGGTCGTCGCCGTCGATCGCCGCGTATCCTTCGCGCGCGTACGCATGGGCAGTGTGGCAACTGACGGCAGACGCACCCCACGGCAGGAGTAGTTTTCTCGACATTGTTTTAGTGGGTTAAATGGCAAGTGTTGCGATTTTCACAACAATTACAATAAGTTAGATTGACTTTAGCCGCATTCGGCGCCACCGTTCCCGCGTCAACTCGGAAAGGAATCGCCATGCAAATCGGAAAACAGTGGAGTCAGGTCAACGTCCGCACCGCGTTCAACGGCGCCGTTGTCGTCGTGCGCCAGGACGATCGCGAAATCATCCTGCCGGCGTCTGCCGTCCAGAAGGTTGCCGCAGCGATGCGCCGCAAGGCGAAACGGGCGCGCAAGACCGCAAGCGCCTGACTGCAAATCCCACCGGCGACAACGGCGCCGCTCTTCTAGAGCGGCGTCGCCCGTGTCGCCCGCACGGTCTGGAATATGTCGCCCAATGTCGCCGCCATGTCGCCGCAGTCCATCGCGTTGAATTTCCCAGATAAAGCGCGGTTGCTGCGGCGACATTAGGCGACAAGACACGTCTGAAACCGGCGACATTTACGGCGACTTGCAAGTTTCGAGCATGTCGCCTTTTTTGGCGACGTATCCTTGCGCGACGAGTTTCCGCACCGACCGTCCAAACATGTCGCCGTGCGTCTTCCGCTTGGCATCCTTCACGCGCTTTGCTCGATCCGTGACGAAGCGCACCCGGATAGCATCCGTGCGCGCTTGCCCTCCGGCCTTTTTCAACAGGGCCATGATGTTCGCGTCATCGCCGGCGAGCGGCGCCTTCATGTTCGCGAAATCCTCCGCAGCGGACGTGTTCTCGTTCGGGATGCAAACGCAGCTCGTAACATCTTCGCCCTCGCTACTTTTTCCCAAGGTCACGACTGCCAAGTCGAACCCGATCGGCTTGCCCATCTCCATGTCGCGTTGCTTGGTCGCTCGGGCTACGCCGTTCGCAATCTCGATTTCGGTATCGGTCGCGGCACGCAACAGGCTGTGGCCTCTGGCCCCCTTGGCCGCATCCTTGCCGCTGTGGTGAATCACCATGACGTGAGCTTTTGTCGCGACCCGGATAGCGTCGAGATGCTTCACAAGGGCGCCCATGTCGTCGGGACTGTTCTCGTTGCCGCCGGCGATCGCCCGGGACAGTGTGTCGACGACGATAAGCCGCACCTTGCCGTGCTTGGCCTCGTACTCCCGCACCAGCTCGATGAGGGCTTGCGCGTCGCCGGTGGGCCGCAGGAGGTCGACGGGGCAAGCGACCAACCCGAAAGCTACATGCTTCGCTTTGAAGTGCTTTCGTAGCGCCGCAACGCGGTTCTTTGCGCTGACTCCGGCTTCCGCCGCCACATAGACCGCGGCGCCCTTAGAAGTCTTGCGAGACGCGAAAGGCGTGCCGGTCGCTATGGCGAAGGCGGCGGCCATCGCGAAGAACGTCTTGCCGGTGTTCGATTCGCCGTAGACGACGCTCATGGACTCATCGTCCAAAAGCTTTTGCATCAGGTAGGCGTCGGTAAGCCTTGGTTCGACGTCGTCAAACTCTTGGATATAGAGCTTGGGGCGCGGGGCCTTCTCGACCGGAATCGTCGGCTCGTCGGTGAAGTCCTGAGAGGCCAGCGCGTTGCCCAGCGGTTCTTCGCGGTAAGCGTAAGCGTTCTCGACCTTTTGCTCCAGATATGCCGGGTCGAGGGGCGGCACGCAGCGATCGGCGAAATGCTTTTGCATCAGGTCGAGGCACTCGTACTGGCTGACGCCCATGTCCCCGACCTTCATGGCGACTTGCAGCACGCGCTCGTCGCCCGCGTTCCCGCGAACCGCTTCTCGCGTCGTCTCGAGGTACTCTTTGGCCCTTTTGATTTGGTCGTCGGTGTCGAGCGCGACGCCTTCGGCGACCGTTTCCTTAAGTTCCTTGGGCGCCTGGATCCCCGCCAGTTGAACAAGCCAGTCAGGCGCCTCGGCCACGTCTGCGTCACGCTCGATCGTGTACGCCTTGCCGTTCCACACGCTGCCAGCGGCGTAGATCAGCCCTCTGGCGCCTCGGATATCGAGGCCGGGGCGCACGTCGACGCCGTTTTTCAGCGGATACTTCGTCTTGAAGACAAGGTGACTGCCGCCCGATTGGGTGCGCTGAGTGTAGGTGCGCGGAAGGTCGCCGTGTTCCAGTTCAAGTTCGAACAGTCGATCGGCGCCGTTCTTGCCGTGCTTGTTGTCGCAGTCGACGGTGACGAGATAGTCCGCGCCGTCGCCGAATTTGCCGTGTGCGATGCCGATGGCGCAGCCGGCGAACGTGCCGCCCCACCATTTGCGGATTTGCGCTTCGTCGCGCGTGGCCTCCGCTTTCCAGTTCTTGATGGACGGCTTCTTGCGCTGGCCGGCGGCGTCGCAAGGGAAGACGTAGAAACCGCGTTGCGCGAGGGCTAGAGCTGCATCGAGGGTGTTGGGTTGACTAATCATCGGTCGGAAACCTTCTGGAATCCGACACGCCTTGCGTGTGTCCTGGTTCGCGGGTATAGTCGTTGTCGTTGACCTTCGACTTATCCTTCGCGAACCCCGGCACGAATCGCAACGTGTCGGGGTTTTCGTTTTAGGCGGCCGCTTGTTCGGCGGCATGCGGGGCGCGCATCGGCGGTGTACGCGGGCGGGCCACAGAATTGGCCTCTTGCTCGTTCTGCCACGTCGCGTAAGCCGCAGCGGACCAATAGCGCACGCCGTCCAGTTCCATCGCGGGCGCGATGAACTTGCCCGCCTTGATCTTGCGGGCCAGCGTGTGGCGACTCCAGCCCTGCCGGCGCAGAATGGCTTCGGAACGCACATAGGATTTGAGATTATCGGCCATGGTCCAACGTCCTGTGTTTGCGGGACGGTGGCGCAAATGCCCAACGCCCCGCGGTTAACGGGATGCGTTGAGCTTTGCCTTCGGGGGTCCTCTTACCTGCGACACTCCGTGACCAGTACGGTGGTGTCGCTATTCAGCCGGACGTTGCCGGCCCCCGTGTGTAAGGCGCTGCTTAACTAGTTCACTGGTATGTGTTCGCAAGATGGGACAACACGCGCGGTGTGTCAATGCACTGTTCCCGCGCGTGTGAAGGGTACGCGGCCAACATGTACCTAGACCAAGTGTATCTAGACCATCACACCGCGCCAGCGGCCCGCAGTTGCACGACGTTCTGCCGCGACGTCCCTGCGATGATGCTATCCAGTTCGTTCGCCCAATTTGTCAGGGCCGCGCGGCGCTGCGGCAGGTACTCGAAGCGGTCATAAATCGCGTCCATGCCCTTGGCCTTGTGGTTCACGATCGCCCGCGCGACTTCGGGCGGCACGCCAGCGCGCGCAAAGGCCGTGCGGGCGGTCCTGCGAAGGTCATGGAAGCGCCAGGGCGGCATATCGGCCTCGATACCCGCCGCACGCCGTGCCAGCGCAATCTGAGCGTCTATGCGCACTTTTGGGCTCGACCAGCCCGACATGGACGTGTTGCCCGTCGTTGTGAAAACAAAGTCGCAGCCGTCAATCCTCGGAACGGCGCGTAACAGGTCGACGACTTGCGGCGCCAGCGGGACGTTGTGCGCGCGATCTTTCTTCGTGCGCGACGGTGGCATGGACCATAGCGGTTCCGGCCCGTCCAAGGTCAACTCGGACCAACGCATGCCCCCGACCTCTTCCCTCCGCTGGCCGGTGTAAGCCATGACCTTTAGGACGGTCTTAAACTCGCCGCCTTTCACGTTGATCGCGTTCCAGACTTCGACCATTTCGGCATCGGTCAAGGCGCGGTCGCGCTTTCGCTCCGCGGCCTTCGGCGACGTCTGCGTTACGGGATTCACGGCGATGCAGCGTTCCTTTATGCACCATTCAAAAAAGCGATGCAGATAGACCCGTATCCGGTTTCCGCCAGCGCCCACGCCGACGGGCAATTCCTTGTTGGCCGGAAAATCGGGATGACGCTTTCGGTACTTCGTTTCAGCCGCCGCATAGATCGCGTTCAAGACGTCGTCGACGTCGTCGCTTGTGATTTCCTTTATCGGCCTGTTGCGCCATGCGGCGACGTAGCAGCGACGTTGGCGAGGCTTCCCTAGCTTGCTGCGTGACGGGATGGTCGCGGGCAACAAGCCCAAGGTGCTGCCATAGGCCGTGTGCATGGACGATCGCAGCTTGCGCTGGACGTGTTCGCGCATGAATCGCTCGGCCAGCGCATTGAAGGTCCGCAGCTTCAACTGGCGTTCGGCTTCTTCGCGGGCTTGCTGCGCTGCCAGTTCCGCCGCGCGCGCTTCCCGCTCGGCCCGGGCCGGATCCTTGTTGTCGTCGATCGCCGCGCGCCATTCGGCCGCCTTGGCGCGGGCATCGTTTACACCGACCGCCGGAAAGTGCCCTAGGGTCATTTCCTGCGGCTTGCCGTTGACGGCACGCTTGAGGGTCCATGTCGCCGTGCCACCCAGCGACAGCCGCAGATAAAGCCCGTGGCCGTCGTTATGGCGCACCTGGGGCGAGGCCATGTTCCGCAGCGTCCTCTTGATCCAGTCGCTGGCCGCTTTGTCGTTGCGGAATGGCTTTGCAGCGCGCATCAGGCGTCCCCCTCGGACCGTGGCTAACGGTCGGCAAGCCGGTCTAGCCACCGCCCTAGCCACGATTTTAGGGTCGCGCATGTTGCGCCACCATGCAACCCCAATCGTCTAAGAAACGCAGATAATACCGGAAATATTGGGCTTTGTCGGTGGCTAGGCGACAAGCGACTTGCACACCTTGATCCGACTTGCTACCTAGTAGCAGCGGTTTTGTAAACCGAAGGTCGGGGGTTCAATCCCCTCACCCGGCACCAGCGCCGCCCTTGCGGGAGACGACGCAATGTCCGAATTCGGTCTCTCGGCCGCGCAGATTGCCGCCCTCGACACGCCGATCCTGACGGCGTTGAAAACATCGCATCGCGGGCTGGCGCTGAACGGGCGTTTCGTCTCGCGCTACCCCGCCGAGATCGCGCCCTTCGCGGCGTTCCACGAAGAGACCCCGCAAGCGCATGACGAATTGCGGGACTTCGCCAAACTCGGACCGGTCGCTTTGCTCTACCCCGATATTGGCGCGCCCGCCCCGATCGCGGGGCTCGAGACCAAACTCGCCGCCAAGGTCATGCAAATGATCGCGACAATCCCGGCCGTAGCACCGCCGGGTTTCGCGCCCGAAACCTTGGGCGTGGCGGACGCGCCCGCGATGCTGGAACTGACCGCGCTGACCAAGCCCGGTCCGTTCTTCGCGCGCACCCACGAACTCGGCCGCTATATCGGGATACGCATCGACGGGCGGCTGGCGGCCATGGCGGGCGAACGGATGCGCCCCCACGGCTTCACCGAGATCAGCGCCGTCTGCGTCCATCCCGATTTTCGCGGCCAAGGCCATGCTTTGGCGCTGGTCAAATCCTTGATGGGCAGCATCGCGGCGCGCGGGGAACGGCCCTTCCTCCATCTCTATGCCGACAATCCCGGCGCCCGCGCGTTGTACGAACGCCTCGGCTTCGTGCCGCGCCAAACCTTCGAGTTCCGGGTGATGGCCGCCCCCGCCTAAACGGAACCGTCACCCCGACGCGATATTGTGGAAACCACCGCGCGTGGTAACATAACTGCAATAATAGGGGGCTTTCACGAATGGACGGAACGACGCCGCAGGCGCCCACGCCTGCTGTCATGGCGGCACTGGCCGCCTATCAACCGGGGCGTTCGCTGCCCCAAGCGCTTTACACCTCGCCCGAAGCCTTCGCCGCCGATATGGCGAAGATCCACCGCAAGCATTGGCTGTTCGCGGGCTACGGGTTCGAGATTCCCAATCCCGGCGATTGGTTCGTCTACACGGTCGCGGGGTCGGAGATCGTGTTCGCGCGCGGGCGCGACATGAAAGTGCGCGGCTTCCACAATGTGTGCCGCCATCGCGGCTCGCGCATTTGCCTGGAAGGCCACGGCCACAGCTCCGTCCTCGCCTGCCCCTATCACAAATGGAGCTACGGGCTCGACGGTGCGCTGCTGCTCGACACCGCCAAGGAATTCGGCGTGCCGAAATCCGAATTGGGCCTGAAGCAAGTCGCGGTCGCCGATGCGGGCGGCTTGCTGTTCTTCTCGATCGCCGAGAACCCGCCGGACTTTTCCGAAGCCGTGGAAACGATCGGCCGCAAGATGAAGCCGCACGCCCTGCATCGCGTGAAGATCGCGCATCAGGCCGAATATCGCGTGAAGGCGAATTGGAAGGTCGTGTTCGAGAATAACCGCGAGTGCTACCACTGCCCGACCAACCACGCGGAATATAACCTCACCGCTTACGACGTCGAACGCGACCGCGCGGTGATGGACCCGGCCTTGCTGCCCGCGATCGAAGCGATCGTCGCCAAGGCCAACGAACGCTTCGCCGCGTTGGGCTACGACACCGGCGACGCCAGCTCCAATATGACGGGCAAGAATTGGCGCTGCCATCGCACGCCGCTGAAGGAAGGCTTCGTCACCCAATCGCTGGACGGCAAGCCGGTCTCGCGCCTGATGGGCGACGTCAAGGAATGGGACAGCGGCACGCTGCGCTGCACGGTGTTCCCGAATTTCTGGCAGCACACCAATTGCGACTATGCCTGCGCCGCCCGCCTCACGCCGATCTCCGCCAACGAGACGCTCGTGCGCGGCTATTGGCTGGTCGACAAGGACGCGGTCGAAGGCAAGGACTACGAGCTGCCGCGCCTGCTGGAAATGTGGGACGCGACCAATTCCCAGGATTGGGTGATTTGCGAAAACCAGCAGGCCGGCATTTCCTCGCCCGCTTACGAGCCCGGCCCCTATTCCACCTTGCGCGAACGGAACGTGGCGCATTTCGTCGACTGGTATCTGGGAGAAATGCGTGGCTGACATTCCGGCGCAGGCCCGCATCGTCGTCATCGGCGGCGGTGCGATCGGCTGTTCGATCGCCTATCACCTCGCCAAATTGGGCGAGCGCGATGTCGTCGTTCTCGAAAAAGCGGCGTTGACCCACGGGTCGACTTGGCATGCGGCGGGCCTTGTCGGGCAGTTGCGCTCCAAGCGCAATTTGACGCGCCTGATGCAATATTCCGCGCGCCTCTACGCGACGCTGGAGGAGGAAACCGGCCAAGCGGTCGAGTGGAAACCGGTCGGTTCGTTGCGGCTCGCGTCGTCCGAAGAACGCTGGTCGGAACTGAAGCGCATGGCGACGACCGCGCGCAGCTTCGATTTCGAACTGCATACGCTGTCGGTCAAAGAAGCCGTCGATAAATTCCCGCTGATCGATCCCAAGGGCGTGGTCGGTGCGGTGTGGGTGCCGAATGACGGCTCGGTCGATCCGTCGAGCCTCACGCAAGCCTATGCGCGCGGCGCCAAGAAGGGCGGCGTGAAATTCATCGAAGGGATTCGCGTCACCGGCTTCGGATCGAAGGATCGGCGCATCACCAGCGTGCGCACCGACAAGGGCGAGATCGCGTGCGAGATCGTGGTCAACGCTGCCGGCATTTGGGCGCGCGACGTGGCGAAATTCGCGGGCGTGTCCGTCCCCGCCGGTGCGGTCGAGCACCAGTACCTGATCACCGAGAAGCGCGACGACATGCCCAAGGGCCTGCCGACGCTCCGCGACCCCGACAACATCTTCTATCTGAAGCCCGAGCCGGGGGCGCTCGCCATCGGCGGCTGGGAACAGGGCACGCCGACCTTCGGCGCCGGCGGCATGAATTTCGATTTCGGGCGCGAATTGCTGCCGCCCAATCAGGAGCGTCTGGAAGCCTTCGTGCTGCCGGCGGCCGAACGCCTGCCGATCCTCAACGAGATCGGCATTCGCACTGTGATCAACGGGCCGATTCCGATTTCGCCCGACGGCGAACCGATTCTGGGCTTGGCGCCGGAGCGCGACAATTTCTACGTCGCGTGCGGCTTCACCTCGGGCATCGCGGCCTCGGGCGGTGCGGGCAAGGCGATGGCCGAATGGATCGTCGCGGGCGAACCGTCGATGGATTTGTGGGCGTTCGACGTGCGCCGTTTCGGCAAGCATCATATGTCGGCGAAGTACCTCGCCGAGCGCAGCGTCGATGCCTATTGGCGCTATTACCAGATCCATTACCCGGTCGAGGAACTCGAATCCGCGCGCGGCGGGCGGCGCAGCCCGCTTTACGACAAGCTGAAAGCGCAGGGCGCCGTGTTCGGCTCGCGCTTCGGCTGGGAGCGCGCGAATTGGTTCGCGCCACACGGCACGGAAGCCGTCGACAAGCCGTCTTTCGAATCGCGCCCGAATTGGTTCAATGCGATCGCGGCCGAGTGCAAAGCCGCGCGCGAACGCGCCGTGATGATCGATCAATCCTCGTTCTCGAAATTCGAGATAACGGGGCCCGGCGCCTTCGCCGCCGTGCAGCGTTTGGCGGCGAACGAGATCGACAAACCCGCCGGCAGCTTGATCTATACGCAACTGTGCAATTCGCGCGGCGGGATCGAGGCGGACCTGACTTTCGCGCGCCTCGACGAGAACCGCTTCTACATGGTCACGGGCAGCGCCTTCGGCGTGCGCGACCGCGCCTGGATCGAAAAGAACCTGCCGCGCGACGGCTCGGTCACGCTGACCGACGTGACCTCCGCGCGCGCCGTGATCAATCTCGGCGGCCCGCGCTCGCGCGACATTCTGGCCAAGGTCGCGGATGGCGACGTGTCGAACGCGGCGTTCCCCTATATGACCGCGCAGGAAATCCGCATCGGCTTCGCGCCGGTGCTGGCGTTGCGCGTGACGTATCTGGGCGAGCTTGGCTGGGAACTGCACATGCCGGTCGAATACGCCGCGCATGTCTACGAGTTGCTGCAAGCGGCCGGCGCCGAATTCGGCGTGGCGAATGCCGGCTATCGCGCGATCGAATCTTTGCGTCTCGAGAAACGCTATCTCTATTGGGGGGCGGATATCACGCCCGACTACACGCCGTACGAAGCGGGCTTGGGATTCTGCGTGGCGCTGGGCAAGAAATCCGATTTCATCGGCCGCGCGGCGCTGGAGAAAGCCAAAGCCGAGGGCGTCAAACGCAAGCTGATCGTGCTGACGGTCGATGCGCCCGTGCAGCTCTATGGCGGCGAAACCATTTTGCGCGGCGGCAAGACGCTGGGCACAGCGTCGTCGGGCGGCTGGGGCCACACGATCGGCAAGGGCATCCTGTTCGGCTACGTGCCCGCCGACGAAGCCCAGCACCGCGATTGGGAGATCGAATCCTTCACCCAGCGCCACGCGGCCGTTCGGATCGACGGGGCCGCCGTCGATCCCAAACGCGCGAAGATTTTGGCTTAGGCGGCGAGCTCGCGCGCGACGCCGACCAGGCGTGCGCCGTCGATCGGCTTTTGCAGGATACGATCGGCGCCGAGCCGGTCGGCGGCTTGCAGCGTCGTCGATGCCTCCATCCGGCCTTCGAGCCCGGCGGAGACCGCCAGAATCTTCGTGCCGCGCCAGCCGCGCCGCACCACGCGGATCGCTTCGATCCCGCTGATGCCCGGCATGAAGATGTCGATGATCGCGAGATCGACGCCGATCGCTTCGGGCGATTCCAGCGCGGCGTCGAAGGTTTCATATGCGAAGATTTCGTAGCCCGCCTTGACGAGCACGGCGCGATAGATCTCGCGCACCGTCGCCGTATCGTCGACGATGATCGCGCGGCGCGCGCGTTTGGCCTGGCCGAAGCCCTTTTTCGCCAGTGCCGTCAGCAGTGCGGCGGGATCGGAACCCGGCATCAAAATGGCGACGGCGCCGATGGCGCGCGCGTGATCGAGATGTATCCGATCCGACGAATCGGCGCCGGGCGGCAAGGCGAGCACGGCGGCGGCGTGGGGGCGGATCTCCGCCAGCAAGTCGAGGAACTTGACCGCCTCGGCGATCGGCAGGCTGGCGTCGATAATGGCGAAGCGCGTGTCGGGATCGCCGGCATTGGCGAGAGCGCCCGTGACGCTGGCCGCGCGCAGCGCGGTATGGCCGAAAATCGCCAACGCCTCGTCGATCCCCCCGCAGGGGCCGAGCAGCAAAATCGGGCCTAAAGTGACTTTCTGGGCGGGCATAACGACCTCCGCCGCCCATAAGCCATACGAAGCTGAAGCCAAGCTTTCGCCGCAGCGCAAAAATTCCGTCTTTTCCCCTTTGGGCCGCGAATCTGTATGATTCGCCGTAAGAAATCCGGCCGGGAGAATTTCATGTCCGCGTTGTCGCTCGCCTTCGCGCCCCGCTATATCTGCCTCACCCTCGCCAATCTGCTGTTCGCCGCCGTCGCGATCTATGTCGCGGCCAGCGGGTCTTTCGGCTGGGTCGAGGGCGTTGCGCTCGCCGCGACCGGCGGCGTCGCACTGCTCGGCTGGCGCGACTTGACCCAGCGCCGCCACGCGATCTTGCGCAACTATCCCATCGCCGCGCATTTGCGCTTCCTGCTCGAAGAAATCCGGCCGGAGATGCGCCAGTATTTCTTCGAGGACGAAAAGACCGGCATGCCGTTCAGCCGCGACAAGCGCGCGGTCGTCTATCAGCGCGCCAAAGCGGTGCTCGACAAGCGCCCCTTCGGCACGCAATACGACGTCTACGCCGAAGGCTACGAATGGCTGCATCATTCGGTGGCCCCCCGCCCGTTGAACGGCGACGATTTTCGCGTGCGCGTCGGCGCGCCCGGCACCGAGAACGCTTATTCGGCGTCGGTGTTCAACATCTCGGCGATGAGCTTCGGTTCGCTGTCGTCCAACGCGATCCTGGCGCTGAACAAGGGCGCGAAGCTGGGCGGCTTCGCGCACGACACCGGCGAAGGCGGCTTCAGCCCCTATCACCGCGAGAACGGCGGCGACATCATCTGGGAACTGGGCTCCGGTTATTTTGGTGCCCGCAACGCCGACGGCAGTTTCTCGCCGGAGAAATTCGCGGAAACCGCGAAGCACCCGCAGATCAAAATGGTCGAGCTCAAAATGAGCCAGGGTGCCAAACCCGGCCATGGCGGCGTGTTGCCGGCGGCGAAGGTCAGCGAGGAGATTTCCAAGACGCGCGGGATTCCCATGGGCGTCGACTGCATTTCGCCCGCCAGCCATTCGGCCTTCGCCACGCCGATCGAGATGATGAAATTCATCGGCGAAATGCGCCGCCTGTCGGGCGGCAAACCCGCCGGGTTCAAGCTGTGCATCGGCCATCGCTGGGAGTTTCTGGCGATCTGCAAGGCGATGCTGGAAACCGGCATCCTGCCCGATTTCATCGTCGTCGACGGCAAGGAAGGGGGTACAGGTGCCGCCCCGCTCGAATTCCTCGACCATCTGGGCACGCCGTTGCGCGAAGGTCTCGACTTCGTCCACAACGCGCTGATCGGGATCGGCGTGCGCGAGCATATCCGCGTGGGGGCTTCGGGCAAGATCGCTTCGGCCTTCGACGTGGCGCGCGCGATGGCGCTGGGGGCGGATTGGTGCAATTCGGCGCGCGGCTTCATGTTCGCGCTGGGCTGCATCCAATCGCAAAGCTGCCACACCGATCGCTGCCCGACCGGTGTGGCGACGCAAGACCCGACGCGCGCGCGCGCGTTGGACGTGCCCGACAAATCCGAGCGCGTGCGCAGCTTCCACAAACAGACTTTGCATGCGCTGGCCGAGCTCGTGGCCGCCGCCGGCCTCGACCATCCCGGCCAGTTCCGCCGCGCGCATTTCTTCCGCCGCTTGGCCGATCACGAAGTCGGCAGCTTCGCCGAGCTGTATCCCGAATTGGAAAGCGGCGAGTTGCTGCGCGGGACGCGCGACAAGCGCTTCGCCGATGCGTGGCGTCTGGCGCGCGCGGATTCGTTCCAGCCCGCCCCTTAACCGGGGCACCAACCTTTGCGCGCGCCACCCGAATAAGGCCGGGCAAGATTCTGCGATACCAGCGTATCGCCCAGATCGCGCCCGTCGATCGCGACATGGGCGAGCGTGCGGCCGTATTTGTCGCGGCCCTTTTCCGGCACCACGCGCACCGTGGCGGTTTCCATCGCGATCAGCGCCGCGAGCTTGGCGCGCTCGGCGGCCTGGATCTCGGCCGGGCATTGGCCGTGAAGTTCCGGCGCGTCGATATTGACGAGCCGGATACGCCGCCCGCCGCAATCGATCGTGTCGCCGTCCACGGCATGGCATTCGCCCGGCGCGAAGTCGCGCGGCGTCATATCGGTGCGGTCCCAGAGTGCGGTGCCGCCGGCGGCGGCCGCGGCGACCGCAAGAATTGCGATGGTTTTACGTTTCATCGGCCGCATTTTAACCAAGCATTGCGCGGATAGACGCGCTAATTTTTGCGCCGTCATGTTCGCCAAAGGCCCGCTCCAAATCCGCCACGCCGTGGTCACGATGCTCGACGCGTTCGTCGCGACGGCCGACGAGGCCGCGATGCGCAACGGCGGGCAAGTCACCGCCGACGATATCGCCAAGATCGCCGATGCGATGAAGCAATCGGGCGAGATGGACAATTTCTATCGCGCGGTGTTCGGCCAGATCGTCAACACGATCGTCGAGGCGCAGAACCAGAACCGCCGCGTCAACGCCTTCGGCCGCTTGGTCGTGCATCCGCTGTCGGATTTCTTCCAATCGCAGCAGCTCGATCGCGGCATGCTGCATAACTTCTTTTTCTTCGTCCATTCGCTGGTCGGCGAGACCGAGCAGGAATGGAACGACGCTTGCGCGGATATCGTCGAGGAACTTCGCGCGAAGCTGGGCGAGAGTTTCACCTGGGACGATTTCTATCGCGACCCGCGCGCCGAGACGATTTTCTGGCAGGTGCTAGTGAAGATCGCGCAAGCCTTCAAGCGCTTCGAAACGCGCCGCGACTGGCTGTTCAAGATCATGCAGCACAAGCAGACTTCGATCAGCCTGGCGCCGAACAAATACGTCAATCTCGGCGACGGCCACGACGTGGCGCAATTCACCAAGGCCGATTTCCTGACCGTGTTCGACAATCTGTTCGCGCCCGTGCGCAATCTGAGCTTCGAACAAGCCGTGCGCTTCGAACAGGCAACGGGGCTCGAGCCCAAAGCCGCGTTCGCGAAGTTCTTCGACGACCTCGCTGCCTATCGCGCGGAAGGCTAGCGCTTCCTTTTCAGCACCAGCGTGCGCCAGCCGGCCGTATCGGGCCCGGCCTTGGCGCGGCCTACGAAGGTGAGGCCGCGCGCGAGATAGGCGCGCAGCACCCAGGTCTCCTGTTCGGCCAGCAAACCCGACAGCACGAGATTGCCGCCCGGCTTCACGCTGCGCGACAAGGGTGTCGCGAGCTGCGTCAACGGCCGCGCCAGAATATTCGCGATCGACAGATCGAAGCGACGCCGCGTGGGCGGCATTTTCGCGAAACCGTTCGCCGCGATCACCTTCACGCGGCGCGCCACCCCGTTGTCGCGCATATTGATGCGCGCGAGATCGGCGGAGGCGACGTCGATATCCGACGCGAGCACGCGCTTGGCGCCCGCGCGCACCGCCCCGATCGCCAGAATGCCGGAGCCCGTCCCCAGGTCGAGCACGTTGCGGATCCGGCGGCGCTTGGCGATCGCTTCGATCGCCGCAAGACAGCCTTTGGTCGTCGCATGCTCGCCCGAGCCGAAGGCGATCGACGCATCGAGCGCCACGGCCCACGCGCCCGCCGGCGGCTTGTCGGCGATATGGCTGCCATAGACGAAGAAGCGGCCGATCTTCAGCGGCGGGAATGAGGCGCGATTTTCCGCGAGCCAATCGCGCTCCGGCAGTTCGTCGACCTCGAGCGTGGGCACCGGGCGGCGCAATTCCTTCGCCGCCGCGATGATCGGCGGGGCGAGGCGCCCGAGATCGGGCTTGGTCTCGAAATAGGCTTCAATGCGCCACGGGCCTTGCGGCGATGTCTCGAACGCGGTGACGGCGCCCGCCTCTTCCTCCAGCGTGCGCACATAGGCCTCCTGCGAGACCGCATCGCCGATCAGCACCAAACGCCAGAGAGTGGCCATCGCCTCACGCCTTCCGAACGAAACTGTCCATGACCTTTTTGGGGCCGGTATGCTCGAATTCGATTTCGAGCTTGCCCGCATCGGCCGCGACCACGCGACCATAACCGAATTTCTCGTGGAACACGCGCATACCCGGCACGAAATCAGGGGCGGCGCGCTCGCCCAGATGCGTCGCCTTGCCTTCGATCAACGGCGCCCGCGTGCGCCCGAAACTGCGGGGGTTCCGCGCGAAGGGATCTTCGGCGAAATCGGGACCGGAGCCCCATAGCCCCGTCTCCGCCTTCACGTCGACATCCGATGCGGGCAGTTCCGCGACAAAGCGCGACGGAATCGAGGATTGCCAGGTGTTGTAGATGCGCCGGTTCGCCGCGAAGGTGACGTAAGCGTGTTTGCGCGCGCGCGTGAGGCCGACATGCGCCAAGCGGCGCTCTTCCTCCAGGCCTTCCTCGCCCTTCTCGTCCAAGGCGCGCGGATGGGGGAACAGACCTTCCTCCCAGCCCGGCAAAAACACGACGTCGAATTCCAGGCCCTTGGCGGCGTGCAATGTCATCAAGCTCGCCATTTCGTCGGAGGCTTTCTCGACGCTCTCCATCACCAGCGAGACGTGTTCGAGGAAAGCCGGCAGCGTGTCGAACTCCTCGATCGCGGCGACGAGCTCCTTCAAGTTTTCGAGGCGGCCGGGCGCTTCCGGGCTTTTGTCCATCTGCCACATCGCGGTGTAGCCGCTCTCGTCCAAAATGGTGCGGACGAGATCGGCATGCGCGATCGTTTCGAGGCCACCGCGCCAGCGCGCGAAATCCTCGACCAGCCGCGTCAACGAACGCCGGGGGGCGGGCTTCAATTCATCGGTGCCGATGATTTCCTGCGACGCGGCGTAAAGCGAAATGCGCCGCGCCGAAGCAAGGCCACGCACGATGCGCAACGCCGCGTCGCCCAAGCCGCGCTTGGGCGTGTTGACGATCCGCTCGAACGCCAGATCGTCGTCTTGCTGCACGGTCACGCGCAGATAGGCGATCGCATCGCGGATTTCCTGGCGTTCGTAAAAGCGCGGGCCCCCGACGACGCGGTACGGCAGCCCCAGCGTGACGAAGCGCTCTTCGAATTCGCGCGTCTGGAAACCGGCGCGCACCAGCACGGCGATCTGCGACAGCGGCACCTTGGCGCGTTGATGGACCTCGATCTCCTCGCCCACGAAGCGCGCTTCTTCCTCGCCGTCCCACACGGGCTTGACGACGACTTTCTCGCCGCCCTTGTCGGCGGTCCACAGCGTCTTGCCGAGGCGCCCGCGATTATGCGCGATCAGCGACGACGCGGCCGACAGGATATGTTCGGTCGAGCGATAGTTCTGTTCGAGCCGCACGACCTTGGCGCCCGGGAAATCCTGCTCGAAGCGCAGAATGTTGCCGACTTCCGCGCCGCGCCAGCCATAGATCGACTGGTCGTCGTCGCCCACGCAGCAGATATTGCGATGGCCTTGGGCCAGGATACGCAGCCACAAATATTGCGCGACGTTCGTGTCCTGATACTCGTCGACCAGGATGTATTTGAACTTGCGGTGATACTCGGCCAGCACCGACGCATCGTTCTGGAAGATCGTCAGCGTGTGCAGCAGCAGATCGCCGAAATCGACGGCGTTGAGCGTCTTCAACCGCTCCTGATACATCGCGTAGATCTCGACCGCGCGCCCGTTGGCGACTTCCGACGCCGCCTCGGCCGTCACGCGCTGGGGCGAGAGGCCGCGATCCTTCCAACGCTCGATCACGCCATGCACCACGCGCGCGGGCCAGCGCTTGTCGTCGATCCCTTCGGCCTGGAGCAATTGCTTGATCAGCCGGATCTGGTCATCCTGGTCGAGGATCGTGAAATTGCTTTTGAGGCCCGCAAGCTCGGCATGGCGGCGCAGGATGCGCGCGGCGAGCGCGTGGAAGGTGCCGAGCCACATGCCCTCCGCCGTTTCGCCGATGATCGCGGCGACGCGCTCGCGCATCTGGGCGGCGGCTTTGTTGGTGAAGGTCACGGCCAGAACCTGGCCGGGGAACGCCTTGCGCTGAACCAGCAGATGGGCGATTCGCGTGGTCAGCACGCGGGTTTTGCCCGTCCCCGCCCCGGCCAGCACCAGCAGCGGCCCGTCCAGCGTGCGCACGGCATCGAGCTGGGGCGGGTTCAATCCGCGCAGATAGGGCGGCAACGACTCGGGAACGATTTCGACCATCGGCGCCCTCATAGCATACGAAATCGCACGGGGGGACTTGGCGGCGCGGCCGGAAAGGCCCATGCTCTTTCCTATGCCATTTCCCCCGGTCCGCGCGGCCGTCTTGGCCGCTCTCCTCGCCTTCGCCGCCCCGCTTTCGGGCCATGCGCAATCGCTCGAAACGATCGTCGAGCCGGTGATGCGCTTCAAAGCCTATGTGCCCGCCGATGCGCGCACCGCGACCGGCCTGGGGCGCGAGCGCGAAGGCTCGGCCATTTTGATCGACGCGAGCGGCCTGATGCTGACCGTCGGCTATTTGATGGTCGAGGCCGAGCGCGCCGACGTGGAATTGCCCGATGGCTCGGTTGCGGCGGCCGAAATCGTCGCCTATGACCACGACACCGGCTTGGGCCTGTTGCGCGCGCGCGTGGCCGCGCGCGCGGCCAAGCCCGTGGCGTTGGCGCGCAATGCCGAGGACGTGAAGCAAGGCGATTCGGTTTTGGTCGTGCCGTTCGGCGGCGTGGACAACGCCGCCCCGGCGCGCGTCGTCTCGCGCCGGCCCTTCGCGGGCAATTGGGAATACATGCTCGACAGCGCGATCTTCACCGTGCCGCCGCATCCGTTGTGGAGCGGGGCGGCGTTGCTCGACGCGCGCGGGCGGTTGATCGGCGTGGGCTCGCTGATCGTCAACGACGCGAGCGGGGCGCGCGGCAGCGGCGAAGGCCCGCGCGTGCCCGGCAATGTGTTCGTGCCCATCGACGTGCTCGAGCCGATTTTCGCCGACATGATCGCCGAAGGCCGCGCGATGACGCCGCGCCGCCCCTGGACCGGCATGACGCTGGAGGAAACGCCGCAAGGCTTGGTCGTCGCGCGCGTCACACCCGGCGGCCCGGCGGAACGTGGCGGCATGTCGCGCGGCGACACGATCGCGGGCATCAAAGGCAAGGCGACGCCCACGCTGGTCGAGTTCTATCGCGGGCTGTGGGCGCAAGGCCCGGCGGGCACGCAGGTCGAATTCGATGTGCAGCGCGAAGGCCGCATCCAGCGCCAGACCCTGCGCTCGGTCGACCGGCTCGATCAGCTCAATCTGAAGCGCGCACCTTAACGCTTCATCGCGACGGCGCGGCCGACCCCGTCGGGCACGGGCAGCGCCGCATGCGCCGCGACGGCGTCGCGTGCGCGTTGCAGATCGTCGGGCGCCATCGAACCCGCTTTGCGCGTTGTCATGTCGACCACCAGCGACATGACCTCGAACGTCGCGGCGACGGCGCCGGTCTCGGCATTGCGCATGATATGGAAATGGTGGAGCCGCTTGGCGTCGGCCCCCAGCATCCGCGATTCGACCGTCACCAGCGCGCCGAGCTTCACTTCGCCCAGATAGCGGATATGCGCCTCGACCGCGAAATGCGAGCGCCCGGCGGCTTCGCGCCAATCGCGGCCATAGCCCAATGCTTCGAACAACACATCGACCGCGTTGTCGAACACGACGACGTAATAAGCGACGTTCATATGGCCGTTGTAGTCGATCCATTCGGGGCGCACGCGTTCCGAATGGCGGTCGAACGGGGTCGGGAAATTCAACGCTTTGCCTCCTGGCGGCCGGGCCTGTAGCTTTGGCGGTCCCGGCGGTTCCGGGCAAGGAAAAGATCATTCTGGGCTTTCTCGATTTTCTCGCACGTCACGCGCGCTGGGCGATGCCGTCGGGCCTCGCGATCGGCATCGCGCTGCCCGATCTCGCCGCCGCGTTGAAGCCGATCCTGTCGCCCTCGGTCGTGCTGATCCTGCTTGCGTCGATGCTGCGCGTGTCGCCCGCGTCGATCGGGGCGGCGTTCGGGCGTTTGCCGATGCTGGGCTTCGCCTGGGTCTGGGCGCTGCTCGCCGTGCCCTTCATCACCTTGGCGATCGGCGCCGCGTTGGGTCTGCCGCGCGATCTGCACGACGCGCTGACGGTCAGCGCCGCCGCCCCGCCCTTGCTGTTCGGGGCGATGTTCGCGGCCGTGGTCGGGCTCGATGCGGGGCTTGCATTGGTCACCGTGCTGGGCGGCACGATGATCGCGGCGCTGACGATTCCGCTCGTCGCGGCATTGGCGGGTTTGAATCTCGGCGACGTCACGACCGGCGAATTCCTGCTGCGCTCGGTCGGCATTATCGCGGGCACAGCGGTCGCCGCTTACCTGGTTCGGCGCGTCTTGGGCGAAGCGCGGTTGCAAGCGAACGCCAAAATCCTCGAAGGCATCGGCGTGTTGCTGATGATCGTCTTCGCCATCGCGGTGATGGACGGCATCGCGGCCATCGCCATGGCCGAGCCATGGCGCCTCGGCGCGTTCGTGATCGCGGCCTTCGCGCTGAATCTGGGGCTTCAGGCGGGCTCGGCGCTGATCTTCTGGCGCAAAGGTATTCGCACCGCCGGGACGATGGCGGTGGCGACGGGCTTCCGCAACAACGCGCTGCTGATCGCCATTCTGCCGCCGCCCACGCCGCCCGAGATCCTGCTGTTCATCGCGGCGGCGCAGTTCCCGATCTATATCGTTCCCAGCCTCGCCTGGAAGCTTTACACCCGCGCGGCGAAGGGCTGATCAGCTCTCATAGCCGAGATTGGGGCGCAGCCACTTCTCGGCTTGCGCCACGTCCACGCCACGGCGATGCGCGAATTCGGCAACTTGGTCCTTGCCGATCCGCGCCACGCCGAAATACGACGCCTGCGGATGCGCGAAGTAATAGCCGGAGACGGAGGCCGTCGGCAGCATCGCGAAGCTTTCCGTCAGCTTCATGCGCGCCTTGTGTTGCGCATCAAGCAAGCGGAACAGCTCCGGCTTCTGGCTGTGATCGGGGCACGCGGGATAGCCGGGGGCCGGGCGGATGCCGCGATATTTTTCGGCGACGATCTCCTCGTTCGTTAGCGTCTCGTCCGCCGCGTAGCCCCAGAATTCCTTGCGCACGCGCTCGTGCAAACGTTCGGCGAAGGCTTCGGCCAAGCGATCGGCCAGCGCCTTCAGCAGAATATCCGAGTAATCGTCATGCGCCGCCTTGAAGCGCGCGAGATGCGCTTCGATGTCGTGGCCCGAGGTCACCGCGAAGCCGCCGATATAATCCGCGTCGGGCGACACGAAATCGGCGAGGCACATATTCGGCCGGTCGGCGCGCTTGCCGATCTGCTGGCGCAGGAAGTAAAGGCGCGAGATTTCCTCGACGCGATCCTCGTCGGCATAGATCGCCACGTCGTCGCCGATGCGCTTGCACGGCCAGAAGCCGACCACGCCCTTGGCGACCAGCCACTTTTCTTTGACGATGCGATCGAGCATGCGCTTGGCGTCGTCGAACAGATTGCGCGCGCTGGGGCCCACTTTTTCGTCGTCGAGAATCGACGGGTAGGTGCCGGCGAGTTCCCAGGCGCGGAAGAACGGCGTCCAGTCGATACGCTCGACCAATTCGGCCAGCGGATAATCCTCGAAGGCGCGCGTGCCCAGGAATTTGGGCTTGGGCATGTCGTATTTCGCCCAATCGATCTTCAAGCCGTTGGCGCGCGCTTCGGCGAGCGGCACCAGATTGTCCTTGGCGCCGCCCGCACGCTCGACGCGGATACGCTCGTATTCCGCGCGCACATCGGCGTTGAAGCCGTCGGCTTGCGTATCCGACAGCAAGGCCGAGCACACACCCACGGCGCGCGAGGCGTCGAGCACATGCACCGTCGGCCCGTCGTAACGCGGGGCGATACGCAAGGCCGTATGCGTCTTCGACGTGGTGGCACCGCCGATCAGCAGCGGAATCTTCAAGCCGGTGCGCTTCATTTCCTCGGCGACCGTCACCATCTCGTCGAGCGACGGCGTGATGAGGCCCGACAGGCCGATAATGTCGGCCTTGTTCTCGTTCGCCGCTTTCAGGATGTCCTGCACGGGCACCATGACGCCCAGATCGACGACTTCGTAGTTGTTGCACTGGAGCACGACGCCGACGATGTTCTTGCCGATATCGTGGACGTCGCCCTTGACCGTCGCCATGACGATCTTGCCCTTGGAGCGCGATTCGGCCGTCTTCTCCGCCTCGATATAGGGGATGAGATGCGCGACCGCCTTCTTCATCACCCGCGCGGATTTGACGACCTGCGGCAGGAACATCTTGCCCGCCCCGAACAGATCGCCGACGACGTTCATGCCGTCCATCAGCGGGCCTTCGATCACTTCGATCGGCTTGGCGGCTTGCAGGCGCGCTTCTTCCGTATCCTCGACCACGTATTGGTCGATGCCCTTCACCAGCGCGTGTTCGATGCGCTTGATCACGGGCCAGGTGCGCCACTCGAGTTCGGCGGCATCGGGCACGTCGCCGGTCTTTTTGTATTTCGGCGCCAGGGCCAGCAGGCGCTCGGTCGAATCCTTGCGACGATTGAGGATCACGTCCTCGCACGCGTCGCGCAATTCGGCCGGGATCGCGTCGTAAACGTCGAGCTGGCCGGCGTTGACGATGCCCATATCCATTCCCGCCTTGATGGCGTGATAGAGGAACACCGAATGCATCGCGCGGCGCACGGGCTCGTTGCCGCGGAAGCTGAACGACAGATTCGACACGCCGCCCGAGATATGGACATGCGGGCAGCGGCGCTTGATTTCTTTCGTCGCTTCGATGAAGTCGACGCCGTAATTGTCATGCTCCTCGATGCCGGTCGCGACCGCGAAGATGTTCGGATCGAAGATGATGTCTTCGGCCGGGAAACCGACCTTCTCGGTCAGCAGCTTGTAGGCGCGCTCGCAGATTTCGACTTTGCGCTTCTGCGTATCGGCCTGGCCCTTCTCGTCGAACGCCATGACGACGACGGCGGCCCCGTAGCGGCGGACCATCTTGGCGTGATGGAAGAAGGCTTCCTCGCCTTCCTTCAGCGAGATCGAGTTGACGATCGGCTTGCCGGCGACGCATTTCAGCCCCGCCTCGATCACCGACCATTTGGAGCTGTCGATCATCACCGGCACGCGGCTGATATCGGGCTCCGCCGCGATCAGCTTGAGGAACGTCTCCATCGCCTTTTCAGCGTCGAGAAGCCCTTCGTCCATATTGACGTCGATGATTTGCGCGCCCGCCTCGACCTGCTGGCGCGCGACATCGACCGCCTTGGCGTAGTCGCCCGCGAGGATCAGCTTCTTGAACGCGGCCGAGCCGGTGACGTTGGTGCGCTCGCCGACATTGACGAAGGTCGCGACCTGCTGGGTATTCGTTGCGTCGGTCATGTCAAAAATTCGCCGCTTCCATGCCGGCGAGCCGCAAACGCGCGCCGATTTTCGGGATCTCGCGGGGCTTCACTCCGGCGACCGATTGCGCGATCGCGTTGATATGCGCGGGCGTCGTGCCGCAGCAGCCGCCGACGACGTTGATCCAGCCGTTGCGCGCCCACACGCCGACCAGACGCCCGGTCATTTCCGGCGGCTCGTCGTAAGCGCCCATGTCGTTGGGCAGGCCCGCATTGGGATAGACGCAGATCAGCGTATCGACGCGCGAATTGAGCTCGCCGACATAAGGGTGAAGCTCGGTCGCCCCGAACGAGCAGTTCATGCCCATCGTCAGGGGTTTGGCATGGCGCATCGAGTTCCAGAACGCTTCGACCGTCTGGCCGGAGAGATTGCGACCGGCCATGTCGGTGAGGGTGAAGGAACACATCACGGGAATTTCTTCGCCGCGCGCTTCGCCCGCTTCGGCGACCGCGACCAATGCCGCTTTGGCGTTTAGCGAGTCGAACACGGTTTCGACGGCGATGAAATCCACGCCGCCATCGAGCAGACCTTCGATCTGCTCGCGATAAGTGTCGCGCATCTCCTCGAACGTCACGGCGCGATAGCCCGGATTGTTGACGTCCGGGCTGATCGACAGCGTCTTGTTCGTCGGGCCCAAAGCGCCGACGACGAACAAGGGCTTCGCCGGATTCTTTTTCATTGCCGCATCGACCACGTTGCGAATCACGCGCGCCGAAGCGGTGGCGATTTCCTTCGCCATCGTCTGGATGCCGTAATCGGCCTGGCTGATGCGGTTAGCGTTGAACGAATTGGTCGCCAGCAGATCGGCGCCCGCATCGACATAGGCTTGGCAGATTTCGCTGACCACCTCGGGCCGTGTCAGGTTCAGAAGGTCGTTGTTGCCCTTCTGATCCATGTTGAAGCTGCGGCCGCCCCGGAAACCGTCCTCGTCGAGCTTGTAGGTCTGGATCATCGAGCCATAGGGCCCGTCCTTCACCAGAATGCGTTCCGACGCGAGTTTGCGGAAGAGCGCGGCTTTTTCGCTGCGGGTCATTGTTTGATCCTCAAGCCGTCGGGCGCAGGCCCAGAATATGGCAGATCGAATAGGCGAGATCGGCGCGGTTCAGCGTGTAGAAGTGGAACGCGTCCACGCCGTGCTCCTGCAAGCGGCGGCATTGCTCGGCCGCGACCATCGCGGCGACCAGACGGCGCGTATCGGGATCGCCGTCCAAGCCTTCGAACAAATGGGCGAGCCACGCGGGCACCGAAGCGCCGCACATTTTGGAGAATTTCACGACCTGCGCGAAATTCGTGACCGGCAGAATGCCCGGCACGATCTCGGCCGAAATACCGCGCGCGGCGACCTTGTCGCGATAGCGCAGATAGACTTCCGCATCGAAGAAATACTGCGTGATGGCGCGCGTCGCCCCCGCATCCAGCTTCGCTTTCAGGAAGTCGATATCCTTCTCCGCATCGGGCGAGTCCGGATGTTTTTCCGGATACGCACCGACCGAGATTTCAAAATCGCCGATCTTCTTGATGCCCGCGATCAGATCGTTGGCATAGGCGTAGCCGCCCGGATGCGGCGCGTATTTCGCTGCCCCCGCCGGCGGGTCACCTCGAAGAGCTACAATATGCCGCACGCCCGCCGCCCAATAGCCGCGCACGACGTCGTCGATTTCTTCGCGCGTCGCCGACACGCAGGTGAGATGCGCCGCCGGCTTCAACTTGGTTTCCTGCACCAGGCGCTTGACGGTCGCGTGCGTGCGTTCGCGCGTCGTGCCGCCGGCACCATAGGTGACCGACACGAAGCGCGGCGCCAAGGGGGCGAGACGTTCGACCGAGGCCCACAACGTCTTTTCCATCTCCTCGTTCTTCGGCGGGAAGAACTCAAAAGAGATGTTCAGCTTGTGGCCCGGCGCGGAACCGAACAGACGCGGCGACATGGGGGTTTCCTCAGGAAAGGGGCCGGTCGGCGGCCCAGAGACAAACGGTGAGCGGATTGCCCGGCAGGGCGACGGGCTCGGCGGGAATGAGGCCGGCGGCGGAAAGCCAGGCGCGCATTTCGGAATCGGCGAAACCCAATCGGCGATGCGCGTGACGCGCGCGCAGCTCGTCCTGCGCATGCGGGGCGAAATCGACGACGACGAGGCGCCCGCCGGGCGCGAGCACGCGCGCGGCTTCCGCCAGCACGGCGGCGGGATCGTCGGCGAAATGCAGGACTTGGTGGATCACCACCGCGCCGAATACGGGCTCGTCCCACGGCAAGCGATACATGTCGCCCTGGCGCACATAGGCGTTGGGCAAATTCGCGTTGGCGAGATTGGCGCGCGCGACACGCAGCATATCGACCGAGGAATCGATGCCGATGCCTTTCACGCCGTGACGGCCGAACAGTTCGAGGACGCGGCCCGTGCCCGTGCCGATATCCAGCAACTCGCCCGCGATCTTCGCCGGCGGCAACAGTGCCAGCAGCCGCTTTTCGACTTCCGCGTCGTCGACATGCAGCGAGCGGATCTCGTCCCAACGTTCGGCGTTCGCCGCGAAATACTCCCCCGCCAAAGTCGCGCGCGCGGCGCGCACGGCAGTCAAACCGTCGCGATCGCGGGACAGCTGCGGGTCGGCCTTGGGGATCATGTCGGCGATCTGGCGCACCAAGCCGTTGGCCCTGCCGCCTTCGGCCAGGCGGTAGAAAACCCAGCCGCCCTCCGGCAAACGGTCCAACAGCCCGGCATCGCAAAGCAGCTTCAAATGCCGGGACACCCGCGGCTGGCTTTGGCCCAAAATCTGGACCAATTCGCTGACGGTCAGCTCGCCCTCGGCGCACAACGCCATCAGCCGCAGCCGAGTCGGCTCGGCGGCGGCGCGCAATCCCTCAAGAACGGTATCTAATGACCGTGCCATAGCTCAATCTTTATAAAGGTATCTTTATATCTTTCAAGATACATTTTATTCCCCATCCCTCAAATCGCCTGTGAAACTGTGACCGGACCGCAACATCCGGCATGCCTTTGTGGGTATTGCCGCCGGTTGCCTACCCTCCCAGAAGGCCATGTGATAGCTATTTGCGTAAGTTGAGGAATCGGGGCGCCCCCGTTCCGTGCCATGTTCGCTGTCCATCGGGCTTCGGTCGAAGCCGATGTGGCGACGGACAGCGCGAAACGTGTATCGAGAGTGTGGCTACGCGAATCGCCTTAACGAGTGCGTAGAGTCCATAAGGAACGAGTCGTCGAAATGTCCTGCACGCTCCCCCGCTTCGCCCGGCACATCGCTTTGTCGGCCGTTATCGTCGGCACGTTGTCGACGGCGGCTCTTGCCGAAGAAGCGCTCGCACCGCGCCAGCAAGCGCAGCAATCGACGGACATCAACGACCCGTTCGAATACGTCAATCGCGGCATCTTCGAGATCAATATTTTCCTCGACGAAATCGCGCTGAAGCCCTTGGCCGCATGGTACGGCGTGCTGCCCGATCGCGCGCGCGAAGGCACGCACAACTTCCTCGCCAATTTGAAGACCCCCTGGGTCGCCGTGAACGACGCCGCGCAAGGCGAAGGCCAGCGCTTCGGCAATTCGATCGCGCGCTTCTTCATCAACACGCTGCTCGGCTTTTTCGGCACGTTCGATCCCGCCGCCCATATGGGCTTCCCCGCGCACGAGGAAGATGCGGGCCAGACCTTCGCTGTCTGGGGTGCGGGCGAAGGCCCCTACATCATGCTGCCGGTCTTCGGGCCGTCCAACGCGCGCGACACGCTCGGCTTCGCGGTCGACTCGTTCCTCGATCCGGTGAACTTCGCCGCCAACCGCTCCGACAAGCTCGACTGGGTGCCCTATGCGCGCGGTGGCGCAAGCGCCATCGACTCGCGTCAGCGCAACTGGCAGACGCTCGAGGATCTGAAGCGCAACTCGACCGACTATTACGCGACGATCCGCCGCGTCTACACCGAACGCCGTCGCGCCGCGATCCGCAACGACGCGGGCGGCGAATCGATGCCGGTGCCGCGCATGTCGGATGCCGACGACGCCCCCGCGCCGTCGCGCGCCGACGCCACGCGCCAGTAACGGCGCGGGCGCCAACGGACGCCGCTTCGATGAAACGCCGGAATTTCCTGATCGCCGCCGCCGCGTTTAGCGCGCTGCCCGGCTTCGCGCTGGCGCAAGGCTCCGGCAATCAGGTGCCGGCCGCTTCGCAGTTCATCGAACGCTTGGCCCAGCGCGCCATCGAAGGCCTGACCACGCGCGACATCGATGCGGGCGAGCGCACCAAGCGCTTCCGCGCGCTGTTCACCGAAAGCTTCGACGTGCCGAAGATCGGCCGCTTCGCGCTGGGCAACGCTTGGCGCACGGCCAACGCGGCCGACCGCGAAGCCTATCTTTCGGCGTTCGAGGATTTCATCGTCGCGAGCTACGCCACGCGCTTCGCCGATTACGGCGGCGAGACGATCCGCGTGGTCAACTCCCGCTCGCTGGAAGACGGCGAAGCCGCCGTCGGCACCCATTTCGTGCGTACGCAAGGCGAGCCGATCCGCGTCGACTGGCGCCTGGCGCCGGACGGCCAGAACTGGAAGATCATCGACGTGGTGATCGAAGGCGTGAGCATGGCGATCACGCAGCGCGACGATTTCAACGCGACTGTCCAGCGCAACGGCGGGCGCGTCGGCCCGCTGATCGAGATGCTGCGCGACAAGGTCAAAGCGCCGCCCGCGCGCGGCTGACCGCCGGCCAAGCCCCCAACGAAAAACGGCGCCCTAACGGGCGCCGTTTTTGTTTGTGCCGGTGGTGTGCCGCTTAGCTGCGCGTCAGCGGCTTGTACTTGATGCGATGCGGCTGGTCCGCGTCGGCACCCAGGCGGCGCTTACGATCCGCTTCGTAATCCTGGTAATTGCCTTCGAACCACACGACTTGGCTGTCGCCTTCGAAGGCCAGGATATGGGTCGCGATGCGATCCAGGAACCAGCGATCGTGGCTGACCACCATGACGCAGCCCGAATAGCCGAGCAGCGCTTCTTCGAGGGCGCGCAGCGTATCGACGTCGAGATCGTTGGTCGGTTCGTCGAGCATCAGCAGGTTGGACCCCGCCTTCAGCATCTTGGCGAGCTGCACGCGGTTGCGTTCGCCGCCCGACAGCACGCCGACCTTCTTCTGCTGGTCCGTGCCCTTGAAATTGAACGACGCGACATAGGCGCGGCTGGGTACTTTGCGCCCGCCGATTTCCAGAATGTCGTCGCCGCCGGAGATTTCCTCCCACACGGTCTTGTTGGCGTCGAGCGTGTCGCGGCTTTGATCGACATAGCCGAGCTTCACCGTCTCGCCGACGATGAGCTTGCCCGAATCGGGCTTCTCGGCGCCGTTGATCATCTTGAACAGCGTCGTCTTACCCGCACCGTTGGGGCCGATGATGCCCACGATGCCGCCCGCCGGCATGCGGAACGACAATTTGTCGATCAGCAGCTGATCGCCGAAGCCTTTGGTGAGCTCCTCGGCGTTGATGACGGTGTTGCCAAGGCGCGGACCGGGCGCGATCGAGATCTGCACGCTTTCGGGCGCGCGATCGCGTTCCTCCGCGACCAGCGCGTCATAGGCCGCGATACGCGCCTTGTTCTTCGCCTGGCGCGCGCGCGGGGATTGCCGGATCCATTCGAGCTCGCGCTCCAGCGTCTTCTGGCGGTTCGTTTCCTCCTTGGCTTCGAGAACGAGGCGCTTTTGCTTCTGCTCCAGCCACGAGGAATAATTGCCTTCCCAGGGAATGCCCTTGCCGCGATCGAGTTCCAGGATCCAGCCCGCGACATTGTCGAGGAAGTAGCGGTCGTGGGTCACGGCGACGACGCAGCCCGGATAATCGTGCAGGAAGCGTTCGAGCCACGCGACCGATTCCGCGTCGAGATGGTTGGTCGGTTCGTCGAGCAGCAGCAGATCCGGCTTTTGCAGCAGCAAGCGGCACAGGGCTACGCGGCGGCGCTCGCCGCCCGACAAATTCGTCACGGCCGCGTCGCCCGGCGGGCAGCGCAGCGCATCCATCGCGATCTCGATCGTGCGGCTCAAATCCCACGCGTCGGCGGCGTCGATCTTTTCCTGCAGCTCGGCCTGTTCGGCGAGCAGCGCGTTCATCTCGTCGTCGTCGGTGACTTCGCCGAGCTTGTTCGAGACTTCCTCGAACCGGTCGACCATCGTCTTGAGCGGCCCGAGGCCTTCCATGACGTTTTCGGCGACCGTCTTCTTGGGATCGAGCTGGGGTTCCTGCTCGAGATAGCCGCAAGTCGCCCCTTCGGCCAGGAAATGCTCGCCGCCGGCGTCCTTGTCGCGGCCGGCCATGATCTTCAGCAGCGTCGACTTACCCGCACCGTTGAGGCCGAGCACGCCGATCTTGGCGCCGGGCAGGAAGGACAGCCAAATGTCGTCCATGATCTTCTTCCCGCCGGGGAAGATCTTCGACATGCCCTTCATGACGTAGATGTATTGATATGCGGCCATAAGGGGCGGTCCTTCGAAAATGAATGCGCGTTCGGGCCGCCGGAATAGCACGGTCCCGGCGACGGGCGAAAGAGCGGGGTTTTAAGCCGAAAACTAGGTCCGGGCGGCCAGAACGGCGCGCTTCTCGGCCTCGTCCTGGAAACGCGCCAAACTGTCTTCGATCTCCTTGCGCGGGATTTCCCGCACGATGAAGACGAATTTGGACCGGCGATCTTCGTCGGGCCAGCGGGGGACGCGCGCGGGCGGGTGGAAAAGATGCTGCACGCCATGCACGGCGATGGGCGTGTCCTCGCCCGCGACGTTGACGATACCTTTCATGCGCAGCAGATCGGGGCCCCGGCTTTGGGCGAGCGACCCCAGCCAGCCCGCGACCACGTCCCAGTCCATCGGCTTGTCGATGACGATGCAATAGGCGCGAATGCGGTCGTCGTGGCGGTTCACGTCGTCGTGATGGTGGTGATGCCCGTGATCGTGCCCATGATGGTCGTGATCGTGGTCGTGATCATGGGCATGATGGTGGTGATGATCGCCATGGCTGTGGCCATGGGCATAGGCTTCTTCGTTCAGCCAGCGTCGCACATCGGCCGATTTGGTTTCCGGATTGTAGAGCCCGGCTTCCAGGATCAGCGACGGATCGATGTCGCCGTGGCTCACCTCGAACAGCGGCGCGCCGGGATTGATGTCGTGCAGGCGCGCGCGCAGTTGCATCAGCTCGCGCGGCTTGGCGAGATCGACCTTGGTGATCAGCAGACGGTCGGCGACCGCGGCCTGCTTGACGCTTTCCTTTTCCTTGTCGAGCTGGTCCATCGCGTTGACCGCATCGACCGTCGTCACCACGCCGTCGAGGCGGTAATAGGCGGCAAGGACCGGATCGTCCATCAGCGTGTGCAAGATGGGAGCCGGATCGGCCAGACCGGTCGTTTCGATCACCACGCGTTTGAAATCCGGGATTTGCTTGCGCACGCGCTTCAGATAAAGGTCGCGCAACGCGACTTCCAAATCGCCGCGCACGGTGCAGCACAGACAGCCCGCGTTCATCTTCACGAACTGGGTCTGCTGGTTGGGGTCGACATGTTCCAGCAACTCGCCCTGGACCAGCAAATCGTCGAGCCCGATTTCCCCGAACTCGTTGATGATCACGGCCGTATCGGCCATGCCGGGATGGCGCAGCAGCTTGGTGAGCAGCGTGGTCTTGCCGCTGCCCAAAAAGCCGGTGAGTACGGAGATCGGCAGCGGGGTCCAGGTCTTGGCGTCGGTGTCGGTCATTGGGGTGATATAATATCTCGTGCGGCATCCCGCCAGGGCCTATCCTGATCGAAATGGAAACGCGCGACCGCCCGCCTTTTGCCGGAACGCTCGCCGCCGTGATCGGCGGCTTGGCGGTGTTCGCTCTGCTCTATTGGGCGGCTTCGCGCGGGCCCGAGGGGGCGGGATTCCTCGGGATCGGCATCGCCGCCCTCGCCGGGATCGGTACGGCTTTGGCGATTTCCTATGTCGTTCTGCGCGGCGCGGTGGTCCGGCCTTTGCGCGCCGCCCTTGCCGCGCGGGAAATGGAGATCGCGCGACTGACCGCGAACACCCCGCCGCCGCCGCCGCGCGCGCCCCGCCCCGAATTTTTCGACCCCGAGCTCGCCCGGTTGACGCCCGCCGGCGGTGCGGAAGGCAAGCGCAAGCTCGCCGCCCTCACTTTCGTGGTGTTCGATCTGGAGACGACGGGCCTCGACACCAAGAACGATCAGATCGTGTCGATCGGCGCCGTGCGCACGCGCGGCGCGGAATGCCTGGACGGGCAATGTTTCGCGACGCTGGTCGATCCCGGCCGTCCGATTCCGAAGGCGAATACCGCGATCCACGGCATCGACGACGCGGCCGTGGCGGGCGCCCCCAATGCAGGCGCGGCGGCGAAGCTGTTCGCCGGCTTCGCCCGCGACGCCGTGCTGGTCGCGCATAATGCGGCGTTCGACCTCGCGTTTCTCAAACGCGCGGGCGCCCCGGCGGGCATCGAATTCGACCACCCGCCATTCGACACGCTGCTGATCGCGCGCCATCTGTTCCCCGAGCTTCACGATCACAGCTTGGATGGGCTCGCCGCGTTGCTGCGGATCGAGATCGGCCGCCGGCATTCGGCGCTGGACGACGCGCACGCCACCGCGCGCGTCTTCGCGCGGCTGCTGGAAGTGTGCGCGCTGCGCGGCATCGACGATTACGACGAGCTGGTGGAAGCGTCGAACATGGCGCTGGAACTTCGTTTGGCCGCTAGATCAATCGCCCGGTGAATTCGGCGCGCGTGCGCGCGGCGAAACGGTCGATCGCCTTCAACGCGTCGATCAGCCGCGCGCGTTCGCGCTTTCCCATTTCGTCGGGCCGCACGTAATTGTCGGGCGCCTTGCCGTTGTCGATATCGGTCAACTGCCCGCGCAACAGCACGAACGTGACCGCGTCGAACGCGTCGGCCAGCTCGGCGGCCTCGTCGTCCTTTACGACACCCATCGCGCGCAACGCGGCCAGGCGCTCGCGCGTACCCGTCGCTTCCACGCCCTGCGCCAGCGCCCAGAACCGCGCGGAGGCGACCAGCGGCATCGTGCCATGGAGTTTGAGATCGATCTCGCCCGCATGTTCGCCCGCCCCGGTGGTTTTCAATCCGCCGAACAGGCCGATCGCCACGTCCAAGCGTCGATCGCCCGACAATAGCGCGTGCAGAAAGCCGCGCTCGCGCTTCAGCGTTTCGGCGACCATCGCGCGCAATTCGAGTGCCGGTGCCGGATCGCCCCAGGCGGGCGCGAAATCGAAAAAGATGTCGGCATAGAGCAACGCGACGGGCGAGCGGCGGCGCAGCCATAGCGCGATCTGGTCGTGCCATTGCGTGCGCGTTTTGCGCCACAGCGGATTGGTCGCCATGACGTTGCCCTTGCACAGCTCGAACCCGGCCTTGTCGAGCGACAAGGTGAAATGCGTGGCGACATCGACGAACCACGAATCGATCGCGGTGTGCGCGTCGTCGGGATAATCGGCGATCAGGAAGCCGTTGTCCTGATCGGGCGACAGGAAGCTTTCGCCGCGCCCGCCCGAGCCCATGATCAACAACGTGAAAGGCACCGGCGGGGCTTGGCCCGTGCGCGCGATCGCCGCGTCGAGCAGATCGCGATGGATGTCGCGGTTGATCTCGCTGATCGCGCGCTGGATGTCGGGGGCGGGCAAGCCGTCGTCGAGCAGCGCGCGCGCGAAGGCGGCTTGCGCGCGCTTGGCGGCGATATGATCGTCGAGCCCGTGGCCCAGGCGGCCGAGCACGTCGAGCTCGGCCAGCAGCCGCGCGGATACGGCGGCGAGCGCATCGGCCCGGCCGATCACGCCCAGCGGGGCGCCGTTCGCATCGACGACCGGCACGTGCCGGAAGCCGCGCCGGCGCAGCGTCGCGACGACACGATAAAGCGGCTCGTCCGGCGGGGCCGTTTCGGGATTGGGCGTCATCGCCGAGGCGAGCGGCGTGGCCGGATCCATTTTGAACGCGACCCGCGTGACCGCGTCGCGCTCGGTCAACAGCCCGGCCAGACGCCCCGCCCCGTCCACCGCCAGGGCGATCGAGGATCCGCTTTCGGCCATCGCCCCGATCGCCGCGCGCACCGGTGCGGTCGCCGGCAGGATCGGCACATCGCGCAGCGCGTCGCGCGCCGGGCGCAGGAACAGATCGAGGGCGATCGAGTAACGGTTTGTCATTCCGGGCAGTTCTGCCTTTCAGAATTCACCAGATTATACTCGGTCTTTTATTCGATTTTCCTGAACTTCGCTGTATTACCGCCGTCACAGATCGTAACTCAGTGACACGGCAACGCATTTTGGGTTCAGCCACAAAGCAAGGCAAGACCCCGGTTGTTCGTCACGATCGGAAATCAAAGCGGCATCAAACGAATTTTTGGGAGGGCTTTTGACGATGACCGACACGATGGCAGAGAGCGCGCGCTCTCGCCCGATGACGCAGGAAGAGAAGCGAGTCATTCTTGCGTCGTCCGCAGGTACCGTTTTCGAGTGGTACGACTTCTATCTCTACGGTTCGCTGGCGGCGATCATCGGCGCGCAGTTCTTTTCGTCCTTCCCGGAAGCGACGCGCAACGTCTTCGCGCTGCTGGCTTTCGCGGCGGGCTTCCTGGTTCGTCCCTTCGGCGCGCTGGTGTTCGGCCGCTTGGGCGACATGGTCGGCCGTAAATACACCTTCCTGATGACCATCCTGATCATGGGCTCGTCGACCTTCCTGGTCGGCTGCTTGCCCGGCTACGAAACGATCGGTTGGGCCGCCCCGATCGCGCTGATCGCGCTGCGCATGGCGCAGGGTCTGGCGCTGGGCGGCGAATACGGCGGTGCGGTGGTTTACGTCGCCGAACACGCGCCGCACGGGCGCCGCGGCTTCTACACCAGCTGGATTCAAACGACCGCCACGCTGGGCCTGCTGCTGTCGCTGATGGTCATCTTGCTCGTCCGCAGCTACATGGGCGAAGCGGCCTTCGCGGCGTGGGGCTGGCGCATCCCGTTCCTGATTTCGATCTTCCTGCTGGCGATCTCGGTCTATATCCGCTTGCAGATGGAAGAAAGCCCGGCCTTCAAGAAGATGAAGGAGGAAGGCACGCATTCGAAGGCGCCGCTGTCCGAAGCGTTCGGCCAGTGGAAGAACGCCAAATTCGCGCTGCTGGCCCTGCTCGGCCTCACCGCCGGTCAGGCCGTGGTCTGGTACACGGGCCAGTTCTACGCGCTGTTCTTCCTGCAGAGCATCCTGCGCATCGACGCGTGGACGGCCAACGTGCTGATCGCGTGGTCGCTGATTCTGGGTACGGGCGGCTTCATCGTGTTCGGCGCGCTGTCGGACCGCATCGGCCGCAAGGTGATCATCCTCGCCGGCTGCGCTTTGGCGATCGTCACTTATTTCCCGGTGTTCAAGGCGATCACCGAATACGCGAACCCGATGCTGCACAAGGCGCAACAGGAAGTCAGCGTCGTGATCAAGGCGGATCCGGCGGATTGCTCGTTCCAGTTCAATCCGACGGGCACGTCGAAATTCACCAGCTCGTGCGACAACGCCAAGGCGCTGCTCGCGCGCGGATCGGTGAATTACAAAAACGAACCGGCACCCGCGGGCTCGACCGCGAAGATCGCGATCGGCGACGTCGAAGTCGAATCCTACGACACGACGAAGCTCGCGGGCGACGCCGCGCGTGCCGTCCCGGCGGCGTTCACCGCGGCCGTCAACGGGGCGCTGGGCAAGGCCGGCTACCCGATGCCGGGCGTGGCCAACCCCGACATCGTGAAGCTCAGCGGCTTCTTCGACGCGCTGTCGGGCAAGGCGTTCGTGCTGGTGATTCTGCTGACCTATCTCGTGATCCTGGTCACGATGGTCTACGGGCCGATCGCGGCGGCGCTGGTGGAATTGTTCCCCACCCGCATCCGCTACACCGGCATGTCGCTGCCCTATCACATCGGCAACGGCTGGTTCGGCGGTCTTCTGCCGGCCACGTCCTTCGCGATGATCGCGCAGACGGGCGATGTCTATTACGGCCTGTGGTACCCGATCATCATCGCGGGCATGACCTTGGTCATCGGCACGCTGTTCGTGCCCGAGAACAAGGACAAGGACATCTTCACGAAGGAATCGTCGGGCTGAGTTCGACCTCCACCCGACTAACCTGGGGGCCGCTTCGTTCACCCGAAGCGGCCCTTTTCTTTTCACACCGCGCGCAGTTCCAATTCGCGATCGGCCGGCGCGCCGTCGAGCAACGCGTTAGCCGCCGCTTCCGGCGGAACGCGTTTGCGCAAGCGGTCGTAATAGGCGATCAGTCCGAAATCGAAAGCGTTGCGGACCACTTTGTGATCCTCCGCCTTGTTCTTGCTGTAGACCGGCAGCAATTCGAAGACCCGCTTGGCGGTCGGTTTGGCGAGTTTGATGGGCTCGAGCGGTCCCTCGACCGCCTCGAGTCGCATTTTGCACTCGGCCAAAAGATCGTCCCACCCGTCCGGCCGATGCTCGGGTGCGGGGTATTCACGTAGCGCGGAGGCGTAGACCTCGGCCATCCGGGCGGCCAAGGCCGCGCGGCTCGCAAGCCCGGCCGGGGTCGCCACCATGCGCCCCAGCGCCAGCGCCGTCATATCGATCCCGAGCAGGCCGAACGCCTCCCACCGGCACTTGGCGTAAACCTTCACAAACCCTTGATTTGCAAAGTAATGCTGCCCGAACCACGCAAGGGTATTGCGCGAAAACTCGTACACTGCGCGCTGCGTCAAATACGACGCCTCGCCGCTGATGAAGCGGCGCAGTTCGGAAGGGTCGACGATCGGCAATGGGCGAAATCGTCGGATCAAAGCGGTCAACATGGGTTTCCGTCCGTTTGCGGTATTTAGATATTTCCCCCGGAAATTACCATCCAGGTTGTGCGTTTGCCGAGCCCCATGCTATCAGGGACCCCAATGGCGCCGGTAGTGCGTCAAACGACAGGTCTGGACTCGCCCACTCAGTCTTCCATTTCGGACGATCGATCCACATGCCGCGCAATCGGTATGGGGCGGCTTAACCGGGCCTGATGCGATGTGCCATCCATTGACACATTCGGCGACCGGCGGCGTATGCCCAACGGTCCGCCGCGGAGAGGTCGAATGAGCAAAAAACTATCCCAAGAGGAAATGCAGTCCTACTGGGGCAAGACGTCCAAATTGATGTGGACGATCCTGGCCCTGTGGTTCTTTTTCAGCTTCGTCGTCCACTTTTTCGCGGTCTCGTTGAACGAGATCCGCGTTTTGGGCTTCCCGCTCGGCTTCTATATGGCCGCGCAGGGATCGCTGATCGCTTTCGTCGTGCTTTGCTTCTGGAACGCTTCGGCCCAGAACAAGATCGACGAAGAGTTCGGCGTGTCGGACGAGTAAGGCAGGAGAATCCCCATGGCCGGCGCCGCCGCAAACAGCAGCTTCCTCCAGAACCTCGGCAAGATCTACGCGATCTATACCGGGTCGTTCGCGGGTTTCGTGATCTTCCTCGGCATTCTCGAATTCTTCGGGGTGCCCGACAAGATCCTCGGATACCTGTTCATCTTCCTCACGATCGGCGTCTACGCGCTGATCGGCATTCTGTCGCGCACGGCGGAAGTGTCGGAATACTACGTCGCGGGCCGCTCGGTCCCGGCGCTGTATAACGGCATGGCCACGGGTGCGGACTGGATGTCCGCCGCCTCGTTCATCGGCATGGCGGGTTCGCTCTATTTCGGCGGCTACGACGGCTTGGCCTTCGTGCTCGGCTGGACGGGCGGCTACGTGCTGGTGTCCATCCTGATGGCGCCTTACCTGCGCAAATTCGGGCAGTTCACGGTTCCCGATTTCTGCGGGGCCCGCTACGGCGGCAACGCGGCGCGCACGCTCGCCGTGATCGTGCTGATCACCGCGTCGTTCGTCTACGTCGTGGCGCAGATCGTGGGCGTGGGCATCATCACCTCGCGCTTCCTGGGCATGGACTTCAAGATCGCCTGCTTCGTGGGCCTCATCGGCATTCTCGTGTGCTCGATGCTCGGCGGCATGAAGGCGGTGACCTGGACCCAGGTCGCCCAGTACATCATCCTGATCATCGCCTACCTGATCCCGGTCGTGATCATGTCGGCGCAGGTCACGGGCGTTCCCATCCCGCAGCTGATGTACGGCCAGGCGCTCGAGAAGATCGCCGCACTGGAAACGACGCTGGGCGTGGCCAAGGGGCATGTCGCCGCCTTCGCCGACGCACGCGGCACCTTCAACATGACCTCGGCGATCAACTTCTTCGCCTTGATCCTGTGCTTGATGGTCGGCACCGCGTCGCTGCCGCACATCCTGATGCGCTACTTCACCACGCCGTCGGTCCGTCAGGCCCGCGACTCGGTGGGCTGGTCGCTGTTCTTCATCTTCCTGCTCTACTTCACGGCGCCGGCCTACGCGGCCTTCGCCAAGCTGGAGGTGTATCAGAACATCATCGGTCAGCCGATCTCGGCCCTGCCGAGCTGGATCGCCTCGTGGGGCAAGCCGGGGCTCGCCCTGGTCGGCGCCTGCGACGCGGCCAACGCGGCGGAGATCTTCCCGATCTGCCGCGGCGGTGCGGCGGGCAACGGCGACGGCATCCTGCAGCTCTCCGAGTTCCGCATCCATCCGGACGCGATCGTGTTGGCGACCCCCGAAATCGCGGGTCTGCCCTACGTGATCGCGGGCCTGGTGGCCGCGGGCGGTCTGGCGGCGGCGCTCTCCACCGCCGACGGTCTGCTGCTGGCGATCGCCAACGCGCTCTCGCACGACATCTACTACAAGATGATCGACCCCAACGCCGACACGAAGCGCCGCCTGATCATCAGCCGCGTGCTTCTGGCCGTCGTGGCGGTGATCGCGGCTTACGTCGCGGGCACCCTGGGTGCGGACATCCTGTTCCTCGTGTCGTGGGCCTTCTCCATCGCCGCGTCGGGGCTGTTCGCCGCCCTCGTGCTCGGCATCTGGTGGAAGCGGGCCGGCGACGCGTCGGGCGTGTGGAGCATGCTGATCGGCTACGGCGTGTGCATGTTCTTCCTGATCACCACGGAGTTCTACGGGCCGGCCCTCAAGGCCGCACTCGGCGACATCGTGACGATCGTGAACGTGCGCGGCCGCCAAGTCGCGTATCTCTGGGGCATCAACAACATCTCGGTCGGTATCTTCGGCATCCCGGCGGCGTTCCTCGCCCAATGGGTCGCGCAGAAGTTCACCACCGAGGCGAGCCCCGAGATGCAGGACTTCATCGACTCCATCCGCGTTCCGGCCGGCGACGTCAGACTCGCCCCCGGCATGGCGGCCAAGGAGTAAAACCAAATCCGCCCCGGCGACGGGGCGGATTTTCCTGGGGCGGGGTCTTCGGACCCCGCCTTTTTCTTTGGGCCGATTTTTGTCGGCCGGGCTTTCTTTCGATGGACAGGCCGCGCGCGTTGCGGCATTCACGAAACACGATGACCGACAGCCAGTTCTTCCTCAATTATCCGGTTTTTTGGATCGTCAATTACGGCTTGGCGATCGTCATCTGGTCGTGCGTCGGCCGCTTCCTGCTCGCCTTTTTCGTGCCGTCGATGCAGCCCACCAACTACATCTGGCGCGCCTTCGTGGCGCTGACGGAATGGGCGCTGATCGCGGTGCGCTACATCACGCCAAGCTTCGTGCGGCCCTTCATGCTGCCGCCGATCGCGGCGTTCTGGCTCTTTCATATCCGCGTCGTCGCGTTCCTGGTCATGTGGCGCTGGGGCCTGGTGCCGCCGATCGGGGCGGGGGGCTGAGGCGCCATGGAACGCCATCAGATTTTCGCGCTGATCCTGGGCCTGTCGGTCGTCAACGGCATGTTTTCGCCCTATCTCGACCTGACGATCGCGCTCGCCCCGATTTGGGTCCCGTCCTGGCTGCCCGACAACCCGTCGCTGCTGTTCTATTTCGCCTCGCTGCTGACCGCGACGACCACGCTGCTGCTGTCGGGCGTGCCGGCGGGATTGGCCGAAGGCGCCGTCCCCGGCTTGCGCAATTCCAATACGTCGCTGTGGATCTGGGCCGGGGCGGCTTTCGTGCTGACCATCCCGGGTATCCTGCGGCTGATCTATCTCCTCGCCGCCTGACGGCGCCGGCCGTTGGTGATAGGCTGGCGGCTTCTACCCCCCGGCCTTGCGCGAGAGACGACGTGCAGGAAATCGAACGCATTCGGGCGGCGGCGATGACGTCGATCGGCCGCGCGTGCCTGTTCTTCATGCTGGCGGTCGGCACGGTGATGGCCGGCCTCACCGCGTGGCCCTATCTCGCCTTCAAAAGCGGCGCGATCCTGACGACGCTGCTGGCGATGATCCTCACCTTGCGCGCCACGCTGATCGACCGCCAGGACATCAAGCGCACCGAGACTTGGTTTCTGCTGCGCGCGCGCGACGAAAAGCTCGACGAGCGCGCGCGGCGAATGATCGCCGGCGTGCTGCGGGAGACCTATCGTACGCTCGCGCTCTACGCGGCGCTGATCGCCGTCGGCTGCTGGATGTTCGCCTTCGCGGCGCTGCTCGTTCTGCCTCAGGCTGTCGTCACGCCGCGCACGCTCGTATAGACCGAATAGAGCGAGTGGCTCGCCGCCATGAACAGGCGGGTGTGATATTTGCCGCCGAAGCACAGATTGGCGCAGCGTTCCGGCAGATCGATATGCAGGATCGGCGTGCCGTCGGGCGCGAAGACGCGCACGCCGTCCAGCCCCTCGCCCATGCCCCAGCCCGCCCACACATTGCCGCGCTCGTCGCAGCGCCAGCCATCGGGCGTGCCCAATTCGCCGCAATCGGCGAAGGGGCGCTTGTTGGCGAGCTTGTCGCCGACCACGTCGAACACCCAGGTGCGGCGCGGGCGCGACGCGCTCTCGACCACGTAGAGCAATTTCTCGTCGGGCGAGAAACACAGCCCGTTGGGGCCGTCCATGCCGTCGGCGACGACCGTCAGTTTTCCGGTCGCGGGATCGAGGCGATAGAACGCCATCGGAAGTTCGCTCGGTGCCCGTTCGCCTTCGTAATCCGACAGGATGCCGAAGGCCGGATCGCTGAACCACACCGAGCCGTCCGACTTCACGACCACGTCGTTGGGCGAATTCAGGCGCTTGCCCTCGAACTTATCCGCCAGCACGGTGATCGTGCCGTCGTATTCGGTGCGCGTGACGCGGCGGGTGAAATGCTCGCAGGAGACGAGGCGGCCCTGCCGGTCGCGCGTGTTGCCGTTGGAGAAGTTCGACGGCTTGCGGAACTCGGAGACGGCGCCGGTTTCTTCGGTCCAGCGCAGCATGCGGTTGTTGGGGATGTCCGACCAAACCAGATAATGCCCGTCGCCGAACCAGACCGGGCCTTCCGACCAGCGTGTACCCGTATAAAGCCGCTCGACCGAGGCGTTCATCGGGATGAGCCCGGCCCCGCGCGGATCGAGCACGCGGACGGAAGGATCGGGATAGCGTTCGGACGGCGTCCACATGATGGCGAATTCCCCCAGGATTTTCGTTCGGCTTATTTGGCGCGAAGCGGTGCGGCCGCGCAAGCGCGACGCGCCCGGCTCCGGTGGGCCCGGCAGGATTCGAACCTGCGACAACACCGTTATGAGCGGCGCGTTCTGACCGCTGAACTACGGGCCCGCCGGAACCGGCGGCACCGGTTTAGCCGGTTTGGCGCGCGCCGCCAACCGGTGATCAAGCGCTAGCAGGGCGGGACGCGCGACGGCAAAGCCGGCAGAGAAATGCTCCCCGGCACAGGCCGCGCCCCGACGCCGGCGACGCGACGCATGACGCGTTCGGTCATGGGGCGAGCCTCCTTGAAATTCGCCAAAACTCTACGTGCACCTTCCGGCGTCGCGCCGAGCGCGACGGTGGGTCGCTGCGGGTCGGTGAAGTTCACGATCACGTCCCCGACATAGACGACTTCGTTGGCGCGTACATTCAAGAAGGGCGTGTCGGTCGTTGACTGTCCGCCTTGAAGGTCGATCGACAGGCACTGGACCGTCTGCCCGCTATATGCATTTTGTAACGTCGCACGCGACGCCCCTGTCGCACGAACGAGTGGAAACAGCGTATCGCCACGCTGGATATACGCCAGAACGTAGCTCCCTGGGGGCACGCGAAGGACGTGATAGTCCACCAACTCGCCACCTGGCGAGCCGGACCACAAGTCGTTGGGAGAGTAGGCCCAGCGCCACATATTGACGCCCTTGCCATCTACTCGGCTTCCGTCCACCGAAGCGACGGCATAACGGTAAGTCTCGCCGCCGAGCGACGGGCCTGTCGATCGCAGCCCCAGGACAAGTATCGCCTCGTCGGGGAAACTCGGCGCTTGCCGCGCATGGTGCGACGGCGAGATCTTGTTGATCGGCCCCATCGATCCACTGCGCGCCACGCAACTCGCAAGCAAACCGGCGATGGCGACGACGAACGCAACGGCGGCGATTCGGCGGAGGGCGCTCATGACGGCTCAGCTCCCCTTCGGCGCTGCCGTGCCCTGCATGACGATGCCCTCGGTCACCATCCGCGCACGAAGCTCGGTCCAATATTTTGCCCAACCTTCGCGGGCGGACTCAGGCGTCGCCTCGACCCGGACGGTCTGGGAGCTTGCCCAAACAATGCGTCGCGGCGTTCCCTGATAGACGATCGTTTGCATCTCGAGCGCCGCCGAACAGCTCAAGATACCGAAGCCCATCTGCATGCACGAAACGCCGGAGCTGCCCGGATAGACATACAGCACATCTTCGCCCTGCGGCGATGGCCGCGATCCGAGATAGCGGCTCAGACTCGGCGGCTTCATATCCAAGCGCGCCGCGTTATCGAGCGCGACAGAAAGAAACAAACCGTCGGCTTCGAATAGCCGCCTTAACTCGGACGCCGCTTCGGCTGCGAAGGCGGCTTCCACCGCGACCGCCCGGCGGACCAAATCGTCGCTGTCGGCAGATCTTGTGTTCTCGACGCGCCAATGCGTGGGCAGCGGCGGCCGCGTCAAATAAACGATATGGACTGGACGCAGTTCTTGGGTCGAACGTGCGACGACGGTGAGCGGCGTTTCCCGCTTCGTGACGCAGCCGGCCAAAAACGCCGCTATCGCGATACAGACGATCGGAAGAAATAGCCGCCCCATAACGCCCCCCGAACCCCGGATTTGATCCGGAGTATAGGGGCGTCACGGCAAGAACTGCAACCTAGTCGAGAGCGGCCCCGCTGGCTGCGTCGCGAAGGTTGCCGCGCTTCGCCTTACGTATCGAGGAACGAACGCAGCTTGCGCGAGCGGCTGGGGTGCTTGAGCTTGCGCAGCGCCTTGGCTTCGATCTGGCGGATACGCTCGCGGGTCACGTTGAACTGCTGGCCCACTTCTTCGAGCGTGTGGTCCGTGTTCATGCCGATGCCGAAGCGCATGCGCAGCACGCGCTCTTCGCGCGGCGTCAGCGTGGCCAGCACGCGCGTCGTGGTCTCGCGCAGATTGGCCTGAATGGCCGCGTCCACCGGCAGGACCGCGTTCTTGTCCTCGATGAAGTCGCCCAGATGCGAATCTTCCTCGTCGCCGATCGGCGTTTCGAGGGAGATCGGCTCCTTGGCGATCTTCAGGACCTTGCGGACCTTTTCCAGCGGCATGCCGAGCTTCTCGGCCAATTCCTCCGGCGTCGGCTCGCGGCCGATTTCGTGCAGGATCTGGCGGCTGGTGCGCACCAGCTTGTTGATCGTCTCGATCATGTGCACGGGGATGCGAATCGTGCGCGCCTGATCGGCGATCGAGCGCGTGATCGCCTGGCGGATCCACCACGTGGCGTAGGTCGAGAACTTATAGCCGCGGCGGTATTCGAACTTATCGACCGCCTTCATCAGGCCGATATTGCCTTCCTGGATGAGATCCAGGAATTGCAGGCCGCGATTCGTGTATTTCTTCGCGATCGAGATCACGAGGCGGAGGTTCGCCTCGACCATTTCCTTCTTGGCGCGCGCGGCTTCGCGCTCGCCCTGCTGGACTTGGGCGACGGTCTTCTTGAACTCGGCGATCGGCAGGCCCGAACGTTCGGAGATTTCCGACACGTCCTTGCGCAGCTGCTGGACCTCGTTCTTGTACTTGATCGTGAATTTCTTCCAGCCCTTGCCGGTCAGGCGCGACACGCGCCCGTACCAACGCGGGTCGACTTCCTTGCCGTGATACTTCGACAAGAATTCGTCGCGCTTCACGCCGCATTCCTCCGCGTAGCGCAGCAGGCGGCCTTCGGCCTGCACGAGCTTGCGGTTGAGGTCGTACAGCTGATTCATCAGCTGCTCGATGCGGATATTGTTGAGATGCACCTCGCCCATCATGCCGATGAGTTCGGATTTGAGCTTTTGGTAGTGCTTCTCGGAGACCGGGCTGAACGCCTTGCCCGCATGCAGCGCTTCCATGCGCTTTTCCTGCATACGGAACTGGCGCTTGTAGACGGCGGCGAGCGTCTCGAGCTTTTCGAGAACGGCGGGCTTCAATTGCTGTTCGAGCGCGGAGAGCGAGACGTTTTCCTCGCCCGCATCCGCGTTCTGCGCTTCGGCGTTTTCGCCGCCCTCGGCGGGTTCCGCACCCTCGGCGGGTTCCGCCCCTTCGGCGGGTTCCGCGTCGTCCGTCGGCGCCGCAACGACCGGCATGCCCGGCACGATGGCGACACCCGAACCGCCGGGCCCGCCGCCGTTCGTGGCGTCGAGATCGATCACGTCGCGCAGCAGCATCTTGCCGTCGACCAGCGCGTCGCGCCAATGCACGACCGCGCGCATCGTCAGCGGGCTTTCGCACAGCGCCGAGATCATCTTCTCGCGGCCGGCTTCGATGCGCTTGGCGATGGCGATTTCGCCTTCGCGGCTCAGCAATTCGATCGAGCCCATTTCGCGCAGATACATGCGCACGGGATCGTCGGTGCGGCCGATCGAATCCGCGTCGATATTGCCGCGCTTGCTGGTTTCTTCCTCTTCCTCTTCGGCTTCCTCGCCGCCGACCTTCGCCGGCACGGGCGCCTTTTGATTCGCGGCGACGGGTTCGCCGCCTTCTTCGGCTTCCGCACCTTCTTCGGCGGCGGGCGCTTCGGCCGTTTCGTCGTCGGCGTCTTCGCTTTCGACGACGTTCACGCCCTGCTCGGACAGCAACGCGAGCGTGTCTTCGATCTGCTCCGACGACACTTGGTCGGGCGGCAGAACGGCGTTGATTTCGTCATAGGTGACGTAGCCGCGCTCGCGCCCGCGGGCGAGCATCTTCTTGACGGCGGCGGCGGTGACATCGAGGAGCGGCGCGTCGGGGGCCTCGTCGCGCGGGGGAACGGCGGCGGGGACGGGCTTAACCTTGGACGTCATATGGCTTCGACCTCGGGGCGGATCATTTTCCGCCGAATGAACATCGCGTCGCGCGTTACGTCGTACCGTAAGCGTCGTCTTCGTCGCCGCCGCCTTGCGCGTTCAAATCGCGCAAGATCGCGGTCAGCGCATCGACCCGCGCCAGCAATTCCGGCTCCGGGGCGTCGGCGACCGCGCGCGCAGCTTCACGAAGCTCTTCTTCGATCCGCGGGCGCGCCAGCAACGACAAGACGGAGCGAAAGCCCGCCCGCGCTTCGTCTTGCGACGCGCCCGGACCGGCAAAAGCTCCGTGTTCGTAAGAGCTTGGCTTCGTCAGCGATGCCGCTTCCTCGGCCAAACCCATGCCGGATAAGTGGGCGATCACGCCCTGCGAGTCAAGCGGAGACTGGGCTGCGGCGGCCTCATGCGCGCAATCCAGCAATGCCGCGCGCAAGCGCGCCGCCACGGGATCGGAAAACCCAATCTCGGCAAAGGCTTCGGCGTTTTCCCAGAGCAGCTCCGGATGATTGAGCACGGCGGTCAGAAGCAGCTTCTGGGCGCGCCGACCCAGAATGTCGGGATTACCGGCGGTCCGCAGGCCGAAATCGCGGGGGCCGACGGACTCGCGCCGTCCCTTGCCCGGCGGCCGGGGGGCGCCCGAAAACGCCAGGCGCGGCCGCACCGGTTCCGGCCGGCCGAGGCGCCGCAACCGGACCCAAATCCACTCGTTTTCGTAGGCTTTCTGGACCGTCTTGTCGGCGATCCGCGCCAGCCGCGCGCGCAAGGCGGCGTCGAGCGTGGCGCGCCGGTCGGGCGTATCGACCGGGCCTTTGGCGAGTTCGCTTTCCCAAACGACGTCGTCGATGCCTTTCGTGCGTTCGAGCAAGCGTTCGAACGCCGCCGCCCCGTCGCGCTTGATCAGCGAGTCCGGATCGTCCTCCGCCGGCAACACGGCGAAGCGCAGCGCGCGGCCGGGTTTGAGCAAGGGCAACGCCGTCTCGGCGGCTTTGAGCGCCGCACGCTGGCCGGCGGCGTCGCCGTCGAGGCACACGACGGGTTCGGGATGGATGCGCCACAGCGCTTCCATCTGTTCTTCCGTCAGCGCCGTGCCGAGCGGTGCGACCGCGCCCACGAACCCCGCCTGATGGAGCGCGATCACATCCATATAGCCTTCGGCGACCAGCGCCGTCGCCTTGCGCTCGCCCACGCCCAGGCGCGCCTTGTCGAGCGCGTAAAGATTGCCGCGCTTATGGAACAGCGGCGTGTCGCGGCTGTTGAGATATTTGGGCTTGGAATCGTCCATCACGCGCCCGCCGAAGGCGATGACGCGCCCGCGCCGGTCGGTGATCGGGAACATGACCCGGTTGCGGAAAAAATCGAACGGCTCGGGTCGGTCTTCGGGCTTCGCGATCAAGCCCGCCTCAAGCAGCATCGCCTCGTCGAAGCCGCGCAGCTTCAGCGCGGCGGCGAGATTGCGCCAGCCTTCGGGCGCATAGCCCAAGCGGAAACGCTCGATCGTGTCGTCGCTAAGACCGCGGCCGTGCAGATACGCCAGCGCCGCGCGACCTTCGGGCGCGCGCAGTTTTTCCTGATACCAGACGCAGGCCGCTTCGACCGCATCGCCCAGCGTCTTCGCGCGCTCGGCCTTCTCGCGTTCGGCCGGGCCCATGCGCGGCACATCCAGCCCCGCCTCGCCCGCCAATTTCTCGATCGCCTCGGGAAACGACAGATGATCGGCGCGCATCGTGAAGCCGATCACGTCGCCATGGGCACCACAGCCGAAGCAGTGGAAGAATTGCTTGTCGTCGTTGACGTAGAAAGACGGCGTCTTCTCGTTATGGAACGGGCAGCACGCTTTGTATTCGCGTCCGGCTTTGACGAGGCGCGTGCGCCGGCCGACGAGGCTCGACAGCGTCAGCCTTGCGCGCAGCTCCTCGAGAAAAGCCGGGGGAAACGCCATCGCCGCAAACGCCCTTCATCGTTCGGGCGCCGCTTTTATCCCCATGATTCACAAGGCGTTAAGCGGCGCTCGAAGGGGGCGTAATCTAGGGCCGACGGGGCCCGTGATCAACCGCCCAGCAGGCGTTTGACGGTCGCGGAGGCGAGGCCCAGATCCATCTGGCCGGTGAATTTCGCCTTCATGGCGCCCATCACCTTGCCCATGTCCTTGATCGATGCGGCACCGGCGGCGGCGATTTCTTCCTTCGCGGCCGCTTCGATCGCGGCGGCGTCGAGCTGCTTGGGCAGGAAGGATTCGAGCACGGCGATCTCCGCCTGCTCCTTCGCCACCAATTCGGGCCGCCCGCCCTTTTCGTACATGACGATCGAATCACGACGCGAGGCGATCAGCTTCTGGATCGCCGCCTGCAATTCCGTGTCGGGAATGCCGTCGGCGTTGCCGAGGGCCCGCGCGTCGATATCGCGTTTCTTCATCTCGGCGATCGCCATGCGGATGGTGTCGGTGCGCACCTGATCCTTGGCCTTCATCGAGTCTTTGAGGGCGTCGGTGAGCTGGGTGCGAAGCGACATGGGTTTTACTCCGTCAAAGAAAAATCAGGCGGCCGCAAGACCGAACGCGGTCTTGCGCAGAACGTCGTCGGCGCGTTGCCACACCGCATCGCGCCATGCGGCATCGGCGGGGGCGAAGGCGTCGCGCATCTGCGTTTTGATGCGCCGGCTGTCTTCGCCCGCGATGTCGCCATGCAGATGCAGCCAATTATCGGCGCGGATCGCGTCGAGCACGTCCGGCACGGGCAACGTGCCGTATTCGAGCGCCACATGCGAGAATTGAGCATGCGCCAGGAACCGCGCGAAGCCTTCGCCGTTGGTGCCGTGCAAGGGCGGCGAGGTCGACGTGCCCATTTCGGGTGAGGTCAGATCGGCGCCATACCAGGCTTGCGACAATTTGCTGCCGGGATGCGTGGGCGGCAGACCGCAGATGATCTCGCCATAGCCGCGCGGGCCCAAGCCGGTATGGAAATCGACGATCCCGATGCGCTTGGACAGATACAGCCAATCGGCGAACAATGTGCGGATCACGCGATGCGACCAGGTCGGCGCGTGGCCGCCGAAGAACACGCCGTCGGGATGCGAATACTGGCCCGAGGAGATCGCGCCCTGAAGGGCGAAATCGCCGTGGCGCTTGGCGAACTCGGCCAGGATCGCGGCACTGGCTTTGCGCGACGCCTCGGTCCATTCGTTCGGGCAGATCGCGTGGGCGAGGCGCTCGTAAGCCGGGTTCTCGGGATAGGGCCGGATATGGTCGACGAAATTGCGGTTGAGGTCGACATTGTCCTCGTTCACCCGGCGCAGCCACGCGAAACCATGCGGGTTGACGGCATGCAGATGAAGCTGCGCCACGTCCGGCGGAATTTCGCGCCACGCCCCGGTTGCGTACCACGCGGTTTGCGCGCCCGAGCCGCAGAACCCTTCGATGCCGTGCGTGGCCGAAATCGTCACCAGCACGCGGTCGGCGACCATCGGACCCGACCATACGGCGTCGCAGAAAAGCTGTTCGCCCCGGGGCCCGCGCAGCGGGTTTTGGAAGGCGCGATAGCGCGTCGCGTGGGGTTTCGCGGCGGCGAGGAATTTCTCCCGCGCGCCGGTGTAATCCCGGGCGAAATGGCTGTCGGCGGACATGTCCCCTTGTTAGACCTTCGCCTGCCCGAAAATGCAAGTTTACAGCCGCCCGGCGGGCGCGCATGATTTCCCCCATGCGTATTTCGGGGCGCTTGGCATCGATGCTGGACCTCGGTAGGGCGATGGCCCTCGCCGTAATGCTCGTCTTCGCCGCCGTTCCAGCCGACGCGGCGCAAGATGCCCGCCTCGACCCGCTTTTCGAAAAGCTGAAAGCCGCCGCCGACGCGCGCGAGGCGCAGATCTACGAAAACGCCATCTGGCGCGTGTGGCTGGAGCCGGACGATGGCGCGATCAACTCGCTGATGCGCTTGGGGCTCGACGCGCAAAATCGCGGCGACATGTTCGGCGCCTTCGCGATCTACGACGCGATCACCGGCCTGAAGCCCGATTACGCCGAAGGCTGGAACCGCCGCGCGACCGTGCTGTTCCTGCTCGACCGGCTGGAGGAGTCGCGCAAGGACGCCGAGAAGACCTTGGAGCTGGAGCCGCGCCATTTCGGCGCGCTGTCGGGCTTGGGCCTGATCGCGATGCGCCAAAACCATCCCGACAAGGCGCTGGAGGTCTTGGAAAAGGCCCTGGCGATCAACCCCCATATGGCCAATGTGCGCGGCCAGGTCGAACAGTTGCGCAAAAAAGCGCGCGACGGCGCGATCTAGTAACTTCCGGCTTACGTAAAGCGAAACGCCGGAGACAGATTCATTCGGAGACGAAACCCATGTTGATCCGTCGCCCCCGCGGCTGGGAAATTCCCGAACGCGAAACCACCCCCGAAGCCTTGTGGACGCGCCGGCGCACGCTGGGCGCAGGGCTTGGCATGATTGCCGGCGGATTGCTTGGCGGCGGGCGCAATGCGATCGCCCAGGAAGATCCGTCGGCGGGGTTGTATCCGGCGATGCGCAACATGCGCTATCGCGTCGATCGCGAGATTTCGGCCGAGAACGACGCGACGACGTTCAACAATTTCTACGAATTCGGCACCTCGAAAACCATCTGGCGCGCGGCCGAGAAACTGCCGATCCGCCCCTGGCAGGTGCGCATCGAGGGCATGGTCGAACAGCCGCGCACGGTGGATTTCGACGATATCCTGAAGGCGATGACGCTGGAGGAACGCGTCTATCGCTTCCGCTGCGTCGAAGCCTGGGCGATGACCGTGCCGTGGTCGGGCTTCGCGCTGAAGCAATTCGTCGAATGGTGCAAACCGACCTCCAGCGCCAAATACGTCGTGATGCAGACGTTCCAAAACCCGTCGGTCGCCAGCGGCCAGCGCGCGACCTGGTATCCCTGGCCCTATACCGAAGGCCTGACGATCGACGAGGCGACCAACGAACTCGCCTTCATCGCGACCGGTCTTTACGGCAAGCCGATCCCGCGCCAAAACGGCGCGCCCTTGCGCCTGGTCACGCCGTGGAAATACGGCTTCAAGGGCGTCAAATCGATCGTGCGCTTCAACTTCACCGACCAGCGCCCGAAGACGTTCTGGGAACAGCTTCAGGCCAGCGAATACGGGTTCTGGGCGAACGTGAACCCGCGCGTCGCCCATCCGCGCTGGAGCCAGGCGAGCGAGGAAGTGCTTGGGACCGGCAAGCGCGTGCCCACGCAGCTTTTCAACGGCTACGGCGATTACGTGGCGGACCTGTACACCAACCGCCAGGACGAACGGCTCTGGGCCTAACACGTTGAGAATCCGGCGGGGCGGGCGTATATCCGGGCCATGCCGGACTCTTCCCCCGCCCGCCCGGAAACGGCGCGGCGCGCCCTTCCGATCGAGACCTTCGACAACCGCACGGGCGGCGACGCGCTGTTCCGCGCGGTCGGCCATCCGCTGGCCGTGGAACCCGCGCGCAAACTCGCGGCCGAGTTGGCGGCGAAAGGCCCCGTCGCGATCTACGATCCGTTCGGCGCCTGGGCGGCCGTGTCCGCTTTGCAGGATTTTTCAGCCGTCAAGATCGCCGGGCTCTACGGCCAAAACCACGCCCATATCGGCCGCGAGATCGCGGGGCTGAAAGTCCAACCCGTTTCGCGCATCGCCGCGTCGGGCGCCAAAACGGTTTTCGTCGCCGCGTTCGACACCGAGCCGCTGATCGCCCAGATCAAGCCGTGGCTGCAAGACGGCGTTGCGGTCGCCACACTCGACGCGATGCGCATTCCCGACGCGCTGATCACCGACAAGAAGCGCTATCTGTCGACCTATAACTTCGTCACGAATCTCGTGCTGTTCGTCGACGAACCCCAGCGCCATTCGCGCATGGTCAGCGCCAATTACTGGGCGGGCTATGGCGCCAAGAACGTGCGCGCCTGGTTCCGCCTGTTCGATGCCGACGGCCGGCCCCTCGCCACCTGGGACGAAACTTTGGCGCCGGGCGTATCGGCCTTCACGGTCGATAGCCGCGAGGTCCGCCAGCGTTTCGGGCTTGGCGATTTCGTCGGTCAGTTGTTCATCCACATGATCGACGTGACCGGCCACGACGTTTTGAAATACGCGCTGGATTTCTGGGGGAAGGACGAAATCACCTGCACCCACGACGCGAACCCATGGCCCGCCGATTATTACGCCGGCATTCCCGCCCCGCGCACGGGCGAACGCGTGCGCGTGTGGGTGCAGAACGCGCATTCCTGCCCGATCCCCGCCGACGGCGTGAAATTCGCGCGCATGGGGACCGACGCATGGGTGCCGATGACCGCACCCATCCCCGGCTTCGGCATGCGCGCCGTCGATATGGGCGAATTGCTGCCGTCTTTGTCCTGGCCGCAGCAGATCGAGATGGATGCGGGCAAATTCGTCGTGCGCCCGCGCTACGAGGTCGAGATTGCGGGCAAGCGGCACGTCGCGCACGCCAATGTCGAGCGCAGCGATCTGAAGCCCGATGCGGATATCGCGAAACTGGGGGCGGATTTCGGCAAGGGCTTCATCCTGCCCGCCCCGATCCTGCCGCTCGCCGATTTCACCGGCGTGGCGCTGCCCACGCCGATGGCGCGCGGCCAAGCGACGCTGCCGCTGATCGCGCGCTTCTACGACAAGGACGGCGCGCTGGCGCGCGAGGAGTTCCTCGGCAATCTCGCGCGCGACCATGCGCATGAAGTGCCCCTCACCGCCGATCTCGCCGGCGGCTACGGCCATGTCGAACTCTCCTACGATTTCCGCGACGGCGGCGGCGGCGATGGCTGGATCCACGCGTTGTTCCGCTACGCGCGCAAAGCCGGCGCCGCGCACGCCGCCGAAACGAGCTTCGGCAGCCATATCTTCAACACCGCCCTCGTGTTCAAGAACGAGCCGCAATCCTATATCGGCCGTCCGCCGGGATTGACGACGCGATTGTTCTTGAGCTTGGGCGTGAACGCGCAAGATGCGTTCTGCCATCTGATCTACCCGGCCTCGACGCCGTGGCGGAAGAATTCCGAGACCGTTCTCGAACTACACGACGCCACCGGCACGAAGATCGCGGAATCGTCGCTGGCGATTCCGTGTTCGGGCTCGCGCCTGTGGCGCGTGTCCGAGCATTTCGCCAAGGCGGATATCGCGAAAGCGGCCGGCGGCGGCTATGTGCTGATCCGCGATCGGACCTGCCGCCTGTTCGGCTATCACGGGCTCGCCGAACCCGATGGGCGCTTCAGCCTCGACCACATGTTCGGCTTCTAGTGAAGCTGCTCTTCCTCTCGCACCAAGGCGATCTGGGCGGGGCGACCTCGGCGATGGTCGAGGGGATCGAAGCGCTGGTCGCGCGCGGCCATAGCGCCGAAGTGTGGATGCCCGATGCGGGCAGCATGATCGCGCGGTTGGAAAAACTCGGCGTCAAACATCGCATCGTCGATCTGCCGCTCTGGGCCAGCACCAAAGGCCGCAAAGCATGGCGCCTGCGCTGGCGCACATGGCGCGCCATCGCCCCCTTGGCCGCGCTGCTGCGCGACGCGCAACCCGATCTGGTCGTCACCAACACGATGGTGCTGGGTGTCGGCGCGCTTGCCGCCGAGCGCGCGGGGCTCAAACACGTCTGGTGGATCCACGAATTCGGCCGCGAGGATCATGGCCTGGAATTCGTGGGCGGCGACGCGTGGGCGGCCGCGATCATGCGCCGCACGACGTCGCTCGCGATCGTCAATTCCGACGCCGTCGCGGCGAAATACGCGAAGTTCCTGCCGCGCGAGAAAATCGCGCGCGTCTATTACCGCATCGATCCGACACCGGCGGCGAACGTTCCCGATTACGAGCCCTCGGGCGCGTTCCATCTCGCCTTGCCGGGCTCGCTCAACCCGCAAAAGGGCCAAGCCGATGCGATCGCCGCGTTGACGATCCTGGCGCGCGGGGATAAGCGCCCGCATCTGCATTTCTTCGGCGAAGGGGCCGAAGGCTACACCGCGCGTTTGCGCGATGCGGCGCGCGACGGCGGCGTGGACGCGCAAACACATTTCCATGGCCATGTGCGCGATCTGGGTGCAAGGCTCGCGAAAGCGAATGCCGTGCTGGTCACGTCGCGCAACGAAGCCTTCGGCCGCGTGACGGTCGAAGCGTTGCGCGCGAACGTGCCGGTGATCGCGAGCGATGCGGGCGGTACGCGCGAATTGATCGACGACGGCACGACCGGCTTGCTCTATCCGCCGGGTGATGGCGCGGCCCTCACGCGCCAGATCGCGCGCGTGATGGACGATCCCAAGTTCGCACAAAGCCTCGCAGCTGCGGGCGCCGCTTGGGCGGGACCGCGCTTCGGCGCCGCCGAGTTCGCCGACAATCTCGAAGCGGCGCTCAAGCGCGCTTAGACGGATGCCAGCCCGTGCCGCGTTTGCATCGCGGCGGCGAGGCCGAAGCCCTCCTCGTAGGCTTCGCTGGCGAGCGAGAGCGGGTCGGGGAACGGCAAGCGCAGATCGGCCCAGGCTTGGCCATCGGTGATGTCGAGCTCGCCGCCGAATTTGCGCGCGATGCGGCGCATCGGCCCGTTGTCGAGCAGACACACCATCCGCAAACGCCGCAACATGCGATTGCGCGCGAGCACGATCACGCGGCGCAGAAATTCGCTGCCCAAGCCTTCGTCGCGCCGCCCGGGCGCCACGGCGACGGCGAATTCGCCCTCGCGCGACAAATCGCCCGCGGCCGGCAAATGCAATTCCGCCGTGCCGATCAGATTGGCGCCGTCGAAGCAACCGACGATGGCCGCACGGCGCCAATCGATCCCCGCGACATAGGCGCGGATCGCTTGGTCCGAGACCGGGGCAGAAAACCGAGAACGCCGGTCGCGCGAATCCAGCGCGACCAGGTGTGCGGCCAGCGCCTCGGCATCGAAGGAATGTAAACGTCGGAAGTAACGCATTTCGCCCGGCTCCCTCGCCAAACAATGGGAATCGGACGTTTCGCTCCACCGGCGGGGGACGACCGGGGCGCCCATGTTCGAAGACGGGTCGCCCGACGCGGTCACGCATCCGGTGTCGGCACTATCCCCCTACCCCAGGCGGGGGTCAAATGACTTTTGTGCAATGCAGCAAAGATCGCTAATTCGGGAATAGAACCGGGGCGTTGGCAAACGCCAGCTCGTGGCGCGAGCGCCATTCCGGCTTCACGTAATTGACGATGATCGACTTGCGCACGCCGTCGATTCGCCGTTTTTCGAAGCCGTGCCACGTGTCGTCGCCGGGCACGAAAATCAGCCCGCGCCCGAAGCCGAACGGGGCGGCACCGAGATGGCGTTTCTCGGCATCGTAGATATCCGTGCCCATCGCCGGATCGTCGCCGAGATAGACCAGCATGGTGAAAAGTTTGGCGCCGATATCGGTGTGCGGCTCCAGCCAGAACCCGTCGCGATCCTGGCAATATTCGATGCGCAGGCTTGCTCCTTCCAAGGGCGCACCGGTCGCGTCGGCCAGCATTGCCACCGTTTCGGGCGCTTGGAAAGTCTGCGCGACCGCTTGGCAGGTGCCGTCCCACAAATCGCCGGGGGCGAAAAAGCGGCGGCTCGAGTTATGCGTCTCGCGCCGCCCTTGCGTGTCGCCGATCTCGGCCGGCGGCGCGGGCAGTTCGGCGAGCGCGGTCAGCGTTTCGTCGGGTAACGCGTCGGTCAGCAGCCAATGGCGGAACGGCGTTTCGCGGATGCGCGCCGAGGCGAGGCTGGCGGCGAAAGCATCGGCGATCTTCACGGCGCAGATATCGACGATTTGCATGATCACGCGGCCTCCTCGCCGCCGGACAGAAGGCGCTTGGCAAAGGCCGAAGCGCGATGGCGCGCGATTTCCCACGCGGCGATCGCGCGGCCGGTCATCCAGTTGAACATCACGTAGCGCCGCTCGCCTTCGAAGGGCTTGTGGCCGTGCCAGGAGTTTTCGGTGCGGCGGAAGGCGACGAGCGTGCCCGCATCGGGCGGCACTTCGGCGATGTAATCATCGATGTCGCCGGGCCCGCGCAGGAAGCGCAAGCGCCCGCCCGCATTCGCCCACGGCCGATTGAGATAGAGCAGCGACGTGACGAATTTCGCGGTGGAATCGACATGGATCTTGCCGTCGCTCGCGCGCGCCCTTGCGCGCACCGTGACCATCAAGGGCCGCCCGTCGAGGTCGACGCCGAACTTCGCGGCGTAAGCCGCCCGCAACGCGGGGCCTTGGATTTCATCGATCAGCGCGCGAAAGGCGGAACCGCCGCCAGCTTCGTCGGCGGGATAAAGCCCCGCCCCGGACAGCTTGGGAAAGTCGCGCTCGATCTCTTCCGCAGCCCCTTCGCGCAAGATGCCGTTGGCCAGGAAATGGTCGAAGGGTTCGCGGCGCAACGGGGCGGCACGCAACGCGTCGAGATCGATAAACGCCATAGGAACGAAGGCCTCGCGGGGATGACCCGGGCTTCATGCCCGCCCGGGTCCCGCGCGGCCTTGATCCAGCGCAATTGCGAGGTATGGCGCGACGCCGTGTCGCGGTGCGGCGTAAAAAAAACGCCCGGTGCAATGCACCGGGCGAGTTGAACAGGGAGGCTTCACGTCTGGGAGACGTAGGGTTCAGAGAACCCCGCCCGCTCCGAAGAGAGGGCCCTTCGGCAAGGGCGCTAGGTGCGCCGCAAAACCGACAAGACAAACATAGGGACTAAACTGCTTGAAAAAATGGCAAAAATGGCATGGAAGGCTTGCGCCCTTCGCATGCCCACCTAAACCTTTCGTAGAAAAGGCGTTTTTGTCGTTTTTAACACTACGAACCGCGTCTATTTTCGCCGCAGCGCACAACGAACAACCCGCTACCGCCTAGGCGGTAACCGATTAGAACTGAGATTCGGCAACCTTTTGGACAAGGTAGTCGCGGAACACCGCGATGCGCTTGGAGCTGCGCAGTTCTTCCGGATAGACGAAATAGGCCTCGTAGGTCGGGCCTTCGAGTTCGGGCAGGATGCGAACCGCCTTCTCCGATTGATTGGCCATGTAATCGGGGAAGCCGGCGATGCCGATGCCGCTTTCGACCGCGCGCAGCAGGCCGTAGACGTTGTTCACGCGCAAGGTCGGCTTGCGCTTGCGCCCGCCGGTCGTGCCCGCCTCCAAAAGCCAATTCACGTTCGGGAACGGCGGATTGGGGTCGTCGCCATAGACGATCAGCTTGTGCTTATCGAGATCGGTCGCCGTCTTGGGCATGCCATGACGGTCGATATAGGCTTGGCTCGCGTAAGCATGCACATGCACCGACAGAAGATGGCGCTGGATGAGATCGCCTTGCCGGGGCGGATGCATGCGGATCGCGCAATCGGCCTCGCGCATACCGAGATCGAGCTCGCGATCGTCGAGCTTCATCTCGACCTGCACGTCTTTGTACTGGTCGAGGAACTCGCCCAAACGCGGGGCGAGCCACACCGAGCCGAAGGCCACGGTCGCGGTGACGCGCAGCAAGCCCGTCGGCTTTTCCTTCGTCTCGGCGAGCTGGGTCTCGACCATCGCGAGCTTGGCGAAAACCTCGCGCACGGCGTTGTACAGCAACTCGCCCTGCTCGGTGAGGATGAGGCCGCGCGCGTGGCGGTGGAACAGCGGCGCCGACACCGAGTCTTCCAGACCCGAAATCTGCCGGCTGACCGCCGATTGCGACAGGTTCAGCTTGTCGCCGGCATGGGTGAAGGACCCCGCCTCGGCGACCGCGTGAAACACCCTTAGTTTGTCCCAGTCCATCGGAACGTCGCTCCCTGCCCTTCCGCCTTATTGCGCGGCCGCGAGATGGGCGCTTTCCTCGTGGGCGAGGAATTTCTCGGCCTCCAAGGCCGCCATGCACCCCATCCCCGCGGCGGTCACCGCCTGGCGGAAGATTTTATCCTTCACGTCGCCCGCCGCGAATACGCCGGGCACGTCGGTCGCGGTGGAATCGGGCTTGGTCAGCAGATAGCCCTCCGCATCCATCGCGAGCTTGCCTTTGAACAGCGACGTCGCCGGCACATGGCCGATCGCCACGAACAGCCCGTCGACCGCGATCGACGATGCCGCACCCGTCACGGTGTCCTTCAGCTTTAAGCCGGTTACGGTCGCGGCACCGCCGGGGATCGGCGAATCCTCGCCCACGATCTCCTCGACCACCGCGTTCCAGATAATCTCGATCTTCGGATTCTTCAGCAGGCGCGCCTGCATCATCTTTTCCGCGCGCAAGGAATCGCGGCGATGGATCAACGTCACCTTGCTGGCGTGATTGGTGAGGTAGAGCGCTTCCTCGGCCGCCGTATTGCCGCCGCCGACGACCGCGACCTTCTTGCCGCGGAAGAAGAAGCCGTCGCAAGTGGCGCAAGCCGAAACGCCGCCGCCGCGGAACTTGTCCTCGCTCGCGATGCCAAGCCAGCGCGCTTGCGCCCCCGTGCAGATCACGACCGTGTCGGCGATGTAGCTATCGCCCGAATCGCCCTTCGCCACGAACGGGCGCTTCGAAAGATCGATGTCGACGATCAGGTCTTCGAGGATCAGCGTGCCGATATGCTCGCACTGCTTGTACATCTGCTCCATCAGCCACGGGCCTTGGATGGCCTTCTCGAAGCCGGGGAAATTCTCGACATCGGTGGTGATCGAAAGCTGGCCGCCCGGCTGCATGCCGCGCACCAGAATCGGCGACAAATTGGCGCGCGTCGCATAGATCGCGGCGGTGTAACCGGCGGGCCCCGACCCGATGATGAGAACCTTGGTGCGATGGGTCTGGGGCATGGAATCGGACTCCGCTATGCGTACAGCGCAAACCTATCAGGCATGTTTGCGCACGCCTAGCGGGTCCAAAAAAATTTTGAATTCTTATCCCCAGCCAAATCGGCGTTTGATTTCAAGGGCCGCGCGTTCGGTATCCCGGGGCGGATCGTAGGTCCAAGTATCCAGTCGCCCTTCGAAGGCGCGAGTCCGACCTTGGCGGCGCATTTCCGCCTGGAAGGCGGCAATGCGCCCGGATTTGCCGTCCAAATCGGCGACAAGCACCGGTTTTCCGGTCGAGAGCGCCTCGCTGGTCATCGATACCGAATCCTCGGTCACGATCAGCGCATCGGCCAGCGCCAGAATGCCGAGATAGGGATTGGGGCCCCCTTCTTCGGTGTCGTAGGCGAAGCCGCCGAGTTCGCGCACGGTGCGCACGAGTTTCGCGCGCGCATTCGCATCGGTGCGGCGCGAGGTCGTCAGCGCCAAGCCCACGCCCGACGCGGCGAGCTTACGTATGTTGTCGTCGATGCGCGCCACGGCTTCGTCGGAGAAGCGATAGCGCCGCATTCCGTTCGACCCGCCGAGGATGATTCCGGCCAGCGGGCGCTTGATCGGTGCGAAGGTCGCGCGCCATTCCTCGGTGCCCTGGCTGAGTTTTGCCGCCGTCACGTAATGCAGCGCGGCCTCGGTTTCGATGACGTTGGCGCCCTTCAAACCGTCATGCCAAGGTGAGATGACGGCATCGAGCCATTCGGGCGGCACGGCCGGTTTCTGCACATGGATGGCGACGACCTTGCCGCCCGAGCGGCGCTTCATCGCCACCCCGATCGGCGCACAGCGCGATCCCAGCGTAATCGCCACATCGGGCCAGGGCGGATCGACGCGCGGGCTGTCGGCTTCCAGCATGTCGAACGGATTGCCGGTCAGCAGCCGTTCCGGCAGCCAGCGATAGGGCCAGCGGAATTTCACGTCTTTGAATTCGTAGGTCAGGTCCAGCGCCTCGGCGAGGCCGCGGCATTGGGCCTTCATGCCGACTTGGCCGGGGCTGATGATCCAGGCGGTACGCGGGCGGTTCGTCATGGCGTGCGGTCCCTACCCCCCGCTTGGGTTTCGCGCAATTTTTTTACACAGGGCTAGGCGCGTGGCCCGGCGATTGCTAACATTATTTCAATTCACCCAGGTTACCGGACAGTAATTATGCGCGGCCACAAGCTCGACGACGTCGACCACCAGATCCTCCACGACCTTCAGGCGGATGGGCGGATGACCAATGTCGATCTCGCCAAGCGGGCCGGCATATCCGCCCCGCCCTGCCTGCGCCGCGTGCGCGTGCTGGAGGAAGCCAAGATCATCCGCGGCTATCACGCGGAGATCGACCCCCATGCGCTGGGCTATGGCGTGACGGTGTTCGCTTCGGTGTCGCTCAAAAGCCAGGCGGAAGTCGACCTCCGGGCCTTTCATGAACTCATCGATTCCTGGCCGATGGTCCGCGAGTGCCACATGCTGACCGGCGAGACCGACTTCCTGCTGAAGGTCGTCGCGGCCGATTGGGACGCCTACGAGAAATTCCTGACCACGCAGCTGACGGCCGCGCCCAACGTTTCGACCGTCAAATCGGCGCTGACGATCAAGACGACCAAGCACATGCCCGGCGTGCCGATCGAGGTCAAAGCGAAGCGCTAAAACGCCTCAGGCGTTGCGGCGAACCCAAGGAATACGCGCGACCGGCACGCCTTCTTCGGCAAGTTCCTGCGCCTGTTCGTCGCTTGTCTCGCCATAGATGTTCTTGTGCGCGCGCTCGCCATAGTGCATCGCGCGCGCCTGTTCGGCGAAATCCGCGCCGACATTTTCGAAGTTCTTCTCGACATGCTCGCGCAATTTGGCGAGTTCCTTGTGCAGTTCCGCCGCCTTCGCGGTCGCCGGATCGGGGCCGGCGGCAACTTGCGTGGAGGCGTCGTTCGCGACCGCCTCGGCGGGCAGGTGCAAGCGCTTGCGGGACTTCTTGGTCCCGGCCAAACGCGGCGCCATCAGCGCCTTTTCGATTTTCACGTCGCCGCAAACGGGGCATTCGACCAGGCCGCGCTTGGCCTGGCGGTCGAACGACGCGCCGTCCTTGAACCAGCTTTGAAACCGGTGTTTCTTGCGGCACTGCAAGTCGAACACGATCATGATCGCTATTTGGCGCCCGCACGCCGGAAATGCAAGAGAGGGAAAATGAACCCCCACCACGCTTTGCAGCAGGTTTCGCCCTGGGTGGAGGCCCATGCCGGGCTCGTCGCCCCAAGCGGGACGGTCCTTGACCTCGCCGCCGGCGGCGGGCGGCACTCGCGCTATTTCGCCTGGCACGGGCGCAAGGTCGTGGCGGTCGACAAGGACGTCTCGGCACTCGCCCATCTGCCCGGCGTGACGGCGATCCAGGCCGATCTCGAGGACGGTTCGCCCTGGCCGCTCCAGGGGCAGGTCTTCGACGCGGCGGTGGTGACCAATTATCTCCACCGGCCGCTCTTCCCGGATCTGTTTGCCGCGATCCGCAGCGGCGGGATTCTGATTTACGAGACCTTCGCGCGCGGCAACGAAGCCTATGGCAAGCCCGACAATCCCGATTTCCTGCTGGACCCCAACGAATTGGTCGCACGCACGCTGAACCAATTCGTGATCGTCGCGTTCGAGGATCGCTATATCGACGCGCCCAAACCGGCGATCGTCCAGCGCATCACGGCGATGAAGATTTAGAGTCTTACGGGGGCGGAGCGCCGGCCGCGACCATCACGCGGTTCCAGGCGTTGATCAGGCCGATCGCGAAGCTGAGCTGCGCGATTTCCGTCTCGTTGAACGCTTCGCGCACGGCCTGATAGGCCTCGTCCGGCACGCCGCCATGCGAGATATGCGTCAGCGTTTCCGACCACGCGATCGCCGCGCGCTCGCGCGCGTCGAAATCGGGCGTATCGCGCCAAGCGGCGATCAGGTCGAGCTTGCGCTGCGAAACCCCGGCTTTACGCGCGTTGGCGAGATGCAGGATGAGGCAATAGGCGCAGCCATTGATCTGCGATGCGCGCACTTGCGCCAGTTCGATCAGTGCGAGATCGAGACCGCTTGTCTTGACCGCCATCCCCAGTTTGATTTGCGCGTCGTAGATCGCGGGCGCGAGCGTTTTGGGGTCGAAGCGCTTTTCCATGATCGCCCTCAAATGCCGTTATAGGCGCGGAACCAATCGACGAAGCGCGGCACGCCCACGTCGATGGTCGTCTTCGGATCGAAGCCCAGATCGCGGCGCGAGGCTTCGATATCCGCGAAACTTTCGCGAACGTCGCCGGGCTGCATCGGCTGCTTGTCGAGGATCGCCTTGTGATTGGTCGCGCGCTCGATCAATTCGACGAAACGCATCAGCGGTTCGGAGCGGTGATTGCCGAGATTATAGACGCGATGCGCCGCCTGTCTGTCGCCCGCGACCGGCGGGCGATCCAGGGCCGCAATCACGCCCGCGACGATGTCGTCGACATAGGTGAAATCGCGCCGCATCTCGCCGCCGTTGAACAGCGGGATGGGTTTGCCTTCCAAAATCGCCTTGGTGAAAATCCATAGCGACATGTCCGGCCGGCCCCAGGGGCCGTAGACGGTGAAGAAGCGCAAGCCCGTCGCCGGCACGGCGAAAAGATGCGAATAGGCATGGCTGACCAGCTCGTTCGCGGCCTTGGTGGCGGCGTAGAGCGAGACGGGCTTGTCGATCTTGTCGTCGACCGAGAACGGCAGCTTGTCGTTCCCGCCATAAACCGACGAGGACGAGGCGTAGACGAGATGCTTGATGTCGCCGCGCTGGCGGCACGCCTCGATGACGTTGAAATGGCCGATGATGTTGGTCCGGATATAGACCTCCGGATGCGACAGCGAGTAGCGCACACCCGCCTGGGCGGCCAAATGCACGACGCGGTCGATCGATTTGTCGGCGAGGGCCGCGGCGAAGGCGCCGTCGGCGGCCAATTCGCCGCGCACCATGCGGAAGTTCTTGTTCTTCGCAAGTTCGGCCGCGCGCGCCTCTTTCAGGCGCACGTCGTAATAAGGATCGAAATTGTCGAAGCCCACCACGTCTTCGCCGCGCGCCATCAGCGCTTTGGACAGGTGGAAGCCGATGAACCCGGCGGCTCCGGTCACGAGAACGGTCATGGGCCCGTTTTCTATGGCCTCGCGCGCGCGAAAGCAACGGCGCAAACCGCACCCACGAAGCCCAAAATCAGATGGGCCGGGCGCGGCGCCAATTCGGGGTCGAAATTGGCCGCGAACACCATCCAGAACGGCGCGCCGAGCTTGACGGCGATGAACCCCGCCTCGGCCATCGGGACCAGCGAAGCCGCCGCGATTCCCAGCGCCAGCGCGACCGCCCAGCCCGCTTGGCCCCGGGCTTTCGCGACGCGCCAGGCCATCGCCCACACGAACAATCCCGCCGTGACCTGCGTCTCGATCGCGTCAAGGCGCGCTTGCAGAAAGAAATGCACGATCGCCAGCACGCCCAGCGGATAGGCGAACTTGTGCAAGCGGCGCCAATTCTTGCCGCCCAGGCGCTTGATCATCCCGTCGGTCGAGGTCGCCGCCAGCGCCGCGAAGCCCAGCAAAGCCACGAAACCGATCGTAAGGTAAATGCGCAGCGCGATTTCCGACGCGACGGTCGAAAGGACGAAGCCCTGGCTCGCGACATACATCGTGAAATGCGAAGTGAGATAGGCGAAGGCGCCCACGCCCAGCATGCGGCGCACGAGCATCGCCGTCGGCCAATGCCACAGCGAGCGCAACGGCGACACGGCCAGCGACAGCATAAAGATGCGCAAGCCCCAGGACCCCAGCTCGCGCGTCGCCGCCTTCAAGGGCTGCGCGCCGAGCTGGCCGGTCGCCAACGCATAGGCGACCCACAAACCCGGCACGAACAGCGCCAGGAAGACGATCAGTTTCAGCGGGACGGTTCTTTCCGTCCGGTCGGCCCAAGGGAATCGCACGAAGGCGAGCTTAGCCCGGATCGACGCCCGCTTGCCGCAACCGCGTTTCGAGATCGGCGACGCGCGCGCGCAGGCCCGTTACCAGGTCGGCCACGTCCTCCGCCGGCAGCAATTGGGGGATATGCTGCGGGCAGTTCGTGTCCCACGCCTCGATCTCGATCACGATCGCGCGCTGCGGGGCGGCCGGATAATTCGGGTCCGTCAGCCGATCCAGCAGCGCCGGGTCGTCCGACACGATCCGCGCCCGGCCCCAGATTTTCACCCGGCGGCGATGGGCGTAATCGGGCACGAAAATCAGCACGCGGTCGTTCTCGGCGAAGTTCCCTTGCGAGATGAATTGCCGATTGCCCGAGAACTCGGCGAAGCCAAGGTGCTTTTCGTCGAGCGGCTTCAGGAACCCCGCCGGGCCGCCGCGATGCTGCATATAGGGCCGCCCGTCGGCGGAAGCCGAGGCGAGGTAGAACGACCGCGTCTGCGCCAGGTACGCCGCCAGATCGGGCGTCACCGTGTCGCGCCCGCCCTTCGCCTGCTGACGGGCGTAGGATTCGACCGACCCGTCTTCCGCCTGGAAGCGCCGGACCGAGTCCGTGAACGCGAGTTCGCCGTAATGCCGTCCCATCTTTCCCTCCATCCGCGGCGGTCGGAAGCGGCCGTCTCGGACAAGATGGGCGTATCCCGATTGATCCGAAATCGATAATATCGAGTTTCATTCTCTCGATTTTGACACAAATGTCCGATCGCCTCGCCGAGCTTGAGCTTTTCGTCGCCCTTGCCGCACGCGGCGCGCTGGCCCCGGCCGCGCGCGAACTGGGTTTGGGCCCCGCGCGCGCCAGCCGCTTGCTGGCGGCGTTGGAAGCGCGGCTGGGCACACGGCTCGCGCGGCGCACCACCCGCGCCTTGTCGCTGACCGAAGCAGGGCAACGTTATTTGGCGCACGCGCAACGCGCCTTGGCCGAATTGGCGCAAGCGCACACGGTGTTGAAGGGGACGCAAGCGGGGCCGCGCGGCACGCTGCGCCTGACCGCACCGACGCAATTCGGCGCGATCCATGTCGCCCCGCTCGCCGCCGAATTGATCGCGGCCCATCCCGCCTTGTCGGTCGATCTGACGCTGGACGACCATGCCGTCGATCCGATCGCCGGCGGGTTCGACGCGAGTTTGCGCATCGGCACGCCGCCGCCCGGCACACTGATCGCGCGGCGCGTGGGCGAAACGCGGGTTCTCACCGTCGCGTCGCCCGATTATCTTGCGCAGGCCGGCAAGCCGCGCGTTCCCGACGATCTCGACGGGCACGAATGTTTGATCTGGCGCGGTGTCGGCCGCACGGCCGCCTGGCGCTTTCGCCGGAACGGCAAAGTACGCGAGCGCGCCGTCACGGGGCGTTTCGTCGCGGACTCGCCCGCCGCGATCCTCTCGGCGGCGATTGCGGGGGCCGGCATCGCGCGCTTGCCCGAATACCAAGCGCGCGTGGCCCTCGCGTCGGGAAAGCTGGTCGAGATCTTGGGCGAATTCGCGCCGCCGCCCGCCCCGATCAACGTGTTGTACCCGCCGCCGGGGCCGGGCCTGCAAATCCCCGCCAAGCTGCGGGCGTTCATCGATCTTGCGAGCGTGCGCTTGGCCGCGCCGAAACCGGTGCTGGACAGGCGCGCCAAGGACCGCTAGCGTAGCTTCCTTCATAAGGGGAGTTCCCGAAAGGTCATGCAACCGCGCGCGATCCGTATCGTCCGCTGGTCCCGTTGGTGGCGCTGAGCGCCAGCCAACCCTTTCCCCTTTTCTCCGCCCGTATTGGCCGTTTTGCGCATCCCCGTTAGCGGGATTCCGTCCGGTCGCCCCGTTTCCAAGGAACTCCCGCGATGCGTTACGACTTCACCACGCCCACCGGCTTGACGCTGACCCGACAGCGCCGCACGCTGGCCTACGACACCGCTCTCGACGGTTTCGCCGAAAAACTCGACCGCACGCGCGGCGGCTTGTTCTCCTCCGGCGTGGATTATCCCGGCCGCTATTCGCGCTGGGAGTTCGGCTTCGCCGACCCGCCGGTCGAGATCATCGGCGGCGGCAACAAGCTGGAACTGAAAGCGCTGAACGAGCGCGGGATCGTGCTGATCGATCTGCTCGACCCGATCTTCGCGGATATGGCGGAGGCGCGCATCGTCGCGCGCGATCCCGGCTATCGCCGGATCGAGACGATCGCCGCCGCCGGGCCGTTCCCGGAGGAAAAGCGCAGCCAGCAGCCCTCGCTGTTCTCGCCGTTGCGCCGCTTGGTCGCCGAGTTCAAGGGCATCGCCGACGGGTTCATCGGGCTCTACGGCGCGTTCGGCTACGATCTGCTGTTCCAGTTCGAGCCGATCAAGCTTTCCCAAAATCGCCCGGCCGAAACGCGCGATTTGCATCTGTTCATTCCCGACCGGATGCTGATCGTCGACCGGCGCAAGGAAACCGCCTTCCGCTACGATTACGATTTCGCGCGCGCGCGCGTATCGACCGAGGGCAAATCGCGCGTTTGCATGGCGCCCGTCGCGCGCCGGCGCTACGCCGAGCCGAAAGCGAAGCCGGAGATCACGTCGGATCTGACGGCCGAGCAATACGCCGCGATGGTCGATGTGGCGCGCGAGCGCATGCGCGTGGGCGATATTTTCGAGGTCGTGCTGTCGCGCCGCTTCGAAGCGCTTTACCAAGCCTCTCCTTCGTCGCTGTTCGCCAAGCTGAAAAAGGTCAACCCGAGCCCGTTCGAGTTCTATCTCCAACTCGGGCCCGATCGCCTGGTCGGCACCAGCCCCGAAATGTATGTGCGCGTCGAAGGCGACCGGGTGGAAAGCTGCCCGATCTCCGGCACCGCAAGGCGCGGGCGCAACGCGATGGAGGATGCCGAGCGCTTGAAGGCGCTGATCAACTCGGAGAAGGACGAAGTCGAGTTGACGATGTGCACCGATGTCGACCGCAACGACAAATCGCGCATTTGCGTGCCGGGCACGGTCAAGCTGCTCGGGCGGCGTCAGATCGAGGCCTATCAGGGCCTGTTCCACACGGTCGACCATGTCGAAGGCCGTTTGCGCCCGGACGTTACGGGCCTGGACGCGTTCATCTCGCATATGTGGGCGGTGACGCTGACCGGCGCCCCGAAGAAATGGGCGGTCGAAATCGTCGAAGCGATGGAGACGAGCCCGCGCGGCTGGTATGGCGGCGCCGTCGGCGCCTTGCAGTTCAACGGCGACGTCAACACCGGCATCACCATTCGCACCGTCCATCTGACCGAGGACGCGAAGAAGAAGCAGGTCGCGCGCTATCGCGTCGGCGCCACGCTGGTGTGGGATTCGATCGGGATGGAGGAGAACGAAGAAACCTTCGTCAAGGCGAGCGCCTTGTTCCGCGTGCTCGCCCCGCCGGCCGCGAATGCCGGCGAAGCCGCGAATCCGCAACCCGGCAAGGGCCGGCGGATCGTGCTGATCGACAACGAAGACAGCTTCGTCCACACCCTGGCGGATTATTTCCGCCAGACCGGGGCGGACGTGTCGACCTATCGCCACGGCTTGACGCCCGACGCGATCGTGGCGCTGAAGCCCGATCTGGTCGTGCATTCGCCGGGGCCGGGCACGCCCGCGCAATTCGGCGTGCCGACGCTCGTGCGTGCGCTGGCCGAACGCGGCCTCGCGCAATTCGGCGTGTGCTTGGGGCTTCAAGGAACCGTCGAAGCCTTCGGCGGCGCGCTCGACGTGCTGCCCGAGCCGCGCCACGGCAAGCGCTGGGATATCGCGCATGACGGGACGGGCTTGTTCGCGGGGCTTCCCAGCCCGTGTGCCGTCGGCGCCTATCACTCGCTGCATGCGCGCGCGTCTTCGTTCCCGCACGGGGAACTCGATATCGTCGCGCGCACGCAAGCTGGGCTGATCATGGCCGTGCGCCACAAGCGCTTGCCGATCGCCGCGGTGCAATTCCATCCCGAATCGATCCTGTCGATGGGCCGCACCGAAGCGGGCGAGATCGGCCATTTGCTGATCGCCAACGTGATCGCGGAGTTGATCGCCAAACGCGCGGCGAAGGCGGCGTAAGAAGGTTGCGCCGCCCCCGTGCGGGGCGGCAACAACCGGAACCTCTTCGCAGTTGCACCAGGAAGCTTCTTGCTTTCTGGTGCGGCGACACGGGCGGACGTTGAGACGGCGTGCGCGACCCGCTACGCTTTCCTCCGACGCGGGGGAACTACCCCGCGCGATCCAGGGATGGAATGGCGATGGCTCTCCCCGCGCGCCCGCTGCTCGACGTCACACTCGACGACAAATACGTCGCCCAATCGGGGCGCGTCTATCTCACGGGCACGCAAGCGCTGGTGCGCCTCGCCTTCATGCAGCGCCGCCGCGATTTGGCCGCCGGGCTCAACACCGCGGGATTCGTCTCGGGCTATCGCGGCTCGCCGCTCGGCGGGCTCGACCAAGCGATGTGGCAGGCGCGCCGCCACATGAAGGATCACCACATCCATTTCACGCCCGGCGTGAACGAGGAATTGGCCGCCGCCGCCGTCTGGGGCACGCAGCAGGTCAACATGTATGACGGCGCCAAATACGACGGCGTGTTCGGCATGTGGTACGGCAAGGGCCCGGGCGTGGATCGCTGCGGCGACGTATTCAAACACGCCAACGCCGCCGGCACCTCGCCCAATGGCGGCGTGCTCGTCTTGGCGGGCGACGACCACGCGGCGAAATCCTCGACGCTGGCGCATCAATCCGAACACGAATTCGTCTCCGCGATGATGCCCGTGCTGAACCCCTCGGGCGTGCAGGAATTCCTCGATCTCGGCCTTTATGGCTGGGCGATGAGCCGCTATTCGGGCTGCTGGGTCGCGTTCAAATGCACGGGCGAGACGACGGATTCCTCCGCCTCCGTGCTGATCGATCCGCATCGCCTGAACATGGTGACGCCGACGGATTTCGAAATGCCGCCGGGCGGCCTGCATATCCGCTGGCCCGATCATTGGATCGAGCAGGAACACCGGCTGCAGAAATACAAAGTCTACGCCGCACTCGCTTTCGCGCGCGCCAACAAGCTCGACAAGATCGTCATCGACAGTCCGAAGCCCCGTTTCGGCATCGTGACGACGGGCAAGAGCTATCTCGATGTGCGCCAAGCGCTCGACGATCTGGGCATCGACGACGCGCTGGCCGCGCAAATCGGCTTGCGGCTTTACAAGGTCGCGATGCCCTGGCCGTTGGAACGCGAAGGGGCGCGGCATTTCGCCGAAGGCCTCGATGAAGTGCTGGTCGTCGAGGAAAAGCGCGCGCTGATCGAAAATCAACTCAAAGAGCAGCTCTATAATTGGCGCGCGAATGTGCGCCCGCGCGTCGTCGGCAAGTTCGACGAGAAGGGCAAATGGATCCTGCCCTCGGCCGGCGAATTGACGCCCGCGATGGTCGCCAAGGTGATCGCGGAGCGCTTGAAGCCGTTCTACGACTCCCCGCGCATGCGCGAGCGCGTGGCGTTCCTGGAACGGCTGGAGCAAGCGCCCGAAGGCCACGCGTTCAAGCGGATTCCCTATTTCTGCTCCGGCTGCCCGCATAATACGTCCACGAAAGTGCCCGAGGGCAGCCGCGCGATGGCCGGCATCGGCTGCCATTTCATGGCGCTGTGGATGGATCGCGAGACGACCACCTTCACCAATATGGGCTGCGAGGGTGCGCCCTGGATCGGCCAGGCGCCGTTCACCGACACGAAACACGTTTTCCAAAATCTCGGCGACGGCACCTATTTTCATTCGGGCTCGTTGGCGATCCGCGCCGCCTTGGCCGCCAAAGTGAACGTCACCTACAAGCTGTTGTTCAATGACGCGGTCGCGATGACCGGCGGCCAGCCGCATGACGGCCAGTTGACCGTGCCGCGCATCACCCAGATGGTCGCGGCGGAGGGCGTGAAGCGCATCGTCGTGACCAGTGACGATCCCGACAAATACGGGTCCGCCGATTTCGCGCCCGGCGTGGAGATTCGCCACCGCGACGAGCTCGATGCCGTGCAGAAGGAATTGCGCGATACGCCGGGCGTGACCGTGCTGGTCCACGACCAGACTTGCGCCGCCGAGAAGCGCCGCCGGCGCAAGCGCGGCACCTATCCCGATCCGGCCAAGCGCATCTTCATCAACGACGCGGTCTGCGAAGGCTGCGGCGATTGCTCGGTGCAGTCGAATTGCCTGTCGGTGGTACCCGTCGAAACCGAATTCGGCCGCAAGCGCGCCATCGATCAATCGAGCTGCAACAAGGATTTCTCCTGCGTCAAAGGCTTCTGCCCGTCTTTCGTCAACGTGCTGGGCGGCAAAGTGCGCAAGCCGCGCAGCAAGGCGCTCGAGTCCGGCGCCGACCCGTTCGCGGCGTTGCCCGCCCCCGCCTTGCCGAGCAGCGCCGAGCCTTACGGCATCCTCGTGACCGGCGTGGGCGGAACCGGCGTCGTCACTATCGGCGCGTTGATCGGCATGGCGGCGCATCTGGAAGGCAAAGGCGTGTCGGTGCTCGACATGGCGGGCCTTGCCCAGAAGGGCGGTGCGGTGCTGTCGCATATCCGGATCGCCGACGATCCGAACGATCTGCACGCCGTGCGCATCGCGGCGGGCGAAGCCAAGCTGCTGCTCGGCTGCGACATGGTGGTCGCGGCCGGCGCCGAAACGCTGGATCGCGTGCGCGTGGGCGAGACCCGCGCGGTGATCAACACGCACGAATCGCCGACCGGCGATTTCACCCGCAATCCCGACCTCGCCTTCCCCGCCGACGGCATGAAGGCAGCGATTTCCCATGCGCTGGGCCAGGGGGCCGCCGAATTCATCGAGGCGAGCGAGTTGGCGACCGCGCTGATGGGCGATTCGATCGCGACCAACCCGTTCATGCTGGGCTATGCGTGGCAGAAGGGCGCGATCCCGCTCGGCCTCGACTCGCTGATGCGCGCGATCGAGCTCAACCAAGTCGCGGTCGACGCGAACAAGCGCGCCTTCAATTGGGGCCGCCTCGCCGCCGTCGAGATCGACAAGGTGCGCGACGCCGCCAAGCCCACGCTGCCGCCGGAACGCAAACTCGCGCATACGCTGGACGAGGTGATCGCCGCGCGCCTGCCCCATCTCACCGCCTATCAGGATGAGGCGCTCGCACGCAAATACGAGACGCTCGTGCGCAACGTCGCCGCCGCCGAAGCCGCGAAGACACCGGGCCGCGAGGGTCTCGCGCTCGCCGTCGCGCGCTATTACGCCAAGCTGCTCGCCTATAAGGACGAGTACGAGGTGGCACGCCTTTACAGCGACGGGACGTTCCGCAAGGCCTTGGCGCGCCAATTCGAGGGCGACTACAAGATCGAACTCAATCTCGCCCCGCCGATGTTGAGCGAGATCGACGCCACCACCGGCCGCCCGCGTAAGAAAACCTTCGGGCCGTGGATGCTGTCGGCGTTGGGCGTGCTAGCGAAGTTCAAATTCCTACGCGGCACGGCGTTCGACCCGTTCGGCCGCACGATTGAGCGCAAAACTGAGCGCCGCTTGATCGCCGAGTACGAAGCCACGATCGCGGAAATCCTCGAACGCCTCTCGCCCGCAACGCACGAAGCGGCCGTCGGCCTCGCCTCGATCCCCGAGGAAATTCGCGGCTACGGCCCGGTCAAAGACCAGCATATCGTCAAGGCCGAAGCGCATAAGGCGGCGCTGCTCGCCCGCCTGCGCGATCCGGCGGCGGCTTTGGTCGCGGCGGAATAGCTTGTTCGTCGCCGGGGTCGATGGCTGCAAAGGCGGCTGGGTCGCCGTGTTCCGTCATGTGAAGACGGGGCGCGGCTTCGCGCGCTCCGCCCAAACGATCGCCGAAATCGTGGGCGCGCCCGAGCGGCCCGCGTGGATCGCGATCGATATGCCGATGGGCTTCGCCGACGACGCGCTGAAAGGCGGGCGCGATTGCGAGAAGGCCGCGCGCGCAATTTTGGGCCCGGCGGGCCGTGCGTCGTGCGTGTTCTCGGCTCCGTGCCGGGGTGCCCTCGCCGCCAAGGATTATCCCGCCGCCAACGCGCGCAACCGCAAGGCCGTCGATGTCGGCCTGTCGAAACAAGCGTGGAATCTGTTCCCCAAAATGCGCGAGGTCGATGCGCTGCTGCGCGCGAGACCCCAAGCGCCGATTTTTGAATCGCACCCGGAACTCTGCTTCGGCCGCTTGGCGGGCGCACCCTTGCGCGCGGCGAAGAAAACCAAAGACGGTCAGGCGCAACGTTTGGCGTTGCTCGCCAAGGAAGGTTTTCGCGATCTGCCCGACTGGCTCGACCTGTTCCCGCGCAAGCACGTCGCGCCGGACGATGTGATCGACGCGGCGGTCGTGTGCCTTACGGCCTTACGCCGCGCGAAAGGCACGGCCGAACGCCTGCCGACACAGGCGCCGAAGGATCGTTACGGAATCGAAATGGCGATCTGGCGCTGACGCGCGAAGATCAGACTTCCAGCGCGCGGCGATAAAGGTCGAGCAGCTCGTCCTGTTCCTTGCGGTCGGGCTCTTCCATTTTGCGCAGCTTGATCACCTGGCGCATGATCTTGGTGTCGAAGCCGTTGCCCTTGGCTTCGGCATAGACCTCGCGGATATCGGCGCCGAGATCGGCCTTTTCGGTTTCCAGCCGCTCGATGCGCTCGACGAAAGAACGCAGTTTCGCCGCCGCAATGCCGCCCGTATCGCCACCGTCCGCCATGTGCTTCGCTCCGAATCCGGAAAGTCAGTCGCGAGGATGTAGCGGAACCGGCCCCCTCGGCGCCAGAGGCTTGAACCTGTGGATAACGGGGATAGCGGTAGCTTATGCGACCGGCGGGGGCGTGTAATCGCGCACGATCGGCGGAATCCGGCCTTCCTCGATCCCGTGGCAGGCGACCGCAGTACCCGTCGGCGACGGTTTCGAGACCGGCCGTTCGGCGGCGCAACGCTCGTTCGCGAAGGGGCAGCGCGGATGGAAGGCGCAGCCCGTGGGCGGGTTGATCGGGTTGGGCACCTCGCCCGCCACCGGCGTGCGCGGGCGGCCCGACATGTCGAGATCGGGGATCGCGTCGAGCAGCATCCGCGTATAGGGGTGCTGCGGCCGGTTGAAGATCGCCTTCTTGTCGCCGATCTCGACCAAGCGGCCGAGATACATCACGCCCACGCGGTCGGAGATGTAATAGACAACCGCGAGATTGTGGCTGATGAACAGATAAGTGAGCCCAAGATCGCGCTGGAGCTGCTTCATCAAATTCAGAATCTGCGCCTGCACCGACACGTCGAGCGCCGACGTGGGCTCGTCGCACACCAAAAATTCCGGGTTCGACGACAAGGCGCGCGCGATGGAAATGCGCTGGCGCTGGCCGCCCGAAAATTCATGCGGGAATTTTTCCGCATCGGCCGGCGACAAGCCCACTTGGCGCAGCAACTCGCCCACGCGGGTTTTGATCTGCACGGGGTCGGACATCAGCCCGTGCACGGTGATCGGCTCGGCGATGATCTTGCCCACGCGCCAGCGCGGATTGAGGCTGGCATAGGGGTCCTGGAAGATCATCTGGAAGCGCTTGCGGATACGCGCCCCCTCGGCGGCCGACGGAATCGTCGCCATGTTCTGGCCGTCGAATTCGATCGAACCCGCACTGGGCCCGTAGAGTCCGACGACAAGGCGCGCGACCGTCGATTTGCCGCAGCCGGATTCGCCGACGAAGCTGAGCGTTTCGCCGCGCGCGATATCGAAATCGAGCCCGTCGACGGCGCGCAGGATCTGGCGGCCCGAACGTTCGATCAAACGGTTCAGCAGCGGTTTGGAGACATCGAAATGGCGCGCGAGATTTTTCGCAACGACCAGGGGCTTGGGCGATTCGGCGTTCATTCGGCGGCCGCCTTGTGCGCATCGTCGTAAAGCCAGCAGGCGACTTTGGTGTCGCCCACCGCGATAGGTTCGGGGCGTTCCTCGCGGCAACGGCCGAACACTTTGGGGCAGCGCGGATTGAAGGCGCAGCCCTTGGGGATCGCGGTCAAACGCGGCATCGATCCGTCGATCTGGGCGAGGCTGCGTTCGTCGCCGCCGAGCTTGGGGATCGAGCCCATCAGCCCTTCGGTATAGGGATGCTTGGCGCGCTTGATGACGTCGCGCACCGGTCCGATCTCCGCCACACGGCCCGCATACATGACCGCGACGCGATCGGCCGTTTCGGCGATCACGCCCATATCGTGCGTGACCAGCATGACGGCCGCACCATGATCGCGGCACAGGCGCTTCAGCAGCGTGATGATCTGCGCTTGGATCGACACGTCCAGTGCCGTCGTCGGCTCGTCCGCCACGATCAGGCGCGGATTGGCGCACAAGGCCAACGCGATCACCACGCGCTGGCGCATGCCGCCGGAGAATTGGTGCGGATAATGGTCGATGCGCCGCTCGGCCGCCGGAATGCCGACTTCCTGCAACAGCTTGATCGCGCGATCGCGGGCTTCGCTTTCCGATACGTCGAGATGCGTCAGGATCGTTTCGGTGAGCTGGCGGCCGATCGTGTAGAGCGGGTTGAGCGAGGTCAGCGGGTCCTGGAAGATCGCGCCGATTTCCTTGCCCCGGATGCGGCGCATCTTCTCGTAGGGCAGATTGTCGATGCGCTGGCCGCCGAGGCGAATCTCGCCGCCCGCCACGCGGCCCGGCGGTTCCAACAGGCCGATGATCGCCGCACCCGTCAACGATTTGCCGGCCCCGGATTCGCCCACCACGCCCAGCACTTCGCCGGGCGCGATGGCGAACGACACGTCGTCCACCGCGACCAGCGTGCCGCGCCGCGTCGGAAACTCGACCCTCAGATTTTCGACTTCGAGCAAATTCTGGGTCATGGCGTCAACGCAGCTTCGGGTTAAGGGCGTCGCGCAACCAATCGCCCAGCAGATTGACGGCGAGCACCATGATCACGAGGGCCGCCCCGGGGAAGACGGTGATCCACCATTCGCCCGAGAACAGGAAATTGTTGCCGATGCGGATCAGCGTGCCGAGCGACGGCTCTGTCGGCGGCACGCCCACGCCCAGGAACGAGAGCGTCGCCTCGGTGATGATCGCCAAAGCGAGATGGATCGTCGCGATCACCAGCACTGGGCCCATCACGTTGGGCAGCACGTGCTGGAACATGATCGCGGCGGGATGGCGGCCGATCACCCGCGCGGCCTGGACGTATTCCTTGCTTTTCTCGACCAGGCACGAGCCGCGCACCGTGCGCGCATATTGCACCCAGCCCGAGAAGCCGATCGCCAGGATCAGCACGTAGATCGCGATTTCGTGGTGCAGTTCGCGCGGGATGACGATGCGCGCGACACCGTCGATCAGCAGTGCGATCAGGATCGCCGGGAAGGAAAGCTGCACGTCGGCGACGCGCATGATGATCGCGTCGACCGTGCCGCCCATGTATCCGGCGACGAGGCCCAGGCCCACGCCCAGCACCATCGCGAACACGACCGACAGGAAGCCGACCAGCAGCGAGACGCGCGACCCGAACAAAATGGTCGAGAACACGTCGCGGCCTTGCGTATCCGTACCCAGCGGATATTCGGGCATGCCGTCGGGCAGCCACATCGGCGGCAGCGAGGCGTCCATCAAATTGAGCTGGCGCAGATCGAACGGATTCTGCGGCGCGATCCAGGGCGCGAACACCGCACCGGCGAAAAACGCGACGGTGACGATCGCGGCGACAACCACCACGGGCGAGCGGCGGAAGCTGTAGAAAATATCGGAGTCGAGGGCGCGGCGGACGATATCCATGTTTGCCTCAATGCCCGCCATGACCGCCGGCAGCACCCTTGTCGATGCGCAAGCGCGGATCGACAAGGTAGTACAGCAGGTCGACGACCAGATTGATCAGCACGAAGAAGAACGCGATCAGCATGAGATAAGCGGCCATCACCGGCACGTCGGCGGCCTGGACCGATTGGATGAACAGGAAGCCCATGCCGGGCCATTGGAACACCGTCTCGGTCACGATCGCGAAGGCGATGATGCCGCCCAGCTGCAAGCCGGTGATCGTGATGACGGGGACGAGCGTGTTCTTGAGCGCGTGGCCGAAATTGATCGCGCGGTTGCGCAAGCCCCGCGCGCGCGCGAATTTGATGTAGTCGGTGCGCAAGACTTCCAGCATTTCCGAGCGCACGAGGCGCATGATGAGGGTGAGCTGGAACAAGGCGAGCGTGATCGACGGCAGGATCAACGCGCGCAAACCCGTCGGCGTCAGGAAGCCCGTGGACCAGCCGCCGAGCTGCACGACGTCGCCGCGCCCGAAGGACGGCAGCCAGCCCAGGATGACCGAGAAGAACAGGATCAGCAGAATGCCGATCAGGAAGGTCGGCAGCGACACGCCAATCAGCGACACGCTGAGCAGCAATCGCGCGAGCCAGCCGTCGCGGTGGAGGCCGCAATAGACGCCGAGCGGCACGCCGGCGGCCAGCGCCAGCACCGCCGCGCAGAACGACAGTTCCAGCGTCGCGGGCAGGCGTTCGAGCAGCAATTCCGAAACGGGCCGCGCGAGGCGGTAGGAAATGCCGAACTCGCCCTGCGCCGCACCCGCGATGAAACGCGCGTATTGGACGAAGAAGGGCTGATCGAGGCCGAGATCCTGGATCAAACGCTGACGGGCTTCCTGCGTGTAATCCTGCCCCAGCATGATGGAGACGGGATCGCCGACATAGGCGAACAGAGAGAAACCCACGAAGCCGACGGCCAGCATGACGAGCACGGCCTGGAGCAGTCGGCGGATGACGAAAGCGATCATGATGTTTGTGCTGGTGCCCGAATTCCCCGGCGGCGGGATCGCCGCCGGGGCTTCCGGCGAAGGCTCAGTTGACCTTCACCCACTTCACTTCGAGCTGATTGTCCGCGCGATGCACGACGTCGATGTTGGAACGCATCGCCCAGGGGATCACCTGGTGGTGCAGCGGAATATGCGGAATGCGATCGTGATAGAGCTTGTTGACCTGCGCGATCAACGCCCGGCGCGCATCCGCGTTGACCTCGAGCTTGACCTTATCGATCAGCGCGTCGAAATCGGGATCCGAGAAGCGGCCGTGGTTCCACGTGCCGTTGCCCGGCTGGCCGTCCTTGGTGCGCAGCAGCGCCTGCAAGGAATAGAGCGCGTCGTAGGTCGGCACGCCCCAGCCCAGCAGATAAAGCGACGTGTCGTCGCGCTGCACCTTGGGGAAGTAGGTCGCGAGCGGCTGGGCGAGGAGATTCGCCTTGATGCCGATCTGCGACCACATCGCGACCAGCGCCTGGCAGATCGCTTCGTCGTTGATGTAGCGGTTGTTCGGGCAGTCGAGCGTGACTTCGAACCCGTCGGCGTAGCCCGCTTCGCGCATCAAGCGGCGCGCGGCGTTAAGGTCGAAGGGATAGCGCTTGTCGTCGGCCTTCGAATAGCCGTTGACCGCGTCGGGATAGAGCGAGCCGGTGTTGACCGACTGACCGCGCATCACGCGGGTGTGGATCGCGTCGATGTTGATCGCCTGATACATCGCCGTGCGCACGCGGATATCCTTGAAGGGGTTGCGCCCCTTCACCGACGAATAGAGCAATTCGTCGCGGCTGGTGTCGAACGCCATGAAGATCGTGCGCACTTCGGGCCCGATCACGACCTTGAGGCCTTGGGCGTTCTGCAATTGCGGCACGTCCTGCACCGGCGGATCGAGGATGAAGTCGATCTCGCCCGAGCGCAAAGCGGCGGTGCGCGTCGCGGCCGAAGCGATCGGCTGGAACACGATTTCCGTCACGTTCGATTCGCGCGCGGCGTTGTTCCACCAATTCGGGTTCTGGGCCAGCACCGTGCGCACGTCCGGCTCGCGGCTGCGCACGACGAACGGGCCCGTCCCCATCGCGTTGCGGCCGGTGAACGATTCCTCGCGGCCGCGCACGTTCTGCGGGCGCGTGGCGTTGTTCGCCTGCGACCATTCCAGATCCATCATGTAGACCTGGGTCAGCTTGTCGATCAGCACGGGATCGGGAATCTTGGTGATGATGTCGACGGTCAGATCGTTGACCTTGACCGCTTCGCCGATCGTGTCGGTGAAGATGCCGTATTGCGAAAATTCGTGCAGCGAACGCTGGATCGAATAGACGACGTCGTCGGCGTTGAACGCGTTGCCGTTCGAGAACTTCACGTTCGGGCGCAGCGTGAAGCGCCAGCGGGTCGGCTCCATTTGCTGCCACGACACGGCGAGGCCGGGTTCGATTTCCAGTTTCTTGCCGCGGAACACCAGCGGCTCGTAGATCTGGCGCAGCAGCAGCGTCACGTTGCCGGCGTTCTGCGAATGCGGGTCCATCGTGTTCGCATCGCCCGACACGGACATGCGGAAGGGGCGCGCATCGGCGGGGATGGCGGCGGCACTCAGCAGCGCGACGGCGCCCGCGGCGAACGCGAGACGGGCCATACGGCCCAATTTGGTGGCCATTTCTGTCTCCTCAGTTGTGGACGCCGTCCTGTTCAGCCGGCGTCCAGGATCGGGGGCTCCCGGAAGCGTCCGGATCGCGAACCCGGCGTGGCTGGCAACTTCCTTGCCAGATTTTTGTGCCACAACCGGGCCGCAGCCCGAATGCACATTTGTTAGCGCGTCCGTCACGGAAATGAAACCGATCTTGGCGCGCGGCGACGTGCCGCATGGCGTTAACCTTAAGCGGCTGCGAACGTCCCCGGAACGCGCGACAAAGCCCGGTGTCCTGCGCTAAGCTTTCCCCCTTACTCGGGAGCCTTGTTCGATGAACGACCAACGCCCGCGCGGCAACTCGCTGGCTGCGCGCGATATTGCCGCCCTCGTCCACCCCTACACCAATCTGCGCGCCTTCCAGACGGATGGCCCGCTGGTGATGGCGAAGGGGCGCGGCGTGTTCGTCGCCGACGACACCGGCAAGGAATATCTGGAAGGCATGGCGGGTCTGTGGTGCGCGTCGCTGGGCTTCGACGAGAAGCGCTTGGCCGACGCCGCCGCCAAGCAGATGCGCGAGCTGCCTTATTACCATATTTTTGCCGGTAAATCGCATGAGCCGGGCATCGTGCTGGCCGAGATGCTGAAGGAGATCAGCCCGGTCCCGATGTCGAAAGTGCTGTTCGCGGGCTCCGGCTCCGAAGCCAACGACACGGCGATCAAACTCGTCTGGTACGTGTCGAACGCGCGGGGCAAGCCGAAGAAGAAAAAAATCCTGTCGCGCGACAAGGCCTATCATGGCGTGACCATCGCCTCGGCCTCGCTCACGCGCCTGCCCGCCAATCAGCGCGATTTCGATTTGCCGATATTCCCGGTCGCCTACGCGCAAACGCCGCATCACTATAAGCATGCGCTGCCCGGCGAAAGCGAAGAGGCGTTCGCCACGCGCCTCGCCGACGATCTGGAAAAGCTGATCCTGGCCGAAGATCCCGAAACGATCGCCGCGATGTTCGCCGAGCCGATCATGGGGGCCGGCGGCGTGATCGTGCCACCCAACGGTTACTTCCCCAAGATCCAGGCGGTGCTGAAGAAATACGACATTCTGCTGGTCGCCGACGAAGTGATCTGCGGCTTCGGGCGCACGGGCAATATGTGGGGCACGCAATCGTTCGATATTCGTCCGGACATCATCACATGTGCAAAAGCGCTGTCGTCGGCCTATCTGCCGATTTCGGCGGTGATGATCTCCGAGCCGATCTGGGATCTGATGGTCAAACAATCCGACAAGATCGGCACGTTCGGCCATGGCTATACCTATACGGCGCATCCCGTTCCGGCGGCCGTCGCCATCGAAACGCTGAAGATCTATGCCGAGCGCGACATCGTCGGCCATGTCCGTGAAGTGGGGCCCCGGCTGCAAAAGGGCCTTCAAGCGCTTGGGGCGCATAAGCTCGTCGGCGAGGTGCAGGGCATGGGCCTGATCGGCGGGCTGCAATTGGTGAAGGACAAGGCGTCGAAGACCTTCTTCGAACCCGGCCAGCCGGCCGCCGCCTTGGTCGGCAAGGCCTGCGAAAACGCCGGGCTGATCGTCCGGCCGCTGTTCGACAATCGCGTGGCCGTGTGCCCGCCGTTGATCATCACCGAAGCGGAAATCGACGAATTGCTCGCCCGTTTCAAGCGCGGACTGGACGACGGTTTGGCCGCGATCGAAGCCAAGGGCCTGTTGACGTGAATCAAAGCGGACGGCACGGATATTAAGGGATTATCCGGCCCATTCCGGTGTGAACCTGGGAAGGCCGGCGGGAGCAAGCAGCAAGATGCGTCGCGACTATGACGGGGCGTTCGCCCAATCGATCGACAAGCTGAAGGCCGAAGGGCGCTATCGCGTCTTCGCGGATCTGGAGCGTATTTGCGGCGAATTTCCGCGCGCCTCGTGGCACTCGCCCGAAGGCATGCGCGAAGTCATCGTGTGGTGCTCCAACGATTATCTCGGCATGGGTCAGCATCCCAAAGTGATCGCGGCGATGAAGGCGACGGTCGAGGCGAACGGGGCCGGTGCGGGCGGGACGCGCAACATCTCCGGCACTAATCACCAGCATATCCTGCTGGAACGCGAGCTCGCCGATCTGCACGCCAAGCCCGCCGCCCTCATCTTCACCTCGGGCTACAACGCCAACGAGGCGACGCTGTCGTCCTTCGGCAAGCTGCTGCCCGGCCTCGTCATCCTGTCGGACGAGCTCAACCACGCCTCGATGATCGAGGGCATCAAGCATTCCGGTGCCGAAAAGCGCATCTTCAAGCACAACGATGCCGACGATCTGGAACGCCAGCTGGCGGCGATCGAGCCTTCGCGTCCCAAGCTGATCGCCTTCGAAAGCGTCTATTCGATGGATGGCGACGTGGCGCCGATCCACCGCTTCTGCGATCTGGCCGAGAAATACGACGCGATGACCTATCTCGACGAGGTCCACGCGGTCGGACTTTACGGACCGCGCGGGGCGGGCGTCGCCGAGCGCGAAAACGCGATGCAGCGCCTGGACGTGATCCAAGGCACGCTCGCCAAGGGTTTCGGCGTGGTCGGCGGCTATATCGCCGCGAGTGTGGCGCTGTGCGATGCCGTGCGCAGCCACGCGCCCGGCTTCATCTTCTCGAGCTCGATGCCGCCGGTGATCGCCGCGGGGGCGCGCGCCGCGATCGCGCATCTCAAAACCTCGACCGTCGAGCGCGAACAACTCGCCGAACGCGCCGCGCGGCTCAAAGCGAAATTCGCCGAAGCCAATCTGCCGGTCATGCCGTCGGCCACGCATATCGTGCCGCTGATGGTGGGCGACGCGCGCGCCTGCAAACAAGCGTCCGACGAATTGCTCACCCGCCACGGCATCTATGTCCAGCCGATCAATTTCCCGACCGTGCCGCGCGGGACGGAACGGCTGCGCTTTACGGCGACGCCGTTCCACGACGACGGCCTGATGGATGCGCTGGTCGTGGCGGTGGACGAGGTTTGGACGCGCCTCCAGCTGCGCCGCCAATACCGCCCGCTGGCGGCGGAGTAGGAATCGTTACCGTTTCGTGACGGCACCCCTCGACCGGCGGCGGCCGGTCGGGCATTCTCCATCTCCAGCGCGCCGATCGAAACAGGCGCCGGGGAGTCTTCCGTTCCATGCAAACACGCACCGTCAAAACCGCCGAAGACGCGGCGGAACTGATCGCCGAACGCGCGATCGACAACGTGAAGGTCGGCGTTTTCGACGTCGACGGGATCATGCGCGGCAAATACATGTCGCGCGAAAAGTTCCTCTCGGCGCTCAAATCCGGGTTCGGGTTCTGCGACGTGGTGCTGGGCTGGGATTCGAACGACCAGCTTTACGACAACGTCAAATACACGGGCTGGCACACGGCCTATCCCGATGCGCCCGTGCGCTTGGTGCCCGACACGTGCCGCGAATTGCCGCTGGAACCGTCGACCGTGCTGTTCCTGGGCGAATTCGCGCAGAAGGCCGAAGGCGTGTGCCCGCGCGGCGCCTTGCGCCGCGTGCTGAAGCGCGCGTCGGATATGGGCTATTCGGTCATGTCGGCGGCGGAATTCGAATTTTTCGTGTTCGACGAAACGCCGTTCTCGGTGCGCGAGAAGCACTACAAGAATCTGCGCACCATCACGCCGGGCTTCTACGGCTACTCCGTTTTGCGCAGCTCCGTGCACGCCGAGTTCTATCACGGCCTGCTCGACACGATGCGCAAGATGGACGTGGCGCTCGAAGGCCTGCACACCGAAACCGGTGCGGGCGTATTGGAAGCCGCGATCACGGTCGACGAGGCGCTCGCCTCGGCCGACAAGGCGGCGTTGTTCAAGACCTTCACCAAGATCTACGCCGAACGTCAGAACAAGATGGTGACGTTCATGGCGAAATGGTCGCATGACTGGCCCGGCCAGTCGGGCCATTTGCACGTGTCGCTGAAGGACAAGAACGGCGACCCGGTGTTCCACGACGCCAAGAAGCCGCATTCGATGTCCGACACGATGCGCTGGTTCGTCGGCGGGCAGCAGCGTTTGATGCCGGAATTGCTGGCGATGGTGGCGTGCACGGTGAACAGCTATACGCGCCTGATCCCCGGTTTCTGGGCGCCGACCGCGTCGATGTGGGGTGTGGAAAACCGCACCACGGCGTTGCGCGTGATCCCCGGTTCGCCCAAATCGCAGCGCGTCGAGTACCGTGTGGCCGCCGCCGACATCAATCCCTATATCGCCTTCGCCGCCGCGATCGGCTCGGGGCTTTGGGGCATCGAGAACCGAATCGAGCCGCCGCCGCCGGTCGAGGGCAACGCCTACGCGGTCGAGCCCAACCCCAAGGATAACCTTCCGCGCAGTTTGGGCGACGCGGCAACGCGCCTTGCCGCCAGCAAGGTCGCGCGCGATCTGTTCGGCGACGAATTCGTCGAGCATTACGCCGCGACCCGCGATTGGGAGCAGCGCGAATACAACAAGGCGATCACCGACTGGCAGCACGCCCGTTATTTCGAGATCATCTGACATGACCAAAGAATTCACGATCGTCAGCCCGGTCGACGGGAAGCCCTATCGCACGCTCGCATTGGCCGACGGCACGGCGATCGAAGCGGCCCTTGCGGCCGCACAAGCCGCCAAGAAAGCCTGGGCCCAAACGCCACTGGCTGCGCGCATCGCCGCCGTGACCAAGCTGGTCGATGCGGTGCTGGCGACCAAGGACGCGAATGCCGTGGAAATCACCTGGCAGATGGGCCGCCCGATCGGCCAGACGCCGGGCGAGATGCGCGGTTTCGAAGACCGCGCGCGCCATATGCTGGCGATCGCGCCGCAAGCGCTGGCCGATGTGAAGCCCGAGGCGAAGGACGGCTTCACGCGCTTCATCAGCCGCGACCCGCTGGGGCTCGTCTTCGTCATCGCGCCGTGGAATTACCCGTGGCTGACCTCGGTCAATGCGATCGTCCCCGCTTTGGTCGCGGGCAACGTCGTGCTGCTCAAGCATTCGCATCAAACGCCGCTGGTGGCGGAACGCTACGCGGCGGCGGCGAAGGCGGCGGGGTTGCCGGCCGGCGTGTTCCAGATCCTGCACACCGACCACGCCGATTCAGCCAAGATCATCGGCGATGCGCGCGTGGATCACGTGTGCTTCACCGGCTCGGTCGATGGCGGCAAGGCGGTGCAGCGCGCGATCGGCGAGCGCTTTATCGGGGCGGGGCTGGAACTCGGCGGCAAGGACCCCGCTTATGTCCGCGAAGACGCCAATCTCGCCCATGCGGTCGAGAATCTCGTCGACGGCGCGTTCTTCAATTCTGGCCAGTCCTGCTGCGGGATCGAGCGCATCTACGTGCACGAAAGCCTGTACGACAAATTCGTCGACGGCTTTGTGGACCTGACCAAGACCTACAAGCTCGGCGATCCGACCGATCCGGCGACCAATCTCGGGCCGATGGTCCGTGCGTCGGCTGCCGAATTCGTGCGCGGCCAGATCGCCGAAGCCGTGAAGCAGGGTGCCAAATCGCTGGTCGATCCCAAGCACTTCGCCGCCGACAAGCCGGGCACGCCCTATCTCGCCCCGCATGTGCTGGTCGATGTGACGCACAAGATGCGCGTGATGAACGAGGAAAGCTTCGGCCCCGTCATCGGCATCATGAAGGTGAAGTCGGACGACGAGGCGATCGCGCTGATGAACGACAGCGATCTCGGCCTCACCGCCGCGCTCTGGACGTCGGACGAAACCGCCGCCGCGCGGATCGGCCGCCAAATCGAAACCGGCACGGTGTTCATGAATCGCTGCGACTATCTCGACCCGGCCCTCGCCTGGACCGGCGTCAAGAACACCGGACGCGGCGTGACGCTCTCCACGCTCGGCTACGATCACCTGACCCGCGCGAAATCCTTCCATCTCCGCACAAAAATCTAGGCTCGAACATGACCGTCAAAGGCAATTGGAACTATCCGACCACCGTTTGGGCGGGGCCGGGCCGCATCGCCGAACTTCCCGTGGCGCTGGCGCGCCTGGGCATCAAGAAGCCGCTGCTCGTCACCGACGAAGGCTTGGCGAATGCGCTGATGGTGAAGAACGCGCTGGCGATCTCGGGCGCTGCGCTCTTCGCCAAGGTCAAGGGCAACCCGACGGGCCGCAATGTCGAGGACGGGCTCGCGGCGTTGAAGGCGGGCGGGCATGACGGCGTCATCGCCTTCGGCGGCGGATCGGCGCTGGACGCCGCCAAGGCGATCGCGCTGATGTGGAAGCAGACGCGTCCCTTGTGGGATTTCGAGGATATCGGCGATTGGTTCAAGCGCGTCGATCCCGACGGCATGCTGCCGGTCGTGGCCGTGCCGACGACGTCGGGCACGGGCTCGGAAGTCGGCCGCGCCTCGGTCATCACCGACGAAGCCACGCATGTGAAGAAGATCATCTTCCATCCGAAGATGATGCCGGGGATCGTGATTTCCGATCCCGAACTCACGGTCGGTTTGCCGCCGCATGTGACCGCCGCGACCGGCATCGACGCCTATGTACACAGCTTCGAAGCCTATTGCGCGCCCGGCTTCCATCCGATGGCGGAAGGAATCGCGCTGGAAGGCATGCGGCTGGTGAAAGAATTTCTGCCGCGCGCCTTCAAGGACGGGAAGGACATCGAAGCGCGCGGGCAAATGCTCGCCGCCGCGTCGATGGGCGCGGCCGCGTTCCAGAAGGGCCTGGGCGGCGTGCATGCCCTCGCCCATCCGATCGGCGCGGTCTACGACACGCATCACGGGCTGACGAACGCCGTGCTGCTGCCTTACGTGATGGTCCACAACAAGGCGGCGATCGCGGACCGCATGAACCTGCTCGCCCGCGTGCTCGACTTGCCCGACGGCGGCTTCGACGCCGTGCTGAAATGGACGCTCGATTTCCGCGCGGCGCTCAAAATTCCGCACACGCTGAAGGAAATCGGCGTGGACGATGCGCGTGCCGCCGAGATCGGTACAATGGCGGAGAAAGATCCCTCGGCCGGCGGCAATCCCTGCCCCGTCACCGCCAAGGATCTCGAAGCCGTGTTCCGCGCCGCCGTGGCGGGGAAGATCTAAGAAACGTCATCCCGGGCACGCCGTCGCGTCCAGCGACGGCACGACCCGGGATCCAAGACCCCGGCTCTCGCGGATCGCGCAAAGCGCATCCGCTTGGCCGGGGTGACGGCAAGCGTCGTCAGCTCTTCCAGGCGGCGATCAGGCGGCGATAGGCGCCTTCGACATCGCGGATCAGGCCCGCGTCGTCGAGCTTCCCTTCAAGCCAGGCTTGCGCCGACTTGGCGAAGGCCGTGCGGCCCACCGCGAAACCCTTCGCCCATTTGCGCCCGCGCGCGGTCTTGAACCCGGCGGCGACTTCCGCTTCCGGCGCATCGAGGCCGAGCAGCACGATGCCCCGGCACAGCGGATCGCGCCGGTCGATGATCGCTTCGACCCGATCCCAATCCGCGTCGGTCGGCGGCGGCGGCAGCTTCCACCAATCGGGGTCGAGCCCCAGATCGTAGAAACGTTCCATCGCCGCGGGCACGGCTTCGGGATAGGACTTCCGGCCGCGCGAGGCGATCACCTCGATCAGCATGTCGAGGCCGTAGGCGTGCGCCGCGCGCACCACGCGGGCGAGCGTCTTTTCCTGCGCGGCGCGTTCCTCGACCGGATCGTCGGGATGCCAGAAGATCAGGCATTTGACGACGTGTTCCTCGGGCCACGATTTTAGCGCCAAAGCGGGATCGGGCCCGTGCTGCAGATCGAGCGGGAACGTGCCCGGCATTTCGACCGGGCGGCCGATCCATAGACCCTTGCCGGTCATGCGCCACAAGGCGGATTCGCCCCAGCGATCGTCGCAGAGCACACCCGCCCCGGGCGTTTCCTTCGCCACGGCAAGGGCGGCGTCGGCGAGCAGTTCCTTCAATTTGAACAAACGCTCGCGCGGCGCCTTCGCCGCGTCGGCCATCGTTTCCAACTGGATGCGATGGTCGAAGGCAAGCGCCATCACTTCCGGCCAGTGGCGGCGGCGCGTCATCTTGCGATGGCGCGTTTCGAAGTCCGCGTCCGAATGCAGGCGGAACACGCCCGTCTTCTCGGCGAAATAAATGTCGAGCTCGGCGCGCGTCGGGCAGGCGGGCGCGCAGCCATGGCGCGACACGACGATGGCGCCGCACGCATTGCCGCGCTTGGCGGCGTCGACCCAGGACAAGCCATCGAGCCAGCCGGACATCAGCCCGGCCATGAACGCGTCGCCCGCCCCCAGCGTGTTGAAGGTTTCGACCGGCACGCCTTGGGCGAAATCGCCGTCGTCGAGTTTCGAAGGGATATCGCCTTCGAAAATCATCGCGCCCTTGGGGCCGAGCTTCAGCACCAGCGTCGCCGCCGGGTTCAGCGCGCGGATCGCGCGCAACGCCGCCAGCGTGTCGGTCGCGCCGCCGCAGATATGGATTTCCTCCTCGGTGCCGACGATCACGTCGAACAGCGGCACCAGCGCCTTCAAATGCGCGGAGACGGCGTCGGAGCGCACGAAGCGATCTTCGCCGCGCCCCTTGCCCGCCAGGCCCCACAGCACCGGCCGGTAATCGACGTCGAACACGGTTTTGGTGCCGGCTTTGCGGGCATAGGCGATCGCGGTCTTGACCGCTTCGGCCGTCGACGGGGCCGAGAAATGCGTGCCGTTGGTCAGGAACACGCGCGCCGACGCGATATAGTCGGCGTCGAAATCGTCGGCCGACACGGCCATGTCGGCGCAGTTCTCGCGATAGAAGATCAGCGGGAACGTCTCGCGATCTTTCACGCCCAGAATCACGAGACCGGTGAGCCGGTCCTTGTCGGTGCGCACATGCGAAACATCCACGCCCGCATCGGCCAGCGTTTCGCGCACGAAGCGGCCCATATGCTCGTCGCCCACGCGCACGAGCATCGACGGCTTGTGGCCGAGACGTGCAAGACCGTAAGCGGTGTTCGCCGCCGAGCCGCCGAGATACTTGGCGAAGCTCGACATATCCTCGAGCCGCCCGCCAATTTGCGCGCCGTAGAAATCCACGGCCGCGCGGCCCATCGCGATCAAATCGAAGCGGCGTCCCGCCGGCGGGACGTTCTTCATCGCGACCATTCGGGCCGCCAGAACTTGGCGTCCTTCGCCATCGTCCAGCGATGCTCCTCGGTGAATTCCGGCACGCCATAGGGATTGTTCGGCAGATGCCGGATGACCCAGGCGTAATACATGCCGTAGCCGGGTGCGGCCGCTTGGGCGTGGTCCTGGCCGTCGGCGATTTTCACCGTGTCGCCGTCGCGCACCTTCAGCACCGTCTCGCCGAGTTCGGCATGGCCGTAGCCCTGCTTCTCGGTGAAGCGATAGTGATAGATCTCCGGCTGCGGATGGTGATGCGGCGGGTAGGACGACCAGCGGCCGGGCAGCGTGACGACTTCGCCCAGCACCAGTTCGGCGTCCTTCGGCGAATTCGCCGCGTCGAAGATCGTGCGCACATTGCGCAGGCATTGATCGCCGACCTGGCCCTTGCCGCGATATTCGTCGGGCACGTCCGACGGGCGGAAATAACGCGCTTGCAGCGACTTGGCGTTGGCGCAGCGATAGAGCGTGAATTCCGCGTCGGTTTTGGCGACAAGCGCCACGCGCTCGCCCTTGCCGACATGCAGGCAAGTGGGGCCGACATCGAACAGCGACGCGCGCGACGCATTTTCCGTGCGGTTGGCGAAGCGGAATTCAGCCTCGCCCGCCATCAGCAGATAGGCGCTTTCGCACGCGGCGGTTTCTTCGAACGTTTCGCCGGCCTTGAGTTTCAGCACCGCGAAATCGATGCCGAACCCGTCATTGGTTTCCTTCGTGGCGACCGATGTGAGCCCGGCGGGAAACCCGCCTTTGGGCGCTTTCGAATGCGCGGTCATCAGTCGTAGCCTCCCATCACGTTCTGGTCGAAATCGATCACGGAGCCGGTCATCATGTCGCTGGCGTCCGACAGCAGATAGAGCGCCAACGTCGACACGTCGTCGACCGACAGGATGCGCCCGAAGGGCTGGTTGGGCGACGCCTTCTCCAGCCAATCGGGCGGATTGCCGTCGCGCGCCTGGATCGCGTGCTCGCCCGGCGTTTCCATCCAGCCGATATTGACGCCGTTGACGCGGATCTTGTCGAAGCGCACCGCGTTGGCGACGTTCTTGGTCAGCGTGGCGAGCGCGCCCTTGGACGACGAATACGCCGTCAGAAACGGCTGCCCGCCATGCGACGAGCGCGTGATGATGTTGACGATCGAGCCGCCGGCCTTGCGCGCCTTCGCCCGGCGCACGAATTCCTGCGTCAGGATGAAGGGCGCGCGCACGTTCACGGCGTAGAGACGGTCCCACAATTCGACCGTGGTGTTCTCGATCGTGCCGCGATCGGTCAACGCGCCGGAATTCACCAGCCCGTCGATGCGGCCGAATTTGGCTTCGGCCTTTTCCATCACCGCGCGGACCTGTTTTTCGTCGGCGAGTTCCGCTTGGACGAAAAGACAGGGTGCGGTTTTGGAAATATCGGCCGCGACCGCTTCGCCGCGCTTGGCGTTGCGCCCCGTCACGACGATGCCGGCGGCACCCACGGCGGCGGCATCGCGCGCGATACGCTCGCCCAGGCCTTGCGTGGAACCGGTGACGACGACGATCTTGCCGTCCAGACGCTGGCTTCTCACAGGCTCACCTTCACCGGCTTGCCGGTCTTGGACGACTTCAGCGCCGCTTCCGCCAGCACCAGCGCCTTGCGGCCGTCATCGGCGCCGACCGGCATCTTCTTCTTGGTCGTCAGCGCCGTCAGGAACGCGTCCATCTCGGCGCGATAGGCGGCGGCGTAACGCTCCAGGAAGAAATAGAGCGGCTTGTCGGTCGACACGGACGACGCATCGGCCTTCTCGACCGTCGTCGGCGTGTGGTTGCCCGCCATCAATCGGCCCTTGGAGCCGTGCACTTCGATGCGTTGATCGTAGCCGTAGCTCGCCCGGCGCGAATTGTTGATATGCGCCATTTTGCCGCTGCGGGTGCGCAGCAGCACCATCGCGCTGTCGATATCGCCCGCCTTGGCGACGCGCGGATCGACCAGCGCCGAGCCGAAGGCGAAGACTTCGTTGGGTTCTTCGCCCAGCAGCCAGCGCGCCATGTCGAAATCATGGATCGTCATGTCGCGGAACTGGCCGCCCGAAACCTTCAGATATTCGAAGGGCGGCAAGCCGGGATCGCGGCTCGATACGATGACTTGTTCCACGTCGCCGATTTCGCCCGCGCGCAAACGCGCATGCAGCGAGGCGAAGCTCGGGTCGAAGCGGCGGTTGAAACCCACCAGCATCGGCACCTTGGCGGCCTTGACGACTTTCAGGCACGCGTCGACGCGCGCCAACGACAGGTCGATCGGCTTTTCGCAGAAAATCGCCTTGCCGGCCTTGGCGGCGGCGATCGTCAGGTCGGCATGCGTGTCGGTCGACGACGCGATCAGGACCGCGCCGACCTTCGGATCGGCCATCGCGGTCTTGGTGTCGACGGCCTTTGCGCCGTAGGATGCGGCCAACTCGGCGGCCGCCTTCGCGTTGACGTCGACGACATAGCGCAACCGCGCTTTGCCCGAAGCGGCGATGGCGGCGGCATGGATACGGCCGATGCGACCGGCACCGAACTGAGCGAACTCGATCATGTTTCTCCCTCTTGATCTTTGGCCGGAAATAAGCGCGCAATGTCACAAAACCGCAACAACAATCGTCTGTAACAATCGTCGCTGGGGATGAACCGGATGGGTGTGCGTCTTACCACGGCCGAGGCGCTTGTGCGCTTCCTGGCCGCGCAAAAAATCGTCGACACGAAGGGCAAGACCGTCCCGCTTTTCGGCGGGGTGTTCGCGATTTTCGGCCACGGCAACGTCGCCGGGCTGGGGCCGGCTTTGCACGCCCACCGCAATGTTTTGCCGACTTTGCGCGCCCATAACGAACAGGCGATGGCCCTGGCGGCGGTCGCCTATGCCAAGACCCATGCGCGAAACCGGATGATGGCCTGCACGACCTCGATCGGGCCGGGGGCCACGAATATGGTGACGGCCGCCGCCGTCGCGCATGTGAACCGCCTGCCGGTTCTGCTGCTGCCCGGCGACGTGTTCGCCGACCGCCGCCCGGACCCCGTGCTCCAACAGATCGAGAATTTCGGCGACGCGGCCGTTTCGGCCAACGACGCGTTCCGCCCCGTCTCGCGGTATTGGGATCGCATCACGCGACCCGAACAAATTCTGGTCTCCGCCCCCGCCGCGTTGCGTGTACTGCTCGACCCGGCCGATTGCGGGCCCGCCGTGATCTGCCTGCCGCAAGATGTGCAGGCCGAGGCGTTCGACTGCCCGCCCGAATTCTTCGCCGAGCGGATCCACCGCATTCGCCGCCCGCAACCGGATATCGACGAACTCGCCCAAACGGCGGCCGCGCTGAAGGCTGCCAAGAAGCCGATGATCCTGGTCGGCGGCGGCGTGAAATTCTCCGGCGCCGAGCGCGTGCTGGGCGATTTCGCGGTCAAGCACGGCATCCCCACGGCCGACACGCAGGCCGGCAAGGGTGCCCTCGCCTGGGACCATCCGGCCAATGCCGGGGCGCTGGGCGTGACCGGTACGGGGGCGGCCAATGCGCTGGCAGCGGAAGCCGATGTGGTGCTGGCGGTGGGCACGCGCCTGGCCGATTTCCCGACCGCGTCGCGCACCGTGTTCCGGAACCCGAAGCTGAAGCTGATCCAGTTGAATGTCGGCGCGTTCGACGCCGCCAAGCACGGCGCGATGCCCTTCGTCGCCGATGCGCGCGAAGGCGTGAAGGCGCTCGACGCCAAGCTCGGCCGCTGGAAGGCGCCCGATGCGTGGACCGCGAAGGCCGCGCGCGAAACCCGCGCCTGGAACCGCGTCGCCGCCAAGGCGATCGCGCCGCAGCCGGGCCTTCCCAGCGACGCCGCCGTCCTGGGCGTGGTCAATCGCGTCGCGATGGATCATCCGCATGTGATGATCTGCGCGGCGGGCGGCTTGCCGGGCGAACTCCACAAGCTGTGGCGCGCCAAGGATTCGGCCAGCTACCACCTCGAATACGGCTTCTCGTGCATGGGCTACGAGATCGCGGGCGGTCTGGGCGCCAAGCTCGCCGCCCCCGAGCGCGAGGTCTACGTGCTCGTGGGCGACGGCTCGTATCTGATGATGAACTCCGAGATCGCGACGTCAGTGGCACTCGGCGCCAAGCTCACCATCGTCGTGCTCGACAATCGCGGTTTTGGTTGCATCGCGCGCCTGCAAGCCGCCACGGGCGGGGCGCCGTTCAACAACCGCCTGTCGGACGACCATCCGCCGGTCGATTTCGCCGTCCATGCGCTGGCGCTGGGTGCGGAAGCCACCAAGGTCGACGATCTAGCGGGTCTGGAAGGAGCCTTGCGCGCCGCCAAGCGCGCCAAGACGACGCAGGTGATCGTCATCGACACCGACGCCAAGCACAGCACCGGCGAAGGCGGCGCGTGGTGGGACGTGGCCGTCCCCGATGCGCCGCGCACCCGCCGTCACCGTCAAACCTATCTCAACAAGCGGCGCGCCCAGCGCCGGGGAGCCTAAACTCCATGTCGTGCCCGATCGGAATCAACCCGCTGACCTGGACCAACGACGACATGCCGTCGCTGGGCGGCGACACGCCGCTGGAAACGTGCCTGACCGAGGCGAAGGAAGCCGGCTATGACGGCGTCGAGCTCGGGAACAAATTCCCGCGCCAGGCGGCGAAGCTCGCCCCCATCATGGCCAAGCACAAGCTCAAGATCGTCTCGGGCTGGTATTCCTCGCGCCTGCTGGAACGCGACGCCGACGCCGAAATGGCGGCGATGGACGATCACCTGACGCTGCTCAAGGCCATGGGCAGCCCGGTCATGGTCTATGCCGAAGTCACCGGCTGCGTGCATGGCGACAAAACCGCGTCGCTGGATTCGCGCCGCCGCCTGACCGATACGGAAATGGATCTACTGGCATCGCGCATGACCGAAGTGGGCAAGCGCCTGCGCGCGCAGGGTATCCGCCTTGCCTATCACCACCACATGGGCACGGTGATCGAAACGGAAAGCGAGATCGACGCGCTGATGGCCAAGGCGGGGCCGGAGGTCGAGTTGCTGCTCGACACCGGCCATTTCACCTATGCCGGCGGCGATCCGTTGAAGCTCGCGCGCAAATACGCCAAGCGCGTCGCGCATGTCCATTGCAAGGATATCCGCGCGGCCGTGCTGGCGGAGGCCAAGCGCAACAAGCGCTCGTTCCTCGACAGCGTGCTGGACGGCGTGTTCACCGTGCCGGGCGATGGGTCGGTCGATTATCCGCCGATTTTCGCCGAGCTGAAGCGCGCGGGCTATGCGGGCTGGCTGGTCGTCGAGGCGGAGCAGGATCCGGCGAAGGCCCACCCGCTGACATATGCGCGGATGGGCCGCCGGTATTTGAGCGAAACGGCGCGGGCGGCCGGTCTCTGACCGGCCGCGCCGCCCACCGCCGGGCTTAGGAGCCCGAGCGGATTTCCTTCGTCCAACGCTGCAGCAGGCGGTCGCGTTCCGCGGCCGAGCCGTAGCGCACGAAGTCGTACTCGATCAGCAGGATGTCCGACATGCGCGGCGCTTGCGGCGGGATGACCGAGTTCTTGTTCGACGGCAGCTGGAACGAGTTCGCCGCCGCACCCAGCGCCTGGGCCGCGGGCGACAGCGCCCAGTCGTAGAACTTCTTGGCGTTCGCCATGTTGCGCGTGCCCTTGATGATCGACATCGAGCCGATCTCGAAGCCCGTACCTTCGCACGGCGCCACGATCTTCACCGGGGCGCCCGCGACGACCTGCGTCACCGCGTCGTGCAGGAAGGTGATGCCGATCAGCGATTCGCCGGTCGCGGCGGCGCGCGCGGGGGCGGCACCCGAACGCGTGTACTGGTTAACGTTCGCGTGCATGCGGCGCATCACTTCGAACGCGGGTTCTTCGCCGAACAACTGCACGAGCGACGCCAGCATCGTATAGGCCGTGCCCGACGAGTTCGGGTCCGCGACCTGGATTTCGCCCTTGTATTCGGGGCGGGCGAGATCGCGCCAGCACTTGGGTTCGGGCAGGTTCTTCTGGGCGAGCGTGCGGGTGTTGAAAGAATAACCCAGCGCGCCCGAATAGATACCGACCGTGCGGTACTTCGAAATCTCGGCCTGACGCACCGCCCAATCATGCAGGTCCTTCAAGACCGGCGAGCGGTATTCGGCCAGCAGGCCTTCTTCGGCCGCCTGAAGATGCGGGTCGCCCGTGCCGCCCCACCACACGTCGCCGCGCGGGTTGCGCGATTCGGCCTTCACCTGGGCGTAGGTTTCGCCCGAGGATTTGCGGGTCATATTGACCTTAATGCCGGTCTCGCGCTCGAAATTGGCCGCCATCGGGCGGCACCATTCTTCTTGCACCGAGCAATAAAGCGTCAGCGAGCCTTGGGCTTGGGCGGCACCGGCGAATAGCGGAAATGCGGCGACGATTGCCGCTGAAGCGGCGTAACGAAGGGCGTTCATCTCTCTCTCCCTGAAGGACGCGGGGGCGGATCCCCCATATCGCGACTTATGGTTACGATTTGATGACATTCCGGCCGCGCGCGCAAGTGCAAGGCGCAGGCTGAAAGCCCGCATATCGCGGTGCGAAATGTGACCGGCGCTGGGCCTCGCACGATCCGAAAACGGCTGCGAGGCTTCTTCATCGACCTGAAGATTCTCTTAACCGGGCCATGCGTTTAATAGGGGACTGGAAGCGCCGTCCAAGCCCCGGACGGCGCATCCGGCGCGACCGGATTTCGCTATAATTCGGCCGCACCGAACCTCCTGCCAGGCCATCCGCCATGCCGAAAAACCAGCTTTCCGACGACGACTATTTCGCGATCGAGGACGCGCTGCAAAACAGCGCGCGCGGCCGCGCCTTTCTGCGTATGCGCGACCAGCGCCAGCGCTTGGTGGCGGTGGACGAGGCCCGGCGCATCGCGTCGTCGTTGCGCGAATGGACCTTGCGCCAGTTCGAGGTGCAGAAGGAAGCGACCAGCCTGGAAGTGCTGCGCGCCGAGTTGCAAAGCATGGCCGCCCATATCCAGACCGCGAAACAGGAAATCGCCGCCCTGCACGAGAAAGATCACAAGATCGAATCCTCGGCGAACCGGATCGTTACCGCGACCAGCGAGCTCGACCAGATCGTCCAGGCGACCGAGCGCGCGACGTCGGACATCCTGAACGCCGCCGAGCGCGTGATGGAAATCGCCGGCGCCCTGCCCGCCGACCTTGCCGAGCAAGGCCAGATCCTGACCGATCAGGCGACCGAGATCTTCACCGCCTGCTCGTTCCAGGACATCACCGGCCAGCGCATCTCGAAGGTCGTCAACACGCTGCGCTATATCGACCAGCGCGTCGCCGCGATGGTCGAGATTTGGGGGGCCGACGCGCTATCGGGCGTCAAGCCCGCCGCCGCCCCGGCCGCCGACAGCCGCGCCGACAGCCATCTGCTAAACGGCCCGTCGCTGCCCGGCCAAGGCCGCACCCAGGACGAGATCGACGCGCTGCTGAACGGTGCCATGGCCGATACGCCCGACGCCGAACCGATGCCGGAACCCGCCCCCGTATCGCCGCCCCCGGCCCCCAAAGCCGCCCCGCCGGCCGCGAAAGCCCCGGCGCCCGAACCCGCCGCGGCCGGTGCGACGTCTTCGCAAGCCGATATCGACAAATTGTTCGGATGAGCTTGATGTCCGATCCGGAGCGCTACCGGGTGCGGTCAAGTGTCTGTGGAAACTTCGCCGCCGGACCGTTAAACATTCTTATATGACACCGTCTGACCCAGCCCACCCCAGCGCTGCCGAAGCGCCCAAAGCGCCCCCCGCGGGCGCTTCGACGCCGGCCGAACCGGCCGCCGCCGGCGCGGCGGGCGGCGAGGAGGAATTCGACGCCGAAAGTCAGGACGCGCTCCATATCCTGCCGCTGCGCATCATCCCGCTTGAAACGCCGGGCCTGCGCCGCCTGCGCCTGATCAAGAACGTGCGTCTCGATACGGTGATCGAGCTCTACAAGGACCAAAGCCACAAATCGGCCCAGGTCCCGCTGGAGACGCTGCACTCGGTCTTCCAAAGCTACGGCGAACAGCTGCGCAAGGACATGCCGATCCTGCAGAACCTGGCGACCGTGCCGTCGTTCGACGTGTACACGCTGCGCCTCGCCATGCGGCAATTGAAACTGCCGGTCGACGAGAAAAAGGACCTGCAGCTTTCCGAGGGCAAGCGTCGCGAACTGACCGAGCATATGAAGGCGTTCACCCACCCGCTGATCCAGCAGATCTATGGCGGGACCGAGATCGAGGTGAACGACGTTTCCGACATTCTGCGCCTGATCGCCAATCCCAACCGGGAAGACGCGCTCAAGAATCTACGCGCGATGTCGCAGAAGCTGAACGTGCCGCTGACCGAGATTCCGCGCTTCCTGGAGGATTACGGCGACACGTATTTGTCGCTCGCCTATTTCAAATCCTGCCTCGACACGGTCGTGCCGCAGGTCCAGGGCTTCCTCGACTGGATCAAGCCGCTCGAAGAAAACCAGATGATCAAGCACGACCGCCTGTCGAAGCAGATGCTCGACAAGGTGAAGGATTCGCTGTCGGGCGTGATCATCTCGCTGACCGGCCGTTTCGAATCCTTCAATCGCAAGAGCAGCGATTTCTGGAAGGACATCAACGCCAATTCCTTCGCGCAGATGAAGGATCTGGTGTTCTCGAACCACCGCTCGATGGGCGGCGTGTTGTGCGGCCTCGCGGTTAAGATGCAGCTGTGGCGCGAACGCTTCCCCACCGCGGGCGGCGGGCCCAACAAGCGCCTGGAATTCGTGCGCTCGGAAATCGTGCCCGGCATGCAGCTGATCGACGAGCTGGAAGCCGCCGCGCGGAAAATGAATATCTAAATCGCGCGGGCGAGGCAGATCATCGCGGCCGCACGGCGGCGGAACGCGACGCGTTTGGCCGACACCATCACCGGCGTCACCATCCCTTCCAGCGTTTTGAGCGCGGTCGGGAACGGCGCGCAAGGAACCAGCGGCCCGGTCGCGGCCATCAATATCGTGAACGTGCCCGGCAGCGCGAAATGCGCGCCCAATGCCGTGCCGATCAAGTCGAAATCCGATCCCGCCATCAATTGGCGGAAGGTTTCGTTCATCCACAGAATTTCGCCCGGCGTTTCGCCGTCGGCCGCGCAGATCGACAGCGCGATCGGCAGCCCGTCCAGCGCTTCGGCGATTTGCGCTTCGATCGCATCGGCCAGCGCGTTGCTGGCGAAAGGAAAGCTCAGCAGGAAGGTCGACGGCCCGGTGCGCACCGCGCGCAGGATGCCCACGACGTCGCGCCCGAACAGCCAATCGCCTTCGCAAGCGATGGCGGCCGTGGCGCCCAACGCCAACGGGTTCAAAGCGGCGGCGAATTTGGCGCGGGCGATTTCGTCGTCGCCCAAGCCGCCGCCGGTCGCCCCTTGCGCTTCGGGAAATTCGGCGTGGAACAGCGCGTCGCCCCACACGAGGCGCGCCTTGCCGGCGTCGCCGCCCGGCAATTCGACGATCGCGATCCCGCCGTTGGTCTCGAAATTCTCGACGCTGGCCATGCCCGTTCTCCCCGTCGGGGGAGAATAGGCATTAGATCAAGTGGGGCTCAAGCCGCTTCCGCGCCGCGCTTCACTTTAAGGTCGAGCAGGCGGGCCACTTCCAGCACGACCAGCAGCTTGCCTTTGAGGCGATAGATGCCGGCCGAGACGTCGCGCCAGCGCGGGTCGAGCGTGGCGGGATTGCGCTCGTAGGAATCGGCCGAGAGCGACAGAACCTCGCCCACATTGTCGACCATCAGGGCGTAAAGCTCGCCCTTGAAATCGACGACGACGTTCATGCCCGCGGCATTGCCCTCGCGCTTGGGCAGCCCCAGGCGGCGGCGCACGTCGATCGCGGTCACGATGCGCCCGCGCAAGTTCAAGGCGCCCGCGACTTCCGGCGGCGCCATGGGAACGCGCGTGATGCGCTGGGGGCCGAGCACGTCCTGCACGGTCAAAACGGGAATGCCGAACAGCTGGTCGGCGACCGTCATGGTGACGAAATCGCTGCCGGCGGTGGCGCCGAACGCGGCGGTTTCGACGGCGCCGGGCTTATTGGCGATGGCGGGAAGATTGGACATGGATGTCTACCCTTCGATCACTCGGCCGCCGAACGGCCGCCCAATTCGGACAGCGAGGCGAGCAGGCCTTCGCGATCCAGCTTGGGAATGAAATCGGTGAAGCCCACGCGGCGCGCGCGGTCGATATCGGCCGGATGCGTGTGCGAGGACAAGGCCAGGATCGGCGTTTCGCGGAACTTCTCGGACCGGCGCAGCGTCTCGGCGAAATCGAAGCCGGACATGCCGGGCATTTCGATGTCGGAAACGATGACGTCGAACTCGCGCCCGCTTTCGCACAGCGTCAACGCCTGGGCGGCCGTATCGGCCGTCGTCACGTCGTAGCCGGCGACTTGCAGGATCGGCTGGAGCAGGTTGCGGAAGAACGGGCTGTCGTCGACCAGCAGCAGGCGGCGCGCCTGCGTCTGGGCGCCGAACGGCTGATCCGACTTGCCGAACCAATCGCCGAAGGCCTGCGCCAGATAATGCGCGGTGTCGATCACGTCGGTCGCCTTGCCCGAGATGATCGCCGACCCGACCATGCCGGGGCGCGCGTTGTTCATCTCGATCGACAGGCGTTCCTCGACGATATCGACGATCTCGTCGACCAGCAGACCCATATTCCGGTTGCGATCGGCGAAGACCAGGATCGGCTGACGGCCTTCCGAACGGATGCCGTAGTTCGGATCGATCGTCACCAGCGGCATCAGCTTGCCGCGATACTGCAGCACCGGCTTGCCGTCGGAATACTCGATCTGCGCGGCGTCGGTTTCCTCCAAACGCGCGATCAGCGACAGCGGCACCGCCTTGGGCGCTTGACCGCCCGCGCGGAAGACGAGAAGCGCCACGCGCTCGCCTTCGCTGCGCGCGACTTCGGTCACGGCTTGGTCGGCCTGGGCTTCCGACATCGTCGCCGCCGAAGCGCCAGTGCCCGCCGCGATCCCGTTGGGATCGAGGATCATGATGACCGAGCCGTCGCCCAGGATCGTGTTGCCCGAGAACATCGGAATGTCGCGCAGGATCGGCGCCACCGGCTTGACCACGATTTCTTCGGTGTCGAACACGCGGTCGACCATGATGCCGAAGGTGTAGTTGCCGACTTGCGTGACGACGATGAAGCTCTTGTCGTCGTCCATGGCGCGCGTTTCGCCCAGGCGCAGCGTGTCGTGCAGCGACACCAGCGGCAGCAGGCGGTTGCGCAAGCGCAGGAACGGCGCGTCGTTGACGCGCTCGACCGTCGTTTCCGAATTGCCGTGCGCGCGCACGAGTTCGAGCACGCTGATCTGCGGGATCGCGAAACGCTCGCCCGAGCATTCGACGATCAGCGCCGACACGATGGCGAGGGTCAGCGGAATCTTGATGACGAAGGCGGTACCCTTGCCGCGCTGGAATTTGAGCTCGACCGTGCCGCCGATCTTTTCGATGTTGGTGCGCACGACGTCCATGCCCACGCCGCGGCCCGAGACCGAGGTGACCTGGGCGGCCGTCGAGAAGCCGGCGGCGAAGATGAACTGCGCGGCCTGCTGATCGGACATCGCGGCGATTTCGGCTTCGCTCGCCACGCCGTTCTGCACGGCCTTCTGCTTGATGCGGTCGATGTTGAGACCGCGGCCGTCGTCCTTGATCTCGATGATGATATGGCCGCCTTCGTGGAAGGCGTTCAGGATCACCTTGCCCGTTTCGGGCTTGCCGGCGGCGCGGCGCTCGTCCGGCGGTTCCAGCCCGTGATCGGCGCAGTTGCGCACGAGATGGGTCAACGGATCCTTGATCAGTTCCAGGACCTGGCGATCAAGCTCGGTCTCCTGACCGTGCATCAGCAGGTCGATCTTCTTGCCGAGTTCGTGGCTGAGATCGCGGATCAAACGCGGCAGCTTCGACCACGCATTGCCGATCGGCTGCATGCGCGTCTTCATGACGCCTTCCTGCAACTCCGACGTCACGTGGTTGAGGCGTTGCAAGGGCGCGGCGAACTCGCTGTCCTTCTGCGAGCGCAGAATTTGGAGCAGCTGGTTGCGGGTCAGCACGAGCTCGGAAACCATCGTCATCAGGTTTTCGAGCACGTCGACATTGACGCGGATCGACGAGGCGGCGATGGCGGATTCGGCCGTTTCCGCCTTGGCGGGCGGGGGTGCGGCGGAAGCCGCGACCGGCGGCTTGGCGGCCGCGGCGACGGGTGCCGGGGCCGGCGCGGCGGCGACGGGAACCGGCGGCGGCGGCGCTGCGGGCGTCGCACCGCCCTTCTCGGCGGCGATGGCGTCGGCGACGGCGGCGGTTTTGTGCGCAGGCACCGGCACGAAACCATGCTCGTCGGGTTCGGGTTCGGCCGGCGTCGAGGCGAGCGCTTGCAACGGCACGGGCGAAGCCGGTGCGGTGGCGGCGGGCGCGGCCGCACCCTTGCCGGCGGCGAAATCGTTCAGGCGTTGGATCAGATCGGAATCTTCGCCCTCGGGCTCGGCTTCCGTCTGCTCGAGCACCGACAACAGGCTTTTAATGCGATCGATCGATTCCAAGATCAGCGAGACCGCCGTGGTGTCGGCGACCAGTTCCTTGTCGCGGATCTTGTCGAGCAGGTTCTCGCCGGCATGCGCGACCTTTTCCAGGCGCGGCAGGCCCAAGAAACCGCACGTGCCCTTGATCGTGTGCATCATGCGGAAAATGCTGGAAACCAGACCCGGATCGTTCGGGTTCTGCTCGAGCTTCACGAGCTCGGTATCGAGCATGCCGAGATTTTCGTTGGTCTCGGTCAGGAAGTCCCGCAGCAGATCGTCCATCTTCGACTCCGTGGTCGCGAGGGCCATAAACGGGCCCGGCCATGCGTTTTCTTCGCGTATTTAAGGGCGAGACGCTTACCTGGAGCTTAATGCCGAACGCTTTATCGGACGAATCCCGCCGTTCTCCATCAAGTCTTTGATTCTGAAGGAATAGACTTACTGGTCGCCGGCGACTTTTTCGCGCACGAAGCGCACATGCATGCGCAATTGATACAACGCGTCGTCGTAGGAATGCGGCAACTTCAACGATTCGACCGCTTTTTCGATGGACGACAACTCGGCACGGCAGGATTCCCTGGCCGTCGGATCGGATTCGTTCAGCAGTCGTACCTCGATCGTCCGCAGGCGCTTGTACCAGCGATTGATCTTGCCGCGGATCTGCCAGCGATAGATCGGCGGCGCCAAGCGCATCAGCGGGATCATCAGCGTGATCAGCGGGATCAGCATGACCAGCGTGCGCTCGATCAGCACGGCGAGCCAGAACGGCAGATAGGCGACGAGCACGCCGGGTCCGCGCCGCACCAGGCGCTCGCTATCCTCGTGTTCAGGGAAATCGAGATAGTCGAGCGAGGGGAACATGCCCGGCGGCGCGAACAACTGCCGCGGGCTATGTACTTCCTTCGCCGCCTTGAACAGCAATTGCACAAGGGCGGGGTGCAGGTCTTCGCGCACCGCGAGCTGCGCCACGGGGGCGAGCAGTACGAGGTCTTCGTTTGGCACGTCGCGCGCGAGATCGAGCGAGCCGCCCGGCAGCACGACCGAAGCGAGGAACGGGAAATTGTGCTTATAGGCTTCGTGGCGCGGGAAGCCGATCAGGCGCGCGCGCCCGCTTGCCAGCATATCGGCGAGGCCTTCGGGCGGGCGCGCCGACACGGCGAAGGCCGCGTCGATCCGCCGCTCGCGCAGCGCCACCAGCGCATCGCCCGTGCCCATCGCGACGGCTTGCACGTCGCTCGCCATATCGAAGCCGTTGGCGCGCAGCAATTGTCGCGCGAGGATTTGCGTGCCCGAGCCTTCCGGGCCGATCGCGATGCGCCGGCCGCGCATATCGGCGAGCTTGGTCACGCGCAAATCGGCGCGCACCATTAGCCAAACGGGCTCGTGAAAGACGGTCGCGAGCACGGCCACGCCCGGCGAGCCTTCCTCCGAGCCCACGCCGCCTTGCACGAAGCCGGCATCGGCGCGGTTTTCACCGCCGCTCAACATATGCAGATTTTCAAGCGCGCCGGCGGTGCGCAGGATTTCGAGCTTCACCCCGTCGCGCGCCAAAATCTGCGCGTAGCGTTCGGCGAAGGCGGCATAGGACCCGCCTTCCGCCCCGGCGGCGAAGCGTAACGTGTCGGGCGGCGGCGGCGCCACGAACCGGAACGCGACATAGAACCCCGCCGCGATCAGCAGCGCGATCGGTCCGTAGACCTTCGCCACCGCCGCCGCCAGCGTGCCCCAATCGCGCAGCCGCGCGCGCCACTTCCAATTCATTTGCGCCCTCGATCCTCGCCGAACGAGGGGCCAGTCTAAGCGGCATGTTGGCCGCTTGGCGACTCACTTCCCGTCGAGGGTCGTGACCGCATCCCAATCGGCGCCCGGCGGATCGGCTAACGTTTCGTCGATGCGCGTCAGGAACGATGCGGCCGCCTTGTCGCGTGTCGCGAGCGGCGACAAAACCGACTTGGCGCCGGTGAAATCGCGCGCGCGATAAAGCGCCAAGGCGCGCGCGTAGGGTGCGGCGAATTCGCTTTGCGTTGGCGCCAAGGGCTCGTGGATCGCGACGGGAGCGGCGCGCCCCTTCACGCGAACGCGATCGAGTTCGCGCCAGACGATACCGGCGTCGCCGCACGCGGCGCGCGTGGCATCCGACACCATGATCGCGGAGCCGAAATACTTGTTCGCCCCTTCCAGCCGCGAGGCAAGATTCACCGTGTCGCCCATCACGGTGTAGTTGAAGCGCCGTGTCGAACCGATATTGCCGACCAGCGCCGTGCCGGTATTGACGCCGATGCGCGCTCCCAGCCGCTTGCCCTTGAAGGGCTGGGCGGGATCGGCGTTCAACGCGGCAAGCTTCGCCTGGCATTGCAGGGCGGCCGTCACGGCATTGCGCGCATGCCGAGGATCGTCGAGCGGCGCGCCGAACACCGCGACGATGGCGTCGCCGATATATTTGTCGACGAAGCCGCCATTGGCTTCGACGATCTCCGTCATCGCCGACAAATAGACATTCATCGTCGCGACGAGTTCGGCGGGCGTCAGGCCTTCCGACAGCGCGGTGAAGCCCGCGACGTCGGAAAAGAGCACGCTCACTTCGCGCTCCTCGCCGCCCAGTTGCGGCGGCGTGTCGCCCGCGACCAGCTTGTCGATCACGGCGGGGGCAAGATACAGCGCGAAGCTGCGGCGCAGAAAGCGCTTATCCTTATCGGCGACGGCGAAGCGATAACCGGCGAGCAGCGCCGACGCCGCGAACGCCGCCGCCAGCCCATCGAGCCAGGGCAGCACGAACCCGCCTTGCAGTGCGACCGTCGCCAGTGCCGTCCAGATCGCCGCGATCCCCAACAACGCGAGTCCCGCCAGCGATGCCGGCAATGCCAGCGCCGCGAAAGCCGCGAGCATTACGCCGGGCACGACGACCAGCGCGCGCTGTGGCGGCGACAAATCGGCAAGCCCGCGCCCGCGCAAAAAATTCTCGATCGCCGCGGCGTGGATCAACACGCCGGGGATCGCTTCGCGCGTGAAATCCGCCTTCACCAAATCGGCGCGTGGCGCCAGCGCGCAACGGGGGCCCGCGCCCGCGCCCTCGGGCCCCGCGATAAAGCGTTTGGACGTGATCTTGCGATCCTCGACATCCAACACCGCGCCGATCAACACGGCCTTGTCCTTGAAATGCCGCGCGAAAAATTCCGCGTCGGCCTTCGCCGCACAGGCCCGCAGATCGGCGAGCGAGAAGATCGGCACGTCGCGCCCCCCGCCGGTGAAATCGATCGTCATCGCGCCGTCGCGCACACCCGCGATATCCGGCGTTTTCCCGGCGAGGCGCGACGCGATTTCGAACGCGAAGCTCGTTTCGCGCCGTACGCCGCCGCTCGCTTCTTCCGCCTCCAAGTACAAGGGCACGCGACGGATTGCGTCGTCGGCATCGGCGATCAGATTGACCGCGCGGATATTCGCGGCATTGCCGACCGCGAAGCTCTGGCCCGGAAAGGGGCGGATCGGCTGGGTTTGATGCTGCACCTTGCCGAGCAGCACACGGCCCTCGCGCGAGCCCGCGCGCAAGGCGCGCAGGAATTCGCGCTCGAACCCGGGCACGAGGCGTTCGACCGAGGTCGGAAAGATCACATCGAAGCCGACGATCTTCGCGTTCGCGTCGAGCACGGCGTTCAACACTGGCGCCAATTCCGGCGTCCACATCGCCTGCGGCAGATCGGCGAAAGGCGGTGTGCGATGCGTTTCCTCGTCAATCGCGATCACCGCGACACGCGAATCCTCGGGCCCGCGCGCGGCCCCGAAGGCGGCGTGGCGCAGCGCGAATGCGGCATCGAGCGACAGGCCCGCGACGCGTTCGCTCCACGGTGTCAGCGGGAAAAACGAAGCGGCCGCGACCAGGAGCGCGGCGGCGGCCAGATCGCGGCGTTTCATTTCCTAAAGACGCAAGAGGCGCGAGATGACCGGCGCTTGGCCGGGCTTGGCCTCGGGATCGACCTTGAATACGATTTCGCGCCCCGGCCCGGCCGAGGCGCGATAGACGCCGCCCGCAACCAGCGTTTGGCCCGCCTTGGCGAGATCGTGGAACGCGCCGCGCTGCAATTGCTGGGCGGCGACTTGGACGGTGAGTTTCTCGCCCGGCGCATCGATGCGCTCGATCGTGACGGTGCCCCCGCCCTTCACGTCGAGGACGGGCGACAAACCGTAGAGCGTGGCTTGCGGTGCCGCGGGGCCTTGCGCGGGGCGCGGCGGGGCGCGGAAGACCATCACGCCGGCTTGGCCCGATTGCGCCTGGGTCAAGCGCATCTTGCCGCCGTCGCATTCGACCTTTTCGCGGCGCACGGTTCCGCCCGCGACGGTCGATTGCTCGGCTCCTACCGTCACGGTGCCGCCCTTGATCGTCTCGCGCCAGCACGAGCGCAGATAGCCGAGCACCAGCTCGTCGCCCGGCGCCAATTTGATGACGCGTCCGGCATCGACGTAATCCATGAAATCGACGTCGAGATTCTTGCCCTTCGCATCCTCGACCAGCGCCGCCTGCTGTGCTGCGGCGGCACCGCTTCCCAAGATGCAAAACAGGGCGACGACCCACAAACGACGCATCGCGATTCCCCTCAATTCGATACGTTTAATCTAGCACCACGACGCCGGACGAATATGACCGCCGTCACAGGTTACGGGACCGCCGCCTGCTGGCGCGCCGTGCCGCCGCCATCGCCCACCAGGGTGAAGGGCGCCCAAAAAATGGGATGGGCATAGGCGAAAACGGTCGCATTGGACGCCGGATCGACCAGCCCCCTCCCGTCTATCAATCCGGCCATCGCCTGACGCAGGGCTTCGGCGCGGGCGAGGTTCGCGTCGCGCGCTTGGCGGGCGAACAAATCGGTCGTCAGGGCCCGCGCCGATGTCGTTTCGACCGGCCAGTTCGACACCAGCAAGGCGCGCGTGCCGGCATAGAAAAAGGCGCGGCCCAGGCCCGACACGGCTTCCGCCCCCGCCCCGTCGCCCGTCGCGGTGTTGCACGCGGAGAGGACGACCCAATCGGCGTTGAGACGCAAGGCGAGCACTTCGTCCAGCGTCAGCAGCCCGTCGCCGTCGGCATCGGCGACATTGGGCGCGGACAGCGCCAAGGCGGGCTGCGTCAGGCCGTTCAAATCGCCGGGGATCAAGCCATGCGTCGCGAACATCACGACGCGACGATCGGATAGATCCATCGCCTTGACCGTCTTTTCGTTGGCGGCGGCACCCAGGATCACGTCGGCGGCGTCGGCGTTGAGCGCCATCGCGATGCCGCGCACCTCGTCGGCCGTGTCGGGCAGACGCGGCAGCAAGCCAAGCTCGGCGCTGTCCACGCCTTGCGTGGCGGGCGCATTGCGGCGCACGAGCTTCAGCCCGCGCGTTTGAAGCCCGCGCGTCGTGAGTTGTGCGGTTTGCGTCACCTGTTCGGCCTTTGCTTCCGCCGCCTGTTCGGAATTGAACCACGGATCGCCGAACCCGACGAACGCCTTGCGGTTCGCGGGCGGCACCGGCAGCCCGCGCAACGTGGCCAGCGACGCGACCGACGGCAATTGCGTGATCGCCGCCTTGCGGATCAGGAACGGCACTTGTCTATAATTGGCGAACAGCGCGTCGTTGGCGCGCTCGGGCGCCAGCGTCGTCGCTTGCGTGACCAGCACGCCGAACGGCAATTGCCCCAGCGCGTCGTGCGGCACAACCAGCAGCGAATTGGCGTTCGCGAAGCCCGCTTCGACGGGCTTGAGAAGATCGTTATAGAGCGACGCGGCCAGTCCCACGTCGAAGGCCGGAATATCGCCCAAAGTCGCGGCGTTGGGGTCCAGCGCCTTGCGCAGATTCGTAACCGCTTCGGCGATTTGCGCGCGGCCCTTGCCCACGGCGGCGAAAGCCGGAGCGCCCGAAACGGGCACGGCCCAGACGAAACTTTGCTGGCGCCCGACATAGGTCGCGATCAGGGCTTCGCCCGGCCGCAACGCCTTGCGCGTATCTTCGATCGTCGCGGGGCGCGGATCGATCAATTGCGCGTAGCTGGGGAAGCGGCGCTCGATCTCCTGGCGGATCGCCGCGCGCGCGGAACGCAGCGTATCGATCTGCGTGCGCAAAGCGCGCAGCGCATTCTCGTCGCGCTCGGCGGCGGCCAGCACGTTGGTCAGCAAGCCTTGCAGCGCGCCGATCTGCTTTTGCGTGTCCTGTTCGCGGCGCGCCAGATCGGCCAAAGCCGGATCGGCGGCGGCCGCACGCGCCGAGGATTGCGCCAACGCCCGCTGCACGCCCGCCCCGCGCACCGCATCGGCCAAGCGGAACGATTCCTCCGCGGCGCCCGCACGGCCCGACCGCGCGAGTGCCGCCATCGCTGCTTCGAACACCATCTTCATCTGCGTTTCGCGCGCGACGGAGCCGGTCTCCTCGTCGTCGGATTGGCGGGAGGATTGCAGCAGGATCGGCAGCGCCGCGTCGAACTCGGCCAATGCCGCATTCGCGTCGCCCTGCGCCAAAATCGCCGCGCCCAGCATGCCGCGCGCCATGCCCGTGTCCCAATGACGCGGGCCCAGCACGCTCGCATGGCGTTCGACCACCGCGGTCAGCACGCGGCGCGCTTCGGCCGAATCGCCGTTGCGCAATGCGACCATCGCCCAATTCGGATTGGCATCAAAGGTCCCGCGCATCAGATCGGAGTTGTTCGCGGCACGCTGGCGGATTTCGGCGTAGCTGCGCGCCGCCCCTTGCCAATCCTCGCGCTGGCTTTGCGCGCGCGCGACGACGCGCAAGGCGCGCACCGGCCCCGGCGAAGCCGGATCGAATTTCATCGTGTCGAAACTTTCCAGCGCCACGCGGCCCAAACGCTCGGCCTCGGCGGCGCGACCTTGTTCCAGCAGAATGTCGGCGAAGGCCGCGAGCGTGGACAGCGTTTCGGGCGAATAGCGGCCGAAACGCTCCAGCCGCGACAGCAGCGCGCGGCGGATTTCGACCTCGGCCTCCATCAACCTGCCTTGGCGCATCAACGCGCGCGCCAATTCGCCGCGCATATTCTGTTGCAGATTGGCGAAGGTGCCGGCGGGCGGCCCGCCTTGGGCGGCGATGCGCGGCTCGTCCGCGATCAATCTTTCATTACCGGTCAAGGCGAAGCGCAATTGCGTCTCCGCGTCGGCGAAGCGGCCCTCCTCCATCGCCAGCGACGCGCGCGCGCGGGCGAGCAGCACTTGGCTGTTCTCCACCACGAAGATCGGCGAGCGCGGATTGGCGCGGATCTCGGCGAGGGTCGATTCCATCCGCGTCAACGCCGTGCGCGCCTCCGCCAGATCGCCCAGCATCGGCGCCCAGTTGACGACGTTCATCAGCGCGCTCATCCGGTTGCCCGGATTGGGCGCGCCCGCGATGCGCTGGCGCGCGGTCTCCAGTGCTGCACGCGGGTTACCGCCGAAAATCTCGGCGAAGGTCATTTGCTGCTGGATTTGGGTCAGGCGCCCGCTCGGCATCCCGTTTTGCGTGGCCAAGCCAACCGCCTCGCGCAGATCGGCCAGGCGCTGGGCGTTGCGGCCCAACTCGCCCGCCGCCATGCCGCGAACCATCAGGAATTCCGCCAGCGCCAAACCGCTGGCCCCGGATGGCGGTTGCGCGTCGGCCTGCGCCACCAAGGTCGCGACCTTCGCGGGATCGGGCCGCTGCTGATCGAGAACCGCCGCGATATCCGAAATCGTGCGCGGCGGCGGCTGGAAACCTTGGCCCTGGAAATTCGCCGTGATCTGGCGCGCCTGATCGAGGCTGACCACCGGGCGCTGACCATCTTGCTGGCAACCCAGCAAAGCGGCGCAAGTGACGGCGATCGCGGCGACGCGCTTCATCGGAATCTCCCATGTTTGCTTGGCCAAGAATCTACACGTCAGATATGGCCCATTCAATGCGCGTCAGTGTATGTTCGCCGTCACATAGGGGAGGAAGTGCCGAATATGTCCGACGAACGTCCTATTTTGATCACCGGTGCGGCCGGCGCTCTGGGCCAAGTGCTGACCCATGGCCTGACCGAGCGCGGTTATAAAGTCCGCGCGAGCGACAAGCTGGCTTACAAAGGCGCGTTGCCGAAGGGCGTGTCGTTCGATTTGCTCGACGTCGCCGATTTCGACAAGGTCAAGACCCTCGCCAAGGGCGTGAAGGCGATCGTGCATTTCGGCGCGATCCCGACCGAGCAGGGCTTCGACGATATCGCGCACGCCAATCTGCGCGGCACGAACCACATCTTCGAAGCCGCGAAGGCCGAGGGTGCGCGCGTCGTGGTCGCGAGTTCCAATCACACCGTGGGCTTCACCGAGCGTACGAAGCGCATCGACGAAGACGCGCCCCACCGCCCCGACGGCTATTACGGCGTGTCGAAATGCTACGGCGAAATGCTGGGCCGCATGATGTTCGACAAGCACGGCGTGGAAAGCGCGCATTTGCGCATCGGATCGTGCCTGCCCAAGCCCCTCAACAAGCGGAACCTGCCGCTGTGGCTGTCCTATCCCGATCTGCTGCGCCTGACCGTCGCGTGCCTGGAAACCAAGAATCTCGGCTTCCGCGCGGTGTGGGGCATTTCGGCCAATACCCAAGCGTGGTGGAAATCCAAGCACTGGGACGCGATCGGCTACAAGCCGCAGGACAATTCCGAGATCTACGCCAAGGACGTCGACATGGCGGATACCGGCCCGGTCGCCGAACGTTTCCAGGGCGGCACGTTCTGCTCGGAAGGCTACACGCGCAAAGCGCCGGGGCCGGCGGAGCTGCCGTAACGCCGGCCTCTTGACCTTCCAGCGACGGGCAACCCTACCTCCTGTCGCTGGAGGACAAGATGAAACGACGCGAATTCCTGATCGGCACCGCCGCGGCGGGTGCCCTGCCGACGCTTCCGGTTTTCGCGCAAGCCCCGCGCCGCCTGATCGCCGCCAAAAGGCAGATCGACGTGCGCGGGCGCGCGGCCAGCGTCTATGGCCTGACCGACGCGAACGGCAAGCCCGGCATCTTCGCCAATGAAGGCGAGCGCTTCACGGTCGCGGTCGAGAACCGCATCGACGACGGCCTGATCCTGCATTGGCACGGCCAGACCAAAGCCGACGCGACGCAAGATCGCGCGCGGCCCGACGGCGGCGCGCTTCAGCCCGGCGGCGTCGACCGTCACGATTTCGAACTCACACCCGGCTCGCATTGGATGCACGCCCATACGCTGCACGAGCAATTGCTGCTCGCCGCCCCGATGATCGCGCGCGAAAAGGACGCGGGCGACGTGCAAGACGTGGTCGTGATGCTGCACGATTTCAGCTTCAAATCGCCCGACGAGATCCTGATGAGCCTGACCGGCGGCGTCGGCGGCGCGCATGGGGCGCATGGCGCCGCGGGCGGCAATGCGCCGGGCATGATGGCGCGGCTGCGCGGCATGATGGGCGGTATGATGGGCGGCGGCCATGCGGGTCACGGTAGCGGCGGCATGTCGATGGCGCCGCATGCCAACGACGTCGCCTACGACGCGTTTCTCGCCAACGACCGCACGCTGGACGATCCGGAGATCGTGCGCGTCGAACGTAACGGCCGTGTGCGCTTGCGCATCGTCAACGGCGGCACGGCGACGGCGTTTTTCATCGACACGGGCGCACTGACGGCAAGCTGCATCGCCGTCGACGGCACGCCCTGCCTGCCGCATTCGGGGACGCGCTTCCCGATCGCGCAGGGCCAGCGTTTGGATCTGCTGGTCGAAATCCCGGCGGGCGGCGGCGCCTTTCCGATCTTCGCCCAGGTCGAAGCCGCGAAGATGCGCACCGGTATCGTGCTGGCGACATCGGGGGCTTCGATCGCGAAGCTCGACGGCGAAGCGGCAACGGCCGCCGCACATACCGATCTTTCGCTCGACGCGGCCTTGCGCGCGCGAGATCCGTTGTCCGACAGGAAGGCCGATCGCGTGCTGCCGATGGTGCTGGGCGAAGGCGCGAATTACCGCTGGACGATCAACGACCGCATTCATGGCGAAGCCGCACCCATTCCGGTCAAGCGCGGCGAGCGGATCGAATTCCGCTTCATGAATCCGACGACGATGATGCACCCCATGCATCTGCATGGGCATCATTTCCAAATCGTCGAAATCGCAGGCAAGCGCCTGGCGGGGCCGATGCGCGATACGGTGATCGTGCCGCCGCATGTGTCCGTCACCGTTGCCGTCGAATTCGACAAGCAAGGCGATTGGTACATGCACTGCCATCACCTTTATCATATGGCGACGGGCATGATGACGGCCGTGGCCGTTTCCTAGGAAATCTCGCGGATCAATTTGTTGAAGATCGCGTAGGCGAAATCCTGGCGGTCTTTCGCCGTCGCGACGAACGCGCCGGGCCCGCCGATCACGTTGGCTTCGTAGAAATCGCGCAACGGCCCGGTGCGCATCGCCTGGCCCGAGCCTTCGGCCTGGATCGCCAGCGCGTTGATGGTGATGCCCAACGCCACCGCGCGGTCGCGCGCGACGGAAGCGGGCGTGTGGCTGCGCATATCGGGCCCGTCGCCCGCCAGATCGATCGTCGCGCGTTGCGCGCGGAATGGGGCCACGCGGATCAGATCGGTCGCCATCGTCAGCGCGTCGCCGATCGCGTTGTAGGATTGGAATTCGCGCGGGGCCGCGACCAGCCGGTCGGCGAATTCCTCCGCGTCCGCCGCCGACGCGATGCGCGTCCACGGCAATATCAGCTTCGGGGCACCCGGCGATCCCCATTCGCCATAGGCGACCGCGATCGCGCCCAGCCGCATGCCCATGATCGATTGCACGACACGCGGATGTTCGATGGCGGCGGCGGTGCCCTCGCGCTGGAGCTTGTATTCCTCCGGATCGATCGAGCCCGAGCCGTCGTTAAGCAGTACCAGCAGCAATTCGACGTCGGTCGATTGCGCCAAGGCGGGGGCGGAAATTGCGCCCAAAACACCCATTCCGAAAGCCCGTCGCGTCAACGCCATCGACCCGCCTCCCAAGGAAAATCGAGCATAGCAGACGGGATATTCATATCGCGTGCCGGGCGCTTGACATATCAGGCTTCAGGGACCCAATTTGTGCCCCCGGCGCCGAGGGCGGAGCCGTAAAACCGCCGCGCCGAGTTGGGGGAACGCTATGAATCGATTGAATTTCAGCGCCGCGCTGCCGGTCGACGCCGATACCGCGAGTCTGGTCGGCCGCGTTTGGCTGCCATCCGTAAACGGGCCGAGCGTCGTCGCCATTCGTAACGGCGAGGCGATCGACATCACCGCGACCTACCCGACCGTGCGCGATTTGTGCGAAACGCCCGACCCCGCCGCCGCTTTGCGCGCCGCCAAGGGCAGTTCGGTCGGCAGCGTCGCCGATCTGCTGGCGAATTCCGACGAAGCCTTCCGCGATCCCAAGAAGCCCTGGCTTCTCGCCCCCATCGACGTGCAGTCGATCAAGGCGGCAGGCGTGACCTTCGTCGCGTCGATGCTGGAACGCGTCATCGAAGAACGCACGCGCGGCGTGCCCGAACTCGCGGCGGCCGCGCGCGCGGAAGTGCTTGCCCTCGTCGGCGGCGATTTGGCGCGTTTGAAGCCGGGCTCGGAAGAGGCCGCGAAGCTCAAGGATTGGCTCGTCGCCAAGAACGCGTGGAGCCAATATCTCGAAGTCGGCATCGGGCCGGACGCCGAAGTCTTCACCAAATCGCAGCCGATGTCGGCGGTCGGGATCGGCGCCTATGCCGGCCTGCACCCGATGTCGCGCTGGAACAACCCGGAGCCGGAAATCGTGCTGGCGATCGCGTCCTCGGGCAAGATCATCGGCGCGACGCTGGGCAACGACGTCAACCTTCGCGATGTCGAAGGCCGCTCGGCTTTGCTGCTGGGCAAGGCCAAGGACAACAACGCGAGCTGCTCGATCGGGCCGTTCCTGCGCTTGTTCGACGCCAATTACACGCTCGACGACGTGCGCCAATGCGACGTGTCGCTGGTCGTGCAGGGCCAGGACAATTTCCGCATGGAAGGAAATTCGTCGATCAAGCTGATCAGCCGCGACCCCGCCGATATCGCGGGCCAGACGATCAGCGCCAATCATCAATATCCGGACGGCTTGGTCCTGTTCCTGGGCACGATGTTCGCGCCCACGCAGGATCGCGGCGCGCCGGGCCAGGGCTTCACCCATAAGGTCGGCGACGTGACCACGATCGCCACGCCGAAGCTGGGCTCGCTCATCAACCGCATGACGCTGACGAACGAGGCGCCGCCTTGGACGTTCGGCATCAGCCATCTCTATCGCAATCTCGCCGCGCGCGGATTGTTCAAGGGTTAATCAGGAGAATATCGACATGACTTTCATCGGCAAGAATCTGATCGGCGGCGAGTGGAAAGCCGGCGCGAACGAAGGCAAGGACGTCAACCCGTCCAACACCAACGAAGTCGTCGGCACCTACGCGCAAGGGGCCGCCGCCGACGTGGACGCGGCGGTCGACGCCGCCAAGGCCGCGTTCCCGGCGTGGAGCCGCTCGAACCCGCAGGTTCGCTACGAGATTCTGAAGAAGGCGTCGGACGAGGTGTTGGCGCGCCGCGAGGAACTGGGCACGCTGCTGTCGCGCGAAGAAGGCAAGACCAAGGCCGAGGGCATCGGCGAAGCGACGCGCGCGGGCCAAATCCTGGCGTTCTTCGCGGGCGAAACCGTGCGCTTCGGCGGCGAGAGCGTGCCGTCGATCCGCCCGAATATCGGCGTGGAAATGACGCGCGAGCCCGTCGGCGTCGTCGGCATGATCACGCCGTGGAACTTCCCCATCGCCATTCCGGCGTGGAAGATGGCCCCGGCGCTGGCCTACGGCAATTGCGTGGTCATCAAGCCCGCCGATTTGACGCCGGGCAGCGCCTGGGCGCTGGTCGATATTCTGCAACGCGCGGGCCTGCCCAACGGCGTGCTGAACCTCGTCATGGGCCGCGGCTCGGTCGTGGGTCAGCGCATCCTCGAACATCCCGGCATCTCGGCGATCACCTTCACGGGCTCGGTCGGCACGGGCCGCAACGTCGCGGCGGCGGCCATCGCCTCGCGCCCGATGAAGAAGGTGCAGCTCGAAATGGGCGGCAAAAATCCGATGGTCGTGCTCGACGACGCGGATCTGGCCATCGCGGTCGAATGCGCGGTCAACGGCGCGTTCTTCTCGACCGGTCAGCGTTGCACGGCCTCGTCGCGCCTGATCGTTCAGGAAGGCATTCACGACAAGTTCGTCGCCGCTGTGGTCGAACGCTTGAAGGCGCTGAAGGTGGACGACGCGCTGAAAGCGGGCACGGATATCGGCCCGGTCGTCGATGCTTCGCAGCTCAAGACCGATCTCGATTACATCGACATCGCCAAGAAGGAAGGCGCGAAGTTGGCTTGGGGCGGTGAACTCCTCAACCGCGAAACGCCCGGCTTCTATCTGCAGCCGGCGTTGTTCACCGAAACGACCAACGCGATGCGCATTTCGCGCGAGGAAGTGTTCGGCCCGGTCGCCAACGTCATCCGCGTCAAGAGCTACGACGAAGCTTTGGCGGTGGCGAACGACACCGAGTTCGGCCTGTCGGCCGGCATCTGCACGACCAGCCTGAAGCACGCGACGCATTTCAAGCGCAACAGCGAAGCGGGCATGGTGATGGTCAATCTGCCGACGGCGGGTGTGGATTATCACGTGCCGTTCGGTGGCCGGAAGGGCTCGAGCTACGGCTCGCGCGAACAGGGCAGCTACGCGCGCGAATTCTTCACCACGGTGAAGACCGCCTACACGCTGGCCTAACCGCCCGCGAGTTCCGCGAAGAAGAGGCCGGGTCCTGCCAAGGGATCCGGCCTTTTTTTATTCTCGCGCGGGCATGCTGCGCTGAACCGCGTCGCGCAGTTTTTTGACCAGGCCGTTCAGTTCGCCCAAATAGGCCGGCGTTTCGCCCGACGCCGCCAGCAGCGCATCGCCCAAGCAGCCCGCGCGCGCTTTGAGTTCGCGCCCTGCCGGCGTCAATTCGATGAAGACCTGACGCTCGTTCGCGGGATTGCGCGTCCGCCGCACGAACCCGGCCGATTCCAAACGCTTCAACAGCGGCGTCAGCGTGCTCGATTCCAGCGTCAAACGCGCAGCGATCGCGCCGACGGTTTGCTTGTCGGCTTCCCACAGCACATTGAGCACGAGGTATTGCGGATAGGTCAGGCCAAGGCCTTCCAAGAGCGGGCGATAGGCCCGCTGGATCGCGATTTCCGCCGAGTAGATGGTGAAGCAAAGCTGGTCGTCGAGCGGGACCGGGCCTTTTTCCGATGCCATTTCAATCTCCTAGCGGTTCAATGCTTGCTTAATCCGCAATAAAATATATCGCGATAAATAAGTGATTGACAAGAGTTCAGGCGATATGCGAGATAATGATTATCGCGATAATAGATATCGCAACAAATGAAATACACAGCCCCAACGATCAAGCCAGAGGAGATCCGATATGACCACCAACATCCGCACCACCCTGCTCGCCGCCGCCGCCGCGATCGGCGTTGCCGCTTCGGCCGCCGCGCAATCGCCCCAGCCGGTCGCGAATACCCAGGCCGTGAAGAATGTCGTGCTTGTCCATGGCGCGTTCGCCGACGGTTCGGGCTGGCGCGGCGTTTATGACCGCCTGACCGCGCGCGGCTATTGCGTGACGATCGTGCAGAACCCGCTGACCTCGCTCGCCGACGACGTGGCCGCCACGCGCCGCGTGCTGGCGCGCCAGCAAGGCCCCAGCCTGCTGGTCGGCCATTCCTATGGCGGCACGGTGATCACCGAAGTCGGCACCGATGCGAATGTCGCGGGTCTCGTCTATGTCGCCGCTTTGGCGCCCGACACCGGCGAGACGACCGGCGGTCAGTTCAAGGAAATCCCGCCGCCGGCGGAATTCGTGATCGAACCCCAAGCCGACGGCTTCGGCTTCGTGAATCTGGAGAAGTTCACGATCGGCTTCGCCGGCGACACGACCGACGCCGACGCCGCCTTCCTGCGCGACTCCCAGGTGCCGATCGCCATGGCCGCGTTCGATGCGAAGATCACGCTGGCGGCGTGGCGCGCGAAGCCGAGCTGGTTCATCGTCGCGACGAAGGACAACGCGATCGATCCGCGCCTCCAACGCCAGACGGCCCAGCGCATCGGGGCACGGACGGTCGACGTCGAAGCCTCGCACGTGCCGTTCCTGTCGCGGCCCGACGAGGTCGCCAACGCGATCGACAATGCGGCCCGCGAGCTGAGCCGTTCCGCGCGCTAAGGCGGCGACGGTCGCGAAAAGTACGGGCCGGGTCCAGCCAAGGGACCCGGCCTTTTTTTGTCAGAACACCCGATAGCGCAGATAGGCGGCCTGCGGATCTTCGCCCGCCCGAATCGCCTTCACCATCTCGCCTTCCGTCGACATCTTTTTTTCCGACGCGGCGATGACTTCTTCCAACTGCGCGCGCGGGACCAAGATGATCCCGTCGCGATCGGCGAGGATGTAATCGTCCGGCAGCACCTGATGCGAGCCGATCGAAATCGGCTCGCCGAACGCCTCGGCCCGCCACGCACAGACGATATCGATCGGCGTGGCGTAGCGCGCGAAGACCGGAAAACGTTCGTCGCAGATCGCCTGGATGTCGCGACAGCCGCCGTCGACGATATACCCGCGTACGCCCTTCTTCTTCAGCGCCTCGGCGGACAATCCACCAAACAGAGCGCGCAAATCGTCTTGCGGTTGAACGACGACGACATGGCCCGACGGCGATTTCGACAACACGCCCGCCCATTCGTACAACGACGTATGCTTGTCGAGCGTGGGATCGGGCCGGCCGCGCACCGTAAACACGGGCCCCGCGCATTTCATCCAGGGCTCCAAACCGAGGATACCGCGCGGCAGAACGCGAATCGGCAGGCCCATATCCTTCATCACGTCGTGCACGACCGACGCGAAGCAGGCGTGGAGTCGATCGGCCAAGTTCATCGCGGCAGGCCCGCGATAAAATTGATGGAATTTCGAGCATTCACCCGCATTGGCCGGTTCCCCCTATCGCTTACTTAAGCCGAGCTTAAAGGCCGCGCCGCGACGATCGCAATTCCAAAAACTTTGGATCGACATGCCGATGCGCCGGAATGTATAACGTCGCGGTCGCGCATCCATCGACGGTATCGGACAAGCATCCGGACCGCGACTTGCGCGGACGACAGGGAGGAAATGGAATGAAGCGTATTCTCGCATACGCCGCTGCGGCGGGTATTTTGGCCGCGGCCGCCATGCCGGCGACGGCGCAGGAAAAACTCGAAGTTTGGTGGGTGAAGGGCTTCTACAAGGCCGAAGACGACGCGTTGTTCGAAGCGATCCGCAAATTCGAAGGCAAGACCGGCGTCAAGGTCGAGCTTTCGCAATACGCCATTCAGGACATGATTCCGAAGACCGTCGCCGCACTCGATGCGCGCACGGTGCCGGACGTGGCCTATGCGGACGTCTACGATTTCCAAGTCACCAGCAAATGGGCCTTCGAAGGCCGCCTGGAGGATATCAGCAGCGTCATCACGCCGATGCTGAACACCTTCGCGCCCAACACGGTCGAAACGACCTTGCTGTGGAACGACGCGGCGAAGAAGCGCGCCTATTACGCCTTCCCGCTGAAGCAGCAGACGATGCATGTCCAATACTGGCGCGATCTGCTGACCCAGTCCGGCTTCAAGGAAAGCGACATTCCGAAGAACTGGGCCGAGTACTGGTCGTTCTGGTGCGACAAGGTGCAGCCCGGCTATCGCCGTGCCACCGGCACGCGCGGCTTCGCCATCGGCCAGCCGATGGGCGTGGACTCGTCCGACAGCTTCTATTCGTTCCTGACCTTCATGGACGCTTATGGCGTCAAGCTGGTCGACGACGACGGGAAGCTGCTGGTCGATCAACCCAATGTCCGCCAGGGCCTGATCAGCGCGCTGACCGACTACACGGCGCCCTACGCCAAGGGCTGCGTGCCGCCGTCGGCGACCAGCTGGAAGGATCCCGACAACAACGTCGCCTTCCACAACCGCACGAACGTGATGACGCATAACGCGACCATCTCGATCGCCGCCAAGTGGCTCGACGACATGAACAACGCGTCGCTCACCGCCGAGCAGCGCGCCGAAGCCAAGAAGCACTACGAAGAAAACATCGCCACGGCCGGATTCCCGAACCGTCCCAACGGCCAGCCGATGGTCTATCGCGCCGCCGTCAAGACCGGCGTCGTGTTCTCCGAAGCGCGCAACAAGAACCGCGCCAAGGAATTCGTGGCCTTCTTGCTGCAGGAAGAAAACCTGACGCCGTACGTGGAAGGCGCGCTGGGCCGCTGGTTCCCCGTCACCAAGAACGCGCAGCAAGCCGCGTTCTGGCGCGCGGACAAGCATCGCCAAGCGGTGCAGGCGCAGTTCGCGGCGGGCACCGTGCCCTTCGAGTTCACCAAGAACTGGAAGTTCACGATCCTCAACAACGAAAACGTCTGGGCCAAGGCGATGAACCGCGTCGCCAGCGAAAAATGGGCGGTCGATCGCGCGGTCGACGAGATGATCGCGCGCATCAAGCAAGTCGCCGGCTGAGCCGGAACACGCGGGGCCTCCGCCATCCGCAAGGATGGTGGAGGCCTTTTTTCCAGATGCGAGCGACGCCATGACCACCGCCGCCAACACCGCACCGATCGTTTCCGCCGCTGCGTCGCCCAAAAAGGACGACGGCGGCTGGCAATGGTGGGGCACGCTTTTGGTGGCGCCCTATCTCGTCGTGTTCGTCGTGTTCGTGCTCTACCCGGTCGGCTACGGCTTCTGGCTCGGCCACAATATCGAGAGCTACGTCGAGATTTTCCACGACCCGATCTTCCTGCGCGCGGCGGTGAACACGGTCCTGTTCCTGCTGATTGCCGTGAACCTGAAAATGTTCGTGGCGCTGCTGCTATCGGGTTTCTTCGCCATTCCGCGCTGGTGGATCCGCATTCTGGGGCTGTTGTTCATCCTGCCCTGGGCCGTGCCGTCGATCCCCACGATCCTGTCGTTCCGCTTCATGCTGAATCCGGAATGGGGCGTCATCAACCAGCTTTATTTCAATCTGACCTTCGAAGACGGGCCCAATTGGCTCAACGATCCGATCCTGGCGATGAGCCTCGCCATGGTCGTCCATATCTGGAAGTCGCTGCCGTTCTGGACGCTGATCCTGCTCGCCGGGCGCCTCGCCATCGCCAAGGAATTGTACGAGGCCGCGTCGATCGACGGCGCCTCAAACGCGCAGAAATTCGCGCACATCACCTGGCCGTCGATGCGCCAGCTTTACGTGACCTGCACGATCCTTTCGATGTTCTTCACGCTGGGCGATTTCAACAGCGTCTATCTGCTGACCGGCGGCGGCCCCGCCGACCTCACGCATGTTCTGGCCACGCTCGGCATCCGCTATATCCGGCTCGACCGCGTCGATCTCGCGATGGCGTCGATCATGTGCGCGCTGCCGGTGATGCTGCCGATGATGGTCTACATGATGCGCCGCTTGTCGAAGTAGGAGCCGGGAAATGCGCAAAATCGTCGGCGAAGCCCGCCTGCTGCTGATCGGCATTCCCGTCTTCCTGTGGACGGCGATTCCGCTCTACCACATGATGCTGTTCGCCCTGTCGCCCAAGGAAGCCGCGTTCAAGGGCAAACTTTGGCCCGACAATCCGACCTTGCGCAATTTCGAACTCGTCTTCGGCCAGAAGCACTATTATCTCAACAATCTCTGGCACCAGATGTGGAACTCGCTGATCATCGCGCTGGCGGTCGGCCTGCTCACGCTCTTCGTGGCGACGGCGGCGGCCTTCGCGATCAGCCGCCTGCGCGTGCGCGGCGGGCGCATCATCATGAACATGGCGCTGCTGACCTATTTCGTGCCCGCCGCGTTCCTGGCGCTGCCAATGTACAAGGCGATGGCGACCTACGGCCTGCTCAACACCCAATGGGCGCTGATCCTGGCGATGGTGACGATCGCCACACCCTATGCGATCTGGGTGCTGAAACAGGCGGCCGACAAATTGCCGCTGGAATTGGACGAAGCCGCGATCGTCGACGGCGCCACAGCGCCGCAATTGTTCCGCCATGTTTTCGTGCCGCTGATGGCGCCGTCGATGGTGGCCGTGGGCACCTATGCGCTGTTGCTTGCGTGGAACGAGTATCTCTACGCCTTCCTGCTGTTGTCGCGCGACGTGGACACGACGCTCGCCGTGGCGCTGGGCGCGTTCCTGTCGGCCGACGATTCGCCGTGGGAGTTGCTGATGACCACCGGCGTCATCTACGCGCTGCCGCCGGCGGCGATCTACTACACCTTCCGCCGCTATATGGCCGCCGACCTCACCTCCGGCTCCGTCAAGACGTGATGCTCAGCGACGCCGAGATTTCGCATTACCACCGCGAAGGCTATGTCGTCCCCGGCTTGCGTCTGCCGCCCGCGCGGCTGGCAAGTCTGCGCGGCACACTCGATCGTTTGATCGCCGAGAATCCCGGCATTCGCCCCGAACGTCTGGTCAGCGCGCATATCGAAGGCAAGAACGCCGAAGGCGTCAAAGGCAGCGCCGATTTCCTGGACATGGCGCGCGATCCCGCGATCGTCGACGCCGTGTCGCAATTGATCGGCCCCGACGTGATCTTGTGGGGTTGCCAGATTTTCTGCAAACCGGGCGGCAACGGGATGGAAGTGCCCTTCCATCAGGACGGGCATTACTGGCCGATCCGGCCGCTGGCGACCTGCACGGTCTGGGTGGCGCTGGACGATTCGAAGATCGAGAACGGGTGCCTGCGCATCGTGCCGCGCTCGCACGCGTCGCGCACGCTGATGCCCCATATGCGCGAAGACCGCGACGACGTCGTGCTCAACCAGCGCGTCGCCGATCCCGGCTTCGATCCCGCGACCGCCGCGGATATCGAGTTGGAAGCCGGGCAAATGTCGATGCACGACATTTTCGCGATCCACGGCTCCAACCCCAATCGCAGCCCGAAGCGGCGCGCGGGCGTGGCCATCCGCTATATGCCCGGATCGTCGGTGTTCGGGCGCGACATCATCGAGCCCGGCGACGCCAGCGGCTACCGCGTCGATTTCTCGACACGGCCGATTTGGCTGCTCAAAGGCCAGGACCGCACCGGCCGCAACGATTTCAACGTCGGCCACGCGCATTCCTGAGTTGCGCCGCGCGTGATTGCCGGTTCCGCCCGGCCCTCGCTATCGTGACCGCCGCAATCGCAGGGAGGATCGACCTATGGAATATCGGCGTCTCGGTCATTCGGGGCTTCGCGTGCCCGCGCTCAGCTTCGGCACGGGCACGTTCGGCGGCAGCGGCGATTTCTTCAAAGCCTGGGGCTCGACCGACGCGGCGGGTGCGTCGCGCCTCGTCGATATCTGCCTCGACCACGGCCTCACCATGTTCGACAGCGCGTCGGGCTACTCGGCCGGCCTCGCCGAGGAAATTCTCGGCCAGGCGATCAAGGGTAAGCGCGACAAGGTGCTGATCTCGACCAAGGCGACCTTCCCCACCGGCCCCGGCCCCAACGATTACGGCTCGTCGCGGCAATACCTCACCGAAGCGGTCGACAAAGCGCTGAAGCGTTTGCAGGTCGATCATATCGATCTGTTCCAGTTGCACGGCCAGGACTACAACACGCCGGTCGAGGAAACGCTGGCCACACTCGACGGCTTCGTGAAGGCGGGCAAAATCCGCTATATCGGCTGCTCGAATTTCTCGGGCTGGCATTTGATGAAATCGCTGGCCGCGTCCGATCGCTATGGCTATCCGCGCTACGTGGCGCATCAAGCCTATTACTCGCTGCTCAACCGCGACTACGAATGGGAATTGCTGCCGCTGGGCCAGGACCAGGGCGTGGGCGCGGTGGTGTGGAGCCCGCTGGGCTGGGGCAAGCTGACCGGCCGCATCCGGCGCGGCCAGCCCGTGCCGGCGGGTACACGCGCTGCGCAGATTCCGGGGACGGGCCCGCGCTACGAGGAAGAGCGCCTGTTCCGCATCGTCGATGCGCTCGACGCCGTGGCGAAGGATACGGGCAAGACGATCCCGCAGATTGCGTTGAACTGGCTGTTGCAGCAGAAGACCGTCTCGACGCTGATCATCGGCGCGCGCGACGAGAAACAGTTGCTGGACAATCTCGGCGCCGTGGGCTGGAGCCTGTCGGCCGAGCATCGGGCGGCACTCGAGGCGGCGAGCGATGTGACGCCCGCCTACCCCGTGTGGCACCAGCGCGGCTTCCCGATGCTGAACGAGAAGCGCTGAATTAAGCGCCGCCCGGCAGGGGTGCTGCGACGTCGATCACGCCCGACGCGCGCAGCTCCTGCCAGAACGCGGCCGGCACTTTTTCGTTGAGTGCCGCGCGATCCTCGGCGATGCGCCCCGGCTGGCTTGCGCCCGGGATCACCGCCGCGACGGCCTTATGGGCCAGCGCGAACTGCAAACCCGCCGCCTTCATGCTCACGCCATGGCGGTCGGCGAGCGCCTTGATCGCCGCGACTTTGGCGCGGATTTCCGGCGTCATCGGCACGTATTCGAAATTGGGGCCGCCGACCAAAGCACCCGAGCTATAGGGCCCGCCGACGACGATTCCCAATCCGCGCGAAGCCACCTGCGGCATCACGCGCTGCAAGGCGCGGCCGTGATCGAGCAGCGTGTAGCGCCCGGCGAGCAGGAATCCGTCGGGACGGTTCTTCTCCAAGCCCAGCAGCAATTCGATCGGCTCGACGCGGTTGACGCCCAAGCCCCAGGCCTTGATCACGCCTTCGTCGCGCAACCGATCCAGCGTCTTGAAGGCGCCCTTGCGCGCCGTTTCGAAAACGTCGAGCCATTCGTCGCCGTAGAAATCCTGCGCGACATCGTGGACCCAGACGATCTCGATCCGGTCGGTCTTGAGGCGCTTCAAGCTGTCCTCGATCGAGCGCAACGTCGCGTCGGCCGAGTAGCCGTTGACGATCTTGTTCGGACGGCCATGCTTGAACACGTCGCCCTTCTCGCCCAGGTCGCGCGCATTCACGTCCTCGATCTCGTCGAGGATCAAGCGCCCGACCTTTGTGCTGATCACGTAATCGTCGCGCTTGCGCCCGGCGAGCGCTTCGCCCATGCGGATTTCCGCGAGACCCGCCCCATAGAAGGGCGCGTTGTCGAAGTAGCGAATTCCGTCGTTCCACGCGGCATCGACGGTCGCGCGCGCTTCCGCTTCGGGGATCGCGCGGAACATATTGCCGAGCGGTGCGGTACCGAAGCCGAACTTGCCGGGAAGGATGTCTTTGAGAGCCATTGTCGTAACCTTTTGGGAGAGAGGGGACGGACGCGCTTACGCGGCCATCGCGGGGGCGGGAAAATCGGGCAGCTTGTTGGGCGTGACCAAACCTTGGCGCACGGCATCGCGCGTCAGCATCCGGTCGAACCACGCCTTCAGCTTCGGATAGGCGTCGATCGAAAAGTGCATCTGCACGGCGGTCCACACCCAGCCCATGAAGGCGATGTCGACGATCGAATACTCGTCGCCCAGGAACCACGGCTTGTCGTCGGGCAGGATCGTCTCGATCACGCGGTTCAGGCGTTCGGCCTCGGCCATATAGCGCTTGATCGCGTAGGCCGGCTTCTCGGGCGCGAAGATCGTGAACCAAGCGCGCTGGCCGTACATCGGCCCCACGCCCGACGCCTGGAAGAACAGCAATTCCAGCGCGCGCTGACGCTTCTTCGCGTCAGTCGGCAGCAGCTTGCCGGTCTTCTCGGCGAGGTAGAGCAGGATCGCGTTGGATTCCGAGATCGTCAGTCCCGATTCGTGATCGACGATCACCGGCACCTTGCCGTTGGGGTTGAGCGCCAGGAATTCGGGGGACTGGCCCTCGCCTTCCCAGATTTTAACGATCTTCGTTTCGTGTTCGAGACCGAGTTCGTTGAGCGCGATCTGAACCTTGTAGGGGTTCGGGGCGCCATAGGCATAGAAGGTGATCATGGGGTTGGTTCCTTTTCGTTAGATCAGGGAGAGAACTTCCGCGGCGACGGCCGCCGAGGATTGCGGGTTCTGGCCAGTGATAAGGCGGCCATGGCGATAGACGTTCGGCGTCCAATCGGGGGCGGCGTGATGGATGGCGCCGAGTTCCTTGAGGCGCGTTTCCAGCAGGAACGGCACCTTGTCCGTGCCGTCGACCGCGCGTTCCTCGGCATCGGTGAAGGCGGCGACATGGCGGCCCGCGATGAAGGGCGTGCCGTCGGCGCGACGCATCCCGGCGAATACAGCGGGCGCATGACACACGGCCGCGATCAAACGGTTCGTCGCGTCGAAGCGGAACAGCAGATCGTGCAGCTTGCGGTCATAGGGCATGTCGAAGACGGTGCCGTGACCGCCGGGCAGGTAGACGACGTCGAAGGCCTCGGCGTCGAGCGTGTCGAAGGCGGGCGTATCGGCAAGTTGCGCGATCGCATCGCGCCATTCGACGATCTGCGCGGGCGTGGGATCGCTTTTCGGATCGACCGGCACCTTGCCGCCGGCCATCGACGCGACCGTCACCTGGTGCCCCGCCTTGGTGAAGGCGAGATAGGGAACGGCGTGTTCTTCCAGCCAGATTCCGGTCGGCGTGGCGTCGAGCATCCGGTCGTGGCTGGTGAGGACGAAGAGGATCTTGGACATGTGGGGCAACTCCTTTTGGATGCCCCGATCATGTTCCCGCCCCAGCTATTCTAAAAATTTATTGTTTTGATTTTAGATATTCAGGAAGCATTATAACTGGATGCGCTACGACCTGAATCTGCTGCCCGTGTTCCTGGCCTTGATGGAGGAGCGCAACGTCACGCGCGCCGCCGTCCGGCTCGGCATCACCCAGCCCGCCTTGTCGAACGCCTTGAGCCGGCTGCGCGTCACGCTCAACGATCCGCTGTTCGTGCGCGAGCGTTACGGCATGCAGCCCACGCCCAAGGCGCTGGAATTGGCGCCCGCGATCTCCGGCGCCCTCGCCCGGCTCGACGATCTGATTTTGGGCCAGCGCGATTTCGATCCCGCCAAGGCGGCGCGTCAGATCGTCATGGCGCCCAACAGCTATGTCGAGTTCGCGATCGTGCCGTCGATCGTCACGCGGCTGCGCGATCTAGCGCCGAAGATGAGCCTGCGCCTCGTGCCCTACGGCACCGATCTCGCCGAAACGGGCGTGATCTCCGGCCAGACCGCGATGGCGCTGGGGCGCATCATCGACCCACCGGACAATCTGATCGTCCAGCATTTGATGAGCGACGGTTTACAATGCGTCGTGCGCGCCGACCATCCCCGCATCGGCAAGCGCATCACCAAGCGCGAATACGAAGGGATGAAGCACGTCAACGTGCTGCCGCCCGGGCGTTTGCGCGCCGGGTTATTCCAAGCGCTGCAACGCCAAGGCTTGAAGCGCGAGGTGGCCGTGTCGGTCACGCATTTCCTGGCGGTGCCTGAAATGATCGCGGCGACGGATTATTGCGCGACCTTGCCCACGCAGATCTGCCGGCGCCTGACGCACGACAAGCGCCTCAAATTCATTCCCGCCCCGGTCGATCTGGGCACGTTCCCGGTGCAGATGGCGTGGCATGTGCGCTATCGCAACGACCCGGCTCATCGCTGGCTGCGCCAGGTCGTCGCCGACGTGTGCCGTGAGATCGCCGCGGCGGTTAATTAGAGGGGCCGCCTAGAACTCGACGTCGAGTTCTTCGACTTCCTCGGGCTCGGCCTTCGCCGCCTCGGTCCATTCGACCAGCGGCGGGAATTTCAGCATCGTGTCGCGATAGGCGGCGCAAGGCCCGTCGAGCTTCACGTTATACGTGGCGAAGCGCGTGCACACGGGCGCGTACATCGCGTCCGCCGCCGTCGGCTTCTTGCCGAACAAATACGGCCCGCCATATTGCTTCAGGCATTCGCGCCAGATCGCGGCGACGCGTTCGATGTCGGCCTGCGCGCCCGCCCAGACCTTGAATTGCTCGTGGCGGGTTTTGAGATTCATCGGCAGTGCCGACCGCAGATTCGCGAAACCCGAATGCATTTCGCCGCAAACCGCGCGGCAATGGGCGCGCGCGGCTTGGTCGGCCGGCCACAGACCCGCATCCGGCTTCACTTCGTGCAGATATTCGGCGATCGCCAGCGTGTCCCACACCTTGACCGGCCCATGTTCCAGGCACGGCACGAGGAAAGACGGCGATAAAAGCAGCAATTCCGCGCGGGTGGACGGATCGTCCAGCGACGCGACCTTCTCGGTAAATTCCAGCCCGGCCATCTTGCACAGCAGCCAGCCGCGCAAAGACCACGAGGAATAGTTCTTGCTACTGATGGTCAGAGTACTGGTCATGGGCGCTTTTGCCATGACCATTCTGAAAGCAAAATTCGAGCCGATCGCCGTGATGCTCTACTCGCTTTATCAATCGGCTGCCGATTCCTTTCTCCCGGCGCGGGCCTTCGCGGCGGCGGCGGGTCGCGGCTTCTCCTTCGGGGAGACCGAAACCGCCGATAATTGGCGGGCGGCCGGGGCGTTGTGCGAGATGATGAGCCGCGCGGCGTTGAGCCATCGCCGCCCCGCTTTCGGCATCGACCAAGTCATGCTCGGCAACGAGATGGTGCCGGTCGTCGAGGAAAAAGTGACGGCCACGCCGTTCGGCACGCTGTTGCGCTTCGTAAAAGAAGGCGCGCCCGTTCAGCCCAAAGTGCTCGTCGTGGCCCCGCTCTCCGGGCATTTCGCCACGCTGCTGCGCGAGACGGTGCGCGTGCTGCTCCCCGATCACGACGTGCATATCACCGATTGGGCGAATGCCCGCGACGTGGGCGTGTGGAACGGCCGTTTCGGCTTCGACGAATATGTCGAGCACATCATCAAGTTCCTTGAGAAAATGGGCCCCGGCTCGCATGTGTTGGCCGTGTGCCAGCCTTGCGTGCAGACGCTGGCCGCCGCCGCGATCATGGCGGAGGACGACAATCCCGCCCAGCCCGCCAGCATGACGCTGATGGCCGGGCCGATCGATTGCCGGGTCAATCCCACCAAGGTCAATCACCTGGCCACCAGCAAACCGATGAGCTGGTTCGAGCGCAATCTGATCAGCTATGTGCCGCTGCGCTTCGCGGGCGCCATGCGCCGCGTCTATCCCGGTTTCCTGCAACTCACCGCGTTCATGAGCATGAATGCCGAGCGGCATTTGAAAGCGCAATCCGATTTGCTGCGCGCCCTCGCCAAGGGCGATACCGAGCAGGCGAACACGATCAAGAATTTCTACGACGAGTATTTCGCCGTGCTGGATCTGACGGCCGAGTTCTATTTGGAAACGGTCGAGCGCGTGTTTCAGAAATACGAACTGGCGCGCCGCGAACTCAAATGGCGCGGCCGCAAGGTCGACACCAAGGCGATCCGCCGCACGGCGCTGTTCACGGTCGAGGGCGAGCGCGACGATATCTGCGCGCTCGGCCAAACGGTCGCGGCGCATGATCTGTGCGACGGGTTACGGCCCTATCGCAAGAAGCACTATATGCAAGCCGGCGTGGGGCATTATGGCGTGTTCGCCGGGCGGCGCTGGGCGGGGCAGATCTACCCGCTGGTGCGCAACACGATCCTGTCGAACGAGTAAACGCACGCCACCGCTCCAAAATTTGGGCGTCGATTTCCTAAAGAATGCACAATCTTTGACGTTGCAGTGCGCCATTGTGCACTGCACAATGGCGGTATCCCAATCGTGGAGACCGCCATGAATATGCAGGTTATCGACGCTGCGAAACTGGCCTCTCTCGAACACCCCGCCGGCGACCCCTTGCGGCTGAACCGCGGCGCTTTCGTCGCGGTCGATCGCCACCGCGACGCGCCCTATAACGCGACCTATCGCCCGCAAGCGCTGTATAGCCGCGCGGAGAACGGGTTCCAGGCGAACAACGAGACCTTTCTGCTGCACGAGGTCGCGACCAATCTGCCGATCCATCGGCCCGATACCGGCCCGACCGATTTCCATATGCATCTGCCGCCGGGCGGCTTCCAATTCGTGCTGGTGACGTCGGGGATGTTCACCTTCGATTACGACGGGCGGCTGCATTATGTCGGGCCCGGTGCCGTGATGCTGCAAAGCGCCATCGTGCATCGCCAATTGTTCTATACGTGGTCGGGGCTCGACACCGAAGCGAACCTCGCCACGCCGCAATCGGCGGTGCCCGACGCGATGACGATGGGCTATTCGGGCAAGTTCCTCGAAGCCTTCATCACCGACCCGACCAGCTTCCCCAACCCGACGATCGTGCCGAGCGACGCGGTCAACGAAGCCGAAACGCCGCGCACGGCGTTCGGGCATGCGCTGCACGATCGGCCGAAGGGCGCCGATTTCTGGGTGCAGGACGCGCTATCGCTCGATGCGCTCTACAAGCCTTTGCCCGCCGCCGCCACGTCGATCAAGTCGGACGCGTCGGTCTATGTCCGCGATCTGAGGATCGAGGCGCCAAGCGGAAATCTCGTGACCGGCCATATCATCGCGACCGATCCGCGCGAACATTCGCTGCTGCCCAAATCGTCGAGCGGCGGCGCCGATCCAGCGATCCTCGCCAAAGGCGCGGTCGCGATGTATCGCGTCATCCGCGGCACGGCGCGTTTCAAAGACGCCGACGGCAAGTCGATCGATCTGAGCGCGGGCGACGTCGTCACCACCGGCGCCAACGCGGCGACACTCGTCGAACTCGGCGAAGACAGCCAAGTGCTGCGCCTGGGCTTGCTCGACGGCATGGACAATCTGCGCAAATGGACGCCGGCCCAGCGCGACGCGATCGACGGGTTGGGCGGCAAGATCATCGCGCGCACGCAAGTGCGGCCGTTGCGCCTCGACGGTAATCCGGTCGGCTATCTCTACACTTGATAAACACGCCGATGCTGGGAGGATACGCGTCTTATGACGCGTATTCCCCAGTTGAAATTCGGTTGTACCGGCGGCGGCGCCACGCATTCCGATGCGGCGATCCCCGACATCGCCACCAAAGTGCGGATGATCAAGGACGCGGGCGTGTTCGACTATATCGACCGCTCGCCGCCCGACGAGGAATTCCGCGACCTGCTGAAGGCGAGCGAGCAATGCGATCTGCCCGTGCTCGCCAGTGGCTGGTTTTACACGGCGGGCCGCGACGAGGCGTTGTTCGAGCGCAATATCGTCAAGGCGCGCCTGCTCGGCAGCCTTGTCCATAACGTGCAATTGATGACGCAGCACGCCGACGGCCATGTGCTGACCGACGCGGAAGTCGCGGAATTCTACTTGCGCGCCCATGATTTCGGCATGCGCCACGGCGTGACGCCGTGTTTCGAAGTCCACGTCAATATGTGGTCGGAGCATTACGGCCGCGTGGCGCGCGTCGCCGCCTTGGTCGAAGCGCGCGGGATTCCGTTCCGCATGACGCTCGACCACAGCCACGTCATTTTCAAGATCGACAATCCGGCCGAGCAGGACGTGCAAGCCATGCGCGAGGACGTCGAAACCGGCAAGGTCGTGCTCGACCCCGCGAAACCGGGGAATGTCTGCGCGCAATGGATCGCCGCGAATTACGTGGCGCACGCCCATGCGCGCGCGACGATCCCCGCCAACCCGATCAATACGCGCGCCAAACATCCCGACGGCAGCTATGGGCGCGGCATCCAATATCCGTTCGTGCGGCCGGAACCCGGCCAATATGTCGCCGATTGGGACGAAGCGAAGCTCGAACCGTGGAAGCGCGTCCTGCGCGAACTGTTCGCGCATCACGCGGCGGACGATGCGAGCCCGCTCGCCATGATCTCGTGCGAGTTCATCCCGAATATCGATTACGGTGCGGGACACGGCTATTCGATCTTCGCGAACAACGTCGCGTGCGCGCACTGGATGCGCGCCGAATGGGCCAAGGCTTCCGCGTAGTTTCCGAGGCTACGGCGCGTCGGGGCTTCTTCCTAAGTTCGATGGTGATCGGCGGCGACAAGCCGTCGCCCCACCCGAACAGGAGAAAGCCCATGGACAAGGATCGCGTCGAAGGCATCGCCAAGCAGATCAAGGGCGGCGTCAAGGAAGCCGCCGGCAAGGCGCTGGGCGACGGCAAGCTGGAAGTCGAAGGCCGCGCCGAGAAGGCGGTCGGCAAGGTTCAAAACGCGATCGGCGGCGCCAAGGACAAGCTGCGCGACGCCGTGAAGCATTGAGCCTTCGCGCCGAAAGGAGAATCACGATGCAACGATCCGCGAAATTCGCCGCGGCGCTGATGCTGGCGCTGGCCGGTGCCACGATGGCCGCGTGTACGGCCACCCCGACCCGCGAAAGTGCGGGCGAATATATCGACGATTCGGTGATCAGCACCAAGGTCCGCGCGCAGATTCTGGGCGATAAGGATCTGAAGCTGACGCAGATCGACGTCGAGACGTTCAAAGGTGCGGTTCAGCTCAGCGGCTTCGTCGACAGCACGGCGGCGAAGGCGCGCGCGGGCGAAGTGGCCGCGCAGGTCGCGGGCGTGACCCGCGTCCACAATAATTTGGTCGTCAAGTAATCCCGCCCGAATGCGCGGGAAGCAAAAAGGGGCGGCCAAGGCCGCCCCTTTCGATCTCAGACGGCGCGGATGTTGACCGCCGACGTCTTGCCGTTGCGGCCCGTCTCGAGCTCGTAGCTCAGCTTCTGGCCTTCGCCGACGCTCTGCATGCCAGCGCGTTCGACCGCCGAAATGTGCAGGAACACGTCAGCCTTGCCGTCTTCCGGTTGAATGAAGCCGTAGCCCTTGGTGGCGTTGAACCACTTGACCGTACCGATCGCCATGTATTTTTCCTCAACGATAAACAACTCGCCGCGACCATCGCAGCAAGCATCAATTTCGGTTCCGGGGAATTCTTCGAGGGCACCAGGGGGGCCATCAGGAAATACGCCCTACCTGCTTGACGAAGCGCAACATGCCCGACAATCGCGTTTCGGGCAATCCGATTCGTTCGCAGCGCATTCGCCAGTATCTATTCGGGCCCGCTTCGGGTAGGGTGCGTTTCGTTCTTGCCCGAAGAATTTCCCGGTGCTGTCCGTTGCCATCGAAAGGTCGGACGCCGGAAAATCGAAAAAAATCAAAGACTTCGACGCGCGCACGCATCGACGATGCGTCGTGCGATGCGGATTTTCGTCATTTACGAAAGGTATCTTCATGAGCTTCGCCGCCGCCCGTAAACCCGCCGCCTTCCCCAAGCGCCCCGTGATCCATGTTTTCAAGATCGGCCAGGCCGTGAAGCTGATGCGCGGCTTCGGGCATCATCCGCAGAACACCAATCTCTACCGCGTCGTCGGCGCGCTGCCGCCGCTGGGCGCTTCGTTCCAGTACCGGATCCGCAGCGACCACGAACGCCACGAGCGCATCGCGCTGGAAGACGATCTGGAAGCGGTGCGCATGCCCGCCCACGGCAAAGGCGGCGCGCACGCCGCCGCCGTGTTCGGCGCCGAGTAAGTCACGACGCTCGCCGGCCGGTCACCCCGGCCGGCGGGCGCCGAACGTTCAGCCGCGATAGTTGAATTCCGGCAGCGCCTTCAGACTATCCTTGGTGGCGCCGCGCAAGACCAGGCGATCCTCGCGCTTTTCGATCGCGCTGTAGGGCACCAGCACATAGCGCGTGCCGATGCCGAGGAACCCGCCCACCGACAGCACCGCCACCGGTGCGCGATCCGTGGACGTGACGATCAGATCGTCGACCTTGCCCAGCGTCTCGTTCGCCTCGTTGACCACATTGCTGCCCACGACCTCCGACGAGCGTTGACCGCCGGCGACGGTCGCCGCATCGACGCGCGTCAACGCGCCGGAAGACGGCGTGGCGGGCGATTGCGAGAGCGGTACCGGCGCCGAAGGCGCTGTCATCGGCGCCGTCGGCGATTGCTGGATCGGCGGCTGGGGCGTAACGCTTTGCGCCGAAACCGGTGCGGCAAGCGCGATCGCGGCGGCGACCAGAACGGCGTGAGATGCGTAGCGCATAATGTGTCTCCTTTTTGGGGAAGTTCGGCCGGCGATCGTCGGGCGGCTTTGCCGCCGCCGCCGGCGCGAGCCGATCAAATCCGCAACCGGCGGACCGATCGAAATCGGGCGCGTCCGAATGACGGCCCATTCCCGAAAGACTAGAAGCTCGATCGCAAAATCGGCAGCCTCGGATTCCACGTGCCGCACGCGGCGTCGCGCGGAAATTTACGGCGCGCGCTTGCCGTCACGCGCAATTTTGGCGTGTGTGCCGCTAACTCAAGCGCGCGACGACCAAGGCCGAGCCGTAGAGCCCGATCGCGAAGACGGTGTGGGCGAGAATATTGAAGAGCCGCACTTGCATCGGATTGGGGCGTTTGGACGCGGCCCAGCCCGCCCCCATGCCCGGCTGCAACAGAAACCAGCCTGCCCCGATCGTGACCATGCCGAGAATCCACGCCGGCAGGAAAGTCGGCGCCGCCAGCCATTCGGACCCGGCGAAGAAAATCAGTGCGCCCGCGTAGAGAATGCCGATCGCGTAATGCGCGATCCAACCGATCGCCAATTCGTGGGGCCAAGGCGCGGCCTTGGCGATGTCGTCGTGAAAAACCTTGCCGCCCGTCAGGCCGCAGAACCAACGTCCGACCAGCGCCCAATTCGGCAACGGCATCTTGAACGCGACGTTGAGGAAGATCGCCCAGACATCCATCAGCGCGGTGGCACCCGCACCGATCACGATCGCTTTGAAAATCAATTCCAGCATCGCGCGCTTCCCCTTCGACGTGATCGCGTTCGCGTTATTTTTTGAAGCGGCGTGCCGCTGGCGTCCCCACGGGGATTCGAACCCCGGTCTGCACCGTGAGAGGGTGCCGTCCTGGGCCTCTAGACGATGGGGACAGGCCTTCGGAAGGGCTGAGCATGTAGCCCATCGGCGCGCGCGACGCAAGCCGCCGCCGGACCCCGCGATTTGCCCTTTAAATCGCGGCTTTGGCGGTGGCGATCAGGCGTTCGGCGTCGGCTTCCAGGCTGTTCCACGACGCGACGAGGCGCAAACGCTGCGTGCCCGGCCCGAACCAGCGATAGACCGCGAAGCCCGCTTGCTCGATCGCGACGATCGCCGCTTCGGGCAGATCGACGAAGACTTCGTTGGCCTGCACGGGGTGCGCGAGCTTCGCCCCCGGCAACGCCGCAAGCCCCGCACCCAGCTTCGCCGCGACCGCGTTCGATTGGCGCGCGAGGGCGAGCCACAAATCGCCGTCGAGATAACCCGCCATCTGGGCGGCGAGATAGCGATGCTTCGAGAACAGATGCCCCGCGCGCTTGCGCCGGAAGGCGAGCGTCGCCGCGAGCGCTTCGTCGAACACGACGATCGCTTCGACCGCGAGACAGCCGTTCTTCGTGCCCCCGAACGACAGGATGTCCACGCCCGCTTTCCATGTCGCTTCGGCGGGCGTGCAGCCGCTTGCGACCAGCGCGTTGGCAAAGCGCGCCCCGTCGAGATGGACTTTCAGCCCGTGCTTGCGCGCAACCGCCGACAAGGCCGCGATTTCGGCCGGCGAATAGATCGTGCCCGCTTCCGTCGCGTTGGTCAGCGACAAGGCGGCGGGCTGCACGTGATGCACGACCCCCGCCCCCGCCGCGTTCAACGCCGCGTCGAGATCGGCGGCGGCGATCTTGCCGTGTTCGCCGTCGAGCCCGACGAGCTTGGCGCCGCCGGTGTAGAATTCCGGCGCACCACATTCGTCTTCTTCGATGTGTGCGGCCGCGTGGCAATAGATCGAGCCCCAGACCGGCGTCATCGCGGCAAGCGACAACGCGTTCGCCGCCGTGCCGGTCGACACAAGGAACACTTTCGCCGGTCGTTCGAAGATCGCGGCGATTTTCGCTTCCACGTCGCGCGACAGCGCGTCGTTGCCATAGGGCATCGACGGGGCCGCGTTGGCGGCATTGATCGCCGCCATCACTTGCGGATGGACGGGCGCGGTGTTGTCGGACGCGAAATTCACGGGCGGGCCCCCAGCAGAATGCGGCCGGTCACGCGCCCGGCTTTCGGGTCGATCACGACCAGAAACGGCGCGGCGTCCGGCGGGTTCACATGCACCACGATCTGATCGCCCGCCGCGAACGCGCCCGCGAGGACCGAGCCTTCGGGTGCCGAAATCGCGACATCGCCCCAGCTCAAACCCGCGATCGGCGGGCGGGGTGCGGGCGAAGATGTCGCGGCGACCGGCGTCTCCGGCGATGAAGGCTTGCCCACACCGCCGATAACCACATAAATCAGAAAGGCGAAGGCGGCGATGCAGAGCACGCCGAGGAAAATCACGATCGTCTTCAAGGCGCGCATGTCGGAATCCAGCGTAATCGAGATCGGACCGGAATTGGCGGGAACGCGGCTGGATCGCGTGCTGGCCGACGGGTCGGCCGCCGGCACTTCGCGCAGCCGCGTGAAGGCGTTGATCGAAGCGGGCCATGCCCGCATCGACGGCGCGACCGTACAAGACCCCTCCCGCAAGGTCAAAGCGGGCGAAACGGTGACACTGGAAATCCCCGATCCGGTCGCGGCGAGCCAAGCGGCCGAGGAAATTCCGCTGAATGTCCTCTACGAGGACGCGCATCTGATCGTGATCGACAAGCCGGCGGGGTTGGTCGTCCACCCCGCCCCCGGCCATTCGGGCGGCACGCTGGTCAACGCGCTGCTGGCGCATTGCAAGGGCTCGCTGTCGGGTATCGGCGGTGTGGAACGCCCCGGCATCGTCCATCGGCTGGACAAGGATACGAGCGGCCTGATGGTCGCGGCGAAAACCGACGCGGCGCATCGCGATCTTGCGGAACAATTCGCCGAACATTCGGTCGAGCGCGTCTACGCCGCGATCGTCAAGGGCGTGCCCCGCCCCGCGTCGGGGGAAATCGAGGGCAATATCGGCCGCAACCCGCGCGACCGCAAAAAAATGGCGGTGGTGAAAAGCGGCGGCAAGGAAGCGCTGACGCGCTATCGCACGCTCGAGATTTTGGCGAAAAGCAGGGCTGCGTTGATCGAATGCCGCCTGGCGACCGGCCGCACCCACCAAATCCGCGTACATCTCGCCTCGATCAACTGCCCGCTGCTGGGCGATCCGACTTATGCCCGCAAAGTCGCGGGCTTACCCGATTTCGGCCGGCAAGCGTTGGATGCGTTCACGCTGGGGTTCCGCCATCCGGAAAGCGGAGAAACCTTACGGTTCGTGCGGCCATACGCGCCGGATTTTCTACGGTATCTCGCACTTTTGCGCGGCCCTTCGCGCGTGCAAGAATAGCGTCGCGCGGGGCGCTCGACCCCGCGCATCAGGAGCACAGCACACGTGAAGTCGCGATTGCCCGCGCCGGACGGGAACCTGACGCGATATCTGCAGGATATCCGCAAGTTCCCGCTGCTGGAGCCGGAAGAGGAATTCATGCTCGCCAAGCGTTGGCGGGAAACCGGTGATGCCGATGCGGCGCACCGGCTGGTGACCGCGCATCTGCGCTTGGTCGCGAAAATCGCCATGGGCTATCGCGGCTATGGCTTGCCGCTGTCCGAACTCGTGTCCGAAGGCAATGTCGGCATGATGCAGGCGGTCAAGCGCTTCGATCCCGATCGCGGCTTCCGCCTGTCGACCTATGCGATGTGGTGGATCCGCGCCGCGATCCAGGAATACATCCTGCACTCCTGGTCGCTGGTGAAGATGGGCACCACCGCCGCGCAGAAAAAGCTGTTCTTCAATCTGCGCCGGATGAAGGCGCAGATGCGCCAGCTCGACGAAGGCGATCTGCCGCCCGAAGCGGTCGAAAAGATCGCGACCCAGTTGGGCGTGCCCGAGCAAGACGTGGTGCAGATGAACCGGCGCCTCGCCGCCCCGGACAATTCGCTGAACGCGCCCGTGCGCAGCGACGGCGACGGGGATGGCGAATGGCAAGATTGGCTGGTCGACGAGACGGACAATCAGGAAGTCCGCCTCGCCGAGGACGAGGAGGGCAAGCGCCGTCAGGCTTTGCTCGACAAGGCGCTGGTGACGCTCAACGAGCGCGAGCGCGACATCCTGACCGAGCGGCGTTTGAAGGACGAGCCCGCCACACTCGAGGATCTCTCGCAGAAATTCGGCATCAGCCGCGAACGCGTGCGGCAGATCGAAGTGCGGGCGTTCGAAAAGCTTCAGCGCGCGGTGAAGCAGAACGTGCTGGACGAAGAAGGCGCGAAGGAAACGGCTTCGTCTTAGTGCTTCTGGTTAGTGCTTCTGGGCGTCGGCGAATTTCGCCGTCTGGTCGCTCGACGCTTCCTTCTGGTGCTTGGCCTTCCATTCGTCGTAGGGCATGCCGTAGACGATTTCGCGCGCCTGCGGATCGGTGAGTTCGACGCCCTTGTCCTTCGCCGCGGCGAGATACCATTTCGACAGGCAGTTGCGGCAGAACCCGGCCAGGTTCATCAGGTCGATATTCTGCACGTCGGTGCGTTCGCGCAAATGCGACACGAGACGGCGGAAGGCGGCGGCTTCGAGTTCGGTACGGGTCTTGTCGTCCATGATCTTTCTCCCTGCCCCCTAATATAGGGTCGGGGTCACAGCCCCGCCACCGTGCCCGCGATCAAATCGTCCACGACCGCCGCCAGCGCTTGGGCCTTGTCCGCCCCGGCGGCCACGGCCTTGGCATAGGCGCGGCGCTGGCGGTGCGCCGACGTGCCGTCGCGCAATATGTTCCGCACGTTTTCGACTTCCGCGAGGCAGCCCAGACGCTCGGCATCGGCGCGCACCAGGGCGATCATTTCCTCGACCAGATCGGCGACTGGCACGACCTTGCCCTTGCCGAAATCGACCAGGCCTTCGTCGGTGCCATAGCGCTGCGCGCGCCAGCGATTTTCCTTCACCAGCATATGCGGATAGATGCGCCAGCGCTGGTTCGCGGTCTTCAAACGCCACAGCATCGAGATCAGCGACCGATACAGCGCCGCGATCGAGATCGCGTGATCGAGCGACGTGCACATATCGGTCACGCGCATTTCCAATGTCGGGAAGCGCGCCGAGGGGCGGATGTCCCACCACAATTTCGACGCGTCGTCGATCAGCCCGGCGGCGACGAGCCGATCGACTTGGCGGCGATATTCGCCCCAGCTTTCGAAATGATCGGGCAAGCCGGTGCGCGGCAGTTCGTTGAAAATGGCGACACGATACGAGGCGAGGCCCGTATCCTCGCCGCGCCAGAACGGCGACGATGTGGACAGCGCCAGAAGATGCGGCAGGAAATACCCGGCCTGATTCATCAGATCGACGCGCAATTCCTCGTCCGCGATGCCGACATGGACATGCAGCCCGCAAATCACCAAGCGGCGGCCCACGCCCTGAAGATCGCGCTCCAACGCGCGATAGCGTTCGCGGTCGGTGGCACCGATCCCGCGCCATTCGGCGAAAGGATGGGTCGACGCGGCGATGGGGGCAAGCCCATGCCGCGCCGCGACTTCCGCCACCGTCTTGCGCAACGTGACAAGCTGGGCGCGCGCATCGGCCACGCTGGTACACACGCGCGTCTGCACTTCGATCTGGGCGCGCAGGAATTCCGGCGACACCTGGCCCGGCATGCCGCGCGCCGCGAGGACGGCTTCCGTCTGCGCCACCAGATCGGCCGGCGGGTCACGCGCGATATCGCGCGTGACGGGATCGACCAGGAGATATTCCTCTTCGATCCCGATGGTGAAATCCGGCGCGGTCATGCGTAGACCTGAATCCGATCGAGATCGGGCGCGGCCAGCGCCTGCGCCAGCGCATCGCCGAAAATCGCCGCCCATTTCGCCACACCGGTCGGCGTGTCGATCAGATCCTGGCGCAATTCGATCAGCGCATGCGGAATGCCCGCCAATTCGCAATGCGTGCGCATCGTGTAGCCGTGGCCGTCGCGCGCGTCGTAAGGCTGGTTGTCGCCGACCGTAACGCCCGGCTGCGCCGCGCACGTCTTCATCAACGGGACCGGCAAGCGCGGATCGGATTTCCACAACACGCCGATATGCCAGGGCCGTTCGAACCCATTGAACACCGGCGTGCAGGAATGCATCGACAGCACGATCGGGACGCGGTCTTGATCGCGGTAGCGCCGGATCATCGCCGCGACGGCTTCATGATAGGGCGCATGAAGTGCCGCCAAGCGCTTGGCGCGCGCATCGTCGGGCAGGCCCAAATTGCCGGGGATCGGCGTGCCGTCCGAGACTTCCGGCATGCAGGTGCGATCGTCGGGCCGCCGGTTGCAATCGACGACTAGGCGCGAATAGCCCGAATGGACCAAGGGGGCATCGAAGCGCGCCGAAAGAATTCTGGCGACCGCTTCGGCGCCGATATCGAAGGCGATGTGCCGGTCCCATTCGGCGCGCGGCACGCCCAGATCGCCCAGCGCTTTGGGCACGTCGCGGCGCGCGTGATCGCAGATCAGCAACAGATCGGCTTTGCCGTCCGGGTTGACGGTTTGGGCGGCGGGGGCGTCGTCGACGCCCAACAAAGGCGAAGAATCGAGGGACATGGCGGAAAACGACTATAGCCGCTTTTGCGATTTCGCCGCCAAAACTGCTAACGTGGCTTCACGATGAGTCCACAAGAACAACTGCGCGCCCTGTTCAAGGCCGCGATCGACGCCGCCCAGCCCTCGCTCCGGGTCCCCGCCTTTCTGCCGCCCCGCCCCAAGGGCCGCGCGGTGGTGATCGGTGCCGGCAAAGCCTCCGCCGCCATGGCCAAGGCGGTCGAGGATCATTGGGACGCCGACATGTCCGGCCTGGTCGTCACGCGCTACGGCCATGGCGCGCCGTGCAAGAAGATCGAGATCGTCGAAGCCGCCCATCCGGTACCCGATGCCGCCGGCATGAACGGGGCCGCGCGGATGCTCGACCGCGTGAAGGGCCTCGGGCCCGACGATCTGGTGCTGGCGCTGATCTCCGGCGGCGGTTCGGCGGTGTTGAGCCTGCCCGCCCCGCCCGTGACGCTCGAAGCGCTGCGTGAGCTGACGCAAGCCTTGCTGAAATCGGGCGCCAACATCGTCGAGATGAACACGGTGCGAAAGCATTTGTCCTCGATCGCCGGCGGGCGCTTGGCCCAGGCCGCCGCCCCGGCGCGCGTGCTGACGCTGGCGATATCGGACGTGCCCGGCGACGATCCCTCGACCATCGGCTCCGGCCCCACGGTCGCGGACCCGACGACGCTCGCCCAAGCGCGCGCCGTGCTGGCCAAGTACAAGATCGATCCGCCGGCGGAAATCGCCGCGCGCTTGGCCGATCCGGCGTCGGAAACGCCCAAGCATTTGCCCAATGCCGACTACAAGCTGATCGCCGCCCCGATCCAGTCGCTGGATGCCGCCGCCGTGCTGGCGAAGAAATTCGGCTACGCGGTGCATTCGCTCGGCCCCGATCTGGAAGGCGAAAGCCGCGACGTGGCGCGCGATCAGGCCGACCTCGTGCGCGCGATCCGTGCCGGCAAGGGCCCCGTACAAGCGCCCTGCGTCATCCTGTCGGGCGGCGAGACGACCGTGACGGTACGCGGCAAGGGACGCGGCGGGCGCGACGCGGAATTCGCGCTGGGCCTCGCCGTCGCTCTCGACGGGATGAAGGGCGTCTATGCGATCGCGGGCGATACCGACGGAATCGACGGCACCGAGGACAATGCCGGCGCCATCGTCACGCCCGACACGTTGAAACGCGGGCCGGACGCCGCCGCCTATCTCGCCAATAACGACGCCTACACGTATTTCGCGAAACTCGGCGATCTGGTCGTAACCGGTCCGACGCATACGAACGTCAACGATTTTCGCGCTATACTGATCGAGAGATAAGAACCGGATGGGAAGGAAAACGGCTTTGCGCCGCAATTGTGCCACCAAGATCGTCGCCACGCTGGGCCCGGCCACGTCGGACCCCGCGACAATCGAAGCCCTGTTCCGCGCGGGCGCGGATGTGTTCCGGCTGAATTTCAGCCACGGCGCGCCCGAGGATCACCGCAAGCGTTACGATACGCTGCGCGACATCGAGAAACGCACCGGACGGCCGGTCGCGATCCTCGCCGATCTGCAAGGGCCCAAGCTGCGCGTCGGCACGTTCAAGGACGGACCGGTCAAGTTGCAGAAGGGCCAAAAGTTCCGCTTCGAACTGGCCAAGGGCGACGGCAACGCGGATCGCGTGACGTTGCCCCATCCCGAGATTTTCGCGGCCCTGTCGCCCGGCCAGGATCTGCTGGTCGATGACGGGCGCGTGCGCTTGCGGGCACTCGAAACCTCGCTGGAGCACGCGCTGTGCGAAGTGATCGTCGCGGGCACGATTTCCGACCGCAAGGGCGTGAACGTGCCCGGCACCGTGCTGCCGATTTCCGCGCTGACCGATAAGGATCGCCGCGATCTCGCCTTCGCGCTGGATCTGGGCGTGGATTGGGTCGCGCTGTCCTTCGTGCAGCGCCCCGACGATATCGCCGAGGCGAAGAAGATCATTCAAGGCCGCGCGGGCGTTTGCGCGAAGCTGGAGAAACCCTCCGCGATCGACCGGTTGGACGAGATCGTCGAACTGACCGACGCCGTGATGGTCGCGCGCGGCGATCTGGGTGTGGAAATGCCGCCCGAGGACGTGCCGACCTTGCAAAAGCGCATCGTGCGCAGCTGCCGGCGTTTCGGCCGCCCGGTGATCGTGGCCACGCAGATGCTGGATTCGATGATCCATGCGCCCACGCCCACGCGCGCGGAAGCGTCGGACGTCGCCACCGCCGTCTATGACGGCGCCGACGCCGTGATGCTGTCGGCGGAAACCGCGTCGGGCGATTATCCGCTGGAAGCGGTCGAAATGATGGGCCGCATCATCGCGCGCGTCGAACGCGATCCTTCCTATCGCCCGATCATGGACGCCGATCACGCAAAGCCCGAAGCGACCGCGTCGGACGCGATCACGGCCGCGGCCGCGCAGGTCGCCGCGACGATCAAGGCGGCGGCGATCGTCACCTTCACCACGTCGGGATCGACCACGCTGCGCGCGGCGCGCGAGCGGCCGGAAGCGCCGATCCTTTGCTTGACGCAAAATCAGCGCACGGCGCGGCGCATGGTGCTGTGCTGGGGCACGCATTGCGTGGAGTCGGAGGAATTTTCGGTGTTCGACCACATGGTCGAAAAGGCCGTCAGCGTGGCGCGCGAGGAAGGTTTCGCCGATCCCGGCCAGACCATCGCGATCACCGCCGGCGTGCCCTTCGGCACGCCGGGGGCGACCAATATCTTGCGTATCGCGTGGGTGTGAGCGTCGCTCTCGCTTAGGAAAGGTGCGCGCGCAGCATCCACGCGGTCTTGCCGTGTTCCTTCATGCGGCCGACCATCAAGTCGCCCGTTTCCGTATCGCCGACTTCCTCGACAATGCCTTGCGTTTCGCGCGCGAGGCGCGTCAGCGCTTCGTGATCGGCGACGAGTTCGGCGAGCATCTTCTCGGGCGGCAGGATCGAAGTCTGCTCTTCGATCACCGACAGCTTCTTGAATTGAGCGTAGGAGCCGGGGGCCGGTTCGCCGAGCGCGCGGATACGTTCGGCCAATTCGTCGATCGCGGCGGCGAGTTGGGCGTATTGCGCGCCGAACATCTCGTGCAGCTGGATGAATTGCGGGCCGGTCACGTTCCAGTGGAAGCCCTGCGTCTTCAGGTACAGGACATAGGTCGAGCCCAGAACCTTGCTCAACGCGGCAGCAACCGCCTTGCGCGAATTGTCCTTCAAGCCGATATCGACCTTCATTTTTCCATCTCCATCAGACATTTAGAAATCTCCTTGGAATAATTCCGGTTACTCCAAGGATATAAGGAGCCAAGTCCGGCGCGCCAAGGGCACCGGATCAGCGCCGCCATGCGGTATCAGCATAGGCGTCAAACGAAGGCGACTTCAACGCTCCCCAAGGGCCCATGATCGGCCTTGATGGTGCAGGGGCCCGGAATTTTTACGACGCCCGTGCACGATCCGGTCGTGACGATCTGGCCCGCGCGCAAATTCGTCCAGGGCGGCGGCGCGTTGGCGAGATCGACGACCGCGAGCAGCGGATCGCCCTTGATCGCGGCCCCGGTCCCGCGCGCGGCTTCCTTGCCGTCGATCGTCAGCACGATTTCCGACGCGCCGAAATTGAGATCGCCGCCGGGCGTCACCGGCTTGCCGAACACGAAACCGCCGCTCGCCATGAAATCGGAGAAAGCTTCGACCGGCACCGCCGGCACGACGCGCTTGTCGATGAATTCGATCGCCGGGCGCACGCTGGCGATGCGCGCGACGATTTCGGCGCGGGTATAGGGCGTCGCGCGCGGCGGAATATCCACGCCCAGTTCGAACGCGAATTCGCATTCGACCATGAACGCGTCGGTGAAGGACGCGCGCGGGAATTTGCCGGGCGACGGTTGCGACCATTCGGCCATCAGCGGGGCGCAGACCGGGCGGCCGATGCCGCTGCCCTTCTGCTGCTGCGGCGTGATATTGGCGACCTTCCAGCCGGTGATGGGCTTGCCGGAGATGCGCGCGGCCGCGTCGTGGATCGCATAGACGTCGGCGGGCGTGCCGGGCGCGCCGCCCGGCCAGCCGGAAATGCGCTTGCCCGCAAGGCGCGCGGTCCACAGGGCTTGGGCGTTGGCGAAGGCGTCGGTCATAGGGTCGCTCCCATTTCTTTGGGCGTTTCGATCATTTCGACGATGCCGCCGCGCCGCACGCAGATCATCCGCGTGAACAGCGTGGCGACGTGCTTGCGGTGGGAAACGCAGATCACCGTTTTCTCGGCGTATTCGTCGAGCAGACGGCCGAGCATGAACATCTCGGTATCCTCGTCGAGCGAGGCCAGCGTTTCGTCCAAAATCAAACAGGGCGCGTCGGTCAACAACGCGCGCGCGAAGGCCACGCGCTGCTGCTCGCCGCCCGAAAACGGCTCGCCCTTGTCGCCCATGGCCATGTTCACGCCCTCGGGCTCGGCGGCGACGCGCTTGTCCATCTTCACGCGGTCCAGCGTGCGCTCCCAGGTCTCGCGGTCGAGAACGCGATGGATCGCGATATTGTCGGCGACCGTGCCTTGCACGAAGGCGGTCGAGGCGCGGCCGAAGAAGAACAACCGCTTGCGGTCGGTCAGCGACAGCGTGGTCACGTCGCGCCCGTCGATGGTCACGCGGCCGGAACTGGGCCGATGCATGCCCAGCAACAGGAACAGCACGGTCGTTTTGCCCGCCCCCGAATCGCCGAACAGGCCGATCTTGTCGCCCGGCCGGATCGTGAAGCTGAAGGGCTGCAACAGAACTTCGCCGCGATCGGACAGCAGCGACACGTCTTCGAAACGAATCTCGCCCCAGGTCGCGGGCGCGCGCGCGCCCTTTTCCGCCGTCACGGCGTCAAGCCCGTCAGTCGAGGCCGAAATGCGCTGCAACGCGAGCCGCGCGTCGTTGATCATCGGCCAGGCTTCGCCGATGCGGCTCAAATTCGGGAAGATCAGCATCGTGTAATAGGCGAAGACCAGGAACTTGCCGATCGGCGGCGGCCCGTCCTTCGACGTGACGATCAGCAGCACGAGGCAGATCGCCGCCGACATGCCGATCACGAATTCGATGATGCCGTGATAGGTGCCGTGGCGGCGCCACAGCAGCAGGTTCAGGCCCATCAGCTTGCGCGCGGTCGTGAGCAAGCGCACGAGATAGGCCGAGCCCAGCCCCGTGAAGCGCAGATCGAGATTCTTGGAATAGAGCGACGCGAGATAGCCGAGATAGCCCTGATCCAGCGCCATCTTGATCAGGTACTTCTTCTTGCGCCAATTGGCGTAGAGCGCGATGGCACCCGCCAGAATCGCGATCTCGATCGCCAGAATGTAAAACAGCCATTTCTCGACGAAGAAGATGATCGTCAGCATCAGGCCGAGCTGCAACACGGCCACGCCCGCATGCACCAGCGCTTCGCGCAGCAAACGCTGCACCGCTTCCACGTCGCCCGACGCGGCGGCGAGCACGCCGCCCGCCCCCATCTTCGACAGTTTTTGATAGGGTCCGCGCAGCAGGTTGAGCGCGATCGAGCCGCGGATCGAGCGGATGATCCGCTCCGACAAGCGCGAGGTCCGGTATTCGGACAGCAGGAAGAAGGTCAGCACCACCGCTTCGGCGACGAAGACCAGCACCACGTAAAACCAGACGCGGTCGATGCTGCCGAACGGCGTGGCCAGCGCCCAGGCCTCGACCTGGCCCCACCAGGAATCGGGCGACGGCGGTGTCACCAGCGCGTTGATCGGCAAAGGCCGCGTGACCACCGCGATCGACTGCACGCAGGCGATCAGGAAAATGATCAGCAGGCCCGAGCGCCAGCGCGGATCGTGTTTGCGCAGCAGCGTGTCGATCTCGCGCAGAAACATGGCGCTATCCTACCGGAACGACGGCCGCCCTTCGGCGTAAGGCGCCAAGGCCGCGACGACGAAAGCGTGGCTGAGCGCCGCCATGCCGTTGGCGCGGCTGCGGCGCACGACGGCCCCCGACAGCCACGGCAATTCCAGCCGCCCGCCTTTTTCCAGATCGTGCAGCATCGACGCCTTCATGCCGTCAGGCATGCCTTCGACATTGGCGATGACCTTGTCGATCTGATCGTCGCCGAACGCGATGCCTTCGGCGCGGGCGAGTTCGACCGCCTCGGCGACCAGGGCGCGGAACAACGCGCGCGTTTCCTCGCGCGACCACACGCCGCCCTTGGGCAAACGCGTGACCGCCGTGATCGCCGCGAACGAGGCGAGGAAGACGAATTTCTCCCAGATCGAGCGCGAGATATCGGGGCTGAGCGCCACATCCACGCCGGTCGATTTGGCGAGATCGGCGAACTTGACCGCGACCGGATCCTGCGTCGGCCCGAACGTGCCGATGGTCAATCGCGCGAAAGCGCCGGTCTGCTTGATCGTGCCCGGCTCCGAAATCACCGTCGAGATCTGCGCGATGCCGCCCAGCACGCGCTCGGCGCCGAACGCCTCGCGCAACATGTCGGGCGCTTCGATGCCGTTCTGGAACGACACGACGCGCGTCGCCGGCGTCATCAACGGCGCGATCTGGCCGATGACGCTTTCGGTGTCCCAAAGCTTCGTCGCGATACCGATCAGATCGGCGGGGCCGAGTTTGGAAGGATCGTCGGACGCGCGCACGGGGGCAAGCGATTCCCCCGCGGCGGTCACGATCTTCAACCCGCCCTGGCGCTTGATCGCGTCGAGATGGGCCCCGCGTGCGACGAGCGAGACTTCCGCGCCTGCTTGCGCGAGCTTGGCGCCGAAATAGCCGCCGACGCCCCCCGCCCCGACGAAGACGATCCTCACGTCAGCGCCGCACAGGCTTTTTGGATGCGGGTGCAGGCGTCGCGCAGCGTTTCCGTCGCGGTGGCGTAGGAGATGCGGAAATACGGGGCGAGACCGAAGGCCGAGCCCTGAACCACCGCCACCCCGACGCTTTCCAGCAGATAGGTCACGAAATCGGTGTCGGTTTCGATGATTTTGCCCTGCGGCGTGCGCTTGCCGATCGTGCCAGCGCAAGACGGGAACACGTAGAAGGCGCCTTCGGGCATCGGGCAACGCAGGCCCTTCGCCTCGTTCAGCATCTTCACGACCAGGTCGCGGCGTTCCTTGAACACCTTGTTATTGGCCGGAATGAAATCCTGCGGGCCGTTCAGCGCTTCGACCGCGGCGGCCTGGCTGATCGAGCTGGGGTTCGACGTCGATTGCGACTGGATCGCCGCCATCGCCTTGATCAGCGGCGCCGGGCCCCCGGCATAGCCGATGCGCCAGCCGGTCATGCAATACGACTTCGACACGCCGTTCACGGTCAGCGTGCGGTCGTAGAGCTTAGGCTCGACCTGCGCGATCGTGGTGAACTTGAAATCGTCGTAGACGAGATGCTCGTACATGTCGTCCGTCATGATCCAGACGTTCGGATGCTTGAGCAGCACGTCGGCCAACGCGCGCAGATCTTCGCGCGTGTAAGCCGCACCCGTCGGGTTCGACGGCGAGTTGAGCATCAGCCACTTGGTCTTGGGCGTGATCGCGGCGGCCAAAGCCTCCGGCGTCAGCTTGAAGCCCTGGTTTTCCGAGCACGCGACTTCGACCGGCTTGCCGTCGGCGAGGATCACCATGTCGGGATACGAAACCCAGTACGGCGCCGGGATGATCACTTCGTCGCCCGGGTTCAACGTCGCCATCAGCGCGTTGTAGAGCACCTGCTTGCCGCCGGTGCCCACGCTGATCTGGTTCGGCGCGTAGTCGAGATCGTTCTCGCGCTTGAACTTGGAGGCGACCGCCTTCTTCAGCGCGGCCGTGCCGTCGACGGCCGTGTATTTCGTGTCGCCCTTGTCGATCGCGGCCTTCGCGGCGGCCTTGATATTCGCCGGCGTATCGAAATCGGGCTCGCCCGCCCCCAGGCCGATCACGTCTTTGCCCGCCGCTTTCAGCTCCGCCGCCTTCATGGTGACGGCGATGGTGGGCGAAGGCTTCACGCGCTGCAGACGGTCGGCGACGATCGACATCGGACTCGAGGCTCCTGGCTTGGAAAAAAGACCGGCGAAACCTAGTCCCCTGGGCCGCCCGAGGCAACGCCCAAACGGCGCAAATTGTCTTGCGACAAGGCTCCGGGCACGCTTTTGGAACCGAGCGTGCCGCCCGGTCCACAGGCTGGACAGGATTCACGCCGCCATGAAGCGATAGCCGATCCCCGGCTCGGTCACGATCCGCTTGGGCTCGGCCGGGATCGCTTCGATTTTCTGGCGCAACTGGCCGACGAAGACGCGCAAATAGGCGACGTCTTCGACATGCGCCTTGCCCCAAATCCGTTCCAGGATTTGGCGGTGGGTCATCACGCGATCCGCATTCGCCATCAGCAAGGCAAGCAGCTCGAATTCCTTGGGCGTGAGGCGCAGCGTTTCGCCGTCGCGCGTCGCCTTGTGCGCGGCAAGGTCGAGCGCGATCCCGCCCGCTTCCAGCCGTTCCTGTACGGCGGCGTTGCCCGGGCGTTTGCGCAAACACGCCCGCACGCGCGCAAGCAGCTCACCGATCCCGAACGGTTTGCCGACGAAATCGTCGGCCCCCATGTCGAGCGCTTCGATCTTGCGATCCTCGGTGTCGTTGGCCGACAGCACGATGATCGGCAGATCGGAGGTCTGGCGGATCTGGCCGATCACGGTCAGACCGTCGATTCCGGGCAGGCCCAGATCGACGATGGCGAGATCGATGCCGCCGCTCGCGAACAGTTTCAACGCCGCCTTGCCGTCCGCCGCCGCCGCGACCGTATAGCCCGACGCGGTCAGCGCGTGCCCCAGGAAACGCTGGATCTGCGCTTCGTCGTCGACGACCAGGATATGCGCCTGCGCGTTCATACGGCCTGCATTCTCACCTGCGGCAGACGGATCGTCACGCTCGTCGCGGCGCCGTCCGCCCCCGGACTGACGGCGGACGCATCGCCGCCCAAGGCCCGCGCGATCCCGGCGACGATGGCAAGCCCCAGCCCCGTACCCTCGGCGTTCGTGCCGGGGCTGCGAAAAAAAGGCTCGAACACATGCGCGAGATCGCCCGGCGCGATGCCGGGGCCGGAATCGTCGACCCGGAAGACCAGCCCTTCACGATCGGCGCGCACGACGACGCGCACGGCATCGCGCGAAAACTTCGCCGCGTTGTCGATCAAATTGAACACGGCTTGCTCCAGCAATGTCGCATCGGCTTTGACCAGCGGCTGCGCCGGATCGGGATTCAAATTTATCGTCCGATCCGGAAACGCGCGACGCGCCCGCGCGACGGCGCCATGCGCCACGTCATTGGCGTCGATCCAATCGGGGCGCAGATCAAGGCCCGCGCGCAGCCGCGTCATCTGCAAAAGATTGTCGACATGGCGGGCGAGGCGTGCCGCTTCCTCGTCGATCGCGACGGCAAGATCGAGGCGTGCGGCATGCGGCAGCTTTTCGCCCAATTCGCGCAACGTCGAGGCCGCCCCCCTTATCGTCGCCAGCGGCGTGCGCAGATCATGCGAAAGCGAGGACAGCAACGCCGCGCGCAGTTTCTCGCGCTCGGCCTCGCCCGCCAGCGCCAAGCGATCGATCGCGGCATCGGCCTGGGCGGCGATCGCGGCGAGCATGGCGCCGCCGGCGGAATCCGCGCGCGCACCCAGCGCGCCGCCGTGGATCGGCACGAAATCGAAGCGGCTGCCCGCCCAGCCGCGCGCCGCCCCTTCTTGCGTTACATGCCGGCGATGGGCGCGCTCGGCGGCGGCAAGATCGTCGGCGGTCAATGTCGCCGCGTGTTGCGCTTCCAAGCGGCCGTCGCGTTCGAGCAGCAGCACCGGATCGGCCCCCGCCGCCGAAAGATGCGCGAGCGCGCGTTCGCGAATCCCGGCGGCATCGCGCGCACGCCCGATCTCCTCGGCGAAGGCGGCGAGTTCGGCCAGCATCGACGCGCGCGACTGGGCGCGATTGGCTTGTTCGCGCGCGCGCCCCGCGAGCAAGCCGGTCGCCGCCCCCGCGATCAGCAACACGCCCAAGGCCAGCGCATCATGCGCGTGATCGACACGCAGCGTGTAGCGCGGTTCGACGAACAGGAAATTGCACACGACGAAACCGAGCAGCGCCGTTCCGATCCCGGCGCGCAGGCCCAGCTGTGCGGCCGCCGCGATGACCGCGACCAGGAACAGCATGGGCACGCTCGCTGGCGGCAATGCGTCGCCCGCCGCGAACGCCGCCAGGGCCGCAAGCGCCACGTAAAGGATCGAGTATCCGACGATACGCTTCATCGGGGGATTTCGCCCGGTTGGGGGCCGCGAGTCCATCGTCTTTACGCGTTCCTTATGCGGATGCCCTTGCATCCCCATCGCGGCTTTATGCGCATCGGCGCGAGGGTGAACCCGCCACTTCACCCCAAGGCAGGTTCAACCATGTCCGCGTCCGCTTCCGTTTCACCCAAAGCCGGTTTCCTCGCGCTGTCGCTCGGCTCGATCGGCGTCGTCTACGGCGATATCGGCACCTCGCCGATTTACGCGCTGCGCGAAACCCTCGCCGTCGGCGGCCATACGGCGGGGCCGCTGGGTGCGGTCTCGCTCATCTTCTGGGCGCTGAGTTTCATCGTCACGCTGAAATACGTCGTGCTGTTGCTGCGCGCGGATAATGCGGGCGAAGGCGGCACGCTGTCGCTGCTGGCGCTGGCCAAACGCGTGTCGGGCCCGCGTGCGGCCTCGGGGCTCGTGATTCTCGGCGCGCTGGGCGCCGCCTTGTTCTATGGCGACGCGATGATCACGCCGGCGATCTCGGTGCTGTCGGCGATCGAAGGCTTGAATCTGGTGACACCGGCTTTCGAGCCTTACGTCGTGCCGATTACGCTCGCCATCATCGTGCTGCTGTTCGCCGCGCAAAGCCACGGCACGGCGGCCGTGGCGGGCTGGTTCGGCCCGATCACGCTGGTGTGGTTCGCGGTGCTGACGATCGGCGGGATCGTATCCATCGCCGCCGAGCCCGCGATCCTCGCCGCCCTCGATCCGCGCCACGCGGTCGCCTTCGCCAAGGAAGGCCCGATCGTCGCCTTCGCCATTCTGGGGGCCGCGTTCCTGGCGGTGACGGGCGCGGAGGCGCTCTACGCCGATCTGGGCCATTTCGGACGCGGGCCGATCCGCTTCGCGTGGTCAAGCGTCGTGTTCCCGGCCTTGGCGCTGAATTATTTCGGCCAGGGCGCCTTGGTGCTGCGCGACCCGCAAGCCGCCGCGAATCCCTTCTTCCTGATGTATCCCGAATGGGCGCTGATCCCGGTCGTGGCGATCGCCACCGCCGCGACGATCATCGCCAGCCAGGCCGTGATCACCGGCGCCTATTCGATCACGCGCCAGGCGATCCAGCTGAAACTTCTGCCGCGCATGGATGTGCGCCACACGTCGGAATCGCTGGAAGGCCAGATCTACATGCCGCTGGTGAACGGGCTGCTGCTCGCCGGCGTGATCGCGCTGGTCCTCGCCTTCCGCTCGTCCTCTGGGCTCGCCGCCGCCTACGGAATCGCAGTGACCGGCACGATGATCGTGACGGTACTGCTCGCCTTCGTCGTGGCGCGCGGGCTGTGGCGCTGGCCGCTTTGGGCCGCCGCCGCAGTGTTCCTGCCTTTCCTCGCGGTCGACGCGATTTTCTTGGGGGCCAATATGACCAAGGTTCTGGAAGGCGGTTTCGTGCCGCTGCTGGTCGCCGTTGCGCTGGTCGCGATCATGCGCACCTGGATGCGCGGCACGGCGGTGCTCGCCGCGAAGGACAAGGAAGCCTCGCTGCCGCTCGACACGCTGATGCGTTCGATGCGCGAGCGCCCGCCGCTGACCGCGCCGGGCACGGCCGTCTATTTGACCGGCAACCCCGACGCCGCTCCGGTCGCGCTGCTGCACACGCTGAAGCACTTCAAATCGCTGCATGCGCGCGTGGTGATCTTGACCGTGGCGACTGCGTCGATTCCGCGCGTCGCGCCCGCCGATCGCGCGAAGGTCAAAATCCTCGACGACCGTTTCGCGTCGGTCACGCTGAATTTCGGCTTCATGGAGGCGCCCGACGTGCCCAAGGCGCTGGCCGAACTTTCGGGCCACGGAATCGATTTCGACGTGATGACGACCTCGTTCGTGCTGTCGCGCCGCGCATTGACCGCCGCCGAGCGCGGGTCCCTGCCCGGCTGGCAGCGCAAGATTTTCATGTTCCTGTCGCGCAACGCCGTCGGCGCCACCGATTATTTCCGCATTCCGGCGGGGCGCGTGGTCGAAATCGGCGCGCAGGTCAGTCTTTGACTTTGTAGAGCGGTCAGACGCTCGCCCAGCCGCGTCTGACCGCCTGTGCCCAACAAAGAACGAGCGCGTCGTACATCATCGAGACCAGCGGAAAATAAAGATGGGATTCAAGTGCCGGAAGCCCGCGATGGGCCGCCAAATGACGAATCACGACGATTTTCAACATTGAGACTGTAATAGGCGAGAGCCGATGCTGGACGCCTGCATCATCAATCGCAGCCAACCCCTGAACCAAATCAAGAGCAGCCGTTAGGTTGGTCTTGTTTGGCACGCCCTTAAGAACTAGCGTTCCGTCCCATAGCGCATCCAATACATCAATAAAGCCGAGGTGCTTTCCCATATTGATTGGAAACGATCTGACAAATTGCTCAAAGAACAGCGCGAACGCCTGCAGACTAAATCGATGCCCTGAGTCAAAATCCAAATCGCGATTAAATCTCGCATCACTCAAGCTTTTCTGAATCCAGTAAAATGCGTTGAGGCCATGCTCATCCATCCACTGAGCCAATGCTGCTGGCAGTTTTTCTGGCGTTGCGGAAAACAATTCAGAAAACTCTTTGTTATTCGACATACGTCGGACCGACGCGCCGAAGCTTCTTTCGATTGCCTCACGCTGCTGATCTTGCCAATTCGGAAAGATGACGCGCAAAGTTAGCTCGAAGTGACTCGTCACTTTTCCGACCGCCTCGACCAGATCGTCCCAAGTCCTGGCTGATAGCAATCGCCACATATAGCCTGCACGCAGAATTAATGCCTTGGTCTCACTCTCCAACGAGACCTGCGTCTCACGAGAAGCACAATCCCAAACTTCCGCTAGCCATTTGATAAACTCCACCAAATCGTCTGATGACAATTGACGTCGGGCAGCCTCTTGTTTGGCTATCTGAATCTCTCGAATGTAACACTGATGCCACTTCTCTGGCGGCACTTGGCTGCCAGCGGGAGCAAACTCCCATCGTGCTCGCTCTCTGTTTGAACGAGCCCTAAATGCAGCAACGCAGTCGAAAAAATGCTGGCGTTCGGAAATTTCTCTAACGCGGCTGATATTTTGAAATTTTGTAAGAGCTCGCGGCGATGCGGAGGAAAATGGTCGGAGCGATCCATCATTCCCTAAGGAAGCGTCGAATTTTGTCGGGTCAAATATCACGCGGGAAAATCCACCCGATAGATATGCCATTTGAAACACCTGCCAAGACGCATAGTAGTGAGTTGTTGAGGATACTAATCGCTTACGATTGCCAGAGATCCCAATGACAACTTGACGAGACTGACAATAGTTCGATGTCACGAACGGGGAACGCAGACCAGGAGAGCTATCCAATGGATGCGGCGTTAGCCAATCGTCAAATATTGGATTCTTCCAATTTTCAATATCCTCAAACAAATCCCAGGCAGCCTTACAAATCGCGAAATCTGAACTGATCGAGTGGCATTCAGAAAGGAAGTACGGATGCTTCTCCGCCTCAAGACGGCGTACGACATCATCCGAAAGATCAATTGTCCAACGAGGCACAAGCAAGCCAACGTCAGCAAGATATGCTAAAAAGTTCCCGCCTTTACCCGCTCCGTCGAACAACAGGGCCTCACAAAGACGAGAGAAATCAGAGCCCTTGAGATACCTGTCTTCGACATTGTAAGGGCGATCCAAACGCGGCATCGTCCGACTCCATATCCTCAGGAGGCATGAATAATTTATCGTTCATCGAAAAGGATGCTGGGCGCAAGTCGATCATCGGCCCGTGCATACCCGGGGCCTAAGACTGTCCATTGACCGGCGCGCGGCGGGGGCTACATTTCCCCGTCCCATGCCGATCCAGAAAATCTCCGCCCCGCCGCCCGACTACACGATCAACCCCGCCCCGCCGCTCGCGGGCGAAACGGGCGGGATGGGCACGCGGCTGGAAGTCGTATCCGATTTCAAGCCGGCGGGCGATCAGCCGCAAGCGATCGGGCAGATCACCGACGGCTTGCTGAAGGGCGATCGCGATCAGGTTCTGCTGGGCGTCACCGGGTCGGGCAAGACCTTCACGATGGCGCATGTCATCCAGAATTTGCAGCGCCCGGCGCTGATCCTGGCGCCGAACAAGACGCTGGCCGCGCAGTTGTACGGGGAGTTCAAAAGCTTCTTCCCCAACAACGCGGTCGAATATTTCGTCAGCTATTACGACTATTACCAGCCCGAAGCCTATGTGCCGCGCACCGACACGTATATCGAGAAGGAAAGCTCGATCAACGAACAGATCGACCGCATGCGCCATTCGGCGACGCGCGCATTGCTCGAACGGCCCGATACGATCGTGGTCGCGTCGGTGTCGTGCATCTACGGTATCGGCTCGGTCGAAACCTATTCGTCGATGACGCTGACGATCAAGCAGGGCCAGCGCCTGGACCGCAACGACCTGCTGCGCGAATTGGTGAAGCTGCACTACAAGCGCAACGAAGCCGCCTTCGCGCGCGGCACGTTCCGCGCGCGCGGCGACGGCGTGGAGATTTTCCCCGCCCACTACGAAGATCGCGCTTGGCGCGTGTCGCTGTTCGGCGACGAGATCGAGGCGATCTGGGAATTCGATCCGCTGACGGGCGAGAAGAAGGCGGAGCTGAAAGAGGCGAAGCTCTACGCCAATTCGCACTACGTGACGCCGCAGCCCACACTCGATCAGGCGATCAGCCAGATCAAGATCGACCTCAAAGACCGCCTCGCCGAACTCAACAAAGCGGGCAAGCTGCTGGAAGCGCAGCGCATCGAACAGCGCACGACGTTCGATATCGAGATGATGGCCGCGACGGGCTCGTGCGCGGGCATCGAAAACTATTCGCGATACCTCACGGGCCGCAAACCCGGCGAGCCGCCGCCCACGCTGTTCGAGTATCTGCCCAAGAACGCGCTACTGTTCGTCGACGAAAGCCATGTGATGGTGCCGCAGATCGGCGGCATGTTCAAAGGCGACTACATGCGCAAATCGACGCTGGCGGAATTCGGCTTCCGGCTGCCGTCCTGCATCGACAACCGTCCCCTCAAATTCGAAGAGTGGGACGCGATGCGCCCGCAATCGCTGTTCGTGTCGGCGACACCGGGCAATTGGGAGTTGGAGCGCACCGGCGGCGTGTTCGTCGAACAGGTCATTCGCCCCACCGGCCTGATCGACCCCACCTGCGAGATCCGCCCGACCGAGCGCCAGGTCGACGATCTGCTGGGCGAATTGCGCGAAGTGGCGCGCAAAGGCATGCGCGCCCTCGTCACCACGCTGACCAAGCGTATGGCCGAGGATCTGACCGAATACCTGCACGAGAACGGCGTGCGCGTGCGCTATCTGCATTCCGACGTCGAAACGCTGGAGCGCATCGAGATTATCCGCGATCTGCGCCTGGGTGCCTTCGACGTGCTGGTCGGCATCAACCTGCTGCGCGAAGGCCTCGACATTCCCGAATGCGCGCTGGTCGCGATTTTGGACGCGGACAAGGAAGGCTATCTGCGTTCGCGGACATCGTTGATTCAAACAATTGGCCGCGCGGCGCGCAACGTCGACGGGCGCGTGTTGCTCTACGCCGACAAGATGACCGATTCGCTGAAGGCGGCGTTGGCCGAAACCGAGCGCCGCCGCGCGAAGCAAGTCGCCTACAACGAAGCCAACGGCATCACGCCCGAAAGCATCCGCAAGAAGATCGGCGACGTGCTCGCCTCGGTCTACGAGCGCGACCGCGTGACGGTCGATACCGGCGACGACGGTGTGGCGCATCTCGTCGGCAATAATCTGCGCGCCCATATCAGCGACCTGGAAGCGCGGATGCGCGAAGCCGCCGCCGATCTGGAATTCGAAGAAGCGGCACGCCTGCGCGACGAAATCAAACGCCTGGAATCCTTCGAGCTGGAATTGCCCTCGGGCGTGAGCGAAGGCGCGCAAGCGTCCTACAAGGCCGGGCCGGGCGCGCCCAAGCCGCGCTCCACCGCCGGGGCCGTCAATTCGCGCAAAGGCCGCGCGCGCCGCCCGCAACGGGGCGGTGCGCGGAAGTGAACGGCATCGTCGCGATCGTCGCGGTCACCTTCGCCATTCAAGCCGCGGTGTCGGGTGCGGGCTTGTCCGGCCCCGTGATCGCGCCCTTGGCGACCGACGCGCTGGGCCTGCCGCCCGCTTTCGTCGGCATCTACGTCGCCTATGTCTACGCGCTGTCCGCGATCGTGACGGCGACGTCGGGCGCTTGGCTGCAGCGTTTCGGCGCGATGGGAACGAGTCAGCTTTGCCTGGTGTTTTCGGCGCTGTCGCTGTTCGCGATCGCCATCGGCACGGTCTGGGGCTTCGTGCTGGCGGGAATCTTCGCGGCGTTGGGCTACGGGCCGACGACGCCGGCCTCGTCGGTGATCCTGTCGCGCACCGGCGCGGACCGGTATCGCAATCTGATTTTCTCGATCAAGCAAACCGGCGTGCCCGCCGGCAATATGCTGGCGGCGGCCGCGTTGCCCTCGCTCGCTTTGGCGCTGGGCTGGCGCGAAGCCTGCGCCGTCGCGGGCGCCTTGGTGCTGGCGATGGCGCTGACCGTGGCGCCCTTGCGCCGGAAGATGGACGAAGGCGCGTTGATCGCGCGCGCGCCGTCGCTGCGCGCGGCGTTGATCCAGCCGATGCGCACATTGCTGACCGATCGCGATCTGCGCCGCCTGTCGATCCTTTCGGTCGCCTATGGCGGGCTGCAAGGCGTGATGTCGACCTTCACTATCGTGTTCCTGATCGAAGCCGCGCGGCTCGACATCGTCACCGCCGGTTTCGTGCTGGCCGTGGCGCTGACGATGGGGGCGGTCGGGCGCATCGTCTGGGGCATCGTCGCCGATCGCACCGGCAAACCCGCGCAAGTGATCGGCTGGCTCGGCATCGCGATGGGCGTGTTCGGCGTGATCATCGCGTTCGGCGCGGGGCATCTGCCGCTTCCCGTCTTGACGCTGTTCGCCGCGTGTTTCGGCGGCACGGCGATGGCCTGGAACGGCGTGTTCCTGGGCGAGGTCGCGCGTCTGGTGGGTCCCGCCCGCGCGGGCGAGATCGTGGGGGCGAGCGGCTTGTTCACCTTCGGCGGCGTGGCGATCCTGCCCTCCGCCTTCACCGGGATCGTGCTGGCGACGGGCAGTTACGCGAGCGCCTACGCGCTGGCGACGATCCCCGCGATCCTGATCGGCGTTTGGCAGTTGCGCGCGTCGCGGCCAGCGGCTAATTCCGGCGCATGATTTCCCCCGCCATCCCCCGGACCGCCCTCGTCACCGGTGCGGCCAAGCGCCTGGGCGCCGTTTTCGCGCGTACGCTGGCGCAAGACGGCTTCAAGGTCGCGATCCATTATTCGACCAGCCGCGCGGAAGCCGAAGCGTTGGCGCGCGAAATCGGCGGCGTGGCGCTGCAAGCCGACCTCGCCAAGGAATCCGACGTTCAGAATCTCGCGAACGCGGCGCAGGAAGCGCTCGGGCCGCTGGGCGTCGTGGTCAACAACGCCTCGCTGTTCGAACGCGACGAGATCGGCGACGCGACGCGAGCCAGCTGGGACGCGCATCTCGAAGCCAATTTGCGCGCGCCCTTCGTGCTGATCCAGGAACTCGCGCGGCGCTTACCGGCGAACGCGGAAGGTGTCGCGATCAATCTGCTGGATCAGCGCGTGTGGAATCTCACCCCGCATTTCGTCAGCTATACGCTGTCGAAGGCCGGGCTGTGGACGCTGACGCAAACTTTGGCGCTGGCGCTGGCCCCGCGCGTGCGCGTCGCCGCGATCGGCCCGGGCCCGACCTTGCCGTCGCCGCGCCAAAGCCAGACGCAGTTCGACGCGCAAGTCGCCTCCGTGCCGCTTAAACGCGGCGCCACGCTCGACGAAATGGCGGCGGGGTTGCGCTTCATTCTGGCGAGCCCGTCCTTCACCGGCCAGATGCTGGCGCTGGATGGCGGCCAGCATTTGAATTGGAGCCCGGCGGGCAAAGCGGGTCTCGACGAATGAGCACGCGTCTGCTGCTGATCCGCGATCTGGTGCTGCAAGCGAATATCGGGGTGTTCCGTCGCGAGAAGACCGGCAATCGCCAGCGCGTGCGAATCAATATCGAGCTCGCCGTCGTCGATCACCCGATCGCCGACGATAAAATCGGCGAAGTCGTGCGCTACGATTTCCTGATCGACCACATCCGCGCCTTCGTCGATGCCGGGCATATCAATCTGGTCGAGACGCTGGCCGAGCGCGTGGCGCAAATTTGCCTGACGCCGGCCGATGCGCGCGACGTCCGCGTGCGGGTCGAAAAGCTGGATATCGTTCCCGATGCGGCGGCCGTGGGCGTGGAAATCCAACGAAAACGCGGATAATCCGGCCCTCTTTCAGTTGTGCACACGGGGCGGCGACTGTCACAAAAACGGCGGAAAACCGCCAATTCTGAATCAAAGGTTACCATCCGCTGACATAATGTGAGACGGGTATTCTGGAATTTCAATGGCTTATAAATTACCGCCTAAAAATGTAGCAAGCCGTTGAGAGCCGTTGAGAACGGCCGATTCGACGGGTTCCGGGCGGCATTCTCCACAAACTTATCCACAGGTTCCGTGGATAGCGAAAGCGCCGCAAATTCGCTGCTTCAGGAACGTGCAGCGCTGCGGCCCATCGGCCACAGCTTGAACCAAGCGGCTGAGAAGGCTAACGCAAACGCCATGCGCGAGACCGACGCCGACGACATCGTCTTCGACGAGCCGCCCGCCGCCGCCGCCCAAGGGGCGACGGTGCTGCGCGACGCGTTGACCACGATGCCCGGCACGCCGGGCGTCTATCGCATGCTCGACGCCAAGGGCGACGCGCTTTACGTCGGCAAGGCGCGCAATCTCAAACGCCGCGTCTCGCAATATCTCCAGTTCCACCGCATGCCGCACCGTCTGCTGCGCATGGTGGCGGAGACGCGCAAGATGGAGATCGTCTCGACCCATACGGAGGTCGAGGCGCTGCTGCTCGAAAGCAACCTCATCAAGCGCCTGAAGCCGCGCTTCAACGTGCTGCTGCGCGACGACAAGTCGTTTCCCTATATCGCGCTGATCGAGGATCACGATTTTCCGCAAGTGACCAAGCATCGCGGCAGCCGCGACCGCAAGGGCAGCTATTACGGCCCCTTCGCCTCGGCCGGGTCGGTCAATCAGACGCTGACCGCGATGCAGCGCGCGTTTCTTTTGCGCAGCTGCAACGATTCGATCTTCACCACGCGCACGCGGCCCTGCCTGCTCTATCAGATCAAGCGCTGCTCGGCACCCTGCGTGGGCCGCATCAGCAAAGCGGATTACGCGACGCTGATCGGCGAAGCCAAAGCGTTTCTCGACGGGCGCAGCCGCGACGCGCAGGAAAAGATCGCCGCGAAAATGCAGGCGGCCAGCGACGCGATGGATTTCGAAACGGCCGCGATGTATCGCGACCGCATCCGCGCGCTGACCGCCGTGCAGGCGCGCCAGGACATCAATGTCGACGATCTGGGCGATTGCGACGTGATCGCGTTGGCGTCGGAGGGCGGCCAGACCTGCTTGCAGGTGTTCTTCTTCCGCGGCGGGCGCAATTACGGCAACCGCGCCTATTTCCCGCGCCACGACAAATCGCAGGACGAGGCCGATATCGTCCAGGCGTTCCTGGGCCAGTTCTACGACGACAAGCCGCCCCCGCCCTTGCTGGCGTTGAGCCACGAACCGCCCGAGCGCGAATTGATCGAAGAAGCGCTGACCGCCAAAGCCGGGCGGCGCGTGCGCATTCTGGTGCCCGAACGCGGGACCAAGCGCAAACCGGTCGAACATGCGCTCGCCAATGCGCGCGAAGCCTTGGCGCGGCGCATGGCGGAAACGGGCGCGCAAGCCAAGCTGCTCGCCGGCGTCGCCGAAGTCTTCGGCCTGGAAGCGCCGCCCAAACGCATCGAGGTTTACGACAACTCGCATATCCAAGGCGCGCATGCGATCGGCGGCATGGTCGTCGCGGGGCCCGAAGGCTTCATCAAAAACCAGTATCGGAAATTCAACATCAAAGGCGATGGCAAGTCGGACGTGTCCGCCGGCGGCGACGATTTCGCGATGATGCGCGAAGTGTTCGAACGGCGCTTCGGCCGCGCGCTGCGCGAGGACCCGGATCGGTCGGGCGGGACCTGGCCCGATCTCGTGCTAATCGACGGCGGCGAAGGCCAGTTGAACGCCGCACTGGGCGTCCTGGCCGAGCTTGGCATCGACGATCTCAATCTCGTCGGCGTCGCCAAAGGCCCCGACCGCAACGCGGGCCGCGAGCGGTTTTTCGTGCCGGGCCGCGCGCCCTTCCAGCTCGAACCGCGCGACCCCGTTCTTTACTATCTGCAACGCTTGCGTGACGAAGTGCATCGTTTCGCCATCGGCGGCCATCGCACGCGCCGGGCGGGGGCGATTCAACGCTCCGCCCTCGACGACATCCCGGGGATCGGGCCGCGCCGCAAAAAAGCCCTTTTGCTGCATTTCGGTTCGTCCGCGGCGGTCAAACGCGCCGGTTTGGCCGATCTCGCCGCCGTACCGGGTGTGGGGCCCGACGCCGCCAAAAAAATCTATGACCACTTCCATAGCGGCGGGTAAACTCCCGGCGCCTTAACGCCCGGGACACGCACGATGTATTACTCGCTGCCGATGTGGCTGACCTTCTCGCGGATCGCCGCGATTCCGGTCATTGCGGCGTTGTTCTGGGTCGATGGCGACGAATGGCGCTATGTCGCCTGCGCGATCTACGGCATCGCCGCCGCCACCGATTGGCTCGACGGCTATCTCGCCCGTGTCTGGGCGCAGCAATCGAAGCTCGGCCGGATGCTCGACCCGATCGCCGACAAGCTGCTGGTCGCGGCCGTGATCCTGCTGCTGGTCGCCTTCGGTCGGATGAGCCACATCACCGTGGTCGCCGCGCTGATCATCCTGCTGCGCGAAGTCCTCGTCTCGGGCTTGCGCGAATTCCTGGCGGAATTGCGCGTGGGCTTGCCGGTCTCGGCGCTGGCCAAATGGAAGACCACCGCGCAGATGGTGGCGCTGGGCTTCCTGATCGTGTCGGACGCGGAGGCGACCGCGTTCATCCCGTCGCAGGCGATCGGCGAAGTGCTGTTGTGGATCGCGGCGGCCCTCACGCTCTATACCGGCTACGATTATTTGCGCATCGGCCTGAAACACGCCGACGACACGCCCGTTCCCCAACAGGATACGAAGCCTGAGCCGGGACCCGAATCCGGTCCGGACGTCGCCCGGCGCCGTTCGGCGTGAGGGCGCCGATGCGCGTGTTCGGCCTGGCGGGCTGGAGCGGTGCAGGCAAAACGACGCTGCTGTCGAAGCTGATCCCCGCGCTGACCGCGCAGGGTTTGCGCGTCTCCACCCTTAAACACGCGCATCACGCATTCGACCTCGACACGCCGGGCAAGGATTCCTGGGTGCATCGCCAATCGGGCGCCACCGAAGTTGCGATCGTGTCGGCCAATCGCTACGCGATCCTGCACGAATTGCGGGGTGCCGCCGAACCGACGATCGAGGCGTTGCTGCCGCGCTTGGCGCCGGTCGATCTGCTGCTGATCGAAGGCTTCAAGCGCCACAAGCACGACAAGCTGGAAATCCATCGCCCGGCTTTGGGCAAGGCGCTGCTGTCGCCGGACGATCCCGATATCGTCGCGGTCGCGTCGGACGCGAAGATCGCGAACCTCGCCGTGCCGCTGCTCGATTTGAACGACATCGCCGCGATCGCCGCCTTCGTGCGGCAACGCACGGGGCTGGGCTGATGGGCGGCCTCGCCGACGATTGTTTCGCGTCGGGCGGCGACGTTTTGCGCGCCGACGAAGCGCTGCGCATCCTGTCGGCGCGCCTCAAACCCATCGCTTCGATCGAGACATTGCCGTTACGTGCCTTGCGCGGCCGCGTGCTCGCCGAGGATATCGTGTCGCCGCGCAACGTGCCGCCGCACGACAATGCCGCCGTCGACGGCTACGCCGTTTATTTCGACGACCTGTCGGCCGACGGCGAAACGCGATTGACGATCGGCCCGCGCATCGCCGCCGGGCATCCGCATAGCGGCGAAGTTCCGCACGGGATCGCCGCGCGCATCTTCACCGGGGCCGCGATGCCGCAAGGCCCCGACACGGTGTTCATGCAGGAAGACGTACGCGTCGAAGGCGATGTCGCGATCTTCCCGCCGGGCCAGAAGCGTTTCGCCAATCGCCGCCAAGCCGGCGAGGACATCCACACGGGCAAGGCGATCCTGCGCGCCGGGCATCGTTTGCGCGCAGCCGATATCGGCTTGATCGCGTCGGTCGGTCTGACGCAAGCGAAGGTGTTCGCGAAGTTGAGGATCGCCGTGTTCTCGACCGGCGACGAATTGCGCGAACCCGGCACGGCCACGCCGCCGGGGGCGGTCTACGATTCCAACCGCTATGCGCTGATGGCGCTGCTGGAACAGGCGGGTGCGATCGTCTCCGATCTCGGCATTCTGCCCGACAACGCGGCGGCCTTGCGCGACGCGCTGGCCAGTGCCGTCGGCGATCACGACGCGATCGTCACCTCGGGCGGCATGTCGACGGGCGAGGAAGATCATGTGCGCGCGGCCGTGACCGCCAATGGCGCGCTGGATTTCTGGCGCTTGGCCATCCGTCCCGGCCGCCCGGTGGCGCTGGGCAACGTGAAGGGCACGGCCTTTATCGGCCTGCCCGGCAATCCGGTCGCGATGATCGTGACCTATCTGCGCTTCGCCCGCCCGGTGCTGTCGCGCTTGGGGGGTGCGGCCGATGCGGCCCCGTTGCGCTTCAAGCTGGCCTGCGAAACGGCGATCAAGAAAAAGCCCGGACGGCGCGAATGGGTGCGGGCGTCGGTTACATACGCCGCCGATGGTTCGCCGCTTTTACGTCCCTTCCCGCTCGACGGGGCGGGTATATTGACGTCGCTGGTCGAAAGCGACGGATTGATCGAACTCGCCGAAGACACCGCCGACGTCGCCCCCGGCACGCGCGTCGAATTCCTGCCCTTCTCGGAGCTGCTGGCATGAAGGTCTTGTGGTTCGCTTGGTTGCGCACGCGCGTCGGCACGGGCGAGGAAACCATCGCCTTGCCCGATGGCGTGACCGACGTGGGCGGCTTACTCGATTTCCTCGCCCAGCGTTCGCCGGGCCACGCCGAAGCGCTGAAGAACCGCAATGTCGTGCGCGTCGCGGTCAACCAGACCTATGTGAAACCCGATCACGCGGTCACCGACGGCGACGAGATCGCGATCTTCCCGCCGGTGACGGGGGGCTGACATGGCCGTGCGCGTCCAACGCGAGGATTTCGATATCGGCGCCGAGCTCGCGGCGTTGACGCGCGACCGGCACGATATCGGCGCGGTGACGAGCTTCGTCGGGCTGGTGCGCGATATCGCGGGCGATTCCAAAATCGGCGCGATGACGCTGGAGCATTATCCCGGCATGACGGAGAAGGAGCTTGCGCGCGTCGAGGCCGAGGCGCATGCGCGCTGGCAACTTTCCGCGACGTTGATCGTCCATCGTTTCGGGCGCCTGGAACCGGGCGACCGGATCGTGCTCTGCGCCGCCGCGTCGCCCCATCGCGAACAAGCGTTCGAGGCGTGCCATTTCCTGATCGATTGGCTGAAGACCAGCGCGCCGTTCTGGAAGCTGGAAGACACCGACAAAGGCCCGCAATGGGTCGATGCGAAGACAACCGACGACGCGGCCGCCGCGCGTTGGAACAAATCCCAATAGGAGTCCGCCAATGCCCGCCGGAGTCTCGTTCGCGCCGCGCACGCTGCTGATCGGTTTCGCCGCCGCGTATTTGTCGGTGCTGACCTTCCATCAGGGCACGATCCTGGTTCTGCACCTGCTGGGCTTCGCGCCGAATTTTCCGTGGAGTACCCGCCCGGTGCCGGCCTTCGGCCTGCCGGCGATCGTTCAGCTCGCCTTCTGGGGCGGGTTGTGGGGCTGCTTGATCGCGGCGTTTCGCGGCATGTTCAAGCCGGGCCGCCCGCGCTTGATCTACGGCTTCCTGTTCGGCGCGATCGTCTGCAACATCGTCGGCTGGTATGTCGTGGCGCCGATGAAGGGCAATCCGTCGCCGGCCTTCGGTCTCGCCACGATGTGGCGCGGGCTGACGATCAACGGCGTGTTCGGCTTGGGAACGATCGTGTTCCTCGACCTCGCCGACATCTATCTCGGCAAGCGCGCGCGCGTGTCCAGCGACGCTTAGAACAAGCGATAGCTGATCCCGAGCCCGACGCGGAATTGGTTGGGCGTGCCGCGATCCTTGACCAGCGGCGAGTCCGCCGCGTCGCCGATCAAGCGCTTGTAGCCGCCGAAGCCGGTTAGCGCCCAATTGCCGCCGAGCGGGTGCATCGCGTTGGCGGACAGGCCGACATCCTTGAAGCCCGACGACGGCGAATAGGCGCGCATCCCCGACGCCGTCGCTTGCGCGGCCGTCACGCCGAAATAGCTTTGCATGTAATCGGAATCGGCCCAGGTGGCGCTGGGGCCGAAGCCGAGCATCGTGCGGCCGATCGGCGGCAAGCGATAGCGCAGGCCCAGATCGATCGTGCCGCCGAGTTCCGAATGCGACACGTTGCGCCGCCCCGCGACGCGCAAGCCCAGCGGCCCGAAATCGTAGCTGGCGAAGGCGCCGAGATCGACGCCGTCCTTCACGTCGCCCATGCCGCGCAGATCGTCGTCGTCGCCTTCATCGCGCGAGAAGCGATAATTGACGAACGGCCCCGCCCGGAAGGCGCCGCGCCCGCCCGGATCGCGCAACGTGACGACATTGGCGCCCAGGCCGCGCTCCGCGCTCAAAAACACCGTGTCGCGCCATTCGATATCGACCAGCGGCAAGGCGCGCGCCTTGTAGCTGTTCGAACCTTCGTAGGACGGTGTGGCGAAGCCGATGGCGCCGAGATTGACGCGCCAATCGCCGCGCGTTTCGGCCGGCGCCTGCGCGAGCGCGGGCATGGCGGCGGCGGCGAAAATTACGGCGGCGAACAGACGGCGCATGGAGGGCAACCTCGATCGGGAACGACAAGCGGGATATGGCGCCGGGACGTGCAGCTTCAAGGCGCAATCGGCGAATCCGCCACGAATCACAAATCGTTACGCCGATGGCGAATCCCGCAGTTCCGCCACGCGGATCGCGGCTTCGTCCGGGGCCATTCCTTCGGCAACCAATTCGGCTTTGAGATAAGCGCGCGCCGAATTGGCGATCTCGCGCTTTCGCTCGATCTCGGCCAGCGTGCCGGAATCAAGGCCGAAAATCCGCCACAGCGGATCGAGCACCCGCCCCCCTTTTGCGGCGGGAGCGGTCGCCGCCATCAGCGCCGCGACGCGCGCTTCGTAACGCGCGCGCAGCGCTTCCGGCGTCATCTTATCAAGCGATCGGCACGTCGATTTCGCCGCGCGTCGCCCGGCCGAAATCGTCCATCAACGCGCTGGTGATCGCACCCGGCGTGAATTTGTATTCGCCGATTTCCGACACCGGCGTGATCTCCGCCGCCGTGCCGGTCAGGAACACTTCCTGGGCGCGGGCGAGTTCGTCCGGCCAAATCGCGCGTTCGACGACCTGGATCTGACGGTTCTTGGCGAGGCCGATCACCGTGCGGCGCGTGATGCCGTCGAGGAAGCAATCGGGCTTGGGCGTGTGCAGCACGCCGTCGATGGCGAGGAACACGTTCGCGCCCGTCGCTTCCGCGACCTGGCCGCGCCAATCGAGCATCAGCGCGTCGGCGTAGCCGGCCGATTCCGCTTCGTGCTTCGAGATCGTGCAGATCATGTAAAGCCCGGCGGCCTTCGACTTGGTCGGCGCGGTGTTGGGGGCGGGGCGCGAATACTTCGCCCAGGTCAGGCGAATGCCCTTGTCCTTGTCGGCGAAGTAATTGCCCCAGGCCCAGGTCGCGATGGCGAGATGGATCTTCGATTGCTGGGCGGACACGCCCATCATCTCCGACCCGCGCCAGGCGATCGGGCGGACATAGCAATCCGGCGCGCCGTTCGCGGCGACGACTTCGTTGGTCGCGGCGTCGATCTCGTCGACCGTATAGGGAATCTCGAAGCCCAGGATGCGGCCGGAATCGATCAAGCGCTGCGAATGCTCGCGCAGCTTGAAGACCTTGCCGCCATAGGCGCGCTCGCCCTCGAACACCGCCGAGCCGTAATGGATGGCGTGGGTGAGGACGTGGAACTTGGCGTCGCGCCACGGAATCATTTTGCCGTCGTACCAGATCCAGCCGTCGCGATCGTCGAAGGGCACGAGTGCCATGGGTCACTCCCGATATTGGTAACTTCGTTGCGTTTCGCCCTTATGCTACGCAATGGAGCGCATATTCAGGCTTGCGCTAAGAAACACTCTTGCGTCATATATGTCAACATCACTGTCGTATCTTTTTCATGCCGAGTGGTCATGCCTGAATTGCGCCCCGGAATGCAGCACCTGTTTCTGCGCGACGAGGATCTCCGTCTCGGGATCGAGTTGCTGTTCTACGCCTATCGCGATTTCACCGGCGAGCCGGACCGGATGCTGGCGCAGATCGGGCTGGGCCGGGCGCATCACCGCGTCGTCTATTTCGTCGGACGCTATCCCGGGATCAGCGTGGGCGAATTGCTGGCGATTTTGCGCATCACCAAGCAAAGCCTGTCGCGCGTGCTGGGGGAATTGGTGCGCGAAGGCTATATCGCGCAGAAGCAGGGCCCGGTCGATCGCCGCCAGCGCCGCCTGGAATTGACCGAGAAGGGCGCGGAGCTGGAGCGCCGCCTGACCGAAAACCAGCGCAAACGCATCGCCACCGCCTATCGCGCCGCCGGGGCCGGGGCGGTCGACGGGTTCCGCCGGGTCATGCAGAACCTGATCGACGAGCGCGACCGCGCCAAAGTCGCGGATATCGACACCGCGAAGCCGCCCAAGCGGCCATGACCGCGACACCGGAAGCGTAGTATCCTCGATTCGCAAATGAGCGAAGGCGCCCATCTCCTCGTCGTCGACGACGACACGCGAACCCGCGAACTGCTGCGGCGGTTCTTGGCCGATCGCGGCTATCGCGTGGCCACGGCCGCCGACGCGAAGGAAGCGCAGGCGCAGCTCGACGCCGTGGAATTCGACTTGGTCGTGCTCGACGTGATGATGCCCGGCGAAGACGGGATGAGCTTCACCAAGCGCCTGCGCGACGCCAAACGCCAAACGCCGATCGTGTTGCTGACCGCGCGCGCGGAATCGGCCGATCGCATCGCGGGGCTGTCGATCGGCGCCGACGATTATCTGCCCAAGCCGTTCGAGCCGGAGGAGCTGCTGCTGCGCGTGCGCAACGTGCTGCGCCGCGCCCCGCCGCCCGGCCCGCCCGCCCCCAAAAGCGTGACCTTCGGCCCGTTCAAATTCGACCTGACGCGCGACGAACTGACGCGCGGCGGCGAGGTCGTGCGTTTGACCACCGCCGAAATCTCGCTGCTGGAAGTGCTCGCCGCGTCGCCCAACGTGCCGGTGGCGCGCGAGGAATTACTGCGCCGCTCGCGCCTGACCGGCGGGGCGCGCGCGGTCGACGTGACCGTCACGCGCCTGCGCCCGAAAATCGAAGACGATCCGCGCAACCCGCGCCATCTGCAAACCGTGCGCGGGGCCGGCTACGTATTGAGGGCCGAATAATGGGGCCGCTGAGCCAAGCCATCCGCCAATTCCTGCCGCGCACGCTTTACGCGCGCACGCTGATCATCATCGTGGCGCCGCTGATCCTGGTGCAGATCGTCGCGGGTTTCGTGTTCTACGAACGCGTCTGGCAGACCGTGTCGCGCCGCCTGTCCAACGCCGTGGCGGGCGAGGTCGCGACCGTCGTGCAGGCGATGGGCCGCTATCCGGGCGATGCCGACCGGCGCTGGTTGTTCGAGACGATGCATCTGGCCACCGGATCGGTCTACACCTGGAAGCCCGGCGCGATCCTGGAACGCAAAGGCCCGGTCGATCCCGAAACGATCCTCGAGGATTATCTCGTACGCGCGTTGGACGAGCGCGTGCGCCGGCCCTATTGGCTCGACGCGTGGGGCGATCCCGCCGACGTGCATATCGAAGTGCAGCTGGCGGGGGGCGTGCTGGTGCTGGAAACCACGCGCCAGCGCGTGTTCACCACCAATGTCTATGTCTTCCTGCTGTTCATGAGCGGAAGCTCGCTGATCCTGATCGCGATCGCGTCGATCTTCATGCGCAATCAGGTGCGCCCGATCAAGCGCCTGGCCGAAGCGGCCGAGGCTTTCGGCAAGGGCCGCGAGGACGCCGATTTCCGCCCGCATGGCGCGGCCGAAGTGCGCCAAGCCGCCGCCGCGTTCATGACGATGCGCGAGCGTATCCGCCGCCATATCGCGCAGCGCACCGAAATGCTCGCGGGCATCAGCCACGATCTGCGCACGCCGCTCACGCGCATGAAGCTGGAACTCGCCATGCTGGGCGACCATCCGTCGGGGCCGGGCCTCAAATCCGACGTCGACGACATGGCGCGCATGGTCGAATCCTATCTCGCCTTCGTGCGCGGCGAAGGCGAGGAGAAGATCGAGGCGATCGACATCGAGCCGACTTTGCGCGAGATCGTCGAAAGCCATCGCCGGGCGGGCAATGCGGTCGCCTATGAAAGCCCGGGCGCGCTGCCTTGCGCCGGCCGGCCGCACGCGCTCAAACGCAGCCTCAACAACATGATCGCCAACGCCGCGCGCCATGCGGCACAGGTGCGCGTGACCGCCGAACGGCGCGAGACCGATATCGAGATCGTCATCGACGACGACGGTCCCGGCATTCCCGCCGAATCGCGCGAGGACGTGTTCAAACCCTTCTTCCGCCTGGACCCGTCGCGCAACGCGGAAACGGGCGGCGTGGGTCTCGGCCTCACCATCGCGCGCGACGTGGTGCGCGGCCATGGCGGCGATATCCGCCTGGAAGAATCGCCGATGGGCGGCTTGCGCGCCCGTATCCGAATCCCAGTTTAAGACCATGACGCCCGAACAGATTTTCGACTTCGCCAAGCTCGACGCCACGCCGAAGAACGCCGTGCCGTTCGATCATGCGCTCGTCCCCGCTTTCGTGAACGCGGGCGCCCTCGACGCGATCAACGCGGATTGGCCGGAGATCGGCAAGCCCGGCTCGTTCCCGCTGTCGGAAGTCGGCCCGCTCAAACCCGCGGTGAAGGATTTCGTTGCCGCCCTTGAATCCGACGCATTCCGCGCGGCGATCGAAACCAAGTTCGGCCTGAACCTGAAGCCGCATCCGACGATCATCACCTTCCGCGACCGCTGCCGCGCGCGCGACGGCAAGATCCATACGGATTCGAAGGACAAGGTCGTGACGGTGCTGGTCTATATGAACAAGCGCACCGGCGGCTGGCAGGACAAGGGCGGCAAGCTGCGCCTATTGCGCGGGCCGGAAACGCTGGAGAACTTCACGGCGGAGATCGAGCCGGTGGACGGCAACATGCTCGCCTTCCGCTGCACGCGCGACGCTTGGCACGGCCACGAAAGCTACGAAGGCCCGCGCCATGTGATGCAAATGAACTGGCTGGTCGACGACGCGGCCTTGCGCAAGAACACGACGCGGCACCGCGTCTCGGCGTTCTTCAAGAAGCTGTTCGGTTAGAAAAGCTTCCCGCCATTCGGCACCGAAAGCGACGGGCCGATCAGCACGACCGCGCCGTTGGCGTCGGGGAAGCCGAGCGTCAAAACCTCGCTCATGAACGGGCCGATTTGGCGCGGCGGAAAATTCACCACCGCCGCGACCTGACGGCCGACCAGCGCGTCGGGCGCGTAATGCACGGTGATCTGCGCCGAGGATTTCTTGACGCCGAGTTCGGGCCCGAAATCGATTTTCAACTTGATCGCGGGCTTGCGCGCTTCGGGGAACGGGACCGCTTCGATGATCGTGCCCACCCGAATATCGACGCGCTCGAAATCTTCGTACTTGATCGTGTCGCCCATCGCCTCGCTCCAACGAAAAACCCCGGCCGCGCGAAAGCGACCGGGGTTCATTCGTTAGCCTGCCGGGCGCTTGCGCGCCAGGGGCTTACTTCTTCTTCGCGATCAGCGACTTGATCTCGTCCAGGCTTTCCAGCACGCGCTTCTGGACGACGTCCAAAGCTTCGTACTGCGACTTGGCGAGCAGTTCGCTCATTTCGCGGGTGTTCGAAATCGCGCGCTGGAAGGCGTCCTTCATCAGGTCGGCCTGCTTGGCGGCCTTTTCTTCCGGCGAGCCGGCGGCCATCACTTCGCGCGCGGCGACCGAGGCTTCCTCGAGCACCGAGCGGAAGATTTCCGACTGGCGGCGCGCGACGGCCTGGAAGCTTTCGACGGCGAGCTGATTGGCCTGGGCCAAGGCTTCCATATTCTTGCGCTGGGCGGCGACGAGGCCTTCCATATCCAGCGGCGCGAATTTGAAGTCGCCCATCTGCTTGGGCATCTCGAACATCTTGGCGAGGTCGAATTCACCGAACGGCATCTTGGTTCCCTTCATGCTGATTCCTCCTACCCCAGGCAGCTGCACGCTGCGGTTCGAGCCGGCCTGGAGCACACCCGATTACGGGCACAACGGAGGCAAACCCGTTTCTGTCGCGGCGGCGGAAAACCGCTGCAATGGGCGAATTCTGTCCGGCGGAATACCGAAAGTCAAGTGAAATTGTGCGCCGCAAAAAGACAATTCAGCTTTTGGCTTGTTCCGTCCGGCGCTTCAGAAATGCCGGAAAACTCGATGCTAAAGCTTCGAGGCGGCCGAGCGATTTATCGAGGGCCGCCATCGTTTTTGCTGCATCTGCGCTGTCATCGTCCAGCCAGATACGCAGGGTCGCAAGATAGGCGGCGGCTAGCGCGTTGATCTTCAACGGTGCGAGCGGCGTGGTGGTCCGCACCCCGGCCGCCTCGGCCGCCCAGCGCATCGACCGCAACAAAGACGGCAGCGCGCACAGCGCCGCGACCGGCGCGCGCGGTAAATCGGTCAGGAAGTTTTTCACCGCCGCCTTGTGGGGGGCGAGCGCGTCGAAACGCCGCATCAGGATTTCGAAGAGTTTATCCTTCACCGAGCCGTCGGCGTCGATTTTGGCGGCGAGCATCGCGCCATCGACCCGTCGCGCGAACGCCGCCATCAAAGCGGGCTTCGACGGGGCCGCGCGCAGCATGTCGGCCAGCGACAGCCCGGCTTCTTCGGCGATTTCGGGCAGCGCGATTTCCGACCATTTGCGCGTTTCGGCCAAACGCAGCGCGGCATCCAGCGCCGCGTCTTCGGGCGTCGCAGGCGGTGCGGCGTCGATCTTCTTGCGCTTGGCGGCCATGGCGATCTCCGTCCGGGGGAACGCCAATTAGGTAGGCGCCCGCGCGGCGATGTCAAACCCGTAGCTTTACGCTTATTTCGGCGCGACGCGGTTGCGTTCGACGATTTCGCGGATCGCCTCGGCCGAGGCGGCGGCGATCTGGAACGAAATCTCGGCCCATTGGCGTTCGATCATGCGCAGCGGCAAGGGGTTGGCCATGTCGACGCGGCCGAGTTCGTCCGCCCCGTTCGCCACGCGCCAGACGACCGCGAGGCGCCGCGTCTCCTGCCCTTGCACCGGTGCGACGGGCGTTTGCGTCACCTGCCCCGTCACGTCCAGCGCCGCGATACGCTTGTCGTCGGTCACCTTCACGCCGGCGCGGTCGAGGTGATAGGCCAAGGCCTGCGCGAGCGCCAAGCCGCCCTGGCCGGGCGCACCTTCCGGTGTTGCGATGCGCACCGGCAGCAACTCGCGCTGCGCCAGCGTTTCGGGCTTGATCGCCTGCACGATGGCGGTCGCCACGCGTTTGGCGATGCCCATCCAATCGGCGGGCGCATCGCCGCCGCGCGGGCGCGCATCGGTCAGCGTATCGTCGGTCAACAATTTGCCGTCGGCATCGACGAGATGGGTTTCGACCGAAACGCCCGCCCCCGGTCTGTCGGCGACGAAAAGATCGAGGATCAAGCTTTGCCGATTGCCGAGCCGCGTATTGGCGGGAATGTCGTTGGCGCGCAACGCCTCGGCCACCGCATCGGCGAGGGCCCGGCCTTGCGCATCGGGCAGGCCCGCCGCCGGCGGCACGACGATGCCGCCCTGATCGGGAAGGCGCAGCAGCGGATTGCTGGTCGCATCCTTCTCGTCCTGCCGGAACGGGCGCGGGATCGGCCCGCACGCGGCGAGCAGAACGGCGAAGCCCAGCAGCAAGGCGAGCGCGCGTTTCATTTTTCGAGCGCGATCGCCGACAGGCCGCGGCCGTAATCCTTCTCCCCGCGCAAGCAGGCGCGGCGATAGGAGAAGAAGCGATCCGCCTCGCCGCAAGTGTCGTTCGGCACGGCCTGGATTTCGCCGATACCCACGCGGCGCAAACGCGCGCCGACATAGCCGCGCAGATCGAACATGTGATGGCCGTCTTTGCGCGAGGGTGCGAAGAAGCGCGCGTTGGCCTCGTCCTCCGCAATGAACGGGGCCGGGAATTCGGGGCCGACTTCGTAGGAACGCTGCGCGATGCACGGCCCGATACCCGCGACGATGCGCGACGGATCGGCGCCGAGTTTCGCCATCGCGTCGACGGTCGCGTCGAGCACGCCGCCGATTGCCCCCTTCCAGCCCGAATGCGCCGCCCCGATCACCTTGGCGTGACGGTCGCAGAACAGCACCGGCACGCAATCGGCCGACAAGACGCCCAGCGCCACGCCGGGTGTGCGCGTCACCAGCGCATCGGCCTGCGGACGCGCGCCTTCCGGCAAGGGTGCATCGAGTTCGACGACCTTACGTCCATGGACTTGGTAGAGCGTCGTCAGCGCGGTTTCCGGCAAATCGATCGCCGCCATCGCGCGTTTGCGGTTTTCGCGCACGGCATCGGGGGTATCGCCCGAGCCGAGGCCGCAGTTGAGCGAGGTGTAGAGACCTTCGCTGACGCCGCCCTCGCGCGTGAAAAACGCGTGACGCACGCCTTCGATGTCGTTGAACGCGCCGATCGTGATCGGGGCCATTGTCAGTGTCCGTCCATCGGTATCGGCGGCGCCGAACCCTTCGGCAGCAGCAGCAGAACGCGGAAGAGCGTGCCCATTTCCGTGGGCTCGATCAAGCGCCGCAGCGCCGTTTCGATATTCGTCCGCGCGGCCGGGTTGGCCGCACTCAACGACGCGGCGCGCGCATGCGCCCCGGCGCGGCGCAGGAAATCGCCCTGCCCCAACGCGCCATGGGCCGCACAACCGCCTTGTTCCGCCGCGCGCGCGAGGGCCGCGAAATCGACATGCGCGGTCAGGTCCGTCTCGCCCGGACGGTCGAACACATCGACCTTCTTATGGTCGCGCACGGCTTGAATCGTATCGCCCCAACCGGACACGGGCGATCCGTAGTCGACGATCAGCGCCGCCCCGCCCTGCTTGGCGATGCGCGACCCGATCGCGTGCGCGATCTTTTCGCCGGCCGGACAGGTCTCGACGATCGAACCATCGGGCACGTCACGCGCGACGGGCGGCGGGACTTTGGCGCCATCGGCGAATTGGAAATCGGGCGTCACGATCCGTTCGACCCATGTGGCACCGACGCGGCGGAACTGGCGCACCGGCAGCGCATCGAAGAATTCGTTGGCGAGCAGCAACACGGGCGCATCGGGCAACGACGCGATTTCGTCGTGCCAGTTCGGCGCGTACGCGGCGAGCTTGGCCGCTTGGGCCGCGCGGAAGCTTTCGTTGATCTCGACCAGATGCACGGGCGGGCGCGTCTTGGTCGCCTTGGCGAAAGCGCGCGCGGCGTCGTGCATCAGCGTGCCGCGCCCCGGCCCCAATTCGGCGAGGATCGCCTTCGGGTCGGCGCCCTGATCGAGCCAGATTTGCGCGAGAACGAGGCCCAGCATCTCGCCGAAGATCTGCGAGATCTCGGGGGCCGTCGTGAAATCGCCCTGCGCGCCGACACGCAAGCCCCGCCGGTAATAGCCGTGTTCGGGATCGGCGAGGCAGGCTTCCATCCAATCATGCACCGTCATCGGACAGCGCTTCGAAAGGATGTCGCGGAAGCCGCTCACGCGGGCTTGGGCGGGCGCGACATCAGCCATGCCCCGGCCGCCAGCATGGGCAGCGACAGCACCATGCCCATCGTGATGGGCCCGAGCAGATAGCCCAGATGCGCGTCCGGCTCGCGGAAGAATTCGCCGATGATGCGCGCGACGCCATAGCCCGCGAGGAAAGCGCCCGCGACGAACCCGTCGCGCGCGCGCGCGTATTGCGTGCGGCCCACGACGAACAACACGGCGAACAGCGCCAAACCTTCCAGCGAGGCTTGATAGAGCTGGCTGGGGTGGCGCGGTTCCGGCCCGCCATGGGGGAAGACCATCGCCCATGGAACGTCGCCGGGCCGGCCGAACAATTCGCCGTTCACGAAATTGGCGAGGCGGCCGAAGAACAAGCCGATGGGCACGGCTTGCGTGACCAGATCGCCGAGGCGGAAGAGCGAGATCTTCTCTTTGCGCGCGAACAGCACGATCGCGACGATCACGCCCAAGGCGCCGCCATGGAAGCTCATCCCGCCCTTCCACAGATACAGCGCTTCCAGCGGCTCGGTGATGTAGTAGCCGGGCTTGTAGAACAGCACATAGCCCAGGCGCCCGCCGGCGATCACGCCGAACGTCACCCAGACGACGAAATCGTCGAGCCTGTCCTTCGTCACCAGCGCCCACGGTCCGGCGTTGAGATAGCCCGCATAACGCCAGCCGCCGAGAATGCCGGCGATATAGGCGAGCGCGTACCAGCGGATCGCGATCGGGCCGATGGCAATGGCGACGGGGTCGATATCGGGAAAGGCGAGCGCCATCAGACGTAAGGATCTTCTTTGACGAGATGATCGAGAACGTATTTTCGCACGCCATCCTCCAACGAAGTGAAGGGCCGCGTGTAACCGGCGGCGCGCAGTCGCTCCATCTTCGCTTGCGTGAAATACTGATACTTGTCGCGGATCGCTTCGGGCGTGTCGCGCCAGGCGATCTGCGCGTTCTTGCCGAGAGCGGCGTACACGGCGGTCGCGAGGTCGAGGAAGCTGCGCGCGTGGCCCGTACCCAGATTGAACAGGCCCGAGACCTTCGGATGGTCGCGCAGCCATAGCATCACGTCGACCACGTCGCCGACCCAGATGAAGTCGCGCTGCTGCCCGCCATCGGGAATGCCTTCGCGATGCGAGCGGAACAGCGGAAACGCCTCGCCCTTGGCCGCGACCGGCTGCACCTGATGCACGACCGAGCGCATGCCGCCTTTATGGCCTTCATTGGGGCCGTAGACGTTGAAGAACTTCAAACCCACATGCTGGCGCGGGCGCGCGGCGCTTTTGTCGCGCAGCAGATCGGCCACGCGCCGATCGACCATATGCTTCGACCAGCCATAGGGATTCAACGGCTGGAGCTTCGCGAGGGCGGCGGGCGACGAATCGTCGTCGAAACCATTGGTGCCGTCGCCATACGTCGCGGCCGACGACGCGTAGATGAACGACGCGCCGTTGGCCGTGCACCAATCCCACAGATCGAGCGTGGCGCGGATATTCGTGCGCACGATCGAGTCCACGTCGGTTTCCGTGGTCGCCGAATTGGCGCCCATATGGAAGATCGTCTCGATCTTGCCTTTGCGCGCGGCGAGGAAATCGCCGAGTTCCTCGGGGCGCACCACATCGGCCAGCACGCGCTTGGCGACGTTCTTCCATTTGTCGCCAGTACCAAACCAGTCGACGCAGACGAGCTCGCGTGCACCCTGCGCTTCGAGACCCGCGAGAAGATTCGAACCGATGAAGCCGGCGCCGCCGGTGACCACGATCATGGGCCGCTTATAGGCGCGACACGATGGCCGTTGCAACGGCGCGGGGCCCTCGCCATATTTCGATCATGCAGACCGACAATAAAATCCTCGACGATTTGTCGCGCGCGGCCACCGGCGCGCTTTCCGCCTTCACGGCGATGCGCCAGGAAGTGGAAGGCCAGATGCGCTTGGTGCTGGAGCGCTGGCTGCAAACGCAAAATTTGGTGGCGCGCGAGGAATTCGAGGCCGTGAAGGAAATGGCGTCGAATGCGCGCATCGAGAACGAGCGCTTGGCGGCGCGGTTGGCCGAATTGGAATCGGAAATCAATCGGTTGAAGAGCGGCGGCGCCTAAGTTCGCCCCCCAAATCTAGCGTTCGATTCGCCGGACCCTGTGCAAGAATTCAAAATCTTGTGGGTCGTCCGGGCAAAGTGCTTGATCCCTTGACTCTCGTTTGGCACCCTAACCCTAGTGGTTGAACGTCGAGTCGCAAGCCCCCTCCATCGCGGACTTGCGCCTGACGGACGCCGAAAGGGTAAATCCCGATTGGGAGTCTACAGGGCATGGTCGACGTCTCGGTACAGACTTCCGAATACGCATCTAACCCCCTGGATATCATCGAAGAAATCGTCACCGCCAACGAATGGCCGTTCGATCGTTCGGCCGAGGAAGAGTTGGTGGCGCAGGTTCCCGGGCGCTGGTGCGACTACCGCATCTACTTCGCCTGGAACGAGGATATGAGCGCGCTGCACTTTTCCTGCGCGCTGGACCTCAAACTGCCCAAGCATCGCCGCGGCGTGGTCGCGGAGTTGCTGGCGCTGGCCAACGAGCGCCTGTGGCTCGGCCATTTCGACCTGTCGGGCGACGAAGGTCTGCCGACCTTCCGCCACGCCGTGCCCTTGCGCGGGGCGCGCGGCGCCACGGTCGAACAGATCGAAGATCTGGTCGATGTCGCCCTGTCGGAATGCGAGCGCTTCTACCCGGCGTTCCAGTACGTCGTGTGGGGCGGCAAGGATCCGGCCGAAGCGGTCGCCGCCGCGTGCCTCGATCCCATGGGAGAAGCGTAAGGCTTTCGCCTGCGCTATACCCGTTCCGCACGGAACGGGAGTGAAGCGATGCGCACCAGCATTCTGTTGATCGGCTGCGGCAAGATGGGCGGCGCCATGCTCGAAGGCTGGCGCGCCGATCCCGCGTTGGGACCGTTCGTAACGGTGGAACCCGGCGACGGCGATGCGCCGTTTCGCGGCAAGAAAGACGTGACGTGCGTGAAGCGCATCGACGAAATCCCGACGGGTTTCGTGCCCGACGCGATCATCGTCGCGACCAAGCCGCAAGTGATGGAAACCGTGCTGCCGCCCTATCGCGCGATGGCCGCGAAGGCGCTGGTGCTGTCGATCGCCGCGGGCCGGCGGATCGAATTTCTGGAAAAGCATCTGGGCGATGTCGCGGTCATCCGCACGATGCCCAACACGCCCGCCGCGATCGGGCGCGGCATATCGGTTTGCGTCGCCAATGCGCGCGCCAGCCAAGCGCAGCGCGACCTCGCGGCCAAGCTGATGGGTGCCGTCGGCGAAGTGGGCTGGGTCGACGACGAAGCCTTGATCGACGCGGTGACGGCCGTGTCGGGCTCTGGCCCCGCTTATGTGTTCCTGCTGGCCGAGGCGATGGCGGCGGCGGGCGTGAAAGCCGGCCTCTCCGAAGACCTCGCGACGCGACTTGCCCGCGCCACCGTGTCGGGGGCCGGCGAATTGCTGCGCCAGTCGACCGAAACCTCGGCGCAATTGCGCAAGAACGTCACCTCGCCCGGTGGCACCACCCAAGCCGCGCTGGACGTGCTGATGGGCCCCGGGGGCCTGCCCGACCTCATGGAAAAAGCGGTCGCCGCCGCCCAGCGCCGGGGCCGGGAATTGGCTTAAAAACCGGGCAAAACCCCCGTTACACCGGCGTTAAACCGGCGGTGGACAGGCCGCCCCCTCGCTGTTATTTTCCCGCCGCCCGCGTATCCCGGGAGTCTCCTCGGGTCGCGGGCATGTCGTTTTTTCGACGGTTTTTCAACGCCTTAAAGGGCTCGGTCCGGTCGTCATGAAACTCCTCGCCGGGAATTCCAATCGCCCGCTCGCCGAGCAGGTGGCCAAAAGCCTGGATCTGCAGCTGACGCACGCCAATGTGCGCCGCTTCGCCGACCAGGAGGTGTTCGTCGAAATTCTCGAAAACGTGCGCGGCGAGGACGTGTTCGTCCTGCAATCGACCTCGTACCCCGCCAACGACAATCTGATGGAATTGCTGGTCGCGATCGATGCGCTGCGGCGTGGGTCCGCGCGACGCATCACCGCGGTGCTGCCCTATTACGGCTATGCCCGCCAGGACCGTAAGTCCGGCCCGCGCACGCCGATCTCGGCCAAGCTGGTCGCGAACCTGATCACCGAAGCCGGCGCCAATCGCGTCGTGACGCTCGACCTGCATGCGGGTCAGATCCAGGGCTTCTTCGATATCCCGCTCGATAACCTTTTCTCCGCGCCGACCTTCACCAAGGACATCCGCGAGCGTTTCCACGGCAAGGACCTCGTGATGGTCAGCCCGGACGTCGGCGGCGTCGTGCGCGCGCGCGCCGTCGCCAAGCGCCTGGAAGCCGATCTCGCCATCATCGACAAGCGCCGCGAACGCGCGGGCGTCTCCGAAGTGATGAACATCATCGGCGACGTGAAGGGCCGCACCTGCATCCTGATCGACGACATCGTCGATTCCGCCGGCACGCTGTGCAACGCGGCCGTCGCGTTGATGGAGGAAGGTGCGACCGAAGTGTGGGCCTATGTCGTCCACGGCGTGTTGTCGGGCGGTGCGGTTCAGCGCGTCGCCGCCTCGCCGCTCAAGGAACTGGTCATCACCGATTCGATCGTCGCCACCGACGCGATCCGGGCGACCAAGAACATCCGACAGATTCCGATCGCGCCGCTGCTGGCGGAAGCCATGCGGCGCATCAACGAAGAGCGTTCGGTCTCCAGTCTTTTCGACTGAGGGATCGGACATCCCGGTGCTTGGGACAACCCTGGAGGTCCGGCACCGGCAACCGAGAGAGAAGGAAAACGAAAGATGGCTACCATCAACAAACTCGCGGCCGAGCCGCGTGAAGGGGCTGGAAAAGGGGCCGCCCGAGCTGTGCGTCGCGCGGGCCGCGTGCCCGCCGTGATCTACGGCGAAAAGACGACCCCGACCCTGATTTCGCTCGACCCGCGCGACATCATGCGCGAAGCGTCGAAGACCGGGTTCTTCACCCGTCTGTACGAAGTCGACGTCGCGGGCAAAACCCATCGCGTGCTGCCGCGCGATATCCAGTTCCATCCGGTCAACGACCGTCCGGAACATGTCGACTTCCAGCGCGTCGGCTCGGCGAGCCGCGTGCGCGTCGAAGTGCCGGTCAAGGTCGAGAACGCGGACAAGTCGCCGGGCTTGAAGCGCGGCGGCGTGGTCAACCTCGTGCGCCACACGATCGAATTGTGGTCGCATCCCGAGAAGATCCCGTCGAAGATCGTCATCGATCTCGGCAGCCTCGACATCGGCGATTCGGTGCATATCGAATCGATCAAGCTGCCCGACGGCGTGAAGCCGACGATCGCGCGCAACTTCACCGTCTTGGCGCTGCGCGCCCCGTCGGTGCAGAAGGAAGCGGAAGTCGCCCCGACCGCCGCCGCGGCGGAAGGCGCCGCCGCTGCAGCACCGGCCGCGGGTGCCGCCGCACCGGCCGCCAAGGCCGGCGATGCGAAGGCCGCCGCGCCGGCCGCCGCCGCCGCCAAGCCCGCCGCCAAGAAGTAAGGCGGCGTCGGTTCGACACGTATCGGGGTCCGGGCCATGAAGCTCCTGGTCGGGCTCGGCAACCCGGGCCCCGAATACGCGCGAAACCGGCACAATATCGGCTTCATGGCGCTGGACGCGATCGCGTCCGCCTTCAGCTTCGGGCCGTGGAAGCGCCGCTTCCAGGGCGAGACCTGCGAAGGTCTGATCGGCGGCGACAAAGTCGTCGCGCTGAAGCCGTTGACCTACATGAACCTGTCCGGCCAATCCGTGGGCGAGGCCGCGCGGTTCCTGAAAATCGATCCGCGCGACATCGTGGTGATCCACGACGAGCTCGATTTGCCGCCCGCCAAACTGCGCACCAAGATCGGCGGCGGGCATGGCGGGCATAACGGATTGAAGTCGATCGACGCCCATCTCGGCACCAAGGATTACGTCCGGGTGCGCTTGGGCATCGGCCATCCCGGCGACAAGGATCTCGTCGCCGATTACGTGCTCCACGATTTCGGCAAGGGCGACATGGCCTGGGTGCACGACATGGTCGACGCGATCGCCGACAACCTGGCCACGCTGCTGAAAGGCGACGAGGCCGGCTTCATGAACAAGATCGTGCGCGCCCTCGAGCCGCCGAAAACGAAATAGAGGACGAGATGGGTTTCCGTTGCGGCATCGTGGGTCTTCCCAACGTCGGCAAGTCGACGCTGTTCAACGCGCTGACGGCGACCGCCGCGGCGGCGGCCGCCAACTATCCCTTCTGCACGATCGAGCCGAATGTGGGCCGCGTGCCGGTGCCCGATCCGCGCCTCGACAAGCTCGCGGAGCTGGGCAAGTCGCAGAAGATCCTGCCCACCCAGCTCGAATTCGTCGATATCGCCGGCCTCGTGCGCGGGGCCTCGAAGGGCGAAGGGCTCGGCAACCAGTTCCTGGGCCATATCCGCGAGGTCGACGCCATCGCGCATGTGCTGCGCTGCTTCGAAGGCGGGGACATCACCCATGTCGAAGGCTCGATCGATCCGATCCGCGACGCCGAGACGGTCGAGACCGAGTTGATGCTCGCCGATATGGACAGCCTCGAAAAGCGCCTGCCCAATCTCCAGAAGAAAGCCAAGACCGGCGACAAGGAAGCCAAGGCGGCCCTCGAAGTGGTCGAGCCCGTGCTGGCGGCGCTGCGCGACGGCAAGCCCGCGCGCACCGTGAAGCCCTCGGCCGAACTCGCCGAAACCTATCGCCAGCTTCAGCTCATCACGTCGAAGCCCGTGCTTTACGTGTGCAATGTCGAGGAAGCATCGGCCGACAAGGGTAATTCGCTCAGCGCCAAGGTCGCCGAGATGGCGGCCAAGCAAGGCGCCAGCTCGGTCGTGATTTCGGCGGCGATCGAAGCCGAGATTTCGCAATTGCCGACCGACGAGGAGCGCAAGGAATTCCTCGCCTCGCTGGGCCTCGAAGAAACCGGCTTGGCGCGCGTGATCCGCGCGGGCTACGGGTTGCTCGGCTTGCAGACCTTCTTCACCGTGGGGCCGAAGGAAGCGCGCGCCTGGACCGTGCGCAAAGGGGCGAAGGCGCCCGAAGCCGCCGGCGCGATCCACACCGATTTCGAGCGCGGCTTCATCGCGGCCGAGACGATCGCTTATGACGATTACGTCGCGCTCGGCGGCGAGCAAGGGGCGAAGGAAGCGGGCAAGGCGCGCACCGAAGGGCGCGACTACCTCGTCCAGGACGGCGACGTGTTTTTGTTCCGCTTCAACGTTTAGGAACCGGGCCGCGCGGCGTCGCGCAATGGCACGACATTCGCGGGCGCCGCGCCCGACGACGCCGTTGCGCGGGCCGTCCAACGCTCGACGAATTTCAGCAGGAACGCCTTGATGCTTTCGCGAATGGCGCCTTCGTTCGCCAACCGCAACCTTTCGGCGGCGATAAAAGCGCTGCCGAAACTCGCCGTATAGGGTGTCACGAGTTCTTCGTTCAAAATTTCGGCTTGCGACGCCCGCTCGACGACGCGATAGCGCACGCGCGGCGTGACCGTCAGCGAGATTCCCACGAAGGGCTGTTCGAGGGCGAGAAGTTCGACATCCACGACCAGTCGCGCCGCGGCGGCATCCGTCGCGCGCAGTCCGTTGAGCGTCAACGAACTATCCAGAGCCTCCCGGAACTCGGAATCGCCGACTTTCGATACCCATAAAGGCATCGATTCCTGCCCGCCGGAAACGCTTCCGACCGCCATCGATCCGGCCAACTCCGGATTTTCGCGTACCGCCGGCGCGACGGCGTCGGGAACGGTCATCAAAACCGCGCGCGACGGTATCGCGCAAGCCGCGAGCAGCAGCATCGGGGCGACGGCAATCAGACACGTCAAAAGCCGTCGTAAGCTTGCGGCCGAAATCATAACTCGGTCCATCTTGTGTGCTGCGCCGCCGGTCAAATCAGATCGGCGGCGATGCGCGCGGCGCGCTGGCGCACTTGGTCGGCGATCTGCGCTTGGCTCGTCATCCGGCCGCCAGCATAGACGGCGAACTGATTATGGATGATCTGACGCGGCGGCCGGAAATCCGTGTCGCGCTCCACCATGCGCGGGCTGCCTTCGAAGGTGATGCCGCGCTGCGTGGTGCCGGTGCGTGAATCGAATACCGACAGCGAGAACGCCGCGATCACGATATACGTGTCGTTGGTCACGTAGCTGCCGATGATCGCGCCGAGCGCGGCCCCCGATACGATTCCGATCGCCGTCCCTTGCGATACGTTCGAGCGGCGCCCCGCGATGCCGCCGGCGGCGGCCCCCAGGAAGCCGAACTCGGTCATATAGGATTCGCTGATCTGGCTGGAACGCACGACGTTCACGTCGACGCGCAAGCCGTAATCCGGGCCGGTGACCGGCTCGAACCCGCGCGAGGCGTAGCCTTGGCCGATTTGGGTCGCGAAGCTGCTCATATCGAATGCCATGTCGCCCGAGGTGTTGCGCGTGAAGACGCGCAAACGCCGGTCGCGCACTTGATTGGCATCGAACACGACGTGCTTCTCCACGACCGAGCCGAAGGACAGGCCCGTCGCTGGATCGCGCACCATGCCGAGCTGCGGCGTGGGTTGGCAAGCGCCCAAGGCGAGCGCGCCGGAGCCGAGAAGGAAATGCCGACGATCCATGTTCACGATCCCTGACGCTGCGTGACGACTTGAACGTTCTTTTCCTTCAGCCAATCCAATACCTCCCGATAATGGGTGCCGAAGTTGAGATTCTGCGCGTCGCCTCGTCCCCAGGAAACGACCGCGACGACCCGATCGCCGAGAAACACGGGGCCGCCCGAATTGCCGGGGCTCGTGGCGGCGTCGTATTGGACCTGCCAGAAGGGCTGCCCGCCGACACCGTTGATCGATGGCGCGCGCCGCACGGCGCTGACGACGCCCCGCGTCAAACTGAACATCGCACCGCGCGGATGGCCGATCACTTCCAGCTGGCCGCCAAGATCGAGATTATTGCCTTCGTAAAACTGCACCGGCTTGCCGCGATTCTGGACCCGAATCAGCGCCAGATCGAGCCGCACATCGGAGCCTTCGACGCGGCCGAACGTTTCTTGGCCATTCGAAAGACGCATCTCGACGAGCCGGCTTTCCTTGACGACGTGATAGTTCGTCATCACGAGATCGGGGGTCACGTAAAAGCCCGACCCCATGGAATTGCCGCCCGAGGCATAGATCGCCACGACGCTTTCCATTCGGTGGTCGGTGCGCCGGCTATCCTCGACGCGATTGGCGCGGAAGCTGGCGATCGCGGTGTTCTTGTCTTTCAGCATCTCCTCGCGCAGCGCCACAAGCGTGGGCATCTTCTGCTCGCGCGACTGATTGCGCAGATAATGCTCGACCAATTGGGAGAGCTTCACCTTCATCGGCGCGCGCTCCCATTCGTCGACGTCTTCCTCTTTATGCGCCGATGCCTTGATCTGCGCGGCCTGCGGATCGGTGTCTTGGACCTGGTAATTGACGCGGAAATCCTGGTTTTCGGTGACGTCGAAGGTCGATTTGAAATAGGTCTGCGCGCGCCGATCGATGACGTAGTAATTGACCGTCATCGCGCGCGAGGCCTGCACGCGCGCCTGGTTGTAGTTGTAGTCCTGAAAAACCGGCACATCGATCATCTGCGGCGTGGATTGCAGCGCCCCCATCGCTTCGTCGAATTTCTTTTTCGACGCCGACGTCGCCGCCATATCCGCCATCATGCCGATAAGGCCGAAAATGCCGGCGTTCTGGTGGCTGTAGCGATTCATGCCTTGCTGCATCTGTTGCGACTGATAGGCCATCTGCGCCGCCTGCATTTCGGTCTGGCGGATGGCGAATTGCGGATTGGGTTCGCGTCGCGTGTCGACGATGGCGCGCGATCTGATCGGATCCATGCCCGCGACGCGCCGGTTATTGCGCGCCAGCGCCACGTCGAACACGATTAGATAATCCGCCGTCTCGGCGATCGCATCCTCGATCGCCTTGTCGAGGTCGATCTTGGTCGCCTCGAACGGCATGTCGATATCGACCTCGGCCGGAAACTCGATGGCGCCGGTGCTGAGCAGCGTCCGGCTGGTCGCCTGCGCGAAGCCAATGCGCGTCCCGTCGATCTTCTTGGGCTCGAACCCCGCCGCGCGCACGGCGTTGACCCCGCCCAATACGGCGCGCAGATCGCGCGCCCCGCCCGAGGCGCGCAGATGTGCCGCCAGAACGAGGTTCGAGATTTTCTCGGTCGTCGCCTCGTCCAGCGCACCCGCCTCGCGGTTCACTTTGGCGAAATGCGCGAGTTGTTCGCCGCTCGCCGCGTTCAGGCGCGAAATGATCGCATCGAGATTGGCGGCTTTGAAGCCGCGCGGATCGGGCACGTAAGGATAGGCCGTCACGAAGGCCGGCTGACCGAAATGGTCGTAGGCGCGATAGGCATCGACCGCCGCCGCCGCGATCTTGGCGCGCGCGGCGGCCGCACTTTCGCGCAGCGCGTCGAAGATCGGTTCCTTGAACTCGGGCTCCGACAACAGCGTTTCCCGATCGATCGCCGCGACGATCACGTCGGCTTGGGTCAATGCATCGCGCAACGCGCGCCATTGCGCGGGGTCCATCGGGTCGGCGGCGTCGAGCGTCGCGCGGTTCAACGCGGCGATTTCACGGTGCGGCGCCTTCAAGCCGTCGGCGGCGGCGGTAAGCGCCGCGCGATGGCGTTCGATCCGGCCCGCGTCGAAAAACGCGCGATGGCCGGCGAAGACCTTGGCCACGTCCGAATGCCGTTCGGCCTTTGCCAGGCTTTCGACATGCTGACCCTGGTTGAAAAAGATCGAGTAGCTGACGCCATCGACGTTGGGCGATGCCGCCTGTCCCGAAACGGTCGGGCCGCCGTCCTGTTGGCAACCGGCCAGCATCAACGCCAAAACGGCGCCGTAAAGCGCGCGTCGAAACCCGATGAAACCCGCTGCCCCCCGCATACGCGCCTCTCCGTAAGACTTCTCGATGTTTCGTATTTGTCCCTTACTACCTATAGCGAGAGCATATCGGAAGTAAATGATTTTTCGATCTATGAGTCATAGAGGTAATCATCTGCGGGAAATTCCACTCCCCCACCCCGCGCTTGCCCGACTCGGGGCCGGACCGCCATAGTCGCGAACGGCGAATCCGGCGCGGAATCCCGCGCAAGAACAACGGGGAAACGGATGGGTCATCCGATCGAGCTACAGGCGGCGGACGGGCATAAGTTCCAGGCGTGGCGTTCCGACCCGCCCGGCAAGCCCAAGGCCGGCCTGGTGATCCTCCAGGAGATTTTCGGGCTCAACGAGCACATCCGGAAAACCACGGATTCCTATGGGTATGACGGGTATTTGGCGATCGCGCCGGCTCTGTTCGACCGGGTGACCCCCGGGATCGAGCTTGGCTATGGCGAGGACGACATCGCCAAGGGCCGCGATATCCGCGGCAAGGTCCCCAACGACAAGGCCGTGACCGACGTGGCGGCCTGCGCCCTGGCCCTGCAACGGGCCGGCTGCACCAAAATCGCGGTTATCGGCTATTGCTGGGGCGGCACGCTGGCCTGGCTCGCGGCCACCCGCGTCACCGGCCTGGACGCGTGCGTCTCCTATTACGGCGGCGGGGTCGTCCAACATCTGAACGAGACCGCGCGCTGCCCGGTCCTGTTCCATTTCGGCGAGACCGACCATTCGATCCCGATGTCGGACGTGGAAAAGATCGGCCGGGCCCTGCCCGACGCCGATCTGTTCGTCTATCCCGCCGGACACGGTTTCAGCTGCGAAGCGCGCGGCGCCTACGACAAGCCGTCGGCCGACAAGGCGCGCGAACGCACCAAGGAATTCCTGCGCCGCTACGCGGGCTAAACGGACTCGAAACTAAGGGCGAGTCCGCCGGCTTCGTCCGGGGCCACATGCACGGCCCCGGCGAGATCCTTTTCGTAATCGAAACCGCCCGCCTTCAACGCCGCGCGCGCGGCGGCCCCGTCGGCGACCGCGATCGTCATGCCGGCGAAGCCCATCCGCACGGGCTCGTCCGACGCAACGGCCGGATGCAGGAACGACAAATCGTCGGGCTTCACGATCATCAGCGGGGCGCCCGTGCCCCAGCGCACGGCGAGCGTATCGTCGGTCGCGGTCACCGCCCCCAAGCCCAAAATCGCTTCGAACGGCTCGCGCAACGCGATGGGATCGTCGGCCACGAAGGTCAGCGACGCGATCCCGGTCGCGGTGTTCGCATGGCGCATCCATTCCGGCCGCCACACCAGATCGCGCGTGCGGTGCGCACAGACGAAGGGCTTCATGCCCGCCGGATAAGGCTTTTGCGGCATCGCGAGGTCGAACGCGGGCTCGACATTGCCGTCGGGCAATTCCAGCAAACGCGACAGCGCCTTGCGTTCGTGCGGAATGCCGCCTTTGGCCAACAGCTCGACCGCTTCGCCCACATCGCCCGTCGCCACCGCGAAGCCGAGCAAGCCCGGCCCTTGCGCCGCCAGCATCGCGTTCAAGCCGTTATCGAACCCAGCGGGATCGACGATGCCGAGCAACTCGACATAGTCATGTGCGAACATCGCGCAGTAATTGCCGGTTCCCCAGCCTTTGTGACGGCCGCGCGGGCTTAGCGTGAAACCCAGCCGCGTCCACAATTCGCGCGCGGCTTCGAGATCGGCCACGCCGACGAGCGCATGGTCGATCCCGGCGAGCGGCTTCATCGCAAGGCGGCGGCGATATTGCCGCCATCGACGGTCAGCACGGCGCCGGTCGTCGCACGCGCCAAGGCCAGCGACACGAAGCCTTGCGCCACGTCCTGCGCGGTCACTTCGCGGCCGAGCAGATTGCCGCCCATATAATCCTTCTCGGTCAGGCCGCGCGCCTTCGAGCGGGTGGCGATCATCGCGTCGGTCAGCAGGCCGGTGCGGATGCGATCGGCGTTGATGCCGTTGGCGCGAATGCCGATGGCGCCGTAATCGACCGCGTATTGGCGCAGCAGGAACATCGTCGCCGCCTTGGGCAAGCCATAGGGTCCGAAATCCGGGCCCGGATTGACCGCCTGCTTCGACACGTTGAACAACAGGCAGCCGCCCATGCCTTGCGCCTTCATCACGCGCACGGCGTTCTTGGCGACGGTTTGATGCGCGAAGAAATTGAGTTCGAAGGATTCGCGCATCGTCTTGTCGTCGACCTCGCCGATCTTTCCGCCCCACGCCGCCCCGGCATTGGACACGACGATATCGACGCCGCCGAAGCGCAAGGCGGCCGCATCGAACGCCGCGCGCACGTCGCTTTCCTTCGTCACGTCGCAGGCGAGGCCCAGTCCGCCGAATTTCTTGGCGACCGCTTTGGCCGCCTCGCCGTCGCGATCCAGCACGACGACTTCGCAGCCTTCCGCCGCGAAAGCCGCGACCGACGCGGCCCCGATGCCCGAGCCGCCGCCGGTGACGAGGGCCACATGGCGCTGCAAGCGCTTCTCGGCCGATTTGCCGAGCTTAGCTTGTTCCAGCGACCAATACTCGACGTCGAACAGATCGCCCTCGGTCACGCTTTCGAAGGGGCCGATCCCTTCGGCGTCGGCGATGGTCGCGGCCGCGGCCTCGACCAGATCGCCGGCGATGGCGCTGTCCTTGGCGGTGATGCCGGCACAGAAAGCACCAAGACCCGGCACCAGCACGACGCGCGGCGCGGTATCGAGGATTTTCTTGATGCCGCCGACGCGCGCGTTATGCCGCTCGAAATACGCGGTGTAGTCCGCGTCGTATTGCGCGCGCACCTTCTTCACCGCGTCGGCGAACCCCGCCAGATCGTCCGCCTTCGGGGCGGGCACGATCATCGGGCGGTTCTTGGTGCGGATCACATGGTCGGGCGTGATGACGCCGGCTTGCGAATAGCGCGACAATTCGGCGCCGTTGACGAAGTTCATCACGTCGGCCGTGTTGCGCAATTCCATCACGAAGCGCTTCTCGCCCGCGGCGATGGCGCCGCGCAGGATCGGCGCCACATCGGCCGCCGAGGCGAGCTTCGCGGGCAACGTCACGCCCGGGAACGCGCGACGGCCGGCCTTGGCGATGCGGTCTTCCGCCATCGTCACCAGCGCGATCATGCGGTCATAGGCTTCCTTCGCGGTGTCGCCCCACGAGAAGATGCCGTGCTTGTGCAGCACCAAGCCCCAAGCGCCCTTGGCTTTCGCCGCCGCCTCGCCCGCCATTTTGGCGAGCGCGAAACCCGGCATCACGTATTCGACGACCGGCGCCTTGTCGCCATAGACCTCGCGCAGGATGTCCATGCCGTTGGCGTGATCGGAAACCGACAGCACGGCGTTCGCGTGCGTGTGGTCGATGAATTTGGGCGCGAGGAACGCGTGGAAGATCGTCTCGACCGACGGGTTGGGCCCCGACGAATCCAGCATGTTCACGCGCTGGAAATTGACCATGTCTTCGTCGGTCAGCTTGTCGAGTGTCGCCAAGCGGCGCAGCGGATCGAGGCGCACGGCCGGCAGGCCCGGCGGTTCGATCTGGCCCATATCCCAGCCCGAGCCTTTGACGCAGAGCACGTCGACGTCGTCGCCGAACTGGTCCTTCATCCGCGTCTTGACCGAGGTGTTGCCGCCGCCATGCAGCACCAATTGCCCCACGCCGCCCAACAGGCGCGTGGTGTAGGTGCGGATCGCCAGATCTTCGTTGCAGCCTTTGGCGGCGTATTTCGCCGTGTAATGCGCGATGGCGGCCTTGGCGTCGGCGTCGGAGTAGAGATTCTTCATATCGAAATTCAAGCCTTCTTCAAAACGCGGCCGGCGACGCAGTCGAGCTTCGCGGCCATTTTCGGATCGCGCGCCTGGGGTGCGGTGATCAGGGCCGCTTCCAGCGCCGTATGGCAGCCCTTGTCGCAAACATGGGTGCGCGATTGGAGCTTCGGCGCCACGGCCTTCACCAACGCGCGCGCATTGTCGGCATTGGCGAGCAACACTTTGATGACCGCGTCGACCGTGACGTGGTCGTGATCGGGGTGCCAGCAATCGTAATCGGTCACCATCGCGACGGTCGCGTAGCAAAGCTCGGCTTCGCGGGCGAGTTTGGCTTCCGGCATGTTGGTCATGCCGATGACCGAGCAGCCCCAGGACCGGTAAAGCTCGCTTTCCGCCTTGCTGGAAAACTGCGGACCTTCCATCACCATATAGGTGCCGCCGCGCGTGTAAGGCAGCTTCAGCGCCTTGCAGGATTCCTCCAGATGGTCGCCCAAGCGCCCGCACACCGGATGCGCCATCGACACATGGGCGACGAGGCCCGTGCCGAAGAAGCTCTTCTCGCGCGCGAAAGTGCGGTCGATGAACTGATCGATGATGACGAAATGCCCGGGCGGTAATTCGGCCTTCAGCGAGCCGACGGCGGAGACGGAAACGATCTCGGTCACGCCCACGCGCTTCAACGCGTCGATATTGGCGCGGAAATTGAGATCGGTGGGCGACAGCTTATGGCCGCGGCCGTGGCGCGGCAGAAACACGATTTCCTGCCCGTCGAGCTCGCCGAACATCAGCTCGTCGGACGGATCGCCCCACGGCGTTTCGACCTTCCGCCAGCGGACATTCGCGAGACCGGGAATGTCGTAAACGCCCGATCCGCCGATGACCCCGAGCTTGGGCGGCGTGGCGCTGTGCGAGGCGGTGGCGGACATAAGCGAGGCTCCCGGTTCGATCCTGCGGAAACGCGTTTTCGGGGGTTGGTATAGCCGATTCCGCCGGTCGTTCAACCGGCTGCAAATTTTACATGTGCATGGTTCCGGACGCGGCGCGAATGGCGTAAACATACCGCGATGAACAGCACCCCCACGCCGAAAACGATCCTGATTCTCGACGACGACCGCACCTGGCGCGAAATCGCCACCGCCGTGCTGGAAAAGCGCGGCTTCGCGGTGGTCGCGGCCGAAACGCTCGACGAAGCGCTGGCGGAGATCGACAAGGGCATGGCGCCCGCCGTCGCGATCGTCGATCTGGTGATGCCGCGCGAGAACGGGATTCAAGCCGTCGCCTCGATCCGCAAGCGCAGCCGCAACATCGCGATCCTGGGCATGTCGGGGAATTTCGATTCCTATCGCGCCGGCGGCAGCGCCATGCGGCTTGCCGGGGCCGACGAAATCCTCGCCAAGCAAGCCGGCCCCGCCGAACTCGCCGCAGCCGTGGAGCGTTTAGCCATCGGCTGAATTCACGCCAGCTCGGTGCGCCAACGAAAAAGGCCGGCGGAGCGATCCGCCGGCCTTTCCCGTTCGAGCCCGAAGGCCTGAAAGCTTAGTGCTTGATGTCGCGCCACACGCGACGCTTCGTGGCGTAGAGCAAGCCCGCCAGGATGATGAGGAACAGCATCACCTTGACGCCCAGCGAGTTGCGCGCCTCGAGATGCGGGCTGGACGCCCAGGTGAGGAACACCGAAACATCGTGCGCTTGCTGCGCCAAAGTCGCCTTGGTGCCGTCCGCGTAGGTCACGCGGTCGTCCGACAGCGGCGACGCCATGCCGATCTGATGGCCGGGGAACCAGTCGTTGTAGTTCATCCCCTCCATCAGCGTGACGCCGGCCGGCGGCGTTTCCTTGTAGCCGGTGAGCAGCGCGTAGATGTAGTTCTCGCCGCCCACGCGGTTCTTCACGATCAGCGACAGATCGGGCGGATAGGCGCCGCCATTGGCCGCGCGCGCCGCCTGCTGGTTCGGGAAGGGCGACTTGAAGCGATCCGACGGGCGGGCCGGGCGCTGGAACATTTCGCCTTCATCGTTCGGGCCGTCGGTGACCTCGTATTCCTTCGCGATGGCCGCGATCTCGGCTTCCGACAGGCCGATACCGGCCAGGTTGCGGAAGCGGATCTGGTGCATCGCGTGGCACGCCGCGCAGACTTCCTTGTAGACCTGATAACCGCGCTGCAATTCCGCGCGATCGAAGGTGCCGAAGAAGCCGGTATGCGCCCATTTCTGGGTCGGCACCTTGGGCGTCTCGGCGGCCGAAGCCGCGCCGAGCCCCAAGCCAAACGCCAGAACCGAAGCGATCAGAAGTTTCGCCGTGCGCATTACGCCTTCTCCATCGGCTTGCTCGCCGCAACCATACCCGCTTTGCCCCCGCCCAAGACCGGCTCGGCGATCGAGGCGGGCAGCGGCAGCGGACGTTCGAACCAGCCGAGCAACGGCAGGATCACCAGGAAATGCGCGAAGTACCAGACCGTCGCGAACTGCCCGACGAGCAGCGGCACGCCTTCGGCCGGCATCTGCCCCGCCCAGCCCAGCGCCAAGCAGCAGACGACGAACAGCCAGAAGAACACGCGATAGACCGGGCGGAAACGCGCCGAGCGCACGCGGCTGGTGTCGAGCCAAGGCAGCAAGAACAGGATCGCGATCGCGCCGAACATCAGCAACACGCCGCCCAGCTTATCGGGTACGGCGCGCAGCACGGCGTAGAACGGCAGGAAGTACCATTCCGGCACGATATGCGCGGGCGTCACCAGCGGATTGGCTTCGATCCAATTATCCGGATGACCCAGCGTGTAGGGGCTGAAGAACACGAAATAGGCGAAGAAGATCAGGAACACCGCCAGGCCGAACGCGTCCTTCGCCGTGTAATACGGGTGGAACGGGATCTTGTCCTGCGGGCCCTTGGCGTCGATCCCGAGCGGGTTGTTCGAGCCATGGACATGCAGCGCCCAGAGATGCAGCAGCACCACGCCCGCGATCACGAAGGGCAGCAGGTAGTGCAGCGCGAAGAAGCGGTTGAGGGTCGGGTTGTCGACCGAGAAACCGCCCCACAGCCACAGCACGATATGCTCGCCCACGATCGGGAAGGCCGAGAACAGGTTCGTGATGACCGTGGCGCCCCAGAACGACATCTGGCCCCAGGGCAGCACGTAACCCATGAACGCCGTCGCCATCATCGCGATGAAGATGACGATGCCGAGCCACCACAAAATCTCGCGCGGATATTTGTACGAGCCGTAATAGAGACCGCGCAGGATGTGGATATACACCACGATGAAGAACATCGAGGCGCCGTTCATGTGGATGTAGCGGATCAGCCAGCCATAGTTCACGTCGCGCATGATGCGCTCGACCGAGTCGAACGCGCCCGCCGTCGACGGGTTGTAGTTCATGGCGAGGAAGATGCCGGAGAGGATCATCACCACCAGCATGATCCCGGCGAGCGACCCGAAGTTCCACAGGTAGTTCAGGTTGCGCGGGGCGGGATATTTGATGAGCTCGTGGTCGATCAGCGAGAAGATCGGCAGACGATGGTCCACCCACTTCACGATCGAATTCGCCATGAAGGGCGAAGGAACGTAATCGTACTTGGCCATGATGCGCCTCAGCCGATCCGGATGGTGGTGTCGTTGGTGAACGCGTAGCTCGGCACGGCCAGGTTCAGCGGCGCCGGCCCGCGGCGGATGCGGCCCGACGTGTCGTAGTGCGAACCGTGGCAGGGGCAGAACCAGCCGCCGAAATCGCCCTTGGCGTCGGTCGGCTTCTGCCCGAGCGGCACGCAACCCAGATGGGTGCACACGCCGATCAGGACGAGCCATTCGGGCTTCTGCACGCGGCGCGAATCGGGCTGCGGGTCGGGCAAAGCGGCCTTGTCGTCTTCCTTGGCCTTGGCGATTTCCTCGGCCGTGCGGTGACGCACGAACACGGGCTTGCCGCGCCAGGTGACGGTGATCGCCTGACCGACGGCGATGGGCGCCAAATTGACCTCGGTCGAGGCCAGCGCCAGCACGTCGGCGGCGGGGTTCATCGAGTGGATGAACGCCCACCCGGTAAGGGCCGCACCCGTCCCGGCGAAGGCGCCGGCGGACAGATACAAAAAGTCCCGGCGCGTCGTGCCGTCGGGGTGCTTGCGGCCTTCCCCTTCGGTAATGGTGGTCGAACCCGGCTGAGCCATGCCTCGTCCCTCTCGTGATCCCATTCCGCGAAGGGAAGCCGCCCTTCGCGAATTCAAACCTTTTCGCCCGCCCGACGCGGCGCCGGGCGAAAACACGCCCGAATTTGCCACGCCGGGACGTGCGCCCACAATCCAAGACCCCACTGCTTAAGGGGTAGAGTGGACCGGCGCACGATCGAGACCTGCGACGCGTTGCCGCAGGCCCCCGGAAATGCCGAAAACGGGGGGTTGGGTCACGACGAATCGCCAGCACCCCGCCCCCCGGTCACCGGCGGTGCGGGTATAGAACATCGTCCGGCCGGATGCAAAGTCTTGGAGGGCTATTCCCCAAAAACGCCCTGCGAAGACGGCACTTTGCCCCCGGCCCCGCCCCCTTGTAGGGTCCCGCCATGCCGGCCCCGATCCGCCTTGCGCTCTACGAGCCCGATATCGCCCCCAATGTCGGGACGATTTTGCGCCTGGCGGCCTGTTTTGATTTGGGCGTGGATATCGTCGAACCCTGCGGATTCGTGTGGTCCGAGCCCAAATTGCGCCGCGCGGGCATGGATTACCTCGACCGGGTCGACCTCGCCCGCCATACGAGCTGGACACGTTATATGGCGGCCGCGCGCCCGCCTCGGCTGGTCCTGCTGACCACCAAGGGCGCCACCCCCCTGCCCGATTTCCGCTTCGCCCCCGGCGATACGTTACTGCTGGGCCGGGAGAGTGCCGGCGTGCCCGACGCGGTCCACGACGCGGCCGATTCGCGGGTGGTGATCCCGGTCGCGGCCGGGACCCGCTCCCTCAACGTCGCCATCGCCGCCGGGATCGCGGCGGGCGAAGCCTTGCGCCAGCTCGGCGCGTTTCCCGAACAGCGAACATCATGACCGATATCGAAGCCCGCAAAGCCCGCGCCCAAGCTTGGTTCCGCGAACTTCGCGACCGGATCTGCGCCGAATTCGAGAAGATCGAGGACGAGCTCGATACGGGCCCGCATGCCGCGATGCCGGCCGGACGGTTCGAGCGCAAAGACTGGGCGCGCACCGATCATTCGGGCGCACCCGGCGGCGGCGGCACGATCTCGCTGATGAAGGGGCGCGTGTTCGAGAAGGTCGGCGTGAATATCTCGACCGTGTTCGGCAGCTTCGCGCCCGAATTCGCCAAAAACATGCCGGGTGCGGCCGACGATCCCCGCTTCTGGGCTTCGGGCATTTCGCTGGTGGCGCATATGCGCTCGCCCAAAGTGCCGGCCACGCATATGAACACGCGCCATATCGTGACGACCAAAGCGTGGTTCGGCGGCGGCGGCGATTTGACGCCGATGGTGCCGCACGCGCCCGACACGGCGCATTTCCACGGTGCCTACAAGGCCGCGTGCGACAAGCACGACCCGGCCTACTACCCGCAATTCAAAAAATGGTGCGACGAGTATTTCTTCCTGCCCCATCGCAACGAGCCGCGCGGTGTCGGCGGCATCTTCTTCGACAATCTCGGCGACAAGCACGGCACGGGCGACTGGGAGAAGGATTTCGCCTTCACCCGCGATGTGGGCCTCGCCTTCCTCGACGCATATGCGCCGCTGGTGCGCGCGCATATGCGCGAACCGTGGACCGAAGCCGAGCGCGAACATCAGCGCGTGCGGCGCGGGCGCTATGTCGAGTTCAACCTGCTCTATGATCGCGGCACGACCTTCGGCCTCAAAACCGGCGGCAATGTCGAGGCGATCTTGATGAGCCTGCCGCCCGACGTCGGCTGGCCGTAATCAGCTCTGCCCGCCGGAGAAGCGCGGGCTTTGCAGCACTTCGCGCACGCCATGCCCGTCGAGCAGGCAGGCCGCGAGCATCGCCACGCGCGTCTCGCCCGCTTCGGCCGCGTAAGGCAGCAGCAGGCGGCGGAACGATGCTTCCATAACGCCGTCGGACAGATGGACCTCCGTGACCGTCGGCGCGCCCTCGCGCACGCAAGCGGCGAAATCCGCCGCCATCGTCAGGGCGTGGATCGCGGGCTTCACTTCCGCCACCGTGCGCGGCGGCATTCGCCCGCGCAGATCGCGCGCCGTGCAGATCAGCCGAAAGACGAAATCGTAGCCGCTTGGGCTCGCCGGATTGGGCTCAACATCGATCAGATTGACGCGACCGACCATCGGCAACATCGCCTCGAACGTCACCATTCCGCGCGCCGGCAATGGTAAATCGCCCCGCTGCGCATTCCAGCGCGCGATCATTTCGGCGAAGGTGCCGTCTTCGGGCGGCAAAGGCAATCGCCGGCTTTCAGCGCGTGCGGAGGCTGCGAAATCGAGCATCGATATCGAGTCGGACCGAAACGACGAGGAAGCGAGACGTTGCGCATATACCTAAATCGCAGGTCGGATGCACGCGCAAAGCGCGGCGGGCGGGCGCGTTAACCTAAAAAATCCACGGCGAATCGGCGCTTCAAGTAGCCAATCTTTTGGTGCCGATACCTATGTATGAAACGACGCACGATTGGCGCGAAGATTTTTACGGTTCATTTTTTGCGGCGCGCGCCAGTAGATTTTCTTTTGATAAAGAGAAATTCGAATCCACCCAAGCGCGTTCGGCCGCGCGCAACGCGTTGCCCATCGCGGGGCCCGGCGCCACGCCCGCGGCGCGCAAATCTTCGCCGCCGATCGGCAAGACCGGGCGCGCCCATTTTTTCGCGGCGGCGAAAACGGTTTCGGCCTGTACCGGATCGGCGAACAAAGCCGCGTCGATCAACGCGCGATCGCGCGCATCGTCCCCCAACCAATAGAACGCGCGCGCAAGCGCCGCCGCGTCGCCGCCCGCGTCGATGCGCGCCGGCGGCCGGACCAAGCGTTCGAGCCGTGCGGCCTGCGCGTTCGACAAGCGCCAGCGTCGCGCGAAATCGCGCGTATCGAGGACGAAACAAGCGAGCCGGCGGATCGGATCGGCGGCGACACCCGACTTGATTTCGAACGCGTCGAGTGCGGCGATATGCGCGATACCCGCCGCATCCGCTTCCGGCAGCCAATGCGCCAAAAGCCCCGCCTCGCGCATCGCCGCCAGCATCGGCGCAGCGCTTGGGCCGGCGAGCAGGCGGAACATCTCGCCGCACACACGCTCGGCCGACAGATTGGGCAGAAGTGCCGCCCCGTTTCGGCACGCCGCCAGCGATGCGCCGTCGAAATCCCCGCGCGCGAACCGCGCGTGAAAACGGAAGAAACGCAAAATACGCAACACGTCTTCGCGGATGCGCGTCGCGGCATCGCCGATGAAGCGCACGCGGCCGGCTTCCAGATCGGCGCGCCCGTCGAAATAATCGTGGAGCGCGCCCGCTTGATCGAGCGACAGCGCGTTGATGGTGAAGTCGCGGCGCGCGGCATCTTCGCGCCAATCGGCGTCGAAGGCGACGCGCGCATGGCGGCCGAATGTTTCCACGTCGCGGCGCAAGGACGTGATCTCGTATTTCGCCGCTTGCGCCCCCGGGCCGGTCAGCGCGGTGACCGTGCCGTGCTCGATCCCCGTCGGGATCGCGCGCAATTTCGCGGCGGCGAGTTTGGCGATCGTTTCCTCGGGCGGATAAGGCACGCCGATATCGATGTCGAACGGCACGGCGCCGATCAGCGCATCGCGCACGCAGCCGCCGACGAAGCGCGCGTCGGGCCCCAAGGCCGCCAACACGGCGCGCGCGGACGCGTCGTCGGCCCATGACGGCAGCTTGTCGAGCGTCGAATCCATAACGGGAGTTTAGACGTCTTCGGCGGCGTGCGCCTTCAGATCGTCGAGCGCGCAGATATCCAGCGTGGCGACATGGGTGCCGCGCAAATTCACCTTCGGCGCCTTGCCCGCCAAAAAGGCCTCCTGCCAGCGCGCGGCGCACAAGCACCATTGGTCGCCCGGCTTCAAACCGGGAAACCCGTATTGCGGCATCGGCGTCGACAGATCGTTGCCGCGCGATTTGGAAAAGGCGAGAAATTCGGCCGTCATCACCGCGCACACGGTATGCACGCCGCGATCCGTGGGGCCGGTGTTGCAGCAGCCGTCGCGGAAAAAGCCGGTCAGCGGGGCATGGCTGCAATCGGCGAGCGGCAGGCCCAGCACGTTCTTGGCCCGCTTGGGTCCGCCGCCGCCGCGCTCGTCGCGTTCGCCGTCCATCGCTTCGCTCCGTTAAGGCCGTTCGATATGGCCGGGCACGATGCGCCCGTCTTCGATGCGCGCGGGCACGTATTGCCCGTCGTATTTATCGCCGCCTTGCAGCAGCGCAAACCCCGCCGTCGCGATCAGCACGAGGCCGAGGCCCGCGCCCGCCAGCCACACCAGCGGCGCTTCCGCCCAAGTCGGCGCTTCGCCGCGCCCGAGTTTTTCCGCGCGCCGCTGTTCGACCGACAGCCACGCCGCATAGACGATGAACGGCAGGATCAGCGGCAGAACGATCTGAAGCAGGATCCGCGTCATTCGCGCGACGCCGATCCCGGCGGTTGCGGAACCGCCGCTTCGCCGGTCAACGCTTCGTAGAGATTCACAAGCATGCCCGCGGTCGCTCCCCAGATGTAACGATCGCGATAGGGTAGCACCCAAAAATGCCGTTCGATGCCTTGAAAAATCTTCGAATGCCGTTCGTGGTTGCGCGCGTTCAGCGCATATTCCAAGGGCATTTCGAAGATGTCGGCGACTTCGAACGCGTCGGGCACCAGATCGAAGGGCGGCGTGACGATGCCGACGATCGGCGTCACCTGATAAGCCGTACGCGTTTGATACGTGTCGAGCCGGCCGACGATTTCGATATGTTTGCGCGCGAGCCCGATTTCCTCCTCGGTCTCGCGCAAGGCGGCGGCGAGCGCGTCGGCATCGCCGGCATCGACCCGCCCGCCGGGGAAGCTCACCTGGCCCGCATGATCGTGCAGATGCGCGGTGCGCTGGGTCAGCAGCACCGACAAACCTTCCGGCCGCGCGATCAGCGGCACCAGCACCGCCGCCGGGCGCAAGGGCTTGTCCGGCGCCGGTCCCAAACCCGGATTGCCGTCGTGATCGCCGCGGATACGGATCCCGGCCCGGCGAATGCCGGGCTCGGTCTGCGCCAGACGCGCACGGATCCAATCGGACGAAACACTCATGTTACCGGGCCCAATTCGAAGAACGCGCCCTGGCTCCACACGCCCAGGCCGCCGCCGGGCGTTTCGACCGCGCGTTCGACCAGACGATAGAACGGTGCGCGCGCGATTCGCGCCTCCAATCCGCGCGCTATCAACACATAAGGAATGCGCGCGCCCTCCGGCGTCTCGGCGACCCGCAACGGATGCTCGGGGCCCAATGCCACGGTTTCGTCCAAATTGGTCCGCAAGGTGACGGTCTGCGAAGCGCCCGCGCCCGCGAAATCGACATCGACGGCGACGAAGGGCGCGTCCGCCACGTCGATCGTGCCGCGTTCATAGGGGGTGACCAGCCAATAGGACCCGTCCGCTTCGCGCCGCAACACGCGCGCGAACAGCTTGACCAGCCCCAGCCGGCCGATCGGCGTACCGCGATGGAACCATGTGCCGTCGCGCGCGATCGACAGGCCGAAATCGCCGCAGCTTTCGTCCGGGCCGGATTCGACCGGGCCCGTCTTGGTGCGCGGGGCCGCGAGTCCCGCGAGCGCTGTGGATATCTGGGGGGTGGACTCGTCTGGCATGGCTTTCGCTCTACATCCGTACCGATCTTAAACCGCCGAAACGACGGGAGATATAGCCGCAGACATGCCGAAACCCAGTGGTGCTGGACTCTCCCCCGCCGCACCGCCAAACTCTTCTTCAGGGACAGGTTTTGCCATCGTTGCCGAGAAAGGTCGAACGCTCGTGAACGCTCCCGTCGCACCCCCCGCGCTTTCCGAAGACCCCGATAAATTGCTGGCCGAGCTCGAAGCGCTCGGCACCTCGCTCGCCAAAGTCCGCGAAGGTATCGGCCGCGTTATTTTCGGCCAGAAGGACGTGATCGATCAAACGCTGGTCACGCTGCTGGCCGGCGGCCATGTGCTGCTGATCGGCGTGCCCGGCCTCGCCAAAACGAAGCTCGTCGACACGCTCGGCACCGTGCTGGGCCTCGACACCAAGCGCGTCCAATGCACGCCCGACCTCATGCCCGCCGATATCATCGGGTCGGAAGTGCTGGAGGAAAGCGACAGCGGCAAGCGCGAATTCCGGTTCCTCAAAGGGCCGGTCTTCGCGCAGTTGTTGATGGCCGACGAAATCAACCGCGCTTCCCCCCGCACCCAATCGGCGCTGCTGCAATCGATGCAGGAACGCCGCGTGTCGGTCGGCGGCGTCTATCACCAATTGCCCGATCCGTTCCACGTGCTGGCGACGCAAAACCCGCTGGAACAGGAAGGCACCTATCCGCTGCCCGAAGCGCAGCTCGACCGCTTCCTGTTGCAGGTCGATGTCGATTATCCGGATCTGGATGCCGAGCGGCGCATGCTGATCGCGACGACCGGCGTCGATGACGAGAAGCCCAAGCAAGCGCTGACCGCCGCCGAACTCAAAGCCGCGCAAACGCTAATCCGCCGCGTGCCCGTGGGCGAATCGGTGGTCGAAGCGATCCTCAAACTCGTGCGTTCGGGCCGTCCGGCCGAAACGAACGTGGACGAGGTGATGAAGCACGTGATCTGGGGCCCGGGTCCGCGCGCCAGCCAAGCGTTGATGCTGGCCGCCCGCGCGCGCGCCGTGCTCGACGGGCGCTTGTCGCCGTCGATCGACGACGTCGTGGCGCTGGCCGGCCCCGTGCTGCGCCATCGCATGGCGCTGTCTTTCGCCGCGCGCGCCGAAGGCATCACGATCGACAACATCATCGAGCGGCTGGTGGCGCCCCTCGCGTGAGCGCTTCGGCGGCGACGCAAAGCGGCAAGATGACGGATACGGCCACGCGCACGCGCTTGGCCGCCGAACAGCTCGCGAGCAAATTGCCCGCGTTGCTGGCCGCGGCCGATCGCGTCGCCTCCACGGTCGCGCAAGGCGTGCATGGGCGCCGGCGTGCGGGCCAAGGCGAAACCTTCTGGCAGTTCCGCCGCTACATGCCCGGCGACACGATCGACCGCATCGATTGGCGCCAGACCGCCAAATCGGCGCATGTCTATGTCCGCGAGACCGAGTGGGAAGCCGCACAGACCGTCTATCTGTGGCTCGACCGTTCGCCGTCGATGGATTGGGCGTCGGATAAGCGCCTGCCGCGCAAGCAGGAGCGCGCGGAATTGCTGCTGCTCGCCTTGGCCGCATTGCTGGCGCGCGGCGGTGAGCGCGTAGCGTTGCTGGGCACCGGCGCCCCGCCCGCCCACGGCAAATTCGCGGTCAATCGCCTGGCCGAATTGATGCTGACCTTGCCGCAAGTCTCGGGCGGCTTGCCGCGCACGCAGCGTTTGCCGCGCCATGCGGGCTGCGCGTTGTTCGGCGATTTCCTCGCCCCGCTCGACGAGATCGATGCGCGCATCAAATCGATCGCGGGGGCCGGCGTGCGCGGGCATCTGGTGCACATCATCGATCCGGCCGAGGCGGGCTTGCCCTATTCGGGGCGCACGCGTTTCGAAGGCTTGGAGGATGACGGCGCGCTGCTGGTCAGCCGTGTGGAATCCGTACGCGAGGATTATCTCGCCGCGTTCGAAAGCCATGTCGCGGGCTTGCGCGATCTCGCGCGCGGCTATGGCTGGGTCTATCACCAGCATCGCACCGATCGCGGGCCCGAATTGCCGCTGATGTCGCTGTGGCTGGCGCTGGCGGAGGGCCCGGGACGATGAGTTTCTTCGCCGCCTTCGCCTTCCTGTCGCCGTGGTGGCTGATCGTCCTGTCGGGCCTGCCCGTGCTGTGGTGGCTGCTGCGCGTGACGCCACCGGCCCCGCGCCGCGCCGCCTTCCCGGCGATCGCGCTGCTGCTGCGCTTGAAGCCGAAGGAGGAAACGCCTGCACAGACGCCCTGGTGGCTGCTGCTGCTGCGTTTGCTGATCGCGGCGTTGATCATCCTCGCACTGGCCCAGCCGGTCATCAATCCGGCGGCGCGCCTGGGGGCGAGCGGCCCGGTGATGATCGTGATCGACGACAATTGGGCGTCGGCCGCGAATTGGGCCGGGCGGCGCACGGTGATCGACCAAATCCTCGACCGCGCCGAACGCGAAGTGCGCGCGGTGACGGTGCTCAGCACGTCGCCCAATCTTTCCGGCGAAGCGCCGCGCCTCAGCCGTTTGGCGACGGTGCAGGAAACGCGTTCGCTGCTCGGCGCGCTCGAGCCCAAGCCGTGGCAAGCCGATCGCGCGGCGGCCTTGGCCGCGTTGGACGCGAACGCGCCGACGCAAGCCGCCGCGATCTATTATCTCGGCGACGGGCTGGAAGATCCGAACACCAATCCGCTGGTCGAGCGGCTGCAACGCATCGGCCCCGTCACCTATATCGCCGACCCGCCCGAGCGGCGCGCGCAATTGATCCTGCCGCCATCGTCCGAAGCGCAAGCGATCGCGGTCACCGTGGCGCGCCCCGATAGCGGCGGCACGATCGACAGCGCCGTCGTGGCGCGCGGCGACGACGGTCGCTTGCTGGCGCGCGAGCGTTTGCTGTTCGAAGCGGGGGCGGCGCAAGCGACCGCGCGCTTGTCGATCCCCGCCGAATTGCGCAATCGGATCTCGCGCATCGAGGTGGAAGGCCAAGCGACCGCCGGATCGATCGCGCTGATCGACGAGCGCTGGCGCCGCCGCCCCGTCGGCATCGTCGCGTCGGGCGGGCAGGAAAAACAGAACCAGCCGCTGCTCGCCGATCAATTCTATCTGGAGCGCGCGTTGCAGCCCTTCGCCGAAGTGCGCGCGGGTGAATTGACCGATCTGCTCCAGCGCGAAATCTCGGTGCTGCTGCTCGCCGATTTGGGCCGCTTGTCGGATGCGGAACGCGCCCAACTCGAACCCTGGATGCGGCGCGGCGGCGTGGTCGTGCGCTTCGCGGGCCCCCGCATCGTCGAGGCCGACGACGATTTCGTGCCCGTTCCGCTGCGCTTGGGTGGGCGCGCCTTCGGCGGCGCCATGACCTGGGATCAGCCTTTGGGCTTGGCGCCGTTCGACGCGGACTCGGCCTTCGCGGGGCTGGAAGTCCCCGATGATCTGCGCGTGCGCCGCCAAGTGTTGGCCGAACCCTCGCTCGACCTCGCGCAAAAAACCTGGGCGCGGTTGACCGACGGAACACCCCTCGTTACGGCCGACAAGCGCGGCGAAGGCTGGCTCGTCATGGTCCATGTCACCGCCTCGCCCGAATGGTCGAATTTGCCGCTCTCGGGGCTTTACGTCGAAATGCTGCGCCGCTTGCTGGGGCTTTCCCAGGGGATCGCGGGCGATGCGGGCGGCGATGCGGTGCTGGCCCCCGTCGCCACGCTCGACGCGTTCGGGCGGCTTGTGTCGCCCTTCCCCGCCGCGACGGGCGTGCAAGCCAAGGCGCTGGCCACACAAGCCGCGTCGGCCCGCACGCCGCCCGGCCATTACGGCACCGATACCGCACGGCGCGCGCTGAACCTGTCGCAAGGCATGGAAGCGCCGATCGCTTTGCGCAGCTTGCCGATCGGCGTATCGCGCGCCGATTACGCGCCCGCGCGCGAGGTCGATTTCAAACCGCCGCTGCTGATCGCGGCCTTCCTGCTGGTCGTCGGCGATCTGCTGATCGCGCTGTTCTTGCGCGGGCTGCTGAATTTCCGGCGCGCCGGTTCCGCCGCCGGTGCGGTGTTGCTCGCCACATTCGCACTGGGCGCGATGAACGCGGATGCGCAGACGCGCCCGCCCGCCGCCCCCCAAGCGCAATTCGACGAACGCACGGGGCTGGAAAACGCGTTGTTCACGCGCTTCGCCTATGTGACGACAGGGCGCGACGAGATCGACAACGTGAGCCGCGCCGGTTTGTCGGGCCTGGGCGTCGTGCTCGCGCGCCGCACGGCGGTCGATGCCGCGCCGCCGATGGGCGTGGATGTGGAGCGCGACGAACTGAGCTTCTATCCGCTGCTCTATTGGCCCGTGTCGCCGCAAGTGCCCCGGCCCAGCGACCAAGCGCTGCAACGCGTGAAGCGGTTCCTCGCCGACGGGGGCATGATCCTGTTCGACACGCGCGAGGCCGATTTCATCGGCCCCGCCGGCAATGGCCCAGCCGCGCAGCGCTTGCGCGAAATCCTGCGCCCGCTGGATCTGCCCCGCTTGGGCCGCATCACGCCAGCCCACGTGCTGACCAAGGCGTTTTATCTGCTGCAGGAATTTCCCGGCCGCGTGACGGGGGCCCCCGTTTGGGTCGAAGCGCCCGACGCGACCGAGAATGACGGCGTGTCCAGCGTCATCATCGGCGCGAACGATTGGGCGTCGGCCTGGGCGCTGGACGGCAATGGCCGCGCGATGTTCGCCGCCGTGCCCGGTGGCGAAGGCCAGCGCGAATTGGCCGTGCGCTTCGGCGTGAACCTCGTGATGTACGCGCTGACCGGCAATTACAAAGCCGATCAGGTCCATGTCGACGCGATCCTGGATCGCATGCGCCGATGACCGAATATTCGATCGCCTTCGCACCGCTGATCCCGGCCTGGGCGCTGGCGCTGCTGGCGTTGATCGCCGTGCCGGTCGTCGGCTACGCGCTGTTCGCCAAGGCGCGCGGCGCCGCGTGGCGCTTGGCCGCGTTGGCGGGCTTGCTGCTCGCACTCGCCAATCCGCTGGCGGTGATCGAACAACGCCAATCGCTGCCCGACGTGGCGCTGGTCGTGGTCGACGAATCCGCGTCGATGCGCATCGGCGAACGCGCCGAGCGGGCGGAACGCGCGGCCAATGCGCTGCGCGATCGCTTGGGCCGCGAGCGCGATATGGAAGTGCGCGTGGTGCGCGCCGGTGCGGGCGGCGTGGGCACCGACGGCACAAGGTTGTTCGACTCGATCGAACGCGCGGTCGCCGACGTGCCGCGCGGGCGCATCGCGGGCGTGGCGGTCGTCACCGACGGCCAAGTCCACGACGCGCCCAAGGGTATTGCCGAGGAAATCCAGCGCCTCAACCTGCCGGGCCCGATTCACACGCTGCTGGCGGGCAACCGCAACGAGATCGACCGGCGTTTGGTGATCGACGAAGCGCCCGCCTTCGCCATCGTCGCCAAGCAGCAATTCCTGACCATAAGGGTCGAGGAAGGCGAGCCGCCGCGCCCGGGTGCCGCGCGCCAGATGGCGCGCGTCGAAATCAAGCGCGACGGCGTGCCCTTCCGCACGGTGCAAGCGCCGGTGGGCGAGGCGACGCAAGTCGAGTTCCAGATCGACAAGCCAGGCACGACGATCTTCGAATTGGAGGTCGAGCCGGGCCCGCGCGAATTGACACTGGAGAACAACCGCCAAGTCGTGGTCGTCAACGGCGTGCGCGACCGCATGCGCGTGCTGCTGGTGACCGGCGAACCGCATTCGGGCGAGCGCACCTGGCGCAATCTGCTGAAATCGGACCCCGCCGTCGATCTCGTCCACTTCACCATTCTGCGCCCGCCGGAGGCGCAGGATTTCACGCCGGTGAGCGAGCTGTCGCTGATCGCCTTCCCGATCCGCGAATTGTTCGAGGTGAAGCTGCGCGAGTTCGACCTTGTGATCTTCGACCGCTATCGGCGGCGCGACGTGCTGGCGCAGATCTATCTCGACAATATCGTGCGCTATGTGCGCGGCGGCGGCGCCTTGCTGATCGCGGTGGGCCCCAATTTCTCGTCGCCGAATTCGCTGTTCAATTCGCCGCTGGGCCAGATCATGCCCGGCATCCCGACGGGCCAGACATTCGAGCAATCGTATCTGCCCGGCTTGTCGCCGGTCGGGCGGCGCCATCCGGTGACCGCCGATCTGCCCGGCGGGGCGGGCACCACGCCCGAATGGGGCCGCTGGTTCCGCCATGTCGATACCGAGCCGCGCCGCGGCCAAGTGCTGATGAACGGCGTGGGCGAGCGGCCACTGCTGTTGCTGGACCGCGTGGGCGAAGGCCGTGTGGCGCAGATGATGAGCGACAATATCTGGCTCTGGGCGCGCGGCTATGACGGCGGCGGCCCGCATGCCGAGCTGCTACGCCGCGTCGCGCACTGGCTGATGAAAGAGCCCGAGCTCGAAGAGAACGATCTGAAGGCGCGCGTGCGCGGCAACCGGGTCGAGGTCGAGCGCCGCGCGATCGATCCCGTGTCCACGCCCGTGCGCGTGCAAGGCCCCGATGATTTTTCGGCCGAGTTGCGCCTGACCGATTCGCGCGGCGGGCGGCAGACGGCCGTGTTCGTCGCGGAGAAACCCGGCCTCTATCGCCTGACCGACGGCGAACGTTCCACGCTCGCAGCCGTCGGCGCGGTCAACCCGACCGAAACGGCCGATGTGCGCACGACCGACAAATTGATGCGCGCCGCGGCCGAGGCGAGCGGCGGCCAGATCGCTTGGCTGCAAGACGGCGCGCCGGAATTGCGCCGTGTGCGCCCGGGCCGCGACATGGGCGGGCAGATCTCGGCGACGCGCCATTGGATCGGCTTCCGCGCTAACGGCGATTACGTCGTGGCCGGTGTGGCGCAAACCCCGCTGATGCCGGGCTTGCTCACGTTCCTTGCGGCACTCACGCTGCTGCTGATCGCCTGGCGCCGCGAAGGACGCTAATTCACGCGACCACTTTGCCGGGTTCGATCGCCGCACTGGCCGGGCCCTTGATCGCGGCGCAGAGGCGTTCGATTTCGCGCGCGGGCAGCGGCCGGAAATAGAGGAAGCCCTGGCCCAGCACGCAGCCCAGATCGAGCAGCAGCTTGGACTGGCTGTCGCGCTCGATCCCTTCGGCGACCATGCGCAAGCCCAGCGCCTTCGCAAGACCGATGATGACGCGCACGATTTCGAAGCTGTTGGGATCGACGTCCATTTCGCCCACGAAGCTGCGATCGATCTTGAGCTTGGCGAAGGGCAGCGAAGGCAATAGCGACAACGACGACTGCCCGGTGCCGAAATCGTCGATGGCGAGCGAAGCGCCCAGCGAGACGACCGCGTCGAGCAGCTTGCGCGCTGCGGCCGGATTGTCGACGACGGCGCTTTCGGTGAGTTCGAGTTCGAGATGGCAAGGATCGAGTCCCGCCGCTTCCAGCGTCGACGCGACGAGGGCGGGCATATCCTCGCGCGCGAGCTGGCGCGCGGAGACGTTGACCGCCACGTAATCGGGCGCCGCCGCGCCGTAGTCGCGCCGCCAGCGCGCCATTTGCAGGCAGGCCTGCGCCAGCACATGGCGGCCGATCGGCATGATCAACCCCGATTGCTCGGCGATCGGGATGAACACGCCCGGCGGGACGGCGAATTTGCCCGCGCGGTTCCAGCGCAGCAGCGCTTCCACGCCGCGCATCCGCCCGCCGTCGAGGTCGACGATCGGCTGATAGACGATTTCGAACTCGTTCTTGTCCACGGCCTCGCGCAAGGCGAGTTCCATTTCCAGAAGCCCCAGCGCGTCGCCATGGCGCGCGGGCTCGAAAATCTCGATTCGCGCACCGCCGCTGGTCTTGGCGCGATGCAAGGCGACGTCGGCGTTGGAGACGAGCGTGGGTGCGCGCGGCGCGATCCCCGGATCGGCGAAGGCAAGGCCGACCGAAGCCCCCACCGCCAATTGGCGGCCGGGCAGCGAAGCGCCCAGCGTGAAGCCGTCCTTGAACGCGTCGAGCGCGGCGTCGGCCAAAATCGCCGCCTCGGCCTTGCGATTGCATTCGACCAGGAAGCCGAACTCGTCGCCGCCCAAGCGCGCGAGCGCGTAGCCCGCCCCCAGCGCTTCCTCCAGCCGGCGCGCGACGGCGATCAGCAATTCGTCGCCCGCGTGATAGCCGAGCGAATCGTTGATGACCTTGAAGCGATCGATGTCGAGGCAGACGACCGCGATCTCGCTGGTCGAGCCGTGGACGCGCCGGCGCAGCAGCGCTTGCTCGACCTGTTCGAGAAACAGCGCGCGCGCGGGCAAGCCGGTCAATTGATCGCGCAAGGTGCGTTCGACCAATTGGCGCTCGATCGCGGCCTGATCGGTCAGGTCGCGCAGCGTCACCAGGAAATAGGGCAAGGCGGCGCCGACGGAGACGTAAGCGGGAAACGCGCGCCCGTCTTTGGACAGCGCATGCGCTTCGAATTGCGCGGTCGTCTCGCCCGTCACGTTCCAGATATCGGGCACGGCGTCGGCGTTGGGCACGAGTTCGATCAGCGACTGGCCGGACGGATCGCCGCCGAGCAGGCGCTTGGCCATGCGATTGGCGGCCATAACGCGACGCTCCGCGTTCAGCACCAGCACCGCTTCGGGCAAGCGATCGATCAGGCGTATTTCGATCTCGGTCGGATCCGTCACGTGGGGTCGGCTTCCTTGGTGATATTCCAAGAAACCTTATCCCGCCCGACGGCATAAGAAAGAGTTAAACGCGCGCGACGGTCACAAGGCGGATTTATGTAGCGCCTGACGCCATTAAGTTGAGCCCTGCATCGCCTGACGGCCGATCTGGACGATCAATTTTGCGAAACTGGGGTCGTCGGCGCGGTCGATCCGGCGCATCCAGCCATGCACGCCGGTGACCGGACCGTTGGGCCCGCACAGCACGGCGTGGATATTCGTGTTCTTCGGATCGGCTTCGAATCGCAAGGGTTTGCCGGCACAGACGCCGTAAAAATCCGGCTGGCGGACGACCCGCGCTTCGAACACGAACACCAGGCGGAACGGATTCGCGGTGCGCGTCGCGTCGGTTTCGAATTTGAGCCAAGGATCGGAAAAATTGTCGCGAAGAATTCCGGCCGCGCGCGCGGCGAGCGCGTCGGGCGCTTCGCCGTAGGCCCCGCCCATCGCGCCGACATGGACCGCACCGTCGCGCGACGACGCTTGCAAGGCCTGCCAGGAATTGGCGCCGGTGTAGAACACGACCTGGCTGGTCGGCCGGTCGCCGCAACCCAACAGGCCTAGAATCGACGCGAGCAATCCCATCAGCAACGCCCCCCGGCGGAAACCGGCGTTCATCCGAGCTTCACGGCCGTGCCGTTGGCCGCGACCATCAGCATCGTTCCGCCCACGCTTTGGTAATCGAGATCGACGCCGATCACGGCATCGGCGCCCAGCTTCGCCGCTTTCTCGGCCAATTCCTCGACCGCTTCGCGGCGCGCGTCGGCGAGCACTTTTTCGTAGCTGCCCGCGCGCCCGCCGACCCAGTCGCGCACCGAGGCGAAGAAATCACGGATCGCGTTCGACCCCATGACGACGTCGGCCGAAATCACGCCGAGATAGGCGACGATGCGCTTGCCTTCGACGCCGTCGGTGGTGGTGATGATCATGGGCGCATCCTCTCTAAGCGAAGAAATCGACGTTGCGTTGCCCCACGGCGAACAGCGCCGCGCGCGTTTGGGCTTGATCGCGTGCGATTCGCGCATCGTCGCGCGCGACGAAGGCGGCCTTGGCGCGCGCCTCGATCGATTCGGCGGTCATCGGCGGGCCGGAATTCGGGCGGCGCGCCGTGGGCACGTCGGCGCTGGGGCGCGCCTTCGTGGCGACTTGGGCGCTCGCGGGGAGCGGCGGGGCGCTGGAAACGGAACCGGCCATAACCCTTCGAAACTAGCCCAACGGCACGGGCCAAGCTACTCCGCCGCGCGCTCCGCGGCACCCACATGCCGCGCGATCGTCTCCAGCAAGGCGGCCTTGCGATAGGGTTTGGACAGGAAATCGTTCATCCCCGCCGCCCGGCATTCGTCGGCATGGCTTTGGAAGGCGTTGGCGGTCAGCGCCACGATCGGCACGGCACCCGCCGGGCCCGGCAAGGCGCGGATCGCGCGCGCGGCGGCAAGCCCGTCCATCTCGGGCATATGGATATCCATGAGCACGAGGTCGTAGGGCTTGGCGCGGACCGCCGCCAACGCCTGCAAACCATTATCGGCGACGTCGGCCGCGATCCCGACGGTTTCGAGCATCGAGATCGCGACGAGGCGATTGGTCAAATTGTCCTCCGCCAGCAGCACGCGCAAGGCCGGGCCCGACGCCGCGCGCCGGCGCAGCATTTCCGCCGCTTGATTGCCGTCGGCCGAACCCGCCGCCCGCGCGACTTGCGCGCCCGAGGTCGCGTCGAACGGCAATTCGACACGGAAGGTCGAGCCCGCCCCCGCGGCGCTCGCGACCGAAATCCGCCCGTCCATATGCTCGACGAGACGTTTGGAAATCGCCAAGCCCAGCCCCGTGCCGCCGTAGCGGCGTGTAATCGACGAATCCAGCTGGCTGAACTCGCGGAACAGCTCGCTCAAGCGTTCCGGCGCGATGCCGATGCCGGTGTCGCGAATTTCGAAAACGAGGTGCTGGCGGCCGTCGCCGTCGTGCCGCATGCCCGCCAACGAGAGCGTCACGCGGCCGGATTCGGTGAACTTCACCGCGTTTCCGAGCAGGTTCAGCAGCACCTGACGCAAACGGCCGGGATCGCCGGTCACGGTTTCGGGCGTATGCGCATCGGCGCGGAAGTCGAGCGTCAACCCCTTGGCCTTGGCGCGCGGGGCGACGACGTCGAGCGCGCCTTGCGCCAGGCTGCGCGGATCGAAGGGCAGTTTCTCCAGATCCATCCGGCCCGCTTCGAGCTTCGACAGATCGAGGATGTCGTCGATGATGTGGAGCAGCGATTCGCCCGAATCGCGGATCGTTTCGACCGCGCGGCGCTGCTGGTCGCTGAGCGCGGCATCGAGCAGCATCGCGGTCATGCCGATCACGCCGTTCATCGGCGTGCGGATTTCGTGACTCATCGAAGCGAGGAATTCCGACTTCGCGCGGTTCGCCTTTTCCGCCGCTTCGCGCGCGCGTTCGGCTTCGTCGCGCGCGGCGGCCAAGCGCCGTTCGGACATGACTTGCGCGGTGACGATACGCCCCGCCCCGCGATAGCCGACGAAGCGGTTCTCGTCATCGAACACCGGAATGCCGGAAACCGATACCCATTCGCGCGCCCCCGAGCCCGTATCGATCGAATGGACGAAATCGCGGAACGGCCGGTTGGCGGCGAGCGTGGCGGCGTGTTCGCCCAGTGCTGCGCGCGTCGTGGCGGGATCGTCGGCGACGATATCAAGCATCGTGCGCCCCAGCGTGCGCGACAGATCGAGCCCGAGCTTGCCGCGCGGATCGGACACGAACGAGAAGCGATGCTCGGCGTCGGTTTCCCAGAACCAATCGGACGTGACTTGCGCGAAGTCGCGGAAGCGGATCTCGTTGTCGGCGAGCAGCTTCAGCGTGCGCCTTGCCGCCGTCACATCCCGATAGGTGACGACGCGTCCGCCTTCGACCGTCGCGCGCTGCGTGCCTTCGACCACGCGCCCGCCCTTGAAGCGGATCTCGTAGGGCACGCCCGCCAAGCGGCGGCGGCGGTCGGCGGCGGCGAGCCACGAATCGACGCTGACCGTTTCCTCGAGTTCGCCCATTTCGTGATCGAGACGCAGCAGCGTCTCGTGCGACATACCCGCTTCCAGGCGGCCTTTGAGATATGGGAACATCTCCTCGAAACGCTGGTTCCACGCGATCAAGCGGCGCTGGGCGTCGTAAAGCGCGAAGCCTTCGCCCATCGCCGCGATCCCGTCGCGGAAGCGCCGTTCGGCCAAGGCGGCGGTGAGCAGCGCCGCGCGCTGGTCGGTCACGTCGCGCGCAATGGCGACCAGCGCCCCTTCGCGCGCGGGCGTTTCGACGAGTTGCAGCCATGTGCCGCCGGCCGAGGAAAGCTCGAATACTTGGCCCAGACGCTCGCGGCGCGACAGCCGCGCGGCGATGAACTCGGCGCGCTGGGATGCGTCGAAACCGTAGCCCGGCCATTCGGCGGCCCAGCCGACGATCTCGGCATAGGGAATGCCTTCGCGCAGCCGGCCGCGAATATAGGGGAAGATGTCCTCGTAGCGCCGATTCCACACGACGAGGCGGTCTTGCGCGTCGTAGAGCGCGAAACCGTCGCTCATGCTTTCGATGCCGTCGCGGAAGCGCTGCTCGCTGGCGGCAAGCGCTTCGAGCGCCATTTTCTCCGCCGTCACGTCGAGCAGCAAACCGTCCCACACGATCGTGCCGTCGTCGCGGCGCGTGGGTGTCGCGTGGCCGCGCACCCAGCGCGACTGGCCGAAGCCCTTGGGCTCGACGCGGAATTCCGCGATCCACTCGGTTCCTTGCGCGGTCGCGTCGGAAATCGAACGGCGCACGCGCGGCAAATCCTCGCGCGCCACGACCGAGAACAACACGCGCGCCGAGCGCATCACCGCATCGGCTTCGATCCCCAGCAGGTCGAGCGCGCGGCCGGACATATAGGGGAACGAGATCGTGCCGTCGGGCGCGCGCGCCAAACGGTAGAGCACGCCCGGCACGAAGGCCGACAATTCGGCGAGCTGACGGGCTTGCGATTCGATGCGCTGACGCTGTGCCGCTTCGTCGGTCACGTCGCGCGCGGCCCCGCGATAGCCGCCGAAATTGCCGTGGGCGTCGATAACCGGCATGCCCGAGAACGAGATCAAGATCTTCGTGCCGTCGCGCCGCGCCAATTCGCGCACCACGTTGCGGAAGGGTTTGCGTGCCAGCGCCGCGTCGCGCATCGCGTCGTGCGCGGCGCCGGGCAACGGCGCCGCGATATCCTGGCCGCGCTTGCCTAGATGCGCTTCGATATCGATGCCGTAGTCGCGCGCGTTGCCGGAAATATAGGCGACACGCCCGGCGGCGTCCGTCGCCCAGAACCAATCGGACGACGACGACGCGAAATCGCGGAAACGCGCTTCGCCGTCGGCCAAACGCGCTTGCGTGGCCGTCAACCCCGCGATCGCGCGCAGCAGCAGCCCGCCCAGCAGAAGAATGAACGCGCTGGCCGCGACGGCCAGCCATGTCGCCTCGCGCCGCGCGGGCACGGTTTGCGCGATCGCGTGATCGAGATCGACCGAGAAATGCGCGACGAGTTCGGCCCCGGTAATGCGCTGCCACGCGGTCTGGCGGCGTATACCGTCGATGGCGCCGATCACCTCGCCCACCGCGAAGCCGCGTTCCACCGCTTCCTTGAACACGCGCGAGGCGGAAACATCCTGGCCGAAACTGACCCGGCCTTCGGAATCGATGCGCCCGCGCACGATACCGTCCACGCCCGCGACATTGGCGGTCGAGCCTGGCTTCAACGCCGTACGGTCGATCGGCCGCACGAAGGTCTCGGGCGTCAGTTCGACGATGACGGTACCGATCTGCGCGCCCTTGTCGTCGAGCATCCGGCGCGCGACGGGCACGCGCGGATCGCCGTCCACGCCCGTCGCGGGCGGGCCGACATACAGCGGGTCGCCTTGCGCTTGCGCCAGCGCCCTGACGCTCGGGCGATCCGAGAGATCCCGCCCGCGCGCGTCGGGCGATTCCGAAATCGCGATCACCCTGCCGTTCGCGTCCAAAGCGACGATGTCGAAAATCCCGCCCGGTCCGTCGATGTAACCGGCGAGCACGCGATCGAGATCGATCGCGTCGCCTTCGCGGCGCAGCGCGCCGCGCGTCGCGCGCACGGCGGCGTCCGCGACGGCGACGGTCCGTTCGATGCTGGCCGCGTAGAGACGGACGGCGCGCTCGACCTCGGCGGCGGCTTCTTCAGCCGCGCGCCGGATCGCGTGATCCGCGTACCATTCGCGGATCGTCCAGGTGCCCGCCAGTGCGGCCAAACACACGCCGATCACGCCCGCCAACAAACGGCGCGGCCGGGTTCCGGCAAGACGGGGCGGCGGGGCGGACGGTTCCATCGCGGTCCAAGGATAACGCGAAAAGTTCCGGTCGTCAGACATTCGCGGACGTTCCCGCACTTTACAGCGGACCGGGCGGCGCCTAGGGTCCGCCCGCAAACATCGAGGGAAGGAACGCAGGCGATGGCCGCCAAGTATTTGCCGATGCGCGAAATTATGGCCCAGGGCGCGGTGATGCCGATTTTGACCGTGGCCGATCCGGTCGCCGCCGGGGATATCGCCAAGGCGCTGGTCGCGGGCGGTATCAAGGTCTTCGAAATCACGCTGCGCACGCCCGCCGCCCTCAAAGGGCTGGAAGCGATGCGCGTCGCGGCACCCGAGGCGATCGTCGGCGCGGGCACGATCCTCAACGCCACCGACCTGCATCGCGCGATGGGCGCCGGCGCCCAATTCGGCGTGTCGCCAGGCATGACGCCCGAATTGCTGAAGGCCGTCCGCCAGGCGAATTTCCCGTTCCTGCCGGGCATCGAGACGACCAGCGAAGCCATGTTCGCGCGCGAAATGGGCTTCAAGGAATTGAAGCTGTTCCCGGCCAACGTGATCGGTGCGATCCCGTGGCTCGCGGCGATCAAGCCGGTGTTCCCCGATCTCGTGTTCTGCGCGACCGGCGGCGTGAAGCCGGGCGACGTGCTTGCCCATCTTTCGCAGCCCAACTGCCTGCAGGTCGGCGGATCGTGGGTGACGCCCGGCGACGCGATCGCCAAGGGCGATTGGAAGGCGATCGAAACGCTGGCCCGTCAGGCCGCGTCCTTCAAGCGCCCCGCATAAACGCTTCGGCTTCGTCGCGCGTGGGGCATCCCAAGCGCCCGCCGAATTTCGTGCATTTGAGCGAGGCGGCCGCACACGCCAGCTGCGCCGCTTGCGCTATGCTGCGCCCTTCCGCCAAGCCCAAGGCGAGCGCGCCGTGGAACACGTCGCCCGCCGCCAGTGTGTCGACCGCGTCGATGCGCGGGGCGGGCACGTGGCGCAAGGCGCCGTCTTCGATCCAGTAATAGCCCTTGGCGCCGCAGCTCGCGCCGACATGCGCATGGGTTTTGCGCGCAACGACCGCGCGCAAACCTTCTTCCACGTCCGCGATGCCCGTATGCACGGCGAGGCCGGCATCGGAGAACACCGCATGCGTGGCGAGCGGCACGAGGGTGGCGAGAATATCGGGCGCGGTCGTTTCGGCGTCGACCATCACGCGAAGCCCGCGCGCGCGCGCCGCCGTCAACGCATGGACCGAGCCTTGGATCCAGCGCACATCCGAATGGACGAAATCGGCCTTCGCCAGATCGGCGAGCGGCAGCCAAGCCGGATCGGGATCGAGACCCGGATCGTGATAGACGATCACGATACGCTCGCCCTTGGCATCGACCGTCACGCTGGCATGGGATGAATGGCCGCCCGGGCATTCGCGGATCGCATCGACATTCACGCCGGTCTCGGCGAGCTCCGCCTTCATCGCCCGGCCTTGCGCGTCCGCACCGACGCGCGCCCAAATCGCGGCGTTCCCGCCCAGGCGTTGGAAGGCGCAGGCCGCGGAAATCGCCATCCCGTCGGTGACGCGCGCGGCCTGATGGGCCAACGCCTTACCCGGGGCGGCCGGGATCGCATCGACGCGGTAGATGGTGGTGAGGCAGGTCGCCCCGACGGAGACGAGTCGTGGAATTGTCATACGCACGCGACTATAGCGCGAAACGCGCGCATGCTACGATTTCCGTCGATGCCTGAGACCAAGCCCGATATCGCCGCCGCCCTGAAACGGCTGATCGCTTTGTGCGAAAAGCCGCCGCCGCGCGGTGTCTCGAAACGCCTGGACCGGCTGTTCGAGGAAATCGCCGCGCGCAAGCTGAAGCGCTCGGCCGAGGATATCGGCGATCTGATCTGGGGCATCTGGACCGATCACCCCGACGCCAGCGCCGTCGACACGATGCACGAGGCGATCGGCAAGATCATCGCCAAGGACGGGCGCACCGCGCGCGAACTGCTCGACGATCTGTGCGCGCGCTGGCCGGATTGGGCGGAGGCCTATAATAAGCGCGCCACCCTCGCCTTCATCGAGGAGCGCGACGCCGACGCGGTCGCCGATATTCTGGAAACGCTGGCGCGCGAGCCGCGCCATTACGGGGCGCTCGCCGGGTTCGGGCAGATCGCCCTGCGCCAAGGCCAGCCGGCGGCGGCGCTCGCCGCGTGGGAGAAAGCGCTGGCGCTCAATCCGCATCTCTCGGATCTGGCGCTGGCCGCCGACGATTTGCGCGAGTTGTTTCAGGCACGGCCGAACTGACATTTACACCGCGCGCCGCACCGGTCATCATCGCGTCATGTCCGGGGGAAAACGCGCGGCCGGGATTCACGGCGATGCGGTCGCGAAGATCGCGCGCAAAATCATCCGCGGCCGCATGGCGGCGGGTGCCGCCTTGCCCACCGAACCCGAAATCGGCGCCGAATTGGGCGTGAGCCGCACCGTGGTGCGCGAGGCGATCAAGACGCTCGCCGCCAAGGGCATGGTCG